>SCPP01000018.1_pt1 | contig 912786 bp, 861 predicted proteins | sample 6106811 | NCBI WGS metagenome assembly SCPP01 (sample SAMN10720449, study PRJNA508395) | human gut metagenome | isolation source: Participant 2 stool, 15 month | host: Homo sapiens | collected 2018
TGACTAACGTTTTCGGAGACAATGCGACGGGAAAAACTACTTTGATGGATGCTTTTCTTTGGACTTTGTTCGGTAAAGATAGTCAGAACCGCGCGGACTTCAACATTAAAACGCTTGATGCAGACGGGAAAGCTCTTCCTAAATTAGAACATGAAGTTGTTGTGGTCCTTTCGGTAGATGGAATAGAAACCGTTTTCCGTCGTTGTTACAAAGAGAATTGGGTGAAGAAGCGGGGAACCACTAAAGAGGTGATGGATGGACATAGTGTTGATTATTACGTAGATGATGTACCTTTGGGTAAGCGTGAATATGATACTAAAGTTTCAGATATTTGTCCGGAACAGCTGTTCCGGCAGATAACTAATCCTGCTTATTTCCCTTCTTTGAAGATGCAGGAGCAGAGGCGAATGTTATTTGAGATTGTAGGTGGTGACATAACTAATACAGATGTATTCGATGAGTTAATAACAATAGGAAACAAGGATTTATACACTCCACTTATTGATGCTCTCAATTCTGGTAAAACTCTTGACGAATATAAGAAGCAGGTTGTTTCACAGAAGAATAAAATTAAAGGTGAGGTAGCCGATATTCCTGGTCGTATCGAAGAGAACCACCGGAATATGCCAGAGGAAGAAGATTGGGTAGCCTTGTCTTCCGAGATTGAAGAAAAGGAAACCGAGATTAGAAACTATGATTCTCTGATTGCTGACAAATCAAAAGCTGACGAAGAGGAATCCGCTCGTAGGCGTAGTGTTCGTCTGCAGATAGATGATAAGTATGAGCGTATGGAAGGGATTAAACGCCAGATCAAAAAGGATGCCAATACAGAACATGATAAATGGTACTCTGATTTGTCAGCAGAAGAAAGCTCTATTTCTAATATGAATACGGATATTCGCTATTTGGAAAACAAGCTATTAACGCTAAATAACTCTTTGACGGAATATCAATCGCAAAGAAGTAAATTGTATGAGGAATATAAGAATATCAATTTGATGCAGTTTGAAGTTGATAGTTCATGCCTTGTCTGCCCTACATGTAAAAGAACATTTGAAGGTGAGGATTATGATAGTAAGTTGCAAGAAATGCAAGATACTTTCCAAACTAATAAATCTACTCGTTTGAATGACAATATCAAGAAAGGAACTGCACTCAAAACTAAGATTGAGGATTTAAAAAAACAGGTTCAAGACATTGAACAGGCTATCAAAGAAAAAAAGAATCTGTTATCTACTTTGGAAGTCGAGAAACAGCAGTTGCAGAATTCAGAGCCGAAAATAGTCGATGTTACGAAAGCTGTAGAACGGAATGAAAAGTATATTTCTCTGAAAAAAGAGATTGCACTATTGGAAGAGTCTCTAAGGACAAATTATACTCCTGCTGATGTATCGGAATATACTGCCGCTAAAAAAGTTCTTCAATCGGATATATATGCCCTCAAAGAAAGACTATCCAAAAGGGAACAGATTGAACGTACCCAGAAGCGGATTGATGAGCTGCAGTCTCAACTTTCGAATATGCAGCAGCAGATTGCCGACTACGAACAGATCGAAGCCTCGATACTTGACTTTATGAAATCGAAGGTCTCTCTGGTAGAGAAGCGTATCAATTCAGCTTTCTCCTATGTTCAATTTCGGATGTTCGATACGCAGGTAGATGGAACCGAGTTTGACACTTGCGAGTGTATGGTAGACGGTACTCCTTATTCCGATTTGAACACTGCAGCGAAGATGAATGCCGGTATTGATATCATCAATGCTATTTGCCGGGCAAAGGGTGTAACAGCCCCTATATGGTTAGATAATCGTGAAAGTGTGTGTAACCTTATCTCGTGTGCTTCGCAAATTATAAACCTCTTTGTAGAGAGAGGTGCAAAATTAACTATTCAATAATCATTTAACGTAACAGATTATGGCAGAAACAAATCAGAATCAAACAGGAGGTATGTTTGACAACAAAAGTGGAGCACAATCGGCTCCTGCACAACAACCGCAACAAAACCTTTCGATTGTCCAGAAAGATGTGGTTGATACTGTATTGTCTAAGATTAAAGACTTTGAAGAAGCAGGAGAGCTCAAACTTCCGACTAACTATTCAGCGGCAAATGCATTGAAATCGGCATGGCTTATTCTTCAAGAAACGAAGGATCGGAATGATAAACCTGCATTGGTGGTATGTACGAAAGAAAGTGTTGCAAATGCTTTGCTTGACATGGTCGTTCAAGGGCTTTCTCCGATGAAAAAGCAGTGCTACTTTATTGTATATGGTAGCAAACTTACTTTGCAACGTAGCTACCTTGGAACCCTTGCCATCGCCAAACGTGTGGGCGGTGTTAAAACGGCCATTGCCAATTGCGTATATGAAGGGGATGAATTTATATTCTCTGTTGATACGCAGACCGGGCTTAAAAAGATTATCAAACATGAGCAGACTTTGGAAGGTTTGGATGCAAACAAGGTTAAAGGGGCTTATGCTATTCTCACGACCGAGGACGGACGGAGTATTGTTGAGATTATGAATTTCGCCCAGATAAAACAGGCGTGGATGCAGGGAGCTACGAAAGGCGGTTCTCCGGCACATAAAAATTTCGGTGACGAAATGGCAAAGAAAACCGTGATCGGACGTGCTTGCAAAATTCTTATTGGTATGTCTGATGATTCAGCTCTATTTGATGAACCGGATGAAACGGAAACTGATATTGCTGCCGGACAGCGTGCGGTCCAAATAGAAGGGGCTGCTAATAAAAAGCGTTTAGGAGATATTGAGGACGCCAAGTTTGAGGAAGTGAAGCCTACTGCTTCTAAACCTGCCACTACCCAGCAACCGAAAGTAACAAACGATGCCCCTCCTCCGTATTAATTCAATTATGGCGAAGAAAGTAGATAACGAAAAAGGATTTCTGGTAATAGAGGTTTCGGCAGCGGAACTGTCTGCTAAAGCCGGAGGATATGGTATCTGTGACTATTGTAATACCCCTGCAGAAAAGGGGTATTATATAGCCGTTCTAAACCAATGGTATTGTCCTAAGTGCTATGATGAATTCTGTAAACGCGCAAAGTATTACCAAGAAGATACCGGAACGGAGAAGAGGAACTATGAGTTGTATTCTAAACTATTTGGAGTATGAAACTGAAAGTATTAGGAAGTAATAGTCTCGGTAATTGCTATATCCTTGAAAACAAGGATGAAGCATTGATAATTGAAGCAGGAATAAAACTGCCGAAGGTCAAAGCTGCGATGAACTACAACATCAAGAAGATAGTCGGTTGCCTGGTAAGTCATGAGCACGGAGACCATGCAGGATTTTACACAGAGTATCTAAAGATAGGATTTCCGGTAATTTCACCGGAAGCTGTTTATAAAAGCAAGGGATTCTCCGTTATGCCTCCATTCGCGAAGATCGCAGAGCCAGGCCGTGGTTATAGAGTAGGGAATTTTAAAGTGATTCCTTTTGAAGTACAACATGACGTTCCGGCTTTTGGTTATCAGGTAGATCATCCAGATATGGGAAGGCTTGTTTTTCTTACTGATACTTTCTATTGTGATTATACTTTTGATAATGTGAATCATTGGCTTGTAGAAGCGAATTATGCGGATGATATTCTTGATCGTAATATAGCAGATGGACGTATACCGATATCTATGCGTCCCCGATTGCTCAAATCGCACATGGAGATTGAGACTATTAAAGGGTTGCTATCAGAAAATGATTTATCACAGACACAGAATATTGTACTCATTTATTTGAGTGATGGCAATTCGAATGAGAAGAGGTTCGTGGACGAGGTTATCAGTTTGACGGGTAAGCCGGTGTTTGCAGCTAACAAAGGATTGGTTATAAATGTCAGTCGAATTCCTTACTAATTGTCTGCAAAGATTATGCAAAGCGTACCTGATTACATAGTAAAAGACCTGCTCCGGCTACTTCCTGTCCTTATTGAAAATGTTGATCTGGATGGTAAAAGTACCCGGGTGCAAAATGCAGTGAGATTAGTGAAAAATATAATAAAGAGACTATCTAAAATACAAGATTAATTATGCATACATGGTTTGAGTGTAAAATCCGTTACGAGAAAGTAATGGAAAACGGAATGCAGAAAAAGGTAACAGAACCTTATCTGGTTGATGCGCTTAGCTTTACGGAAGCAGAAGCGAGGATTATTGAAGAAATGACACCTTTTATCTCCGGTGAATTTACCGTTTCTGATATAAAACGTGCTAATTATAGTGAGATATTTACAAGTGAAGAAGAAGCTGCCGACCGCTGGTTCAAATGCAAACTTATTTTCATCACACTGGACGACAAAAGTGGTGCAGAAAAAAAGACTTCCACTCAAGTACTGGTACAGGCTGCCGACTTGCGCGATGCCGTGAAGAAGTTGGACGAAGGTATGAAGGGAACAATGGCAGATTATCAGATTGGCATGGTATCCGAAACACCTATCATGGACGTTTACCCTTATACAGAAACTAATATAGAAGAGCAGATTGGTACAAATGCCAATTCTCCGGTAGTAAGCACCTTCTTAAAGTCATTACCCGAAGGTTGTCGTACTTCCATCACGGTTGCCGGAAAACCTGTTATTATTGATAAGACAGGGGTATTAACGAGGGTTATACCGGACGAGGAACAGCGAGAGTAGTAACTACAAATCTATTGATAAATGGGGAGAAAGAATAAAATCGGACTTGAATATTTCCCTTTTGACATTGATTTCTTTTCGGATTTAAAGATTAGGAAATTAATCAAATACCAAGGTGGCAAAGCTGTAACTGTATATGCTCTCCTGCTATGTATTATTTATAAACAAGGGTATTACATGAGGTGGGATAAAGAGTTGCCTTTCATTATTTCGGAGCAAACGGGGTATGAAGAGGTGTATATTCAGGAGGTGATTAAGAGCTGCTTAGTAATCGGGTTATTTTCCAATGAGCTTTTTGAAAAAGAGAAGATCATAACTTCAAAAGGAATACAGGAACGGTATCAGTATATCTGCAATTTATCAAAGCGGAAATGTGTAATATCGGAGTTTATCCTTATTTCTTCCGAAGAAAAGCCTATTTCTTCCGAGGAAATACCCGTTTCTTCCGAGGAAATGCCTAAAAACTCCGGAATAAGTGCACAAAGTAAAGTAAAGGAAAGTAAAGGAAATAATAAAACTCCCCCTATAATCCCCAAAAGGGGAGAAGTGAGGGAGCAGATTATAAACATGAGTGATATAAAAGATTTGCTTTTGGAAGATGAATTATGGAAGGAAAATGCTTGCCGACAATCTGGGTTGAGTACGGAATTCTTTTCAATGATTCCCCAACAGATTGATAATTTCCTTTCATGGATACGATCTACGGGCGCAGAAAGCACAGTCCTTACACTTCCAGACGCTAAACGTCGCTTTATTTATTGGTGGAAATATACAGGTCTAAAAGAGTGGAAAGATGAAAAAGAACGAATATCCGGAAAAACGAATAGGACAGGTGATAACAGAAGCGCAAGCGATGGGGCAAAGCCTGACTACAACGAAGTTTTTTGATTTTATGACTGATTTCTCGTATGCTCGGCATCTTGCATGTCTATGTGAAGCCGGTACGCAGATATTAGCTCGTGAGAATAAAACGTTTGTTGTGGATGAAAGTAACGAGCAGGTTATCCGTTTTCTGATTCACTACTTTAACCGATGTCGTTCTGCAGAGACTATTTTCCCGGCAGATAAAGGCTATAAGCTACACAAAAATATTGCTTTATGTGGTGATGTCGGTGCAGGAAAAACAGTTTTGATGCAAGCTTTTTCGGTGTATTTGCGGAGGATTAATAGCCCAATGCAGTTTCTGAATCTGTCTGTCGGACAAATGGTGAACTATTACACGTTGCATAACAACTTGGATAAGTATACCTACAATGAGGATGATTCAAAGGCTTTTCAATATTCACCGATAAACATTTGCTTGAATGATATAGGTTTGGATTTAACAACCTTTTACGGCACAGGTACGAAGGATTTATGTAGTGAGTTTCTTTTCGCCCGGGCTGAAATATGGCAGTTTTACGACAAGTATAGTCACATAACGACAAACTTGTCGGCAACATTATTGAAAGAGTATTTTAAAGACGATTACAGTCGGATAAATGACAGGTTCAAATATTATAATTTGATTCATTTATCCGGAGAATCAAGAAGATAACAATTAACGCAACATTGATTATGACAAAGAATGATTTACCTAAAAGCTCACAAGAGCTTATTACCCGTTTTTTGCCCGAATATGAGCAACCGGAGGATGTTAATGAGAAGCAATTCCAAGAGGCTTTAATGAATTTCCATCTTGCAATGATGGGTAAAACGGAGAAGCAAGTTTATACTCCCGTATTTTCTTGTTGTTCTGGTACGCTAAATTCAGAACTTCCAATGGTCTGTATTCCTTCTTCCAAGTACAAGGAAGTAGAGATATGCTTAAAAGATGGTTGGAATTATCCGATTGCTACTATAAAGCTATCCAATACAAATCGTTTGATTGATGCTGAAAAGACCTATGAGGACACAGCGAAATTGGGGTATGAGATAACCAGACGTTGGAACGCTTTTATTCCGAAAGGAGGTGAGGAATGATTAACTTGCTGTATGTCGATTTGTTTTGTGGAGCCGGAGGAACTTCTACCGGAGTAGAATTGGCCCGTGTAAACGACGAGCAGTGCGCGAAGGTAGTTGCATGTGTGAATCATGACAAAAATGCCATAGCGAGCCACGCAGCTAACCATCCGGATGCTTTGCACTTCACCGAGGATATCCGAACGCTTGAACTTTCTCCACTGGTGGAACACCTGAAGAAAAGTAAGGTTCAATATCCTAGTGCTTCAGTCGTTCTTTGGGCATCGTTGGAGTGTACTAACTTCTCGAAGGCTAAAGGCGGTCAACCACGGGATGCAGATAGCCGGACACTAGCCGAACATCTGTTTCGTTACATCGAAGCTATCGACCCTGATTATATTCAGATCGAAAATGTCGAAGAATTTATGTCATGGGGGCCAATGGATGAAAATGGTAAACCGCTCTCTATGCAAAAAGGAAAAGACTATACCAAATGGGTTCGCAGCGTGAAATCCTACGGTTATAACTTCGACCACCGTATTCTGAACGCTGCCGACTTCGGAGCATATACTAGCCGAAAACGATTCTTTGGTGTTTTTGGTAAGAAAGGCTTACCTATCGTATTCCCGGAACCTACCCATTGTAAAGAAGGAAAACAAGATATGTTCGGGAGCATATTAAAGTGGAAGCCCGTAAAAGATGTGTTGGATTTAGAAGACGAAGGAACTAGTATCTTTACCCGGAAGAAACCACTATCAGAAAACACTCTTGAACGTATCTATGCTGGCTTAATTAAGTTTGTAGCAGGTGGAAAAGATAAATGGCTGCTGAAATACAACTCAATCAATGGAAAGACAGGAAAGCACATTCCTCCTGGAATAGATGAACCATGTCCGACTGTGAGTTGTCAGGGACGATTAGGAGTTGTGCAAACGCATTTCCTTTCAAGATACAATACTTGCCGCCCTCAAGATACCTGTAAGTCAGTTGATGAACCTTGCGGAGTACTTACTACTAATAATCGATTTGCAAAAGTAGGTTGTCATTTTCTCTCAAAGTATTTCAGCGGACATCCGGAAAGTAAGAATATACCCGTGGATGGTCCGGCACATACCATCAAGTGTAAGGATAACCATTCGTTGATTAATGCTAAGTTTCTCGCTGCATATTACGGAAATGGTGACAATGTTAGCCAGGTAGACAAACCATGTCCGACAGTGCCGACAAAGGACAGATTCAACTATGTGAGTCCACGTTTCCTCTGCTCGTACAATTTCAACGATGCCGGCAAAGATATAAATGCCCCGTGTCCGACCTTACTTACAAAAGATCGGCTATCACTAACTACCTGTCGCTTCATGGATCAGCAGTTTGGACAAAGTAAACCGGTTGGAATTAATCAACCATTAGGAGCCTTGACATCTAATCCAAAGTACAATCTTGTAAGCTGTCGTCCGTGGGTAATGAATACTAACTTCGGAAATATCGGTAGCCGGATAGAAGAACCTGCACCAGTTATCACCGCTAACCGAAAGTGGCACTACCTGATGAATCCGCAATTTGTATCTCCTGGAAGCTCTGTGAACGACCCATGCTTTACCCTCATTGCCCGGATGGATAAGCGCCCCCCCTACCTTGTCAGTCTAAATACAGTGTTTAGTTCGGAAACACCACCACCGGATTTCGTGAAGATAGATGCCTACGGGAATGTGTTTATTGAAGTCTTTGAAGATGATAGTCCCATGACAAAGAATATCAAAGAATTTATGGCCATCTATCAGATTGTAGACATATTGATGCGGATGCTCAAGATACTTGAACTAAAGCTTATCATGGGATTCCCGGAAGATTACATGCTAATTGGCACACAAGCCGACCAGAAGAAATTCATAGGCAATGCAGTCGAAGTAACAATGGCACGGGTTCTCTGTGAAGCTGTCAGCAGGAAACTACGTGAATTAAGAAAAGTAGCAGCATAAGATTAACTAATAACAGATACAGAAATGAATGTCAGTTTTCAAACAGCGGAGAAGGGAGGCAAATCCGCTACAACAGAATGGTATACTCCCCAATATATTATAGAGGCTTTAGGTGGTAAGTTTGATTTAGATCCATGTGCACCATTTATAGAATGGCATACGGCTAACAAATGTTTTACCAAAGAAATAGACGGTTTATCTATGGTTTGGGAAGGTAGAGTATTCCTTAATCCGCCTTATTCAAATCCTATTATTAAGCATTTTGTTCGTCGATTGGCTGATCATAATAACGGGATTGCTCTTCTTTATGCTCGATGTGATAATAAGATGTTCTTTGAAGACGTCTTCAATCGAGCAGCCTCTATCAAATTTCTTTGCGATCGTATTTACTTTCTTCGTCCAGACGGTACAAAGGGGGATCGACCGGGATGTGGGTCCGTCTTGATTGCTTACGGTAAGGAATGCGATAAACTTCTTCAAAACTGTAATTTACCTGGTAAGTACATCTCATTATCAAATTATTAATTAGCGTAAAACAAGAATAAATATGAGCAAAAAGATAATATTGGATGCCTGTTGCGGAAGTCGGATGTTTTGGTTTGACAAGAAGAATCCAAACGTTCTCTTTCAAGACATTCGGGATGCCGAATATACTTTATGTGACGGCCGCAAGCTGGAAGTTCATCCTGATGTGATTGCAGACTTTACCGAAATGCCATATCCGGACAGTTCGTTTAAGCTCGTCGTATTTGACCCACCGCATCTTCTAAAGGCTGGCAAAGATAGTTGGTTGGCCAAGAAGTACGGTAAACTTCCTGAAGATTGGCCAAGGGTGATAAAAAAAGGAATTGATGAATGCTTTCGAGTACTTGAAGATTACGGCGTTCTCATTTTCAAATGGAATGAAGACCAGATAACGGTTAGAGAAGTATTGAAAGCCATCGGACGGCAGCCGTTGTTCGGTCACACCACCGGAAGGCATGGCAAAACTATGTGGATGTGCTTTATGAAACTACCAATTAATGAATAACGAGAATAGTAATGGATAAAAAGGAGCAACAGGCAATAGATTTCCTTCGCAGCATGGAACGTGACGATCCGATGTGTTTAGGTTTTTCCGGTGGTAAAGATAGCGTTGTTATTCTCGACCTTGCAGAACGTTCCGGCATAAAGTATAATGCTTCTTACGCAAATACTACCGTTGATCCGCCCGGTACAATCAGTTTCATAAAGAAGAACTATTCATAGGTTCAAATACTTCATCCAAAGAAATCATTCTTTCAGTTGGTTGAAAGCAAAGGACTACCCGGCAGAATGAGGCGTTTTTGCTGTGAAAAATTGAAGGAGCAATACGGTATCGGTCAGCGTACAATCGAGGGAATGAGGGCAGAAGAAAGCCAATCTAGGGCGTTGTATGAGCCAGAGCAATGCGATACACGCAGATGGATGAAAGGTGCGAAGCATATTCTCCCGATCCTTAACTGGTCAGAAACCGATGTATGGAACTATATACGAAAATATGGACTACCATATTCCAAGTATTACGATGCACCCTATAATCTTTCCCGTCATGGCTGTGTTGGTTGCCCCCTTGCCGGTTGTAAGCAGATGCAGGCAGAATTTAAGATGTTTCCCGGTTATGCCCGAAGAATGATTGTCGCTATCGAACGATACATGAACAACAAACCTAATAATGCACTTGCTAAGAATTTCAGTGATCCGTATGAAGCCTTTTACTTCTACATCAATGAAATGCCAATGCAGAACGTTAGACGGTTGAAAAAGGGACTCTTTCACTTTAATGCGAAGGAGGTTATACAGAAAGAGATTTTAAAACAATTGACGTAAAACAAGAACAGTAATGAATATGAGAACAATAAAATTCAGAGGTAAAAACTTATATAATAACGAATGGATATTTGGTGACTTGATTCAGTACGAAAGTGGTGAAATGGCTATTTTCAGCAAGAAACTTTCCCAATATGGATGCGAAGCTACTGAAATGTTTAATAGAAGTAAGGTAGAAACTACAACTGTGGGACAATTCACAGGCTTATTCGACAAGAACGGAACAGAAATCTATGAAGGGGATATTCTTCACACTGTTACATTTGGTTTTGAACCAGAAGAATATACAGCTATTATCCTATATGATAATTGTCGTTTTCAACTTTCTAATGGTCGAAATTTATTCTATTTCGGGCAATCTGACCTTACAAGAATGGATGATACTATTATGATTGGCAACATTTACGATAACCCGGAATTAATCAAGGAGGAATGACAATGAAGAAAATCATGTTCAATGATAAGTACGGCTTAACCCAGGCTGTACTAGAGGGTCGAAAGACTATGACGAGAAGGGTCATATCATATCCATCAAAGTTCAGAGGACAGAATGTAGCTGGATATTATGTTTGCAGAAAACCTTCTGGAGAGCTTGTAGAGGTTTGTCTGCATGATGAAGATGAACGTATGATTGATGCCGGGCAAATATTTCCTAATTTTCAAGTCGGAGAAGTGGTTGCAATTGCGCAAAGCTACAAGGATTCAGGCTATACCCCAGACTCATTAGATAGACATCCGAAAGATTTGAGTATTCGTGGTCTTATGAAGGATTCCGCAGGATGGAATAACAAGATGTTTGTTAAGTCGTATGCTTGTAAACATCACATAAAGATAACCAATATAAAAGTAGAACGCCTACAGGAAATATCCGATGATGATTGTTTGAAGGAAGGGATATTTGAATGGAATGCCGGCCAGAAAGATATTCCTTTCTATTCATTTTCGTATGCAGACATTCCCGACTATTTTAGCCCTCGTGATGCTTTTGCTGACTTGATAGACAAAGTATCCGGCAAAGGTACATGGGAAGAAAACCCATTTGTGTGGGTGTATGAATTTAAGCTGTTTGACTAATAACAAAGATAGAAATGAAGGAAATAGAATTGAAAATAGCTGAAATATTAGGGCGTGTTGCTCTTGATAATGATATGAAGATTCCTGATGATATTCAGCGATTAGCGAGAGCTACAAGGTATTTGGCTATTCAGCTAGAGAAAAATACTAGAGATGTGGATATGTCACAGGATATTATGAAATATACGGTAGTTATATTGGATAATACTATTGCGAAAGTTGTATCAAAAGATGCTAGAGCAGTGTGTGAAACAGTAAGAACTGACACAGTAACAGCTATAAGAGCAGATGGATAAAGATATGTATTCAAAATATATAAAAAAGAGAAATGGATAAAATGAAGATTATCATTCCCCACGAGGGAGTAAACGAAATTCCAGAAGGCTTTAAACCTGTTATGACAAGTGAAGGTAAGTTAGTTGCCATTGTTCCGGAAGGAATGCATACGAGGGATGCGTATTGGATAAAGACTGAAAGGATTATTCCGGTTGTAGATTGGGAACAACGACGTTTTGAATTGGCGAAAGCTGCTATGCAAGGATTCTGCGCTAATTCGCATGATAGTATTGCAATAGCGGTAGATTCTAAGACCGTGTCTGAATGGTCCGTTGGGTTTGCAAATACCATGATCGAAAGGTTGAAGGGGGATTATGGATCAGTAAGCCAATTGATTGAATCGGTGAAGTCTGGTAATAGACCATCTTTTATCGGAGTTCTTTTAAGTGAATCCCAGATTGAAGAGTTGTGGTCTTATGTGGATGATGAATACTATAACAATGTATTAAAGTCCCGGCTGAAAAAAAATAATTAGCTATCTGTGGTTAATATTTGTAAACATTCTATATTCGTTTTCTAGCAACTTTTTTACACGTGGCTTATTGATGTATTGTGTTGTTTGCTTTCTGATTATTCCGTTCTGTAAAAGATTGATCGTCCGATTTTGCTCACTGATAGTCATACTTAATACAATGATTATAAAGATAAGTGCTATATAACCCAAAACGATTAAACACACTACTTCTTTATTGAAATGGAAGAAATCTCTGAAAGTTCTAAAGTTGCTCATGCTTGCTATGTTTTTTAAAGAACGTGCCCGAAAATAACTACGCCCTTCATAGAGGTGCGGCAAACAACCCAACAAGGAAGCATAGATACAACGGGCACGTATATTGTGATAACGCAATACACGAACACCGTCCATTCTATTTCCTTGTTTTGAAAATTGCCGCTTTCTATGAAGGAGAGACTGAACGTCAATCGATACTCTATTTGAGTATCGGTGCAAATTTAATAAAAAGATTACAAAAACTTATCATTATGGATGCAAAACAATTTTTCAAGAGAGTTTCTTACATGCGGAAACTTCAAAAAGAATATTTTAAAACTCGTTCGTCTGCCATTTTGAGACAATGTAAACAGGTGGAGAAAGAGATAGACGATGAGATCGAGAGAGCGAATAAGATAGTTACAGAACAGCAACAGCCAAAACTTTTTTGATTATGAAGCGAATTCCGTTTAATACTACTGATGCCGACATCTTTCCTCGTATAGCTAAAGTTGCAAAAGGGGGGACGTTTGACGGCTCTGCGCAGACTGATTACCTTGAAAGCTGCCGGTGGTTCGTAGAGCGATATGATTGTATTATCATTCTCACTCGTGATGTTGGATATCATACATCTGGTTGGTGGAAGAACCCAGACTACGAACGTTGTTATCATTTGTCTATCTCCTTTCCCGGTGGACGGGATCTTAGGAAGTTAGGACACATGCTGGAAAAGTTCTTCGGGAATAATCGTCGTTTATTGTGGTGTGAACCTCCATATAGTAAGCAGGGTAAACAGGTGGAAGTGTATCATTATCGTTTGTTTTGTGATGAGAATTGGCAACCAATAATGCCGCGCGGAGAAGTCTATTCTAAACAGTTTACCGAACTGGGGTGGAAATCATATTCAGAACTACATAGTAGAAACCAATAACAAATAGTAATTATGAAAAAAGAACAAACCAAAGTTTATGTATTGATGCTTTCTAAGGAGTTTCCTAAAGAGCATCCGAAAGCCGGAGAACAAACTGGATTCAAAGAAAAGTTAGAGCTGGCGTTGAAAGCGCAAGAACAAGCAGAAGAATGTACTACCTGCGGTGGTGACTGCAAAACTTGCTATTGTCCTTCTGCTTCCGGAATAATGAAGGTACATACTATTCGTACCAATATGGAACGTTGGTCGGGAATAATGCAGAAAGTGCAGGAAGGGAAAGCTGTTATCTCTGTCCGGCAATGGAAAGGTAGGCCCTATGAAAAAGGGAATGTTCAGGTAGAACTATTCTGTCTCGGCAAAGATGATGGCGTAGGATTACAGACATTGAGCGTCATGGAGTACACCGATGCTGACGACGGGATAGAACGTGCCGTTTATTGTATCGACGGGAAGCCAATACCAATGCTTACTCTGAAACAAATAGCGGAGAACGACGGGCTGACTGTTGAAGATTGGAAAGCGTGGTTTACTGGTATGTCGTTTGCTGAACCACTGCCGATCATCCACTTTACCAAATTTAGATATTGATTATAAACCATTTAAAGAGTTACAATTATGCAAGACATTGAGAAAAATTCAATGCTCCTTAAAGAAGGACAAGTAAAAGAAACCAAGTTATCAGAACTTCTCAATAACTCGGAAACGGAAAAGAAACCGACAGTTGCAAAGCTGAATCCTGCAATCATAGTCCCGGCCCCATTGAAACGAAAGCGATTAAACGATGAATTGATTGCAGAGCTAAATGCTACCTATGAACGTCCAGCTATTTGCCGGGATGAACACGGAGAGTACAAAGAAGGTGCTTTCCTGCACGGTTCAAATCTGGTAATAACAAGCATATTGGAAGGACGTTGGCATCTGACTGTAAAGTCCGACAAACCACTTTCTATCTATGAGATAAAAGCTGCCAGGTACAAGTTTATTCCGGACGATGCTTACATGACACTTGTTTTCCCGAAAAGGTCGGAACTGGAAAAGTTTACTTCTCCACACAGTATGCAAATGATAGAGATTCAAGTCACCCAAAAAGAATAATTTTTTGAGAGGGGGGGACTATAGGGGGGGGAGGTGGTATTTTGTATAGTTTAAAAAGATAGTTTGAAGATGATTAAAAAATACGCTTTTGTTATCGGCATAGATACCGGAGTAAATACCGGAGTTGCCACATGGAATGTTACTGCAAGAAAGTTTGAGTTGATAAAGACTACTTCAATTCATAAAGCAATGATGTATGTGATAGAAATGTATAAAACGTACGGAGGAAGTATGTTAGTTCGTGTTGAAGATGCGCGATTAAGAACGTGGTATCAATCTAGTTATAAGACAAGAGAAGAAGAAAGGGAAATGTTGCAGGGGGGTGGATCAGTTAAACGTGATGCAAAGATATGGGAGGACTTTCTTACTGATATTGGTATACCCTTTGAAATGGTTCATCCTAAGAATTCTATAACTAAAGTCAATGCTTTGACATTCAGGAATATAACTAAATACAATAAACCGACGAATGAACATTCTCGTGATGCCGCAATGCTTGTATTTGGTTATTAGACATTAGGTTAATATTGAATATCGTGCGTTTGTTAGACGAACTTTTGCCTAAAAAGACGTTTAATAAACGCATTTTCTTTATATTTGCGTGGAAATGACAGATGTTACATCTTAAAAATTAGTGTGAAAATGGAAGGATTATCAAGTTTAGAGGGTTGGGCTCTGATTGCGACATACTTTGTTGCTATGATGATGCTCGTTGTGTTCCTACGAAAACACAAAAAGACGAAAGAAGAATTTTTGGTTGCTAACCGATCTATGCCGTGGCTACTCACAGCTTTCTCAATGGCTGCTACATGGGTGTGGGCTCCGTCAATGTTCGTTGCATCGGAGAAAGCATATACGCAGGGACTTGTTGGCGTGTTCTGGTTTGTTGTACCGAATGTATTAACGTTGATGCTATTTGCTTTCTTTGCTAATAAGATGCGTAAGCTCCGGCCAGAGGGATGGACGTTCTCGGACTATATTCGTGAGAAGTATTCCAAACGTTGCCATAATCTGTTTCTTGTCGAATCATTCGGGTTGCAGACAATGAGTTTTGCCGTTCAGCTTCTTGCCGGGGCTACCATCTTTTCAAAGATTACCGGAATATCGTTCACTGCTACTACGGTGGTGATGGCACTTTGTCCTTTGGTGTACACATTCGCAAGTGGGATTCGGTGCAGTATCATTACCGACTTCTGGAAGATGCTTTGGATTGTGATTGTTTTATTGTTAGGACTGCCAATTATGTTTTCAAATGCCGGACCGGAAGCGTTGTTTAATGGTCTGGGAGGTGTTAGTGGTGGTTTCTCTGATTTGTTTTCGGGTAACGGACTCATGGTTACTTTGTCCTTCGGTATTCCTACAACGATTGGTTTACTATCTGGGACGTTTGGCGACCAGATGTTCTGGCAGCGGGTGTTTTGTGTGAAAGCTGACAAAGTGAAGCGCACAATGATAACCGCTGCCTTTATTTTTGCCGTTGTACCTATTTCCTTGGCGGTATTTGGCTTTTTTGCAGCCGGAACAGGTTTGGCTATATCCGACACACAGCTGACAAATGTAGGGGCTGTAATGGCCTTCTGCCCTAAATGGTTTTTATACCTGTTCTTTGTGCTTATACTTTCCGGACTGATATCAACGGTTGATAGCATTATTTGTGCAGTGAGTTCAGTTGCCGGGCATGATGTAGTGAAGCGGTTAGCTATGAACGAGAAATGGCATGAACGGATTCAGAAGAATATTTTTCTCTTTATTCTTTTCGCGAATGAAGTGCGGGCAGCTCGGTTTGCTATGATCGTTGTCACCGTCTCCGCTATTCTGATAGCAAATATTCCAGGTCTAACTATTCTATATCTCTTTTTATTGTACGGGACGCTACGTTCGTCTGTAATGCTTCCGACTGTGTTTGCTATTCTCGGCATAAGAATGAGCGAAAGAGGGCTGTTTTACGGCATCCTAACGAGCATGATTGTAGGTTTACCAATATTCGCTTATGGGAACTTCACTGGTAACATTCTGATGATCGTATTCGGTTCTCTTTCACCATCCTGGCATCAGGGATTATGGCAGTTCGTCGTAAACCTTTGCAGCGTGGTTCAATGGAAGTGGCTATAAAGATAGACCGAACCGATATGGATAAACGTATTGCAGAGATAAAAGCGGTACATGGTGAATACTTAGCTTGTGCAGAAAAGATGGAAGCTCACATTCGTACATTTAGAGCATTGACCGAATCTGCAAGGGGAACAGCAAGGGATATAAGAAAATCAGTTTCTCAATACAAACAGTTACAGGGGAAGAAGTCATTGAATAGAAAAAAATCACATAGAAAATGAGAAAGCTGTTTATCATGCTCGTATTGGTTGCAGTATCATTGGCTGCTAAAGCACAAGTTTACGACGGTATTACTCAACCGACTAAGTTTCGAGTATTTATGCCGGTAACTACATCTTTGGAGGGTAACGGTTCTACCGTCGCTCCTTTTGTCGGCTATCGGACAGACGTTGCCAAGTGGCTTTCTGTTACTCCGGTCCTTCAATACAACATGAATACCGAAGCAGTTACTTTGGCTACATGGCTGAATGTGAACTATCAGCAACGATTCTTTTTGCTTGCACGTTCGACGTACAATATGAAAGCAAAGATGTTCACTGAAACATTGTCCGGTACTATAAAACTCCCTGCTGGATTCATGATTGATGCGACCTGGGATAATCTGTATAATGGCCGGAAGTTCATGGACGGTGACCGTCTGCAGGTGCTTGGAGGTCTGGATTATGGACGATTCGTTTTCAATGCCGGATATTCCATGCGTGCGCTGCCGGGATTCGTGGCAAACATCCGGTTTAAGGTAACAAAGTATAATTGGCTGCAACTGAAATACGATGAAGGTGCAAAAGCTTTCATTACGAGTGTAGCACTACAATTCAATGAACTATGAAAACAGTTCTAGGCAAAAAGCAAACATCATCACACACAGACTGGCTTCGTGTATTCTCCAACATCGAGCAATATGTGTTGAAGCAGGAAACTGACAATCTGATTGACCGTCTGGTTGAGCAGGTGAAGCCACACATCTACGGCAAACAAGTTGCTTATGCTTGGAGTGGTGGAAAAGATAGCATTGCTCTTGGTTTCATTATGGAGCAGGCCGGAGTACATGACTGTTTACTCGGACGCTGCAATCTGGAATATCCGGCTTTCCTGCAATGGATAGAAAACAACCATCCGGCAGGATTAGAAGTAATCAATACGGGGCAGGACCTTAAATGGTTGGCGGCACATCCCGAAATGCTTTTCCCGAATGATTCTTCTTTGGCTGCAAAGTGGTTTAGCATAGTTCAACATCGAGCGCAGGATATCTATGTGAAGAAACACAAGGTAGATGTTCTTTGCCTTGGTCGAAGAATACAAGACGGGAACTATGTAGGACCAGGCGGAATATACACCAATGCAAAGGGTGTCACCCGTTTTTCTCCTATTGCTGATACTAAGCATGAGGAAATTCTTGCAATCATCCACTATTACCATCTTCCATTACCACCAATTTACACATGGCCCCGCGGCTTTCGTGTTGGTACACATTGTTGGGCTTCTCGCCAGTGGTGCGGAAGCGTGGAAAATGGCTTTAGGGAAGTTTACGAAATAGATAGTAGCTTGGTAGAGGAAGCTGCTAACTATATACCTTCTGCGAGACAGTTCTTGCAGGGGAAAGTTTAATCAATAAATTTTGTGTAGGAATGAAAAGGAAGTTAGAAACAAAGAAAGTACTCCTGTCAGAGTTAAAGGAATTTCCGGGTAATCCAAATGTGCATCCGGAGGAACAAGTGAAGGCTATTGCCGAAAGTATGGAACGATACGGACAGTATTATCCGATTATCGTTGATGAAAACATGATGGTTCTTTGCGGACATGGCAAGAAAAAGGCTTTGGAATATCGTGGAGAGAAAGAGGCTTCTATTACGGTCATGTATGGTTTGACTGACAAAGAAAAGAAGAAACTCGTTCTGGAAGACAATAAGATTCAGACAATGTCTCATGTGAATTTTGGGGATGTGGAGAAGATTATTAAAGAAATCGGAGATGTTGATATTATTGGCTTTACTCCGGAATATCTGGATGCGATCATCAACGAAGTTAGCACTGACAATATGGGAGTGAATTTTGCAGAACCTGTAAAGAAGGAGGAGCAGTTTACACCAGAGAAGAAGGTTGCCGACATTCAGGAAGTTGATGAAATTGAAGCCGGTATGCAGACAGCCCGTACAATGGTGTGTCCGCATTGTGGCAAGGAAATAACAATTTAATCATAGAGCTATGGATAAGAATGTAGATTTATTCAAACCTCTTCGGGAAATTCAGTTTGTAGACCGAGATAAGGTGAAGCCGAATGACTATAACCCCAACAAGGTTCTGGAAAAGAATCTTAATCTCCTTATGCAAAGTATCCTGACTAATGGTTTCTGTTTTCCCATCGTAGTGCGTCCGGACTTTACGATCATTGACGGGTTTCACCGTTGGCTTGTGTCCGGCAGGGAACCGTTAAAGACAATGCTCGGCAATAAGATTCCTATTGTGGTAGTGGCACATAAAGACGAGAGTCAAGATATGTACGGTACGGTTACTTTTAACCGTGCCCGTGGCACACATCTACTTGAGCCGATGGAGAACATTGTGAAAGCTCTGTTGGAAAAAGGCAAAAGTGTAGATGAAATCTCAAAGGAAATAGGAATGAGTAAAGAAGAAATTTTCCGGTTATCAAAGATTGACAGGGAAGAGTTTCTAAAGCTCATTACCCAACGTGGTACGCAAAGATTTAGTAAAGCCCAAATCATTCGCAGATGTACGTAAAGGATTTAGATATTAACGTTGTTGATGCTACCGAGCGTAGGATTCTCGAAGCATTCAATAAGAATCAAAAAGTTGCCGTCAGTTTCTCTGGCGGCAAAGATTCTATATGTATGTGCGATATGCTGATAAAGACAATGCAGAAATATACAATTCCGTTTAGTCGCATTATCGTTGTGTTCTTTGACGAGGAAGCCATTTATCCAGATGTTGAGCAGATTGCACTTGAATGGCGCTCACGTTTCATGTCCTTGGGGGCAAAGTTTTATTGGTTCTGTTTGCCTATACGGCATTATAATTGTTGCAATAGATTAGCGAATGATGAAAGCTTTATCTGTTGGGAGCCTGGCAAAGAAAGCGTGTGGGTGAGACCTATGCCTAAGTTTGCTATTCGCAATCACTCGATGTTTCGTATGGGGATGTCATATCAGGAATTTGGGGCGAAGATTTTTAAAAGTGTTCCTCAAATGATAGGTCTAAGAATGGCAGAATCTATTCAACGCCGACAGTCCATAGCATCAATCAGGATTTCTACATTTCTTTATCCCATATACGATTGGCGTGATAATGATGTTTGGCTGTATATCAAATTGAATAACCTTACTATTCCTATGACCTATATCTACCTGTATAAGACAGGTGTACCGTTGAATAAACTTCGTATTAGTCAGTTTTTTAGCATTGATACAATCAAGTCATTACCCAAGGTTATGGAGTTCTACCCGGATTTGTATGAGCGGGTGATTCGTAGAGAACCAAATGCAGACCTTGTTATGCTTTATTGGGATACTGATATGTTCCGGAGTTCTAAGCAAGACCGGAAGTTTGAGCAAGATAAGGAAAAGGATTATCGGGTCATATTCCGAGATACAATGAAAAAGGCCGCTTTACATCCAGACTTATATCCTGGTTATAAATTGGCTAAACATCTTTATGTTAAAATGTCCGGTAGGGAATCTTCAAAAACGTGTCAGTTGTCTTATCAGTTATTGATAGCGGGGGATCCGAAGAAACGTTCCTATCGTGCTATTTTAGGGGCTATCTATAGAGAGAGGGGAGGAGGAATATAAAATGCCTAAGGCCGAAGAGGACATTCAGAAAGATAAAGAAAAGTTGCTCGATTCATTGAAGGAATGTAGCGGTATTGTTACGTTTGCCTGTGAGAAGGTTGGACTCTCACGGCAGACGTTCTATCGTTGGTATCGTGAGGATGCGGAATTTAAAGAACGTGCCGATGCTATCAATGAATTGCAGATCGATATTGCCGAGGCCTCCCTTCTGAAAAAAATACAGAAGGGAGATATTACGGCTATCATATTCTATCTGAAAACCAAAGGCAAAAGTAGAGGATATACAGAACGTAAAGAGATTGTCGCCCCTGATGGAGTGGGGGTACAGGTAACAGGCAAAGACTTTGATGTGTCGAAGTTATCGGAGGAAGAAAGAAAAGTATTGTTGGGTATTGCGGAAAAGCAGGATAAAGCAGCAAAAGAGTGAGTTTAGGACAGGTAGATATATTGAGCATGGCAAGAGCCGTCCAGGCGGATGAATGTAGGAAATCATTTTTCTACTTCGTGAAAACGTTTTGGGCGGTTATTATACCGGAAACTCCGGTTTTTAATTGGCATATTCCGTATCTGTGTGAAGAACTTCAAGAGCTATCTGGCTATATCGTACGCAGAGAGAAGAAGCCCTATGACATAATTATCAATATTCCTCCTGGTTCTACCAAATCAACTATTGTCACAATTATGTGGCATGCATGGCTTTGGACGCAGGATGCACGGTTGAGGATTATTTCAAACTCCTATTCGGGCGACTTGTCGTTAGAACACGCTTCGAAGTCGAAGGACATCATCACTTCTGACTTGTATCGTACTTTGTTTCCGGAAGTGGTGATAAGACACGATAAGTCCGGTAAAGGTAGTTATGAGAACATAAAGGGGGGCGCCAGATATTCTACTTCGACAGGTGGTACAATTACCGGAAAGCACGCGCATGTGATTATCAACGACGACCCTGTAAATCCCAAACAGGCGGAGTCTCCTGCAATGAGATTACAAGCGAATGACCATACTAAAACGCTTTCGTCCCGTAAGGTTGACAAAAAGAATACTCCGATGGTAACTATTATGCAAAGATTGCATGATGATGATGTGACGGGGTATCTGCTGAAAAAGAAAAAGGATAAGATTAGGCATATATGCCTACCAGCAGAAGTGTCGGAGAGGGTGAATCCTCCGGAGCTGAAAGAACGTTACATTGACGGCCTTCTGGACCCTGTACGTATTGACAGGGAGGTGATAGATGAAGCAAAGATTGACCTCGGTAGCCGTGGGTATGCCGGACAGTATGAACAGGCTCCTTCGGTTGAAGGTGGTAATATCGTCAAAGCAAGTTGGTTCGGGCATATTCCATTATCGCAGTTCCTTGCTGTTCGTGGCGGCGCTCCGATTCACTTCTTTCTCGATACTGCCTATGATGAGAAAAAACAGAAAACGGACAATGACCCGTCCGGAATACTTGCTGCATGTCGGATACAGAACTGTTTGTACTTGTTCCATGCGCAAAAGGTCTGGAAGGAGTTTCCTGAATTAATGAGGTTCATTCCAGATTATGTGCGGGCACATGGATATGATAGCCGGAGCACGATCAGAATAGAACCGAAGGCAAATGGTATAACTGTCATTCAGGCAGTAAAGAAGTACACTAAACTGAATGTAACCAGAACACCAGCACCAACGGACAGCAAGGAAGTGCGACTACACGGTGTCTCGCCTAAAATAGAGTGCGGCCGGGTGATATTGGTGGAAGGTGATTGGAACGAAGAGTTTATAGATGAGGTGAGCCAGTTTCCGGCAAAGACACATGATGAGTATGTAGATATTCTGGTTTATGCAATCAATTATCTTCTGGATGATGATTATGCGGAATTATCAGATGAAGATGAAGAATATATTTTAAGTGCTTTAGGTGGTTAATTTTTAATGTTGTAATTATGGGATTGTTTAATTGGATTGTTAATGGTGTGAATGCGGCTGTTGGTCGCAATCAGGAGTTTGAACAGTTGTTGAAAGCTAAGGATGTGAACCGCGCGCTTTCACAAATGACGGATAACTCTGCAAAGGTTGAAGCTGCTTTGAAGGTATATGATATCCAGCAGCATGAGGTGATGAATAGGCCGAATAAAGCGGTGTTTGGTAAAAAGGACCCTGCAACGGGAAAACGTAAGTTTCTACGGTGGGAAGAAAAATGGAAAATTCCTATTCCTTATCCCGTTTTTATCAATGAGATAGCTCTTGTATTCTTGTATGGTCGTCCTCTGAAATGGACGCAATCATCTAAGGGGACAGACCGGGCTTTTTCCAGATACATCGATTTGATTAAAAGTACCCGATTTAATGCGAAGGTTCGCGAAGCAAAACGTCTGGCAGGCGCGGAAGGGCAAAGTGCATTGCTCTTTCATGCTTATCGGAATGACGAAGGTAAACCGGATTGCCTTATCAAAGTCGTAGCCAGAAGTCTGGGGGATGATATATATTTCCGTAAAGACCAATTCGGACGGATGATGTGCTTTGCACGTGGGTATAACTTACAGGAAGTAGGCGGTGAAATCAAATATCATGTTGATATACATACAAAGAATATGATATATCACTGCAAACGTGCTCCTATGGGTTGGGACATTGAGGAAGAGGTGAATCTTGCAAAGAAGATATGTGTGGTTCTTTTTGAGCAGGAACCGGAGTGTGCTGGTGTTGAACCTATGATGCACCGTAAAGAAATGATGGTAAGCCGTAGAGCCGATGTCAATGATCGTTTTTCTGATCCTGCTTTAGTTGCTGATGCGGATATTGTTAATTCTCTTCCAGAAAAAGGTGAGGATAGCAAATTTTTTGCTTTGAAACCTTCGTTAGACGGTTCCAAAAAACCGGACATGAAATATCTGACATGGGATAATGCACCGGAAAATCAGAAGCAGGAAGCGGAGGAGTTGGACGATAAGATTCATCGTTTCACTTTCACCCCTAAAATAGACTTTGATACGATGAAGAGCCTTTCCCAGATTTCGGCTAAAGCTTTGAAACAGCTAATGCTTTTGGCTGTAATCAAGGCAGACCGACATAAAGAAAGACACGATGAGTATGCAGATCGTATAGCCAGTGTACTTATTGCTATAATTGGTAACGTTCTGGATATATCTCTTCGAGGTGAGTGTGACAACCTGGTCGTGGAACATGAATTTCAAGAACCGTTCGGAGAAGATATTGAAGCCGTATTAAAAAATCTGATCTCCACTAAAAATGCTGGTGGTATGTCCGACGAAACATTTATTGAAATGAATCCGATCATCAAGGATTCTACTCTGGAAAAAGAACGTTTGAAAGCGCAACATGAGCAAGAGTTAAAAGAAGAGAAAGACCGGTATAAACAGGATGTTTTCGGTAGTGCAGAATAAAGGGCATGGCAAAGATTGATGAGAACAAGTATAAACGGGCATTACTTCAACGTACCGAAGGATATGCTGCAAACGTCCGGACAATCTACCTGGATGTGATGGGACAGCTTATCTCTTTAGCATTGGAGATTGAGCCTATCCATGACGCTAAGAAGCCGTTTGTCTTTGCTGACTATCCTACTATATCTGACAAAGCAAACGTTCTGTTACGGGAACTGTACACCCGTGTGTATCAACAAATACAGTCTGGTATCATAAACGAGTGGGAGCAAGCTAACTTAAAATCAGACGAACTCGTCCGATCCGTGTTCGGTAAGAAGGCTGTGGATAATGAGCATTTTGCGCGCTACTTTGGGCGTAACAAGAAAGCTATGGATTCTTTCTTTGCACGAAGGTCCGGAGATGATGGATTGAACCTGTCTCAACGTATTTGGAAATATGAAGGGCAGTTTCGGCAAGAAATGGAAATGTCTATTGATTGTTGTATCGGGCAAGGAATGTCTGCAAATTCGATGGCGGCAAAGGTGAAGCAGTTTCTCAATCAACCGGATAAATTGTTTAGACGGGTTCGTGATGAACGGGGAGAGCTTGTTTTATCAAAGAACGCGAAAGCTTATCATCCGGGGCCAGGTCAATATCGTAGTAGTAGCCGCAATGCTCAACGTTTGGCACGGACGGAGCCTAATATTGCATATCGGACAGCCGATCATGAAAGATGGGCCCAAATTTAACTTGATTTTGTTGTAGGGATTGAAATAAAGCTCTCAAAGAATCATCCGGAAAAGGATATTTGTGATAAACTAGCCGGAGTATATCCTAAAGGCTTCAAGTTTACGGGATGGCATTCTAACTGTATGTGCCATGCGATTAGTGTGCTTGCTTCGGATGATGAAGTAGATATGCTCACTGATAAGATTCTTGCCGGAGAGGAAACGGCAGGATTCAAATCGAAAAACGAAGTTACTGAACTGCCAAGTGAGTTTTATTCATGGATGCAGGAAAATGAGGAGCGAATCGAAAAGGCAAATAACCGTGGCACTCTTCCATATTGGATAAAGGATAATCCGCAATACACAGGTGTTAAGGTAAAAGCAATGAATACTGGTGAGCGGAATGATATTCGAAAGAAGTCAAAGGAGAAATATCAATCGTATGATGAGAAGTGGGATAGGACGTATTTCGATGAGTTCAGTGGTGGCTTTAATGTCTATCATCAGGAACATCAGTTCACCAACACACAGGGCGGTGGTGATGCTGAAAAGATGGTTGGTAAGTTATTAGCAAAGAATAACGGGAAACAGGTGGAGTTCCTGCCGGAGAATGGTAAGGGCAAAGGTGTACCAGATTTAATGTTCGACGATCATACGTGGGATGTGAAATACATTGATAACGCCAATGAGAATACTATTCGCGCATATATCAAAGATGCTCGGAAAGCTGATCGGGCAATATTCTATTTCACGAATGAGAAGTACCAGGAACTACGTTCGGCTATCAACAGGGAAGTCGGACGCTTTAAGGGGATGAATAGGTTAGGCGAACTTCCAGATATTTACTACATGGATAATGAGGGACTGCTAAAACTGTTGTGGAAGAAGTAATTATTATTTTTGAAATTGATTAGTTTTATTTTTACCTTTGTAAAAAAGTAGAGTATGAATGAGTATTTGTCATGGAGTGCTATCATTGCATTCTTCATTTTCATAGCCCAGCAGATTTTTAAAACTTGGTTAGATTATAGAAAATATCGTTCCGAGGTTGTTTTTAGTAAACTCTATCAAGAGCGTGCAGAAGTTGTCAAACAGACATTTCAGAAACTGACAATATTGCACCAAACGTTGGCTGATTTTACACGAGCAGCGCAAGTTATATACAATGGTGATACTGTTGAACAACATCTATATAAATTGGCTGTTTCATTTGATAATTCATATATTGATACAAGGAACTACTTTTCTTTAAATAGGATTTATTTATCGTATGAGTTGTGTGATAAAGTTGAAAAAATAATATCTGAAATTCATGATTCTGCATTGGACTATAGTTTTTTAGATAAGGACATCAGAGAGTCTGTAAAAGAAAGGGATATGTTATATATTAAAGAAAAAAGAGACCGATGCAGAGTAATAAGAGATAAAGTGGAAGGTGAAATATCGGGACTCTTAAATGAATTAGAATCTGAATTTAGAAAGGCACTTGAAGCTAAATAAAAAACAGGTATTAAATTGTATTATCTTATTTTTTTAAGAACTAATGTAATCAACATTAGTTCTTGCTTATACTAAAGACGTACGGAGTGATATATTTAGTAAGAGTAACATAAAGGCTATGTAATTCTCTGATTGAATGAAAATTGAATATTAAAGATAGACGTTCATAGTCGTTGCCGAATAAGTCTTTTGATTCTTTATCCATAAAATAAGTATTAGTATAAAATGAACATCTTGATATTTTGTCTAAGGCTGAAATTAAAACCTCATCTTCGAATATAATATTGGGGATGTCATTTATGTTTTTGATTCTTTCCAATATGTTTTTTGCTGTATAATTCAAACTTTTAACGTCGGTACTTATGTAATGTGAATTTTCAGCCAATATACTTGGAGTTATTTCAACGTTAAAGGAGCAGGTTGTTTCGAATTTAATGTGAACTCCTTTTTTTATTTTTGAGAATTCTGTTAGTGGTATTTTTGGTAATATTTGTCCTTGACTTCTAGTGAGTATGTTTTAGCGACATATGCTAGTACCATTTGCATATTATTAGCTATATAAAGCAAATCATTCGATATAATACTTCTTATGACTTTTTCCTTTCTTTTCTCCGGTATATATACTAAGATATAATAGAAGAAAGTACTTGTAATTACCCCAATACTAAGGTCTACAATTAAACTGTTTATTTTATCTATCTTGTCTACAGGGTAGTCGCATTCAAAAGATGGAATCAAACCAAAAATGATTTGGAACAATAGAATTATCGAGACGATATTTAATGCAGTTAAGATAATATGTAGTTTCTTCATGTTTAGATTTTAATTAAAAAAGGGCGGATTATTGCTCCGCCCGGGCTGGTGCAGAAAGCGGGAACATTACTTCCCTCACTCTTTCCACAATGCAAATGTATGAAATATCTCTGAAAAACAAAAGGTTATTCAGACTTTTCCTTTCTTCTTAATAATCCTAGCCGGATAGTGCACTTATCGTTGCTGTACGGCTTTTCCTCTAGGTGAAATTTTGACTTTAGATAGCCGTAGCTTATTCCTATCTGTTCCGCAGAGAAAGTCTCGTAAATGGCAGCTTGTGAGCCAAAGTAGAAATGCTTCTCTAATTTGCTATCTACTTCTATCGGTTTAGAGAGTTCTACATGATAAACTTTGTGTATTTGCGTCATAATCTAAAGTTTTAGTGAAACCAGTTAATGCCCTGTACATATTTTGAAGCTGATGTACATACTTTATTTGAGTGAAACCTACGCGTTCGTTCTTATCATTAAAAAAGTCTACAGAGTTATCTTCTATTTGAGCTTTTAAGCCATATATACTAAAGTCGTCGTTCAGCATATCGTTTATATTCTGATTTGGTAATGGTATTCCTGCTATTTCATCAATTGCAATACCTGTCGGCAATTTATTACTATCTTCATAATATATACATGGGTTGCTTTCACTTGAAATTATATCTATAATTGTTATCACTTTGTCTTTTAAATAAACGCTGTTTCCAATGCCTAATTCTTCTATATGTATCATATTCCATTTTTTGCAAATTTAGTTCAAATATTCGATATATGATATATTTCAATCATTTTAGTTAGTCAAAAAGGCTTAGCTGAATAGGTTTCTTCGGTATATTATTTCTGCTCTTCGTGACACTTTCTGGATTAAGTGTGATTGTTTTAACCTTTTTCGGTAGATTTTCCTCTATTGTTGGTTTAGGAACTTCCTTTGAGGCTTCATGTTCTAACCTGATGTTTTCCCAGATTTTGATAGTAATAGATTCCTCTTTGGTAATTTCCCGAACGGTTATTAGTGGTATTGGAGAGAAGCGGGTAGTGTTCAATCGTTCATTAATCTTCCAACCAGCATAAAAAGAGTTAGGGTCTAAACTATCGTGACATATAACTTCTCCTACACACCCATGAATGATAAAGTTACACACAGTCATAAGGCAGCAGGTTCGGTCTATATCTTCGGCACAAAGGTAGTTCCCAATATTCCGGACATGCCAGGCAAGTAATGTTCGTCCGCTACCACATGCCGGGTCATTGATATATTTTCCTGTAGCCTTTTCATTATTATCATTTATTTCTTTCATCATATCACAGATACCGGTCGGAGTAAAGAACTGTCCGGTTCCTTGCTGTTTCATTTTACTTGCCACGCAAGACATATATAAATCACCGAAAGGATCATACCATTCATTGCAGACTAATTGCTTTTCCATAATTTTAATCCACTCTCGAAACATGTCCCAGAAAACAGATGTTTGTTCCGGTTTATATTTCCAACTTTCTAGCGGTTTTGCATCCGGTGTAAAATAGTGGATTATATAGGTGAGGAAATCATTGAAAACTTGGCTAACATCAAAACCATTTTGATATGTGAAGTTATTTATCAGTTTTTCAAGTTCCCTTACCTCTATAGGGGCTTCGTAACTATTTGCCATTTTGTTAATATATAAAGTCTACGAATACCTTTGTAGTTCCTCTAATCAGTTTTTCATGATTAGAATCTTCATATTTGTATGTACTGTATTTTCTTGCTGATGAAATATATTCACCCCTGACCCAAACCGGAGCCTTCTCGCTGTTTTTTAAACGGAAAAACTCACCTTTCTTCAATTTAGATAATTCTTTTACTGTCATAATCGTTGCGTTAAATGGTTAATAATACTTTTCTGTATAAATAATAAATATATGTGTTTAATAAACTCTTTTATAGATCGCAAATATATATCATATATTTAATATATGAAATAGTTACATTTGTTTTTTTGAATTATTCCATTGTTTGATATGTAATTATCTAAAATATCGTGAGTTGTGACTATAAAAAATAAATGAGTTTAATAAACGCATCTTTGGAATAATTTATATCTTTACCGCAAATTAATCAATTTGGATATGAAAAAGAAACTTTTAGAAGCGTTAAAAACCAAATTTGTGGGTGTTGACGAGGCCATTCTGGAAAGAATTGCAACTAAAAAGACGGAAGGTGTGACGGATGAAAGTCAGATTACGGGAATTGTAGACGGCATCAACTTTCAAGACGTAGTTAAATCCTACGGGGACTACCGGGCTAATGAAGCAAATGTTTCCTCTATTAAAAACTATGAGGAAAAACACGGTTTAAAGGACGGGAAACCTATAACAGCAGGTGGTGAAGGCGTAGATGGTAACAAGGGAGTTAAGACGAGTTATACAACGGAAGAGTTGGATAGCTATTTTACTTCAAAGTTGGAAGCTGCAATTAAGCCTTATAAGGATGAGATTGAAACTCTTAAAAAAGATAAGAGCCAGACTGATCGACAAGCTGCCATATCTAATGCGATGAAGAAACTGGGATTAACAGAGGATGAAATGCAGTTCGTTACGGTTCCGGAAGATAAAGATCCGGAAGAGTATTTAACGGGGTACAAACAGCACCTCATTACAAAAGGCCTGAAACCTGCAGAAGACAATGGGTCGCAAGCGTCTGATTCACAGGTGCAGGATGCTGTAGCTGCTGACTGGTTGAAATCTTTAGGTGTTCCAGAACAGAACGTTTAATGTTTAATTTACAAATGACATGAAATTTAGAAAAAAGCAAGTTGGTGGATTTCGTTCTATCTGCACTGGTTCTCCGGCTATCGGAGTAGTAGGTGGATTTAATCTGAACAAGGAGAAGGTCAACTATCCGGTTGGCGTTATTATTCCTTCTGCTTCTCTTGCCGAGTATGATGAAACATCGTCCCGGCAAGTTGTCGTGTTGAAAGCATCCCGTGTTGTAGCAATTGATGTAACCGATGCGAAGAAAGTCTCTTTGCAAAATGATGAATTCCTTTCTCCCATTTTCATGGTCGGGGATCATGTTGCAATGAACGATTCCGGCAATTTCGAAGATACTGCAAGTATCACGAAAATTATTAATGATCGTAACGGCTTTGTTATCGTACTTGATAAGGCTATTGCTGGCTTGAAGGTTGGTGATGCTTTGTTTGAAGTGATTGAAGGAACTGCAGAGGGTGAAAGTAAAGCTCCGGCTGTTTTCCCTATCGAGCATCCGCAAGGAATTACTGTGGGAGCTGAACCGATGGGGACTTATATAGGTCTTGATGAGGTATCTGTGGACGTTGCTATCAATTCTAAGGGAGAAATGTACTACAAAAGACGTATTCCTCCTATTCCGGAGAAGTTCATTCAAGGAATGTGCTTGAAAGACAACCCAAACATTCAATTCACTGATTCTTACTAAGAAAGGAGGCTATAAATGAAATCTATTTTTTCGACTTTTAAAATCAATGACGTAAAAACAGGGAAGCCTATTGACTTGATCGGCACAATGCAGATCATGTTTGATAAAGCAACTCTGGAAAATAAAACGCTTTGGGAACAGACCTACGTTGATCGTTGGTTCGATTTCCGTCCTCCTCAACTAGGTTTGACTGCCGAAGGTATCATGGGGAAATATAGTGTTCGTATCCGTGCTTCTATCATCGGAAACGATGCTGATACTCCATTACGCGCTGGTAGAGGGTTTGAACTGTGGAACGGTGAGATTCCCCGTGTAGGGCACAAGTTCAAAACGGATGCGAAGACATTGCGTACCATGCTGATGGTTTACGAAAATAATCGTATTAATCCCGTTCAGAAGTTGAAGGAAATTCAGAAATGTTTGTTCGGTGATTACAAAGATGCTTATCTCGGTTGCAAGGATGTGGCGGATGAAATTATTCTGAAAGCACTCTCTGGTGGTGGTATGGCTATTTTCGACCCAGCTATCGATAATCCGGAAGGACGTAAGTATCTGGTTGATTATGGTATGCCAGAAGAAAACAAACAGATGGTTGATTCTGATAAGGAATGGACCGAGGAGAACATTGATAATGCGGCTATTGATGCAGTACGTATTCTGCAGAAGATTGTTTATGAGTATGCCAATAAAGGCGTTACTTTCGATGCTTTGTTGATGGCTCCTGTTACCAAGTATCGGATGATGCGTAGTATTGGTTTACGTACCGGATATTTGGGTAAAGACAAGAATACCCGTTCTCTGACAGAAGATGAATTCTCGGCTTATCTGAAATCCATGAAGATTCCTAATATCATCGAAATCAACAAGCGGACAGCTTATCAGAAAGATGGTATTCCTACTAACATCAATCCGTGGAATGATGATGTAATTGCATTCATCCCGAAAACGGATGATGGCAAGTTAGGCGAAGTTCAGCCTGCATTTGAGGACAATGCAATCATGCCGGATCCACAAGTTCAATATACCGATGCCGGAGACGCTATTCGTATTGCAAAATGGACTACGGGTGAGTCAACCGGACAGCAAGCCGCAGAGTACACACAAGGTTCTTGGCGTGCAGTTCCTATTATCTCATGTATTAACGGTATCGTAAATCTCAAAGTTAGAAATACGAATGTTCCATATCCCGATGGAGAAGAAATTCCCGTTGGCTAAAAAAGTGTTGTATGAAACTTATAGCAATTAAAACATTTCGTGATAAAGAAACTGGTGGACTTTATCAACCTGGCACAGTAATTAGTCATTTCGACGAAGAGCGTGCAAAAGATGTGATTAAGCGTAAATTAGCGGTAGAGGTGAAGACTTCTAAAGTTGTAACTGACATTGATCTATCTAAAGGAGCTAAAGAGGTTGTTTCTTTGGTAGTTTCATTCACCGATGTTGAGAAACTGAACGAATATCTTGCATCAGAGAATGCGGCTGAAAAACCTCGCTCAACTGTCGTTGATGCTATTCAGGCAAGATTGGAAGAGTTGAAGAAATGACAAATTCGGAGGTATTCATAGCGAAGTGTTTGCACTATAATCCTTCTCCGCTAACGGTGAAAGATTTGTTGGATGATGTGGGGTTGAAACCGGAGGAGGACTGTACAGATAAGAGGAAAGTTGTGTCTGCCGTACTTTCCTACTTATCAGGAATGCGTACCTTGTCTTCTGAAAGTGAGGCTGATTGTTCCAACTCGTATGATATTGTCGGCTTGACAAAGCACATATCGATGCTTTGCAAACAGTTTAGTTTCGATACCTCCGAGTTTCTTTCTGGTGATGTGACAGAGATTGAGGACGGTTCTTGTATGTGGTGAGTGATATGTGGTATGAAGATAAAATAGAGTTGTATGTTCCAGGTGAAGGCTCCCATGATGAGAACTTTAATCCGGTGCGGATTCCGGAATCATGGTTTCCCCTTGGAGACTGTAAGATTCACGGGAATTCGTCTGCAAAGACTGTTCCGGCTGCCGATGGAAAAGACTTCGTCTATAGCTATCAGATTACAATGTATGTTCCTGCGATTATCCCGGTGCTGAATGACAAAGTGCGCATAACTAAAGCTGACGGTTCTATTTCCCAAAAGGTAATGACGGTTGCCGGTTGTGGCACTACGAAAAGAAAGTTGAGCATATTTTTATGAGTTGGAAACGAACAGGAGATTGGGATAAGGTTCCGTCTATATTAGAGGAAGCGGTTAAGCGTGTTGAGCGGGCGGTGCTTTTCAATTTCTATGTAATCGGTGAAGGTTCAGTAAATCATGCACGTGAAAATGGCTCATATAAAGACCGTACAAGCAATTTACGCAACTCAATAGGTTATGTGATTGCTTATAATGGTGAAATCATAGAGTACGGCTTTAAAAGGAGCGCAGGGATAACTGATAAGGAGGCTTTTCTTGCAGATTACAAGATTCAAGAAATGATCGGAGATTCCGGTTTTGATTTGATAATCGTAGCAGGTATGAATTATGCAAGACATGTGGAAAACAAAGGGTACGATGTTCTTTCTTCCACAGAAAAGTATCTAAAGCGAGAAGTGCAGGCTAAGATTAAAAGGATTCTTTCTAAAGCAGGATTTAATCAATGACAGGACAACAGGCTATAACTGAAATTTGCAAGATGCTCGCCTCTGGAAATGTTGGCGTTCGGATATTCAAGAATAGGAGAGAGAGAAACTTCTCCGGTTCCGAATACATCGTTGTCAATCATCTTTCATTTCCACAAGAAAGCGGCCTGCAGTACGGCTATGCCAATATCAACATTCATGTGAAGGATGCAGATACGGGCGAGCCGGATAGCGGACGTATCGATCAGATCGCAGCACTTGTCTTGACTCTGTTTAAAGAAACGGAAGATGCCGAAGGTAATGTTTACACAGTTCGTTTAGGTGCTGAATTCTCTCTTTATGATGATTCGTTCTTTCCCGATGAGGACGGTACGAGTTATCAGAATTTTAAAATTAAAGTATTGTATTATAATTAAATCAGTTAGTTATGTCAAAAACTGCGGTATATGGTATTGAATACCTCAAATTGTCTCCGGCCATTGAATCCGGAGAAACAGCCGGAACTTATCCGGATTTTGATAAAGTTGCTGCCAAGTTTCTTGTTACGGCTATTGTGAAAGATTCTATGTCTTTCAGCGACCAAGCTCCCGGTGATACGGATATCGAGGTCGAGGATATGGACACTCTTTATGCTTCTCTTCCTTCGGATGCCGGTAGCGAAGGCTTCACGGTCCAAACCTATGATATGGGCGAGGAAGCCTATAAATATCTGTTGGGATATACAAAGAATGCAGAATGGAATGAGGAAACTCCCGGATTCTCTCTCGCCAATCAAGGCGTGGAGTTGAAAACGAAAGCTTTTCAAGATTTCCCTGCCCGTATCTTCCAGTGGGCACGCATGAAAGTGAAAGTTACCAAAACCGGAAATATCGGTAAGTCTGGTTTTCCGAACTTCAATCTTGAATTCAAGAAACTTGCTAATCTCAATAAGGATGGCAAGGAGGTAAGCGGTGCAAGAAATAAAATCTATACGGCACCAGTCGTTCCGGAAGGATAAAAGGGAGCGGAATAGTTCAGTTGGTAGAACGTTAGGTTGCGGATTACTGCCTAAATGTCGCCGGTTCGAATCCAGCTTCCGCTGCATAGTTTTTAGGTGAAAAGATGATTGTTGAGATGTGAGTAGGGATAACAAGCATTGTGCATCATCGAAAAGGTTGTTGTAAATGTCCCGGTCATTACGGGCCGGGACTTTTTAATTTGAGGTAAAGATGGAAAAAGACAATGTACAAAAGCGGGTGGCCGACACTATTGCAGAACGCCCCATTTTTCTTTGGTTTGGTATGATTCCTTTCATGGTTAGACCATTGACGTTTACACAGTTGTTTGATATTGGTTCTATTTCGAAGGATATGAAGGAAGTAGACCAATCGAAACTAAATGGTCGGACAAGCGTGTCAGCCACTCTTGTATATTATGAAGAAGCAGATAGAATGTCTGATATTGCAGTAATGACGATCTTTCGTACTACTTGGAAGAGAAAACTATTTGGTAAATTCATCAAGAAAAGATTAACGGTTCGCAAATACAAGAAATTGCAGGACTATATGGCACAGACTATGGATGCCACTTTTTTTTTAAGCACTATCATTTTCCTAAAAGGTCTAAACGAGACAACGAAACCGACGAATACACCAGAAGCGACAGCCCTTGGTCAACAATTAGCGGAGTGATGAAATACTACCGTATGAGTTATGAAGAGGTTGTCAACGAAAGGTCATATTCCAATATCATGTTACTCAATGCGGCTATTCCAGGTACTAAGCCAAAGGAAGAAAGAGAAGAAAAGGCAAAGGAACTTCATGCTAACGAATATTTTGCTCAATTTATGTAAAGATGGAGACACAGGGAACAATAGGTATTAAGGCTACTCTGGATATTTCTGAAATGCAGAGAAACGTTCAGAAATACGTTCAGAATATTGATATGATGCAGGACCATACAGATACAGCTAGCCAGTCTGTTGCCAGGTCTTTCTCGCAGATGAAGGCTGCCGGTATGGCTTTCTTATCTATTGATATGGCGAAGCGTCTCGCTTCTGAAATGGTTTCAGTATATGGGACATTCCAACAGCTTGAAATCAAATTTACCTCGATGCTCCAGTCGGGGGAAAAGGCTCAAAAGTTGATGAGTGAGCTCGTTAACTTTGCTGCTACTACTCCTTTTGATTTGAAAGGTGTTTCTCAATCTGCTACACAGCTTGTCGCATACGGGACGGCTTCCGAAGATGTTATAAACAAACTTACTCGTTTAGGGAATATTGCGGCCGGATTAAGTCAGCCTATTGGTGACCTTGTGTATCTTTATGGTACAAGCATGACTCAAGGCAAACTAATGACGCAGGATTTGAATCAGTTTGCCGGACGTGGTGTGCCTATTTTCTCCGAACTAGCAAAGGTTATGGGAGTGAATAAGGATGAAATCAAGGATTTGGCGGCAGAAGGTAAGATTGGTTTCGACAAGTTAGAGCAGGTTGTTGATAACCTGACTAATAAAGGGGGAATGTTCTTCAACCTCATGCAGGAACAATCTAAATCCGTATCCGGTAAAATTTCTAATATTGGTGATAATCTCGATATGATGTTCAATGAGATTGGACAGGAAAGTGATGGGGTTATTAATGCGGCTTTGGATGGAACTGCTTATCTGATTGAGCACTACCAGGAAGTTGGTGCCGCTCTTGCTGCCCTTGTTGCTTTGTATGGGGTCCAGAAAGCTGCTATTATTGGAGTTGCAGCGGTTCAGAACACGGTTACTGGTATTAAGTATACTGCCGAGATAGCGGAACTTTCAAAATTAATTCCTGCGAAAGAGAAGTCCGCAAATGCAGATTTGGAACAGGCCGTAGCAAGTGGAAGATTAACACAGGCAAAAGCAGAATTGATTGCATCTATGCGTGTGGAAGCTGCCGCAAATGTGGAATCTTTGCGTTTAAAAGCATTACAAGCTAAAGCACAATACGAAGAGGCTGTCAATACAGCGGGGCTTGCTGCTGCCAATCTTGAAGCAGCTGAACTAGAAGTAGCAGCGGCTAACATGAAATATAATTCTGCATTAAGAACTGGTAATGCTAGAAGTATAGAAAATGCAGAGACACAACTTGCAATAGCGGAGAGCAATAGATATTCTGCGTCAAAACAACTTGAAGCGGCAAGAACAAATGTAACGACAGCCTACACAAACTCTTCGACTGCAAGCAAAGTGGCAGAAACTGCAGCTACTCAACTTAATACAGTGTCTCAAAATGTTAATACGAGATCAACAAATTTTTTGGCTGTCGCTAAGACGAGATTAGCTACGGCATCAAAAGCGTTAGGTTTGTCAATGCTTACAAATCCTTATGTATTGGCTGCGGCTGCTATAGTTGGGTTATCTTATGGAATCTATAAACTTATTACTTATCAGACGGATGCGGAGAAGGCACAGGTGAAATTGAATAAGCGTATACAGGAATTCAATTCAGAAACGAATGCTGAACAAGCAGAAATAGATCGGTTATTCGGCAAACTAGATAAGGCTAAGAAAGGTACAGAAGATTACGATGATGCAAAGAAATCTATTTTAGATAAGTATGGTGAATACTTGAAGGGTTTAGGTGATGAAAAAAACGCTTTAGATGATGTTGCGAGAGCATATGGGGCTGTTAGTGCGGCCGCTAAACAGGCGGCACTTGATAGAGCTATTGCGGATTCTCATTCTACAGCTCAAAAAGATTGGGCGGATAAACAGGGTGAACTTACTGGAGATTTGGAGAAAGCTATTCGAGATTCGGATAAGTTCAGAAACAAGAAAGGCTCTGAAAGGGAGATTGCTGCAATTATGCAGATGATAAAGAATGATTTGAAATCAGGTGGTGGGTTATCTTCTGAAACTCAAAAAATAGTAGATACATTAACTAAAGAGTTTACAACCTCTACTACTATTGCTCCGGGCATATCAACAGAGGAAACAAGAGTAGGAAATGATGTTCAGATTTATATTGATCGCATGATTGCGAATAACAAACTGCTTGAGAATACTTATAAAGATATTCATGATAAATTAGGTTATGATACTAATGAATATATCAATCTGACAGCCGAACAGATTGCAAAAGATATAGCTATGTATGAGGCTGCTCTTGAACGCTTCAACAAATCAGGAAAGAAACAAGTTGCTATCAGACATGATGGTTCCGTCAGTAATCTTATGGGGGAAGGAGAGATGCTGAATAATATTCGTTTGTTGAAAGAAGCGCAAAAGAATCCTAAAGATGAAATCAAAGAGCCAAATGTCACGAAAGAGATTGGTGAAGCTATAAAGAAAGTTGCGGACCTCAAGCAGGAAATAGAAGATTTGCGGAGTGGTAAAGGGAAAGCTGATGTAGGGAAAACTATAAAATCAACTATTGAAGATAAAGCTAAAGAGTTGAAAGAAGCTGAATCCGCCTTGGCAACATTAACAGGAGATGATAAGCAAACAATAGGGGCCAAGAAAAAGAAGAAGGAAGAAGAGAATAAACTTAAAGTTGAAAAAGCCGAGCGTCAGCGCCTAATTGACGAGCAGAATCAACAGGATATAGAGAAAGCTGTACAGGCTGAACTTGAACTCTCTCAAGCTAAGATTGATGCCATGGACGAAGGTTTCAAGAAACAGCAGGAACAAATTCAACTTAATTATCGGAAAGCCAAAGCAGACAACGATCGTCGTACTAGGCAATATATCAAAGATCAACAGGATATAGAGCGTAAAGAGTGGGAGAAAGAACATCCGAAGTATAAAGAGGAAGGTATTGTTTTCGTTCCAAAAACAAAAACTAAAGAAGACCTTTCACAGAAGAAACAGGATACGCTAAATGAATACGATAAGGTTGCTGTTGAGACAAGGGAAAAGGCCGAAGCGACTTTATCCAAAGCTCTTTTGGAGCAGTACCAGAATTACACCGATGAAAGGCTTGCAATCGAGAAGAAGTTCAATGATGATATTGAAGCTCTTCGTATTCAAAGGGAGAAGTTTCAGAAGGAAGGCAAAACAGAGAAAGTTCAGCAGACAGACCGTTCAATAGCACAGGCTACAAAAATGAAGGGTGAATCCCTCATGGGGTTTGATTATGAACAGTTGAAAAAATCTCCGGACTATATACGTGCCTTTGAAAATTTAAAGGAAACGTCTACTGAAACATTGAATTCCCTTCTTACTCAATTTGAAAATGCGAAAAGTGCGGCAGCGCAAGTTTTGTCTCCCGATCAACTTCGCGAATATACGAGTACGATTCAATCCATCATGGACGAATTGGATTCCCGTAATCCGTTTCAGTCATTATCTGACAAGAAGAAGGAACTAGCAGAAGCGGAAGAAGAGCTGGCTAATGCACAGATTGAGTTAGAAAATGCCAGGACAAAGGCCGAAGCAGTCAAAGGTGGTTCTAAGATTGAAAATGGGATTTCTTCATCCAAGTATAATCCTGCAACCGGTAAGATTGAATCTACAAAAGCTTATTTGTCCGAAGCGCAGGCACTTGACCTAGTAAAGAAGAAAACCGAAAAGTATAATGCAGCAAAAGATAAGGTTGTAAAAAAAGATAATCAGGTTAAGAAGGCAGAAAAAGAAGTTAGAACACAGATTTCGGAGTTAGCGGATACCATAGACGAACTGGGTAAATCGATCGGTGGTCCGGCTGGTGAGATTATTTCCCTTATTGGCAGTATCGGCTCATTTACAATGACTGCAATGGCAGGGGTTGAAGCAGCTGCCGATACCTCTGCTAATGCAATAAGTACAGTTGAAAAGGCATCTGTTATTCTAGCTATCATTGGTGCAGCCGTTCAGATAGCTATGAAAATCTTCGATATGTTCGGCAAAGACGATACGACCGAGAAATACGAGAAAGCGAAAGAAGCGTATGAATCCTATATTAATATCCTCGATCGGGTAATTGAAAAGCAGTTAGAACTAGCGGAAACTTTAACAGGAGATACTGCAAACGCTGTTTATGAAGCTGCTATTGCTAATATAAAATTGCAAAGTGAGAATGCAAAAGTATTAGGCCGGCAGTATCTCAATTCTGGTGCTTCTGGAAAGTCACATTCAAAGGGGTATGATGAAGTAGATGATATGTCCGGGGAAGGATGGAAGCAGGCTGCAAAAGCATTAGGCATGTCGGTAAATGAATTTAAAAATAAAATGGGCGGTCGTATGACCGGTCTGTTTGATTTGACTGATGAACAACTTTTAAAGTTGCAATCGGATGCTGGCATATTTTGGTCTCAACTTGATTCTGATACACAGAAATTCGCTGATCAAATCGCGAATGGGGTAGGAAAGGTTGCAGAGGTGTTGGAACAACAAATAGTAGACACAACACTCATTGATTATGCTTCTCTTCGTTCAGACTTTCAGGATTTACTTATAGACATGGATGCCGATAGTGCAGACTTTGCCGACAGTTTCGAGGAATACATGAAGAATGCTATTCTAAATTCCATGCTTAAAGAAGAGTACATGGATCGGTTAATGGACTGGAGAGAAAAACTTAACAATGCCATGAAAAATGGTACGATTGAGGATGAATATGATAATTTGAAAACGGAAGGACAACAGATTGCTGATGAGATGAAAGCAAAGCGCGATGCCATGGCAGAGATGTATGGGTGGACTACTGATGAGGATTCGGAACGCGAAGCATCAAAAAAAGGATTTGCTTCTATGTCGCAAGATTCTGCAGATGAATTGAATGGTAGATTCACCATGGCTAATGTCTTGATTGCGGACATAAAAACAGAGTTACAGTTGCATACTCTCATTTTTCAAGGTATCACCTCTGGTATTGGAGATATTAAAACCATATCTACATCCATAAATGAAAACGTGAAAATTATCAAAGACAATATGAATACCATTGTTGGACACCTTTCGAATATTGATACTAATACAGCTAGATTGGAAGGTATAGAGAAGGATATGAAGTTGATGAAAACTGGTATTGAAAAGATAAATGATAAAGGAATAAAGCTCGTAAGATGAAAGGAATTTGTTTTATAGATGGAGATAATACATATACCACTCTCGGTATATGTATTATAAAAGGAAGCTATGATAATCTTGTGGCATTTCCTCCTGCTAAAGAATCGGATGATAAAAATGATTGGCCGGAAGAAGATGGTATTGAAATAGACCTTTCTAGCTTGACGTTAAACACCTATGAATTGAGTATTGATTTTGCCTGTAAAGACGATCTGGGATTTAGTGGATTAATTGCTATTTTATCAGATATGGGATATCATGAATTTTATTTTCCTATTTTTGATAGAACTTATCGTTTACGTCTTTCCTCACAGAACAGCTATACAATCTATCCGGGATTTCAAGTCGTAAAGATAACTTTTGCTAACGACTTTCCACGAAATTCTGATTATGAATACCAGGAACCCGTGAATTCTATTCCTATGCCAAAGGGGTATGAAATTGATAATCGGGATTTGTCGGAATATAGTGTAGCCATTTTGAAAGGTAGTGATGCTGAAATACTGAAAGCTCCGACGGTAAAGAAAAACCTATTGCAGAACTTTAAACGTCAAGATGGAGCAATCTATGACGGTGAAGTTGTGAAATTCCAAACCAAAGAAGTATCTCTCAAATGCCTAATGCGGGCCGGGACGATTGAAGCATTCTGGCGTAATCGCGATGCCCTACTCTATGATCTCACAAAACTGTCTGCTAAGGTCGATGATGAAGGATATGAGTATTCCGATGCAGAACGTATATTTTATTGTGATGAATGGAGTGAAAGCTATCCCTGCTATTATAAGAGTTGTCAGACGAATGATTTCATGCTAAATAACGGTGTATGGTGGGAGTTCACTTTGAAACTCGTATTTACCAGCTTCCGGATCGGAGAAACGGAGTTCTTGCTTTCATCCGAAGCGGGCGAATTTATCATAACAGAGGACGGAGAGTTTTATATAGATTTAAATTGATTTGCTATGCCATTAAAGAAGAAAAAAATATCAGAACTGAACGAAGCCAGCGACATGAAAGGCTTCTTCACTATCGGCTACCGAGTAATCAACGGAGTTAAGACTAGCCTTAAATTTGGTTTAGAGAAGATTCAGACTGCCTTGGATAATATGCTCAAGGCTACGAGTGATGCAAAAACAGCTACTACCGATATGCGGCAATTAGAAGCAACTGTTGAAAGCAATGAATCAGCCCGTGAAACAGCCGAATCCCGTCGTAATGCTTCCGAACAATCCAGGCAGACAGCCGAAACGAATCGTTCCCGTGAAGAGCAAGCCCGGGAAGCTGCTGAATCAGTGCGTATCACTAATGAGAATGCACGTAAGACCGCTGAAACAGGACGATCTACTGCGGAAACTGCACGGGATAATGCAGAAAAGAAACGTGCTACCGCTGAAGGTACACGAGAAGCTAACGAGCAGGTTAGAAAAGATTCCGAAACAGGAAGAAGAACAGCAGAAGCCGAGAGAGTAGCTTCCGAATCAGCACGTAAATCTGCCGAAACTTCCCGTGTGTCCGAAGAAGATAAAAGAAAGACTTCCGAAACAGAACGCGTTACGGCTGAAACCGGACGTTCCTCTGCCGAGAATATAAGAAAGCAAAATGAAGATGCGCGTAAGTCGGAAGAAGCGGCCCGCGTAACTGCTGAAGGTAAACGGGTAATTGCTGAATCCGGACGTGTTGATACAGAAAATAAACGTGTCTCGGATGAACAAACACGTAAAAGCAATGAAGATGCACGTAAGACCGCTGAAACAGGTCGTTCTTCTGCTGAATCGGAACGTGTGAAGGAAGAAGATAAACGGAAAACCGCTGAAACAGGTCGTTCTACCGCTGAATCTACCCGTGTTTCTGCCGAGGATAAGCGGAAAACAGATGAAGCGACAAGAGAAACAAATGAAACCTCGCGTGTGGCTGCCGAATCTAACCGTGTTACCGTCGAATCCGAACGTGTATCTGCCGAAGCAGCACGTAAATCTGCCGAAACTTCCCGGGTATCAGAAGAAAACAAGAGAAAGGCTGCTGAAACTTCCCGCGCTACGGCTGAAACCGGACGTTCCTCTGCCGAGAATATAAGAAAGCAGAATGAAGATGAGCGTAAAACTGCGGAAGGTACTCGCGGATCAAATGAGTCTAAGCGTATAAACGCTGAAACGGAGCGTGTCGAAGCAGAGTCTCAACGCAAGTCAGAGTATGCCGGTATTGTGCAGGAAATGACGCAAGCAACAGAAGAAGCCACCGGACAGATTGCTCTTGTCAAGCAATTAACAGATGATGCGAATGCAGCTAAAAATGCATCTGTTGAGCAGACGGCTCTTGCAAAGAAAGCTACAGATGCGGCTAATACTGCGGCTGGTAGTGTTAATGCAGCTAAAGATGCTGCAACTACTGCGGCTGCAGGGGCCAATGCTGCCAAAGCTGAATCAGAAGCTCAAACCGCCTTAGCGAAGAAAGCGACAGATGAAGCAAATGCGGCTAAAAATGCATCTGTAACACAGACAGGATTAGCAAAAAAAGCGACTGACGATGCGAACGCTGCTGCATTGGCGGCTAACAATGCGGTTTCAGGAGTTGACGCAAAAGTGAAAGCTGCAGTCGATGCGCTTGTTGCCGGTGCTCCGGATGCTCTCGATACACTTATTGAGTTAGCGAACGCACTTAACAATGATCCTAACTTTGCTACGACGATGGCAACAGAGCTGGGAAAGAAACTTAATATTTCTGATATTGTTAATAATCTGACAAGTGGAGGGACTAATAAAGTCCTTTCTGCCGAACAGGGAAAGGCATTGAAAGCAGCTCTGGATACACACAACCATGATAGCAGATATGAACTGATAATCACTAAACTTACAGCCTTTAATAAGAATTTTGGGACTAGTGCTGGGACCGTGTGCGAGGGTAACGACGCCCGGTTAAGCAATGCAAGAACTCCGTTAGCTCACACGCATAAGAAAGCGGATATTAGCGACTTCCCAACCTCGATGCCGGCAAGCGATGTACCTGCATGGGCGAAAGCTGCAAGTAAACCTAGTTATACAGCAAGCGAAGTAGGTGCATCTCCATCTAATCACAATCATGCAGGTACATACGAACCTGCATTCACTAAAAACTCTGCCTTTAATAAGAATTTTGGTAGTGCAGAAGGGACGGTATGCCAAGGAAACGATGATCGGCTAAGTAATGCACGGCCTCCATTAGCGCATACGCATAAGGTATCTGAAATCAGTGATTTCCCCACCTCTATGCCTGCAAGTGATGTGCCGTCATGGGCGAAGGCTGCTAGTAAACCTAGTTACACAGCGAGCGAGGTTGGCGCTTCTCCTTCTAATCACAACCATGCCGGAGTATATCAACCTGCAGGTAGTTATGCGGCGTCATCGCACGGTCATAATGCGTCTGATATAACTCCTGATAGTACTCATCGCTTTGTTACCGATACGGAAAAAGAGACTTGGAACAGTAAGGCTGCAGGAAACCATAACCATGATTCTACGTATCAACCAAAGGGGGATTATGCACCTGCTTCACATAAGCATTCGGCATCTGACATCACGGATGATATCACACATAGATTTGTAACGGATTCTGAAAAGACAAATTGGAATGGTAAGGCGGCAGGAAATCACAACCACGATTCGGTATATCAAGCAAAGGGTAATTATGCGGCAGCGACACATAAGCACGGAGCGTCAGAAATAAATGAAGATGAGACACACAGGTTTATGACTGATGCTGAACGTACCAAGTTAAGCGGAATCGCTGCAGGAGCAAATAACTACACTCATCCGGATACACACCCCGCATCAATGATTGAAGAAAGCACGTCAAGAAAATTTATGACTGATGCAGAGAAAACTTTACTAAGTTCTCTCGGGACGAACGCCGCATTAAAAGATTTTTCCAATGTGTCAACAAAAAGCCTTTCCCAGAACGGATATTATAAGCTACCGGATGGGTTATTGATTCAGTGGGGAACTGGAGGAAATGGCGTAAATCAAATAGTTTACTTTCCTACTAGTTTTTATAATACCTCGTATGTTGTAGTAACTACTGCTATTTCTTCTGTTATGAATTCTATAGTAAAAATGATAAATGGGAAAAATATATCTTATTTCAAAGTCTATTCGGTAGGTCCAACAATTGAAGCTGGGGAGATATTCGGATGGATCGCAATAGGAAGATGGAAGTAGAAAATATTATAACACCAATTTGCTTATGAATTGTTTTAGTAGAAAAATAGTATTGATTTTTGCCACAATTATTTGGCAAAGTTCTCTCGGGACAAAATCTGCGCAAATTAAAGAGCAAAATTTGGGACAAAACGGTTATCGAAAATATGAAGATGGCCTACTAATTCAATGGGGGCATTTAACTAATTCATCAGCGGGAAGTGCAACTATATGGTTCCCTATTTCTTTTCATGATGCCTCCTATCAATTTGTGACTACGATGGAGACAGTATCTAATGAACATACATTATATACTGCTTTACCGTATAATAAATCAGCATCTTATGTAAATGTCATGCGAAAGTTTCTACTTGCAGATAATAGTATAACCGTAGGAAGTAGTACTCGTTCATTTGACTGGATAGCTATAGGTCGTTGAAAATAGAAATATTATAACATCAATTTGATTATGGAGAGATTTAGTAGAAAATTGGTATTACTTTTATTGCTTGTAATTTGGCAAAGTTCTCTCGGAACAAAATCTGCGCAAATTAGCTCGCAAAATCTAGGACAAAACGGCTATCGCAAATACGAAGATGGATTACTAATTCAATGGGGAAAGGTTTCAGGTTCTTCAATCACAAGTTATGCCATAATTATGCCTGCAACTTTTTATGATAAATTCTATAAGATATTTGCGACTGTTTACAAGCCTTCATCTGACAGTAGTGTTTATTCCGCATCACCTATCGATGATTCAACTAAGACAGTTAGTCGATTTTATATTAATAGAAATTACGCCTCTGGAGGAACCACTGGGTTGTCACAAGAAACTTTTGATTGGATGGCTATTGGGCGTTGGAAATGATACAATAAATTACAACATGAAAATAATAATGAGTGGGTTTAGTAGAAAATTGGTACTACTTTTAGTGACCATAATTTGGCAAAGTTCTCTCGGGACTACGTATGCTTTAGCTGATCTATCGAACGCAACAAGCAAATCTTTTGGTTCTTCGTCAAGTTATATGAAATTTAATAATGGGCTATTGATTCAGTGGGGCACGAAAACTGGAGCTATAGGATTCTCCTCATTATATTTGCCTATAAGTTTCCTCGATACAAACTATAGTGTACAACTAACAGGTGTATCGAGTTCAAAAGATGAGGTTATAGTATATTCCCCCACTGTGTATATAACTAAAACTGTATCTTCATTTCAATTTGCTACTAGATATATAGCGTCCGGAGGAGAAATAGCATGGACAGGCTGGCAGTTTACCTGGTTTGCGATTGATCGCTGGAAATAACTTTAAAAAATAAGATATATGAAGTATTGGAAACAAGGATTCTACGACGAGCCAGTGGAAGGTTCGGTAGAAATTACAGATGAGTATTATCAGGAGTTGTTAGCTGGTCAATCAGGTGGATTGATAATAACAGAAAGTAGGAAAGGCTACCCTATTTTGGTAGAATATGAGTATGACATTGAAGAAGTGCGAAAAATGAAAATAACTGAAATACAGTCGTTTGACAAATCTGGCAATGTCAATTCTTTTAAATTACGAGCTAAAAGTATATGGTTAGATAAGTCTACACGTGTTGGATTATTTAACTCAATTTCGATTGAAAAAGAAGCGGGTAAAACAGAAACGGTATTATGGTATGATGCGGTGAAATATGTCATTCCGATACCAGATGCGCTAGATATGTTGAATACCCTTGAATTGTATGCACTAAACTGCTACAATGTTACACAATCGCACATTGCAGCAGTCAGATCATTGCAGACAATTGAGGAAATTGAAAACTATGATTATACGGTCGGTTATCCGGTGAAACTTAGCTTTCCCGGATAGCCTACATAATAGTTGTATGCTTTAATTTCTTCTTTTGTCTCTAGCTGTTGAATAGCCTTCGTATGCCTTTGTGTCGTGTTAAAACAAGCAAGGGCATACAATTCTAGCTGTTGTAAAATGTCAATAGCTCTTTCGATTGATAAGACAAACTTTGTATCACCAATCCAAATACTTGTTTCAGATCGCCCGGCTTCTTTCTCAATATTGATTGAGTTCATAAGCCCGACGCGTGTAGACTTGTTTAGCCATCCCAATACTCCGTTTATACTGAACTGATTCACTGCTTCAGATGAATCGAACAATCGTAATTCATCAAGTTTTTGCGCTCTGATTTCTTCTATAGAAGCTTCATGCACAACTAAGATCGGACATCCTTTCTTACTTTCAGCTATGAGTAACCCTGCCGATTGACCCGCTAGTAGTTGATTGTAATATTCATCCGTAATTTCTACCGAACCTTCTTGGTATTCGTCGTAGAATCCATTTTTCCAATACTTCATAATATTTGTTTTTTAGTTATTTCCAACGCCCGATCGCAAACCATGTAAAATTCCAGCCAGTCCAAACGATAGCCGGAGTTGAATTTATTCCGCGAGTGAGAACTTTACAATATGATGTATATTTACCATTAAGGTCATACCCCGGAGCATATATAAAAGATTCACTTGTATTATTTACTGCTCCAGTGAAATAAATGTTATAATCAGTATTATAGAAAGTGGTAGGAAAATATAGACTAATTGCTCCCCCCGTTGCTCCTGCTCTTGTTCCCCATTGCATTAATAAGCCATTACTATACTTGATATATCCATTTTGTCCTAAACTTTGACCAGACGATTGAATCGCATTAGTTCCGAGAGAACTTAGGTATAAAAACAGGCTTTGAATAGGGTGGGAGGAGGCTATTTAAACTTTATTTGGTTACTGACTTATATTGTTCTTATTCTTTATTTTCTATTTTTTTATCCTTGCATGTGTGTTTAATAAACGCTTATTTGTTATCTTTGAGCCGAACATATTTCATTGATTGATAGCTTATAATAGATATGATTACTTTATATAATGGTTCAGAAGAAATAAAGCTCGAAGTAAAAGATGAAAGCTACTCTTATGAAGCGATCATGGAGGAGTGCTCATTAACTTTATATTTCGATTATCCCGGATATCTTGAAATTCCGGTTGGTTCCTACTGTGACCTTTACGGAAAACGTTATTTTCTCAAGAAAGATAGTAGCTTCAAGAAAAACGGAGAGCGTAACTTTGAGTACACTTTAATTCTTGAAACAGGAATATATGATACGATGTTGTGGAAAGTGCGTAATACTCTTGATAGGCGTATCAAATTCCCATATTCTGCTAAACCAAATGAGCACCTTCGGTTATTGGTTGAGAATCTAAATCGTCGTGGTATTGGCTGGAAAATAGGTGATTGCATCGAAGGTACAGAGAAAGTTATCAATTATAGTCATACGTACATTCATGATGCTTTGAACCAGCTTGCGGATATGTACGAAACAGAGTGGGAAATTACCGAGGAAACTGTGAATGGAAAGCAAATTAAGACTATCCATCTGCGTAAAGTAGAATATAACAAAGAGAATCCTTTGAAACTGTCATACGGGAAAGGGCATGGATTTAAAGTAGGAGTAGGGCGACAGTTTGGGGAGATACCGCCCGAAATTATTCTGGTTGACACGACAGATCGGAATATTGACTATTCTACGTACGGAGCAAAGAATCTATTGCTGCCAAAGGATAAGACCCTTGTTTATGAAGGTAGGATTTATAAAACTGATGTGGATGGGACTTGTGTCATGCGTGCTGACAAAGAGCTTACAACAGCAAAGGAAGATAGTCTGGATTGCACGGCTATTTATCCTTCCCGTGTCGGTACTGTCAGTGCTGTTATTGAGGTGAACAAGGAGAATAACTTCTTTGACTTTGTAGATAAAGACATCCCGGAAGAGTTGAATTTTGAGGATTGTTTGATTGCAGGAGAAACAATGACGGTTATTTTCCAGACTGGTATGCTTACAGGCAAGGAGTTCGAAGTAAAGTATATCCATGAAGCGAAAGACAAGAAAGAGGCACGTCGATTTGAAATTGTTCCGCAGGAAATTGATGGTATTACTATGCCGGAGCCGGAAGTCTGGCGACCGAAGGTTGGTGATACATACGCAGTGTTCGGAATGCAATTGCCGAAGGCTTATATCTGTAACGATAGCACACAAACGGGTGCGAGCTGGGAAGCTTTCAAGGAAGCAGCCAAGTACCTGTACGAGCATGAAGATAAGAAGTTCACATTTACCGGCACGCTCGATGGAATTTGGGCTAAAAAACGCTGGTTGGAGATAGGCGGAAAGATTGTGCTAGGTGGATATGTGAACTTCTCTGACACACAGTTTCATCCAGAAGGTTCTCTTATCCGGATGATCGGAATCAAACACTATGTTAATAATCCATATTCTCCGGAAATAGAGTTGTCAAACGAACCAGTAGGTACGTCTGTTTCAAGTGATCTGAACAAGATTGAAACTAACGAGGTGACAGTTATTGAGAAGCATAAGGACGCTTTACAATTCACTAAACGTCGTTTCCGTGACGCAAAGGAAACGATGTCTATGCTTGAAGATGCACTGTTGAACTTCTCCGGCTCTGTCAATCCGATAACCGTTTCAACCATGCAACTACTTGTCGGAGACGAAAGCTTGCAATTTCGTTTTGTCAATTCAAAAACGAATCCGGTTCAGGTATCTCATAATATTACTTTCAATACAAGTACAAAGATACTGAACGCTCCGGCAGGAATCCTTCAGCATTTGACACTCGGTATTAGTTCTCTTTCTTCTTCACATAAGGCAGACGAATATAAGTACTGGGATATGGCTGAATACAATTCTCCGGCACTCATTGACCCGGAAAAGAAATATTATCTATATGCTAAAGTTGGCAAGGAGAATCAAGCTGGAACATTCCTCTTGAGTGAAACAGCTATTAAAATGGAACAGATAACTGGATATTATCATTTACTCACCGGAGTGCTTAACAGCGAGTATGAAGGTAGTAGAAGTTTTGTTCAGCTATACGGATTTACTGAAATTCTGCCGGGCCGCGTAACAACAGAAAGAATCCTTTCTCCGGATGGTGATACATATTTCGATCTGGTAAAAAGTGAGATAGGCGGTAACATTCAAATTAAAGCCGGTTCCTCCGGATTGGAGAATCTGTCTGAATGGGAAGCAGCTCACAAAGAAATTGAAGATGCTGCGAAGGCGGCGGAACAGGCTAATAATGCAGTTGATGGCTTACATGACTATGTGGATGGGGCATTTGCGGATGGCATTATTACGGAAGCCGAAGCAAAAGCTATTGAAAAGTATATCAATACGATCAACAACACTAAACAAGCTATCGAAGCAACTTATAATAAACTCTACACGAATGTTTATTTATCAGGGCCTGCAAAGATCGGTTTGCTTAATGCTAAGGTTACATTGATGGGAAGTATTGAGAACCTTATAAATGCTATTAATACGGTCATCGCTGACGGACAGACCACTGTAGAGGAAAAAAGAGATGTAGATAATAAGTTTACTCTGTTTAATTCAGCCTTAGCGACTTTCAATACAGCTGTTGAGGAAGCTAATAAGGCAATACAGGATAAACTAAAGGAATATTCTGACGAGGCACTGCAACAAGCGATGCAAGCTTTAGAGGACGCTGCAGATGCTGCTAAAGCTGCACAAGAAGCTGCCGATTCAGTTGAAGGATTGCATAATTATGTAGATGGCGCATTTGCGGACGGCATTATAGACGAGGCGGAAGCTAAAGCTATTGAGAAATACTTAAATATAGTCAGAAATACGAAATCTGCTGTTGAAGCTACATATAGCAAACTATATGTGAACGCTTATCTGGAAGGCTCTGCTAAAACAGATTTACTTAATGCTAAGGTATCCATATCCGGTGCTATTGATAATCTTATAGCTGCAATCAATATAGCTATTGCAGACGGTCAAACAACTGTTGAGGAAAAAAGAATGTAGATGATAAGTTCGCTTTATTCAACTCTGCTTTAGCTAGTTTCAATACAGCCGTTGAAGGAGCAAACAAAGCCATACAAGACAAACTGAAAAGCTATTCCGATGAGTGTACAGCCGATTTGAAAGTACTCAATACTCAAATCTCCGCACAAGTAACTCGAGTTGACAGCCTGACGCAGCGGATAGATACTGCCGGGTGGATAACGACTTCCGACGGTAATAAGATATATGCTTCTAAAGAGCTGGAAAACGGTAATACGCTTATATCTTATATTAACCAGGCAGCAGGTGAAACGACGATTCATTCATCTAAAATTAATTTGGAAGGTGCTGTTACAATCACCGCACTGCATAGTGATCTGCAGACAATGATTAACTCCAAGATTGATCGAGACGGATTGGGTAAATTAGCATTTGAGGATGCAGTCGAATATGCAAAACTTGGTACTACCATTGTTGTAGGTGGGTATTTGAATACTGACTATATCCGTGTGAAACGTATTGATGCGGACGGCGCAAAGGTTGGAGGATTCACTATTGATAACGGTCGGTTAGTCTGGAAAGCGGGTGATTATTTCGGGGATATTTCCCGCAGTCTGAAATTGGGATATAGTACCACCTCGAAAGAAGGTGTAGTGCATGTTACTTTCAATCCAGCCACGGATGGTAATTTCGGTATTTCCGCTATTGGGGCTGGTTTTGGAGGAAGTGCTGCTATTTATGGTTCTACCAATCTTAAGACTCCTAAATATCCCGATAATTACATTTATGCGGGTTTCTTCGATGGCAACGTAAGGGTACTAGGAGATGTAACGGCAAATGGATTCTTTCCGAGTGATGGCAATGGGAGTTATTGGTCTGTTATTTCAGATAGCACAATTACACTTTTAGATCCTTCTACACGAGGAAAGACTTTGCATATAGTAAAAGGGTTAATCGTTGAAATAAAATAAAAATTATGAAAGTAAATCTAAACAGAAACTTACTCGACTTTAGAGGTCGGGAGTTTGTCGAATTGGTGAATGGTAAGGAAAGTAAGAAATCTCTTCGTGATTTGGTGGCAGAGGCATTATTTGCAGCAGGCTCTAATCCACAGAAGAATATGGAAACTTCCAAGAAATTACGAGCATATAAAATGCTACAACAGATTATTAACAATCGTGGAGTACTTGATATTGAAACGGAAGATGCTGCTCTATTAAAAGAAATTTGTGGAGAGTATCTTACTGCAGGTACGTACGGACAAATTTATGATTTAATAGAAGGAGGAAACAAGGAATGAACATCACAGCAACTAACAGTACTGCAACAACTAAGGTTACAGACACTATCAGAGTTAAATACAGAATATCAACCCGTGGTACCGAAGCGGTGAAAGATATTACTGCCGAGATTGTCAAAGATGAAACGACTGTCGGCTTCTTCAATATTTCGCGAAATGGAGTAACCGGATTCTCGCTACATGAGGATCATGGACTAACCTCTGGCGAAGTGAAACAAGTATTTCAGACAGCTATTGATGATTGTAGCGAGGTATTAAAATAAAGTATTAATATTTTAGATAAGAATGATATGGATTATTTCAAAAACTTACTTATTGGATTGGTTACCGGCATAGCTGCTTATCTCAATCCTATTTCTGGGGAGATCAAAAGTCTTATTGCTGTATTTGCCCTCAATTTCATTTGCGGGCTACTTACTGCACTCCTTATCAATCATGAGAGTTTTTCTTTTAAAAAGGCTTGGAGGTGTATCGTAGAAGCAACTATTTTCTTTACCTTGGTTAGCTGTATCTACTTTATTGGTGAACACAAAGGAAATCCGGAAGGTGCGCTACAATGTGTTTCATTTATTACGTATAGCGTTTTCTATTTCTACGGGGTGAACATTCTAAGGAATATCAAAGAAATTCTACCCAACTCTAGCAATGGTTACAAGGTAGTAGCTTTCCTGCATTATGTATTAAGCGTTGAGTTTATAAAGAACATTCCCTATTTAACGAACTATCTGCAAAAAGGAGGTGCTAAATGATTGAAGTCATGGGGTTTATTTTCCAAGACTTTTGGCATTGGCTAGGAACAGTGATTATGATAGCTGTCATTTGCCATGTCAATTTGATTAAAGTTGGTCCATTAACTAAGAAGGAGGAGAAGAAATGAAGACTATTGATGCAATTATCATCCATTGCTCGGCTACGCGCGCCGGGCAGGATTTAACCGCAAAAGATATTGATCGTATGCACCGGGCGCGCGGATTTAACCAGATCGGATATAACTATGTTATCCGGATTGATGGGACGGTAGAAAAAGGGAGATCTTTAGTGGTTGACGGAGCGCATTGTAATACGAAGGGTTTTAGCGAATCTTCGTATAATAAACATAGTGTTGGTATTTGCTACATAGGTGGCTTGGATGCAAACGGAAAGCCCACAGACACAAGAACGATCGCTCAAAAAGTGGCTTTGCGCGAGTTGGTTGCTAAACTCTGCAAAGAATATGAGATAATCGAGGTTCTCGGACATCGTGATACTTCCCCCGATCTGGACGGAAGCGGAGAGATAGAACCGACAGAATATATTAAGGCGTGCCCCTGTTTTGATGTACGAAGTGAATTCTCCAACTTCTTGCGCAATACAGTTATCCGACCATGAATCGATTAATCTACATTATCATATTGCTGACGTCAGCAATATGGTTTATATCCTGCGGCAGTCACCGTTCGAATATGAAACAGGATATTTCTACCGATCTTGCAACTGAAAGCCATAAGAAAGATTCTGCTTCTTCCGATAAGAAAATAGAAATAATCGAATCGGATAAAGCTACTGAATCGGTTGAATCCTATGAAGTGAATTATGATACTGATAAACCGGTTGACCCGGTCACCGGTAAACCTCCTATTAAGTCGGAGAAGTGGACGGGAACTAATAAGAATTCAGACTATAACCGACAGGAGAATATTGATAATAAAGAAAATTCGATTTCCGATGAATCGACGTTTGCCCAGCAAAAGGAAAACGTTCATTTGGAAGCTAGTAAACAAAAGGATGAATCAAACATATTAAAACAGCTCGGATGGGCCGGAGTGGGAACTGCTCTGCTTATTATATCTTGTATTATTGCTTGGTTAGTGTACAAGAAGAAAAGAAAGAAGAATAACCAGTAACCAGACCTTCCGGGGGTGAAAGAAAAAGCCCCCAGCCGTTAGTAAATGCTCTAACCTACCTACTAACAACATGCGCCAGAACGCACAGCCGGGGGCTTAAAGTCCTCTGCTGCGTTCTGGCGCATTTGCGTTTTGTGTAGGAAGGTTAGAGACTACAAATATAGTTACTAACGGTAAACTTGCAAAATAATGAAGAGGAATAATGCCGACCGAGTATTAAATGAAAGACTTCGGGCAGGAGGAAAAGCATTAAAGTATGTACATAGTAAATTTGAAGAGACGCAGACCTTTATTGGTAACTATTTGAAGTTTCCTGAAATTCTGTCTTCTATGGATTTTATAGGTCAGACTTTAAAGAAAGATAATAATTTGTAGATTGTTGAGGTAATTTCTATCTTTGCACCAACACTGATATCATAATCAGTGTTGCGTTAAATGAACCGTCTGGAATGTGAATTTCGGACGGTTTTTCACTAAAGTTGCAAATGTTCTACTATTGTTCTACAGAAATGGTGTTAATAATATGTTAAACCATTTATTCATCGTAGGTATAGCTGTATTTGTTGTGAGATTCCGGTTCTGAAGGTCGTGCGTTTGAATCGCACCGGGTCACAGAAAAATCCCTTGATAATCAGTTGATTATTGAGGGATTTCTGTTTTCTTATACCTTGGATAACTAAAACTAAATGCAGGATTTAGCCCTTGTAATTGATTTTTGTTGGTCTATTGTTGTTCCCAAGAAACCAATGTTATATGTTGACTATCAAAGTGAAATCTTTCTTTTATCTCGTAAGAGGTTCTATTATTAGTCTTTCTTTGTATAAGAATTACAAACTAATCGTCTATTTGGGTCATCTGGAAAATCCGGATTAGTTATTTGATTATAAAATTCCCAGTCTCTTTCAAGTCTTTGGGCTACATCTATGTTGGCTGTATAGCAGATGTATTTTTTATTTGCTACATCCAGAATGCCATAGGTAAGAATATCCTTTTCCTTTCCCTCCTTATTTATATATGTACTCTTGACCAATAATATCTTATATTTTCCGTCTTCCCGAGTACAGTATTCTTTATTGTTCTCAAGAGTATATGTGCCGGAGACATCTGTAAAATCATTGGAGGCCATTTCTACGATAATCTGTTTGGGCTCTCCTGTTTCCGGAGTGTCTGTCGAGTCATTGTTGCATGCGGATAGCAAGATGGCGGATAAGAATAATAGTTTAAGTAATTTCATCTTTATATTTTATTTGTTTTTGATCCTTTTTTTAGTCTAGTATATTATTTATAGTGCAAATGTACAGTTTTTGTGTGATATAAAAGCGGTAATGAGTAAAATAAATGTGTTTCATATTCTTGATATTTACATTCATAATCCTTAGATAGTCAGTCATGTATTTTGCTTTGCATTTTCTCAAACCTAGTTAGTTATTATTGTATGTAGTTGCATAATTTAGCCTAAATAGAATGAAAAAGTTGATTTAAATAAAAGGATTCTCGTGAGAAATGCTAACTTTGTAGATATGAAAAAGTAAGGAATGATATTCTGTAGTAGTATGTTCATAGCTTTCCAGATGTAGACATTTGACGATAAATTATATTAATCCCAATAAATATAAATAAGAATGGAAGAAGCTAGAAAAAAGAAATGGGGTAGTGTTGCGCTGATTATCGGAGCTATTGCTTTTATCATTATTATGATTTACTTTACAGTTATTTCAAGTCTCAACATGTAAAACAGATCATTATGGCGTTGAAAAATTAAAGCTTGGACATTTCGTTTGAATCTGTCCAAGCTTGTTTTTTATGGTTCCGGATGATTGACCGGCAATATGGTAACGCTTTCTCTTTAGCTTCTTGAAACCTGAAGTCCCTTATCAGAAAGAGTCATTTCTACAAAACGAGCACGAGGATTGGGGGCTTGTTCCGTCAGTATCCGTCGGATTTGTCCGGCTGCTTGCGGGTCTTTGGCTACCATATATAAATAGCCTCCGCCACCTGCACCGGGGAGTTTGTATCCCAGGGTGTAATCCTTGATTTTTTCGATAATGGCTGCTACTGCCGGTGGATTGGTTCCGCAGTCTAATGCCTGGTTCTGTATCCAGGTTTTGCCGACCAAACGACCGAAACTCTCGAAATTACTTCGTAAAATGGCTTCACTCATATCCATTGCATGAGCTTTCATTTCGGCCAGCAAGCTTAGATGCGGACCGGAATTGAGGAACATGGAACTGACGATCTCTGCCAAAATACTTTTAGCAGTACGAGTAATTCCCGTATAATATAACAGATGACAGTCGCGGTAATCAGGATGAACAAAGAACTGATCGGGTAACCAGCGTACTAATGGATTCTGTTCGAAACCAGCTTCGGATTGAAGCAACTTAATACCGGAAAAGACACCGCCATATTGATCTTGCCAACCTCCTCCAGTGGTCAGGAGCTGTTCTAATACTAATGTGTAACTACATATATCATTTTTATCCCAAGCCAATCCGCAGAAATCATTGATTGCTCCGAGCACGGTAGATGCCAGTATGGAACTGGTTCCCAAGCCAGAGCCCGCAGGAATAGCAGCCAGCAGAGTAATTTCGATTCCTGAACCGAAATCTTCCAGCTGTTTAGCTAAAGAAGGATAAGATTCCGTAGAGAATGCCGGTGCAAAGCCCGCCAATGTAAGGGCGGCTTTCGGAATAGAGAATGGAGAACCTACCTTTTTATAATCTTGCAGTTCCTCGTAATTCCTTATCACTTCCATTGCACCCATGTCGATAGAGCGAAGAGTGATGTGATATTCCTTGCATGGTTTCACATATACTTGTAGCGGTGGTTGACCGTTTAGTTCGATAGCAAGATTTACAACACTTCCCCCTGAATAAAGAGAGTAGGGAGGTGTGTCCGTCCACCCTCCGGCCACATCAATACGCACAGGACTGCGTCCCCATACGATTTGATCGGAATAAACGTTGAGTATGGGATGGCTCTTTCGTTCGCTCATTACCCCCAATAAACCGTCGCGAAGCAGTTGAAAGGCTGCCTGTTCCTCTTTGGCACAATCCTTGTCTTCATGTAGTTTCATGATACGTGCACGAAGCATCCGGTTGTGTATCCGTAACATGGGGGCAGCATCTTCTTTCAAGACGTCAGGCATGCCCAGATTGAAACGTACAAATTCATTTGCGGCATCCAGCAAATTGAGTTGATAGAATACGCTCTTCTCATAATTGGCCGCCAATCCTTTCCAGTTCTCCTTGCGGAAAGCATTGCGCTGTTCGTAAAGACGCTTGAGGTTGGCGTTTGCGGATATTTCGTCTGCAGAAACTTTTTCTGCTTTCAACCAAAGTTTTTTCCCTTCTTCCAGTTGTGGCTCCGAGGTCATCCAGCGTACTAATATGCCTAAATCTTCCACAGAAGCCACTTTGGGGAAGATGGATGCCGATTGTAAATCATCTGTACGCCCTTTTATATCCTCCCAGGTAATTCCTCTATCTTCCATCCAACGGGTAAAAGGAACATTAAGGTAAGTAGTCGTTATTTTGTCCAACGCTCCTTTGAATACATCATCCAATCCATACGGACGCGCAACAAACTCATTCTCACCGATAGGAATAATGTCGATGCAAACCCCATCCGGCAAATTGATGCTCCACTGGTTTTCAGGAACTCCTGTAATAATCTGGCGGGAACCTAATTTCCATTCTTTTCCCACATGGCTATTCTCAATCCATAAATTGGCGTTGTCGGCAGAAAGAGAAACTTGTGTGATGGAATTCTGTATAAAGATAGCCGGATTTGGCTTTACTTTCCGGTGCATGATTCTTCTTTGGTCCCGTACCTTGTCCTGTATGGCTAAAGTAGAAGAAATCAGTTCGTGACTTGTGCCGTAATGGTAGAATTCTCCACCTGGCAACGGCAATATAGCTACGGATAACTGATTGATTTCTTCATCTTTCGTTTTAGGATGCTCTCCCAAAGCCAAACCATAGTCCGAGTATAAGTCATAATAAGTAATATCCTTCGTACCTTCTTTCAATGACCGTTTCATCAATACTTCTATGGCGCGGTCACTCAAAATCCAGATGCCGATATCCATCAGGAAAAGATGGGTCTTTGATAATCCTTCCAATTCCTCTAAAGAAGGTTTCTGCAACATGAAGTCGAGCACCTCCGGTTTTTTCCGGTCGGAAACAAACACGCCATGATGAGTTGCCAATGAAGGATTCACCCACAGCCCGTAGCATACTACATCTGCGTTCGGAATATCCTGAAGCGGTTTTTCCGAACGGATATATACGTCTCCGCTAGCAATCAGCGTATTCAGACCGGCCGGAGCCTGATTCATAATCCTTTCATAGAGCGGGAGCTGCAATGATAACAGATTCTGTCCCAGCTTTTGTCCTCTTTCCCAACTGAAGATCGGGATAGGAGTTAATATTTTGCCGGAAGGGCCGTAGCTGGGTAGCCGACGGCTTTGTCCGCCTGCATGGAGCAATATTTTTTTTTCGTGTCCTATCCAGTTGCTGAAAGACTCTTGTGGAGCGAATGCCTGATGGCAAGCTTGCAATAACCATGTGGTTCCGCCGCCGGAGCCTAGTTTGCTCCCTATGGGGTCTGATGTACAAAACCAATCGGTATGGTTAACTTCTTCCAGTTCGTGGAAGCAATGGATCAAATTGGGTGGTAAAGATAATAACTTTTGCATAGTAGAATCTGCGTTGGCTTAGATAGAATCTAAGCGAATTAAACTCCCGTAAAAATACTATTTATATTCCTGCTTTTCAATATTTTTCTTCTGTTTTGAAGAATAAATTTTCTTTTCAGCTTTTAGATGTCATTTTCAGTCATCATGTCCCAGGTGTCATTAAGTGCCTGCATGGATGGAAATAATAAATCAGCCCCGGCATCCAGCAACACTTGCCCGTTCAAAGGACCCGTATTGACTGCTATGGTGAAAATACCCGCGTTGTGTCCGGCTTCCACTCCTAACGGAGCGTTTTCTACTACAACCGCTTCATCCGCTTTGATCCCTCCTTTTTTCAAAGCCATCAAATACGGCTCGGGATTGGGTTTGCCATATTTTACATCGAACGCTGTAACCATCAGTTCTTTGTGAAACATTCCCGGATAGTGGTGTTCCAGCCGTTCGAGCAGGGATAACTGACCGGAGCCGGTGACCACCATCGGAATCAGCCCGTCCTTCTTCACTTTTTGCAGTAACTCCCATGCACCGGGCATAGGCTTTGCTTCGGGATATGAATTGAACAAAACACTTTTCTCCTGATAGATACTTTCTATCTCCTCCTGTGTGGCTTCTCTACCCAATTCACGTTGAAAAACAATATTGATTGTAGAGGCTCCTGTCCGTCCTTCATGCATATATGCTTCTTCGCGACTAAGAGTGAGCCCATGAGATTTCATTACTTTATGCCAGGCTTCCGAATGATAAGGCATAGAGTCAAAGAGTACGCCGTCCATGTCAAACAGGACGGCTTTCAGTTTCTTTTTCATACTTTGTACGTTGCGGAATCTTTTAAGATGATATTTTATTTTTTATGAGCATTTTCTTCAGATCAGACACGGGAATAACTACATCGTATTGTTTCCCGGAATCCTTGCCGATATATTTGTAGGTAATATTTTTATTGTTCTCCACGCAGGTTTTTATGAATATCTGGGTGGCAGGATCGGTCTGACTTGCTAGCGTTGACACAATACCCTCTTTCACTTCAGCTGCGTTTTCTTCAATCTGGCTGATAGGACACAACTCTTCGTCCACACTGCATATATAAACAACCGATTCACCTATGATTTCGATTTTTTCGACAACGACTTCTTCACTGGCCTGCATTGGAAATTGCAGATTCGCCATTTTCAGTTGCGCTTCAAGCTTTGTCTGTCCGCTTTGTGCCGGGTCGGCATTTGTATTGATAACCTCTTTCAATTCTTCGGCAGTAAGTTCGCAAACCGCTTGTTCGCCCGACTTATTCCCTACAAATATCATGTGTAATCCGGAATTACACTTAGCCATCAATTTCAGCATTTCCTTTACATCAGCAGCCGGATTCTGAAACATCATTTTGATAGATGATTTCATGCTTTCCGGATTATCTTTCAAAATCTTAATATTGGTAATTTCCTCGTTCATGTTGAGAGTGTACACTACGTTATCCCCGTCGTAGATGATACTGGTAATATTGCCGACTTCTCCCATGTCCAGCGGACACTGTTTGTTGGCTATCCCGATTACAGTTTTGAGTTTGGCTTCCTGACAACCGGTCATGACTATCATTAGCAATGATACGCTACATAGTAGCATGAGTCCACTGGACTTCTTTAATAAATTTCCTGCCATTCTATTTGTTTTTTAAGTTTGATTCGCTTCATCTACAACTGTATACGAGGCAAAGATAACGATAAAAAATGAGAGATAAGTTAGAAAGGGAAGATAGTTGCAAATGACGCTCCCAAGCGATTAACTACATAATTATTTGCTGTTTAGAAGAATATGTGTATTTTTGTAACGTTATAAACTCGACGATAGCATGAAAAAGAGAGTATTATTGTTGCTACCATTGTTTTTAGGCGCCTGCTCTGATAGTGGGGAAAGTCCTGTTATCAAGATAGAAAAGCTTTATGCGAAGATCGAATCGGACGGTGAAAATACCAGTTCCGATGAAAAAGACTATGCGAATCAGAGGGAGGAACTGCCCGCCTTGAAAGTGGGAGATGAAGTGAAAGCCTTTCTGCTTTTGGATGGAAATGGGGCAGAACTGAAAACCTTTAAACTTCAGAATGACGATGAAGTGGATACCAAACTCTTTTATGAGCAAACAGAAGTATCTACAGAGGGAAATCTGACAGATGTGGAAAAAGGACAGCTTCGTTTTAAGGATGGGGTGTCAAAAGCCAAAATTATGGTGATTGCGACCATTAAACAGGTAGATAAGAACGGTGATGTGAAATTAGAGTTCTATCTTTCTTCCAAAGCCGAATGTGAAGGAGCACAGGAAGAAATCGGTTTGAAGACGAAAGTGGAAGATGAGAAGTAGAAGTGGTGAGCAGTAAACGGTACAACGGGCAATAAGCGGTACAATCGGAAACTGCAATCAATTGAATATAATAATGAACGGTGAACAAATCCATGTATATAGCATAGTTGTTCACCGTTCATTGTTTATAGTTTACCGTTTATAAAACGTTCTTGATTTATAGTTTTGCACGGATTGCTTTGGATTCCTCTTCATAACCCGGTTTGTCCAGCAAGGCAAACATATTCTTTTTGTATGCTTCCACACCCGGTTGGTTGAATGGGTTCACGCCCAACAAATAACCGCTGATACCACAAGCCTTTTCGAAGAAATAGAGCAGACCACCAATGTTGTATTCGCTCAGTTCCTGAAGAACGATGCGCATGTTGGGTACACCGCCGTCTACGTGAGCCAGCTGCGTTCCCAGTTCGGCCATCTTGTTCACTTCGTCCACACGCTTGCCGGCTAAGAAGTTCAAGCCGTCCAGATTAGCTTCATCGAAAGGAACTTCCAGTTTGTGGTTAACTTTCTCTACTGAAATCACAGTTTCGAAGATAGAACGTTCGCCTTCCTGAATCCATTGACCCATAGAATGAAGGTCTGTAGAGAAATCTACCGATGCAGGGAAGATACCCTTGTTGTCTTTACCTTCGGATTCTCCGTAAAGCTGTTTCCACCATTCACTTACGTAGTGCAGTTTCGGGCAGAAGTTAACGAGGATTTCGATCTTCTTGCCATTCCTGTACAACTCATTGCGGGTAGCAGCATAAATAGCAGCCGGGTTTTCAGTAAATGCAACGTCCGATCCGCATACTTTTTCCATATCGGCAGCACCGGCAACCAGTTTGTCGATATCAAATCCGGCAACTGCGATCGGCAGCAAACCAACTGGAGTCAGTACAGAGAAACGTCCGCCTACGTTGTCAGGGATGATAAATGTTTTATATCCTTCTTTGTCAGCTGTAACACGGGCAGCACCTTTTTTAGCGTCCGTCACAGCAACGATTACTTTCTTTGCAGTTTCTTTACCGCGCTGATCTTCACATTGCTTTTTCAGCAAACGGAAAGCAAGAGCAGTTTCGGTAGTAGTTCCTGATTTAGAAATATTGATGACGCCGAATTTCTTGTCTTTCAGATATTCAGTCAGTTCATACAGATAATCTTCGCTGATGTTATGTCCTGCATAGATCATGACAGGAGCCGTTTTCTTTGTCCTGCAGCCAAGTGAAGCTGTTAGACAAAGCTTCGATTACGGCACGGGCACCCAGATAGCTGCCACCGATACCGGCAACGATTACTACTTCACAGTTATCTCTTAATACTTTTGCTGTAGCGTTCAGGTCGGCTAAGTGTTCTTTAGTGATAGAAGAAGGCAAATGCAACCATCCTAAAAAGTCATTACCTTTGCCTGTACCTTTTTCAAGCATTTCCTGTGCGGCTTTTACTTCAGCTTCGTAAGCAAAAACCTTTTCTTTGGAGATAAATCCAAATGTCTTTTCAATGTTTAAACTAATCATATCGTTCTTGTTTAAAGATTATCTAAAAGAGTCAGTCAGCAATTTAATCTCGATCATTGGTGAGATACGTTCGTATAGGATGTTATACACAGCGTCCAGTATCGGCATATTGACATGATGATGCTTATTGATTTCTTTGATACATTTCGTACCATAGTAACCCTCTGCAATCATTTCCATTTCAATTTGCGCACTCTTCACGGAATACCCTTTACCTATCATCGTTCCGAAAGTACGGTTACGACTAAAGTTGGAGTAGCCGGTCACCAATAAATCCCCCAGATAAACAGATTCATCCACGTTTCTGTTCAACGGATGCACCGTGTTCAGGAAACGATTCATTTCCTGAATGGCGTTAGAAATCAATACAGCCTGGAAGTTGTCGCCATATTTCAGTCCGCTACAGATACCGGCAGCAATGGCATACACGTTTTTGAGCACCGAACTGTATTCGATACCCGCCACGTCATCACTGACAGATGTTTTGATAAAACTGCTTCCCAGACGGCGTGCGAAGATACGTGCCTTGTCTTTATCAGGGCAGGCGATAGTCAGGTAGGAGAGTCGCTCCAAAGCTACTTCTTCTGCGTGGCAGGGACCTGCAAGGACTGCTATGTTTTCTGGTGGCACACCATATTCTTTTGTGAAGTATTCCGATACAATAACGTTGTCATCGGGTACGATTCCTTTGATAGCGGTGATGATAAACTTATCTTTTATCTTGGTTTTCAACTTTTTCAGATGCGCCTTCAGATAAGGAGAGGGAGTGACGAAGATCAGTGTATCCGATTCTTTCACAACATCGTTGATGTTGGAACTGAAAGTGATGCGTCTCGTATCAAATTTCACTCCTGTCAGATAAGCCGGATTGTGCCCTAATCGTTTAAAATCGGCAATGCGGTCGTCTCGCCGCATGTACCAATTGATAGAGTCCTCTTGGGCCAGACACATCTTTGCGATGGCTGTAGCCCAACTTCCTCCGCCCATTATCGCTATCTTGCCGGGTAATTTCATTTGTATGGATTTGGATGAAGAACTTATTAAATTTTCTGTATCCACTCAGTTACGTCGTTTACCGACGGATTGGTCAGTTCTAATTTATATTTCTTGTTAATGCCGCAGATGTCCTGGTGCAACTTCTGCGGATTAACATCTTTCATGTCGGCAACTGTGTTGTAACCGGCTTTTTGAATCACCGGAACCCAGTCTTCTGCGATTCCCAATTCCATGTATTTGGCAGCAGCGTCTTTTTTCACTACTTTTTCCGGGCGCATTTGCGGGAAGAACAATACTTCCTGAATGGTAGTCTGTCCGGTCATTAACATCACCAGACGGTCGATACCGATACCGATACCCGATGTAGGAGGCATACCGTATTGTAAAGCGCGCAGGAAGTCCTGATCGATAATCATCGCTTCGTCGTCTCCCTTGTCGGCCAAACGCATTTGTTCTTTGAAACGTTCTTCCTGATCCAGCGGATCGTTCAATTCCGAGTAGGCATTAGCCAGCTCTTTACCGTTCACCATCAGTTCGAAACGTTCGGTCAGTCCCGGTTTAGAGCGGTGCATCTTGGTCAGCGGAGACATTTCAACCGGATAATCGGTGATGAAAGTCGGCTGGATATATGTACCTTCGCAGAATTCTCCGAAAATTTCATCAATCAGCTTGCCTTTGCCCATCGTGTCGTCGATTTCTTCCATCTTCAGTTCTTTGCAGATCTGGCGGATTTCTTCTTCGCTCTTGCCGTTCAGGTCATATCCTGTCTTTTCTTTGATAGCGTCCAGAATAGGCAGACGGCGGTAAGGAGCTTTGAAGTTGATGGTTTTTCCGTCAACCACTGTTTCTGTGCTACCGTTTACTGCGATACAAATACGTTCCAACAACTTTTCGGTGAAATTCATCATCCAGTTGTAATCCTTATATTGTACGTAGAGTTCCATACAAGTGAACTCCGGGTTATGGGTTTTGTCCATACCCTCGTTACGGAAGTTTTTTCCTATTTCGTATACACCTTCAAAACCACCTACGATGAGTCGTTTCAGATAAAGTTCCGTTGCGATACGCAGGTAAAGATCCATGTCCAGTGAGTTATGGTGAGTGATGAACGGTCGTGCGCTTGCTCCACCGGCAATAGATTGCAGGATCGGAGTTTCTACTTCCGTGTAACCGGCTTCGTCCAAAGCATTGCGCAATGTTTTCACAACAGTGGCACGTTTCAGGAATGTTTCTTTGATACCTTCGTTCACTACCAGGTCCACATAGCGTTGGCGATAACGGAGTTCGGGATCTTCAAAAGAGTCATAAGCTACCCCGTCTTTGTATTTAACGATAGGCAACGGTTTGATAGACTTTGCAAGTACAGTCAGTTTCTTAGCATGGATACTGATTTCACCCATTTGTGTGCGGAACACGAAACCTTCGATACCGATAAAGTCACCTAAGTCGAGCAGGCGTTTGAATACAGAGTTGTACAATTCCTTGTCTTCTCCCGGACAGATGTCATCGCGTGTGATGTATACCTGTATACGACCTTTAGAGTCTTGCAATTCAACGAAAGATGCTTTACCCATCACGCGGCGGCTCATGATACGGCCGGCTACGGAAACTTGGCGTGGCTCCTCGTCGTCTTTAAATTCAGCTTTAATATCTGTAGAGAAAGCATTGGTTACATACTCTGCTGCAGGGTATGGATCAATACCCATCGCACGAAGCTCATTCAGGCTATTGCGTCGAATAATTTCCTGTTCACTTAGTTCTAATATATTCATTTCGTTACGTATTAACTCAATTTTGGAGGCAAAAATACGAAACTTTTCTCATATATCCTGTAATCCGCCTCTTTTTTGTATCTTTGCCGTCTCAAACTAATAGGTATGACAGGACAAAAGACACCCACTGCGTTGGGTACGGAAAAGATTGGGAAGCTTTTAATGCAGTATGCCATTCCGGCAATTATCGCCATGACGGCATCTTCTCTTTATAATATGGTAGATAGTATTTTTATCGGTCACGGGGTAGGTGCGATGGCTATTTCCGGGTTGGCATTAACTTTCCCGCTAATGAATCTTGCCGCGGCTTTCGGCTCGTTGGTCGGTGTGGGTGCGGCTACATTGATTTCGGTGAAGCTAGGACAGAAAGATTATGATACCGCACAGCAGGTTTTGGGAAATGTGTTTGTATTAAACCTTATTATAGGTATCTCTTTTACGGTAATCGTTCTTCCTTTTCTCGATCCGATACTTTACTTTTTCGGAGGAAGCGATGAAACGGTGAAGTATGCCCGTGAATTTATGCAGGTTATCTTGCTCGGAAATGTGGTTACCCATTTATATCTGGGGCTGAATGCAGTGCTCCGTGCTTCGGGCCATCCGCAGAAAGCGATGATGGCAACAATAACGACAGTGATAATCAATGTATTGCTTGCTCCATTGTTTATTTTTGTATTCGACTGGGGAATCCGTGGGGCGGCTACGGCTACGGTTTGTGCGCAGTTGATTGCATTGGTCTGGCAGCTTCATCTGTTCTGCCGCAAAGATGAACTGATACGGTTGAAAAAGGGGATTTTTCGTTTGAAACGGAAAATCGTGTTGGATTCGCTGGCTATTGGTATGTCTCCCTTTCTGATGAATATGGCGTCTTGCTTTATTGTGATTCTGATTAATCAGGGATTAAAAGAGCATGGAGGTGATTTGGCGATCGGTGCATTCGGTATTGTTAATCGTATTGTTTTTGTCTTTATTATGATTGTATTGGGACTAAACCAAGGGATGCAGCCCATTGCGGGATATAATTTTGGTGCGAAGCTCTATCCTCGTGTGACGGAAGTACTGAAAGTAACCATTTGTTGTGCAACTGTAGTGACAACGATTGGTTTTCTGATCGGTATGTTTATTCCGGAAATCGTATCTTCCATCTTTACTTCGGACGAAGAGTTAATCAGCATTGCTTCTAAAGGTTTTCGTATTGTGGTATTTTTCTACCCGATTGTTGGGTTTCAGATGGTAGCTTCCAACTTCTTCCAGAGTATTGGAATGGCAAGTAAAGCCATTTTCTTGTCGCTGACGCGGCAGATGTTATTTCTCGTTCCCTGTTTATTGATTCTACCTCACTATTATGGACAAATGGGCGTTTGGGCCAGTATGCCTGTGGCAGATTTGGCGGCTAGTCTTATATCCGGAGGAATGTTGTGGTGGCAGTTCCGGCAGTTTAAGAAAGTTACTGTTTGATAAGTTTGTTCCGATATTCTTTAGGAGATATACCGACATACTGCTTGAAATATTTCCCGAAGAATGATTGTGTGGGGAAGTTGAGTTTGGTTGTTATTTCCTTAATACTTAAATCGGTATTATCGAGCAGATATTTAGCTTCTGTAATGACATTCTGTATGATCCACTGCAAAGCACTGCTCCCTGATTTCTCCTTGATGACAGAAGAAAAATATCGGGCGGACAAGCATTGCTTGTCTGCATAAAAAGTAACATCACGTTCCTGACGATAATATCGATAAAGGGTAATCATGAAATTTTGGAAGATTTTATCCTTTTTATCCTGTGGCAGTGGTGTTTGGTGTTCGTTACTGAAATAAATGTTTAATAACTCATAGCATATCACCTGTCCCCAGGATTTGATTAATTCAGAAGTTAAATGTTGTTTCTGTCGGGAACTGTTACAAATATTCTCCCTGTTAATTCGTTTTTCTACAGATTTGAGCAAGTTCTCTACAAATGTATATTGCTCTTCAGAGAGCGACAGGCAGGGATTTTCCCGCAAATAAAGCAAATTTTCCGAGTTAGCTACTTTGTTTACTATTGGTATGACATAATCCAGGTCGACCTCTATCATGATTCCTTCCAAGTCTGCGCTTCTTTGGCGTATCTGTAGAAGGTTGGCTGCTGTATATATGAAAAGATTCCTTTTGTTAATCTGATATGGTCTACCTCCCAACAGGATTTCCGCCTGTCCTTTCTGGCAGAGGAAAAGTCCGCATTGGTTGAATTCGGAAATAATGCATCCTTCTTTCATGGAAGTATCTTCCGGAGATATTATAACATACTTGAATGGCATCAGTGGTTCCATATTCCTTTTCGTTGAAATGAATTTCTTTACAAAGTAATAAACAAATAAATACAAATAGCAAACTATTTCGGCTTTTTATCTTAGGTAACGTACAAATAGAACAATGTTTCGTCTAAATCAACCTTTCTCCTCATGTTTGCTTGGGATACTTTTGTGGCAACTAACTAATAAGTGAAAATATGAGACGATTAGACTTCTTATTAACAGGATTTTTAGCAGTTCTGTTGACTTCGTGTGGGCAACGTGTACAAAACACAGACAGTAAGCCGGCAGTGAAGATTGATACCGTACTTTCTGCCGACAGACAAATAGCTTTGCAGTTTCCGGGTCGAGTGAAAGCGGCACAGGACATAAGTCTGTCTTTCCGGGTGAGTGGTACTATTCAGTATATGCATGTAAATGACGGTGCCTATGTGCGTAAAGGGCAATTATTGGCAGAATTAGATCCGACAGACTATCAGATTCAGCTGGATGCGGCAGAAGCAGAATATCAAAGTGTGAAAGCGGAGGCGGAACGGGTGATGGCACTTTATAAGGAAAATGTGACAACACCGGATGCTAACGATAAGGCCGTGTACGGATTGAGACAGATTACCGCCAAATATAACCATGCTAAAGACCAGTTGGCATACACCCGTTTGTATGCTCCTTTTAACGGATATGTGCAGAAACGTCTTTTTGATTCCCATGAGACGGTAGCTGCCGGTATGCCCGTCGTTTCCATCATCAGTGAGGGAAGCCCGGAGGTGGAGATTAATCTTCCGGCAGTGGAATATATTCGTCGACAGCAGTTTACCCGCTACTATTGTACATTCGATATTTATCCTCATCAAAGATATGCTTTGGAACTGATTAGTGTCACCCCTAAGGCAAATGCCAATCAGTTGTACACTATGCGGCTTCAACTGAAAAAAGAAGATAAACAGGCAGTTCCATCGCCCGGCATGAATACAATGGTAACTATCGAATGTAGTGAAGGAGATGTGTGTAACCTGTCGGTTCCCGGTGGAGCGATTCTTCGTGAGAACGGGCGTACGAGTATCTTTCTTTATGATGCTTCCAGTCACGCTATTCGCCGTTGTGATGTGACCGTCACCCGTCTGCTTAGCGACGGCAGATGCCTGATTACTTCAGACGGAGCGAATCCCGGTGATTTGGTTGTCGCTTCGGGGGTGCATCATGTAAAAGAGGGAGAACAGGTGGAACCGCTTCTTCCGGCTGCTGAAACCAATGTGGGAGGACTGCTATGATTGATATTAGTAAATGGGCATTTGAGAATAAGAAGTTAATCTACTTCCTGATTGCCGTACTGATTGTAGGAGGAGCTTATTCCAGTTATGAAATGAGTAAACTGGAAGACCCAGAAATAACGGTAAAGCTTGCCATGGTAGTCACCACCTATCCCGGTGCGTCTGCGCATCAGGTAGAATTAGAGGTGACGGATGTACTGGAGAAGAATATTCGCTCCATGGGGAATATAGATAATGTGGAAAGTTATTCCTACAACGATCTCTCCCTGATTCAGGTAGAACTGAAAACGACTGTCAAAGAGACGGACGTAGAACAATGCTGGGATCTGTTGCGTCGTAAAGTGGCGAACGCACAGGCAGAACTTCCCGAAGGTGCCAGTCCTTCTATTGTAAAAGATGATTTTGGAAATGTTTACGGAATGTTTTTCGCTTTGACGGGTGACGGACTTTCCGACAGGGAACTGTCTGATTATTCAGAACTGGTGAAACGTGAAGTCAGCGAACTGGATGGGGTGGAACGCGTCGACTTATACGGTAAACGTCCCGAATGTATTAATATCTCTCTTTTGCAAGACCGGATGGCTAACTTGGGTGTGAAACCCGCCGAAGTGCTAGCCACATTGAACGGACAGAACCAAACGACTTATACTGGTTACTATGATAATGGCGATAATCGTATCCGGGTGACAGTCAGTGACAAGTTTAAGACGGTGGAGGATATCGGTCGTATGCTGATTCAGGGACATGATGCCGATCAGTTGCGGTTGAGTGATATAGCCCGTATTGAGAAAGATTATGAAGATCCTACCCGCAACGAATTGTTTTATGACCGTCAGCGTGCGATAGGAATAATGGTGGCCGCTTCTTCGGATGCCGACATTATCAAAGTGGGGCATCAAGTGGAAAAGAAATTGGAGCAACTGAAAGTCGAACGCCTTCCAGCGGGGGTAGAGTGCCATAAAGTTTTCTATCAGCCGGAACGTGTAGGCAGTTCGTTGGGGACGTTCATTCTTAATCTGATAGAATCTGTGATTATCGTAGTTGTTATTCTGATGATTGCTATGGGATTTAAGAGCGGGGTGATTATCGGTATCAGTTTGGTAGTGACGGTATTCGGTTCCTTTCTGTTCCTTTATTTTATGAACGGTACGATGCAGCGTGTTTCATTGGCCTCGTTCGTGCTTGCGATGGGGATGCTGGTGGATAATGCGATTGTTATCATCGACGGTATTTTGGTAGATTTGAAAGCCGGAAAGAGTCGGATGGAGGCAATGACTGCCATCGGACGGCAGACAGCGATGCCTTTGCTGGGAGCTACTCTGATTGCCATCATCGCTTTTCTTCCTATCTTTATGTCTCCTGATACGGCAGGCGTTTATACGCGCGATTTGTTTATCGTACTCGCTGTTTCCTTATTGCTTAGTTGGGTGCTGGCTTTGGTGCACGTCCCGTTGATGGCTGACCGGATTTTGCATCCGGAAATCTCTGCGGCAACTACTGCTGCCGGAAAACGTGTGTATGAAGGAAAGATTTATGCTGTGCTCCGTTCATTATTGAAATTCAGTCTGGCACATCGTTGGAGTTTTGTGTTTACAATGATTGCTTTGGTATTGCTTTCGGCTTTCAGTTATCGGTTTATGAAGCAGGGCTTTTTCCCGGATATGGTCTACGATCAGCTTTACATGGAATATAAATTGCCGGAAGGGACTAACTCCACTCGTGTAGCACGTGACTTGGAAGAAATCGAAGTTTACCTGAAAAAGCGTCCGGAAGTTACACACGTCACTACTTCTATCGGTGGTACACCTGCTCGTTATAACTTGGTGCGTAACGTAGCCAATCCTTCCTTATCTTACGGTGAACTGATTATCGACTTCACCTCTCCGGACGATTTGGTGGATAACATGGCGGAAATTCAACAATATCTTTCACAACATTATCCGGATGCTTACGTAAAGATGAACCGCTACAATCTGATGTTCAAGAAATATCCTATTGAAGTGCAATTTACCGGTCCTGATCCTGCTGTTTTGCATCAGTTGGCAGACAGTGCCCGCAAGATTATGGAGAATTGCCCGGATGTTTACCTGATTACCACGGACTGGGAACCGCAAATTCCGGTACTGACTATTGAATATGACCAGCCTGCGGCACGTGCTATCGGATTGAGCCGTAATGATGTAAGCCTATCTCTACTGACCGCTACCAGCGGCATCCCTATCGGGTCTTTCTACGAAGGTATTCACAAAGATAATATCTACTTGCGTTGTCTGGACGAACACGGAAATCCGATTGAAAACCTGGGCAATACGCAGATATTCTCGTCTCTTCCTTCTCTGAACGGTTTGCTGACACAGGAAATGATGATGAAACTGAAGACAGGAACACTATCAAAAGAAGAACTGGTGGAAACGTTGATGGGAACAACTCCGTTAAAACAAATCAGTAAGCGGATTGATGTGAAGTGGGAAGATCCGGTGGTTCCCCGTTATAACGGGCAGCGTAGCCAACGGGTGCAATGTTCTCCTGTTCCGGGGGTAGAAACGGAGAAGGCGCGGCAATCCATTGCCACGCAGATTGAACAGATTCCGCTGCCTGACGGATATCGGCTTCAATGGCAAGGCGAGAGGAACGCCAGCACAAAGTCTATGCAATATCTGTTCAAGAATTTCCCGTTTGCTATCATTCTGATGATATCCATTCTAATCATGCTGTTCAAAGATTACCGGAAACCGGTTATCATCTTCTGTACTATTCCGCTGGTATTTGTCGGTGTTGTTGCTGTAATGCTGCTTACCGGGAAGACATTCAACTTTGTGGCTATCGTCGGTACATTGGGATTGATCGGCATGATTATTAAGAATGGTATTGTATTGATGGATGAGATCACTTTGCAGATTAATCAGGGAGTAGAACCTGTGACGGCATTGATAGACAGTTCGCAAAGTCGTCTCCGTCCGGTGATGATGGCTTCGCTGACTACGATTTTGGGAATGATTCCATTGTTGCCGGATGCCATGTTCGGTTCGTTGGCGGCTTCTATTATGGGTGGGTTGCTGTTCGGCACGTTGATAACGTTGCTTTTTATCCCGATTTTGTATGCATTATTCTTTCATATAAAAAAGACAGACAAATGAAAAAAGAAATTCTTGTAGCCATTAGTGTAGCGGGTGTATTGTTCGGCCTGTCGGTTTCTCTTGCCGCGCAAGAAAAACTAAGTCTGGCGCAATGCCGTGAAATGGCACTGAAATATAATAAGGATATGGCTGCCGCTAATAAGCAGACGGAAGCAGCCCGATTGATGTCTCTTAGTTATAAAGCCAATTTCTTCCCTAATTTTACAGTCAACGGAACGGGTATTTATAGCACAGTGGACGGAAGTCTCGGAGTTCCGGGAGGAAACCTTCCGGTTTTCTTGCCCAATCCTGCTACCGGAGAACTGGTATCGAGCGGTTTCGCTTATTTTCCCGGACTGAATCTGGACTATAAGGTCGGAACTGTTTACTCGGGCGGTGTACAAGTGGAGCAACCTCTTTATATGGGAGGAAAAATCCGTGCCGCCTATAAAATGTCACTATTGGGAAAGGAAATGGCACATTTGAACGAAGCTTTAACTACTTCGGAAGTTATTCTGAATACAGATAAAGCATACGTGCAGTTAGTGAAAGCCAAGGAGATGAAAAAAGTAGCGGAAAAATATCACGCCTTACTGACGGAACTTTCCAAAAATGTAAAGAGTGCTCATCGGCATGGCATGAAACCGCAAAATGATGTACTGAAAGTGCAAGTGAAGCTCAACGAGAGTGAACTTTCTTTGCGAAAGGCTGATAACGCCCTCCGTCTTGCAAGTATGAATCTTTGTCATTACATCGGCCGCCCTTTGACAGCACAGATTGATATATCCGATGATTTTCCGGAAGTGGAGCAGGAGTGGAAAGTGCAGGTCTCTGACATAACTGCCCGTCCCGAATATGGAATCTTGAACAAACAAATAGCCATTGCCGAGCAGGAGGTAAAGCTGAATCGTAGTGAACTGTTACCGCGTATCGGCGTCAGAGGTAGTTATGATTATCTTCACGGATTGGAAGTCAATGATGAAACTTTGATGAAAAAGGGTGCTTTTTCCGTATTCCTGAATGTCTCTGTCCCTCTGTTTCATTTTGGCGAACGTACCAATAAAGTAAAGTCTGCCAAAGTGAAGTTGGAACAAGCTCGTCTTGAACAGGAAAATGTCAATGAAAAGATGTTGCTGGAGTTGATGCAAGCTGCCAATAATCTGGATGAGGCCCGGTTGGAAACGGAGCTTTCCGAACGTTCGCTGGAACAGGCAGAGGAGAATATGAAAGTCAGTGGTAAGCAATATGAAGTGGGACTGGAAACTCTTTCGGATTATCTGGAAGCACAAGTGCTTTGGCAGCAGGCTTATCAGACGAAAGTGGATGCCCATTTCCAATTGTATGTGAATTATGTGGCTTATTTGAAAGCGGCGGGACAACTGCAATGATAAAACCAGTATTCTGGACATCCTTATGGAATGTCCAGAATACTGGTGATGATTTGTACCTGTCGGGGAGTAAAAGTTCGTGTACGCGGATGATAACCTGTGGCAGTCAATAACCGGAGCAGTTCTTTATTTATTTTAATCCATTTGGTGAATATGCGTATGGCGCAACGGGGTGTAATGTTCGGATTGTACATACAAGCCAATTCCTTTTTCTTATAAGTTTTAATGCGAAACGGAATTTCTTCCTCTTCTGATGGCAATTCTTTCATGTTGATATTTTAATGTTTTAAGATGTTGTAAAGATACAAAATAAAAAAGGCGTTGTCAAGTCTTTTACAGGAATACTTTGGGAAACAGTATCCGCCCGTAGGCGGGTACTGTTTTCCTGCTTTTAAAGGCTGATGATTAGTCTTATGCTGCCGGGTCCGGTGCTTCTCCTTTGCCGTCATCCGGGTTTGGATTCGGGTTGGGATCCGGTTGCTCCGGGCTGATGGAACCATCATCGGAAGCCACCGCTTTTTGAACACTGACTTTACTTAGCATCTCTTTGAATTTGTAGCCCGGAGTGAAAATGATTTTCACTCTGCGTATCGTATCGCTATCTACATCTTTTTCAGCATCCTGACTTTCGCAATTCATACCTGGACGGAAGCATCCGAAATCTCCTAATTGAACAGAGATGCCTTTTCTAAGGTTGAGATTCAATGTATCGATCAAAGCATCGAGTACAAATTTCACTGCTCCACTGGGAACCATTCCAACTTTAGTGATTTCCTCACACAAATCTCTGAAATCCAACGTATTGGTGATTACATTTTGTGCTACATATTTTTCAGCTTTAGTTTTATCAAAGCCGAATGTTCTTTTTTTAATGACGTATCTAAGTGCCATAGTTTTTTTTTTTGTTTTTTTTTAATTAGTTACTTTACTTATCAATTCTCTTTGTGATCACGATGCAAAGATACTATGGGCACTTTCCGGGGAGGTGCTTTAACGATCCTAGATGTACGTACTTTGATTCACTTTTATTTATTTTGTTTGTATGATTCTGATTTATAGATTCTTAGATGTTCTACTTTAATAGCCATTTCCAAATAGGGAGTATTTCAATCAGTTTCACGATACTCAAATGTTCTTGATAATCATAAAATATGCCGAAAAACGATGAACGTTGCAAGAATAAACACTATATTTGTACATATTACACTAAGATAATAGAGGTATAGTATGCTACATTCAAGCCAATCAGCCCCCGTTGTTGATGGCAAAGTCATGGAGTTTGTGATTTTTGCCATTGAGAGTGCCGCCCAGAAGTTGGGTATTCCGGCTCCTACTCTCTATAACCGTTTGGAAAAACTGAATCTTATCCGTCAATACCTGATAAGTGGATATGACATGCTTCACACCCAGAGTCGTGAGTACATAGCCGATACGTTGGTAGAAGCTCTTGAAAACTGGGAAGCCCATTATAAAGAAAAAGGAGAATCTGTATGAAGGTCTATCATGGTAGTACGCAGGCCGTAGAGTATCCTTTGGTCGGTGTCGGACGCGAAAACCTCGACTTTGGTAAAGGATTCTCAATCAACGTCTCATTGACGAGTGTCTCTCTTTCAAAGAATATGTAACAATAAAATAAACTGCGTTTATGATAGATGTATTAGTATGGAATAAATACACTCGTGTGGTGATGCAATTAGCGGAGCGTTTGAATATTTCTCCCGAAAAAGCATTGCACTTGTTCTATAATAGTAAGGTATATGCATTGCTTCTTAATAAACAATATCCGCTTATAACGTTGAGTGATGCCTACATCACTGATGAAATCATACTTGAGTTACAACAGCAATAATCTTGTTGTGGCTCTTAATTCTGTGTTCCAAGAGTTTATACCTTTATATATACAGTCAACTTTCCAACCCCTTCCTTTTGGATTATTCTGTCGGTAATAAAGGAATTTAATTCTTCAATAGCTACTTTTTTATTTCGTCCTGTCAGATGGCTATAATCTGTCCGGCTGATGAATAGGTGATTTTCCAAATATGTGTTGAGGCGGTCGCGACACGTCTCACGGGAGATACTATTTTTCTTAGGGCGTGTGATAGATTCTCCTCGTTGCAGCCTCATTTTGTCGCCTACTTCTTTCTTGAATGGACGACTTGCGCGGAAATTAATATTTTTCATTTGGACAGACGCTGCCCGAATTTCTTTTTTATCTTTAACCGGCGGACATTGCAACGATGTAGAGAAGAATCCGAAGTTTCCCATTTCTACATTCCAGCCGTCGGCTAGTAAATCCCGTGCTTCATTGGCAAAGGCTTCCATGGCTCCTGCCAATAAACTTCTGCTGATACCGGTGAATTTGTGGACACGATCCAGAAACTCTTCTTTATCTACGGTTCCTTTGGAGACAATACGGGCATGTAGCGGTTGTTTCTCTCCGTCAGGTGACGGTGGATTTTCAAATAAGTCATATAAAGCACTCATATTCTATTATTAATGGATTAATTACTACTATTAATTCGTTCTACCAAGGTTATTCTTTAGTTCTACCTTGGTTATCGTTTGGTTCGACCATGGTATTTGTTTAGTTCTACCTAGGTGGAACGAATTGTTATTTGCTACAAAAGTAGGTAGTTTATGTAAGAGAGAGGTGCTTTAATTGTAGAGTGGTTTCTTATTTGAATAAGATAACTTCATTATAACTTGCACTTCCTGATTTATTCAATTACTTTTGTAGCGTATAAACCCAAAGAAAGGAGTTGTATAAGTATGGCAAGACCAATTAAGGAAACTCCGATACTTTTCGGAGAAGATGCTCGGTGATTTGAAGAACGGATGAAAGAGAAGCGTAGTGAAACGCCGGAGCAGCGGGAAAAAAGGTTGAAAGACTATGAACTGGCAATGAAAATCTTTAAAAAATAAAATACGAACCTTTTCTTTATCGGGAAGCTTTGTTAGCTGTAAGTAATGTACTTGAAAATAAAACGGGTTGTCGCTTTTTAACTGTAGATGCGTATGCAGCAGCTGTTCCTTTTTATGAGAAAAATGGGTTTATTCCTTTGAATAATGAAGATGTGGATTCTGCTACACGTTTGCTTTATTTTGACTTGAATGATATTGTGCTCTAGATTAGAGCAGCTTTATTAAATATTTTGTTTTGTATACGAGACAAAATGGTGTGCCCCTTATTTTATATACGAAACAAAAAACTTATTGAAACCTGCCTTTTTTATATACATACGTTTTAATTATACAATCATCATTCGTTTTCTTTCCTAAACATTTATACCTCTCTCTTGTTATTTTCCGAAAAGTATTTGTACCTTTGTCATTGGAACGTAGTATGCCTTTGTGGTATGCGATTGTGCGTTTCCTCGGTGAACAGGAAATCGTAGCGGATTTTTTTTTCAGACACCGGGAGACGCCTGTACTTCTATGACTTCTCATAGGGTACGGGCTGTCTGCCCGTACGTGTTGGGTAGCCGTTACTACCTCCTACTAGCGGGATGTGACAGCTCCGTACTCTTTTATAATATAAAAGGTACGGAACTAGTTGATATTATTAATCTAGTTCCGTTTTTTTATGTCAAATTGGCTCACAACAAAACAGATGTCTGAAAGACGCGACATTCAAGAAGCTATTCTAAAGAATTGGGCAAATCTTGGATACATTACGAGTTCCCGAATCGACGATCAGTTGTTTTTGGATGATGAGAGTTTGGATGCTTATCTGGAAGCTCACAAAAGACTTGGTTTAGAAGCAGGTTACCTTTCTAAAATCGTAGAAGAAAAGAAACTGGAACGGGACTTTATCATTTCCAAATACGATGATCTACTATATGTATTGAGAACACAGACGACTTGTAAACCGCTATATGAAATAATCATTCGTGAACTGTCAGCATTGATTCTTCACCCTGTTACCCGCGATATCTTCTATTCAATTTCTACAGGAGAATCAGTAGCGAAAGTGGCTGATCGGCATCGAATTACCTATGGGAAGACATTGCAAATGTATAACTCTATACTTAAAGGGTTGAAACTGAAAAAAGATATATTGGCTACTTATCGAAAGCGTGCTATTGATGCTCGTTTTTTATCTTTGGCAGACAATAATAAGAATATAAATGTTGGGCAGGAGGAGTGGATACTTCAATTGCCTGTTTGTAAAGTAGCTGATACTCGGTTGGCTAATGTCTTGTATAATCAAGATGTTCGAACAGTAAAAGATTTATTGGAAATCGTATCGGGAAGAGGGTGGAAAAGTCTGTTGAGAATAGAAGGAGTAGGAAAAACTTCTTACTATCATTTATTATCCAAACTTCAGATGATAGGTGTTGTGGATGAAAGTCTGGATCGGATTCTTGCCGGATGCTCTAATGGTAGTTCGATAATAAATGACGGGTAGGACATGATTATGGAAAGAGAGATGATATAAAGAGGTTATTTTAAAGGAAAGATAGAGATTTCAACTTCTAAAATAGCCTCCTTATATTATATATGTATGAACATACGGTCTATCTCTCTGCCTCTATTGTATAAGTAAAGCTGTCTGCCCGATAATATCCGACGTTGTATTCAATAGGTACTCCGTTCACATCATAAACAAATCTTCTCCTTATTAATATAGGGTCATTGGATTTTATCTCCAGTTTCTCTGCAATAAATTCCCCTGCAAGTCTGGCTGAAATCTCCTCCTTGCTGGTCTTTACCACTATATTATATTGGGTTTCCAGCATTTCGTATAATGGACGTGTATAATCTTCCTCTCCTGTCAGTGGAATATTGGGGTTGAAATAAGAGATGAAGTAAACAAACGGATATTCTTTTTTTCCTCTGACACGCTCCATCACTACGCAGCGAGTGTCGGGACTGGAACCTAAATCAAAGAACGTACCGATTTCTTCGGTTGCACGCTTTAAACTGATATGTAGCTCGAAATTGCGAATCTCGATAACTAACATCTTCATCTCCTGTGAGAAACTAAGCCAGTTCTTTACTCCCCCTACGATACCTTTCTTTACTACCTTCGTTCCGTAGCCCTTCTTTCGCACCAGAAGCCCCTCAAACACGAGTTTGTTGATAGCTTGTCTCAATGTGTTCCTTGAAATATGTAATTGTTCAGACAATTCGACCTCATTGGGAAATAGCTTTCCGTTTTTGTACTCTTCAGATTCTATGAGTCTTCTTAGTATCTCTTCTGCCTGAATATGAAGCGGTTTATCACTATTATGATCTAATTTCATATCTATTCTGATTGGTTTATTTTCAGCAAATATAAGATTTATCAAAAAATAATCCAAGTTTTGTTTGGAATAAAAATAAAATCTATATATTTGCACAATTGAAAGTATGTATGAACATATAAAATTTAAAAACGCTATAAACATGAGAAAAGCTAATTATGATAAATTTCCTTCTACGAAGCTGACGGGGATGCTTGTTCAGGGTTGGGATAGTATCATTTCTATGTTAAAAAAGAAAATGGATGCAAGAAAAGTGCTGGCTGTGGATTTATATACAGGAGTATATGAAGAAGAAGTGCTGGATGCTTTTTCAAAAGAATTCTCCGGAAGAGTGATGAATGTACGTGATTTGATGAAACCGGAAAAAGAAATTCAAACGTTGACAGAACGCTTCATGACTGAAGATGTGTTATTCGGCTATGTTACCAATTTGAAGCTGGAAGATTATTTGGATGCGGATAAGGTGGCTGCTGCACGGAAGCAAATCAGTGAAGCAAAAGAAACCATTGTAATCATAGGTACGGGTGCTGCTGTTGTTGCTCCACAGGATGCGATGGTAGTTTATGCGGATATGGCACGTTGGGAAATCCAACAACGTTTCCGCCGGCATGAGGTAAAAGCTTTAGGTATAGACAATCGGAACGATGCTGTTTCTTTGCAATACAAGAGAGGGTATTTCAACGATTGGAGAGTATGTGATAGGTATAAGGAAAGATTGTTTGACAGGGTAGAATTCTGGATTGACACCCATGTGGCCGGGACACCGAAGATGATTGATAAGGATACTTTCTTTAAAGGGGTAGAGGCAACGGTGAACACACCGTTCCGGGTAGTTCCTTTCTTCGATCCGGCTCCCTGGGGTGGTCAATGGATGAAAGAGGTTTGCGACCTGGATCGTGAACGTGAAAATTTCGGCTGGTGCTTTGACTGTGTACCTGAAGAGAACAGCCTTTATTTTGAAGTGAACGGAGTACGCTTTGAGCTGCCTTCGGTTGATTTGGTTTTACTGAAAAGTAAAGAGTTGCTTGGTGAACCGGTGGAGGCACGCTTTGGAAAAGACTTCCCTATTCGTTTCGACTTTTTGGATACGATGGGCGGAGGTAATTTGAGTTTGCAGGTGCATCCTACTACTCAATTTATCCGCGACAGCTTCGGTATGTACTACACACAGGATGAAAGTTACTACATGGTGGATGCGGGAGAAGATGCCGTAGTTTATCTGGGAGTGAAGACAGGAGTGGACAAAGAAGCGATGATCGGCGATTTGCGTAAAGCACAAAAAGGTGAATTGGTGTTCGACGCAGAAAAGTATGTCAACAAGATTCCGACAAAGAAACACGATCACTTCCTGATTCCGGGAGGGACGATTCATTGTTCCGGTGCAAATAGTATGGTACTTGAAATCAGTTCGACTCCGAACCTCTTTACTTTCAAACTATGGGACTGGCAACGTCTGGGACTGGATGGAAAACCACGCCCAATCAATGTGGAACGTGGTAAATGCGTAATCAACTGGAACCGGGATACAGAATATGTAAATGAACATCTTCGCAACCAGTTTAAGGAAGTGGCTTCCGGAGATGGGTGGATTGAGGAACGTACCGGATTGCATCCGAATGAATTTATCGAAACCCGTCGTCACCGTTTCTCGTCACCGGTGCTGCATCACACAAACGATAGTGTAAACGTGCTGAATCTGCTGGAGGGAGAAGAGGCCGTCGTTGAGAGTCCTACTCACGCCTTTGAACCTTTCGTGGTGCATTATGCGGAAACATTTATCATTCCTGCTTCTGTTGGCGAATATACAATCAAACCTTATGGAAAGTGTCGCGATAAGGAATGTGTCACTATCAAGGCATATGTCAGATTTTAGTACTTGAACTTTTAAACCTAAAATAGTATATGTATGAATATGATAAACGGGTAGTTTTGACTCTGGATGCAGGAGGAACAAATTTTGTATTTTCTGCCATTCAAGGGAATAATGAAATGATAAGTCCAATAGGGCTTCCGGCAGTTTCTGATAACTTAGACGAGTGCCTGGAAGTATTGGTGAAAGGTTTGATAGAGTGATAGCTGCTATACCAGTTCCCCCAGTTGCGATCAGTTTTGCTTTTCCGGGCCCTGCTGATTATGAGAATGGAATCATAGGAGATTTGCCCAATTTTCCTTCATTCAGAGGAGGTGTTGCATTAGGTCCTTTTTTGAAGCATAAATACGGAATTCCGGTTTTTATAGAAAATGATGGAAATCTGTTTGCTTACGGTGAAGCCTTATCGGGTGCATTGCCTGTGATAAACAGGGAATTATCTTTAGCTGGTTGCAGCAGGGAATATAAAAATTTGATTGGTATAACATTGGGAACCGGATTCGGTGCAGGAGTTGTTATAAATAAAGTCTTGTTGACCGGAGATAATGGTTGTGGAGGGGACATCTGGCTTATGAGAAATAAGAAATATCCGGATATGCTTGCTGAAGAAAGTGTTAGCATACGCGCTGTGAGAAGAGTATACAGCGATTTGTCCGGACAAAGCTCTGCTTCATTAAGTCCAAAAGATATTTATGACATTGCTGAAGGTATAAAGGAAGGTGACAGTCATGCAGCAATCGCAAGTTTTAATGAACTTGGTATAATGGCAGGTGCTGCTATTGCTTCGGTACTGAATGTTGTGGATGGTCTGGTGGTTATAGGTGGAGGAGTCGCAGGAGCCTCAAAATATATATTACCAGCTCTGATAACAGAACTTAGGGCACAACTGACAACTTTTTCGGGAAATAAGTTTCCATGCGTTTCTATGCAAGTATATAATGGAGAAGATGAATCGGAGAGAGCTCGTTTCTTGAGTTTATCTGATAGTCAGGTTGTCATTCCTGGTACTCATTTGACTACTACCTATCATCAATTAAAACAGACCTTGGTGCTGTGCAGTAAAGAAGGTGCTAGCCGCTCTATTATGCGAGGTGCTTATGCCTATGCGCTACAAAAAATAGATTTAACGTAATGTTCGTAAACTAAATATCATATGAAAACACTAAAAAAAATCATTTTCATTTCTATTGTATTAGGAATGATATCATCATTAATTATTTCGTGTAAGAGTGATGATAAGCAACAGACAGGGTTACTGACCTTAAATATTTTAGAGGGGAAAATTAAGATTGGGGCTCATGTTTCTGTAGAACTGTCATTGTCTCATCCTGATTTGATTTCAAAAATTGTGGTTAAGAAAAGTATCGAAGGAAAAGAAGTCAGTTCTTATTTAAAGGAACTGAATGTGAAGGAATTGAGCTTTCCATATACATTCACTGAGGAGATTATCGCCGGTGATGAAAATGGAATATTAGTGTACTCCTTTTATGGAATGGATGAGAATAATAGTGTGGTGGATGCCGCAGATCTGGTTTTAACAGTGGAGCTGGCGCAGATTCCGTTATTGCTAAAATATGACTGGGTATTGGCATCACAAACTATTAAAGGAGAAGATACAGCTACTCCCGATTTGAAAGATGATATACATCGGTTTAATTCAGACCTGACTTGGCAGGTTGATTGGGGATTCATATTCTCAAGTGCTGCTTTGGAAACATTAAACTCCTATTGTGCATGGCAGGTTACCATGGACGGCGCTACTGTCAAGACTCTATCTACCATTCACTATAATGTGTTTTCACCGTCCCAAGCTTTGATGACTCATTATAATGTATTACAATTGTCGGATCGTAAAATGATATTGGAAAGTTATCAAGACTTTCAGGGCTGGGGGATGGCTATTCTTCAAATGAAAGAGTGTTGGAAGTTTATACGCCAGTATCCAAAACTGAAGATTTTACTCCTTATCGGGGACAAAATCCGGATAACTATATTGTAGCGTCTTGTAATCCGGGATCTTATTAATAAACAATCTAATCATAAAAACACATGAATAATTTATTTAGGAGCATAACTTTATTGTTGTTGATGTTTATTCTGGGAAGTGTTAGTGCACAGAATAAAAGTTTGAACGTCAATGGTACAGTTCGTGATGCAATGGGTGACCCCATTATCGGAGCTACTATTTTACAGCAAGGTTCAACTTATGGAACCATTTCTAATAAGGATGGAGAATTTTCATTATCTGTTCCCGACAAATCAGTACTTGAGATTTCTTTTGTAGGATACCAAACAAAGATCGTTAAAGTTACCGCACAAAAGAGAGAATTTCACATAGTGCTGGAAGATGATATGCAAGTATTGGCTGATGTGGTAGTGGTAGGATATGGTGTGCAAAAGAAAAGTGATCTGACTTCGTCAATTTCTACTATTAAGTCAGAACAATTATCTTCCACTTCGATAACCTCTTTAGATCAGGGTATTCAGGGAAGAGCAGCCGGTGTGGCTGTTTTAAACACTTCGGGTCAGCCAGGTGCCGGAACTTCTATTCGAATCAGAGGTACCAGTTCTATTAATGGAAACAATGAACCTTTGTATGTGATTGATGGTGTTCCTGTGATTAGTGATGCAAATACATTCAGCACCGGGACTTTAAAGAATCCGGCTCTTAATCCTTTGACTAATATCAATCCCAATGATATTGAATCTATTGAAATTTTGAAAGATGCTTCTGCAACTTCCATATACGGTGCCCGTGGGGCGAATGGTGTGGTGCTGGTCACTACCAAACAAGGTAAGAATGGAAAGCCTAAAGTCTCTATCGGAGCTAAATACACATTGCAGCAGGTAACTAAAAAAATGGATATGCTGAATGCGGTCCAATTGGCCGAGTTGGGAAATGAGGCAACGGACAATGCTGGTGAAGAAAGAAATCCCGTTTTTGCTGGGTTGAATAATCTGTCCAAACTAAATACGGACTGGCAAGATGAGATATTCCGTACAGCACCTATGCAGAACTATGATATTTCAGTATCAGGTGGAAATGATAAAACTACTTATTTTGTTTCCGGTAATTTACTGTTGCAAGATGGTATAATTATTGGTTCAGATTTTGGAAAAGGAAGCTTCCGTATTAACCTGGGGCAGCAAATAAATAAATGGCTGAAGACTGGCGTTTCTGTAAATCTGAGTTATAGCCGTTCAAATGGTGTAGTAACGAACTCGGAAGGAGGATTTGCTTCTTCTATCACTTCTTGGGCGTTGGAAATGAATCCGGCTCTTCCCGTGAGAAATGAATCCGGAGATTACATTTATGAAAACAATTTGACTACAACTAATAATGTGGGTAATCCTGTGCAAGATGCCTATGAAGCGAAAAATAGAAATACTTCATTCCGGACATTGGCTAATGCTTATTTAGAATGGGTTCCAATTAAAAATCTAACCTTTAAGACTAGTATCGGTGTTGACTATTTCTATATAAAGGATCAGGCTTTTGCTCCCGGGGAGATTAAACGTGCAGAATCGAATGGTGGCTATGCCAGCATAGGAAATCGTGACGGTTACAACTGGGTATGGGAGAATACCGTCAACTATACAAACACTTTTGAGAAGCATACGATTAGCGCTTTGGCCGGTATGACAGCGCAAGCTTTTGTCTCGGAAAATTCGGCAGTTTCAACAGCTGATTTTACAGACGGATTTTTAGGATTCAACTCAATACAATCAGGAGCGTTGCGTCAAGCTGCAAGTTCGGGTATCTCCGAATGGCAGATGTTATCTTATTTGGCTCGTGTGAATTATAATTACGGTGGTCGTTATTTAATGAGTCTGACCGGTCGTATTGACGGATCTTCAAAATTTGGTAAGGGCAATAAACATGGCTTTTTCCCTTCAATCTCGGGTGCATGGAGAATTTCAGAAGAGAATTTCATGAAGCGGGCGCAAGCCATTTCAAATATGAAGTTGAGAGTAAGTTATGGTATTGTGGGCAATGAAGGAATTCCTCCATATAGTTCGCAAGGGTTGATGTATAACACAGAAGCGTATTTTGGCAATAGTGAAGTGGCAACCGGCGTGGTGCCTTATACATTGAGTAATCAAGACTTGAAGTGGGAAACAACTTCGCAGGTGAATCTTGGTTTTGACTTGGGTTTATTTAATAATCGTCTTACCTTAACTGCGGACTATTACCGAAAAAATACGCGCGACTTGCTGCTTGCTATGCCTGTGTCGTTTAATACCGGTTATGATACAGCCGTAAAGAATGTTGGCAGTCTGCGTAATGAGGGTTTTGAATTTGCTTTGGGTGCAGTACCTTTTGCCGGTAAATTCGGCTGGGATATGAATTTTACTCTCGGTTACAATAAGAATGAAATTACAGATTTAGCTGGAAGCCAGGAAAATCTTTCGGGGACATCTATTTTGGGAGTAACCTATTGGACTAAAATAAATGAGGGTAAGCCTATCGGTACAATTTATGGATATAAAACTGATGGAATAGCACAATTGAGCGAAGACTTGTCTAAAATTCCATATTTCTCTGGAAAAACCTTGAAACATGGTGATCGTAAATATGTCAATAAGAATGGTGATAATGTGATTAATGAGGACGATTTATATGAGTTGGGAAATGCTAATCCGGATTTTACTTTCGGATTCAATAATACCTTTACTTATAACCTGCGCGATCATTCATCCATTGGGCTGACAGTCTATTTGCAAGGTGCGGTAGGTAATGAGATTGTGAACTTCAATAAGTTTTCATTGGAAAGTTTTGACGGACATAAAAATAATTCTGTGGCAGCATTGGAAAGATGGACTCCTGAGAATCCTACTAATAAATATCCTCGTGCCACGACTAAATCATCTGGTACTATTTTGTCCGATCATTATGTGGAAGACGGTTCATATCTCAGAATAAAAGATATCACGTTAAGTTATACTTTCCCCAAAAGCATCCTTCAGAAATTTTATTGTGAGGGACTTACAATCTTTGCCGGATTAAAGAATATTTATACGTTCACCAATTATTCCGGATATGATCCTGAGGTAAGTCGTTTTTCTAACGACAATCTTTCAATGGGAGCTGATTATGGTTCTTATCCGATGTCTAAATCGTATGAGTTTGGTTTAAGAATGAATTTTTAAAAAAGAATAGATTATGAAAAAATACATATTAAGCATTTTATTGAGTGGAGCATTCATGTTCACTGCTTGTTCGGATTTCCTCGACGAAGTGCCTAAAGGGAATATTACAAGTGAAGGATATTATAAAACAGCTCAGCATGCTATATCCGCCACCAATGCTATTTATGATTATTTGATTATCGGATATGCTCCGAATGGGTTATGGGATAAAAACTATGGTGGTACTTTCTACAATGATTATTGGGTTCTTCAGGATATGTTTGCTGATAATTCGGAAACTAATCAGACCAGCATTGACTACCAATCGGTGGAAAATATGCAAATAGACCAATATAATCAGCCTGTAGAATTGCTGTGGAGAGATTTTTATCAAACGATAAAATGTTGTAATGTCGTGATTGATAAAGTTCCATCTATTGATATGGATGTGACTTTAAGAAATCAGTTGGTGGCCGAAGCAAAATTTTTTAGAGCAATGATGTATTTTGATTTGATCCGGATGTTTGGTGATGTTCCTTTACGCGAACATAATGTTGAAAGTGCAGAGGAAGATGCAACTAGCCGGACCTCCAAAGAGACAATTTATGAATTGATCTTTTCGGATCTTAAGACTGCTGAAACCGATTTGAAGTACACTGAACGCTTTGGCGGAGGAAGACCTTATCCTGCATCTGCATCAGCTTTGTTAGCCAGGGTTTATCTAACTTATGCAGCAGAACATCATAGTCAGGAGCATTACCAGCTTGCTGTAGACAAGGCTAAATCTGTCATCCCGAATTTCCCTATGCTTGAAAACTACGGTGATTTATTTAAAGTGGCCAATCGTTTTAATACGGAAATAATCTGGGGAGTAAACTTTAGCGCAACGTTGAGTGAAGGTTGGAAAGGTGCACAGTTTTTGGTACGTTTATTGCCTGCCCTTGACGGAGTAAGCAATGCCCAAGGATGGGAAAATGCTACCGAAGATTTATGGAATAGCTTTGACCAGCAGAATGACCAGCGCCTGGATGTTACTTTGAAGAGAAGTTTTACTTATAGTGATGGTAGCATTAAGGATTTCGATAAGCCCTATGTTTTTAAGTATTGGGATAGTCAAGCCGAACCTAAAGGGAATAATACAGAGGCTATATTTCCGGCAATTCGTACAGCAGAGATGTATTTGATTATAGCCGAAGCTTTGAATGAAATAAATCAAGGAGCTAATGAGGAGGCGGTAATCGCAATTAATGCTGTAAGGAACCGTGCCGGACTGACCACGGCTGTACCTACTGACTATAAGGGATTTAAGAAGGCCGTATTGAATGAGTATCGTCATGAATTTGTGATGGAAGGACATCGTTGGTTTGATTTGACCAGGATGTGTACACCGCAAGAATTTGTGTCTATCATAAAGGCTGCCAAACCGGAATCTACTCCTAAAGAATACCATGTGAAATTTCCTATTCCTCAAAGAGAAATAGACCTGTCACAAAACATGATTACGCAGAATGAAGGCTATGGACAATAACCAAAAAGATAGAATTATGAATAAGTTTATCTATTTGTTGGCCTGTACATTATTTGTATCTTGCCAAAACAACAATAAGTCATCTGTAACACAGATGGAAGTCGAACTGGATTCAATGTGGTGTACACGGTTGATGCCTGGACTTGGCAGTGGAGTGACAGGAGGTGACGGTGCTATATCAATAGACTTGAAGGATGGACGGAATCTTTTTATGTGGGGTGACTCGTTTTTTGGAGATGTTGTCGATGATAAAAGGAGTAAAGACTCTAAATTTGTGATGGGTAACACTTTTACGATTATCAATGAGAAAGGAGAACTGGAGACCTTGTATAGTGGTGATTTGAAGAATCCTTCTGCATATATACTGGCAGAGCAGGATGGGGATTCACCCCGTTGGTATTGGCCTGGAGATGGATTTGTGAAAGATGGTATTCTTCATTTGTTCATGTCCAAGTTCAGGAAAGTGGGTGAGGGATCTTTTGGTTTTGAATATATGTGTTGTGACTATTTTCGTCTGGATGTGAAAACCATGAAGATCATTGATAAGATGAATATCCCTGCTGCCAATCAGAATGGTGTACACTATGGACATGCAGTGATGCCTTATCAAAATGCAATCTACATTTACGGAACAAAGTCGGACTCGACAGGAGCAAAGGCAGTTGTTCATGTGGCGAAGGCTGAATTGGTTGATAATAAGCTGGCGAACTTTGTGTATTGGGATGGGGCTAGCTGGCAGGCGGATGCTACTAAAACAGCGAAACTTGAAGGACTTCAGAAAAATATCTCTGAGCAATTCAATGTATTTAGTCTAAATGAAAAAATTGTGTTGGTTTCCCAAAATCGTTCGGGAAATGCCAAAGAAATTTATTCCTATATTGCCGACAGCCCTGAAGGTGCATTTAGTCATGAGAAATTGCTCTATACGGTCGATGAACCTAATTTTGAAAAAGACAGTATGATGACTTATAATACAATGGTACATCCTCAATACATGAAAAATGATAAAATATTGATGTGTTATAACGTTAATACCTATGATTTGAAGAAGGTATTTGAGAAGGCATCATTGTACCAGCCTCGTTTCTTCTGGGTACCCGTAGATCATATATTAAAGTGATAGTTATGGTAAAGAATAACTCTTATTTGAAAGCCATTCCCGTGCTTGCCGCTTTTTTTGTTATGGGATTCTGTGATATAGTCGGTATTTCATCCGACTATATGCAGAAGAGCTTTAATTGGTCTCCAACTATGACAGGTTTTGTTCCTTCAATGGTATTTATCTGGTTTCTATTTTTAGGGATTCCTGTTGGTAACAGAATGAGTAAATACGGACGGAAAAATACAGTACTCGCCAGTATGGCGGTAACAGTTGTTGGGATGTTTTTGCCATTGTTGGTCTACAGTAGTGTAACATGTGTTATTGCGTATGTTTTGCTAGGTATAGGGAACGCCATATTACAGATCTCTTTAAATCCGTTATTGAATAATGTTATTTCCAGCCCTCGGCTATTGACTAGCAGTCTGACGGCCGGACAGGTTATCAAGGCTGTCTCTTCGTTGGTAGGTCCTGAAATTGTATTATTTGCTACCCTGCATTTTGGTGATGATAAATGGTATTATTGTTTCCCCATTTTAGGCGCTATTACATTATTCTTTGCTTTATGGTTGACGTTTACTCCCATTCGGAGAGAGCAGGTGGAAGAGAGTAAAGTATCTGTTTCTGATTCTTTCAACCTGCTGAAAAATAGAACCATACTCATTCTTTTTTTGGGAATATTCTTTATTGTAGGTGTGGATGTCGCTACAAATTATGTCAGTTCAAAATTAATGAGCATCCGGTATGATTGGACTGCGGAACAAGTGAAGTTTGCTCCACAAGTATATTTCTTTAGTAGAACGGTTGGTGCTCTTCTCGGTGCTTTCTTGCTGACCCGCATTGCAGGTGCCCGCTATTTCAAAGTCAATATTCTGGCATGTATCATGATGCTTGTATTATTGATTAGTGTTCAGAATCCCGCTGTTAGTCTATTATGTATTGGCGGAATTGGCTTTTTTGCTTCGTCTGTATTTTCTATTATTTACTCGATGGCATTTCAAGAGTGTCCCACAAAAATGAATCAGATTTCCGGGTTAATGCTGACGGCTGTAGCCGGAGGGGGAGTGGTAACTCCTGTTATTGGGTTTGCAATAGATAACGCCGGAATTACGGCTGGAGTTATTGTCATTTTACTTTGTGTGTTGTATCTCACCTATTGTGCTTTTGCGGTAGGAGAACGGAAATGTGGAGAGCAGACATATAATAAATAAAAATATAATGATGAATCAAAACATAATAAAAGGATTGCTAGTAGCTGCTATATGGTGCAGCAATATTCTTGTACTTCAGGCAGCACAAGATAATATAGCCCCACGGGCGCATGTCACGGTATCTAATGTGTTGAATGAGAATTATGCTGCCGACAACCTGGTTGACGGTAAAATAATGTATGATGATAAGGGCGAGTGGGCTTGCAAGGGAAGTGTTACATCGTGGGGAGTCATGTATACCCCGTGGGCACAGTTGGAATGGGATGAAGAAGTGTGTGTGGATCGAGTGGTGCTGTATGACCGGGTATCTCTTGCTGAACACCTTGCCGGTGGAACTCTTCATTTCAGTGATGGATCTCAGCTTAGTGTAACAGCTATTCCCAATGATGGAAGCCCGAAAAGTATCTCTTTCCCTAAGAAAAAGGTGAAATGGATTCGTTTTGAGGCAACAGATGGGAATGGAAAGAATTTGGGGTTGTCTGAAATCGAAGTTTTTGCCGCACATGGTAATCAAACTGACTATGTAGAGTGGGTTGACCCTTATATTGAAACTACCCGGGGACGGTGGTTTTTCTGTACTCCGGGCGGACGTCCCTTTGGTATGGTGGCTGCTCATGCTTTCACCCGCAATAAAAATCAGGGAGGTGGCGGATATAATTATAATTTTCCGGATATCTTAGGATTCTCTCAAATAAATGAATGGATGATTTCCGGTCCGAACATTATGCCGGTTGTAGGGGAAATAAATCCTACTGAAGGTATGGCAGGATGGAAATCACCTTTTAAACATGAAAGTGAAATAATTCAGCCAGGCTATCATCGTCTGTATTTGGACCGGTATAAGACTTGGGTGGAGTATACGGCAACAGAGCGGGCTACATTCTACCGTTTGAATTATACCGAAAATGTAAATGCCAAATTATTGGTGGATGTAGGTAGTGTTTTAGGGAATTGCTCTATGGATAAAGCTACCTTACTGCGTGTCAGCAATACACGTGTTGTAGGAGAATTTTTCACGACAGAACGCTTTTGGGGTGGTCCTGACAGCATAAAAATAAGCTTTGTACTAGATTGTAACCGTCCCATAAAAAGCATTGACGGATGGAATGAGAAAGGTGTCTTGCCCGATGTTGAGGCTATTGCGGGGAATGCTGCCGGTATGGTTTTGAACTTTGGACAATTGAATGCTGAAGAGTTGCTTTTTAAAATGGCATTCTCATATACAAGCGTAGACAATGCAATAGCCAATATGGATGCGGAACTGAACCATTGGGATTTTGACAAGGTATGTAAAGAAACCCGTTCTGTCTGGAATGAGGCTTTAGGACGTATAGCTGTTGAAGGTGGTACGGATGCTCAACGCATCAAATTCTACACTGACCTTTGGCATGTATTGCTAGGGCGACATAAAATAAATGATGTGAATGGCTATTATCCGGATTATGCCGGAAATAAATACGTCAATAAACGTACGTCTGAACCTATGAAGGTACGTCGTCTTCCACTTACGGCGGATGGAAAACCTAAGTTTAATATGTATGGCTTTGACGGGCTTTGGTTGACACACTGGAATTTAAACGTATTATGGGGTCTGGCATGGCCCGAAGTCATGGATGATTTATCTGCTTGTTTAGTTCAGTATGCTGATAATGGTAAGCTGTTGCCTCGTGGGGCATGTTCGGGTGGATATTCATTTATTATGAGCGGTTGTCCGGCTACCAGCTTGCTGGTAAGTACATATATGAAAGGAATTATGAAAAAAGCCGATCCTTTGCATACATTTGATGTCATAAAACGTAATCATATGCCTGGCGGAATGATGAGCTATGAGAGTGCTGATGATTTAAAGTTTTATATCAGTCATGGTTATTGTCCGGACAATGCAAGTAAAACTCTGGAATGGGCATTTCAAGATTGGGGAGCAAGCCGGATGGCTGCAAGGTTGGGAAAACACTCGGATGCACGTATGTTTGAAAAACGCTCACGAGCATGGACTCCTTTATTCAATGCGGAACTGGGCTTGGTATTTCCGAAAAAGAGAAATGGTGAATGGCTGCATCAGGATGCATTGAGTGGAAACGGTTGGGTGGAAGCGAATTCCTGGCAGGCCACATGGTCTTTGTCTCATGAACTGCCTAAGCTGGTAAAGATGATGGGAGGAGCAGATAAGTTTTGCGAGAAATTAAATTTCGCATTTGAGCAGGCAAGAGATTTAGATTTTGTTTATGCTTACAGTGGAGGATACGTAAGTTATGCTAATCAGCCCGGATGTTCTAATGCACACATCTTTGCTTATGGTGGAAAACCTTGGTTGACACAATATTGGGTACGTCAGGTAAAAGAACGTGCGTATGGAGGAATTACTCCAGATAAAGGGTACGGTGGTCATGATGAAGATGAAGGTCAAATGGGAGGGGTCAGTGCATTGATGGCACTTGGACTATTTAGTGTAACAGGTACGGAATCTGATACTCCATACTACGATATTACTTCACCTATTTTTGATAAGATCACAATCAAACTGAATGGGGATTATTGTGAAGGAAGTACATTTACTATAACTACCCACAATAATTCTGCTGAAAATTGTTATATCCAACGTGCGCAATTGAACGGTATGGAATGGAATTATGCACAATTTAATCATGCAGACTTTACGAAAGGAGGAAAGCTTGAGCTATGGTTAGGCAATGAACCCAATAAATCGTGGGGAAAACTTAAATATTTGGCTCCGGACTCAGATTTATAATTGAAATAAAACAGTTGTTATTTCTCTATTAAGTGATTGGAATAATGCCGAGTAGTGGTTCTGTTATAACTAATCATGTTGACAGAACCACTTCTTTTAGAGGCGTCTATTAAAGAGAAGAAGATGCTATCTTCGCCCGAATCCTACTTAGCGACTGCGGAGTTATCCACAAGTAAGACGCAATATGTTTTAAAGGTACATATTGCAATAATTCAGGAGTCTCTTTGATAAGGTTGAGATAGCGTTCTTTAGCCCGTGGGCTTCCCGAGCTGATAAGCCAGTTCTCCTGTTGAAGAAACTGATGATCCATGAGGCGGAGCCCCAAATTAGCGAGTCCGATGGATGAGGCGAATAGCTGATTCAGAGCTGTTCGGGAAATACAATAGGCCACACTGTCACACATGACCTCAATATTTATTAATGAGTAGGCATTATCTACATAGCCCCAGACGGAGAAAGCAGCTTCTCCGTCTGAAGCAAACCAGATGGTAGTATCCACTCCGTCTTTATGATAATAGGCTCGCCATATTCCTGTCTTGATAAAATAAAGATTACAGTTCTTTGTCCCCTCGCGTACTATTAAATCTCTCTTTTTGAAATGTACCTCTTCCATACAGTTCAGTAGAGACTGTACATCGGTTTCTGATACCTTGTATCTATCGCAAAGTTTTTCAATGAATGTTCTCATATTGCAAAGATACTTATCGTCGGCAGACAATGAAACGATCTTTCAAATAAATTCCGAAAATATAGAAAGTGGTTAATAACTCTGCCAATGGTACGGCTAGCCAGATACCCGGTATACCCAATACCGGAGGGAGCGCAAAGAATCCGATCAACATAAATACGACTCCCCGGAGAAGAGTGATAATTGTTGCCCGCTGACCTCTTTCGACACTCTGATAATAACCAATGCCAATCATGTTGACGGCAAAGAAAATGAATCCTACTTCGAAATAAGGAAGCCCGTTTACTGCTATATCAAATGCAGCGTAGCTGCGGTCAATGAATAACGAAACGATGTCTTGGCAGCATAGTACGGTAAGAATGAAAAGGCTGATACCGCAGATTAAAGCGGTCCGAATGGCGAGATGCAGTGTCTTTCGTACACGCTCGGGTTGTCCGGCTCCGAAGTTATAGCTGATAATCGGCTGTGCGGATTGTGCAATGGCATTATAGACCATGAAGATGATAGGGAAGAAGTAACAGGCAATACTGAATGCTGCCACTCCGTCTTCACCGAGATGGCGGATGAAAACGTAGTTCCCCAGAAACATCATACAGGCAATGGAGGCTTCACTGATAAAAGCAGAACTTCCCAGTTTAATCATATAACCGATGTTGCGAAGAGTCAGTAACAGACTTTTGATACTTAACTTTATCCGGCATAGATGGAGGGTACGAGAGAAACGGAGTAAGTAAATCAGTGTCATCAACCCTCCCACGACAGTTCCCAGACTGGTGGCAAAAGCTGCTCCCATTATTCCCCAACCAAGTTCGAAGATGAATATATAATCCAGTATGATATTGAGTATGGCTGCAACCGCATTACACATCATGGCATAGGTGGGTGAACCGTCCAGACGGATGCAGAACATACCTATATTTAAGACTTCGTATAATACGAGAAAAGGAATGTACCATGCCATATATTCTACAGCTAACGGCAACAATCGGTCCGAACTACCTAATAATCTGGCTAATGGCTCTATAAAATAAAGGCACAGAGCAGACAGGATAAGTATGAGCAATGTGGAAAAAGCAATTGCCTGAGTGATATTAATACTTGCTACTTTGCGTTTTCCCTGAGATAAATGAATGGAAGCCACCACCGAAGCTCCCACTCCGAACATCAGTCCGATACCCGCTGCGATCATAAAAAGCGGTGCAGTGATATTTACTGCCGCCAGCGCGTCACTGCCAATTCCTTTTCCTACAAATATCCCGTCCGTAATAACGAACAGAGCCGAGAATACCATCCCAAGTACCGTAGGAATTAGTAACTTACGGAACAACGTGGAGATGTTCATACTGCCGAAACCAATACTATCTTTCATAACTTTCTACCTTTGTCGTTGAAAATGGCGACAAAGGTAGGGTTATGGGAGGAGATAAAAATTACCATTTGGTAATTTTTATCTCTATATTTAATAGGGAAAAGAATCTCTTATGTATATTCTATCAATTATTTGAGCATGTTGAAATCCTTTATTCCAAAAACTTCAGTGGATATTTCACCCAACCAACCGCTTTTACTATTAACACCCACTTGTACTTTGATAAAATCAACGTACTTCAGGTTTGCATCCTTACCGTCGAAAGTTACAGCATGGGATATCTTGAAATGATTGTCAGACGGTCCGGCATTATAGTTGTCATCATCTGTCAGACGATCAATGGCGCTGAAATTATCAGCATATCCCCATTCATAACTATCATTTACCCAATAAGTACCATTACCGGATTGATCGTAATTACGCTCTTTCAGGCGAGTACCTCGCAAAGTATATTGTTTTTCCTTTACCCAGGCGGGATAATAATAATCTTGCCGGTGAAAAGCACCCAGATAATCAATAGACCCACTTTGACCATGATTGTCTGTCCATGGGGTGGGAAGCTGAATACCAGTTGGTTTATGATAGGTGACGGCATAGTCCTGCCAGGTTTCGGCTTTCCCATATTCGGATCCGCGCAATTCATACCAAGTGTCATTAGGTAACCCATCACCATTTTCGTCCTGCATTACCCATACAATTCCCGGTTCTGACGAACCATCAAAAGCGTTTCCTGTAATAGCAATGTTGTAATCTCCATCATTCACGATACTATGATCGAATCCAACGATGATGTATCCACCGAATCCGCCTAGGGAAACATAAGCCGTCTGATTGATTCGTTCTTCTGCATAGGTGCAGGCTTCTGCCATAGTTGTTGTGTTATGATTCTCATTGATGAATTGACCGGGAGCCGGTAAATATTCATATACTTTGTTCATTGACGCAGAACTTGTGGCGCTAATCTTCCGCTGGTATGTTCCTGCGGGAGGGCAAACATTGACTTTTAATGTTTGCGTAGCGAGTATATATGAGTTCTTCATTTCGACCTTTACCGTGTGTTCTCCCTGCTGCTCGGATGTAAACAGATAAGTATCATTTTCTCCGGATTGCACTTGTTCATTGTCCACGGTCCATGTATAGACTGCATCCAGTGCATTATTCACGTCAACCGGTTTGATACGGATAGTTCTGCCGGCTGACATGTTATATTCCGTTTGCAGGAATGTCCAGTTGAAATCTACTTGATCCGGTGAACAAACTTCTACTTTGAAAGTTACTTCGTCATCGCCATCTTCATTGTGAGTAGCAAAACGAACTTGATATTCGCCAAGCTCGATTGTGGGGAGAGTACAGGTTAATTCGTTCGAAATATCTTCACCGTTTATTTGCCAGGAGTAACTGGTTTCCAGAAAAGAATCTACTATAGGTGTAATGGTTAGTTCAGAGCCTTGAAGCACTTTGAAACCTTTGTCGGCATCCGCAATAGAGATAGTCGGTACATCAAGTTGAAAGACATCGATACGTATCTCCTTTTCTGTTGTCCCTCCGGCATTGGTGGCAGAAATCAGAATGAAATACCTGCCTGCTTCATCGGCTGAAAATGTCAGGGTGGAAGTGGTACAGATACTCTTTCCATCTATTGTCCAGTTAAAGGTCGTTTCCGAATCGGTATTTTCATAAATGGGAGCGATGGTTATCTCCCGACCAATTTTTGTTTTATAGATGGGGGATTCTTCTTTCAAGGTAATGACAGGAGCGGAAAGAAGAGGAGAGTCCTCCTCTTCTTTCACGCATGATATTAATGCTAACAGAACAAATAAAAAAAGTATAATATGTTTCATTAGAATCTCACTGCTACATCATCATAAGCAAAATAGGCAGGTTGGCTGAAACCATATCCGTTATCATTACTTCCAGTGACATTAAAGTCTATTTTGACCACTTTGCCTAATGCGGATAAATCCCATTTTGTCCATTCAAGTATATTACCCTCGGCTCCAACCAAATAAAATTCCGGACGTGTAGCTACTTCTTTTCCATCTTCATCATAACCGATAGCAACCAGTTTCACCCAATCATCTTTGCCTGCGGGTGCGGTCAAACCGTTACCGTTGGCCACACAGTTGGCTAGGTAGGTCGTCATAGTCACATACATGTGGTCAACTACACGAGCAACTCCGTCTCCAAAGTAAATATAGGGTAATGGACCGTTGGCATATCCGGAATTGTCTGCATAGCCGTAATGTACGCAGAAGTTTTTGGAACCATTATGTCCTCCAAAACCAGTTTTTGCATCCTGATAATAAACGGCTAGTTGGTGCTGGAAGTCTCCATGAGTAAGATCCATATCCAGATAATTGGAAATTGCGTGTCCGCCACCCCAGTATTGGTAATCACCCCATCCGTTAGGAAGTTCGGAAGCAAGAAAAGTGTTGTTTGCATCACTCCAGTTATAGAGTTGGTTATTCTTAGGATAAAGTAGTGGGCCACCATATTGTTGGCTGTCAATTAATGATGACCAGTTTCTTTCTCCTACCATGTTAGCATCACCTTTATAATCAACATCCTCGAATGTCAAGAAGTGTGCTTCACGCACTGCTCTTAATTGCATTTTTATTACTTTACCGAAAGCTTTGGACGGAGTGACAAGTATTTTAAGTTCACCATCTTTGACATCATCACCTGAAACTGCCGGAGCTGTGATTCTTAAGTCTTTATCATTAAGAACCGCTGTCCATCCTTGCGGAATAGCAATTAATGTTGCGTCGTCTATATTGGCAGTTGTAAGAAGATACGTCCTTGTTTCATTAGACGAGAACAAGGTATAATCCCTATTGGCAATGTCAAATGTATATGTTTCCCCTTTGGGCAATGTGAACGACGTTCCATCTGCAAGAGTAACTAGTACATGATTGTCATTAACTGTAACAGATTTGAAGAAAGAGTCTCCGTCTTGTCCTTCCGCTTTCACAGGTTTGCCGTCTGTTCCGTTAATGCGTTTGGCTCCTTCGCCTGTATCAACGGTCCAGTATCCGTCACTGTCAACTCCCATAACTGGAGTTGTACCTGTCACTTTTAACTTGTTAGTTGCATCCGGCAGCCATTCTGTAGTACCGTTGGTAGTAATGGTCCAGTAATATATTCCGTCTTCGTCAGCTTTCACTCCAATCACAGGAGCATCTGTACCATTCTTTCCATTTTTGATAGATACGGTGCTTCCATCACTGAAGGTTAATGTGTAGCCATCAGATGTCTGTTCCGTGCTGGTGATTACTTTCCCTTGATTTAATGCGTCTACCAAACTCTGTAAAGTTGTAATTTCAGAGTTCATTTTCTTGACTGTTGTTTCTAGTGTTTCTACTCGTCCGTCGAGATCATTGACTTTATCCCAGAGATCATCGTCATTGTAGCAACTGCATACCGTGACGACAGTGAGCAGTAAAAATAGAATTTTCTTCATTGCTTTTGTTTTTAATTATTAATAGAATTGTGAATTATTGAATCTCTTTTAGTTTCTTATCTGTAAAGGCAATATGTGCCGGAATGTCCCCCGTGATGACTGACCATTTCTTTTTTCCATCCCGGGAGAAACAGTATAATGTGCCGGGAGTCACATAGTCTTTGGCATCGGTGACGAAGAATTCACCTGTTTCCGGATTGATTGCTATTCCATAAGGTATCTTGATAGATTTTTCCGTACCATCTGTAATAAAATTGCGGGTATCAGTTTTCTTTGTTTTTGTATTATAGATAGCGTAAGAGACTGTCCAACTGTTGGTGTAATAACTCCATTCTGTACTGTATACATACAGTGAATCTCTGCAAATAGCCATTTCTGTATTGGGAAGAAGCGGTAATTCTTCGATTACTTTATCGGTATTGGAATCTATTACAAATGTTTCGGAGTAAGTGTCATAATAATCTCCCCGGGATGAGACATAAATATTTCCGTATTGGTCTAATTCCATTCTATGCAAATTGATTCCCACATCAATGGTTTTGATAACTTTGAATGTGTTCAAGTCGATGACGGATACCGTGCGGTCATAATTAGGTACGCGATACCCGCCGGAGTTGGCTACATAGAGTTTGTTGCCCACAATCACCATTTCTTCCGGCTGGTAGCCGACCACACAGGTGTCCTTGACAGTCAGTGTGGTAGTGTCAACACGTGCTACATACCCCAGTCTGGCGTTGGGATCTATTTTGACAGGGCCTGCATACGAACTGACGTATGCATATTTATCTTTAAAGACGATATAACGGCAATTAGGTATGGAAATTTGCGTGATGTGTTTTGCTGTTTCTACATTCATCACTTCTACGAAATGAGAACAGTTGATGATGGCATATAACTTATTTCCATAGATTTGGATATCATTTCCCACATCCCCCAATTCTTGTACGACTCCCGGGTTCCGTTCCGCATAGATATTCTTATGATAGATACCGGTTTCGTAATCAAAGTAATCAAGGGTAGCCTTGTTGCTTCCCATATTTCCTTCATTGAGTAGAAAGAAACCTTTGACAGAGGTACCGCTTACTCCGGGAGTAACTTGGTTGGGAGTTGACGGAATAATGCGTTCATCTTCGCGACAAGAAGTCGATAGAAGAACAAAACAGATAATGATGGATAGAACAGATATTCTCATAACATGACGTTTAATTTGATTTTAAAACTTGTACCGGGCATAGGATAGCATTGCACTACTTCATATTGCTGATTGAAGATATTATTAATTTCTGCCGTTACACGTATTCCCGTTTTCCCCCATTGAAAAGTTTTGGATAGGGAAAAATCGTGGGTATACCATGGCTGTGCGTAGTTCTCCGGGATATTGGCGACTGCTTCATAACGTTCACCTGTATAAATGAAACTATAGTTACAGGACCATGTTTGGTAACTTCCATTGAGGATGATGGAACCTCCATGCCAAGGTATATAAGGAATCTGGCCTCCATACCATTCACTGGTAGGATCGGTAAAATCCTGTGCCTTTTGATAGGTGTAATTGAAGAGAGTGCTAAGTTCCACCTTTCCGAAGCCCCATTCTCCTCGTATGGCTGCGTCTAATCCCCGAATTTCCACATGTCCGAGATTAATCATAGTCCAACGGAACTGGTTGGAGGTAGGCATGGCAATGATTTTATCATCTACTTCATTATAGTAACCATCTATTTGTAAGTCCAGGCTTTTCAGCCAATGGTTATTCCAGGTGTGAGAGAAAGTGATACCCACATCGTATTGGGTGGTATATTCTGGTTTTAAGTCCTTATTGCCTATAAAAGTATAATACAAATCATTGAGAGTTGGCATGCGAAAGACTTTCTTATAAAAGGCCCGTACATTCAGAGGGAGCTTGGTCAATGGTTGCCAGGTGGCTATGACAGACGGAGTGTATTTGTTTTTGGTGCCTGCATTGGCTCCTTTGGTACGTGTATTGTCATCGACATGAGTATATAACAGGCTCGCCTGCAACATGAGGCGGTTGAAGTCAAAGGACGTGGCAGCAGAAGTCAGGATTGTATTACGGGTTGGATAGACAAAATCTATGAGATCGGCCCGTAATGCATTCCATTGAAAATCGTTGGATAATGACATTCTCCACCAGGGATAGATGGTGAATAAATGGGCGGCCGAAGCATAGATTTCTTGCTGTCGGTAGTGATTGTCTACGTACATGGTGGTGACATCCAGTCTGGGATCGGATAAATAGTGGAGATAGTCATAAGCATATTTTCCGTTGGCTAGCAGACTGTACCAAGGCTTAAAATAGTTTTGAAAAGAGCCTTGCACAAACAGATTGGTATCCCACTGCCGGTCCTGATGGCGAAACTTACCCGGTTCTTCTCTTACCGCAGCTCCGGGGTATCCCGTTCCGAATTGTATAGGTATGCTTTGGCTTTCCATTCTCCTTTGGGGACTTTTCCGAAGAATGCATTCTCCAAACGTAACATTCTTACGTCTCCATTTTGACGAACAGCTGTTGTGTCGTAACCATCTTTCTTGGCGTATGTGAATTTATATCGTCCTGATGTATACATATACTCCGTACTGATGGAACTGCTTATTCGTTCGTTGAAACGATGTTCCCAAAGTAGTGACGGATTGATGGTAGAGAATGAACCGCCTTTCACCCCGATGTTCAGATTGTTTTTCTTTTCCCCTTTGAATAGGGGTTTTCGTGTCTGCATATATATGGCACTTGCGGAACTATAATCTTTGGCAGGTTGGAAGATGGCACTTTTTTGACCATTATATAGTGAAATGACTTCCATATTATCTAATGAAAAACGGCCTAGATCGACGACTCCATTTTGCGCATTTCCTAATTCAATACCATCGTAAAATACTCCGACATGATGACTGCCCATACTTCGTATATTGACGGTTTTTAGTCCTCCAATACCTCCGTAATCTTTTATCTGTACTCCGGAAAAGTAGCGCAAAGCATCAGCAACGGAGTAAACATTGAGCTTCTCAAGTTCTTTGCCGGACAGAATCTGTACAGGAGACATCTTTTTTTGCATCCGGTTGCTGTAGATAGTAACTTCTTTGAGTTTGAGAAGTGTATCAGACAGAGAAGTCTGATGCCGAACCCTGGACTGGGAAATGGCCGGTAATGTGGTAAATAGAGATAGAATCAAACATAATATCCACCGTAAATGGATATAATGCTTATTGTATGAATGGACTTGAATAGAAAGCATGTCTTTTATTTTATAGGTATAAAAAATCCGTTTGTTCAGATCTGAATTCAATCTACACAAACGGACATATAGCTATTATACCAAATAAAAGATAATTGCTTATTTTCTATTTGACTACTACCCGAAATCCCGCAGGTGTAAATCAGAGCATCAAGGCAGGTCTTCTGACTCATCCCATTTTGCAACGCCTTCCCAGATAAACTATCCAGTGACTTTTGTGTTGCAATTTTGCTCTTTGATTACAAGGAGCGGAGATTTACAGCAGCAGGTACTGTTGCCGGTTTACACGGCATTCCCTTTTCATTCCTTTACAACGCAAAAGTTGTTCAAGGAAACCTTAACGGCACAAAGTTAGAAAGTTTTTATTAATTAGTTTGTTTTATTCTAAAAAAATATCCCATTGACCAATAACAAATATTCCGGCATCTGATCCTATTCTCTCCATTTGTTAGTAATCAATTGGATGGAAAAGGATATATTAATATGTTATCCCAACGACAGAATCAATATTTGTGCCGTCAATACTCGCAGAAACATGGTGAGCGGATACACCGTAGCGTAGCCGACGGCAGGCGCATCACAGGAGGTCAGGTCATTGGAGTAAGCCAATGCCGGCGGATTGGTGGTAGAACCAGCCAGAACTCCGATAAGCATGAAATAATTCAGCTTGCAATAATACCGTCCTATCAATCCCGTAATCAGAAGTGGCAGGATGGTTATGATTACTCCGTAGCCTACCCATATATATCCTCCGCCATGAATGACTGTGTCTACAAAGCCTTCGCCTGCTCCTAAACCTACGCAAGCGAGGAAGATGGAAATACCGATTTCACGAAGCATCAGGTTGGCACTCATGGTGGTATAAGTAATCAGCTTGTATTTCGGACCGAAACGGCTAATCAGGATAGAAACGATGAGCGGACCGCCTGCCAATCCTAGTTTCACAGGTTGCGGAATTCCGGGAAATGCGAAAGGAAGACTTCCCAGAATACATCCTAAAGCGATACCTATAAAGATAGGAATCAGGTTCGGATGATTTAAGCGTTTCATGGAGTTGCCAAGTACTTTCTCTGCATGGGCAACAGCCAGTTCGGAACCTACAATGGTGACACGGTCTCCCATTTGTAACTGTAATTGTGGAGAGGCTACCAAGTCTACTCCCGAACGATTGACGCGGGTGATGTTTGCTCCGAAGTTATTTCTGATTTTGAGTTGTGAAAGCGTTTTCCCGTTCAATTCCGGTTTAGTAATCAGGATACGGCGTGAAATGAGCTCTTTGTTCAGTTGTTCCCATTCCATTTTGATTTCCTTTCCGAAGAATATAGTGATTGCTTCCACGTCAATCGGGGTAGAGATCACTAATATGATATCCCCTACATGTAGAATTGTTTCGGAATTGACCAATTCGGTTTCTCCACCCTCGCGGTGTTTGATGCGGGAAATGACAAACTTACGGTTCAGTAACGGGCGGAGTTCTTTAATCCTGATGCCGTCTACCGATTCGTTTCTCACTTCAATGGAGATAGGGCGTACGGTAAGTTCCTGGAGATGTCCCAGACCGACTTCTGCTTCTTTTTCTTCTTGAGCAGTATTGATGCGAAGGAGATATTTCAAAGCAAGCAGGGAAAGGATGATACCTACTACACCCAGCGGATAGCTGACTGCATATCCTAAAGCAATTTCGGGAGCATCTATGCCATTCAAATCACTGTTGGCCTGTTGTGCGGCTCCCAGTCCCGGAGTATTGGTGACGGCTCCGGACAAAATACCTACCATTGTGGTAATCGGAGTTCCGGTGGTGAAGTGCAGGATAATAGTAATGGTTACTCCTAATACTACTACGAGCATAGCTAGCATATTCAGGGTAAAGCCCCCCTTTTTGAATGCTGAAAAAAAGCCGGGTCCTACCTGCAAACCAATTGAGTAAACAAACAGAATCAATCCGAATTCTTTTAGAAAGTGGAGCAGGTGTTCGTCCAGATTCATGTTGAAATGGCCGAATACGATTCCGACAAAGAGTATCCAGGTAACTCCCAGAGATACTCCCCGCACTTTGATTTTTGCAAGGATGATTCCAAACGCTATGGTTAGTGACAGAATCAGTACGGAGTGTGCCACTCCGCCGCCCCAAAGATTGGGGTAACCTTCAAATAAATTTCTTAGAACTTCCATTGTGATTATTATATGATGATATTTAGTTTAGCTAAAAGTAACCCCGGAGAAATCACTTCTGCGGGGATACGCACACATTGAGCATGACGGTCTAATGCCGTCCTTTTGATATTTTAGCTAGAGAGAATTTATCCTCCTTCAATCATTTCCGATGTCATGACTACTCGATTCTTTTTTTACAGTCTGCCGTTTTCCTATCCCACGAGTAAAAACAACTATAAAGGTATGAATGGCAGGTCTTCTGACTGACTCCCTTCCTGATGCCTTCCCGACCTTGACTATCGATACCTGGTCAGTGGTAAAAGTAAATATCAAGAAGTTGAATGGAGTTTCACAGCAGCGGGACTGTCCGGGATTTACACCCGATTCCCTTTTAATTCAGATAGTTGATATGGCTATCTGAAACCAATTCGGGGCAAAGATAGCGAATTTATATAGGAACCCAAATGAATGCTACCTATTTATTTTATACACAGTCTGATTCTTGTCGGATATCTGTTTGTTTATTTGATGCGTACTCTCATCTCCTGCACATCAAACGTGACGGATTCATTTCGGAAAAGTCTTTCTATATGTCCGCTAGCCACCATTTCCGGAGTAGGCAGCGTGTACATCTGCGGATTATCTATGAGCATGATGGAGTCGCAAAGCGATAAGGCGATGTCGAGGTCATGAGTGGAGAATAAGACACATTTTTTTTCTTCCTGTGCCAGTTTCTTTAAAAGCAAACAGAGCTCGTAGCGGTTAGGTAAGTCCAGGAAGGCGGTCGGTTCATCAAGCAGGATGACGGGAGTATCCTGTGCAAGAGCACGGGCAATCATGATTCGCTGACATTCGCCATCGGACATTTTATCCATTGTCTTTTCTGCATAACCGGACATACCGACTAGCTGCATAGCGTCATCCACCCGCTTTTGGTCTTCCGGTTGCAGTTGGCCGATCCAGTTGGTATAGGGAGCACGCCCTAAGGCTACTACATCTTTACAGCGGAGATTAGCGATACGTACTTTATCGGTGGTGACAAAGCTTATATTCCGGGCTAATTTTTCCGGTTTCAATGATGCTATGTTTTTTCCTTGCAGAGTAATCTCTCCTGATTGAGGCTTTTCCAGCCCCATCATAGCACGGAGCAGGGTGCTCTTTCCCGTTCCGTTACGTCCTAACAGGGCAACGAGTTGTCCGCCTGTGATTCGGGCATTTACCGTTTCCAACAGCGTGCGCTGTCCATATCCTAATGTCAGTTCTTTAAGTTCTATCATTTGAATCTACGCAAGTTTTTAGCAATTACCCATAAAATAACCGGAACACCTAGTAAGGCGGTGATGCAGTTAACCGGAAGTAGGAACTTCTTGGCGATGATGTCGCAGAGAAGCATGCTGATAAGCCCTGTCAGCATGGTGCCGGGGACCAGTATCCGGTGGTCGGCATTGTTGAATAGCAGTCGTGTGACATGCGGTACTGCCAGGCCGATAAATCCTACCGGACCACAGAAAGCGGTGACCGTTCCTGTCAGCAGTGCGGTAGAAACGAAGATGAACGTGCGTGAACGTTTAATGTTCATTCCCATCGTTCGTGCATAATTTTCACCGAGCAGTAACAGGTTCAGCGATTTGATACAGGCTACGGAAATTAGTAAACCGATACATAACATCGGTATCATAATTCCCAGTTGGGTGACTGTGATGTGGCTAAGAGATCCCATTGACCAGAGTGTGAACATTTTCAGTTGTTCGGCAGAACTTAGGTATTGGAGTATCTGAATGATAGCGCCTGCTACGTAGCCTATCATAACTCCCATAATCAATACACCGAGAATGTTTTTTACTTTCCGGCTGATAATGGCTACTCCCAATAAGATTACGGCAGTTCCTACCCAGCCCGAGCCAACGATACCCAGCGACTGAAGAATTGGAAACTCCGCCCATCCAAGTAATGGAGCACCTAGTATGAACAGAGCTACGCCCAGTCCTGCACCGGAACTTACTCCCAACAGGTAAGGGTCTGCTAATGGATTCTGGAATACTGTTTGCATCTGTAAACCGCTAACGGAGAGTGCTATTCCTATTAAAGCCGCTACCACTACCCGTATGAAACGGATAGAAAGGAGAATATTCCGTGTCATTTCGTCACATTCGCCTCCGGTGAGTACAGCCCATACCTTGGTGATAGGAATATATGTATCTCCCGTTGCCATGTCTATCAGTAATAACAGTATGGTAACTATACCCAGTGTAATGAATAAAAAGGGAGTACGTTTATCAGGCTGTTTCATTCCAGGTGTCTGTAATAGTAAAGTGAATCGGATACGAGTTCGGGGTGAAAGATATGAATCAGGTCACGCAATACGACGTCGGGACGTACCACTGCAGATTCCCAGTAGTCATTACCTCCTGTCGGTGTTGTTCGTAAATTGTTGTTGTAAACAGTTTTTTCGCGTACAGCTTTGGCGTCTACAAATTTAGGATTGACCGTCTTTAGTTCATCCAACGTAGAAGCCATGCCTACATTAATCCAGTAGTCGGCTTTTTGTATCAGTTTGTAAGCCGTTTCCAGTCCGATGGGAGTGGAACTGTTAGAAGTGTTTTCTTTGTAGATGTAATCCGCACCTGCATCAGTTACCAATTGTGCCATGTAACTTTGTGTGGAAGGCATCACCCAACTGTCGTTCCACGGGGTATTGAGCATAACGGTAGGACGTTGCTCTACCGATTCGGTGAGTGCTTTCAAAACTTGATAACGTTTAGGGATTTCACGGAATATTTCGATGCCTTTTTCCCTGCTGTCTGTTAATTCGGCAAGAGCTACCAGCCATTCGGCTTTACCAAGCGGTGATTCCTCCAAATATTCTCCTACATACATATAAGGTATATACAGTTCTTTCAGTTTGTCTGTTACGGCAGTTTGCGCATCTCCGATACCGTATAACAGGACAACATCCGGTTTCAGTCCCAATAATAACTCATAATTCATTTCGGGGCCCATGTCTTTGATAGAATTTTTATGTGCGAGAATATATGGATTGGATACATAGTCGATGCCCGATACTCCGACAATTTTGTCCACTTGACCTAGAGCGTCGAACATGGCGATGTAGGAAGAAGCCATACATACGATACGTTTCGCTCCGGCAGGGATGGTAGGTCCGTTGAATCCGGCAGGTGCCTGTTCACCGTTGCGGGAAATGAAATAAGACATTTTTACGTCCTTGGCTCCCTGCCATGGATTGGAAACCTGAATAAGTGTGCTGGCGGCCTTGTCCGCACCCAGAATCTTGAATCCGGTAGCATATTCAGGTGTATAGACATCCTGTTTGAAAGCCTCGAGAGAAGTCTTCTTGTTGGATATACAACTAGCCAGGAAGAGAAGACATAGCCATGTGAGGATTGAAATAGGAGATTTCATCTTTATTCGTGTATCTTTTAAATGAATAAATAATTTTCGGTGTCTGAAGATTGACATTGTGGGGCAAAGATAAGTATCTTTGGAGATATTCTTTCTTTTTTCATTGCATTTTCTCCGAAATCATTCCTATTTATGTATCCTCCCCTTAGGCAGGCAGAATGGATTAAGTTTATCGGTCTGCTGATTACTTCAGAGAATTTCTGCACCTTAAAGATTCAGAAAAAATTTGGAGATGCTTTTTACCCTCGCACTCTCACCCATTGACTCAAACCGCTTATTCATCATCTATGCAGATAATGGCTTGTTCATATAGGTAAACACTTAGTTTCAAGTAGCGAAACATTTTGTTTCTCGGTGTGAAACACTTCGTTTCATTACTTGAAACATTTCGTTTCTCGGTGCGAAACACTTTGTCCCAAGTAATGAAATAAAGTGGAACTGCCGTCAACCGAAAATTCTCCAGTAAGTAATTATTAAACAGGGTGTGAGGGTAAAGACATCGCAAACTTATTAGAGATATCTACACCTGTTTGTTTACGGGCACTCTTGATATAGAAAAACTCCTCCGTAGGCAGGTACTGCCTGAAATGCTTCTTCCTGGTGAATCAACTTTGCATAAATCTGTGCGCAAATCAATACGCCGCCATGAGCAAATACTACTATATTTTCAGCCTCCTTTTGTTTGATTTCGTCTAAAAATGCGGCTACTCGTCTATATTGGTCGGCAAACGATTCTCCATTGGTTGCTTTTACATTCATGTAGTCGTCGTACCAGCATTGGAGATTCGGGTCTTTGATTTTATTAAAATACTGCATTTCCCAATCTCCGAAATTAAGTTCCAGTATTCTTGGGTCACGGGTGGCATCTCCGAATCCGCAATACTGTGCCAGACGGGTGCATCTGGATAGAGGGCTGGTGTAAGCCATATCAAAGTGAATGGATTCGATTTTAGCTTTGGTTACGGCTGCTTCTATCTCAAATGTAGGACGTAAAGGAACGTCTGACTGACCGTAACAAAGACCTTTAGGAACGTCGACAGAGGTATGTCTGATTAGATAAATATTCATAGGTTTACTTATTTTATATAGATAGACATCACTGCTCCCAGCCAGAAACTCATTTCGCTTAGGAGAAATAATGCACCGCAACAATCTCCGGTATATCCGTTCAGACGTCGTTTCATCATCCGGCAGATAAAGAAGAATACCAGAATGGGAAATATACATACGGGCCAGTAGCTTGGAGGAAGTAATAGGAGAGGTAGTATTCCACCCATCGCAGACATTACGATCTCCCCAAAACTCATTCTTGTATATACTGTTCCGGATTTGCTATCTTCTTCTTTCCGTGCATAGGGCAGGTAATTGATGATATTGGAAGAAATGAATTTACTCCAGGTATCTCCGCTTAGTAATAAGAAAGGAGTAACTGCTAAGGGAAGTGCGACCAGTAGATTGTAAGCAAATAAATAATAGATGATTAATCCCAAAACTCCATAGCTTCCGATATGGGAATCTTTCATGATGCGTAATGTGCTTTCTCTGTTCGTCCCACCTCCGAATCCATCGAAGAAATCGGCCAATCCATCCTCATGCAATGCTCCTGTGATAAGTAAACGTGAAGTCAGTGCCAGGATTACGGCTACTCCGTGAGGTAGAATAGTACTGGCTCCCCAGAAAATCAATGCCATCATTCCCCCGGTCAGCCAGCCACTGAAACTCCAATAATTGACAACGTGTTTGAAACACTCCTGCGGAACTTCTTTTATTTTCCAGAAAGGCAATCGTGTAAAGAATATGAGGGCGGCAAGTATCTGGTTCATTTTAGAAATATTTAGTGATGGAAGCATGAGCAAATGAATCCATTTCATTCAGCATTTTCACAGCGGAATCCACAATGGGATAGGCACAAACGGAACCGCTTCCTTCTCCAAGTCTTAATCCGAGATTGAGTAGGGGACGTGCTCCGAGATAATCCAATAATAGCTTATGTCCGCTCTCGTCTCCCTGATGACCGAATATGGCGTAGCTCATCACTTCCGGATAAAGGCGTGAAGCGGCAAGAATACAATTGGTCATTATAAATCCATCAATTAAAATAACCATTCCCAGTTCTGCAGCTTTGAGCATTGCTCCTACGGCCATTACCATTTCGTAACCTCCGAAACGGCAGAGGATTTCTTCTGCGGAATGCTCTCCCGGATATTGTTCGAGAGATCTTTTCAGAACTTCGTATTTGTGGTTTATTCCCTGGTGATTGAGTCCGCTTCCTGCACCTACACATTGATCTAATGGGATTCCGGTGAAGCAAGTCATCCATAGAGAAGAGGACGAAGTATTTCCGATTCCCATTTCACCGAAGCTAATGATATTGCAGCCTTCCTGGTGAGAAGTGTCTACACATTGGGCACCATGCTCCAGGCAAAGTTCCATCTCTTCAGGTGTCATGGCTGCTTTATGAAGGAAATTGCGTGTTCCTCTTCCGACTTTCATGTTAATGATACCTTTTTCATAAGGTAAATCATAATCGACTCCTGCGTCTACAATTTTAAGAGTGAAACCGTGCTGTCGGCACAGGAAATTGATCCCTGCTCCCCCATGAAGAAAGTTGCTGATTTGTTGCCAGGTTACTTCTTTAGGAGATGGGCTGACTTTTTCTTCTACGATGCCATGATCTGCGGCAAAGATTATATTTTGAGGATGAATTAATCGTGGAGAAAGGGATTGTTGGATCAGTCCGATTTGCAAAGCAATTTCTTCCAGTCTTCCAAGCGATCCTTTAGGCTTGGTCAGATTATTGATTTTGTCAATCAGAGCTTCTTTGATAGCTTCATCCGGCTTTTGAATATGAAACGTTTTCATGTTTATTTTATTTTTACGGGAATACCACTTGCCATGAGATATACATCGTCGGCATGCGATGCGATGTATTGATTGGTCCAACCTTGCAAGTCTGTGAATTTACGTTGCAGTTTGTTCTCGGAAACTCCCCCCCAGCCAATCTCATTAGTTACAAATATGAAAGTGGCATCCTGCTGGGTAAATTTGTCGAATTCTTTTTTGACGGCTTCCAATGAGGAGGCAACGTTAGAATCAAACTCCATAAAGAAGTTAGTGCACCAAAGAGTTACACAATCTATCACTACGACTCTGCCCGCTACATTGTGACGGCTCAATTCTTTTTCTTCTTCTATATTTGTCCATTCAGGACCGCGGTTCTTTTGATGGCGTTCCACCCTTTTTCTGAATTCTTCGTCCCATATCTTGGCAGTGGCCAAGTAAACCGGTGACGTAGTAAGTTCATGCGCTTTTTTTTCCGCAAACGAACTTTTACCGGATCGTTGTCCTCCTGTGATTAGTATAATCCTTTTCATTAAGTTGCTGATTGAATAATGGATGGACAAAGGTATAAAAAATAACTCTGGGATTAACCGTTTTACGTAAAAGTTATTAACTTTGTCCCGATTTGTTTTAGATCAACATAAATATCAGACTTAACTACTATTAGATATGAACGCTTGTAAGTTAGTGGGATTGCTTTTGCTGCTACTTTGGGGACATACTGCTCTGTATGCTCAACAAGTGAGAACTGTGCGAGGAAGAGTGCAGACAGTGGAAGCCGGCAGTAATGAGAAGCGGGCATTACCATCTGCCAGCATTGTTATTTTGGCGAAAAGTGATTCTGCCTTTATCAAGGGAATAACAAGTGATAAGAATGGGCGTTTCATTCTTAATTATCAACCGCAGAAGAAAAAGAAATACCTGTTGAAGGTCTCTTTTATGGGAATGCAATCTGTATACCGGGCACTGGAAGACTCTGTATCGGTGAATATCGGTACAGTGGTATTGAAAGATGATGATATTCAGATTAGTGAAGTGACGATAACGGGAAAATTGCAGGAAGTAGTGATGGAGGGAGATACTACGGTTATCAATGCTGCCGCTTTTAAAACTCGTGAAGGAGCTTATCTGGAAGATTTAGTGAAGCGTGTTCCCGGATTGGTATATAATAAGAAAGATAATTCGTTGACATACAACGGACAGCCCATCAGTGAAATCAATGTAAATGGCGAAGCTTTTTTCTCCGGAGATAAAAAGACGGCACTCGAAAATCTTCCGGCAGACCTGATTAGTAAGTTGAAAGTATATGATAAGAAATCGAAAGAAGAGGAGTTCACCGGAATTAGTTCAGGAGAAAAGAAATATGTACTCGACTTGCAGACTAAGGATGAATTGAATAAAACCTGGCTGACAAATGCAACGGTAGGATACGGGAATAACCAGAAGAAGGATTTCGAGGGGCAAGTGAATTATTTTAGTAAAGACGGAGATAATCTTTCTTTTATCGCACAGTCTACCAACAGATACCAGAATAGTACGTACAAGGATAATATCAACAATTCGGTAGGAATGAATATGACTCATAAATTCGGTAAGAAATTCTCCCTGACCGGAAGTGTGAACTATAATTTGAACCGGAACGGAAATCTTTCTTCCATTTATCAGGAACAGTATTTGCCGGCAGGTAATCAATACTCTGCGTCTACTAACGAAAGTAACTCTAAGGGGCGGTCGATTAGTTCTAACTTCATGGGAAGCTGGGAAGTAGATAAACGTACACGTATACATTTTACCGGTAATTTAGGAATCTCTCCTAATAGGAATGAAAACAGTAGCCAGAATGCATCTTTTGATGCTCCTCCCGGCATAAATCATGAGAGCTTGTTTGATGACTTTGAATCTATTCCCCGGGATATAAAAGTGAATCGTAGTGAGAACCGGTCGCGTTCGGAGAATCAGTCGAACCGTTATAGCTGGATGATGGGTATTATGAGACGTCTGAATGAAAAAGGTACAACGCTGGCATTGAATATCCTGAACTCGGATTCGTGGGGAGATAATGAAAGTTTTTCGCTTTCTAAAACTACTTATTTCCGTCTTGAAGATAAATTGGGAAATGATTCGGTGCTTTTTCGTAACCAGTATTTGAAGTCGCCTCAAAAAAATAATTCATGGAGAGTCGGGATTACCTTTGCCCAGCCTATTGGTAAGAAGATGCATTTCCGGGTAGCATATAACTGGGATACTAACTATGAGCGTGATAATCGTGATACGTATGAATTATCTTCTCTGACGAAGTCGGAAGTCTTTGGTGAACTACCTCCCGACTATGAAGCAGGGTATGTGGATAGTTTGAGTAATCGGAGTCATAGTCGTACGAATGGCCATAATCTGGATGTGGGGCTTAATTACTCTGATGATACCTGGATGTTTAATGCCTCATTAGGGATGACTCCGCAAAAACGTGCCATTGAACGGAAAATGGGAAAGCTCTATGCGGACACTACCATGCATACTATCGACTTTCAGCCTATGATATGGGTGAATTGGAAAAAGAAAGTGGCCCGGATCACTTTCAATTATAGTGGTAGAACCCGGCAACCCTCCTTATCAGATTTAATGCCGCTGACGGATAACAGTAATCCGTTGTATATCACCCGGGGAAATCCGGATTTGAAACAGATGTTTTCTCATAGTGTCCGTGTGAGCTTTCAACATTCAAAAAAAGGTATATCTGCGAATATCGGCGGGCAGATGGAACAGAACAGTGTGACGCAGGTAGTGCTATATGATGCAAAAACCGGCGGACGTGAGACATCTCCTATTAATATTAACGGAAACTGGAATGTATATGGAAGTGCCAACTGGTGGAAGCGTCTGGGACATTTTTCCTTGCGGTTGGATATGAACGGTAATCATAGCAATCGTGTCAGTATGATTAATGAAGACAAGAGCCTCGAACCGAAGAAAAGTACGACACGTGATACCGGATTGGGGTGTGACGCGAATGTATCTTATCAGCCCACCTGGGGAGGTATTGATTTCTCTACTTCCTGGAATTATCAGTATTCGCTTAATTCTATCAATGATAACGATACCTATACGCGTAATTATAGTTTTCGTCTTGAGGGGTACGTTGATCTTCCTTTTGGCTTGCAATTAAGGACTGACGGGGCTTATTCTTTCCGTAATGGTACGAATATCCGTAAAGGCGAAGATGACCAGATGTTGTGGAATGCAAGTGCCAGCTGGCGGTTCTTGAAAAAGAAAGAAGCGGAACTGTCTGCTTATTGGGCGGATATTCTCGGAAAGAGGAAAAGTTTCGGCCGTACGACTTCTTCTGATGGTTTTTATGAGTTCCGTAACCAGGAAATAAAAGGATATTTCATAGTCACTTTCAAATATAACTTTCGTTTGATGATGTGATTTTTAGAAAAAAGTCGTATGTTTGCTACAGAACCATAAAACAAAATGTACTATGAGCGGTAATTATGTTATCAATATCGGCCGCCAGTTAGGTAGCGGCGGAAAAGAAATAGGAGAGAAGTTGGCAGCCCGTTTGGGAATCAACTTCTACGACAAGGAACTGATTAATCTGGCTTCGGAGGAAAGTGGATTGTGTAAGGAGTTTTTTGAAAAAGCTGATGAAAAAGCCTCGCAAGGCATTATCGGCGGACTGTTCGGTATGCGTTTTCCTTTTCATCAGTGAAGGGGCAATGCCATGTACCAACTGCTTGAGCAATGATGCCTTGTTCAAAGTACAGAGTGATGTGATCCGTCATCTGGCAGCAGAAAGATCTTGTGTCTTTGTAGGACGTTGCGCAGATTATATTCTGAGAGAGCATCCTCGTTGCGCTAATGTTTTTATTTCAGCCTCTAAAGAAGATCGCATAGCGCGGTTGTGTGGCATGCATCATATTGATGCGGAAGCTGCAGAAGAAATGATCGAAAAAGCGGATAAGAGACGTTTGGAATACTATAATTATTATAGCTATAAAACGTGGGGAGCAGCGGCTACTTATCATTTGTGTGTTGATTCCTCTTCTTTGGGGATTGAGGAGACGGTGCGGTTCATTGAAGAATTTGTAGTAAAGAAACTGCAGCTTGTATGACAGGATAGAAAAGCAGATTGAAAAAATAAATAAAGCCGGCGTATTCCATTTGGATATAGCCGGCTTTATTGTTTATATGCTAAACTTGATTTACATCATTGCTAATAATATCATCTGTCCCGTCAGAATACGGAGGAACATCGATAACGGATAAACTGTAGAGTATCCCACTGCCGGAGCATCTCCGGAGGTTGTTTGATTGGCATAAGCCAATGCGGGAGGGTCCGTATTACTACCGGCTATCAATCCCATCAGGGTGAAGTAGTTTACCTTATAATATAATCTTGCGATGGTGCCGATGATAAGTAGCGGGATAACGGTGATAAGGAAACCGGAACCTACGTATAGTAATCCGTTTCCCTCGACTACCGTTTGCACGAAATTGGCACCGGCATCTATACCGACACTGGCAAGGAAGAGAACGATACCGATTTCACGAAGCATCAGGTTGGCACTCATGGTTGTATAAGTCACTAAATGCAGCTTATGACCGAAACGGCCGATAAGAATTGCCACTACCAGCGGTCCGCCTGCCAAACCTAATTTTAAAGGAGTCGGCATACCTGGGAATGCAATCGGAAGACTACCCAGAAGGATACCTAAGAAGATACCAACGAAGATCGTAACAATGTTCGGTGTATCCAAGCGTTTTAACTGATTACCCAGTACACCGGCAACACGTTCCACTGCATCTTGCTGACCTACTACCATTACGCGGTCACCTACCTGAATATCAGGTTCGGATCAGCGAACAGGTCCATACCGGAACGGTTGATACGAGTGACATTGACCCCATACATACTACGGAAGTGCATAGAACCTAATGTTTTACCATTGATTTCCGGTTTGGTAACCAGAATACGACGGGAAACCATTGGGAGGTCTTGTTTTTCCCAGTCGAGCTCCACTTCTTTTCCGATAAATACTACAATTGCAGGAGCGTCTTCTTCCGAGCAGACGATAAATAACTGGTCGCCTATATTAAACACTGTTTCATGGTCGGGAATACTTACATGACCATCATGGCGAATTCGGGAGCAAACGAACTTACGGCCCAGGAAATTCTTGATTTCAATCAGCGTTTTTCCACTAATTGATTCATTGCGAACTTCCAGGCTCATCATGTGAGGTTTGTGGTGTGAATCTCCACTTTGGATTTTCAGGCTTTCTTCTTCTTTCGCCATATTGACACGGAAGATGTAACGGATGGCAATGATAGAACCAATGATACCTACCACACCGAGGGGATAAGCACATGCATAACCGAGAGCAATCTGCGGACCGGTATAATGCAACTGATTCAGAGCCTCATTGGCAGCACCAAGTCCCGGAGTATTTGTCACTGCTCCGTAAAGGATACCTACCATCATCGGCAGTTCTACCCGGTCGTTCCAGAGGTAATAAAGCCCCAGTGCGACAGCAATATTTAACACTACGATGCCTACAGCCAACAGGTTTAATGTCATTCCTCCTTTTTTGAAAGAGGAGAAGAAAGATGGCCCCACCTGAAGACCGATACAGAATACGAACAAGATCAATCCGAATTCACGGATGAAATGTAGGATGTGTGTATCGGCTGTGAAGCCGAAATGTCCCATTAGGATGCCGGCAAACAAAACAAATGTGACGCCCAAAGAAACTCCGAATATCTTTATCTTACCAAGATACACGCCGGCAGCCACTACAAATGCGTAGAGGAGCACGATGTGAGCTACGGAGCTAGGGTCCCACAATAAACTTTGTAACCAATCCATAATATAGCAGTTTTTATAATGTTTTTCTAAAAACGGGTGCAAAATTACTCATTACATCGGAGCTAATCAAATAAAAGGAGAACTAAAAATGAAGAATTTCTATGCAGATTGTATGCACTTGACGAATCGGGGCGTCCTGTGCGAATTTTCCCTAAAAAAGAGATTCGTTTTAACTTATTGGTTATATTTGCAGGTCGAACGACTGACATTTAGAAAGAGATAGATAAAAATAAAGACAATATTAATCTTGTTTTAATTTTAAATAAACTATGGCAGACAAAAAAGAAAAACTCTTCTCAGACTTTTCTCCTGCCTCCACCGAACAATGGATGGAGAAGGTTACAGCCGATTTAAAAGGTGCTGATTTTGAGAAGAAGCTCGTTTGGAAAACAAACGAAGGGTTTAAAGTGAAACCTTTTTACCGGATGGAAGATCTGGAGGATTTAAAAACTACTGATGCACTTCCTGGAGAGTTCCCTTATTTAAGAGGAACTAAAAAAGACAACAATGCATGGTTGGTCCGTCAGGAAATTAGAGTAGAATGTCCGAAAGAAGCCAATGCGAAAGCACTGGATATCCTAAATAAGGGTGTTGACTCACTTTCTTTCCATGTGAAAGCAAAAGAACTTAATGCGGAATATATTGAAACACTGTTAAGTGATATTCAGGCAGAGTGTGTTGAACTGAATTTCTCAACCTGTCAGGGGCATGTGGTTGAGTTGGCTAATCTGCTGGTAGCTTATTTCCAGAAGAAAGATTATGATGTGAAGAAACTGAAAGGTTCTATCAACTATGATTTCTTCAACAAGATGCTGACTCGTGGCAAGGAGAAAGGCGATATGGTTCAAACTGCCAAAGCCTTGATCGAAGCTATCCAACCGCTTCCTTTCTATCGTGTGCTGAATGTAAACGCTTTATCATTGAATAATGCAGGCGCTTATATTTCTCAGGAACTGGGTTATGCTCTGGCTTGGGGAAATGAATATATGGGTCAATTGACTGATGCCGGTATTCCTGCTGCCATAGTAGCTAAGAAAATCAAATTTAATTTTGGTATCAGTTCCAATTATTTCCTTGAAATAGCGAAATTCCGTGCGGCACGTTTGCTTTGGGCAAATATTGTAGCTTCTTACAATCCTGAATGTGTGCGTGATTGCGAGAATAAAGGTCCTAACGGAGAATGTCGTTGCGCAGCAAAAATGGCGGTTCATGCCGAAACTTCTACTTTCAATCTTACTTTGTTTGATGCACATGTAAATCTGCTTCGTACACAGACTGAAGCGATGAGTGCTGCATTAGGAGGCGTAGACTCTATGACGGTAACTCCGTTTGATAAGACTTATTCGACTCCGGATGAATTCTCTGAACGCCTTGCACGTAACCAGCAGTTGCTACTGAAAGAAGAATCTCATTTTGATAAAGTGATAGACCCGGCTGCCGGTTCTTATTATATCGAGAACCTGACAGTGTCTATCGCTAAACAAGCGTGGGAACTCTTCCTTGCCGTAGAAGAGGCAGGCGGTTTCTATGCTGCACTGAAAGCAGGAACTGTTCAGGCTGCTGTGAATGAGAGCAACAAAGCTCGTCATAAAGCAGTTGCTCAACGTCGTGAAGTGCTACTGGGTACCAACCAGTTCCCGAACTTCAATGAAAAGGCTGGCAATAAGCAACCTGTTGAAGGTAAGTGTTGTTGCGGAGGTGACTCTCATACTTGCGAAAAAGAGGTGGATACTCTGGTGTTCGATCGTGCTGCCAGTCAGTTTGAAGCATTGCGTCTCGAAACAGAAGCATCAGGCAAACGTCCGAAAGCGTTCATGTTAACCATCGGAAATTTGGCAATGCGTCAGGCACGTGCTCAATATTCTTGTAACTTCCTGGCTTGTGCCGGTTATGAAGTAATTGATAATCTGGGATTTGAGACAGTAGAAGCAGGAGTAGAGGCAGCTATGGCTGCAAAAGCTGATATTGTTGTTATCTGTTCCAGCGATGATGAATATGCTGAATATGCAATTCCTGCTTTCAAAGCACTGAATGGTCGTGCTATGTTTATCGTTGCCGGTGCTCCGGCTTGTATGGACGACCTGAAAGCTGCAGGTATCGAAAACTTCATCCATGTTCGTGTCAATGTATTGGATACCTTGAAAGAGTTTAACGCTAAACTATTGAAGTAAGATGAGAAAAGATTTTAAAAACATAGATATATATGCTGCATTTCAGCCCGCTAATGGTGCTGAATGGCAAAAGGCTAACGGTATCTCCGCTGACTGGAAAACACCGGAACACATTGAAGTGAAGCCTGTTTATACAAAAGAAGACCTCGAAGGAATGGAACACCTTGGCTATGCTGCCGGACTTCCTCCTTATCTGCGCGGTCCGTATTCAGTAATGTACACTCTTCGCCCCTGGACCATCCGCCAGTATGCCGGATTCTCTACTGCCGAAGAATCAAATGCTTTCTATCGTCGTAACCTGGCTTCCGGTCAGAAAGGTTTGTCAGTGGCATTCGACTTAGCTACTCACCGCGGTTATGACCCCGATCACGAACGTGTAGTGGGTGACGTAGGTAAAGCCGGTGTATCTATCTGTTCATTGGAAAATATGAAAGTGCTGTTCGATGGTATCCCATTGAATAAGATGTCTGTGTCTATGACGATGAACGGTGCTGTACTTCCGATTATGGCATTCTATATTAATGCAGGTCTGGAACAGGGTGCTAAACTCGAAGAAATGGCCGGTACTATCCAGAATGATATTCTGAAAGAGTTCATGGTGCGTAATACTTATATTTATCCGCCTGCATTCTCTATGAAGATTATTTCAGATATTTTCGAATACACTTCGCAGAAGATGCCGAAGTTCAACTCTATCTCTATCTCCGGTTATCACATGCAGGAAGCAGGTGCAACCGCGGATATCGAGTTAGCTTATACATTGGCCGATGGTTTGGAATATCTTCGTGCAGGAACGGCAGCAGGCATTGATATTGATGCATTTGCACCGCGTCTGTCTTTCTTCTGGGCGATTGGTACCAATCACTTCATGGAAATCGCGAAGATGCGTGCTGCCCGTATGTTGTGGGCTAAGATTGTGAAACAATTCAATCCGAAGAACCCGAAATCACTGGCGTTGCGTACTCACTCGCAGACTTCAGGCTGGTCACTGACCGAACAAGATCCGTTCAATAACGTAGGACGTACTTGTATCGAGGCTATGGCTGCAGCTTTGGGGCATACACAATCTTTGCATACCAATGCATTGGATGAGGCTATTGCTCTTCCAACAGATTTCTCCGCACGTATTGCCCGTAATACACAGATTTACATTCAGGAAGAAACTTACATCTGCAAGAACGTTGACCCATGGGGTGGTTCTTACTATGTAGAATCTCTGACGAACGAACTGGCACACAAGGCTTGGGAGCATATTCAGGAAATTGAAAAACTGGGTGGTATGGCGAAAGCTATCGAAACAGGTCTTCCTAAGATGCGTATCGAAGAAGCTGCTGCACGTACACAGGCTCGTATCGACAGTGGTCAGCAGACAATTGTCGGTGTGAACAAGTATCGTTTGGAAAAAGAAGCTCCGATTGATATTCTTGAAATTGATAATACTGCAGTCCGTCTTGAACAGATCGAAAACCTGAAACGTTTGAAAGATGGACGTAACCAGGCTGAAGTGGACAAAGCATTGGCAGCAATTACCGAATGTGTGAAGACTGGCAAGGGTAATTTGTTGGAATTGGCTGTGGAAGCAGCTCGTGTTCGCGCAACATTGGGTGAGATTTCTTATGCTTGTGAACAGATAGTAGGACGTTATAAAGCAATAATTAGAACGATATCAGGCGTGTATTCATCAGAAAGTAAAAACGATAGCGACTTCAAACGTGCTTGTGAACTGGCCGAGAAGTTCGCGAAGAAAGAGGGACGTCAACCTCGTATCATGGTTGCAAAGATGGGACAGGACGGTCACGACCGTGGTGCTAAAGTGGTAGCAACCGGTTATGCCGACTGTGGCTTCGACGTGGATATGGGACCGTTGTTCCAGACTCCGGCGGAAGCTGCCCGCGAGGCTGTTGAAAACGACGTTCACGTAGTAGGTGTTTCTTCACTGGCTGCCGGACATAAGACATTGGTTCCGCAAATTATTGAAGAACTGAAGAAACTGGGTCGCGAAGACATTGTAGTGATTGCCGGTGGTGTTATCCCTGCACAGGATTATGACTTCCTGTATAAGGCAGGTGTAGCTGCTATCTTCGGTCCCGGTACTCCGGTAGCGAAAGCTGCTTGTCAGATTCTGGAAATCCTAATGGATGAAGAATAAGGAAAACTTTCTTATTGACAGATTGTATATGCAATAAGTGGGAAACCATGAATTAATAGAAAAAAGGGTCAGTAACTGACCCTTTTTTTGTATCCTATTATTGAAAACTTCCTTTTTGGCGTTTTATAAAAAAGTACCTCAAATTTGATTTATTGAAAAAATATTCATAATATTGTCATCACTTTGTTAACTGTTGACCCGTACCTTTGCGCATAAATTTCTAAACTATGGTAGATTTCATGGATGATAAACAATTATTGGGAGAGCTGAAAAGAGGCAATAATGCAGCTTTTGAGTTTCTGTTCAAGAGTTATTATCCTCGTTTGCGAGGGTATGCTATTCGTTTTATAGAAGATGAAGAAACGGTTCGTGATATTATTCAAGAGTGTTTCTTACGATTTTGGGAACGTCGCGAAATGTTATCTGCCTTCTCACTTACTTCTCTTCTTTTTTCTATGGTCCGCAATGGATGTCTAAATTATCTGAAGCATCGCTCGATTGTTGAAAAGTACCGGGTGGAGTACCTGGCAAAGGTGGATGGGGAAGAAAGACTCTACTATGCAGACTTTATGCAGGATGCAGAACATAAATTATTATACAAAGAATTGCAGGAGCAGATTGCCCTTGTGCTTAATCAGTTACCGGATAGGTCGCGTGAGATTTTTTTGTTAAGCCGTTTCAGGGGATTGAAGAACAGAGAAATCGCAGAAAAACTACAAATATCTACCACAGCAGTCGAAAAGCATATAGCAAGGGCTTTGCAATATTTCTCCCGGCATTTCAGCGAACGCTATCCGGTGGATCTGTATATAGTGATATTGGCATGGCTGATGATGGAGCAGAAATAATCAATGCACTCTTCGGTTATATAAAGAATAAGAAGCAGGAAAGTTTTTTTCTGCTTTTTTTGTTTCAGAGGTTGGGTAAAAGAAATATGGGTTGTTACATCTTATAGAAAGTGAATATCATGAAGCAAGAAGAAAATATCCGTGAATTGGCTATTCAGTATTTTGAAGGACGCATATCAAGAGCTGACGAAAAGAATCTGTTCGAATATATCGAACAGGTGGAAGGTGGCTATGGCAGGTTCCGTCAATGGGAGAGAGAATGGATGAATCACCGGAATACCGATTCGGAGACAGATGCCGAATGGGAAGCTTTGAAGCATAAGATGTATACGCAGGAAGCGATTGTTCCGTTATTGAAAAAGTCGAAACCTGGTATATGGAAGATAGCCCGTATTGCTGCCGTTATAGCATTGATTGTCGGTACTACGTTGGGTATTCAACAGGCTATTTACTTGTTTACGCCAAAGACTTTCTTTGTTTGCGAAGCTCCGTTGGGGGATAAAAGTAAGATACAGCTTTCGGATGGTACGGTTGTATGGCTGAATGCAGGTTCCGTATTAAGATATTCGAATCATTTTAATACAGCCGACCGGGTGGTGGAGCTGGAAGGAGAGGGGTATTTTGAGGTGACTAAACAGAATGGAAAGCAATTTACGGTAAAGACGCATGAATATGATGTGGTGGTGAAAGGTACGAAATTTAATGTATCTGCCTATTCGGACGATTCGTATATAACAACCACCTTGCTGGAAGGAGCGGTAGAGTTGAATTATAAAAAAGATCAGATACGGATGTCTCCGGGAGAATCTATTTCTCTGGATTTGGCAACAGGACAGTTGAAAGGAAAGAAGGTAAATGCACGTCAGGCAATGGCGTGGGCGGAAGACAGGATTGAATATGATGACATTACGTTAGGAGAGATGGTGAAGAAGCTTTCACGTCAGTACGATGTGCATATTCAGTTAGAGTCGGAGAAATTGGGCGATATGAAGTTCCGTGTTTCGTTGCGTAATAAAGAGACAATCGTAGATGTAATGGACGCACTGAAAGAAATCATACCTATCAAAGTAGAATATAAGGAAAAGGATATATATATAAGATAAGAACTCAATGTTTAATTGTAAAGAAATCAAGTATGAATATTACTCAAATAGGCAGATTTGGGATGCTGTTGATGATGGCATCTGTTGCAATCTCGTGTTCTGACCCTAATCCTTTGGACTCATACACTCGTGTTCCGTTCGAAAAAACGGAAACGGATGACGGAAATAGTGATGGTGACGGAGACGGTGCCGGCGGTTTGTTCGAGAAAGGAAACGGAACGGACAGCAAACCTTATATGATAATGAATGCTACGCAGATCAGAAATATGCGTAGTGTGTTGAAATCGGGAGTAAAAGTTTATTTCCAGTTAGGTGCTGATATTGATATGGCAGGCATTGATGACTGGCAGTCGTTGAATGGTTCCGGTGATTTTCCTTATGAAATAGATTTTGACGGAGACAGCCATGTCATTAAGAACTTCAAATGTTCTGCCGGTGATTATCCAAGTTTCTTCGGAGTATTGTGCGGTGATTGTCGTAATGTGGGCTTTGTGAATGCTTCTGTATCATCTGCTCGGCAGGGGATTGGAATTATTACCGGTTATCTCGGACTTAAAGATAAAGGTAACGGAAATAAGACAGGAAGAATTGTGAACTGCTATACGACCGGCGAAGTAATCGGTTCTGGTGCGGCAGGTGGAATAGCCGGTGTATTGGCAAATAGCTATGATGGGCAAGAAAGTTATATAAAGAACTGTTATTCAAATGCAACGGTCAGCGATCAGGCGGCAAGTGGCGGAAAAGCAGGCGGTATTGCCGGACGGAAAGTAGGTGTCGGCGGATTTATTGAGAACTGCTATGCATACGGAGCAGTCAGTGCAACTAAAGGAGGCGTAGGCGGTATTTTGGGACAAATCGACAAAAGTTGTGACATTGCTATCAAGAACAGCGCAGCATGGAGTAACTTGACCGGAGTGGATGCTTCGTCAACCGTAGGACGCATTGTTGGGGTCTCTGCTTCATTAGGCAGTTATGAGAATTGTTACACCTGCGAAAGTATTGTACTCAAAGTGAATGAAAAAACGATTACCGCATCAGACGAATCATCAGCCACGGGAACAACTTTTCACGGAGTGGCGAAGTCAGCGGAAGAACTGGGGAATATCATCGTAGCCTGGAATCCGAATCTTTGGAAAAAAGGAACGAACGGTTATCCGATATTCCAGTGGTCTGAATAAATAAAGCCAGTCGATACAAAAAAGCAGAAATAATCTGCTTTTTTGCTTTTATAGGGGTTGGGCAGATGAATGATGAGTTGTTTTATCTTATAGAAGCGATTCAGAGAAATACTACAATCGAATATATATATCCTTAAATATAAATCACTTTAAATTGTAACAACTTAATTGATAAAATTATGAATGACCGAAGAAACTCATTTTTTAGACTGTTTCTCCTGATTCTGTTGTGTTTGGGCGTCCAGTCACTACGGGCGCAGACAGTTACAAAGGTCTTTAAAAATGAGCCGCTGAAGGCGGTATTGAAAGAAGTTGAGCGGCAGACGAAGTACTCCATTATCTATAAAACGGACGAGGTTAATGAAAACAAGAAGATAACGGCTTCCTTTCAGCAGGCAACTGTTAATAATGTGCTTGCTACTGTTTTGGATAAGGATGTAGAGTATAAACTACAAAACCGGATGATTATCATCACAAAGAAAACAGAACGTAATACTACTGCCGTCCCATCGCAGCCTTTACATCGGGTTACGGGGAAAGTGGTCGATGTGAACGGTGACCCGGTAATCGGTGCCAGTGTACAGGTGATGGGACAGTCTATGGGAACGATCACGAATTTGGATGGTGAATTTACATTATCTTCGGTTCCGGCCAATGCCCTAGTCGTTGTGTCCTATATTGGATTTGAGAAGAAAGAAATTAAAGTCTCCGACTTGCAGAAATCTTCGAGAGTAATACTCCGGGAGGATACGGCTACGCTGGAAGAAGTGGTGGTGGTAGGCTACGGTACTCAAAAGAAAATAAACCTGACGGGAGCTGTTGCAGTAGTAGACAGTAAAGCGATGGAAGACAGACCCGTGCCGAGAGCCTCACAGATGTTGCAAGGGACTGTGCCCAATATGAATGTAACTTTTGGGTCTGGGTATCCGGGAGCTTCGGCAACTATCAATATCCGTGGTGTGAATTCTATCAGTGGCAATGCATCGCCATTAGTGCTGATTGACGGAATAGAAGGGGATATCGACCGCTTGAATCCGAATGACATCGCTTCTATTTCCGTATTAAAAGATGCATCTTCGGCCGCTATTTACGGGGCTCGTGCTTCTTATGGTGTTATCCTCGTGACTACCAAGGAAGGCTCCGCCCGCAAGACTACCGTTTCGTATGATGGAAGATATTCATGGAGCAATCAGACGACTTCTACTGATTTTGAAACCAGGGGATATTATTCGGCAGGCATCAACGACTTGTTTTATACCAATTATAACGGAAAGCCTTATACCAACTATACGGAAGAAGACTACCGCCAGCTTTGGTTGCGCCGGAATGATAAAACGGAGAATCCCGAACGTCCCTGGGTAGTTACCGACCAACGTGACGGAAGAGATACATACGTCTATTACGGTAACTTCGACTGGTATAATTATCTTTATCGTAAAAACAGACCGATGTGGGAGCACAATATCAGTGTCAGTGGGGGAAATGAAAAGTTGGACTATTATTTATCAGGAAATACAGTTGACCAAACGGGTATCTTCAGACAGAATCCTGATAAATACAAGGTGTATAATTTCAGAAGTAAAATCTCGGCAAAGATCACTCCACGACTGACAATCAGCAATAACACGAAGTACCATTATAATAGTTACTCTTATCCGGGATTATCGGGTATTAATAACAACTTCAATACTGCGGTGAATCATGCACTGGCGAGCTTTGTACCCATTAATCCGGATGGCAGTGCGGTGTATCTGACTTCGTTGAGCAATTCTGCTGTTTTGGATGGCATGGGAGCTATCCTTGCTTATGGAAAACATAAGAATGAAGACCAGCGGTATGAGTTTTCCACGACTTTCGAAGCAAGTTTCAATGTAATGAAGAACCTGAATGTCCGTGCAAACTACAGCTACCTGCACTATAACTATCAGACCATGAACAGAACAGTAAATGTACCATATTCCAAATATCCGGGTGAGATATCCTATCTGACTACCGGAAGCGGTGTGAATCAGTTGAAGGAAACACAGACCAATCATTGGTATCAGGCTTTCAATGTTTATGGTGATTATATGCTGGATATTGCCGACCATCAGATAAAATCATGGCAGGTTACAATTATGAAACCAAGCGTCTGAAAGATATCAAAGTCTCCCGCCAGGGTTTGCTCTCCGATGACTTGAATGACTTAAATCTGGCAGTCGGAGATGCGATGACTATGTCCGGCGGACAGAATGAATATGCGCTTTTGGGAGCATTTTATCGTCTTAATTACTCCTATAAAGGAGGTCGTTACCTATTTGAGACAAGCGGACGTTATGACGGAAGTTCACGTTTCAGAAGCGGACACCGTTTCGGTTTCTTCCCCTCGGCTTCCGTAGGATGGAGAATCAGTGAAGAACCGTTTTTCGGGAATTTAAAGAAGAATATTGATAATGTGAAATTGCGTCTCTCATACGGTTCGTTAGGAAATCAGCAGGTAGGATATTACGATTATATCCAAACCATTAATACCAACGGTACAATGAATTATATCTTTGGCGATCAGAAGAAAGGCTCTTATGCAAGTGTCTCCGACCCGAATTCCGCCGACCTGACCTGGGAAACCGTTTCGACTTGGAACGTAGGACTCGATCTCGGATTCCTGAACAACCGTCTGAACCTGACTGCCGATGCCTATGTTCGTGATACTAAAGGTATGCAAACTTCCGGCAAAAAGCTTCCCGGTGCTTATGGAGCCAACGAGCCCAAGCAAAATGCAGCCAACTTGCGTACCAAAGGCTGGGAATTGATGCTGACTTGGAATGATGCTTTCAAACTGGCAAACAAACCTTTCCGTTATAACCTGTCCGTAGGCTTGGCAGATAATACATCGGAAATAACCAAATTCGATAATCCTTCCAAGATATTGAGTGATTATTATGTAGGTCAGAAATTGGGAGATATCTGGGGATATGTAGTAGACGGACTTTTCAGAACAGACGAAGAAGCGGCAAACTATAACGTCGACCAAACAGCAGTCAACTTCGTTATCAATACAGCGCAGGTGAATCCGGGACTTCACGCCGGTGATATGAAATTTGTTGATTTGGACGGCGACCATACAATATCTTCCGGCTCGAACACGGCAGATGATCCGGGCGACCGCAAAATAATCGGAAACTCATTGCCGCGCTATACATACAGTATTCAAGGTGGTTTCGACTGGTATGGATTCGACTTCTCCATCTATCTTCAGGGAGTAGGACATCAAGACTGGTATCCGGGTACTAATTCTGTATTCTTTTGGGGACCATACGCTCGTCCGTATTCATCGTTCATTCCACGCGATTTCTTGAGCCAGGTATGGAGCCCGGAAAATCCCGATGCTTATTTCCCACGTCCGATAGGGTATCTTGCCCTCGGCAATAACCGTTCTTTGGGAGTGGTGAACGACCGTTATTTGCAGAATCTGGCTTATTGCAGAGTGAAGAATATCACAGTAGGCTATACGATTCCCGCCGTATGGACGAAGAAGGTAAAGATAGAACGCCTGCATATCTATTTCAGTGGTGAGAATCTGTTTACCTTCTCTCCGCTAAAGAGCGACTACATTGATCCGGAACAAGCGTCGGCAGAAAATTCCATCCAATCGGCAAATGGTAACGCAAAGTTGTATCCCTGGTCAAAGACCTATTCTTTTGGAGTGAACGTAACTTTTTAAACTAACTAATATTTGAATTATGAAACCTATTTATATAGTATCCTGGTTGTTCGCGTTGGCGGTATCTTTCGTATCTTGCGACGATTGGTTGGATAAGACACCCAAAGACCGCCTGTATCCGGATGTATATTTCAAGACTGAAGATGAGTTGCGATTATTTACGAATCAGTTTTATAACAATCTGGTTCCGTCCGCTGTCGATATTTATTCCGAGTCGTCCGATTTGATTGTCAAGTCCGACTTGATGCTCGAAATGTCCGGACAGCGCATCATACCCGATGAAGGAAACGGTTGGAATTTTACGGCACTTCGCGATATTAATTTCTATCTGCAGTATTCCCATAACTGCACGGAAGTGAATGCCCGTAACCGTTACGATGGTGTTGCCCGTTTTTTCAGAGCTTATTTCTACTTTGAGAAGGTGAAGAGATATGGCGATATTCCCTGGTATGACAAAGCACTCGACTCGGATGATCCCGAATTGTATAAAGCCCGGGACTCACGTGAATTTGTCATGCAGAAAATGCTGGAGGACCTGGATTTTGCGATAGCCAATCTTCCGAAAACGAAGAATGCGTATGTACTGACCCGGTGGACGGCATTGGCACTGAAATCCCGTGTCTGCCTGTTTGAGGGTACTTTCCGCAAATATCATGGACTGGAGGATTGTGAAAAATACCTGAATGCTTGTGTCTCGGCTTCTGAAACCTTTATGAACGAAAGCGGATATACACTCTATAAATCGGGCAGCACACCTTACAGGGATTTATTCGCTTCCATAAATCTACAAGCGGATGAAGTGATTTTCGGGCGTGACTATGAAGCTTCTCTTTCTGTGCTTCATAATGTGCAGAATTATGAGAACTCCACCACAATGGGACGTCCGGGAATGAACAAGAAGATTGTGAATTCTTATCTGATGGCGGACGGAAGCCGTTTCACGGATAAAGCCGGTTATGAAACGATGACATTCGATCAGGAATGTCAGAATCGGGATCCGCGACTGGCACAAACCATTCGTACCCCTGGATATACGAGAATCGGAAGTACAAAGAAAGAAGCCCCGAACCTAGCTTATACTATGACCGGATATCACCTGATAAAATATTCGATGACGGCTAACTACGATGAATATAATAAATCGTGCAACGATATTCCCCTGTTCCGCACGGCAGAGGTGTATCTGAATTTTGCAGAAGCAAAAGCCGAACTAGGCACTTTGAAGCAAGCCGACATCAATAAATCTATTAAATTACTTAGAGACAGGGTAGGAATGACTAATCTGGATATGGAACTGGCAAATTCAAAACCCGACCCGTATTTGATGAGTGCCGCCACAGGTTATCCGAATGTGAAAGGAGCCAATCAGGGAGTAATCCTTGAAATCCGTCGCGAACGAACCATCGAACTGGCAATGGAGGGTTTCCGTTATTACGACATCATGCGTTGGAAAGAAGGTAAACTATTTGAGAACGATCTGCTGGGAATCTATGTTCCCGGGCCCGGAACTTACGATTTAGATAAAGACGGTACGGATGATGTCTGTTTCTACGTAGGAACAAAACCTGCCGGAAATGTACCTTTATATTTAGAGATCGGCGAGCAGATTCGCTTGTCGAATGGCGAAAGTGGTTATATCATCTGTCATAGTCTGATTACCAAGAAATGGAATGAAGACAGAGATTATTTGTACCCTGTTCCTATCAGCGAACGTACTTTGTCCAATGGTGTGATAACACAGAATCCCGGTTGGAATGACGGATTGAACTTTAATTAATTAGATTCAGAAATATAAATTCTTATGAAAAATATGATTTCTTATATATGCCTTTTGGCAACCGTGTTTGCCAACTTGTCCTGTGCCGACGACATGGACAACTCTAAATTCGATAATATGATACCTTACGGTAAACAGGAAGTTTCCTATACTTATCCGAAAGGGGAGGGGAGCCTTAGAGTGTTGACCTTTAATATAAGGCATTGTGCCGGTAACGATGACGTGATTAATTATGACAGGACAGCCGCTGTTATCAACGGAATGGAACCCGATGTCGTTTGCCTGCAGGAAGTGGACTACATGACTACCCGCAGTAATAAAGTCGACCAACTGAAAACCTTGGCGGATAAAACAGGCATGAATTACTATTTTAGTAAGTCAATCGCTTACCAGGGTGGTGAATACGGTAATGGCCTTTTGTTCAAAGGGACGCCGATCAGCACGAAGACTTATCTCCTTCCCGGTGCCGAACTCCGTTCTGCTGCCATAGCCGAATTTGAGAACTATGTAGTTATCTCCACCCACTTGGCTTTGGAAGAGAATAATAGAGTTGAATCTGCAAAACAGCTCACAGACCTTGCCAAAACATATAATAAAGTGGTTTATATGGCTGGTGACTTTAACGAGGACTTGATGAATGGCACATTCTTTACGGAACTGAAGAAAGAATGGGAGGTTGTCAGTTCTACAGAAAACACTTTTCCTACCGGACAAGCTACCAAACGGATTGATTTTGTCGTTACTTTGAAAACTCCACCTACCATTGTGGTAAAATCGAATGTAATATACAACCTGGATGGTGTCAACGTAGCAATAACTTCCGACCATTATCCACTTTATTGTGATTTTAAGAAGCCGACCGGACTTGAAGAATATCCGAAGGCAGAAGGTGACCTGCGCATAGGTAACTATTTCCTGACCTATTGTAAAGGTACAGATGGCGTGATTGATTACGACCGGACAGGACGTATTATCGCCAAAATGAATGCGGATATTGTCTGCTTGCAGGGACTGGATAAGGAGACGGAACGTTCGGAAGGTATCGACCAGTTGAACGTACTGGCACAGAAAGCAAATATGCATGATTACTTTGCTAAAGCCATTGATTATAAAGGCGGTGAATTCGGTGTTGGTATACTGACAAAAGAAGAACCTGTAAGTGTAGACAGATACCAAATGGCGGGAAAGAGCGAGATGCGTGCAGCCATGGTAGTGGAATATGAAAAGTTTGTAGTAGCCAGTACCAACTTCGATACGGATATGGCAAAGCGTATAGAGGCCCTTCAAACGTTAGAAACGAAACTGTCCGCCTATAATAAACCTGCATTCCTGTTAGGATACTTCAATGAGGGCGACTTGGAAAGCGAGTTTTTCCAAATGGTGAAGAGTAACTGGAATCTTCTTAGTGCCGATAAGTCTACCGAAGTCAGTGGTAAGAAACGTCGTCTTGACTTTATCGTGTCTTTGAAGAGTCACAACGTAAACGTGACACAGGCCGATGTGATAGAAAACCTGTCAGGAGTAGATGTGACCATTGCTTCTACACATTATCCTCTTTTCTGCGATTTCTCCGGTTTAAAATAGAAACGTTATAGAGAGGCTGCACAGAGCTATGCACATATCGTGTGTAGAACTGTGCAGCTTCATTATATAGCTTATCAAACATCAAATGGAGTGGTATAAAAAAGGAGAAAGCGGTACATCTTGAAAACTATTCAGTTGAAGTTATCATTCTTTCTCCGATCTATGCCTTTATGGACTTTTTTCTCTCTTCATGCGGTCAATGAGAAATAATCGTGTAACTTTGTAAGCTGTTAGTGTAAAAACAAGAAGAGAAAAAATGATAGTTTGCATAGCCGAAAAGCCATCAGTAGCACGCGATATAGCCGAAGTACTCGGCGCTCATACCAGAAAAGAAGGATATATAGAAGGAAACGGATACCAGGTGACCTGGACATTCGGGCATCTTTGTACCCTGAAAGAGCCGCATGAATACACGCCTAACTGGAAATCATGGAATTTAGGTAGCCTGCCAATGATTCCTCCACGTTTCGGCATCAAGTTGATAGAGAATCCTACCTACGAAAAACAATTCCACATTATCGAGGGACTGATGCAGAACGCAGATGAAATCATCAACTGCGGTGATGCCGGGCAAGAGGGAGAATTGATTCAGCGTTGGGTGATGCAGAAAGCAGGTGCACGCTGTCCGGTGAAACGTCTGTGGATTTCTTCATTGACAGAAGAAGCTATCCGGGAAGGGTTTGCGAAGCTGAAAGATCAGACAGATTTTCAGTCACTCTATGAAGCCGGACTTTCTCGTGCGATGGGTGACTGGCTATTAGGGATGAACGCCACCCGTCTTTACACCATTAAATACGGTCAAAATAAACAGGTACTCTCTATCGGTCGTGTACAGACACCGACTCTGGCACTGATTGTCAACCGTCAGTTGGAAATAGCTAATTTCGAACCCAAGCAATACTGGGAACTGAAAACCAACTATCGGGATACCACTTTTTCCGCACTTATCCGCAAAAGTGATGAAGAAATTGCTGCGGAAGAAGAAAAGAACGGTGGAAAAAAGAAAATAGATAATCCGGGTATCGACCCTATCGCTAACCGGGAAGAAGGCGAGGCATTGGTAGAACGCATAAAGGATCTTCCGTTTGTAGTCACTAGTGTTGGCAAGAAAGATGGGAGAGAGTTCGCCCCACGTTTGTTCGACTTGACTTCTCTTCAGGTAGAATGTAATAAGAAATTCGCTTATTCGGCTGATGAAACGCTGAAACTGATTCAGTCTCTTTATGAAAAGAAGGTAGCTACCTATCCGCGTGTTGATACTACTTTCTTGAGTGACGATATTTACCCGAAATGTCCTGCTATCCTGAAAGGACTCCGTGATTACGAAGTCTTGACAGCTCCGTTAGCCGGCACTACACTTCCTAAATCGAAAAAGGTATTTGACAACTCGAAAGTGACGGATCACCACGCCATTATCCCCACCGGAGTCTATGCTCAAAACCTGACGGATATGGAACGTCGTGTCTATGACTTGATAGCCCGTCGTTTTATAGCCGTATTCTATCCGGACTGTAAGATTTCTACTACTACCGTCATGGGAGAAGTGGATAAGATAGAATTCCGGGTAACCGGAAAACAAATTCTGGAACCGGGATGGCGTGTCGTGTTTGCAAAGGACGTAAAAGATCCTACTGAAGAAAAAGAGGAAGAGGATGAAAATGTACTCCCTACCTTTGTGAAGGGTGAAAGTGGTCCTCACATTCCCGACTTGAACGAGAAATGGACACAGCCGCCCAGACCTTATACGGAAGCAACACTGCTCCGTGCGATGGAAACAGCCGGAAAACTGGTGGATAATGATGAACTTCGTGATGCCTTGAAAGAGAATGGTATCGGTCGTCCGTCTACCCGTGCTGCCATCATTGAAACACTGTTCAAACGAAATTATATCCGTAAGGAGAGAAAGAACCTGATTGCCACCCCGACAGGAGTGGAGTTGGTGCAGCTCATTCACGAAGAATTATTGAAATCGGCGGAACTGACAGGTATTTGGGAAAAGAAGCTTCGCGAAATTGAAAAGAAGACATACGATGCCCGCCAGTTTCTCGAAGAACTGAAACAAATGGTATCTGAAATCGTGATGAGCGTACTTTCAGATAATACGAATCGACGTATTACTATTCAGGATGCAGTAGCTGCAAAAGCCGAAGAGAAAGCAAAGAAAGAGCCTAAAAAGCGTGAACGAAAACCAAGTACACCGAAAGAAAAGAAACCAAAAGCGGAAAAAACGACGAACGAAGTGAAGGCTGATTTGCCCGGTTCTCCGGCTCCGGTGGCTACAATTGCTTCAACTCCTTCTGCAACAGGTGGGGTAGATGCTTTTGTTGGCCAACCCTGTCCACTTTGTGGTAAAGGAACTATCATTAAGGGGAAGACTGCTTACGGGTGTTCGGAATGGAGAAATGGATGTACTTTCCGGAAGAATTTCTAATCTGTATTGGAATAAATTAAATCCATTGGCAGTATGGTTATATTTCCTGCCTCACTATTGCTTTTCACTGATTAATTTTGTATCTTTAGTGATTTTCATTCTTTCGGAGATAGATAGTCACCTTATAGAATGACAAATATCACCTTATAAAGTGACATTAGTCATTCTATAAGGTGACTATTGTCCCATTGTAATGGGACAACTACCCGAGTGCATAAAAGATAATAAATTCCTGCACTGAAAATCTTAAATCTATGCACTGAAAAACTTTAAATAATAGAGACATTACCTGCATAGAAATAGTGTATCTTACCTAATTTCATATTATATGCCTCACAATAACAAGGTAAAGTGCATTGTAGAAAATAGTTATGTGAAAAACTACATAGTTTATTAAAAAACACTATATTTGTACACAACTCTAAATGTTCTACTTATAAAATACGACTATCAATAAATTATTCAGATGAACCGCTTTATTAACTACTACAAGAAGATATTCTCACAAGAGTACATGGATCGCACCATTTCGGGAGGTATCAAGTCACAGCTCACCTTGCTACTCGTTACCATTGCTACGGTGCTGACTATCTTTTTTATTATCGCGATGCTCTTTTCCATCCAACTGCATGGACACGAGGAATGGGGAGAAAGACTTTGGGTGGTGTACAATAACTTTGTCGATCCCGGTAACCAAATAGAAGAGACTGCCTGGCCTAACAGGATATTAGTGGGACTTATCAGCATTTCGGGATCCGTTTTACTGGGCGGTGTGCTCATCTCTACCATCTCTAATATTATAGAGCGGCGTGTGGGGGTGGTATACACAGGGCGAATGACCTACCGTAATATAAAAAATCATTATGTGCTAATAGGATTCAATGAATTGTCTATCAATATGATACGCGAACTGTATGACGAATGTCCTTCAGCACGCATCTTGCTGATGAGCGGTATAGAGGTGGCGACAGTGCGCCATCGTATACAGTCGGCCCTACCCATCGAGATAGAGAGACAAGTGCTTGTTTACTTTGGCAACATTGAGTCGATTGAGGAACTCCAGCGGTTGAACATAGAGAGTGCTATTGAAGTGTATGTGTTGGGTGATGAAGAACGTTACGGGCGCGATGCTAAAAATATCGCTATTGTGCATTTGGTGAGTGCTCTGCGTGGTAAATGTTCTGATGGCAAGATGATGCCTGTGTATGTACAGTTCGACAGCATCCCTTCATATTCCAATATACAGAAAATGAATCTGCCGCCCGAAGTCTTTTGTATAGAAGGCAAGCCTAATATTTTCTTTCGCCCCTTTAATCTCCACGAAAACTTGGCCCGGCAGCTATGGAGCCTTTATGCAGCCGATTGTGAAAGGCGTTATGATCCGCTGGATTATCGTCCCATAAGCATAACGCAACAACCTGATGGAAGTTGGAGCGCTACCAGTCAAGACTATGTGCATTTGGTTATTGTGGGATTCAACCGAGTGGGACGCTCGTTGCTACTCGAAGCACTACGTATCTGCCATTATGCCAATTATGATGACCGCCTGCCTGCAGATGAACGTATACGTACCCGCATCACTTTAGTAGATCGCGAGATGGAGGCACAGGAAGACTACTTCAAAGCTCAATTTCCCTATATAGAGAATCAAATAGATGATATTGAGGTGGAATATTGCCATGACGACATTTGTAGTACTGCTATGCGTACCCGCCTGCAGCAGTGGGCACAAAATAAGCATTGTATGCTTACAGTGGCTATTTGTGTGCATGATCCCGATTTGAGCCTTTCATTAGGACTAAACTTGCCGCATGAAGTTTATCAATATCAGTGTCGTGTGCTTATCCGTCAGGAATTTAATAATGATTTGTCGTCAATGGTGGACGATGAGAAGGGACGTTATCGCTATGTCAAAGTGTTTGGCATGGTAGACAGGGGAATAAAGAAAAACATCTTACAAGACAAACTGGCTTTGTATGTGAACTACTTATACGATTGTTGTTATGCTGATGAAAGCCTCAAACAAAAAGAGGTATTGAAGAAAATGTATGAATCCTATGGCAACCACTCTGCCGACTTTATTTTGATGAACCACCAGGCGCAATATCTATGGAATAAATTAAGCGAGCCGCTGCGCTGGGCTAACCGCTATCAACTAGATGCCTATAGTGTGTTTTGTCGCACACTGGGCTATGGCATCAGACGGAGTAACTGCTCACCGACACACATATCCGAATCTATGTTCAATGAAGAACTGCCAGCCCAAGTTTTGTATCTGTTAGTGCGCATGGAGAAGTACCGATGGAATGCCGAGCGTACGGTGGCCGGCTGGAAACGTGCTAAGGTGAAGGATAAGGTGTTTTTGCTACATCCTCTTATTATGCCTTTCAGCGAACTACTACAAAGGCATCCCGAGGAGGTAGAGAAGGATGCTGATGTTATTTATAATTTGCCCTACATATTGGCATTGGGAGGATATGAACTTTATAGATTGGCCGATCAATAGATCCATATAACATTCGTATATAACGGCACAACATTTAGATACATGAAAAACGTGAAAGTCTTTATTGCTTCGTCGGCAGAACTTGATGAAGATAAATTGCAGATGGACCTCTACTTTTCGCAGAAGAATAAGGGATATAGGAAACGTGCCATCTGCTTCGAACAGCGTACCTGGCGTGATTTTCCCAGCTACCTTTCTGAGGAGCATCTGCAGAATAGATACGATGATTACATTCGCCAATGTGATATTGTGATTTTTCTTTTCCATACTCGTTTGGGGCAATATACGCTACGCGAACTGCAAGTCGCTTTTGAACAAGTGAAAGCGAGTGGTGGTAAACGTCCAAAAATTTACATTTATGCTAAACGCGACGAGCATGGCGCGGCACTACTGGAGAAACTAAAACAATACAGTGAGCAAGAATATGGACACTTCTGTGATACTTATGCCGACTACAATGAGCTGTTTCATCACTTTGACTATCAGTTAACGCAACTGGAAAATGAAGGTTTCATACGTCCCAATCCTGTAGACTTACCGCGTACTAGACGTTTTGTACTGCTTTGTTTGCTGCCTGTGGTGATAGTGGCTTTCTTCTTGCTGGCCTATCAGTTATGGCAACCTGTGACGTTTAGGGTCGAACTGAAGGAGAATATATCTACCACACTGCCCTTTCGGGGAGCTACGCTCACACTGAAGTATGCCGATGTAGTGGAAACCCGTGAACTGGCTACGTTGCAAGAGGTGGTGGAATTTGAAGGCATCAACCGCAAGTATGCTTGGCTCGACGACTTCACGCTAAGTTTCAAAGCTAAGGGGTATATGCCTGTAGATACTACACTAAGTTACACCAATACTTGTTTTCTAAGCATCTGTCGTAATAATGATGCTGGTGTGCTACAAGGTGTTGTGACCGACGAAGAACGACAACCCATGGCTGATGCTCGTGTACAAGTGCTGGGCTATTCTGCACAAACTGAGGCCGATGGCTCCTTCTTGATAGAGGTACCATTATCGCAGCAAGCCACTAGCTATCGTCTCACAGTGATGAAAGCAGGTTTCGAAATCTGGGATTATAATGGGGTAGCTCCGTCGCCTACCGAGCAGATGCGCATAGCCTTGCGCAAAAAATAGTATAACCTTCAAACAACAGTGTACTCATGAAAAAACTCCTACTTACAGTTGCGCTATGTGCAGCTACTTTTTGGGTTATACGTGCACAGAGCCAACGCGGCACTGTAATGATACAAAATTCTGGTAAAAAAGCCTTGCCGCAAGTAAATATAGTGATAGAGGGGGCTACACCCACTACCAGTGATGCGCGGGGCTGTTTTGAGGTACAACTACCCAATCATATAGAGGGACAGCGGCTACTTATACAACAAATAGCCTATCGTGACTGGGTGGTGGTTAATCAACATATGGTGAACCAATGGGTATATGCACCTACCAAAAACTATCGGGTAGATATGTGTGCTAAAGAGGAGTATACGGCTAGAGTTGAGCAATTCTACCAGATAGGTAAAACCAATGCGAAGGCTAAGTATACCAGTGCCATGGCTCAACTCAAACAACTCAAAGAGGAAGGTAAAGTGAATAGCGACCGCTATATGCAACGCCGGAAAGAGATACAAGCGGCTCTGAACACTGCACAAGAGATGTTAGACTGTTATGTACCTTTGCTGGTAGCTATCAATACAGACTATTTGGAACCTATAGAAAAACAGGCACAACAACTAGTGACGCAGGGAAAGCTGGATGAGGCTATCGGACTATACGAAGGATTACAATTGGAAAAAAGATTGGCTCATGACCTTGGCTTAAAGAAACAGTGGGATGAAGATATCGAAAGTATGATACCCACTGTTGAACGCTATGCACAAACATTGGTGTTACAAGGTGGTGAGGAGAGTTACCGGAAGGCAGGAGATTTATTCAAGAAGATAGCTGACAGTAGTCCCACACACATGGACCGTAATGCCGATTACGCAAACTTTGCTTATCATCAACGGAATTTTACAGATGCAGAGACTTACTACAAGAAAGCCATAGAGCACAGCAAAACACCTTATGATTTGGCTGATTGGTATACGAAACTAGGCCTTATCTATGATGATATGAACCGTTTGGATGAGAGTATCGACTACTTTGACAAAGCACAACAATTGCTCGAAAAGTTACCGCGGAACATACTGGCTACAGCCGAACTTACTGTAAACCTTGATATCAACTTATCGACTGTACTCTTTAAAATGGTACGTAAGGGTACTCCCGAAACAAAATTGAAAGGTTGCCGAATAGCGCTCAATTCGCTTAAAGAGGCTGTGGAGATACTATTAGCTTTAGGACCTGAGGAGGCACCGGATTACGAATCGAAGCTCATGGTTTGTTATCAAAACATGACTACTATCTGTGGAGTGATGGGCGACAAGAAGGGACTGGCACAAGCTCAAGCAGGCATCGCTAAACTTAAGATGAATGATGCTAAACCCAATACGCAAGTGGAATATTGGGTGGCGATAGGAAACAATGCTCACTACAATAAAAAATATGATGAGATGCTGGCAGCCTATCAAAAGGCCGATGAGATCATAGAAAAACTGTATCGCAATAACCCAAATCAGTATAAGATAGGGCGTGTCACAGTTTATCAATTGCTAGCAACTGCCTATTATGAATTAGGTCGTTATGTCGAGGCTGTGGATATTGACGAAGAGGGATTGGCTATCTTTAACACCCTTCCTGATAGGGAAAAAGACACACATCGCGAGCTCTATTACAACTTATATTACAACCTCTTTCAGTGCTACTATTACACTCAACAGCATAATGAGGCCTACGATGCTATTGAAAAGATTCATCCTTTCTTGAAAACCGATGAACCACAATATGCTGTAAATATATGGTTTACAGCTCTCAATGCTGCCTACAATTTGGGACGCTACGAAATTATGAAATATGCTAAAGAGATCATTGAAACCCTTAAGGTGTGTCAAGATAACGAGACTTTTTATTCGCAGGTTAATGCTTGTTATGCTTTATTGGGTGGACTCTTTTTTGATACAGGTCATGTAGATACGGCTTTTTATTTTTATGATCTTAGCGATAAATGTGCTGCTCAACACGGACATACTCGTATGCTGGCTTATAATAAATTCAACCGCCTGCTGATTCGTTTTACATGTCATCAGGCGCAAGAAGTCATTAGCGGTGCTCCTGCTCTAGAAATAGAGTTGAAACAACAGCAGGCTGATGATGACAGTTTTGCACAGTTAAAGTACATTCAAATGACGGCTCATATGATGCTGGGACAATGGGATGAAGCTGATCGTATCTCTCAACTCATGAATCAGATGCCACCTCAAGATGCTGCTGCCGGACGTGCCCGTGCGCTATTGGCCCAGGCTGTGCTATGTATACACACTAAACAGGAGGCAAAGCCCTATTTTGATCGTTTTATGATCGAGACCGAAGATGCACGCCGATATAGCCTCTTCAGGTATTACGAATTGATGGCTGACTACTATTTTGTTCGCCTCTATTATACTATGCAGGATAAACAATATGAACAGGCTAATGAAATTACTTCCAAGCTGGCTGATATTGTGAATAGCTTGACCGAGGAATCTCCTATTCGAGGCGTTTATATGCAAATACAGTTCCTGAACAAATGCGGAGATTTGGCTTACTTCACTCACCACTATCAGAAGGCTCTCGATATATATGAAAGTACTATCTCTTTATTTTATGAATATCATGCAAACTCAAAAGTGCAATGTTATACCTATATGTATGACTGGGTGTCGACATTACTGCTAGATAATGATTTTTATAAAGCAGAGCAAACCATGCGACAGATGGGAACAGCCCGTCAGGGGATCATTCAGCAGGCCTTCATACTAGCACTTCATGTTTTACATACCGATGTCCAAGCGGGTAAAGAACTGGTGGCTCATCTCAAAACTCGTAAGTTGTATAAAAGTGAAGAGTTTTATGCTCCGGTTTTATTGCTTTACAGTAAACAGATGAAGGATCGCATAGGTCAAGACTATCAACCTACACTAAATCTACTCATTCAGTTGTTGTCATGAGAAAATATTTGTTGTCATCAGTTTTTTGTGGGCTATGTGTTCTTGGTATTCAGGCTCAAGTTACACTCAAAGGAGTGGCTGTGAAAATGAACTCTGATTTTACTCCTGTAGCAGGAGTAGAGGTTGTTGTACAAGGTGGTGTGCCTACTCTCACTGATGGCGCGGGTACTTTTATACTGAAACTACCTCACATGGAATCGGGCGACCTTCTTTTTGATATCCGTATCAGCAAACAGGGTATGGAGATCGTTAATCTCAAAGAGGTAGAGCAATGGGTGGCAAGTGGAGATATACTCTATAAAGTAGTACTCTGTCCGAAAGGGTATATTGAGCAGAGCAGGCGCAAATTCTACAACATAGGCAAGAGTTACTATCAGCGGGAGTATGAACGCAAATTGCAGGAACTCCGTGTGACACGTGAGTTGCAGCAGGCAGATATTGCTACTTTTGAACAAGAGATGTCACAACTCAGTCAGGAGTATGATAAGCGTATGAAGTTGCTGGATTACTATGCCGATAAGTTTGCACGTATCAACAAGGACGAGCTGTCGGCCATGGAGCGACAAGCTATGGCATTGGTAGAGAAGGGAGACATTGATGGTGCTATACACATCTATGAAGCATCGGGTATTGTGGAACAATTTAGTAACAAAATGGCGCAACGTGATTCATTGTAACAGTCATTGCAAACTACCCGTAGGCTCATTAAACAGCAGTTGGAGTGGTACGAAAAAGAGGGAGGCAGTGTATCTCAAGAAAAAGCGATTCAGCTTAAGCAGGCGTTACAACAACTAGAGGAAAAGTACAAACTAATGAATAGAAAATGAAGTAAGCACTATACAAAGATTGTGTACTTTTAATCTGGCAGTGACACTACCAGCCGTAATCCATAATCAATATCCCATCGTTGCGGATTCACTCCGTAGCGGCTGGTGACTTTACAATATTTCTCGAAGGTATAATAACTACCTCCACGCAACACTTTATGCGTATCTTTTTCGCATATAACCGGAGCGATGTTTCCGGTAAAAGGAACCTTTCTGTCATACCAGTCCATACACCATTCATATACGTTTCCACTCATGTCATAAAGTCCCAGTTCGTTGGGCTTCTTCGTCCCTGTTTCTTTGGACACGTAAGTATTATAATATTTTTCTCTAAACCAGGCAACCTGTTCTGCATTATTGCTGCCGGCATAGATGAAATTCTTGGTTTTTAGTCCCCCACGTGCTGCATATTCCCATTCTGCTTCGAAGGGGAGACGGAAGGGTAGACCGCTTAATTGAGAAAGTTTTTTGGTAAACCGTTGAGCGTTGAACCAATTGACTTGGTCTACCGGATAGTTACGTCTGTGTTGGTTAGAAGGATTTTCTCCCATAATGACATACCATTCATCCTGACTAACTTCATATCGGTTGATGAAAAAAGAGGCTACATCCACGGGATAGTTGTTGTTGTCTCCGAGATTGGCTGTACCACCTTCCACATAAACCATATTCCATAGTATATAGCGTATAACCTCTTTTTGTTCTTTATTTATTGTCGGCGACCAGTGCAAGGCTTTTTCCAATTTGGAGGGGAGAGTGTCAATAATACTTGCTTCTCTTCGACATTTATCGTGGTATCGTTGCCACATTTGTTGTTCTTGCGCTCTGCTTGATAATGCGATTCCTTGTAATAGAAAGCAAATGATTATAGTTTGTTTGGTGTACTCTTTTATCATGATAATTGTATGTTTATTTATTGGACGAACTAAAGTAGCAATGACTGCAATAGTAACACTTAAATTTATTTAATATTTTTCGCTAAGAAATGATCTTTGTGATGATAACCCTCATACGTTGAAAACCCAAAATTTCTTCCTGCATTGAATAAATGCCTTTTTTTCATTAAAATCCTCTTTCTTTTAGGCAATAATCGTGGCGCGTTTGTTATTTATAAATAAGAAGATCAATTATTTAAATAGAATGAACATGAAGAAAAAATTAGCAGGAGTTGCATTGGTGTTGGCTGCCGTCTCTTTGATGAGTATACAGCCTGTAGAAGCATGTACGCGTGCAGTGTATATAGGCCCTGACCAGATGGTGGTAACAGGACGTACAATGGACTGGAAGGAAGATATCATGACGAATATCTATGTATTTCCGCGTGGCATCCAACGTATGGGACATAACAAAGAGAAAACTGTGAACTGGACTTCCAAATATGGAAGTGTGATTGCTACAGGATATGATATAGGTACTTGTGACGGAATGAACGAGAAAGGATTAGTGGCTAGCCTGCTTTTCTTGCCGGAATCCATTTACTCTCTTCCCGGCGATACCCGTCCGGCAATGGGCATCAGCATTTGGACACAGTATGTGCTTGATAACTTTGCCACGGTACGCGAAGCGGTGGATGAATTGAAAAAGGAGACTTTCCGCATTGATGCTCCCCGTATGCCGAATGGAGGACCGGAGTCTACCTTACATCTGGCCATAACCGATGAAACAGGCAATACGGCTGTATTGGAATATCTGGATGGGAAATTAAGTATTCACGAAGGAAAAGAATACCGGGTGATGACAAATTCTCCTCGATATGAACAGCAGTTGGCCATTAATGATTACTGGAAAGAAATCGGTGGCTTACAGATGTTACCGGGAACCAATCGGGCAAGCGACCGTTTTGTACGGGCTTCATTCTACATTCATGCTATTCCACAAATTGCGGATGCAAAGATTGCAGTTCCCAGCGTGTTGAGTGTGATGCGTAATGTTTCCGTGCCATTTGGTATTAATACACCGGAGAAGCCTTATATATCTTCTACCCGTTGGCGTTCTGTATCCGATCAGAAGAATAAGGTATATTATTTCGAATCTACCCTGACTCCGAATTTGTTTTGGCTGGATTTGAAGAAGATTGATTTTAGTCCGAAAGCCGGCATTAAGAAACTGTCTCTGACAAAGGGCGAAATTTATGCGGGTGATGCAGTGAAGGATTTGAAAGACAGCCAATCATTTATCTTCCTTTTCGAGACTCCGGTCATGTAATTTGTCAGTATGATAGATATATAAAAGAGTGGCGGACAAATGCTTGTAATCAAGCTTGTCCGCCACTCTTTTATATGTATCGTTTATAACTTGATTGTTATTTATCCGCTTTATCGTCTGGCATATTCCTGATGAAACTCTATGACTGCCTCTATCCCTTTCCGGAATATGTCCAGCGAGAAGTTTTCGTTGGGTGAATGGATCGCATCCGATTCAAGTCCGAAGCCCATCAATACGGTTTTGATTCCCAATACCTGTTCGAAAGTAGAGATGATGGGAATACTTCCGCCACGGCGTACCGCCAACGGCTTTTTCCCGAAAGCGATCTCGAAACCTTTCTCTGCTGCCTGATAGGCAGAAAGTGAAATCGGGCACACATATCCTTGTCCCCCGTGCATGGGAGTCACTTTTACCTGTACTGTATCAGGCGCGATACTAAGAATATAATCTGCGAACATTTGCGAAATCTTATGGTGATCCTGATGCGGTATTAACCGGCAAGATACTTTAGCATAAGCCTTTGAAGGCAGTACGGTTTTAGAACCTTCTCCTGTATATCCGCCCCAAATGCCACATACGTCAAAAGACGGACGGCAACTGTTACGTTCCAATGTGCTATATCCTTTTTCTCCGAAAAGCTCTTTTACACCGATTGCTTCTTTGTATTTCTTTTCGTCAAAAGGAATATGGGCTATCATTTCCCGTTCGGCTTGCGGCACTTCTTCCACATCATCGTAGAATCCGGGAACAGTGATACGTCCGTTGGCATCCGTTATTTTGCTGATAATCTGGCAAAGTACGTTGATCGGATTGGCTACCGCACCCCCGAAATGCCCGGAATGCAAGTCGCGATTCGGTCCCGTCACTTCTATTTCCCAATAAGCCAGCCCGCGCAGACCAGTAGTCAATGAGGGCAGTTCAGCTCCTAGCATACTCGTATCCGACACCAGAATAACGTCTGCTTTCAGCAATTCTTTATGTTCTTCGCAGAAAGCTTCCAGACTGGGTGAACCTATTTCTTCTTCACCCTCGAAGATGAACTTCACATTATTCTTCAGTAATCCGTTTTTGACGAGATATTCAAATGCTTTCACCTGAATGAACGATTGTCCTTTGTCATCATCCGCTCCACGTGCCCAGATATGTCCGTCACGTATTTCCGGTTCAAACGGTTCGCTTTTCCAGAGTTCCAATGGTTCGGCCGGCATCACATCGTAATGAGCGTAGATTAATACAGTCTTTGCATCCGGGTTCACGATCTTTTGAGCGAAAACAACCGGATTGCCCTGTGAGGGCATTACCAATGCTTCGTCCACACCTGCTTCCAATAACAGCTGTGCCCAGCGTTGGGCGCAAGCCAGCATATCGTCGTGATGTTCCGGCAGAGCACTGATACTGGGAATACGGATGAGGCTGAACAAGTCATCCATCATCTTTGGTTCGTGTGCTGCTATGTATTTCTGAATCTCGTTCATTAGAGTTGCGTCGTTTTATCCAGTAAGTAATAATCGAGTATGGTCATGGCGGCCATTGCTTCTACGATAGGTACGGCACGAGGTAGTACACAAGCGTCATGACGTCCGCGTGCTTTCAGAGTGGTGTCGACGCCATCAATGTTGACAGTTTCCTGTTCCATCAGCAGCGTGGCAATCGGTTTGAACACTACACGGAAATAAATATCCTGACCATTACTCAATCCCCCCTGAATACCTCCGGAGTGATTGGTATGCGTCTCGATCCGTCCGTTATTGTTATAGAAAACATCGTTCTGTTCAGAACCTTTCATTTTCAAACCCTTGAATCCTTCACCGTATTCGAATGCTTTGGCAGCGTTGATGCTTAACATGGCGTTACCCAGGGCAGCATGAAGTTTACCGAAAACAGGTTGTCCCAATCCGATGGGGCATCCCTTAATGACACAGGTCAGTGTACCTCCGATGGTATCGCCTTCACCTTTTACCTTATATATAAGGTCTGCCATTTCTTTTGCTTTTTCAGGGTCCGGGCAACGTACATCGTTGGTTTCTATCAGGTCGAAATTATAGTCCGAGTAAGTACCCTCAAGCTTGATAGGACCTACCTGTGAGGTATAGGCAGTGATATTGACTCCCAGTTGGCGGAGTGCCAGCTTAGCCAATGCACCGGCTACAACGCGCGAAATCGTTTCGCGTGCAGAGGAACGTCCGCCGCCGCGATGGTCACGGATTCCATACTTCACCGTGTATGTGTAATCAGCGTGTGAAGGACGATATACATTTTTCAGATTGTTGTAGTCATTGGGGTGTTGGTTTTCATTCCAAACGATAAAACCGATAGGACACCCGGTTGATTTCCCCTCAAAAATACCTGAAAGAAACTCTACTTTATCAGCTTCTTTGCGTGGGGTGGTAAGGATTGATTGTCCCGGACGACGGCGATTTAGTTCTTGTTGTACAAATTCTTCGTCGATGGTAATTCCTGATGGGAATCCGTCAATCACTCCTCCAATTCCTTTTCCATGAGACTCACCGAAGCTGGTGAGCCGAAAGATATTGCCAAATGAATTAAACATAGTTGTGGCTTTTTTTAAAAATTACTATATGCAAATATAACAAAGTTTTCGGTAAGAAAGTTGCGAACTCGAAATAACTTCGAAAAAGGAAGCATATTGAACCTTTTTTCTTCTTTTTAGTTTATAAAGGACGAATTTATTGTAATAACTAAACCAAAGACGTATGAAAAAGAATCTATTGTATTTATGGGCATTGGTATGTTCTCTTACTCTCTTTGCTGCTTGTAGCAGTGATGACGACGATAGTGATAACAAGAATAATGAGAATCCTCCCGAAGAGGAAGCTGTGATAACGGCTCCGGATGTAATCGGAACGTATTGGGGAAATCTGGATATATCCATGATACCGGATGGCTCCGATCAGGAAATTGTCATCGGCGACGGAATAGAGAAGTTTATCACGCTTTCGCAGGTCAGCAATACGGAAGTGAAGATTGAACTGAAGGATTTTGAATTGTTCATCAACCAGCAGATATTGAAATTTGGAGATATTGTCATTGATAAATGTGAAGTGAAAAAGGGGGAAGGTATGTCTACATTCACCGGACAGCAAGATCTTACATTTGAAGGAGATGCTGCCTCTTTGGGTACTTGTCCTGTAACAGTTACGGGAACTGTAGAAGGTGGAAATGCAGACATGACTATTAATGTGAAAGTGCCTGCATTGCAACAGACGGTGAAAGTAACCTACTCCGGAGTGAAGCAGGTGGCAGAGCCTAGCGGGACTTAAAAAGCATACCCGAAACCTATATTCAAGTAGATGGGGTACATGGCAAAAGTGACTGTATTAAAATTGTTTTTAAATATATCATTCAATCCCCAGGTAAGATCGGCATACACATTGAGGTGCTTGAAGGCTCGCCATCCGGCTCCTACCTGTAATCCCCACTGGAAATGTCTTAAATCGTCCGAGAAATCGTATGTTGCAATTTTGCCGTCGGTAAACTCTACTTTCGGACCGGTAGGATCATCTTCCCGCAAATATCCTTCATATACGTGTCCTGAAAATTCTCTTGAAAGCAGATAGGAGAAATAAGGCCCGGCTTTGATGTTCCACCGGTTGGTTAGTTTGTAGGTAGCCATCAGAGGTATTGTCAGTCCGGCGGTATGTACTTTGGTTTTTACTCCGCCTGTCCATACTCCGCTGATTCTTTCACCTCCCTGCCCGAGAATCTCCATATTATAATTCTTCACGGTGGCTTCGGTAGTCATTGCTTTGTTTTCAAGCCGCAATCCGACTATAATTCCAAGCTTATTCTGAACGGCAATCCATTTGGTCACTTCGCCTCCTATACTGATAGCTAATGTCGGGTTATATCCGTCAATGGAACGGATTTCTACCGGAAGAGGAAGCGGGGCTGTGCCGCCAATACTGAAACCTGCTTTTATCTCATATTCCAGTCCGTGAAGGGCGGAACGGATCAGTGTTTCATTTCGATCAACCTGTGCATAGCCGGGGAGGGCTATTCCTATACAGGTTAGTAAACTGAATATATACGGATAGATTTTCATCGTTCTTGTTGTTATAAAGTTATTTAATTCCGTTCGTTTGATAACGTGCGCATTTTGTATGAGTACATTACTTGAGCACACTATCAGCGTATTTCTGTGGAAAATCCTTCATCGGAATTCCGCTAATTTTCCGAGTGATAGATCAACTCGGCCTCGTCGATTAGTAATGTACTCCCGATTGCTCCGTTAAAATGATCCCCTTCCAAGCTTGAGGTGAACACGATGGCTATGTTATATTTCCCATTCCTTAGTTTCTCCTTATCTATGAATTTTCCGGGGAGAGTGATGAAAGGAAGTTTAAAGTAAGTCCATTCATTCGTTTCTTTGGCATTATCAATCCGTGCTGTTGAAATCAGGTTCGGACTGGTGAATGCATTTGTTCCATCAAGAGTGGGAACGGATTCGCTCGTTTCGTACATGATGGCATATATGTCACAGATGTCCCGTTTCCCGTTCACGGGCTTTCCGCCCTCTGTAAACTGATCTCCCGCTTTGTATTTATAATAACCTGCCAGATAAGTGGGCACATGCCGGAAAGGAAGGCCGAATTTGGTCGCTTTCAGCGGATTGCTCATTGCGTTGCTCACATCGAAAGAACCGATAAACAGATTTCCTGCCGCAATAGGCATTCCTGCTATCTGACCGAAGAATCCGGTACTGCGTGTCACTAAAGAGAGGCATTTGCCGACTTTTCCGTCCGTTATTTGGAAAGTGGGATAATCATCGGCTGTTTTAGCTACTCCGGTCATGGCGTAGCCCGCATTTCCGCTGGCCCATTCCATGACGACTTTATCTCCTTCGCGTTCCACAAATATATAGTACTTCTTTCCGCCTAGTGTATCTTCGAAATTATAGTTCGTGGCAAGCTCCGTATCGATAACTGATACGATATATGTTTTCTTCCAAACACCGTCGGCGGCTGTGACAGTATATTCCTGTGGGGTACTGAAATTTCGTTCTGTACCGCTAAGCGGACTGATCGTAGCTCCCGGAGTCAGGGTAAATTCAGGCTTAAGTTCTGAAATATCAGTTCCCGGACCGACAAAGATTGAGATGGAATTATTATTAATGATAGGACTGGTTGTCATGGCTACTCCCGGTAGTATGCAACTTAATATGTCTGCTTCTGCATTGAGAGCTTCTTCGCGGATACAGGAAGAGGAAACAATAGCCAGTAGCAAATAGAAAATTACGTGTTTTGCTTTCATTTTTCTATCAATTCTTTCTGTTAAAGTTTAGTGTAGGGGAGATTTTATAACAATATGAGATTTTATTTGTTCATTATAGAATGTTGGAAAAGAAAGAATTTCCTATTTTTGTGGAACCAAAATTTATAAGTCCATGACTGAATCAGAAAGAAGGCAAATTATAGAATTGATTAAGAAAGAGGTCATTCCGGCTATTGGATGTACGGAACCTATCGCAGTGGCGCTTTGTGTAGCTAAAGCTGCCGAAACACTGGGAGCGAAACCGGAAAAGGTAGAAGTCCTGTTAAGTGCTAATATATTAAAGAATGCCATGGGAGTCGGAATACCGGGAACTGGTATGGTCGGACTTCCCATAGCTGTTGCTTTGGGTGCGTTGATTGGCAAATCAGACTATCAGTTGGAGGTGTTGAGGGACTGTACGCCGGAAGCAGTGGAACAAGGAAAACTGTTCATCGCAGAAAAACGGATTTGTATTTCTCTAAAGGAAGAGATTACGGAAAAACTTTATATCGAAGTAATCTGTAAAACGGGAGATAAAACAGCTAAAGCCATCATTGCCGGTGGGCATACTACCTTTATATATATAGCCAGGGATGAACAAACGTTGCTCGACAAGCAACATACGGTCAGTGAGGAAGAGGAAGAGGCTTCGCCCGAATTAAACTTGCGTAAAGTCTATGACTTTGCACTGACTGCTCCGCTGGATGAGATCCGCTTCATCCTTGATACAGCCCGCTTGAACAAAGCTGCTGCCGAGCAAGCCTTTAAAGGTAACTACGGACATTCTTTAGGTAAAATGCTTCGGGGAACTTATGAGCATAAAGTGATGGGGGATAGCGTGTTTTCTCATATCCTCTCTTATACGTCAGCTGCTTGTGACGCCCGAATGGCCGGTGCTATGATTCCTGTCATGAGTAATTCCGGCAGTGGTAACCAAGGAATATCCGCTACACTCCCCGTTGTTGTTTTTGCCGAAGAAAACGGAAAGAACGAAGAGGAACTGATCCGTGCTTTAATGTTAAGCCATCTCACTGTTATATATATTAAACAAAGTTTGGGACGTTTGTCTGCTTTGTGTGGCTGTGTGGTAGCTGCCACAGGTTCCAGTTGTGGAATCACCTGGTTGATGGGAGGAAACTACAATCAGGTTGCCTTCGCCGTTCAAAACATGATTGCTAATCTGACAGGAATGATTTGTGACGGTGCAAAACCGAGTTGTGCTTTGAAAGTAACCACCGGAGTTTCGACAGCCGTATTATCTGCCATGATGGCAATGGAAGACCGTTGTGTGACTTCCGTGGAGGGAATTATTGACGAAGATGTAGATCAAAGTATCTGTAACTTGACAAGAATCGGCTCGCAGGCCATGAACGAAACGGATAAGATGGTGCTTGATATCATGACGCACAAAGGATGCTGATTTTAAGTATTAGGTATCAAGTATTAAGTATTAGCCGGAATGACGGCATAAAAAAAGTATTAAGTATTAAAACTCCAGCTATATCAGCACGAAATTAATACTTAATACTTTATACTTAATGCTTCAATTAATGACAGTGTCCGCCTTCGCAACCGCAGTCATCGCCACAGTCGCTGCCGCAGCTGTCGCATCCGCAACCGCAGCCATCACCACCACTCATCATTTTCACAAGTTCCTGAATTTCTTCGTTCGTAGCAGGACGGCTTTCCAGTATTTCACCTTCAAAGATCAGGTCGGCACCAGCCAACGGATGGTTGAGGTCAACTACTACTACATCCGGTTTGATTTCTACGACGCTGGCGTTTACGCGTTGACCGTCTCCGGTCATCAAAGGTACGATGTTACCTTCTTTAATACGTTCGCTGTCAAACTTGCCATCTATTTCAAATATATTTTTGGGGAGGTCAATGACGTGTTGTTCGTCATATTGTCCATAAGCCTTATCTGCCGGAATGGTAAAGTCAAATTTATCACCTTTAGAAAGAGCAGTTATTTGATTTTCGAAGTCTTCGAGTGTTGTTCCTAATCCTGAAATGAATTGAAAGGGATGTTCTGCTTTTGCTTCTTCGAACAACTCTTTTTCACCATCTTCCATTGTATATAGCTTATATGCAACGGTGATGTACTTGTTTTCTACTGTTTCCATCTGATATTTTTTGTTTCTGATTAATAATTCCCGGTAATCCGGGTCAACAAAGATACGAATTATTTGCTTGTCCTCCGGTATAGGGAGGGTAAATTTCAGATTATTAAGTGCTTTTGTCAGAAAAGGAAGGTGGAGTATGTACTTAGATAATAGTTGTAAATTCAACCTTTAAGTGATAAAATAGAGAAATAACACCTCTCTTTTCTTACAATTATTCGCTTTTTAGTGATTTTTTTCTTCGATTTGTTTGGAGATAATAAAAAAGCCCTTACCTTTGCAGCACGAAAATAAAGAAAAGAAGATATGAATATGTTACATACATCTATTAACCTAGCAGTTCTGCATATTATTCGCGTCGTGGTGGTGCCATCAAGAGCGTGAGAAAGGTTTTTGTGTATGTATTCGTACCATAAAAGATAGAATTTGGAGCCTTTCTCACTTGTGTGAGGGAGGCTCTTTAATTAAAAGATAGATTGAAATGAAAAAGCAATTACGCAGTTCGTTTAGTACACAAGGCCGTCGCATGGCGGGAGCCCGCGCATTATGGGCAGCCAACGGCATGAAGAAAAATCAGATGGGTAAACCCATTATCGCTATCGTCAATTCGTTCACACAATTTGTTCCGGGACATGTGCATCTGCATGAAATCGGTCAGTTGGTGAAGGCGGAGATTGAGAAGCTGGGATGCTTCGCTGCGGAATTTAATACGATTGCTATTGATGACGGTATCGCTATGGGACATGACGGAATGCTTTACTCGCTTCCTTCACGTGACATCATTGCAGACAGTGTAGAGTATATGGTTAATGCGCACAAGGCGGATGCAATGGTATGTATCAGCAACTGCGATAAGATTACCCCAGGGATGCTGATGGCGGCCATGCGCCTGAATATCCCTGCCGTATTTGTATCGGGTGGTCCGATGGAAGCGGGAGAATGGAATGGCCAGCACCTGGATTTGATCGATGCGATGATTAAATCGGCCGACGAAAGTGTCAGCGATCAGGAAGTAGCGAATATCGAGCAAAATGCTTGTCCTACTTGCGGATGCTGCTCCGGTATGTTTACCGCCAACTCGATGAACTGCCTGAATGAAGCAATCGGACTGGCTCTTCCCGGCAACGGAACCATTGTAGCGACACACGAAAACCGTACGCAACTTTTCAAAGATGCTGCGGAACTGATCGTGAAAAATGCAAAATTATATTATGAAGAAGGAGACGAAAGTGTACTTCCCCGTAGCATCGCTACCCGTCAGGCTTTCCTGAACGCCATGACGCTGGATATAGCAATGGGGGGATCTACCAATACGGTTCTTCACTTGTTGGCCGTTGCTCACGAAGCAGAGGTAGACTTCAAGATGGATGATATCGACATGCTTTCCCGCAAGGCTCCTTGTCTCTGCAAGGTGGCTCCCAATACACAGAAATATCATATTCAAGATGTAAACCGTGCTGGTGGTATCATTGCCATTATGGACGAACTGGCAAAGGGAGGTTTGATAGATACATCCGTTCGTCGGGTAGATGGAATGTCACTGGCAGAAGCCATTAACGAATATTCAATCACCAGCCCGAATGTGAGCGAAAAAGCAATTAAGAAATATTCGAGCGCAGCCGGAAATAAATTCAATCTTGTACTTGGTTCACAAGGTATGTACTATAAGGAACTGGATAAAGACCGTGCAAACGGATGTATCCGTGACTTGGAACATGCTTACAGTAAAGACGGCGGACTGGCCGTATTGAAAGGCAATATTGCTCAAGACGGTTGTGTAGTAAAAACAGCAGGTGTAGACGAAAGTATCTGGAAGTTTACCGGACCTGCCAAAGTATTTGATTCGCAAGAAGCAGCCTGTGAAGGCATCCTCGGAGGTCGAGTCGTCAGCGGCGACGTTGTCGTCATCACGCACGAAGGTCCGAAGGGCGGTCCCGGTATGCAGGAAATGCTTTACCCGACTTCTTATATCAAATCCCGTCATCTCGGAAAAGAATGTGCTTTGATTACCGACGGACGTTTCAGCGGTGGAACTTCCGGATTGAGTATCGGACATATTTCTCCTGAAGCGGCAGCTGGAGGCAATATCGGAAAAATTGTAGACGGAGACATTATCGAAATCGATATTCCGGCCCGGAAGATTAACGTGCGACTGACGGAGGAAGAACTGGCGGCCCGTCCGATGACTCCTGTTACTCGTGACCGTTATGTACCGAAGAGCCTGAAGGCGTACGCCAGCATGGTAAGCTCTGCCGATAAGGGAGCAGTGAGAATTATATAATATAGTTGGTGATAGTTGATAGGTAATAGTTAGCTGCGCAGCACTTAGCGCAATGATTGTAAACCATTCATTTTCAACTGTCATTTCTCAACTATCATTTATCATTTATCAACTATCAACTAATATGAAAGATTTAATAACAGGTGCAGAGGCTTTGATGCGCTCCTTGGAACATCAGGGAGTGACTACCATCTTTGGTTACCCCGGTGGTTCTATTATGCCTATTCGATGCCTTGTACGACCATCAAAATATATTGAATCATATCTTGGTTCGTCACGAACAGGGAGCTGCCCATGCCGCACAGGGTTATGCCCGTGTATCGGGTGATGTAGGTGTTTGCCTGGTGACGAGCGGTCCCGGAGCAACCAATACGGTAACAGGCATTGCGGATGCGATGATCGATAGTACGCCTATCGTAGTGATTGCCGGACAGGTCGGAACAGGCTTTCTTGGGACGGATGCTTTTCAGGAAGTTGACTTGGTAGGTATCACCCAGCCAATCACTAAATGGAGTTATCAGATTCGCCGTGCGGAAGATGTAGCCTGGGCGGTAGCACGTGCGTTTTACATTGCTCGTAGTGGTCGTCCGGGGCCGGTGGTACTGGACTTTGCCAAAAATGCGCAAGTAGAGAAAACGAAATACGAACCGACGAAAGTCGATTTTATCCGTAGCTATGTTCCTGTTCCCGATACGGACGAGGAGTCTGTACAGGCTGCTGCCGAACTGATTAATAACGCTGAACGTCCGCTTGTATTGGTTGGACAAGGTGTTGAACTGGGAAATGCACAGAGCGAATTGCGCGAGTTTATCGAAAAAGCGGATATGCCTGCGGGTTGTACGCTGCTCGGGCTTTCGGCATTGCCTACCGATCATCCGTTGAATAAAGGTATGTTGGGTATGCACGGCAATCTGGGACCGAATATCAATACCAATAAATGTGATGTGCTGATTGCTGTTGGTATGCGTTTTGATGACCGTGTGACCGGTAATTTGGCTACTTACGCCAAACAGGCAAAAGTGATTCATTTTGATATCGATCCTGCGGAAGTTAATAAGAATGTAAAGGTAGATGTAGCTGTATTGGGAGATTGCAAGGAAACACTGGCTTCTGTGACGAAACTTCTGAAAAAGAACACTCATACCGAATGGATTGATAGCTTCAAAGAATATGAGAAAGTAGAGGAGGAAAAAGTAATCCGTCCCGAACTTCATCCTGCCACAAACTCGTTGAGTATGGGGGAAGTGGTACGTGCGGTAAGTGATGCTACTCACCATGAAGCTGTTTTGGTAACAGATGTAGGTCAAAATCAGATGATATCTGCACGCTACTTTAAATATACGAAAGAACGCAGTATCATTACTTCCGGAGGACTTGGAACAATGGGCTTCGGGCTTCCCGCAGCTATCGGGGCAACTTTCGGAGCACCGGAACGCACCGTATGCGTATTTATGGGAGATGGCGGACTGCAAATGAATATTCAGGAACTGGGTACGATTATGGAGCAGAAGGCTCCGGTGAAGATTATCTGCCTGAACAATAATTACCTAGGAAACGTACGTCAGTGGCAAGCTATGTTTTTCAACCGTCGCTATTCGTTTACCCCGATGTTGAATCCGGATTATATGAAAGTGGCCTCGGCTTATGATATTCCTTCCAAACGTGCTTTCACTCGTGAAGAACTGAAGGAAGCTATTGCTGAAATGCTGGCAACGGACGGTTCGTTCCTGCTCGAAGCTTGCGTGGTGGAAGAAGGCAATGTTTTGCCGATGACTCCTCCAGGTGGTTCGGTAAACCAGATGTTGCTGGAGTGCTAGGAGAAGTTGAGAGTTGAGAATGGAGAGTTGAGGGTTCGCATTTAAAAAATTAGAGTTATGAGTGATAAAACGTTATATACAATCATTGTTCATTCGGAGAATATAGCCGGGTTGCTGAATCAGGTAACTGCTGTATTTACCCGTCGGCAAATAAACATCGAGAGTTTGAACGTTTCTGCTTCTTCCATTAAAGGTGTACATAAGTATACAATAACAGCCTGGACTGATAAGGACATCATTGAGAAGGTAGTGAAACAGATCGAAAAGAAGATCGACGTGATTCAGGCACATTATTTCACAGAGGATGAGATTTATTTCCACGAGATTGCATTATATAAGGTGTCTACTCCTGCTTTTCAGGAGAATCCGGAAGCATCCAAGCTGATTCGTAGATACAATGCACGTATAGTAGAAGTCAATCCGGTATTTTCTATTGTCGAGAAAAATGGAATGAGCGAAGATATAACTTCGCTCTATGGTGAACTGAAGGCTTTGAATTGTGTTTTGCAGTTTGTTCGTTCGGGACGTGTAGCGATTACTACCAGCTGCTTTGAACGGGTGAATGAGTTTCTCGATGGACGGGAAGCTATGTATAACCAAAGTAAAAACCAATAAGAATAATGAGTGAAGAAAATAGAATAGGGACTTATCAGTTTGTGGCAGAACCGTTCCATGTTGACTTCAACGGACGTCTGACTATGGGGGTACTGGGAAATCATCTGCTGAATTGTGCAGGTTTTCACGCCAATGACCGTGGTTTTGGTATTGCAACGCTGAATGAGGACAATTACACATGGGTGCTTTCACGTCTGGCTATTGAGTTGGATGAAATGCCTTATCAGTATGAGAATTTCTCGGTTCAGACGTGGGTGGAAAATGTCTACCGCTTGTTTACGGACCGTAATTTTGCTATTATTGATAAGGATGGGAAGAAGATTGGCTACGCACGTTCCGTATGGGCAATGATTAATCTTAATACCCGCAAGCCTGCCGACTTGTTGACTTTGCATGGGGGAAGTATCGTAGACTATGTCTGTGATGAGCCTTGCCCGATTGAAAAGCCTTCACGCATCAAAGTGACAAGCGATCAGCCGATAGCTACCCTGACGGCAAAATACAGTGATATCGATATTAACGGACACGTAAACAGTATTCGTTATATCGAGCATATACTTGATTTGTTCCCGATTGAATTGTATAAGACCAAGCGTATCCGTCGTTTTGAAATGGCGTATGTGGCGGAAAGCTATTTTGGTGATGAACTCTCTTTCTTCTGCGATGAAGTGAACGCAAACGAGTTTCACGTAGAAGTGAAGAAGAATGGTAACGAAGTTGTTTGCCGCTCGAAAGTGATATTTGAATAAATGTGAGAATATAAAATCAATTAATAACAGATGGCGCAAGTCATCAAAAACAAAAAAAACAAAAAAAAATGGCACAGTTGAATTTTGGCGGAACTGTAGAAAATGTAGTTATCCGTGACGAATTTCCATTGGAAAAAGCTCGTGAAGTATTGAAAAATGAAACAATCGCTGTAATCGGTTATGGCGTACAGGGTCCTGGACAGGCACTGAACTTGCGTGATAACGGTTTCAATGTAATCGTTGGTCAACGTGAAGGAAAAACATATGATAAGGCAGTAGCAGACGGATGGGTTCCGGGTGAAACTTTGTTCGGTATCGAAGAAGCTTGTGAGAAAGGTACTATTGTAATGTGCCTGTTGTCTGATGCAGCAGTAATGTCTGTATGGCCTACTATCAAGCCTTACCTGACTGCAGGAAAAGCTCTTTATTTCTCTCATGGTTTTGCTATCACTTGGAACGACCGTACAGGTGTAGTTCCTCCTGCAGATATCGACGTAATCATGGTTGCTCCTAAAGGTTCGGGTACGTCTTTGCGTACTATGTTCCTCGAAGGACGTGGCTTGAACTCTTCTTATGCTATCTATCAGGATGCTACAGGCAAGGCTTACGAAAGAACTATCGCACTGGGTATCGGTATCGGTTCCGGTTATCTGTTCGAAACAACTTTCCAGCGTGAAGCTACTTCTGACTTGACAGGTGAACGTGGTTCATTGATGGGAGCTATCCAAGGTTTGTTGCTGGCACAGTACGAAGTATTGCGTGAAAACGGTCATAGTCCTTCCGAAGCATTCAATGAAACAGTGGAAGAACTGACACAGTCATTGATGCCGTTGTTTGCAAAGAACGGTATGGACTGGATGTATGCTAACTGCTCTACTACAGCTCAACGTGGTGCTCTCGACTGGATGGGCCCCTTCCACGATGCTATCAAACCGGTAGTTGAAAAGTTGTATAACAGTGTGAAGACTGGTAACGAAGCGCAGATTTCTATCGACAGTAATTCACAACCTGATTATCGTGAAAAATTGAACGAAGAACTCCGTCAATTACGCGAAAGCGAAATGTGGCAGACTGCTGTAACTGTTCGTAAACTTCGTCCGGAGAATAATTAATTAGACTAGATTATACAAGTTTTAAAAGAAGGAGAGGGCTTTTTGCTTTCTCCTTTTTTTATTAATAAGATATTTAAAATGGGTAGGTGAAACTTGCAGAAACTTTTTTTGAAAAATATATCAATAATGTGATTAAAATATGCAAGTTTATGTTTATATTTGCACCATCAAATAAAATGAACGAGAAGTATGATGTGTTTTAACTTACCCCAAAGAATGATTAACATTGCTAAATTAGCATGTGTTATCGGTGTTGTTTCTGTTGTTTTCTCAAGCTGTTTACAGAAAGATGTATATGATCCTGCTAATTCAGGAGATAAAGAAGAAGTTACTTTAGATAACTATTTCGACTTTGCCACTACTAAGAATATTCAATTGAATATTGATTATGGAAAGGAATGTCCTAGGGCTTATTTTGAAGTTTATGCTGAAAATCCGCTTTCTTATGTGGCAGAAGGCGGTCAGATTATAAAGAAAGCAGGGGTTTCACACATTGCAACCGGATTTACAGATATACAAGGACGTTATATCAAACCGGCTTCTTTCCCGACAGCAGTTTCAGAAGTTTATATTTATTCTCCGGATTTTGGTGTGCCGACTTTGTATAAAACTAAAGTTGTCGGTTCGGATGTCAGCGCAAAAATAACCTTTGAGAATGCTCTTGATGTAACTGCTGTGGATTCATCAACGAGAAGTGCACAAACAAGATCTTCTTTGAAATTTATTACAAATGTAATTCCGAATGTATTAGGAACTTGGAATGTAAATACTGGTAGGCCTAACTATCTGGATGCTTCCAAAAAAATAAATGTGGATGCAACGCTTAAGAGTTATATAACGACATATTTTCCGGAAGGAAAGAATAATGTAGGAACTAATTTAGTCTCTGATGATGCTGATATTCTGATAAAAGAAGATGCGAATGTCGTTGTCAACTATTTCGGAGGAGATACAGGTGCGCAAAGTGTGTTTGCTTACTATTGTTATTCGGAAAATGCCAGTATTGATAAAATAAGACAAGCTGCAAAGCATGCATGTGTAATCTTCCCTAATGTACATAAAAGTAGTCTGGGTAATTATAGTGGGGTTGCGGTGAATTTGAAATATATTGATGAGACAGGCAGCTTTCCGGAAGAAGAACCGGAACGTATCCCAGCAGGTACAAAGATTGGTTTCCTAATTTGGAATGACGGTTGGAGAGGTGTTAAGGCTAATGGGAATATGTTCTACTCAACCAAATCTTTGAATAGTGACAAAATTTCTCACACTGCAATTTTTGCAGCAAAAAATAAAGCAGGTGATAGAGTGAATGTTATCACTATGGAAGACTGGAAAAACGGTGAAAATGACTATAATGATGTTGCTTTCGTTATCTCTTCTAATCCTATTGCTGCTATTGAAGTTCCGGATGTTCCTAATCCGGGTGATCGACAAGGAACAGAAAAGTATTCTGGAGTGCTTGGCTTTGAAGATAACTGGCCTGAACAAGGAGATTATGACTTGAATGATGTAGTCATGAAATATCAGTCAAGTGTTGATTATAATATAGATAATAAAGTTCTTAATATTATTGATAAGTTCACCTTGGCTTGGACGGGAGCTAATTATAAGAACTCGTTTGCTTATGAAGTTCCTTTCGATTTGAGTAAAGCTTCTAAAGTAACGGTTAATGGTAGTGAAGCTTCTTCCTATTCAGGTAATGTGATAACATTATTCAAGGATGCTAAAGCTGAATTGGGAGTATCCAATGTGAATGCGGAGGATATGATTAATCAGAATATTCAAGAGAAGACATATACGGTATCCATACAATTTAATAACCCTACTCTTGATAAATCAGTGGTGGTAGCTCCTTATAACCCTTTTATAAAAGTATTCAACTCTGCCACAGAAGTCCATCTGACAGATCATAAGCCGACGACTGGTGCGAATAATCGTTTCCCTTCTGGAGCTGATATTTCTCGTGGTGATGTAGATGGTACCTATTTCATTTGCAAAGATGGTTTTCCGTTTGCAATTCATGTAGATGCTCGTTTGGACGCTTCTATTTTGAATTTAGATCTTAAAAAGGAGAATCAGCGCATTGATAAAACATATCCTAAATTTGCAGAATGGGCAAAAACGCGCGATCCGCAAATAAAATGGTGGAAATAGTTGGAGCGCATTAGAATAATCGACTATCTTTGAGGATGAAAAATTAAGAATAGTACTGATGTAAAATATTGTTTGTTTTGTTTGTGTTAAAAAAAGTGTGGTTTCGGGAGAAAGTGTGCTTTGTTAAAAGGAGGATTAAGTATTTAATCCTCCTTTTTAATGAATAACATCAACCTTTTATAGAAAGGATGCTTGGCAAGGGTGGAGGCATCTCCTAATATAACAAGTTTCATTCGTGCCCGCGTAATCGCTACATTCATTCTTCGCAAGTCATTTAGAAATCCGATTTGTCCGTCCTCGTTGGCACGTACGAGACTGATGAAAATAACGTCTCGCTCCTGTCCCTGAAAGCCGTCTACCGTATTCACGGTGATGAGGCTGCGGAAAGGACGTAAAAAGCTGCTTCCTTTTATTTTTCCTCTCAAATATTGCACTTGTGCCTTGTATGGCGAAATCAGACCGAAATCAATTCTTTCATCCAGTATTCGCTCTTTGCCGATACGTTCAATGTAAGTTTCCAGTTCTTGTAGTAGTAGGTTGGCTTCCTGCTTATTGATGCGTCCGAAGCTTTCGCCTACAAAATCTTCGTGAAAGTCCATCTCTGAAGTATCGATCCAGTTCATGGGAGTGTCGAAATCAAGAATCCCCCGATAGCGTGCTTCCGGAGCAGCTTCCAGTTCTCCGTGATAAAACCAGTCGGAGGGAAACTGCATGATGGTTTCATGCATTCTGTACTGTACTTTTAATAGAGAGACCGCGGAAGGTTTTTGCTGAACCACTTTTTCCATTAACGTATGATCCAATCCTCCACGGGAAGCTTCTATACATTTGATAGTCGGCGGAAGTTGACAATGATCTCCTGCAAGGATGACCCGGTCTGCTTTGCGGATAGCGATCCAGCAGGCAGCTTCGAGGGCTTGTGCAGCTTCGTCGATGAATAAAGTCGGAAAACGACGTCCGTTGAGCAGGCGGTGGTTGCTGCTGACTAGGGTAGAAGCAATCACGCGGGCACTGTCGAAAAGATCGGCATTGATTTGTATTTCCAACTCCGTGGCACGGTCGCGGAGACGACTCATGCGATTACGCATCCCTTCCCGTTCAGAATAACTACCCCGGCGCATCCGGCTACCCATTTCGCGGATAGATTTACGGATTCCCCAAAGCTCCGGATAGGCAGGATGACTTTCAAACCGGCGTTCGTAGGTGGATGAAAGCATTTTGTCGTTGACCCGGGTTGGATTTCCAATGCGGAGCACGGGGACTCCCCGATCTACCAGTTTCTCACAAATCCAGTCGACAGCCGTGTTGCTTTGCGCACAAACAAGCACTTGTGGTTCCCGATGCAATGTTTCGTAAATCGCTTCGACAAGAGTCGTTGTCTTTCCGGTTCCCGGAGGACCGTGAACAATAGATACGTCACGCGTACAGAGCACCTTGTTAACAGCTGTTTCCTGTGTACTGTTCAACCATGGAAAGCGGACGGGATATAATTCGCGGAATCCCGGCTTTTGGGTACCCAGCAAAATGTCGCGCAGTTCCGCCAGGCGGTTGTCCTTGGCACGTATCGTGTCTTCCAGTGCCTCGAACATGGCCCGGTACGATGTTTCGTCAAAATAAAGTTGTACCCCCAGTATACCGTCAGTTTGCAGTTCCGCTAAAGCTCCCGCTCCGGGGAGTACTACGACCATTCGTTCTTCGTCGGCAAAGCTGACGGTAGCGATGAAATCCATATACTTCACTTTTCCTTCGAATGACTGGTGGAAAAAGCAAACAGGACGGCCAAACTCAAAGGAATGCTCTATTTCTTTATTTTCGGTCCGTGTAATATCTATTACAAGCTGATTCAGCGAATTGTAGTAACTTCGGCCAAGAGAGACAGGATACCAGCAGAGACCGCGCTTCACTTTACGGGCAACGCCCATTGTTTCGGTCTGCCGCTTAAATTCTTCCTTCTCATATTCATACTCCATCCGCAGGAGGAGTTGCTGTTGCTGAAGGTCTATAATGGGACTTTTCGGATTATTACTCATAATAGGCGCAAAGGTAACAAATCTTCGTTCCGGGTAGAAAAAATATTTCATTTTGTTAAACATTACTCGAACGTCGTTCGTTATTTTAATAGATAGACTAAAAAAACAAAAAGCAATATGGTATATGATGTGACTATGTTAGAAGCTTTCTACGCTGCTTATAAAGGAAAGGTAGAACACGTACGGGCTATACTAAAACGCCCTTTGACGTTGGCCGAGAAGATTTTGTATGCTCATCTGTATGATGTAGCCGATTTGAAAGATTACAAACGGGGGGAGGATTATGTGAATTTCCGTCCCGATCGTGTGGCTATGCAGGATGCAACTGCGCAGATGGCTTTGCTTCAATTTATGAATGCAGGTAAGGATCAGGTGGCTGTGCCTTCGACAGTACATTGCGATCACTTGATACAGGCGTATAAAGGTGCAAAGGCGGATATTGCTACGGCAAGACTAACCAATGAAGAAGTATACGACTTCCTCCGTGATGTATCTTCCCGTTATGGCATCGGCTTCTGGAAACCGGGAGCAGGAATTATCCATCAGGTAGTGCTCGAAAACTATGCTTTCCCTGGCGGTATGATGGTGGGAACAGACTCTCATACGCCTAATGCAGGCGGACTGGGCATGGTGGCTATCGGTGTCGGTGGCGCGGATGCCGTGGATGTGATGACAGGAATGGAATGGGAGCTGAAAATGCCGAAGATTATCGGTGTCCGTCTGACCGGAAAACTAAGCGGTTGGACCTCTCCGAAAGACGTGATTCTGAAGCTGGCCGGCATCCTTACCGTAAAAGGAGGAACGAATGCTATTATCGAATATTTTGGTCCCGGAACCGAATCCCTTTCTGCTACCGGGAAAGCTACCATTTGCAATATGGGTGCCGAAGTTGGAGCTACTACCTCTTTATTCCCGTTTGACGGACGCATGGCTACTTATTTGAGAGCTACCGGAAGAGATTGTGTAGTCGATTGGGCTGAATCTGTTGGTGCAGACCTTCGTGCAGACGACATTGTGACCGACGAACCATCCAACTATTACGACCGTGTGATTGAAATAGATTTGTCAGAACTCGAACCTTATATAAACGGGCCGTTTACACCGGATGCCGCTACTCCTATCTCTGAATTTGCAGAAAAAGTGTTATTGAACGGCTACCCCCGTAAAATGGAGGTGGGCTTGATAGGTTCATGTACCAATTCTTCTTATCAGGATTTGAGCCGTGCAGCTTCTCTGGCAAAGCAGGTGACAGAAAAGAATTTGAGCGTCGCTTCTCCGCTGATCGTCAATCCGGGTTCGGAGCAAATCCGGGCTACTGCTGAAAGAGACGGTATGATTGAAGCTTTTGAACGGCTGGGAGCCACGATTATGGCAAATGCCTGTGGACCTTGTATCGGTCAGTGGAAACGTCAGACGGACGATCCGACACGAAAAAACTCAATCGTCACCTCTTTCAATCGTAATTTTGCCAAACGCGCTGACGGTAATCCCAACACATACGCGTTTGTAGCTTCTCCGGAACTAACGATGGCGTTAACAATAGCCGGTGATCTCTGTTTCAACCCGTTGAAAGACAGACTGGTGAATCATAACGGAGAAAAAGTGAAACTCTCCGAGCCTGTAGGAGATGAACTTCCTTTGAAAGGTTTTGAACAGGGAAATGAAGGGTATATTGCCCCGCACGGAGCAAAAACGGAAATCAGGGTAAAACCGGATTCCCAACGTCTCCAGCTTCTGACTCCTTTCCCGGCATGGGACGGACAGGACTTGCTGAACATGCCTTTATTGATTAAAGCACAGGGAAAATGTACTACCGACCATATCTCTATGGCAGGTCCATGGCTCCGCTTCCGGGGACATTTGGAGAATATTTCCGACAATATGCTGATGGGAGCTGTCAATGCTTTCAATGGTGAAACGAATAGTGTTTGGAATCGTTCGACAAATACTTATGGAACAGTTTCCGGTACGGCAAAGATGTATAAATCCGAAGGTATTCCGTCTATTGTTGTTGCCGAAGAGAATTATGGAGAAGGTTCCAGCCGTGAACATGCAGCCATGGAACCACGCTTCCTCAATGTACGTGTCATTTTGGCTAAGAGTTTTGCCCGTATCCACGAAACAAATCTGAAAAAACAAGGAATGCTTGCTCTTACTTTTGTAGATAAAGTAGACTATGACAAGATTCGGGAACACGATCTTTTGTCCGTATCAGGCTTAGTCCATTTCGCACCGGGGCGCAATCTGGCGATTATTCTTCATCACGAAGACGGAACGAAAGAAAGTTTTGAAGTGCAACATACCTATAATGAACAGCAGATAGCTTGGTTCCGTGCCGGTTCTGCCTTAAATACAAGATAAAAAATGAGCAAAATAACCATGCAAACAGATGGTACGCTGTTGGTACCCGATGTGCCTACCGTACCTTATATTACCGGCGATGGAGTAGGAGCCGAAGTGACTCCTGCCATGCAAGCCGTAGTGGACGCAGCTATCCAGAAAGCATACGGCGGCAAACGTCGGATCGAATGGAAAGAAGTGTTGGCGGGAGAACGTGCCTTCAACGCGACTGGTTCCTGGTTGCCGGATGAAACAATGGAAACCTTTCAGGAATACCTGGTAGGAATCAAAGGTCCGTTGACAACTCCTGTCGGAGGTGGAATCCGTTCGTTGAACGTAGCACTGCGTCAGACACTTGATTTATACGTCTGTCTTCGTCCGGTTCGTTGGTATCAGGGAGTACAGTCGCCTGTCAAATCACCGGAGAAAGTGAACATGTGTGCGTGTTCCGTGAAAATACGGAGGATATATATGCAGGAATCGAGTGGGAGGCCGGAACTCCGGAAGCTGAAAAGTTCTATCAATTCCTGAAAGATGAAATGGGCGTGACAAAAGTTCGTTTCCCGGAAACCTCTTCTTTCGGTGTGAAACCTGTATCACGTGAGGGCACGGAGCGTCTTGTGCGGGCTGCCTGCCAGTATGCGCTCGACCATCATCTGCCTTCTGTGACACTGGTGCACAAAGGGAAACATTATGAAGTTTACCGAAGGAGGTTTCAAAAAATGGGGCTACGAACTGGCGCAACGTGAATTTGGCGATGCCTTGGCAGATGGCAGACTGGTGATAAAAGATTGCATTGCGGATGCTTTCTTGCAAAATACACTCCTGATTCCCGAAGAATATTCCATAATAGCCACCTTAAACCTCAACGGAGACTATGTTTCCGACCAACTGGCGGCCATGGTAGGCGGTATCGGCATCGCTCCGGGAGCAAATATCAACTACCAGACAGGTCATGCCATCTTTGAAGCGACTCATGGATCAGCTCCCAATATTGCGGGAAAAGATGTGGTGAACCCTTGTTCTATTATCCTTTCGGCAGTAATGATGCTCGAATATTTTGACTGGAAAGAAGCGGCTGCTCTGATAGAGAAAGCCTTGGAACAAAGCTTCCTGGACGCTCGCGCTACACACGATTTAGCCCGTTTTATGCCGAATGGAACCTCCCTCTCTACTTCCGCTTTCACTCGTGAGATCGTGGAAAGAATTGAAAAACAAAAGTAACGAATAAAAAACGAAGAAAGATGAAAAAAGAGTACTTGATTTACAAGCTTTCCGAGGAAATGAAGGAAGCTACCCGGATTGATACAGAATTGTTCTCCAAGTTTGATGTGAAGCGCGGATTGCGTAATGAAGACGGCACAGGTGTATTGGTAGGTTTAACCAGAATCGGTAATGTAGTAGGATATGAACGTGTTCCGGGGGGTGGGTTGAAACCCATACCGGGAAAACTGTTCTATCGCGGTTATGATGTAGAAGATATTTCTCACGCTATAATCAAAGAGAAACGCTTTGGCTTCGAAGAAGTGGCTTACCTATTGCTTTCCGGACGTCTGCCGGATAAAGAAGAATTGCTTTCTTTCCGTGAGTTGATTAACGACAATATGCCGTTGGAACAGAAAACGAAAATGAACATCATCGAGTTGGAAGGAAACAACATCATGAATATTCTTTCTCGCAGTGTATTGGAAATGTATCGTTTTGACGCAAATGCGGATGATACCTCCCGGGATAACCTGATGCGTCAGAGTATTGAACTGATTTCAAAGTTCCCCACTATCATCGCTTATGCTTATAATATGCTTCGTCATGCTACTTTCGGACGTTCTCTGCATATCCGCCATCCGCAGGAAAAGCTCTCTATTGCCGAGAATTTCCTGTATATGCTGAAAAAAGACTATACCGAACTGGATGCACGCACCCTCGACCTATTGCTGATTCTTCAGGCAGAGCACGGTGGTGGTAATAACTCTACTTTCACCGTTCGCGTTACTTCTTCTACCGGAACAGATACTTATTCGGCCATCGCCGCTGGTATCGGTTCGCTGAAAGGTCCGCTTCACGGAGGTGCCAATATTCAGGTTGCCGACATGTTCCAGCACCTGAAGGAAAATATCAAAGACTGGACAAGTGTAGATGAGATAGATACTTACTACACCCGAATGTTGAACAAAGAAGTGTATAACAAAACCGGACTGATCTATGGTATCGGACATGCCGTTTATACCATCTCCGACCCTCGTGCTCTTCTATTGAAAGAACTGGCTCGCGACCTTGCCCGTGAAAAAGGCAGAGAAAGCGAATTTGCTTTCCTCGAACTGTTGGAAGAACGTGCCATCGCTACTTTCGGACGGGTTAAAAACAACGGAAAGACAGTGTCCAGCAATATCGATTTCTATTCGGGCTTCGTGTATGAAATGATCGGTTTGCCGCAGGAAATCTTCACTCCACTGTTTGCCATGGCACGTATCGTAGGCTGGTGTGCACACCGCAATGAAGAATTAACCTTCGACGGTAAACGGATTATCCGCCCGGCTTATAAAAATGTACTTGATGATTTGGCTTATATCCCAATTAAGAAACGCTGATAAGAACAAATCCTTTTATTAAATAGATAAGTAATCCCGGATGTGTGCCCGATCATTTCAGACGCGCATCCGGGAAATTTTATATTTTCTCCTTTTTTATGTTCGTAAAAGAATGTACTTCAGATTCTTTCTATTTTTTGTATCGTCGTTTATCTCATTTTTGTTATTTTTGCGTGTTACAAAATAGATCGGTATGAGTATAGATACTTTTAATCTGTTTCTGGGGGTGATGAGCCTGATTGCTTTGTTTGTTTTTATCGCCCTTTACTTTGTGAAAGCCGGATATGGTATTTTCCGCACAGCATCGTGGGGAGTAGCTATCTCCAATAAACTAGCCTGGATATTGATGGAAGCTCCGGTTTTTGTGGTGATGTGCGTGATGTGGATCTATTCCGAACGTCGGTTTGAACCGGTGATTTTCACTTTCTTCCTCTTCTTTCAGATTCACTATTTTCAGCGTGCTTTCATCTTCCCTTTGCTATTGAAAGGAAAAAGTAAGATGCCGCTGGCAATCATGTCGATGGGAGTTCTTTTTAATCTGCTGAATGGTTATATGCAAGGAAAATGGATTTTCTATCTTGCTCCCGAAACGATGTATCAAGCCGGTTGGTTCACTTCACCGTGGTTTATTATCGGCGCACTGCTCTTTTTCGCAGGTATGCTGTTGAACTGGCAGTCGGATTATATCATTCGTCATTTGCGCAAACCGGGAGACACCCGGCATTATCTGCCTCAAAAAGGAATGTACCGTTATGTCACTTCCGCCAACTATTTCGGCGAGATAGTAGAATGGGCAGGTTGGGCGATACTCACTTGTTCACTTTCCGGTCTGGTCTTCCTTTGGTGGACGATTGCTAACCTTGTTCCCCGTGCCAACGCCATTTGGTGCCGTTACCGCGAAGAATTCGGAGACGCAGTGGGAGAACGGAAACGAGTGTTCCCTTTCCTTTATTAGGGGCGTTTTTTATCATGACTTACGTATGACTTAAATAAAATATCAACTACTATGGAATCTAAACTTTTTAGCCCGGTCACCTTTGGCCCTTTGACGCTGCGGAATCGAACGATCCGTTCGGCAGCTTTTGAGAGCATGTGTCCGGAGAATACTCCCACGCAGATGTTGCTGGATTACCATCGGTCGGTAGCTGCGGGGGGAGTGGGTATGACAACAGTGGCTTATGCTGCCGTGACACAAAGCGGACTTTCTTTCGACCGTCAGTTGTGGTTGCGTCCGTCCATTATTCCCCGTTTACACGAACTGACAAAAGCCGTGCACGATGAAGGTGCCGCAGTAGGTATACAAATCGGGCATTGTGGAAATATGTCCCATAAAAATATATGTGGTGTCACTCCTATATCCGCATCTTCAGGCTTCAACCTCTATTCTCCTACGTTTGTGCGTGGAATGGAAAAAGAGGAGCTGCCGGAAATGGCGAAAGCGTATGGAAATGCAGTCAATCTGGCGAGGAAAGCCGGATTTGACGCCGTTGAAGTACATGCGGGGCACGGCTATTTGATTAGTCAATTCCTGTCTCCCTACACCAATCATCGGAAAGATGAATATGGCGGTTCGCTCGAAAACCGGATGCGTTTTATGGATATGGTGATGGAAGAAGTGATGAAAGCGGCAGGCAGTGATATGGCAGTTTTCGTAAAAATGAATATGCGCGACGGCTTCAAAGGAGGAATGGAGATAGACGAATCCATACAAGTGGCCAAACGTCTGTTGGAACTTGGTGCTCATGGATTGGTGTTGAGTGGTGGTTTTGTCAGCAAAGCGCCGATGTATGTAATGAGAGGTGCCATGCCGATTCGTTCGATGTCTTACTATATGAATTGTTGGTGGCTGAAATACGGAGTCCGTATGTTTGGCAAATGGATGATACCCTCTGTGCCCTTCAAAGAGGCCTATTTCCTTGAAGATGCATTGAAATTCCGTGCGGCTCTTCCGGATGCGCCGTTGATTTATGTCGGTGGTCTTGTTTCCCGTCAGAAAATAGATGAAGTGCTCGATTCCGGTTTTGATGCCGTGCAGATGGCGAGAGCGTTACTCAACGAACCGGGATTCGTGAACCGGATGAAACAGGAGGAACAAGCACGTTGCAACTGTGGACACAGTAATTATTGCATAGGACGTATGTATACGATAGAAATGGCTTGTCATCAACATTTGAAAGAACAATTACCTTCCTCTTTACAAAAGGAGATTGATAAACTGGAGAAAAAATGAGTGAAATGAAATGGGCAATCATCACCGGTGCGGACGGAGGAATGGGAACAGAAATAACACGTGCCGTAGCCAAAGCCGGTTATCGAATCATAATGGCTTGTTATCATCCGAAGAAAGCGGAGGTTGTTCGTGAACGTTTGAGCAAGGAAACCGGAAACCCGGATTTGGAGGTTATGGCTATTGACTTATCTTCCATGCAATCCGTAGTTGCTTTTGCCAGTCAGATCTTAGAAAGGAATCTTCCCATCTCTTTGTTAATGAATAATGCCGGAACGATGGAGACAGGTTTTCATACTACTTCCGAAGGATTCGAACGAACGGTAAGTGTGAACTACATGGGACCTTATCTGCTTACCCGGAAATTAATTCCGCTGATGGTGCGTGGAGCGCGTATCGTAAATATGGTTTCCTGTACATACGCAATCGGCAAGCTCGACTTCCCGGATTTCTTTCATAGAGGGAAAACGGGAACGTTTTGGAGGATTCCTGTTTACAGTAACACGAAGCTGGCTTTATTATTGTTTACTTTCGAACTTTCCGAGCAACTTCGAGAGAAAGGGATTAGCGTCAATGCTGCCGATCCGGGAATTGTTTCTACTGATATCATCACTATGCACAAGTGGTTCGATCCGTTGACGGATATTTTTTTCCGTCCTTTTATCCGTAAACCCAAGAAAGGGGCTTCTACGGCAATCGGTTTACTGTTGGACGAGAAGGAAGCCGGTGTGACAGGGCAACTGTATGTTAATAACCACCGGAAAAACTTGTCTGATAAATACACGAATCATGTACAGAAAGAGCAGTTGTGGAGGTAACGGAACGTGCGTTGGCGAGTTGGCTGAAGTAGGGTTTCTTTTCTTTTTTTATTTAAATTATCTAGTATTTACTTATATATAGGTATTGTACATATCTATATACCTCATTTTTGTTGTCTTATTTTTACCAATAGATAGGGGTTGTTTGACATCCCTCTTTCTGCTTACCTTTGCATCGCTTTTAGAGCAATGAAAAGGTTATAAAGTAAAAAGGTAAAAAGGAGATGAGCAATAAATATTTTTTGGTTTTTCTGGCATTCTTGTTTTCCGTATCCGTATATTCACAACATGGGCGTCATCGTAGTAGTTTAATTTCAGGCAGAGTGATGTCCACGGAGAAAGAAGTGGTGGATTTTGCGACAGTTTATCTGAAAGGAACCAACCAAGGATGCTATACAGATGAAAAAGGTATATATCATTTGAAAACTACAGCCGGTGAATATACACTCGTCGTTTCGGCTATCGGTTATCAAACGGTAGAAAAGAAAGTTAAATTAGCCAAGGGAGAAAGAATAAAAGTAAACGTCACTATCGCGCCGGCGGTAAAAGAACTGGGAGAGGTGCTGGTCACGACATCCGGAGTCGGTCGTGTGAATCAGTCTGCTTTTAATGCGGTAGCCATTGATGCGAAGAAATTGCATAACAGTACGCAGACTTTGGCGGGTGCACTGACTAAAGTGCCTGGTGTAAAACTCCGCGAATCAGGTGGAGTGGGATCGGATATGCAATTGTATATCGATGGCTTTAGCGGGAAACATGTGAAAATCTTCATTGACGGCATACCACAGGAGGGAGCCGGTGCCGCATTCGATTTGAACAATGTTCCTATTAATTTTGCCGACCGTATAGAAGTCTATAAAGGAGTGGTTCCTGTAGGATTCGGAACCGATGCTATTGGGGGAGTGGTTAATATTGTCACCAACAAGCAACCCGGAAAGTGGTTTATGGACGCTTCCTATTCTTACGGGTCATTTAATACTCATAAATCATACGTGCGCTTCGGACAAACGTTCAAGAATGGTTTTATGTATGAAGTCAATGCTTTTCAAAACTTTTCGGATAATGATTATTATGTAGACACTTACGTACGCGAATTTGAGATTAAAGAAGATGGAAGTGTACGTTTTCCGCCACTTGATAAAAATAAGATTTATCATCTGAAACGTTTTAATGACCAGTATCATAATGAAGCCGTGATTGGAAAAATCGGCCTGGTAGGAAAGAAATGGGCAGACCGTTTAGCGTTGAGTTTCAATTATTCCCATTTCTATAAAGAGATACAAACAGGCGTTTATCAAGATGTCGTGTTCGGTGAAAAATTCCGCAAAGGACATTCGTTGGTCCCTTCTTTAGAATATTACAAAAAGAACTTATTGGTGAAAAACCTGGATCTGCTGTTGACTGCCAATTACAATCATAATATCACCAATAATGTCGATACCGCTTCGCGGGCTTACAACTGGCGTGGAGATTTTTATGAAAAAGGTAGCCGGGGAGAACAGTCTTATCAGAACAGTGAATCTAAAAATAGAAACTGGAATGGGACGCTGAAGATGAATTATCATATCGGACAGGCGCATACGTTTACTTTCAGTCATGTAATCAGTGATTTTGAACGTACGAGCCGCTCTACCATCGGTGCTTCTTCCAAATTCACGGACTTTTCTATTCCTAAAATCACACGTAAAAACGTCAGCGGGCTTTCTTACCGTCTGATGCCGTCGGACAGATGGAATGTGTCGGCATTTGCCAAATATTATCGGCAATACAACAAGGGACCGGTATCGCAGAATACGGATGGAATAGGCAATTATATCAATCTGTCCAATACGGCAAGCGCTCTTGGATATGGAGCGGCAGGTACCTATTTTATATGGAAAGATCTTCAGGTGAAACTTTCGTACGAAAAGGCTTTCCGCCTGCCGACCACGGACGAACTCTTTGGAGATGAAGACCTTGAAGCTGGTAAAATGAATCTGAAACCGGAGAAAAGTGATAATGTCAATTTGAGTTTCAGCTATAATCATCAGTTTGGCAAGCATGGATTGTATGCCGAGGCCGGTTTGATATATCGGGATACGAAAGATTACATAAAAAGAGGACTGGACGTATTGGGAGGAACAAGCTACGGATATTATGAGAACCACGGTCACGTAAGGACCAAAGGGTATAATTTGTCATTGCTTTATAGCTTCTCGCATTGGTTTGATATAGGAGGAACATTCAATAGCATCGATACTCGTGATTACGAAAAGTTTCTGGCGGGTTCTTCTTTGCAGGAAAGCATGCACTATAAGGTGCGTATGCCGAATCTGCCCTATCGTTATGCTAATATCAATGCAAATTTTTATTGGAATGACCTGTTTGTCAAAGGAAATGTGTTGAGCATCGGCTATGATAGCTACTGGCAGCACGATTTTCCTCTTTATTGGGAAAATCTCGGAGATAAAGATTCAAAGAATATGGTGCCGGAACAGTTTTCTCATAATCTGTCTTTGTCCTACACCATGAAGAATGGACGTTATAATGTATCATTTGAATGTCGGAATTTCACCGATGCCCAACTGTTTGACAATTTTAGCCTGCAAAAAGCGGGGCGCGCATTCTATGGAAAGTTCAGAGTGTTTTTCGGTAAATAATAAGAGTAAGTTTTTAGTATCAATCAATAATAAAGAATATATGAAGAAGTTTTTATTACAGGCTTTTGCCGTAGCTTTTTGTTTGAGTAGCGGTGTGTTTGTGGCATCTTGCGACGATGATAATAATCCGGTGGATAACCCGCCGATTGATGGAGAAACGGCTTATGTGGTAGCTGCCACAACTGGTGAAGCAAGTTATTTGGTAGTAGCCAATTCTTTGGATGAAGGAACAGTGTCGACCCAAGGGAATGGAACTGAAGTGATTGGCGGTACCTATTGGGTATATAAAGGATTGGATTATGTGTTTGCTTTAGTTTATAATAAAGGTGGCGCAGGTACAGGAGCTTCCTATTATCTGGGTGCAGATGGTAAAATGAAAGAAAAGTACACATACACTTATAATCGTATCACGTCATACGGTACTTGGGGGGATAAAGTGGTGACTGTTTCCACCGGGGACTCGAAAATAACGGATGAGGATCAGAATGTGGCTCAAGCATTGTTGTTCAACTATCTGGATGCAACCGACGGCAGTCAGGAAGAGGGTACCTTGCTTGCCGAAAATTACTTGGGTAATGGTGAAAAAGTTTCATGGGCAGGTCTGGTTGAAGCTAACAATAAGATTTATACATCTGTCATCCCAATGGGAATGAGTAAGTACGGTATTAAAAAATGGCCGGAAGCTGTGACAGATCAGGAACTTGTGACTAAGACTGACGGTGGTAGCGGCAGCGGTGCATATACAGCCGGTGTTATTCCTTCTACACAATACCCGGATAATGCTTACGTGGCAATTTATAGTGGCACGAACTTCAATGAGACTCCGGTGATTGCCAAGACTGATAAAATAGGCTATGCATGCGGTCGTATGCGTTCACAATATTATCAGACCATTTGGGCTGCTGATAATGGTGACGTCTATGTGTTCTCTCCCGGATATGGACGTACGGCAGTTTCATCTTCAGATTTGAAGAAGGTAACAGGACAGAAGCCTTCGGGCGCAATGCGTATCAAAGCAGGCGCAACAGATTTCGATCCGGATTACTATGTGAACTTTGAAGAGATAGGCACAAAACACCCTATTTTCCGTTGCTGGCACATCTCTGAAGATTACTTCCTGCTTCAATTGTATAAAAAGGGAGCGGAAGATATGATTAATGGCGGTACAAGTGCAGATGTCAGCGAATTGGCTATTTTCAAGGCGGAAGATAAGACGATTATGCCTGTTACAGGTCTGCCGGCTGACGGAAAGTTTGGTGGCGAGCCTTATGGAGAAAAAGGGTATGCTTATATGGCTGTCACTGTGACTACGGGCGAGAAACCGGCCTTCTATAAAATAGACGCAAAAACAGGCAAGGCAGTCAAAGGTTTAACGGTAGAAGCTGACGCTATCACTACGGTAGGTAAGATGGAATATCTTTCAAAATAATACAGTCGGTTAAATAGAGAATCTTTTGTATATAAAAGCCTGCCGAGCGGAAAGCTTTGCAGGCTTTTTCAAGAAATAGGATTGAAAACATGAAAAAAATATTCAGAAAGATACATTTGTGGCTTTCCGTCCCTTTCGGACTGATAATAACTCTTGTCTGCTTCTCCGGTGCCATGCTGGTATTTGAAAATGAGGTGAATGAGTGGTTTCGACGCGATCTTTACTACGTGGAAACGGTAAAGGAGTCTCCTTCCTATGGATAAGCTGCTTGAAAAAGTGGCGACGACATTGCCTGACAGTGTATCGGTGACCGGTGTCAGCATATCTTCTGATCCCGGACGTGCGTATCAGGTTAGTCTTTCCAAACCACGTCGTGCATCTTTGTATGTAGACCAGTATACGGGCGAAGTAAAAGGAAAAAGTGAGCGTAGCGGCTTTTTTATGTTTATGTTCCGAATGCATCGCTGGCTGCTGGATAGTATGAATCCGGGAAATGAAGGGATCTTTTGGGGCAAAATGATTGTAGGTGTCAGTACGCTTTTACTTGTTTTTGTACTGATTTCGGGAATTGTCATTTGGTGGCCGCGTACACGTAAAGCATTGAAGAATAGCCTGAAAATAACAGCAACAAAAGGTTGGAGAAGGTTTTGGTATGACTTGCATGTGGCAGGTGGAATGTATGCTCTGATCTTTCTACTGGCTATGGCACTGACGGGATTGACCTGGTCTTTTCCGTGGTATCGGACAGCTTTCTATAAGGTCTTCGGGGTGGAAGTACAGCAACGTGCCGCCCAAGGACATGAACAGAAAAGTGATGCTCAAAAGAGGGATACCAAACTGGCAGCCCATCGGGAAAAGAAAAGAGAAGGAAATGAGGTTCGAAAGGGTGAAAGAAGCAGACGTCCGGAAAACAATCACAGTGATATGTACTCGGTAACTTCACCATTCGTTTATTGGCAGGAGATTTATGATAAACTAAGACGTCAGAATCCGGAGTATAAGCAAATCAGTATTTCTTCTGGTACGGCAAGCGTGTCTTTCAACCGTTTCGGTAATCAGCGGGCATCTGACCGTTATTCTTTCAATACGGATAATGGTGAATTTACAGAAACAAGTCTTTATCAACATCAAGACAAGTCGGGAAAGATTCGTGGTTGGATTTATTCTGTGCATGTTGGTAACTGGGGAGGAATGTTTACTCGCATACTTACCTTTATTGCTGCCTTATTGGGGGCTGCACTACCACTGACTGGATATTATTTATGGATAAAAAGACTCATAAAGGTACGGAAATGAATGAAATTTTTTCCTACTATAAAGTTGAAAAACATAAAAACATCTGCCACCTGCAACGAAACGCGTGTAATGCACTAGTTAATAGATAGTTGTAACGTTGCAGATACCTGTGGCAGATAGGTTGCAGATAAAGTATCTGCAACACGTTATATAATCAAAGAAAAAGCCTTGATTCCTTTGTGCAAAGCTATGGGATAATTGGGGTGACTCTATGGAGAAATTGTGGTCTCTACGGGGAAACGACAGTATCCTTACGTAGAAACTGTAGTGTCCCGCCTTAGAAACTCTCGTTTCCTGCCGTGGAAATTGTAATTTCTAATGCCGGAAACGACAGTTCCCCGCCTGGAAACGGGAAGTTAATGTATACAATAAACTTTTGTACCCATAGAGAATTAGCTTATGTAAGGCTTATACTGTGTGGCAGATACTTTGATCTGCAACCTATCTGCAACAGTATCTGCAACGTTACAACTATCTATTAACTAGTGAATTACACGCGTTTGGTTGCAGGTGGCAGATGTTTTTATGTTTTTCAACTTTATAGTAGGAGGATTACGCATCAAAATTAGGGTCGCAATCGTAAGTCATAAAACAAATTCACCTCTGTGTCCGTGTCCTCTGTGGTGAAAAGAAGCATTGAATAAATGAAAGAAGAGCGGTGAATGATAAGGAAATCTCCCGTTCATCCACCGCTCTTTATCTTATCTTATATACTGATATAAGCTGAACTCCTAAAAATAAAAAGATTAGATTGAAAGCTCTTTCAATACAGTGACAAGATCTCTCTTGATTGGTTTGTCATTCTTAATAGCCTTACTGAACGGTACGTAAACGATTTCATCATGTTCGATTCCTATCATTACGTTACGTTGATCTTCCATAATAGCATCGATAGCAGCAGCACCGAGGCGGCTTGCCAGGATACGGTCGTGGGCAGTCGGGCTACCACCACGTTGCAAGTGACCTAAGATCGTCACACGTACATCGTATTGCGGGTATTCGTTTTTCACACGTTCGGCATAATGCATGGCTCCTCCGGTCAGTTCGCTTTCGGCTACCAATACAATACTACTGTTTTTTGATTTACGGAATCCGTTCTTGATAAACTCTTCCAGTTGGTCGACTTCCGTACTGAATTCCGGAATAATAGCAGCTTCCGCTCCCGAAGCGATGGCTCCGTTCAGTGCAAGGAAACCGGCATCACGTCCCATCACTTCAACAAAGAACAAACGTTCGTGTGAAGTGGCCGTGTCGCGAATCTTATCCACAGCGTCCAATATCGTATTTAATGCAGTGTCATATCCGATGGTAGTATCTGTACCGTAAAGGTCATTATCAATAGTTCCTGGCAGTCCGATACACGGAACATCAAATTCCTGTGCAAAGATGCGTGCACCTGTCAGTGAACCGTCTCCACCAATGATAACCAAGGCATCAATGCCTTCTTTTTTCATATTATCATAAGCCAACTGGCGACCTTCCGGAGTCGTGAACTCTTTACAACGGGCTGTTTTCAGGATAGTACCACCCAACTGGATGATATTACTCACATTCTGACTCTTAAATTCTTTGATTTCACCTGTGACCAGACCTTTATAGCCTCTGTATATACCTTTGACTTGCAATCCATTGTAGATAGCTGCACGTGTCACTGCACGTATAGCAGCGTTCATTCCCGGAGCATCACCTCCGGAGGTCAAAATTCCGATACACTTAACTGTTCCCATATAACAATCTCTCATTAATTAGTTTGACGCGGCAAATGTACAATAAAAAGTTGAAAGCAGCGGTTATGAAGTTTTTTTTCGTATGAAGAAAACATTAAAATGTTCAAATAGCCCTTTCTTGCTTTCTTTTTATTCATTCGTGTTACTTTGCCGTTTTTTCTTATGTTGCTTTGCTATTATTCTTTATATGAATAAAGCAATTATTCTTTGATAAGCGTCCGAATGTGATTGTAAATCTTCTCCATCAACCATTTCGGAGTAGAAGTCGCCCCACATACACCAATCGATTTTACGTTTTGAAGAAGAGAAGGATCGATTTCTTTCTCGTTATCTATCAAATGCGAATTAGCGTTCACCTTCAAACATTCTTCAAACAGCATCTTTCCGTTCGAACTCTTTTTGCCGCTGACGAAGAAGATCAAATCGTGTGTAGCCGCAAACTCCCGGAGCTTAGGCATACGGTTGGCAACCTGACGGCAGATCGTATCATAATATTCGAAAGTCGCCTCCGGTGAAATATGTTGTTTGAAGTATTCTACGATTTCTTGAAATTCGTCCAGTGACTTGGTTGTCTGTGAGAAAAGGCGGATACTTTTGTTTAAATCCAGCTTTTTGGCTTCCTCTGCCTTTTCAATCACAATTGCCTTTCCGTCTGTCTGCCCTACCAGTCCCAACACTTCAGCGTGTCCGCTCTTGCCGTAGATGACAATTTGCTTTTCTTCGTCACTGTCTGCCAGATACCCTTGTCGGATGCGTTTCTGCAAACGTAATACAACCGGACAGGTCGCATCGATAATCTCGATCTTATTTTCACGGGCAATCATATAAGTTTCCGGTGGCTCGCCATGCGCCCGGAGCAATACTTTTGCATTTTTCAATTGCTTGAATTCTTCCCGATTGATGGTGATTAATCCCATCGTTTTCAGCCTGTCCACTTCCCGACTATTATGCACAATGTCTCCGAGGCAATAGAGTGTTTCTCCCTTTGCCAACTCTTCTTCTGCCTTATGAATGGCTGTCACCACACCAAAGCAGAAGCCGGAACCTTCGTCTATCTCTACCTTGATCATAAAACAAACTATTTACTTACCTTATTAAATTGTTCGAAAAGCCATTTTTTCTGCTCTTCAATCGATAAGTCGGTATTATCCAGGAGCAGCGCATCTTCTGCTTTGCGCAGCGGGCTTACTTCACGGTTTTGATCGATATAATCCCGTTGTTTCACGTTTTCCAGAATTTCGTCGAAGCTGGCTTCCTGTCCTTTTGCTTTCAGCTCGTCATAACGACGTTGAGCACGGATTTCGGGAGTAGCGGTTACAAATATTTTCAGTTCCGCATCCGGGAAAACGGTAGTTCCTATATCCCGGCCATCCATGACGATGCCCTTTTCCTTTCCCATTGCTTGTTGCTGCGCCACCATTTCTTCACGTACGAAGTCAAGCGTACTGATAGGGCTCACTTTGGAAGAAACCTCCATTGAACGGATTTTATTCTCCACATTCACGCCGTTCAGATACGTGTCGGGACGTCCGGTTTCCTTATTCAGCTGGAAAGATATACGAATGTTCTTGATTTCTTTTTTCAGTTTCTCCGTATCGATCACGTCTCCGTTGAAAATCCCGTTCTCTATACTATATAAAGTGACCGCACGATACATGGCTCCACTGTCAATGTAAATGTAACCCACTTCGCGGGCGAGATCTTTGGCCATTGTACTTTTTCCGCAGGAGGAAAAACCGTCGATTGCGATTGTTATCTTTTTCATATTCAGTTCATCTGATTTGTTCGCCAAAGATACGGCAAATTTGAAAATCAACCATAAGTTTGCCGTTAAAAGGAGCAAGACAAGTACGAAAGAATTAAAAAAGTTAAAAAGCCGGATAAAAAGAGGCAAAGAGGGGAACGAATACATGAAAATGTACTATATTTGCCCGGAGACACATGAAAGGACACTTTTTTTTAATCATTATATTAATAAAATTATGGAAGTTAAAAAATCACCCAAGGCAGACCTGGAAGGAAAGAAATCTACATGGCTGCTCATTGGTTACGTGGTAGTTCTAGCTTTCATGTTCGTGGCGTTCGAATGGACCCAGCGTGACGTGAAAATCGATACAAGCCAGGCAGTAGCCGATGTCGTGTTTGAAGAGGAAATTATTCCTATTACCGAAACCCCTGAACAAGCAGCTCCACCACCACCTGAAGCTCCAAAGGTAGCAGAATTGCTGGAGATTGTGGATGATAAAGCTGATATTGAGGAAACAACAACTATTATCAATGAAGATAATCAAGCTCGTGTAGAAGTAAAATATGTGCCTGTACAAGTAGTTGAGGAAGAGCCGGAAGAACAGACTATCTTCGAAGTTGTAGAAAATATGCCGGACTTCCCGGGCGGACAAGCAGCTTTGATGCAGTATCTGGCAAAAAATATTAAATATCCGACTATCGCACAGGAAAACGGAACTCAAGGACGTGTTATCGTACAGTTCGTTGTTAACAGAGACGGTAGTATCGTAGATGCGAAGGTTGTACGTAGCGTCGACCCGTATCTGGATAAAGAAGCTCTCCGTGTGATCAATACCATGCCGAAATGGAAACCAGGTATGCAGCGTGGTAAACCGGTTCGTGTTAAATTTACAGTTCCTGTGATGTTCAGATTGCAGTAATTTGTAACACTATAAATGGAGAGGCTGCTTTCGGCAGCCTCTTTTTATTCATTAATTTTTTTATTCATCATGTTTACAGCTTCTCAATTACTCGATAAGATAAATAATCATATTTCTGAAATCCAGTTTACCCGGACGCCGAAAGGACTTTATGAACCGATTGAATATATCCTTTCTCTGGGTGGGAAGCGGATACGTCCTGTATTAATGTTGATGGTATATAACTTGTATCGGGAGGATGTTGCGTCTATATACGATCCTGCCACTGCGATTGAAGTTTACCACAATCACACCTTGTTGCATGATGATTTGATGGATCGTTCGGATGTGCGCAGAGGGAAACCTACCGTGCACAAGGTCTGGAATGATAATACTGCTGTACTTTCGGGAGATGCTATGTTGATTCTGGCATTTCGGTATATGACGGGTTGTCCACCGGAACACCTGAAAGAAGTGATGGATTTATTCAGTTTGACTACACTCGAAATCTGTGAAGGACAGCAACTGGATATGGAATTTGAATCTCGCTGTGACGTTACAGAAGACGAATACATTGAAATGATTCGTTTGAAAACAGCCGTGTTGCTTGCGGGTAGTCTTAAAATAGGTGCAATTCTGGCAGGAGCGACTGCTGAAGATGCAGAAAATCTATATAATTTTGGAATGCATATTGGAGTAGCATTCCAGTTACAGGATGATTTGTTGGATGTATATGGTGATCCGGAAGTGTTCGGGAAGAAGATAGGTGGAGACATCCTCTGCAATAAAAAAACATATATGCTTATCAAAGCACTGAACCGTGCGGATGAAAAGCAGCATGCTGAATTGAATCGTTGGTTGAATGCGGAGGCTTTTCAACCTTCTGAAAAAATCGAAGCGGTAACTGAAATCTATAATCAGTTGAATATCCGCAATATTTGTGAAAGCAAAATGCGTGAATATTATACGTTCGCTATGGAAAGTCTAGCGGCGGTAGCTGTTGCGGAAGACAGAAAAAAAGAACTGAAGAATCTGGTGAAATTATTAATGTATCGTGAAATGTAGTTAAGTATCGGAGATATGCCTTATAGACGACTACCAAATACAGATCAAGCAAGAGTTCGGGCGCTGAAAGCGGCTGTCGAAAAGGGAGAGATGTATAATGTGCGTGACTTGGCTATTACATTGAAGACATTATTTGAAGCGCGTAACTTTTTGCATCGGTTTGAGGCAGCGCAAATTTATTATACCCAGTGCTACGATAATCAGTCGCGTGCCAGCCGTAAACACCAGATGAATGTGAAGACTGCCCGGCTGTATATCTCTCATTTTATTCAGGTGCTCAATTTGGCAGTGCTTCGTGATGAAATCAAGGTGGCACATAAAGAGTTATATGGCTTGCCTGCTTCCAATACCGTACCGGACCTGTTGAGTGAAGCCTCTCTGGTAGAGTGGGGGAAGAAAATAATCGAAGGCGAACAATTAAGGACCACTCAAGGTGGCATACCTATTTATAATCCGACTATTGCACGCGTAAAAGTGCATTATGATATTTTTCTGGAAAGCTATGAACGGCAGAAGAACTATCAGGCATTAACCAATCGTAGTCTTGATGAACTGGCGTCTATGCGTGACCGTGCCGATGAATTGATTTTGGATATCTGGAATCAGGTAGAAGCCAAATACCAGGATGTCACTCCCAATGATACCCGATTAGAAAAATGCCGCGACTATGGACTGATATATTATTATCGCTCCAGCGAAAAAATAAAAGAAGAAAAAGAAATATCATGTTGATCGATACTCATTCTCATCTTTTTGTTGAAGAATTTACCGAAGACCTGCCATTGGTGATGGAACGTGCGCAGAAAGCGGGAGTTTCCTATATTTTTATGCCCAATATAGACAGTACGACCATTGATGCTATGTTGTCGGTTTGTAGGGATTATCCGGGATTTTGCTATCCGATGATCGGACTGCACCCTACTTCTGTCAATGAATCGTATGAACAGGAATTAGCGATTGTTCACAAATACTTGTCGACTTCCCGTGAGTTTGTGGCTATCGGAGAAATAGGTCTTGATCTTTATTGGGACAAGACTTTTCTGAAAGAGCAAATCTTGGTTTTTGAAAAGCAAATAGAATGGGCGCTGGAATATGGTCTTCCCATTGTAATCCATTCAAGAGAAGCGTTTGAATATATATATAAGGTAATGGAACCCTATAAAAATACCCCATTAACCGGCATTTTTCATAGTTTTACCGGGACATCGGAAGAAGCGGCGAAATTGTTGGAATTTGAAGGATTTATGTTAGGTATCAATGGAGTTGTAACTTTCAAGAAATCGACTTTGCCGGAGGCATTGACGACTGTTCCTTTAGAGCGCATTGTGCTTGAAACCGATTCTCCCTATTTGGCTCCCGTGCCGAACAGGGGAAAGAGGAATGAAAGTGCCAATGTGAGAGACACACTCATGAAGGTGGCGGATATTTATCAGAGGGATCCGGAGTATGTGGCACAGGTCACTTCTGTGAATGCGTTAAAAGTGTTCGGAATCGTCAAATAAGGTTCCAAAGGTTTTAAATTATATTAATTTGCAGTATTTATTTAAGATAAAAGGGGGAGAATGCTTCTTGAAAAGAAAAAAAAGAATACATTTGTAGCTGAAAATGCTGAAAACACAGAGGGAGAGATGCTCGAGTGGTTGAAGAGGCACGCCTGGAAAGCGTGTATACGCCAAAAGCGTATCCGGGGTTCGAATCCCCGTCTCTCCGCAGAAATGAAAGAGAGATGAGAAGTAAATACAATAATAATAATCAATTAATTAATCTTAAAAATTAGACACACAATGAAAAAGTTATTTGCAATTGTTGCTGTGATTGGGGCCTTTACATTTGGCTCAATTCAACTTGCTCAGGCTCAAGACGCTCCTGCAGCAGAACAAACTGAACAACAAGCTGCTCCTGCCGCTGAAGCTACTACAGCTGCTGCTCCTGCTGCAGAAGAGGGTGGTATTCACAAGGAAATCAAAGTTAAATTCATCGAAGGTACTGCATCTTTCATGAGTTTGGTAGCTATCGCTTTAGTGATCGGTTTGGCTTTCTGTATTGAACGTATCATTTATTTGAGTTTGGCTGAAATCAACACAAAAAAATTCATGGCATCTATCGAAGCTGCTTTGGAAAAAGGTGATGTTGAAGCTGCTAAAGACATTGCTCGTAACACCAGAGGCCCGGTTGCTTCTATCTACTACCAAGGTTTGATGAGAATCGATCAAGGTATTGACGTAGTTGAGAAGTCAGTTGTATCTTACGGTGGTGTACAGGCTGGTTACCTTGAAAAAGGATGTTCTTGGATCACACTGTTTATCGCAATGGCTCCGTCACTCGGATTCTTGGGTACTGTAATCGGTATGGTGCAGGCATTTGATAAGATCCAGCAGGTAGGTGATATCTCTCCGACGGTTGTTGCAGGTGGTATGAAAGTTGCCTTGATTACAACTATCTTCGGTTTGATTGTAGCATTGATCCTTCAGGTATTCTACAACTACGTACTTGCTAAGATTGAAGCTCTTACAAGCGAAATGGAAGATTCTTCTATCTCTTTGCTTGATATGGTAATCAAATATGATCTGAAATACAAAAAATAATCTAAAATGAGTAAGTTAACATATAGAATATCGTATTACGCACTGTATGCGATGTTTGCTATTATTCTGATCGTTATTGGCTTGTTCTTCTTAGGAGGAGATGCCTCGGGCGATGCCTTAATTCCGGGAGTAGATCCCGAAATGTGGCAACCGGCTCAAACAGACGCCTTACTCTATCTGATGTACGTTTTGTTTGGCTTAGCCATTGCAGCCACTGTTATTGCTGCTGTATTCCAATTTGGTGCAGCTTTGAAAGATAATCCGGCAGGTGCTATCAAGTCTTTGCTTGGTTTGGTTCTTTTAGCTGTTGTTCTTATTGTAGCTTGGGCAATGGGTGATGGTACACCAATGCAGATTCCTGGCTATAGTGGTACAGACAATGTTCCTTTTTGGCTGAAAGTAACTGATATGTTCCTTTATTCTATTTACATCCTGTTGTTTGTAACAATCGTTGCAATCATCGCGAGTGGCATAAAGAAAAAAATATCATAATCAATTGAGGATACTCAATTTAATAAGTAATTACAATGGCAAGAAGGAAAAAGAAAAGTTCCTGATATTAACTCAAGTTCTACGGCGGATATCGCTTTCTTGTTGCTGATCTTCTTCTTGATTACAACATCAATGGATACGGACCGTGGTTTGGCAAGACTTTTGCCTCCACCACCCGAAGATGAAAAGAATGAGAATACGGATAAGATCAAAGAACGTAACATCTTGCAGGTATACCTGAATAAGGATGATGCTTTGATGTGCGGTAATGATTATATTGGTGTTGATCAGTTGAGGCAGAAAGCCAAAGAGTTTATTGCTAACATCAATAACGCTGAGAATATGCCGGAAAAGACACAAAAAAATGTCGATTTCTTTGGTACTACTCTTGTTAATGATAAGCATGTAATTTCTTTGCAGAATGACCGTGGATCTTCTTATCAGGCATATATCAGCGTGCAGAACGAACTTGTTGCTGCATACAATGAATTGAGAGATGAGTTAGCTCAAGAAAAGTTTGGGGTTACTTACGCTGAACTGAATGATGCACAGCAGAAAGCTGTTCGTGAAGTTTATCCGCAACGAATTTCTGAAGCAGAACCTAAAAAATACGGAGAAAAAAAGAAGTAAGTAATGGGAAAATTTAATAAAACTGGTAAACGTGAAATGCCGGCATTGAATACTTCTTCGTTGCCTGACCTTATCTTTACTTTGTTGTTCTTCTTTATGATTGTAACAACAATGCGCGAGGTAACATTAAAGGTACAGTTTACACTTCCGGTAGGTACTGAACTCGAAAAACTGGAGAAGAAATCGCTGGTAACATTCATTTATGTAGGTGAACCTACTCAAGAATATCGCGCGAAAATGGGTACTGAAAGTCGTATTCAGCTCAATGACAGCTATGCTGAAGTTGGCGAAGTACAAGACTTCATTTTTCAGGAACGTGCGAGTATGAATGAAGGCGATGCTGCTAAGATGACTGTGTCTCTGAAAGTAGATCAGAAGACAAAGATGGGTATTGTTACTGATGTAAAAAATGCTCTTAGAAAATCTTATGCTTTGAAGATTAACTATTCGGCTACGAAACGTGGTGAGAAGTAATTAGTTAATTCAATATATATAAAAAGGGCGTTCAATTCAAATTGAACGCCCTTTTTATATATACGTAGCTGGAGTAAGGTTTTCCATTTGTGAAACTAATTTCGAGCTGCTACCTAATTTAATTAGTTGTCTTTTACTCCATATACTTCTTTATGTATTCTCTTTTTGATTGTTTCAAAATCCTTTTCACAATCCAATTCTCCGTGTACCATTAAATACATGGGCAGAAAATCATCTCCGGGCTTGTAAGGAGGTTGGCTATAGTCTTTTTCCCACAGCGTAAAGCCTTGACGTTGATAAAAGCTGATACGTCGTTTTGCCATTTCCTCTATCGGACGTTCTACTTCCAATACGATCGGGCGTTTCAAATAATTGCATAAGTATTCCAGCGTGCGTTTTCCATAGCCTCCATTTCGCAGGGCAGGATTGGTTGCAAAGTGTTCTACATAGTAGAAACTGTCAAAATCCCAATAGGTAATGAAGCCGACTGGCAGGTCATCATCAAAGATGATGTTATTATGAAAGTTGCCCGTACGATCAGTGTACTCGCGCAGTTGTTCCAACTGACGGTACTCTTCCGGTGGAAACGAATCAATTAGAAGCTCTTCCATGAATTTGTAATGTTGCAGATCCGACGTACTAATTGGTTGAAGTCTAATCATGAGGTTTGGGTTTTAAGTTTGACAATAATATAATTGTATTCCATTAAGGAACATAAAATTCAATCATTCGACGGATGGCACGTTGACAAACCGGACAAAACTCCGGATATTCGTTTGTTTTCATGCGACAGTCATAAGCCGGACGATAAATGCCTTTGGCAGAGTAGCCACCTCCTTCATATACTCCTACGGGATATTTCTTTTTTTCAGCAATAGGGGTCGGGATCGGGGTACCTGACGGAAGCATATCTTTCCATTTGGAAGCGAAGTTCACCCGTGTTGAAATATTTTGTTCCCACGGTTCGACATCCAGCGGATAAGTATCTGTCATCACATCATCATCATAGAAATATTCGTCGGCCAGTCCACCGAAACTGTGTCCGAACTCGTGCACGACTACCGGCTTGAACATCGGGTGATGGGCCGTGGTCAGCGTATACGAATTGTATATTCCTCCACCACCATATACATCCGTGTTAGCCAGGATAATGATATGTTCGTAGGGGATGCCTGCCAATGCATTATGGATAGACTTTACCCGGCTGGTAGTCAGATAACGGTCCGAGTAAAAAGTATCGAAATGGGAGTGAACCGCCGTTTGTTTCCACTGATTTTTGCGGGGAACACTGACACCACTGTCCGTAGAAGGACTGGCTACGGCAACAATATTAAATTTACCCTTCATGGAGCGGAACGGCTCATACGAAAACAAACTTTCGCAGGTACGTTGGGCATCCTGGTAGAAAATATCCATTTCTTTTTCTGTGTATCCTTCTGCAAGGATGGCAACATCTATGCAGTCTTTTTCGTTACCACTTTGAAGCATATACCGATGCGGAGTGACATGTGATACCCCCCGTTTATGAATCAATATATCATCCGGACGCACGATATGTTTATAGGTAGCCAATCTTTTTTTTCGCGGAGAATATAAAGTGACTTCTACCTCCACAGGCTGTTTAGGATAAGGAAGAAGGAAAGTATTCTCAAATCCTTTGGCTGTTTCTTTAGCTTCGTCTGTGGACAGCCACTCTTGAAACAAAGAAGAGAATGACGTTTTGTAGATACACTGTTTGCTGGCAAGGTCTTTCACTATAATTTGTCCCTTGCCTTCCAATGGAAGTTCCGAAAGATGATGTTGACGTCCTGCCCAGGTAGGAAGTTGTGATAGCTCATCCAGATAAATAGCCTGTTGTGTAGCATCCCCGGTAAAGATATAATCCACTCGCAATGTTTTGTTCTGAAAATAATCAGCAAAATTCTGTGCATAACTTCCTATAGAAGTACAGAAACACAGAATAATACAGCAAATATGTTTCATATTAATGGTATATTTATGTTTTTCGCAAAGGTACGAACTATTGTTGACTTATCCGCTTTCTGCAAATAAAAGTAATAGATTATAGTATTTGTTGTCGAAAAATCGCTAACTTTGCATAAAAGATTCATTGATTAAAAACAATTTGATTCAAAAATGGGACATCATCAATTAGATGCTTTAGATGAGCAAATTCTGAAATTAATAGCAGGGAACGCGCGTATTCCTTTTTTGGAAGTAGCAAGAGCATGTAACGTTTCCGGCGCTGCAATCCATCAGCGTATTCAGAAGCTTACTAATTTAGGTATATTAAAAGGTTCGGAATATGTCATCGACCCCGAGAAAATCGGATATGAGACTTGCGCTTATATTGGTATATATCTGAAAGATCCGGAATCCTTTGATTCGGTAACAAGAGCTTTGGAAGCTATCCCCGAAGTGGTGGAATGTCATTTCACTACCGGAAAATACGATATGTTTATCAAAATTTACGCAAAGAATAACCATCACTTATTGAGTATTATTCACGATAAGTTACAACCATTGGGTTTGGCGCGTACCGAGACATTAATCTCCTTCCATGAAGCCATTAAGCGGCAGATGCCAATCATGGTCGACATAGAAGATGGAGATTAATCGTTATTTTCTCACGTAATCAACAAAAGCATAGGAGCAGAGATGTTTCTCATCCGCAGGATGAGCTTCTCTGCTTTTTTCTTGCCACATCTCTGGCGATACTTCTGGAAAATAGGCGTCGGCTTCGGGAGTCATATCATCTATTTCTGTCAGGCAAAGTTCGTCAGCGAAAGAAAGAGCCTGCTGATAAATACTTGCTCCTCCTATAATATAAATGTGTTCCTCCTCTTTACAACTTTGCAAAGCTGCTTCGAGTGAAGGGAAAACTTCCGCACCGGGACATTCTGTAGCCGGGTTGGAAGATAAAACGATGTTTCTGCGATTGGGTAATGCGCCTTTCGGTAGTGACTCGAAAGTTTTGCGTCCCATCAGTATGGTGTTTCCGGTAGTTAATGCTTTGAAACGTTTCAAATCATTGGGTAACCAGAAAAGAAGTTTGTTCTCGAAGCCGATAGCCATACGGCGGTCTACGGCAGCAATGATAGATATTTTACTCATAAAGTTACACGGCTACTGCTCCCGCAATATGCGGATGCGGGTCATAGTTCACTAATTCAAAGTCCTCAAATTTGAAGTCGAAGATACTTTTCACATCCGGATTGATCTTCATTTGTGGCAATGGACGAGGTTCACGTGATAATTGGAGCTTCACTTGTTCCAAGTGGTTCAGGTAGATATGCGCATCACCGAAGGTATGAACAAAATCTCCGGCTTTCAGTCCCGTCACTTGTGCCATCATTTGCAGCAATAATGCGTATGATGCAATATTAAAAGGAACACCCAGAAAAATATCTGCACTGCGTTGATACAGTTGCAGGCTCAACCGTCCGTCTGCTACATAAAACTGAAAGAAAGCATGGCAGGGAGGCAAATTCATATTATTCAAATCTGCTACGTTCCAGGCGCTTACAATGATACGGCGTGAATCCGGATTATGTTTGATTGTTTCCACCACTTCACTGATCTGGTCGATAAATCCACCGTTATAGTCAGGCCATGAACGCCATTGATAACCATAAACATGTCCTAAGTCGCCGTTCTCATCCGCCCATTCGTTCCAGATGCGCACTCCATGTTCCTGAAGATATTTCACATTAGTATCACCTTGCAGAAACCAAAGTAATTCGTATATGATTGATTTCAGATGTAGTTTCTTGGTTGTCAGGCACGGGAAACCGTCATCAAGATTAAAACGCATTTGGTGACCGAAAACGCTGATGGTTCCGGTTCCGGTACGGTCACTTTTTTCTGTACCTTCGGTTAGTACACGATTGAGTAAATCCAGGTATTGTTTCATAATGAATAAGTTGTGGTGAAAATGATTCTCCGCACAAAATTACAAAAATGGAGTGAATAAATTAGCAAACCAGCCGACGAACTTCTTCCACGGGGAGCGCTTTTTCCAGAATTCAGGCGTTAGTTGCGTGCAATGCTCGATATCGTTCCGGAACATTGTATTTAATTCACCCGTTATTTTGGTATCAAAGATAAAGGCATTTGTTTCGTAATCATAGCGCAAGCTGCGGCTGTTCAGGTTGGCAGTGCCAACTGTACAGAACAAATCATCCACCATCATTATTTTAGAGTGATGAAATCCACCGTTATACATATAGACAGTAGCTCCTCTTTTCATCAGTTTGTGCAACTTATAAAGTGCGGCATCCGGAGTAAACGGGATATCGGAGGCAGAAGAAACCATGATTGTAACATTTACGCCTCGGTCGATTGTCCGATTCAACGCCTTTTTGATAGAAGAAGTCGGTACAAAATAAGGATTGACGATATGAACATTCTTTTGGGCCGAATAGATGCTCATGGCATAAGCGTGGCTTAACATACGGCTATTCTTTTTCGGGGTACGGTCTACGATTGCTACCACAATATTCGTACTGTCCGTTTGTTCCTCATGTTGGGGGAAATAAGCGGCTCCACCTACATTCTGCTTGGTTTCCTTATTCCAGATCGTTAGGAATATCTCCTGCAGATCATTGACGGCATCCCCTTCAATGCGTGTGTGCATATCACGCCAGGTTCCGATTTTGGGTAGTCCGTTAATGTAGTAATCGGCGATATTCATACCACCGGTATAAGCCACTTTTCCATCGATGACAGCTATTTTCCGGTGATCGCGATGGGCGGCGTGATTGATATAAGGAAAAGTGAATGGATCGAACTTGACAATCTCGATTCCTTGTTCACGTATTTTCTTGAGATGTTTCTTTTTAAGTGGTTTGTTGTTCGACCAGTTTCCGAATGCATCGAACATAGCTCGTACTTCGACCCCTTCTTTCACTTTTTCGGCCAGCAGAGCAAATAAAGCATTGGCGATGGAGTCATTTCGGAAGTTGAAATATTCCAGATGGACGTGGTGTTTAGCTTCCCGGATGGCTTCAAACAAATCGATAAACTTCTCCCGTCCGCTTTTTAGCAGTTTTACCTTATTATTATCAGATATAGGGATTCCCGATTCTTGTAAATAGCGTAGCACAAGGGAATCGCTGGTTAATCCGATTGAGTCCCTGGGATGTATCATCAGACTGTCGATGATACCTGCCTGAACACTCAATATAGGCAGGAACAGAAATAAAATAAATATACGTAATTTCAAAACTCTTCTCACTCTTTTAGTTTACAGAAGAACAAAGATACGATATCTAAGTTTGGGCTCCTTTGCTAACAAGGGCAAATTTATCATTCTTTAACGAAATAACTTCTTTCTAGGAGTTAATTATGCCATCGAAGCAACCTTTCGTGTAGCCATGAATAATAGTACAATAGCTGCGATAATAATTGACTTCGGATCAAGGCTTGAAGTGCCATGATTAATCATACCGATAAATACTTCTCTTATGGTTCCCCAAGTTGCTTCCAATCCACCTAACCATACAAAAAGTGCGGCCGCCACAGTCATCACGAAAGCGCTCCAGATACGAGCCAGGCGATTACTACGATCGGGTAAGTGGTGCATGACACGGCGACTGAATCCGTTATCTGCTATTTCCTGCTTGTTTTCTGCGAAGAAATCGCGCAAGAGCTTATCATTGTCTATTTCTGTCATAACCGTTTTGTTTTAAATACGTTGCTAATTTTTCTTTCCCGCGTGACAGATGGCTTTTCACTGTCCCTGACGGTACTCCTACAATCCCTGCAATTTTGTCGATACTAATGTCCTCCATGTAGAACAACGTGATGCAGGTTCTTTCCACTTCTTTAAGCATTTTGAGTGACTGGTAGACATCCATTTTTTGCCCGATATTCTCCTGTTCGGTGCTGTTGATGGCGTCTATTTCTCTTGTATCCAAGTCGGCTGTCTCTTTCCGGCTGCGAATATAATCATAAAAAACATTATAAGCAATACGATACAGCCACGTAGAGAAACTTGACAAGTTCCGGAAAGAGGCAATGTTCGTATACGCTTTGATAAATGTATCTTGCGCAAGGTCGTCACTCAATTCGCTGTCGCCGCAAGTCAGGTTCAGGAAGAATCGCCGGATGGGCGACTGATACTCCTTCACCAACTGGTCAAAGGCCCTGGTGTTCTTGAACACCACGACCTGTGCGACTAACGATATATCATTGAGTTGGCTCATTTATTCTCGTCGTTCTTTTCTTCGTTTACTCCTTTGTCTTTCTCTTCGGATTCAGAAGGGATGATTTCGAAACTATCGGTTCTAACGTTATTCGGGTTCTTTTTTTCATCCTTATTACCCGTATACATCCGGGTAGCATTTGCGTCTTGAGTCTGTTGTTTACTACCGATAATCCATTGTCCGATACCCATGAATGTAACGAGTAAGCCGATAGCTCCAATTCCGAATTCGCCGGTGATTGCCCAGAGGAAGATGAAAAGACCGATACCCGTAAAGGTGTTCTTGATGCCTTGTGAACGCGAATCGACTGTTTTGTTTTCGCGGATAAACTCTGCCGGAAGCGGTTGGCCGGCAGCAAGTGCCTGTTCGGCAAGGCGATAACGTGCTTTCCGGTTTTTATAACGGAAGAAGAAGATTACAAATAGAATGAATACCGGAAATCCGAATACAGCAATGATTGCAATGATTGCTACCAGAATACCTCCGCCGGCACTAACATTGTGGAAGGGGAAATCGCTGTCATCCGAATCGAATGTGAAGCTGGCTTTGCCATGAGTGGTGCTAACATTACTTGAGTTTGCATTTACGTCTGCAGAATCAGCATCTGCTGTGTCTACACCAATCACTGTGACAGCAGTATTGTTCGTATTTGCTTTATTGTCTTTGGTCACAGTTACTTTTACTTTCCCGATGGAATCACGAACAACGGTGGTCTGGGCAACAGCCAGTGTGCAAGTGGTCAGTACAACCATCAATGCTAATAGAAAATTTTTCATATCAATAGTTTTTTAATTTATTTCTTTATCTGTTAGACGTAGTTAATATCATAGAAAGTTGCAAAGAGACGAAATATTTTTGATATTTGCGGAAATTAATAAACGAAAGATGGAATTACCTGCTTCTTTTATAGACTACACCCGCGCTCTATTGGGCGATGAAGAATACGACAAACTGGCTGTTGCCCTCCAACAGGAACCACCGGTTAGCATCCGGTTGAATCAATTGAAAATCAATCATTCTTTATCGGATAAAGTACCTTGGTCTTCCGAAGGATTCTATTTGGAGGAGCGTCTCACTTTCACGTTCGATCCCTTATTCCATGCAGGCTGTTATTATGTTCAGGAAGCTTCTTCCATGTTTGTGGAGCAGGTACTCCGGCAATATATCACGGGACCGGTGAAGATGTTGGATCTTTGTGCGGCTCCCGGTGGAAAATCGACTCATGCCCGTAGTGTACTTCCCGAAGGGAGCCTGTTGGTAGCCAATGAGGTAATCCGGAATCGTTCGCAGATTCTTGCTGAAAACCTGACGAAGTGGGGACATCCGGATGTGGTAGTGACCAATAATGATCCGGCAGATTTTTCGGCTTTACTCTCTTTCTTTGATGTGATTCTTACAGATGTTCCCTGTTCCGGTGAAGGTATGTTCCGTAAAGACCCGGTAGCTGTGGAAGAGTGGAGCCCCGAGAATGTGGAAATCTGTTGGCAGCGCCAGCGACGGATTATTGCAGATATCTGGGATGCGTTGAAGCCCGGAGGTATTCTTATATATAGTACGTGTACATTTAATACAAAAGAGGATGAAGAGAATGCACGTTGGATTCAACAAGAGTATGGGGGCGAACCATTAACTGTGCAGGTGCAGGAGAATTGGAATATAACAGGAGATCTTTGTCAGATAAAGGGGATCATTCTAAATCTTCTATTCCCGTCTATCATTTTTTCCCTCATAAGACGAAAGGTGAAGGCTTTTTTCTGGTGGCTTTTCGTAAGCCGGAGACGGAAGAAGAGATCCCAGTATCTTCTTCCGCCAAAGAGAAAGCTTTCAAGAAGAAGGATAAGAAAGGAACAGCAGCATCTTCTCCTGTATCGAAAGAATATCTGAATATGGCTAAAAGTTGGTTGAATGATGAAAATTCGGACAAGTATATTTTATTGGCGGAAGGAACAAATATCCGAGCTTTCTCACAGTACTATACTAATGAATTGGCGACGATGAAACAAAGCCTGAAAATTGTGTCGGCAGGGATTGAGATAGGCGAGGTGAAAGGAAAGGATTTGATCCCTAACCATGCGTTGGCAATGTGTACCTCACTTTTATGCCGGGAAGCATTCGCTACGGAAGAAATAAGTTATGAACAGGCCATCACATATTTACGAAAAGAGGCCATTACCTTACCGGTAACAGCCCCTCGTGGATATGTTTTGCTTACTTATCGGCATATTCCTCTCGGATTTGTGAAGAACATCGGCAATCGTGCCAATAATCTTTATCCGCAAGAATGGCGCATCCGTAGTGGATACTTACCGGAAAATATACGCATCTTATCAGAATACGTTACTGATTAAGGCAGTATTCCCGCAGGTATTTCCTGTTGGGAAAGACTAAAGCTAAGCTGTCTGCCTTTTCCGATTTCTGTGCCTTCAGCTATTTCTTCCAGCGTGTAGGAAGGAGGAGGTGCAGGTGATGTCCGCGTTTCTCCAATAGGCGGAGTGTTCCAGTTCAGATTTAGGCTTTTATCCAACCGATGAAATAAGTACGAGTTTCCCCATATTATGAATTTATGATCGGAAACAGGTGTTGCCATATCTTCCGAAAAAGTGAGGGTTAGTGTCATTTTCTTATCGTCTCCTTCTTCTTTTTCCAGTTTGTAACTTCCTTGGGTTATTAATTCAAGTCCGGATGAAAAGGCGGTCTGTTCTCCTTGTTTGAAAAAATAAGCATCCCGTGCGTGGTTGTTAATCAGAAAAATGTCGGAAATACCGGGTAGAAGATTCGCATCTCCGTTGGGTAAGTTAGACAAGTAGCTGCGTAGCAACTCCATATTTTCGTAATTATCGACCACCTTGATTGGTAAAGTGCAGGTTTCTTGTGTGGCGTTGTCTGTTACTGTCAGATAAGTCGTTCCGGTGAGGATACCGGTTACATAAATCATACGTCCGGCAGGTACTCCACTCCAGCCAGTTTCAGTTCCGGCACTTGCGATGCGTGTGTCTTTCACTGCAAGTGAGTAGTCACCATTTCCGCTTTCCAGGCCGAGGTAACGTCTGCCACCCATAGGTACTTCGTATTCACTGTTGTAAAAACGCAGTGGATTGTCGTCATCATCTTTACAGCCACTTAGTAGCGTAAGGATGCAGCATAACATGAATAAATAGAAATGTTTAGGTCTCATAATTCAGATTTTATGTTCGTTGCAAATGTAATGTATTGTTTTGAAATATCCAGTCGGAATTTGAAGAAAAAGAGAGGAGATATATTTAGGCACGAATTGCACGGATTAACACTGTTGCTTTATAGTTATGACAATACTAAAGACCGTGAATTCTGTGTAATCCGTGCCTAATTTATTATATAAACATACTTATATAACTTAAAAATAGAAATTAGTATGTTCAGCGTAACCCATACCTAAAGGGTTTTATGTACTATTTATAGCTTGCTTTTGTAAATCCGTGCCATTGCCTTTTGGTACTGATTTTCCAATTGCAGATAATTTTGATGACTTTGATAGATCACCGATACTTCAACGAAGTACTCGATCATACTAATTTGTCCACCTGTCAAAGCTTGTTTCAGCAATGCCAAATCTTGTTGAGACTGGAAAGTCTTGCTATATTCTTCCATTGAAGCATGCAGCGTTTTCGCTTCCCGGTAAAGTTGTGCCAATTCAGATTCCACTTGCAGTGTAGCATTATCCTTTTGCAAGTCGATGTTGAGTGCCTGCGCTTTAGCAATTTTCACCTTATTCCGATTTTCGAAAAGCGGGAAGGAAAAGCCCACCACTACACCGTTGAAAGGCACACCAGTCTCTGTATTCCGACGGTAGCCGAGTTCCAGCTTCGGCAGCCACTGGGATTTATTGACAGCAATCTGTTTACGGGCAACGAGAGCCTCGTTGCCTAGTGCCATTAAGGTACGGTCTGTAGCCATGACTTCTGATTTCAACATTTGGTAATCGCTTGGGAACGGTATAGCCGGATATTGATTTTCTTCGAAAACCACCGGAATATTACCATTCAGCGTATTCAGTTCCTGCTGCTTATTGCGAAGTGCCGTTTCGTTCAGAGACGCTTCCGTTTTGACATTCAACAGTTCCAAGTTGATTTTATTGGTTTCGAGAGCATTTGCATCCCCTGTTTGGAGACGTTTGGCGTACATTTTAGCAAGTTCTTCCGCATTGCGGAGACGTTCCTCCAAAATATGCTTTTGCTGACGAAGCATGATAATGTCTAGGCAAAGTTCTTTTGCCTGTAACAGTTTCTCCTGACGAAAAACATCCGACTGACTGTCAAGAGTTCCGGCTTTCAGACGGTTTAACTTGTTACGTGTGGCGTATAAACTAGGGAAATCAAAGCTTTGTGAAACAACCAGCTCACCGATTGTTTCGCTTTTATCTTTTGCTCCCCATAGATGCGCGTAAGAGAGAGTAGGATCAGGCAAGTTATTATCCGTTTTGGCTTCCAACTTCTGCGAGGTAATCAGTTGCTCGTTTGCCTGCAACTCCTTATTGTTCGTTTCGATATTCTTCAATACCTGTTCAATTCCGTTTTGGGCTTGCACTTCACCTATGGTTAAGAAAAGAAGTGCAGCGCTTATGGTCATGATTTGTTTCATTTCTAATTTCTTTATTTATTACAAGCTATTGTTGATAGATACTTTATGATAAGGCATCTATTTGTTTGACACCGGGGAACGACCCGTTCCTCACCGAGAAACACTTGTTTCCTCACTGGGGAACGATGGTTTTCTCACCGAGGAAAAATATCCCTCTCTACAGGCTTTTCTGGGCATCTTTCCGATGCATCATCAGATAAACAATCGGAACGATAAAACCGTTCAAAAAAGTAGACGTTAATAATCCTCCTAGAATCACTTTTGCCATCGGACTCTGAATTTCGTTACCGGGCAAGTCGCCGGCAAGTGCCAATGGAATCAGTGCCAGTGCAGAAGACAATGCCGTCATTAAAATCGGATTCAGACGGTCGAGAGAACCTTGAATCACACTATCATATACATTCAAACCTTCTTCCTTTTGCAAATGATTGTAGTGGCTGATGAGCAACATACCGTTACGGGTCGCAATACCGAACAAGGAAATGAAACCGATGATAGCCGGAATACTGACTTCTCCTGTTGTAATCACCAAAGCAAATACACCACCGATCAGTGCCAGCGGAAGATTCAGCAAGATAACCCCGGATTCTTTCACACTGCGGAACTCATTGTACAGCAACAGGAAGATAACCACGATACTGATAAATGAAGTCAACGCTAATGTCCGGCTGGCAGCCTGCTCGCTTTCAAACTGTCCACCATACTCGATATGATAACCTTCGGGTAATTGTACCGATGTGTCGATACGTTTCTGAATATCATTCACAACACTGCGCAAGTCACGATCGGCCACATTGGCGGAAATGACAATTTTACGTTTCACATTCTCGCGGTTGATCGTATTCGGACCCATGGCCGATACCACTTCCGCTACATAGCTCAAAGGAACTTTGCGGCCGTCGTTCGTGTCTACCATCAGGTTACGGATTTTCTCTATTTCATCCCGGGCATCATCCTTCACTTTTACGATCAGGTCAAAACTCTTGCCCTGTTCATACACTTGTGAGATCACTTTTCCAGCCAAAGCTACATTCACATATTCCGAAAATTCCGGCAGGGTAATACCGAACTTAGCCAGCATTTCCCGTTTAGGCTGTATTTTCAGCTGCGGACGTTCAATCTGTTGTTCCACGTTCAGGTCGGCAACACCGGGAATGTCACTGATCGCTCCTTTGATTTGATTACCGAGTGAAAACATTTTATTCAGGTCATCACCGAATAATTTGATAGCAATATTCGCTTTCGTACCCGATAGCATTGCGTCGATACGGTGGCTGATCGGTTGTCCGATTTCTATGTTTGCTCCGGTGATCGTACCTAATTTTTCACGTACATCAGCTACCAGTTCACTGCGCGAGCGGTCTTTCAATTCGAACGGAGCTTCTATTTCAGAAACATTGACTCCTAACGCATGTTCATCCAATTCGGCACGTCCCGTTTTCCGGGCTACCGTTTGTATTTCGGGAATTGTCATCAATAACTCTTCGGCACGATGTCCCATTTTGTTGCTTTCTTCCAGCGAAATACCTGGCAGAGAACTGATATTGATAGTAAACGATCCTTCATTGAACGAAGGAAGGAAGCTGCGTCCAAGTGTGAAAAACACTCCGAGGGCAACTACAAAAAGTCCGATTGTACTTCCGAGAGTCACACGTTTATGTGCCAGTACCCAAGTCAGTGTTTTTTCATAAATCCCTTTCATCCAGCGGGCAACAGGAGCTTCTTTCAGTTCCTTGTTCGTCTTATTGCTTCCTAATAGATAAGAGCAGAGTACCGGAGTTAGTGTCAGGGCAACTATCGTAGACGCAAACAGGGCCACGATAAAAGCAACACCTAGTGGAACCAACATTCTGCCTTCCATGCCGCTCAAGAAAAATAATGGAACAAAACTGACTACGATAATCAACGTTGAATTAAGGATAGGCATGCGCACCTCTTTCGACGCATTGAATACCACTTCGAGCGTACTTAGTCTTTCTGCTTCCGCTTTCAGACGGTTCTCCCGCAGTCGCTTGTATACATTTTCCACATCGACAATGGCGTCGTCTACCAATGAACCGATAGCTATCGCCATACCTCCAAGACTCATGGTGTTGATTGTCAGCCCCATGTAGTGTAAAGTCAGGATCGAAACAAGCAGGGAAAGAGGCAGTGTCACCAATGAGATCAGCGTAGTACGTACATTTGCCAGGAACAGGAAAAGCACGATGACAACGAAAATACCTCCTTCAAAGAGTGATTTTTTCACATTGCCGATGGAGCTTTCGATAAAGCGGCTTTGACGGAATATGTCCGTTGAAACTTTTACGTCCGGCGGCAGATTTTTCTGGAGGTCTTTCAGAGATGCTTCCAGTTTGTCCGTCAGTTCCAGTGTGCTGGTAGCCGGTTGCTTGGTAACAGTCATCAGGACGGCAGATTTGCCGCGTTCTGAAGCAGTACCCAGTTTCGGAGCCTTCGGGCCGATGGTTACGTTTGCAATATCTTCCAGCGTCACAGGGAAGTTATTCACTGTCTTTACTACCGCTTTGCCAAGTTGCTCTGTTTTCGAAGTGGAGAGTACACCACGTACAATATATTCATTTCCGAATTCATAGAGCACACCTCCATTGGCATTTAGGTTCATATCCTGTGTTACAGCCATCACTTCTCCCATCGAGATGCCGTAATGACGCATCCGTTCGGGATCTAGCTGAATCTGATATTCTTTGATATCTCCTCCGAGCACAGCCACTTGTGCCACTCCTCCGGTAGACAGCAGGCGTGGACGGATGGTCCAGTCCGCAATCGTCCGAAGATCGAGCATGGAGGTGGAGTCGGCGGTCAGACCGACGATGAGCATTTCGCCTAAGATAGAAGACTGTGGTCCAAGAGTCGGTTTGCCGACATTGACCGGCAGCGATTCGCTGACCACCGCTAATTTCTCACTAACAATCTGACGAGCGAGATAAATATCCGTGCCCCAGTCGAATTCTACCCAAACAACGGAGAAACCGTTAGTGGAGGAAGAACGGACACGACGCACGCCGGTAGCCCCGTTTACGGCAGTTTCAACAGGAAAAGTAACGAGCTGTTCAACTTCTTCCGCAGCCATACCGTTCGCCTCGGTCATGATTACTACCGTAGGTGCATTTAGGTCGGGGAATACGTCTACTTCCGTATGCATGGCGGTGTACGTTCCCGCAATAAGCAGGAGGATGGCCGCACAAACTACCACCAACCGGTTGTGTAGGGAGTAATGTATAATTTTATTAAGCATGATATTTCATTAATTGAGAGTTATAAATAACTTGATAGATGCGCCGCACAAAAAAACGGTTGCGACGCCTAGTCTCTTTAGTGTTCGTGGCTGTGTGCCGGGATTGCATTGCTTGCGCTTGCCAGTCGAACCTGATAAGCACCCTCGGTCACTACACGGTCGCCAGCCTTTACACCAGTTAGGATTTGAACGCTTTTGCCGTTGTCGGCTCCTATCGTTACTTCCTGTTTTTTATAACCCTCTTCGTCCAGTTGCAGATATATGAAGAATATGCCTTGTTCCTCTGTCAGCGCGGTGCGCGGAAGAGAAATCACGTTTTCCATTGCTGAAGAAAGCAGGAATACCTCCACAAATGAGCCGGGAATCACTTCCCCTTTGTTGTCGAACTCAAAAGTGACAGGCACATAAAAAGAATTGTCTCCGGCAGCTTTTCCGAAAGAGAGAAGTTTACCGTTCAATGCTTTCAACTCGTACACCTGATTATTATAAGGAGTCTGGAAATTGGCGGAACTGATGGTGCGGAGATACGGGTAATACTTTTCCGACACTTCGGCACGGAGGAAAAGACGACGGTTCTGCGTCACGCTTACCAGCGGTTGTCCGATTGTCACATAGTCACCTTCTTTCACGAGAATACTTTTCACATATCCGGCAATAGGAGCCGTAATGCTTTGGCCGATAGCCGAATGATTCTTAGAAAGAGCTTCGTAACTAAGACGGGCGTTTTCGTAACTTTGCTCCGCTTGTGCAAAATCCTTGTCGGATACAATCTTGTTTTTAACAAGCTCCTTCATACGTTCGTATTCCTTCTTGGATACCTCGTAGGCAATGCGGGCACGTTGCACCGGATCACCATCGGCGATATTCTTTGAAGAAATAGTGACTAGCGGAGTGCCGCTGCCGACGCTCATACCTTCCGTTACTTTTCCACGGAAAGATACCACGCCGGCTACTGTAGCTACGGCAACCGATTCATCCCCTTGAGCAGCCAGCACCTGTCCGCTGGTTTTAATCACTTGCTGGAAAGGTGCAGGTTCAATAACGCTCACCTTTACACCGGCTGCTTCAGCTTTCGCTTTCGGAAGAATGATTTCATCACTGTGGGCTTCGGCAGCTTCGTTGTATTCATCGGCTGCTTCATGATTGTGTTCTCCGCTACATTCGCCTTCATGGGAATGATCGGGTCCTTCTGCCCCGTGATTATGTCCTTCCGCGGCATGATCGTGTTCATCGTGTGTGTGTGTGACGGTACTATTATTACAGGATCCCAGCACGAATAAGCCCAGGATTCCCACGAAAATAAGTTTTTTCATAATGATATTTTCCTACTAAATTTTACTGTTTTCTTTTTACGCTACAAAGATAAGGTAGCGCAGATGCAACTAATTTGCATTTACGCTTTTACGCAAAAACAGAGTAGGGAGGGGCACGAAGAGAAGTGGTACGATGAGTATCCGTACCATGCAAAGAGTCTCGGTAAACGTAATAGTTTTTAATCCGTTTCTCTTGCGGTCGTAATAAATGCTCGATGATTACATCCGTGAATAAGGTAGCGATGAATACGTAATCCGGTCCGCTATCCGTATGTATGGATGGAGTGGGAGAGTAGAAACGAGTCATACATTCGCTGCTGCAACATGAGTCGTTTCCCGGGTGATGATGATGCGTGGGACATTGCTGTTCTACAGGCAAGTCCTGCTTCATGCAAATCATTCCGTTGGGGTGATGATGATGGGGAATAACCGCTGCCACCAACATAATAATGTTGATAAAAAGAACAGCAGAGTTACTATAATTCGTTTCTTCCCTTTCATCCTTTCTTTTAGAGGTTATCCGCTTTTCAGAGCTTCAAAGTGCAAATATACAAATACTTTTATTTCGCCTGTAGCCGATACCCTCTTTTTATTATTTATTATTTCTTTTCCAGTTCTTGCAACGAATCCATTTTCTTCTTTTCGAGGAACTCATAGATACCGCAAAGATGTTCCGTCACCTTTTGATTACCGAACTCATACACCTTGGTAACCAGCCCGTCAAGGAAGTCACGGTCGTGTGAAACGACGATCAGCGTACCATCAAAATCCAGCAATGCCTGTTTTAGAATATCTTTCGTTTTCATGTCCAGATGATTCGTCGGCTCATCTAAAATCAGGAGGTTGACAGGTTCCAGCAATAATTTAATCATAGCCAGACGGGTACGCTCTCCACCCGAAAGCACTTTGACCTTTTTCATCGATTCCTCGGGACCGCCAAACATAAACGCCCCCAGCAAATCACGAATCTTGTTCCGGATATCCCCTTTGGCTACATCGTCAATCGTTTGGAAAACCGTCAGGTTTTCATCCATCAGCGAAGCCTGATTTTGAGCGAAATATCCAATTTGCACATTATGTCCGAGAGTCAATGTACCGTCATGCTCAATCTCCTTCATGATACACTTCACGAGCGTAGACTTACCCTCACCGTTCTTACCAACGAAAGCTACCTTATCACCACGCTCAATCGTCAGATTAGCATTGCGGAATACCACTTTGTCTCCGTATGTCTTTCCAACACCCTCCATGATGACCGGGTAACTGCCCGAACGGGGTGAAGGCGGGAATTTCAGTCGCAATGCAGAAGTATCCTCCTCGTCCACTTCGAGCAATTCCAGCTTCTCCAGCATTTTGACACGGCTCTGCACCTGCAACGTCTTTGAATAAGTCCCCTTGAACCGTTCGATAAACTCCTTCGTTTCAGCAATAAACTTCTGCTGCTCGTCATAAGCCTTCTGTTGCTGTTCGCGGCGGTCCTTGCGCAGCTGCAAATATTGCGAGTAATTTACCTTGTAATCATAGATACGTCCCATCGTCACTTCGATGGTGCGTGTTGTAATATTATCCACGAATTTACGGTCGTGACTAATTACAATGACCGCTTTTCCATTATTAATAAGAAAATCCTCCAGCCATTGAATAGATTCGATATCCAGATGATTCGTCGGCTCATCGAGCAAGAGCACATCCGGTTTCTGCAACAGCAATTTGGCGAGTTCGATACGCATTCGCCATCCACCGCTGAAATCACTCGTCTGGCGTTGGAAATCTCCTCGGGTGAATCCTAATCCAAGCAATGCCTTTTCCACATCCTCTTCATAATTAGTAGCATCGATTGAATAAAACTTCTCGCTCAAGCTGGACACTTCCTCGATCAGCGCCATGTAACTGTCGCTCTCGTAGTCCGTCCGTGTTTCAAGCTCCTTGTTCAACTTTTCGATCTGCGCTTCCATCTCATGAAGATGTGAAAAAGCCTGTGCCGTTTCGCCAAACACTGTTCTTCCGTCTTCCGTCATCAGATGTTGAGGCAGGTATGCTACTACGCAATCTTTGGGTGCGGAAACTTTTCCACGTGTCGGTTGCCGTGCGCCTGCCAAAATCTTCAGCAGCGTACTTTTTCCAGCCCCGTTTTTGCCCATCAGAGCGATGCGGTCTTTTTCATTAATTACGAAAGAAATATCACTAAATAAAGCAGTGCCGCCAAACTCTACGGCTAGTCCGTCAACAGAAATCATACTATTCTTTTAAATTGAGGCGCAAAGATAGCGAAATATATGAATATTTTTTATACCTTGCGGGCTGAAAAGGAAGATAGCTCTAAAAAAACAGATAAAAAAAACAATATATAAGCGATATGGAAAGCGAACAAATGAATGAATTCAGACCTTTAATTTTGGTAGCTGAAGACGATGACAGCAACTTTAAATTAATCAAGGCTATCATAGGCAAAAAGTGTGATATCGAGTGGGCTAAAAATGGCCAGGAAATGGTGGAGTTGTTTCAGCAACACCAGCAAAGAGCCAAAGCAATGCTAATGGATATTAAGATGCCGGTGATGAACGGATTGGAAGCAACGAAGATAATTCGTGAATCTAACACAGAAATTCCTATTATCATGCAGACGGCTTATGCTTTTAGCTCGGATAAGGAAAATGCAATGAATGCAGGAGCAACTGAAGTATTAGTGAAACCTATCACCTTGGGTATTCTCCGCACTACGTTGAGTAAATATTTACCCGATTTGCAGTGGTAAGATTGATTCTTACGAGATTTTTTTTAGTTTATTAAAAAAGTGCTTAAGCGTTAAAAACGTAAAAGCATGGAAAAGAAGTATGATTGGGTAGAAAAATGGTATTACTCTAACTTCATCTAATGCATTTGGATAAAATAAAATAGGCGAACCTCACGGTTGGCCTATTTTTGTTCGTCTCTGTTAATTTGTTAGAGTACAGAAACGACTCTATGTAAAGTCTCTCCTTTGAGAGATTTTAAGTTCATTATTTGTTTCCGCCAGCCCACCATTCGGCCTCGCTATATACGTACTGTCCATCACCGAAAGCAGCTTTCACTTCAGGATTTGCCAATACATCGTCTGCTCCATAACCGAAGCGCAATGGGAATTTACTGCTGTTCTGCGGGTTTTTCAGTACAATGAAGTTTTCTCCTGCACCTTTCAGACGGCGGTAGTCATTATAGGCTTCCAGTGATTCGCCGGATGCGCCGAAGAAAGCAAGATACTTTTGTATCATTGTCTCTTGCAGAGGGTTGGCATCGAATAACGGTTCCACTTCATCCGTGAAATAGGCTTCTGCCACATCTGCACCCAAATCGCTGTCACCATCATATATCCAAGTGTCTGCAGCATCTATAATTGAATTTCCCAGATTCTCGAATCCGGCAGTGACTGCATCTTTCAAAGCAGTCTTAGCTTCGCCCAGTCTGCCTCCCAAACGGCACAATGCTTCTGCTTCAAGGAATTTCACTTCGTGATAGCTGATTAAAAGAGTAGGAGCCGACATAGCCCATGATATCATCGACATACCATAATTATTCTGCAACTCTTGCGGAGTTCCGTTAGGAGCCGCTTTGATGCCTGCGATGTCCGTAGCTTGCGTAGCTCCGTATCCATAAGTGATATATCCGGTAGGATCAGGTTCCAGGAACGCTTGCGGTGCTCTGGGGTCATTGCGCTCAACGAACTTTTCAATCAGACTTGCACTAGCTGCTAAACTGTTGCGGCTGTAGCTGAAGGACCAAAGCGGATTCAATTGCGAATCAGCATCGTAAACGGCCAACTTACATTCTTCACTTGCGTTGGCAAATGATTTGCTCACATAAGTAAGAATATTCTGAAGATCTGTAGTCTTGTTGGCACTTTTATTGAGCAGACGCATTGTATAACGTGCTTTTAACGCATAGCCGTTTTAGCCACATACTTGCCTGTGTACTGGTGTTTGAACCATAGATCAAGTCTTTAGAACCGACTGCACCGGATAAGCCCGTATCTTTGGCAGTACCGTTATTCAGTAGAGTGATGGCATCATCCAGGTTCTGCATTACTTCCTGATAGATACTTTCCTGTGTATCCATTTTAGGTTGCATATACATCGGTGTACCGTCCGGATTGAGGATACCTGTCTGGCTATACGGTGTGTTTCCAAACACATCGGCTGCCACAGCTCCATTGTAGGCGAGCAGGATTTTAGCAATCGCTTCCGTCACTACGTTTCCTTTTTCCGAAGGATCTTCTTCGCATTTCTTGATAACGATTTTAGCATTCTTGATATTTGAGTACACGTTGATCCATGCATTGTTGTAGGTAGTAGCCGTTGTGGGCTCTCCGCTGCGTACTTCCGCGCGGTAAAGCTGGTTGGATATACCCGTTTCATGTTCTATGTAAACAGAAGAATAGAGCGAGAAATCCCCTCCTACAGTGCTGAATGCAGTACTTACGCCTAAGTCCGTAATTAAGAACTTAGCGGGCGCATCCAACGGATTGTTAGGGTTTTCATTGATTTTATCCATTGCGTCTTCCGTACAAGCAGAAGCAATGGTAGCAGTCAAGAAAGAAACTGCCAGCAATTTTCCTATTGATTTATATTTTTTCATTGTCTTGCAGATTAAAATTTAATGTTGAAACCAAAGCCGAAACTAGCTGTTTGCGGCATTGAATAATCTTCAAATGCTCCTGCCATGTTGTTGTTACCCTGACTGGCTTCCGGATCGAGGTCAGGCAATTGTGCCCAGATCAGAATGTTTCTGGCAAATGCGTTTACAGAAAGTTCAATCGAACGTTTTTGAAGAATTTTGTAGTTGACAGCCACTTCACGCAGTTTGATGAAAGAGTTGTCATATACAGAAGATTCGTCGATGTCGTTCAAACGGCTGTAATATACCTGTTGTGCGTTTGCACCTGTGATGGCGATATCGTTTTTAGTTCCATCAGTTTTGTATCCGTCGAAGATGATGGTACCTTCACGGTTTTCCGTTCTCTTGCTGACACCATAGTAGTCTGCCAGTCCGGTTGTCCTACTATACATCTGACCACCCTGTTTCCAATCGAGCACTGCGCTGATTGTACACTTCCATAAGCGTAATGTGGTGTTGAAGCCCATCAGGAAGTCCGGAGAAACCTTACCGATAACTTGTGCTTCACCAGCGATAGGTAAACCGTTTTCGTCTACCAGACGATTACCATTCGCATCTCTCTTGAAGCCTACACCGTAGATGACAGGGAATTTCTCACCTGCTGAAGCGCGTACCTGCGGAGTAACGTATCCTCCCAGAGAGATATTCTCCACACCCGGTGCCAGTTCATCTACGTAGTTGTCGATCTTCGTCCAGTTGAATGCAAAATCCCAGTTGATATTCTTCGTCCGGATTGGATTGAAGCCAAGAGTGAATTCATGCGTGTTGGTATGAATCTTACCACCGTTGGTGAGCAGTTTGCTAGCACCGGTAGAAGAAGCCAAAGGCACTTCAAAAATCTGGTCTTTAACGTTCTGGCGTGAGTATGTATAACTGAATGTGATTAAGTTATCGAGGAAGTTCACGTCAGCGCCCACTTCATACGAACGTGTATTCTGCGGTTTCAGTTTCGGGTCGAAAATCGTGTAGTACGGAGTATAGGCGGTAGTACCTTTCATCGGGTACATGATTGGAGTCAACGTATAGAATCCACCTCCATACGTAGGAGTAGAGTAGTAGTTTTCAAGGAAATCCCCTGCTTGTCCTACTTCCGCATACGATACTCTCAATTTGGCGTGATTAACTATATTGTTTTTCAATGCATCTAATTCCGTCAGGATAAAACCAGCCGAAATAGAAGGATAGAAGAAAGAGCGGTTGTTACGTGGCATATTGGATACATAGTCCTGACGTCCGGTGAGGGTCAGATAAAGCATATTTCTGTAAGAAGCCGATACGTTACCGAAGAATCCCACCGTACGGTTTTTCCATGTCTCTTCCTCTGTCTGTTGAGTAGTGGCGTTGTTGATGTGGTTCCATCCCGGGAAGTTGTAGTTCGTACCATATTCATAATACTTCTTTCTGTTGCTTTGGATAATTTCGTTACCCACTACCGCGTTCAGTCCCCAGTCTTCATTGATATGCCAGTCGTAGTTGATGGTCAGCAATGAGTTGTATGTAGCATTTGTCCAGCCGTAGTTCTCGATCTGTCCGCGACCGCCACCGGTGTTGCTACCATATCCGTAGCTGTCTACATAGTGAGTGGTGTAAGCATCCACACCAACCATGTATTTCGCGTTCAACTTGTGGTTCGTTGTGCCGAAATCAGTCTGATAGCTTGCATACACATTTCCGAAGAAGCGGTTGGTATCTTCCGTAAATTTGTTGTTTTCCATCGCCTGCTCAGTAAGCGCGTTACCGTTACCACGGAAAGAATTCTGTACGTCACCGCTCAACAGACCGTTACCGGAAGTCACTGCCTTGTCGATAGAAGTAGTGATATAGTTAGCTGTAAATCCGGAACTCCAGTTGTTAGTCAGTTTCGTGTCAGCACTAACCTTTACATTATATCTGTCCATACCAGTGCTTGAGATAATACCGTCCTGATGTGTATTTCCCAATGAGATAGAGTAGGAGCTTTTGTCGAGCATCTGCGCTACATTCAATGAATTGCTCCAGGTGATTCCTGTGTCGAAGAAGTCTTTTGCATTGTCATATGCCTGTGGAGTAGCCCACGGGTCAAGACCGGCTGCTGCACGCTGGGGAACATAATATTTTCCTTGTTGCTTACCGAACTTCTGCGTGTATTCGTTATCTGTGTTACCTCCATACGTTGCGTCGTTTGGAAGTTCGGAAATCTTAGGTCCCCAAGACGTTCCCGAAGTAGTGCTGAATACTCCACCCGAACCTTGTGCGTATGTTTTCTGGAACTCCGGCAGACGACCGACTACATCGAAGCTGACATTAGAAGAGAAGCTAACCTGCGGTTTGCCTTTTTCCAGTCCTTTACCACTCTTGGTTGTGATGATAATCACACCATTGGAAGCGCGGATACCATAAAGTGCAGATGCAGCCTGTCCTTTCAAAATGTTGATACTTTCAATATCATTAGGGTCGATATCTACCGCACGGTTGGCGAAGTCCGCTCCGCTCACACTACCATTGTTCTGAATGTCTGTGCTAACATCCGGCGTACTGGTCACCGGCATTCCGTCAATAACGTAAAGCGGAGTGTTGTCACCCGAGAAAGAACGTGCACCACGGATAGTGATCTGTGAAGAAGCTCCCGGCATACCACTTGAAGGCTTCACGTCCAAACCGGACACCTTACCTTGCAACGCTCCCGCCAGATTAGAGTTGGCAGCTTGCGTCAGTTGATCCGATTTTACGTCCTGAACGGCGTAACCCAGTGCTTTTTTCTCGCGTGAGATACCCATGGCTGTCACCACAACCTCATCCAGTGCTTTCGCGTCGCTTTTCAAAACAACTTTTATCACTCCCGGTTTGATGGAAACGTCCTGCGAAATCATTCCTACATAAGAAACGCGCAAAGTTTTAGCAGAACTTGGTATGTAGAAGTTTCTGCCTTTATCATTGTTAATAGTTCTTTAACCCTTTTGAAGGTGCAAAATGATAAAAAGATACCGTTTTGGAGGCAATAATGTTCACTTTTCCTTGAAAAGCCTGATTTTGGTGCTATCTTTATGATAGAAATTATCTTTTAAAATATGCTAAATCGGAAAGGTGTTCTTTTAACCTATCAGTTTTTGAATACTTTTTGCTTTCAAAACGATACTTTTTAGTTAAATACGTAACACTTTTTTCGGTTTGTCATAATTAGTGTTATCTTTGCAACCTGTTAGAGACAAAAAATCTGTTTATAGGTTAAATTTAAGAGAGAATTTATGAAAAGAAAATTGATGTTCTTAATGACCTTCCTTTTTATAGGTATAGGTCTAGTGACAGCGCAAACATCCAGAGTTACCGGTTTGGTTACCTCTGAAGAAGATGGGCAACCTGTCGTAGGTGCTTCAATATTGGTGAATGGCACTACCCTTGGTACTATCACTGATATTGACGGTAAGTTTACAATCACGAATGTACCAAGTTCTGCTAAGACTTATTGATTTTTCTTTCCTCCTTTCCTTCTGCTTTTTTTTCTCCTATCTTGTTGTTTTTCAATGTTTTTGTTTCGGATTTTAAAAATTAACCTATTCTTCCGGTTTCTTTTATTGAAACTTCCTTTATCAATTTAGTAGTCTTTGCTTCTCATTGATTTTTGAGAAGGGATTAATATTCTACCCAAATTTTTAATAAATTTCCCGGTGTTTTTCTTTATCTAGGCGTTTTTAATATTCGTGTTTTGGAGGTATGAGTTAAATGTTACAATCTAATAGTGATTGAAATTATGAGTGATAGTAAAGAAGAATGCAAAAGACTGCAAGTATAAGTTGTCTGAGACCCGGGTGTCAGATAACCTAGTTCTACTAACTAAAATAAAGGTAAAGCTATACTATTTAATTTGCATTAGAACAAATCAAATTTACGTCTCTACAAAATGGGATTTTCAGCTTGTGTTATTTTATTCCGCCACGATCACTTTGATGTCATAACCTATGAAAAGTCCGCTCTCTATAACACCAGTGATTGCCTTCAGTCGTTCTTCGAGCGAAGAATCGATGTCGTTGAAACGGGTGTCGAGGATAAAGTTGCCGTTTTCTGTAAAGATAGGTCCGTCTTTGCCACGAGCGGGACGAAGAACAATCTCCGAGGCACCCAGTCGCTGCAACTCATGCTCTACATAAGTCAGTGAGTCCGGAAAGACCTCTACAGGGATGGGAAATTTGCTTCCCAACTGATTTACACGCTTGCTGGGGTCGATGATGATGAACGTTTTGCGGCTGCTTCTAATCAGTAGTTTCTCTTTGAACATCGCTCCGCCACGTCCCTTAATCAAGTTCTGTTGCGGATCTACTTCGTCTGCTCCGTCGAATGTCCAGTCGGGCCGTTGGTTCCAGAGGGTAGTTTGGGGGATGCCTAGCTGTATGCAGGTCATCGAGATTTCTTGTGAGGCGGGAATCACTTCGATATGCAAGTGCTCTTCACGAATTCGTCGTGAGAGTTCGAACAGAGTCAGGTAGACTGTAGAGCCGGAGCCGGCTCCTATCACATCTCCGTCTTTTGCCGTGGCGGCAATTTCACGGGCTACGTGTTCTTTTGCCTCCCGGTTGATGATGGAGTCCGACCATTGCAGGTGTTTTATCAGGTGATTTTCCCAATCCATAAGTTTACGTTCTAAATCGTTTTCGTTTTTAAGTTCCTCTTTTCTATATAACGAATTTGTGAATCTGTTTGTTTGTTCGTTTCAAATTCAGAAGGAAAAAAACTCATTAGCGGCAATTCAATCATTTAAATCGTCAATAAACGATTCGTTAATTTTTAACTTTATTGCGTTAAACGTTAACGAACCTCTGCTTTTTATTAAACCGTGTTATAAGTTAGGTTGCTTTGGCCTGAAAATTTGGAGATGACCGAAAAGTCCGTATCTTTGTACTGTGTTTTTCATAGTATTAGATTTAAGGTTAACAAAGATTGGCTGTCTGGGATAGATAGCCTTTTTTTTGTCCCTACCATTCCTTACAGAATCAGCCAGATCGCAATGATATGTCCGATGCTGCCTCCCAGGCAAAACAAATGGAAAGTGGCATGCATATACGGTTTGCGTAATGAATAAAAGACAGCTCCCACGATGTATGAGACTCCGCCGCCGATCAGCCACCAGAAAGCAGTAGTGGCTCCCAGTTCTCCCAGATGATCCAGCAAAGGCTTCATGGCCACTAATATGCACGCACCCATACCCACATAACAGGCCGTTTCGAGGTTGCTGTGTTCTTTCAGCTTTTTGAAGCTAAGAATGAAACCGGCAATAGCCGACAGCCAGACGAAAGCGAAGATTCCCCATCCCCATCCTCCGGCATGCCGCAGGACAAGTAGCGTGAAAGGAGTGTAGGTGCCCGCGATGTGCAGGTAGATAGCTCCATGATCGAATTTGCGGAGCAACTCTTTCAGTTTCCCCGGACGGCTGCCGTGATACCACGTAGAACTGATATAAGAGGAAAGCATCCCCGCCAGATAGACGGATACACAAGCAACTGCCCACTGCGGTTCCATATTCTCGGAAGCCTTTTCCAATAGGAAATATCCGGCCACGATTCCAAGCAGGATGCCTATTCCGTGGCTAAGGGTATTTGCCCATTCTTCTATATGATTGTATCGTTTGTTCTTCAATGTTCCTTTTTTTGAATGGTTAAGTCACAAAAAATGTTGAGTCGCAAAGATACTTTATTTTCTGTAAAGCGTTTCCCTCCTTATTCTTTTTTTAAAATGATTTTTCCTCCATATTGTCCTGCCACTTGCTTGCGGAAATCAATGAATGCCGCATATTCATCCGGACTGTAAACCCCTTTGCGCATAAACAATCGGTGAGTGATGTAGATTTCCTTATCTTTTACCTGAATACCGGAATGGAAACTGCCGAACTTGCTTTTCACGTCAAGCGGTTTCGGAAGTCCTTCGATTACATATCCTTCCGGCAGTTGGATGCGGATGCTGTCGGTATCTGTGTATCCGTAGTTGATGTAAATGGGATAGGTGCGCTTCGTCACAGGAGGAACACTGAATTCTTTTCGGAACACATTGGTGGGGATAAACAGACGGTTGCCCGTTTTATGCCCGTATTGATTGCTGGTGGCAGTGTAGTCGAAGGTGATAGACGGATTGGGCTCCTTGCACTCGCTGATTTGCAGGTTCTGAATATCGGCTTGGGATAAGTTGATGCTTGAACGGATGCGGTCTTTCTGTTTGTTAGGCTCCAGATAGACGATGCCTGCTTCATTCTCATATTGGAAAATCCGGGAGATTTCGTTCACCTCTATCCGTGCCTCGGCTGTGGGGGAGAGGGTGATGTTGGCAACGATGTGCTGCGTGTTCAGTGAGTCGGGATAGGTGGGCAGGCGATACATCTGGCCGCCGGTCGGTTCGATGAGTAAGGCGTCGTGTCCCGCAATGTCTTGGTGGACATAACCGAAGGGAAACGATGGGTTTGTACATTCCAGCCAGAGCGTATCTTGGGGAAGTGGAACTTGTAGGATGACGTGATTCATCTGGTTGGCACTGGAGAAGTCCGGTAGTAAACGCTCGTTGGTGGTGCTGATGACTGTATAAGTGGAAGCAATTCCCAACTCTTTCAGCATGGCGCGGGTGTAATTGGACAATCCTTTACAGTCGCCGAATCCCGTGCGGCAAACATCAGCGGCGGCAATGGGCTGTAAACCTCCGATGCCTAGTTGGATGCTCACGTAACGGGTGGTTTTGGCCAGATAATCGTAGATTGCTTTCACCTTGTCCCGGTCGGTAGTGCAGTGGGCTGTCAGTTCGTGCAGTTTGGCGCGGAAAGGTTCGGTGAGCAGGTCGCGCCCGTCGAGCAATCGGTATTGCCATTCTCCGTACTTTTGCCAGTTGCTCATATCGCCTTCCGACTTGTCGTACTTGAAGGCGGAAGGCGCAAAATAGACACGTGGAAACAGTTCAGTAAAATCCGGTCCGAAAGGTTCTTTAATGATGGGAGAGAGTTTGGAGGCGGTGGCTTCAATCACTTGCTGTCCGTTGGCTCCGGTGGATTCTTTTACCTGGATTCCTTTTCCTTGCGTGTTCAGTTCACGATATCTGCATCCTTGTCCTGCGGGCAGTTCGATCCGGTAAGTCGCTTTTTCCACACCTTGGTTGAAGTCTGCCAGCGGTATAAAGGGGGGATAGCCGATCAGACCGTTGTTGCACTTCACTTCCCATTCGTATTTCACCGTGAAAGGGAGAGAAGGATAATTGCATTCGTAAAAATAAAAATAATCATCCGTGCTAAGCGAGGAGCTGTATTCACTTTTCTGTAGTTCAGATTTCTTTATCTTACGTACACTTTGTCCATCGGCATTGATGATTTCCCCGGAGAATTTCTGCAAAGAACGGAACATATCACATCCGCAGAAGAAATGTGCAGCTTCCAACCCCTTACGGTTGAGGATGGTGATTGTCAGGCTCTCTTTTTCTATGGATTGGGTCATAGATTTGCAGAGAACCTCTGTGCGTGCTTCAACGATAACGGAATTGGCATCCTTGAGAATATCCTGTGCACATGCCGGCTGTATGTGCAGACTTAGGCAGATAAGGACACAGGACAGGCTGAATGCCCGATGTGTCATTTGCTTCAGGATGAGATAGCTGGAACGGATCATCGGTATAGATAGGTAAAGTTTATATTTTCTTGAGTACGATCAGCGCATTATTTTTCTCGATCACTTTAGTCCACAGTTCTTGTAGTTGTTTATATTGTTCGGAAAGGAATATATATCCCTTTAAGTGGAATACATAATTGAGCAGGATTGTATTTCCCTGTTTCTGAATCATATATTTGCATTGCAGGCCGTCTCCTTCCGACCGGATGGCTTGTGGTTGGGGGAGTTCTTCCACTTCGTAGCCTTCGGGGAGAGTCAGCGTAGACAACATCGTGAACTTGTACGGATATGGAAATTCGATGGGGAGCACCCGTTCCGTCTGGATAAACGGATTACTCTTTAGTTGCGGAAAGAGCATCGGATTGATATAAAGATGATTGTCCGTCCGGTTGACTTGCAAGACGAAATCGAATTCTTCTTCTATCAGTGCCCAGTCATTTTCTTGTTTTTTCACTTTCAGGTTGGTGACAGTGAGTTGCTCTTTCTGACTACTGATCTTGTTTTCGGGATTCGAGACGAGGCTGTCCTGCTTATGTTTTGCATTTGCCTGATACTCTACAGCTTCTTGTCCGTAAAGAACTGTGCTGCGATGTCCTTTCACCTGATCTCCTTCTATTCGGGCATCGATTTTCATGAAACTTTTGTTGTTGGAAAGAGTCATCACATTCACCCATTTATTCTCTTCTTTCTCTTTCCGGGAAAGGATGCGTGCTTTGTTTACAGACAATTCAAGCGGTAATATATTAAAGGCAGGTACGTCCATAGAACTGTCTAAAAATACATATTTTTGTTTGTTTATATCGTGGATAGCAACAAAGAACGTATTTAGTTTTTGCAGAGAAGGAAAGTTGTACGGCAGCATACCTGATGAACGTCGGCTCATAACCACCGGATAGGCCTCCAGTCCAAAGTCTTTCAGGATGCTGATAAGGATGAAATTCAGGTCGGCATTACTGCCGCTTCCTTTTTTGATTACTTTTTCGAGCTCTTTGCTGTAGAGTTGATACCGTCCGTTCCAGGCAGGCCATTTTCTTTTTGAGCACCTGGAAGGCGCAGATGATTTTCTCCTCGAAATTCATTTCGCTGTTGTAGGCTTGTTTGGTTTCAGGGCGGAAAGGGTTGGTGAGTGAGAGGTGTTCGCCGAACTGTGTATTTTCCGGTTTGAGCAACTGCTTGTCTACATCTTCCCATTTCTGGCTGTATGGTTTGTATTCATTGGGGGTGAATTGAGTGCCTTGCAGATCGAAGCTCACTTGCACCTTATAGTCTTCCGGACACCAGCAGTAGGATTCGTCCTGACGGATAGCCGGAAGGTTGCGTGAGATAAAGGTGGTTTCTTGTGCCGAAACGGTGAAGTCTTTGCTGACTCCACCCGCACCGGAGCCTTCACGTTCTGTGGCATGAATGGAGGAGTCTCTTTGCTTCACTTGTATGTAGTCCTTTCCCCGGAGTTCGATGTTGTAGACAAATACATGAGGGATGGTGATTTTATACTGGTTGTAGAGCATCGGGAGTTCTTCCTGCATCATCCAGTTGTCGATGTGTGAGAAATAGTCGGAGTAGAGTTTGTAGTGATATTCGATGATAGTGCCCTCTTTGACAGCAGGCAAAGAGAATTTTAGTATTTTATACAGGTTATTGAACCGTTCGAAAGAGATGGATTCCCGCTTCATGGGCGTTTTTATGCATTTCCCGTTTTCCATATTGTAGGAGCAGCCTTCTATCTCACTGGCTCTTTCCTGTCCTTCATCTTTATCGGTAGGAGAGTAGTAGGGAACGGACACGTCGGCGTATGACACTCCTTGTGGTTTCAGGATTTTGATGCGTACCCAGTGCTCGGTAGTTAGTTGAAAACCGTCATGGTAGATGAAGTCACTTTGTCCCTGATGGAAGAGATAAATAGCCGTAGCGGTGGTGTCCGGGGCATAAGAGGTGAGAGACAGTTCTTCTTTGGAGGGTTTTCCGTATTTCAGATTGGGCTCTATGGTGGCTGTTGTGGCTTGCTGTGGGTAGACAGGCGACAGGAGCTGTAATAGAAATGCGCAGAGAATGAATAGTTTTCTCATAATTGTGTTTTTTGTAGTATGCTCACAAAGATAAAAAAAATAGAGAAAGGTGTACCGTCTTTCTCTATTTTAATTTTGTTTTATGTATAAAATATATTATACCAAATGTCCGATCCATTCTTCGCGGTCGCCGGGGAGAAGGAGATCGATAACGGGAACTTCTACCATCGTGTAGCATCCCGGTTGTTGCTTCATGGAAGCGCGTGCCACGCATACCAGTACTTGTGCGGTCAGTGCGGGGTTATTGATACGCATATTAAATTCGAACAGCTGGTTCTGCGTTTTGCCGGATACACCTTTGCGAGTCAGATTTACACCGTGTCCCATATCGAGCAGTGCGTCTACACTCGGAACGAGTTTCACGTGTGTTTCATCGTTCACGAAGTAAGGATCTGCTTTGATGGCAGCGGCTACTTCTTCAAACTTGTATCCGTCTTTCAGTTCGATATATACCATGCGGCGGTGGATTCCCGTTCCGGTAGGGATGGTCATGGAGAGGGCAGCTTTCACTCCGTCAATGGCTTTTACGGCTACTGTGTGTCCCATGCTCATACCGGGACCGAAGTTGGTGTAGGTGATGCCTTTCGGAGCAATTGCTTCCAGCATGGTGCGTACGATGGAATCGCTTCCCGGATCCCATCCGGCAGAGATGATCGATACGGCTTTATGTTCTTTGGCGGTAGCATTCAAGGTACGGCGCAGGTCTACGATACCGGTGTGGATATCGAAACTGTCTACCGTGTTAATACCCATCGCCAGATATTCTTTTGCATATTTTTCTACGCTGCGGGTCGGCGTGCAAAGAATAGCTACGTCTACTTCTCCCAGCTCTTTTATGTCCTTCACTACTGCGTAGTTTGCTAACTCTTCCGGTTTGTTCTCTGCTCCTGCACGACGAACGACTCCGGCTATTTCGAAATCAGGTGCCGCCTGAAGCGCTTCAAGTACATAATGTCCAATGTTGCCATAACCAACGATGGCAGCTCTTACTTTTTTCATTCTTTTCTTGGTTTTAATGAACAAATTTCTTTCTTTTGCTTGCAAAAGTAAACAAATTACTACTAACTTTGGTTCATCTGCTTTAATATTTTTATTTTTTTCATATTCTTCATATCTAATGTACAAAAGAATAATCTGTGAAAATCAGTGTAATCTGTGGTGAGAAAGTTTTATCTTTGTCCCTGTTATGATAGAATATATTAGAGGCGAACTTGCCGAACTAAGTCCGGCAACCGCAGTGATCGACTGTAACGGGGTAGGCTATGCCGCCAATATATCTTTGAATACCTATTCGGCTATTCAGGGAAAGAAAAGTTGTAAGCTATATATTTACGAGGCGATTCGTGAAGATGCGTATGTGCTCTACGGATTTGCCGAGAAACAGGAACGGGAGATTTTCCTATTATTGATTTCCGTTTCCGGAATCGGGGGGAACACGGCTCGTATGATTCTTTCGGCTCTCTCGCCTGCCGAACTGGTGAATGTGATCAGCACCGAAAATGCGAACATGCTGAAAACGGTGAAAGGCATCGGACTGAAGACCGCGCAACGGGTGATTGTCGACCTGAAAGATAAGATAAAAACAATGGGAACGTCTGCTGCCGGAGGGGCTTCCGCAGGTTTGTTGTTACAACCTGCCAATGTGGAAGTGCAGGAAGAGGCGGTGTCTGCATTGACGATGCTAGGCTTTGCTGCTGCGCCTTCACAGAAGGTGGTGTTGGCTATCTTGAAGGAGGAGCCGGATGCTCCGGTAGAAAAGGTTATCAAACTGGCTTTGAAACGTTTGTAGTATGAAGCAACAGAAGATATATATGAAAGCATGGCTGGACGCTCACGGTCGTGCAAAAGCAGTGGATACGGATGAATGGTATCTGGATTTCGCTAACCAGCTATTGCCGTTGGTGGCAGATTCTTTTATATATGGTGGGAGAGAGTGGGAGGAAGACCAGAAGCGAGTGGCTTTGACGTGTGCCCTGTATTTGGAAGATTGCGTAGCAGACGGAGGAAATTGGCGTCAGTTTATTCATTGGCACCGGAAAAGCTACGGACATTATTTACCTTTTTACGCACTGACGGGAGAATATTTGCCGGACGAAATTAACCGTGAAGATGTTGTTTTCCTTTTGTGGGCCATCAATTCTCCGGTTGGCGATGATTTTGATGGAGTAGAGAACCCGATGGATGCGGATTTGCTGGAGTTTGCGGATGCGCTTTACAACCGTTTGGATGCTGCGTTCGAATCGGCTCCTATCAGCGATTATCTGGCAACGGACTGGCTGATGGAAACGGAGCTGATGCAAAAGAAGCGGATGCCTCTGCCGGTAGCTTTGCCGGGAGAAAAAATGCCTACCAACGTAGAACGTTTCCTTGAAGCAAGCAAAGGTGAACCGCTTTTATATTTTGACTCTTACGATGCGCTGAAATTTTTCTTTGTGCAATCATTGAAATGGGAGGATGAAGAGGATTCTTTGTTGCCTGACTTAAAGGAGTTCGGTAATTTCGTGGTTTTTGCCAATCCGAAAGGGTTGTTGATCGGTCCTGATGTAGCCGAATATTTTGCAGACAAACGTAATCCGCTCTACAATGCCGAACTGGCTGAAGAGGAAGCATACGAGCTGTTTTGTGAAGAAGGTTTGTGTCCGTTCGATCTGCTGAAATATGGAATGGAACACGATTTGTTGCCGGAAGCACAGTTCCCGTTTGAGAACGGAAAGGAGTTATTGCAGGAAAACTGGGATTTTGTGGCTCGCTGGTTTTTGGGTGAGTATTACGAAGGAGAATAAGAATTATAAGAAATAAGTACTGTTTATATAAGTGCTGTCTATGCCAATCAAAAAAAGTAACAATCCTTTTGCCGGAAAGACAAAGTCTGCAGTCGGTAAAAAGAAGACGACCGGAAAACGGGTCGGAAAATCAAAGCAGGAAAAGGCTAATAATCAGTTGAATAGAAGGATAAAATAAAGGCGTGTAGACCACGCCGTTTTTGGTTATCAGGCTACGCCGTTTGATGATGGCAGACTACGCCTTTTCTCCCTACCAGGAAACGCCTTTTCTCTCACGCAGAGGATTAAGAGTCTCATTATGCATTTGACGGGAATAGTTGTCGTTTATGAAAAATAACAACTATTCCCGTCTATTTTATTATTAACCAATGGCTTTTTCTGGTGGATGGCTTTCCTTTTACTAATCGGTAATTTCTTCCTGTGCTTTCCGTTCTTTCTTCTTATTGATGAATCCGATTTTCAGGTTGGCTTCCTCTTGTTCTTTTTTAATCTGTTCCATGGCCGAGAGGATTTGTGCTAATTCGTAAACACCTGCTGCGGCCTGGCGGTCGGTTGGACTCATTGTCGTTTTATAGGTGCGGTCGCCTATATATTCCACACGGATATTTTTGTCTTTATTGAGATTCAGGAATTCGATCACATTTCCGTCTTCCCCTAGTTTGTAGTCAGCTTTTTCTATTTTCTCGTTTATGTCCGTTGTCTCGTAGCTGTCTTTGGAGCTTGGAGTTTCTGCAAAACTGCCGTCAGGAGCAATCACTTTCACTTTTGTATGGTGAATGTTGCCGGCACCACAGTAGATGGAAGTCATACTCATTATACCTTGCTCGTTCACTTGGAAGCGGAGGTACGAACGGTGCATATTTTTTTCAATGGTCTGTGTAGGCCAGAGGTAGTTGCCGACTTGTTGATATTCGGCATCTTTTTCTAGTTTGAATTTGTCCTTGATGGCATTGAATTCTTCTGTCTTTGCCTGAAAGGCGCTATCCAGGTAAGCAAGCGTTTTTTGCTGTGCCTTTGTTTCAACATCGAGCATCAGTGCCTGTCCCGCCTTACGTGCTTCGAACGCTTTGGGATAGAGAATCTTGATACTGTCAATTTGTAACTTAGCTTCTTCATAGTCGCCACGTTCGTAGGCAGCCTTGGCAACCATCAGTTTTTCATTGGCTTTTTTCTCAAGGCCATTTCCGCAGGCAGCTAATGCCAGCGTACCACAAAAGAGGATAATCAGTTTTTTCATCACAAATTCTATTTACTGGTTTTATTAGCGGCAAAAATACAAATATATCCCTTATTTTTGTAATTTTGTCCCCTCAAAACTTATAACTAAAAAGAATGATAGAGTTGACTCAAGAGGAATTGAAGCAGCATTTTAGCGAACCCATCTTCGGACAGATAGCCGAAACGGCTGATACACTCGGTATGGAGTGTTATGTGGTAGGTGGTTATGTTCGTGATATTTTTCTGCAACGTCCCTCTAAAGATATAGATGTAGTAGTTGTAGGAAGTGGAATTGCAATGGCGGAAGCCCTTGGAAAACAGTTGGGACGTGGTGCTCATGTTTCTGTTTTCAAGAATTTCGGAACAGCACAAGTAAAATATAGAGGCACGGAAGTAGAGTTTGTTGGTGCACGTAAAGAATCTTATCAACGGGATTCGCGTAAACCTATTGTTGAAGACGGCACGCTGGAAGACGATCAGAATCGTCGCGATTTCACGATCAATGCTCTGGCCGTATGTCTCAATAAAGCACGTTTTGGTGAATTGGTAGATCCGTTTGGAGGTTTGGAGGATATGAAGGAAAAGACAATCCGCACTCCCCTCGACCCGGATATTACTTTCAGCGATGATCCCTTGCGCATGATGCGTTGCATCCGTTTTGCTACGCAATTGGGTTTTTACATTGACGATGATACTTTCGAATCGCTTTGCCGGAATAAGGAACGGATTGAAATTATATCCCGTGAACGTATTGCGGACGAACTGAATAAGATTATTCTTTCTCCAATCCCCTCAAAAGGATTTATTGATTTGGAGCGTAGCGGTTTGCTGTCGTTGATTTTTCCGGAATTTGCCGCCTTGCAGGGTGTGGAAACACGGAACGGACGTTCCCATAAGGATAATTTTTATCATACGTTGGAAGTGCTGGATAATATCAGCAAGAAGACTGATAACCTTTGGCTGCGTTGGGCTGCTTTGTTGCACGACATTGCCAAACCTGCCACGAAACGTTGGGAGCCTAAAGCGGGCTGGACGTTCCATAATCATAACTTTATCGGTGAGAAGATGATTCCGCATATCTTCCGCAAGATGAAGTTGCCGATGAATGAGAAGATGAAGTATGTACAAAAGCTGGTCAGCCTGCACATGCGCCCGATCGTTATCGCAGATGATGTGGTGACAGACTCGGCTGTACGCCGTTTGCTCTTCGAAGCGGGTGATGACATTGACGACTTGATGATGCTTTGTGAAGCGGATATTACTTCCAAGAATATGGAACGTAAACAGCGTTTCCTGAATAATTTCCAGTTGGTTCGACAGAAACTGAAGGATTTGGAAGAGAAAGACCGTGTCCGTAATTTCCAGCCACCTGTGAGCGGAGAAGAAATTATGGAGATTTTCGGCTTGGAACCTTGTCGTGAGGTCGGAGTCTTGAAGAGTGCTATCAAAGATGCAATCTTGGATGGAGTGATTCCGAATGAATATGAGGCGGCTCATGCTTTCATGCTGGAACGGGCAAAGAAGATGGGAATGACGCCTATTCGCTGATAGAAGGACGGAACATATATAAAATCAGGCATCGTAATCCTATAGTATTCAGACACTGATTTATGCGAATCAGTAGTTGAATTGGAGTAAAACAAGGCAGTATTGAGTGGGATGCCAAGTGAACGTATAAGCCCCATAGTGATGTCACTATGGGGCTTATTGAATGTCTTTTCCGGCTCACTTGTATGGGCACGTTTCTGTTAGCAATATCTCTTATTGAAATTTCTTATCTTCTTCGAGGAGTTCCTGGCTATATTGCTCCCGTGACAGAGGAGTAAAGAGTTCTATCAGATTTTCTTCGGGATCGCGCAGGTACACGGTACGCATCCCCCAATCGGACATATCTGTAGGTTCATTAATAAATGTCACGCCTTTTGCTTTTAGAGCGGCAAAGGTTTCGTCTACGTTATCTACACTGAAGGAGATCATTGATTTTTCGCGCATCCCAACAGGCTGCTGCTTATCTGCATTGCCTGCTGAAGGTGCCATCCAGTCGGATACAAAAAGGGCTAAGCCTTCTATTCCGTCGGCTACTTTAAAGCTGGCGTAGCCGCTGGTTGCATCTCCCCAGGCTGGTTCCAATCCGAGTTGTTCGGTGTAGAATTTGAAGCATTTGGCGAAGTCGTTTACTAATAATCTTACATTGCTGAATTTCATTGTTTACTGATTAGTGGTTCGTAATTTATTACTTATAATCAAAATGCAAATATAATCATTCTATTGGATGGAGTTTCGAAAATCTGTATTTTCCTCAAAACCACATCGGAATGAATGATAACTTGCTTTCCAACTGCTGATTACTCATTATTTCTTTATCTGTGTGTTTATCGTTTGGGCAACGTTACCGAAAAATGAGGATTCGGAGTATGTTGTTCAAAGATGATAGCCTTCATCTTTTCCACGATATCCGGATGTTGGAGTGTTATGTCATGATCCTCATGAATATCTGTTTTTAGATTATAGAGGAACGGTGTTCCTTTTTTCACTACCATTTTCCAATCATCCATGCGTACGGCAATCTGGTCTGTTTCATCAAATTCCCAATACAGAAAATCATGCTTCTTTTGCTTTTTATTACCCAGGAGTGTGGGGGCGAAAGAAATCCCATCGAAATAATCGACTTCTTTTTCCTTATTGCGGTATTTCTTTTCGTAGTCTTTGATACCAATAACTTCGCAGAACGTCGGCATTAAATCATAAAATGCACAGATGTGATCGTTTACTTCGCCTGCAGGTATGTGTCCCGGCCAACGGGCGATAAATGGAATACGTATTCCTCCTTCGTGGCATTGACGTTTCAGTCCGCGTAGTTTTCCGTCTCTGCCGAAGAAAGTAGGATCAGCTCCGCCTTCCTCGTGAGGGCCGTTGTCACTGGAGAAAATAACCAATGTGTTTTCGTCCAGTCCTTTTTCTTTCAGTTTTTTCAAAACTTCGCCCACGTAATAGTCCAGGCGGGTAATCATTCCGGCAAATTGGGCGTGTGTATGCGTGATGGCGTTGTATCGTGAGCCTTCGCTTCCCTTAAATTCTTTATCCGGGTTGAATTTAGCTTTGTATTCATTCAGGATAGAATCTTCCGGCTGAACGAGTTCCGCATGAGGTAAGGTGTAAGTCAATACGCCGAAAAACGGTTGTTTGCCGTCTTGCTGATCCAGCCACTCCAATGCTTTCTGGTGAATCATGTCGGCCGAATATTGCGGACGTTTCAGGTAGTCGGGACCATACATCGGATATTGGATGTTTTCATCCATCACTACACGTACCACTCCGGTGTCACCCAACGCTTTACTATAACGGTTCAGGAAATTGGGATAATAAAGATGAGCCTGAAACTGACAGATATAACCGTAGTATTCGTCTATCCCCCGTTTGTCGGGAGTGGAACAGGAACCTTCGTAACCTCCGGCCCATTTACCGAACATACCTGTGGTATAGCCGTTATCTTTCATTATCTCCGGCAGGATTACGTGGTCGGGATCATAAGGGTGTTGCCCCACTATTGAGTATTCTTTATTCTGTCCATATTCCACGATCGGTGCATTTTTCCAGTACTCCTTGTTACCTCGTACTTCACAATGGCCTGAATGTTGTCCTGTCATGAATGAAGCTCTGGAAGGGGCGCTGACGGGACTTCCTGCGTATGCTTGCGTAAAACGCATTCCTTCACCGGCCATGGCGTCTATATGAGGGGTACGGATAAATGGTTGACCGTAGCATCCTAAGTCTCCATATCCCATATCGTCACAAAGGATGAAGAGGATATTGGGCTGGGTATTTTTTTTCTGTCCGTTGGCAGATAGGGTAGATAGGAGCAGGGCACTGCCTATCAACGGGATTGATTGATAATTCATGATATTGTTGTCATTAAAATAAAAGCGTTTCAGTGTTTCATATCTGGAATTATTTCCCGATTAAGTCCTTTCCTTCGCGTACGCTTTGAAGGATACTTTGCAGTTCTGCCACTTTCTCCGGCATATTCTTTGCATAGTTGGTTACCTCTTTCACTTCTTTCATCTTATAAAGCTGGGGTTCTTTAGAGTTTCCGGTTTCTATCTTCGGTCCCCATTGAATCATTTTCGGTCCGTCATTCGGTTCGATGTATTTCCAGTCTTTGGTGCGGACGGAAAGTGTGTGATTAGAAGCCTGCTCTATCACCCACGGGCGGTCTGTCTTTTCTTTACCCAGCCAACTTCCCAGATAGTTGTAACTATCCGGTGCGGTATTCTTAGGCATCGTAGCTCCGGTCAGGGAAGCGAGAGAGGCGAGCCAGTCCACTTGTGAAACCAATAAGTCTGAAGTCATTCCTTTTTTTACTCCTGCAGGCCAGCTGACGATGGCAGGAATACGGGTTCCTCCTTCAAAGGCACTATATTTGTTGCCCCGTAGTGGTCCCGCAGGACTATGACCGTTGAGTAGTTCTTCTGCTTTGTCATCGTATCCGTCGTCTACTACCGGGTCGTTGTCACTTGAAAGAATAATGAGTGTATTTTCTCTTAATCCCAGTTTTTCGAGTGTATTCAGGATTTCACCGACACAATAATCGAACTGTACGATAGCATCGCCTCTTAATCCCATCGGATTTTTTCCTCTGAAACGGTCGTGAGGAAAGCGGGGCACATGTACGTCATTGGTGGCAAAGTAGAGAAAGAAAGGTTTGTTTTGGTTTTCCTCGATGAATTGAATGGCGTGTGTGGTAAGTGAATCAGCAATGTTTTCGTCTTTCCAGAGTGCCTTTCCACCGCCTTTCATAAAACCGATGCGTGAAATTCCATTAACGATCGACATGTCGTGACCGTGACTTGGCTTGAGGTTATAAAGTAATTCAGGATTACTTTTTCCGGTAGGTTCACCCTCGAAGTTCTTTTGATAACTGACTTCGATGGGAGCACTCGGATCATAGTTGGCTACTTTCCCGTTTTCGATGTATACACAGGGTACACGGTCGGCTGTAGCTGCCATAATGTAATGATAGTCGAAACCTAAATCGCCCAGTGCGCACGGTAACGGAGCATTCCAGTCTTGAGTGGCGGTTTGATCTCCGAGTCCCAGATGCCATTTGCCTACTGCGGCAGTGGTGTAACCGACACTTTTGAACATATCTGCCATGGTGTATTGTTCGGGACGGATAATCATTCCGGCATTTCCTGCCGCTACATCCGTTCCTTCTTTGCGCCATGCGTATTCTCCGGTTAGCATGGAGTAGCGGGAAGGGGTGCTGGTGGCGGCTGTTGCATGAGCATTGGTGAAAAGGATTCCCGATTTTGCCAGTCGGTTGACGTTGGGTGTCTGTACGTTTTAGCTCCGTAACATTCCAGATCGCCGTAGCCGAGATCGTCGGCGTAGATAAATACAACGTTGGGTGTTTTTGACTTTGTCGGTGTGGTGTTTTCCGGTGCTTTGTTGGCGGCTGTTACAGCACAGGCAACAGAGGATACAAGGGTTAGAATGAAAGGTTGTTTCATTGGTTTTGGGGGTTAAGTGTGTTATTATTAGTAGAAAAAGATGTGCCTGTTCTTTGCCGGACACATCTTTTTCATCGTCTGTTTAACTTAATTCAATGATTTCTTCATTGCAGTTCGTCAGTTTTTCTATTCCTTCGTTGGTCACTACCCAAGAGTTCTCGATACCTACGGGACCTACACCCGGAATAACGATTTTCGGTTCGAGGGCAAAGACCATACCCGGTTCTAATTGTTGCTTTATGCGGGGAGCCAGTACCGGAGCTTCGTTAATTTCAAGCCCGATGCCGTGACCGATAAATTTGGCTTGTTGTCCTGTTCCCATAAATTTGTCGGCAAATCCGGCTGCTTTGACCACTTCGACTGCTGTGTCGTAAAGCACTTCACAGGCAATACCCGGTCTGGCAATGGAAGCAATTTTTTCTTGGATATTCAGACAAACCTGATGGGCGGTGTAAGCTTCTTCGGGCAGTTTGCCGATGGAGAATACACGGCTCATATCGTTCATGTAACCGTTGAAGTTGCCACCTAAGTCCACCATAACGCTTTGTCCCTCTTTTAACGGAGTTTTATTTGCTCCTCCCGGCAAGGCAGGATCAAGTCCCTGACCGCCTAAGGCAAAATCATAAGGAGAGGGGTAACCGGCATTATCTCCGGTCAGTACGCTACCCATGAATATTTCCATACTGCGTCCGAATACCCGGAAAATTCCGAGGCAACCTTGCAGGCGCATCAGGCGTTCTATTTCGATGGAAAATTCAATATCCGTCATACCGGGACGATAAACACCTGGAATCTGCTCATAAGCCTTTGCATGAGCAATGCCGGAGCGGCGGAACATTTCAATTTCTACAGGTGTTTTCACGCTGCGTGCCTGGCGAATCAACGGGGTACCATTTACCACTTCCGCTTCCGAGAAGAGACCGGCCAGACGACAATATTCCGTATAAGGAAGTTCGTCACCTTCTAACATCAGTTTGGTTGGCATCGGTAATCCTTGTTCTTTCAGCAGATCAACAATTTGTTCCGGTTTGCGGATAGAGAATGAGTGCTCTCCTGTGATGTTATTAGGACGTTTAAAAAATAATAGTGCAGGCGAATGAAGGAGGGAGGTAAAGATAGCCACTGACTACACAGCCATACGTGTAAATTAAATTTGCATTACACGTGATAAGTGCGGCGTCAATGCCCTGCGACACCATCAGACTGCGAATTTTGTCACGGCGAAATTTTAATTCGGGTTGTAGCATTTTTTATTTATTACTTGATTATTAATTACAAAACCAATAATGGTAAATTATTAGTTGTGAGTTGTTTATCGCATATAACAAATTTACAAACTATTATTTAACCTATCATGCTACAAAGATAATTAATTCCAGCGAAAATAATGTTAATCTCAAAAAAATAGCGCTACCCGCGTCCTGTCACAGGAGGCGAGCAGCGCAAACCACAAATACAAATACAACTAAACAAAGTCTCTTTTAAATAACGCCTTGCCCCATCATTGCGTGAGCTACTTTCATAAATCCGGCAATGTTGGCACCCTTCACATAATTGATATATCCGTCGGGTTCTGTACCGTATTTCACGCATTGTGCATGGATACCGTGCATGATGGCGTGGAGTTTTTCGTCCACTTCGGCAGCGCTCCAGCTCAGGTGCATGGCGTTCTGAGACATTTCCAAGTCCGGAAGTGGCTACACCACCTGCGTTGACCGCTTTACCGGGAGCATACATCGTCTTATGTTCAATGAAAAGATCGATAGCTTCAGGGGTACATCCCATATTGGAAATTTCTCCGACGCAAAGTACGTCATTTTTTATGAGATTTTGAGCATCTTCTCCATTTAATTCGTTCTGGGTGGCGCAAGGAAGTGCAATGTCTGCTTTCACTTCCCATGGGCGTTTTCCTTCTACGAAGGTTGCGTTCGGATACTGTTCAGCATAAGGAGCCACAATATCGTTACCCGAAGAACGAAGTTCGAGCATATAGTCTATCTTCTCGCCGCTGATACCATCCGGATCGTAGATATATCCGTCCGGACCGGAAATCGTAATCACTTTTGCACCCAGTTCGGTAGCTTTAGTAGCTGCTCCCCAGGCAACGTTGCCGAAACCGGAGATGGCTACTGTCTTACCTTTTATATCAATCCCTTTTGCCTGAAGCATCTGATTGACAAAATACAGTCCTCCGAAACCAGTAGCTTCCGGACGAATCAATGAACCGCCGAATTCCAATCCTTTGCCGGTGAATGTACCGGTAAATTCACGAGTCAGTTTTTTGTACATACCGAACATATAGCCCACTTCACGTCCTCCTACACCAATGTCACCGGCAGGCACATCCATGTCCGGTCCCAGATGACGCCACAACTCCAGCATAAATGCCTGGCAGAAACGCATGATTTCAGCATCACTCTTACCGCGTGGAGAGAAATCGGAACCGCCTTTACCGCCACCCATAGGCAAGGTAGTCAGTGCATTCTTGAATGTTTGTTCGAAACCGAGGAACTTCAAAATGGAAAGATTAACGGATGCATGAAAACGGATACCACCTTTATATGGGCCTATCGCATTATTGAATTGTACACGATAACCGAGGTTGGTCTGCACCTCACCTTTATCATCCACCCACGTCACACGGAAAGTGAAGATACGATCAGGTTCTACCAGTCTTTCTATGATTTTAGCTTTTTCAAATTCAGGATGTTGATTGTATATATCTTCGATAGAAAGAAGAACTTCCTTCACTGCCTGAAGATATTCAGATTCACCGGGATGCTTAGCCTCCAAAGAGGACATGATTTTCTGGATGTTCATGATATCATATTTTAAAAGGTTATTCTGATAAAATGTAAACTACTCACACTGCAAATATAGGAAAATTTTTCAGATGTGATTGATTTTATGCCATTATTTTGATTAAATAATGATAAAATGATAGTAGAAAAAGCATTAGGTATCAAGTATTCAGTGCTAATACTTAATACTTGATACCTGAATTTAATACTTTGTACTTTTTACTTCTTAAAATCCGGCTTCATGTCCAAATTGTACATGATGAAACCGTAAATGTCTGCCTGTTCTTCAAGTACTTTTGCCATCGGTTTGCCTGCACCGTGACCTGCTTTGCTGTCGATGCGGATTAGTGTCGGGTTTGTACCGTCGTTGTCTGCTTGCAGCGTAGCGGCAAACTTGAATGAATGGGCGGGAACCACACGGTCGTCATGGTCGGCAGTGGTCACTAGTGTTGCCGGATATTTCGTGCCCGGTTTCAGGTTGTGCAATGGAGAATAGCCTTTGAGGTATTCAAACATTTCTTTGCTGTCTTCGCTTGTTCCGTAATCGCTTGCCCAGTTCCAACCGATAGTAAATTTATGATAGCGAAGCATATCCATCACGCCTACCTGCGGAATTGCTACACGGAACAGGTCCGGACGCTGTGTCATGCAGGCACCTACCAGCAGACCACCGTTGGAGCCACCTACAATGGCGATTTTGTCTTTATTCGTATATTTTTCGTTGATAAGATATTCGGCAGCAGAGATGAAGTCGTCGAATACATTCTGCTTCTGCATCTTAGTTCCGGCTACGTGCCAGTCTTCACCGTATTCGCTGCCACCACGCAGGTTGACTTGTGCGTAGATACCGCCATTTTCGAGGAATGGGATGCGCATTGCACTGAAACCCGGGTTGAGGCTGATGCCGAAACCACCGTATCCGTAGAGGAATACAGGATTTTTGCCGTCTTTCTTCAGATCTTTCTTATAGGTAAGGAACATCGGGACTTTTACACCGTCTTTGCTGGCAAAGAATACTTGTTCCGTCACAAAATCATCCGAGTTGAACTGTACTTTCGGTGCACGGTATAGTTCGTAGGTGTTCTGGTCCATATCATATTTGTAAGTGGCACCCGGAATGGTGAATGAAGTGAATCCAAAGAAACATTCTTTATCGTCTTTGTTGCCGCTAAAGCCTACGGAACCGAGTGACGGCAGTTGAATCTCCTGAATTTGTTTGCCGTCGAGGCCGTAAACGTATGCATGATTCGAAGCATCTTTGTCGTAAGTAAGGAACAGTTTGCCACCGATCACTTCTGCGTTTGAAAGAACGGCTTCCGATTCGGGAACGAGTTCTTTCCAGTCCTCCAGTTTCGGACGGTTGATGTCGGCTACCATGATCCGGTTTTTCGGTGCGCCATAGTTAGTATAAATATACATCTGATCGCCGATCACTTCAATCGGGTAGTATTGGTAGTCGAGGTCGGTAGTCAGTTGGATAAAAGGAGAATTCGGCTTTTTCAGGTCCCTTATAAATAAGTTGTTGCCTCTTCCGGCACCGGATTCTGTGAGGAAGAGAATACGTTCGTCTTCGCTGGTGCTGGCTGTATAGAAACGTTTCGGATAAGCCGGATTCTGATAAATCAGTTTATCTTTCGATTGCGGTTCACCTATTTTGTGATAATAGATTTTGTGCTTTTCGTTTACGTTGGAGAATTCTTTTCCTTTGGCGGGAGCATCGTAGGCGCTGTAGTAGAAGCCGTCTCCCTGCCAGGCGGCACCGGTAAATTTGGCCCATTCGATGTGCTCTTCCAATAACTTGCCACTTTCAGTGTCCATGACAAATATTTCAGACCAATCCGATCCGCTGCGTGAGATACTGTAAGCGGTATATTTGCCGTCGTTTGAGAAGTAAAGACCGGTCAGTGCCACTGTGCCATCGTCCGAGAGCTTGTTCGGGTCGAGGAAAACGCGAGGCTCGCCGTCCAGTGAATCCTGTACGTAGAATACACTCTGGTTTTGCAGGCCATCATTTTTACTGAAGTAATATTTGCCATGTTTCTTGATTGGCGCACTGATCTTCTCGTAATCGGCCAGTGTGGTCAATCGTTTCAACAAGTTTTCCCGGAATGGAATCTGACTTAGATACTCATTCGTTACTTTGTTTTGTGCTTCTACCCAGGCAGTAGTAGCTGCACTGGTGTCATTTTCCAGCCATCTGTAAGGGTCGGGAACTTGTGTACCGAAGTACACGTCTACGGTGTCTACCTTTGCCGTCTCGGGGTAGACTAGCTTTTTCTGTTGGGGAGCGCATGACATCACCATGATTCCACTCATTAATAAAGTTACTTTTTTCATGTGAATAAAAAGTCTTTTTGAATAAACTTAAAGTTACAAATCTACAAAATAATAAGAGATAAACAAGTAAACTTTATAAAGAAGATGGTGGAAAATGAGATTTAAAGAATTAACTTTGCAAAATGTGATTCTGCAGATAGACGATTTGAAATAAGAAAGGAGAATGACTTTATGCTTAGTAAATATAAATTAAACCAGCTTTACTTCAAAGATACGCAATTCGCTAACTTGATGACAAGGCGGATTTTTAACGTGTTATTAATCGCTAATCCTTACGATGCTTTCATGTTGGAGGATGACGGGCGCATTGATGAGAAGATTTTCAATGAATACACTTCTTTGTCTCTGCGCTATCCACCTCGTTTCTCGCAGGTATCTACGGAGGAGGAAGCATTGTCACAGTTGGAAAATATGTCGTTCGACCTGGTGATTTGTATGCCGAGCACGGGGGATAATGACAGTTTCGATATCGGCTCGTCACATCAAAGAGAAATACGAGCATATTCCTATCGTCATACTGACTCCTTTTAGCCATGGTATTACCAAACGGATTATCAATGAAGATTTAAGTGCGTTCGAATATGTGTTCTGCTGGTTGGGTAATACCGACCTGTTGGTGTCTATCATTAAGTTGATAGAGGACAAGATGAATCTGGAACACGATGTACAGGAGGTCGGCGTGCAGCTGATTCTTTTGGTGGAAGATGGCATTCGTTTCTATTCTTCCATTTTGCCGAATCTGTATAAGTTCGTGTTGAAGCAGAGTCAGGAATTCTCTACCGAAGCCTTGAATGCACACCAGCGTACGCTCCGTATGCGCGGACGTCCTAAAATAGTGTTGGCACGTACGTATCAGGAGGCGATGGAGATCTATCATAAGTATCAGAATAATATATTGGGGGTAATCACTGACGTCCGTTTCCCGAAAGTGGAACGGGGAGAGAAAGACGGTCTGGCAGGTATCAAGCTGTGTGCGGAGATACGTAAGAATGATCCGTTTGTTCCTTTGATTATTCAGTCTTCCGAATCTGAAAATTCGTCTTATGCAGTCAAGTATGGTGCTAGCTTTATCGATAAGAACTCCAAGAAGATGGACGTTGATTTGCGCCGTATCGTCTCCGATAATTTTGGTTTTGGTGATTTTATTTTCCGCAATCCGGATACCGGGGAGGAGATTGCCCGCGTCCGGAATTTGAAGGAGCTGCAAAACATTCTTTTTGCCGTACCTGCGGAATCTTTCTTATATCATATCAGCAGGAATCACGTGTCGCGTTGGTTTTATTCACGTGCCATGTTCCCGGTGGCTGAATTTTTGAAACCGATAACCTGGAATAGTCTTCAGGATGTGGATGCTCACCGTAAAATCATCTTTGAGGCGATTGTGAAATATCGTAAGATGAAGAACCAGGGAGTTGTGGCGGTCTTTAAGCGCGATCGCTTCGACCGTTATTCTAACTTTGCCCGTATCGGGGATGGCTCTCTCGGAGGAAAAGGGCGTGGACTGGCATTTATTGATAATATGGTGAAGCGTCATCCGGAGTTTGACGAGTTTGAAAATGCGCGTATTGCTATTCCTAAAACAGTGGTGCTTTGTACGGATGTCTTTGATGAGTTCATGGACACCAACAACTTGTATCAGATTGCACTGTCGGATGCGGATGATGCTACGATTTTGAAATACTTCCTGAAGGCTAAATTACCGGACCGGTTGATAGAGGACTTTTTCACTTTCTTCGATGTCGTGAAGTCTCCGATTGCCATTCGGTCTTCTTCCTTGTTGGAGGATTCTCACTATCAACCGTTTGCCGGAATTTACAACACTTACATGATTCCTTATCTGGACGACCGCTATGAAATGTTGCGGATGCTTTCCGATGCCATCAAAGGGGTGTATGCTTCGGTTTATTTCCGTGACAGCAAAGCGTATATGCAAGCTACGTCGAATGTAATCGATCAGGAGAAAATGGCTGTTATCTTACAGGAAGTAGTTGGCAATCAGTATGGTGACCGTTATTATCCTTCCATGTCCGGTGTGGCACGCTCGCTCAATTATTATCCGTTGGGGAATGAAAAGGCAGAAGAGGGAACGGTGAATCTGGCTTTGGGATTAGGAAAATATATTGTTGACGGTGGCATGACCCTTCGTTTTTCTCCTTATCATCCTAATCAGGTGTTACAGACCAGCGAAATGGAAATTGCTCTCAAGGAGACTCAAACCCGTTTCTATGCATTGGATTTGAAAAATGCCGGACATGATTTTTCTATCGACGATGGTTTTAATTTGCTGAAACTTCATGTCAAAGAGGCAGAAAGTGACGGTGCTCTGCGTTATATTGCTTCTACCTACGATCCGTACGATCAGATCATTCGTGATGGTTTATATCCGGGAGGACGTAAGGTGATTACTTTTGCTAATATCCTGCAACATGATGTTTTTCCGTTAGCTCGTATTCTGCAGTTAGTATTGAAATATGGTGAACAGGAGATGCGCCGTCCGGTTGAAATTGAATTTGCTGCAACGTTAAGTCGCGAACATGATAAATCCGGAACTTTCTATCTATTGCAGATTCGTCCTATCGTAGACAGCAAAGAAATGCTGGACGAAGATTTGAACGAGATTCCTGATGAGAATGTGATTCTCCGTTCGTATAATTCATTGGGACACGGCATTATGAATGAGGTATATGATGTGGTTTATGTAAAAACGGACAATTATAGTGCCTCCAATAATCAGACGATTGCTTGGGAGATAGAAAAGATCAATCAACAGTTCCTGAACGAAGGAAAGAACTATATATTGGTTGGTCCGGGACGCTGGGGGAGCAGTGATGCATGGCTTGGTATTCCGGTGAAGTGGCCTCATATTTCAGCTGCCCGTGTGATTGTGGAAGCCGGTCTGACTAATTACCGGGTAGATCCCAGTCAGGGGACACACTTTTTCCAGAATCTGACTTCTTTCGGGGTAGGGTATTTCACGATCAACGCCTTTATGAATGATGGAGTATATAATCAGGATTTCCTCAATGCGCAACCGGCAGTGCAGGAAACGAACTATCTCCGTCACGTTCGCTTTGAAAAGCCTGTGGTAGTCAAGATGGACGGCAAAAAGAAGTTGGGAGTGGTCTTGATGCCAGGTGTCGATAAATAAGCTTTATTAACGTTTTAACTATTACATAATGAAGTTCTGTTTTTCATCTGAAAGGCAGAACTTTTATGTTATATCTCTTAAAAAATGTTTTATTTTTCATATTCTAGGCCTTAATTGTGGTCTTCTTTTCATATTCGGAAATAAAACTTTCTTTAGATACTTTATTATAAAGAAATAAAACTGTATTTTTGCGGCTAGTTTACAAGATAGCACCTGTATATTAGGTATTTAAGCTTATCTTTGATTTCAGAGAGAGGGACTCCGTATTATTTAAAGGCGTATTTAATTCGGTATGAAGGGTATTTTGAAGTTTATTTTATTTTTAGAGATTGTATTGTTGTGCAGTTGTGTAAACGATGAAAAGCGTTCGGGTGCCTTTGGCGGAATGAGCTTGCATCTATCCGCAAATTCTTCGGTGACAGATGTTACGACACGCTCGAGTGAGGAAGTACTGCCTTCCATACAAGATTTCTCTATTTCTGTGTTGCAAGGTGACAAAGTGCAGGCTTCCTGGGATAAGTTGAGTGACTATGATGAAGACACTACTTTTCCGGTAGGAAGTTATACCTTGAAAGCTTTCTATGGTGACATTGAGAAGGAAGGCTTTGATTCTCCTTATTATGAGGGTACTACCGATTTTAACATCCGTGGTGGCGAGACTACTCCTGTGGAAACTACTTGTAAGTTGGCCAATACTAAAATAAGTATTGAATACACGGATGATTTCAAACAGTATTTTAAGACTTATTCTTCTACCGTACAGGCAGAGTTGGGAAGTGAAGTTTCTTTTTCGTCCGGAGAAACACGTGCTGCTTATGTGAAGCCGGGTAGAATTTCAGTAAAACTGACTTTCACGAAAGTGAATGGCGGACTAAGTCCGACTACTATTGAAGTGGCTACCATTGAGGAGGCGTTAGCTCAACATCATTATCATTTGCAAATGAATGTGGACGCTGGTAAAGCCATGTTGAGCATTGTTTTTGACCGTGTAACGGAAGTCAGACCCATTACTTTGGATATTTCGGATAAAGCATTGAATATTAAACCTCCTTATTTCACATTGACCGGATTTGAGAAAACAAGTAATGATGGTAATCAGTGGGACGGTAATCCGATTGAATCGAATCAGTTATCGGCTTTGTTGACTTCTTTGGGCGGTTTTACGAAATGTATTCTTAGAACTACTTCTCCTAATTTACCCGATTGGCCGGAGGAAGGATTTAATCTGGCGGCACTTACTCCTGAAGATCAAGCATTGCTGGACAAATCAGGTGTGAAGTTGATTGGCTTTGGTATTAATCAGGATCAGATGGGTATTATTAATTTTACTGGTTTGATTCCTAATCTGAATATCACGGATAATAATGATACTCATTTATTCTATTTGAGTGCCACTAGTACTTATGGTAAGCAAAGTGAAGATTATGTGTTGAATATAACAACGCCTAAGAACTTTATGTTGCTGCCTACGGAGCCTGTGAAGATGAAGAGTAAAGAAGTGACGATTCCGGTGAAACTGAAAGAAGGCAATCCGCAGAATATTAAGCTCTATTATCGTTATTATGGTGTGATGACTTTGATTAACAATACGGTTATCACTCCGATAGAAGGAAAAGAAGGATATTACAATATAAAAGCAAGTGGTATTGATATGGGAGTTGTAGCCAAAGACTTCCAGGCTGAATATAATGGTTTGAAATCAGCCATCGTTTCCGTAGCTGTTATTATACCTTCTTATAGTGTTATCCTCGAACCGTTTGATGTGTGGTCATACACGGCTGAAATGACGATTATACCTGAATATGCCGAAGATATGTCTAATGTGATGAGTGCTATTGAAGCATATATTTCTTTGAATGGAAGTACGTGGACGAAAGTGGATGCCAAAGATTTGAAACTGGATGTAACCACTGGAAAGGCTGTCATTTCAGGACTTACTCCGGGAACTACTTATTATTTCAGAACGACTTGTGATGATGGTACGACTTATTCAATTCCTGTTATGCAGGCAACAGAGAGTGTAATACAGCTTCCGGATTTCACGCAGGGATGGGGTAAGACAATCTTTAGTGGAACTATTAATAAAGGAGGAAAGTATACTCATGGTGCTTTTGGAACTTATAAATTTGATACAACAGATTTGACTGTTTTTGATTTAGATGGAAATGGGGCTTGGGTTACTGTTAATCAGAAAACTGTACCAACTAGTGGCAATCTAAATTCTTGGTATATGGTTCCTTCTAGCATCAAACAAAATAATGGTGTTTTAATGCGCAATGTTGCATGGACCATGACTTCAGCAGATCCTCCAGGGAAAAGTGCTTTGTTTGGAAATAGCTTAACTGATCTTACGCCTCCTACGCATGGTCATCGTTCTGCCGGTAAGCTTTTCTTGGGAAGTTATAGTTATAACCATTCTACTAATGTCGAAATCTATAATGAAGGTATATCCTTCACTTCCCGTCCGATAAAGCTAAAGGGTACTTATACTTATGTAGCTAATAACGATCAGGGCGGTATTGTAACTGTAATAGTAGAAAACCGCGAAGGAGGACAAACATTAAAGCTGGCCGAAGGTAGTGAAGTCTTAACAGCGACGAGTTCTCAAAAGGACTTCACGGTGGACTTAACTTATAATACGATGTTTGAGAAAAAAGCGACTCATTTAAGAGTGATGTTTGCCTCTTCTTCCAATGCTTCAAACACTCAAAGTGTTGAAGACAGTAAGATTAAAACAACGGATAATAAGGGTGAAGCTGTTTCTACTGGTAGTGAATTGTATATAGATAAAAATATAATATTAGAATATAAGTAATGAGTAATATGAAAGCAATAAAAAAACTCGTTTTTATATGTTTGGCAAGCATCTTAGGTTTATGCAGTGCTTGTATGAATGATAACCCTGATTTTGGAAGGGACGACGAAGGAACCGGGAATACAAATCAAGGCGAAGGACAGGTAAGACTTGCGGGAACAAGTGTTTCTGTTTCTGTGGATGTGCTGTCACGTGCGGACGGTAAAGCAATCAATACAGATGATTATATCATTCGGATTTATTCAACTGATAATAATTTATTGGTAAAGGAATATACAAGATATAGAGATATGCCGGAGATCTTGACCTTGAATGTGGGTAACTATAAGATTGAAGCATTATCACATGACGTAAAACCTGCTGAATGGGAAAAACCTTTCTATAAAGGAACCCAGACTTTTACAATAAAGAAAGATGAGGTTACATCGGTTGATGTAATTAAATGCTTCTTGCAGAATATAATGGTGACAGTCGATCTCAATGATGATTTGAAGCAGAAAGTCGGTGGTGACCAATCCATTACAATAAAAGTCGGTACAGGTGAACTGACTTTTAATAATAACGATATTGGAAGTGGACGTGCCGGATTCTTTGAAGCTGCCGAAGTAAGCAATATCATTATTGTTCATTTCCAGGGAACGGTAGATGGGGAATGGACAGAAGAGCAAACCAGTTTCAGCAATGTGAAAGGTGGAGAGCACCGGAACATTGTGTTTAATCTGGAGATACCTTCAGTGGGTGACATGGGATTAAGCGTAAAGCTGGATGCGGTATGTAAGAAAGTGGATTTGCTTGCTTGGGCTAATCCGGGAGCAGAAGATATATTGCCGGAAGATCCATCTGTAAATCCTGGTACAAGTGCACCGACAATCGTAGGACAAGGTTTCAATATAATGGATGAGATAGAAGTCGAGAAAGACGAAACCAAAACTATTATTGTTAATATCACGGCAGATAATGGCATTCAAAATTTGAAAGTGAAGATTGATTCGGAGACTTTGACGCCTGAAATTCTGAAGTCGGTAGGCTTGTCTTCCGAATTTGATTTGGCACATCCTGCAAATGCTGATTTGGAGAAAGCGTTGAAGAGCTTAGGTTTCCCGGTGGGCAGTGAAGTGATCGGAGTGAAATATTTGGTGTTTGATATTACACAGTTTACCCCGCTACTCGGATTGTATGGACTTGCTTCTCATAATTTTATTATTACCGTTGTCGATCAGGCAAATAATACGAGAACAGCTACTTTAGCATTGAAATCAATAGCAAAGAAAACAGAATGAAAAAACTGATACATATATTAGTCATAGCTTTCATTGTTGGACTTGTTTGTGTCTCCTGCCGTGAAAGTGATCTGACAAATAATGGAGAGGGTGCATTATCTTTAAAGATAGGTGTTCAACGTGAATTACCCACTGTTTCTGCCGGAAAAACGAGAGCTACGCTTACCGATGAAGAATTGCTTCAGAAGTGTAAAGTGTATATCCGTAACGCGGAGGGCTTGGTGCGTAAATTCGCCACTTTGGATGAAATGCCGGAACAAATACTGTTAGTTCCCGACAATTATAAAGCGGAAGTTACTGCGGGTGATTCTGTAGCTGCATCTTTTACCGATTCTTATTTCAAGGGGACGAAAGAGTTTACAATTTCAAAAGGGACGGCTATTTCGGAATCAGTAGTGTGTGGCATTCGCAATACAGTAGTCAGTCTGGTTCTGTCTGACGAATTACAGGAGGCATTTCCTACTTATAAAATTACGGTGAGTAACCTATTGGGAACCTTGGAATATACACAGGATAATATATCCCAGCTTGGATATTTTATGCTGTTGGATGATGAAAACCAATTAAGATGGAATTTTGTTGGGCAACTTAACGGCAGTGAAACAGAAATAACCAAAAGTGGAGTTATTAATTTGGTGCGGAAAGCAACCAGATATGATTTGACTTTTAGTAATTCTTCCTCTGAAGTGGGTGGTGGCATGATTTCTGTAAATGTGGTTGAGACAGCTTTGACGACGGATGAGAAAGTAGATATACTAGCACGTCCTGTTATTAAGATAATCGAGAATGATCAGATTTATGAGTTGGATAATGCAGTTTATCGTGCGCAATTCGACAAGGAAACACCTATTGTTGTGCGGATGGCTGCCAGTGTGCCTTTTACTGAACTGAAAGTGACGAGTGCGGATTTTGCACGGTTGGGAATTACCCATTTTTCTTCTTTCGACTTGATGGAATTGACTGAAGTTCAGATAAGAGAACTGGATAATCTTGGATTTAGTATCCAATTTAATGCGGATATGACAAAGGTTCAGTTTGCATTTAAGGAAAACTTGAGAGAGATAATGACTAATTCGATTGACGACGGTAATAACACCTATCGATTTGACATTGAAGTAAGGGACCGGAATGGAAAAGATAGAGCGAAAACGTTGACGGTTATCGCTACAGATGCTTTGGTTGCTACCGAGGATATTGCTACACAGAACGATATTTGGTCAACAAAAGCCACTCTGTATGGTAGTCTGGTTGCTTCAGTTACAGAAATGAATTTCCGTTACCGGGCGCTTGGTTCCAATGACTGGATGTATTCGAATCAGGCTGTGTTGAATAATAAAATATTTACGAGTCAAATAACCGGACTTGAACCTGGTATAACCTATGAATATCAGGCAATGGCTGGTACTGTTGCAGCGAAAGAAACAAAACAATTCACTACAGAAGCTCCTGCGCAATTACCGAATGCCGGGTTTGAAGACTGGCATGGAAGTTCTCCTCTTTATATTTATAAGAGTGGTGGAGAAATGTTCTGGGATAGTGGTAATACGGGTTCTGCTACATTGAATAAGAATGTGACAACGTATGACGCAACCATTAAGCACAGCGGGAATTATTCTGCAAAATTACAGTCTCAATATGTGGCTCTTTTTGGAATTGGTGCTTTTGCTGCCGGAAATGTATTTGTTGGGAAGTTCCTGAAAATAGATGGAACAGACGGTATCTTACGGTTTGGACGTCCTTTCACTTCACGTCCATCGAAATTGGTGCTTTATTATAGATATGTAGCTGGTACGGTGGACTATTCAACATTGAGTGAGTTGCCGAAAAACAGTAAAGACATGGGCTCTATTTATATAGCATTGGGTGACTGGCCACATCAGACTTTTGAAGGAGAAACGGATATACCGGTACTTGTTAAGACAAAGCCTGCTGACAGGCAGCTTTTTGATTCAAATTCTTCGAATGTGATAGGCTATGGAGAGTGTATTCTTAAAGAGTCGACGGAGGGTGAAGGATTGATTAAACTGGAGATCCCGATTAACTATCGCTCTAACCGTAAACCGACTGATATTATTTTAGTGGGTAGTGCAAGTAGATATGGAGATTATTTTACCGGAAGTACGGGCAGTACTTTGTGGCTTGATGATTTGGAATTAATTTATGAATAAGCAAAGTATGAATTACTTTATCAAAACTTCATTCCTGATAATCTTGGGAATAATTGTTGGAACGACGCAAACATGCGCGCAACAGGAGTTCAAACGGAATATAGAAATGAGAACTTTCATTCCTAAGGGACAATGGATTGTGGGTAGTTCAGTTTCTTATTCTCAATACTCAAATGATAACTATCAGTTTCTGGTGATAGAGAATTTGAGTGGAGAAGGGTATGCTTTTAAAGTGAGTCCGGTATTGTGTTATGCTTTTAAGGATAATGTAGCTGCAGGTGGACGTTTTATGTATAGCCGGACGTATACCAAGCTAAATAATATCAGTGTAAATATTGATGAAGATACCAACTTTGATATTAGTAACCTGTATGAATTGAAGAACTCTTATTCGGGAATTGCTGTCTTGAGAAATTATATCAATTTAGGTACTAGCAAGCGTTTTGCATTATTCAATGAAGTGCAGTTAGAGTTGGGAGGTTCTGTTTCAAAAGTGGTGAACGGTAAAGGGGATGACCTGACAGGAGTATATCAGACTTCTTTGGATGCAAGTGTTGGTTTGAGTCCAGGTTTGGTTGCCTTTATCAATAATTATACGGCAGTGGAAGTAAGCATTGGTGTGTTGGGACTGAATGTCAGTCGAACCCATCAAGTGACGGACCGGATTTACGAAAGCAACCGTTCGTCGATGAGTGCCAATTTTAAAATTAATCTTTTCAGTATAGGACTGGGAATAGCTTTTTACCTTTAAAAAACAAGACGAATGTATAAACGGTTATTGGTAACAGTACTGGTGTCTGTATTCGTTTTCTCTTTGTGGGGAAAGACGGAAACGGTTTGTCAATCGTTGGAGGTAGAAGATTCTGTCCCCGTTTTTCAGAAGGATACGCTACCGGTAAAAGGGAGTTTGGACTTCCTGCGAATCAAACGTATCGGACGCTATGATCGTGGAATCATGAATTATCGTTTCATTCCTAAAGGGAAGTGGATCTCTGGTTTCACAATGTCATACTGGGACTACAATAGTGCGGATAATAAACTGCTGTTTGCCTACTTTGATAATTTTGATTGTGACGGGCGTAACCTTAATTTTTCTGTGTATGGCGGCTATGCCGTGCGTGATAATATGGTGTTGGGATTGAAGTTCGGATACCGGAATATGCGGGGAGCCTTGAATAATATCACGCTGAAAATTGATGATGATGTCGATTTCTCTTTGAAAGATTTAAAGTTGGAACAAAATTTGTATAACGTGTCGTTCTTTCATCGCTCTTATGTAGGTTTGGATGCCGGTAAACGATTTGGATTGTTCAATGAGACTGCTTTGACGTTCAATTTTGGAAAGTCTAAATTCGACCGTGGTGTAGAAGAAAATCTGGTTAATACTCAAACAGATATATTTGAGGTGCAATTGGGAATAAATCCGGGATTGGCTGTTTTTATCATGCAAAATGTAAGTATTGAATGTTCGCTCGGAATAGCCGGCATTCGTTACAGGCAGGAAAAACAGAAAAATAATCTGGGAGAGACGGGAAAACGGATGACGGGTGGATCTAACTTTAGGGTGAATCCTTTCAATATTAGTTTAGGATTGACGATTTGCTTATGATTTTATGAGACATAGAAAAAAATACATATTACTGTTCCTGCTTCTGGTTGTATGTGCCGGCTTGGTATTCTTTTATGGAATAAAAAGTGAGGGACAGGAAGACAAACAGGAGGTATTGTCATCAGTAGAGGATACTCATCAGGTACCTGAAGCTGCTGTGGACTCTGCCTGCCAGATAATTGGAGAAGTGGAGGAAAACGTGTCTCCAGCAGAGAATTCTGTGGAAAAGGTTGTGAAGAAGCCTGAAGAAAGAACAGTGGAGAAATCTGAAGAAAGATCAGTGGGGAAGTTTGTAGATAAAAAGCAGGCAGATAAAAGGCAGAAGGTTGCGTCTAAGAGAGAAGCAGTAGCTGTTCCGCCGGTTTCTTCAACGGATATAAAATTGGCTTCTGATGTTGTCAATACTCCTTTGAAGTTAGAAGGAACTATTTGTGACCTTGTATTGTCGGAGCGTCAACAGGATAGTAAAATAACAGCTGCACTTCCGGTTCACGCGGTTGAAACGGTTAAAAGAGAGTTCGATTGGAAAAGTGATACGTTAGAGACCAAGCGAGGCATTGATTTATTGAGAATCAAAAGGGTAGGGCAGTTTGATCGTGGCATTGTGAATTATCGCTTTATGCCTAAAGGAAAATGGATGTTTGGTACGGATTTTTCATTTTGGGATTATAACAGTGAGGACTCTAAATTATTGTTTACTTACCTCGATAATTTTGATTTTGAAGCACGTACCATTAATGTGGCTCCTTTTATCGGTTATTTTTTCAAAGATAATCAGGTAGTGGGTGTAAAGCTCGGTTATAAGCATACGGACGGTCATTTAGGCAATGTTAGTTTTAAGATTGATGATGACGTGAATTTCACTCTCAAGGAATTGAAGTTGAAAGAAGAGTTGTATAATTGCACCTTTTTCCATAGCTCCTATATCGGGTTGGATCCGGGAAAACGTTTCGGATTGTTCAATGAAACCAATCTGCGTTTGGGATTCGGACATTCGGAGTTTACAAGAGGTTCGGGCGAGAGTTTGAAGAATACCAAAACGAATATATTTGAGGCACAGTTGGGGATTAATCCCGGAGTGGCTGTCTTTATTATGCAAAATGTGAGTGTGGAATGTAGTGTGGGAGTGATAGGCTTGAAATACCGTAAGGAAAGTCAGGTGAATAATCTTGGTGAGAAAGGTTCCCGTACGAACGGTGGAGCCAACTTTAAAATAAATTTGTTTGATATTAATTTAGGATTAACTATAAGTATGTAATCATGAAAAGTAAAGGCAGAAATAGACTTTTATCCTTAATTATATGCATTTGCATTGCATTTGCTTTTTCATCATGCGTCAAGAACGATTTGCCGTATCCTGTTGTCAGATTGTCTATTACCGGCTTTGAGGTGAATGGACAGATTGGTAGTGCAGTCATTAATAATGAAGAACGTACAGTAACAGTAGACTTGCTCGATTCTGTGGATTTGAAGAAAGTGATTGTCACTCGTTTCGATTATTCGGAAGAGGCTAATACGGATTTGAAGGTGAATACAACGATTGATTTGTCTTCTCCTAAAGAAGTGGTATTGTCTTTGTATCAAGATTATCGATGGAAGATTATAGCCAACCAGACCGTCGAACGCGTATTTAGCGTCAAGAATCAGGTCGGAGGAGCTGTGATTGACGAAAAAGCTCGACAAGCTATCGTTTATGTCAATAAAAATACGATGCTCAACAAAATAACTGTGAAAGATTTGAAGCTGGGGCCGATCAGTTCTACCGTTTCGCCTGACTTTATCACTTTGAAGGACTTTACACAAGAGCAGAAAGTAAATGTGACATTTAAAGGAAAAACCGAAGAGTGGAGTTTGTACGCATTCATCACGGATAAGGTTGTCTTTACTAATTCGGCGGATGGCTGGACTAATGTAGCATGGCTTTATGGAGAAGGACAGGAGGATGTAGTGAACGGCTTTGAAATACGTGAAGCTTCATCAGAAGAATGGACAAGGGTAGATCAGGATATCGTTGTACAGAATGGAGTAAATTTCTATGTTTGTGTTCCGCATTTGAAAGCGGACACGGAATATGTGTGCCGTGCTTTGGTGGATGGTACAGAGGATCGTGGTGAAGAGATTACTTTTAGAACGACTGCTGCGATTCCTTTAACAGGTGGTACATTTGATAATTGGAATCAGAGTGGTAAAGTCTGGAACCCGTGGGGAAGTAATGAAACTCCTTTCTGGGATACCGGAAATCAAGGAGCTACAACCTTAGGTGACAGTAACTCTGTTCCTACCGAAGATATATGGTCGGGTAAAACAACCGGTATGGCTGCGAAGCTTGAGTCTAAGTTTGTGGGAGTAGGTTCTGCCGGAAAATTAGCTGCCGGTAACCTCTTTGTCGGTAAATATGTGGCAACCGACGGAACAAATGGTATCTTGAACTTTGGGCAATCGTTCTCTGCTTATCCTACTCATCTGAAAGGATATTATAAGTACCAGCCCGGAGTCATTGATAACTCTTCCATTGAATATAATTATTTAAAAGGAAGGACAGATACCTGCTCGATCTATATTGCCATTGGTGATTGGGATAGTCCGATTGAAATACGCACCAAACCTTCTAACCGGAAATTGTTTGATAAAAATGATAAGCATGTGATTGCTTATGCTGAATTTACATCGGGAACTCCTGTTGCCGTGTATAAGGAATTTGACTTGAAACTGGAATATAGGGCTACGAACAGAAAACCAACCTATATCGTCCTGGTATGTTCTGCAAGCAAATATGGTGATTTCTTTACTGGAGCGTCCGGTAGTGTGCTTTATGTGGATGAGTTTAGTCTGGAATACGATTATGATAACTGATTGGCTTTATAGCATATAACGAAGATAATCTGTTAGTGTCCGGTCATTTACCCATTATTCCTATAGGCCAATGGACTCATGCCAACATATCGTTTAAAGTATTTGCCGAAGAACGATGTGTTGGCAAAATTGAGTGAATCGGAAATTTCTTGAATAGAGAGTCTTGTCGATTTCAATTGTGATTTGGCATCCATGATGACCATGTGAGAAATAATTTCTATGCATGTGTTCCCAGTAACCTGTTTTACTATAGTACAGAGGTGGTTGTGTGTAATTTTTAGTTTCTCAGCATACCATGCTACATTGCGTGTCTGATTATAATTTTGCATCACTAGTTGAGTGAAATTCTTGTAAATCAGCTCATTTTTTGATAGATTCTCTGTTGTATTTTGCAGCCGGTTTTTATACATGGCGGCTATTCCTGCGTGTATGTTATTATATAGATGTGGAGTAATACTTTTGCGTGTTGTTTCGTCGAAAAAGGAATAAAGTTTTATTAAAAAATGAAGATATTCTTCCAATAGCTTGGCGCCCTCCGGTTTCAATGAGATGATCGGTCTTCCCAGTGTCACAAATAAGGTATCAATTGCTGCATGGTTTAAACTAGCCTGTTCTATATATTTGGATGAGAAGCCGCCGAAGTAAAGGACAGGCTCTCCATTTAGACTGTGTATCTGAATAATACTTCCCGGCATAATTGTTACGAAATCATTAGCGTGTACTGTGAAGTGGTTCAGATTGACTGAAGCTTCTATTTCTCCATCCATGCATAATACGAAAATCTCCGATTTTAATCGGCATGGAAAATTCGTGTACAAGTTGAGTAAATCCTTATTAATACCTGTACCAATGAGCCATTCTTCTGGCAAGTCTATTTTAGGTAATTCTTTATTCATCATGCATTCTCTTTATGCAAAGGTAACCGATTTTGGGAAATAGAAGTCTTTTTTATTTCCCCAAAAATATATTGGCTGGTGAAAAAATGGTGTTTTATAAAAGAAATATGGTGTTTTTCTTCAAAATGGAACAGAAACAAGAAAAATAGACCTTGTGTTATATTAAATTAGATTGTTATTTTGCAACGTGAAATTTGGGCATTGGTGCGATGGTATATCGCGCGTTTGCTAGTATTAATTAAAAAGAGAATTTAGAAATGAAAAAGAAATTATTTTATTATCTGTTTGCAGTATTGTGTACTGCGACATTGTTTACGTCTTGTAGTGATGATGACGATGAAGTGAAATATCCGATAGATACAGAATTGGCTGGAGGCTATGTTGGTAATCTGTCTGTGAATGTGGATGGTAATCAAATGGGAACTACCGAAAATCAAAAAATCACAATTTCACAGTCTAATAAGGAAACTAACCAAATTGCATTATCATTGAAGAATTTTACTTTTTTGGTAAATGTTGGTGATATTGAAGTTGATCCTTGCACTGTGAAAGCTATAGATGGTGGTTATGCTTTTGAAGGTCAACAGAATCTAGATTTGGTACAGCCACTTGGTAATTGCCCTGTTAGTATTTCTGGTACTGTGAAAGGTAGCAATATTAATATTGAAATAGGTGTAAAGGTTGGTGCTCCTTTAAATCAAAATGTAAAGGCTACTTTTGTTGGTCGTAAATTGACAGGTAGTGAAAGTTCGGAGGCTAAAATAATAAGTTTTATTTTGGACGATGATATTGTAACAGAACAACCTATTATTAATGAAGAGGAAGGAATAGTAACTTTTAAGGTTAGCGATGCTGCTGTTGATGACGATTTGTCTGGAATGATTCCTACTATTGTGGTATCATCGAAAGCTAAAATAACTCCAGCTTCAGGTGTTGCGCAGGATTTCTCGAATGGCAAAAAGGTGGAATATACTGTCACTGCTGAAGATGGTACAACTAAAAAATATTCAGTTTTTATAGCTGGATCTTCTGACTACTATTCTTTTGAGACCTGGAAGTCTTTAAATGATGGAGCTTTTGAAGAACCGGATGGGGGATGGGCTACTTCTAACACAGGTGTGTGGTTTATAAAGACTGTTTATCCTGATGTATATAATGGTGACTATCCCGTTGTTAAAAGTGAGGATGCTAAAGATGGTGCTGTTGGAGTGAAATTGATAACATTGGATACTAAAGGACAAGCAGGGGCTGATTGGGGTTTTATTAAAATACCAGCTATTCCTAAAGTGACTTCTGGTTCTTTATTTTTAGGGACATTTGAAACTGATATTCAGAATACATTGAATAGTACTAAGTTTGGTAATCCATATTATTCTAAACCTATTTCTGTACAATTCTCTTATAAATATACTCCGGGGGCAGTGTATTATACATGCCCTGATCCGGTAAAAGCTGAAGCAGTTACTGAAGATCCTAATACAACTGATGAATGTAGTGTAACTGCTGTTATTTATGAAGTGCCATATTGGGAGACGGTGGACCCTGATGATGCTAATAATAAAGCTTATGATAAACGATTGACTGGGGCAAATTTATATACTAATACAGATCAAGTTATAGCAATGGCAACATTCTCTAGTGGTGTCCAAGAAGATTATAAAGATATTACCCTTACTTTGAACTATGAGAAAGATTATGATCCTACTAAAAAGTATCGATTTGCTATTGTATTTTCTTCTAGTAAAAATGGTGATAAATTTAGTGGAGCACCTGGGAGTACTTTGATAGTGGACAATGTGAAAGTTGTAGCTGAAAAATAGTAGATATAGAATAAATATAATTTAGTTTTATTTCCCTTCACTCTTGTTCTTTATTATCATCTGAAGAATAAATGAGTGGAGGGATTTTTGTAGTTGTTGATAGTTATTCTAGGGTATGAAGTTTAAGGTGTAGATGAAGAATGTACCGTAATTAAATTATATGTTATGAGTGTTGGTCTATTGAGACGTCCATTTTTCTTAGACACTACTCCTGTATTTATTGATTTAGCCCATACATAAATGAAAAAACTACGAGAAGAATTCTCGTAGTTTTTTATTGACACAATATTTGGATCGTTTAATATAACAATATACTAAAATGCATATCCAAATCCTATATTCAAATAAATAGGATACATGGCAAATGAGATTGTATCAAAATCTTTTTTGAAAATATCATTCAACCCCCACGTTAAGTCGGCGTATACATTTAGATGTTTAAATGCTCTCCATTCACCGCCTAGTTGTAGTCCCCATTGGAATTTTCGGAGATTTTCGGAGAAATCATAGGTAGCTATGCTTTCCCCAGAGAAAACTACTCGTGAGCCAGTTTGGTCTGGGGTACGTAAATGACCGTCGTATACATGTCCGGAGAATCCCCTTTCGATGAGGTATGATATGTATGGGCCTGCAGACAATTTCCAACGGTTGCTTATCTTATAGTTAGCAACTACCGGAATTGTCAGATATGAATTTTTAACTTTGGTCTTTACTCCTCCTGTCCATAATCCTTGTAATTCTCCACCATTAGTATTAATAATTTTCATACCGTAATTTTTTACGGTAGCTTCGGTGGTCATATTCTTATTTTCAAGTCGTACTCCTACAGTCATCCCCCATTTGGGATCGAACCACTTAGTCGCATTACCTTCAATTGAAATTGCGATTCCTGGCGCATAACTATCAATTTTACGGATTTCTTTTGGTAGAGGTAATGGTGAAGTCCCACCAATACTGAAACCGGCCTTTATTCCATATTCCCATCCATGTAGATAAGACCAGATGATACCTTGATTTCTTTCTTCCTGTGCTTGAGCTGTGAATATGCTTACAAATAGCAGCACAACTATAATATTGATTGATTGATATTTTTTCATTGTATTAGTTTTTTTATTCTTTACAAATAAGTTCTAGCTCATCAACGTATAGAGTGCTACCGACAGCTCCTCTAAAATAGGCGCCATCTACGCTGGATGATAGTACAATACCTAATTTATATTTACCGTTTTGTAGTTTCGTATCGTCAATTTCTCGTCCTTTTACTGATTCGAAATGTATAGTAAACTCATTCCATTCATCTGATTCAACAATATCTTCAGGTTCTATTCGTGCTAATAATACCAATTTATCAGAGTTAAATACGTTATCACCATTAAGCATGATAGAATTATTTTCTGCCTCATACATAACAGCATAAATATCACATTTGTCCCTTTTTCCGGTTTGTGGCTGTCCTTCTACAGAATAAACTTCCCCAGCTTTAAATTTATAATATCCTTTAAGTGCTATGGGATGTTTATAAAATTGAAAACCAAAGTTCGTTGCTTTTCTAGGATTTGTCAGTGCATTTTCTACTTCAAATGTCCCGATAAATAAATTTCCAGCAGCAATATACATTTTTACCATTGCACCAAAATCTCCAGTATTACGAGTTTCTAGCTTTACAGCCTTACCTTTAAAACCATTTGCAACTTGTACTGTTGGGTAATCTATTCTAGAATTAGCCATACCCGTTAATTTAAAACCGGGATTACCGCTTGACCATTGTAATACTTTAGATATTTCTTGTGAGGTTGCAGGTGTAAATTCGTAAAATGTATCGTATTCACTGGAGGTTGTCAGTAATTCTTCAAATTTGAAAAGGGTAGGTAATTCCGCTAAAATCACATTAACGGTATAAACAGGCTGCCATTGACCGTCTTCTGATGTAACAGTGAATTTACGGGAGTGCGGTTCTTCGCTGAAATCATAGGTAGATTCAGTATCTCCAGTTATTGGAGTATTTACTTTAATTGTAGCTCCTTGTGGAAGTGTAAATTCTAATTTTTGTTTGGAAAGGTCGGCTCCTTTATTTACATATACATTGATTACTTTAGAATCTGCATCGATATTTGCCAATTGCACATCATCGCCTGAACAAACATCAATGGCTGCTTCTGAATTTAATGCTTCATCCTGTATGCAGGAAGATATTGCACATGTAAAGATGAAATAGGCTATTAAAGTCTTAATTTTCATTTGATTTTCCTTTTTAGTTTACTAATTCAGTCTCTTTTATAAAACTTGGTTGCAAAGTTAAGTTTCTTTTTTGAAATGCAGTACTTCATCACTTAAGTAATTCAATAAAATTAGCGCCTTTTTAAAATTAATGTTATAAATGAATTATTCCTTTTTAAATCCCCGCACTGTTTTTATAATAAATCTAACTTCCTTGTTATAATCAACTTGTACTGTTGCTTCATTTCTTTGGGCAAGAAAGAAATATCTATGAACTCTAACCATTTTTCGGCAACTTTGGTAAATTTAGAAAATAGGTTGTCTATGATCTTTTTCTCTAAACTGCAACTATTCATGGCAACTTCAAAATCAGAACGCTTGATTTTGCGTCTTTTTCCATAAAGTGTCAAAGCCAATTTTTCAGTGTCCTCCGGCATGAGGAGTGCCGTAGAGATCATGTCATATCCCGGGGTCAGTGAATAATAGCCTTTACGCTGACTATAAAGTGAAAAGTTTTTCAGATGCATATCCGCATTTCCGGTCAGCCATGAGAAAACGACTTGTTCCCAGAAATTTATTACGTCAAGTTTTGGCACAGAGGAATATTGCATAATTATCTTTGCTATCTTTTCATAAGAACCCTTATATTTATACTCTGTGAGGCGTTCCGAGAGCTGGCACATATCCTCCATTGGCAACTTTTCACCCTTTGCGGTTCTATCTATGCGTTTAGTGATATAGGCCAATTCGCCATCGGCAAAACGAATCAATGAATGAGGGACAACGTTCACTTTAGCCAATTCGGCAAGATGCATCGTTAAATCCTCAACTTCAGGCATGTATTTAAATTGTTCCGTTTGCGGTTTGAGAATATAACGTCCCCATAAACCAACGATAGTAAAGCGTTGCGGTTGGTTGGGGGACGATGATATATCGAGAGACAATTTTGCTTGCACTCCAGTAAGTGTGGTTTGTGAGCGTATGACTTGTTCGGCAAGTTGCTTAATATCCGCTTTTGTATAAGGTAGGAGAGGAACTGTTTTGCTCCCAAATATTTTCTTTCCGCATTGAGGGTGAAAATCAGTTTCTCCCTCGCCAAGTTCCTGATAACAATATAGGCATCTGCTCATCATTATTCTTTATTTAAGATGGGAATCACACTAACTGCACCGATACAATCTTTGCAACAGGCAAGCAGTAGTGACATACGGTCACGTCGATTTATCTTCCAACTTTTTTCAGCAATATCTAAAAGCCAGCCTTCAGGAATAAGACCGTCAAAGAATGGGAATAATATTAGACTTGTATATGGCTTTTCCGAGATTGGCAGTGTGAGGCTGATAGATTCCGCATCGCTGGATTTAATGTAGGCTGTATCATATTGAAAGGTATAGCCATTTTCATCTTCTGTAAGCAATCCTGCCAACTGGTCTTGGTTGTATATGAGTGCTTGTCTCATAGCTTGTTGAATTTACTTATTGGTACAACACCCACTTCCGTTCCAAAGAGACTAAGCACTTGATTTACTTTATCAAGACGCAAAGTCTGTTTCCCCTGTTCGAGTTCGCGTACAAAACGTAACCCGACTCCTGATTTTTCGGACAGCTCTACTTGGGTCAAGTTATGTTCTTTACGCATTTGCTTGACGTATTCTGATAATGATTTATCGTTCATATTATACCCTTTTGGGTACAAAGATAATGTAAATTTTCTATTTTACACCCTTTAGGGTATAAATTTAGTTGTAGATTTATGAATTATACCTTATGGGGTATAAGAAAACAGGTACTCTTTCTTTGGGAAGAAGGAGTACCTGTAGAGGAAAGTGATAGCAGATTATTCTTTCAAAGCCTCTTGTAAGTCAATACCCAGCGCTTTGGCAACTCCTGTTCCATATGCAGGATCGGCTTTGTAGCAGTTGCGCACATGACGTTGTTTGATAAACAATTCGGAGTCTCCCATGGCGCGAGCTGTATTTTCGAACAATAATTGTTGTTCTTCAGCTGGCATCAGTCGGAATAAGTCACCCGGTTGGCTATAATAGTCGTCATCATATTCCCGTTCATTGTAGTTGTAAACTTCACCGGTAACTTTAAGAGGCGGTTCTTTCATAGTAGGAGAATCCTGCCATTCGCCGTAACTGTTCGGTTCATACCCTTTAGTAGCACCGTAGTTACCGTCTACGCGCATAGCACCGTCACGATGATAGGCGTGGAAAGGACAACGAGGTTTGTTGACCGGAATTTGTTCTGCATTCACCCCTAGACGATAACGTTGTGCGTCGCCATAAGAGAATAAACGACCTTGTAACATTTTGTCGGGAGACAGACCGATACCGTCTACAATATTCATCGGGTTGAAAGCAGCTTGTTCCACTTCAGCAAAATAATTTTCCGGGTTGCGGTTCAGTTCAAGGACACCAACATCTTGTAGAGGGAAATCTTTGTGCGGCCATACTTTAGTCAGGTCAAACGGGTTGATACGATAGTTGTCCGCTTCTTCCTCCGTCATTAACTGAATCTGGAATAACCATTTCGGATAATCGCCCTTTTCGATGCTCTCGAAGAGATCACGTTGATGAGATTCGCGATCTTTAGCAACTATTGCTTCTGCTTCCTGGTCTGTCAGATTCTTGATACCCTGCAAGGTACGCAGATGGAATTTAACCCAAATACGTTGATTTTCTGCATTGATAAAACTATAAGTATGACTGCCGAATCCGTGCATGTGGCGATATGAATAAGGAATACCACGCGGACTCATAGTGATAGTAACCTGATGTAATGCTTCTGGTAAAAGCGTCCAGAAGTCCCAGTTACTGTTCGGGCTACGCATATTTGTTTTCGGATCTCGTTTGATGGCATGATTCAGATCCGGAAATTTAAGCGGATCACGTAAGAAGAATACAGGAGTGTTGTTACCCACCAAATCCCAGTTACCTTCTTCCGTATAGAATTTCATAGCAAAACCACGGATGTCACGTTCTGCATCAGCAGCTCCACGTTCTCCGGCTACGGTGGAGAAACGGACAAAACATTCTGTTTGTTTTCCGACTTTACTGAAAATAGCAGCACGGGTGTACTTTGTAATGTCATGGGTGACAGTAAACGTACCGTAAGCTCCCGAACCTTTAGCGTGCATACGTCTTTCAGGAATTACTTCACGATCAAAATGGGCAAGTTTCTCTATAAGCCAGGGATCTTGTAACATTACAGGTCCGCGTTGACCTGCGGTTTGCGAGTTTTGATTGTCAGCGATAGGACGACCGTTCGCTGCAGTAAGTTTTTTCTTTTCCATAAATAGATTTTTTAGTCGGATACAAGTATAAGCAGACTGTTTCCTTTTATTCTTTCATCCGGGGTTTATAATATATAACAAAGATAGGCTTCTTTTGCTCGCTTGTCAAACAGATAATTTCTATCTAAAGATAGAGAATAACTATGAATTGTGTGTATTGTCTGCTATTTATTTTTCTACAAAGATTATTGTGCTGACACCTGGGTGTCGTACATCTTTTTATTGCATAAAAAAACTCCCGCACTTCCTTCACGGAAGACGGGAGCTTTTAAATAAACTATAGCTTATATATCTTTTGCTGATTATACGATACCTTGTGCCATCATTGCTTTAGCAACCTTCATGAATCCGGCTACGTTAGCACCCTTCACATAGTTTACGTATCCGTCAGCCTCTGTACCATACTGAACGCAAGCTTCGTGGATATTCTTCATGATGCTTTTCAGCTTTTCGTCTACTTCTTCAGCGCTCCAGCTTAATTTGATAGAGTTTTGAGTCATTTCAAGACCTGATACTGATACACCACCAGCGTTAGCAGCTTTACCCGGAGCATAAAGGATTTTTGCATCCTGGAATACTTTGATGGCTTCCGGAGTAGAAGGCATGTTTGCTCCCTCAGATACAGCTATACAGCCGTTTGCTACCAACTGACGGGCGTGGTCGCCGTTCAATTCGTTCTGAGTGGCAGAAGGCAGTGCGATATCGCATTTTTCACCCCAAGGTTTAGCTCCTTCTACATATTTGCAACCATATTTTTCTGCGTATTCACGGATACGGCCACGGTACAGATTCTTCAGTTCCATGATATAATCCAGTTTTCTCGCGGTCGATACCGTCCGGATCGTAGATATAACCGTCAGAGTCAGAGCAAGTAACTACTTTACCACCCAGTTCGATTACTTTTTCGATTGTATATTGAGCAACGTTACCCGAACCGGAAACAAGACAAGTTTTGCCTTTCAAGTCAGTTCCTTTTCTCTTCAACATTTCCATCAGGAAGTAGATGTTACCGTAACCTGTAGCTTCCGGACGAATCAGTGAACCACCGAATTCGCGGCCTTTACCTGTGAATGTTCCGGTAAATTCGTGAGCCAGTTTTTTATACATACCGAACATGAAACCTACTTCGCGGCCACCAACACCGATGTCACCTGCAGGAACGTCAGTTTCAGGACCGATGTGACGCCACAGTTCCAGCATGAATGCCTGTACGAAACGCATTACTTCAGCGTTTGACTTACCACGAGGAGAGAAGTCGGAACCACCTTTACCACCACCCATTGGCAGAGTAGTCAGTGAGTTTTTGAATGTTTGTTCAAAGGCAAGGAACTTCAAGATAGAAAGGTTTACAGATGCGTGGAAACGGATACCGCCTTTGTAAGGACCGATCGCGTTGTTGTGCTGAACACGGTAACCCATATTGGTCTGAATATTACCTTTATCATCCATCCAAGTCACGCGGAACTGATATACTCTATCAGGAATACACAAGCGTTCGATTAAGTTTGCTTTGTCAAACTCCGGATGTTTGTTGTATTCTTCTTCAATAGTAGAAAGTACTTCTTCTACTGCTTGATGATACTCCGGTTCATTGGGAAATCTTCTTTTCAGATCGTCTAATACCTTTGCTGCATTCATAATCTTTTTTTTCTTTAATTGGTTGATATAAATAAAGTGCTAATTTGACAATTTGCTAATATACCGTTTGACTATGTGCTTTTGTGCTATATAGCAGATTTGCACATCTGCGTATGGGTACATCGGATATTTATTTTCGGTTGCAAAAGTAAAGATAAAAATTGAACTAGCAAACATTTTATAAAGAAAAATGCAATAAAACATCAAATTTGATATTTTATTGCATTAAAACTCAGAAAAAAGATATTTATTTGTTCTTTTTGATCGACTTATAGACAGGAATAAACACTAATGCTGCCGAAATGCCAAGCATTACCGCCATCATCCCGTCAATTCGTTCGGCTTTTGTCAGAACTAGATAGCAAAGCGCCAACCAAAGCAGGCTGATGCAAACTATTTGTGATTTGGATAACGGACGTTTCATTTACCTCCTCTTTTCTTTTTGTCAACGATGGCGTCGATCACGGCTACAGCTGTGATATTCACAATGTCGCGGACAGAGCTTTCAAAGTCAGTGAAATGGATAGGCTTGTTCAATCCCATCTGGATAGGGCCGATGAATTCCGTATCCGGGTCCATTGCCTGCAACAGTTTGTAACCGGCGTTTGCTGAACTCAAGTTCGGGAAAATCAATGTATTTACATCTTTTCCTTTCAGGCGGGTAAACGGATATTTGGTATCACGCAATTCGCGGTTCATGGCAAAGTTTACCTGCATTTCACCGTCAATAGCCAGTTCCGGATATTCTTCCTGCATGTGGGCAACAGCTTCGTGCACTTTCACAGGGCTACCTGCAGTATCAGCACCGAAGTTGGAGTATGACAACATTGAGATAACCGGCGTGTGATTGAAGAAGCGAACTGTTTTATCAGACAATTTAGCGATGTCAATCAATGTTTCCGTATCCGGGTGGCGGTTAATCAGTGTGTCTGCCAGGAAGTAAGTACCTTTCTTGGAGTTCAGGATATGCATTGTTCCGAAGTGTTTGAAGCCCGGTTGGATACCGATTACTTCTTTGGCCACTTTGATCGTATTGCTATATCTTGTATAAAGTCCGGTGATGAAAGCATCCGCATCTCCTGTTTCCACCATCATCATACCGAAGTAGTTGCGTTCGAACATTTTATCGTTGGCTTCTTCATAAGTAAAGCCTTCGCGTGCACGTTTTTCTGCAAGAATGCGTGAGTAACGTTCGCGGCGTTCCGATTCGTCCGGGTGACGGAGATTGACGATTTCAATACCTTCCAGGCTGAGATCCATTTCTTCTGCCAGTTTTCCGATAGCCTCGTCATTTCCTAATAAGATAGGATGACAGATACCTTCGGCTTTCGCTTCGACAGCGGCTTTCAGCATGTTGGGATGGATACCTTCGGCAAATACGACACGTTGCGGTGAACGGCGGGCTGTATCATACAGTTGGCGGGTCAGTTTGGACTCATAACCCATCAATTCGCGCAGGTGAACACAGTAAGCATCCCAGTCTTTGATTTCAGTGCGAGCCACTCCGCTTTCCATAGCAGCTTTTGCCACTGCGCAGGAAACTTCGGTGATGAGGCGTGGATCTACCGGTTTCGGGATAAAGTATTCCGCGCCGAAAGAGAGGTTGTTCACGTGGTATGCCGCATTAACTACATCGGGTACCGGCTGTTTTGCCAGATTAGCGATAGCGTGTACGGCTGCAATCTTCATCTCTTCGTTGATAGCTTTAGCGTGAGTATCCAAAGCACCGCGGAAGATATACGGGAAACCGATTACATTATTAATCTGGTTCGGATAGTCAGAACGTCCGGTAGCCATCAGTACGTCAGGACGTGCTGCCATGGCATCTTCGTAAGAGATTTCCGGTGTCGGGTTTGCCAGTGCGAACACAATCGGCATCGGAGCCATGCTGCGCACCATATCCTGGCTTAACACATTTCCTTTCGACAGGCCGAGGAATACATCTGCACCTTTGATTGCTTCTTCCAGCGTGTGAATATCCGTGCGGTCGGTTGCAAAAAATCTTTTCTGTTCGTTCAGATCCGTGCGCGCCTTGCTGATAACGCCTTTACTATCCAGCATGACGATATTTTCGAGGCGTGCCCCCAGTGATACATATAATTTGGTACAGGATACGGCAGATGCTCCGGCACCGTTTACGACGATTTTTACATCTTCGATTTTCTTTCCGGCCACTTGCAGGGCATTCACCAAACCGGCACTGGAGATAATAGCAGTACCGTGCTGATCATCGTGCATGACAGGTATATCCAGTTCTTCTTTCAGGCGACGTTCGATTTCAAAACATTCGGGAGCTTTGATGTCTTCCAGGTTGATACCTCCGAAAGTAGGAGCAATAGCCTTTACTGCAGCAATAAATTTCTCTGGATCTTTTTCATCCACTTCGATGTCGAAAACGTCGATGCCCGCGTAAATTTTGAAAAGCAGACCTTTACCTTCCATTACAGGTTTACCGCTCAATGCACCTATATCACCCAGTCCGAGTACGGCTGTACCGTTGGAAATAACGGCTACCAGATTACCTTTAGCCGTATATTTATACGCATCTTGCGGATTCTTCTCAATTTCGAGACAAGGTTCTGCTACACCGGGAGAATATGCGAGTGATAAGTCGGTTTGTGTACTGTAAGGTTTGGTAGGCACTACCTCAATCTTACCGGGTTTGCCCTGTGAATGATAGAGCAAAGCGGCTTCTTTCGTTATTTTAGCCATGGTATTTATGAAATTTGTTAATAAGTTATCATTTGACCGCAAATGTAGGAATAAAAGTTCGAAATTGTAGCTGTTGATTAATAATTTCTATTAATTTTATAGCAAAATGGCTGAATTTATGATATGATATGTCAAGGATGTGTTTTTGTATTCTATTCCCTTTTAAATGCTATGATATTGATTTATTGAAATTTTAACAAGTGCTTTGGTTGTCGGCTTTAGTTATTTCGCTATTTTTGAATCGATATATGATTTAACCTTATTTTATAATGATTACCACCCAGCAACTTCAATTATTGAAAGAAGGAAATAAAAATGCTTTTGAGGCATTGTATCGTGGATACAATGCTCGCATTTATAATTTTGTCCTTTCTATGGTGAGCAATGCCGGGGTGGCGAAAGATATCACACAAGATATTTTTCTCCATATCTGGGAGAAGCGGCTTAATATCGATCTGGAAGGGAATTTTGACGGCTATCTTTTTAAAATATCCCAAAACATGGTATATCATTATGTAAGACGCGAACTCCTGCTTCAAAATTATGTAGACAGGCTTGCGAATGAGTCATCTGACGAATCCGTAGAGATAGATGAAGAACTGGATTATTTGTTTTTGGAAGAATATATCCTGAAACTTTTAGAAGAACTGCCTCCAGCGCGCCGGGAAGTTTTTATGCTTTATTGGAAATCAGGGTTGAACTATCGTGAGATAGCCGACCAGTTGAATATCTCGGAAAAGACTGTTGCCACACAGGTACACCGTTCTTTGGATTTCTTGCGTGACAAACTGGGAATAATTGCCTTTTCAGTCTCTCTCTTCTTACATGATATCTAATATAGAAGTTTTAATAAAAGTTAATATCTGAACTATTTCGATTTCTCTGTAGTCCTTTTCTGTCTCTCAAGACTAGTATAAATAGAACAGGAAAATTATGGAGCAACACGATTACATAGTACTATTGGAAAAATTCTTCAAAAAGGAGGCCTCTTCTGAAGAAAGAAGGATACTTATTGAATGGATTCGTAAACCCGGAATTCGTAATGAGTTTAATCTGCTTTGCGAGCAAATGTGGAAAGAAGCAGCCGTCGAAATCGATAAGACAGTGGAAGAAGAAATGTGGAACCATCTGCAGAGGAATCTGGATGAGCCCAAGATACTATCTCCGAAGAAACGGCGCTGGCAACCTATTATATATAAGGTGGCAGCCACTATCTTATTACCGGTTTGTTTGGGACTGGCCACTTACTTTGGGGTAGAACACATGAATAAGGTGTCACAGGACCCTTTCATGGTGGCTGTCGATTATGGACAGAAAGCGAATCTGACTTTGCCCGATGGAACGAAAGTCTGGTTAAATTCGGCTACTCATCTTTCTTATGATGCGGAGTACAACAAATCCGACCGGAAAATCTATTTGGACGGAGAAGCCTATTTCGAAGTGGCGAAAAACAAAGATAAACGTTTTATCGTCTGCTGCAATGATCTGGAGATAGAAGCGTTGGGAACCACCTTTGATGTGAAAGGCTATTGTGATGATCATTCCGTCACAACACTGCTGGCAGAAGGAAGCGTCAAGGTTTCTAATAAAACGGACGTAACCTTGTTGAAACCCGGGGAAAAGGTAGAATACCATAAGAGCAAGCAGACATTTACTAAATCTGTAATCTCGGATATGCGTGAAATCGACTTTTGGCGGAACAATATGTTGATTTTTAATTCATCCTCTTTAGCGGAGATCGCGACTACGCTGGAGCGGATGTACGGAGTGAAAGTCGTGTTTGACTCCGAGAAACTGAAGAACGTGCTATTTTCCGGAACCATCCGGAACAGTAGCTTGCATAATGTATTTTACATTATAAGCCTTACTTATCCTTTAACCTATGAGTTAGAAGGAGATACGGTGAGAATAGGAAGTAGTATTAACTAAAAAGGACGATTTATGGAAGACACCTCATAATAAAATAAAGAGGGTAGAATTATGTAGCAGCATAATTCCACCCCGAAATCAAATACGGTTTATACATGATAGTAAAAAAGAAATTTTCCTTATGCGGATAAGGGAAAGGGAATCCTTTTTGCTTCACGATTTTACAAAGATAATAAAAAGTCTAATTTTCAGACTTATATTTTAAAGAATTTAAAGCTAATTACTAATGAGAAAACAATTACATATCATATTCAGGCTTGTTATGTTCAGTTGTATCTTGTTGTTTGTGTCTCAAGAGGCAAGTGCGCAGATCACTTTCTCTGTGAAGAATCAGACGATACGCCAGACGATACGAGTGATTGAAAAGAAGGCTGATTACAGCTTTTTTTATACGGATAAGCTTCCCGGATTAGATCAAAAAATTTCATTGACAGTGAGTAATGAAAGTATTGATGCGGTTTTAGAAAAAGTTTTCAAAGGATCATCTATTAGTTATAAAATAGAATCGGGTAAGCAAGTGGTGCTTACTCTGAAAAGTGAACAGAACGCCCCCCAGAAAGGCGATAAGAAAACAATCACCGGTGTTGTGGCCGACCGGAGGGGAGAACCCTTGATTGGTGTCACAGTGAGAGTGGAGGGAGAGAATATTGGAACCGCTACCGATATAGACGGTCGTTTCTCTTTGGAAGCTCCTGTGGGGGCAAAAATCAGTTTCTCCTATATCGGTTATGTTTCCCAATCTCATACGGTCAATAAGCAGAACATATACAATGTGTCATTGAGCGAAGATTCGCAGGTACTGGAAGAGGTAGTCGTAGTGGGATACGGTTTTATGAAACGGAAAGATATTACGACTGCGGTATCTGTCGTTTCCACGGCAGATATTGAAGAACGTCCGATTATGACAGCTGCACAGGCTATTCAGGGAAAGGCAGCCGGTATTCAGGTTGTGCAGCCGTCGGGTATGCCGGGTTCCGGAGTGACAATCCGGGTGAGAGGAGCCACTTCGGTACAGGCATCCAATGAACCGTTGTATGTGGTGGACGGTTTGCCGTCGGATGACATTTCGAATATCAGTCCGAATGATATTGAAAGCATGCAAATTCTGAAAGATGCCTCATCGGCAGCTATTTACGGAGCACGTGCGGCAAACGGAGTAGTGTTGATTACGACTAAAAGAGGAAAGATCGGTGCACCACAAGTGAAAATGAGTGCTTATGTAGGTTTCTCTAAATTAGGGAAAAAAATAGATGCATTGAATACGGAGCAATATAAAGACTTGATGAAAGATTTGAAAGCTGTTTCGGATGTTGCCCCTAATATCCCCGAAAGTGAAACGCGCTATGTGGACTGGACCGATTTATTCTTCGGTACGGGTGTCAATCAGAACTATCAGTTGTCTGTGGCAAATGGGACCGAGAAACTGCAATATTTTGTTTCCGGAGGTTATTCCGACGAACAGGGTATCGTGGAGAAAGCACATTTCAATCGGTATAATTTCCGTGCAAACCTGGATAGTGAGCAGACCAAATGGCTAAAGATGGCACTCAATTTTGCATATTCGCATACAGGCGGACAATGGGTGAACGAAAGCCGCAGTTCTTTGCGTGCCGGTTCCATCTTATCCGTTGTGAATACTCCTCCGTTTATGCAGAAGTGGAACCCGTATGATCCGAACGAATATGATGAACAGGCTTACGGTGCGCGCATCTTGAATCCGCTGGCTGCCAATGCTGCAGACAGTAACACGAATACAGACCATATAAATGGCTCACTCGGCTTCACGGTTGACATATTCAAAGGACTGAAGTTTAAAACCACTTTTGGCATTGAACTGACCAATGAACATTGGGACTACTATCTGGACCCGATTTCCACTTCGGACGGACGGGGTACAAAAGGGCGTGTGGAAGAGAGTTTCTCACGAAACTTCGAATGGCTTTTTGAAAATTTGCTGACCTATGATTGTTCATTCAACAAACATAACCTTTCTATTTTGGGAGGGGCTACCCAGCAGCGTGCACAATATAACGGTTCGTGGATGGCAGGTTTCGACCTGGCAGAGTCTTATCCCGATATTCATTCCATCAGTGCCGCCAATCAACTGGATAAGGATGCTTGCGGTTCTTCTGCTTCCGCATGGACGCTGGCCTCTTTTCTGGGTCGTGTAGCCTACAATTACGACAGCCGTTATTTGCTGACAGTTAACTTCCGTGCAGACGGTTCTTCTCGTTTTGCCCTGGGACATCGTTGGGGTACTTTCCCTTCTGTTTCTGCAGGTTGGAGAATTTCAGGCGAAAAGTTCATGCAACCTTTACAAGACATTGTTACCGACCTGAAATTACGTGCCGGATGGGGTATGAATGGTAACCAAGGCGGTTTTGGAAACTACGCTTACATGGCTTCCATGAGCGTCAGTAAACTGCCCGTTTCGGAGGGAAACTTATATCCGGGACTTGCCATTAAACCCGGCTCGGCAGCCAATAAAGAACTGACCTGGGAAAAAACAAGCCAATGGAATCTGGGACTCGACCTGACCATGTTTGATTCCCGCTTATCCTTCTCGGTTGATGCTTACTACAAAAAGACCACCGATTTACTATTGACAGTCAGCCTGCCGGAGAATGTGGTGCCGAGCAGTGTGACAAGAAACGACGGTGAGATGGTGAATAAAGGTATGGAGTTCACTCTCTCTTCCCAGAATTTTAAAGGTAACTTTCAGTGGAATACCGATTTCAATATATCTTTCAACCGGAATAAGCTGACGAAGCTCGGTTTGAATAAAGTTTATTATTATGCTGAAATGTACGAATCCAAGGAGAAAGCCGTCATCCTGAAAGAAGGTCTTCCGTTAGGCACATTCTTTGGTTACATATCAGAAGGCGTTGATCCGGAAACCGGAGATATTATCTATCGTGACTTGAATGGTAACGGTTTTATCGATCCGGAAGATCGCACTACTTTGGAAATGCCAGCCCAAGTTCATTTACGGTATGACGAATACATTTTCGTATGCCGGTTTCGACCTGTCTGTATTCTTGCAGGGAAGTCAGGGCAATAAGATTTTTAATGCATCGCGTATTGATATGGAAGGCATGACAGACTTTAGAAACCAGTCGGTTCGTGTGTTGGATCGTTGGAAACGACCGGGTATGATTACCAATGTCCCCCGCGTTGGTAATACAGAGAATAATCATAACTCCTCCCGTTTTGTAGAAGATGGATCTTACCTGCGCCTGAAAACAGTCACTTTATCCTATAATTTTCCTAAGAAATGGTTGAATAAGATACATCTGTCCAGATTGCAGGCTTACGTCACCGGACAGAATCTCTTCACACTGACTAAATACAAAGGATACGATCCTGAAGTAAATGCTTTTGGCGGAGACTCCGTTGCTCAAGGGGTGGACTATGGTACTTATCCTCAATCGAGGGCGGTAATTTTTGGTTTGAATGTTGAATTTTAATAGCTGCGAAAATGAAAAATATAATAAAGTTAGCGTATGTCGTACTCTGTACATTAGTCGTTTCATGCAGTAGTTTCCTAGATGAGAAACCGCAATCGGATTTTATGCAGGAAGGTACCGGAACGGAAGATCAGGAGTCTAAATATGGAAGTCTGGCAGATGCACAGGCCGAGTTGCAGGGTGCGTATGAGAGTTTTAAAGCAGATATATTCCAGTCGGAAAATTATACTATTGGAGATGTGCAGTCCGATAATTGTTATATCGGCGGAGATGGTGTGGCCGAACAGGAGTTTGATTTGTTGAAACTGACCTCTACCAATTATAAAGTAGAACTGGTCTGGTCACAGTATTATTCGATGGCGGGCACTGCAACCAGTGTGATTGAAAATACGAAGATGATGGATCCTACTTCTACCGTAGCAGAAGAACGTAATCGTGTTATTGCAGAAGCCAAGTTCTTGCGGGCATGGGCGTATTTTGATATTGTCCGTTTATGGGGTGATGCCCCGATGGTGCTGGATTTGATTCCGACCATTACAGCCGAAAACCTCGATAAATGGTATCCGGTGATGTATCCGGAACGTTCTGCCACAGATAAAATATATGACCAGATCCTGGACGACCTGAATGAAGAAAATACCATTCGTTACCTGGTAAGCAAGAATAAAGGAATTTTCCAGGCAACTAAGGGAGCAGCCTATGCCTTACGTGCCAAAGTGTTAGCAACGAGAGGGGAGAAATCAACACGCGACTATACCAAAGTGGTTGAGGCTTGTGACAAAGTAATAGCAGAAGGCTATACGCTGGTCAGCAATTTTGACGAGTTGTGGCAACCCGACAAGAAATTTTCTTCAGAAAGCATCTTCGAAGTCTATTACACCTCCGATGCACCCAACTGGGCTTACTGGGTATTGCTGAAAGAAGATGACGGATCAGTAACCTGGCGACGTTATTGTACACCTACTCATGATCTGGTTGCTAAATTTGACAAAGAGAAAGATACCCGTTATGCATCCAGTATTCTTTGGAAATCAGTGCCTTATGATACCTATTGGCCGGCAGACAGTTACCCGTTGTCTTATAAGATTCGCGAGAAGACTTCCAATATCATTTTGATGCGGTTGGCAGATATACTGCTGTTGAAAGCCGAAGCACTGGTAGAGTTGGACCGCACCCCGGAAGCCATCCGGATTGTAAATAGTATTAGAGAACGTGCCGGTTTTGCTCCTTCTTCTTTAGATGAAAATATGGGGCAGGCCAGAGGACGCCTGGCGGTAGAGAACGAACGCCAATTAGAGTTGTATATGGAAGGTCAGCGCTGGTTCGACCTGGTACGCAATAATCGTTTGCTGGAAGTGATGCAGAAGCATAAAGACAAAGACGGCAGATTGCTGTTTGCAGGTTTGCAGGCTTTTCGGCAGTTGTGGCCGATTCCTCAAGGAGAGAAAGATAAGAACACCAATCTGACTCAAAATGAAGGCTATTAATGAAAAGAGGAACGTAAAACTTTAAAAGAAAAAATGATGAAACACAATAATCTGTTTTTATGGCTGCTGGGGCTGACTGTTTGTTGGCTGGCTTCATGCAGCGAAGAAGATGGCCGGGTGACGTATCCATATTCGTGTCCCGAAATATCGGAACTGCAATTCTCAACTACCGATCAGACACCTGCTGCCGATTCTCTTTATTTTTCTGTGAAGATTCACGATCCGCAGACTCCTTTGTCTACGCTGGAAGTGAAATTGATGACAGGTGAAACTTTGGTCAGTTCGCAGTCGATCCGTACGAAAGGCACTGATGTTTCGATTGTTGAAAAAGGGATTTATATCCCGTTTGAAGCCGGACTTGAAGAGAATCAGGAAGCGAAGGTGATTCTGACAGCCATTAATGTGGAAGGTAGTGAAGTCACTCAAACATTTGATTTCCATATCACCCGTCCGCAGATTCCCGAAGTGCTTTATCTTCACTATAACGGTGAGGTGGTAGAAATGACCCGGAGTGAGGACAATCCTTACCTGTACCTTACGGAAGTTTCCGATTCGGAAGAGGGTTATCCGATGGAGCTATCCGGAAAGATCTCAACCACAGCATCATTGGATGATGCAAAACTGATTTGGGGAGCTGCCGAAGCAAGCAATACGGCAGTCCTTATTGAAGCGTCGGGCCCTAGCTTTGCTTTTGATTACCGGGATTGGTTTGTCGAACAAATCACTTTCAATGTGATGACTTTTGAACTGGGAGTAGTCGGCTACCAAAAGAACCTGAAAATTAAAGAAACCGAGTTGATAGCCAGTGAGGGATTTTTCCGTGCACAGATTAGCTTTACGCAGGGGGAAGAGTTCGAAATGAGTGGATTTGAAGATGTGGAACACGCTTACAATCGCGACTTCTTTAGCTATAATCCGGATAATGGCAAGTTTACCTTCTTGCGCAAATCAGGAACCTGGGAGATCTATTATTCTTCTAAGTATAATTATATCTGGGTGGCACGGATGGGTGATACGGCTCCCACTTGCTTCTGGCTGGTAGGACACGGATTTACATGCGCACCCGTCTGGAATGAAGCATATAATAGTGGAGGCTGGAATTTGGAAGACATATCACAGTTAGGATATATTGTGCCAATCGGTGAACAGAAATACCAGACCACCGTGTATTTGAGTAACACTCATGAATGGGAATCCTTCGAAATTGAAATTTACAGCGATTTGCAATGGAATAAAGATAAAGGCATGCTACTGCAAGAGGGTTCATTGTCCGGCGATACGGATGGAATTGAACTATCTGGTTCCAATGGAATAACGAGTGGCGACGGTTTCGTTCCCGGCTATTATCGTCTGACTTTCGACGCCTCGCAGGGAGTAGGCAAAGAAACTTTGCACATCGAACGATTGAGTGATTAATACCTAAAAGAATGATATATAGAAAAACAGGAAAGCCTATGAGAAATATGCTATATATAATATGGGGAAGTCTGTGCCTCCTGCTGGTCATTTCCGGTTGTAAATCGACTGACGGGGCGAAAGCCCCCGTGTCATTGACTTGGAAGATGGGAGCTGTGGAAGTACAGCCCGGTTACTATGAGAATTCATTTGTCCTGAAGAACATCTCAGATGTTCCTTTAGAAAAGGATTGGATCATCTATTATTCGCAGCTGCCTCGTGAGATTCTGCAGGAAGAGTCTGCTCCGGTCAAAGTGGAAGTGGTGAATGCGAACTTCTTCCGGATGTATCCGGCAGAAAATTTTCAACCACTGGCTCCGGGAGATTCGTTGACCGTCAAATTCTGTTGTACCAACGGATTGAAAAAAATGTCACATGCTCCCGAAGGCACTTACTGGGTGAGTCAGTCAGGCAGTAAGCAAGGTATTCCCTTGCCTGTCGGACTGACCATACAGCCGCTGAAAGGAATGGAGACAGAAGACTGGTATCCCGCACCTGATAAGATATATGCTTCGAATTTGGCGTTGGAGACTACAGCCCAGTTGCAGCAAACTGATATTTTTCCGTCAGTGAAAGAAGCGGTGCCGGCTACCGGCAAAGAGGGTTTTGCTATAGAAAATAAAGTAAAACTGACTTTCCATCCCGATTTTGCCAACGAAGCTGAATTACTGAAAGAAAAGCTGGCAACCATCCATGGCCTGGAAGTTGTATCCGAAGCACCGGTAACAGTTCATCTGGATTATTTGCCGGAACGGGAAACAGCAGTGAACGGCGAATATTATCGGATTGATACGGGAAACGGGCTAATAAATATTTCAGCTTCCACTTCACATGGCATATTCAATGGGACGCAAACCTTGCTCTCCCTGTTGAAAGGTCAGGAAAAGCTGTTCCGTTTGGAAGCTCTCTCCATCCGCGATTATCCCGATTTGCCGTATCGCGGGCAAATGCTCGATATTGCCAGGAACTTTACGACTGTTGAACATCTGAAAAAGCTGGTAGATGTAATATCTTCTTATAAACTGAACGTACTGCATTTCCATTTTTCGGATGATGAAGGCTGGCGTCTGGAGATTCCCGGCTTGGAAGAATTGACCTCGGTTGGCGCACGCCGGGGACATACCACGGATGAACTGGAATGTTTATATCCGGGCTACGATGGCAACTATGATCCGTCTGCAGCTACCTCCGGCAACGGATATTACACCCGTGAAGAATTTATCGATTTATTGCGTTATGCAGCTCAAAGACATGTGCGTGTGATTCCGGAGATTGAGTCTCCGGGACATGCCCGTGCGGCAATCGTGTCCATGAAAGCGCGCTATCATAAGTATGTGAATACTGCCCCTGAAAAGGCCAACGAATATTTATTAAGTGACGCACAAGACACTTCCCGTTATGTTTCCGCGCAGTCTTATACGGATAATGTCATGAATGTAGCATTGCCTTCTACATACCGGTTTATGGAAAAAGTGATTCGTGAGTTGATAGCCATGTATGAGGAAGCGGAGGTACCTTTGACTACGATTCATTTAGGTGGCGATGAAGTACCCGAAGGAGCCTGGATGGGTTCTCCTGTCTGCCGGACGTTTATGGATGAAAACGGGATGACAAGTGCCCACGAACTGTCTGAATACTATATTACGAAGATGGCAGACTATCTGCAACAACATAATTTGCAATTCAGCGGCTGGCAGGAAGTAGCGTTGGGACATCCGGAAACAACCGATCGTCATTTGAACCAACTTGCAGCAGGAGTGTATTGCTGGAATACGGTTCCTGAATGGGAAGCGGATGAAATACCTTACCAGATAGCCAACAAAGGATATCCGGTGATTCTCTGCAACGTGAACAATTTCTATCTGGATTTGGCCTATGACGCTCATCCCGACGAAAGAGGTCTCTCGTGGGCGGGATATGTTGACGAGTCCAAAGGTTTCTCCATGCTTCCATATAGCATTTATCGTTCTTCGCGTACCGATATGGCAGGCAATCCGGTCGATCCGGACATCGCAGGAAAGGGAAAAACGACTTTGACCGCTTCCGGAAAGGAACATATCCAGGGAGTGCAGGCACAATTATTTGCTGAAACCATCCGTGATTTTGAATGGGTGGAATATTACACCTTCCCCAAAATCCTCGGATTGGTGGAACGCGGTTGGAACGCTTTTCCCGCCTGGAGCACTTTAACAGGAGAGAAAGAACGTCAGGCTTTCAATAAAGAACTGGGCCTGTTCTACTCCAAAGTGAGTGAGAAAGAAATGCCTCACTGGGCGTCCCGAAGTATCAATTTCCGTTTACCTCATCCCGGACTTTGCATCAAAGAAGGGCAACTCCATGCCAGTACCCCTATCCGGGGAGGTGAAATACGCTATACGACCGATGGCACGGAACCGACCCTTCGTTCGGAACTTTGGAAAGCTCCCGTAGCCTGTGATGCTTCCGTTGTGAAAGCGAAACTGTTTTATTTAAATAAAGAGAGTGTAACAAGCACTCTCAAAGTAGATTAATCCACAAAAGTAGATAAGTTATGAACTATGATAAGATAAAAAGAACCGGAATATTATTCTTGTTGGGAATAGGTGCGATCACATCGTTGTCGTGCAATGATAATGATAACGCGAACTACCCGGAGCGAGTGCCCACCCGCCTGTCGGTGATGCCTTTGCCGGAAAGAGTCGATTATAAAGAATCGGTTGTCTCTCTTCCGCAGAATGTGACTGTCAGCCAGAACATTCCGGCTTCCACGTCGCAACTGTTGAAATCCACCCTGGAAGAGAAACTTTCTCTTTCCGTCAGTGATGCCTCCAACGATCGTGCCTTTATCCGTGTGAAACAGGAAGCGGATCTGGCTAAAGAGGCTTACCGGCTCACCGTTACCAAAGAGGGAGCCTGCGTCTATTATTCAACGGAAACCGGACTTCTCTGGGGAATCCAGACATTGAGACAAGCGCTCGAACAAGCAAATTTCTTCACTTCCGGAAGTGCTAAATATCTTCCGATGGTCGATATAAAAGATGCTCCCAAATATGATTGGCGCGGATTTCATATCGATGTAGTCCGCCACATGTTTACGGTTGATTATCTGAAAAAGGTGATAGACTGTTTGTCTTTCTACAAGATAAACAAGCTTCACTTGCATCTGACGGACGATCAGGGTTGGCGCATTGAAGTGAAAAAATATCCGTTGCTGACGCAGGAAGGCAGCTGGCGCGACTTTGACGAATATGACAAGAGATGCGTAGAACTTTCCCAACAGGATTATAACTATGAGATAGATCCCCGTTTCGTGAGAAACGGTTCTCAATATGGCGGTCATTATACGCAGGAAGAGATGAAAGGTTTGGTAAGTTATGCGTTGGAAAGAGGGATCGATATTGTACCCGAAATTGACATGCCAGGTCATTTCTCGGCGGCTATCAAAGTCTATCCCGAGTTGTCGTGCACGGGAGAAGCCGGATGGGGAGAAGAATTCTCTTATCCTATCTGTCCCTCGCGTCCGGAGAACTATCAGTTCGTGCAGTCCATCATTGATGAGATGGTCGAGATTTTCCCTTCGGAATATTTCCATATCGGAGCAGATGAAGTGGAGAAAGATAACTGGGAACAGTGTGAAGTTTGTCAGCGATTGATGCAGCAGGAAGGTTATCAGAAAGTGGATGAACTGCAAAACCGTTTTGTGAAGATTATGACGAACTATGTGAAGGGTAAAGGCAAGAAAGTGATGGGATGGGACGATGCTTTTCTTGAAAAAGAGCCACAGGATTTGATTTATACTTATTGGCGTGACTGGCTGCCCGATCAGCCGGGAAAGATTACCCAGAAAGGGTATCCGATTATATTCATGGAATGGTCCCGTTTCTATTTGAGTGCAACGCCTTCAGACGAAGGATTAAGCTCTTTGTATAACTTCGAGTTCGAACCCCAGTTTCCCGGCATCGTGAAGCAAAATGTGTTAGGCTTCCAGGCTTGTGTATGGACGGAGATGATTCCTAATGAACGGAAGTTTCCAGCACGTGTTTCCCTCTCTTCAAGCATTTTCGGAGTTGGCGTGGGGAAGTAGCCGTAACTGGATTGATTTTACCAATCGCCTGAAATGGCATGTTAAATGGTTGAATGCGAATGGATTCTATTTCACCAAACCGGGATTTCTTTAATCCCGGTACACTAAGAACAATATGAAATCAGAACGTTTACTTTCATTAGATATACTCCGGGGAATCACCATTGTCGGAATGATTTTGGTGAACAACCCCGGAACATGGGAATCCATTTACGCACCCTTGCGACATGCCGAATGGAACGGACTGACTCCGACTGATTTGGTCTTCCCGTTCTTCATGTTTATAATGGGCGTTTCCATGAGTTTTGCCTTATCCCGGTTCGATCATCATTTCAGTCGCGGTTTTATCATCAAACTGGTACGGCGCACGTTGATCTTGTTTTTGTTGGGACTTTTTCTTTCCTGGTTCTCGTTGGTGTGCACAGGAGTAGAACAACCTTTCTCGCACATACGTATTCTGGGAGTGTTGCAGCGGTTGGCATTGGCTTATTTCTTTGGTTCCTTGCTGATTGTGGGTGTCCGGCGTCCGGCAAATCTGGCATGGATCTCCGGGATCATTCTGGCAGGTTATTCCACCTTGCTGGCTTTGGGACACGGATTTGAACTTTCCGAACAGAATATTATTGCCGTTACAGATCGCACACTATTCGGAGAAGCCCATTTGTATCGGGAGTGGTTGCCGGATGGCGGGCGTATCTTTTTCGACCCGGAAGGCCTGTTGAGTACCTTGCCGTGCATTGCGCAAGTGATTATCGGTTATTTCTGCGGAAATATTTTGCGGGAGAAGACTGAAATCCATCACCGGCTGTTGCAGATCTCCATACTGGGTATTGCTCTTTTGTTTGCAGGATGGTTGTTGAGTTACGGCTGTCCGTTGAATAAGAAAGTATGGAGTCCGACTTTTGTGCTGGTGACTTGTGGTTTTGCTTCCTTGTTGCTTGTGTTTCTCACCTGGCTGATTGATATTCGTAAAAAGCAGAAATGGGGATATCCTTTCCATGTTTTTGGTACGAATCCATTGTTTATTTATATAGTGGCCGGTGTGTTAGCTACTTTGCTGGAGGTAATTACAGTTGGGGAGAGTAGCTTGCAGGAGAAGATTTACACTTCTATTTGGAGCGTTCTTCCCGATGCTCATCTGGCCTCTCTGATTTACGCCCTTCTGTTTATCGGATTCAATTATCTGATTGTATGGGGGCTGTACAAAAAGCAACTATTTATAAAGATATAGAAGGTAAGTGACTAGTTAGAAAAAGGTAGAGTTTATGCCGGATAGCTACGGCAGTTTGTTTTCGTAGCCGGGTGGCATAAACTCTATTGATTATCAGTTCAATAAATATACAGGTAAACAGTCTTCCTATTTTTCTTTCTCCGACGGCATGTGTGTTGTCCGCCAGAACGTATTTTTCACCTCCCTTGCCACCTCTTTCCAGCTTGGCATACTTTTTAATGAGCGTCGAACCGGGAAATCGTAGAGCAATAACAATAGGAAGAGGAAAATGCAGGCATAAGCCACCCAGCCGTAAATCTGCTTGATGCTTATCTCCATCATCTGACTGATAAACTCTTCCATATAGTGACCCAGATTGAACGGACTACTGCTGAAAGCTACATGATCGATGGCTGAACCGTAACGGGCCAGATTGTCGGGAACATAATACGCCAATCCCTGTGCATAGACTGCGGCTCCCAATACGCCGCCTACTACCATGTGCAGCATATTGAACACACTTAATCCCTGGAAGAAATGCTGGAAAGTCATAATTTCCTCCAGACACACCATAAAAGTAGCACTCAATACGGCATAAGCGAAGCCCCGACATACGGTCGGCAGGTAAAGCTGTGAAATATGGATGTCGGTGGATAAAGTCAGGTAGAAACCGATCAGGTAACCGATCAACCCGATAAAGCCGACAATGACCAGGCGTACATAATTATACTGCTTGACGTGCATCCACCAATACGAAAACACACAACCGCATACGATACCGACAATGGCAAGCCAATCGAGTTGGGAACTGACCAGTTCTTCATATTTCATTACTTCCTCGTAAAAGACTTCCTCCAGCACGTGCTCCGTGGCGAGGAACGCTTCCACTAAAGTGACTAATCCCAATAAAGGCAAAAAATGGCGGTACGTCCACATCTTTGGTTCGAGAAATGGGTGTCGAATGGTCATCATGCGCCAAATACAAATTCCTAAAGTGATGAAAATCACGATGGTCAGTTGGCGGATGACCGGGCTGTTCCACCAGTCGTACCAGTCTCCGTAGTTGAAGAGGAAGGCGATTTCCGCTAATAAGGCAGCCCATAGTATCCCGCCCAGCCAGTCGATACCAAACAGAGGAAATTTGCGCATGAACCGGAAATGCTTCACACAAGTGAACTGTATCAATAAGACAATCAGCATCAGACCGGCAACGAACAGGTTCATGTATGTCCAGTGATAATGATACATCAAACGGGTCGTAATCAGGTCGGATAGCTGGATGCTTCCCAAAATAACAATATGAAGCCAGGGAAAGAAAACGGTGAACTCCCGTTTAGGAGTCATCCACAGCTGAATGTTTGACATACACTCGAAAGTTCCCTGTATTTTGCACATACCTTCGATGAAGCAGACCAACCACAATAGAGGGAGAAAGGTGATATGCGGTGCTATCAGGTTGCAGAGTAATACTCCCAGTGCGGCCGATGTAAGCAGGGTTTTATTGGTAAAACGAAACTTCATGCGGAACAGTAACGGAAAGTAGATCGCCATACCGGCCAGGTTGGCATACATGCACATTAAAATATCCTCCCGCATCAGTGACATGCTGCCGATCATCTGATTCAATGCACCCAAATAGACACCTCCCGAAAGTTGGAAGGTGACGGCTATGAAAAGATAAATCCACGGTTGCATCTTCCGCGGCACGAAACTGCGGAACATCGGCAAAACAAAAGGACCGTTCAGAACAGGAGCACTCATAAGAATTGAAAATTAAGAATTGAAAATTAAAAAATTAAAGCAATTGATAATTAAAACAATGATTAAAACGATAAAGGGTTAAAGCGGTTAATACTTCACTTCACATTCCACGTTAAAACCGGCACGCATACGTTTCAAATCTTCCGGTTTGTTTCCTTTCAGACTGATACGTACGGGAATACGTTGCTCCACTTTCACGAAGTTTCCGGTGGCGTTGTCTTGCGGAATCATTGAGAAGGCGGCTCCTGTTGCATCGGAGATGGATTCTACTACTCCTTTGAATGTGACGTTCGGCACGGCGTCTGCGGTTATTTCCACTTCTGCACCTTCTTTGATATTCGGAAGCTGGGTTTCGCGGTAATTGGCGATTACCCACAAATCACTGCTGTCTACGATATCAACTATAGTCTGTCCCGGTTGCACCAGTTGCCCTTCCAGGATTTCTTTCTTTCCTGTCGTGCCGTCACACGGAGCAATGATGACTGTATAAGAGAGATTCAGACGGGCAAGTTCCAACGCAGCTTCTGCCAGGCGGACACCTGCTTCATTCTGTCCCAGGCGATGAGTCTGCTCACTTTTCACTAGAGAAGTAGACATTTTAGCCCGTGACACCTGTTCATAACGGGCTTTGGCAGCTTCGTATGCTGTATGTACGTTGTCATATTGCTGTTTCGTCACTGCGTCTTCCTGCAACAGTTTCTCAAAACGGTTCAGTTCCCGTTTGGCATTTTCCATCTGTACACGTACTTCTTCAATACTTGCGTCGCTCACACTTAAATTGTTTTGCGTAGTGGCGATACCGATGGTAGTGGCCTGGCGTCCTGCGGTGGCATTCGCCAAATCCGCTTCTGCCTGTGCCACACGGAGACGGAATTCCGCATCTTCGATGATAAGAAGCGTGTCGCCTTTGCGCACTTGCTGATACTCGTCAAAGTAGATTTTCTTGATGAATCCCGGTACACGGGTATTGATCGGTGTGATATGTTGTTTCACCTGCGCATTATCCGTATATTCGATATTTCCCAAGTGGATAAACCGGGAACAAACATAAGTGACACCACCGATAAGTAAACAGATAATTACAATGTTGTATATTATCTTCTGGGTTTTTCTAGCTATCATAATCTGTTCTATTTTAAGAGAGATGAGAATTTGATTCTGTTATAAATTGGATTCTTTTTGATAAGTCATTACTTCTCTGTTAGAGAGTGTGTGTGATATATTTCATTTTGTAATAACTGTATATCAAGTTAATACGCGCATTGACCAGACCGAGGTCGGCACTTAGTTTCATATTGCTGGCATCGAGCATATCGGTGAGCAGGGCAAGGTCGTTTTTATAACGGTTGCTGGTTACGTTATAGTTCTGGTCGGCAAGTTCCACGCTTTTCTCCTGTGTACGCAGGTCTGTGAAAGAGGTGAGAAAGTTGACGTAGTTCGCCTGTACACCGTTTTCTATTTGTTCCTGTGCCAGTGAATATTCCTCCTGTGCTCTGCAGACGTTCAGTTTTGCCTGGCGCACTTTCTTGTTGTTTTTAAATAAAGAAGAAAGATTGTATTTGATACCGACCCCCACATACCAGTAATTGAAGTTATTGTCGAGCACCGGGACTTCGATGGTGATAGGACCATCTAAATGTTCACCGGCCACAAGTGCAATTTTCGGAAGCAGTTCCGAGCGTTCCAATTTCACTTTCTGCTCGTTCATTTTCATAGCCAGCTGGGCTTGTTGCAGTCCGACATTGCTTTGACTGGCCATCATTTGCCAGTCGTTTTCGGCTAATGCTGTCACTTCCTCGTTCAGCAAGGTAGAATCGGGAACGATTTCTGTTCCGGCAGGCAGATGTAAGGTAGTCACCAGTTGGTGATTCATTATTTTGCGGGCATCCTGCACCTTTGCCAGTTGCAGTTTCAGCGTCTCTTTCTGTAGCTCATAGCGGGTGATGTCATTTTTTAAGGCCGTTCCCTGTGTGCGGCGTGATTCCATGTTGCGGATCACCTGTTCCGTCAAATCCAGATTCTTCTGTAACACTTGCAGCTGGTTATTCAACTTGTATAAATCCAGGTAATAGCCGGTCAGGAGAAAGCGGATTTCCTGACGGTTCTTCTGCCAGTCCAATGCAGCCATTTGCTGACCGAGTTCAGCCAGAGTAATACTGCTGTTGATGGCTCCTCCGGCGTAAATCACTTGTTGCGCTTCCAACGCAAAGTTATTGCCGAAGTGTGGCATAGGGATATTCTGCCCGTTTTTGAAGTCACGGTCCCATATATATCCGTCGCCCAGGTAACTAAATGAGAGTGAGGCACCTATGTCCGGCAAACGTTGTGACTTGGCAGCCTTCAAAGCTTCATCGGCTGCTTCCTTTCCGGTTTTATACGTTTGAATACTCTGACTGTTCTCGTCTGCCAGACGGAACATTTCGTCAATGCCCAACACTCTCCTGTCAAGCGTCTGGGCAAACAGTCCCTGACTGCATAGCACGGCACATAGCGGCACTATGAGCCATCTTTTTTTGCTCATAAAGTGAAAAGAAATTTAATTAATAGTAGAATTTTGAATTTTCTTCACCACGGAATAATACAGAGTAACACAGAGTTTTTTTCTTTTGAAATATGTCAGTTGACACAAGTTAATGAAGATTATTTGAACGCTGTGTCCTCTGGCGTTCTCTGTAGTGAAAATAGGAGGGTTATCAAATCTGCGCTGCTACACCCCAACCGTGAAAGTCATGCATTTTGTTCTTGTAACGAATGGCGATTTGATAATATCTTAGTTTCATCTTGATACCTATTTTTCTATTTTTGGTTTGCAAAATTATGAAAAAAAACAAGTAAGTTGTAACCCTATATAGGCTCAAATATAATGTTTTTTAACGAATGGCAGCTAGCATATCAAATAGGAGAAAGAATAGAAAGAAGCACAACCACTCCTGAAGTAAAGATGCGATATAATATGTACCGTAAGGTGAAGCTTGCTTCGCGGTGAATGCGGTAGCTATCGGGGTGGCAGCAGCTATCTCCGTGAAATTCCGCCAACCTGAAACTGGGACGCTGACCGGATGCATCGGTATGTTGTGTCTGTCCGTCTGTGTGATGATTGCCTTGTATAACGGATGCGGCTTCTGGACCTATGAACTGCTGATGTTCGCATTACTTTTCACAATGGGACTGACCTTTACTTCCTCCACCACCTTGGCGATGGATAGCGAACGCCGTTACGCCGGAGCAGCTTCCGCCCTGTTGGGAGCACTCTGTTTTGCTTCCGGAGGTATTGTTTCTCCGTTGGTCGGCTTGGGAAATATCCTTGTATCTACCGGAGTTACATTTGTGGTCTGCGCCATCTGTTCCCTGCTTTGTGCACTATGGGCGATGAGGAAAGTACCGATGAAAGTAGCAATGTGCCGGATTTTCCGTTAAAGTGAGATTGTTTCAAAAATAAAAGTCATGAGGAAGTTAAAGCTTAAACTCCCTCATGACTTTTATAATTTACTACCAGCATAATTATAATTACTACCAGTATAAACAGACTGAAATAAAACTACAGTTTTATCTCTTCCGTGAATATCTCCCCGAAACGATTCTTAACCACCACCTTGACAGATTTTGCATCTTTAGAAGGCTGTGCACGGAAAAGATGACGTGTGCGATAACCCGTTTTCTTTCCCTTTACCATATTGATATAATCCTGATCCTCATCGTCAAAAGCCTGCATAGCACCTTTCAACACTCCATCCTCGTACCAGTTTACCGTATACGTCCAGTCCCAATCCCAGATATTGGCTACCACATAGTCTTTCTGGCTTTCAAACTCTCCCGGTTGGTAAAGCCGAAACTGATAGTCCGGCGAACACCCTGTTGCCTTGTAACGCCATTTCACATCATCACCTTTCACTTGTACCACCAGATAACCGTTTGGTGCTCCGCAACGATTCACGTGTCCTGCCCACCATGCGCCGCAGGCCGCTCCGATATTATGTTCGTAAATGGTAGGGGCGGGCAACTGATTTTCATAAAAGTGCGTGTGTCCGGAGAAAATATGTACTTGGTAAGGCCTCAACAGTTGGAAAAGCGCATTGGCGTTGCGCGCATTTCCCCCCGCAGCTACCGTGTTATTAGCTACTGGAGCGTGAACGTTCAGGAACACGATATTTCCTTTAGGCACATAACTTAAATCTTTTCTCAACCAGTCCAAATCTTCCGGCGTGAAGCGTTCCGTGTATTTCTTGTTGCCGTCGTAATCAATATCCTTCATTGCTATCACATGAACTTTACCGATATTGAATGAATAGTTAGCCGGGCCGAATGACTGATAATAATTCTGTTCCCCATAACCATCCGCCGGATGATCCGTCTGCGTTATAGATTTGTAGAGCAGGTTGAAGTCGTGGTTTCCCATCAGTTGGAACATCGTCATTCCCAAGTTGGACACCGCTTGCCGGTAAGGAGCGTACAGGTTCATGGCATCCCACACCAGATCCCCCAGTCCCATGCCGACGATTTCGAAGTTCTTTAGTGAGTCGGCAGTCTGTTTCAGGTCGGGCACTGTTTCCGTGCGGAAGCGGTCCAGTTGCTTTTCGTTTCTCACTTGCGGGTCGGAAAGGACGATGTAGACAAATTCATCCACCGGTTTCTGCCGTTTAGTCAATACGAAGTCATATTGGTTCTCGCTTTTCCCGGCATCCAGATATTGATAGAAACCATCGGCTACCCCCTCTTTGGAAGGAAGCTCATACGCTGCCGGAGTAGAGATGTAAACCATTGGATAACGTGTCGGATCAGTGTTCAGAACATAATTTCCTTCTGCATCAGTCGTATTGAAATGTGCCCCGTCTGTCACCACTACACCGCTGATGGGTTTACCTGTATTATCTTTCACACTACCTTTCACCACCGTCTGACCAAAGGCGGCAATAGCGTTCAGCTGGAAAAGCAAAACCGCTGCAAACAGCGTTTTTCTAAAATTGATCTTTTTCATTGCTTATAACTTTCTTAAAGTAACCTGATTGAATAATGCGATAATTTCTTCCGGTTCATCTGCCGACTTGAGAGCCTCCTCAAAAGACTTGCTGTTATCATCGAAACACATCACATTGGCGCAATCCAGAATATGACCCATGTTGAATGTAGCAACTTCCCGGCTCACCTCTTCTTTCTTCAATGCCTTCTTATAATATTTATTCACCTTATTAACCGCCTTGTAAATAGAAGGCTTCAAAATTTCGACCGAAGAATCCGTAAATCCGATTGTTACATCATACTCATGCGTATAATTCTGGATGAAAGTATTCCATTTTCCGGTAATGTCACTCCCCAGATAATGTTCCGCTTCAAACACTGGTTTGGTAGTCGGGATTTCTCCATACACGTCGAATATAAACACCGCTTTCGGCTTTTTGCCTACGGGAGTAGCTTCTTTTTCGTTTTTGGAAATATGGTTTTTTCCGGAGATATTCTCGTTCATGGCGAGCTCTCCTTTTTGCGCCGTTGCTGCCATCGTTATAACTAACACAACAGCCATACTGATTATTCTTTTCATATTCATTGAATTTTAAAGATTGATTGAAATGATAATTATTGCCGCAATCTTGGTGACCGACACATTCATTTATTGCTGCCACATCAGTCGGATATGGAAGTCATCGCCTCCCATGTTCGCTTTAGCCGCCTGATAATTCTTCAGATTAGTACGCTGCAGAGCAGATGGATATTTAAAGCGTTTCGGCATTTTGTTATTAGCATTTGCGATGCCGGGCCCCACAGGTAACACAGGAAAACCGGTACGGTTATATTCAAACCACTGCTGATAATCGCAGAAGAACAGTGCGACAAACTTCTGGTTCATGATTCGTTCCAGCGTATCATCATAAGCAGCTTCCGGATTTTCAAAATAATGGTCAGGCATTTTCTGTCCCCACTGTTCGATAGCCGCCTGCACTCCCTTCTGATAAGCCTCTTTGGCAGCGCTACTTCCTCCGTCGATCACTCCTTTTTTCAGTAATTCCGCTTTGATGAATTCCACTTCGGCATAAGGCATCATGGCAAGTTTCATAGGTGCCTTCGCCATTTCCTGATTCAGTCCCGAAGCAGTGATTGAAGGCAACGTCTGATAACCGCTGGGCAAACCCACATAATCTTTAGTCTGGTCGGGGAGAGTGACCTGTGTTGCATACACCTGCAGACGGGGATCGTTCCAACCTTTCAGCAGATTAACAAAGAACTCTGAAATCTGAACATAAGAAGTGAAATCCTGTGGACGGGTGAGCGGAGCTTCCTCCGGATAAGTTCCGCTGATGGCAAGCAGGGCAGCATCATCGTTCGATTCGAATACCGGATAAGTGGCGGGATCGGTCAGCATGGTACGCAGCTCCTGTTTCGCGTTGAATTCCGGCACGTCGATCACCCGGAGCAGTGCACGCAGACGGAGCGAGTTGCAGAACTTCTTCCATTTCAAAATACCGGTTGCATCCCCTTTGGACGTCTTGTACAACATTTCGCCCGATTGGTTGTAGATCAACCCGTTAGCTTTGTCGAACAACTCGTTAGCTGTTTTCAGATTGTCGATAATCTGTTGGTACACCTGCTGCTGGGTGTCGAACTTCGGTGCAAGTATTCCCTCGTCGGCGGAGCAGGCTTCGCTCATCGGAATATCACCGAAGGCATCCGTCAGAATCTGGTATAACCAACATTGCAAAGTCAGCGATATAGCATCGTAGTTGGGTTGTTTGGAGGCTTCCGGCAATTTTCCGGTGAGGCGCATCATCTCTTTGGCGTTGTTGATCCATTTATAATAAGTAGTCCATGTGCCGTCTCCTTCGCTGTCCGTCATATACCACCATCCCACACCGTTGGTGCTGCTGGTAGATACGGCGCATTGCATCAGGTCGTAGGTATAGCTGTTGTAGCGTTTCCAGTTGTAGACCGATGTTTCGTATAAAATCGGGTTGAGCAGCGTGCCGGGATTCACCTCATCCATGCGGGTGGGGTCTGTATTGAGTTCGTCGAAGCTGGTGCAGGAAGTCGTGCAGAGAGCTCCGCACAAAGTCATTCCCCATACTATATTTTTGAAAAGTTTATTGGTTTTCATAAGTCAGTGTTTAAAAAGATACGTTAATATTCAGTCCGAAAGTACGTGCCGTAGGCAGTGAGCCCGTCTCCACACCGGTCACCATCGAACTTCCGTTGAGGGCGGCAGATTCGGGGTCGAACAGAGGATAGTCAGTGATACAGAACAGGTTGCGTGCGTAGAGTGCCACCGATGCTTTGCTGAACGGTGTTTTCTTCAGTGTGCTGTTCGGCAACTTGTACTCCAGTCTCATTTCGCGCAACTTGAGGAATGAAGTGTCGAACGTGTTAGTTTCCACATTGGCCATCCGGTAATATTCCTTATAATAACTTTCCACGGTCACCACTTTGGTGTTTGGCGAGTAAGTTCCGTCATCGTTCTTCACTGTTCCCGGAGCAATCATGTACATCCCGTCTTGTGGTGAAAGTCCGGCGGCAGCGATGCGCGGGTCGTCTTTCGACATATAAAATTCCGTTCCCGGCAGACGTCCGTTCAGGGTATGTTGCAGTTTTCCCTGTTCCGTCATTTTGTGGTGCGAGTGCGAGTACATTTTACCTCCCACCTGTCCGTCGAGCAGGACGCTAAGCGTGAAGTTCTTGTAAGAAAATTCATTGTACAGTCCGGCTTTCCATTTCGGATAGGCCGTGCCGACGTATTCGATCTCTCCCGAACGTTCGGGCAATCCGTTGTCGTTGATGACCACATTTCCTTCCGGGTCGCGTACCAGTTTATATCCCCAGAGATCGCCCGTAGTTCCACCCACACGTCCGATGATAGACACACTACCGATACTGCTGATTAACTGGTTCTCATCCGCCCCTTCCGCCAGTGAGAGAATCCGGTTCTCGTTCTTAGACCAGGTGAAAGTAGCATTCCATCGGAAATCCCTGCTGACTACCGGAGTAACGTCCAACTGGATTTCGTAACCGCGGTTGCGGACGCATCCCGAATTGATGGTAGCTTTGCTGTAACCTGTGGTCGGGTCCATCGGAGCATCCAGAATCTGGTTTTTGGTGCGGTTATAATAGAATGTGAAATCGAGTCCGATGCGGTTGTGAAACATACGGAAGTCGAATCCCGTTTCGTAATTGGTCGAAATCTCCGGTTTGAAATCCTGATTATAGAGCGTAGAAGATACGATGGCCGATCCGGGGAAATCGCTCGTGCCATAATAGGGCGATGTCTTGTAAGGGTCTGTGTCATTGCCCACCTGTGCCAGCGAACCTCTCACTTTCAACAGACTGATCTGTTCCGGCAACGTGAACCACTCGTTCATCACTGCACTGACGCTGACCGACGGATAGAAGAAAGAACGGTTACTTTTCGGCAGGGTAGACGACCAGTCATTGCGCCCGGTGACATCGAGAAACAGTTTATCCTTATACGAGAAATTGGCCGTGAAATAAAGACTGTTCAGCGCTTTCTTTTTGATAACCGTCTGCACGTTCGGGTTGGAAACACCGTTTGCCAGTTTGTATACTCCCGGCGTAATCAATCCTACCACCGAGGCAGCCAACATATCGTAGCTTTGTTGCATCATGTTTCCACCTGCCGAAGCGTTGACACGCAATCCGTTGGCGAATGAATCATGGTAAGTAAATAAAGCATCGCTGTTTAATTCATAATCGAACACATTCTGTTTCTTGAAAAACCCGTTTCCGAAAACCACGTCACTGATAGGACGATGCTGTTCGCGTTGGTCGGCTGACAACTGGATACCGGACCGGATCATGAAATCGAATTTACTGTTGATGCGCAGATTGGCAGAAATGGATGATACATTACTGTGTTTCTCCGAAGGATTTTCAGATTCGTATAGAATGACATACGGGTTTCCGATAAAGGAACTGTACGGTTGGAGCTGTTTCACATTTTCCTGTCCGGTACGCCACATCGGACGCAACCAGTCGAGGTTGACATTCGGATTCTGGAAGATAAGGAAGTAGGAGATAGAGTTACTGTTATATCCCAGTGCAGGCGTGTTGTTGAGCTTGCGGTACGTATAACTCGACTTGAAATTAATGCGCAGTGCCCTCGAAATCTGCTGTTGGGCGGAAACCATGGCGGTGATACGCTGGAAACCTGTATTGGGGAGAATCCATTCGTTCTTAGTGTGGGTGATGGACGCCCGTACGCTGCCCCGGTCGGATTTTCCGGTCAAGGCTACCGAGTTGGTCAGGGTGTATCCTGTCTGGAACAAATCTTTGCGGTTGTTTTTGTACGCTACCCAAGGGGTGGCAACAGAAGCGCGTCCCTGCGTTACGGGGTCATATTGGTAGAACAACCTGTTGGCGTCGAAACGTGCTCCGTAGGCGCTACTGGTTCCGCTAGTGCTTGCGTAACTGCCGTCTTCCGCTTTCCCGTAAGAGTAATAGGGCTGGCCTTCGTAGATAGAACCTGCCGGACCGATATTGCTCGGCAATCCCTGTCCGAATTCATACTGGTAATCGGGCATCTCATCACATCGTCAATACTGAAGTTACCGCTGTAAGACACACCGATACCTTTGGGTGCACCCGCTCCCGATTTGGTAGTCACCATAATCACGCCATTGGCTGCACGCGTACCGTACAAGGCTGTCGCACTGGCCCCTTTTAATACTTGGATGCTTTCGATATCATCCGGATTGATGTCGGAGAATCCGTTACCATAGTCCACGGAAAGTTCGCTGTTTGAACCTGCACCGTAGGCAACACCCGGATTGGTCATCGGACTACTCATCGGTACACCGTCCACTACCACCAATGCGTCGTTTCCGTTCTGGTTCAGCGAGACGTCCCCCCGCAGCGAGATACGGCTCGAATTAAGCGGACCACCGGAAGAGATAACACTCAATCCGGCTACCTTGCCGTTCAGTGCCGTCGACCAGTTGGTGGGCAGGGCACTCGTAATCATATCCCCTTTCACGGTTTCCGTGGCATATCCCAATCCTTTTTCTTCACGTTTGATCCCCAGGGCAGTCACCACCACATCATTCAGTTGTTGCGACTCTTCCGCCAGTTTTACGTTCATCGTATTGCCTGCATAGTTCTTCTGTAGCGTTTTATATCCCACATAACTGAATACAAGCAAATCCTTTTGAGTCAATGTTTTCTTAGTCTTCAGGGAGTAGTTTCCGTCGATGTCGGTCACCGTGCCGTCTGTCGAGTTTTTCACAGCTACGGTAGCCCCGATTAACGGTTCCCCGCCTTCACTTGTGATTTTTCCTTTCACTGTTGTCTGTGCGTATGCAGAGCCACAGCACAAGAGCCCAATCGACAGAGAAAGCAGCCATTTGTTTCTTTTCATAATCTTTTACCTTGCTTCTTTTAATTTATTAAATGAAATAAAGTTATTCACACCCGTGTTTTTGTTTCACGGTGCAAAGGAATGCAAGGCAGATTAAGATAGTATTACAGATCTGTTAACAATCTGTGTTGTGCGATAAATACAAATTAATAAAATAAATGGAGGCACGGATTACACGGTTTTAGTTAATAAAAGAACCGCGTAATCCGTGCCTAATAATCTAATAATAAAAGATTATTTTACTTGATTAGATAGAATACTTACTCTGATACTCTTTCGGCGACATTCCCTCGTGCCGTTTGAAGTACCTTCTAAATACGACTGATCGGGAAAACCAAGTCGGTCGGCTATTTCCTGAATCGTCAGTCCGGTGGATTGAAGCAACACTTTTATCTCCAGGATGGCAAAGTCGTCGATAATCTTTTTGGCAGCCTCGCCCGTCACGCTTTTGCAAATACCTGTCAGGTATTTGGTGGAGATACACAGTTTGCTGGCGTAGAAAGTCACTTCCGTTGTGAGATACAGTTTTCATGTACCAGTGCGATGAAATTCTTAAAGATTTCATCCTGCCGGCTTCCTCCTTCGATTTCCTGTCGGTCGAAGTAGCGGTAACACTTATCATAAATATCCAGCATAAACGACTGGAGATGATTTTTGGCGATCTGGTTGCGGAAACGGTTTTCACGATCGTTGTATATAGCTGTTGTGGCACGCATTAACCCGTTGATTGCTCCTGTGCTTTCATCCTTGAGTGTATAGCACGGTTTTTCTTTGATGAACCGGAAGAAGATCGGCTCGAAACGGAGGCAGGCTTCGCGAAACATTTCTTTGGGAAATCCGAAGAAAGAAGCTGTGAAATCGCTGCTGTTGCCATTGATGCGGATAATCGTTCCCGGCAAGAGCACGATTTGAGTGTTTTCTACTATTTCATAGTCTTTCAGGTCGATTGTGACGTGTGCCCATCCGCTTCTGCAAAAATAGATGGCACCCCCTTCCAGTTTCCACAGGCGTTGCATAATTGGAGACAGGTTTTCGTCCATTCCGGCAACGAACGGTTCATGAAGTATGGCTAGGCTAGAGTTTTTTGATTCCATTGTTGTTCTTATTTTGGGTACAAAAATAGGACTTTTTCACTAAATATCGGTTTTAATGTTCCTAAAATGAACAAAACTGAAGATACTAAGTCCAGTTTCCTATGAAGAAAACAGTCTACCTTTGCCGCGTTCAAAAATAGTTAAATAGGTAACAGAAAATGAGTAAAAAGGTATGTAAAGTGAAGCAAGGGCTATTGTTGCTCTGCTGTATGGTAGCTGCTACGGGCTGTAAACAAGCTCCTCCGGCACAAATGGAAACAGAATACGAAGTAATGACCGTTTCTCCGGCCGACCGGATGATTTCGAGTGCCTATTCGGCGACCATCCGCGGACGTCAGGATATTGATATTTACCCCCAGGTAAGTGGTACGCTGACTAAAGTCTGTGTAACGGAAGGGCAGCGTGTAAAGAACGGACAGACATTGTTCATCATCGACCAAGTGCCGTATGAAGCTGCTTTGCAGACGGCAGTGGCAAACGTTGAATCGGCCAAGGCCTCTCTGGCTACAGCGCAACTGACGTATGACAGTAAAGAGGAACTGTATAAAGAGAACGTAATTTCCTCTTTCGATTTGAGTACGGCAAAAAACTCCCTGTTGGCTGCCAAAGCACAGTTGGCACAGGCCAAGGCGCAGGAAGTGAGTGCCCGCAATAATCTTTCTTATACGGTTGTGAAAAGTCCGGCCGACGGAGTGGTAGGCACGTTGCCTTACCGTGTAGGAGCTTTGGTTAGTTCCGCTCTTGCCCAGCCGTTGACTACCGTTTCCGACAATTCGGATATGTACGTCTACTTCTCCATGACGGAAAACCAATTACTGGGACTGATCCGCCAATACGGTTCTAAAGAGGAAGCATTGAAAAATATGCCTGCCATCGACCTGCAACTGAACGATAAGTCAGCCTACTCCGAACGGGGACAGATTGAATCTATCAGCGGAGTGATCGACCGTTCGACGGGTACGGTCAGCCTGCGTGCAGTTTTCCCGAACAAGGAAGGATTGCTGCATAGCGGTGGTGCGGGTAATGTGATTGTTCCTGTTCAAAAAACAGCTGCGCTGACCATTCCACAGGCTGCCACTTTCGAAATACAAGATAAGAGATATGTCTATAAGGTAGTGGACGGCAAGGCTCAATCCAGCCAGGTACAAGTGACCCGTGTCAATGGCGGTCGGGAATTTATCGTGGATGAAGGACTGGCTCCGGGCGATGTGATTGTGGCGGAAGGCGTAGGATTGCTTCGTGAAGGTACTCCGATTAAGGCAAAGACTGCTCAAACTCCAGTGGCAGGAGTGACAAATGCTAATCAATCCTCATCAACAGAGACAACAACGAAGTCTCCGGCAACTACTACTGAAAATTAAACCAAGGAGGAATCATTCATGAATTTAAGAACCTTTATAGAACGCCCCGTATTATCGGCAGTCATCTCTATTACGATTGTCGTTGTGGGTATCATCGGGCTGTTCAGTCTGCCCGTCGAACAATATCCCGATATTGCTCCGCCGACCATTATGGTGAGTACCACCTATTATGGCGCCAGTGCGGAAACTTTGCAGAAGAGTGTGATTGCTCCTTTGGAAGAAGCGATCAATGGTGTGGAAGACATGACCTACATGACTTCCTCCGCCACCAATTCCGGTTCGGTGAGCATCACCGTCTATTTTAAGCAGGGCACAGACCCCGATATGGCGGCTGTCAACGTGCAGAACCGTGTATCACGTGCTACGGGACAACTTCCGGCGGAGGTAACCCAGGTCGGTGTGACCACTTCCAAGCGTCAGACGAGTATTCTGCAGATGTTCTCATTGTATAGTCCGGACGACAGTTACGACGAGAACTTCCTGTCCAACTATATCAGCATCAACCTGAAACCGCAGATTCTTCGTATCTCCGGTGTGGGCGACCTGATGATTATGGGCGGTGAATATAGTATGCGTGTATGGATGAAGCCGGACGTGATGGCACAGTACAAACTGATTCCGTCCGATATCACCGGTGTGCTTGCCGAGCAGAATATCGAATCGGCTACCGGTTCGTTCGGTGAAAATTCCGATGAGACTTATCAGTATACGATGAAGTACACCGGACGTCTCATTACTCCCGAAGAATTCGGGGATATCGTCATCCGTTCCACCGACAATGGCGAAGTCTTGAAACTGAAAGACGTTGCCGATATCCAACTGGGACAGGACAGCTACGCTTACCACGGTGGTATGGACGGTCATCCGGGTGTATCCTGTATGGTGTTCCAGACGGCAGGTTCCAATGCGACCGAAGTAAACCAGAATATCGACAAACTCCTCGAAGAGGCAAGTAAAGACCTTCCGAAAGGCGTGGAACTGACGCAGATGATGAGCTCGAACGACTTCCTGTTCGCTTCTATTCATGAGGTGGTGAAAACGTTGATCGAGGCTATCATCCTGGTTATCCTTGTGGTGTACGTCTTCTTGCAGGACTTCCGTTCTACATTGATTCCGCTGGTCGGAATTGTGGTTTCCCTGGTGGGTACGTTTGCTTTCATGGCGATAGCCGGATTCAGTATCAACCTGCTGACCCTGTTTGCGCTAGTGCTCGTTATCGGTACGGTGGTGGATGATGCCATTATTGTCGTCGAGGCGGTGCAGGCGCGGTTCGATGTGGGCTACAGGTCGTCATATATGGCAAGTATCGACGCTATGAAAGGTATCAGTAATGCCGTTATCACCTCTTCGCTGGTGTTTATGGCGGTGTTCATTCCGGTGTCCTTCATGGGCGGCACTTCCGGTACGTTCTATACCCAGTTCGGTTTGACGATGGCGGTTGCGGTAGGTATCTCCGCTATTAACGCGTTGACTTTGAGTCCGGCTTTGTGTGCATTGCTGCTGAAACCTTATATTAATGAAGACGGAACGCAGAAGAACAACTTTGCGGCACGCTTCCGTAAGGCTTTCAATTCGGCTTTCGATATGATGGTGGATAAATATAAGACGATTGTATTGTTCTTTATCAAGCGCAGATGGTTGACATGGTCGTTGCTGGCTTGTTCCGTGGTATTGCTTGTGTTACTGATGAATAACACGAAGACCAGTCTGGTACCCGACGAGGATCAGGGTGTTATTTTCGTCAATGTGAGTACAGCGGCAGGCAGTTCGCTGACAACGACGGATAAGGTGATGGAACGTATCGAAAAACGCCTGATAGAAATACCTCAACTGAAACACGTGCAGAAAGTGGCCGGTTACGGATTGTTGGCAGGACAGGGTAGTTCGTTCGGTATGTTGATTCTCAAACTGAAACCGTGGGACGAACGTCCGGGTGATGAGGACAATGTGCAGTCGGTGATCGGTCAGGTATATGCGCGTACGGCTGATATCAAGGATGCCAGTGTGTTCGCCATCTCTCCGGGTATGATTCCGGGTTACGGTATGGGTAATGCGCTGGAACTCCATATGCAGGATAAGATGGGCGGTGATATGAACGAGTTCTTTACCACCACCCAGCAATACTTGGGAGCTTTGAACCAGCGGCCTGAAATATCGATGGCTTATTCGACGTTCGACGTGCGCTATCCGCAGTGGACGGTAGAGGTGGATGCAGCTAAATGTAAGCGTGCAGGTATCACGCCCGACGCTGTGTTGAGTACGCTGTCCGGTTATTACGGTGGACAGTATGTGTCCAATTTCAACCGTTTCTCTAAAGTGTACCGTGTCATGATTCAGGCCGATCCGGTGTTCCGTTTGGACGAAACTTCCCTCGATAATGCTTTTGTGCGTATGTCGAATGGAGAGATGGCGCCATTGAGCCAGTTCGTTACGCTGACCCGTAGCTACGGTGCGGAATCGTTGAGCCGTTTCAATATGTATAACTCCATTGCGGTAAATGCGATGCCGGCCGACGGATATAGTACGGGAGACGCCATCAAGGCTGTGCAGGAAACTGCCGAACAGTCTCTTCCGAAAGGCTATGGCTATGATTACGGAGGTATCACCCGTGAGGAAAACCAGCAGAGCGGTACGACGATCATTATTTTCGGTATCTGCTTCCTGATGATTTACCTTATTTTGAGTGCGCTTTATGAGAGCTTCATTATTCCGTTCGCTGTGCTTTTGAGTGTGCCTTGCGGATTGATGGGAAGTTTCCTCTTCGCCTGGATGTTCGGACTGGAGAATAATATTTATCTGCAAACAGGTTTGATTATGTTGATCGGTCTGCTGGCGAAGACGGCTATTTTGCTGACGGAATATGCTGCCGAACGTCGTAAAGCAGGTATGGGGCTGATTGCTTCTGCGGTCAGTGCGGCTAAAGCCCGTCTGCGTCCGATTCTGATGACGGCATTGACGATGATTTTCGGTCTGTTCCCGTTGATGATGTCAAGTGGAGTGGGAGCCAACGGTAACCGTTCATTGGGTACGGGTGTAGTAGGTGGTATGACCATCGGTACGTTGGCGTTGCTCTTCATCGTGCCTACTTTGTTTATTGCTTTCCAGTGGTTGCAGGAACGTTTGCGTCCCGTGCAGAGCGTCCCGACGCATGACTGGCAGATTGAAGAAGAAATCAAAGTGAGCGAGGAAGAAAAATCTAAAGCTGGAAAAGAATAATTGATGATTAAAGGTTTTAGACCTGAATTAAAATAAGAACTAATGAGAAAAATAATCATTCTGTCCGCAGCAACGCTTATATTGAGTAGTTGCGGTATCTACAATAAATACAAACCGGTATCGGAAGTTCCCGAAGGACTTTACGGCAGCGAGTCTGTTGCTGCCACCGATACGGCAAACTTCGGTAACCTCTCGTGGCGGGAGGTCTTTACCGACCCTTATCTGCAGAATTTGGTGGATTCGGCACTCTTGCGCAACACCGATATGCAGACTGCCCATTTGCGTGTGAAAGAAGCGGAAGCCACGCTGTTGACGTCCAAACTGTCTTATCTGCCTTCTTTGTTTCTGGCACCGGAAGGAGCTGCCAGCAGCTTCGACCGTGGAAAGGCTACACAAACTTATTCGCTGCCCGTGACTGCTTCGTGGAACTGGATATTTTTGGAAAGGTGACAACAGCAAAGCGTCGTGCGAAAGCTGCCTACGAACAGAGCAAGGAATATGAACAGGCTGTCAAGACGCAGTTGGTAGCATCCGTTGCCAATACGTATTACACCTTGCTGATGCTCGATTCGCAGTATGAGATAGCTGTGGCTACCGAAGCTGCCTGGAAAGAAAGTGTGAATGCCACCCGTGCCATGAAAAAGGCCGGGATGGTGAATGAGGCCGGACTGGCGCAGACGGAGGCTACCTACTTCAATATATGTACCACCGTACTCGACCTGAAAGAGCAAATCAATCAGGCGGAAAATTCACTGGCACTTTTACTGGCAGAAACTCCTCACAAAATACAGCGTGGCAAATTGGGAAATCAACAGTTGCCGGAAAACTTCTCCGTGGGTGTTCCCTTACAGATGCTTGCCAACCGTCCTGACGTGCGTAGCGCAGAATTTTCGTTGGCACAGGCTTTCTATACAACGAATGCCGCACGTGCCGCTTTCTATCCTTCCATCACGTTGAGCGGCAGCGCAGGGTGGACCAACAGTGCAGGGAGCATGATTGTCAACCCGGGTAAGTTCCTGGCCTCCGCCGTGGCTTCCCTGACGCAGCCTTTGTTTAATAAAGGAGCGAACATCGCCCAACTGAAAATAGCGAAAGCCCAACAGGAGGAAGCCCGCCTTAGTTTCGAACAGACCTTGCTGAACGCAGGCGTGGAAGTGAACGAGGCACTGGTGCAGTACCAGACTGCCCGCGAGAAAGCCGACTACTACAACAAGCAGGTGGCTTCCCTGCAAACAGCAGCCAAAAGCACAAGCCTGTTGATGAAACATGGCAACACCACTTATCTGGAAGTATTGACCGCCCAACAGACGTTGCTCAACGCGCAACTGTCACAAGTAGCGAACCGCTTTACCGAAATCCAAGGCGTAATCACTTTGTATCAGGCATTGGGTGGCGGCCGTATGTAGGGAGGTATGTATGAATCCAGAAACACTGCGTTGCCGGATACTCGACTACACCAAGCGGGAAATGTACCAGCATGGTGCCGACGGGTTGACGATGGATGATATAGCCAGGGGAATGAAGATGTCGAAGCGGACACTCTACAAGCTCTTTCCCAGCAAAACGAGTCTGTTCCGTGTCTGTCTTTCTGATTTTGCCAACGGAATCAGAAGCCGGATCCAGCAAAAACAGATACGGATGGACAGCTCGTGCATGGAGGCACTTTTCATCACAGTGGATGGCTATCTCACCCTGCTTCATTCGCTGGGGAAGAAGTTGCTGATGGATATTGCTGCCGACAGGGAATACCGTGCTGCTTTCGAGCGGGAGGAGGCTTTCTGGTTGCAGCAGTTGATTGATGTCTTGACGCATTGTAAGATTTGCGGTTATCTGCTTCCCGGAGTCGATCCCGACCGTTTTGCACCGGATTTGCAGGAGGTCATCTACCAGAGCAGCTTGCAAGGCACCCCGTACCTGGTACAGCGTATGTTGAACTATACGCTTCTGCGGGGGCTTTTTAAGATGGACGGTATCCGTTATATTGACGAACACCTGAAACCTGATAATTTGAATGTTTGTGTATGAAGAGAAAGAGGTGGACTACCCTGCAAAGGGAGCTCACCTCTTTTTATTTTCTTCGTTCGTAAACGGTTGGTTACAACATAGTGCCTTTATGAATCCGATTACTTTATAACCCTTCGATTATGCTTAAAGGTAAATCGGTACATTCGGCGATAGACTCATTGTCTATCCCTTTGGCTTTCATGTTCCGGGCTATTTTCAGCTGGGTTTCTTGTGCACCTTTTTGTTCAGCTGCATCCATTGTCACCAAATAATCCCGGTACACTTTGACGCTATTGTCGTATAGCTCTCTCTCCTTTGGAGACATAGAAGCCACATCAGCGATCTCTTCGAATTTCTCGAAGACGGCTTTTCGTGCCTTGAACGGCATGCGTTTTAAAGTTTCCATATTATTTAATATATAAATCCAACGTTCAAAATTCGTTTCGCATTCCTCTTCGTTTTTGTTGAAGAGGAGAGGGAGGGCGATAAAGATTTCCCGGAACTTATCCGAGAAGAGTTCTCCTGTTTCCCTGTCTCTTAGAATAACGTCTGTCCGGAGTTTTATGTTCTTGTCCATGATGAAATTCATCAAGAAAACTCCGTATACGGCTTTTATTTCAAACTTCCATTCATTGCCTACCCTTCCTTGATTGATGATGGCACGCGATAAATAATAAATCGAGCGTTCTTTGAAGTTGCTTTGCATACGGTTCTGCATTTCAACGATGATTTTTTCGCCTGTGTCCGTGGTGCAATATACATCATAGATAATACCTCGTCCTTCCGGATAGAGCGGCAATTGCTCATTATTCAAAAACTGTAAGTCCGTTATCACTCGTTCACCTTCGAGCAGGTCGTTCAGAAATTCGATTAGTAAATCCTTAGACACTTCTCTGCCGAATATTAGTTTGAATCCGTAGTCGGTGAACGGATTGATAAATTTACTCATTGTTTTGGGTCGCTTCTTTTTATGTTTTGCAAAGAGACGTTTCTCTTTATACATAAAAAAGAGGCTTTTTCTTCGTACTACAAAGGTACGATAATTCTTGGTTTTCCATCCCTTTTGCAGTAAAAATAAAAGGTTCCTTGTTTATAGGCAGACTTTTCCGCTTTATCTTCCCCTGATTAGCTTTTTCAGTGTCCCGTTGTAGGTGTTTTCAAATTCCGTCGGATGATTGAGTGCCCAAAGAATGTAATCACCCGGTTCATTCTTTTTGAGTAGGGTAGGGCGGTATTGGGAACTAAGAATTTTCCATAAAATACCGCCGGGGCCTCCCAATTCTTTACGTCGGGCAAGGGCGACAATCGCTTTTACGGTCTGTTCGTTCCGGATGCCGATAGTTTGCATATTAAGTAGAAGTATAGCTTCCGAGCCTCCTCCCGCTTGCATCCCTTCCGAAACCGTTTCTTTTCCAATCGATTTATCCAAAGACAAACCCTCTACAACGACAGGCGAAGCCTGAAAAACGCTGTTTGACGGAACGGGCGGCATGCTCCTCTCATTCTCCTTTCCGTCTTTTCCTTCCCTCTCTGTCTCTATGTCTTTTTTTATTTCAGGTTTGATTTCATTTTCCATATTCCTTTCCTGTTTACCTTTGATATCTGTATCCGTTTCTTCTTTTGTTTGTGGCATTGTTGTAGCAAATTCATGGGGTTTTGTAACATCTTTGCCGGAGTCATCCGTATTTTCCGGTTCTATTTCACTACTCTCCTCCTTGATAATCCAGAAATGTTCCAGGGGTAATTTATATTTTCTCCGGCTGTCGGTGATGATTTTATGATATTGTTCCTGAATCGCCTGTGAAGTCAGTACGCCATACTTATATATAAGATCATCGAACAGCCCCACTGACAGGCAATCATCAATGATGGCCTGCATTTCCTCCTCCCCGCAACACGCTTCCTGGGCGATGTCGAAAAGAGTGTCTTTGTTCCACAAAATATAATAACCTTTTTCTTTATAGATGAGGCAGAGCAGCGAAGTGAGTGCGGCAATCCCTGCCGCGTGGTGGCGACAGGAGATGCGGCGTACTTTTCTGTCCTGCAGAAAATTGACATCGAGGGGGAAATAATCTAATCCGGGTTTGGAAATGCGGGCCATGATGATAAAATGCTGGTTGTAAATGGTTGATTATTACTGAATAAATTCTGCTTTTACATCGAAGCAGGGGCAGGATTTTATATACTCGTCAGGTGAGATAATGCCGTCTCCATTGAGGTTAGGACTGGTGTCCCGATGCCCTATCACCTGCTTCAGAGAAGGGAAGACAAGGCGCAAATCTTCTACCAGCCGGACGAGCGCTTCACGTTGCGCTTCCGTTCGTGTGTCGGCAGGCCGGCCGTTCCTGTCCAATCCGCCAATGTAGCAGATGCCGATAGACCGATGGTTCCAACCTGTACAATGCGCTCCGTCGAGAGCAACATCTCTTCCCGGTTCTATCGTACCGTCGAGACGGATGACGAAATGATAACCGATAGAACGAAAACCACGTTGACGATGCCAGCGGTCGATGTCGGTAGCGGTAAAATCCTGTCCCGCACGAGTGGCGGAACAGTGGATGATGATCGTGTCTTTCATGGAAGAATCCTCCTTTCCTGTTTGCAGACGGCACGTGAGATAACCCCGAACGCAATAGCCTCCTCTTTGGACAGTTGGCGGTAATATTGCTTTGTTACTGAATGGAGCACCGGAGAGAAGGGAGCATCCATCGGCGGCGTTGTCGTTTGATTAGGCATGGTGGGCCGATTAGGTATTGTCGTCCGATTAAGCACTGTGGTCTGGTTAGGCCTTGTCTGAACCATAATAAAAGCATCTCCCCGATGATGTTGCACACGCAAGGCGTGTTGTTTCACGCGGTCCGGATGCTTTAGTTGGAGGATAAGCCAGTTTCGGTGCGCAGGCTTCAGACGTTCCTCTCTGACCATTTCTTTCATAGACGGGTAGGCACGCAATACTTTCCCCGTTGCATCCGTAACGGCGAAAGGTGTTTGATGAGATCCCACTCCCGTACGTCGTAATCCCGTCCGGATGGCGTGCATCATATTGGTGTATGCATCGCACCATTCGAGGTTTGACACGTGGTTGTTCATCGTATTGCCATCGAGGTGGTTAATCTGTGGCAGCTGCTCCGGGTTGGGGATGAATGCTTTGGCAACCAAACGATGAATTTTGTATTCGATACAAACACCTTTATTCGGCAGTATGACAGTTTCGTAACCGGTCCCCATGATTTTGGCACAAAGGATCAACTTTGATCTGCCCTTGAAACTCAATACCCGTCCGTGATCTGAAATCATATAGTCGGGGTTTTCTTCAATAAATCTCCAATTTTCCATACTTGATATTGATAATGTTAATAAAATTATACTCTGTTAAAAAATAATCGTTTTTCTGAATCATGCGGGGAGAAACGGCGTTTCCTCCATCTGTTAAACGGCGCTTTCTGGTGCGGAGAAACGCTGTGGTCTGTATGTGTTAAACGGCGTTTCTTCCTCCTCCTCCGTATGAGGTTCGAGCCGTTCGGCACAATGAATCAGAAACTCCAGTTCTTCCCGGCAGCCTTGAATGGCCTCGTATAGCGAATCTACGTTATACTGTCTGCAAAGCGCCTCCCATTCTTTTCGTTCCTGCCCGTTCATTCCGTTCTTTTGCAGATTCATTTTTACTTGTTGCTGTCTTGCCCGTCCGTTTCGATATCCAGAAAATTTTCAGCGTGAAAGGTGCGCCAGCCTTTGGCTTCGATATCATAGTAGACAACGAACGTATTTTCCGGTTTGGGTAGATACGGACGGTGGAAACTATGTTCATATCCGGTGAGGGTGCCGGTGGCGTGTCGGATGGTTCCATCCTGTTTGGTGTAGCGGAAACAGACATTTCCGTGATGCATCTGCCGGATGAGAGCCCCTATCCGGTGAGCCGTGACGAGTGCATCGTGCCGGTTCATACCGTTGTTTTGCCGGATGACGGCAGCTTGCTTCATTAGCTGTACCCGTTGGAAGGAATGATTTTTTTCAGTTTCAGTCATTTTGATTTGTTTTAATGATTTGATTATGGGGACAAAGGTAGAGAGTAGGTAATGCAAAGGCTGTCCAAGCTTGAACCATAATGAAACGTTGAAACTTTTAGTGCAGGAATGCTTTCTCTTTTTTAGCGCAAATCACAGCTTTTGGAACGAGTGATTTCTTTCCTCTTTGGCAGATTTTATTTCATCTATTTTCTTGATAATACCGGTAAGGTAGAAAATGGATACCCCAAACCCTCTTTCTTTGTGAAAATATGGATGAAAAATATAGAATGTGTCATGCTTGAACATATATGTTAAAATAAGCATTGTACTTTTGTCGTGAATTTTATATGTAAATATTAAATAAAATGTAAAAAAATGACTAAGGTAGAAAGAGAAGTGGTTTTTAACAGTGAAAATGGTCAGAAAGAAATGACCGGTGTACGTCACAGCGACGATGATGTTAAGAAGAAAGTAATTGATTGTGTTTTTAAGTTGGGGCAACTGAATAATATTCCAGAAAAATATGTTGAAAAGAATTCGGATTGTTCGCGTTCGTCCGTGGGGCGTGTGTACAGGTGTAATTTCGACGGTCGGAGTCCTATACCAAATTGGACAACTATCTTTAATTTTTTCTCTTGTGTGATTGGAAAGGCAACGATTATTGTCAATATTCCGGAGGTGTTGTGCTGGATTCTGAAGCTTTTTCTAGGAGATTCTGCGGATGTAGGCTATACAGTTGATGATAGTCATCATATTCGTATAGATATTCAGTTTCATGACGATAAAACACTGTTCCTGGAGACTGGTGAAAAGGAAGGAAAGGTGAAGAAAAAAGATGGAAAATAGAAGAAAGCGGGAGGGGAGTTACCAAGTTCTTGATGAACTTGGTACATTATTGATAACGAACTTTCCATCGAGGTCGGTGGTGGTTCCTATAGATGTACCTTTAACTAAAACGGATGCTCCTATGACGGGCTGGTTGTCTTCCTCGGAGAAGACAACGCCCATTACCTTTCTGGAGGTTTGAGCGATTGCCAGGCTAATGCCTGCTAGCAGGCAGGTTAATAACAGCGTTAGTTTTCTTTTCATATAGTTTTTATATAGTAGAATAGTCTGTTTTGCTATCTTACGATTCGCAAAAGTAACCACTTTTTTAGAAAAACAAAGAAAAATATGAAAAAAAATATGAATTTGTGCTGTCGATACAAAATACTTGTAGCAAAAGGACTTAAATACAAGATAAGTACATGAAAGGCGGTTTCTTATTTCTTTTTGGTGATTAATAAACGAAAATAAGTATCTTTTTGATAAATAAATGTGGATAAATTCGTAGATAAGATGTTTAATAACACATAATAATCTGCAAATAAATAATTGCAGGTAGAAAAAAGATAGTTTATTGGACAAAGAAAGAAATTCTATCCATAGTCTCTTATATTAATACCCTAATTGGGGAGACGAGAGTTGCTGCCGGACTTGAAGTTTGCTACATGAAAGATATTTTCTACCTTTTCAGTAAGTAGATAAAAAGCAAAAAAGGACGATTTATTTTGCGTTTCACTTCCTTTTTTGCTTTTTTTATTCCCCTTTCGGTATTTTCTTTTTTATATTTATTAAATATTTTGTGCTCAAGCACTTATGGAAGGAGGGGCAGAAAATGCATGAGTTCATCAAGAACTTTGCAAATCACCTATGTCGGCATGAAGTCGCAGGATGTTCCCATCAAGTCCGGGACCATCAAGGTAATGATGAAATCCGATTCCGAAGTATTACAGGAAGTGGTAGTGACCGGTATGCAGAAAATGGATAAACGTCTTTTTACCGGAGCCACCAAACAATTAAATGCCGATAATGTGAAGCTGGACGGTTTGCCCGACATTAGTCGCGGACTGGAAGGTCGTGCGGCAGGAGTTTCCGTTCAGAATGTTTCGGGCACTTTTGGAACTGCCCCCAAGATTCGTGTGCGTGGAGCCACTTCCATTTACGGAAGTTCCAAACCGTTGTGGGTTGTTGACGGCGTGATTCTGGAAGACGCCATCGACGTAGGTCCCGATGATCTTTCCTCCGGTGATGCCGAGACACTGATTAGTTCCGCCATAGCCGGACTGAATTCCGACGATATCGAGAGTTTCCAAATTTTGAAAGACGGTTCGGCAACCTCCATTTACGGTGCACGTGCGATGGCAGGCGTTATCGTAGTCACCACTAAGAAAGGACGTGCCGGAGTCAGCAAGATCAGTTATACGGGCGAGTTCACCACCCGTGCTATCCCCAGCTACAAAGAATTCAATATCATGAATTCGCAGGAACAGATGGGAATCTACAAAGAAATGGAACAGAAAGGCTGGTTGAACAGTGCCGACCTTTTCCGCACCAGAGACACCGGAGTGTACGGTCGTATGTACCGCCTCATCGACGAATACAACAACAGTAACGGCCAACGCGGACTGCTCAACACCACCGAAGCCCGTAACGCTTACCTCCGCGAAGCGGAAATGCGCAACACTGACTGGTTCGACGTGCTTTTCACCAATGCCGTTTCGCAGAACCATTCCGTCAGCATCACCGCCGGAACGGAAAAATCCTCTTTCTATGCCTCCTTGAGTGCCATGCTCGATCCGGGTTGGTACAAGCAGAGCAAGGTGAAACGCTACACGGCCAATGTGAACACAACCTATAATATATATAAAAATCTGTCGCTCAACCTCATATCCAACGCCTCCTACCGCCAGCAGAACGCGCCGGAAACGATGAACTCCACCCTCGACATCGCATCAGGAAAGATGTCCCGCGGATTCGACATCAACCCTTATTCATACGCGCTCAACACAAGCCGCACACTCGACCCCTCTGTGGACTATATCAGCAACTACGCCCCATTCAATATTCTCCACGAACTCGACAATAACTACATCGAAATCAATATGGTCGATGTGAAATTTCAAGGCGAGATGAAGTGGAAAGTGATTCAGGGACTCGAATTGAGTGCCCTCGGAGCCGTTAGATACCAGACTTCATCGCAGGAACACAACGTGCTCGACGACGCCAATCAGGCAATCGCCTACCGCACCGGTATGGACGACGCCACCATCCGCGAGCAAAACAAATTGCTCTATACCGACCCCGACAACCCATACGCCCTGCCTATCACCCTACTGCCCGAAGGCGGTATCTACCAGCGTCGACCGCCGTATGCTGGGACTCGATTTCCGTGGAACACTCTCATGGAATCATCTTTTCGCCGAAAAGCACATCACCAACTTCTTTGCCGGAATGGAAGTGAACAGCCTTCAAAAAACATATTCCTCTTTCCAAGGCTGGGGAATGCAATATTCGATGGGGGAAATTCCGTCCTACATCTACCAGTTCTTTAAGAACGGCATCGAATCCGGTTCGCGCTATTACAGCCTGGGACACTCCGAAACCCGGAGTATAGCCAGCTTCTTCAACGCCACGTATTCTTACGACGGACGCTACACCCTCAACGGCACTTTCCGCTATGAAGGAACCAACCGCATGGGACGCAGCCGTTCATCCCGCTGGCTACCCACATGGAACCTGTCCGGTGCCTGGAACGTGCATGAAGAATCTTTCTTCAAAGCGCTGCAACCCACCCTTTCCAACCTGACACTGAAAGCCTCATACTCCCTCACCGCCGACCGCGGCCCGGCGGAAGTGACCAACTCGCAAGCCATCATCCGCAGCTTCTCGCCCTACCGCCCCTTTACCGACATTCAGGAAACGGGACTTTATATCGATGACATCGAGAACAGCGAACTCACTTACGAGAAAAAGCATGAGCTGAACATCGGCATCGACCTCGGCCTGCTCGAAAATCGCATCAACTTCTCCGCCGACTGGTACCAGCGTAACAACTACGACCTGATCGGTGTAGTCCCCACACAGGGAGTAGGCGGCGTCATCAACAAATATGCCAACGTAGCCACCATGAAATCTCACGGTGTGGAATTTACGCTCTCCACCCGCAACATCCGCACGAATGATTTTTCATGGAACACAGACTTTATCTTCTCCTATGCCAAGAACGAAGTCACCCAGCTGAAAGGACTCACAAGTATGATGGAACTCGTTTCCGGCAACGGCTTTGCCCGCGAAGGATACCCCGTGCGCGGACTCTTCTCCATCCCATCGACGGAAAAGTGACTAGCACCAGCATCAACTTCCAGGAACGCGAAAAACTGGATTACCTGAAATACGAAGGTCCTACCGATCCCACCGTCACGGGAAGTTTCGGTAATGTATTCACCTATAAAGGCTTCAAACTAAATGTCTTTATGACTTACTCTTTCGGCAACGTAGTCCGCCTCAACCCGGTGTTCAACTACAAATATTCCGACCTTACCGCCATGCCGCGTGAATTCAAAAACCGCTGGACTGTTTCCGGCGACGAAGCGAGAACGAATATCCCGGTGATACTTAGCGACCCGCAATATAGGACGAATACATCGCTTTATCTTGCCTACAACGCCTACAACTATTCTACGGAGCGCATCGCCAAAGGCGATTTTATCCGCATGAAAGAAATATCACTGATGTATGAGTTCCCGAGAAGCTGGATCGCTCCTGCCAAAATATCCAACCTGTCGCTCAAGTTGCAGGCTACCAACCTCTTCCTGATCTACGCCGACAAGAAGTTGAACGGGCAGGACCCCGAATTTGTGAACACCGGAGGGGTGGCATCCCCCGTTCCGCGTCAGTTTACCCTCACCCTGCGTCTGGGACTGTGATTGTAACCCCCAATAGAGAACCCGAAAAAATATACGATAGATGAAGACGAAAATAAACCATATACTCCCTGTGCTGCTGCTCACCGCAGCTTCCGGTCTGACTACCGTTTCCTGCAATGATTTTCTGGACAAAACACCGGACAACCGCACGGAACTGAACACCGACCAGAAAATAGCCAAACTGCTTGTATCGGCCTATCCCGACGTATCGCCCAACGAACTGTTCGAACTCTACAGCGACAACTCCGATGATAGCGGCCCCACCTACGGTTACTACCAGCTTTCCGAAAAGGAATGTTACAACTGGGAAGATACCAAAGAGGAATATCAGGACACACCCAATTCCCTTTGGGGAGGTTATTACGGTGCAATTTCAGCCGCCAACATGGCACTCAAGGCGATAGAGGAGAAAGGAAATCCGGCATCGCTCAACCCGCAGCGCGGTGAAGCACTGGTGTGCCGTGCCTACTGCCATTTCATGCTGGCAACTATCTTCTGCAATGCTTATGACACTCATGCCTCCGAATCGTTGGGAATCCCCTATATGGAAGACGTGGAAACCACCGTGTCTCCCCGTTACGAGCGCGGCACGCTGGAAGAAGTGTACCGGAAAGTGGAGCGTGACCTCCTGGAGGGAGTGGAACTGATTTCGGACGACGGATATTCCGTCCCCAAATACCATTTCACCCGCAAGGCCGCCTATGCCTTTGCCGCCCGTTTCTACCTTTATTATATGAAACCCGATTTCTCCAACTGCGACCGGGTGATTGACTTTGCCACCCGTGTGTTGGGCAGCAACCCCGACGACCTGCTCCGCGACTGGGAAGCATTGAGCAATCTTTCCGTGAACGGAAATGTGCAGGCAGATGCGTATATTGCTTCTTCCAATGAGGCCAACCTGCTGATAAGCAGCACCGTCTCCAACTGGGGCGCACTCGGAAGCGACTACCTGGTAGGCCCGCGTTACTTCCACAACCAAACGCTCGCCACCAGCGAAACCTGTCTTTCTGCAGGACTGTGGGGCAGCTCGGATTATTTGTATCTGAAACCTTTCTCTACCACCGGATTTGTAGCCAGCATCCTGCGCAAGAGCGGACTTTATGATGGCGGCTACCTTTATTATATGCCGGTATTGTTTTCAACGGACGAAACCCTGCTTTGCCGTGCCGAAGCATACGCGTTGAAGAAAATGTACCCCCAGTCGGCTGCCGACATCACGAGCTGGCAACGTGCCTACACCCGCAACAAATCGGGGCTGACACCCGACCAGATCAATGCGTATTATGATAAAATGAATTTCTACACGCCTTTCACGCAACAGACGCCCAAGAAACAGCTAGCTCCCGATTTCACTATCGAGGAAGGGATGCAGGAAAATATTCTTCACTGTATTCTGCACATACGCCGTGTCACTACCCTGCACGAGGGGATGCGCTGGCCCGATATCAAACGGTACGGTATTATGATTTACCGTCGCAACATGGCTACTCAACGTGTCACCGACGAAATGCCGCCGAACGACCTGCGCCGTGCCATCCAGATTCCGCGAAACGTGATCGTGGCGGGAATGCAACCTAACCCGAGAAGAAACTAACAGAGAAAAAAGTGAAAATTATGAAGAAACAGATCATTTACTCTTTGCTTGCTCTCACCACAGTCTGCCTGGGGGCTTGCAACAATAACGACGAGATAGACACCGCTAACAGCATCTTCTCTACCGAACCTCTGGAGAGAAATGCTTTCGATTACTGGCTGCTCGACAACTACACCTATCCTTATAACATCGACTTCATGTACCGCATGAAGGATATCGAGAGCGATCATAAATACAACCTCGTGCCCGCCGACTATGACAAAGCGGTGGCACTGTCGAAAATCATCAAACACGTCTGGATGGACGCTTACGTCGAACTGGCAGGAATGGATTTTCTCCGTGTCTACGTACCCAAGACATTCCACCTCATCGGATCGCCCGCCTACGAAAGTAGCGGTAACATGGTGCTCGGCACGGCAGAAGGCGGGAAGAAAATCACCCTCTATAACGTGAACGACCTCAACATAAAGAAGATCAATATCGAAAAGCTCAACGAGTATTATTTTGAAACGATGCATCATGAATTTGCCCATATCCTGCATCAGAAACGGAATTTCGACCCTTCTTTCAACCGCATCTCGGAAGGAAAATACGTGGGAGCCGACTGGTATTACTACATGACCGCCCAGGGTGCCATGCCCCGCACGGACGATGTGGCCTGGTCCGACGGTTTCGTGACGGCTTATGCCATGAGCCAGTCCAACGAGGATTTTGTGGAAAATATAGCCATGTACGTCACACATACACAGGCCTACTGGGACAATATGATGACGGCAGCCGGAGAATCGGGCGCTGCCATCATCAACAAGAAATTCACGATTGTCTATAACTATATGCGCGACACATGGGGGATCGACCTCAACGAACTTCGTAAAATCGTGCTGCGCCGCCAGCAGGAGATTACCGAAATTGACTTGAGCACTATTCAATAAGTGCCGGTCACCTCTTGTTTTTTTGATTGACGATTGGATGATTATTTAATTACACATTATTATGATGAAGAAAAATAGAACGATATATTTCCTGTTGGCCCTTGTCTGCCTGGGTTTGCAGTCGTGCCTCTTTCAGGAAGAAGATTATTTTGACGATTCGTCTGCCAACCGTGCCACGGCCGATGTGAAGCGTTGCAGCGAACTGCTGGAAGCAGCACCCAACGGATGGGTGATGGAATATTACGTCGGTAAGGACTACTCGCTGGGAGGTATTACCCTGCTTTGCAAGTTCGACGGCCAGCGGGTGACGATGGCTTCGCAGATAGCGGGAGCGGATGAGACGGTCAGTTCGCTTTATAGCGTCAAGTCCGAGCAGGCAACGATGTTGTCTTTCGATACCTACAATTATCTGGTGCATTATTTCGGTCAACCACAGGGAAGTATGGCCGACGACCCGAACGGAACGCTCGGAGGCGACTACGAATTCGTGATCTCCGATGCCACCGCCGACCGTATCGAACTGAAAGGCAAGAAATATGGCAACCGCATCGTGATGAAGGCTTTTTCTGCCGACCAGACGTGGAAGCAATATCTCACCCGGATAAAGAAAGTGGAAGACGATGCTTTCTATGAATACGACCTGCGGATGGACGGACTCTACACCGGGCAAATGCTACGCAGCAACTATACGTTCATTGTGACCTATTATGACGAAGTTGGAAAGGTGCATCAGAAAACCGTACCTTTTATGTTTACCACCGACGGAATGCGTTTTCACGAACCGGTGACGATAGACGGACAAACCATGCAGAATTTTGTCTGGAAGAACGAGGAGATCAGCTTTGTTTGTACCGACGAAGGAGCTACGGAGGTGAAACTGGCGGGTGTCTATACTGCCGGGTATCAAAGTTACGACTATTATCCAGGCACTTACCAGATGGATTTTTATCGTCTGAACGATGCGACGAACCAGATGGAAGTGGCTTCGCAGGAGATTCAACTGGTGAAGGACGAGGACGGCAAGAGCTATTGGCTCAAAGGACTCGAATATGACATTCTGGTAACTTATGACAAGCCGCGTGGCGGACTTTCCATCTTGCCGCAATTTTTGAAGAAAGTACAGGGAGGTTACGTGTATCTGGCTATGTGGGATTTGATGAATGATTATGTTTTGCGCAGTTCGGCAATCGGTCTTATCAGTTATCCTACCACCGACGGCATTTATCTGGTGGACAATGGAGTGTGGATGGGTGAAATCTCCGGATTTATCTTCGGTGTGTACGACTCGCAGGATGAGGAGGCCTCTTTCATGGGATACACGGATGCAGTTGCAGCAATCAGGTTGATTAAAAAAACAATAGAAGAATGATATGATGAATAAGTTAGTTATACTGTTATTATCTGCGTGCTGTTTGCTGATGACAGCGTGCGACAAGGAAAACGATGAAACGGCACAAGGCTTCCGCATCATGAATGCGGACGTCGATCTGGCAGCCGGAGGCGGAACGGTGGAAGTGGCTTTGCAGGCTACCGGAGAACTGACTGCCGTTTCGGGTGCGGACTGGTGCAGGGTAATCGAAGTGACAAACGAAAAGATAACTTTGCTTGCCAGAGCCAATTATGAATATACGTCACGTGCCACGCAGGTGACCGTGAGCGATGGTAATAGCGAACAGAAAATTGTAGTGACGCAGGAGGGAAATATTTTTGCTCCCGACTCCGACCAGCAGGTGATACGCTTCGGAAATGCTCCTTCACAGACGATTGTACGTGTGAATAGTTCGTTTGATTTCAAAGTGAGCGTGCAGCGGGGAATCGACTGGGTGGAGGTGCCGGCTGCTTCAAAAGAAGATGGTTTCTTGCTTGTGTTGAAAGAGAACAAAACCGGAAATCCCCGTGCCTGCCAGTTATTGGTCAGCACCAATGAGGGGCGGAAGTTCCTTTACTACGTCTACCAGTATGAAGCGACGGACCTGCTTGGAGTGTGGGGAAATAGCCGGATTTATGTGAAATGGGATACGAAGAATATCGAAAACGCCTATCCCTTGTCGGCTACTGAAATTTCGAAGAATGTCGATGGCGAGGGATATACCATTAAGATGTCGTTGGCAAATACTCCGGCAGCGCAATATCTGAAAGACCCCGCAAAGGCTACGATTTCATTGCAGGCTACCTATGAAAATGGATCGTTTGTGGTTCCTATCGGTGCGGCACAGAAAGACTTTACGGTCGTGGAAGAAGTTGCTGATGAGGTGGCAGAAGGCGCTTCGGACGGAACGTCAGGTGGAGTATCGGACGGAACATCGGATGATGGGGCAGGTGTTGTTTTGCAAACCCTGTACGGCTTTTCTGTAGCGGCTTCTTCCAATATTTATTCGAAAGGAAATTTCGGTTTCGCTCCTGTGCTTTATCAGGACGGTTCTGTCGGAGTCAGTTTTCAGGACGTGACCGGAGCACCGGAAAGCGGATGCTACCTGGCGATAGCATTGTTTGACGGACAGCAGTTCCTGACCGGGACACTGAAAGATTGTATCCTTTTCCCGGATATTGCACTTTTCAGATAAAACGAACATAACATTGATGAATAAAGAAAAGAACTACCGTTGTGAAACGGAATGAGAATTTACTAATTCTCTCTTAATTTAACTTTACTATATGACAGGCGGGGATACTCGTGCGAAGAATGGGAATCCTTTTCCCGAGCTTACTCCGCCTTTTTTATGATTCCCGGTCGCTACGGAAGTTCTTTTCAATGATGTAAAATATATAAATCAGTCTGATATGGATAAGAAAATAATGAAGTTATTGGGTGTCTGCCTGTTCGCTGTTGCGTCTGTGGGGGTGTTGACCGCTTGCAGTGACAATGACGCCGAAAATCCGGAGGGAGGAAAACCCGGTGGAGAAGACGTAAACCCGGCGCCGGAAGTGGTGGAGTTTGTCAACTCCAACCTGGTGTACTGGGGAGATAAAGACGGAGTGGGCACAGATCATTTTGTATTGACGCTTTATACGGATATGGAAGTAGATGCTACTGGTAATCCGATAGGACCGGGCAAGATCATGGCGTTCAGCCTGAATGTCCCGCCATTTGCTTCGGAAGCTACGGAATTTCCGCTCCCTGAAGGCACTTTTGATGCAGCATTGAACGGATACACGTTTGATGAATGGACATTCAACCTCGGATATATGAATCAAATCGATCTCCCGACCGGAAAGGTGGATATTCCTGCCGGAACTTTCTACGGTGATGTGAAATCTTACTCTACGAGTGTCGATGCCGATTTGCTTTCCGGTGGTAAAATGACGGTGAAACGGCTGTCCGGTGGTGAATATTCGATTAGCGGAACATTGGTGGGCGATCTTTCCTTGAAACGTTATTTCACCTATACGGGAAAAGTAATCACCATCGACCGTCACGAAAGCAAGGATGAAACTCCTAATTCTACGCTGACCACCGATATTGCACTGAATGGATGGACGCAAGCCCGCCTGCAGGATAAGGGCGATTCTTATTATCTGCAAGATGAGTCGTGCCGGGTAGTCGAGCTTTATCTGGCGGAAGAGAGTATAAGTCTTGTCGACACTAGGCCGGCCGGTAATGGAAGAGTATTGAAGGTGGAATTTTTCGTGGAATGGGCTACGGATGTAACACAGGGTATTCCGGCAGGTACTTATACGGTGGTGGCGCGTGATAAGGAATCATATGGTATCCCGCGCGAGTTGCTGAAACCGGGAAACATAGCTTCGGGCTATCCTAACGGCTTTACTTATCCGGGAGGAACCTGGTATGAGAAACTTCAGAACGGAGCCATGAAAGAATATGCACGCATAGACGGCGGAACCATGACTGTGGCACGCGACGGTGACAAACACACGCTGACGATAGATTTTATTGACTGTGATAAGGAACACCCGAATCATGTACGTACCACTTATTCGCAGGATGCTCCTATTACCGTATTTGATTATCGTCCGCAGTAAACACGGGTGGATGGCATCATTTTACTAATAACGCGATTTTATAATTAACCCAAAAAACGAGAAATATGAAAACTAGATTTATTTCCTTTTTCTTATTCATGTTGGCAATGAGTTGTTTTGTGGCATGTAGTGACGATGATCCGGCCACTGATCCCGAACCGGAGCCGGAACTGGAACCTGTGGAAACAGTGAATACGTATACGTATAAGGATAAGACGATACAAGCTAAATCGGTGTCTTGTTTTGAACAGGATGGCATTGTGTATGTGTGTATGAGTCCGTTGCAGAGTTTGGAAACGCTTGAAGACTTTATGAATAGCGGAAAGGAATATGTGATGCTGGGAGTGGATAAGAGTCTGGTGGGCAGTCCGGTTACGGTAGGCAGCTCTGAAGGTGACGATTATGTGCTTTATTGCATGGATGCCGATGGTGAGGCTATTGTAGCCGTGGACCCTTACGAATGGGAAGAGGTGCTGACGCAAGGCAAGATCACTTTGACGATGACTCCGGGTGAGAATGAGATATCGGCTGTGAAAGCTACTTTTGATTGTACGCTGAAAAGTGGCGGTAAGTTTACAGGGGAGGCTGGTTGTAGCTACAAGGCTCCTGCAAAGTTGCCCAGTGAATTTTCTTTCGGAAGTGAAGTGCGTCCGTTGAAATCGGCGGTGGCTACTGTCATCGGAGGGATTCAATACCTTTATCTTAGTCCGGACGCGGGAGTGACAACGGTGGAAGATATGTCGGACACGGAGTTCCTGATGATCGGAATCAATCCGGATATGTTGGGACAGGTATTGGATATCACGTCTTATGACGGTACGGATTATGCTTTCTATAATATGACAGAATTGGGAGCTGACGATCTGGGTGCGGTGGAGCCTTATGGATGGTCTGAAATATGTTCGGCAGGTAAGTTCAAAGTAGAAAAGACGGACGATCATGTGAAAGTAACTTTTAGCTTTACTTTGCTTTCGGGTGAAAAGTTCGAAGGTTCTTATGAGGGTGCTTATTCTGAAATTAAGCAGAGTACGACGAATATATTAACGTTGAACGGAGAAAAAACGCGTGACATCAAAGCTACTTTCTATGAAAAGACAGATGCAGGAGTAGCGTTGTATCTCACTCCGTCGGGAATTTCATCTGCTGCGGACTTGGAAAATGTAAACTCGTATTATGTGCGCCTTTTTGTTCCGAATGCAGGACTTAACGGGCAGGAGGTGGATATTACAGATACCAATCTGGCTTTTGAGTTTACTTATTATAGCCCGTATGACGAAGAAAGAATACAAATATCCAAAGGTCACCTGGAGGATGCGGCAGGTACGTTCAGTGTATAGAAATCAGCGGATAATGAATATTCATTGACGCTTAACCTCAAATATTTGGGTGATAATAGCCTTAAAATATCAGGTAACTATAACGGTGCTTTCGCGGTGTATGATACGACGATCCCGAATGAATATCGCTTAGGGGCGGACGGTACTCCGGTCACTATCCAGTCTGTGGTGATAGATAAGACGGATGCGGATATTTGTGTTATTTACCTTTCACGACAACCAGGTATCACTACTGTGGCGGGAATGTCGGCAGCGGATGCAGTGGTGCGTCTTTCGAAAACAATGCTGGATGGAGTGCTCCGCGGATTCTCCGGTGATGATGAAAATGTGAAAATCTCGATTACGTATGAAGGAGTGACTTACAGTCGGGCTAATACCACATTGGGCAATCTGGCTCTGGGAGGCCGGACTTCGGTGTCTCTTCAGGGCAATGAAGTTGAAATGACTTTTGAAGTGGTAGGTATTAAGAAATATGGCGATGCCAGTTTGTCCGGCTACTATAAAGGTGCGGTGACAGTAATAGAGTGACGATTTAATGAAGTGTATTCATGAAGAAAATCTTATTGAAATATTTAAATTTATATGTTTTATCGGGATTGCTTCTGGTGGGTTTTGCCGGATGTAGTGACGATAAAGATAATGATCCGGTAAATCCCGGTCCGGATGTGGAGGAATTGCCTTCCATCGGTACTTATTCATTCCGGGGGGAAGCGAACAGGATCGTGTCCGGTGAGGCTACTATGGACGGTGGTTATTTTACCTGTATCTTTTCTCCGGAAAAGATACAGGACGGGAAAACTAGTACTTATTTTTTGTTTTCTCTGGGTATGTATTGGGAGGGGCAAGTGGTGGATGCATCGACCTTGTACCAAAACGACCAGTATTTCTTTATTTACGAAGATCCGTTCTATTATTATTCCCAATATAAAAGGGTGACGGGAACGTTTTATGTGAAGCGTAACAACGATGAGAATGTTACTGTCAAATTGAATCTGCGGCTTCACGACGGTGTCCGTTTTAAAGCGGAGGTTACAGCCGATTTGATGAAGCCGTCGGGAGAAGGTACTCCGGAATGATATAATCCTTTTTTTATATAATGAGCGGACAGTTCGTTACAGATTATCTTGGACTCTTTATAACAGCAATCAGCAAGTTATAATTTGATTCGCGTGATCTGTGATGAAATGTCCGCTTTGCTTTGGCTTGCCTTTTTTCTTGCCTTGTTTGGCTTTATCTTTCTCCGAATGATATTTTCTTTGTAAAAGAGTCGTTTCAGGGCTCTCCTAAAAACTTGAAGAACAGCCTTACTTGTGCCGGAGTGAGCAGGATGGCTTTTTCACTATATCCGGTTTGAGCGAGTGCGGCTTGCAGTGCAGTGTTCTTGGCAATCCAACTACGGAGGGTGCGTCGTGCCGAGGCGGACTGTATGTGAGGTAGGTAAAGTCCGGCCAACTGGCTTTTGCTATAGGCTTGTATGCGGGTACGGCTCTCTGTTTCTGCTTTTGGAGTTGTTTCTGTTTTCATATTGACTGTTTTTTAGAGGTTTATTTTGTATGAACTCATGCAAAGGTACGCCTTTTTATGTCGGTTGGTTCTGTTTTGTACAGAAGCCTTTGTAGGCATGAATCGTATCAAATTGTGTTTGTCTGTTCTCTCTTGCGACGGGTTGTAACATCGTGTTTCCCTGCTTTTTTCTCTTCGTGTACTTTTGTCTTCGTAATCGGTTACAAACAGTAGTTATTTATTCATCAATCAAAAAAGAAAGGAAAACAGTATGCCATTAATTTACAAACCTTATCAGGCAACACTTGCCAACAAGGAAGGACAGAAACTTTATTATCCCCGTCTGGTGAAATTCGGGAAAATGGTCAATACGCAGAAAATGGCGGAATTGATTGCAGAAAAAGCCTCGCTGACGGCGGGTGATGTTCATAACGTGATTCGTAACCTGATGTCGGTGATGCGCGAACAGTTGCTCAACAGCCGCACGGTGCGCCTCGAAGGCTTGGGAACATTTACAATGATTGCCAAAGCAGGAGGAAAAGGAGTGGAGTTGGAGAGTAAAGTCAGCAGTTCGCAGATCACTTCATTGCGTTGTCAGTTTACCCCTGAATACACCCGTGCCGCTAACGGAAGTGCTACCCGCGCATTGACCACCGGAGTGGAGTTTGTGCACATCAAGGATGTAGCGGGTTCGTTTGTGGCCGACGATGTCGTTGACAAAGACCCGGATGACGGCGACGAACCCGGTGGCGGAGGAGGAGAAGCGCCGGACCCGGCCGCTTGACCGGAAGTGCAGCTGGCAGCTGAATCCGTAGGGATTAACTGATAAGTTTGTCAGGCAAACTAAAGCTTATTGATAGACTTATCAGTAGCCGCGAATCGGGTATAGCTGATGGTTGCACTTCGACCGATATAAAATAGATTATCAACCTTAATAGAAAAGCGAATGAAATTATTACTGGAAAAGTTGTTAGACATTCTTGAGGCTGTTCTGCGGTTCCGTCATCGGAGAAGCAGTAAGACGGAAAAAGATTAGTGTACGTGTAAAAAAATGATCCTGAAAAAAAACGAAACGTGCCGCCCGCACATAGCTCACGGAACCGGTAACAAACGTGGAGCAACTCATAAAGTGAAAGTAAAGTAAGGCTCAAGGTTCAAATGAAGAAGCTGTCTCCCGATGAATGAGGCAGCTTCTTTTTTTGTACCCATTTATTTTTTTCTATTCTTGACCGTATTCAACAAAAAAACTCTATCTTTGTTTTGTAATTGAGACACAGCATATAATGGGAAGATTTATCAATCCCTTTACCGATTTTGGCTTTAAGTTTTTATTCGGCAGAGAGGTAGAAAAGGAGTTGTTAATCGACTTCTTGAACGATTTGCTCGTAGGAGAGCATGTGATTACCGACATTCAGTTCCTTAACAGTGAACAGCAGCCGGAAGTAAAAACAGAACGAGGTCTTATCTACGACATCTATTGCGTAACCGATACCGGTGAACGTATTATCGTAGAAATGCAGAACCGGGAACAGCCTTACTTTAAAGATCGTGCCCTCTTCTATCTTTCTAGGGCCATTACGCAGCAGGCGAAAAGGGGAGTTTGGAACTTTCAATTGGATGCCGTGTACGGAGTGTTCTTCATGAATTTCGTGATGGACAAGGATATGCCCTCTAAAATCAGAACGGATATCGTTCTTTCTGACAGGGATACGGGGAAGCTCTTCAGCAACAAGTTCCGGCAGATTTTTATCGAACTGCCGAACTTCAACAAAGAGGAGGATGAATGTGAAAATGATTTTGAACGCTGGATTTATATACTAAAGCATATGGATACACTTGACCGGATGCCTTTCAAGGCTCGCAAGGCCGTCTTCGAGCGACTTGAAAAGTTGGCTTCCAAAGCAAATATGACCCAGGAGGAAAGAGCCCAGTATGAAGAAGAATGGAAAGTTTATAACGATTATTTTAATACGTTGGACTTTGCTGAACAGAAAGGCTTGCAAAAAGGTAAAGAAGAAACAGCTCGTAATTTGAAAGAATTAGGAGTGGCTGACGATATTATCATAAAATCTACCGGGCTTTCGAAAGAAGAAATCGAAAAATTATAATTTCTTTCATTTTATCGGAGAGAAAGGTTTGGTCGAAAGTGAAAAATAGTCTGTAACTTATGAAGCAAAAGATAGTTGTGGAGACTTTTAACACATTCTTTTTTCGCTAAGAGTGAAGTAGATAAAACTATATATGTCTTTTGGGTGAAATAAACGGAATTGGAATATTATCCACGTTAAAATCAGAAAAAGTTTTCCGTTTTGGAAAACTTTCTGTATCAGCGAGAAAGAAATGTTTCCCGAAATTTAATGTTAAAAGCTAACCAAGCTATTAGATTATCTTCTATCTTTGTATCCGGTTTCGGAGCTAAAAGAGGTTTAGTCAATGAGGGAACGCTGTGTAAATCGGCGACAGTACCCGCTGCTGTAATTCTCTAAGAATCCGCACAATAAGCCACTGCATCGATGTCGGTGTGGGAAGGTGTTGCGAGGGAGGGATAAGTCAGAAGACCTGCCGGAACTTTTTCTTTTAGTTATCAATATTTTAAATTTAAACTTTCGGGAGTTAAAGTTATGAACTACGCGGAAATTTGTATCATCAAACGTGATGGTAAGAGAGAAGATTTCTCTATCAGTAAGATCAAGAATGCAATTAGTAAAGCATTCAGTGCAACAGGTATTCAGGATGAGCAGCAGTTGGTGGCTGACATCACTATGAACGTAATCAGTCAGTTTACTACTCCTACTATTACCGTAGAAGAGATTCAGGATTTAGTAGAAAAGTCGTTGATGAAAGTACGCCCGGAAGTAGCGAAGAAATATATTATTTATCGCGAATGGCGGAATACGGAGCGCGATAAGAAAACCCAGATGAAGCACGTGATGGACGGCATCGTCGCCATCGACAAGAACGATGTCAACTTGAGCAATGCCAACATGAGCAGTCACACGCCTGCCGGACAGATGATGACGTTCGCTTCCGAAGTAACCAAAGATTATACGTATAAATACCTGTTGCCGAAACGTTTTGCCGAAGCGCACCAGTTGGGAGATATTCACATTCACGACTTGGATTATTATCCGACAAAGACGACGACCTGTATCCAATATGATATGGATGACCTCTTTGAACGTGGTTTTCGCACCAAGAACGGTAGTATCCGTACCCCGCAAAGCATCCAGAGTTATGCTACGTTGGCTACTATTATTTTCCAGACGAATCAGAATGAGCAGCATGGCGGACAGGCAATTCCTGCTTTCGATTTCTTCATGGCAAAAGGTGTGGCCAAATCTTTCCGCAAGCATCTGGCATCGTTCATCAATTTCTATGTCGCCATGGAAAACGGAAATCAGGCCGATGAGAAATCCATCCGCACATTGATTAAAGAATATCTTCCGTCTATCAAGACTACTGAAGCCGAACGCGAAACATTGCGCATTGCTTTGGTGGCTTTACAGATTATTATAGATAAGGAACACCTTGCCCGTATCGTTGAGAAAGCTTATCAGCAGACTCGCAAAGATACCCATCAGGCCATGGAAGGATTTATCCACAACCTGAACACGATGCATTCACGTGGCGGTAATCAGGTGGTATTCAGCTCCATCAACTACGGTACGGACACTTCTGCCGAAGGCCGCATGGTGATCGAAGAATTGCTGAAAGCTACCATTGAAGGATTGGGTACAAGAGGTGAGGTGCCTGTATTCCCGATCCAGATTTTCAAGGTGAAAGACGGAGTTTCTTACTCGGAAAAAGACTTTGAGAAAGCAATGAAAGCGGAAAATATCGAAGAGGCAATGACCGACCGTTACGAGGCTCCCAACTTCGACTTGCTGTTGAAGGCTTGCCAGACTACGGCGAAAGCATTGTTCCCGAACTTCATGTTCCTCGACGCACCTTTCAATCAGAACGAGAAATGGAGAGCGGACGATCCGAAACGTTACATCTACGAATTGGCGACGATGGGTTGTCGCACCCGTGTCTTTGAAAACGTGGCAGGAGAAAAATCTTCTTTAGGTCGTGGCAATCTTTCATTCACTACGCTGAATATGCCGAGACTGGTGATTGAAGCCCGCATCAAGGCGGAAAACCTGATAGAGGATGAACGCAACAAGGATGCCATTGAACAGAAGGCAAAAGAAATTTTCATCGAATCCGTACACCAAATGTCCGTGCTTGTAGCCGATCAGCTTTACGAGCGTTATCAGTATCAGCGTACGGCCCTGGCACGTCAGTTCCCGTTCATGATGGGAAATAATGTGTGGAAAGGCGGCGGTGAGCTGAACCCGAATGAACAGGTGGGTGATGCATTGCGCAGCGGTACGCTGGGTATCGGATTTATCGGCGGACACAACGCGATGGTGGCTCTCTACGGACAAGGTCACGGCCACAACCAGAAAGCATGGGACACGCTGTATGAAGCGGTGATGGAAATGAATAAAGTGGTAAACGAATATAAAGAGAAATATAACCTGAACTACTCCGTTCTGGCTACTCCTGCCGAAGGACTTTCGGGACGTTTCACTAAAATGGATCGTCGGAAATATGGAAAAATCCCCGGAGTGACAGACCGCGACTATTATGTCAACTCTTTTCACGTAGACGTGAAAGAACCGATCAGCATCGTTGAGAAAATCAAGCGTGAAGCTCCGTTCCACGCCATTACGCGCGGCGGACATATCACGTATGTAGAACTGGACGGTGAAGCACAGAAGAATGTACGTGCCATCGCCAAGATTGTGAAAGTGATGCACGACGAGGGGCATCGGCTACGGCTCTATCAATCACCCGGTGGATACTTGCCATAACTGTGGTTACAAAGGGGTTATCTTCGATAAATGTCCGGTGTGCCAGAGTGAAAGCATCCTTCGTATGCGCCGTATAACCGGTTACCTGACAGGCGATTTGAGTTCCTGGAACTCTGCTAAACGGGCAGAAGAACAAGACCGCGTAAAACACCTGTAGAAGTGAATTTATTAGGAACTTATCCTGAAACGATTGTCGATGGTGAAGGCATCCGGTACTCTATTTATCTTGCCGGATGTTCCCATCACTGTCCTGGTTGCCACAACCCGGAGAGCTGGAATCCGAGGGCGGGGGAAGAGTTGACGGAAGAAAAAATACAGTCCATCATCCGTGAAATCAAGGCAAATCCTTTGCTGGACGGTGTTACTTTTTCCGGTGGTGATCCGTTCTTCCATCCGGAGGAGTTTCTGCTTTTACTGAAACGGGTGAAAGAGGAGACGGGGATGAATGTGTGGTGCTATACAGGATATAGCTACGAAGAAATCAAGGCACAGCCCCGCTTGAGTGCTGCTCTTGATTATATAGATGTGTTGGTGGACGGACGCTTCGAGCAGGCTCTTTTCTCTCCGTATCTGGAGTTCAGGGGAAGCAGTAATCAACGGATCTTGAAGTTGAAGTAACGACTTTTCTCCACTAAAAAAAACTTATTTTTCAAAGGAAACAAAACACCTGTACCATTGTTTTGTTTACCTTTACGAAACCAAGTGAATCATTTTCATCACGGAGTAACGCGGTGCTTTTTTTGTAGTCGGTGGTGTTTGTGTTTGCATCCCTGCGTTGCTTTATGGTGAAAAAAGAATGACTACTTACAAGAATAAGTTTTTATGGTACAATCGATAAATTCAACTCAAAAAATAGAGGAAACCGACGGATTGCCGATGCCTAAGCGTATTTGGGCGGTGGTGTCCGTTGGATTCGCTCTTTGTATGTCGGTATTGGATATTAACATCGTCAATATCGTACTACCCACGCTTTCGCATGATTTTGGGACTTCTCCCGCTGTAACCACCTGGATTATCAACGGCTATCAGCTGGCCATCGTCATATCGCTACTGTCTTTTTCCGCTTTGGGTGAAATCATCGGTTACCGGAAAGTCTTTCTTTCGGGTATCGGTCTGTTTTGCATCACTTCATTGATCTGTGCCTTGTCCGATTCGTTTTGGACGCTAACCGTCGCCCGTATTTTTCAGGGGTTCAGTGCCTCTGCCATCACCAGCGTGAATACGGCACAGCTACGTTATATCTATCCAAAGAGCCAGATTGGGCGGGGAATGGGGATTAATGCGATGGTCGTTGCCATATCGGCTGCCGCCGGGCCTTCTGTGGCGAGCGGTATTCTTTCTATTGCCAGCTGGCACTGGTTATTTGCTATTAATGTTCCGTTAGGACTTACCGCATTGTTTCTCGGCATCAAACATCTGCCAAGGCAGGAGGAACGCTCGAAACGCAAATTCGATTATATCAGCGCCATAGCGAATGCGGTTACCTTCGGCCTGCTTATATATACGCTGGACGGATTCGCCCATCACGAGGAAATGGATTTCCTTTTCATCCAACTGGTTGTATTGGCAGTGGTAGGCACGTACTATGTGCGCCGGCAACTCACACAGACTACTCCTCTATTGCCGCTCGACCTGTTGCGGATTCCGATTTTCCGGTTATCCATCCTGACTTCCATTTGTTCCTTTATCGCTCAAATGTCGGCAATGGTTTCCCTGCCTTTTTTCCTGCAGAACACTTTAGGACACAGTGAGGTGATGACCGGACTTTTGCTTACTCCGTGGCCGTTGGCTACGCTGGTCACGGCTCCATTGGCAGGGTATCTCGTGGAGCGTATTCACCCCGGTATACTGGGAAGTATCGGGATGGTTTTGTTTGCCATCGGGCTTTTCTCGCTTTCCAGTCTGACTGCCGAATCATCTGATATAAGTATTATCCTGCGTTTGATGTTATGCGGTGCAGGCTTCGGATTGTTTCAGACGCCAAACAACAGTACAATTATCTCTTCCGCTCCTACGCAGCGTTCGGGAGGGGCCAGTGGGATGCTGGGAATGGCCCGCCTGTTGGGACAGACCACCGGAACAACATTGGTTGCCTTGCTTTTCAGCTTTGTCACTCATAGCCGGAGCACGGCTGTTTGCCTGATGGTGGGGAGTGGGTTTGCCGTTGTGGCAGCTATCGTCAGTAGCTTGAGGCTATCACAGCCTTCCACCCTGAAAAGAAAATAATGAAGTCCTGAAAGAGGATTAAGTCTTTCAGAACTTCACAGGAACATCATACAACATATTAGTAAGTAATCATTCAAGATGAACTTGAAAGATTTGACTTTCTAGTATTTCGTTTCCCGTATGACTTCTACCAGACGGCGGAAGTCTTCCGGATGCACATCACCGATGTTTCCGATACGGAAGGTATCTGCTTTTGAAATCTTTCCCGGGTAAATCACGAATCCTTTATTTTTCAGTGCATAGTAGAATGTTTTGAAGTCGAATCCTTCATGCGGATAAAGGAAAGAAGTGATGATAGGCGACTGGATGTCATCTTCGAGTAATGTTTTGAATCCGAGTGCACGCATACCTTCCACCAAAATACGGTGATTTTCGCAGTAGCGTTGGTAACGTGCTTCTACGCCTCCTTCTTCAATCAATTCGGTCAGGGCTTGTTTGAAAGCACGGACAACGTGTGTCGGTGAAGTGAAGCGCCATTTTCCGTGTCCTTTTTCCATTGTTTCCCATTGGTCGTAGATGTCCAGGGAAAGAGAGCGTGCCACTCCTTTGCAATATTTTAATTCCGAACGGCGGGCGATGATGAATCCGAATCCCGGTACACCCTGAATACACTTGTTGGAACTGCTGATTAGGAAGTCGATACCGAGTTCGTTTACATCTAAGGGGATACCTCCGAAGCTGCTCATACAGTCTACAATCAGCTTTTTACCATGCATCTTGACGATGTGGGACAGTTCTTTGATCGGATTCAGGATACCGGTCGTTGTTTCGCAATGAACGAAAGCGACATGTGTGATATCGGAGTTATTGCTAAGATAATCGTCTACATATTCAACTGATACCTGCTCTGTTTCTTCAAAAGCCAGCATGTCGTAGTCGAGATGGTAATATTCTGCAATGTTGCCCATACGGTCGCCATAGGCTCCGTTGCTACAAATCAGGAGTTTGTCTTTCGGGGTGATGGTGGCGCCTAAAACGGCCTCCACGCAATAGGTTCCGCTTCCCTGTAAAAGGATGGAAGTGTATTCTTCCGGTTTTTTAGTGGCGATGTTAACCAGGTCTTTGCGGAGTTCCTGAACAATGCCGAGGTTGTAGTCTTCGTCCCATGTACACCAGTCGGTCATCATGGCTTCTTTTACAGTGTTTGAGGTGGTTAGAGGTCCGGGAGTTAATAACAAATATGGTTTCATAATGATGTTTTCTTTAGAAATGAATAAATAAATGATTTTGTTTCTTTTCTGATTGTTGGGTGCGGGCTTGAATGTTAGTTGCCGGCGTTGATCGTTTCAATCAGTGCGGGAAGTTCTTCGATAGTGCGTATCACGTAAGAAGCTCCTGCGGCAAGCATGCGCTCTTTGACATCGGCGATGCGGGCTTCGAGTTCGGAGGCAGGCATTGATTTTGTTTCTGCTTCGGTAAGTGCCATTTCATTGCTGCCGAGAATCACGCCTACACTATACACTTTCGCGTTCACTCCTTCGAGAATATCGGCAATCGTATCACCCACTTTTATAACGGCGTCGAGGCTGGGGACTGCTAATTTCGTCAGGTTCTCAAAAATCATGTAAGGAGCGGGACGTCCGGCGGGAAGCAGGTTGGGAGTGGCGCAATAATCCACGTGGTATCCTTTTGCCTGTGCGGCGGGGAGAACTACATCCATCATTTCGCGGGTATAGCCGGTGGTCGATCCTATTTTAATACCTGCGGCACGCAATTTTTCCAAAGTTGGGATTACTCCCGGAATAGGGTCTGTGTAGTTTTCGAGAGAGGCGAAGAGATGCTTCTCGAAAAGGCGGTTTAGTTCTACCACGTCTTCTTCCGTCCAGGCGCGTTGGTAACGGGCGGTAAACTGTTCGTTCACGTCAGGCATGGAAAGTAGTTCGCGGATGTGTTGAATTTTGGGTAGTCCCATTGGTTTGCGGGTCTGTACAACATCGATTACCAGTCCTTTTTCGGCAAATGCTTCGATAAAAGCAGCCACGGGGGCAAAACATCCATAGTCAACGGCTGTACCAGCCCAGTCCATAATAATACATTCAATCTTTTTCATTCTTGTTTCTATATAATATTGGTTTATTCGTCGGAAATTAATAAGAAGCGAGGGAGGGGACGGGGCAGGATTCGTTCCCGCGTATTTCACCCTGTTTCCCTTTTCTGTATTTTTGTGTCAGATAAATCATTGCTAAGGTGAACGCAAAGGTGCAGACGATTCCTACTGTCCCTGCCATCGTATTGTAGAACTCCAGCCAATTCAAATCCGGGTTGAAACATTCTTTCACTACCAATACCACCACTGTGCCTGTGTAGCCGATGGAATCGACCATCGCTATGAAGAAACCTACATTTCCCTTGATACGGAAACAGGCGATGAAGCGGTCGAAGAAAATGGTTTGAAAGCTCAAGTAGGAAAAATAGAGGCAGAGGCTCTGGATAAATAACCACACGAGCGGAGAAAGTTGCAGGGTATGGTAGTTGAATGCCACAGTGCTAAGTGTGATTGCTCCCGCAATGACAAGGGTCAATAGAACGGAAAGTACTTTGATGTGGCTTTTCATCACTGCCAAGGTGGCGAAAATGGCCAGGATAATCAGTGTGACTACACCGTCCACTTTGGCGAATACCCACGGGGAAAGTCCGGCGGCATTGACGTCTATGATTTTCACCAGAAAGTCTTCCTTGACATCTTGCAAAACGGTGAGAAAGAGGTTGGCGAAGAAAAGCAGTGTCAATATGGGAGCAAAGCTGCGGAACAGGTTCCAGCGTTGTTGTTTGTTGAGAGTGACACGTTCCACACGCAGTGCTTTGTCTTCGGCAGTCGGTTTGGGCAGGTGATCGAGGATATAGCCCAGTCCTGCCAGCAAGGGCAATGCTACCGCACCGATCAGTGCAGGCATCCAGAACTCACTGACGTGCAGGGTGTCGACAACGAAAAGTCCGATGGATTTGGCTGTGCCGCTACTGACTGCGATACTGAGTCCGAAAAGGGAAGCGAGCAGATCCGTCACCCGGCGTCCTTCGAGGAAGCTGAAGATGACTCCCCACATACAGCCAAGCGACAGTCCGTTGAAGAACAACGCCAACACATTGAACGGGCGGGGCAGGCATCCGAAAAGAACCAAAGAGAGTTCGGCCACTAAAATAGAAACAAGAATGAATTTCAGGCGGCCTTCTCTCTTCAGTTCGGAAATAAGTTTGATCCCGATAAATTTGGATACCATATATCCGAATATCTGGATGATGCTGGTGGCTATCTTATAGTCCATACCAAATAGTTCCATGCCGTCGAACGTGGCGGCGGTGAACGGTTTGCGTAGTGCGTAGACTAATGAATAGGATAGCAGTGCCGCTCCTCCCGCATAAAGGATAAAGAGTAAATCGGAAAGTTTCTTTTGGGCCGAAGGCGACAGTTTTTCTTTGAAATTCATAATGCTATTTTTTTGTTTCCGGTGCAAAAGTAGGGTGTCGGAGCGAACGAAAAAATGAATTTCAATGAATCATATTGTATATATGAGCCTTTAAGTGTACTGAAATATTAATGTAATATTCATGCAATACAAACATAATACCTTAGTCATTCCTTTGCAACGGAATCAATTAACAAACCGAAAAATCATGGACGAACTTACGGATATTTATAAAAGAATAGAGTACCTGCGCAACAACGGGGTGAAGATGAAAGAAATTGCCGACCGGGTGGATATGGCTCCGAGTGTGTTGTCTGCTTTGTATTCGAGTGTGCTTCCCGCTTATATCGATTTATTGAAAACACGCACACCGGACGAGGCGCTGGATGAAGCTTTGGCACTGGTGAATAATGTTTCCAAGAAACGCTTATTAAATAATGTGGGATCGGTGAGGCTGTTGCTTCAGGAGATGGAACCGGACGTGCAGAGCGAGGCGGAGAATGGCAACTCTTTTATCAAGTTGCTGGGGAAAGAGGCGAAGGAGTCTGTGCAGGAGGTGTATAATTATAGCGGTATGTATCTTAGTTACAGTTTGTCGTCTTCTACGGATAGCTTGAAGATCGAGCCGTACATGATTTGTGCTTCCGAGAATAATGAGTATGTGAAGGTGGGGATGATTAATGCGTATAAGTCGGTGCATTGGGGGAGCGGGATTATCAGTAATCATCAGAACTCTTACCTGATGTTCAACGAAAGGGATTTGCCACAGTTTGCGCTGGTGACTATTTACCTGCAACTTCCGCATTATGAGTTTCCGAATATGCTGAAAGGGCTTTATCTCTGTCTGGACTACAATCATAATCCGATTGCGCGTCGTATTGTATTGGTGAAACAGTCGGATAGTACGGATGTTAATCAGTTTCTGGAGATGGAAGGGTGTCTGGTTCCGCGGGCGGAATTGACTCCGGAATTGGAGGTGTACTATAATTATACGTGTCAGGAGGGAGATTATATCAAAACGTGCACGGTGCCTTCACCTAAGTTGGATGAGACGGATTTGGAGAGAGAGAAGAAGATGTTGAAGATTTAAAGACAAACAACAATAAAAAAAGATCCCGGATGAAAATTGGTTTTTAAAACCTTTTTCATCCGGGATGATTCTTTTTATATGTTTTCTCTATCTTTCTATTGTTATATTCGCTAGAAGAAGAATCGCAAAATATCATTGAAGTTAGCCCATATCAACAGACCGAAGAGCAGAATCATACCGGTCATCTGGGCGTATTCCATAAACTTGTCGCTCGGTTTGCGGCGGGCTATCATCTCGTAGAAGAGGAAGAGCACGTGGCCACCGTCTAATGCGGGGATAGGGAGGATGTTCATGAAAGCCAGGATGATGGAAAGGAAGGCTGTCATATACCAGAACTGGTGCCAGTCCCAGGTAGCGGGGAAGATGCTGCCGATCGTTCCGAAGCCGCCCAACTGTTTGGCTCCTTCTTTCGAGAAGAGGTATTTCATGTTTCCTACATAGCCTTTCAGGGTTTTCACACCGAGGGAGACACCTGCGGGGAAGGATTCAAAGAAAGCATATTCTTTTTTTACCATAGGGAGCAGACGGTCTGTGACGAGACAGGCGGTTACACCCATCAGGTAGGCGGAGTCTACACGCATACTTAGCCTGTCTGTTGCACCGTTACGCACATAAGTCAGCGTGATTAGACGCGGATCTATGCTGTCTTTGAGCAGGGTTGCTTCGTTTTTCTTACGTTCTGCCATCGCTTCTTTGAAGTCGGAGAAAGAGATCGGTGTTCCGTTCAGGGCGATGATGCTGTCACCTGCCTGGATTCCTGCTTGTGCGGCAGGAGAGTTCACCATTACGCTGTCTATAACGTACGGGAAACGGTAGGAGGCGAAGCGGACACTGTCTGCCAAGAGGCGTTGCATCAGGTCTTCCGGGATATAGACGGAGGCTTTTGCCCCGTTACGGATGACGCTTACTTCGCGTGCATCGGCAATCTGGCTCAACATGTCGCCGTCATAACGTTCGAAAGGAACACCGTCGGCAGAAAGGAGGATATCACCGTCCTGGAAACCTACCGCTTTGGCAGTCTCGTTGAATTCCATACCAAGAGGGGCTTCCTGTACCTTTATATATTGGTCGCCCCATGCAAAAAGAATCATGGAGTAGATGAACAGTGCCAACAGGAAGTTGAACAGTACGCCACCCACCATTATCAGCAGACGTTGCCACGCCGGCTTGGAACGGAACTCCCACGGTTGTTCGGGTTGTTTCATCTGTTCGGTATCCATCGACTCATCAATCATGCCGGCTATTTTGACATAACCGCCCAATGGCAACCAGCCTACTGCATACTCTGTGTCACTTTTCTTGGGTTTGAACTTAAAAAGGGTGAACCAAGGGTCAAAAAATAAGCAGAATTTTTCTACACGCACCTTAAACAAACGGGCAAAAAGAAAATGCCCGCCTTCATGAACGATAACGAGCAAGGATAAGCTCATAATCAATTGCAGGGCACGAATCAAAAATGTTTCCATATAGTCTATTTACAGTTTAAAGCCTTCAACTAATTCTCTACCGAAGAGAGGATATAAAGGCTATTTTCAATTTATATTAATACTAATCAATTTCTTTATTTTCTTTGTTCATCAATGGGATGAAGCGGATCATATCAGACTGGCTGCTATTTTCCTTGCTTCCGCATCCGTAGCTACATAATCGTCGTATGTCGGATTGGCGATGAAGGCAACCCGTTCCATTGTTTTCTCTATTACGTCGCTCATGCCGAGGAAGCTGATGTCGTCTTTTAGGAAAGAGGCTACCACTACTTCATTGGCAGCATTGACGATACAGGGCATATTCCCTCCGCGGTACATCGCTTCGTAGGCGAGTGCCAGGTTGCGGAACCGTTTCGTATCGGGTTGCTCAAACGTCAGATTCGTGCATTGGGAGAAATCGAGTCTGTCGAAAGAAGAGCTGATACGGTCGGGGTAGGAGAATGCGTACTGGATGGGCAGGCGCATATCCGGCATCCCAAGTTGTGCCTTGACAGCTCCGTCTTCAAACTGCACCATCGAGTGAATGACTGATTGCGGATGCACCACCACTTCGATCTGGCTGGGCTGAACACCAAACAACCATTTGGCTTCGATCACCTCAAAGCCTTTGTTCATCATGGAAGCGGAGTCGATGGTGATTCTTTGCTCCCATTTCCCAGTTGGGATGTTTCAAGGCTTGCGTCTTTGTGACGGATTTCAGCTGTTCCAGGGTGCAAGTGCGGAACGGACCTCCGGAGGCTGTCAATATCACTTTCTCGATCGGGTTACCCACTTCTCCCGCTAAACACTGAAAAACAGCAGAGTGTTCAGAGTCTACCGGCAGAATCGGAGTGCGATATTGTTGTGCCAACTGATTAATCAGTTCGCCCGCTACTACCAATGTTTCTTTATTGGCCAACGCAATGGCTTTCTTGGCACGAATGGCGTTGATCGTCGGCTTCAGTCCGGCATAACCGACCATGGCTGTCAACACCATGTCGATGGTATCGCTTCTACAATCTGACAGATAGCGTCTGTGCCTGCGTACACTTTGATAGGCAGGTCGCTCAATGCTTCTTTCAGTTCGGAATACTTTTCTTCGTTGGCTATCACTACCACTTCCGGCTGGAACTTCCGTGCCTGGGCAATCAGTAGTTCCACGCGGTTGTTGGCTGTCAGCGCATAGGCTTCGTACAGGTCGGGATGTTCTTCGATGACTTGCAGAGCCTGCGTCCCGATGGAGCCTGTTGAGCCTAGGATAGCTATTTGTTTTTTCTTTTTGTTAGTCTCTATATTCATTTTTCTATTATCACTTAAAATACGATGTATTTTTCGGGATTCACCGGATGACCTTTATACCAAAGTTCGAAATGGAGGTGCGGCCCTGTACTAAGTGTGCCGCTGTTTCCTACCAGAGCGATGGCTTCCCCTCCTTTCACGCGTTCACCTTCCTTTTTCAGGAGGGAGCCGCAGTGTTTATAGATTGAAATTAAATCCTGGTTATGTTGTACGCCAATCAGATAACCTGTCTCGGCGGTGTATGTACTTAGGATGACGGTCCCGTCCATGGTTGCCAATACACTTTCGTTGGGATTGGCGGCGATGTCGGTGCCGTAATGTTTCTTCTCGGCATTGAAGTGGTCGGACACCATACCTCGTGTCGGACGGTATAAAATGAGTCCGGTCACGTCCGGTTGGGAAGTGATGGAGGTCAGGTTATATTTTTCATTCTCTTCATACTGACGGCGGAATTCTTCTTCCCGTTTGGTACGTTCCATCAGTGTGTCTTCGCGGGCAGTGGTCAGTGAATCGAGTGTCTGCACGCTGTCGATGGATACTTTTCCACTGAAGATATCCTGAATGTTCATGATGTAAAGATTCTGCTTGTTGAGCACTTGTTGTAAAGAGTCTACACGCAGGGCATTGTCCACGATTTGTGTACGGACTTCACTGTTCATGTATCCGGGAAGGTAGTTGCGCAGCGGGGTGAAGGTGATGATGCAGGAAGCGATCAGGAAAAGTACCGCCAGCACGCAAAGTAATACGGAAAGTCCATTGAGCTTGGATACGCGAAGTCCGACAATTTCTTCAAGTGTATTTTCATTAACGATCGTTAGTTTATACTTGAACTTGAAATTTTTCCAGAAAGCTTTACTTCGTCTTCTCTTTGGCATCTCGGGTATTTACTGTTTTTACTATTTACTATTTACTATTTTCAGTGGATGAGCGGCTCATCGTTTTATTCGTTCTCACCGGTCATCTTCCAATTCCTCCAGATTGAGCAACCCTTCGGGAAGTTCCACCGTGATGAGTTTCTGTTTCTGGTCTATTCCTACGATAAATTCCTCCTGGGCGGGAACGAGCAGTTCCTCTTCTTCCGCTCCTTCAACCACGAAAAGGGTGTTTACCGTAGTGGTATCTACATCTATGACTTCTCCCAGAAGTCCGTGATGGATGTCTTCCATCTGGAAACCGATAAAGAAGTTCCAGGATAATTCGCCATCTTCCGCTTCTTCGGCGTGTTTCACGGGGAAGTAGACTTCAATGTTGGTGAACATTCGGGCACGTTCGGCACTGTCGACTCCTTCCAGTTTCACCAAGGCGGTGGAGTCTGAACGGAAGCGGTATTCTTCGATGAAAAACGGTACGAAAATACCGTCGAGCAAACAGATCAGATAATCGCAGTCCACACGGTCGAAGATATCGTCCGTGAAGGTAAATTGCAATTCGCCGTGGATGCCGTGCGGTTTATTGAATAATCCTATCTTGTATACTTCTTCTTTCTTTATCATATCCGGGTGATTCTGGCTCCGATAGCGTTCAGACGTCCTTCGATGTTCTGATAACCACGGTCTATCTGTTCGATATTGCTGATCGTGCTGGTTCCTTCAGCGCTCATGGCGGCAATCAGAAGGGCGATACCGGCACGTATATCCGGTGAAGTCAGGCGGGCGCCGCGCAGCTTGAAGCCGTGGTTGTGTCCGATGACTACGGCACGGTGAGGGTCGCAGAGAATGATCTGTGCACCCATGTCGATGAGCTTGTCCACAAAGAACAGGCGGCTTTCGAACATCTTCTGATGGATCAGTACGCTGCCTTTGGCTTGTGTGGCTACAACGAGCATCACACTTAGCAAGTCGGGAGTCAGTCCCGGCCAAGTGGCGTCGGCTATCGTCATGATGGAGCCGTCGATAAATGATTCTATCTGGTATGTTTCCTGTGCGGGAACGTAAATATCGTCTCCTCTCTGTTCGAGCTTGATGCCCAGACGGCGGAAGCTCTCGGGGATGATTCCAAGATTTTCGTAAGAAACATTCTTGATGGTAATTTCGCTTTTCGTCATTGCCGCCATGCCGATGAAGCTGCCCACTTCAATCATGTCGGGCAGTACGGTGTGTTGCGTGCCGTGCAGTTCTTCCACGCCTTCGATGGTGAGCAGATTGGAAGCGATGCCGCTGATCTTTGGCTCCCATCCGGTTGAGTAACCGGCAGAGTTGTTGCACGTAGGGTTCGCAGGCGGCATTGTAAATGGTGGTAGTACCTTTTGCCAGTACGGCAGCCATCAGAATGTTGGCTGTACCGGTCACGGATGCTTCGTCCAGTAGCATATAGCTTCCCTGAAGTCTGTCGGCCGTTATTTCGTAGATACCCCGCTCTTCGTCGTAGCGGAAGTCGGCCCCTAAATTCTGAATACCTACAAAGTGAGTGTCCAGACGGCGGCGACCGATTTTATCTCCTCCCGGCTTGGAAATCAATGCCTTGCCGAAACGTGCCACCATGGGACCTATAAGCATCACAGAGCCTCGCAGACTGGAACATTTCTTTAGGAATTCATCGCTTTCCAAATAAGCCAGGTCTACATTTTCTGCTTTAAAACTATAAGAATCAATGCCTTTCTTTGCAACCGTCACTCCCATCTCCCGCAAGAGCTGAATCAGGTTGTTGACATCAAGAATGTCAGGTATATTGTTCACCGTCACTTCCTCTGCGGTCAGCAACGTGGCACAGATTATCTGCAAAACTTCGTTTTTAGCTCCTTGCGGGTGGATTTCTCCGCTAAGCCGATGTCCTCCTTCGATTACAAATGAAGCCATTAATTTTTTTAGTATTAAGTATAAAGTGTTTTAGTATCTTCTTTTATTGTTTTGACGATTGTTGGTATAGTTCGTCTTCGGACGGTAGTTCTGATTCAGGCGTTCTGCCATCAGCCGGACGATATCGTCGGTCATTTGGAGTTCCCCGTTAGACAGTTCGTATAGGTCTTCGGCAATCTTTTTGTCGTCCACTGTATCTTTGTTCCATGCCAAGTAATCCTTTTTCATGTGGTTGCAGATAAGGGCAATCAGGTTTCTCTTTTCGTTTCCTTCAGGGAATTCGATCGCTTTTTTTATCAGTACTTCCAGCGTATGTCCGTAGTGACGGTAACGCATACGGGCAGTGGAGTAGGGGATATGGTCCGGGCGGGTCACCAGATTGTCCTTGCGGATGATTTCATACGGATAGTCAATATCCAGCTCAAAACCGGACATGATAGCCAGGTGGTCCCAAAGCTTGTGCTTGAAATCGGGTACATCACGCAAATGGGGGAACATATTTCCCATAATGTTGATGATGGTGTTGGCACAACGCTGACGTTCTGCACGATCCTGAATGGTCAACGCATAATCTACCATGTTCTGGATGCTACGTCCGTATTCGGGAAGCGGCATTCTTTTCTGTTGAGTATTGTATTGCATTTGTTAAATTAAAATTGAGAATTAAAAATTAAAAAATTAAAGAAGCTTTTTCGGCATGGAGGCAACGAATTCTTTCAGGTAGAAAGGTTCGAAGTAAGCCACGTCTTTATAGTCTTCATCGGCCACTGCTTTTTCTGCCAGTGGGAACATCATTTTAGCCAACGGATGGATATTGTCGATAAAATGTGCGTTCGGATGCGTGATCTGTTCGCGGCATTTGTCGGCTCCGTTTCCAAAGAAATAAACCGGTTGTTCGTTCAGGAACTCCAGGTAAGAGTTCTCATCTACGATGTCGGCGGCAACTGTACGTTTCACTTGTAGACGACGGTCATAGACGGCTGCATATACTTCCATGCGGCGGGCGTCGATCATCGGACAAAGCAAAGCGTTTTCGGGCAAGTCGTGATACAACAGCACCGGAACACTCAATACTTCCAGCGTCGGGATACCGATCAAGGGGATATTGCGCCCGTAACAAATTCCTTTCGCCATAGAAACCCCGATTCGGAGTCCGGTGTACGAACCCGGTCCGCAACTCACTGCAACTGCATCCAAAGGTATGGCATGACTATCAATGAACGACAACGCTTCATCAACAAAATACTCCCAAAGACACGGCGTGAGGGCCTTTCAAGTCTTCTTTCACAAAAATCGTCTGTCCGTCTTGACTGGCCGCTACCGAGCAAACAGAGGTAGAGGTTTCAATATTCAGTATACACGACATAAAAATCAGCTTATTAAATTGTCGCAAATTTACATGATTATTTCCAATTCTTAAAATATTCGTGTACTTTTGCACAAAACTTTAAGGTTATGATACAGTCTATGACAGGATACGGTAAAGCTACGGCCGAACTTCCTGATAAAAAAATAAATGTAGAAATCAAGTCGCTCAACAGCAAGGCAATGGATTTGTCCACTCGCATCGCTCCGGCGTATCGTGAAAAAGAGATTGAAATCCGTAATGAGATTTCTAAAGTTCTGGAACGTGGAAAAGCTGACTTCAGCCTGTGGATAGAGAAGAAGGAGGGTGCGGATGCTGCTCCCATCAATAAGGATGTACTGAAAAGTTATTATAGCCAGTTGGATTCGATAAGCCGCGAACTGGGGATTCCTTGTCCCGCACCGGAAGACTGGCTCCAACTATTACTCCGCATGCCGGACGTGATGACGAAAACGGAAATCCAGGAACTGACGGAAGAGGAATGGAGCATGGTGCATGCTACCATACTTGAAGCCATCAGTCATTTGGTCGATTTCCGCAAACAGGAGGGGGCTGCATTGGAAAAGAAATTCCGTGAGAAGATTGCCAACATCAACAGTTTGCTCGAACAGATTACTCCTTACGAGAAAGAACGTGTAGAGAAAGTGAAGGAACGCATCACTGATGCTCTCGAAAAGACGTTAAGCGTAGACTACGACAAGAATCGTCTGGAACAGGAACTGATTTACTACATCGAAAAACTGGATGTCAACGAGGAAAAACAACGTCTTAGCAACCATCTGAAATATTTCATCAGCACGATGGAAAGTGGTAGCGGACAGGGTAAGAAGCTTGGTTTTATCGCCCAGGAAATGGGTCGGGAGATCAATACGTTAGGCAGCAAGTCCAATCATGCTGAAATGCAGAAGATCGTAGTTCAGATGAAGGATGAACTGGAACAGATTAAGGAACAGGTACTGAACGTGATGTAAAACAGTATCTATCATTTTTAATTCTTAATTCTTCATTAAACTTATGACCGGTAAGCTAATTATTTTCTCTGCTCCGTCGGGTTCGGGCAAATCTACTATAATCAATTATCTGCTGACGCAGAATTTGAATTTAGCGTTTTCAATTTCTGCTACCAGCCGTCCTCCGCGTGGAACGGAGCAGCATGGGGTTGAATATTTCTTCCTTACGCCGGAAGAATTTCGCCAACGCATTGAGAACAACGAATTTCTGGAGTATGAGGAGGTGTATAAGGACCGTTATTACGGAACGCTGAAAGCGCAGGTAGAAAAGCAATTGGAAGCGGGTCAGAATGTGGTGTTTGACGTAGATGTGGTTGGCGGATGCAATATCAAGAAGTTTTATGGCGATCGTGCGTTGTCGGTGTTTATCCAGCCGCCTTCGGTGGAAGAATTACGCTGCCGGTTGGAAGGACGTGGAACGGATGCGCCGGAAGTGATTGAAAGTCGCATCGCTAAGGCGGAATATGAATTGGGTTTTGCTCCGCAATTCGATTGTGTGATTGTCAATGACAATTTGGAAACTGCTAAAGCGGAAGCTTTGAAAGTTATCAAAGAGTTTTTGGAACAATGAATAAGCAGAAAACCGGAATCTTCAGCGGATCATTCAATCCGATTCACATCGGACATCTTGCTCTAGCCAACTACCTTTGCGAGTATGAAGGGTTGGATGAGATCTGGTTTATGGTGAGTCCACAGAACCCTTTGAAAGCACAGGAGAAGTTATGGAATGATGAATTACGTCTCGAACTGGTAAAGTTGAGCATCAGTGACTATCCTCGTTTTCAGGCTTCAGATTTTGAGTTTCATTTGCCTCGCCCCTCATATAGTGTATATACGTTGGAGAAACTGCGCGAGACATTTCCCGATCGCGAGTTTTATTTCATTATCGGTTCCGATAATTGGGAACGTTTTGGATATTGGTATCAGTCCGAACGTATCATTAAAGAGAATCAGATTCTTATTTACCCCCGTCCCGGCTTTCCCGTCAAAGAGGAGGAATTGCCGGAAACGGTGCGTCTCGTTCATTCCCCTGTATTTGAAATCAGTTCTACTTTTATTCGAGAAGCATTGGATGCAGGGAAAGATGTTCGATACTTTGTGCATCCAAAGGTCTGGGAGACTATAAAAGAAAGATAATATACGTCTTTGAATATATTAAAATATATATCCGACAGAATATAACGGATAATTTGTCAGCCACTCCTGTTGCCGGTAATCTGACATGGAAAAACGAATGCCATGTAGTCCTGGATTCTTTTCAACAAAAGAACGCAGACTTTTCGACTGTAAGTTTTCTTCTGCTTTCACTTCAACCGGAATAATATAGATTTCTTTTTGCAATAGAAAATCCAACTCTCCTTTGGAAGTATCTGAAGACCAGTAATAAATATTCAAGCCTTTCACCGATTTCAGTTGTTGTAACACATATTGTTCGGTAATTGCTCCTTTATAATCGGTAAATAAAACATTTCCTTCCAATAATGCCTGTGGGGGGAGTCCGCTCATTGCTCCCATTAATCCGGTATCCAGCATAAATAGTTTGAATGCAGAAAAATCTTCGTATGCCGATAAAGGTATTCCACCTTTCTTTACCCGGTTTACTTTATAAATAAGGCCGGCATCTATCAACCATTCCATAGCCAGTTCAAAATCTTTGGCTCTTGCTCCTTCTTTTATAACTCCATAAATGAATTTGCGATTTTCTTTTGCTAACTGTGCCGGAATCGAACGCCACACCATACGAATTCTGGGTACTTCGGCAATAGGAGCATGTTTGGAGAAATCACGATCATAAGAATCCAGTATATTTTGTTGTAACTGGCGGACTTCGGCATAGTCTTTGTGTTCAATAAAGGCATTGACTACTTCAGGCATTCCTCCTACGAAATAATACTGTTTAAGGAAGTCGGTGAGTTTAGAGCGGAAGGTAGAAATCAGGTTCCAATCTTGCTTAGCGAGCAAGCTGGCAAAAGGTTCTTGTCCGATAGCTTCTAAAAACTCGGAAAAAGAAAGTGGATATAAGTCTATAAAATCGACTTTTCCTACTGGGAAAGAATCATTTTGATGCATCGCAATCCCCAATAAAGAACCAGCTGCAATGACATGATACTGTGGTGCTTTCTCTTGGAAATACTTCATAGCTGTCAAACCGCGTGGAGCTTCCTGAAGCTCGTCAAAAAGAATTAAAGTATCCGTATTTACTACTTTTCCGGTAACTAATTGGATAGCCATTAAAATACGTTCGATATCAAAATCTTTTTGGAAAATCTCCTTCATCACTTCATTGTCTTCGAAGTTGATGTAAGCAAACTGTTTGTAAGCAGTAGCCGCAAACTCTTTCATGAGCCATGTCTTTCCTACCTGACGGGCTCCGCGAATAATCAAAGGCTTTCGTGTAGACTTTTCTTTCCAGTCATACAATTCTTGCATTGCATCTCTTCTCATACTTCTTTCTTTTATTATCAGCTACTTATAGATGCAAATGTAAGCATTAAAAGGGATATTAACAAAAAAGTAGTACATTAAAAATGTGATCTTTAACAAAAAGTCGTATCCTAAAAGTGTGGTATATCACAGAAAGTCGTACCTTAAAAATGTAGAATGCTACTATTCGGGTTGTTTTTTCATACCAAGCTACGATACTTTACTCCGTCAATCGATGAAGAGTAATAACGATGATTTCTGCCGGAGCACCAACACGGATTGGTAATTTGGAGGTTCCTATTCCGTTTGTTATAATCAAAGGTATTTTTGCAGAATTATATGCCAGTCCGGTGATGAAACGATTGCCATAGTGTGAGTTAAGTGCCGGGGCAACTCCGAATACACGGACTTGTCCGCCGTGGGTGTGTCCTGCCAGGGCAAGGTCGGTGTTAGCTACTGAAACATCTTCTATGTAATCCGGAGTATGAACCAGTAAGATGACAAAATCTTTGGGAGAGAGTGCCAGAGTAGGCGATACTCCGTTGCGCCCCAGATCAAAAGGATTGCGCACTCCAGCGATAATGATCTGCTGCCCGTCTTTACGAAGCGTATCTACTTCATGTTCTAACGGACGCATGCCGTAATGTTTCATTGTATTCACAATATCGTCGTGGCAACGTTCGTAGTCGTTATTGCCCATTACCCCATAAGTGCCCATCGGTGTTTTTACGCGTGCCAGTGCGGAAAACAAAGGTTCCACATATTCACAACCTTCCTGATAGTCACCACCCATTAGAAGCACATCAGCCTTTTGAGCAATCAGTAGGCGGACAAGGTCGTTCAGGCCTTTTTCTTTCAGCAGACTTTTGTAGTGTAAGTCGGAAATGAAAGCGATACGGAAACCTTCAAAGGCTTCGGGAACATCGCGGTGTGTAAAGTCATATTTTACTACACGGTCCACTCCGGTATAGACAGAAGATACATCTACGCTGGAAGAAGTGATTTTTGTTCCCCGCAGTACCAGATCCGACGATTCGTGTGTATCGGTAGAAGTCTTTTCCTTTGTATTCTGCTTTTTGTTTTTGGAAACATTCAGCTCTTTGAGTTGCGAGTGGTCGGGGAGAATAACCCGGCTATGGCATTAGCCGTATCCGGATAAATAGAATCTGAATTTAAAACAGGGCGTGGCAAGGTAGCCACCATATTCTTTTTCGACTTACAGGAAACCAGCAAAAGCAATGTCAACAGGATAACAGGGTAGATTGTTTTTATTTTCTTCATCTTCTCTTAGTTTGAAGTTTTTCGGGGTGCAAAGATAGGAAAAATCATGTATCTTTGTCCGTCAAAACTTATTATTATATATTAAAGTATGGAAGAAGTAAAGCGTAACTCGCTACAAGCATGGATATTAGCTGCACGTCCCAAAACGCTGACAGGGGCCATAACTCCAGTTATGATAGGTACTGCTCTTGCTGCAATGGACGGACGTTTTCACTGGTTGCCTGCACTGATCTGCTGTCTGTTTGCAAGTCTGATGCAAATTGCCGCTAATTTCATCAATGACCTTTTCGACTTCCTCAAAGGAACAGACCGGGAAGACCGGTTAGGCCCCGAACGTGCTTGTGCGCAAGGATGGATTTCTCCGCAAGCGATGAAAACCGGGATTATTATTACGGTTGCTCTTGCCTGCCTTATCGGCTGTACGTTGCTCTTCTTTGCCGGGTGGGAATTGATTATCGTAGGAGTGCTTTGTGTGTTATTTGCCTTTCTTTATACCACCGGTCCTTATCCTCTTTCTTACAACGGTTGGGGCGATGTATTGGTGATTGTCTTTTTCGGCTTTGTACCCGTAGGCGGAACATATTACGTACAGGCGCTAACTTGGACACCGGATGTCACTATCGCCTCTTTAATCTGCGGACTGCTTATTGATACATTGTTGGTAGTCAATAATTATCGTGACCGCGAAGCGGATGCACGCAGTGGAAAAAGGACAGTGATCGTTCGTTTCGGCGAGAAATTCGGTCGCTATTTTTATTTGATGCTGGGGATTACCGCTTCTCTTCTCTGCTTGTGTTTCCTTCGTGAAGGTCATTTCTACGCCGCTTTTCTTCCGCAACTTTATCTGATCCCTCATTTCCTTACCTGGAAACGGATGGTGAAAATATACAGCGGTAAAAAATTAAACAGCATATTAGGCGAGACTTCGCGTAATATGCTGCTTATGGGTATTCTTATTGCAATAGGAATGTTGATAAATTGAGAATCATTTCCCGTACATCTTTTCGTAGTAACCCTGATAATCTCCGCTGGTAACTTCTTCCACCCAGGCTTGGTTGGCTAAATACCATTCGATTGTCTTTACGATACCGACCTCGAATTTAGTTTCGGGATACCATCCTAAGGCATTTGTTATCTTGGTGGGGTCGATAGCATAACGTTGGTCGTGTCCCAGACGGTCTTTAACGAAAGTAATCAGATCTTCGTTGATCCATTCGATCGAAATATCTCCGTTTTCGTCTTTCACTTTCTTTTTGAGAACCTGACGATATTCGGGATTTTCTGCCATCAGACGGTGGATAGTCGAAATTGTCAGTTTCACGATTTCGAGGTTTGTTTTCTCGTTGTGTCCACCAACGTTGTACACTTCTCCGTCTTGACCTTCACGCACAACGAGGTCGATTGCTTTGCAGTGGTCTTCCACATAAAGCCAGTCGCGCACATTGCTACCGTCACCGTAGACAGGGAGATGCTTTCCTTCGAGGATATTCTTGATAATCAACGGAATCAATTTTTCCGGGAAGTGGTACGGACCGTAGTTGTTGGAGCAACGGGTAATCGTTACCGGCATTTTATAAGTGTCGTGGTAAGCCATTACCACCATGTCTGCACTTGTCTTAGAAGCACTGTATGGGCTGTGAGGACAAAGCGGAGTTGCTTCAGTGAAATACCCTTCGGCTCCCAATGAACCATACACCTCATCGGTAGATACCTGATGATAGCGTACACCTTTTCTCCAGGTCGGATATCCTTGTTCGTCTTTCCCCATCACCCATGCACGGCGTGCACAATCCAGTAAGTTCTGTGTTCCGAGAATGTTGGTAATCAGAAACAGTTGCGGATTTTCAATGCTGCGGTCCACATGGCTCTCGGCAGCGAAATTCACCACATAGTCAAAACGATACTCAGCAAAAAGACCGTCTACCACATCGCGGCTACAAATGTCTCCTTTGATAAAGACACAGCGTTCGTTGTCGATGTCTTTGGCAATCGTTCCTAAGTTACCTGCATACGTCAAAGCGTCCAATATCACGACTTTGATGTCGTTATGTTTGGCTAAGATGTACTTGATGTAATTTGCCCCGATAAATCCTGCGGCACCGGTCACTAGATAAGTTTTCATATTTTATTCTTTATGTTGATTTTAGGATTGTTTAGCCAATTCGATAAGGTACTTACCATACTCGGTTTTTTCGAGCTGTTGACCCAGTAGAAGCAACTGCTCCGTCGGAATCCATCCCTGACGCCAGGCGATTTCTTCAATACAGCTGACGTAAAAACCTTGGCGGTTCTGAATAGTGGCCACGAAGTTGGAAGCTTCCAGCAGACTGTCGCAGTTACCCGTATCGAGCCATGCAAATCCGCGTCCGAAGAGTTCCACTTTCAATGTACCTTCTTCCAGATACAGACGGTTCAAGTCTGTTATCTCATACTCTCCACGTGCTGAAGGACGAAGAGCCGCTGCTTTTTCCGTCACACTGGCATCGTAGAAATAAAGTCCCCGGGAACGGCATAATTACTTTTTGGCACTTCCGGCTTTTCTTCCAGTGAAATCACTTTTCCCTGTTCGTCAAATTCCACTACACCATAAGCGCGCGGGTCTTTCACGTAGTAACCGAAGATGCAGGCGCCCTTTTCTATATTGGCAGCCCGGCGGAGCATGGCGGAAAAGCCCTGTCCGTAAAACATATTATCCCCAAGAATCAGACAGCCCGGTTCGCCGTTCAGGAAATCGGCTCCCAATACGAAAGCTTGTGCCAGTCCGTTAGGTTGTTCCTGAATTTTATAGGAGAAAGACATACCCAGTTCCTCACCCGTTCCCAACAAGTCGCGGAACATCGGCAAATCGCGTGGAGTCGAAATAATCAACACTTCGCGTATTCCTGCCAACATAAGTGTTGACAACGGATAATAAATCATCGGCTTGTCATACACAGGCATGATTTGTTTGGAAATCGCTTTAGAGAGCGGATAAAGTCGGGTGGCACTACCACCGGCTAGAATAATTCCTTTCATGTTCGTCTGAGTTATTCATTAACTGCGTGCAAAGGTCGGAAAGAATTCCGACGTGGCAAAATTTTAAAATAATTTTTCAATCTGGCAGGAACATTTATTTTATTTGTCCGCCAATTCGATGACTTCCAAGTCCTGAAAGGCCCCCTGGTTGATAACAAAACGTACCAAAGTCCGTACCTTGTGGAAACCGGACATGCCGGCAGCTCCCGGATTAATATGCAACATATCCAGTGTTTTATCATATTTCACCTTTAATATATGAGAATGTCCGCTGATAAAAAGTTTGGGCGGACGTGCCATCAGACTGCCGATGATGGAAGGATCGTATTTCCCCGGATAACCGCCGATATGTTTAATCAGCACTTCTGCACCATCCACCGTGAAACGGTTTATTTGCGGATACAGCTTTCTGATTTCCTGTCCGTCAATATTTCCATATACCGCCCGGAATGGACGGAAGGCGGCTAACTTTTCCGCTACTTCCAGCGAACCGATATCTCCGGCATGCCAGATTTCGTCGCACGATTCAAAATATTCGAGATATTTTTCGTCCCAATAAGCGTGAGTATCGGATAATAATCCAATTCTTGTCATAAATTTCTTTGTTTAGTCCCGCAAAGATACTATATTTGGAAAAATCTTAAAGCACATGGAAAGCAAATATAATTATTTCAAGCGAGATATTAGTTGGCTCTCATTTAATTATCGCGTATTGTTGGAGGCTCTGGACGAGCGTCTACCGCTCTACGAACGTATCAACTTCATCTCCATCTACTCCTCCAATCTGGAAGAGTTTTACAAAATCCGTGTAGCCGACCATAAAGCTGTTGCCTCCGGCGCTACGGAAAGTGATGAAGAAACTGTACAATCCGCCCGCGAACTGGTAGAAGAAATAAATAAAGAAGTCACCCGCCAGCTGGATGACCGTGTACGCATTTATGAAGAGAAACTACTACCTGCCCTGCGCAAGAATCACATCATCTTTTATCAGGACAGACATGTAGAACCGTTCCACCAGCAGTTTATTAAAGACTTTTTCCGGGAAGAAATTTTTCCCTACCTGCAGCCTGTGCCTGTATCCAAAGATAAAATAGTCTCCTTCCTGCGGGATAACCGCCTTTACCTGGCCATACGAGTCTATCCGAAGAAAGAAGGAAATGAAGGAACTACCAGTCTGACAGAATCCCGGCAACCTCTTTACTTCGTGATGAAGCAACCCTACGCCAAAGTGCCCCGCTTCATCGAACTTCCATCCCGCGAGAAAAACCATTACCTGATGTTTACCGAAGATATAATCAAGGCAAACCTCAACCTTATTTTCCCCGGCTACGATGTTGATTCCAGCTACTGCATCAAAATCTCCCGTGACGCTGACATATTGATTGACGACACCGCCAGCAGTGCCGACCTTGTCGCTCAACTCAAGAAGAAAGTGAAGAAACGTAAGATCGGTGACGTCTGCCGTTTCGTCTACGACCGTGGTATGCCTCATGACTTTCTGGACTTTCTGGTAGACGCCTTCCATATTCAGCGTGATGAACTTGTCCCCGGCGACAAGCACCTGAATCTTGAAGACCTGCGTCATCTTCCCAACCCGAACAAATCTCTTCACAGCCTCGAAAAGCCGAAGCCAATGAAGCTGACCATCCTCGACGAAAAAGAATCGATCTTCAACTACGTTGCCAAGAAGGACCTGTTATTATATTACCCTTATCACTCTTTCGAGCACTTCATCCACTTCCTGTATGAAGCCGTGCACAACCCGGAAACCCGTGAAATCATGGTAACCCAATACCGCGTAGCTGAAAACTCGGCCGTCATCAACACCCTGATAGCCGCCGCCCAAAACGGCAAGAAAGTCACCGTATTCGTGGAACTGAAAGCCCGTTTCGACGAAGAAAACAACCTTGCCACGGCCGAAATGATGCAAGCCGCCGGCATCAAAATCATATACAGCATCCCCGGTCTGAAAGTACACGCCAAAGTAGCCCTTATCCGCCGCCGCGGACTGAACGGTGAAAAAATACCCAGCTACGCCTATATCAGCACCGGTAACTTTAATGAAAAGACCGCCACCCTCTACGCCGACTGTGGCCTTTTCACCTGCCGCCCGAAGATAGTGGCCGACCTCTATAACCTCTTCCGCACCCTGCAAGGAAAAGAAGACCCGAAGTTCACCACCCTTCTTGTCGCCCGTTTCAACCTCATCCCCGAATTGAACCGCCTGATTGATCGGGAAATCGCCCTCGCCGACGAAGGCAAACAAGGCCGTATCATCCTAAAAATGAACGCCCTCCAAGACCCCGCCATGATTGACCGTCTCTACGAAGCCTCCGAACACGGCGTACAAATAGACCTCATCGTCCGTGGAATCTGTTGTCTTATCCCCGGACAGTCATACAGTCGTAACATTCGTGTCACCCGTATTGTAGACAGTTTCCTCGAACACGCCCGCATCTGGTACTTCGGCAACGACGGCAAACCCAAAGTCTTCATGGGCTCCCCCGACTGGATGCGTCGTAACCTCTACCGCCGCATCGAAGCCATCACCCCCATTCTCGCCCCCGACCTGCGTGACAGCCTCATCGAAATGCTTAATATCCAGCTCGCCGACAACCAAAAAGCCTGCTGGGTAGACGACAACCTGCGAAATATATTCAAAAAAAGAGCGCCCGGCACCCCCGCTGTACGAGCCCAATACACCTTCTATGACTGGTTAAACAAAACAAATAACTAAAAAACAACCAACTAATTAACTAACATAAGAATCCCATACCCGTGTCCTGCAACTTACAACGCCCCACACGGCCTTCCCGCAACGTTCCCGCTGCACATCCCCCGTTATACGCCCTTACTACATGGCTTCCCTCGCAACAACCACACCGACATCTCATGCAACCTCCCCCACAACGCCCACCCCGCACGCCCCTCCGGCCTACTTTTTTCTCCGTCAAGCGAGCCCCCGTAACGGAGCGTCAAAAAGGGCAGACTGTTTGAGCGTAGCGAGTTTCTGCCCTTTAGCGCAGTGCAGGGAGCGAGTAGGAGAAAAAAGTCAGCCTTGAATTTTTCTTTGCTTCTTTCTTTTGTTTCAAGACAAAAGAAAGACGATTACGAGACAAAAGAAAGACGATTGTAACATAAATGTAACATGTATGACACCTCCCTGCAACGTCAAATCCCGTCCTTTGCAGCCGGAAACAACATACACATATATTTATTATGGAGACTATTTATTTATGCATTATCATCTTCCTCTTTGTACTAGCTGTTTTCGATCTGATAGTCGGAGTCAGTAATGATGCAGTTAACTTTCTGAATTCGGCGGTAGGCGCCAAGGCCGCTTCGTTTAAAACCATTCTTTTCATAGCCGGTATTGGTATATTCATTGGCGCTTCCCTGTCCAACGGTATGATGGACATTGCCCGGCACGGCATCTACCAGCCCGAGCACTTCTACTTTGCCGAAATCATGTGCATTCTGCTGGCCGTCATGTTGACCGACGTAGTACTGCTGGACGTATTCAACTCCATGGGGATGCCCACCTCTACCACCGTTTCACTAGTCTTTGAACTACTCGGAGGTACCTTTGCCCTCTCACTTATCAAAGTACATAATAGCGATACCTTCGGTCTGGGCGACCTCATAAACACCGACAAAGCCCTCTCCGTCATCATGGCGATCTTCGTCTCCGTCGCTATCGCCTTCTTCTTCGGAATGCTTGTACAATGGCTTGCCCGTGTGATATTCACTTTCAACTATACGAAAAAGATGAAATACAGCATCGCCCTCTTTGGGGGGATAGCCGCTACTGCCATCATCTATTTCATGCTTATCAAAGGACTGAAAGACAGCTCCTTCATGACCTCTGAAAACAAACACTGGATACAAGACAACACACTGATGCTAATCACCGTTTTCTTTGTATTCTTCACCGTACTGATGCAAATCCTTCACTGGATGAAAATCAATGTTTTCAAAGTCGTCGTACTGATGGGAACCTTCGCTCTGGCTCTCGCTTTTGCCGGTAACGACCTTGTCAACTTTATTGGCGTTCCCCTCGCAGGTTTCTCCTCTTTTTTAGATTACACCGCCAACGGAGAAGGAAATCCGAACGGCTTCCTGATGACCTCCTTGCTGGGACCTGCTAAAACACCGTGGTATTTTCTTATCGGAGCCGGAGCCGTCATGGTCTACGCCCTCTGCACCTCTAAAAAAGCACATGCTGTAATTAAAACATCTGTCGACCTTTCCCGCCAAGATGAAGGAGAAGAAGCATTCGGAAGTACTCCGATCGCCCGCACAGTAGTCCGCATCAGCATGACACTTGCCAATGGAATCTCCCGAATAATGCCGGACGGCAGCAAAAAATGGCTTGACTCCCGCTTCCGCAAAGACGAAGCAATCATTGCCGACGGAGCTGCTTTCGACCTTGTCCGCGCTTCTGTCAACCTGGTATTGGCCGGTCTGCTCATCGCCTTGGGAACCTCCCTGAAACTTCCCCTTTCCACCACCTACGTAACCTTCATGGTAGCTATGGGTACTTCTTTGGCCGACCGCGCCTGGGGACGTGATTCAGCCGTTTACCGTATCACCGGCGTATTAAGCGTCATCGGAGGCTGGTTCATCACCGCCGGAGCCGCCTTCACCATCTGTTTCTTCGTAGCTCTCGTACTCCATTATGGAGGTAACATCTCTATCATCGCCCTCATCGGTATAGCTGTATTCATCTTGATCCGTAGCCAGGTGATGTACAAGAAACGTAAAGCGAAAGAACAAGGTAACGAAACGCTGAAGCAACTGATGCAAACCACAGACAGCACAGAAGCCCTGCAACTGATGCGTAAGCACACCCGCGAAGAACTTTCCAAAGTATTGGAATATGCAGAAACAAATTTCGAACTGACTGTCACTTCATTCCTTCATGAAAATCTGCGAGGATTGCGTCGTGCCATGGGGTCCACTAAATTTGAGAAACAGCTCATCAAACAGATGAAACGTTCGGGCACCGTCGCCATGTGTCGTCTCGACAATAACACCGTACTCGAAAAAGGACTTTATTACTATCAAGGCAACGACTTCGCCAGCGAATTGGTCTACAGTATTTCCCGCCTCTGCGAACCTTGCCTCGAACATATCGACAACAACTTCAACCCATTGGACGCCATCCAGAAAGGTGAATTCAGCGATGTATCCGAAGATATCACCTATCTGATTCAGCAGTGTCGTAAGAAAATGGAAAACAACGAGTACAACGACTTCGAAGAAGAAATCCGTCGTGCCAACGACCTCAACGGACAGCTTTCACTATTGAAACGTAAGGAACTGCAACGCATCCAAAGCCAATCAGGAAGCATCCGGGTGAGCATGGTGTATCTCACGATGGTTCAGGAAGCACAGAACGTAGTCACTTATACCATCAATTTGATGAAAGTAAGCCGTAAATTCCAGATAGAAACTGAAATGCCGTAAGGACGAAAAGCAAGGATCGTCCACTGAATAACGAACGAATCATACTCCGCACGGAAAGGACTGTCTGATAAACCCTGTTTACATAGGAGGGGGTGTATCAAACAATCCTTTCTTTTTCAGAAATAGGTTTAAAAAAGCTCTATTCTTTAGTATTTGATCTGGTAAAATTGTATATTTATAGTCGATAAGATACTTGAGACGATTTTAGATGCAATGATATAAAAACGAAATGAATGAAATATCAGTTAGAAATAACCACCTTACTGGTTCCTGTCAATGTGCATCAACTGTTTGAGAAATGTGAATGGCCTGAACTAAACTGTTTTGACAGAGAAATGGTTGAAGGCTATTTCTCTGATTTGGTGAATGGTATTCAAACCGATGAGGCTTTGGACGATTGGACGCTGACCGTTGTCCTTTATATCGGCACTTATTTGGGAGCCAACCATATCAGTATCTGGAAACATGGAATCACCGATACGGTAACTAAAGAAAAAGTACTGACGATAGGTATACCTCTTCCTTGTAGTAAAACCATTCGTTGGGGAGTGAAGAAGAAAGGACGTTTTACGGGTAAAATACCGGATGAAAGCTTTAGGAGGAATAACAGACTCCTTCCCGTCAACTTTGCAAAATATGATAATATGGGAACCTATATAGAAGATAATATCCGGATAGCCCTTTCGAACCTGTTTGAAGTTGGTTTTACCCTGAAAGGGTATAAAGTAAAGAAGCGGTGATAGTAGCTGAATCGTAAAAATAGGATAGATTTTAGTGGTATAGACAAGGAACTGACATTTCTGTATACTGCTGCAAAGAGTCTAAATTCTATAATCGACGACTCTTTGCGGCAGCTTTGTTTTTCTACTTTTCTATGAAAGTATTCAGAGAATGAGGTTGTAAGGTTACATTCAAATAGCGGGTACCTAGTTTCACGGTAAGCTCTTTGGCTTCTTCGTCGAAATTACCGGCTATCACCACTTGTTTCTTTTGTGGAGTCATGACGATCATTACCGGCATCCTGTCCCCTCTATCTTTATATGCCAGCACTTTCGAGCCGGGTGTTACATAATGGCTGTAATGTTTTACTGCATAATATTCGGGAGTGTAGGTCGCACTCCCCGTCTTTGAATCCACATGAATCAAAGCATTCTGTTTCCAGCCCCATCCGCTGAAACCTCCATCATATAAGATGGCATTCCAGAAAGTATATTCTTCACAGCCATTGCCCAGATAATGATTCATTAGTCCGAAAGTGTGTTCGGCTGCTTTCCAGTCGAAAGAGCCCCAGCCACATTCACTTTCCGTTTGTACGTACTTGTATTGCGGATATTTGGCACGAAGTTTGGATAAAATCTGACCGCCTTCCCATTGGAGGCCGACCCCTTCTATTGTTTCCGGCATACGTGGGTCGGAAAGTACCTGATCGATCACCTCGTAGCGGTTGGTGTTGATTGTTCCTAAATATAACTTTACTTCCGGATGCTGCTTTTTCAGAGTAGGAGCGAGGTACTCTGTATTGAAGCGGATAATACCTTCTGCCGTCCAGGCACACCCCGGATAGTTGGTGTAACTCCATGATTCATTTTGGAACATAATCATGGAGATGGGGATACCTTGTTCCTTGTAAGCATCGATAAATTTGCAAAAGTAATTTGCATAGGTTTGCAGATAACGTGGGTCCTGGATAAAGTAATCATTTACAGCCAACTGTTGTGGAAATACCTGTGTGTTCTTTTCTTTACTATCCTCATAGAGAGCCACATCAGACAAAGGCGGCATCTGATTTTGATTACGGTCACTGCGAACTGAATAGTAGTGATTGATTTTCATCCAGGAAGGAGGCGACCATGGCGACATCCAGAAAGTCATATCCGGATTATACTGTTGTGCAGCTTTGATAAAAGGAATCAACGTCGTTTTATCCCGATTGATATTGAAATGCTTCAATTGGAAGTCACCGGATACTTCATCGCAACTGTACCAGTCGCGAGCGTAGTCGTTGGCATTCATGGAGAAGCGTCCCATGGTAAACTTCAGATCTCCTCCGGGAGCAAACAACTGTTGAAGAACAATCTCCTGTTGCTTGCGTGGAAGCATGTTGAGCGCATCCCATCCAAGTTCATTAAAGCATGTTCCCCAGGCCTTGAAGACAGTTCCATTCTCCGAACCATTGATTTCAAGTAGAGGAGTATGCCCGGTATTTGTCTGCAGCTTGACTTTAGACTGTTGCCATGTGTTATTTTCCGTACTGCTAATCCACTCGTAGGATTGCGCATTCATAGTACCCATTGACAGCGCAATGGCTAGACTACTAAATAAGGTGGTTTTCCTAATCATGTTTTTCCTGTTCTTATATTTTTTATATTACTGTTTAAAACAATCTCATACAGTATACTCAACTGTGCATCTTTAACAAGGATTGGTCTATTAATAAGTCTCTATGACAATAGCCGCTTCCGGCAATCCTTCTGCTGAAACAGTAAGAGTGATCGTCCCTTTTTCAGTATTTGGCTGAACGATAGCAATTGCTTTTCCCCGGAACGTTTTCGGCTTTAAGGAACGAAAGCTTCTCATATCATCCGCACTTCCATTACCTGCAGCAATGACGGCCCCTTTTCCGGCAGATTTAATTTCCAAAGGAACGGAGCAGTCAGGTATTAACTTTTCATTTTTATCCAATATTTCAACCTTTACATACGATAGGTCATTTTTATCTGCCTTTATTTTAGTATGATCGGCTGTCAAACGTATCATTGCCGGGATTCCGGTTGTGCAAAGTTCAGTCGATGTCGTTTCTTTCTTTCCTTTCAGGTTAACAGCCTTCAATTGTCCCGGTTCATAGGGAACCTCGAAAGAAGCCGTATAGGTATCGAGATTGACTTCCTTTTCTCCCAATAACCTGTTATTCAAATAAAGTCTTACTTTAGGGGAACGGCTATACACATGTACTACCATCGTTTCGCCTTCGTATCCTTTCCAGTTCCAACTAAGGAATTCGTTTTTCCATCCCCAGTAGTTGATGTCTTCCCTTTTTCCTTTGGCTACGGGAGGTTGTACAGCTAATGAAATATCACGTCTTTTCCAAAGAATGTCGCGATAATAAGATTGCGGTTTCTTGTCTCCGCAGAAGTCAATGTCACCACACCATGCATTATACCACGGCCACCCCATAAATTGCGGACTGTGCTCTCCCGGAGCAAGTTCGAGAGTATGTGCAAGACCGGCTTCACCCAGATAGTCGAGGGCAGTCCAGACAAAATCTCCAATCAGATAGGAATTCTTGTCGATCAGGTTCCAGTTTTGTGCTGCTTCTTTAGGCACCGATTCACTGCCGTACATAATCCGTTGCGGGAATCGTGCGTGATCTTTTTCATATTCCTTCCATTGATAATTATAGCCGGAGACATCCAGGTTCCGAAAAGCCCTTTCCGAATCCTTCTCCCAACTAAAATCTCTTCTGTCCCAAAACGAATTAACAGCGGCAGTAGTGGCGCGACTTGTGTCATATTTGTGAATGGTTGCAATCAATTTCCGGGCTATGATCTCTCCGGTGGGTTCGTCGGCGCGTTCAGCTATTTCATTGCCAATACTCCACATGATAATAGAAGGATGGTTTCTGTCTCTGCGTACCATGGTGGCTATATCGTGTTCACTCCATTCATCGAAGAATTGGTGATAATCTTGCGGGCGTTTTGCTTGTTGCCATTGATCGAATACTTCATCAATCACTAACAATCCCAATCTGTCACACGCCTGTAGAAAATACTCCGACGGTAAGTTGTGTGAACATCTGACCGCATTGAAACCATTTGCTTTCATTAACTCTACCTTGCGCTCTTCTGCCCTGTTGATAGCTACGGCACCCAACAAACCATTGTCATGATGCAAGCAACCACCTTTCAATTTTAGCGGTTTCCCATTTAATAGAAATCCTTTTTCAGCGGAGAATTCGACGGTTCGTATTCCGAAAGGAACGGTTATTTCATCAGATAGCTTTTTAGATTTCACGGATAGATGCGCAGTGTATAAACTAGGACTATCTACCGACCATAATTCCGGCTTTTTTATATCAAAAGTAAGGGAAATGGGGATATTGGTTTCACCGGATATATTGACTGGTTGAGTAGTGGAATAAACTTCTTCCCCCTGTGGAGAGAATATCTGAATCTTCAGATGGGCGGTCACTTTTTCTTTGCCAGAGTTATGTAGAATGGAGTGAAGATCAACCGTCGCTTTTTTACCTTCTACTTTGGAAGCATCTATAAAAGTATCCCATTCATCCAAATGTACTTTATCCGTTTTGATCAGCCATACGTGTCGGTAAATGCCGGAACCGGCATACCACCGGCTGTTCAGACCTTCATTCACCACTTTGACGGCTATTGTATTCGGAACGCCGGGAGCGTTACAATATGGATGGATGTCGATTTTGAAAGGTATATATCCATAAGGATTAAAACAGGCTTTCTGTCCGTTTATCCAGACTTCTGTCTGGTTATAAGCTCCTTCAAAATAAAGGGAAATAATCTTATCGGCATCTTCCGGCTGTATGGTGAATTCTTTTCTATACCATCCTTCACCTCCTATGGTTTGTCCGGTATCTGCTCCGCCTACACTCATGCGCGAGAAAGGACCGATTGTTATACCTTCTCTTTGTATGGGCACAGGATCCATGCTCCAGTCATGAGGCAAGTCGAGCTCTCTCCATTGAGTGTCTTTGAAAGATGTTTGTTCGGCATTGGCAATGCAACCCCGGTAAAACTTCCAGTTCTCATTCATACTGACTTTGCGTTCCGATGCGAAATTTTCAGTGATAAAACAGGGTATTAACGCTAAAAGAGCGAGTAGCTTTACAGAAGATTTGAAGTAGTTATTCATCATTTCCTATTCTTTGTTTAATAATGGGCAAAGATAGGAGAGAGAGCGGTGATGTGCGGAATAGAAATGTAACAAGATACTGCAACAAATGTATCAAACTTCCTTTTCATAGGGATTAAACTTGTTTGTCCCGGCAGGAAAACGTATCTTTGTTGGTAAGAAAACTATAACCGCAAGTTCTGATTATAAAACCGGAACTTTTGATTATGTAATCAGAAGTTTCAGTTATAAAACCAGAACTTGCGGTTTTAGTTTGCCCTAGAGGAAAAATAACTTTTCCTCTAGGGGAGAATAAGTTTTCTATCTATAGCGAGTAAGTTTTCTATTAGTAATCAATATTTTAAATAAACTTTCGTAGTATGGCAATGTATGTAATGGAAGAAATGCCCGATATTCATGGAACGGGCGAACAGGTTCTTTATCCGCGGTTTGCAATGATGGAACAGGTATCTACCGAGGATTTGATACGCCAGATAGCATCCAGCAGTGGTTTTAATGTCGGAGATGTGGAAGGCGTAATTACACAGATAGGTATTGAGATGGCACATCAGATGGCAGAAGGCAAGTCTGTGAAGCTGGATGGCATCGGAACATTCTCTCCTTCGTTGGCGTTATGCAAAGATAAAGAACGCGAAAAGGCCGGAGAGGGTGAAACCCATCGTAATGCACGAAGCATTGTGGTGGGAAACGTGAACTTTCGTGTAGACAGGAAAATGATGAGGCGTATCAATGGAAGATGTCTGCTGGAAAGAGCTCCGTGGAAGTCGCAACGTTCTTCACAGAAGTATACACCGGAGCAACGACTAGCATTGGCTGTTAGATATCTGGAGGAACATCCTTTTCTGACGGTCTACGAATACCGGAAACTGACAGGGCTGTTGCGTACAGCGGCTACCAATGAATTGCGGCAGTGGGCGTATACACCCGGTTCCGGTATCGGGATTGATGGTAGAGGAACACATCGGGTGTATATAAAGAAAACATAATTCATTATATTTGTATGATGATACGTTGAGAATTGGAATAAAGAGCATTGGGGGGAATTGCGGTGAGGGTGCTTTTCTTCAGGGACATGCTTGAGTGATAACTAAAATTAATAAAAATGGGGAATTTGATTTCATTTATGAAGGAAGTAGCTGAAGGGCTTCGAAAAAGTGGGAACTATGGAACTGCTCATGTTTACAGGAGTAGCATGAATGCTATCATTGCATTTAACGGGAGCAGGAATCTGCCGTTCAAGAAAGTGAATCAGGAGTTTCTTAAAAGCTTTGAAACGTATTTGCGGGAAAAGGATTGTAGCTGGAACACAGTTTCAACCTATATGCGTACGTTGAGGGCGGTATACAACCGTGCGGTTGACCGTCGGATGGCGTCTTATATACCGCATCATTTCCGGTATGTCTATACAGGAACACGTGCTGACAGAAAGCGTGCATTGGAAAAGGAGGATATGGAACGTCTGATGAAAGAGCTTCCCAAACAAATTCATCAGGGAAGAGGAGAATTACAACGTACGCGCGCGTACTTTTTCTTAATGTTCATGCTTCGTGGTATGCCGTTCGTAGATCTTGCGTATCTTAAAAAGCAGGATATAGTGGGGAATGTACTTACTTATCGTCGTAGAAAAACCGGAAGACTTCTGACCGTGACGCTTCTGCCGGAAACTATGAAACTGATGAAAAAGTATATGAATACCGATTCTGCTTCTCCTTATCTTTTTCCCATACTGACTGGCGGAGAGAGTACCGAAGCTACCTACAGGGAATATCAGATAGCTTTGCGTAATTTTAACTATCAGCTTCTGTTACTGAAACAAGTACTAGCATTGACTTCTGATTTAAGCTCGTATACGGCTCGGCATACTTGGGCTACAATGGCATATTATTGCGAGATACATCCAGGCATTATTTCAGAGGCGATGGGGCATTCATCCATTATCGTCACAGAGACTTATCTAAAACCTTTTAAGAATAAGAAAATTGATGAAGCGAATGTGACGATCCTATCTTCGCTGAAAAGGAACTATGTTTGTGGCAAGTAGCTGATTGATAGTGCTGTTACTTTGTAGGTAACGGGAAGAAAAGACGCTGCAAATATGAGCATATTTCTTAAAACATCCAAACAAAATCGTACATTTTTTCTAATAAACTACTCAAAATAGGAATAAACACAGAAGAACACGTGGATTCTTTGTCTTAGAACTTTGTTAACGTCTAAATTTTGCAATAGATTTCCCGCCCCTCTACTTTTTCTCATAAGTAGGGGTAAGAAGATTCGTCATATATCGTATTATTTTCTAGTATAGACTACTCCAAAAGAGCAGGCACAAGGGTTTTCCCGTTACCTACAAAGTAACGGGAAGAGGGGGAGTGAAGCGAAATAAATCATGAATTAGTACAAACAAATTTTTTATTTATTAATTGTATAACATTTAATTTACTTTTATGAGAAAATGGACGTATTTAGTCGCAACCTTGCTCATGGCAGGTACGACGGCGACATTCACGGGATGTATTGATACCGATGAACCGGAAGGCATTGCAGAACTTAGGGGAGCAAAGTCTGAATTTATCAAAGCTCAAGCTGCAGTTGAGCTTGTAGAGGCTGAATTGAGAAAAGCACAGGTTGCAGAGCAAGAGTTAGTTAATGCAGGTTTGGCACTTCAGAATAAGTCTGCAGAAATTGATTTGCAGTTGCATGAACTGGATATTCAGTTGAAGCAACTCCTGATTGAAAAGGAAGAAGCTGCTACTGCACAAGCAAAAGCGGAAGCGGAAGCTGCCATTGCAAAAGCGGAAGCTGACAAAACTAAGTGGGAAAATGAAAAGGCATTGATTGTTGAGCAGTATAAGGAAAAAATGCTTCTTGCCGAAACTGCCACTGCTAAAGCACAGGAAGCTTACAAACAAGCTATGGAACAGATTGAAGCTTCCAAGTTATTGCTGACAGATGAGGAACAAGCTCGTTTGAATGGTGTACAAGCGCAAGTTGCCTATGCAAAACAAGCAATGGACAAGGCAATGTATGGATATTCAACAACTGTTATCAAAAGAATTCTGTCATCGGAAGTTGCAAATTCCACTACTACTACAAATCCGGATGAAAGCACGGAGACTAATTCTTCTACGACTAAGTATTATGTTTATCTTATTACTGAAGATCCTACCCAGTCTGCGGATGGCTATAAAGCCGGTAGCTTAAAAAAACTTCAGGAGCAATTAGCTAGCTATTCTGATATAGTAGCTGATAATAATTTAGAAGCGGTTTTGGATAATGCATTGAAAAATGCAGAATTTGCTTTAGAAATGACGCAGAAGTATGCTGATAACTTGAAAGCTATCTTGGATAATGAGTATACTACTGTTGCAGATTGGGAAGCAGAAGTCAAGAAACTGGAAGAAGAGATTGCTGCTGCAAAAGTCAAGGAACAACAATATAATATTGAAAAAGGTAAGCTGGAAGTTGCTAATCCTAAACTTATATCTGACTTGCAAGCTACTAGCAATAAGTTAGAGATTGCTAAAAATAACCAGAACTCTAACAAGAACAAAGCTAAACCAGCTGCAGCTTATTCTAAGAAAGTAGAGGCTGAAATAAAGAAAGGATTGAATGATGTAATACCTAGTGGAACAACTGTTGCTGGTTATAATTCTAGTACTGGTACTTTTGCCTATGGTAAAGATATACTAATTACTGAAGCACAAAATCAGATTGATGGTTGGATTAAGCTGATCGATAAGGCTACTAAAGGTGTTGATTTGGAAAATATAGAATGGGCCAAACCACAATTGGCTACAGCTCTTGCAGCACAAAAAGAAGCAGAAGAGAACTATACTAAAGATTATAAAGCATGGGAAGATGCAATGGCAGCTTATGATGAAAGTCTGAAAATAGATTTGGAGAAATCAGAGGCAGCCGCTAATGCTGCAATAAAGAAATATAATGGACTTAAACCAGAAGATAGAAAAAAAGAAGCTAATATTGATGCTGTAGCTACGGCTTTAGTTGCATACTATAAGGATGCATTGGCTAAAGAAGCACAAGTTACTAAGGCAACTGCAACAAAAGGAAGTGATACGAAAAAAATCTCTGCTTGGTTGATAGCAGACGCTGATAACTTTAAAAAAGTTGTTGGAGTAGATTTAGGCTTTATCACTTGGGATGCTGGTGACATTGCTACTGCAAATGAAATTAGTAAAGAAAATATTGGAAAATTAATAGATGTAGAGCAAGATTCCAGTGTAAAGACTCCATTGGAAAAGTGGAAATCTGCTTCTTCTGCTGTATTTAGCGATAATTTCAATTCAGGTAATAATCCAAGAAGATTGCCAGTATCTAAGGACGAAGTAATAGCTGCGGCTGGTGGTAACCATGTAGACGCTTTGAAGAATGGTAATTATGGTTCTCTTGGTAAGATGATTTGGGCAACAGCAGAAACAGCTAGTCTACAGGCTATAATTGATCAGGTAGAAACTTACAAAGCTTTGAAAGAAGCATTTACTGCTCAAAAAGTTGTAGAACAGACTACTCAAGATAAAGCAAATGCTGCTTTGGCGGATGCTGTAGATAAAGCTAAGAAAGCTAACGACGAAGCTCAGGCTGCTTATGATAAAGTATTTAAAGAAGTAAATGATAATATTGCAACAGTACAAAAAGAATACGGCAATAACGAAATTATCAAAGGCAAGATTGAAACGGAAATCACTGTTTATTTGAATAATAACTTTACTAATGGTGATTTAGGTTCCTTGGAAGCTATCAAAAACTTGGTTAAGGAAGAATACATGATTGCTCTGGCAAATGTCACTGCCGCTAAGGCTGATGTTGCTAAAGCTAAGAGAAATATAGAGAAATTAGCAGCAGGTACTTATACTGATACAGATTATATTACTGAATCATTGGTAAGTATTCAGGAAAAGATCAAAGTAAAACAGGCTGAATATGATGCTGCCAAGGCAGACTATGATACTGCAAGCGCTCAGTTGAAAGCACTTCTTGCTATCTTCTTGAAATAATTCCCTAACTACGTAAAAGTAACAAGATGATAAAAAGAAACTATGCACATTACTTTTGCTGACCTGTATAACAGCTGCGCCTTCATTGGCGCAGCGTTACAGCAGCAGTGATGATGCGTCGTTTGCCCCGAAGAAAGGACAGTGGCAGGTTTCAGTCCTGCTTGGTAGCGGAAAGTTTTTTAACGAAAACACTTCTTATCTGCTTCCCAAGTTCTCCAATGACGGAGGAGTAGTCGGACTTCCAAATGGAGGAACGGATAACTCCGGCGACCTGAACCGCTATCTGAACATCGGGAGTCTGAATAATAATAGTCTGGTCAATATAGCCGGAATCGAAGGTAAGTATTTCGTGTCTGACAATTGGGATGTAAATTTCCAGTTCAGCATGAACGTCAGCCTCACTCCTAAGAAAGACTATGTAGAAGGAGACAACAGTGTGCCCGATATGATTATACCCGCGCAAAGTTATATCAATGCGCAGATGACCAACAACTGGTATGTATCTGTCGGCTCCAACTACTATTTCAAGACTCGCAACGAACGTATTCATCCGTATCTTGGAGGCGCACTTGGCTTCCAGATGGCACGCATTGAAACTACAGAACCATACACCGGTGATACCTATAAGGATAGCGATGATTCGGAAGAACTTCCTTCTCAGGTCTATGTTTCTGGAAGTAAAGCCGGCCAGATGTACGGTTTCAAAGTAGCTGCCGTAGCAGGTATCGAGTATAGCATTGCCAAAGGTTTTGTTTTCGGTTTCGAAATGCACCCTCTGGCTTACCGTTATGACCTGATACAGATTTGCCCGAAAGGATTTGATAAATATAACGCCAGTCACCACAACATCAAGATATTTGAAATGCCTGTGGTGAAACTGGGATTCAGATTCTAAGGATGAATGATTATACAAATGTATGAATGAAAAGAGAAAGCCGTTCAGCTGATAGTGCGGACGGCTTTTCTTTTTTAAAGAAGAATGAAGAGCTTAATGAACAGATATGTGAAACTTTTATCTTTTCTTCCGGGAATATGTAGCGGCTTGCGCCGGGCATCAGATAAAAGGTTACGAGATTAACGGCAGTGCACCTTTGCCCGAATTCGAAGGAAAAATGGTTTATATGAAAGATGCTTCGAGCGGGCAGCCAATAGATAGTGCAGAAATAATTCATGGAAAGTTTGCTTTTGCCGATACGGTGACTATTGTGTCGCCCGTAGTAAAAGTGCTTTCTATTCGTGCCAGCAAATCGGGACTGGAATACCGCCTCCCTGTCGTCATAGAGAATGGTAGTATCCAAGCCGATATTTCCGATGTGGTTTGTACGGGAGGAACAATGCTGAATGAACGGATGCAGGATTTTCTCATGGCTGTTGATGAATATTCCACAGCTTGCGAGAACAAGCAAACGGAACAGATAAAATCCGGATTTGCGGATTTATTGAAAAAATACATAGAAATCAATGATGACAATGCAATAGGAGAATATATCCGGACTGCCTATCGTTCATCACTTTGATGCAATCAGATTGCTTTTAAGACTATAAACTAAATTTCCCACATAATAATATTCTCTCCAGATATTTCCTCCATATTTTTATAGAAGGGAATGTTGCATAAGAGAGACAGAAATGTGCCCTTGTGAAAGTCCGTATTTCTGTATTGTTATGTTTTGAGGACGTTCCCGTATTTCCCATTCCCTTTTTCCCCCGGGGACGTCCTTTTTTCTTTAATCCTGTGAGTGATATTGTGTAGGCAACACCCCAAACATGTCCTTAAAACATTTACTGAAATAACTCGGTGTAGCGAATCCCACCTTTTCCGATATCTCAATAACGGTCAGTTCCGTATGAGTCAGTAATCCGGCAGCTTTCTTTAAACGGATGCTTCGGATAAATTCTGTGGGTTTCTGCCCCGTGATAATTTGCAGTTTGCGGTAGAGATTCATTCGACTCATACACATGTCGTCGCTGAAAGCTTCCACGCTATAATCACTGTTATCCAGATTCTTTTCGACCAGTTCGATTGCTTTTTGCAGGAATCGCTCGTCTACTTTGGAAGAAGTGAGGTCTTCTGCATTCACCTCAATACCTGACAAGAATATCTGTTTCCGTTTTTGCTGCAATGCCAGCAGATGCTGGATCCGGTTCTTTAAAATATCCATGTTGAAAGGCTTTGTCAGGTAGCAGTCTGCTCCCGACTGATATCCTGCCAGTTCGTTTTCGTCACCTGTGCGGGCAGTAAGCAGGATAATGAAGATGTGTGAAGTCTTCATATTCTCTTTCAGCCGGAGACATAATTCAAACCCGTCCATTCCCGGCATCATGACATCACTCACAATGATATCCACTTCTTTCTCATTGGCGATGGCTTCCGCTTCTTCTCCGTTGGAGGCTTCCCATACCTGATATTCTTGTGATAACTGCTGATACATGAATTGACGGAATTCTTCATTGTCTTCTGCAATCAAAATAGTCTTTCGGGCATCTGATGAGTTCGTTTCAGTTGCTCCGGATTCATCCGGTATATTCTCCTCTCTCGGTAACAAACGTTTATCAACCAGATTGGTCGGAAGATAGACACAGAATTCTGTTCCTTCTTCCTTATTACTTTCCACTTCTATAAAGCCTTGATGCATGGCGACATATTCTTTCACAATATGCAGTCCGATGCCACTTCCTGCTGTTGCCTGTCTGTGGCTGTTTGCCCCGATCTGATAATAGCGGTCGAATATATGGGGAAGTTCATCTGCTGCTATTTCCTGCCCGGTGTTCTGCACGATGATGCAGACGTACTGTATTCCTCCTCTGTTCTCCATTTTGAAAAACACATCGATTCTTCCTTCAGGAGGTGTAAATTTGAACGCATTATTGAGTAAGTTGTAGAGAATCCTGTGTACTTTATCCCGGTCAAGATACATATAAAGCGTTTGTTTCAGTGGTATGACTGAAAAGTGAATCTGCTTGTTGTTCGCATACGACTCGAATGCTTCGCAAGTAGTTGTGACAAATTCACGGATATCTGCATTCGTCAGATTCAGTTTTTCTTCGCTCACTTCCAGTTTGCGGAAATCCAGTAATTGATTGACTAATTGCAGCAACTCTTCAGCGTTGCGATAGATGGAAGATAACTGTTGCTTTAACTTGCCGTCCTGAATCTCCGACAGCAGACTGCTTAGGGGAGTGATAATCAGTGTCAGGGGAGTGCGTAAGTCGTGGCTGACATTCGTAAAGAAGCGGAATTTCATCTGTGTCAGTTGTTCTTCCAACTGTTCCTGTTGCTTCCGGTGCAGACGGTTGAAGTAGATCTTTATGACTCCTGCCGCTATCAGAATAAAAGAAAGTATATAGAGGGTGTAGGCCCAATTACCATGTCTCATACCATGCCGGTAGACGATCGATTTGCAGGCAGGATATGGGCTGTGCCCAACAACCGTGAATGTCCGTCGCTTTAATTTCCAGTGTGTAGCTGCCTTTGGGAAGTTTGGTGAAATACGCAGTGTTTACTCCCGGAGTGATTTCAGCTTGCATCCCATCCTTTCAGACGGTAAGCATAACTGATTTGTCCGGCGTACAAGTGTTCCAGCGTAGAAAAGGAGATTTCTACATTGATATTATCAGGATTCAATTCTATTTGCCGGGTATTTATACCTGTTATTTGTGTTTTTCCGTCTATTTTGATGGAGGATATAACGGGCTTTATATCATTGGGAGATTGATCCAGTTCTGCAGACGGAGTAATCAAGCAAAAAGCACCAATCCCTCCGAGGCAAATCGCCCCGTTTTCCATTTTGCGGATGGAAAGGAAATAATCCATTTGAATGAAGCGGTCGGAATTATACATTATTCTAAATGAATGATTCGTCGGATTGTATTCTTTTACGTATGGGTCTGCCAATATCCACAAATGTCCCAAGTCGTCTATCTCCATCCCTTTGATGGCGTCTCCATTAGTGTTGCAGGCATTTTCTTCCCGGGAGATAACTTTTGTTTGCGGATGATAGCTGTACACATTTCCTTCCAAAGTAGCTACCCACACTTTTCCATCAGGAGCGATGAGGACAGATGAATAGTTTTCTCCTTTCCGAATCGTATGTCTTTCTCCTTTCGGAGAAAAATATTGGAACTCCAATGCTTCTGTAATACAGAATATCGTTCCGTCCGCAGCAACTGCCAGGTCGTTTATCATATCCGTACCGCCCTGAAACTTTTTGAGTTCCCCTTTGGAAAGAGAATATTGATAGATGGCATTTTCTGTGCCTATCCATAAGTTTCCCCGATTGTCTTCGCTTAATACACGAATCTGTCGGGCATCCGGCAGTTGGATCTCTTTCGTCAGTTTCATCTTCATGTCTTCATGTTGCAGATGCAATAGACACGCATTATCGGATGCAGCCCAGATTCCGGGTTGAGTATGACATTTCTCGATACATTTTATGATATTATACTTTCCTGTTTCTTCGGAAAAATCCGATGCAAAAGAAATCTGTTCGGAGGCGGGATGATAGATGGATAATCCGGTTCTTCCCTGCCATATCCAATAATAGTCTTTTTCTTGAATCGTTCTGTCTGCCATCACCGGATAACCGGTGATAGCGGACATGGCAGAAGTGGGGTAACGTTTAATTTTGTTGGCGTCGAACGAGAGGATGAACGTATGGGGAGAATATCCAGGAACCCATACATTACCGGCACGGTCTTCAATGATTCTATCCAATATTTTTCTGCCTTTAGGTAGAAAATTTTCCGTATCGATAGGGTGAAGTGCGTCATCTATAATCCGGTAAGCATATAAATCGTCCATCGCCGAAACCCACAACACTCCCTGTCGGCTGTCTTTTAGTAATCCCAGTATTTGAGTCTTATGCGGTGTTTGTTCGTACCCTTCTAAGGTGGCGGGTTGTAACTTACAGATTACTTCTTTCGACTGTGGATTGGAAGAAAGGATTAATTGCACAACTCCTTTTCCCCAAGTGGCTACCCAATAACATTCATTTTGTATATCTTCAATCATTTGTACAGGCGGTGCGTCGCACGCCCATTGGTAGGGCAAAAAACTGTCTGTTGACGGATGATATTGTAAAGACCTCCCGATCTTTGCAGTACCCAAAGTTGGTGTTTCCCATCTTCGTAAAAGTCAGTAACGTTTCGTCTCGTGCCCTTCCATTCTGAAGGATAACTCCCAAGACATTTGCCTTCACTGGAAAAGTGATAAATCATACCTTCGGCCGAAGTCCAGATGGTGCCGTCATGAATAGCCCGGATAGCATCGACTCTTTGCTTCTTGAGTTCCCCGTCTGTTATTTCATTGATTTGATAATTGGCTTTATCCAATCTGTATAAACCGCGTTTGGTACCGAACCAGAGATGATGTCCGTTGTCTTCTGCTAGACAAGTAATATCGTTGCTGGATAGTAGGTGAGGCGTATTTAAGTCCGAACGAAAGACATTAATCTGATAACCGTTGTCACGGCACAGGCCTCCGCCTTCTGTTGCATACCACATATAACCTTCGCTATCCTGAAGAATCCGGTGGATATGTGCTACCGGTAACAATCTTTGAGTAGGAAGCTCCGTGACGACGACTTGTTGGGACGAAACGGAAAGAGTAGCCAGTAGACTGAGAATGAGACTATAATAGTATTTTAAAGTCATGCTTTTTATTTTAATACGGACAGCTATGTTTTTTCCAGACAAAGATAGTCTTTTTTTACAAATACTTTATATCTTTGCAAAACAATGGCATATGCCGCGATTTAACCATACCACTGAAAATATGAAAACAAAAACTTTATTAGGCTTCTTTCTCCTCTCTCTCATGACTTTTTGTATATCAGCCTGTCAAGATGATGCAGAGATTATTTTATTTAGCGGTTCCGAATTAATCGACGAAACGGGAACCTGTACGAACACGATTTCTTCTACAGTCCTGTATCTTAATGGATGGGAAGCGGAGAATATCGGGATAGCTAATGGAAAAGGTGGCTACTCGGCGCAAAGCTCCGATGAAACGATTGTGACGGCGACAGTCAACGATAATAGGTTATGGCTTAGCTCACACGGTAAAAAAGGGAAAGTAACGGTTACTGTTAGTGATAAGGATGGTAATTATGTCACGCTGCCTGTTACGGTTTCTTATGGTGTACTGACATTTACATGTCTCGACCAGCCTGAATTCCAAGTGTCCAGACCTAGTGAAGATATGTTGTTATTGGACGCAGAAGAGGACTTGCAGAAGAAGGTGAATGCGGCAATGGCTTTTTATTCTTTTATTAATAAGGGAGATATCTGTGTGTTACGACCGGATGATGTGTATCGTTTATCTGAAGAAGGAGAAGGAGGGAAATTTACCTATAAGACACAGGATGAACAGATTCTTGCTGAAGGAACATATCGGATAGAATGGGCTTCACTGGCTGGAAAACAGAAAAAAGCTTTTGTCTTTACATATAAAGGTGAAAATGATGTAGAGAAACAACACACCTTCTTTAATTTTAGCCCGTATTTAGGAACTCAAAGTCTTACAAGAGAAAGAGGTCCGATTACTACGGCATGGTTGGAAGATGTATCTGATTCACCTTATCTCGAAGATGTTTTACCTGCAGATAGAACGGTTGTATATTGGGTGGATACAATGATCTTCAGTTTATCTGCGGAGGATTTGTAATCATTTGTACGGGCTTTATTGTAAAGCCCGTATACGTACTTCGGTTGTTTTCTCATTTTTCAATCCTTCTTTTACTTTATTGATATCCGTATCTCCGTAATGATAAGGATACAAAATGTGCGGCTTGATAATTTGAGTTGCACGTATCGCTTGTTCCGGTGTCATGGTGTAGGGTTGGTTGACTGGCAGGAAAGCGATATCAATATCTTTCACTTGGTTTAGTTCTGGAATATCTTCTGTATCTCCGGCGATATAGATGCGGGTCCCTCCCAGAGTAAGAATATAGCCGTTGTCACGTCCTTTGGGATGGAACTTATCTCTGCCGGGAGTCGTATTATAGGCCGGTACGGCTTCCAGTTTCATATCATCTGCCAGTTGAAGCACATCGCCGTTCTTCATTTCCTGTCCTCTGTTCAGCATTTTCCGGCAATTAGGATTGGCAATAATTCTGGTCCCGCTTGTTTCGATAGCTGCTATTGCTTTGGTATCGAAATGGTCTCCATGTTCATGCGTAATCAGGATGAAATCCGCCTTCGGCTGTTGTGTATAGTCGGCGTAATCGGATATTGGATCAACGAATATTTTTTGTCCTGCATATTCCAGCAATAAGCTCGCATGTCTGAAGAAAGTGATCTTCAGGCTTTTCCCATTTTGGGTGGTAAATGAATCCATTTCAAAGTTTTGCATCTTTGTAGTCAGGTTAGTTGGGTTGTTAAATGAATGGGAATAAGAAAATCCGTAAGAAAAGCATAATACGAATGCTAATAATAGATTCTTTTTCATATCTGTACAGAATTTGGTTCCCTGCAAAGATAAACATCCGGGAAGATTTATCGGTTCATATTTGAAATGATTCTTTGCGAAATTAACTTTCTTTTTGTGGAAAATAAGAAGGTACGGGAATGAAATATTTCCCGTGCCTTCTCTTATTATTTTATGCCTTTACGGTATTCTTATGCGTTCAATGCCTGTTCGATATCAGCAATAATATCATCCGCATTTTCGATACCTACCGATAGACGGATCAAGTCCGGGCGTACACCTGCTTCCATCAGCTGCTCATCCGTCAACTGGCGGTGAGTATGGCTCGCCGGATGGAGCACGCAACTACGTGCATCCGCCACGTGAGTAACGATCGCAATGAATTCCAGTGAATCCATAAACTTGATAGATACATCACGTCCGCCTTTCAGTCCGAAGGAGATTACTCCGCAGGAGCCGTTCGGCATATATTTCTGTGCAAGGCTATAATATTTATTGTCCGGCAGTCCGCAATAGTTTACCCAGGCAACTTTCTCATTTTTAGAAAGATATTCTGCTACTTTCTGAGCGTTACGACAATGTTGAGGCATACGCAGGTGCAGTGTTTCAAGTCCCAGATTCAATAAGAAAGAATTTTGCGGGCTTTGGATGCTGCCGAGGTCACGCATCAGTTGGGCAGTTGCTTTGGTGATATAAGCACCTTTGCCGAATGCTTTGGTATAAGTCAGTCCGTGGTATGACTCGTCCGGAGTACAAAGTCCCGGGAATTTTTCAGCATGAGCATCCCAGTCAAAATTACCGCTGTCTACGATACAGCCGCCTACGCTGGTGGCGTGTCCGTCCATGTACTTGGTAGTAGAATGAACCACGATGTCAGCTCCCCATTCAAATGGGCGGCAGTTGATCGGGGTCGGGAAAGTGTTGTCAACAATCAAGGGAACCCCGTGACTGTGTGCGATACGTGCGAACTTTTCAATATCCAGTACTTCAAGAGAAGGGTTGGAAATCGTTTCACCGAATAAAGCTTTTGTATTCGGTTTGAAAGCTGCAGAAATTTCTTCTTCGCTGGCATCCGGATTAACGAATGTAACGTCGATGCCGAGTTTCTTCATAGTCACGCCAAACAGGTTGAACGTACCTCCGTAAATAGCGGAAGAGCAAACAAAGTGATCTCCTGCCTGACAGATATTAAAAATGGCATAGAAGTTGGCAGCCTGGCCGCTGGAAGTCAGCATAGCGGCTACACCACCTTCAAGGGCAGCGATTTTGGCGGCAACAGCGTCATTCGTTGGGTTTTGCAGGCGGGTATAAAAGTAACCACTGTCTTCCAGGTCAAACAGGCGGGCCATCTGCTCGCTGGTATCGTATTTGAAAGTTGTACTTTGATAGATGGGCAATACGCGTGGTTCGCCTTTTTTAGGCGTCCATCCTGCCTGTACACACAGGGTTTCCGGTTTGAATTGTTTTGCCATAATGTTATCGGGTTTTAATGTTTTATTTCAAAAAATGTTTTAATGCTGCAAAAGTAGGGAAAATAATTGTATTTTTGCCTTGTTTATGAGTGAAATGATACTCTTGCGAAGGAGATAGTTAATGTAGTTATGAAAAATAAACTCTATATTCTTTTATTCTTAGCTTTTCTTTTTTCGGGCACAACTCTTTGGGCACAGCAGAAGGCAACCCCGAAGGCGGGTGAAGGTATCTCTTCTTTTCTGTTGAGGCACAACCGCTCTCCGAAGAAGTATTACGACGACTTTATTGAGCTGAATAAACAGAAACTGGGAAAGAACAATGTGCTTAAAGTGGGCGTGACGTATGTTATTCCTCCCATCAAGAAATCACCTTCCGGAAATACCGGGACAAAGCAACAATCTCCGAAAGCTAAATCAACAAAAATAGGAACTACCCTCAATCAGCCTCTGTTTGGAAAACAACTGGCTGATGTGAAAGTCACTTCCAACCGTCTTGCCGGTGCTTGCTTCTATGTGGTCAGCGGACATGGAGGTCCTGATCCGGGTGCTATCGGGAAAGTTGGTAAATACGAACTGCACGAAGATGAATACGCTTATGATATTGCCCTTCGTCTGGCACGTAACCTGATGCAGGAAGGGGCCGAAGTCCGTATTATCATTCAAGATGCTAAAGATGGTATCCGTGATGATTCATACCTGTCAAACAGTAAACGGGAGACTTGTATGGGTGATCCAATTCCTTTGAATCAGGTGCAACGCTTACAGCAACGCTGTGATAAAATAAACGCTCTTTACCGGAAAGACCGTAAGAACTACTCTTATTGCAGGGCGATTTTTATTCATATTGATAGCCGTAGTAAGGGAAAACAAACGGATGTCTTTTTCTATTATTCGAATAAAAAGGGAGAAAGCAAACGATTGGCGAATAATATGAAAGATACGTTTGAGTCAAAATATGATAAGCATCAACCCAACCGGGGCTTTTCCGGCACAGTAAGCGGGCGTAACTTATACGTACTTTCCCATACCACTCCCGCTTCCGTCTTTGTGGAGTTGGGTAATATCCAGAATACGTTCGATCAGCGTCGGTTGGTGATGAATTCCAATCGTCAGGCACTCGCCAAATGGCTGATGGAAGGCTTCCTGAAAGACTACAAGGAGAAGAAATAACATTTTTACTTCTCTTTTCGTGAACAAAATAAAAATCTGAATGTTTTATATATGCAAATCGCCTGATGGCTACTTGTAGGTATGCGAATATATATGAGTCAGTGAATATGCCTCCCCGGCATAACAGGAAGATTGCATAGTAGTTTTGTCGTGTTTTATTTTGTGTTTGTGTTGTGACGGTGCTGCGATGTGAATCGGGGTACCGTTTTTTCGTTTCTCTTGAATTCCTTAAAGGGCGTGCTATTTCATTTTCTTATCATATTATTGAATAAAATCTAATCAATCCTGTGAACAAAATCCGGAAATGTATGTTATTTATTGTGCAAATCGCCTGATAAAGCTTCTTATGGGTATGCGAATATAGATAAGTCAAGCAAGATATGCCTCCCCGGCATGACAGGAAGATTGCATAGTAGTTTTGTCGTGTTTTATTTTGTGTTTGTGTTGTGACGGTGCTGCGATGTGAATCGAGGTGCCGTTTTTTTTGTCACATATAAAGAAACGGCAGGCTTACAAATAAGAAACGAGCTTACAAATCTCCTAAAGTATATCATAGAATCTCTGCAAGCTCGTTTTATGAGTGGTGCTTTTGCGCACCTTATCTAGTTGTTATAAAGGCATATTACCATGCTTCTTGGGCGGGTTTGTCTGCATCTTGTTTTCCGTCATTTCCAGTGCCTGAATCAGACGTTTGCGAGTCTGTCTCGGATAAATGATTTCGTCAATATATCCCAGCTCGGCAGCCTGATACGGAGTGGCAAACTTTTCTTTGTAGGCTTCCAGTTCCTTGGCCTTTGTTGCTTCGTCAGCTTTGCGGAACAGGATATTGATGGCGCCGTCCGCACCCATTACAGCAATTTCTGCACTTGGGTAAGCGAAGTTCACGTCAGCTCCGGTCTGCTTGGAGTTCATTACGATATAAGCACCACCGTAAGCTTTGCGGGTAATCACTGTCAGTTTGGGAACAGTGGCTTCTGCAAATGCATAAACTATTTTTGCACCGTGACGGATGATACCATTGTTTTCCTGCGTATATCCCGGAAGGAATCCCGGAACATCTTCGAATGTAATCAATGGAATATTGAAGCAATCGCAGAAACGGATAAAACGGCTTGCTTTGTCGCTGGCATCAATATCGAGAACACCGGCAATATAAGCTGGCTGATTCGCTACGATACCTACCGAACGACCTGCCATACGGGCAAAGCCAATGATAATATTCTTAGCAAAGTTAGTCATCACTTCGAAGAAATAGCCGTTGTCTATAACACGTTCGATAATGTCTTTCATGTCATACGGTACGTTCGGGTCTACCGGAACGATTGTATCCAGAGAAGTATCTTCGCGGTTTGTTTCGTCAGTGCAAGGTTTTTTCTTAGCTTCATCCATATTATTCTGCGGTAAGAAAGAAAGCAGTTCACGGATGCTCATCAGCAATTCTTCTTCGGTATTGCACATAAAGTGAGTGACACCGCTTTTGCTGCTGTGTGTCATGGCACCGCCCAGCTCTTCTTTACTTACTTCCTCATGAATCACAGTCTTTACCACATCCGGACCTGTCACAAACATGTGACTTCTTTTCTTTCACCATAAAGATGAAATCGGTCAGGGCAGGAGAGTAGCAGGCACCTCCGGCGCAAGGACCCAGGATTGCCGAAATCTGTGGAATCACACCGCTGGCCATTGTATTCTGATAGAAAATATCAGCATAACCGGAAAGGCTCTCGATCCCTTCCTGGATACGTGCACCGCCCGAATCATTCAAAGCGATAATCGGGAGCACCGTTCTTCAATGCAAGTTGCTGCACTTTCACAATCTTTTTAGCATTGGAAGCTGACAGTGAGCCGCCATATACCGTAAAGTCATAAGCGTAAACAAACACCTGGCGACCGTCCACCTTTCCGTAACCGGATACGATACCATCTCCCGGAATTTTGTTCTTATCCATACCGTAGTTCGTACAACGGTGAACCATCAACTTATCCAGTTCAACGAAAGTACCCTTATCGAGTAACATCTCGATACGTTCGCGGGCAGTCATTTTACCGCTTTCATGTTGCTTCTCTATTTTATCAACGCCTCCACCAAGAGAAGCGATGCGGTCACGTTCCTCGAACGTGGCGTATGCTTTATTTATTTCTTCCATAATGCAATCCGTTCTTAGTATTATGCAATCGGTTCTAATGTTATTAATGTCTGGTCACCGGTGATGTTGTCACCTTCTTGAACCAGAATTTCCTTGATGCGGCAATCTGAAGTCACTTTGTAGTTGCTCTGCATTTTCATTGCTTCGATGACGATGGCAGTATCTCCCGCTTTCATTTCCTGGCCGGCTATAACAGGTATTTTCACCACCTTTCCCGGCATTGGGGAAGTGATGCGGTCGTTCTGTTCATCTTCCGCCTTTCTTGCGCATACGCAGATACTTTGCCTGGCTGTCCACAATTTCTACATTGAAACTGCTATAATGCGTATTCACTTTATAGCTTTTCCCGTTATCACGGCGAATCAGCTGTGCATTCGAACTGCGTCCGTCCATCAAGATGTTGCAAGTGCCGTTTTCCGCCATCACAACATCTGCTTCAAACGGTTTTCCGTCAATGGTAAGTACCACTTTATTGTCTTCCTTGCTGACGAGCTCTACTTCCGGCCACGCGGTCTCCTATATGAATTTCCATAATTGAATTCTCTTTGTTAAAATTAGATTCTCAACACTCCCTTGTGCAGTCCGAACTCTTTCCATTTGCTGATAGGACGGTTGTCGGTAGCCATACCGCTGTTGTTCTCTTCGAGGTTCATCAAGTAGTCCATATAGGCGGCAATCAAAGCAATATTTTCGGAATGTTCGCTGGTGCGCATGATGCGTTGTTGCAGATATTCGCCGTTCTTGGTGATGAATCCTGTATCATAGTGACCTTCCACGAAATCGGGAGTGTCCATGATGGCACGCAGATAGCTGATGTTGTTTTTCACACCGGTCAACTTATATTCGTGGAGTACGCGGCGCATCCGCTCGATAGCATATTCGCGGTTGGTAGCCCATACAATCAGTTTACCGATCATCGGGTCGTAGTAGATTGGAATTTCATATCCCTCGTACACATAACTGTCGATACGTACACCGATACTGTTCGGCTCTGTAATCTGTTTGATGATACCCGGGCTCGGCATGAAATTCATTTCTGTATCTTCGGCACAAATACGACACTCAATAGCGTGTCCGCGTTGCTGAATATTTTCTTGTTTCAGTTGAAGCACCTGTCCGTCGGCAACTTTAATTTGTTCTTTCACCAAATCTACCCCAATCACTTCTTCCGTAATCGGATGCTCCACCTGTAAACGGGTGTTCATCTCAAGGAAATAATAGTTGCGGTGTTTGTCAACAAGAAATTCGATAGTACCCGCACCGATGTAGTTTACTGCTTTAGCCGCAGCTACCGCCTTTTCACCCATATCTTTCCGTAGTTCGGGAGTGACGAAAACCGAAGGAGTCTCCTCTACGATTTTCTGGTTACGGCGTTGCACGGAACATTCGCGTTCACATAGATGAATGACGTTTCCATGCTTGTCACCAAGAATCTGGAACTCGATGTGATGAGGCTCTTCAACGAACTTCTCCAGATAAACCGTGTCGTCGCCAAAGGAAGACAACGATTCGCTCTTGGCAGTGGTATAAGCTTCTTTCACTTCTTCGACACTGTGGATGAGGCGCATACCCTTTCCACCACCGCCCATAGAAGCTTTCAGCATCACCGGATATCCGATCTTATTGCAAAGCTCTATGGCTTCTTCCACACTTTTCAAATTGTCTTGTGTGCCGGGAACAACGGGTACTCCCGCCTCGATCATTTTGATACGGGCAGCAATTTTATCCCCCATGGCTTCCATTGTTTCCGGATTAGGTCCGATAAAGATGATTCCTTCTTCCTGACATCGACGGGCGAAGGTAGCATTCTCGGACAAGAAGCCGTAACCCGGATGGATGGCGTCCGCATGAGCTGCTTTCGCCACTTCGATGATTTTTTCTATATTCAGATAACTCTCTTTGGATGCTGCCGGCCCTACGCAATAAGCTTCGTCTGCATAGAGCACGTGCTTCGCGGTCCGGTCTGCTTCGGAGAAAATTGCGATACTCGTTATCTCCATCTCCCGGCAGGAGCGCATCACCCTTACGGCAATTTCACCGCGATTGGCTACTAAGATTTTTTTTATCATACTTTTTTCAATTAAGTACATACTTATTAATGTCTTCCCATCTAATGGACATACTCCACCCGACGAAAAACAGTATTTTTTTGATTTGGGGCTTAACAAGTGATGCTCTTTCTCCTAACCCACGAGGAGGGGAGCGTCTTACACAAAATGGCAGGTCTTCTGACTGACTCTTGTCTTATTAGTGCCTTCCCGATTAACATCAGTGGCGTTAAATTAGTTCAATTATAAGACATTGAACAGAGCTTCACAGCAGCGGGACTGTTCGGGACTTACACCCGATTCCCTATTAATCGTCATCCGTTGGACACGGACTCCGAACCATTTCGGGGGGCAAAGATAAATAAATATTAAATAAGATGTTCCTTTTTTGCACGAAAGTTTCATTTTTGTGCAATGCTTATCTTTAAATAAGGATTCTTTAATTAGTGTATAACCTTGCTACTTTTCTAAACTATATTTCTCCTGATATTGTTAGGTTGATAGTAATTAATTAAAAGGAGATATTCGTATGAAAGAAAAGAAAATAGCTCGTGAAGAAAGAAATCAGGAGAAACTGGCTAACGGTGATTGGGTAATGGCAGAGTTTTATGCAACGTGGTGTCCTCATTGCCAACGTATGAAACCGGTTGTTGAAGAATTTAAGAAACTGATGGAAGGAACATTGGAAGTGGTATTGGTAGACATCGATCAGGAACCAGCCCTTACAGATTTCTATACAGTTGAGTCGACTCCTACCTTTATTCTTTTTAGAAAAGGACAACAGCTCTGGAGACAATCCGGCGAATTACCTTTGGAAAGATTGGAAAGAGCAGTGAAAGGATTCAAATCCTGACGATTATTGCATAGTTTGTTACAATGATATGCGTAGCTGATTCTATGCTGGTATGTCTTTGTCTGGCATACTTCTAATATGCATAAAGAAAAGCAGGAAGTACCTCACCGGAGAATACTTTCTGCTTTTCTTTATTTTTATTGCTTTCTGTTGAGTCGTAACTCATACAGGCAAGCCTGTACCTCTTCAAGGCTGCCGGTATGTTTTCCTTCATCATCAGACAGTTTGATACATTCCCTCCATTCCTGATTGACATTCATCTTACATTGTGTCAGTTTCATCACGATGTTCGAAGGTTCGAACCCGGTATCGTTGGTGAGATTGGTACCGATCCCGAAAGAGCAGCGGATTTTGTTTTTGCAGTATTCTTGAATATCCAATGCTTTTGTAAAGTCTAGGGCATTGCTGAATACGATGGTTTTGGTTGTCGCGTCGATTCCCAACTCTTTGTAGCGGGCAACCAGCTTATCGATAAACTCAAATTCATTGCCGGAATCACACCGCACTCCATCGAAAAGTTTGGCTTGTTTACGGCTAAGGTTGCTAAGGAAGATGCCGGAAGTATATGTATCGGAAAGTGCGATACCTAAATCACCGTCATAAACATTCACCCAGTTTTCGAGTGCCATATAGTTGGCATGTTTATATCCGAACTGTGCTCCATGAAACATAAACCATTCATGTGGATGAGTTCCCATCATTTTCATTCCATATTTCATTGCAAAGTTACAGTTGGAAGTTCCGGTGCAATATTGCGCTGTTTCGTTCAGCTTCTTGATAACCGTTTCCTGCACATCAATGGAGAATCTTCTCCGTGTGCCGAACTCTGAAAAGCGAAGCTGATGTTGATTCGACAATTCTATTTTCTCCGACAGCTTGCAAAGAATCTCGTTCATGTCTGCTACATTGCCAAAGAAACGGTTTTTGATTTCGGAGACAATAGCGAGCAAAGGCACTTCGTATAAAGTCACTTTATAAAGCAAGTCAGTCACTTCGATGTGGAGATGACAAGCTTCATCCAGATGAATATCAATCTTATTCGGATCGAAACGAAAAGAAGACAACCACTCCCAGTAGACTCTCGGAAGGAATCTGCAGTTTTTCGTCATATATTCCAGCTCCTCTTCCGTAAACCTCAACTGACTAAGATTCTTGATCTCTGCCTTGAGTGCCTTCAGGAAATCTTCGGTATATTGAGTTTCATTCCGGTCGTTGAAACTAAACGTGCCCATTGCATAGGGAAACAGTTTGATATAAGCATACGATGTGGTAAACTTATAAAGATCGGTATCTAGTAATGTCTTAACAATCATTTCGTTCGCTCTTTATATTTTATAACGTCGTAAAGTTAGTATTTGTTGAATAATATAACGACTTAATCATTAATAATTATGCCTTTTTTTATTCGAGGGGAATAAAGCCAGGATCTGAATATATATTCTGTTTGCAATGGCAAATTCCTTATCTCTTATTATACTTACCTCAATAAGTCAAGCCGATTTTCAGCGTAATGGAATGGTGCGACAATTCTTCCTTAAACGTCGTATGGAAATACGGATCTTCCTGTTTCTTTGTCCGTTCCAGTTTCTGGAGTTCATAACCTGCCATCAAATTCAGTTTAAATTTCCGGTTGACCTTAAATTGTGCACCGATGGAAGGAGAGAGGTAAAAGCCTCCGTTTGCTTCTCTGTCTGTGGCAAAAGACCCACCGATATGACATTCCAGATAAGGAGTCAGTCTCCTGGGCTTCGTTATATAAAATTGCGCACTGGCATAAAGCGGAATGAGCAACTTCTCATAAACAGAAAGTCCGCTACCCGCACCGATGGCAAACCGTTGACTGATGTGGTAGTGACTGACGATTTGCCAGTTGAAAGGCGTGTAAGAAGGCTGATTCATAGAAAAACCTGTCCCGATATATGTAGTGTAAGAGAGACGTCTGCTGTCTGTTTGTCCGTCGGCACATATAGTGATGAAAGATAGCAGCGCAAAGATGAATATAAATTTCTTCATAATGATGCAAGGATAGAGTCTGATAATACGATGGTTAGCTACTGCTATTGCACATACACGGTTATACTTTTAACGATATGCAATGCAGTTGTGAGTGAAGAAGTATCTTTGGTAAGATCTCCATTACTTCCATCCGGGCTACTGTGTCCGATCAGTTTGGCTGTAAATTCTTTCTTGCCGGAAGTCAAATCCACTTCTGCTGCGTAGACAAGGGCAGGCTGTCCGCTCCCTTCTTTTCCACCGGAGTAATTGGCGTCTCCTTCTTTGGCCGATTTCGGATATGCATCATTGAAATCTGTAGAATGATTGATTTCAATTTTGACTATAAACTTCTTCAACTTCCCGGTTGGCGACATCTTCACATTAAAACTACCTTTCGGAGTAGCTCCGCTGATACCGTCCGTCAACGGTTCCTTTTTGCTAGGGAGATATAACCCGTCTTCATATTGGATTCCCCGTTGATAACACCAATGCGGCAGCGCTTCCTTTCGGCGGTTACCGCCGGAGGCTTGCCAGGATTGAGTGGCTATTTTGTGTGTCACATACACGGTGGACAGATAATTCCCTTCCATGTCTTCAGTCCAGATTGCAATCTGGGGCGGATTTTTGATGTTGATGCCTAGAAACAAAGGAAAATTATGCAACCACTCTTCCCCTTTTTCAATAGATATTTTAAGATCGTTACTGTCGTATTCTACTAAATCCCGGTTGCATCCACTATTTATCAATAGAGAAAGAAACCATATTCCCATTATTGTCATTTTATTCATTTGATTAGAGTTGTTTTTGTAACCAGAGGTCTACTAATAGATTGATGCCTTCTTCCAATTCCTCCCAGCCGCTTTCTTGCTGAATCTTGAGGCCGTTGTAGACCGGGCAGTTTTCTTCGAGCAATGCCAGATAACTGATGGCTGCGGTGATGATGGAAGCCATAGCAGCAATCTCTTTTTTCGGATGTTTTGATAGTTTGCTGACTGCCTCTACCAGCCAGATTCCTTTCTCTTCCCGTTTGTTGCGCAACTCTTTCACAAACTTATTGTCCGTTGTCAGTTCCCAGCGATACAGGCGTTTCAATGTATAATTCTCCCGTAACCACATGATTTGTCTTTTGAATATCTGCTTGATAAATGTGGCTAAATGAGCCTGATCCGGTAACTCTTCATCGAAATTAATCCAATAGTCGTTCTGCTGAATGTAGGCTGCTATCAGTCCATCCAGCGAATTGAAATAACGGTAGATAAGCATTTTTGAAACTTTGGCCTTGGCTGCTACCGCATTGATCCCCAACCCCTCGAAACCGCTTTCTTCAATGATGTCGTTGACGGCTGTAATCAGGGTCATTTCCGTAGCCTGTCTGTTTTTAGTAATCTCTTTTTCCATACTTTGATACTTTTGTTACTGACTGGTCACAAAGATATGTTTCCTATCGGTAGCATCAAGGAAAAAGAGATTATTTTTTGTAATGGTTGCCGGTTAATAACCTATCATCTTTACCGATAATACGTTATCCGGTCGTTTTATGATAACGCCACTGTCGGATTATGAACGGTCAGTCCGCCATCCACCACAATCGTTTGTCCAGTGATGTATCTGGCATCGTTCGAAGCCAGAAAAGCGATGGTAGCTGCAACATCCTCCGGTTCTCCCAGATAAGGAGTGGCACATTGACCGAGGAAGATATTACGTACATCCTCATTCAGGTTGTCCAATGCAGCGGGAGTAAGTACCAGTCCCGGAGCTACGGCGTTGCAACGGATGTTTTTCTTTCCCATTTGAGTAGCGATATATTTCGTCAGGTTGATGACACCCGCTTTGCTGGCGCCGTATAAAGTACCGTTGGCATCAGCCGTAAGTCCGCTTATGGAAGCTACGTTGACAATGTTCCCACCACCATTGGCAGTCATGATGGGAATGACCTGCTGAGAAAGATACATCGTGCAGCAAAGATTCAGATGGAATGCTTCGTCAAAGTAGTTGATGTCCAGCTTTTCGATGCTAAGGTCACGTTTGGGATCAGTTCCTCCTACATTATTAATCAGTACGTCTATTCTTTGATATTCATTCATGGAAAAATCAATCAACTCTTTGCAACTCTGGAGTTCGGTGGCGGAGAAATAGACATGACGCACGTCAGCCCCTGCGTGCGTGAGTTCGTTGGCAAGCTGCTCCGCTCTTTTCTCGGAATGGTCAGCGATGACTACTTTGCCTCCTTCGGAGACGATGCGGCGTGTGGTTGCTTCGCCAATGCCACCGGCCGCACCGGTGATGACGACTACTTTATTTTCAAATCTGTTCATATAATGGGAATTTGATGGTTACCTTTTATTAGAAACAGCTGGCAGAGGAATTTGTTAGCCCTCATAAACTCTCTTTAATAAGATAAGGTGTTCGATTCGAAAACTTTTGCATCTTTTTCAGTTTTACGCTCTGATTATTTAAGAAAACTGTTAAATGTTAATGCCTGCCCACTCATTTGTTAATACGGCTCTGATTCTATTAAACCATGTTATAAGATACGCTGCTTTGGCCTCAAAATTTGGAGAAAACCGAAAAGTCCGTATCTTTGTACTGTGTTTTTCATAGTATTAGATTTAAGGTTAACAAAAGATTGGCTGTCTGGGATAGATAGCCTTTTTTTATGCCTGTAAGTCAACTGCAGACCGAAGAGATTAAAACAACGAATATTGGTTATCCCGCAGGCTTTTCATCTCCCGTTCCTTTACGATATCATCTTCGGATAAATGGCCGATGAGTAGCGGTGAGTTTTTATCATGTTTTCTCCTATTATATACTGCCGTGTTATAATTGCCTTTGATGGCATAACAATAAATACATCCGTTCAGGCAACTTTCATAAGTTCCGATATCAATGCTTTCAATGCAGTTGCAGATGTTACGCTGGTTTTTATCCTTTTGGGCGAGGATAGGATAACCGATGATCTTTTCTATCAGATCCTTATCAATACACAGGCCGCTCGGAATACCTAAATGTCTTAAATCCACTTTTACAGTACAAGTATCCAGCTGTATGTCAGGATAAACGTCGATTGTTTTTTTAAAGGAGACAGCCATTTCTTCTATTTCCTCTTGAGTCAGCGGATGGATGTTGAATAACCGTACAGAGTTCCGGATATGCTGGTAATGATCTATGAATCCCAGCATACATTTGGCAGTGTGGTCTTTGAGTTCGTCGGCAATCCGGGCAAATGCTTCCTGGTGGAAAGAAACATTGTATTCCTCGTTCGTCAGTATCGGATCATATCTCCAGATCACCCTTTCCCTGCCGATTTTATCAGCCAGCTTTTTAAAGGTATCCATTCGTTTATCGATGGAGGGCAAATGATTTTCCAGCTTTTCTCCGTAGGGGTTAAGTGTAAATTGGAAGTAATAGTTGTAATCCTGCAATTTCTCCAGTTGGTTGAGCATAGGTGCCGGGTTCTTGGTCCAGAAAACAAAGCAATCTACTACAGCAGGAGATAGAGAGATCTTGCTAATCATTTTCGGATGATATGGATTGGGCACTAATACATATCCTTCTTTAATCCGGTTGAAAAACCACTGGGAATAGAATGCCGGAATATCTGTCCGGCGGCTGGCACTGATTATCATAGTTCAAAGTTACAAAAAAAAAGACGATGTTGTTTCAATGATTCCCTCTTTTTTGTATTCTTACTTACCCAAGAAGTAACTAGTGTGAATGAATATGTTAAATGTTAACGTGTGAAGTCTGAAATGTTAATGCGCTTTCCAGAGTATTAAACCCTGTTATAATATGGGCTGTTTAGGCTCTAGAATTTGCTATTTACCTGAAATATGGTACCTTTGTACAGTGTTTTTTTCATAAGTATTAGATTTAAGGTTAACAAAAGATTGGTTGCTCGTGATGAGTAGCCATTTTTTGTTTTTATACACTATGATTGTTTATTCCTTAATCATAGTCAACAGCATCTTAAATCTCTCCACTGCTGTAAGGGCATGCGGCGCATTCGCCGGAAATACGATACTTTCTCCTGCTTTTACGGTGAACAGAGTTCCGTTTACAGTAATATTCACTACCCCTTCCAATACCTGCACGAGCGCATCAAACGGGGCACGATGTTCGCTTAACCCTTCTCCTTTATCAAAAGAAAATAAAGTGATATTTCCTGCCGGACTTTTGATTAACTGTTTGCTGATAACGCCTCCTTCAGTATATTCAATGAGAGAAGCCAAATGGAGCACAACTCCTTTTTGAAATGATTGTTCCATATTTGTTTTATTTTTAAGTTAATATCATATAGAGAACACTTTTCGAATATGCATTGTTTGTCTATAACAAAAAACGATTTTTATTGTTATAGTACGAAAGACTCAATAAACTAACCATTATTATGAAGAAGAATATCTTATTGTTTGGAGCACTGATAGGTGCTTTCTTATTGGTTTCCTGTTCGGGAGGAAACAAGAAACAGGCTGCGTCCTCCGTCACTCCGGAGGAATTGGATAATGCCAGTAAAGTGATAAACTATTATCATACATCGCTCATCGTGTTGAGGCATGTAGCTAATGCAAAAGACGTAAATGCGGTCTTGGGATATATGGAACAGACAGGAAAAGTTCCTGAAGTATCTCCGATAGCACCGCCTGAAGTATCTGCCAGAGACACTGCGGAATTGATGGATCCGGGAGATTACTTTAATATACAAGTCCGTCAGAATCTGAAGCAGAGTTATAGAGGACTTTTCAGTGCACGGGCGCAATTCTATGATAATTTTAATAAGTTTCTCTCTTACAAGCAGGCCAAAGAGACAGCCAAGGCTGGCAAGCTCTTGGATGAAAACTATCGGCTAAGTGTAGAAATGTCCGAATATAAACAAGTGATTTTTGATATTCTAAGCCCTCTCACGGAACAGGCTGAAAAAGAACTTCTTGCCGACGAACCGTTGAAAGATCAAATCATGGCTATGCGTAAGATGTCCGGCACTGTGCAAAGCATAATGAATCTTTATTCCCGCAAACATGTACTGGAGGGTGCTCGCATTGATGTGAAGATGGCAGAATTGAAGAAAGAACTCGAAGCTGCAAAGAAACTTCCTGCTGTCACAGGCTATGATGAAGAGCAAAAGAATTATTATAGCTTCCTGTCTTCTGTGGAATCGTTTATGAAAGATATGCAGAAAGCAAGAGATAAAGGCGCATATTCCGATGCAGATTACAATGCGATGTCGGAAGCCTACGAATATGGACTTTCCGTTATCTAAAGAATTCTTCCTCTGTTTGAATGAGTTGCAATCATGTTTCTTCAAGCAGGGGATGCTTTTTTAATTAAGTAAAGAAGTCCTTTTTTTACTATCCCCTTTTAAACAGGAGTTTTACTTTTGCATTTGGATTAAGAAATAATATCTTTGTTATATGCAATCATTTCAACTGATAAAACCCTGTTTTGCACTGGCTCCCTATATACGGCATTACTGGATATTGCAAGACGACTCAATAGCTCCTGTCTCCGAACGGACTCTGCCTATTGGCTGCATGCAACTGGTATTCCATAAAGGGAAACAACTTCTTTTGTTGGGCGAGTCGGAGCTGCAACCCCAATCCTTTATTTCCGGACAATCGGTCGGTTTCTCGGATGTGATGTCTACAGGCAGGATAGAGATGATTACTGTTGTTTTTCAACCTTATGCGGTAAAAGCATTGTTTCATATACCCAGTCATTTGTTCCATGGGCAGACTGTAGATACCGATGCGATGGAAGATGTAGAACTGTCGGATTTAGTGAAACAGGTCACGGATACTTCTGATAATGCAGTTTGTATTCGGTTGATAGAGCAGTTTTTTCTTCGTCGTTTATACACTCTTCCCGAGTATAATCTCAAGCGGATGTCTGCTGTCTTTCATGAAATAAACCTCCGGCCGCAAATCAATATTTCTCATTTGTCGGAAACAGCCTGTTTGAGCAGTAAGCAGTTTGGGCGTATCTTCGCCGATTATGTCGGCACTACTCCCAAGGAATTTATTCGTATTATCCGTATGCAACGGGCGTTATCCATGCTGCAACAGGATGCTACGATTCCTTTTGTACAAGTGGCTTATGAATGTGGCTTTTCCGATCAATCTCACATGATAAAGGAATTCAAACTCTTTTCCGGTTATACCCCTGCGGAGTATCTTTCTGTATGCGCCCCTTATTCCGATTATTTCTCTGAACTCTAAAGATGTCTCTTTTTTTCTATCGTGCTTCCTCGTGTTACCCTACTTTTGCAATGTCTTTGCAAAGGCTTAGTAGTAACCATAAAAAAGAAACGAGATGAAAAAATTAATTGCATTTTTTGAGATTCCTGCTACCGATTTCCGTCGGGCTGTCGATTTTTACGAAACTGTGTTGGGTGTGCAACTTCCGACTTTTGAATGTGAAACAGAGAAAATGGCTTGTTTCACGGAAGAAGGTGAAACCGTCGGTGCTATTTCTTATGCTTCAAATTTCGACTTTCTTCCTTCAACGCATGGCGTACTTATCCATTTCAACTGTGAGGATATTGAACAAACGTTGGAAAAAGTGCTTCTGAAAGGAGGGAAAGTTGTCATTCCCAAAACAAAGATTGAGGCAGACGATAAAGGATGGTTTGCCGTATTCACGGATAGTGAAGGAAACAGGATTGGCGTCTATGCTGAAAAATAACAGGTAGGGAAGAGGGAACAGCCTGTCTGGAAGTGACTGCTGTTCCTTCGTCCCCTTATCCGGATTATTCTACCGGAATATAGATCTCCGTCAACAACTCTTCGGGGGGAGTGTCACATGGATTGTTCAGATAGCGTTCAGCACTGGCTTCATCACGTATCGTACATTCCATTTCGGGCAGACATTTTCCATAGATAGTATCATATACCGCTTGCAGATTGTCATACGGGCCTTTATAAAGGAAAATAGCATAACGTCCGGCTGGGATAACCTTGAATCCCACATCACTTTTGGGGGCAACCTTTACAGGCATTACCATGCATACGTCTGTACGCAGTTTCTCGGCTGGCGTCACTTTCGGATCATCGTGGTAGATGCAAAGCGGGCTGAAATCTCCCATCGGCAGTTTTTGTTCTTTGATGAATTGGAATAAACGGCCCCAAGTGCCACCGTAATCATTCAGTTTGTAGTCGCCTGTAAGGCGGATATAAATCACATTCCGTTCGGAGACATTTCTGATCTCTTTTTTTAGTTCCAGGTCTGGCCTGATAATCGCTGGTTTCATAATTACAAAGTTTTTATTGTTTCTATATTCTAAAGGTGAAATGCCATAAAATTGCTTGAACACTTTCGATAATGAAGAAGGGGATGCGTAACCAATCCGGTAGGCGATGTCAGCAATCGGAATATCCGAGTAGCGGAGTAGGCGTGCGGCAGCTTCTGTCCGCGTCCGGACAATAAACGTACCAATCGGTTCACCGAGAAAAGCTTTCATGATCCGGTGAAAGTAAAAAGGAGAAAAGTTTGAAATTCTGGCCAGAGATTTTAAATCAATATCTTCTCCTAAATGTTGGATGATGTATTCCACTACAACATTTACGCACTTTTGATATTCCTCTTTCGTTGTTTTTTTCTGTTGCATAACTAATTTTGGTATTTCACTTCGCAAAGGTATTGGTAAAAAAGCGAAATGACTTGTCCGATATTGCGGAAATGTCAACTTTCTATTTTCTTTCTATGGTTGCCCTATACCTGTTTTGAGAATTTATTTTGATATATAATGTACCTTACAGTGGTGTTATGGTGTGAACCATGACCAAATTTTTAACCGTTAATTGCGAAATTGATTTTCTTGTTTTAAATAATGTCAAAAACTAAAATAAAAAAGCCAGTTTTGTTATAAACTATTATTAAAATGATTATATTGTAACCGAATTATTAATAAAAATAGCCATGGATAAAACAATTGTAGGGAACAATGCCGGAAAGGTCTGGTATGCCCTGAAAGAAATTGGTGAAATTTCAATACCTGAATTGGCGAGAAGATTAAACCTAAGCGTAGAAAGTACAGCATTGGCCGCCGGTTGGTTGGCACGAGAGAACAAAATTTGTATCCAACGGAAAAATGGATTAATTGCTTTATCTGATGAAAGCGCTTTTCCCTTCAGCTTTGGATAATAGCAGGTTTTGTGAGTGAATATCTTTGAAGTTCCGTTAACTTATAAGTAAGAATATGTCCGTATAAGGTATCACAAGTTAAGTTTGAACTTAAGAAGTTTTATATTTAAAAGAGTTGCTCAATAATAGGGCAACTCTTTTAACGTATAATAAACGTATAAAAATGTCGAATCGTGTCCGGATGTAGATAAAATTTATATACTTGTATTCCACAATAATAATTGCCTGTTTTTTCTCTGGCAATTCTATTCCGGAGAATATCTTTAGAATCCTACCCGTTTTCTTCCCTGGGAGAAATCCATTCCTTCGTAATTATAGATTTCAGCCAGTGTCATGGGGTGTGTCTGTTCGGGAATATCCAGGCTTTCTTCCTTGATTAGTTGATTAACCTTATCAGTAGTCAGGTCTTTAAACTCGTATCGGGCAGCCAGACGTCCTTTTCTAAGCAATGCTTCGTCGATATCTTTTAATGGAGCATTAAAGGTGCAGATAAATTTGATACACAATTCATCGCTCAATAGCCCGTCGCTAATATTCAGTATGTTGACTAAGCCGGCATTCATACGGTTGCCTCCGTTGCGGCTTGACAATAGTTCTTCGCAATCCTCTACGATGAAGATAGAATTCTTTTGTTGGCGGATGAAAGTGATAAAGCTCGGATCCGAAAGTTTATCTACCAGGTCTCCACTCATATAGATCATTCTCTTTTTTCCAAGATTGATAAGGTGGCGGATATAAGTCGTTTTTCCTGTACCCTGTTTTCCATGCAAAATGATTAATCCGCTTTTGTTGTCCTCCAGCAGAAAGTTTTCGATCTCGGCAGCTACGGGAACAAAATCATCGTTATAGTGACGATCAATCTGAATAGCAGGTTCATTAACTTGCGATTGTTTCAGGCTGAAGTAGTTATGAGAGTATGTTACTATAAATAGATTGTTAAGTTTCTCATTTTCCTTCTTGTGGTTTTCGCAAATCTGATTGATCTGATTGATTTCCTCCTTGTCGATATTGGAATAGGCAATCTTTACGCAATTATCAAAATAGCCGATCATCAAATTCTTTTTGCAGATAACGATACAGTCGTATAACTCTTTTGTAGATGTATTATCTTCTTCTTCCTCCTCTTCTTCTTTTTCATTTTCAAAATGATTGCAGTACACATGCTCGAATATATCGAACGCGTCATCTTGCTGATAAAGTTCCTTGATTTCTTTCAGAAAATCCTGGTTTACTTTATATTTTACCATTTTCATGGAAGGGAATCGTTTGAATATCTGATAGAATAGACTACAAATGCTACTGTCGCTGAACCATCCTGTGGAGTAATCAAAAATATCTGTGAAATCTGCGAGTGTGTATTCTTTACTCATTTTTTCTTTTTATATAAATAGAATGGCAAAGGTACGAAATAAATCTATGATATGAACTGAACCGATTTATCATTTTCTCGAAAAACATAGGTGTGGATAGTTTCCTGTATTTATATCAAAGCTCCTGCAAATGATTTTTCATTTTCATTTCTCATGTTCTCATAATATATGTGATAACAATCTTCAAATCAGTTATATAATACTATGAGAAATAAAACACAAAAGGGTATTTCTCATAGTGTTACCAGCATTTTGTCCACAAAACAAAGTATTTCTCATAGCTTTTCAAGGCATTTCTCATAATCTTTCGTAGGGCAAAGAGGCTAATTAATTGTAATAGATTCAATGCTACATATTCAGTTATGCATTGATTAATAATATATTATAAAGCGTTTATGAAAGTGTATGGAGTAGATATTCTCATGTTTTCCTACCGGTATCTGAATCGTTCCACTAGAGTGGAAAGGTCTGTTCACTGGTAAGCATTCGGTCACGTGCGTGTTTGTTTCCCTTCTTTTCCTTCCTACCTTTGTGTCTTCATTACAATCTTAATCCATTATGTGTTCAGTATTAGTATTTTCTAGCGAAAGTGATAAACTACGTAGCCTTTTTTCCGAGTCTAACCATTTTGATTCGGTTCTTTTCATATTTGATGGTGGTCGTCGTTATAAAGTTTCGGCTTCCAGCCTTGGTATCCATTCCCTCAGGACCTTTCTCCCTTTAGGCCTTGGTCTTTTCCGTAGCAGTCCTTTCTGGTCCTATTACCTTTATCCCCAAGGTTGTAATTTCCATAAAGGCATTGACGGTCTTTGTGGCGAGGTCATCCGGCACACGAGTTCTTGCGTGTCAGAGCAGAGTTGCCATATTTTTCTTGACCGCTCCCGTAGCAGGTTGCATATCCTTTATCGGTGCGACGACGAATACCGTTTGGAATGCCGTCGTCTGAATCGCGGCTCTTTTCTCTTGAAAAAGGACGAACGGAAGAGGGATTTTCTTCAAATTTCCTGGAATCGCCTGAATGAGCTGCTTACTGTTAAAAAGTATCGGAAAACAGTTGAAAAGTAATCTCCCGTCCTACAAGCCGTTCTGCTTTATTTTGATAACTTTGTCACATAATAAAAAAGTGGATATACAGTGAAAGAACCGGTCATTACCCTTACTTTGGAAGAGTACGAAGAGCTGCGCAAGGAACGTGAACGCCTTGAAAAGGAACATGCAGAACTTCAGAGAAAATACGAATCCTCTTTGCGGGAGTATTCCCGCCAGGTCGAAGAAATCTCAGCCTGTACAGCCGTCATTGCCGACCTGAGATGGAAATTGGCTGACTTGACACGCCGTTTATGGGGTAAATCCAGTGAAAACGCCATCTTCCCGAAGATGCCGGCCAGTTGAGCATCTGTTTTGAGTCTCCGTCCGATGTCAATGACCCGGTAGCGGAAGAACAGAAAACAGCTGAGAAATCTGCCAAATCGGAGAATGGTTACAACCGTTTCCGTAAGAGCTTCACCAAAAAGATTACTCCCCACGCCCGTAAGCCCATCGACCCGTCCCTTCCCCGTGAAGAGATTATCATTCCCATGCCGGAAGGCCTTTCGTTGGAGGGAGCGGCGAAGCTGGAGAGGAAGTGAGCGAACAATATTCCGTCAGTCCCGCCCGATTCTATGTGAGACGCATCATCCGCCCTAAATACCGGCTCGCCGACGGTCGTATCATAACTGCTCCCATGCCCGTAATGGCACATCCCCACAGCAATGCGTCGGAAAGTGTACTGTCACACATTGCTACCGCCAAATATTACGACCACCTGCCTCTGTACAGACAACTGGACATCTTTGAGCGTGAAGGCATCCATCTGAGTCCTTCTACCGTAAGTAACTGGATGATGGCTGCCGCACAGCGTCTGGAGCCAATCTATAATGAGCTTCGTGAACTGGTCAAGGACAGCTATTACGTCATGGCCGATGAGACGCCCCATCCCGTACTTGAAAGCGACCGGCCCGGTGCTCTTCACCGCGGGTATATGTGGAACTTCTATCTGTCCCGGTTCCATACCCCATTCTTTGAATATCACAAGGGACGTGGCAGCAGCGGAATAGACACGCTGCTGGCAGGACAGGTTCGGGTGGTACAGAGTGACGGCTTTGCAGTATATGATGAGTTCGACACACTACCCGGAAAGTTGCACCTGTGCTGCTGGGCACACGTCAGGCGCAAGTTTGTGGAAGCGGAAGGAAATGATCCTCCTAGAGCAAGGCATGCACTTGAACAAATAGGCAGACTGTATGCTGTGGAGGAGAAAATCAGGATAGGACATCTGGAAGGCGGAGCTGTAGTAAGGCTTCGCCGGGAAGAATCGTACCCTATTATCAAAGGACTGGAAAAATGGTGCAGGCAGGAGTATGAACATACGGTTGAGAAATCGCCTATTGCCAAGGCCATATTCTATATGTACACACGTTTTGAACAACTGTCCGGATATGTCAACGATGCACAGTTCTGCATTGACAATAATCCAGTGGAGCGCTCTATAAGGCCATTGACTTTGAACAGAAAAAACACTCTTTTCTCCGGTTCACATGAAGCGGCACATGCAGCGGCAATATTCTTTTCACTGATGGGATGTTGCAGGGAAAATAAGGTGAACCCAAAACTATGGATGCAGGACGTGTTGATTAGGGTACAGGAGAATGAAAGAGAAAAGAAAAACGACTACGCCGATTTACTGCCATTTAATTGGAAAGGATAAACAAGAAAGATAAATAAAGTCAAAGCCAGACATGCTTCGTCTGGCTTTGACTTTATTATAGCTTGGAGAGAAATACGGGCGAGGCCGAATGCTTACGTTCACTAGAGTAGATAGAACCGTTCACTCCAGTGCAACGATCTGTTCACTAGAGTGCAACGATACGAATAGTGGTAGGAAGAAATAACAATGATTAGGGAAAACATAAAGGTATAAGGTGAATAACATACAGGAAAGTAGTAAATAGCAAGAAGTTGCTTAATAAAACCGAAGAAGGAAAGGAGTAATCGTAAATCCGGCAAAAGTCCGGAAAAACTACAATTATACTGTATGAGAAATGAGTAAAATGTATAGACGGAGTATGAGAATAAGATGAGAAATGGTTTAAACCCTATGAGAAATGCTCGATTTTACGGACTAAATCACGGAAAAGCTATGAGAAATGCCCTTTTGTATTTTATTTCTCATGGTGTTATCTGTTTGATTCACAGCTGATTATTGTGTATGTTATGAGAATATGAGAAATGAAAAAGAAAAATCCTTTTCAGTAAAGTGAAGATTCTACGTAGGGGGCACAGAACGATATGTGTAAACTACGACGGCCGCAAAAACTTATCGTATTGCCGATGAATAGGGAACTTGGGGCTGAATTTATGGAATGACAAAAACAAAACGATGCGTTACAACAAGTAACATTTAGCTTACATTACACTACCATTCAAACGGCTAAAATACAACAAGAGGTTAACTTTAGGTTAATCGACCGATGTAATTAGGCCATAAACCACCATCTAAAGGGTGAGAATCCTTATATATAGCCTATTTCAGTAAATAGTAACTGGAATAGCTTCTTATTTTATGAGTATTTGAGAAACTGTTTGAACGAGAATTCAGAAGCCGTAAATAATGTGTTTCAATGGGAAATTATAGCTTTCTCTGAATTGTTAAAAATGGAGTTGGGGATACTGTTGGGGATACCGAGTTGGGGATACTTATTTGTCCGTATATTTTATATATTAGAAAGTTGGGGATACTTTTTATATGCTTAAAAGAGTCGATTTTTATAGTGATGTTTCTTGCATTTATGTGTTTTTTGCTGTTTTAATACGGATTCACAGGGGGATATTACGCTATATTTCAAAGGATATTCAAATGCAAATCTATTGTAAGTGCTTGATTTGTAGTGATGTATTTCGCAGTTAGATGTATATTTAGCGCATAAAAGCGTGTGCGCTTGCTTTATATTGCGTAATGGAGCAGTTGGTAGCTCACATGGTTCATACCCATGAGGTCACAAGTTCGAGTCTTGTTTACGCCACAAGCTTTTGATATGGATTGGTTGCTCGAAGTACAAGGAGTGTTGGTAAAATGATTGTTGGATAAGAGAATCTCCTGGTAATTCTGCCAGGAGATTTATTTAAAGAAATGAGTATGTATCGCAGATTTTTAAATTCAATAAAGAGGTGGAGAGATAGACGATTGAAAAAGAAAATTATAAATCGACTCCTTAACAATCCTAATCATCGACCTTGTGTTGAAAGCACCGTGCTTATTGCTTATGATATATTCATGTATATTACATGCGATTCTGACGAGGATTTTTCAAAACTGTAGGATATACGGGCTTATTTTCGCTATCAACAGTTGGAAATACTGCTGGTATAGTAAATTTGATATTAGTTACTGAAACATTTTTTTCTCCTGAATTTTTATTTCCACCAATAGCAAAAGCACCAAATGCTACACCTATTCCTGATTTGTTACCTTCTTCTGTAGAAGCAGTGAGGGCAACTTCAAATTCGACATCCTGTATAGGATATTTCTTGTTTTTAATAGTGGCATGATTATAGTTCTCTCCTGAATTATATGAACTGGGATTAATGACACTGCCATATTCTTCAGTAGCTTCTTGAGCTTCCTTTATTCCTTGAGTAATTTGTAATAGTGTCTCTTTTACAAAATCTTTTAATTCCATGATACTAATATTTACCTTGCATGTGCTTGTTTACTTAAAAACATTTGATGTTAATATTATAGCCCCGATAAATGCAGCAACAAATCCTATAATAAAAGCAAATCCAATAAACATCGTCCATCTCTTGATGTTATTTATTTTTTCAATATGCGCATACTTAGCATTTAATTCGATTAGTGGACCGAATTCTTCATCTATCTTTTTTTATAAATCTACATCGCTTAAATCTTTATTCTCCTTTATGGTCTTTTTAACTTCTTGAGCTAATGGGGAGTCGCAGTTATAGCTGCTACCAGAAGTGATCAGATTGACATAGCTGTAAATAATTTCTCTTGTTTCCATGTTTTGTTGTTTTAAGTTTATATATAATAGCAATATTGTGTAGTTAACCTCTATAACTTCATCTTCTGTTTTCATGAAGCAATGAGCTTTAATAACAAAATGATTATGTTTTCCCAACCGATGATCTCTTTGAGGTGGTGGGCTGCTTCGTGGGTAAGGAGTCTTCTCCATAGTCGCCAGATGATTCTGAGGTAAAAGCTTCGGTGATATTATCTGTTTTTGAGTGTTGTTCAGACTCCTTATCCTGAGATTCTAATTGGCGGATACGTTCTTCAAGACGACCGTTTTCTTTTAGAAGTTTTTCTATTTTGGCCTCTTTCTCGCTTATTATATTATCTTTTTCATCGAGCTTATCCATTAAGCGTAGAGCAATGGTATCGGATTGATTAGATACAGTAGATGGTACAAATATATTTTCGTTAATTGGAGAAATTGGGGTAGATATATCAGCTATCATATTCCCTATTTCTTCTTCAATCCAAACTTTGTTTATATTTCTATTTAATATACATAATCTGTCTATGAAGTCATTGGGTAGTGGTACCTTATTATTAAGTATTTGTGAGAATGAAGACTTATTAGAATATCCTAACAGCCTTCCTATGCTCTCTTGATTTTTAGCAACTCCTGTGCCTATTAGCCATTTGACCACCAATTTCACACGATCATGTACAGTCATACTAAACTTATTTAGGTGTAAACGATTAAAAGTTTATATTTTATTTTGCCGTTATTATAAACTTGTTTATATTTGCAGTATCTTTCCAAAGCGAAAGATGGGTGCTAATATACGAAAAGAAATTAATTAATCAATAATAGGATATGGCAAAGATTTTAATGGATTATGGAGCTAAGCGGGAACTGGCAGAGAAATTTGGCGTTAGCGAGGTGACTGTCAGGGATGCTTTGAAGTTTAAAACGAAAAGCAATATTGCTAATATGTTGCGGAAAGCTGCTTTGGAAATGGGTGGTGTGTTGAAAGATGCGAAGACGCTTAAAGAAGCGGTTCATGCTAATACATTGGATAAACTGGATAAGTAACTATTAAATAAATTAAGTTATGAAAATAATTAGATGGATTCAGAATGTGGCTGCTGCGGCTGCGTTTATTGTGGCTCTCAATTTGGTTGACGGGCTTGGCGTTTCAATAAAGGATGCCTGTACGGCTGGTGTGTTGCTGGTTCTTTCGGTAGCTATGTTGTTGGGAAGGGCTTTGGAAGAGGAAGAAAGGGGGGCTGAGTGATGAAGTATCAATTTACGATCCATGCCGATGCGCTACCAAAGATGCTGTCTGTATACAAAAAAACAGGTGGTAATTTGGAGATTCAGCCAATGGAAAATGCTAATATAAAAGTTATATCAGACAACGAAAAGTTTTTATTTCATGATGATCTTAGAGAAATAAAGCTCCGTACTTCGATTAGCCCAATACAGGATCAATCTGAAATCATACGAAAAGAGGTTCTATCTATTCTTCAAGAACTATCAGAACCATCTACTGAAGTAAAAACAGGCTGTGGTCCAGTTGCAATATCAGGTATCGATGTCAGCAAGATAAAACTTCAAAGAAGTAAGATTACAGAAAAAAAGGCTTTCGATTTTAAATTAGAGAGACCTAGAAGTAAATGGGAACTTATCAAAATATTGCAAGAAGAATTCGACAAGTTCCCAGATGATACAGAATTCACCTCATTCTCTGTTCTTGGAATTGGAGTTGGGAAAACTCATTACTACTAACCTTTCTTGGCAAATGGTTTAATACGATGTGGTTCAGATTCTCGTTCTTCTTTGAGCAACCGATTATCTACTTCATCCATTAAGCGTTCTAATTCTTCATGAGCGCAAGATTCCGAACCGTTTGGAGTTAACTTGGGCTTACAGCCACAAATAGGACAAGTGAGTTTACTATACTCTTCTTGCTGTTTTTTTAAGAAGTTATTCATGTTAGTTTATTTTAAGTTGATAGCTACAAAGGTAGCAAACTATTCTGGTTCGTGAGGAATAGGGATAGTGTTTTTTGACATGCAAGATAAGAGCTTTCACGGGTGGCTTACGGGTTCGGGTCGGTGCCGGACGCTTGCGCTAATTTAAAATATAAAGGTTTCTGATTATGGAAATGTTTGGTAAAACACTTTGTGTTACGTATGACGAACTTGTGGGAAGCGGGATTATGAGTAAGTCCAATTATAAAAAACATGTTCGTGAGAAAAAGTTTGTTCTCTTGCAAAAAGGCGGCAACGGGCGTAAGGTGCGGATTGTATACGAAAGTATGCCTGAAACCATACGTGCGAATTATGACGCAAAATATCCTGACGCCAAGAAACAACTCAAAAAACAGATAGTTCCCATGAATGAACGATTGAAAGGTGATGAAAAAGCCGCCAATTTCTTCCGGACATATACCCCGAAAATAACGATCGAACGGCAGACGGAATACATGCTGAACGTCAAGGTCCTTAATGCCATGGTGGCTAAGGAAATGGACTTGAAAGGTATACACAACCAAAGTGGCTACCAACATAAGCCGCTGGTTCGCGATACGATTATCGCTCTCTGCGAGAGCTTGCGTGAACGGTACGGACACACTCTTCCGAAAAGTGCGGCCCGCCTGATAGAAAAATACAATGATTACAAAAAACGCAGTTATGTAGCCCTTATTAATGGGAATATAGGCAATCAGGTAGCCCGTAAGGTCGGTCCCAAGGAAGGACGCCTTCTGTTAAGACTCAAACGTAGTAAATTCCCTGTATATACTGATATGCAGATATTCGAGGAGTATAACCGGATAGCCGAGGAAAAGGGGTTAAAACGCATTGAATCACCCAATACCGTGACGAATTATCTCTATAAGACCGCCGTCAAACTGTGGTGGTACGCTTCTGTTTATGGTGAAAAAAAAAAAAGTGGCTTTCAAAAACGAGTTCATGCCGTTATTTGACACCCAGTTGCCGGAAATGCCGAACACGCTTTGGTATGGTGACGGAACCAAGCTTAATCTTTACTACAAGGACTATGACAAGAAACAGAAACGCATGGTAGCCCGTACTATTGACGTATACGAAGTGATGGATGCCTGTACCGAAGTGTTTTTGGGGTATTCATTCGGACAGGAGAACTTCCTGACCCAATATGACGCCTACCGCATGGCTCTGGAAACATGGAAAGTCAAGCCATACGAGATAGTGACGGATAACCAGGGAGGACATAAGACTAAAGGTGCCCAGACATTCTTCAAGAAGATATGCCACCTGCATAAGACCACCATGCCGCACAACGGACAATCGAAAAGTATTGAAAGCGCTTTCGGACGCTTCCAGCAGCAGGTACTTCATAAGCTATACAACTTTACAGGGCAGAACGTTACGGCCGTCAAGGAAAACAGCCATGTCAATGTGGACCTTATCATGGTAAATATCGAACGTCTGCCGACACTGGAAGAGGTGAAAGAACAATATATAGCCTGCCGCAATGAGTGGAACACCATGGATCATCCGACTTCCGAAACCGGAATGACCCGCATGGAAATGTATACTTCCCTCAACAGTCCGAATGCGGAACCACTGGAAGACTATGAAGTGGCGGACCTCTTCAAGATATTCTCCACCACTAGTGTGAAATACGGAAAGGACGGCTATTGCTTTGAAATAGATAAAAAAGAATATCGCTACCAGGTGTATGACGAAAGCGGACAGGTAGACCTTAACTTCCACATGCAGAATGTAGGCGAAAGTTTCCGTTACCGTTACGATCCGAAAGACATGACGGTCATCGAACTATGGCGGACTACCGCTACCGGACTGGTTTACGAAACCGACGCTACTCCGAAAGTCAAGATTCACCGTGCCACTGCCGAACGGGATGAAAAAGATAACAACTTCCTGTTTACCCAACTGCGGGAAAACGAACGTGCCCGCGTTGCCCATCACATTGCTTCGGAAGAACTGTTGTTGGAAGAGAGCATGAGCGAAGCCTACACCAGACTGATTATTCCCCGTCCGGTAGGAGTGTCAAAAGATTCAATGGACGATTACCGTGAAGAATATGCCGATGGCAAGTTGAGAGCTCCGGTAGACTATCTGCCAGGCACCGGACTGGGAACCTACGAACCGGATGATGAAGAAGAAAGAGGCGTCGCGTCTGTCGGGGAATTTACCAAAGAAACGTCCGGTTTCACTTGGGCGGATATGTACAAAGACTTTTAAATCAGTATTCAATAATCAATCAAATACCAATCAGACAATGAAAGAACTTACCAAACAGGAGAAGGACGCTATCCGCGAAGCTCTGTCGGAATATTGCAGCAACTATCCTTCCCAGAACCGTGCCAGTGAGAGTCTTAACGGTGTGAGTGCCGCCACCGTTTCGCAAATCACCAATGGCAAGTATACCAATATCAGCGATGACATGTTTATCCGTATCGCTACGCAAATAGGCTATAGCCTTGAAAACTGGACGCTGCACGAAAGCGATACCTTTACCCGTCTCACTTTCGCCATGAGCGACGCCCAAATGTACCGTAACGTCACTTGGGTAGTCGGTGACGCCGGATGTGGAAAGACAACGGCTGCCATAGAGTATCGTCGTACGCATCGCAATGTGTTTTATATCCTTTGTTCGGAGGATATGAAGAAAAGCGATTTCGTGCGTGAAATAGCCAAGCAGGTGGGAGCTCCGGTAGACGGAACGAATCTGCGTGACATTTTGGAATACTCTATCAGCATGATTGCTTTCCTGAAAAATCCGATCCTTATTTTTGATGAAGGAGACAAACTGACGGATTCCGTTTTCAACTACTTCATTTCCATCTACAACCGCCTGGAAGGTAAAAGCGGCATTGTCTTCCTTTCTACCGACTATATCAAACGTCGCCTGGAGAACGGCTTGCGTTATAACAAGAAAGGCTATAAGGAGATAAACAGCCGTATCGGTCGTAAATTCTTTGACGTGAACGTGGCTACGGAACAGGACATATATGCCATCTGCAAGGCGAACGGTCTGACTGACCCGGGTGAAATAAAACGTGTAATGCGTGAAGCGATGCAGGGCGAATATGATCTCCGCCGGGTAAAACGGGTGGTGCATGCCTGTAAGCGCATGCTTGAAGCCAGACGGTTGGAAGGAGGAAAACAGGCATGAGCGGAAAGGTAAATGAAGCCCGCACGTTTGCCCGTAACGCTAAAGGCGTTCGGGAAGTGCTGAACATGAAATTTGATACGTTGCCTTTCGAAGGTGACTGGTTCGAGGCTTTCAATACTCCCGAACGTCGTGGTGTCTGGTTTATCTGGGGGAACACGGGTAACGGAAAAACTTCTTTCGTGATGCAGCTCTGCAAATATTTATGCCGGTTCGGGCGTGTGGCTTATGATAGTCTGGAAGAGGGTGCCTGCCTTACGATGCAGAATACGCTTATGCGTTTCCAAATGCAGGAAGTAAACCGACGCTTCCTGCTTCTGGACGCGGAGCCGTTGGATCAGTTAAGCCTGCGTATCAAACGTCAGAAAGCGCCTGATTTTGTGGTGATAGACAGTTTTCAGTACACGCAGATGACTTACCGGCAGTACATTGAGTTCAAAGAAAAGCATCGTGGCAAGCTGCTGATTTTTATCAGCCATGCCACCGGGCGTCTGCCAACCGGACGTAGCGCAAAAAGCGTGATGTTCGACGCGTCACTGAAAATCTATGTAGAAGGATACAGGGCATTTTCCAAAGGCCGTTTCATCGGGCCGCGCGGGCATTTCGATATTTGGTCGGAAAAGTCCAGACTTTATTGGGGAGAAGAAATCTGACTAGTGATAAATGTTTAGTAATAAGTGATTAACAATGAAAATGACTAAGGGTAAGCCTATCAGTCCGGGACAGTTGAAAGCGTTGCACGCCACATTCCGCAGCAAGGGATTTGATGAAGAAGATCGTCATGATTTTATCAGTCGCTTTACGGAAGGACGTGTCAATAGTACAAAGGAACTGACTTTCAATGAGGCAAGGCAGATGCTTGAGCGGCTGAATGAATCCGATATAAAAAAGAAAGAACGGGAACAGGCGGAATCACTGAAGCAAGTGAAGGCTATATTCAAACTGTCTTTTGGAATCTCCTTTCTGAACAAGGGATATAGCAATGACACGGAGGAAGAATTTGAGATGAATAAGGCCAAACTGAACATGTTTGCCCGCAGCAAGAGCGCTTCCCACAAGAACGTGACGGAGATGTATCTTTCCGAGCTAAAAGCTTTCAAGAAGCAACTGGAAGCTATTGCCTACAACGAAAATAATAAATCTAAAAACAAGAAATCATGAGAAAAAGTCAGGAAATAAGTAAAGCGATTGCTATTCTTCGGAAGAAGGGGGACAAGTTAAGTCTGATCCAGGCGGATGTATTGGCAAATCGTCGTGGCGAAGTATGGGTGTTTGAGCGGTATGTGCGTGATGTGGCGGATGCGGAACGTGATGAATCCGTTTATTGTGCCGCCCGTGACGCTGCCAAATACCTCATAGGGCGTATTGAAATGGCAGAATTGATTCCGGATATTGAGAAATATCAGAAAATTGCAGCCCCCAGTCCGGAGCCTAAAGTCTCTACGGAGTCATTGCTCCGGCGAATAGAGAAATTGGAAAGGCTGGTGGATGACTTATTGCTCGAACGTCGCCAACGTTCTGCTTATAAGAAGATGCCGGAAAGCTACGACCGGGGTGATTTCCTTATTCAGACGAAGGCGTACGAATATATCGGATGTAGTAAGACTACCTTGAAATCCTGGACGGATAAAGGACTCATTACCGGATATCGTAAAGGTACTAAGGTCTATTATTGTAAAAGCGAATTGGATGCAAGTCCGGTTGTCCTAAATTTTAAAAACATAGGCAATGGAATTAGATAAGGAAGGACGGTAATCATGGCACGCCTGCAAAAAGAATCCGGTGATCTCATGTCCTTTCGTCTTCAGGAGATCACCCGCTTGAAGGAGCGCATCATCCGGGACGAATCCCGTATGGATGAAATCATCAACATCCTGATAGAACGTGATACTTCGGAGAAATCGAAGGAAACGGATGATTTGATTTTAGAATTGAACAGTACAGGAATACGCATTGAACGGGATAAAGTCAGCCTTGCGAAGTTGAAAGCCCCTTCGGAACTGACGGACGAAGACCGTAAATACCTTCCAGGACCGGGAAGTTCAGAGAAATTCAATATCAAGTATTAATCATAGTATGAACCATTAAAAGAAAAGAATTATGGCAAAGACAAGAGTAAAGAAAGTCGTTATTTCCGGCATTACATTGGAACAGGCGGAAATCGCCTTCAGTGAGTTTGCAACGGCTGACGCCAAAGTGCAGAACATTCAAAGCAAAATGGATATGGAAATCACCCGCATCCGTGATAAATATGCGGATGCACTGGCAGAACAGCAGGACATTAAAGAGAAGAACTTTGAAATCATGCAGACATTTGCTACCGAACATCGTGAAGAATTGTTTTCCAGGCGCAAAAGTTATGAAAGTGCTCATGGTACGTTCGGTTTCCGTACAGGAACGCCTAAGCTTAAAAACATCAAGGGTTTTACCTGGGCGTCCGTCACTAACTTGGTGAAGGAATTTCTTCCCGAATACATCCGTGTAAGTGAAGAACTGGCGAAAGACCGCCTTCTTGCCGACCGTGACAAAGAAGAAGTGGCCGAACAATTATCAAAGTGTGGGATGACAATAGTACAAGATGAAACCTTCTATGTGGAACCCAAGAAAGAAAATGAGCAGCCGTCCTGAGTACACCTATCAACCCAAAGGTAGCCGTTGGGCGGTTTACCAATGGGAAAAGTCCGGGAATATTTACTGCCAAGAAGCCCGGAAAGAATGTTTTCGGCTGAACGGTTGGAAGTATCAAGCCCCTAAATCATGAAGAAATTCATCTATAAGAGCAATCTCCGGCGTGAACGGATGCCGGGGTGGCTCAAAGACATCACGGATTACACACTGAAAGAATTTAATAGTTTTTTCTCTTTCGGTTCAAAATTCGACTTTGAGATGTTGGAATGGGGTATAAAGGAAGACTTAAAGCTGCTCGGAAAAGAGAATGTAACTGTGGAACTGGTGACGGATGAAGAAGAGATGGTCATCTTTGTCAAGCGTTCCGGACGTACACTGATCTCAATCTATTTTAAATAACATTTTATCAACAATTAAACAACTTACAATTATGGCAATGCACACATGGTTTGAATGCCGTATCCGTTACGAAAAGATGATGGATAACGGAATGCAGAAAAAAGTAACTGAACCCTATCTGGTGGACGCGCTTAGCTTTACAGAAGCGGAAGCACGTATCATCGAAGAGATGACCCCCTTCATATCGGGAGAATTCACCGTATCGGATATTAAACGTGCTAATTACAGCGAATTGTTCCCTAGTAATGACGAACAGGATGATCGCTGGTTCAAGTGCAAACTGGTCTTCATCACTCTTGATGAAAAGAGCGGGGCGGAGAAATGTACTTCCACTTATGTGCTGGTTCAGGCTTCCGACCTCGACCGTGCGAAGAAGAATCTGGACGAAGCGATGAGGGAAACAATGGCGGATTATCAGGTTCCTGCGGTAACGGAGACGGCTATTATGGATGTTTATCCGTATACGGCATCAGATAACGAACCGGAATTCAGGCAATGATTATAGCTGTAGACTTTGACGGAACCATTAGCCGGGGTAAATACCCGGCTATTGACGGAGAACAACCGTATGCGGGAGAATCGCTGAGAAAACTCTATTCGCAAGGTCATAAGATTATAATATGGACTTGCCGTACCGGGGACAGACTTTTGGAAGCTATCAACTGGCTTCTTGAACATCAGATTCCATTCAGTCGTATCAACGACCACGATCCGGATAACTTGACCAAATACGGCGGTGAAGGTGGAAAGAAGATATACGCGCACGTCTATATTGATTATAAAAATATCGGCGGCTTCCTCGGGTGGCCTGCATGTCTGGCGGAGATTGAGCGTATGGAAGCTGAATACGAAGATTTTTTGAAACAACCAACCTACAAAACGGATACATTGTAAAACGTACCAAGAAAACGAATGTTGACGTGAAGTGACTATGTGAAGGAAATCTTTGCGAAATACAATGGTCAGATACCGTCAGGGCTTTGCATCCAGTACTTCAATAAGTACTTGAAGTTGATAATGTGGGAAATAGGTCTGAATGATAAAATCACCTTTTCTTACACAAAAGGTGGAGGACTTAAAACTGCCACCTGTGAGAAATGGGAATTGATAAGCAGCCATACGGCACGTAGATCAGCAGCAACGAACATGTATTTGACGGGACGCATGAAAACTCTGGAAATCATGAAACTAACCGGTCACCATTCGGAGCAAAACTTCTTCCGATATATCAGATTGACAAATGATGATACGGCACGGTCGATAAGCGGAGATATGTTTTTTAGAAAATAATAATCGGGCGTCTTCCCGGTATTGGGGGACGCTCAATATTCAAATCAAATAAGGAATGAGTGAAATAAACCTATTATATATCGATCTATTCTGTGGAGCCGGAGGAACAAGTACTGGTGTTGAATCTGCCCGAATAGATGGTGAACAATGCGCTAAAGTAATCGCTTGTGTGAATCACGATGCCAACGCAATCGCCAGCCATGCAGCCAATCATCCGGAAGCTTTACACTTTACAGAAGACATTCGGACACTGGAACTTTCTCCACTGGTGGAACACTTGAAGAAAAGTAAGGTTCAATATCCTAGTGCTTCAGTCGTTCTCTGGGCATCGTTGGAGTGTACTAACTTCTCGAAGGCTAAAGGCGGTCAACCACGGGATGCAGATAGCCGGACACTAGCCGAACATCTGTTTTGTTACATCGAAGCTATCGACCCTGATTATATTCAGATCGAAAATGTCGAAGAATTTATGTCATGGGGGCCAATGGATGAAAATGGTAAACCGCTCTCTATGCAAAAAGGAAAAGACTATACCAAATGGGTTTGCAGCGTGAAATCCTACGGTTATAACTTCGACCACCGTATTCTGAACGCTGCCGACTTCGGAGCATATACTAGCCGAAAACGATTCTTTGGTGTTTTTGGTAAGAAAGGCTTACCTATCGTATTCCCGGAACCTACCCATTGTAAAGAAGGAAAACAAGATATGTTCGGGAGCATATTAAAGTGGAAGCCCGTAAAAGATGTGTTGGATTTAGAAGACGAAGGAACTAGTATCTTTACCCGAAAGAAACCGCTATCAGAGAACACTCTTGAACGTATTTATGCTGGCTTAATTAAGTTTGTTGCAGGTGGAAAAGATAAATGGTTGTTGAAATACAACTCAATCAATGGAAAGACAGGAAAGCACATTCCTCCTGGAATAGATGAACCATGTCCAACTGTGAGTTGTCAGGGACGATTAGGAGTCGTGCAAGCACATTTCCTTTCAAGATACAATACTTGCCGTCCTCAAGATACTTGTAAATCAGTTGATGAACCTTGTGGAGTGCTTACCACCAATAATCGGTTTGCGAAAGTAGGTTGTCATTTTCTCTCTAAGTATTTCAGCGGACATCCGGAAAGTAAGAATATACCCGTGGACGGACCGGCTCATACCATCAAGTGTAAGGATAACCATTCGTTGATAAATGCTAAGTTTCTCGCTGCGTATTACGGAAATGGTGACAATGTAAGCCAGGTAGATAAACCATGTTCTACGGTTCCAACGAAAGACAGATTCAACTACGTGAGCCCACGTTTCCTTTGCTCGTACAATTTCAATGATGCAAGGAAAGATATTGATGCTCCATGTCCAACGCTACTCACAAAAGATCGGCTATCACTAACTACCTGTCGGTTCATGGACCAGCAGTTTGGGCAAAGTAAACCGGTCGGAATTAATCAACCATTAGGAGCCTTAACATCTAATCCGAAGTATAATTTAGTTAGTTGCCGGCCATGGGTAATGAATACTAGTTTCGGGAATATCGGCAGCCAGATTGAAGACCCTGCACCAGTTATCACTGCCAACCGAAAATGGCACTACCTGATGAATCCGCAATTTGTATCTCCCGGAAGCTCTGTGAACGACCCATGCTTTACCCTCATTGCCCGGATGGATAAGCGGCCTCCCTACCTTGTTAGTCTAAACACAGTGTTTAGTTCGGAAACGCCACCTCCGGATTTCGTGAAGATAAATGCCTACGGAAATGTGTTTATTGAAGTCTTCGAGGATGATAGTCCCATGACAAAGAATATCAAAGAATTCATGGCTATCTATCAGATTGTAGACATCTTAATGCGGATGCTCAAGATACTTGAACTAAAGCTTATCATGGGATTCCCAGAAGATTATATGCTAATTGGTACACAAGCCGACCAAAAGAAATTCATAGGAAATGCGGTCGAAGTAAATATGGCGCGAGTTCTTTGCGAAGCTGTCAGCAGGAAGCTACGTGAATTAAGAAAAGTGGCAGCATAAATTAATTCAAAAAAAATGTAGATGTAGGAGTTGAAAAATATTTATTGTTTATATATTTGCAATATGATTAGTCTTAAATTTTACAGAAATGAAAAAAACGATTAGAATACTTTGTTTATTAGTTTTTATTTTTTGTTTCTCATCATGCGCTGATGATGGAGGAGTTTCATCTACTATCTATTTTGGATTATTAGATAAGGTGAAAGATTTTCTTGCTTTTTGTAGTCTTATATTTGACTCTCCACGGTATTTTCATGGGCAGTTTATCAGTCGTATTTACTATGCTTATTATACATTGGCAAGAATCATGGTAATGAATAATACATCCGATGATTTCTCTGGAAGTCATGAACGGGTTTGGAAGCAGATATCCAATAAAACAATAGAGAATAAATATGGCAATGAGCTTAAGAAGATGAGAGTGAAATACGATTATAGTGTAGTGTCATCTAATGGTTCATCAAAACAGTTGGAAGAATTGTTATTTATAAAGATGAACAAAGATCTATTTTTAGAGCAAATAAAGAGAATTGAAAACACTTTAAAAAATAATTCAGTTCTTACTTCAGATGATGATGAAATTATAAAAAAGAAGTTGTTAGAGATTGGAGAAAAGCATGATGAATTGATCTCGAAAGTGGAAAATAAAATAGTGGAACTTAGGCGTACTAACCAGAAATAAAACGGTTTGCTACAATTAATGAGGCTTCTATATAGATATATTCTATTATGAAGCCTTTTTTCATGTTCTAATTTTGTTCATTAAAAAATAGAAACGAATAGATTATGCAATACAGTAAAACTGGGCAGTTTACCGCCAACCAAGAGAAGCTGTGTAAAGAGATAGCTAATCGGATTAGTAAATTGCGTAGAAGTGGTTGTTATATCTTCGGGAAAGGGGATACGTTGTGTGTACAAAACAAAAGATATAGAGCACACACAACCATTACCTCTTTCTATTGGCAGCGATTATGACCATGCTCTTAGATATCTTCATGCCGGGCGTATAAACGATAGTGGAGCAGATGATAGCGAATATTTTGAACAAGGATATATAACCGAAGAATAAAAAAAACATTATGAAAAAAGTAGATTCTCCAGTTGTTTTAGTGAGTCTGAATAGCTATCATCAGCTGTCTGATGCAAATGAATAAATAGGTCTTTCAAACAATTCCACTGACGCATATCTCCAAAATGAAGAATTATCTTCCATAGATGAGGGTTTTCAACAAATAGGGGGAACATCGTTGCAGATAGATTTGAGTAAATTTCCCGATGGTACTCAGATTCTGCAAGTCGGTCCGCCACTGATAATAGATATTCCTGACAGTTATATTGAGGCTTTCCGAAATTCGCAGCTAGGCACTGATTGGCAACTATCTTATGAGCACGTAGCAGAGGATTTGCTGATTTATCGCAAAGAACAATCAGATTTCTTAATTGGTAAATTGAAGAGAGATCGCACATAGTCTCTTCAAACCAAATAAGCCCAGAAATGTCATCCGAAGATGCTCCGTTTATTAGACTATGACAATATTCATGTGAGAATTGATATACCCATCTCCACCATTCGTCTTCTTTGGAACTAAGAAATATTAAGTACCCATTTGGAATTTTACAGCACTGAGGGTTTCCTGGACGGTAATCTATCATATACATAATAGACATATCCACCGCCTTTTGTAATGATATGGAAAAATCATATTGAACGTTTACCAATAACTTGTGGACAATTTCTTTATTGTATAGACCGAAGGTATCACTAGAAGGCATATATAGATTTGATGCAACATTTATAAGTGCTGACATAATGAATGAAATTTTAAAATTCGACAATCGCAAAAATAACAATAAAAACGAAAGGCGTATCTATTCCAGCAAAAATTCGACACTTTAATCTTCATTTGGAGCGCCCTTTAACTTAAAAATAAGTATTAACGTATTATCAAATCAGAAATAAGCAAAATGAATGGAAAAGAAAAAGCAGACTTTAGAGGTCTGCTTAGTATATGGTTTGTAAGAATTATCAGAGGTGGGGACTCGAACCCCACAAACTTCGCCAAGGCGCTGCTTACACCCTTTTAGCTTCAACGGTTGGTATTCCTCACTCGGACTCCGAAGAGAAGCGAGCTTACAGAGACCGAAATTTCTAAAATCCAATTCAGTTTTTGATAAACGGATTTTTTTATTGGATTCAACGATGCAAATTTAATTAAAAAACAATATATCAATGATGATAGCATGTTTTTCTTGCGGTGTAACATCCGCAGTAGCTTGTAAAATAGCGTTGAGCCTGTATGAAGATGTGCAGCTCTATTATATCGAAACAGGCTCTGGACATCTTGATAATGTCCGATTCCTTGCAGATTGTGAGAAGTGGTACAATCAATCTATCCACATTATCCGAAGCGACAAGTACACCTGTGTATCTGATGTGTTGCGAAAGTGGTATATTAATGGTGCGCATGGTGCTGCTTCCAAATGGGGGCGTGATTCGTTACTCTACCATAAAACATAAATAGACAAGTAGCATAGGGTTAGTTTACCAATTTCCTCTATTTATTGACTTTATAATATGATCAACAAGAACTCCTATAAAAAGGATACTGAATAATATCTGAAAGCATATAGCTATTTTGATATTCTTACTGTTAGGAGTCATGTCTCCGAAATTATTAGAGGTAGAAGCTAATATACTAAAGTATAAAAAATCCCAATATGATACTTTTTCTATTCTGTTTGCATGATATTTTTTTGTTAATGTATAGATTTCTCTATTTAATATTTTTAGGGAATTACTATATATTGATATCGAATCAGAATTTGTCAAATATTCAGATTGTAAGGAGTCGTGTTTTAAGGCTAATTCTTTATCAGCAAACAGAGAATTATTTCTTAAGGCAACATTTCTAATATCAAGTTCAATACTTGCTATTTTCAATTTTATATATGCTATTTTCACTTGCTCATTTACTATGGCTACATCTATATTGGGATTTTCTTTTTTTGTGATTAAAAAATCAATTATTTTGAGTATACTATCTTTTTGATTTATGAGATCTTTTGTTTCTTGGGCTATTAGTAAATCAATATTTGAAGTGATAGATTTTTCAACTCTATTTTGTAAGCTATCTCTTAATTCTTTTACTGATTTTTCGTAATTATTGATGCTATCCAGTTTAAAAGCTAACATAGAAATAGAATCAAATTTAGACTTTAATATATTGTTAAAATCATTTATGTTGAAGGGGATTTTGTAATCAGGTGTTTTATAGATCAAATTATCATAAGGCATTTTGTATATATTATTTGTTATTTCATTCATTTGTTTCTCAATAATAAATGCACTTGTGTTTTTTCGAAATTGAGACCAGTATATACAGGAAAATATTAATACTGATAAAAGATAGAATCCTAATAATTTTAATAATTTGTTCATGTTTAAATTAGTATTTTTTACAAAGGTATAAATATAACTGAATAAAATGGAAATAAGTGGACTAAAAAGAGATAAAAACATAAAGGATTTTTATCTTTGGAAATCAATAGTGATTTTTATAATTTTGAATAATCATATTTTATGAATGAGAGAAATAACAAAATGATTACAATAACCGACCTGCTGGAAAAAGGTATAAAGCCAAATGGGAAATCATTAACAAAAAAAGTTCTTTTGGAATATTTCGAAGTTGATGAAAAAGCTTTAGAAAACTATGAGGACAATCAAATGGTCCTATTTAAAGCTGTCATTTCAAAGAAATAAAATGTAATAAAAAGGCAGTGAAGTTATTAAATTTCACCGCCTTTTTATGTTTTATTCTCCCGGTTCTCCCAGAAATGCAACGATTGCCTCATGCTGCAACGGCGTCAACGCCCGTTGCCTGGGCACGAAATGCAGTTCCTCTAGTTTGGCGGTCAATTCGGGGTTCAGTATAATCCACCGGTGTAGTTGTGACGAAGCGCTTCGTGGTGTTGAATTAGGAAAATATTGTTGAGCAAGTTCACTCATATAAATGGCATTCATTTTCTATTTAATTGTTGTTTGAGGTTCATAAAAAAATACCTGCTAGTAAACGCTGGGCTACTAGCAGGTAGTCATTCTGTTTCTACGTAGTAATTACACATCTACTACGTAGTAGTTTTTATGCTGCCGGGTCCGGTGCTTCTCCGTTTCCGCTATCACCGGGATTGGATGGTTCTGACGGGTCGGTGGGGTCATCTACTATGCTTTCTTTCTTCCCGGTCACTTTCGTGAAGCTCAACGCCTCCGAACGTGTGGCTACCTTCACCATCTTGCCTGGACGGAACTGGATATGCGCAGCTGTGATATTGTTGGCTGTGAATTCCTTCTTGGTTTCCGTACCTGTACTGCATACCTGAATCTGGAATGTCCCGAAGTTTTCCATTTTCACAATCTTGCCGGCTGCCAATTGCACCTTCATCTGGCGAATCAGAGCACGGAGCACGTTCAGCACGTCACCATCTGTCAAAGAAGTGGCATACGAAATCTCCTCCGCCATTTCGTCCATAGTGACAACGCCGTCGGCCTGCGCCTTGGCATAATACATTTTCTTTGCTGTGTCATCTCCCGGCTTTGTGCTCATCAGAGCAAGCGAATACTTTATACTCATTTGTTCATTTACGATTTTACGATTTACAATTTACGATTTGGCTGCGCTTCCAAGTCGTGTTTAACTCTGCCTTTCGCGAAAGACGGTGCAAAAGTGGCTGATTCCTGTCAGAGCGCGTCGTTTCTTGCGTGTTTATGGTGCATTAACGGGGAAAACTGTGTATTTTTGTGTTACTCAAATCTCCATAAATTATGCCACGCGGAAGAAACAAAGAATTATTATCACGCAGGGATGAAAAATTGCTCCGACGTTACTACGAACTGACAGAGGTACAAAACCTCCGTTTCGATCGTGCTCTGACTTTGCTTTCCAAAGACGAGTTCTTTATCAGTGAAGCCCGTATTATGGCTATCATCCGCAAGAACTGTAATCGTTTGGGAGACATTGATGTGAATCCGGTTCCCAAAGTACGCAAGCCGAAACTTACAGCACGGCAATTGGCGTTGTTCAAAAGCGATGAAAAGAGCTAGCTATTCCGTTACCGTTACTTCATATCTCATCTCATATACTTTGATTCCACCCGGAAGACTGTAGTTCCTGCTCTTCTTCCGGACAAGAGGTCCGGCTGCGCCTTCAAACCTTTTGCAATGTAGCAGTCTGTTCAACTCCGAAGCCATTTGCTGGCGTTCAACAGCCTTTTCTTCCGTTCCACTACCATACCGGGTATCATCGTAACAGTCGATTCCCAAAGTGATGACTACCGTGCATTTACCGCGCTGCACTCCGCCTGAAAGGCTTTCCCAATCGGTTTGTTCCGCATTTATCAGTACGCAGGGAAAGGTGACCGGATAGGTGTCTTCGTCTGTCTGGAGCTGGCCATAATCTTCGTCTATGGTGGACAGGACGGACATATTGGTAGCGATGTGCTGCTGGATGCTGTAAAATAGTTGTTCCATGATTCTTATTTGTTTAAAATGTTAGTGATATTGGTTTCTATCAAATTCTCTATTTTCTGATTCAGTTCACGGCTTTCGCCGATAAACTGGCGTTGGGGAATTGTGGCTTTTACGTCAAGTGTTTCTTTTGTTGTCAGCGCAAGCCTTTTCCATTTTAATGCTTCTTCCGGAAGTTTCTCCTCAATGGCTTTGCGTTTCTTACCACCGGCTTTCATTCTTTTGGTGATTCCGGCAGCCTGGTAATATTGCGCCCATGCGAATTTCCTCATTTTCAGGGTTACTTGTGGGTGTGTGGTTATCTGCCCGCCATTATTGTGTAACGCTGCGTATTCCACGTCGTTTGTCACGGTGACGCTGGAGTCTCCCGGAATATATTTGATGGAGCTGAACAGGTGATTTCTGCCGGAAAGTAGCGTACCATATTTGGTGGAAGCTCTTTTCCCGCCTTTTTTCCTTCTTTGGGCTTCCTGCCAGGGATGAAGGGAACCGTCGACAAAACCACCTTGGCGGAAGTTTTCCTGAAAATGGTCTTTTGCTGTGCGTCCTACCAAAACGGGAAGTTTCCGGTGGCGGAAGTCATTCAGTTCAGCGGCCTTGGCTTTCAACAGTGCAGAAAAATCTTTTATGTTCATTTTTTTATGTATGAATATGTTATTTCACTATTTAATTGTATATTTGTTCGACAACCCATAATTATTAAATAAGATGGTTCAACGACTTTATAAAGACAAAACTGCCGGGATGATTCTTGATGACCGACATGAGGTTTTAAGTATTTACAATTCCCAGTGCGCGCGTTGTAAGCATTTCATGGAAGATGATTACTATTGCTCAGCCTATCCTGACGGTATCCCTGACAGGCTGCTTGAAGGAAGCGACACTCATGACGTTATACAGCCTGACCAGGTGGGAAACACCCTGTACGAGCCTGAAAATTAGCGTGTCTTTCCTTTGATGTATTCCCTATCATATTTTTAGCAATACGTCTTGCCAGTATATGGTAATGTGTTGTTTCTGCTTGTGAAACAGTCAAGATTCCTTTTTCGATACGCCGAACGAATTCTTTTTTCAATTTCGCATTTTCTTCCCTGTAAGTAGCCTGGAAATCTTCCCAGGAAACGCCCCAGCCTTTTTCCGGTCTTCTCATGACAAACGTATAGTTAGGAGTGACGGCCCGTATTTCTGCAACATCATTTCCAATTGCCAGTGATAAATCCTCCATGCTGAAAGAACTGCCAATTCTTCTTATATTGTTTTCCGGGGTTTTCCAGCCTCTGGGATGATTATGTGTAAATATGGCATCTTTCATTTGTGTGCATTCTTCATCTGAGAATCCGACACTAAAGGACTTTCCTCTTTTATCTACAAGAACATTGCCTTCCCGGTCTACAATTACTCCGGTTTCATAATCCCGGTTCATCCTTATATCTTTTTCTATATCAGCTACTATTTTATTTATTTTCCGGTCATTGCCATCCAGCACGGTAACCTGCTTTATACCTTCAATTGTATAGACATATGTATCTTCTTTCTTGCTCAAATACTTTTTTACCGCCTTCTCCGCTCCATCATACGCATATCTTACGTACGGATGCGACTTGTCAAAGAGTTCCCCGGTTTGTCCCGGATTCCCTTTCAGCCCGTCAGCCGGCTTGTCATCATCGCCGCCTTCCGGAATCCCGTCCATTGGTGTACAAGGTTCGTCTGTTGACGTCAATGGGCATTTGCAGTTCCATCTGTCACCCGGGCGGTGTGATTTCCAAAACGGGTGGTCAACGGGCAATACTGTTCCCCAAAATATTTTGTGGTCCGCTCCCGGATGGATGCTGGTAGACGGCAGCCATTTCAGGTTCGGGAGAATGTCTTTTTCTCGTTCAAACTGTCTCCAGTCCGCCGCCTGGTGGGCGCGGATTACTGCGGTGTCGTATTCAGTCTTTAGCCAGTGTTCCATCTGATGTGTGGCAATGGGTTGCACTTCTTTCGACCACTGTTCAAATGGTTTTAGCTTACCTTCCGAATCCAGTAACTGTGCCGCCATGTCATTCTGCGCACGATGCACCTTGAAGGCGGAGAATACCGCATTGTTATGTTTCAGTTCCTGGTAGAAGTCATAGTCCGGGTCAACAGGCTGGCGTATTCCGAATCCTTTGTCAGTAGCTTCGTTCATCGCTTTCCATGTTTCGTTGAACAGGTTTTCCTCGATGTCCGTCATCGGATGGAAACTTTTGCTGTAGATGTTCTTCAGTGCCTGTCTCATCACTTCGTCATCGAATGAGAATCCGGATGAAGCGCCGTCTACCGCTGCGTCCCGGTAAAGCTCATTTATTACCACTCTAAAGGAGCCCCGTGGTTTCCCGCCTCCGGGGCTTTTACGAAAAAACTTTTCCACCAGTTTCTGAATCCGCCTTTCTTCTTTTCGGGAGGTTTCTTTTCAGAGAGAGCGTTCCGCTTTTCTTCCTCTTCGATAGCATCTGTTTGTGGAAGAAAAGAAGATGCTTGCGGTCGCTTTATAGTGTCTTTCTCATTTTCCGGACACTCCAGCCCCAGTTCGTCGTACATCTGTTTCTTGCTGATTTCCAGTCCGAGGCTGCTTGCCTGGGTGAAAAGGTTCATCTTGGTGGTGGGGTCAATCATTTTGGGCTCCGCGAAACAGAATTCGCCACCGGATGTATTGATTCCAAGGTGCAGGAATATATCCGTCATCTCGTAGTTGAGCAGGTTCAGGATAAACTTCCGGTCACTTTGCGCGATACGTTCCTCTACTTTGCCATGCACCGTTCCGAGTGCCTGAGAACCTTTCGTTCCGGCTTCGGTGGTCAGCGTGTTTCCCAGGAACAGTTTGCTGATTTCACTGTTGCAAGTGTCTACCAGACTTTTGTACAGGTCCGAACTGCCTGTCTTGTTGCCACTTTCCACCAGGTCCATGTTGCAGCCGTCAGGCAGGAACCATGACGAAGCGGAACCCTGATTCGCATCGTTCTCTTTCAACTGCTCCAAAGCCGATTCGTCATCGGGATCATACGTATATTTGCGCATCGGCATCCCGAATATTTCGGCAAACTGTGCCCAGTCGGCAGTACTGTTCCGCTTGTATATAACCCACGGTGCAGCCTTTGCAAGTTCACCCAGCGAACGGGGTTCACCGATAAACAGCAGGTCATCAAATTCATCCCAAGGGATACCGGTTATGTCATGTTGCCGCTTGAGGATAAGTTTACGTACCGGGTCGTAATGCTTGCGCGGAATAAAGATGTAATTCAGCCATCCGGTCTTTTTGTCGCGGTAGAACTGCACAAGAGTGTTGCCTTGCGGTATTGCGTCGAACGCGTCACCCAGGAAACGCAGGAACCAGGGAGAACGCAACTGCTCGTTGATTTTCTCATCCGGTTTTCCACCCCGCCGGTACTCGATAACAGAACAGAGTATGGCACTTTTCCGCTTGTTGATGACACTGGAAAGATGCGGGTCCATCAGGATGTCCTCAAACAGGTCATACAACTTGGCGCGTTGGGGAAAGTCGATGCTTTCGGCAGCTCTTAGAGCGTTCATATAACTGCCTATGTCGATTCCGAAACGTCTTGTTTGTGTCAGGATAATGGTTGAGGGACGCTGTTGTCCCGGCAGGGGAATGTTTCCCCCGGTGGTTATGGTATTTCCTTTCATGTCAATAGTGGTTTATGCGTTTGGTGTTACTGTGTAACTCATAGGTTGACTTGCGCTCCGCTTTTTCCAGTTCCGGTGCCCCGTCAACGGACATGCCTTTTTTAACGGCTATCAGCCATTCCACCGCCCGGTCATACCGGTCTTTCCGCATCTGTGATAGTTTCTGCGGATTATGGATGGTGAAAATATGGTAGATGGCGATATCCAGTGCCATCATCAATACCAGTTGGTTCCGTTCGTCTCCAGTAGCGGCAAACAGCTTGTCACAATCATAATGTCCGGAGAGATAGCCGCGCATTTCGGCAATGGCACGGTCTTCGCAGATTTCAACGATGGGTCATCGTTGCGAGTCAGTGCGTCCAGTATGTCACGATGGATACTGGCGTCATAGTCAGATAGTTCTATAAATTTGCTCATAGTCTGTATTTATTATTTTTTTGTCTGGTTGAACGCGAAGCGGAATGTCCGGGCCGCAAGACACGCATTTTGCGGTCTATAATTCTGTTTGCCCCTTCGATACAGTCCGGACCGTCGGCAGGGAATTTCAAGCGCAGGGTGAAAAGTTTGAACTGGTCTGTCAGACGCTGCATGTGCGGGTTCTGTTGTTCGTCCTCATTGAAGATGAGGTTTCCTTCCCTGTTCAACGGTTCCAGGTTCGCTTCGATACGGGTGGCTTTATCCGTTTTCTTTTCCGTGTCCGGATTGATGTTCAATTCTACACGCTTTTCCTTTTTGGCTTTCCGTACAAGCGGTTTGAATACCTGCTGGAAGAAAGGGTCCTGAAGCTTGTTGTTCTCCATAAAGTTGTAGAGAGTGGTTCGCCCGTCTACGTATTCATTGAGTGATATGTACCAGTTGATAAACTCCGCATTCAGTCCCCGGTCAAGGAATCCTTTGATTACATAAAGTTTCCCGTCCAGTTTTCCGCATAGCCAGCAGCCTTTTGTCGAACTGTTTTTGGTCTTGTTCTCACCCGGTGCGGGGTCGCCATAGACTACCAGGAACTTGAACTTTTTCAAAGAGGGAATCTTGCCGTAGGTTATTTCCTTGAATATTTCACCCTCGGAAATAGGATTGTTGAAATATTCCTTCTGTACGGCGACGGTACTTACTTTGGAGATAACCTGGTCTATCATTTCTTCCGTATTCTTTTGCGGCCAGGTGCTTTTTCCGTTTTTATCACGGATGTTCACGATGTCCCAGTGGTCTGCCAGTTTCCCGGCACGGGTGATACAGCAATCCTTGGCAATGATATTTCCGCAGAAGATGATGGTGGTAGGCACGGCTGGGTCACGGGTGAAGTAGAGCGCGTCTTCCCACCAGCGCCAGTTCTTGTCTACCGTATCCGGATTCCGGCATGCTTCGTCCGTATCAAAGTCATCCACCAGCAGACAGTCCGGACGTACGGCTTCGTTACGGCTACCGCGCGGCGCGTTTCCCGCACCTACGCCGATGAATGAAGCCCCGTTCTTCAATATGAAATTCGACTCCTTCCAGCTTCCCGGATTCACCAGATTCCCGTAGTAGGCTTTCAGACGCCCGTTCTTCTCAAAGTTCGTTTTGTAAGGTTTGAGCAGGCGTATGGCGGCATCTTCCGTTGCACTGGCCATGATAACGTTTTTCCTGCGTCCTGTCAGTACAAGGAACATTACGATAAACATGGTGACGGTACTTTTTGAAAGGCTTCGCGCCCATGAGAGCACTTCGTACCATTCGTCATTTGCCAGGCATCTTTTGATCGCCTTTTTCTGGAAGTCGGCAAATTCGGATTTGGCATACGCGAGGAAGAAGAACTTTATCCATTCTATCGGGTGAGCTTCCAGCCAGGTACGGTGTTTTTCTATTTCCGCCCGGCTCAAGTTTTCCTCTACGGGGACATCCTTATATATGTCTTCTTTGAACTCTTCCCACCTTTGAAGAGAGTCTCTGTCCGTCTGTTTCATAGGGAGTCTTTAATAAACATGTCCCACAATCCGGTGAATTCTTTCGCCTTGTTCATGTCGACAGGACGCAGCCAGTTGATGAACCGCATCCCTACGCTGATTATGTCAGCAATGCCCACGTCACTTTCCATCTTCTTGATGGCAGCCGCCAGTTTGCCCAACGTATCGGCTTCGGAGGGTGTAGCGTAGCGTTTGCCCGCTTCGCGCTCCATGATGACCTTGTTTATTTCCGCCACTTGCCTGTGCAGGTTGGAGATTTGGTCTTCGCGTGTCAGCGTAATGCCGACTTTGCGCTCTTCCCACTTTTCCGCTTTGATCCATTTGGAAAGGGTCTGACGGCTGACACCTACCTTCTCGGCAATTTCCTGCTGTGTCAGGTTGTCTTTCAGATAAAGTACTCCAGCGTATTCCTTCTTCTGTGCAATGGTTAAATCTGTAGCCATAATAACTCCTTTTTATTGCAAATTTCGTCAGATAAAGAGCCCGTTGCAAGGGGCTTGAAACATGTGAATGCTATATTATTATATCATTGATGCATAAAGTTTTATCATGTTTTATATGTATTGACGCATCCGGTTCTTGCGGTTAACTTTGTCGAAAAAAGAACGGAACCCGATGAAAAGATTTTTTAATATAATACCCGGTAAGGATGCCGCCTGCATCCTGCTTTATGGAGAGATAGGCGAATATGACCGTGTACGTAGTGGTGATATCGCCCGCGAACTGATTGAGGCTGAATCCGCATCCAGGCAGATAGATGTACGCATCAACAGTATAGGCGGTGATATATTCACTGGTATGGCCATCTTCAACGCTTTTCGTCAGAGTGCGGCGGATATCACTATCTATATCGATGGTGTGGCGGCTTCTATGGGAAGCGTGATTGCAGCTTGCGGGAAACCAGTGAAGATGAGCCGTTACGCACGCCTAATGGTGCACAGCCCTTCGGGCGGTGCTTATGGAAACGCGGGCGAAATGGAGGAGACTGCCGGGATGCTGAAAAGCCTTGAAGACACTCTTTGTGAAATTTATGCCGCTAGATGTAAAAAGACAAAGGAAGAAATCCGTTCGGAGTGGTTTGACGGAAAGGACCATTGGTTCACTGCCCGACAGGCGGTGGAACTCGGACTGGTGGACGAAATATACGATGCCGATCCGGTGCCGGAAGACAGCACCCCGGAGCAGATATACAAGATATTCAATAACCGGCTGGAGAATCAGCCACAATACAGCGATAAGATGAATTTGGAAGAATTTAGAAAACGTCCGTTGTTCAAGGACTGCGCGACGGAAGAAGATGTGCTCCGTAGCGTTGCGCATCTGGAAGAGGAAGCGGCCAAGGTTCCGGAACTCCAGGGCAAGGTCCGCATTTGAAGAGAAAGAACGGCAGGCGATTGAGGCGGTAGACAAGGCGCTGCTTGACGCGGCCGTAAAAGACGAACGGATTACTGAGGCGCAACGCCCCAAGTATGCGGCTATACTGAAAGCCGACCGCGTGAACGGAATGGCCGTCCTGAAAGACTTGAAACCTAAACGCCTGGTAACGGATGTGCTTGACGAACCGGGAAAGACGGGTGTCGGCGCATGGGAGAAACGTATGCAGGAAATACGGGACAGTGCAAAGCGTTAGTCAATAACCTGATTATTAACTGATAATTAAAAATAAATTATGGCAATTACAGGATTAAATACCACCAATTACGGTGGTGAAGTACTTGAAACTGCGTTGACGCTTGCCGCTACCAAAAACGAACTGGTAGGGCGTGGCTTGATTATGGTCATTCCGGGTGTGAGCAAAGCGATGACAATTCCTCGTTTCAGAGGTAAGAAGATGCTCCAGAAGCGGAAAGAAGACCCGCAAAAATCGGACAGCAAGGGAGATGTAGAATACAGCGAGAAGAAACTGGCTCCAAAGGATATGATGGCGTTCGCTACTTTCAACCCTCGTGCGTTTGAATATATCTGGAGACAGTACCAGCCTAAAGGTGACTTGGTATTTACCCAGCTTCCGCCGAATGTTCAGCAAATTTTGTTAGGGGAAATCTTGAAGCAGGTGGAACAGGAACTGGGCTACCAGTACATCTGTGGAACCTACGAAGAAGGCAATGATGACGAAATGCTGATGGACGGCATCCTGACGCAGGCGGCAAAAGACGTTGATGTCGTGAAAGTCGCTACGGTGGGAACTACCATGTTGCAGCGTCTGAAAGAATTGCGTACCGCTATTCCAAGCACTTTGCGCAACAATACGAACCTGCGTATCCTAATGAGCGTGGAAGACTTCGATGAATATGACGATGAACTGACCAACCTTCCGAACAAGGGTAAGGATGCTACGGAGGTCAACGCACGCCGTTACAAAGGCATTCCTATCGAAGCATTGGCGCAATGGCCGCAAGGTTTGATGGTTGCCACTCTTTGTTCTTCCGGCACTGACGGAAACTTGTTTGCGGCTGTCAATCTTCAGGATGACGAAAACGTGATACAGATTGACAAGTGGGCGAATGCGAGCGAACTGTATTTCATCAAAATGCTGATGAAGGCAGATACGAATATCGGTTTCGGTGAGGAATTCATCGCGCTGGACTGGAGAGCAAACGGTGCGTTTAAGCCGGCAGCCGTTCAGGCAGCCAACATCGAGCATATTGACGAAACGGACGGTAATTGATATGGCTACACTGAAACAACTGGTCATCCACTGCACCGCCACGCCCGAAGGTCGTGAAGTCACAGCCGCCGACATCAGTGCGTGGCACACGAACCCTACCTCAAAGGGTGGGCGTGGCTGGAAGCAGGTGGGATACACCGACCTGTTCCATCTGGACGGAACGGTGGAACGCTTGGTGCATAACAATGAAGACTCCAACGTCGACCCGTGGGAAATCACGAATGGGGCAGCCGGATACAACAGTGTCAGCCGGCACGTTGTCTATGCCGGCGGATGCACCCGTGACGGGAAAACCGCCAAGGATACCCGCACGCCTGCCCAACAGGAAGCCCTTGAGGCATATGTGAAGGATTTCCACCGCCGTTTCCCGGATGTGAGAATCATCGGTCACAACGAACTTGCCGCCAAAGCCTGCCCGTCGTTCGATGTGCAGAAATGGCTGAAATCAATAGGTATTAAACAATAAAATGGATGCTCTTGAAATTACCCGGCTTGTTGTTGAAGTCATTCTGGCCATTGTGGCGGCCGGAGGTTTCAAGAGCATGACCGATACGAAGAAATACCGTCAGGAAGTTGAAAAGCTGCGTGCCGAGGTGGAAACCGCCAGGACGAACACCCGCAGCAACGAGCTTGAAAACGTAAAGAAGGCGATGGCATCCTGATGGAAGAAGTGGTGGAACCCCTTAAAAAAGAAATCAATGCAATCAGAAGAGAAATGGCGCGGCTGCGTAAGGCCGTCGAGAAAGTCAGTGTTTGTCCCCATTCTGCTGATTGTCCTGTGCGTCGTGAGCTGCAAGGCTCCGAGGAACGGGACAGGGCTTCTCCTTCCTAAGCCGATAGAGATACCGAAACTCATTCCGGTGCAAATCCCGCCCGATTCCGCCTGGCTGCGTGCCTACCTGGCGTGTGACAGCAACAACCAGGTGATTATGCAGGCTTTTGAGGAACAGAAGAGCAGTGGAGCAAACAGCTCCTTGAAACTTAATAACGGGATACTGGACTTTCATGCCGTATTCGTGCATGACACACTCTATATCCCCGGAAAGGATTCACTGATTTATGTCCCGGTAGATGTGCCCGGTCCTGTGACGAATGAACTGACGTGGTGGCAGGAATTGTGGATAAAGCTGGGAAAACTGCTGGCTTCGGGAATTGGCATATTTGCAGTTGTCCGGCTGATTTTAAAACGGTTCAAATAAATTACGAATAAGACGGATAACCGTTGGCCGAGCTTATTCCGATACGAATCAAACGGTAGTTGAAACGAAATTAAATAGTATAAAAATTATGGCAGTAGAAGGATATGTTCATGGTAGTGACATGCTTGTCGGATTAATGATGGAAGACGCTTTTTCCCCGTTGGGTCACTCAAAGACCTGTACAATCAGTAATAAGGCGGAAACCAAGGAGCGTGCCGTAAAGCCGACTTTGGCAGATAAGGTAGCGGCAGCTAGCGCCGGCAAATGGAAAGAAAAATCGGTGAGCGGCCTGTCGGTCGAAATCAGTTCCGAGGGTTTTAAATTCTATGGAGATGAAATGGGATATGACAAACTCCTGGAGCTTTGGGAAAAGAGTGAACCTGTGACGGTACGCTATGCGTTGCGCGGTGAAGAAACGACGAAATACCGTGAAGGGAAGTTTCTCATTACAAGCCTGGAAGAGACATCTCCTTCGGATGATGACTCCACCTATACCATCTCATTGGAAAACTCCGGCCCGGTAGCGACCAAGACTGTTGCTCCGCAAGAATAATGTATCACCCTTAATATTTGTGCCATACAATGAATAAAGTAATCATTTGTGCAAAAGAATATCCTTCCCGCGTTACGATGGGGGCAATGATCGACTTCAAACGTGAAACCGGTAAGGATGTAAACGAGATCGGTGCTGATATAGAGCAGTTGACCATGTTCATGTATTGTTGTGTGCGTAGTGCCTGCCGTGCCGATAAGATGGATTTCCAGTTGACCTTTGAACAATTTGCCGATGGCATCAACCTGGAAGACTTCACTGCTTTTCAGAACGGGATGGCAACTGAAGAAGACGGGGCAAAAAAAAAGAAGGGGACGAGAGCGTAACAATCGAATCTCTGATGGGGATGGCGATGGGATGTGTCGGTATGTGTCTGAACGATTTCTGCCGTCTCACTCCATCAGAGTTTACAGCTGTCTTTGAGGCTTGGCAGCAAAAAGAAACGTATGCGGAACGCAGACAGTGGGAACAAGTACGCTTCCTGTCTTGTAGCATATTGAAGCCTTACAGTAAAAGAAGTTTAGAATTGACTGACATATGCCGGTTCTCCTGGGATGCGCAACCTGTAAAGGAAGCGGAGGAAGAACCCAGTACACAGGAAAGATTCGATGAAATCAGGACTCTGTGGAATGGGGCTTGAGGTTTGGCTTTTCCTCTTCCAGTTCGTGGATGAGTTCATCAATATCCTTCCCAGTAATAGTGGAGTCGTCTTTTTTGAAGAGTCCATAGAGACCGATAATGATGAATAATACTATAAAGAAACCTCCAATAGTCATAACTGTTTGATTTTTACCTCACAAATATATGGAAAAAGTTTCATTTGACATCATACTTAACCTGAAAAATAATATTTCGGGAGCGTTGGATAACGTCAGGAAGCAATTTGACGCCATAGACCAGGCGGCGGTTCAGGCATCTTCCAGTACCAACCGCTTTGGAAATATTTGCGGCAGATTGAAGATGCCCGACTTGAATGCATTTCTGGGAGTCGCTGAACGGTTGGGCGGTGTGCTGGGTAATTTGACTAGGGAGGAATGAACTTTGGACAATCCATGGCGGACCTTAGTTCTATTACCGGTATTGCGGGTGACGATCTGAAAGCTCTTGGTGAGAATGCACGTAAGGTAGGCCAGGACTCCGGCTTGGGGGTCGGCACGGCAGCACGCGCGTATGCAATTCTTGCCAGCCAGATAGATGTCGCCACTATCGGAATGTCCGGTTTGAATAACTTGCAGGAAAAGAGCGTGACGCTGGCACAAGCTTCCGGCATGAGCATCGACGCTGCCGCAACATCCCTTGCCGGAACTATCAACCAATTCGGACTGACGGCAAATGAGGCGAAACGGGTTATCAATGTGTTGGCGGCAGGAAGCAAATACGGAGCGGCCGAAATAGAAGAACTCTCTCAAAGTTTTAAGGTTGTAGGTTCCGCGGCTTCTGCCATGGGCTTGACTGTAGAGCAGAGTGCAGGGGCGCTTGAAGTGCTGTCCAAAGCCAACTTAAAAGGAAGTGAAGCCGGAACCGCTCTCCGCAATATCATCCTGAAACTAAATACTGAATTGGGGGTTGACCTGAGCCGTACTTCTTTATCCACAGCGCTGGACACGCTGAAACCCCGGTTAACAGACGCTGCATACTTAAGTAAACTGTTCGGGATGGAAAACATAGCCGCTGCACAGTATTTAATACAAAACTCAACGGCTATTGAGGAGATGACACGAAAGGTGACGGGTACCAGTGTGGCTCAGGAACAAGCGGCTGTACGTACAGAAACGACGGCACACAAAATGGAAATACTGCGTGCAAAAGTAGATGATATAAAAATAAGTTTTGCCAACTTATTGGGTCCGACGTCTGCTTATGCTTCTGTAATAGGTGAAAACGCAGTTGTTCTGGCTTCGTTCTATCAGTTGGGCAATGGTGTGGTATCTGTGCTTGGCAAATACAATGTTGCTGCCAAAACGGCGGTTATAGCCCAAATGAGCTTTAACGGGGTAGTGAATCTGGGTAAGCGTGCCCTCTATATATATCAAATGCAAGTGCTTACTGCACGGGCGGCAATTGTTTCTACTACCGGTGCCACTAAGCTGATGAATATAGCAATCGCAGCCAGTCCGTATGTGCTTGCCGCTGTGGCTGCCGTGGCTCTGGGAGTCGCCATCTACAAAATGGCAACACGCAGCAGTGAAGCAGAGAGGGCACAAAAACGTTTGGGTGACGCAATGGCGGATATGAACAAGGAAGTCACTGTAGAACGTTCCAGACTGGACAATTTGTTTGAACCGCTGAACCGGGCTAAGGAAGGCTCGGAGCAGTGGAACAAGGCTAAAGACAAGATTGTAGAGCAATATGGCGAATATTTGGCGAAACTGGGTATTGAAATAAAGGACGTGAACACAGCCCGTACTGCTTACGAGCAGCTTAGTCGTGCTATTCTTGATACAGCCCGCAGCCGTGCGTTGGATACCGCTACGGCAAATGCAGCGGAAACTTATGCGGATAAGGAAAGTGAGGCTTTAAAAAATATAAGAGAGAAACTTTATGCCGGTATTGGTTCCGGTGAAGGAAATATAACAGCCCGTGAGGCTGGGAAGGCATGGGGACAAATCCGCACTGCTGTTCGTTCCGGAGAAGATATTCCTGAAGAAGCACAGAATATTGTAAGAAAATTAGGTAAAAGTATGACGAATTCCGAAGGGAAAACTTTTACCACTAACGTAGCCGGAACTTATATAACAAAACAAATATCCGGTGTAAAACGTGCACGGGAAGCATACGAACAGGAAATAGATCAGGCAAGGTCCCTTTTTGGACAAACAGAAAAGATTCTTTCTTCCACTTCCGGAACTAATCCGGTGGGAAATGGAACAGGAGGAAACGCGGGAGGTGATCCGCTTGAGAAGAAGGAGCTTACCTTGGCGGATATCAAGAAGAAAATAGAAGAACTCCAGGCTGCGCAACAAACTGCGTCAGACGAGGAGGGGCGTAGCATACAGGTTCAGATCAATCAGCTGGAGACTCTTAAGAAGGTTAAAGAAAAAGCGATGGGTATCGGCGGCGGTCCGACTTTCGCGAGCGGCAGTATCGATGCAATGAAAACTGAACTGTCTAAATATGAAAAAGAATTATCCACAAAACCTGTCGGACAAGCCTCTATAGAATTGCAGGTTAAGATTGACAAGTTAAAGAGCCAAATCGAAGGCGTAAAAATCTGGATTGAAAAGGAAGCTTTTAAGAACGCTCATGGTGAGATCAATGTAGGTGTAGTTCCTGCTTCCGATGCCGGACGTGCTCTTGGGCAAATGGCAGAAGATTTTCAGAATGAAGAGAATCGTAAACATCCCAAGCAAAAACCGGAGACATTAACGCATGGCTATATCAAGAAGATGAAACTTCCTGAATTTGATATGCCTAAGCTGGAACCTAAAAAATCAGGTTTTGAACAATGGAATGATGCTGTAGACAAAGCTTATCAGAAAAATCAGGATTTAGTAGAAGGCATGAGTGGTATCGGGAGTGTGATGGGCAGTCTTGGACAGGCGGTAGGCGGTGCCGCAGGTGAATGGTTGAACTGGGGCGCAAATGTAGTGCAAGCTGTTGCTGCGGCTATTCCGCAAATTACGACTTTATTGGGATTACAGACCACACAAGTTGCAGCTAATACGGCAGTTGCAGGTTCCGGCGCCGCAGCTTCAACAGCAAGTATTCCCGTTGTTGGTCCTATTTTGGCTATTGCCGCTGTAGCTAGCGTTTGGGCAGCTCTGGCAAGTCTTCCGAAGTTCGCAAATGGTGGACTGGCTTATGGTCCTACAATGGGGCTTTTCGGAGAGTATTCCGGTGCACAAAATAATCCGGAAGTAATTGCTCCACTTAACAAACTTCGTCAACTGATCCAGCCGTCCGGCGGTATGGGTGGAATTGTAAAATTCGAAATAGACGGTAGAATACTTCGCGGTGTTTTAAATAAGGTAGACCGTTATAATCAACGTACAAGATAAGGCAATGGAAAAGCAATTAAGATATCAGGGAGAATTCTTTAGCGTGGCAGGTGTGCTGTGGCGAGTGGAAATATGGCAGGATGCAGACGTTCCTTATCCTGCTGTTGCGGAACTCCGCTTTCCATCGGAAAGTCCGTTGGTCTTTGAATGGGCGGAAACGGATAAACTTGAACCTGTGCAGGGAAGTGCCGCTACCTTGGAAATAGTCAGCAAGGTAGACCGGCAGTATAAAGACCCTATATACGGTTGAAGCCGGGAGTATTCGTATGGACGCGTATCGGAATGATATTTTATATTGGAGCGGCACATTGGATACGGAAATCTACGAAGAACCATTCTCTTATGAAAATGAATATGAAGTGAAGTTAACTTTCAGTGACTTTGCTTTGCTTGACCGGATGAACTTCTCTTTGAGAGGAACACGATCAATAAGCGGTTTGCTTGACAATCTTATAACTGAAACTAAAATTAATTACCAGCGGTTTGAAAGATATATATCAACTACCTGTCGTTCGGTTTCCGGTGAGATGCTGGATGGTGTAGGTATCAGCTGTGAAAATTTCTATGATGAAGAGGGAGTGCCGTTAACTATGCGGGAAGTACTTGATGAAATACTCCGTCCATTTGCTTTGCGCCTGATCCAACGTGAAGGGAAACTGTTTATTTACGATTTGAATGCTGTTCAAACAGATTTAAAACCCGAACAAATTCGTTGGGAAAGTGATGATGCAGTATTGGGAGTCGACAAAATATATAAGAATGTGACTCTGACTTTCAGCCCTTATCCGCAAAAGAGCCTTTATTCTACTACATTGACTGAAAAGATGCTCGATGAGGGCGCAGAACGGTATTATGTGGCAAAAGATTTGAGTAGAAGTCCATTTATTGATAATAATATCGGTTTCATGATCGACCTCAAAAAAACGGCTGGGGTAAGTGAAGAACTGGAGATCAGAACAGACAAAGCCCTGCTCTTCAGAATAATTCCTGTCTTTTCAGGAGGTGAGGCTTTCGGAATAGCCTCACGTGTCCGAAATGTTTATAAAACGCCACTGACTATTGTAACAGAGACACCTATAGATACTTCGGGAAGCGATTATGGGGCACCCTGGCTTTTTAAAGTGCGACGTACTATGTCATTGCCTGAAACTCATGTTGTATTTAATTTTGCTTCTCCGGGTGTCGTTTTAGATGGAAAATCCTGTTTGACAGATATAATGCTACGATTGAAAGTCGAAGCTATGATTGACGGTAGATATAACCCATTTGAAGAAGCGTCAGCATTGAATGGGAAGAGTGCTTATGAGGAAATGCAGGATATCAAAGAGTATAATATATCATACATATTGCGAGTTATTGATACGGATGGTAATATAAAAATGCACTATGAAAACAGAGTCTATGATAAGGAGTCTGAAGAAGAAGGTTTTTTCCGGTACTATAAAGAGATTAATGGAAAATGGGTGGATGGAGATATAGCACCGGGTACTCCTAAAATGACTTCTCTAAGATACTATGACAGTGGCGGATATACCGGATGGAGAGGTGGATGGCAGATGAATCGCGTTGGATACCTGCGTTCATATATTCCTCGTTCTGCATCAGGAGAAGGTGACCTCATACCTATTCCGATCGGATGTCAAGGATGTACGCTGGAATTGACAGTTGTGAGTTGCTTTTCACGTGTGGTTAATCCTCATAAGCATAACAGGCTTACAACTGACTCTTATACGACTCCACGATGGGTTTTATTTAAAATTCCGGAATTGACTCTGGTCAATCAATACGGTAAGGAAGTGGACGGCAATGACATTGAATATAAAACATGGCTCAATTCCTCTGCAAAAGAGGAAAAGAAGATCGAAACAATTGTGGGAACTCCACGAACTTCTACAAATTTCGGTATGGGGATGCTCATGGATGTTTCATCACGTACGACATTGACCAGTTTTACCCGTGCTGGAGTAACTGCGTCGATAGAAAAACTTTTGATTGGTACATGGTATAGTAATTATAGCAGACGTATGAATATGCTTTCCGGTACTGCGCGCCTCTTAAATAATTTTGGAATATATACAGACGTGAATGAACCCGGTACATATTTGATGGTAGGTGATGTTCAGGATGTACGTGAAGATGAAAGTAACGTGAAATTGGCTGAAATAACCCCTGATAATTTTGAAGGGATAGAATATGAATAAAGACATTACCAACAATGAAAGAAAAATATAATATTGTCATATCAGAACGTCAGGCTGTTCCACGTAGCAAACGAATGCGCGAATCTGGGCAGTCCACTTCATCCGCAGCTGTACTGGTTTCCGGTTCAAGTGGGGGAAACTCTTCCTGTGACGGACATACGCATACTAATCTCCCGGCTTTGGAACGCATTGGTTTTGATGAGAATGATGATAAATATTTGACAGTTCGTGTTGGTACTGTGGATGATGAAACAGGTGAGTTGATTGTTACTCATGAGAAAGTAAAAGCAGGTTATGCGGACAAAGCTCATGACTTGGATGAGGATAGTCCGGTAAATGAGAGATTCCTTCGTAAGGATATAGATGATGAGACAGAGTTTTTGCTCAAATTGTTGGGTGGACTAATTGTAGATAACGGGCTAGACGTAACAAAGGGCATTTCTACAGATACGTTGACTGCAACGACAGCAACAACGCAAATACTCAACGTTCTTGATAAACTGATTGCGAGATCAGCGACTTTTTCCGACAATGTGACTGTATCTAAGAAAACGACAACGCTAAACTTACTCGTTCAAGAGCTTGCAGAAATACACGATCTAAGCGTATCTCACGTTGCAACTTTAATGGGTACAATAGTAAAGGACTATATATCTTCCGAGTCTTTTGTCAGTGGTTTTGGCGGCGAAGGAATGAAGATATACAAAGCGGTCACGGGTGACTGGAACATGGAAATTGATAATCTTACAGTTCGAAAGATATTTTCTGTGTTTGAATTGGTCGTTCAAAAGATAACTTATCAGGGTGGTATGATTATTCGTTCCGCCGCGGGTGGTAAATTGACCAAAGTGATCGACGGCGGTTCATATTGGAGATGCGAGCATGATAGCACGGATGATTTCGTTCAAGACGATCAAATAATATGTCAGGCGTTCACGGGTACGGCAACAAAACGTTATTGGCGTTTAGTTACTTCTGCCGGAGCGGGCTATTTTAATCTATCTAAAGTAGACTGTGAAGAAGGAAGCGGAATACCCGAAACCGGAGATAATGTGGCAGTATTAGGCAACAGAACTAACACTGCTAGACAAAAAGCACAAATAGATTGTGCTGTTGGTGATTCCGCACCTTATCGGGATGACTACGACGGAATTAATTCCTATTCGCTTGTAAATCGGTTGATTACACGTATCGGAAATCTTAACGGTATTACTGATGCTGTATTCGGTGTATTGACTGGCTCCGGTTTGTACGGCACTAATGTTTATTTAAAAGGCACATTTGTACTCCATTCCGGAAAGAAAATAGAGGAAGCAATCGACGATGTTAAAAACGATCTAAATGGGAGAATAACCGATGTAGAGACGAACTTTGAAATTCGTGAAGGACAAATTTCTTCTAAGATTAAAGAAGTTAATATTGCCGTATCGAACGCGAAACAGAGCGAAACGAACGCTTCCGGTTCGGCTACATCCGCCGGAGTTTCTGCAAATAACGCGTCTAAAAGTGCCACGGATGCACAAGGAGCAGCGACTAATGCCGGGAAGATATTGGAGGAAGTAACATTAAAAGAAAGTTCTGTAACTCAAACAGCCGGAGAAATTTCTACAAAAGTAACCGAAGTTAATAAAAAGGTAACCGAGGCGAATACTGCCGCTACAAATGCGAAAAACTCCGCTACGTCTGCATCCGGTTCTGCCGGAACTGCATCCGGTAAAGCGGGCGAGGCTGCAAATTCGGCAGCTAATGCAAAACAATCTGCAGATAATGCGGCGAAAGTCCTCGAAGATGTGACTTTGAAAGAAAGCTCTATCACCCAGACAGCCGGAAACATAACATTGCAGGTTACGGAAGTCACGAAGAAAGTAGTAGCAGCGAATACCGCTGCTACAACCGCTTCAACTAAGGCAGCAGAAGCATCTACAAGTGCAACTAATGCGAAAAACAGTGCCTCTACTGCTAGCACTAAAGCGGGAGAAGCTTCTACTTCCGCGACAAATGCGAAAAATTCAGCAGATAGTGCAGCGGCAAAGCTCACTGTCATTTCCCAAAAAGAATCTAGTATCAATCAGACGGCAAGTAGTATCACATTACAAGTTAAAGAGGTGACAACTAAAGCTAATGAAGCTGCTAATTCTGCAACAACCGCCGCAACTAAAGCGGGTGAGGCTGCTAGTTCAGCAACTAATGCGGCAAAAAGTGCCACAGACGCAAAGGCGCTTCTCGATAATGTAGATGGCAAGTATGTAACCAAGACGGTATACGATTCAGAAATTAAGGTGTTAAGCGATAGTATTAATCTGAAAGTTGAAAAGACAGATTTCAACGCATTAGGATCACGTGTTGCTGCTGCGGAAGCGTCTATAAGTGCCCAAGCCGGACAAATTGCGCTAAAAGCCTCTCAATCATCCGTTAATGACTTAACCGGAAGAATGAGTACCGCCGAAAGTAGTATTACCCAGAATGCAGAGCAAATCAGCTTGAAAGTAACATCCACCGAAGCGGGTAATATTGCCGATGGCAAAGTTAATGCCCTAAAAAGTGATCTTCAGGCAACCGGAATAGACATAGCAAATCGAAAAGTAACCGTAACTGCCGATACCTTCCGCGTACAAGACAACTACGGAAACGCGATAGCGGTATTTAAAACCAATACTGCCGGAAAGCCTATTCTTAGGGCTGAAAATATAGATGTTGATAATCTTGTCGTTAAAAAACTTGCCGCTGTTGATGGCACTATTGGAGGCTTTAAGATTTCTGCTAATAGTATAGGGACAGGTTCTACCAGTATACCAACTATAGATAAAAAGGAGATGTTCCTTTACGATGATATGATTGGTTTTAATAGTAAAAATAGGCAAGTTATTGTAGGCCCGTTTAGTACAATGGGAGTCGATTATTTAGGAAGATTCTACGATCACCGTTCAAGACCTTATGATATAAATAGGGGTGTATCTATTAGTGTAGCCGGAGGACGAGATAATATAGCACTTGCTACCGAAGGCGGTATTGTAGTTGATGGCAAAAGAGGGATTGATGAATATATTGAAATCGCCCAGGTATGGCATAATGGGAGTACACGAACTAAAGTATTACAATTTAAAAATGGAATTTTATGGAGTGCAACTTGGTAATAATATTTAAATCACATAATTATGAAAATAGACTTTAGAAAAATCGAAGTGAAAGACATCGAAGGGAATAACAGTACCGTCGATATTGCAAAAGAGTTAGGTAATGCAATCTACAATAACACTACCGACTTGGGCGAATTGGAATTTGCGCAAGAAGTTTATAAACATGGCGAAGTGGAAGTAGATTCAGAAAAGGCGGAAATTATACGCAAATACATGGAAGTAGGACGTTTTTTTTTTTTTTTTTAAAAAAGGTGTATTTGATCTATTAGACAGTATTAACAATGAAAAATAAAAAGATTATGGCAACAAAAATTTTGAGTGAAAAAACAAGAACTACACAAGTAGAAGCGATCGCAAAAGAAGGTGAATATGAATATCAGACAACATATTCGTACAATGAAAATGGCATAACTCGTTTGCAGTGTTGTATTATCCAAAAAGCGAAAACAGATTTAGGCGAGCAAACTGTACACGCTGGGTATATGGCTTTAGAAGGTGATAGCAAGTCTATGAACTTTCCTACAGGTATTGACATGGTGCCGCATATCTCTATGTTCGAAAATATATTGAGGGAAGTAAATGCAGGACTAACTAAATAGAAGTATATCAAAGGATACTGATAGGTGTGTATTCTCTATTTGAATCTTGTTATATAGAATCCTAAATAGACATTTCGTTTTGTGTTAACAAGATTAAAAACAATGCAAAATGATTTGTGAAGTTCTTACAAATCGTTTTGCTGTTTATATACGTATCATTCTCATACAAGTATCATATTAATGAATCAAACTAAGGAATGGAATCCACTATAAAACCACTATCTCTTATATCTATCTTTCTTTCCTCTTATTTTAATGAGCTGATTCTTTAATTGCTCCCTAACGCAAACTGATTCCCGGCGCACCTACGCGCCCGCGTGTGATATAATAATGTGTATCCCTCTCATCGTTTCCGCGCACAATTTCCCTATACATAAAAAATATGTTCTCCAACATCGTTATGCGTCAGCACTTTAGCAAATGTATTCAAAAATAATTAGAAAAAATAGTTTGATATATTTGGAGTATATATCAAAAGGGCGTACTTTTGCACCCGCTTTCCAAGAGAAGAAAGCCTTGACAAATTGACTTAGTGAAAAAGTGGAATCCCACTTAAAGAAAAGAACAAAAAACTTCCTAAAAAGTTTGGATTATAATAACTAAAGTTCTTATCTTTGCAGTCCGATTCGCAAAGAAAATTGGCAAGAGTTATTCTTTCATACATTTTTTCCCTTTCGCATAGAGAGCCAGAGAAATCGAGTAAAAAGAAAAACTAAAAAAACTTCCGAAAAACGTTTGGTAGTTAAAAATAAAGCCCTTACCTTTGCACCCGCTTTTAAAACGAAAGCAGCAAGTTCTTTGAAATATTGATAAACAATACAAGTAGTACAAGAAAAAAAATAGAACCGTCAATACTTGTCTTATGAGTAGTGATACAATTAAGACTAATAGGTATTTGAATAAGGTCAATAAATTTACGGCGTCCAAAAAAAAAAAAAAAAGTCATCCTAAGGGATGATAAAAAATACTTTTACAATGAAGAGTTTGATCCTGGCTCAGGATGAACGCTAGCTACAGGCTTAACACATGCAAGTCGAGGGGCAGCATTTCAGTTTGCTTGCAAACTGAAGATGGCGACCGGCGCACGGGTGAGTAACACGTATCCAACCTGCCGATAACTCCGGGATAGCCTTTCGAAAGAAAGATTAATACCGGATGGCATACGAATATCGCATGATATTTTTATTAAAGAATTTCGGTTATCGATGGGGATGCGTTCCATTAGTTTGTTGGCGGGGTAACGGCCCACCAAGACTACGATGGATAGGGGTTCTGAGAGGAAGGTCCCCCACATTGGAACTGAGACACGGTCCAAACTCCTACGGGAGGCAGCAGTGAGGAATATTGGTCAATGGGCGAGAGCCTGAACCAGCCAAGTAGCGTGAAGGATGAAGGCTCTATGGGTCGTAAACTTCTTTTATATGGGAATAAAGTTTTCCACGTGTGGAATTTTGTATGTACCATATGAATAAGGATCGGCTAACTCCGTGCCAGCAGCCGCGGTAATACGGAGGATCCGAGCGTTATCCGGATTTATTGGGTTTAAAGGGAGCGTAGGTGGATTGTTAAGTCAGTTGTGAAAGTTTGCGGCTCAACCGTAAAATTGCAGTTGAAACTGGGAGTCTTGAGTACAGTAGAGGTGGGCGGAATTCGTGGTGTAGCGGTGAAATGCTTAGATATCACGAAGAACTCCGATTGCGAAGGCAGCTCACTAGACTGTCACTGACACTGATGCTCGAAAGTGTGGGTATCAAACAGGATTAGATACCCTGGTAGTCCACACAGTAAACGATGAATACTCGCTGTTTGCGATATACAGTAAGCTAAAGCGAAAGCATTAAGTATTCCACCTGGGGAGTACGCCGGCAACGGTGAAACTCAAAGGAATTGACGGGGGCCCGCACAAGCGGAGGAACATGTGGTTTAATTCGATGATACGCGAGGAACCTTACCCGGGCTTAAATTGCATTTGAATATATTGGAAACAGTATAGCCGTAAGACTGTTGTGAAGGTGCTGCATGGTTGTCGTCAGCTCGTGCCGTGAGGTGTCGGCTTAAGTGCCATAACGAGCGCAACCCTTATCTTTAGTTACTAACAGGTCATGCTGAGGACTCTAGAGAGACTGCCGTCGTAAGATGTGAGGAAGGTGGGGATGACGTCAAATCAGCACGGCCCTTACGTCCGGGGCTACACACGTGTTACAATGGGGGGTACAGAAGGCAGCTACCTGGTGACAGGATGCTAATCCCAAAAAGCCTCTCTCAGTTCGGATCGAAGTCTGCAACCCGACTTCGTGAAGCTGGATTCGCTAGTAATCGCGCATCAGCCATGGCGCGGTGAATACGTTCCCGGGCCTTGTACACACCGCCCGTCAAGCCATGAAAGCCGGGGGTACCTGAAGTACGTAACCGCAAGGAGCGTCCTAGGGTAAAACTGGTAATTGGGGCTAAGTCGTAACAAGGTAGCCGTACCGGAAGGTGCGGCTGGAACACCTCCTTTCTGGAGCGATGCCGTAACTGTCACAAAACGTGGCAGCCACTTAAAGACTTTAAAGGTTCTGTTTTTTGTACTACTGGTACTTGTTTATTTATAATATATAGATCAACCATCTATAGAAGTATAGATAGAGATAAACAAGAGAAAATAAAGAAGCCGAGTCTAACATCAGGTAGACAAGGTTGAACTAGTCCTATAGCTCAGTTGGTTAGAGCGCTACACTGATAATGTAGAGGTCGGCAGTTCAACTCTGCCTGGGACTACCAAGCTCAAGAATGAGGAACAGGGAAAGCTAAAAGCTAAAAAACAAAATTCTTGAATAACCTCTTGGGGGATTAGCTCAGCTGGCTAGAGCATCTGCCTTGCACGCAGAGGGTCAACGGTTCGAATCCGTTATTCTCCACCATCTCTGAAAAACAGAGAAACGATCTTTGACATGATGTACAAAAAGTAAAATTTAGTAAAGAGCTAAAAGTATATATCGAACCGTACGTGTTCGAGTATGCAATATTGATAGAAGGAAGCAATTCCACTACCAATACCAGTACGAGAATAAAACGTTTGAAAGAAAGTAAGCAAGGGCGCATGGCGGATGCCTTGGCTCTCGGAGGCGATGAAGGACGTGATAAGCTGCGATAAGCTTCGGGCAGGTGCAAATAACCTTTGATCCGAAGATTTCCGAATGGGACAACCCGGCATTCTGAAGGAATGACATCTTGCATAGCAAGAGGCTAACGCAGGAACTGAAACATCTTAGTACCTGTAGGAAAAGAAAATAACAATGATTCCCCTAGTAGTGGCGAGCGAACGGGGATTAGCCCAAACCAATGTTGTTACGGCAATATTGGGGTTGTAGGACCACGATGTCGCAAGACATTTGACGAATAGAATCCTCTGGAAAGTGGAACCATAGACGGTGATAGTCCGGTATATGAAGTCAAATTAAGCGTAGTGGTATCCTGAGTAGCGCGGGACACGAGAAATCTTGCGTGAATCTGCCGGGACCATCCGGTAAGGCTAAATACTCCCGAGAGACCGATAGCGAACCAGTACTGTGAAGGAAAGGTGAAAAGCACTTCGAATAGAAGAGTGAAATAGTCCACGAAACCGTGCGCCTACAAGCGGTCGGAGCTGCGTAAGCAGTGACGGCGTGCCTTTTGCATAATGAACCTACGAGTTACTTTTTCCGGCAAGGTTAAGCATCTTGAGATGTGCAGCCGAAGCGAAAGCGAGTCTGAACAGGGCGTCGAGTCGGAAGGAGTAGACGCGAAACCAAGTGATCTACCCTTGGTCAGGTTGAAGGTTAGGTAACACTAACTGGAGGACCGAACCGATAAGCGTTGAAAAGCTTCCGGATGAACTGAGGGTGGGGTGAAAGGCTAATCAAACTTGGAGATAGCTCGTACTCCCCGAAATGCATTTAGGTGCAGCCTTGTGAGTTACTAATGTGAGGTAGAGCGACTGATAAGATGCGAGGGCTTCACCGCCTATCAAGTCTTGATAAACTCCGAATGCGCATTAGTTCGATCCCAGGAGTGAGGGCATGGGTGCTAAGGTCCATGTCCTAAAGGAGAAGAATCCGGACCATCAGCTAAGGTCCCCAAATAAACACTAAGTTGAACTAACGAAGTCAGATTGCTAAGACAGCTAGGATGTTGGCTTGGAAGCAGCCATTCATTTAAAGAGTGCGTAACAGCTCACTAGTCGAGGAGTTTGGCGTGGATAATAATCGGGCATTAAGTGTTTTACCGAAGCTATGGGATCAGTAATGATCGGTAGGGGAGCATTCCACTCTGCGTCGAAGGTGAAGCGTGAGCTTTGCTGGAGCGTGTGGAAAAGCAAATGTAGGTATGAGTAACGATAAAGGGGTGAAACCCCTCGCCGAAAGACTAAGGTTTCACGATCAACGCTAATCGGATCGGGGTTAGTCGGGTCCTAAGGCTCAGCCGAACGGTGGTAGATGGCAGAACAGGTTAATATTCCTGTACTACCTTAAGGAGTGACGTGGAGACGGAGGTGACAGCGCCGCGGACTGACGGAATAGCCGGTTGAAGGGTGTAGATATTGATTATCCCAGGCAAATCCGGGATAAGAGTCGAACGATAGTATACCAAATTCTTCGGAATAAGGTAATAGTGCGTGTAATCATACTCCCAAGAAAATCCGCTAAACTTAATCCTTGAGGTACCCGTACCGTAAACGGACACACGTAGTTGGGTTGAAAATACTAAGGCGCTCGAGTGATTCACGGTTAAGGAACTAGGCAAATTGACCCTGTAACTTCGGGATAAAGGGTCCCAACGAGAGTTGGGCGCAGAGAATAGGTCCAGGCAACTGTTTAACAAAAACACAGGGCTGTGCCAAATTGAAAGATTACGTATACAGCCTGACACCTGCCCGGTGCTGGAAGGTTAAGAGGAGATGTCATCGCAAGAGAAGCATTGAATTGAAGCCCCAGTAAACGGCGGTAGTAACTATAACGGTCCTAAGGTAGCGAAATTCCTTGTCGGGTAAGTTCCGACCTGCACGAATGGTGTAATGATCTGGACACTGTCTCAACCGTGAGCTCAGTGAAATTGTAGTATCGGTGAAGATGCCGATTACCCGCGATGGGACGAAAAGACCCCGTGAACCTTTACTATAGCTTAACATTGAATTTGGGTAATTGATGTGTAGGATAGGCCGGAGACTTCGAAGCAGGTACGCCAGTATTTGTGGAGTCGCTGTGGAAATACGGCCCTTTGATTATTTGAGTTCTAACTCGTGGTACGAGGACACTGTTTGGTGGGTAGTTTGACTGGGGTGGTCGCCTCCAAAATAGTAACGGAGGCTTCTAAAGGTGCCCTCAGGACGATTGGTAACCGTCCGTAGAGTGTAATGGCATAAGGGCGCTTGACTGGGAGACAGACAAGTCGATCAGGTAGGAAACTAGAGCATAGTGATCCGGTGTTTCCGTATGGAAGGGACATCGCTCAAAGGATAAAAGGTACTCCGGGGATACCAGGCTGATCCCTCCCAAGAGCTCATATCGACGGAGGGTTTGGCACCTCGATGTCGGCTCGTCACATCCTGGGGCTGGAGAAGGTCCCAAGGGTTGGGCTGTTCGCCCATTAAAGTGGCACGCGAGCTGGGTTCAGAACGTCGTGAGACAGTTCGGTCTCTATCTATCGTGGGCGTATGAAATTTGCGTGGCTCTGACACTAGTACGAGAGGACCGTGTTGGACTGACCGCTGGTTTACCAGTTGTGCCGCCAGGTGCATTGCTGGGTATCTAAGTCGGGATTGGATAAGTGCTGAAAGCATCTAAGTACGAAGCCAGCCACAAGATTAGATTTCTTAGGGTCGTCAAAGACGATGACGTTGATAGGATGCAGGTGTAAAGGTGGTAACATCAAAGCCGAGCATTACTAATTGCCCGTTCACTTTCTTTCGGACATGTACCGGTTGGGTATATACGTTTAGCTTGCTAGACACTGAAATTTTACTTTTCATCATGTCATAACCTTCTTCAGGTGGTTATAGCACGAGGGTTCCACCTCTTCCCATTCCGAACAGAGAAGTTAAGCCTCGTCACGCCGATGGTACTGCGTAACAGTGGGAGTAGGTAGCCGCCGTTTTTAAGAAGCCCCTTGATTCATTTTGAGTCAAGGGGCTTCTGTCATTTGGTACTTTGCGAAAAAAGTGCTATATTTGCGACCGACAATTATTTTATTAAACGTTTAAAGCAAATTAAAAGGTATGAAAACAAAACTTTTTTTGGCTGCTGTAGCAGTAACATTTTCTTTTCGCTGTGATCTCTTGTTCTGGTAACAAAGCTAATAACGCTGCCGCTTCTGAAGGTGAAGAAGCAACAGTTGAAACTGTGGAAGCTGTTGCTGTTGAAACTGACTCTTGCTGCCAGGCGAAAGACTCTTGTGCTACTGCTTGCGACAAAGAAAGCTGATTGCGCAGAAAAGAAAGAATGTTGCGATAAGAAGTAATCTATTGATTTAGAACGATAAAGAAGGAGAGGGAGAGAATGGTTCAACATTCTACTCCCTCTTTCTGTTTTAATAAACATATCGCTTTATTCGTGATACTTTTCTGTTAATAATCGACTTTAACTTATGAAATGAAATTTATTTTCGATAAAAAAGTAACGTATTATTTGGTGGTACAGAAATAATCCATACCTTTGCACCGTCAAACTATAAAAGAGACAAGAAATGAATCAGATGTTTATACATATTCTACTATGCGGTATTATTATTCTACTATCAAAGGTTAGTGGAAGTGAGTGCTGCGCGTAAATGTGTATACTGAAAATATACGAAAGCCTTTCTCACTTCCAAGTGTGAAAGGCTTTTTTTAATGCTAATAATTATATAATATACATAAGAATATGGACAATAGGTTATTTATTTTTGATACCACTCTTAGAGATGGTGAACAGGTTCCGGGATGCCAGTTGAATACAGTAGAAAAGATTCAGGTAGCAAAGGCATTGGAAGCGTTGGGAGTAGACGTGATTGAAGCCGGATTCCCCATCTCGAGCCCGGGGAGATTTTAATTCTGTGATTGAAATTTCAAAAGCGGTGACTTGGCCTACTATCTGTGCTTTGACCCGCGCAGTTCAAAAAGATATTGATGTAGCCGTAGATGCACTGAAATTTGCTAAACATAAACGTATTCACACCGGTATCGGTACTTCTGATTCGCACATTAAATATAAATTCAATTCGAATCGTGAAGAGATTATCGAACGTGCAGTAGCTGCTGTGAAATATGCCCGCCGTTTTGTAGACGATGTGGAATTTTATGCAGAAGACGCAGGCCGTACGGATAACGAATATCTGGCACGTGTGGTAGAAGCTGTCATCAAAGCGGGAGCTACCGTAGTGAATATCCCTGATACAACAGGTTACTGCTTGCCTTCAGAATATGGCGCCAAGATAAAATACTTGGTTGACCATGTAGACGGCATTGATAATGCCATACTTTCTACTCACTGTCATAATGACTTGGGTATGGCTACTGCCAATACGATAGCCGGTGTTTTGAACGGTGCGCGTCAGGTGGAAGTTACCATCAACGGTATTGGCGAACGTGCAGGAAATACTGCTCTCGAAGAAATCGCAATGATTATCAAGAGTCATCACGAAATAGATATTCAAACCAATATCAATACACAGAAGATTTATCCGACCAGCCGTATGGTATCCAGTTCCTGATGAATATGCCGGTACAACCGAATAAAGCAATCGTTGGACGTAACGCTTTCGCACACTCTTCAGGTATCCATCAGGATGGCGTATTGAAAAATGTACAGACGTATGAGATTATCGATCCGCATGATGTAGGCATCGATGATAACTCTATCGTATTGACTGCCCGTAGCGGACGTGCGGCATTGAAGAATCGCCTGTCGTTGTTGGGAGTTAACCTGGATCAGGAAAAACTGGATAAGGTATATGAGGAGTTCCTGAAGTTGGCTGATAAGAAGAAAGATATTAATGATGATGATATTTTAGTATTGGCAGGTGCAGACCGTAGCCAGAACCATCGTATCAAACTGGATTACTTGCAGGTGACGAGTGGTGTCGGTGTTCGTTCGGTAGCTAGTTTGGGATTGAATATTGCCGGTGAGAAGTTTGAAGCTTGTGCCAGTGGTAATGGTCCGGTAGATGCTGCCATCAAAGCATTGAAAAAGATTGTAGAACGCCACATGACTCTGAAAGAGTTTACTATTCAGGCTATCAGTAAGGGAAGTGATGATGTAGGTAAAGTGCACATGCAGGTAGAATACGATAACCAGATTTATTATGGTTTTGGTGCCAATACAGATATTATTGCTGCTTCGGTAGAAGCCTACATCGACTGTATTAACAAATTCAAATCGTAAAAAAGAGATTGACAGTCGGTTTGGTATTACAGAGATTGATTGAAAGAGTAAATAGTAATTAGTAAAATAGTAAATAAACAGATGAATACATTATTTGATAAGATATGGGATGCCCACGTGGTGACTACTGTGGAAGATGGCCCTACACAGCTTTATATTGATCGGTTATATTGTCACGAAGTGACTAGCCCGCAGGCTTTTGCGGGATTGCGTGAACGTGGAATCGGAGTATTGCGTCCCGAAAAGGTATTTTGTATGCCCGACCATAATACACCGACACACGATCAGGATAAGGAGATTGAAGATCCGATTTCTAAAACGCAGGTGGACACGCTGACGCAGAATGCGAAGGATTTTGGTCTTACACACTACGGCATGATGCATCCGAAGAATGGTATTATTCATGTGGTAGGTCCCGAACGTGGTTTGACCTTGCCGGGAATGACGATTGTTTGCGGTGACTCTCACACTTCTACTCACGGTGCAATGGGAGCGATTGCTTTCGGTATCGGAACGAGCGAGGTGGAAATGGTGCTGGCTTCACAATGTATTCTCCAGTCGAGACCGAAAACAATGCGTATCACTGTAGACGGTGAACTGGGTAAAGGGGTGACTGCAAAGGATGTGGCTCTGTACATGATGTCTAAGATGACTACCAGTGGTGCTACGGGTTACTTCGTGGAATATGCAGGTTCGGCTATCCGCAATCTGACAATGGAGGGACGTCTTACCCTTTGTAACCTTTCTATTGAAATGGGAGCACGTGGTGGTATGGTTGCTCCGGATGAAGTGACTTTTGAATATATCAAAGGACGTGAAAGTGCTCCGCAAGGCGAAGCATGGGACAAGGCTTTGGCTTATTGGAAGACATTGAAGAGTGATGATGATGCCGTGTTTGATAAAGAAGTCCGTTTCGAAGCGGCTGATATTGAACCGATGATTACCTACGGAACGAATCCGGGTATGGGTATGGGAATCACACAGCATATTCCTACTATGGAAGGAATGAGTGAAGCTGCACAGGTTTCGTTCAAGAAATCAATGGAGTATATGGGATTCCAACCGGGTGAATCTTTGTTGGGTAAGAAGATTGATTATGTATTCCTTGGTGCTTGTACAAACGGTCGTATTGAAGATTTCCGTGCATTTGCTTCCATCGTGAAAGGTCGTAAGAAAGCGGAGAATGTAATTGCATGGCTGGTTCCGGGTTCATGGATGGTTGATGCACAGATTCGTAAGGAAGGAATTGACAAGATATTGACTGAAGCGGGATTTGCAATCCGTCAGCCGGGATGTTCAGCATGCCTTGCGATGAATGATGATAAGATTCCTGCCGGAAAGTATTCGGTATCTACCAGCAACCGTAATTTCGAAGGACGTCAGGGCCCCGGTGCACGCACTTTGCTGGCTAGTCCGCTGGTAGCTGCCGCTGCTGCGGTGACAGGTGTGATTACCGATCCGAGAGAGCTGATGTAATTTCAATCGTAATTTGTAAATATTTAAATTGTAAATAAGACGATGGCTAAGACAAAATTTAATATAATAACAAGTACTTGTGTACCTCTTCCTTTAGAAAACGTAGATACTGACCAGATCATTCCGGCACGTTTCCTGAAAGCAACCACTCGTGAAGAAAAATTCTTTGGTGATAATCTTTTTCGTGACTGGCGTTATAATGCTGACGGTTCCCTGAACAAGGATTTTGTGTTGAACAATCCTACTTATAGCGGACAGATATTGGTGGCAGGAAAAGAACTTCGGTTCGGGTTCCAGCCGTGAACACGCTGCCTGGGCGATTGCCGGATATGGTTTCCGTGTGGTAGTATCGAGCTTCTTTGCCGATATTCACAAAAATAATGAGTTGAACAACTTCGTGCTGCCGGTGGTTGTTACCGAGGAGTTTCTGCAGGAGTTGTTTGATTCGATAGAAGCGGACCCGAAGATGGAAGTGGAAGTGAACCTTCCCGAACAGACCATCACCAATAAGGCGACAGGTAAAAGTGAACATTTTGAAATCAATGCTTACAAGAAACTTTGTTTGATGAACGGATTGGACGATATCGATTTCTTGTTGAGCAATAAAGATAAAATAGAAGAATGGGAAAAGAAGGCGTGAAAATAGAAATCATGGACACAACGCTCCGTGATGGTGAACAAACCAGCGGAGTATCTTTTGTGCCCCATGAGAAACTAATGATTGCCCGTTTACTATTGGAGGATTTGAAGGTAGACCGGGTAGAGGTTGCTTCAGCACGTGTATCGGAAGGTGAGTTTGAAGCCGTGAAGATGATTTGCGACTGGGCGGCCCGTCGTAGTCTGCTCCATAAAGTGGAAGTGCTCGGCTTTGTCGACGGGCATACTTCTGTCGATTGGATTCAGCGTACCGGCTGCCGTGTGATAAATCTTCTTTGTAAAGGTTCACTGAAGCATTGTACGCAACAACTGAAAAAGACACCGGAAGAACATCTGGCGGATATCATAAGTGTGGTGCATTATGCCGACGAACAGGATATAACCGTCAATGTTTATCTGGAAGATTGGAGCAACGGTATCAAAGATTCTCCCGAATATGTATTTCAGTTGATGGATGGATTGAAAGAGACGAGTGTCAAGCGTTTTATGTTGCCTGATACGTTGGGTATCTTGAATCCTTTGCAAGTGATAGAGTATATGCGGAAGATGAAGAAACGTTATCCGTATACTCATCTCGATTTCCATGCGCACAATGATTATGATTTGGCTGTGAGTAATGTCCTTGCCGCGGTATTAAGCGGTGTCAAAGGATTGCATACAACCATCAACGGACTGGGTGAACGGGCAGGAAATGCTCCTCTCGCAAGTGTGCAGGCTATCCTGAAAGACCATTTCAATGCGGTGACAAATATCGACGAAAGCCGTTTGAATGATGTCAGCCGGGTAGTGGAGTCTTATTCGGGAATTGTGATACCTGCCAATAAACCGATTGTAGGTGAGAATGTCTTTACGCAAGTGGCCGGGGTGCATGCCGACGGGGATAATAAGAATAATCTCTACTGCAATGATTTGCTTCCCGAACGTTTTGGCCGCAAGCGCGAATATGCATTGGGTAAGACAAGCGGTAAAGCAAATATCCGTAAGAACCTCGAAGATCTCGGATTGGAGCTGGACGAAGATGCTATGCGCAAGGTAACGGAACGCATCATCGAGTTGGGCGACAAGAAAGAACTGGTTACACAGGAAGATTTGCCGTACATTGTTTCGGATGTGTTGAAACATGGAGCAGTGGGTGAGAAGGTTAAACTGAAGAGCTATTTTGTGAATCTGGCTCATGGGTTGAAACCGATGGCAACGTTGAAGATAGAAATCAACGGAAAAGAGTATGAAGAGAGTTCAGGCGGCGATGGTCAGTATGATGCTTTTGTTCGTGCGCTGCGTAAGATATATAAGGTGACATTAGGACGTAAATTCCCGATGTTGACCAATTATGCGGTAACCATTCCTCCCGGTGGACGTACGGATGCATTTGTGCAGACAGTTATCACGTGGAGTTATGATGAGCAGGTGTTCCGTACCCGTGGACTTGATGCCGACCAGACGGAGGCTGCCATCAAGGCTACTATGAAGATGTTGAACCTCATCGAAGATGAATACGAGAAGAGCAAGTGAGAAACAACTTGCCCGAAGAATGTTTTTTATAAGAATATATAAATAGAAGAATAAACGATTATGGATTTTAAAATTGCTGTATTAGCAGGCGACGGCATCGGACCGGAGATCTCTGTGCAAGGTGTAGATGTGATGAGTGCCGTTTGCGAGAAGTTTGGTCACAAAGTAAGTTACGAATATGCAATCTGCGGTGCAGATGCGATTGATAAAGTAGGCGATCCGTTCCCGGAAGCAACTTATCAGGTTTGTAAAGAGGCGGATGCTGTTTTGTTCTCTGCCGTAGGTGATCCGAAATTTGACAATGATCCTACTGCCAAGGTACGTCCGGAACAAGGCTTGCTGGCTATGCGTAAGAAACTGGGTCTTTTCGCTAATATCCGTCCGGTACAGACATTCAAATGCCTGATCCACAAATCTCCGTTGCGTGCGGAGCTGGTAGAGAATGCCGATTTTATCTGTATCCGTGAGCTGACCGGAGGTATGTATTTCGGTGAAAAGTACCAGGATAATGATAAGGCGTATGATACAAACTATTATACTCGTCCGGAAATCGAACGTATTTTGAAGGTGGCTTTCGAATATGCGATGAAGCGTAGAAAACACCTGACTGTGGTAGACAAGGCAAATGTTCTGGCTTCTTCCCGTCTGTGGCGTCAGATTGCACAGGAAATGGCTCCCAATTATCCGGAAGTGACAACTGATTATATGTTTGTGGATAATGCTGCAATGAAGATGATTCAGGAACCTGCTTTCTTCGATGTGATGGTAACGGAAAATACATTCGGTGACATCCTGACTGACGAAGGTTCTGTAATCAGTGGTTCTATGGGCTTGCTTCCTTCTGCTTCTACAGGTGAAAGTACTCCGGTATTTGAACCGATTCACGGTTCATGGCCGCAGGCTAAGGGATTGAACATTGCTAATCCGTTGGCACAGATTCTTTCTGTAGCTATGTTGTTCGAGTATTTCGACCTTAAAGAAGAGGGTGCATTGATTCGTAAAGCCGTAGATGCTTCTTTGGATGAGAATGTACGTACGCCGGAAATCCAGGTGGCTGACGGTGCTAAGTACGGAACAAAAGAAGTAGGACAGTGGATTGTTGATTATATCAGGAAAGCTTGATAAACCCGGATAAAAAAGTAAAAGCCTGGCATCGGATAACGGTGTCAGGCTTTTACTTTTTAGTTCGAAATATGTTGTGTTCTACCAACTTTTAATAGTGGAGTATAGAACGATACCGAGTATAGTCAGTAATCCTACATAAATAGTGACTGACCATTGTTTTATTTCTTTTCTCTTCGTGCGGGTGGAAGGTTCCAGATAGATGGCTGCTTTGTGGGCGATAGTGCAGAACAACCAACCGCCGAATCCTCCGATAATACCTCCTACGAGTAAATCACCGGGATAATGTACACCCAGATATATACGTGTGTAGCAGTTGAGTATTGCCCAGGTCAGGATGAAAATGCTTAGCCAACGTTTACGGAACAGGAATATGACAAACATGGCAAGACCTAATGAATTGGCGGCATGGCACGATGGGAAACCGTAGCTTCCTCCGCGGTAACCATTTACGATATATACTAGATCTACAATCGGGTTCTCCGGATTGGCGGGACGCAGACGTGCTACTACCGGACGAATGATGCTGCTGCACATCTGGTCGGCAAAGGTGATAGTCAGTGCAATGGCAGCCACGTAGCACAGTACTACTTTCCAGTGGAAGTTTTTTAATAAAATATACAATATAGTGGCATACATGGGAATCCAGATGAATTTACCCGTGAAAGAACTCATGAAATAATCCCAAAAATGGGAATGTATACCATTGAAATACAGGAAGATATTTGTATCTATCTCCGAAAGATATTGGACAATTCCGGTGTGTATCATCAGACTTTATTGATCTATTTTTAATGTCGCAAATATACAATAAAGAATAGAAAATTGTCCTATATTACTTTATAAATATTCAATATAACTCATTTCCTAGCGTTTCGCCAGGTCGTCGTAGAGCTTCTGCAGGAACGCTTTTCCCTTTTCCAGATTGGCTCCTTTGGCGGTACCTTCGTCCAGTTGCACAGTATTTGCGTCCAGATTGTACACTAATTGGTTATCAGCGGTAATCATTCCGAAATAGTTCGGGCGGGTAAAGTATGCAAAATGAGGAGAGGCCGGATTCATGATATTCTTGCTGAAAGTAAATTCATCATGCGGCAATCCTAATTGGGCAAGCAAGGTGGCGGCAATGTCAATCTGTGAAGCATAGGTATCTACCACAAGAGGTTGTTTGATTGCACCTCCGATTAAAATCAGCGGAATGGTTTGGCCGTCCAGCGGATTTTCTATTGGATACGGATATGCACCCTGATGATCGGGAACGAGTACAAACAGTGTATTTTTCCATAACGGTGTTTCTTGATACTGTTTCACGAAATCTCCCACGCAACTATCGGCATACGCAAAAGAATTGAGGATTTTATCATCCAGCCTGTGGAACGGGACTTCGAATGGTTCGTGGCTGCTTGATGTCTGTACGAGTTTCAGGAACGGTTCTTCTTGTTTTTCTTCTTTCAGGTCTTTCATCAGGCGTTGGAATAAGACGTGATCCTGTGCTCCCCATTTTCCTGTACGTTCGGACAGAGGAAAATCTTTATCGGAAATAATCTTCTCGATGCCGGAAGATACCAGATAAGAGCGCATATTTGTGAAATCGGCATCTCCGCCATAGTAATATTCCAGGTTGTATCCGGCATTTTTCAGGCTGCGCGGGATAGAAGGAAGTTTGTCCGTCTTTTCGGGATATTTCATGATGCTGGTGCTTGGCTGGCCGGGATATCCGCTGATGATGGATGCCAGTCCGCGGTCTGTGCGGAAACTGCTGCCGTAGAAGTTGCTGAATAATACGCCTTCTTTAGCGAATTTATCCATATTGACAGCCACATTGGGTTGTCCTCCGAAAGTTTCCATCAAGTGTGTGGAGAAACTCTCAAGGATAATAAAAATAATGTTCGGACGTTGTGTATTCAATAATTGGGGGATGCTGTCTGTTGCTGCGACAGGTTTGTCTACCATCTCTGCAAATAATTCGTCGGCTATTTTCGGGTCCATGAAGCGATATTGCTTATCGAAATTATTCTGGTGGGTGGCGGAATACATGAAGCTGAATGCCGGATTGATGGCTGCATGATTCATGCGTTGGTCCTGACTGAAATACACCTTGCTCAAATTCATGGTGGATACGCTGAATCCGCCCCGGATAGGGATGAAGAGTGCCGCTGTCAGCAAAAGGAGCGCAAGCGAGACATTCTGACGTCGATAAGGTATTTTCAGGGCCTTTTTCTCCCGGATAAGGACGTAATAGAAAATGAAGTATAAAATTGCTGCATAGATCAGCATTGATAAGATTCCCAATAGTACAAACCAAAAGCTGACGCTTGCCATAGCATCTTTGGGGGAAGAGAAGAAATAGAAAACGGGGGTGGCATCCAGACGGAATCCCCAAAAGCCGTATAATCCCAGGTCGATGATAAAAATGCAGGCTATGACAAAGGCGATTACCCCGAAGTATCCTTGCCGGATGCGGCGGAGTATGGATGAATTGGTCCAGGCGGAGGCGATGAGCAGTAAGCCGGGGATAGCGGTCAGGTAGCCTGCGAGAGATAAATCCAGAGGCAATCCGTGCCACATGACGCGGAAGTAGTCACCTAAAGATACATTGGTATATAAGTCATGGTAGTAAACCATGAAGATTGGTTTCTGAAGAACGAATAAAAGAACAAATAAAAAATAGGTCGTGAGAAATTGTATGATTCTCTTTTTCATATCTGTAAACTTAAAAAGATTGAACGGATACAAAGTTACTATACTTTTCCTTATCTTTCTCATGAAGTGATATAAAACATACCTTTTTTTCCATATCTTTGTCGTGTCTGTGACAAAAATAAAGTAATAAGATGGCAAAGATTGCAAGGAAACTAACAGATTTAGTGGGGAATACCCCTTTGATGGAACTTTCCGGTTATAGCGGAAAGTACGGTCTGGAACAAAATATTATTGCCAAACTGGAGGCTTTTAATCCGGCGGGAAGTGTAAAAGACAGGGTGGCTCTTTCGATGATTGAAGATGCCGAAGTTCGGGGATTATTGAAACCCGGTGCGACGATTATTGAGCCGACAAGCGGAAATACAGGTGTCGGGTTGGCAATGGTAGCCACTATTAAAGGGTATCATTTGATATTGACCATGCCTGAAACAATGAGCCTGGAACGGCGGAATCTGTTGAAAGCGCTGGGTGCGCAGATTGTATTGACAGACGGGGTAGGAGGGATGGCAGCTTCTATTGCCAAGGCGCAGGAGTTGCGTGATAGTATTCCCGGTTCGGTGATCTTACAACAATTTGAGAATCCGGCTAATGCGGCTGTTCATGAGCGGACGACAGGTGAAGAGATCTGGCGGGATACAGACGGTGAAGTGGCTGTTTTTGTGGCCGGAGTGGGCACCGGAGGAACGGTTTGCGGTGTAGCCCGTGCTTTAAAGAAACATAATCCGGATATTTATATTGTGGCGGTAGAACCGGCGTCGTCTCCTGTATTGGCAGGAGGAGAGGCGGCTCCGCATCGTATTCAGGGTATCGGAGCAAATTTTATTCCCAAACTTTATGATGCTTCTGTGGTAGATGAGGTGATGGGTGTACCCGATGATGAAGCGATTCGTGCGGGACGTGAGTTAGCGTCGACGGAAGGTCTGCTGGCGGGAATTTCTTCGGGAGCAGCTGTGTATGCTGCCCGTCAACTGTCACTGCGTCCGGAATTTAAGAACAAAAAAATAGTAGCGTTGTTACCTGATACGGGAGAGCGTTATTTGTCGACCGAACTGTTTGCTTTTGACGCATATCCATTGGATTAATTCATTCATTATAAAAAAGACCTGAACCATGGTAAGAATAATTATAGCTTTGCTTTTTTGTTTTCCGGCTGTTGCCTTTGCACAAACTTATCAGCAATTGTCCGAGAGAGCCATTGAATGTATTGAGAAAGACAGTCTTCCCAAAGCAGAGGAACTTTTGCTTCAGGCTTTGAAGCTGGAACCGAAGAATGCCAAAAATGCGTTGCTTTTTTCTAACCTGGGATTGGTACAGCGTCGCTTGGGTGAGTTTGATAAAGCGCTGGAGTCTTATTCTTTTGCACTGAATTTTGCTCCTTTGGCAGTTCCTATTTTACTCGACCGTGCCGCTATTTATATGGAAATGGGAAAAACGGACCGTGCTTATACCGATTATTGTCAGGTGCTTGATGAGGATAAGCAGAACAAGGAAGCTTTGTTGATGCGTGCCTATATTTATGTGCTCCGCCGGGATTATCCGGCTGCGAGAATCGATTATAATCGTTTGCTGGAACTGGATCCGCAGAGTTATAGCGGTCGTCTGGGATTGGCTACTCTGGAGCAGAAAGAAGGAAAATTTCGGGAATCTCTTGAAATTCTGAATAAGATGATTACGGCTACTCCTGACGATGCGACGCTTTATATTGCCCGTGCCGACGTGGAACGTGAAATGAAGCATGAAGATCTGGCATTGGTTGATTTGGAGGAAGCGATCCGGTTGGATGCTGCCTCGGCTGATGCTTATCTGCTGCGTGGGAATATCTATCTGGCACAGAAAAAGAAAGGACTTGCCAAAGCTGACTTTGAGAAAGCCATTTCATTGGGAGTGCCTCCGGCTGATTTGCACGAACAGCTTAAGCAGTGCAAGTGACGTATGATTATTCTACAAACTGCCTAATCAAATTAACGAAGTCTTTTCCGTATTTTTCTTCTTGTATTCTCCGATACCGCTGATTTCTCCGAATTCTTCTATAGTGGTAGGACGGGAAATACTAAGCAGGTGTAATACTTTGTCTGACAAGACGATGTAGGCGGGTAGTGCCTCCTGATCGGCCAGTTGTTTCCTCAATCCGCGTAAGGCTTCGAATAAATCCTCGTTTTCTCCACCTTCCAGGCCGAAAGGAAGTACCTTTGCAACAACCACTTTTTTCTTTTTTCCTTTTTGAGTGGCGACTTCTTCGTGCCGGATGACTGCTAATGTTGCCTTAGCTCTCCCGAAGAGAATATCACTTCCGCTTGCAGTAATTTTAAGATGGTTGTTTTCGTTATAGGCTATTTCAAAGTAGCCGAGTTGCAACATCTGAAGCAGATAGTCTTGCCAGTCACGAGGAGGAATGTCGCGTCCGGCACCGAACGTTTTAAGTTCCTGATACCCTTTTCCGGTTACTTCCGCAGAATAGTTTCCACGGAGAATGTCAATCAGCAATCCTGTGCTGATTTGTTGTTCTGTACGTGCGATGGCGCTTAATGCCTTTTGCACAATGACCGTACCGTCAAATCGTTGAGGAGGATTTTTACAAACATCGCAATTACCGCAATCCTCCGTTGTTGTTTCTCCGAAATAGCTTAACAGGATTCTTCTCCGGCAAATATCGGCTTCAGCATATTGCTGCATCCGTTGTAGCTTTTCCAGATTGATGTTTTGCTGATTACTTTCCGAAGCGAATTTGGTAAGTAATATTAAATCTCCTAATGAATAAAACAGGACAGTACTGCTGGGCAGTCCATCCCGTCCGGCACGTCCTATTTCCTGATAAAAACTTTCTATACTTTTAGGCAGGTTATAATGTATGACCCAGCGGACATTTGATTTATCAATCCCCATTCCAAAAGCAATGGTGGCACATACTACCTGTATGCGGTCGTTAATAAAATCATTCTGTGTTTCGTCCCGGTGTTGGGTGGATAATCCGGCATGATAGACACCGCAGCGAATACCCTGCTTTTGCAACATCTGTGCGACGGTTTCTGTCTTATTTCGGCTCATGCAATAAATAATCCCGCTTTCTCCCCCGTGGCGGTGAATAAATTCTAAGATAGCCTTGTTCTTCTCTTTCGCTTGAAAACCACGTTTCACAGTCAGGCTAATGTTGGGACGGTCGAAAGATGAGATAAAGATACGGGGATGGTTGAGATGTAATTGCCGTACAATGTCTTCGCGCGTGATTTTATCCGCAGTAGCAGTTAGTGCGACAATCGGTATTTGCGGAAATTGTTGGTGAAGCACTCCCATTTGTGTGTATTCCGGACGGAAGTCATGTCCCCATTGTGAAATACAATGCGCTTCATCAATAGCAAACAGAGAGATGTTCATATCCCGCAACAAATAATCCTTTTCTGCTAAAAGTTTTTCCGGTGAAATGTAAAGCAGCTTCAGGCGTCCTTCAACACATGCGCGACGCAGTTGGACGTTTTCCGTTTCGTCATTACTGCTGTTCAGTGCTCCGGCAGCGATGCCATTTGCCAGCAATGCTTCTACCTGATCTTTCATCAATGAGATAAGTGGGGAAACGACAACGGCAGTACCTTTGCAAAGCAATGCAGGGAGTTGGTAGCAGATTGATTTTCCCCCACCAGTAGGCATTAATACCAATGCATCCCGTTTGTTCAGGATGTGGCGGATGATTTCTTCTTGCAGAGGACGGAAACTATCGTATCCGAAATATGTCTTTAGAGTTTCTCTCATTGATGCTGATTTATCCATGCTGCAAAGGTACATTTTTCTTTGGCAATTTTCATTATGTGTAGATTTCAGTTTCTGATATGAATTATAAATAAGTTAAAGTTTCTTATTATTCAACCCTATTCCTTCTTTTTCAAGGTTTTTGATTGTTTATTTAGAAAAAAAATGCACAAAATAATTGTGTGTTTAAAAAAAAAGTAAGACATTTGTAACATGTTATGTTGCAAATGAGCAATAATTAACAAATGAACAAACCCTAACCAGTTAATTCAATGAGTGATTTAGAGAACAAAAAAACGGAAGAAACTCCGAAAAAACGTCCCTACAATTTGAGGGAAAAGAAAGAAAAAAAGGCTGCATACAGGTCTTTGATTAGACCGGAATTGGCAGACGAGTTGTATGACAAGATCCTGAATATCATCGTTGTACAGAAGAAGTACAAGGATCCTGATTATTCAGCTAAGGACTTGGCGAAAGAATTGAAAACGAATACTCGTTACCTTTCTGCAGTAGTAAACTCACGCTTTGGCATGAACTATTCTTGCCTGTTGAATGAATACAGAGTAAAAGATGCTTTGCATTTATTGACTGACAAACGTTATGCCGACAAAAATGTGGAAGAAATTAGTGCCATGGTTGGCTTTGCAAATCGTCAATCTTTTTACGCTGCATTTTACAAGAACGTAGGTGAGACTCCTAATGGATATCGCAAAAAACATCTCGAAAATAAGAAATAATTGCGCGTTCCGAAACTAGTCAAAAGGAATTACCTCTAAATGAAAGATTTTGGAGATAATTCCTTTTCTCATTTTAATTAATCAATACTAACATTATGAGAAAACATCTGATTTTAATGACAGTGGCCGCCACGCTCTTAACATCGTGCGGAGGAAGTAAAACAACAACTGCTGAAGCAGAAAAATTTGATTATACAGTGGAACAATTTGCTGATTTACAAATATTGCGTTATAAGGTTCCCGGATTTGAGGAACTGACGCTGAAACAGAAGGAACTGATTTATTACCTGACAGAGGCTGCTCTGGAAGGAAGGGATATTCTGTTTGACCAGAATGGAAAATATAATTTGAGAATCCGTAGGATGCTCGAAGCAGTATATACAAACTATCAGGGGGATAAAACGACGCCTGATTTTAAAAACATGGAGGTGTACTTGAAAAGGGTATGGTTCTCCAATGGTATTCATCATCACTATGGTACGGAGAAATTTGTGCCGAACTTCTCACAGGAATTCTTGAAACAGGCCGTGCTCGGTCTGGATGCCAAGTTGCTTCCGCTGGAGAAAGGGCAGACTGCCGATCAACTCTGTGCCGAGCTGTTCCCGGTGATTTTCGATCCGGCAGTTATGCCGAAGCGGGTAAACCAGGCGGATGGCGAAGATCTTGTATTGACCTCTGCTTGTAACTATTACGATGGAGTGACGCAGAAAGAGGCAGAACGTTTTTATAGTGATATGAAAGACCCGAAAGACGAAACACCGGTTTCTTACGGACTGAACAGTCGCTTGGTAAAAGAAAACGGAAAGTTGACAGAGAAGGTTTGGAAAGTAGGCGGACTCTATACACAGGCTATTGAGAAGATTGTTTATTGGCTGAAGAAAGCGGAAGGTGTGGCAGAGAATGAGGCGCAAAAGGCCGTTATCACCAAGCTGATTCAATTCTATGAAACAGGCAATCTGAAAGATTTCGATGAATATGCTATTCTTTGGGTGAAAGACTTGGATTCACGAATAGATTTTGTGAATGGATTTACTGAAAGTTACGGCGACCCGCTGGGGATGAAAGCGAGTTGGGAATCTTTGGTGAACTTCAAAGATCTGGAATCGACACATCGTACGGAGATTATCAGCAGTAACGCGCAATGGTTTGAAGATCATTCTCCGGTTGATAAATCTTTCAAGAAAGAAAAGGTGAAAGGGGTATCGGCTAAAGTGATTACTGCTGCTATCCTTGCAGGTGATCTTTATCCTGCAACAGCTATCGGTATCAATCTGCCGAATGCTAACTGGATTCGTGCTCATCACGGCTCTAAGTCAGTAACAATCGGAAATATAACAGACGCTTATAATAAAGCCGCTCACGGAAACGGATTCAACGAAGAATTTGTTTATAGCGATGCTGAAATACAACTGATTGATGCCTATTCTGACTTAACGGACGAGCTGCATACGGACTTGCACGAATGTTTGGGACACGGTTCCGGTAAGTTGCTTCCGGGCGTAGATCCGGATGCATTGAAGGCTTATGGCTCTACCATCGAAGAGGCACGTGCTGATTTATTCGGATTGTATTATGTAGCCGATCCGAAGCTGGTGGAACTGGGATTGCTCTCTTCTCCCGATGCTTATAAGGCTCAATACTATACTTATCTGATGAACGGGTTGATGACACAACTGGTACGTATCGAACCGGGAAATAGTGTTGAAGAAGCTCACATGCGCAATCGCCAGCTGATAGCCCGTTGGGTATTTGAAAAAGGAGCTGTCGATAAAGCGGTGGAACTGGTGAAGAAAGACGGAAAGACTTATGTGGTTATCAATGACTATCAGAAGGTACGTCAGCTTTTCGGCGAATTATTAGCTGAAATTCAGCGCATCAAGTCGACTGGCGATTTTGAAGGTGCTCGTACATTAGTAGAAAACTATGCGGTAAAAGTGGATCCGGCTCTGCATGCAGAAGTTCTGGAACGCTATAAGAAGCTGAATCTAGCTCCTTACAAAGGCTTTGTGAATCCGAAATACGAACTGGTGACAGATGAAAACGGAACTGTTACAGATGTCACAGTTTCCTATGATGAAGGTTATGTAGAACAAATGCTGCGTTACAGCACTGATTATTCTCCGCTGCCTTCCATAAACAACTGATCTGAAATGGATATTAAAGAACAATTGAAAGATATCAAGACACAGCTCCGTCTCTCTATGAACGGGGCTGTGTCCCAAAGTATGCGTGAGAAAGGGCTGGTTTATAAACTCAATTTCGGAGTGGAACTGCCTCGTATCAAGATGATTGCCGAAAGTTATGAGAAGAATCATGACCTGGCACAGGCTCTGTGGAAAGAGGACATTCGCGAATGTAAAATTCTGGCGGGGATGCTTCAGCCGATTGAAACGTTTTATCCTGAGATAGCCGACATTTGGGTAGAAAATATCCGGAATATCGAAATAGCCGAGCTGACTTGCATGAATCTCTTCCAGCATTTGCCGTATGCTCCGGCCAAATCTTTTCACTGGATTGCAGATGAGCAAGAGTATATACAGACTTGCGGTTTTCTGACTGCTGCCCGTCTTCTGATGAAGAAAGGGGATATGACCGAACGCGCCTCCGGCGAATTACTCGATCAGGCAATCTGTGCTGTACATTCCAACAGTTATCATGTTCGTAACGCTGCTTTATTGGTTATCCGCAAATATATGCAGCATAGTGAAGAACATGCCTTTCAAGTATGCCGTCTGGTGGAGGGAATGGCTGGTTCTACCTTGGAAGGGGAGCAGATGCTCTACAACATGGTGAAAGAAGAGACTGAAGAATAATTAACCCATTACTTATTTCTCAGAAATTCTTTTGCTTTCCACAAAAAAGGCTTAACTTTGTTCGCGCTAATTTTGGCTGATGATGGAAACTCAAAACGTGAAAGATACAGTAAGGCAGATATTCACGGAATATCTCACGGCGAACGGGCATCGTAAGACTCCTGAACGCTACGCCATACTCGATACTATTTATTCTATCGACGGTCATTTCGATATTGACATGCTTTATTCACGGATGATGGACCAGGAGAATTTCCGGGTGAGCCGTGCAACTCTCTACAATACCATTATCCTCCTTATCAATGCACGACTGGTCATTAAGCATCAGTTTGGCACTTCCTCCCAATACGAAAAATCATATAATCGCGAGACGCATCATCATCAGATATGTACTCAATGTGGCAAAGTGACCGAGTTTCAGAACGAGGAATTACAGCATGCCATTGAAAATACGAAATTGAGCCGCTTCCAGCTTTCGCATTACTCCTTATATATATATGGATTGTGTAGCAAGTGCGACAGAGCTAATAAACGGAAAAAAGTCAATAACAACAATAAAAAAGAAAAATGAAAGTAGATGTTCTATTAGGATTACAATGGGGCGACGAAGGTAAAGGCAAAGTAGTCGACGTTTTAACACCTAAGTATGATGTGGTTGCTCGTTTTCAGGGCGGCCCGAATGCCGGTCACACGCTTGAGTTCGAAGGACAGAAATATGTGCTTCGCTCTATTCCTTCCGGTATTTTTCAGGGAGACAAGGTAAATATCATCGGTAACGGTGTGGTACTTGATCCGGCATTGTTTAAGGCAGAGGCAGAAGCGCTTGAAGCATCAGGTCATCCGCTGAAAGAACGTTTGCACATTTCAAAGAAAGCTCATCTGATTCTTCCGACACACCGCATTCTGGATGCTGCCTATGAAGCAGCCAAAGGAGACGCCAAAGTAGGAACTACCGGCAAGGGTATCGGCCCTACTTATACGGATAAAGTGAGCCGTAACGGTGTTCGTGTAGGTGATATCCTTCATAATTTCGACCAGAAGTATGCTGCCGCAAAAGCTCGTCACGAACAAATTCTGAAGAGCCTGAATTATGAATACGATCTTACTGAACTGGAAAAAGCATGGTTGGAAGGTATCGAATACCTGAAACAATTCCATTTTGTAGATAGCGAACATGAAGTGAATAATCTGTTGAAAGATGGTAAGAGCGTTCTTTGTGAAGGAGCGCAGGGTACTATGCTTGATATTGATTTCGGTTCATATCCGTTCGTGACTTCTTCCAATACCGTATGTGCGGGAGCCTGCACCGGACTGGGAGTGGCGCCTAACCGTATCGGTGAAGTATATGGTATCTTCAAAGCATACTGTACTCGTGTAGGAGCAGGCCCGTTCCCATCAGAACTGTTTGATGAAACAGGTGACAAGATGTGTACTTTGGGACATGAATTCGGTTCTGTTACCGGACGTAAACGTCGTTGCGGATGGATTGACCTGGTAGCTCTGAAATATTCCGTTATGATAAACGGTGTTACCAAACTGATTATGATGAAGAGCGATGTACTCGATACTTTCGAAACAATCAAAGCTTGTGTTGCCTACAAAGTGAATGGTGAAGAAATCGATTATTTCCCGTATGACATCACAGAAGGGGTAGAACCTGTTTATGCAGAGCTTCCGGGCTGGCAGACAGATATGACCAAGATGCAGAGCGAAGATGAATTCCCGGAAGAGTTCAACGCTTATCTGACTTTCCTGGAAGAACAACTTGGCGTAGAAATCAAGATTGTTTCTGTAGGACCGGACAGAGCACAGACAATCGAACGTTATACAGAAGAATAACCATTGATTTATTATATGGAGGAAAGGCGGAGATTGAAGAAAAACTCCGCCTTTTTTATTCAAGCCTTTGTAGTCTATTCTAAACACACAGAAAAATAATGTACGCCTTATGAAAACACGTTTTATTACTTTCCTTTTGTTGTTCGTCATGAACTTGGGAGCATTTGCACAGTCTCCTTATCAGCCTGCCGAAGAGAATCTGAAAGCACGGCAGGAATTTCAGGACAATAAGTTTGGTATTTTTCTTCATTGGGGGACTGTATGCCATGCTTGCTACCGGTGAGTGGACTATGACAAACAATAATCTGAATTATAAAGAGTATGCCAAACTGGCAGGTGGATTTTATCCTTCCAAGTTTAATGCCGATAAATGGGTGGAGGCTATTAAAGCTTCGGGAGCCAAATATATCTGTTTTACTAGCCGTCATCACGAAGGTTTTTCTATGTTCGATACTAAGTATTCGGATTATAACGTAGTCAAAGCCACCCCTTTTAAAAGAGATATTGTGAAAGAACTGGCAGCTGCCTGTGCCAAGCAGGGAATCAAGCTTCATTTTTATTATTCTCATCTTGACTGGGCGCGTGAGGACTATCCCTGGGGACGTACAGGACAGGGGACGGGACGTTCGAACTCGAAAGGGAGATTGGAAAAGCTATTATCAATTCATGAATAACCAGTTGACGGAGTTACTGACGAATTATGGTCCGGTAGGGGCCATCTGGTTTGACGGATGGTGGGATCAACCTAAATCTTTTAACTGGGAATTACCGGAGCAGTATGCTTTGATTCATAAACTCCAACCGGGCTGCCTGGTGGGTAACAATCATCATCAGACGCCTTTTGATGGAGAAGATATTCAGATTTTCGAACGCGATCTGCCGGGTGAGAATGCTTCGGGACTTTCTGGACAGGAGGTGAGTCGCTTGCCGTTGGAAACTTGCGAAACGATGAATGGTATGTGGGGATATAAGATTACCGACCAGAATTATAAATCTACAAAGACACTGATTCACTATCTGGTGAAGGCAGCCGGTAAGAATGCCAATCTTTTGATGAATATCGGCCCTCAACCTGATGGGGAACTTCCTGCGGTAGCTGTGCAACGCTTGGCAGAGATGGGAGAGTGGATGAAACAATATGGCGAAACGATCTATGGAACACGAAGCGGCATAGTTGCTCCGCATGATTGGGGAGTGACCACACAAAAAGGAAATAAACTCTATGTACATATCCTCGACCTGAAAGATGCAGCTTTGTTCCTGCCATTGACAGGCAAGAAGGTTAAGAAAGCAGTCTTGTTTAAAGATCAGTCTCCGGTTCGTTTCACAAAGACGAAAGCTGGTGTTTTGCTCGAATTCGCCGAGGTACCAAAAGATATTGACTATGTAGTAGAACTGACAATTGACTAATTTTTAGCTAATTCTTCATAAAAGCAAGGGGAAACTATTCTGACATTGAACGTTTCCCCTTATTTTTGGCAAACAATTTGTTTATATAGATATAGAGTAATAATTAAAATGAAAAGTATATGATGTCTTATTGGGTATTATTTATAGGAATCGCTGTTGTCAGTTGGTTGGTACAGATGAATTTGCAAAACAAATTCAAGAAGTACTCTAAGATTCCTACAGGAAACGGAATGACAGGACGCGATGTTGCTTTGAAGATGTTGCATGACAATGGAATTTATGATGTGCAGGTTACACATACGCCGGGACGGTTGACCGACCACTACAATCCTGCTAACAAAACAGTGAATCTGAGTGAAGGGGTGTATACGAAAGTAATAGTATCATGGCGGCTGCCGTAGCGGCCCACGAATGTGGACACGCTGTTCAGCATGCACGTATGTATGCTCCGTTGAAGATGCGTAGTGCGCTGGTTCCGGTTGTGAACTTTGCTTCTTCCATTATGACGTGGGTATTGTTGGGTGGTATCTTGCTGATAAACTCTTTTCCGCAGTTATTGCTGGCAGGTATTATCTTGTTCGCTATGACTACATTGTTCAGCTTTATCACGCTGCCGGTGGAAATCAATGCAAGTAAACGTGCATTGGTATGGTTGAGTTCATCCGGCATTACTAATTCATACAATCATACGCAAGCCGAAGACGCTCTTCGCTCCGCTGCATACACCTATGTAGTTGCTGCATTAGGTTCATTAGCAACATTGGTTTACTACATCATGATCTTCATGGGTAGAAGAGACTAAGAAATGAAAAAGGGAAAAGGCAGTTTTGCCAGCTTCCTTCTATAGAATAAAAAGGGATCCTCCGCAGTCTTTCCAAAGACTATGGAGGATTTTTTATATAGTTTGGAGGACTTGTTTGAGTGTTTCTTTACGATATTAATAGGGGATGGACACAATACGGGTGATTTTTTCAAATATATGTAAGCATTGCTCGGAAATTTGCAGTAAATTTGCGCAATTAAAATACTAAACAGTAATTATATCATGGCAGCAAAACCAAGTATTCCTAAAGGAACTCGTGACTTTTCGCCGGTAGAAATGGCGAAGCGTAATTATATATTCAATACGATTCGTGACGTATATCATCTGTATGGTTTCCAGCAGATAGAAACTCCGTCTATGGAGATGCTTTCTACACTGATGGGAAAGTACGGCGATGAAGGGGATAAACTACTCTTTAAGATTCAAAATTCAGGAGATTACTTTTCCGGGATTACTGACGAAGAATTGTTAAGCCGTAATGCTGTCAAACTGGCAAGCAAATTTTGTGAGAAAGGTTTGCGTTATGACTTGACAGTACCTTTTGCTCGCTACGTCGTGATGCATCGTGATGAGATCACTTTCCCGTTCAAGCGCTATCAGATTCAACCGGTATGGCGTGCTGACCGTCCGCAAAAAGGACGTTATCGCGAATTTTATCAATGTGATGCTGACGTTGTCGGCAGCGATTCACTGCTGAATGAAGTAGAACTGATGCAGATTGTCGATACTGTTTTCAGTCGTTTTAATATTCGTGTATGTATTAAGATAAACAACCGTAAGATTCTTTCCGGTATTGCTGAAATTATAGGTGAATCGGATAAAATCGTCGATATTACTGTAGCGATTGATAAACTGGATAAAATAGGTTTGGATAATGTAAATGCCGAACTGAAAGAGAAGGGAATCAGTGATGAGGCTATTGCCAAGTTGCAGCCGATTATTCTCCTTAGCGGTACGAATGCGGAAAAGTTGGCAACATTGAAAAATGTATTATCGGCCAGTGAAGTAGGATTGAAAGGAGTGGAAGAAAGCGAATTTATCCTGAATACATTGGAAACAATGGGCTTGAAGAATGAAATCGAGCTTGACCTGACATTGGCTCGCGGACTGAATTACTATACAGGTGCTATCTTTGAAGTGAAAGCGTTGGATGTGCAGATTGGTAGTATCACAGGTGGTGGTCGCTATGATAATCTGACCGGAGTATTTGGTATGGCAGGAGTGTCGGGAGTGGGTATCTCTTTTGGTGCAGACCGTATCTTCGACGTATTGAACCAACTTGAACTTTATCCGAAAGAAGCTGTAAATGGAACAGAACTTCTATTCATCAACTTCGGTGAAAAGGAAGCTGCATTCTCTATGGGAATTCTGTCGAAAGTGCGTGCTGCCGGTATCCGTGCCGAGATTTTCCCGGATGCAGCCAAGATGAAGAAACAGATGAGCTATGCCAATACAAAGAATATTCCGTTTGTAGCTATTGTCGGTGAGAATGAAATGAACGAAGGCAAAGCAATGCTGAAGAATATGGAGACAGGAGAACAGAATCTTGTTTCAGCAGAGGAGCTGATTGCTACTGTGAAGAAATAAGCAGCGATGAATTGAAATTATAAAATTATTAACTGCATCCCAAAAGTTGAGCAGTTAATAATTTACTGTATATTGCGAGAGTTCGGTATTGCACCGGACTCTTTCTTTTTGACCGGGATTTAATACTTTATTTGATCTAGTATTCCATTGAGGAAAGCAATCGCTACTCCATAATTCGTCATGGGAATGTGTTGCTCCCGAGCACGTTCGATGCGGCTAAGTACGTATTTACGATTGAACATACATGCTCCGCAATGGATTACCAAAGAGTAAGGAGTCAGATCCTGTGGAAAGTCAGTTCCGGCTACCATATCAATTTGCAGATTCTCTCCAATTCGTTTCCGTAACAAACGGGGGAGTTTCACTCTTCCTATATCTTCGGAAAGAGGAGCGTGCGTACAAGCCTCCGCTATCAGTACACGCGACGATTCCGTCAGTCTTTCAATGGTAGCTGCACTTTCTACATAATAATGAATATCACCCTTGTATCCTGCGAAAAGCACAGAGAAAGAGGTTAGTTCACTTTCCTTTGGCTTCTGTTCATAAATCGTTTTGAAGACCTGCGAATCGGTGATGATTAATTTCGGAGGGCGGGCAAGAGCTTGCAAGGTTGCCGGAAACTTGTCAGTGGTGCAAGTCACTACGAGACATTTTTTGTCCAACAATTCACGGATAGTCTGCACTTGTGGTAAAATCAGTCTGCCTTTTGGAGCTTGAATATCCTGCGGCATAACCAGAAGTACAAGGTCGTTTTCTGTCACAAGTTCCCCGGTGATACTCTGTTGACCGAAGTCCGAGGGTAGCTTTTCGAGAATGGCTTGCCGGATCTGTTCAATTCCTGTCTTTTCTTTGGCGCTGATAAGTAACGGGCGTATTTTACATTCTTCCTCAATATACGTGGCTAAGCTATCACTGTTCTCTCGTATATCTATTTTATTCAGTACCGGAATGACAGGGATATTCTTCTCTTTCAATAGTGCCAGCATCTCTTTTTCATGAGAAAAGGTAGTATCTCCACATAGCAGCAATGCAATATCTGTTTTCTCAATAGCCTTTAAAGTCCGGCTGATACGCAGCTCTCCAAGTTCTCCCTCATCATCGAACCCCGGAGTATCTATAAACAAACACGGACCAATACCTTGAATTTCCATAGCTTTGGATACAAGGTCGGTAGTCGTTCCCGGAGTATCTGAAACGAGGGCGGTATCCTGTCCTGTCAATGCATTGATAAGAGAAGATTTACCACTGTTTCGTCTACCGAAAAGGGCGATATGAAGTCTGTTGGCATTTGGAGTATCTGTCAGGCTCATAATTACTAATTTTTCAATTTGTTAATTCATGCGCAGCTAATTAGCACATTGATATATTGGCACATTGGCGTATGATTTAAAATCTAAAATCTCTTTGCCCTGCGGCTATGGCTTTGAGGTTCCGGATAGCTATTTCCCTGATTTTAGGGTTAGGGATTCGGTCTGTTTCTTTTAGAATCAATTCTAATCCTTTCTGGCGGGTATCTTCGGAAGCATAATCTTCCAGATACTCTTTCAGAGTCATCAGGGCATTCGGTCCGCAACAGTTGGCTATCTGACCGGATTTCACTAATGACATGAAACGGTCGCCTGTCCGTCCTTCCCGGTAACAAGCAGTACAGAAGCTGGGGATATATCCGAGTTCGAGCAACCAGTTGACCACTTCGTCTAATGTCCGGGTATCGCTTACGTCAAATTGCGCGGAATTATGATCGGGTAATTCCGTTTCAGCATATCCGCCTACACTGGTACGTGAGCCGCCGCTGATTTGTGAGATACCCAATTCGAGTACCTTCTTGCGTGATTCTTGTGATTCACGTGTGGAAATAATCATTCCAGTATAAGGAACGGCAATTCGGATAACAGCTACAATCTTACTGAATATCTCATCGGAAATTGAATTCGGAAAATCTCCGGCATTAATGTCATCCGCCGAACAGATACGCGGCACACTGATTGTATGGGGACCTACACCGAATTTGGCTTCCAGATGTTCGGCATGCATTAACAATCCGATAAAATCATACCGATAAGTATTCAAACCGAAAAGCACACCAATACCTACATCATCGATTCCCCCTTCCATGGCACGGTCCATTGCTTCGGTGTGATAGGCATAATTGCTTTTCGGACCGGTGGGATGAAGTGCTTCGTAGTTGTTCTTGTGATAAGTCTCCTGGAATAAGATATACGTACCGATACCCGCTTCTTTTAATTGGCGATAATTTTCTACTGTAGTAGCTGCGATATTTACGTTTACCCGGCGGATTGCTCCATTTTTATGTTTGATACTGTAAATCGTCTGAATAGATTCAAGAATGTATTCTATCGGATTTAGTGACGGATGCTCACCCGCTTCAAGAGCGAGCCGCTTATGTCCCATGTCCTGCAAAGCAATCACTTCCCTGCGAATTTCCTCCTGCGTCAGTTTCTTGCGTGCAATCGTCTTGTTTTTAGCATGATACGGACAATATACGCAACCATTTACGCAATAGTTCGACAAATAAAGCGGTGCGAACATGACGATACGGTTGCCATAAAACTTCTGTTTGATTTCTTTGGCGAGATGAAAGATACGTTCTATCAGGTCAGGTTGGTTACATTCCAGCAGAATAGCCGCTTCCCGGTGCGTCAGTCCCTTGCACAAAGCCGCTTTTTCAATCAGTTGTTCAATCAGGACACGGTTATCCTTATTGTTCTGCGCATATTCCAGCGTATCCAGAATCTCCTCATGATGGATAAACTCTTCTGCTTTTGATGAATCTTTTTGGTATATCATATATTCTCTGTAGTGTACTTAAAGTCGCCTCTTTCGGTAGAAATCTCGTAGCCGATGGTCTTCAATTGTTTTTGTAAGGCAGCCAGCCCTTCGGCAGATTCCGCTCCGAGTGAAGCTTTGTCATTATATAATTCATATTTTCTCCGTTCCTCTCGAGGAGACAAGTTAGGCATAACCACATTCGCACCTGCTAAAATACCCCGTTCCCTGCCATCAGGAATGAGAGTGGCAAGAGCTGTTGTTGCCGGAATCAATGCGGACGGATGCATCAGGCGGAAAATGGATAATAGAAGAATCGTCTGTTCCGCCGTTCCGCTGGGATATTCGGCAAAAGGTGTATCATGATGGGGCAGGAAAGGCCCGATGCCAATCATTTCCGGGCGTAGCTTTTCTATAAACAATAGATCCTCAATGATATGCTCTACTGTTTGTCCCGGACTGCCGACCATAATTCCGGTTCCTGTCTGATAACCGATCTCTTTCAAATCCGCTAAACATTGCAGGCGTCGTTTGCCGGACATTTCCGCTGGATGCAGTTGCCGGTAATGCAACTCATTATAAGTTTCGTGACGTAACAGATAACGGTTGGCTCCGGCACGGAAGAAACGTTCGTATGCCTCACGTGATTTTTCACCGAGTGACAGCGTAATAGCACAATCCGGATACTCCTGTCTGATACGGGCAACAGTCATTTCTATCTGATCGTTTGTTAGTGCAGGATCTTCTCCTCCTTGTAATACAAAGGTGCGGAATCCCAGTTCATAGCCCTGTTTGCAACAGTTCAGTATACTCTCCCGGCTTAACCGGTAACGTTCGATATTCGGATTCCCTTTTCGGATACCACAGTAATAACAGTTGTTCCGGCAGCAGTTACTGATTTCAATCAGTCCGCGGATATAAATCTTATTTCCGAAGTGGAGGAGTGCGACTTCCTGCGCCTGTTTATTGATGTAACGCAGAATTTCTGCGTCACATCCGGTCAACAGTTGCCGGAACTCTTCCGGTGTCAGTGTTCTTTCCTGTCGTAGTTTATCGATCCATTGTTTCATAGCTCTCTTTCCGTTTGAGCAGCTCTTGTGCCAGTTGGCGACGTCCCGAAACAATGTCATTATGCGTACTCGGTCCGGTGATACATCCTCCTTCGCATGCCATCACTTCAATAAACTGTCCGGCAGCCTTTCCTGTTTTGGCGCAGGCACGCAGCAGAGCGATATTCTTTTTATTGATGTCCGACACTTGTATCGCATTGATTTTCTCCGCTTCTTCTTTCAGATAAGCTTTGACAGCTCCCATCACACCACCTGCCTGTGCAAATCCGTGTGCTTCGCGAACGGAAGTATGTAATACGGAGAACTCCTGCATTTGTTCCAGCTGAATACCCAGCCCGTCAAGAATCGAACCGATTTCTTCGAACGTCAGAATATAATCCACGGCTTCATCGCGGCGTACTTCTTTTCGTTTTGCCACACAAGGACCGACAAATACAACCTTAGCATCCGGATGCTTCTCTTTGGCAATCCGTGCAGCGTAGTACATCGGTGATCCGGTGGTAGAAACATAAGGTTTCATATCCGGAATATGTTTCTCTACCAGTTCGATATAAGAAGGACAACAGGAAGTAGTCATAAACTTCTGTCCCTCTTCCAGTTTCTCCAGTAACTCGTGTGCTTCATTACTGGTGGTTGCCATAGCACCTTCGGCCACTTCGATCACATCAGTAAATCCAATTTCCTTGAAAGCACCGTACACTTGTCCGATAGAAGTTTTAAACTGTCCCAAAATAGACGGGGCGATGATGGCGACCATCTTTTCCCCTTTACGGATGCGCTGCAATACATCGAATGTTTGCGAGATTTCGAAGATAGCCCCGAACGGACAAGCATTCATACATTTTCCACAGTAGATACACTTGCTTTCATCAATGTGCTCTATGCCGTGTTCATCTTTGCTGATAGCTTTTCACCGGACAGGATTCTTCGCAAGGAACGGGGATATATACAATCGCGTGATAAGGACAACTCTTATGGCAAATACCGCAACTGACACATGTGTCATGGTCAATCATTGCCTGACCGTTTTTCTTGAAACGTATCGCATCTTTAGGGCAGTTCATGTAACAACTACGTGCCACGCATCCGCGACAAAGGTTGGTTATTTCATAATTGATCTGTACACAGGAAGAACAGGCCTCGTCGATGACGCACATAATATTTTCCTTGTCCGGTTCGGGGCGGCTCAATGCCAATCGCGCATATTCGGAGAGAGGAGTTACTTCGTCGTGTTCGTCCGTCATATCCAGTCCCATCAGAGGAAAAGTCTTGTACCTCCACACTGCGCGTTCTTTATGTACGCAACACCGTCCTAGGGGTTTTGATTTGCGTGGACTCAACTCAATCGGGAGCCGGTCTATCTTTTCCACTAATTCGTCGTTTTTCCAGAGTTTAACGAGGTCTGCCAGCAATTTATGCCGGACAATCATAATATTATTCGTAAATGCCATATTGTAATAAAGAGGTTGTTAGTTAGTTGGTGCAAAGATACGAACAGAATTTCAATATTTAAGTTTTTTGAAACATTCTTGTAACTTTTTTGTAGCCCTCGCGTGTTATCTTTGTAGTGGACAAAAAAAACTAAGAGGAGGCAGAGTTATGAATAGCAGTATTTTCGAGCAACGTAGTCGTTTTGCCATGATTGGCGCATTGATGGTTATTATCAGCCTGCTGTTTTTATTCTACATGGGAAGTTCTTTGGTAAGCTCTACCAAAAAATATCTGGAGCAGATACAAGGGATAGAGATCACTTGTATCGACACAGACGAATAAAAACAAGCAACCGAAAGGTAGGATAACCCGGGGGAAATTTGTATTTTTGCCGGAAGAAAAAACAGACCTTATGGAAGAAAAGAATAGAGCCTGGAAAACGGTGAGTAGTAAATATCTATTTCGCCGTCCGTGGCTGACTGTGCGTTGCGAAGATATGTTGCTTCCCAACGGTAACCATATCCCCGAATATTATATTCTTGAGTATCCCGACTGGGTAAATACGATTGCCATTACAAAAGATGGTAAATTTGTTTTTGTCCGCCAGTACCGTCCGGGAATTGAACGAACTTGTTATGAACTTTGTGCCGGTGTCTGTGAGAAGGAAGACGCTTCACCGTTAGTGTCCGCCCAGCGTGAATTGTGGGAGGAAACAGGCTACGGAAAAGGAAACTGGCAGGAATATATGGTGATTTCCGCTAATCCGAGCACTCATACCAATCTGACTTATTGCTTTCTTGCTACAGACGTAGAACTGATAGACCATCAGCATCTGGAAGCTACTGAAGATATCAGCGTACATCTGCTTACATTGGAAGAGGTGAGGAGTCTGCTTGATAAGAACGAAATTATGCAGGCGCTGAATGCTGCTCCATTGTGGAAATATATAGCAAATCTGTAATATCGTTTGGAATTCTGTAGAGAAATAATAACTTTGGAGAAAATTTAAATTATCTAATTATGAAAACTATATTATGGAGTATTCTTTGTTTGTTTCTCTCCGGATGGGGAAGTATGCAAACAGTGTCAGCGCAGGATTTGCAAGAGATGGAAAAGAACTTGTCCGCTATCAATGAGGATTTGAATCAAAAGACAAAAGAATATAGTTGGCAGCTTGCGGCGGCTTATGCAGATTATTGTGAAGCAAACAATAAATATATAAGCTGGAACGACTTGCCTTATCTACAAACAGTTGTCGAATATGAACGGCCTGCTTCTTTGGAAACTTACCGACTGGCGCATAAAGCCAGTAAAGATGAATTGGATAAGTTTCTAAATACATATAAGGAATATAAGGATCTGACAAAGAAGCAGAAAGAAGCAGTAACCAAAGAGGAGAAGGATGCTGTATCGACTGCTTTTTCTGCATTCTGGAAGAAATTGAGAAGTGAAGAAAATCCTTATAAAGATTTGTATTATGCCGAACGGAAAGCGATCAGCAAATATCGGGCGGAAGCTTTGCGGTATGTGATTGCCCATTATAAAGAAAAGAAGCAGGAGATTCCGACTTCTTATATAAAATATGCTGAACGGTCTTATTTATTGCAGAAAGGTTCTGCTTTGGAGTTGTTGCAGAAAGAAATAAACGCATTGGAAAGTGTGCAGAGAGAACTTGTTCAGAATATAACAAGAGCAAGATATGGGTTGGGTAAGACTGAAGATAAATAAAAGAGAGTTTCACACATAATTGATTAAGGTAATACGGGATGGAGAAATCCCTTTCTATATTGGGAGGTCTGGACTGAAAAGTTCAGACCTCTTTATCTTTCCCCTCAAGTACGTATAGAAAAGTTCTTTCCCCTCCTATGCAAACTTCTTTTGCATAGGAAGGAAACTTATTAAGGCTGTAGAGCAAACTATAATTGCAACTTTTGATTATATAAATGAAGGCTTCGTTTTTATAATTGCAAGCTTCGTTTTTATAATTGCAAGCTTTGTTTTTATAATTGCAACTTGCGTTTATAGATTGGAGTAAGGGGAAAGTAACTTTTCCCCAAGAGAAAAGCAAGTTCTCACCTTATAGAAAAGAACTTTTCTAGTTATACTTTGGACGATAGGTAGTAGCGATTCGGGAATAGTGGTGTATGTTTGTTCAACGTTTATTCCAATACAAAAATAATAGTTTCATTTACAGGCGCCCAATCATAAATGAATTTGGCATGGGAAGTTGCATTTCGTACGCACATGTGCGAACGCGGTGTCGTTCCTAACGACGGACTATATTCTATCTGCGTCTTGCGGGGAGCATTGACCGGTACTCCGTGAATATAGGCTCCATCCGTGAAACGACTCGCATAAGGAGCATAACCTCCTGTCTCTTTCGAACCGTCTTTTAGAAATACCATCTTCGCTTTCTTTTCCTGTAACACAAACATTCCTAAAGGAGTTTCCTGTGCATACGGCGGCAGGTGGCGTCCCGTAGTGGAAGGATTCATGCTGCGAACCACCCATTGCCCTTCTCCGCTACGTTCGAGAGCAGCGATATTCTGATTGTGGCGGTCTACGAAAACAGCTTTGTTGAAAACAATCGTATCTCCGATTACTTTTACATACTTTTTAGGAATCATCCATTCATCTCCGGTAAACATAGGCTCTGCTTTTATGAATTTTTCCCCATCTTCGATAAAACGGGTTAGTTCTCCATCCTGACCGTATCGTTCGGGCACTAATGTGTCGGTCAACAAGTAAAGCGGAACGGATTGGTAACGTTCTATGCCGAGAGTATCCGCCACCCGTCCGTAAGCGTTTCTTTTGAAATTCTTCACAAGCGGTGCTTCTCCATTCCTATTTTTGTAATTCTGGAGAATTGCCCAAGTGGAAGGCTGCAACTGTATATTTTCAAGCAAAGCCAGCCGTTCTTTGATTTTGTCCCATTGAAACTGCCGGGTAGTGTCTTTATAAGGATAGGTGTCTTCCAATGTATATTGGTCATACAATAAATCTTTGGTGATTTGTATCTGTTCTGCTGTGAGTTTCTTTTCAACAGGTTTAACCTCGGGTTGAGTTATTGTATCTTGCGACAGCGAATCTGTCTGTTGTTGTTCATGTACAGGAGAAATCTCCCCTGTACGCGAAGTGCAGGAGTAGAAGACGCAAGAGGCAATGATGAGGCCGGATGCTATTCTATTCATATTATTTATACAGTGCATTTGATGGTTCGTTTACGAATATACATCATTATAAGGAATAATCCTTTTGTTTTGTTTAAAAAGTAGGTGACAAATATACTTTTTTGCCATACAGTGCAAGTTGTCAGTCATTTTGTCAGTCAATTTCTGACAAAGAATCATTTATTTACTTTGGCACGCTTTTCGCAATGACTTTAGCGTTCCGCCTGAAAGACGGTGGATAACATCTACAATTAAATGTATAACTAAAATATAACAAGTAACTATGAACATTAAACCATTAGCAGACAGAGTGCTTATCCTCCCTGCACCTGCAGAAGAAAAAACAATTGGTGGTATCATTATTCCTGATACAGCAAAAGAAAAACCTTTGAAGGGTGAAGTTGTGGCAGTTGGTCACGGAACGAAAGACGAAGAAATGGTATTGAAAGTAGGCGATACAGTTCTTTATGGCAAGTATGCCGGAACAGAACTTGAAGTAGAAGGCACTAAATACCTTATCATGCGTCAGAGCGATGTTCTCGCTGTTTTGGGTTAATTAATAATAGTAAATAGTAAATCTTTAAATAGTAAATAAAGAGATGGCAAAAGAAATATTATTCAATATCGATGCCCGTGACCAATTGAAAAAAGGTGTCGATGCTTTGGCAAATGCAGTAAAAGTAACTCTGGGCCCGAAAGGACGTAACGTTATCATCGAAAAGAAATTCGGTGCTCCGCACATCACAAAAGACGGTGTGACAGTAGCAAAGGAGATCGAATTGGCAGACGCTTACCAAAATACCGGTGCACAACTGGTGAAAGAAGTCGCTTCTAAGACAGGTGACGATGCCGGTGACGGTACAACTACTGCAACCGTTCTTGCACAAGCTATCGTAGCTGAAGGTTTGAAGAACGTAACTGCCGGTGCTAGCCCGATGGATATCAAACGTGGTATTGACAAGGCTGTTGCCAAAGTGGTAGAATCAATCAAGGCACAAGCTGAAACTGTAGGTGACAACTACGACAAGATCGAACAGGTTGCTACTGTATCTGCTAACAATGATCCGGTAATCGGTAAATTGATTGCTGACGCTATGCGCAAAGTTTCTAAGGACGGTGTAATCACTATCGAAGAAGCTAAAGGTACTGACACTACTATCGGTGTAGTAGAAGGTATGCAGTTCGACCGCGGTTATCTGTCTGCTTATTTCGTGACAAATACAGAAAAAATGGAATGTGAGATGGAGAAACCTTACATTCTGATCTACGACAAGAAGATTTCTAATCTGAAAGATTTCTTGCCTATCCTCGAACCGGCTGTTCAGACAGGTCGTCCTCTGTTGGTTATCGCAGAAGATGTAGATAGCGAAGCGTTGACTACATTGGTAGTAAACCGTCTGCGTTCTCAGCTGAAGATTTGTGCAGTGAAGGCTCCGGGCTTCGGCGATCGTCGTAAAGAAATGCTGGAAGATATCGCTATCCTGACAGGTGGTGTGGTAATCAGCGAGGAAAAAGGTCTGAAACTGGAACAGGCTACAATCGAAATGCTCGGTACTGCTGACAAGGTAACAGTATCTAAAGATTATACAACTGTTGTAAACGGTGCAGGTAACAAAGACAGCATCAAAGAACGTTGCGAACAGATCAAAGCACAAATCGTGGCAACTAAGTCTGACTATGACCGCGAGAAATTGCAGGAACGTCTGGCTAAATTGTCAGGTGGTGTAGCAGTTCTCTATGTAGGTGCTGCTTCTGAAGTGGAAATGAAAGAAAAGAAAGACCGTGTAGATGATGCTTTGCGTGCAACTCGTGCTGCTATCGAAGAAGGTATCATCCCGGGTGGTGGCGTAGCTTACATCCGTGCAATTGATGCTATCGATGGCATGAAGGGTGACAATGCTGACGAAACAACCGGTGTTGAAATCATCAAACGTGCTATCGAAGAACCACTTCGTCAGATCGTTGCTAACGCTGGTAAAGAAGGTGCGGTAGTTGTTCAGAAAGTACGTGAAGGCAAGGGTGACTTTGGTTACAACGCTCGTCTGGACATTTACGAAAACTTGCATGCTGCCGGTGTAGTAGACCCTGCTAAGGTTGCTCGTGTAGCTTTGGAAAATGCAGCTTCTATCGCTGGTATGTTCCTGACTACTGAATGTGTAATTGTAGAAAAGAAGGAAGATAAACCAGAGATGCCGATGGGCGCTCCCGGAATGGGAGGCATGGGCGGAATGATGTAATTCCAGCTTTCGCTTAAGAATATATAAAGAAGATAAGAACCACTTTCCCTAATAAGGGGAGGTGGTTCTTTTTTTGTATTCCTGCAACATCTCTGCCTTCAATTTGTTCGATTGTTGGAATACCCTTATATTTATTGTCTAATTTATTAATAAATCGAGAGATGTTGAAAGTAGTAACATTTATGAAGCAAGTAGCCCGTGGGCTACAGATGGAGGGAAACTTTGGCACTGCCCATGTATACCGTAGCAGTCTCAATGCCATCATTGCTTATTGTGGGAAAGAGGATTTCACCTTCTATGAGGTGAGTCCGGAGTGGTTAAAAGGGTTCGAAGTGCATCTTCGTAGTCGTGGATGTAGTTGGAATACCGTCTCCACTTATTTGCGCACGTTTCGTGCAGTTTATAATCGTGCTGTCGATCTTCGTAAGGCACCTTATGTGCCTCACTTGTTTCGTTCTGTTTATACAGGTACTCGTGCCGATCATAAACGTGCGTTAGGTGAGGAGGATATAAAGAAAGTATTTGCCAGGTTATCACAGGCTTTTGTCGGTTCTCCGTCATTACGCAAGGCACAGGAATTATTTATCCTTATGTTTTTATTGCGCGGTTTGCCTTTTGTCGATCTCGCCTATTTGCGTAAAAGTGATTTACGTGACAATGTGATTACATATCGCAGACGTAAGACAGGCCGCACCTTGTCGGTGACTCTAACTGCAGAAGCGATAATTCTGGTAAAGAGATATATGAACCGTGACAGTTCTTCTCCTTATCTGTTTTCTTTGTTAAAGAGTCGTGAAGGGACTCCGGAGGCTTATCGTGAATATCAGTTGGCATTGCGCACATTCAATCGTCAGTTGATGTTGCTGGGCGAATTATTGGGGTTGGGCGATAGATTGAGCTCTTATACCGCCCGCCATACCTGGGCTACAACAGCTTATTATTGTGAGATTCATCCGGGTATTATTTCCGAAGCAATGGGACATTCTTCCATCACTGTAACCGAAACGTATCTGAAGCCTTTTAGGAATAAGAAAATAGATGAAGCTAATAGACAGGTCGTTGATTTTGTGAAGCGTACTATTAGTGGATTAATCGCTTGATAAATAGTCTGTTACTTTGTAGGTAACGGGAATAAATACCGGTGCAAATATGAGCATATTTCTTAAAACAACCAAACGAAATCATACATTTTTTCTAATAAACCACTCAAAAAAGGAATAGGACAGATAAAACACGCGGATTCTTTGTATTAGGGCTTTGTTAACTTGCACAAGATTTCCCCTACTTGCTTTCAAAAGCAGGGGTAAAAATGTTTCGTAGCATATCGTATCGTTTTTCAGTATTGACTACTCCCGAAGAGCAGGACAAAGGTTCTTCCGTTACCTACAAAGTAACGGGCATGCTATTATTGAAACTTAGTGTTTAATAATATATTATTAATGTAATTTTTAAGTAGTTATGAAAAGAAAATTTGTAAAAGTGATGTTCTTCGGGGCGTTGTCGCTTGCGGTTAGCACAGCAGTGACAAGTTGTAAGGACTACGATGATGATGTTAAAAATTTGCAGGAGCAAATTGATAAGATTACATCTACAAGTCCGGTCAGCTCGGAAGAATTGAAGGCAGCTGTTGATAAAGCTAAAAGTGAATTGACAGAACTGTTGAACAAGAAAGCTGATATCACAGCTTTGGAAAAAGAAATTCAAGATTTGAAAGATGCCTTGGCTAAAGGGGGAGATGAAGCTTTATTGGCAGATCTTGCAAAACAGTTGGCAGACAAGACTAATTTGTTAACATGGGAAAATCTTAAAACTGATGAAACCATTGCTAAATTAAAAACGGATATTGATGCTTTAAATAAAGTATCATCAACTTTGGATGCTTTGGTAAAAGCAGAGCAAAAATATAAAGAATCAGGTGATTTAAGTGGATTTGACAACACAAGCTTCGATGCATTAATCAATAATAGCATTAAAGAGTCAATAGCGAAAGACGGTGATATTGCCGCATATGTTCAAGGTGTAGTACAGAAAGCTACTTTAGCTGATTTTAAAGCTATCAATAATGAAGTTTCTACTTTGACAGGTGGTGTTTGGAAATCTATGGAAGCATTTATTACAGATTGCTATACTTTTTTATATGATAAAGAAGATGGTATTCTGGCTAGATTGACAGAACTGGAAAAGTTGCAAGAAGCTGTAGATGCTTTCATTAAAGAAAATGATAGTTACGAGAAGTATGCTGATATTCTAAATCAAATTGAAGCATCCAGACAGGCTTTGACTGCATTGAGTTTTCCTGCAGGTAGTACAAATCTTACAGAAGCAATTGAAGCTATAATAAGAGAGCAATTAAAAGAAGAAGATTCGTCACTTGCTAATTTGAAGAAAGAACTTCAAGATGAGATCAATGCTATCAAGAAGATGGTGCAAAGCGTATCATTTGTTCCTAAGACATCTGATAGAATAGTAAACTTTACTACGTTATATGCTAAATCAAAAGCGGCAGATGCCAATTATGGAACAATTACTCTTGACGGTGCTTCTACTCAAGAAGTTATGTTCCGTATTTCTCCTGCTGATGCTGCTGAATCATTTGTTGACAATTATGATGTGACTTTCAGTGCAGATAGAGAAATGACAAGAGCAGTGCAGGTAGATCAGTTTGTGGTCGTTGATAAGCCAGTTGTAGATGGTGGCTTAGTAACTTATACAATTAAGTCTAATGCTACAAAAAGTTTTGCTGTATGTATGCACGTGGTTACTAAAAAGGATAAAGTAGATGAACTGGGTAAAACAGATATTACTTCTGACTATTTTGCTGCTATTGTAGGTAAGAAATATTTAGTAGATGCATATTATAAAGTAAATGCTGATGTAAATCTGGAAATTCCTTACGATGTTAAAGATGGCAAGGCAGAATATAACGGTAAAGGTCGTGTTGTATTATCTGTATCTAATAGTCCAGATGGAACTACTCCGTCAGAGGTTGAATTGTCTGAATATCCGGGCTTTGATCCAAAATCTTTGACTACAACATTTAGTGTAGTTAATGACACTTACTTCAAGGTTAGTGGTACTGCTGTAATGCTGAATGCCTATGAGACTCCAAGTTATATTGGCCAAGTTACAGATGTTAATGCAAAAGTGACAGCTACAGGCTTCTATACTCCTGCTGCTGATAAGAAGATTGGTACAGTGACCGTTACTAAGACGACTAAAAAAGCGGCTATTGATTATGGTAAGATTGAACCTGCAACTTGGAGTAATGACGCACAAACTATTGCAGCTTCGGAATTCCCATTGAATAAGATTTATGATGCTGAAGACGTGAAGTTGACTCTTACTGAATTCCAAGCTTTGACAGGTGAAGTAGTGAAAGAAGCAAATGATAAAGTTTATTTTGCTATTTCTACAGATCCTTCTTCTAAAAATGAATTAACAGCTGTCATTGCAGCACAAACTCCTGCCGGTGTTTATCCTATTAAGGCTAAATTTACTTCTGATGGTAGAGAAATTACAGTAACTGCTACTATTACAGTACAAAACCCTGAAATTGCAGAGTTGACAGTAGATAAATATCTTTGGGGTGGAACAGCAACAGCTGGTAAAGTTGGATTTACTCCGACACTGGATCAGGAAGAAAAGCCATCTTCTATCACTTTGAGCTATGACTTGTCTAAGTTGTTCACGAACTATTCAGCGGTACAGACAGCTGTTGCTGGTATTGCAGGTGCTACTTTGAAAATTGATGTTCCTAATTGGAATAAGATTAAAGGTATTAGCTATAGTGAACCGACATTGACATTTAAGAAGGATGAATATACAGGTAAGACTACAGACGGAAAAGATGCGAAAGTACAAATTGTTGCTACAGTGTCTTTAGCGGGTACGACTGTACCTCTTCAGAAATTAACAGCTGATGTAAATATCAATGATATTAGTGGTTCTTGGGTTGCTGGTAAGAAAGCAGTAGAACTGAACAGCAAGGCTGGTGTTTATCCTTTGGCTGATGGATTTAGTTGGAATGATATGAGAGGTAAGGCTATGTGGAAAGATGGTAGTCAGGTAAATGATAAAGTTGAATTTGATACAGATTCTCCGCTCTCTATTTATGGTCTGGCTGCTCCTTCATTCAAATTTGTAGATGCTGAAGGTAAAGATACAACTTGTCCATACTTAACAGTTGGTAATGATGGTAAGTTGTCATTCACAGCTACTGGTAAAGGATATAATTTCCAAACTGATTATACCGCTTACGTAATGATTGTTGCTAGCTCACAATGGGGTACAATTACTAATTATGCAAATAATAATGTAATAACAGTAACTATACCTGCTAATGTGAAGTAAAAACAGATAAAACCCTTCTTCACCTTGTGTGAAGAATACGCCGAGAAGAAACAGAGTGAAGGATTTGGCTTGTGAAAGTCAATCCTTCCAATTCTGTTCTTCTTATAGAAAGGGATACCTCCCTTATTTCCCACAGGTATCCCTTTTCTTTATTTCATAATGTCTCCTTATTTGCACTAGAAACCAATTTGCTAGTCCCTTATTTCCCTATAGATTAAGGAGACGTTTTGAGAATATAGAAAACCCGGGCTTGCGAAAGTCCGGGTTTTCTTATTAGTCTTTATTTATCGGATTGAATAAGATGAAAGTCCTCATCATACAATCCCACGAGTAAGCTTTGCCCTTTATCATCTACTTTCAGTCCGCCATATACGGCTTTTTGATAAAGAGTATCCTGTCCTTCTTCAAAGAAGAAAGATTCGGCGCCGAGGAAGAGGCGTCTATTTATTATTTTATATTTGATGACTAGCTCATTGTCGTTTACAGGCTCCAACGTGTTTTGTAATCGTACAATTTCTCCTACCTGATTACTGTCCGTTCGGAGTATGGCATAACCGCGTGTGTCGGTTTGCTCATCTGGCAGATCTGATGAGGCTTCTTTGTAGTTAAGTCTCATATAATCTCCTTGCATAAGAGAGCGGGGATCGACGGGGGCTAGTTGTAACAAAACCAACTGTCCGTCTTTCAAGGTTTGCTCTTTCTGATAAACCGACCAGTTGAAATACCCCAATAGCAGTATCAGGTTTGCGATAATCAATATTCGGTTATACTTTTTCATGTCTTGTTCTTTTTTGAGTGAAGAAATACCAGGCTGTAATACATGCAATTCCGATGAAGAAAAGCGTTATGGATTTGGTAAGCAGGCTCAAATTCAAATCATAATAATATTTGGAAACAGCATAGATAAAGAGAAGGAGCGAGGCAGCACACTCCGCTTTGTAACCATAATGGAAACATATTAAAATCAGTAACAAGCTACCGGATAAATAAGGAGCAAACACGGTGGGCAGACAGATAACAATACAAAGAATGTAGATACCAACCTGATTCACCGGATGATCCACTTTCATGACCTGCATGATTCGTTGAACCATGATAAGAATTCCGATCCATATACAAACAGACAGTATGCAGGACACAAGCCAACTATTTGTTTCTGATATCATGTAATTGATTGATAATCCTCCCAGTGAGACGATACCGGATACGAATAATCCGAAATGAAATGGTTTGTATTTGGAAAGGTAATTCTCTGTTCCTATACACTCAAACAACTTGTTTTCAAAGATGTTGGTAAATAGAAACACTCCAAGGATAGGGACTACGGCTATTTGTAAGGGATAAAACGAAGAAAAGACATGGGCGGCTTCTCCGAAGAAAGATATATTAAATAGAATGACTGAAAGAAAGGGGAGAATAAACCCTCTTGATAGCAAGAATGTGAGAATACTGATTCCCATAAGTGTAATGAAGAGGAGATTAATGCTGGCATTTATACCGAAGCCAATCAATACACATCCGGCTATGTATAAAGTGATGTTCATTGCATCCAGAAAAGACCGGATCACCATGCGGCTGATTGTTAGCGTAGTGAGAATTAATATACTTCCGGCAATCAGGCAAGAAATATCGGAGCGGAGGATTCTGGCAAGTGCCAGAAATCCCAAAAAGAAAATAGCCGTCAGGATTCCCCCGATAATGGATACGACTTGAATAGTGAGGTTATGCTTCTGTGCCATACCACTGCTTTTTTAGATGAAGAATGATGTAAATGAGCAAAGTTGTTCCGGTGATGACAATAACTCCTCCATAGAAGAATATCTGAACATCCCTAAGATTGCTTTGTGATATGAATGTAGTCAATAGAATCATCAATGTGGCAAACGGAATGATAGCCAGATAGAACAAGCTTTTTACTTTCCATCCATACCAAAGTCCTGCAGAGAATAGAAGGACGGTGCTTATGAGGGAACAGACAATATAGCGTTCTCTTCGCAGATTGCCATCATTAACAGAAAACTGGTGTGTATAATAGTAGCCAGTGAAAGAAGACTGACAAACCAACGATTGTTTCTGTCCAAATGACCTTTTGTGCTCATCCATTCCGTGATGATCGTCGCCAAGGCGCATATCCAGGTTACTGCATTGGCCAACAAAGTCATTTCCCAAGAGTTGGTATTAGCTATCTGTATATTGTACAACCATATCGTAGTGCAAAGTAATCCGATGAACGTCAGCCATAACGGAGCGAAACGGATAGCAACCGCCCAGAGAATGGTGAAAAGAGTCCATCCCAGGAAAAGATCGTAAGCATCGGCTCCCGTTTGGTAGATTTGTCCGAAGACGGCGAAAAGCGTACCTATCAGGAACGTAGCTCCGGTCAGGAGAATCTGTTTGACGAGCTTATTCCAACGGGTGAATGTAGCGAGCAGGACAGAAGCTATTAATAACACCTCTACTATTCCTAACTTTGCAAATTTAGGTAATTCATCCCAGTTGTAGGCAAAAAAGAAGATAATGCCTGCCACTGTAAAACCAACGCCCACTGCCAATAAAAAAACAGAAAGGAATTGATTCCATTGTTTTTTATCAGCGTACAGTGCTTGTCGGGATAAAGGCGAAGAGTCGGTCTTTTCCATGTGTTTTTACTTTTTGATGATTACAAACATAAGAAAATAAAATGATTATCACCTCAAGATAGACTATAAAAAGGTATGACTTACCTTATTGTAATAGACAATAATAGTAAGTCATACTTTGAGAGAGGTAATGAAAATATTAAAAATAGAATAACTTAAAATACCTCCCGTATATGTTTAAAGTTAGAATTGATCGTATCAATCACTTCTTGTGAACGGCCGTTGATTAACAACTTATACATTGACTGCGCAAAGCCCACCATTTGCCCGAATTCAATTTTAGGAGGCATGGCTAGTGCGTTCGGATCGGTCATGATATTTACCAGTACCGGACCATCCAGTTCGAATGCATTCAATAAAGTAGTCAACACTTCTTCCGGATCGCTGACATTAAACCCGGTCATTCCCATTGCTTCGGCCACTTGGGCAAAGTCAGGATTCAGCATATTCGTCTGCCAGTCCGGTAATCCCTCTACTTCCATTTCTAACTTCACCATTCCCAATGAACGGTTGTTGAATACGATGATTTTAATCGGCAACTTATATTGTACAACGGTTTCCAAGTCTCCTAAGGTCATCGATAATCCGCCATCTCCACAAAGCGCAACCACCTGACGATCCGGATAAGCCAACGCGGCACCGATAGCTTGCGGCAACGCATTTGCCATCGAACCATGATTGAAGGAACCCAGCATGTGGCGTTTGCCCGTTGCTTGCAGATAACGTGCTCCCCATACACAAGTCATTCCCGTATCTACCGTAAACACAGCATCGTCCGAACTTAGTTTGTCTATTTCAGACATCACATATTCGGGATGAATCTTATTTACGCCCCCTTTATCTTCTGTGTAAGCGGCCAAATCCTTCTTTACTCCCTCGTATCTTTTGAGTTGTTTCAGTAAGAAAGAATCATCCGTTTTCGGATTCAGCATACGCAATAAAGACTGGATGCTAAGTTTGACGTCTCCGCAAAGTCCGATATCCACCTTTGCACGACGTCCCAGACGTTCGGGCTTTATATCAATCTGGGCTATCTTGATGTCATCCGGCAGGAAAGCAGAATACGGAAAGTCAGTGCCGAGCATGAGAAGTACTTCAGCTTCATGCATACTGTAATATCCCGAAGGCATTCCCAACAATCCCGTCATACCCACTTCATACGGATTCTCATATTGCACCTCCATCTTTCCTTTGAAAGTATATACCACCGGAGCATTCAGCTTCTCGGAAAGCGCGATTACTTCCTCGTGAGCTCCCCGGCAACCGATGCCACAGAAAAGAGTGATACGTGTATGTTTGTTTAACATGTAAGTCGGCCAATTGAGCCAAATCTTCTTCCGACGGGCAAACTTCCGGTGGGGCAGGATAATTCCGGACCGACGAGTCGACAGCAACGGCAGAAGCCTTTGCCAAGTCTCCCGGTAGTCCGATGACGGACACCCCTTTACGGGTGACAGCCGTTTGTATGGCCGATTGGAGCATACGTGGAAATTGCTTGGGAGTAGTGGCTACTTCATTATAATAACTGCAATCGTTAAAAAGTTTGATTGTATTCGTCTCCTGAAAATATTCCGTACCGAATTCTCCGGTAGGAATCGTAGAAGCGATGGCGATTACCGGTGCCCCGGAACGGTGCGCGTCATACAAACCGTTGATAAGATGAACGTGTCCCGGTCCGCTACTTCCCGCGCAGCATCCCGGACGGCCGGTCAGTTGTGCCTCTGCAGCAGCGGCATACGCTCCTGTTTCTTCATGGCGCACATGTATCCATTTTATTTGATCGTTTTTTCTGACTGCTTCGTTTACCTCATTCAGACTGTCGCCTGTTACGGCGTAAATGCGTTCAACTCCGGATTTAACCAAAGTATCTATCAGTTGTTCTGCTATTTTTTTTGCCATAGCTGTAATTGGTTTAGGATTGATTTTATCTAATAACAGATGTCTGCAAGGAAAAGTTCTAATTTAACATATGCTAATAACGCCTTTGTGTCGGGACACATCACCGCTTTTATGTTAAAAATAATTCTGTAACAACTTTTTAGTAAAGACGTATAAACAATTGCAATATCCTTTTGTTATCTTTATAGGCGAAATCTTAACCTAATGTATTAAACCTCTTAATTACTCTAGAAAAATGAACAGAAATGAAATCGGTGTAAATGCCGGTAAGGTTTGGCAACTGCTTAGCAATAACGAGAAGTGGAGCTACGGACTTCTGAAGAGAAAATCCGGGTTGAAAGATAAAGAGCTGGGTGCCGCTTTAGGGTGGTTGTCAAGAGAGAACAAGATTGAGTTCGATCAGTGTGATGAAGAACTCTATGTATATCTCTGTGTGAATGTTTATATTGGCTAAAAGAATTTGGCACTTTAACGAAAACAGCAGAATCTCCGGAGGGATGACAGCCCGGTCAGTCCTTCGGAGATTCTCGTTTTTTATCCTTTTTCCTTTTAATGTATCTTCCTTTCAATTGATTTCCGGAAATAATTCTGTTACTTTGCATCACAATTAAAACAATGTGAAGAAACAATGAGAAGTTTTGCCTCTGATAATAATTCCGGTGTGCATCCGTTGGTAATGGAAGCCTTGAACCGGGCCAATATAGACCATTCTTTAGGATATGGCGATGACAAATGGACAGAAGAAGCCGTAGCGAAGATCAAAGAAACCTTCACCCCGAACTGTGTCCCTTTGTTTGTATTCAATGGCACGGGCAGCAATGTGGTGGCTTTGCAATTGATGACGCGCCCGTATCATTCTATCTTTTGCGCGGAAACAGCTCATATCTATGTAGATGAGTGCGGCTCTCCCGTGAAAATGACAGGTTGTCAGATCCGGCCGATTGCCACTCCCGACGGTAAACTTACCCCGGAACTGATGCAACCTTACCTGCACGGTTTCGGCGACCAACACCATTCGCAACCCAGAGCTCTCTACATCTCCCAATGTACCGAACTTGGCACCATCTACACTCCCGAAGAGTTGAAACGCCTGACTGACTTTGCCCATCTGAATGGTATGTATGTACACATGGACGGAGCAAGGATTGCCAATGCCTGTGCCGCCCTGAATCTTTCCCTTAAAGAACTGACGGTGGATTGCGGAGTCGATATTCTTAGTTTCGGCGGAACGAAGAACGGACTGATGATGGGAGAGTGCGTGATTGTATTTAATAAAGACCTGCAACCGGAAGCCCGTTTCATCCGTAAGCAATCCGCCCAGCTCGCTTCGAAGATGCGTTACCTCTCTTGCCAGTTTACGGCATACCTCACCGGCGACCTTTGGCTGAAGAATGCCAGCCACGCCAATGCGATGGCTGCCAAACTTCGTGCGGAATTAGAGAAACTGCCCGAAGTCACTTTTACTCAAAAAGCCGAGAGTAACCAACTATTCCTTACTATGCCCCGCCCGGTTATCGACCGGATGCTGGAGTCTTATTTCTTTTATTTCTGGAACGAAGAGAAGGATGAAATCCGCTTGGTAACTTCTTTTGATACAACAGAGGAAGATGTGGACGAGTTTATAGGACTTTTGAAGCGTTAAAAAGGAAATTCAGGACAACAAAAGCCTCTGAAACTCTGTTGTAATAAGAAGTTTGAAACTAACTTTGTCCGCAAAGTTTTCTACTTCTTATGATTATGAATACTAGACAGAACAGGCTAATCATATTCGCGCTTTTGTTGTTGACACAAACCCCGTTGGGCGCACAGCTGCATTCTACTAAAATTGAACTGCCGGAGGATTCTATATCTGCAACCATGGAAGATTCCATTCCGGCAAAGCGCAGCTTCTTTAAAAAGTTTCTTGATTACTTCAATGACGCCAATAAGGAAAAAAAGAATAAAAAGTTTGATTTCAGTGTGATAGGTGGTCCTCACTACTCCAGTGACACCAAGTTCGGACTTGGACTGGTGGCAGCCGGACTATATCGTACCGATCGGAACGATTCGCTTCTTCCTCCCTCCAATGTCTCTCTTTACGGAGATGTGTCGACGGTCGGCTTCTACCTGTTGGGAGTCCGTGGGAACCATCTGTTTCCGCAAGACAAATACCGCTTGAATTACAATCTCTATTTCTATTCTTTCCCCAGCCTGTATTGGGGACGGGGATATGACAATGGAGTCAACTCTGATAATGAAAGCGACTACAAACGCTTTCAAGCACAGGTGAAAGTCGATTTTATGTTCCGGCTGGCAAAGAACTTCTACATCGGCCCGATGACCATATTCGATTATATTGACGGGCGGGACTTTGATAAACCGGAACTATGGGAAGGGATGGCGGCACGGACCACCAACACCAGCCTGGGACTTTCTCTCCTTTACGATTCACGTGATTTCCTGACAAATGCATCTTACGGCTATTACTTGCGGATAGACCAGCGATTCAGCCCGGCTTTTCTCGGCAATAAATATGCGTTTAGCAGCACCGAACTGACTACTAGCTATTATCAGCCCGTATGGAAAGGCGGAGTGCTGGCAGGACAATTCCACACATTGCTTACCTATGGCGATACCCCGTGGGGATTGATGGCAACGCTGGGAAGCTCTTACTCCATGCGCGGATATTACGAAGGACGCTATCGGGACAAAGGAGCAATGGATGCGCAAATAGAACTCCGGCAACACGTCTGGAAACGGAATGGAATAGCAGTATGGGCAGGAGCGGGAACGATTTTTCCACGACTCTCCGAGTTTACTCCGAAGCATATTCTGCCTAATTATGGTTTCGGTTATCGTTGGGAGTTTAAGAAGAGAGTAAATGTACGTTTGGATTTAGGGTTTGGCAAGCACCAGACCGGATTTATTATTTAATATCAATGAAGCTTTTTAAGAACATAAAGAAATGGTTTGAAAATCAGGAACATTTGTTTTATCTGTTCCTCTTCATCTTGATAGTACCCAACCTTGTGCTCTGTTTGACAGAGCCTTTACCGTTGATGGCAAAGGTGTGTAATGTGCTTTTGCCTTTCGGCTGCTATTATCTGTTGATGACTTTGTCGAGAAACTGTGGCAAGATGCTTTGGATTTTATTCCTGTTCCTGTTTTTCGGAGCCTTTCAGATTGTATTGCTTTATTTGTTCGGCCAGTCCATTATCGCTGTCGATATGTTTCTGAACCTGGTGACTACCAATTCGAGTGAAGCCCTCGAATTGCTTGATAATCTCACACCTGCCATTATTGCTGTCATCATACTCTACGTACCTGCCCTGATATTAGGGACCATTTCAATTGTACGTAAGCGGAAACTTACGGCAGAATTTATCCGCAGAGAACGGAAGAGAGCCTCCATAGTCTTTGGAATCTCCCTCCTTAGCCTTGCCGGAGCATATATGCAGGACCCGGGATATGAGTTGAAGTCCGATTTATATCCGCTGAACGTGTGTTATAACGTAGGTCTTGCCTTCCAACGAACCGCCTTGACGCAGAATTATCACCGTACTTCGAAGGATTTTACTTTCCATGCCCTGCCTACGCATCCGAAAGAGAAACGGGAAGTATACGTAATGGTTGTAGGAGAAACCTCCCGTGCCCTGAACTGGCAACTGTATGGTTACGAACGTGAAACGAACCCTCTTTTATCCCGGCAACCGGGTCTGATTGCTTTCCCGAAAGTACTGACAGAGTCGAATACGACACATAAAAGTGTCCCCATGTTGATGTCGGACGCTACCGCCTGCAACTACGATTCTATCTATCATCAGAAGGGAATCATCACTGCCTTTAAAGAGGCAGGTTTCCGGACAGCCTTTTTCTCCAACCAACGTTACAACCATTCGTTTATTGACTTCTTCGGAATGGAAGCCGATACGTACGATTTTATAAAAGAAGATTCTGTCAGTTCCTCCTATAATCCTTCTGACGACGAACTTCTGAAATTGGTGGAGCAGGAACTGGCTAAAGGTGCGACGAAACAATTTATCGTGCTCCATACCTACGGTTCTCACTTTAATTACCGCGAACGTTACCCGTCGGAAAGTGCTTTCTTTACGCCCGATTATCCGATGGAAGCAGAAAGAAAATACCGGGATAACCTGGTCAATGCCTATGACAACTCCATCCGTTATACGGACGGTTTCTTGTCACGCCTTATCCACATGTTGGAAAAACAGCAGATAGATGCCGCCATGCTCTACACTTCCGATCATGGTGAGGATATTTTCGACGATTCCCGCCATCTGTTCCTCCACGCTTCTCCCGTACCTTCTTATTATCAACTTCACGTGCCGTTCCTCATCTGGATGTCCGACAACTACCTTGAAACCTATCCCGAATACTGGGATACCGCCATTGATAATAAGGATAAGAATGTTTCTTCCAGCAGCTCTTTCTTCCCGACCATGTTGTCTTTAGCCGGAATAGAAACTCCTTACCGGGATGATTCGCAATCTGTAACGGCTCCGCACTACATCCTAAAACCGAGAGTTTATCTGAACGATCACAACGAACCCCGTCCGCTGGATGATTTGGGTATGAAGAAGCAAGACTTCCGGATGCTGGAAAAGAGGAATATCAAGTATTAAGTATTAGGTATTAATCCTTGTTAAATCTTGCATCCAAAAGCGTGATTGGCGTGTTATTTGCCGTATAGATGTATGAACGATTAAATTCATAAAACATGGCCTATATAGATTATTACAAGATTCTTGGAGTAGACAAAAGTGCTTCTCAGGATGATATCAAAAAGGCTTTTCGTAAGTTGGCCCGGAAATATCACCCTGATTTGAATCCTAATGACCCTAGTGCAAAGGATAAATTTCAGGAAATCAACGAAGCCAATGAAGTACTGAGTGACCCCGAGAAACGTAAAAAGTATGATGAGTACGGAGAACATTGGAAGCATGCCGATGAGTTTGAAGCTCAGAAAAAAGCGCGGCAACAAGCCGGTGGCTTTGGAGGTGCAGGAGGTTTCGGCGGATTCGGCGGTGCGGGTCAGGGTTTCTCCGACGGTAACGGAACCTATTGGTATAGTTCCGATGGAGAAGGATTTTCCGGTGGCAACGCTAGTGGATTTTCCGATTTCTTCGAATCAATGTTCGGACATCGGGGAGGAAGAGGACAAGGTTCTGCGGGATTCCGCGGACAGGACTTTAATGCGGAGCTTCATCTTTCCACTTCGTGATGCTGCTCAAACGCATAAACAGATATTGACTGTCAATGGTAAACAAGTACGTATTACCATTCCTGCAGGTGTGGCCGACGGGCAGGTGATTAAACTGAAAGGCTACGGAGCCGAAGGTGTCAACGGAGGACCTGCGGGCGACTTGTACATTACGTTCGTTATAGCCGAAGACCCGGTGTTCAAACGCCTGGGCGACGATCTGTACATAGATGTGGAGGTAGATCTTTACTCTGCCGTATTGGGAGGCGAGAAAGTAGTCGACACGCTGGACGGTAAAGTGAAACTGAAGATAAAACCGGAAACGCAGAACGGTACGAAAGTCCGTCTGAAAGGCAAAGGATTCCCGGTCTATAAGAAAGAAGGACAATTCGGTGACTTGATTGTGACCTATTCTGTCAAGATTCCTACGAACTTGACCGACAAACAGAAAGAGTTGTTCCGTCAATTACAGAGTATGAACTAAAATGAATGAGTACTATGCAGACCGAATTAATAATTGTCAGTGAATACTGTCACAAATGTCATATTGAGCCTTCATTCATCGAAATGTTGGAAGAGGGCGGTTTGATTAACGTGCATACCGAAGGCGGTGAACATTATCTGCTTTTGTCGGAACTCCCGAACGTGGAACGTTATAGCCGGATGTACTATGACTTATCCATCAACATGGAAGGTATCGATGCCATTCATCATTTGCTGGAAAGGATGGAAGATATGAGGCACGAAATGCGTTCGCTTCGCAAACAACTTTTGCTGTACCGGGAACGGGAAATAGAAGATATGGACTGGTAAAAAAATAGAGCCTCTGTTTGATTCGAACAGAGGCTCTATTTATAGTAAACGGAGGCTCTGATTCATTCAATCAGAGCCTCCGTTTTTTCAGGATGTTTATGCCGTTATTTTATAATACAATATACGTGCAAATCTCTTCCAGATAGCGTGCGTCGATAGTGTCGAAGCTATCCAATGTATCACTGTCGATATCCAGCACCCCGGCAACTTTCCCCTGCTTGAGGATCGGTACTACTATTTCCGATTTCGAGTCCGAACTACAGGCTATGTGTCCGGGAAACTGCTCTACATCAGGAACAATCAGTGTACGGGCTTCTTTCCAAGCGGTTCCGCAAACTCCTCTGCCAAAGCGGATGCGAGTGCATTGAAACGGACCCAGTACGAGTTCTTCCTCTTTCACAAGGTAAAAGCCTACCCAGAAGAAACCGAAAGTCTGCTTTAAGGCTGCTGCCATGTTGGCAAGATTGGCAATGAGATCTGCTTCCGTACTTACCAAAGCATGCAGTTGCGGAAGTAACTCCCGATACTTTTCTTCCTTGCTTCCTGTGTGGATGATTAAATTTTCTGCCATCTCTTTACTATTTGATTTGGTTCAGAATGCTCGGATCTTTTATCTTATCGTCTTCTGCAAAGAAGATAATCTTAGTCAGTATCTCGGCAGTCTTCGGATCTTCATCTACGAAAGGCAGGAACAGGCGTCCGCGATTTTGCGAATGTACCGGAAGAACGGTTATCTGTGCACCACCTTCCTGATGGATCACACCGCTGCCCAGATGAATATTGTACTTACCCAGTTTACCTTCGATGTGAGCAAAACTTCCTTTTATTGTCACGTTCTTGAAATGAAACAACGGCATCGTCAGTTCCACCAGTACGCTGCGCATCTCGATGGTAGAGTGGCTGGTTTCCGGGTCAACGCTTCCGGCATGGGCTACGCTTACTGCCAGGTCTACGTCTCTCATTACTTCGGAGAAGATGACAGGAGGAATCTCCGAGATTTTCATTAACTTGTAGTCTTTGCGGTTGTGGAAGCAGACATATTCTAATGTCGGAGCTTCGATGTCGGCAGGAGAGAACCAGTCTGCCATCGCATAGATGGTGGCGATGATGTTCTCTTTGTAATAGATCTTTTGGAGACCGTCTTCATAGTCGGCTACCCAGCGACGGCCTTTCAGTACGGCAACCGTTTTCTGCGGTTGGATCTGGTTGCCGGCATAGCGGCGGGATTGAGTGGCTTCTATTTCTTCCGGAGTCGGAACGTAAAGTTCGCGGAATACCTGTTTGAAAGGTTGGCGGATTGATTTATCGAACAGGAATTTTTGATAAGCATGCCAGTCTCCGCTTGTATACAGGTCTGTGGGGTGCGCGATGCGTAACTCGTCTTTCGGTTTTAACGGGAGGCAAACGGCATTTACTGTAATCAGCAATCCATCGGTGTAGAAGCCCGTCTGTCCGTTGCAGATGAAGACGAGATGTTTCAGTAATGGCCAGATAACAGGATTCTGCATCAGCTTGCGCAATTCGTTTTCTTCAAAATGAGTGCAGTCTTCCATCGCCTGTTCCAGCATGATGCGCGAACGGGTGTACTGGTCTTTCAGCTTTTTGTGTACTGCTTTCAGTTCTTCTATATACGGATGCTTTTTCAGCTTGGCAGGCATGCTGTTGAGCTCTTTGCCGTCTTTGATTTGCTTAATCTCCGATTTACCTTCCTCGTTGATTTGTACATACACTTCTACGCCGTCTATCTCTTTGGGGGACAGGTAGGGAAGAAGTTCTTTAATCAGTTCGGTTTCCATGCTCCAGGTCAGGCGGGTAACGTCTCCGTAACCGGAGTTGCGTGCCAGGTTTTGCAGAGCGATGTTTACCGCTTTCTTTTCGCTTTCCTGTCTTTGAGCACCGAATTCCTTGCTCTCTTTCAGGAACTTTTGCAGGTATTGATAACGATCCAGCAGTTCTTTATCCGGCTTCCGTCCCAATGGGATGAGGCCGTAGCTCATCAATAAGTCTTTGTTGCGCTTGGCTATTATTTCTTTCTTTATATCTGCCGCCTTCACTGCACCGTTGGTAGCATCGGCAAACTTACGGGCACGGGTATGGCTGTTGCTGCATGAAATATATTTGGCGGCATTGTAGACCACTTCGAAGCGTTGCTTGCCAATTGTCTTAAATGCATCTTTGAACCAGTCGATGTCAAAAGCACCTTCCCGCAGGTCATCTACGTCGATGGGGGTGTAGCGGGCGATAATCGCTTTCTTCTTGTCGTCACACGTTTCATTGGTGTGGGCGTGGAAATAATAGGCTGCACTTGTCAGTCCTTTCCAGCCTATTGCCTTTTCAGTCAGTTCAATCCATTGTGGGGCGAACATGGCGGCTTCTACCAGTCGCTCGTCGCTGATTTCGGCTTGTTTCGCCAGTTTCTTCAGATTCTCGCTGGTGTCCGTAGGCAGGGGATGACAAGCATGGAGCAGACTGCTCAATACACCCCGTTTGGTGCTGCCCCAGTTGTAACTGTCACGTATGAAAGTATCTTTGCCGAATGCTTGCAGAATACGGATAAATGTTTCAGCTCCATAGACGTAGCTTAGTTCTTCTGCAAGGGAGGTGACTTGTGTCTCGGAGTCTCCACGTTTTAATTCAATTTCAAGAATCCGGTCTACCACCTTTTGGACGAGGGAACGGAAGAGGGAGAAGTCGATGTTTTTGATATCGGCGTATCTTTCTTTTTCCTTGTTGAAACGAACGTTGTCGTTCAATACCATAGTGATTGCTTTGATCTGGCTGGGAGAGCTGATGCGTCCCATCATTTCACGGTATACTTCCTCTGTCGGGATGATTCCCATCATCCAGGCACGGGCGAAGTCTGTGGCATGAAGATAAGAGTCTGTTTCCTCTAGTTCGGGGGTGTGCTCCATGTAGTTGGTGAGCTTATAAAGCTGATAGCGCACTGTGAAGTAACGGATAAATAGATCATCATTCATGGGCTTTTGAGGCATTTCGAGCCAGAAGTTCACGAATTTGTTGTTATGTATCGGATAAACGACCTGTTTTTCTCCGTATTCCAGTTTGTCCCGAAGCCATGCATGCTTACTGGTGTACTGGCGGAAGATGTTTTTGGTATTTAGCAAAGGCAATAGTTGGAGCAGCATATTGACGGCCAGTCGTTGATAGACGGCTTCATCTTTGTATTCGTATGCCAGTGCTTCGATGATGTCACTCATCTGTTCATAGTACGGCATCTTGCGGAGGTCTTTTTGCAATCCGCGGTAAGTGATGCCGGCATACATCCGGTTGACAAGCGGCTCAAAAGTATTACTTGATTTCTGGTCTGCCTTGATGTCTTCTTCATCTTCCTCGTCGGAGTCGTCTTCGTCTTTAGCGGTACCTGTCGATGCAAGCATGAAACTCATCATCAGCAATTTGTCGTAGCTTCCTATTTCTTCTTCGTAGAAGGCTTTCCACAATTCCGGGAATCCGAGTCCGCTCAATCCTCCGTAGTTGCTCCAGTTTATCAGGACACTGTTACCTACCAGACGTGCTTCTCCGTAACCATTTTTGAATTCTTCATTCTTGTAGGTTTCGATGTATTTGCTTAGTTTTTTGAAAACGAGTTTGGCCCTTCCAAAGCAGATGAATTCGAATGCTTTTTTAACGTTGAATCCTTTGTCCTGGGTAATTTCCGGCAGATTGACTTCAAGAGCCGGGTCGTACAGACCGAAGCCGTTATCTTTGGTATAGTGCTGTGCGGTGTTTTCTTCCGTTCCGTCTCCAATCAGAGATTCTATCAACACTTTTTCTTTCGCGTTCGGTTTCTGAATTTCTTTGACGGTGGGGATCAGTTCCTGATAGGTATCTTGCAGAAATTCTATGTTGTGGATAGTCTTCATCATATCCAATCCGGCTAGGCGGCGTTCGGCCACCTTGTCTGTTAGTAAGCGGCGGATACTGCCGGACAATTGTTCTTTCGGCTGTTTCATCAATAGATTGATGGCGTTGATACGCATCTCACTATATTTGAAGCGCAGCAACTCTTCTACTTTCTGATTCTGTTCGGGCGACAAAGTCATCTCGGACAATACTTTGTAGGCTTCGTCACGAACGTCCTGCGAACGGTCGCCCAGTGATTGCAGCACATATTCTTCCTGTAAATGGCTGGTCGGGGGATTTAATACGACGCCGATATAGCCTGCCCGCATATAGGTATCCAAAGAAGGCAGACAGGTGCAAAGATCGTCTTTTAATGCAGAATCGTTGGTCATCCAGGTGATATACGCCATCTTGAGAACGATTTCCGAACGGGTGAGCTCTGTACTTTCCCATGGGAATACGTATGGAGAATAAATCTCTTTGGCAGAGATGGACTGATAGACGTTCTTCAGATAGTCATAATGACGGATCGCTTCTTCTTTGCTATCAAAATAATCATGGAGCGACGGGGCGTCCTTATGTCCTCCGTACCGGCTAAGATAGAGTCCGGACAGATACAGTGGCAGGATAGCCGCCACTACCGACGGTTCGTTATACCATTTTTCAAAAGCATCTTTACTGATGCGGTGGTTCATGCCGGAGTATTGCGTACAGCGTAAAAAGTAAAGTAAGGTCTGCACCTGATATTTGGCACCGTCTTTAATTATTCCCGGAACAAGTGCCTGGATTTCTTCCGTATTGTAGAATCCGATACTCCATAGAGCCAGATAAAGTTCGACCGTATCTTTGCTTTGGAGGGCTTTGCGTGCTTCTTCCCGGTCGTTCAGAAAACGGCGGATCAGTTCCACATATTTGTTGGTGATACGCTCGCTGCTGTCTTGTTCTCCAATACCCGTACAGACTGCAATGCCGCGTTTCACGGAGGCAAATCGTTGCAGGCCGTTGTCGCAGATCACCGAGAACAGATGGAGATAACTTTCGGGCATCCTTCGTCCATCGTTTCCACGATAGCTTGACGGAGACCTTCCTGCAGTTTGGCTGCCAGCAGTAACTTCCCTTCCAGTTCCAGCAACGGGCGGTAACCGCTCACGGCGATAGCCTGGAGATGTCCCTGGTTGAGGCGGTTGGCATTATTCTCGCTGGTCAATACGTTGTTGAGGTATTCAATGACAGTCTGGTTGCCTTCTGCTATTTGGGCGGCCATCCAGTTTTGGCAGTTCATCGCATCCTTGTATGTCTCTATTTCTTCCGGAGTGTTTCCTCCGTTCAGTATGGCTTGTTCGCTGAATCCGGTGGCACGTAGTTTTAGAAATTCCGTCAGCGCATCTATGATGTGACTGAAATGCAGAAGGGGATTCGCCGACCGCTGTGACCGGCGCGAATATCCATGAGTGTACGGACACCGTGCTTTGAGCTTCAGATAGGTGTGGAACAGGTTGGCATATTCGTCTCCCAATAGATAACGGAGCACTTTGTTCAACTTTCCGTCGAAAAGATTGGCAACACTCTTTATCTTCTCTTCCTGAATAATATGTATGATGCAAGGCTCTAGTTTATCGCTGTATGTGCCATACCGGGTATCCATGTTGAAGTATTGCATAAATACATCCAACAGTGTCATTGTCTCTTTGTCTAAACTGGTTCTCTTTTTCGTTAACCTTTCCAGGTACGGAGCAATCCGTTTGTTTAATGCGTCATTATAAATGAGTCTCATGATTATTTTCGTTTTAAGTGTGTTTATAAGAAAATGATTACCAAAGTCTTCCCGACAGCATAGCCAATCGGATGAAGGTGATGGTAGATTCTTCTTTGAGTCCGGTGGGAGAGGATAAGTCTTCAGTTTCCGTATCGTCAATGAAGATACGGAAAATTCCGTCCTCGTAAGATTGCAGGGCGTTGGTGATTGCTTCTACTTCTGCGGCAGGTTTGCCGTTATAGTTTACTGCAAAACCAACCTTGCCGGAAGCTGTTTTATTTTCCACTTCTTCCTGTGTGAGGTATTTCAGTACTTCGCTTTGTTGCAAGCGTTCATTATATTCACAGACTTGCCAACTGACGATGGCTTCAATCAACCCCTGTACATCGACAGGCGGAACAGGAAAATCGACAGGAATCTTTTCGATATTGCACTTTCGCTTTCCTAATTGTTTGACTTGGACATATACTCTCATATTCTCTTTATTGGGTGATCTGAATGCTTGATGTAATAGCATTCAGATCGGTTTCGGCTTCTTCGTCATAGACAAGCATAACAATGGTAAAAGTTCGCTTCTTGCTTTCTTGGAAATAGTGTAATACAATTTGTTGTATGTCTTCTCCCGGTTCATCAGGAGCTCCGATGTGCAGAGGGTTTGTAGTTCTTGTCATGGATAGCCCGTTGATGTTGACATTGCTCTGCTTATAGTCTTCCGCTGGTTCTCCTTGTGCATTTCGCGGGAGAGTGAGCGATAACTTCTTGATATGTTCAAACTCTTTTTGTGTATCGTAGGTCAGAGCGGTAACCGTCAGTTGGTTGGCGCCGTTGACGAGCCTAAGCAACGGAGGTTCTGCGCTGGGAGTCAATCCTTTCGCTCCTGTTATTTTCCTCCAGTTGGTAGGATACTGGCAACTGAAATTTGTTTCTGCATCGTAATAAGAAAGCCATGTATCGTTATTACCTACCGGAACGTATGGAGGATATTGGCTGGTAGAAGAACTGTTGGCAGTCTTCCTGCCAGCTTGGTTGCCGTTCTCGTTTTCTTCTTCCAGTTCACCATTCAGATAGGCTTCTACAATACCGCTTTCCCATTCGCCGCGTATGTCCTGATAAAGAGGGGGAACGTTCTTGCAAAGCATCAAGAAGCTGAACAGGAAAATGCAAAAGATACCAAGCTCCCCAAGGATTGAAACGGTACGTTGCGCATCTGCCTTTTCAAATTTATAGCTGCATACATAGATGATTCCCAGTAGGAAACCGCTTAATAATCCGCCAATATGTGCGGCGTTATCAATCCCGGCTTTCATGCCATAAACCAGATTGTAACCGACAAAAATAAGGATACTGGTCAATAATGCTTTTCGTTGTTCCTTTGCGATGCGATGGAAGAACAGGAAGGCGAGGAATATACCGTAAAGTCCGAAGATAGCTCCGGAGGCTCCGGCACTGATTGTCTCGCCGTGCATATAAAGACTGAATACTGCCGAACATAGTCCGGTCAGTAAATAGGACATGAACATCCGACGGCTTCCTATCAGATCTTCCAGTAGAAGACCTACATACATGAAGGCATACATATTCATCAGGAGATGAAAAGCACCGATGTGTATGAAGTTGCAGGTCACTGCACGCCACCAGTCGCCTGTAAGGGTCAGCGGTCCGAAGTCGGCTCCCCATTTCAGCAGTGATAAGGTGGAAGGAGACATGATTCCCACTCCGGATGCAATCATCACAATAAATACAAGGATGTTGAGGTCTATCAGGATAGGCGTTGCTATAAAACCTTTGCGGGGAATAAAGAACGACCAGAAAGAGTTCCTCTTCTTTTCTTCTTCCAGATAGGCTTTCTCTTCTTCTGTGAGCGGACGGTTACACTCTTCCTCGAAATCTTTTGCCTTTTGGGTTAGCTCTTCCGGGGTAAGGGATGTTTTTATTTCTTCCATCGTCTCGCGTAGCTTTTGTATATTTTTTCTGTTCTTTCCATAGTCTACAAATTGTACGGAAGAAGATTGGCTGCGCACAGCTACTTCTCCGTCGCTTCCCGGTTCTATGGTAAAGGTTATTTCCTCTCCATGAGAATACATATTGAACGGGACTTCGAATCGTGCTCCTTCCGGAGTCACTTCCTCGATATTCCACTCCAGCTTTTGCGAAGCTTCAAGAGCCAGTATAAGGATTTCTGTTTTTGATAAACCCGGTAAATGCAGTTTGTCGTTATATGAAGGTTTGAGTGCCATATTTCTATTCTTATATAGAGTCGTCGATTAAAAATTACTTATCTCACTGACAAATGTATAGAATAATAATGAAAAATAATAGAATGTGACAAATAAAAAAGCATCCACTTCCTAAGAAGGGATGCTTTTATGAGATTTGATAGAGTATTTATTACTTTTTGTAGAATGCCAAGTCTTCTTTATCGAAGTTTTCGATGAAGTTTGAGTGCTTTTCTACTTCCGCTTCTGCATAGTTCAAATATACATGTGCAGATTTGGAGAACAGGTCGGCAGCCTTGCTGGCATCTTGAATCAGCAGGTGACACATGATAATGTCAGCAGCCATTTCCACCAGTTTGCGAGCGGTGAAGTCAAGCAATTCCTGATCTTGTACTTCTTTCACTGCATTGGTGCTTGCTTCGAATTTGTCAGCCATCTTTTTCAGACGAGACATCAGCGGTTCCATTTCCGGTGAGCAAGGAATGGTTTCAAACTCGCGGATAGTAGCGATGTAAGAACCATTGGTTACATAGCGGATAGCGGCTACAGTCTGCAACTGGGTGGTACCTTCGTAGATGCTGGTGATACGTGCGTCGCGGTAGATGCGCTGGCAAGCATATTCCATCATGAAACCTGAACCGCCGTGAATCTGAATACAGTCGTAAGCGTTTTGGTTCGCATATTCAGAGTTCATACCTTTAGCCAGCGGAGTAAAGCTGTCTGCTAATTTAGCATATTTCTTTTGTTCCTGGCGTTCTTCCGGAGTCAGTTTACGTTCGCGGGCGATGTCGTCCAATGCTTTGTAGATGTCTACGTAGCGAGATGTTTGATACAGTAAAGCACGTCCGGCATCCAGTTTGCCTTTCATGATAGCGAGCATGTCATACACAGCAGGGAAGTCGATGATTGCTTTTCCGAACTGCTTGCGGTCTTTGGCATAGGCCAGTCCTTCATTGTAAGCAGCCTGGCTCAATCCTACAGATTGTGCGGCAATCCCCAGACGGGCACCGTTCATCAGAGCCATTACATATTTAATCAAACCGAGTTTGCGGTCACCGCAAAGTTCAGCTTTTGGCATTCTTGTAAACCAATTCGCAGGTAGGAGAACCGTGGATACCCAGCTTGTGTTCGATACGGCGTACATCCACACCACCCTGACGCTTGTCATAGATGAACATGGACAGACCGCGACCGTCTCTCGTTCCTTCTTCCGAACGTGCCAGTACGAGGTGAATATCCGCATCACCGTTGGTGATGAAACGTTTCACACCGTTCAGCAGCCAACAACCGTCTTTTTCGCTGTAAGTAGCTTTCAGCATAACAGATTGAAGGTCGGAACCAGCATCCGGTTCTGTCAAGTCCATTGACATCGTTTCACCTTGGCAGATGCGTGGGATAAAGCGGCTGTGTTGGTCGGGATTGCCAAACTCATAAAGAGTTTCGATACAATCCTGTAAAGACCAGATATTACCGAAGCCGGCATCAGCGGCCGCAACGATCTCGGCACACATGGTGTACGGAGTGATCGGGAAGTTCAAACCGCCGAATTTACGTGGCATGGTCATACCGTTCAAGCCGGCTTTTACCATTGCGTCCAGGTTCTGTTTGGTTCCTGATGCATATTCTACACGACCATTGGCACAGTGAGGACCTTCTTCGTCTACGCCTTCTGCGTTAGGGGCGATGATTTCTCCTGTGATTTCTCCGGTAATCTCCAACACTTTGTCATAAGAGTCTACAGCATCTTCGAAGTCCAGCGGAGCATAATCGAATTCATCTTTATCTCTGTAATTGCGTTCTTTGAGTTCGCAAATACGTTCCATCATCGGATTGTTCAAGTGATACTTGAGTTCCGGTATGTCTGTATAATAATTAGCCATCTTTCCTTACTTGCTATTCTTTTTATAATACTTAATCATCTTCGGCACAACTTCTTCGATAGTTCCGTTGATTACGTAATCGGCAATCGTGTTGATCGGAGCATCCGGGTCGTTGTTGATGGAGATGATGATACCACTTTCCTGCATACCGGCGATATGCTGAATCTGTCCGGAGATACCGCAAGCGATGTAGAGTTTCGGACGAACCGTTACACCTGTCTGACCGATCTGGCGGTCGTGATCTGCAAAACCTGCGTCAACAGCGGCACGGCTTGCACCTACTTCGGCGTGAAGTTCTTTAGCAAGGTCGAACAACAGGTCGAAGTTTTCTTTCGAACCTACACCGTAACCACCGGCAATGATGATCGGAGAGCCTTTCAGGTTGTTCTTCGCTTTTTCTACGTGGCGTTCGATTACTTTGACTACATAGTCCGTATCGGCTACGTATTTTTTTACATCGTGACGGATCACTTCTCCCTGATAGTTCGGAGAGAGGATTTCTTTCTTCATTACACCTTCGCGAACGGTTGCCATCTGTGGGCGGTGTTCGGGGTTGACGATGGTTGCAACGATGTTACCGCCGAATGCCGGACGGATCTGGTACAACAGGTTCTTATAAACTTTTCCTTCTTTCTTATCTTCGTGGTCACCGATTTCAAGGGATGTACAGTCGGCAGTCAATCCGCTGGTCAAAGCAGAAGAAACGCGCGGACCGAGGTCACGACCGATTACAGTAGCACCCATCAGACAGATTTGTGGCTGCTCTTCTTTGAAGAGGTTCACCAGGATAGCTGTGTGAGGAAGTGAAGTATAAGGGTAAAGTCCTTCACCGTCGAAAACGTGGAGTTTGTCTACTCCATAAGGAAGGATTTGCTTTTCAATTTCTTTGAGGCCGGTTCCGGCAACCACTGCTTCGAGTTGGCAGTTCAACTGGTTGGCTAACGAACGACCTTTTGTCAGAAGTTCCAGGCTGACGTCTAAAACGTTGCCTTCTTCTATTTCGCAATATACAAATAAGTTATTCATGATTATCCGATGGTATGGTTAGCTAACAGTTCAACAATCAGTTCTTCCACATCACGGTCGCTGCCGCTGATGGTTTTGCTCTCTTTGGCCTGGAACACGATGTTCTGGATGGCTTTCACTTTCGTAGGCGAACCGGACAGACCGCATTGGGCGAGGTCGCCGTTAACGTCGGCTACGCTCCATTCGGGCAGGTTGAGGTAATCGCGCTTGTCATACAGGTCGGTATAATCAAGATTGCCTTGCTGTTTTTCAGTCACAGTTTTGGCATGCTTGTATTTCTGAACCAATTTAGCGTTACGCGGACGGCAAGGAGCTGCAGAACCGTTGACAGTAATCACGATAGGTAGCGGGCCTTCTACAGTTTCAACACCACCGTCGATGTGACGTTTCACCTTAATCTTACCATCGCCCACTTCCAGAATTTCTTCTGCGTATGTGATTTGCGTCAATCCCAGCTTTTCTGCTACCTGCGGACCTACCTGTGCCGTGTCACCGTCAATAGCCTGACGGCCACCGATAATAATGTCGCACTCACCGATTTTGCGGATGGCAGTGGCAAGTGCGTAAGACGTAGCCAGTGTGTCTGCACCAGCGAAAGCACGGTCAGTTAATAAGTAACCGTTATCTGCACCACGGAAAAGTCCTTCACGAATAATGTCGGCTGCCCGTCCCGGTCCCATTGTCAGAACGGTTACGGTAGAGCCTGGATGAGCATCTTTCAATCGGAGAGCTTGCTCGAGAGCATTCAGGTCTTCGGGGTTGAAGATGGCGGGGAGTGCCGCACGGTTAATCGTTCCGTCGGCTTTCATGGCATCTTTCCCAACGTTACGTGTGTCGGGAACTTGTTTTGCCAATACAACAATTTTCAAACTCATGCTATAAATTTTAGTATTAGTATTTCTACAAGTTAGCAGCCAGTAGTCAAGTAGTAATCTCTTGCTATCCAAACTATCCGGTTAACTATCAGCGTGCAAATTTACTCAAACACTTGGTTCTGACAAGAAATCCGAGTAAAAAATGCACAGGTTTAAGAATTTTGAGCAAAATAGGAGGGTTTTTATAGATTTAATTTAGGGTTGACAAGGCGTTTATGAGGAGGGGTGTCCGAAAAGGATCCCTTGATGAATTCCGGATTATTTGATAAGTTCATAATAATGTGCGTTCATGAAATTATCATTCTTGAAAATAGCCTTTTGCATAATTCCTACTTTCGTGAATCCCACTTTCTCTAATACCCGCATGGATGGGGAGTTATGCTCAAATACGACTGCGAATACACGTATTTTATCAGTGTGTTCGAAATAATAGTTGATAGCTTTTTTCAGGGCGTCAGTAACGATTCCCTGGTTCCAGAAAGGTTCTCCAATCCAGTAGCCCACTTCTGCACTAAAACGTTCTACATCCGTAGCGGGTATAAAACCGATATTTCCGACTGCTTCTCCGTTTACCTCAATGCAGAAATCATGAATGTTTTCTTTTGCTTGTACCATAGCGAGAAAAACGTTAGCATCTTCCTGGCTATAAGGATAGGGGAGACCGTCACGACAGTTATTCCAAATATTCTTGTTATTGAGATATTGGGCTAATGATGCTGCATCTTCGGTTTGCCAAGTACGGAGAGTATAGTTTTTCTTCTGCACGATAATTTCTGTTTGCTGTACCATATTATCTATTATTTTATGTTACTAATTAGATTTTCTCCATAGCCTGATAAGACTATCTTGATTGCCTATTATCTTTTCGTATGACTATAGTTATACGAAATAAGATTGCCTAACGAACTATATCCTGGTAGGCAAACGGCGAAATAAAAATGCCTATAGGAATCATTTACTGTAATAAAGCAAATGGTTTAGTTCATAATTGCACCTTATTCTGATTTTATGGAGAGAGTCTCTATTCTTTTATTGTATACCAATTTCTGCTAACCCCATCGGTTCACCGTCATGTATCATCCGTGTTGCTTTCAGTTGGACATAGCGGGCGTTTACCGGAGTAAAGTAAACCGATTGCAAAATCGGATTGCTCTTTATATTGGAAAATTCATCTTTGGCTACTAGCTGGTTGACAGCATTGCTGTCTGTACCTACAGATATTTCGTAGGCCGCAATCACCCCTTTATTATATTCACTCTGGTCGGGAAGATAGTGGAATGAGGTGATTGTGCGTTCCTCTCCCAAATCAATCAATAATGTATTTCCGTTGATGAAGCAGGTGGTCTGATTGTTTTTATCCATACATTTTTGTGCTTCCTCCGCATCTACTCCGGTGAGCGTGAACGGATAACTCTTCAACTCTTCTGCTTTTGCGGTATATGTATCGGAAGTCTCTCCTGCATAGTAGGCTTCTATGTTATTGATACAGAGGCAAGCTCGCGAATCTGTAAAACGGACACGGATCTTATCTGTGGTGACTGTCTCGAAACGAAGAAGGCGTTTATATCCGATAGTGGTCGTTTCTTCATTCAATTTTACCGGAAGCCATTCGCCTTCCTGGTTGTATTCTACAACGAATGATTTGACACGTTGCCCCAGAGGTATATATTCCTGTAACATCATGCGGTTAATCTTTTCCGTTTGAGGCAGGTCAAACTCGATGGTGGCAGAGTTGACACCGTCATTGGTAGCCCAATAAGTATCATACTCACCATCGGTCACCGCTTTTGCAGAGAATGTTTTTCCCCGTTCGTCCGATGCTTTGGGAGAAAGTCCGGCCAATAGGTTGTGTGCCAGTTGCTTTTGTACGTTCTGGTGGAAGTTTACGGCGTTGGCAGAGTCTGTCGGATGGATCAGTCCGTCACGATCGACCGGAAAGTTGAGTAACAATGTTGCGTTATGACCTACGCTACGGTAATACAGATCGGTCAATGCATCTGCTGTTTTCACACGGTCGTCTTCTTCCGGATGATAGAACCATCCCGGACGGATGGATACGTCACATTCTGCGGCTACCCATTGGTTGCCGTCGGCATGGCCATATTGCAATTCACGATATTTGGGGTAACCCGGATAAACTTCTCCGGCACGGAGAAAAGACCAGTTGGTAGCTCCTGCAAATCCGTTTTCGTTACCTACCCAACGGCAGCCCGGACCTCCATCCGAGAAGATAACAGCCTGTGGCTGCAACTCGTCGATCAACTTATAGGCTCGCGGATAATCGTAATAAGTTTTGCGGTCGATAGTACGGCTGTCTTTTGCTCCGCCATACCAGCCGTCTCCGCCATTGGCACCGTCAAACCAGATTTCAAAAACATCACCATAGTTGGTTAATAACTCGTTGAGTTGTTTATAGAAGTATTCTACGTATTCGGGAGAACCGTAGTTGGCTTGATGCCTGTCCCAGGGAGAAAGATAAACTGCGAATTTAATGCCGTACTTCTTGCAGGCATCCGATAGTTCGCGAACGATGTCGCCTTTTCCGTCTTTATACGGGGTGTTACGGATGCAATATTCTGTCAGTTGAGTAGGCCACAGGCAGAATCCGTCGTGATGTTTGGCTGTCAGGATCACTCCTTTCATGCCGGATTTCACAAAGGTCTGTACCCATTGCTCGCAATCCAGTCGGGTAGGATTGAATGTTTTAGGATCGGAATCACCGTATCCCCATTCGCGGTCGTTGAATGTGTTAAGTCCGAAGTGTACGAAAGCGTATGTTTCCATTTTTTGCCATTCTACCTGTTTGGCTTCGGGAATGGGCAGGATAGCTTCCGGTGCTTTGACCGAATTACAGGCACTTAATAGAAGGAGGCCTGCTCCGAAAATAAGAAAGTGTTTTTTCATGGGGGTAATTTATTAGTTAATAATTGAGTGTAAGAATCATCTACAACGTAATTCCGAATACAAAATAAAGTTGCTCTTCATAGGGGTTGGCTATTAGTTTTCCGAATATGGGCAGAGAGAAGTTGGATGTTATTTTGATTTCTTTCGTTGCGGATAATCCGATATTGACTACATTGAATTTGTCGGAGTACATACTTTCCCAAGGGGTAAAACCAGCTTCGACACTCATGTTTACATCTTTCACGCTGAACGGATAACTCAATTCGCAATAGCTGGACCAGGCACGTTTTCCGTTTTCACGGTAGTCGTTTCCGGCAAAGGTGGTGTACCAGCTGACTGATAATGGAAATTTCTCGCTAAGCATATACCCGGCTCCTACTTCAAAAGTATGTCCCGTGGAATGTGAACTGTAATTGAAGTATTTGAAAGGTTCTTCTTCTGTTTGGGTAAAATAGTTGTTGGCGTAGAGAGTCAGGTTTTTGTATTCGTACTCCAGTGACAAGTCTATCTCATTATTCTTTTCGCGAAATTCGGTAGAACCCCATGCATAGACGGTCAGGCCTTTCCAGTTGAGGCCGAGCGAGGGTTGTACACTTGCATTGCCGCTGTCTATACCACGCCAGATGTAGCTACTTACAAAATCTGCGGTTACAAAAACTTCTTGTGCCTGTGCAAAGGCTGTACATAATAAGATAGCAATAAGTAGGATTTGTTTTTTCATTTTATCGACTGTTTTTTCTCATTTTCGCGGGGTAAAGATACGCAATATATAGATAAATGATGACAGATGCGGAAAAAAAGAAAGCGGCTGCATCGTGCAGCCGCTTCTGAATCGGTTGTAAATTCTAAAAGTTATTTAGAAAGTAATATCCATCTTAACAACAAACGTGCGTGGAGCGGCAACTGCCATCGGGCGGTAGCTATATTCTTTATTTAACAAGTTGTTGACCATAAACTGAAAAGCTACCTCTTTGGACGCTTTTACTCCAAGGCGCATATCCACAGTGGCGTAGTCCGTATTATGTTTTTTCCAATAAGTAGCCAAAGTCTCTCCTTTAGAATAACCGAAAGCGATGCCGCGAACGTAATCCATCAAGTCGAGTTGTGCTTTCGGACGTTCATCCATCATCAGGTAATCCACTGCGAGGATTTTACTCTTCCAGGCAACGTTCGCACCCAGATTGATACGTTTCCACTGGAAATCTACCGTCGCTTTAAAACTGTGTTTCGGACGATACTTCAAATACTTTCCGGTGTTCGATTTTTCTTTCATTTGAAGAGGATCGGTATAAAGATCCTCTGCATCATTGCGTTCTTTATAATCCGCATCACGGGGTTCGGTGTATACATATCCTAAGTTATAGAACAACTTTGTGTTCTTATTGAAGTTATAAACACCGTTTGTTGATATTTCCACTCCGTAGATTTGTGCTTTCGATACGTTATGAAACTGTGCTCCGATTCCGAAACCTTGACCACCGGTTATCATCCGGATGGCATCACTGATGCTGTTAATCATCGTATAGTCCGCATTATTGAATAGTCCGAACTGGAATTCGACCATATCCTTATATTGTGTATAGAATCCTGCAACATCTACAAATCCCTGGAAATTGCCAATCTTATATCCTTGCTTGAGTCCCAATTCCGCATTAAACCCTTTTTCCGGTTTGATATCCAGATTCGGGTAAACGCCGACTCCTCCGATATCTTTGCGCAGGTATTTCTCGTTGATGGACGGGTTACGGTAGCCTTGTCCGAAGCTGGCACGGATAAAACTGTAATCTGCCAACTGATAGTTCAATCCGGCACGGAACACGGGGCGGAATGGAACTTTAGTTCCGAATATCTTTGTTTCTGCTTCACGATGGTGATTGTTTACACGATAGTATTCGGCACGTACGCCGGCAGATACGCTTAGACGATCCCAAAAACGTTGGTCGTACTGGAAGAAAGCAGCTATGTTATCGCTTTTGTAGACTTCGTCCATGATGGCCGAATTATACCGTACATGCTCATAAGTGGCTCCGGTAGTGATTTGTGCGCCACTGTCCCATTTCTTGTTGAACTGATAATCGAGATAATAGTTAGTGCTTTTATCAGTCTGCGTCTTAGGAGTGTTTCGTGAAGGATTGAGTACGTCGGACACCCAGGGAATCAGGTCACCAGGCAATTGTCCGTTCGTCAGTCCTCCCAAATCACTGGGCAGCCCGTTGTCCATCACCCAGGAAATCAGATCGCAATAATCGGCAGTCGTTGCGTTAGGGAAGATATTGCCTAATGAAGTGAATACTCCATTCATGGCGTCTTCCAGATTACCATTGATTAGTCCTGAACCGATTCCCACCAATGCCGGGTAGAATGAACTGTAATCACCGCCTGCAATATCCTGTATCGTTTGGGCATCTGTCCCCATATTGCCCAGAATATCCATGATAGATGCTCCCTGGGTAGGACGTACGATATTGTCGGTACTATAATAGAAACGTCCCTTGATCTTATGTGACGTACCGTTTTCTGGATTCACGTAGTTGACAAACGGGTCGATATGGAAATTATTATCTTCCCTGCCCATGTTGGTGAAAGGAGAGGGCTTGTACACCTCTGTCGGTGAACGCCAGATAAAAAAGTCACCATATTGATTAGACAGGAAATCGATATTAAAACCATAGTTCAACAGTTTCATTCCCATGTCCGGTTGGTGATAGGTTAGGTTACCTCCCATGCGGAAACGTTTGTTATATCCTTGCTGGCGGTATCCTTCATCGGTGAAAAGATTGAGGCTGCCACTGACGTCGAAATTACCGATACGACGGGCGTGGGAGAGATCGAATCCTTCGTAAATCGGATTACGCACACCACTAAGAAGATTTCCGCGCAGAATCGGTTTGACCGAATATTTATCTTCTTTCCAGAAACTCTTGTCACTCCATTGGTATTCGTCATTCTCCGCGTCGCCATAGATACCGAGATATGCGCTGAAACGTGTTTTCGGAGCTAACCCCGGACGTGCGGTGCGGATATTGATGATACCATTCAAAGCCGATGAACCATATAAAACGGAAGAGGCTCCTTTGATTACTTCAATCTGCTCGATATTCTCCAAAGGTACGGTGTTCCAGTTGATTTCGCCTGTCTTGGGATTCAGGGTACTCATACCATCCACCAGAATCTGACTACGTGCACCTACTCCGTATGTCCATCCGCTACCACCACGTATGGAAGGTTGTTTGTCTACAATATCCACTCCCGGAAGAGTGCGGAGGGTAGACGATATATCTGTTGGTGCCTGGCGGGCAATGTCACCGGCTTTCACTACATCCATGGAAACTGTGACATTACTCAATTTCTGTTCAAAACGTCCGGCGCTGACCACGACTTCCTCCAACAGTTTGGTGCTTTCTTTCATGTAGACGTTTTTGGTGATTACCTCACGTCTGTCGATTACGATCGGCATCAGTACATCTTCGTAGCCCACATAACTGAATACGAGATCGACACCCCCTTCGGGCAGTTTGATTTCATAAGCCCCATGGATGTCGGACACTACTCCCTGGTTACCCTGTAACTTATACGTAACGGCTGCTCCCACCAATGGCTCATTGGTATTTGCATCATATATATGTCCTTTCAGCGTTTGGGCAAAACTACTCCCAAGGCTGGTGAAGCATAGTAGCAAAGTTAGAATATATATTTTTTTCATTGTTTTCTTTTTTGATATTCATAGTTGATGTTTATTCTTGTGGCAGAAGATCCAATCCTAAGTCAATAGTATTGGCTGCATTCCATAAAACCGGCAGACCGTTTTCGTCATTTCCCATGAGAAGTCCGAGCAGGTTTTTAAATACAGTATTGTTGGCCATGCTTTCCGGCAACATTCCTTCCACTATCGGTTGCAGTCCGGGCAATAACTGAATGAAAGCAGTTGTCGACTCTTTGGTTAAGTAAAGATGGGTATGTCCGTCTTCCTCTTCAATATGAAAGATAATTCCTTCAGTCAGTAAGTAGAATACCTGCTGGAAGCTCGCCGTATCCATGCTGGTTATGATACCGAGCAATGGATTGTCGATCATGGAGTTTACGATTCCGAGCAACAGTTTCAGTTGTACAGGATTGGATTGGGCAAGAGCTTCCATAATTCCGGAAACCAGTCCTGAATCGATAGGAGTTTCACTGTCCTTGGTTGCCAGACTGATAATTGCCGGTAAGTTCAGGTTTATTTTAAGTCTATCGCTCTCCTCTGTCCAGGTGATTAGATTAATTGGTGAAGCGGTCCACGTACGGTCTGTCAATGCATTATTGATATCTTTTTCCGTCAGTAAACCAATCATAAACTTGGTGACAAATGTTGCGATGGTACCGACGTCTTTATCCGGATCTATGTTATTGATCGGTACGCTGCCGATGTAAACGGGACTCGTCGTATAATTGGCTACAAGGTTACCGTCGGGTTGTAGGGTGATTGTCTGAAGAAGTTGCGGTATGAAATAGCAAAGTGCATTTTGAATCAGTTTCATCCTTAAAAACAGTGTACTGCCCGCTTTGGTCAGTTCCACGTCATCCAGATGGACATAAAATCCTCCGGTTAAGATTTCATTCGTTTCTTTCCATACATATTGCCCTCCGCTGTAAGTGACAGTCATTTTCTTTCCTTTAGTGAAATTGGATATGCCATAACTTTTCTTCCATTTACTTTGCGGTATTACTACGTCCAAATCCAGTTTCATTGTTTTTGGAGTGATGGCACCGCTGTATGTCACGGTTGCTCCTCCCATCGTGACGTTTTTGCCGCTAAATGTATAAGAGTCTTCCTGTTCGCACAGACTGATTGGAAGAGGAGTTTGTTTCTCTCCCGGGATAATGTCATTCAGTGTCAAGGTTCCTTTTTCACTGTCTTCTGTTTTAAAGTCGACAGTTTTTCCAACGAGTTTCTCCCCGCTGTAGGTCAGGTTTAAGGTGGCCGGTTTGATGTATGAGCCATACTCCTGGCAGAGTTCACCCGGCCAGAATAGCTTGTCATTATAGGTTTCCTCGCAAGATGTAAGGAGGAAAGCCGTACAAGCTACATAAAAAAGTCTTTTTAAAGTTCTCATTCTCTTCTAGGTTTTATTTCAACATATTTATTAAAACGATGCAAAGTACGGCTAATAGGTGACTGCCGTCAAGCTCCATTCTTGGGATTCAATATTCTATATTTGCTATTTTCTTAAATACAATCCTAATAAAGAAGAAAATAATGTTCTATTTGTAGGATATAATATACCATTTTTGAACTTGTTGCCCGGAATCCGGATGAAATGGATATTTTTGGTAAATTAAAAAAGAACTGACGATGACAACTAACGAATCCTTTCCTAAATTTGACCTTCCGGTTGATTTTATAGCAGATGACAGTATCACCGGAGATATCTTAAACTACTATGGTAATTTCCCCTGTAAAATAAAAGCCGGTGTCTTTGTGCTTTGTACGGAAGGGATGGTCAGAGCTACCATTAATTTGTTGGAGATTGTCATTCGTAAGAATGATTTCATCGTTGTTCTTCCTAATTCATTCATTCAGATACACGAAGTTTCGTCCGATACCCGTATTTCTTTTGCCGGTTTCTCGTCCGATTTTATGCTTTCGGGCAATTATGTGGAAATCCTGCTGGACTTTATGCCTATGATATTGAACAGTCCGGTCATTTCTCTGCAAGAGGATGTTGCCGGCTTATACCGGAATGTATATCTTTTACTGATTCGTGCTTATACACTCCCACATTCATTAGAAAATAAAGAGATCATACGTTCCGTACTGGCTATTTTTTTGCAGGGAACGAAAGAATTGTATAAACGCTATGGCAAGAAACTCGATGAACCTTTGAGAAGAGAACAGGAGTTGTACAGGCAGTTTATACAGTTGTTGATGGCTCATTATACTAAAGAGCATGAAGTGGCGTTTTATGCGGAGAAGTGTGGGGTTACTGCGGCACATTTCTCAAGTGCCATCCGTCGGGCAAGCGGATACAGTCCGTTGGCAATCATTACAGAAATTATTATTATGAATGCGAAGGCCCAATTGAAAACCACCCGGTTGCCGGTGAAAGAAATAGCTTTCTCGTTAGGCTTTAACAATCATTCTTTTTTCAATAAATACTTTCGTAAAAAGGTGAAGATGACTCCGCTGGAATATCGCGAGAAATAAATCTGCGTCTGCTTAAAATTGGACTATACATAAAAATGGGATGTTTTATACCTTCTCCCTGCTGTCAATCAGAGCCGGTATGCAAGAGGTTGATAAAAAATCGCTTAAATATGTATCAGGGAAATGCGAAAAGACAGCGCTTTGCTGATGGAAGATCTTTTTGGTACTTATTTGCTTTCAGAGTCGGAGTAAATGAATGATTCTTTTCCTATTATATAGCTATTTGCTATATAAAGAATCAATGGATTCTGAAGTGAAATAACTTGGAAATGGCTCTTCTTTCAGCCCAAAAATCCTTTCTCACCGATGAACGCTGGCTTGGTCGGTGAGCAAGGATGCGTTTCTCACCGACCAAGCCTGCGTTTCATTAAAAGCAAGGGTGCATTTATACCATAAAGACCGTCTGTTTTTTCTTGTATTTATGCATAATAAGGGGCTGTATGTGTATAATCTTGCATTAATTTATGCATTTTATTCTCTGCTTGATTTGATTCATAGCCACTGTCAAACGGTAGAATCTTAAAAATAGAACAAAACTGTTTACCGTTGAAATCCGTTCTTTGGTCGATTCTATTTGGAGGAAAAAAGCTGCAGTCTTACTTTTGTTTCGATAACATGGAGTAATCCCGGAAAATAACTGCTTAAAAAAGCCTCAGAAGCTATTCGTAGCTAATGAGGCTTTTTATTTATAAAGGATGGGTACTCGTTTATTTGATTCCCAGTTTTTTAGCAATCTCTTTAGGCAGTGCGTCTTTGTGTACAAGAATATTCATAGTCTTGTAAGCAACGAATGCTTTGGAAGCATACCAGATACCATTGTATTTGCCTGATTTACCCCAAGAATTCTTCACCATGAAGTATTCTTTTCCGTTTTGGTCTTTAGCGATACCGTAGATTACCATTCCGTGGTCGTCCGTAGTTTCCCAATTGTCGAAAGCAACTTGGCGCATTTCTTGAGTGACGTCGATTTCCGGGTATGGTTTGGTTGTCATCATTTGACGTTTGTTAGCAGCAGTCAGGCCGGTCCAGCGAGCCATATCCGAACCGGAAAGTTCAGATTCTTTGTTTACATCTGGCATAACGGCGATACCGTCACGTGTGAATCCCTGTTCGCTGACGTCACTACCCCATGCAAAAGTATAACCTTTCTTTACAGCATTGTCCATTACAGCCATCAGCTCTTCGATAGGCAGGTTGTAGGATAAACCATTGCGCCAATTATCCTGAATCTCGATTGCGAATTGAGAATAGAATGGATGATGTGTATAAGAAGTCAGTGATACATAGTCGTCACAGTTCAATCCCAGTGATTCAGAAAAAGTCTTCGGAGTATATTCTTTGCCTTTGTATGTGAACTTCTCCGGGCATGCTCCCAGATAAGTATCATAAATAGCGCTTAGTCCGTTTTTCCATACCGGAGTCAGTTTGCTCAACTTACCTTTCGCAATAGCATTGATGTAACCGGAAGCAACAGCATCCAGTTCGTTATGCACCGGCAACGTGTCACCGTACATGATACCCGGCATCACCTCTTGAGGAACAATACCATAATTCTTGATGCAGTACATTACATCATAAAAACTTCCGCCCGGGGAGAAAGAACTGTCACCATGATAGCGTACATAGTTTACTCCGCGATCCTGCATCGTTTTGTGTACGACAAACATTTCAGACAGGTCATACTCGCCTTTACCTAAGCGAAGCAATTCTGATTCAATGAATCCGAGAGTTGAGAAACTCCAGCAAGTGCTCGAACGATTTTGATTCTTGATAGAAGTAATCGGGTTTTCTTTCACTGTCGTGAAAACAAAACCTTCTTCAGGTTTTGCATCTTGTGCCATGATGTTTAGGCTGAACAAGCCTAAAGCAGCAATAAGGATTGTCTTTTTCATTCCTATGAAATTAATATTAAATTGTTTTGGCTACAAATATAGGAAAGTTTCACCACAGATTACACAGATTTACACAGATTATTTCACCACAGAGGACGCAGAGGACACAGAGGAAGATAAAGGAAAATTGAGATCAGGACAGACTGCAGGAAGCAGTTACCGCTCTAACTACTGGATTTACGACCCTTTGACAGACCTGTGAGATGGGGAGGATTTGACCGATTTCGAAGGAAGCACACGCTCGAAAGCTGTATGTTTTTCTACCGGAAAACGGGGAATTATAGCTACAGGAGGATCTTCCACTTATTATTACGATGATACCTGGGAGTTGAAACCATACGAATATGAAGAGAAATAAAAAAGTAATAGGTGTTAGTTGCTTTGTCTTACTGCTTTTAGTGGGAATCATGTATGTGTATGTGCATCCGGTAAATAGATACCGTTTGGAAGTGACCCGGGTTGGAGGTAGTGGGTACGGCTATAAAATTTATGAGAGAGAGCGTTTGATAATTGTTCAACCTTTTTTATTGGCACAATCATGCCACCTTACTGGCACGACTGTGTCAATATGGTGGCACTGGAGTGCCAATACGATGGCACAAGGTAAAGCATTAAGTACAGATTATTTGTTCTCTTCTTCTTTGGGTGCTACTACATAATCTTCTTTAATAAACTCATCATACACACGCTTGGGATGATCGAATGCTGCGGTTCCATTCCTCTGTTCGTTGAAGTTTTCCCGGCGGAATTGTTTCAGTTTCAGGTTATCTTCTGCATACTCTCTCAATTTCTTATGCTCATTTCCGTAGAGCGAACTTTCAGTCACGTCAGAATTGAGCAGGTTTTCTTTAGGAGTAATAGTAGGTAGGAGCACTTGTTCCAACAGACCACGATAGGCACCGTTATATTCGCACCATACGATATCGTTGGTTACAAATATACGATAGGAGTACTTTGACCATGCGGTTTTGATTTCGATGGATTGAGCGTAAATCTCAATCGTTGCTTCTGAACCATACGCTTGGTCACGGATCACGACGGTCGTCCGACCGCTGATTTCTTCCTTCACGGAAGTTTGCCACTTATCAGAGTGTAAGATTTCTTCGATAATTTCCGGCAAATTTTCTTTAATCTCAAACTGTATTCTCATGGTGCTTGCCTGCGGGCAGGACTTTTTTGATTTTTTCCTCCTTAAACAATTAAGCTAGCCTAAAGTTACATAGATTGAAGCAAAAAAACAAGATTTTGTTTGAATATTTACTATTTTTGCCAAACTATCTGCCTTTTTCGTTTGTTTTTACCATAAATATGCGCAAATCGTAAAAATAAAGTTTATGCGGAACAGGGCCCGGAAGAATTATGTCATTTATGTACTGATGTTACTCCTGTTTGGAGGGTTGATTTATGTTGCTATTGAAGAGGGTGACCGGTTTTCGCACTATGTGGTAAATGCGCAGAACATAGTACAGGGGAATCCATTCACTATGTTTCTCCAGTTTATACAGGATAATCTTCATCATCCGCTCACTACCTTGTTGATTCAGATTATAGCCGTACTGCTGATGGTGCGTCTTTTTGGCTATTTGTTCAGTCTGATCGGGCAACCGGGAGTGATTGGAGAGATTGTTGCCGGTATTGTGTTAGGACCTTCCGTACTCGGTTTTTTCTTTCCGGATGCTTTTCATTTCCTTTTTCCGGCACACTCGCTTACCAATCTTGAACTGTTGAGTCAGGTGGGACTGATCCTTTTTATGTTTGTCATCGGTATGGAGCTGGATTTCAGTGTACTGAAAAATAAAATCAATGAAACGCTGGTGATTAGCCATGCCGGAATCCTAGTACCCTTCTTCCTGGGCATCTTGTCTTCTTACTGGGTGTACGAAGAATATGCAGCTGCCCAAACTCCGTTTCTTCCATTTGCCTTGTTTATAGGTATTTCTATGAGTATCACCGCTTTTCCGGTATTGGCGCGCATCATTCAGGAGCGGAATATGACGAAGACTCCTTTAGGGACGCTGGCCATTGCTTCCGCTGCCAATGATGATGTGACCGCCTGGTGTCTGTTGGCAGTGGTGATTGCTATCTCCAAAGCAGGAAGTTTTGCCAGCGCACTTTATTCAGTGGGGCTGGCAGTTGTCTATATTGCGGTCATGTTTTTGGTTGTTCGACCGTTTCTGAAGAAAGTGGGAGAAGTATATGCCAACCGGGAAGCAATCAATAAAACATTCGTGGCATTTATTCTGCTCATTCTTATTATTTCTTCTTGCCTGACCGAAATTATTGGTATTCATGCACTGTTCGGAGCCTTTATGGCAGGGGTAGTGATGCCGTCCAATCTGGGTTTCCGGAAGGTGATGATGGAGAAGGTTGAAGATATTTCATTAGTCTTCTTTTTACCTCTGTTCTTTGCCTTTACCGGATTACGTACGGAAATCGGTTTGATAAACAGTCCGGAGTTGTGGATGGTATGTTTACTGTTGGTGACGGTTGCTGTTGTCGGCAAACTGGGTGGATGTGCCATTGCCGCCCGTTTGGTGGGTGAGTCGTGGAAGGATAGTTTGACGATAGGGACATTGATGAATACACGGGGATTGATGGAGCTTGTCGCTTTGAATATCGGTTATGAAATGGGAGTTCTTCCTCCCTCTATATTCGTAATTTTGGTCATTATGGCGCTAGTTACGACCTTTATGACTACTCCTTTGCTTCATTTGGTGGAACATATTTTCGTACGTCGGGAAGAAAAAGTTATCTTTGAAGCACAAATTGATATTTTGTTTCGGGCGTCCGGAATCCGGGCGTGTGTTGCTTTCCATTTATGATTTGTTATTTGGGAAGCAGTTGAAGAAAAATCATTTGATTGCAGCACACTATACGGTGGGCACGGATCTGAATCCGTTGAATGCCGAACATTATGCCAGCGAGAGTTTTGCTTTGCTCAATCAACAGGCAGCGAGATTGAATATCCAGGTAGATAACCATTATCGGGTGACAGACAAACTTGTACAGGAAATCATCCATTTTGTCCGTAACGAACATCCTGATATGCTGCTTTTGGGAGCTGGGAGTCATTATCGTTCGGATATGCCGGGAACTCCGGGAGCAATTTTATGGTTAACGCTCTTCCGGGATAAGATTGATGAGATTATGGAGCAGGTGAAATGTCCCGTGGCCGTATTTGTCAATCGTCAGTATCGGGAAGGCTCGACGGTCAGTTTCGTACTCGGCGGAATGATTGATCTGTTTCTTTTTTCCTATTTGGATAAGATGTTGCAGAACGGACATTCGGTGCGTCTTTTCCTTTTTGATACGGATGATGAAGAGTTCCGTGGACGCATTGACGATTTGCAGGTGCGTTATCCGGAACAAACGATGATAGTGTGGTTTGCGGGAGTAGAAGATTTAGTGACTGAAGAGAAAGACGGGTTATTGATAATGAGCCATCTTTCTTATACGAAATTATCCGAGGATGAGGCTGTGATGCGTGAATTGTCATCTTTGCTGGTAATCCGCCGGAATAAGAATACGGGAGATAAAAATGAAGGACTTGAAAATTGATGAATCTACGGGATTAGTGTTGGAAGGCGGGGGAATGCGCGGAGTATTCACCTGCGGTGTGCTTGATTATTTTATGGATCACGATATCCGGTTTCCCTATGCGATAGGAGTGTCTGCCGGTGCGTGCAACGGGTTGTCGTATGCATCACGGCAACGGGGACGTGCCAAGTACAGCAACATTGACTTGTTGGAGAAGTATGATTATATCGGTCTGAAACATTTGCTCAAAAAGCGTAATATACTGGACTTTGATCTGTTATTCAATGAATTCCCCGAACATATTCTTCCTTACGATTATGAAACATATTTTGCTTCACCGGAACGTTTTGTGATGGTGACTACGAATTGCATCACGGGAGAAGCCAACTATTTCGAAGAGAAAAAAGACAGTCGCAGGGTGATTGATATTGTCCGCGCATCCAGCAGTCTCCCTTTTGTATGTCCTATTACTTATGTAGACGGGGTTCCCATGCTCGATGGAGGAATTGTAGATTCCATACCTTTGCAAAGAGCCATTACGGATGGCTGCACGAGAAATGTTGTGGTACTCACCCGTAACCGGGGGTATCGGAAAGATTCGAAAGACATTCGTATCCCTTCGTTTGTATATCGGAAATATCCGAAGTTGCGCGAAGCGTTAAGTCGGCGGTGTGCTGTTTATAATGAGCAGTTGGAAATGGTAGAGCGCATGGAGGATGAAGGACAGATTATCGTTATTCGCCCGTTAAAACCTGTAGCCGTAGACCGCATCGAGAAAGATGTGCAAAAGCTGACAGAGTTTTATCAGGAAGGGTACGAATGTGCGAGAGCCTTACTTGAAGAATAAACAAGTCTCCATAGTTGAACAATAGACAGGCTCTCCATGCTTTTTTGTTTTTCTTGAATGTCAGATAGGATAATTGGGCGTGTTCCCTTTTCATTTTGAATGGGTATATTGTTCAGCAGCCTTTTTTAGTTTCCTACCCATCAATTCTACCAGAGTCTTCGGATAAAGAACTTGTATTCCCTCGGCATATCCGAAGAATACTCGTTCTAACTCATGGTTGATGACGACTTTAATTTCCAGTATGACACTTCCGTCAGCCAATCTTTCCACCACTTGCTGGCTGCGGTGTATAGGCTTGGTTATGATGTAAGGTGCTTCGGCAGCGGCTACCTTGAAACCTACTTTCTCCGCTACGCTTCCGGAATTTTTAGTGACTCCTACCAGATCATTGAAGAACGTGTTCGGATCGAAGAACGTATTTTTTATGTAATGTTCTTGTGGCAGAACTTCCAATGATTGTATTCTGTCCAAAGCTAAATTTTGCAAGATCCGTCCGTTTCCTCTGACACCATAAACGAACCATCGGTTACGATACTCTTTTAATAGATAAGGATAAAAAATAAAGCTGTTGGCCGAACGTGCCTTGAATGAACGATATTTGAGCTGTATCGGATGCTCGTTTACAATCGCGTGATAGATCGTATCCAGATAATCCAGTCCTTTCAACGATTCATTCTTTTCAAAGTCAATGACAGGAGTGGTTTTCATCCGGGCAGAAGCAACGTGATCTTCCAAGCGGTTGATAATATCGCTCATTTCCGTAAAATAGGAGAAACCTTTAAACTGCCTCAACACTTCCACGGCTTCCGACATCGTTTTCAGGTCTTGTTCGTTCAGCGGAGTTTGTGTAATGCTGTATTCCGGATCTTCGTATTTATAGTATTTATTTTCGTACACCACAATCGGAGCGTTATAACCCAGTTTCTCGCTGCGCATTATCTGTATATCCATCTGTACCGTACGTTTGCTTATGCCTTTATCGATGCCTTCGTATTCATAAAGAGCATCCGAGCAAGCATCTACCAAATCTTCCAACGTCCAGCGTCGATAAGGATTACGCAGACAGTTATCAATTGTTTTATAACGGATTAAGGCATTTCTATTTGCTGGCATAAGTAGAAGAATAAAGATTGGCTTCAAAAGTAGAAAAATAAATTCAGGAAAACAAAGAGGTTACAGGTCTTTATTCTTGGATGATAAAAGAAAATTCTTAGGATTTGTATCAAATTTGATACCCTTTGAAACAAAGTTTATAGACGAAGGCGAAGATACCCCCTATCTTTGCCTTCGTCTTTTAGATTAAAAGCTTGTATAAACTAGGAATACTTTGTTGCCATGAAAACAAACCCTTGGATGAAACTATGTAAAGGTGCAATACTTGCGTTAGCAGTCTCTTATGGACTGACTTATTGCCACACAACTAAAAGCAAGTTGACCTTGGAACAGAAAAGCGATAGCCTGACTGTCATCCACATTACCAATCCGACTAATTATATATTGCTTCCTATAGAAGAGGAAGCTGCGGAAAGTCAGGTTCTGCTTGATACCGGAGAGGCTGCGGATACCGATATGGATATCCGTCTGGCACAGACAAAGGTCGATTATTTTGTTCCCTTTGCCTTGCCTGCCGGAGCGAAGGCTGCCACCGTCCGTGTTCGTAATAAATCAAAGGATGCACTTTGCTGGAAAGAAATCAAGCTATCTGATACTTTTGATACAGCCAATACGGAAAAGTTCCGCCCTGTTTACCATCATACTCCTCTCTATGGCTGGATGAATGATGCCAACGGATTGGTGTATAAAGATGGAGAGTATCATTTGTATTATCAGCATAACCCTTATGGCTCCAAATGGGGAAATATGCATTGGGGACATTCAGTCAGCAAGGACCTTGTACATTGGGAACATTTGGCCCCAGCTATTGCCCGTGATACATTGGGGCATATCTTTTCCGGCAGTTCTATTGTCGATCAGGAGAATGTAGCGGGGTATGGAGTAGGGAGCATCCTGGTTTTTTATACTTCTGCCAGTGACAAAAACGGGCAGATCCAATGTCTTGCTTTTAGCAAGGATAATGGACGGACATTTACTAAATACGAGAAGAACCCCATCTTGTGCCCTGCGGATGGTCTGAAAGATTTCCGTGACCCGAAAGTCTTCTGGTATGCACCGGAGAGTAAATGGGTGATGATTGTCTCCGCCGATAAAGAAATGCGTTTCTATGACTCTAAGAATCTGAAGGACTGGAACTATATGAGCAGCTTCGGAGAAGGATACGGAGTGCAACCTTGTCAATTTGAATGTCCGGACATGGTGGAACTTCCGGTAGATGGAGATCTGAACCGTAAGAAATGGGCATTGATAGTGAACGTCAATCCAGGATGTTATTTTGGAGGAAGTGCCACTCAATACTTTACAGGAGACTTTGATGGAAAGAAATTCAGTTGTGATAGTCAGTCGAATGTCACGAAATGGTTGGATTGGGGCAAAGATCACTATGCTACCGTTTGTTTCTCAAACACTGGAGAACGGACGATTGCTGTTCCTTGGATGAGTAACTGGCAATATTGTAATATTGTCCCGACAAAGCAATTTCGTAGTGCTAACGCTTTGCCGCGTGAGTTAAGCCTTTATACACAAGACGGTGAAATTTATCTTTCAGCAGCTCCGGTACTGGAGATAAAGACTCTGCGAAAAGAAAAGAAAGAGATTCCGGCATTTACGGTTGCCAATGATTATCATATTGATTCTTTATTGGCTGATAATGATGGTGCTTATGAACTGGCATTGGAAATTACCGCCGGAGAAGCGGAGATAATGGGATTCAGCCTCTTTAATGATAAAGGGGAAAAGGTGGATATCTACTTCAATCTTCCGGAAAAGAGATTGGTTATGGACCGGACGAAAAGTGGTATCGTGGATTTCGGAAAGAAGAGTGTACCTCATGAAATAGAGGTTCACGACCGCAGAAAGACGACTTCCATCAATTATATAGATGATTTCGCATTAGCTACCTGGGCACCGATAAAGAAAGAGAATAAATATACGTTGGATGTCTTTGTTGATAAATGTTCTGTAGAAATATTCCTGAATGGAGGAAAGGTAGCAATGACTAATCTTATCTTTCCATCGGAACCATACAACCGTATGTGTTTTTATAGCAAAGGAGGTTCATTTCAAGTAGATTCATTCAATGCGTATCGGTTGGGTTTATAATAGAAGTAGAAGTTACACAATAGATGTTTGCATAGATTCAGTGAAAGCAACAAGTATTGATTGCTTTTTAAGGATTCATAGGTTAGATTTATAAGTTAGGTTTTGTAGATTAGAATTAGGTGTTTGGTAGCTGTCAGATGTGAAATCCGGCAGCTACTTTTTATTCATCAATTTCAATTGTATATCCTCCTTGGAATATCTCTTCCGGTTGTAAGTGCTGCATCCAGTCCTTATCTTTATATTCACCAGTATAATGTGCACGGTCGCAACGTCCGTACCAAGGTTCGATGCAGACAAAAGGAGCATTCTTTGCAGGTGGAGACCAGAGTCCAACTACCGGAGCGTTAAAATGTAAACTAAGATAAGCCTGTTTCTCTTTATTATATAAGGTAACTTTACGGACCTGTTCATTCTCCAGTATCAAAGCATCTTTATCAAAAGTATGCGTGTCCAGTGGTAATAATCCGTCCGTCAACTCTAAAGAATATTCAGTAGAAGGATCAGCGCATCCTTTTTCTGAAATGAGAATATATTTCAAACCGTTTTCCTTGTCAAATCCGAAGAACCCTCTTTCAGAATTGCTTGCATCGAACTCCGGCCAATAGAAAGCTGGATGTGCCCCAATCTGAAAATACATATCCTTGTTGCCGGTATTCTTTACTTCCCACATAACCTCAATTTTCTTTCCCTGGATGCGATAGCCTATTTCCAGACAGAATGGAAAAGGGTATTTATGCAAAGTTTCTTCATTGCTGACAAGGCGGTAACGTACTTCATCCTCTTTTTCAGAAATAAGAGTAAATTCCATGTCACGGGCAAAACCATGTTGAGTAAGCGTATAAGGAATCCCTTCATTCCGATACTCATTTTCCCATACGCTCCCTACAATCGGGAATAGGACAGGAGAGTGACGTTTCCAAAAAGCAGGATTGGCTTGCCACAGATATTCTTTTCCATTGGCGACGATGCTGCAGAGTTCAGCTCCGTGAGGGAGATACTTGAATCGTGAGTTGTTTGTTGGAGATTGTTTTCATATCGTTGATTTTTTCAGTTGACTACAACCAGTAGTTAACTCCATTTTTTAAGTTCTTATCACCTGCAAAGGTAATATTTTCCATACTTACTGGAGAATAGATATTCTATAATTCTTCTATTTCGAAGAATAATGTATAAAACCCTATAAAATAGCGTTCTATGCAACAAATGTTATAGCCTTTGAAACATTTTTTTCAGTCGTTTGATATAAATCAACCGTAATTTGCATCATCGATTTAGTAAAATTCGTACTTTTAATTTAATAACATCAAACTAATGCTTAGTATTATGAGGAACAAAAAACTTCTTTGTAGCGTTTGTTTCCTGTTTACTTTCATGTCAGTCCTTTGGGGGCAAAACATAACAGTGAAAGGAAACGTTACTTCAAAGACTGATGGTCAACCAATTATTGGTGCTTCCGTAGTGCAAAATGATTCTAAATCAACTGGAACTATCACAGATTTGGATGGTAACTTTACTCTTAGTGTACCAACGAATGCATTATTGGCAATTTCTTATATAGGATATAAAGAAGTAATTATTGCCGCTAAACCTTCATTGAAGATAGTGATGGAAGAGGATGCTAAGATGATTGACGAAGTGGTTGTGACAGGTTATATGGCTGAAAAGAAAGCCAGTCTGACAGGTTCGGTAGCTGTAGTGAAGATGAAAGAGGTGGCTGACATACCTACTGGTAATGTGATGTCAGGTTTGCAGGGACGTGTAGCCGGTATGAACGTAACAACTGATGGTAAACCCGGAGGTGGTAACACAGATACTAAGTTACGTGGTATTACTACCATCAACAATTCTTCTCCTCTTTATGTAATAGACGGTGTTCAGACACATGATAATGTGGCTTCTATTATCTCATCCAATGATGTTGAATCCATTCAGGTGTTGAAAGATGCAGCTTCGGCTGCCATTTATGGTGCGCAAGCTGCCAATGGTGTCATTATTATCACCACAAAACGTGCTAAGGAAGGCGATGTAAAAGTAAGTTTTGATATGTCGCTCACTGCCCAGACTTTTACTGGTGGTATTGATATGCTTGACGCTTACCAATGGGGTGATGTGTATTGGCAGGCTTATAAAAATACTTTTGGAACCAATCCCAATAGTGTAGTATATGGAAATGGAGAAAAGGCCCAACTGCAAGAATATTATTTTGACCAGAATGGAGTGAAAATAAAGTCGGGCAACACTGATTGGGCAAAGGAAATATTTGGTACGGCTTTAATGCAAAATTATAATCTTTCTCTTTCTAAAGGGTTTAAGGATGGGAATGTGGCTCTTACCTTAAATTATATGAATCAGGATGGTCTTTGCCGTAATACAGACTACGAACGTTTTAATTCGCGTTTAGCCTCTAATTTTCGCTTTGTAGATGGTAAAGTGCGTGTGGGTGAAAGTATTTCGGTGAATCACTGGTTGGAGCATCTTAATCCTGCCGGTATAGAAGAATTGGTTATTGCCCAGCATCCGGCCATTCCTGTGTATGATGAAAATGGAGGGTATGCCGGTGGCTATGTGGATATATTGGGGGATAAGCCGAATGCCATTCGCTTGACAGACAATGAAGCCAATAATCGTCACAAAAGTTGGCGTATCTTTGGCAATGTTTATTTGGAAGTGGAACCCATTAAAAATCTAGTGTTGAAGAGTCAATTTGGTTTGAACTATACTACCGGTTTCAACTCAACTTTCGTCCCCAAATGGAGTGAAGCCGATCGTAAGGGAGATGTAAATGAACTGACCGTACGACAAGATAATAGCGTGCAATGGGTATGGTCGAACACTGCCAATTATAGCATAGACCTTGGGAAGAACAATATCAGTGCAGTGATAGGAACTGAAGCTAAGAAAGAGAATGGTGAACATTTACAGGGATATGGTCGCGGATTGGTGATAGAAGATCTCGATTATCGTTACTTAGACACTGTAACTGAAGGAAAAAGTGTGAGTAACAATGCGTCTACCTATGCTATGGTCTCTTACTTTGGTAAGGTGAACTATGCGTTCGATGATAAATACCTTATATCAGGAACAGTGCGTCGTGATGCCTCTTCACGTTTCGGTAAAGGGAATAATTCTGCTATCTTTCCTTCAGTATCAGCCGGTTGGAGAGTATCGCGTGAAAAATTTATGGAATGTACGCAAAACTGGCTTTCAGATCTTAAATTGCGTGCATCGTGGGGGATAAATGGTAATGATCAGATTGATAACAATGCTACTTACAACCTCTATTACACTAACATGTCCAATGGCTCATACAATTTCAATGGGGATGGTACAACGGTATTGCCCGGAGTACAGAAAGACCGTTCGGGTAACAACGACCTGAAATGGGAAGAGACCAAACAACTGAACTTTGGTATTGATGCTGCTTTCTTTGACAACCGTTTGGGACTGACACTGGATTATTTTCAAAAAAAGACTACTGGTATGTTAATCCAGAAACCTTATATAGGAGTGATCGGTGAAGGTGGATATAAATGGTACAATGCTGCCAGTATGGATAATAGCGGTGTGGAAGCAACCTTTACTTGGCGAGATGAAATAAAGGATTTCAAGTATGATATTTCGTTCAACCTTTCCTATTATAAAAATGAAATTACCGAACTTCCGGATGTAATCAAATATACCTGGGGAGGTGGTAATGGTGTGGACAAAACTATTGTAGGTCAACCTTACGGATCATGGATGTCCTATAAAGCTGATGGTGTATTCAAAACAAAACAGGAGGTATATGAATACCTAAGTAAATATGATGTACAGATTGGTGCTCCCGGCGTAGGGCGTATTCGCTACAAAGACCTTAACGGTGATAACATTATCAATACTGCTGATATGGATTGGCAAGGGAGTGACCAACCTAGATTTATTGGTGGTTTGAACATCGGTGCATCTTACAAAGGATTTGACCTTTCTGTATTCTTCAATGGTATGATTCGCGATGCATGGAACAATTCCAAGTTTTATACCGACCTTTTTCAAGGTTGGACAGGTAATCACTCTGTACGTTTGATGGATGCAATGCATGCTTGGAATGCTTATGAGCAAACCGGAGTTTATAATTGTGATATCCCTGCATTGACTGTGGTTGATAATAATGTAGAAACACGCAGTTCCACTTTCTTTATTGAAGATGGTTCTTATGTGAAGTTGAAAACTCTAACTGTGGGTTATACTTTCCCGGATAAGTGGATTAAGAAAGCGCATCTTTCCAATTTGCGTTTGTATCTGCAAGCACAGAACGTTTTTACGCTGACTAATTATACTGGTGCCGACCCGGAAGGATTGGGCTATCCATATCCCCAACCTCGTACCTATACATTCGGTCTATCACTTGGTTTTTAATTTTTATCCTAAATACAGAACATTATGAAATTGAAATATATCTTTGCAGTAGGTGTGATGGCACTATTGGCAAGTTGCGATGAGAGTCGTTTTCTAGATATTAAACCTCAGGGTACACTCAATGACGATTTGTTATCATCGGCCGATGGTGTAGAGCTTTTGGTTACTTCAGCTTATGCAGGATTGAAAGGTCCTAATCGTGATATGCACTGGGTGCCGATGACCAATTGGACGTATGGTGAAGTACGTTCGGATAATGCCTACAAAGGTGGTGGCGGTGTAAATGATGGAGACTTTTGTACGCTGCTTGAAACCTTTAAAATAGATGCTACATGGAGCAATGCCGGCGAAAAATGGTTTCAACTTTATTGTTGCTTGCAACGTTGTAACAGCGCATTGCGGGTAATGAATACGCTTGATGAGAATGCTTTGCCGATGATTAAAAGTCGTAAAGCCGAAATGAAAGTGATTCGTGCACACTTCTTCTTTGAACTGGTTCGCCTTTTCAAGCAAGTACCTTATTTTGATGAGAATGTGGAAAATGATGACTATAAGTACATCCCCAACAATCAGTTTACCCGTGAAGAACTTCTGGGTAAAATAGCACAAGAATTTCTTGATGCTGCTAACGATTTGCCTGATACTCAATCTCAAGTAGGGCGTGTCACTAAGAACATTGCTTATGCTTATGCTGCCAAAGCTAGACTTTATCAGGCTTACCGACAAGATGATAATAACCAAGTGGTTGCTATTGATAAACAATTGTTAGCTGAAGTGGTGACTCTTTGCGACAAAGTAGGTGCGCAAGGAAAGGCATATACTCTTTTGAACGATTTTCAGAAACTTGATCAATTGGAATATGAAAATGGGGTAGAGTCTGTGTTTGCCGTACAATATTCGATGGATGATGAAACCGATGGTGCCGGGAATATAAACTGGAGTAATCTGTTGAATGCTCCTAAAGGTCCTTATGGTGGTGACGGATTTTTCTTACCCAGTCAGAACTTGATCAATGCCTATAAGACAGATAACTATGGATTGCCTTTGTTTGATACTTTCAACGCCGATGACTATGGAATATACGAAGGAAGTGAGCTCACCAACATTGATGCAACTGTGGATCCTCGTTTGGATTTCGTTACCGGTCGTCCTGGTATCACTTGGAAAACATATACCGTTGAGCCTTGTAAAGCAAACTGGATACGTAACAGCGGTGAATATGGCTTTAATTGTACAAAGCGCTTCTACATCTCGCCTGAAAGTGAAGATATGTTCCAAGGTTGGCCTTGGGGAGCTTCTCATCTCAACTGGCAGATAATCCGCTATGCTGATGTATTGTTATGGAAGGCTGAAGCCTTGATAGAGATTGGCGAAGCTACCGGACTGGAAGAGGCTCGCAAAATTATTAACCGTATTCGTCTGCGTGCCAAAAATAGTCCTTATGTAAAAGACTTTAAACATTCCGAACAGGATGCAGCTAATTATCTGATAGGCGAATATCCTGCTGAGGGCTGGAGTCAGGACTTTGCCCGCAAGGCATTACGTTGGGAACGCCGTATGGAGTTTGCTATGGAAGGTGACCGTTTCTTCGACTTGGTACGTTGGGGGATTGCTGCGGAAACCATGAACAGTTACATTAGTGTGGAGCAGAATAAGCGCGTTTATTATCGTGGTGCTCGCTTTGTTCGTGGTAGAGATGAATATTTGCCTATTCCCAATGCACAATATAACTTCTCTGAAGGCAATTATGTGCAGAATCCCGGATATGGTAAGTTTAACTAGTATAAATTCCTTAAATATAAATATGATGAAAATAAAAAGATATTTGCTTAGCACTTTCTGTCTGTGTTTGTTCACGGCTTGCGATAGTGATGATAATCTGTTGTGTTATGGCACTCATACTGAAATCGAAGGCGATGTTACCACATTCGGAGCTGTTGGCGATGGAAAGACGGATTGTTCGAAAGCCATTAATAGTGCTATTGCTTCCTTGCCTTCCGAAGGGGGAGTAGTGGTTATTCCTGAAGGTGATTTTGTGCTTGACGCTCCCATTGTGATTAATAAGCACAATGTGACATTCAAAGGGTTGAATCCCGGTATGCGTAGCAATATTGATGTGAATGGAATAAATGAGTTGTTGGGTCCTGGTGGCGGAAGTAAATTGGTGGCGCGTAATGCCGAAGCTGCTATAAAAGTAGAGACAGGCGTGAAGGGTGTAAAGATTATGAACCTGATGGTGTCCGGTGGTACGGAAGCTAAGAACATCGGCATACACTTTGCCGGTACGAGTGATGATGGAATGCTTTCTAATATTATTGGTATAAATTTGCATACAGGCGTCAAGATAGAACAAGCGAAAAACATGCAGATAATCAATTGCTGGGTATGTGAGCTTCCCAATAGTATGGTGCTGATTGGTGGCGAGAATATTAATATCAAGAATTGCCAACTGGGTGCTCAGCCCACTGGCATAACCTGTAAGGCGCAGGGAGTGAACAAACTTTCGTTTGTTAATAATCAGGTCTATCCTGACGGGCGTGAAAATTTAGTGCTTGATGGTTGTAATAACTGTATTGTTGAAGGTAATAATTTTAAAAGCTACTACAATGGTATTCTCGTGTTGAGTGGTAATGATAATCGGGTAAATAAGAATATTTTTTGGCTTACCGGAGCTCTTCAAAATCAGATGCTCGACCATGGTGATGACTTTGGCATAATCAATGTAAAGGGTAACAACAATATGTTTGTATCCAACAGTTTGTCATGTGAATGGGCTTATACTGATGCTGTGGCCGTAAATGCTACTCAAGGAACAGGAAATGTGTTCAAAAACTGCTTTATAGATAATTTGGAGAGTTATCGGGTATTCCTGGTGAACTCGGAACTGAAGTTTCTAATTGTGTATCATCTGATAAGGTGAGCATAGTAGAATAACCTCCTCAACATACACCATTATTAATATAGTAACACCATGAAGATAAATAAATTCTTAATAAGCGGAATGCTCCTGATGTTGGGCACATCTTGCAGCGATGACGATACCTATACTCTCTGTGATGAATGTAACGTTCAGAAGATTATAGACATAACCCAATTCGGACTTCCAACCGATGGGTCCACTGATTGTGCTGATCTTATAAATGCTATTATAGCCGATCTTCCGCCCGAGGGAGGAACGATACTTATTCCCGAAGGTACTTTTCGTTTGGATAGTCCCATTCAACTTACGCGTAATTTCGTAACATTGAAAGGTGTGAACGATGAAGCGGTTACTGCTGCTGCCGATACGCGGGAAAGTCGTCTGGTGCTTGGAAATGCCGAATATGCGTTACACGTTGCCCCTGTTGCCGATATAGACGGACGCAAAAACCGCATTAGCGGTGTGGAGGTAAACGGACTTACGCTTGTGGGGAAGGGGGACCATCAGGGAACCGGAATTTATGTAGAACATGATAATGACCGCCTGCACTTCTTCAATATTAAAATGGAAAATATGTACCAGGGCATTAAACTCCAAGGGTGTGACGCCATAACATTAGCTCGGATAGATGCAACCGATGTAGTGAATGGCATTGATATGAATGGTGGCATACAGAATATGGTAACCAATTCTGTATTCGGCTCAACACAGGGCGGTGTAACGGCACGTATTTCCGGAGAAAGTAATCTGATATTTTCTCACAACAAACTAACGGCAAATGATGATCGCTGTGCTAATTTTATAGGTTGTAACCGGGTGAATATCTCGGATAATGAATTTACAGGAAACAAAATGACTTTCTTTGATATAAGCGGACAAAACAATCTGATAAGCGATAACTTGTTCACTGTAAACAGAAGCGAAAATCAACTCAATGGCAAAGAAGCAGACTATGGCGTGATTCATGTGAAAGGCGAATATAATCATTTCACATCGAACACCATTCAGGTGTCTTGGAGTGACAATATAGAAAACCCTGTGACTGTAAATGCTGCGGAAGGTGAAAATAATCGTTTCGCAAGTTTCACGATAGAGAATACGAGCAGCAATCAGGTATTTTATATCAGCGAGTCGTCCGAAGTGATAGATTGTGGAGTGACGGAAGAAAATATAAAGGTGAAACCTTCCGAAGCGCAGGATTTGACAAATGCAGCTTACGTGATAACGTATGATACTCCCGAAGAGATAGAAGATGATGATGAAAAAGCTTCCTATGCGTGGTTCAAGAAGCAATTTGTAAATGGTAAAGTCATTACTTCCGCTACATTGACTGATGAGGACCTTTCTGCTTATGATGTTATTTGGGTACATATAGACCGTGTCGGCATTGGAGCAGGATGGGATAAATTACCTTTGTCTGCTGATGCAATTGCCGCGTTGGCTACTTATTATAAGAATGGCGGAAATCTGTTCTTAAGCAATCATGCGACTCAATTGGTTGTACCATTTGGACGTACCGAACGGCTACCAGGAATATTTGCAGATGGTGAAGGAGGAGATGGGGCAGACATTTGGACAATTAATGCCAATATCGGAATGGAGTATGATCATCGGGCTCATCCGGTTTTTGCTGGTATGGTTACTTCTTCCCAATTCCCCCATGAAACATTCCCGTTGATCGGGCCTGGACGGCGTGAAGACCATAACTGTATGTGGGACTTGAATTCTTATGGCTTCCCCGCTCTTTATCCCAATGCAGGAAATGTGGTGAAAGCGTTTGAAGAAGAAAATAAAGCTACCGTTTTGGCGACTTGGGGACACGTAACGGATTATTGTTGTGCCGGAATGGTAGAGTTTGCTCCGACAGCGGAATATCAAGGTACATGTATAGCTCTCGGTCTGGCTGCTTACGAATGGAATCAGAATAGTAATATAAACGTTTATCAAGATAATATTGTGCTCATGACGAAGAATATATTACATTATCTAAGCGCTAAGAAATAGATCGGTAACATTTTTTTTATCTTTTGAAACAAAAGTGATAGGTGTAACTATCCGTTGCACCTATCTTTGCATGGTGACAAATAGAAGACATTGAATATTAATAATTAACTCTAATACCATCTGACATGAATGTATTATTCTCGTTTAAACAAGTACAGACCTTTTTGACTATTCTGGTTATGATGATTTTCTCATTTTTGGATGCTTCGGCCGATACTTCTTCCTTATTAATAAAAGATTTGGGTGAAGGACATTGCCTGGTACAGATAAATACAAATCAACGTTATTTGCTTTTACCTGTAGAGGAGGTAATGCCTGATGTACGTGTCAGCATGATCGTTAATAATAAAGAGGTGAATGTTGCGGATGTTCGTCTGGCAGTGAACAGAGTGGACTATTTTGTTCCGCTGGATCTTTCGGCTTATGCTGGTAAAAACATACTGTTGAAATTTAAATTAGGCTCGAATGATCCTATACGGGGGAAACTTTCTGCTGTTTGTTGCAAGGAAATGAAATTGTCCGACACGTTCGATACGGGCAACCGTGAAAAGTTCCGTCCTACTTATCATTTCTCACCTCTTTATGGGTGGATGAATGATCCTAATGGAATGGTATATAAAGACGGTGAATACCATCCTTTTCTATCAATACAACCCTTATGGTTCCAAATGGGGAAATATGAGTTGGGGACATGCTATCAGCCAAGATCTTGTAAACTGGAAACATCTTCCTGTAGCTATTGCTCCCGATGCATTGGGGACAATTTTCAGTGGCTCGGCAGTTGTCGATTTTGATAATACAGCTGGTTTTGGTGCAGGTGCCATTATCGCCATCTATACACAAAACAGCGACCGACAGGTACAAAGCATCGCTTATAGCACTGACAACGGACGTACTTTCACCAAATATGAGAATAATCCGGTACTGACGTCCGAAGCGCGTGACTTCCGCGACCCGAAAGTATTTTGGTATGAAGGCACCAAACGCTGGATCATGGTATTAGCAGTAGGGCAGGAGATGCAGATATTCTCTTCTCCTAATCTGAAAGATTGGACCTTTGAAAGTCGTTTCGGTGAAGGGCAAGGTGCACATGGTGGTGTTTGGGAATGTCCCGATTTGTTTGAACTTCCAGTAGAAGGTACCAATGATAAGAAATGGGTGCTGCTTTGTAATTTGAATCCCGGAGGTCCTTTCGGAGGAAGTGCTACTCAATATTTTGTAGGCTCCTTCAACGGAAAAGAGTTTGTAAACGAATCACCCTCCAAAACCAAATGGATGGACTGGGGAAAAGACCATTATGCCACCGTGACTTGGAGTGATGCTCCCGACAACCGCCGCATCGCTATCGCATGGATGAGCAACTGGCAATACGCCAACGATGTTCCTACCTCCCAATACCGTAGCCCGAACTCCGTTCCCCGCGACTTGAGCCTGTTTACCGTAGATGGTGAGACTTACCTCCAATCAGCTCCCTCTCCCGAACTGCTGGCTTTGCGTGATGCTTCCAAGAAACGCTCGTTCAAAGTAAACGGAACACGCACAATTAAAGAAATGATTCCCAGCAATGACGGTGCATACGAAATAGAACTGACGATTGAAAATCAACATGCAGACGTAATCGGCTTCCGTCTCTACAATGACAAAGGCGAAGAAGTGGATATGCAGTATGACATGAAAGAAAAGAAATTCTCAATGGATCGTCGCAAGAGCGGAGAGGTCAGCTTCAATGAGAATTTCCCGATGTTGACCTGGACAGCGATTGAACAAGGTGGAAACGAGGAACAAGGCGGCAAAGAGGCATTGAAACTCCGTCTGTTTGTGGATAAATCCAGTGTGGAAGCCTTTGGAGATGGTGGACGTTTTGTGATGACCAATCAGGTATTCCCTTCGGAACCTTACAATCATATCGATTTTTACAGTAAAGGAGGAGCTTATAAAGTAGATTCGTTTGTGGTCCATAAGTTGAAGCCATAAATATCTCTTGTTCGCCCTATGCGCTCTTTGTATGTTTCCCTATGGATGAATACGTCTTTCCTTAAGGGATAGTAGGTGGATAGTAGGGATATACTTGTGTTAAACCTACGGTATTACTGATTCGTCACGGCCATGACGAATTCCTACCACGGCCGTGGTAAGTTAGTAATACCGTAGCTTCAAGGTTACTATGCCGTAGGTTTAAGATAAAGATACCGTAGGCTTGAGGTATTGATGCAATAAGGAGAGCGTAATTCATATAGGCGACGAACAGATAACTAACGGTAGTACCCACACGACTAACAGCAGATTGTAAATTGAATCATATAACTGCATGATATAAATAGAATAAGTACTCATGCAAAATATAATTTTATATTATTAGGCACGGATTACGCGGATTACACGGTTGCTATCTGACAGCCATCATTCGAGAAGCCGTGTAATCCGCTTAATCCGTGCCTAGATTTATGATATAAACTAATGATGATAACATATTTAGATAAAAAAAAACAATGGAAAACAGTAAAAACTCTTCCCTTTCCAAACTAATCCCGGTGATGCTTTGCTTCTTCGCCATGGGATTTGTTGACCTGGTAGGCATTGCCTCCAATTATGTAAAGGCAGACCTCGGTTTGTCGGACTCGCAGGCGAATATCTTCCCTTCACTGGTATTCTTCTGGTTCCTCATCTTCTCCGTGCCCACAGGCATGTTGATGAGCCGCATCGGTCAGAAGAAAACCGTATTGCTTAGTTTGCTTGTGACTTTTGCTTCTTTGTTATTACCGGTTTTCGGAGACAGTTATATGCTGATGCTGATTTCTTTCTCCCTTCTGGGCATCGGAAACGCGTTGATGCAGACTTCCCTGAATCCGTTGCTTTCTAACATCGTACGTGGCGACCGTTTGGCAAGCAGCCTGACTTTCGGGCAGTTTGTGAAAGCCATTGCCTCTTTCCTTGCTCCTTATATTGCCATGTGGGGAGCGACACAAGCCATTCCGACTTTCGATTTAGGCTGGCGCATCCTGTTCCCGATTTACATGATTGTAGCCGTTATTGCTATCCTGTTGCTCAATGTCACACAGATTAAAGAGGAAAAAGAAGAAGGCAAACCGTCTACTTTCGGACAATGTCTCGCTTTGCTTGGCAAACCGTTTATCCTGCTTTCTTTTATCGGTATCATGTGTCACGTTGGAATTGATGTGGGTACAAACACCACTGCCCCCAAGATTTTGATGGAACGTCTCGGCATGGGACTCGACGATGCGGCTTTTGCAACAAGCCTTTATTTTATCTTTCGTACGGCAGGCTGCTTCCTCGGTTCTTTCATTTTACGTAAGATGTCACCGAAGTCTTTCTTCGGCATTAGTGTTGTGATGATGCTGATAGCGATGGCAGGTTTGTTTATATTCCATGACAAGACAATGATTTATGTATGCATCGGTCTGATTGGTTTCGGTAACTCCAATGTGTTCTCCGTAGTCTTCTCGCAGGCATTGCTTTACCTGCCGGGTAAGAAAAATGAAGTTTCCGGTCTGATGATTATGGGACTCTTCGGCGGCACGGTATTTCCGTTGGCTATGGGAGTAGCATCCGATGCCATGGGACAGAGTGGGGCAGTAGCCGTAATGACAGTGGGCGTGCTTTATCTCTTGTTCTATACGTTCCGTATTAAAAAATAATTTTATATTTGGAAAACAATTAAATCTGTAGATCATGAATAATATAATTGTAGGAATGGGCGAAGCATTATGGGATGTATTGCCCGAAGGAAAGAAGATAGGCGGTGCTCCGGCAAACTTTGCCTATCATGTATCACAGTTTGGTTTTGACAGTCGCGTGGTGAGTGCCGTGGGCAAGGATGAGTTGGGAGATGAGATTCTGAACGTATTCAACGAGAAGAAACTGAAAACGCAGATTGAACAAGTGGATTATCCTACCGGTACGGTGCAGGTGACACTGGATGACGAAGGGGTGCCTTGCTACGAAATCAAAGAAGGAGTGGCATGGGATAACATTCCTTTCACGGATGAACTGAAACGTTTGGCATTGAGTACGCGTGCCGTTTGCTTCGGTTCCCTGGCTCAACGTAATGAAGTGAGCCGTGCCACTATCAACCGTTTTCTGGATACGATGCCCGACATAGACGGACAACTGAAAATCTTTGATATTAATCTCCGCCAGGACTTCTACACCAAAGAGGTATTGCGCGAGTCTTTCAGACGCTGCAACATTCTGAAGATAAACGACGAAGAACTGGTGACCATCAGCCGTATGTTTGGCTATCCGGGCATCGACTTACAGGATAAGTGCTGGATTCTGTTGGCCAAGTACAATCTGAAAATGTTGATTCTTACTTGCGGTATCAATGGTAGTTATGTGTTTACCCCGGGTGTTGTCTCTTTCCAGGAGACACCGAGAGTTCCGGTTGCCGATACGGTGGGGGCAGGTGATTCCTTTACGGCTGCTTTCTGTGCTTCCATTTTGAATGGAAAACCGGTTCCCGAAGCTCACAAACTTGCTGTTGAAGTTTCTGCTTATGTCTGCACGCAAAGCGGTGCAATGCCCGAACTTCCGCAGGTTTTGAAAGACAGACTAATGTAATTGTTTGATGGAAAGTAAGTATAGAGGTATATCTCATTCGTGGGAATATACCTCTTGTTCTTTTTGCATGATTCGTATGATATGAGAGGTAGGGGCATAAAAAAAGGAGCAACGCCTTGCTCCAACCTTTGTTAACCTTAAATCTAATACTATGAAAAACACATTGCAAAGATACGGACTTCTGCTAAATCTGCAAATAATCCAAATAAAAAGAGATGTTTTATAACATTTATTGAGTGTTTGTCTTACGCTTTATACTTTTGTTAATAATTTCCGATTGAATATTGGGAACTGTTTTGCATTTCTTTGGAGGGTAATGATGAGAATAATTGGGTGATAGATAGCATACTCACAGTTTTATTTCTTATTTTTGTTCTCAATCGTCTATTTAGGTCATAGAAAGAAATACGAAAAAAATGAGAATGATTAGAATGATGGGATATACGAAGTGGATAGCAGTCTTGCTCTGTCTTCTTGGCATGACGGCTTGTCGGCAGGACACACACCGTTTCCGTATCGGGGTGGCGCAATGCAGCGATGACTCCTGGCGGCATAAGATGAATGATGAAATTCTCCGCGAAGCAATGTTTTATGATGGAGTATCGGTTGAAATCCGGTCGGCTGCGGATGATAATCGTAAACAGGCGGAAGACGTTCATTATTTTATAGATGAAGGGGTTGACTTATTGATTATCTCTGCCAACGAAGCGGCCCCCATGACTCCGATTGTAGAGGAAGCCTATCAAAAGGGAATACCTGTCATCCTGGTAGACCGGAAGATTCTTTCGGATAAATATACTGCCTATATCGGAGCCGATAATTATGAAATCGGTCGTTCGGTAGGAAACTATATTGCGTCGAGCCTGAAAGGAAAAGGGAATGTGGTGGAACTTACCGGACTGGGTGGCTCAACTCCTGCCATGGAACGCCATCAAGGATTTATGGCTGCTATCAGTAACTTTCCGGATATCAAACTGATTGATAAAGCGGATGCTGCGTGGGAGCGTGAACCGGCGGAAGTGGAAATGGATAGTATGCTTCGGAGGCATCCTAAGATTGATGCTGTGTATGCCCATAATGACCGTATCGCTCCGGGAGCTTATCAGGCTGCAAAGAAAGTGGGACGGGAGAAGGAAATGATTTTTGTCGGTATCGATGCTCTCCCCGGCAAAGGCAACGGATTGGAAATGGTGCTCGACAGTGTGTTGAATGCAACTTTTATTTATCCGACCAATGGCGACAAAGTGATGCAACTGGCAATGAATATCCTTGAGAAAAAGCCTTATCCCCGGGAAACGGTCATGAACACTGCGGTGGTCGACCGTACAAATGCACATGTCATGCAACTTCAGACAACTCACATCTCGGAACTGGATCAGAAGATTGAAACATTGAACGGACGTATCGGCGGATATCTGTCTCGGGTTGCTACACAGCAGGTGGTGATGTATGGTGGTTTGGTTATTCTTCTATTGGTGGCAGGCTTATTATTGGTAGTCTATAAATCTCTCCGTGCTAAAAATCGTCTGAATAAGGAACTTTCCGAGCAGAAGAAACAGTTGGAAGAGCAGCGGGACAAGTTAGAGGAACAACGCGACCAATTAGAAGAACAGCGGGACAAACTGGAAGAGCAACGGGATCAGCTCATCCAGCTTTCTCATCAACTGGAAGAGGCAACGCATGCCAAACTGGTTTTCTTCACAAATATATCTCACGATTTCCGTACTCCGCTGACATTGGTTGCCGATCCGGTAGAACATTTATTGGCCGATCATACACTAAGTGGAGATCAGCATCGAATGTTGATGCTGATTCAACGAAACGTGAATATCCTTTTGCGTCTTGTTAATCAGATTCTGGATTTCCGTAAATACGAGAACGGTAAGATGGAATATACACCAGTTCAGGTAGATGTTCTTTCCTCTTTTGAGGGCTGGAACGAATCATTCCTTGCAGCCGCCCGGAAGAAACACATTCATTTCTCTTTTGATAATATGCCGGATACGGATTACCATACGTTGGCGGATATGGAAAAGTTGGAACGTATTTATTTTAATCTGCTTTCCAACGCGTTCAAGTTCACACCGGAAAATGGAAAGATAACGGTTCGTTTATCTTCCTTGACGAAAGAGGATACTCGCTGGATTCGTTTTACTGTTGCCAATACCGGTTCAATGATTTCCGCCGAACATATCCGGAGTATTTTCGATCGTTTTTATAAAATAGACATGCACCACGCCGGTTCGGGAATCGGGCTTGCACTGGTTAAAGCTTTCGTTGAATTGCATAAAGGTACAATTTCTGTGGAAAGTGATGAAAAGCAGGGCACTGTCTTTACCGTTGATTTACCGGTACAGACTTGTGAGACTATTCTGGCCGAAGATTCTCTAAAGTCATCAATCTCTGCAGTTCCTTTAAATCCTGCTTCTCCCGGTTCTCCTGCCTCTTCCAACCTGAATGAAACTTTAGCTGTCGAAGAAGAGGAACTGGAAAAAGGCTATGATTCTTCCAAACCTTCTGTTTTGGTAATTGATGATAATGCAGATATCCGTTCGTATGTACGCGGATTACTCCATACCGATTATACTGTTATTGAAGCAGCAGACGGTTCGGAGGGTATCCGCAAAGCAATGAAATATGTTCCGGACTTGATAATCTCTGATGTGATGATGCCTGGTATTGATGGAATAGAGTGTTGCCGTCGGCTGAAAAGCGAACTGCAAACCTGCCATATCCCTGTCATCCTATTGACAGCCTGTTCTTTGGATGAACAACGGATTCAGGGATATGACGGAGGTGCGGATTCTTATATCTCCAAGCCCTTCAGTTCGCAATTGCTGTTGGCACGCGTTCGTAATCTGATAGATTCACATCGCCGCCTGAAACAGTTCTTTGGTGACGGACAAACGTTGGCGAAAGAGGATGTCTGTGATATGGATAAAGACTTTGTGGAAAAATTCAAGGCTTTAATTGAAGCAAAGATGGGAGATTCAAATTTGAATGTAGAGGATTTGGGTAAGGATATGGGATTAAGTCGTGTGCAACTCTATCGCAAAATAAAATCCCTGACTAATTATTCTCCGAATGAATTGCTTCGCATCGCTCGCTTGAAGAAGGCTGCTTCCCTGCTTGCTTCGTCAGATATGACAGTGGCGGAGATTGGTTATGAAGTCGGTTTTAGTTCTCCTTCTTATTTTACCAAATGTTATAGAGAGCAGTTTGGTGAAAGTCCGACAGATTTGCTGAAAAGGAAAGGATAGAATCAAAACTATTCACGTCAGAATACAATAAATCCCGGTAACTTGAATTTTCAATGTTTACCGGGATTTATTGATATGTGTTAGTTATGAATCAATAAACTTTTATCTGCGTTTCCTTGATTATACCAGTTTTGTTCGTTTTTGCCACTACTTTGCGCCCATTTTGCGAATCCTTTATAGGCTTCCAAGAAATTAGCTTTTTCAATAGCATGTGCTGCGTTGCCTGGTACTCTTAATCCCCAAATCAGGCGTCCTGCACTAAAATAATAATTATCATCTTCTTCGTCCCCGTTTGTATATACCGGTAGCAGATTTTTATCATTGAATGGATATTGGTAAGTGATCGGTTCAATACCATTCATATGGATTTCTGTTCCGCTATCATTACGTTTTAAATACAAGTCGAATTCATCGCCTTCTAATATTTCCTTTACTTCTTTTCTCTTCTTTAGGGTGATCAGAATATTGATCTCCGGTAAATCACTTGTTGCTACCAAAGCATTCTTTTCTGTATTATAATATTGGCTGCCTGCAGGTTTAGCCAGATTCTTAATTAAAGGGCTGTAATCAATGATAAGATGCTTATTGGGGACAAGTTCTACTCCGTCGATCGCAGGAATCACGTTTTTAGTTTCATAAACTTCTATACTTTCCACTTCGTCAGAATCTATTTCTTTCAGTCTTAAATAAGGGGAATAAGGGAATATTCCTCCGATAGCTTTTAGACGTAACCCTATTTGTATATACTGCGCAGTGTATTTTTTGTCAACCTTTCTAATACCTTGGAACTGCACCTTATAATTGACTACAAAATCATTAAAGTCATAATCTCCTAATGATGGAAATTGGTCTTCAAACATGATTGTTCCCCAACCATCTTTGGGATGAAAAATGACTCCTTTTGACAATTGGATGTCATCTTCTATATCATGCCCACGAGTGATTGACCGGGTGGTGTTAGATTTGGATTTGGCATCATTAGCAATGTTCAGTGAGAAACTTCTATCTGCATTTACAGGTATGGCTACTTTTTTGGTTTCATTGGTGCTGGTTTTGTACTGGGCATACAATGTATTTACGTAGGTTGGGATGCTCAAAGGGAGACTTGAAATTTCTGTATCTACAGGAATGTCGGCTATTTTCTCTTCTTTACTACATGCTTCATCCAAAAAGAAGGAAACCATAGTGGGGGTAGTAGCAGCTACTGTTCCTGCGGCTACTTGAGTTAATTTCCATTGAAAGCCTGCGGGTATATCCAGGTCTTTTACTTGAATTTCTTTTTCAGGTTGCTTGCTTTCATCATAAAGGTTCTTCTCACAGGAGCTGAAAGCGAATACTCCCAATAAACAAGAAGCGAATAGAATTGTCTTCTTTTTCATAACAGCAGTGCTTGTTTTGTTAATAATAGGGTTGCTTTTAATGGGTACAAAGGTCGGGATTATTTGTAAATAAAGCAAATAAAGTTGCATATTTTATTTGAAATGCTTTTATTATTTGCAAATTCTCTTCTTTTTATCTAGCTTTGGGAATGAAATAAATAAAGTCCAGGCGATGAAAGATTATAAAGTAGATAAGGCAAGCCTTTCCACATCCTTTTGTCAGGAGGTGTATCAGGTTGTTCGGGAAATTCCGGTAGGTAAAGTTTCTACCTATGGGGGAATTGCCGCATTATTGGGAATGCCTCAATGTTCCCGTATGGTGGGGCGTGCTTTGAAACAGATTCCGGATGATTTATCTGCGCCTTGTCACCGGGTTGTCAATGCATCGGGACACCTTGTTCCGGGTTGGACAGAGCAGAAACAACTCTTGTTGGAAGAAGGGATCTCTTTCAAGCAAAATGGATGCGTAGACTTGAAAAAGCATCTTTGGAATTACTCCGTATCTGAATGAAATTTGCATATTTAATCTATTTTCCTTATCTTTGTGCCAACAATATGCAAGAACAGACTGTTATTTATTTATGAAAATACTGTTTTCTACTGTTCATTGAGAGGATAATCTTATCAAATTCTATTCCTTTTAAACTACTCAGTCTGTCTTTTTAAACCATTTTAAAAAACGTCGGATCGTCATGTTGTCATGTGACATGATTGAACCATGCGAACATTCAACTTGTTTATCGTAAGTGAGAATGAGGAACGCAGCAGTTGAAAACAAAACAACTATTATAATCTAAACCAATATATTATATGAGTAAAATAGAAATAAAGGATTTGTACCTTATCTTTGGTCACGAGAAGCAGAAAGCACTCAAGATGTTGAAAAAAGATAAGAGTAAAGAGGAAATTCTGAAAGATACCGGTTGTACGGTAGGAGTGAAAGATGCCAATCTTTCAATTAATGAAGGAGAGTTTTTTGTGATAATGGGACTCTCGGGAAGTGGAAAATCGACATTACTGCGTTGTATCAATCGTCTGATACGTCCTACTGCCGGACAAGTGCTTGTAAACGGAGTAGATATATCTAAATATCCGTTCAAGTTCCGTCATTCATTACCAAACCCTCCCATTGAACTTCGTTGGAGTGAAGAAAGAGGAACGTGAGAAGAAAGCGATGGAAAGTATGAAGCTTGTCGGATTGAAAGGATATGAAAATCAGATGGTAGGCGAGCTTTCCGGTGGAATGCAACAGCGTGTCGGACTGGCCCGCGCTCTGGCTAATAATCCCGAAGTACTTCTAATGGATGAGGCTTTCTCTGCACTCGATCCTCTGATTCGTGTGCAAATGCAGGATGAACTGTTGGCTTTGCAATCGAAGATGAAAAAAACAATTGTCTTTATTACCCATGACTTGAGTGAAGCGATTAAACTGGGCGACCGTATTGCCATTATGAAAGACGGAGAGGTGGTGCAGGTAGGTACTTCAGAAGAAATACTGACCGAACCGGCTAACGATTATGTAGCCCGTTTTGTTGAAAACGTGGACAGGAGTAAAATTATCACCGCTTCTTCTTTAATGATTGACAAACCACTGGTGGCCCGTCTGAAGAAAGAGGGACCTGAAGTATTGATTCGTAAGATGCGTGCGAAGAATATCACCGTATTACCTGTCATAGACGCCGATGATAAACTGGTCGGAGAAGTACGTCTGAACGACCTGCTTAAGTTACGTAGCAGACAGGAAAAATCCATTGATACGATTGTGCGTACCGAGGTGCATTCTGTATTGGAGGATACAGTGTTGGAGGATATACTTCCTTTAATGACAAAGAGCAATTCGCCGGTATGGGTGATTGATGAGACGCATGAGTTTTTAGGGACAATCCCGCTTTCCTCCTTAATCATCGAAGTGACGGGGAAAGATAAAGAAGAAATAAACGAAATAATTCAAAACGCAATAGATTTATGATAAATATAGGACAATATATAGAGATGGTCATCAATTGGATGATGGTACATTTTTCCACTTTCTTTGATGCCGTGAATGCAGGCATCGGTAGTTTTATTATAGGATTCCAACACGTACTTTTTGGAATACCTTTTTATATAACCATTCTAGTGCTTGCTGCACTCGCATGGATGAAGGCAGGACATGGTACGGCAATTTTCACCGCATTAGGATTATTACTGATTTATGGAATGGGATTTTGGGAGGCTACTATGCAAACCCTGGCTCTCGTTTTTTCATCTACCTGTCTGGCTCTGATTGTTGGTGTACCTTTAGGAGTGTGGACGGCAAACAGTCCGCGTGCAGAGAAAATACTTCGTCCTGTTCTCGACTTAATGCAGACGATGCCTGCTTTTGTTTATCTGATTCCTGCCGTTTTGTTTTTCGGATTGGGAGCAGTGCCGGGAGTGTTTGCCACCATTATCTTTGCTATGCCTCCTGTGGTCCGCCTTACCGGATTGGGAATTCGGCAAGTTCCTAAAAATGTAGTGGAAGCTTCCCGTTCGTTCGGGGCTACCCGTTGGCAGTTATTGTATAAAGTGCAGCTTCCTTTGGCGTTGCCAACCATCCTGACAGGTGTCAATCAGACAATAATGATGTCGCTTTCTATGGTTGTCATTGCTGCCATGATTGCTGCCGGTGGTCTGGGAGAAATTGTATTGAAAGGTATTACCCAAATGAAAATCGGACTTGGGTTTGAAGGTGGTATCGCAGTTGTTATTTTAGCTATCATCTTAGACCGTATCACACAAGGAATGGCAGGACGAAAAAATAAGAACTAAACGGAAAGGATAAAATACGTATGAGAATATATAAAATAGTAGGAATAGTATTGTCAGTTATACTTTTGCTGGCTTCCTGTACTAATTCAGACTTAGAGAAAAAGAAAGTAAAAATAGCCTATGCCAATTGGCTGGAAGGTATTGCCATGAGTCATTTGGCTAAGGTGGTATTGGAAGAACATGGATATGAGGTTGAACTGCAAAATGCTGACCTTGCCCCCATCTTTGTATCTATGTCAGGAAAGAAATCTGATGTCTTTCTGGATGCCTGGTTACCAATAACGATGAAAGATTATATGGATCAGTATGGAGACAGCATCGAATTCCTGGGTGAGGTATATGGAGAAGCCCGTGTAGGACTGGTTGTTCCTCAATATGTTACGATCCAGTCTATTAGTGAGCTGGAAGCTAACAAAGACCGTTTTTCTTCCGAAATAGTGGGAATTGATGCCGGAGCAGGGATAATGAAGACGACCGATAAGGCCATTGCTGCTTATGGACTTGATGGGTATACCCTCATGACTTCAAGTAGTTCCACCATGCTGGCTTCTTTGAAAAAAGCGATGGACAAAGGAGAATGGATTGTCATCACGGGGTGGACACCGCATTGGATGTTCGACCAGTTTGACTTGAAATTCTTGGATGATCCGAAGAAAGTATATGGAGACTTGGAAGAAATACATGCTATTGCATGGAAAGGATTCAGTGAGAAAGATCCGTTTGCTGCCGAATTCTTTGGCAACATTAAACTAACGACAGAAGAACTTAGCTCTTTTATGACAGCTATGAAGGATGCCCGGATGGATGAAGAAGAAATAGCCCGCAAATGGAGGGATGAACATCGGCAGTTGGTGGATAGTTGGATCCCGAAGTCAGAGAATAAATAGATTGGAGCATTGTGATTCTTAATTTTAAATATAAAATAGACATGAACTCTAGTGGGAAAAAGGGAGTACTGTTTATGTTGGACAGAGTTCATACAATAAAAAAGCAGTAATCTTCTACAAGATTACCGCTTTATATTTATAGGGTATTACTATTATTCAGCACCCCAGTTTTCTCTAGCCAAACGTTTGTAGCTGTTGTAACGCCATTTAGCGTTTTCTTCAGCAGCTTTAAACAGTTCTTCAGCTTCAGCAGGATATTGTTTCATTACAGAAGCGTAACGAACTTCACCCTTCAAGAAACCTTGGAAATCTTCCCAGTTCGGTTCTTTGCTATCCAATTGGAATGGGTTCTTGCCTTCTTCTTCCAAAGCCGGGTTGTAACGCCACAAGTGCCAGTAACCGCACTTAACAGCTTTTTCTTCTTCTTCCTGGCTCTTACCCATACCGGCTTTCAGACCGTGGTTGATACATGGAGCGTAAGCGATGATCAGTGATGGTCCCGGATATGCTTCAGCTTCACGGATAGCTTTCAGAGTCTGAGCCTGGTCAGCACCCATAGCGATCTGTGCAACATATACATAACCGTAAGTAGTAGCCATCAGACCGAGGTCTTTCTTACGTACGCGCTTACCAGCAGCAGCGAACTTAGCGATAGCACCTACCGGAGTAGCTTTAGAAGACTGACCACCTGTGTTAGAGTAAACCTCAGTATCCAATACAAGGATGTTAACGTCCTTACCGGAAGCGATTACATGGTCAAGACCACCGTAACCGATATCATAAGAAGCACCGTCACCACCGATGATCCACTGGCTGCGTTTAACAAGATATTGTTGCAGTTCAGCGATTTGTTTGCAGTGGTTACATTTATCCTTGTTAGCTTCAACAACCGGAATGATCTTAGCAGCCAATTCCTTAGTCTTTTCTGCATCCAGCATATTGTTGATCCATTCAGCGAACAGTTCTTTCACTTCAGCAGGAGTGCAATCAGAAGCGATAGCTTCGTTCATTACTTTCACCAGACGGGCACGCATCTTTTCGTTAGCCAGTTCCATACCCAGACCAAATTCACAGAAGTCTTCGAACAAGGAGTTAGCCCATGCAGGACCGTGACCCTTTTCGTTCATAGTGTACGGAGTAGAAGGAACAGAACCGGAGTAGATAGAAGAACATCCGGTAGCGTTAGCAACCATTTCACGGTCACCGAACAATTGAGAAATCAATTTCACGTACGGAGTTTCACCACAACCAGAGCAAGCGCCGGAGAACTCAAACAACGGAGTAGCGAACTGTGAGTTCTTCACGTTAGCCTTGATATCAACAAGATGTTGTTTAGTCTTCACGTTTTCAGCACAGTAAGTCCAGTTTTCAGCTTGAGCCAATTGGCTTTCGAGGTGTTTCATTGTCAATGCTTTGCCACCCTTCTTCGGATTACCCGGACAGATGTCGGCACAGTTACCGCAACCCAGACAGTCGAGAACGTCTACCTGAATACGGAATGTCATACCATCGAATGCTTTACCTACAGCTTTCAGTTGCTCGAACTTAGCACCCTTCTGCTCTTCAGCGTCGAGTACGAACGGACGGATAGAAGCGTGAGGACAAACGTATGCACACTTGTTACACTGGATACAGTTTTCAGCATTCCATTCAGGAACGAATGCAGCTACACCACGTTTTTCGTATTTAGCAGTTCCTTGATACCAAGTACCGTCTTCGATACCCTTGAATGCAGATACCGGCAGCAAGTCACCGTCCTGTGCATTGATCGGACGAACTACTTCGTTGATGAAAGCAGGATCATTGTTTTCTGCTTTTGCATCATCCGGCAGGTTAGCCCAAGCAGGATCAACAGCCAAAGTCTTGTATTCACCACCACGGTCTACGGCAGCATAGTTCTTGTTAACAACGTCTTCACCCTTCTTGCCGTAAGACTTAACGATGAATTTCTTCATCTGCTCAACAGCTTGTTCTACAGGAATAACGCCTGTGATACGGAAGAATGCAGACTGAAGGATTGTATTGGTACGGTTGCCCAAACCAATTTCCATTGCAATCTGAGTTGCGTTGATATAGTATACAGAGATGTTGTTCTGTGCAAAGTATTTCTTAACCTTGTTAGGCAGGTTCTTAGCCAGTTCTTCACCTTCCCAAATTGTGTTTAATAAGAAAGAACCGTTCTTACGCAAACCACGAGTTACATCGTACATGTGCAGGTAAGCCTGAACGTGACAAGCAACGAAGTTCGGAGTATTCACCAAATAAGTAGAACGGATCGGATGATCACCGAAACGTAAGTGAGAACAAGTGAAACCACCCGACTTCTTAGAGTCATAAGAGAAGTAAGCCTGACAGTGTTTGTCGGTGTTGTCACCGATAATCTTTACAGAGTTCTTGTTAGCACCTACAGTACCGTCAGCACCCAAACCGTAGAATTTAGCTTCGAACATACCTTCGCCGCCTAAAGCGATTTCTTCTTTTTGAGGAAGAGAAGTGAAAGTAACGTCATCCACGATACCGATCGTGAATTGGTTCTTCGGCATTGGCATAGCCAAGTTTTCGAATACGGACAGGATTTGAGCAGGAGTAGTATCTTTTGAACCCAAACCGTAGCGACCGCCAACGATAACCGGAGCATTTTCTGCACCGTAGAAGCAGTCTTTAACGTCAAGGTAAAGAGGTTCGCCGTTAGCACCCGGTTCTTTTGTACGGTCAAGAACTGCGATACTTTTTGCAGTCTTAGGTACAGCAGCCAGGAAGTGCTTAGCAGAGAACGGACGATACAGGTGTACGGCAACCATACCCACTTTTTCACCGTTTGCTACCAGGTAGTCGATAGCTTCGCGGGCAGCTTCAGTTACAGAACCCATTGCGATAATTACGCGTTCTGCATCTTCTGCTCCGTAGTAATCGAACAAACCGTATTTGCGGCCTGTGATCTTGGAAACCTCGTTCATATATTCTTCTACGATAGCAGGAACTGCTTCATAGTAGTTGTTGCATGATTCACGATGTTGGAAGAAATGGTCAGGATTTTCAGCCATACCACGAGCTACCGGTTTCATCGGGTTCAGTGCGCGGGCACGGAATTCAGCCAAAGCTTCTTGGTCGATCAGCGGAGCAAGGTCGTCGTTTTCCAACATTTCGATCTTCTGGATTTCGTGTGAAGTACGGAAACCGTCGAAGAAGTTCACGAAAGGAACGCGAGACTTGATAGTAGCCAGGTGAGCTACACCTGCCAAGTCCATAACTTCCTGTACAGAACCTTCTGCCAACATAGCGAAGCCAGTCTGACGGGCAGACATCACGTCTTGATGGTCACCGAAGATACACAACGCATGAGAAGCCAATGTACGAGCGGATACGTGGAATACGCAAGGAAGCAATTCACCGGCAATCTTGTACATGTTAGGGATCATCAAAAGAAGCCCCTGAGAAGCAGTGTAAGTAGTAGTCAATGCACCAGCCTGAAGAGAACCGTGAACTGCACCGGCAGCACCACCTTCAGATTGCATTTCCTGTACCAATACTGTTTCGCCGAAGATGTTCTTACGTCCTGCGGCAGCCCATTCGTCTACGTACTCAGCCATAGTCGAAGAAGGAGTGATGGGGTAGATAGCTGCTACTTCAGAGAACATATACGAGATATGCGCTGCAGCCTGGTTACCATCACAAGTGATGAATTTCTTCTGTTTAGTCATAACTAAATTAAATATTTAAGTAAATAAATCTTTTAATATAAAAAGCCGAACATCCAGAGAGGTATCTGGTTGCCCCGACCTATTTCAGCCTTATGCAACGCGTACGTTACATTCGGATTGTTCTTGATCTTTGCGCCTTCCTGGCAAATTTTGAACGGCATTACTTCGTCCACCATAAAAGAGACGTTTTTATCTCCTTTATGTACCTTATGGTCTTTCCATAAAGAATTTGCAAAGAATGTGTCAAGCACATCCTGCTCTTCCACTTTCACCGGATAGATGGAATACATCAGGTTGGAGTTGTGCATCATTATCTTTGAAGGTTTTTTAGGGAATTCTTCCCCTTTCGGATAAACCAGATTAATGAGTCGCGCATCTGCCAGATACTTGATATAGTTCATCACCGTGGCGCGAGATGTCTGTATGTCGCTTGCCAGTTGGCTCACATTTGGAGCCTTCGGCCCGTCGACAGCGAGCAAATATAGTAATTTTTTTATCTTTGAAAGATATTTCAGTTCAATTTGTTTGATGAGAAGTATATCTACTTCCACCATCATGTTCATCGTTTTCAGTAAATTCTCCGAAAAGTTACGCTTTTCGAGGAAGAACGGATAGAAGCCGTGGTGCAGATAATCCTGGAAATAATCCAACGGACGAACTTTGGAGAGTACTCCTTTGGCAATCTGTTCGTGAGTGCTAAGAATTTCTTCGAGGCTATATGCCCTGAATTTCATGCCTGTTTGCAAGTTTAGGAATTCACGGAAAGAAAATCCACGCAGGTTATAGCTCTTGGCGATATCACGTAATTCAAGATTTTCTTCTTTCAGTCGCATCACGGACGAGCCGGTGAAGACAATTTTCAGGTTAGGAAAACGGTCATAGCACATTCGTAGCTCTTTGCTCCATTCGGATGTTTGAACACCTGGTCGATCAACAATACTTTTCCGCCACGTTTCTGAAATTCGTTGGCGAAGTCTACAATGCTGTGGCCCGAGAAATAGAAGTTGTTCATGTTGATGAACAGACAGGAACGGTCGTTCCCGAATTTCTCTTTGGCGTATTGGAGAAGGAAAGTGGTTTTTCCTACGCCACGTGTCCCTTTGATACCAATCAGGCGGTCGCTCCAGTCGATCTCGTCCATAAGATCGCGGCGAACGGGGGCATTGGTGTGCTCAACGAGGTAGGCGTGTGTGCGGTAGAATGATTCCATTTCAGTTCTTTGTTTTCGGGTGGCAAATATACTGCTTTTTTTAGGATTTGCAAAGTAGAGATGGCAAAATTGTGTGTTTAATTCCAACTTTCTGTTTATTGTAGTCATTCCTGACTATTTCCTGTATATATTTGCAGAATAAAGTTTTGAATTCGTTTAAAATGACAAAAAAGGCTCTTTATATATTCAATCCGGAACATGATTTGGCGTTAGCCAGCGGTGAAACAAACTATATGGCACCGGCTTCCGCCCGGCAGATGGCATCCGAATTGGCTTTGTTGCCGATGTGGTATGCAGAAGAGGGAAGTGTTGTATTGGCTCCTTCCGCTTATAATCTCGACTATGTGAAGAAGATACAGGAATTATTAGGACTTTCGGTTGATTTGATGACAGAACCTGAACTTGCTTCGGAGCGGAATTTGGATATTCGTCCTTGGGGCTGGGATATAGCAATAAGAAAACGACTGTTGGATTTGGGAGTGGAAGAAAGCGAGCTTCCTTCTATTGAGCAATTGGATAAACTGCGTTTCTGTTCCCATCGTTCCTGCGCTGTGGGATTATTACCACAGCTACAACTGGGAGCCTGTTTTTGTGGAGAGTCTTTTTACCTGACGTTTCCCGAAGAATGGAAGTCATTTGTAGAATCACATGATACTTGTTTACTGAAAGCTCCTTTATCCGGTAGCGGGAAAGGGCTGAACTGGTGCAAAGGTGTATATACTCCTTCTATTTCCGGTTGGTGCTCACGCATTGGCAAACAGCAAGGAGGTGTTATTGGCGAACCTCTATATAATAAGGTGGAAGATTTTGCTATGGAATTTCGTTCTTCGAGTAATGGTCGATTTGGCTTTGCCGGATACTCTCAATTCCGTACGGGTGGAAGTGGGGCGTACGAAGGTAATCTGCTGATTTCAGATGCAGCCATCGAACGGAATCTTTTGGAATATATCCCTGTCGAAGAAATTTATAAATTGCGCGACCGCCTTGAACAAGAATTATCCCTCCGTTTCGGAACCATTTATAATGGTTATTTGGGAGTGGATATGATGATCTGTCGCTTTCCAGAATCTCCTGTTTATCGGATTCATCCTTGCGTGGAAATCAACTTGAGGATGAATATGGGAGTAGTAGCGCGTCATATTTATGACCATTATATCTATCCTACTTCAACAGGAGCTTTTCAAATAAGCTATTACCCTACGGAAGGAACAGCCTGGAGAGCACACAAAGAAATGGAGGAGGCTTATCCTTTGGAAATAGAACAAAGAAGAATAAAATCAGGCTATTTGTCATTGGTGCCGGCTCATAAAAAGAGTAGTTATCGGGCGTGGGTGTTTATCTCAAAAAGCGTGTTTTTGTGATATTATATCGAAGTTATGGTTTCTCGGTGTGAAACTGATAGTTTCATGCAGTGAAACCATTGGTTCCACACCGAGAAACAAAAAGTTTCATTGCATGAAACAAGTAATCACATGCCATGTGACTATCGTTCGCCTTACTTGTTATTGTTAATCATTCCATTCTGGAAAACTGGAATGAAGTAGAACTAGATTATTTTGCTGGGAAGTTCATACCAGTATAGGCATGTTTATTTTACTTCTGTACCGCCGCACTTTCGTTTCCGCAACGGTCAATAGCCGTAACTGCGAAATGTTTCTTAGCATTCCAGGGTAGGATAGGAGCATAGATATAACTTGTCTCCCGAACGCCTTGTGCAACAATGTTCTCCGGGCGATTAGTATCTACTGGAAATTCATTTGATGCATAAATGACATACATCGGATTATTACGCGAATCATTGTCGGTAGCAGCCTGCCACTTTAATTCCGTATATCCATTGTTGATATCAGTAATCTTTAGTTCGGACGGAGCCGTAGGCGGAACATTGTCGAGCCAAGGCATAGGAGGCTGTAAAGCTGGATATGCATAGAAATTCTCAGCCAATTCATCGTAGATACCTTGTGTATTTTCCATAAGATATTTCACCCGGTAATGTCCTTCACCTGCCATTTTCTGACTGCGGATGAAGTTCATCTGACGATCAATTTCGTCACGTGTCCATTTACCCTCATCAGGATGAAGAAAATAAATGCCAAGTCCCGGAACCACCTGTCGTCCGCTACTTTGTTCCTGCCAGTCGAGAGCAAAAGGATAGAAATTGTTTCCTTGGAAATACATCATCGGATAAATCTGGTCCATAATCCCTTCTCCCATCCAGCCTTGTGGGTCCTGATAAACGGTAAAGAAAGCATTCCATCCACGGGAAGGATAACGTGATGTATCCCGGTATTTTCCTACCGGACAGGTACTTACCTTTACCCAAGGCTTCATCGCTTTTACACCTTTATATATATAACGTACAATCTCGGAGATATTATCCCGGCGCCACTGATCCAGCGTACGTCCTTTATTATATCGGCGGAAATCATATTTATCGGGGAAAAGGGGAGCATTCTCCGGATAACGCAGATAGTCAAAATGTACTCCGTCCACATCATAACCGCTTACGACTTCCCGTACCAGTTTCATCAAATACTCTTTCGTAGCCGGATGCCCTGGGTTGAGGAAATATTCACTTTTGTAAGGGACGCAGATATCTTTCATCCGCTTGGTGACGGACTGACTTCCGAGCGAAGCAACATGTTTCTTATTCCCCAGCGGAATAGTTACCATCCAGGCGTGACATTCCATTCCCCGTTTATGACATTCCTCAACGGCGAAAGCCAGTGGATCATAGCCGGGGTTTCCTCCTGTCTTTCCAGTTAAGATTGAATTGAATGGTTCGATTGCTGAAGGATATAATACATCTCCACGTGTACGGGTTTGAAATAGGACAGTGTTGAAGTTGGCAGCCTTCAACTTATCAAGAATATCTATTAATTCTTCTTTCTGTTTGCGGATTGTTTGAGGAGTTGTCGCACGTGTACGAGGCCAATCCAGTCCGTACACCGCTGTGACCCATGCGGCACGAACTTCATGTTTGGGTTGCGCAACCATTGAGAGGAAAGGAAACAAAAGTGAAAGAATGAAAATATATCGACGCATATTCTTTATTTTTTGTTTTAAATCCCTGCAAAGTTAGTAAAAGTGTCGGTATTGTTGGGCTGTTTCGTGAGATTATGTTACATTTGCCAAGCTAAAAAACGACACGCTATGATTACATTTACTCTATGCCTGCTGGCACTGATAGTAGGCTATTTTACGTACGGATGCCTGATGGAGCGCGTCTTTGGTCCTGACGACCGTAAAACACCGGCTCTTACCAAAGCCGACGGAGTGGACTATATTCCATTGCCCACTTGGAAGATTTTCATGATTCAATTTCTTAATATTGCCGGATTAGGTCCTATTTTCGGAGCAATCATGGGAGCGAAATTTGGTAGCTCTTCATACTTGTGGATTGTGTTGGGAAGTATTTTTGCGGGTGCAGTGCATGATTATTTTGCCGGAATGCTTTCTTTGCGTAATGGGGGTGAAAGTCTGCCGGAAATCATAGGCCGTTATCTGGGACTGACTACCAAGCAGGTGATGAGAGGATTCACTGTCATTTTAATGATTCTGGTGGGGTCGGTTTTCGTTGCGGGGCCTGCCGGACTGTTGGCAAAACTCACTCCGGAAAGTTTGGATGCTACGTTTTGGATTGTGGTTGTATTCCTCTATTATATTTTGGCGACCCTACTTCCTGTTGATAAAATAATAGGTAAAATTTATCCTATATTTGCGGTTGCCTTGTTGTTTATGGCAGTAGGCATTTTGGTGATGCTCTACGTTAACCATCCGGCTTTGCCTGAACTTTGGGATGGTTTGCAAAATACAAATCCCGAAGCAAGTGAGCTTCCTATTTTTCCGATTATGTTTGTGAGTATTGCATGTGGTGCCATTTCGGGTTTTCATGCTACGCAAAGCCCGTTGATGGCACGTTGTATGACCTCGGAACGGCATGGACGTCCGGTGTTTTACGGTGCAATGATTACCGAGGGCATTGTTGCTCTTATTTGGGCTGCTGCCGCTACTTACTTTTTCCATGAAAACGGAATGGAAGAAAGCAATGCTTCCGTTATTGTAGATTCTATAACGAAGGAGTGGCTGGGAGCTGTCGGAGGCGTACTTGCTATTTTGGGAGTGATTGCCGCTCCGATTACTTCGGGTGATACGGCTTTTCGTTCGGCACGTCTGATTGTGGCAGACTTCCTGGGTATGGAACAAAAAAGTATGCGCCGTCGTTTATATATTTGCATTCCGATGTTTGTCCTTGCTATCGGTCTGCTTTTGTATAGCTTGCGTGACGCAAACGGATTTAATATGATATGGCGTTATTTTGCCTGGGCGAATCAGACGCTGGCTGTGTTTACCTTGTGGGCTATAACGGTTTTTCTGGCGGTATCTAAGAAAACTTATATCATCACTTTGATACCGGCACTGTTTATGACATGTGTATGTTCTACTTATATATGTATTGCTCCTGAAGGATTGGGGCTTTCGCATGCAGCTTCCTATGGCGTTGGTATAGCGTGTGTAGTAGTTGCGGCAGTTTGGTTCTATATCTGGATAAGCAAGCAAAAAACAAGAAAATTATCAGAATGAAGAAAATAAGAAAATCGACAGGAGTTGCGCTTGCATTCCTTATTTATGTATCAGTAACAGCGGCTTATTTGTTGCCTCGTAATACGGAAGTCAGCCTGACAGAAAAAATAATTACGGTGGTGGTTTCTTATGTCATCGTCCTCCTTCTTTGGCTGGTGCTTCGAAAAAAGGAACAAATGCGTGAACGCCGCAAAAAAGACGAACAATCTATTCACTTAAAAAAATAAGTTTATGAAGAAATTAGCTTTGGTTCTTTGCTTATTAGCAGTCTCTTTTACTGCGCAGGCACAATTTGAGAAAGGAACGATGATTCTCAACCCTTCTGTGACAGGACTGGATTTTTCTTACAGTAAAAATGATGATGCCAAGTTTGGTATTGGTGCGCAAGCCGGTACATTTTTGGCAGATGGTTTTGCATTGATGGTAAATATTGGAGCAGACTGGTCGCAACCGAAGGATACATATACACTAGGTACAGGAATGCGTTGTTATTTCAATACAACGGGGATTTATCTTGGGGGTGGTTTTGACTGGGAACGGGTCCGTTACAAGGGTGGTAGCCATAACAACGATTGGGGATTGGGCATTGAAGCTGGATATGCGTACTTTCTCTCCAAAACTGTAACGATCGAACCGGCAGTTTATTATAAATGGCGTTTTGATGATTCTGATAATTCACGTTTCGGTGTGAAGATAGGATTCGGGTTCTACTTTTAATTAGCTGTAAATAGGAATTTATATTTCACCACAGAGGACACGGAGGACACAGAGGTTTACTATTTTTATTCACTATAGAATAACACAGAGTCTCACGTATTTATCGCTCTGTTTTACTTACGGAAAAAAGAGAGAAGAACTCTGTATCCTCCGTGGCCTCTGTGGTGAACCCTAAAATTATCATTTATTAGCGGAGTTTTTCTTTTAAGAATTGTCCTGTATAACTTGCTCCGCAGGCGGCAACTTCTTCCGGAGTACCTACCGCTACGATATTTCCACCTTTATCTCCACCTTCCGGTCCGAGATCGATTACATAATCGGCACATTTGATAACGTCCATGTTATGCTCGATGATAACGATGCTGTGTCCCCGGCGAATCAATGCGTCGAAAGCATCCAGCAGTTTGCGGATATCATGAAAGTGTAATCCTGTAGTCGGTTCGTCAAAGATAAACATCGTTGGGTCAGCTTTCTCCTGACTTAAATAAAATGCGAGTTTGACACGTTGGTTTTCACCACCGGATAAGGGTAGAAGAGGACTGTCCTAATTTGATATATCCCAGTCCTACGTCCTGCAAAGGAAGTAACTTCTTCACAATTTTCTTCTGTCCATGTTCGTTGAAGAACTCAATCGCTTGGTTGACGGTCATCTCCAATACATCGTAGATGCTTTTATCGTTGAATTTCACTTCCAGCGTGTCGGATTTGAAACGTTTTCCGTGACAAGATTCACACTCCAACACCAAGTCTGCCATAAATTGCATTTCTACAGTAATGGTTCCTTCTCCTTTACACTCTTCGCAACGTCCGCCTTCGCTATTGAAACTGAAGAATCCGGGGGTATATCCCATTTGTTTCGCCAAAGGCTGTTCGGACCATAGTTTGCGGATTTCGTCGTAAGCCTTGATGTAAGTCACCGGATTTGAGCGCGATGATTTGCCAATCGGGTTCTGGTCTACAAATTCTACATTCCGCAGGTCACGCAAACTTCCTCCGATTGAAGTGAATTCTCCCGGTCGGTCACTACATTCGTCTAATTCACGTTTCAATGCCCGGAAGAAAATATCTCTTACCAATGTACTCTTCCCGGAACCGGAAACACCCGTAACAACTGTCATTACATTGAGAGGGATACGTACGTTTACTCCTTTCAGATTATTCTCACGTGCGCCTTTCAATTCTATATAGTTATTCCATGGCCGGCGATGCTTCGGAACGGGTATTTCATCTTCTCCTAAAAGATAACGTACCGTATAACTGTTGCTTCCCTTCTTTAAATCCTTCATATCTCCCTGGTAGACAACTTCTCCACCTAGGCGTCCGGCATTGGGACCTATGTCGATAATGTAATCGGCTGCACGGATAATTTCTTCATCGTGCTCTACCACCACTACCGTATTTCCTAATTGTTGCAGTTGACGCAACACATGGAGCAGACGGTCTGTGTCACGGCTATGCAGTCCGATACTTGGTTCATCGAGAATATAAAGACTACCTACAAGGCTACTTCCCAGCGAGGTTGCCAGATTGATACGCTGGCTCTCTCCACCCGATAAGGAATTACTAAGCCGGTTCAAAGTCAGATAGCCCAAACCTACATCAATTAGAAAACGAATCCGGCTATTTATTTCAACCAGGATACGTCGAGATACGTTGTTGTCGTGTTCGTCCAGTTCCAAATGATCGAAGAATTCCTTCAGCTCTGTGATAGGCAAATCTACCAGTTCGGAAATGTTTTTTCCACCCACTCGTACATATCCGGCTTCCGGTTTCAGGCGGGTGCCGTGGCATTTCGGGCAAAGCGTCTTTCCCCGGTAACGCGCCAGCATCACCCGGTATTGTATCTTATATTGATTCTCTTCCAGCATCTTGAAAAAATCATTGATGCCGTGGAAATATTGGTTGCCCTCCCAAAGTAACCTGCGTTGCGCGTCTGTCAACTCATAATAAGGAGTGAAAATGGGGAAGTCGAATTTCTCCGCATTATGAATTAATTCTTCTTTCCATTCACCCATCTTTTCGCCACGCCAGCATACGATAGCTCCTTCATACACCGATAATGAACGATCCGGAACGACTAAGTGCTCGTCGATGCCGATTACTTTGCCGAATCCTTCGCACGCCGGACAAGCGCCGATAGGCGAGTTGAATGAAAACATCTGGTCGTTCGGTTCTTCAAAGATGATGCCGTCCGCTTCGAATTTAGTGCTGAAAGTATGAAGTTTCGTAGTTCCATCCGATAGAAAAAAACGCAGCATACAGGTTCCGTCGCCTTCATACATGGCTGTTTCGGCAGAATCAGTCAGTCGGCTGATGGCGTCTTTGCTGTTGGCAACAGCCATACGGTCCACCAGTAGATATACTTCATCACCTGCCACAGGCGTATATTCATCAATACGCTTCATCTCACCGTTCACTTCGATACGGTTGAACCCTTGTTTCAGGTCTATCTCCAGTTGCTGTTGCAAGGTGCGGTCTTCACGCAGGCGGATGGGTGTCAGTACCGTATATCTTGTACCTTCCGGGTATGAGAGCATGCAGTTGACAATGTCTTCTGTAGAGTGCTTCTTTACTTCTTGTCCGCTGATGGGGCTATACGTTTTCCCTACCCGTGAATATAACAGGCGTAGATATTCGTAAATTTCAGTCGAGGTGCCCACAGTAGAACGGGGATTGCGGCTGTTCACTTTTTGTTCGATAGCAATGGCGGGAGGAATCCCTTTGATAAAGTCACATTCCGGTTTGCTCATTCGCCCCAGGAACTGGCGCGCATAGCTGCTTAAACTTTCCACGTAGCGGCGTTGTCCTTCTGCGTAGAGCGTATCAAAAGCAAGAGATGATTTTCCCGAACCCGATAATCCGGTGATGACAACAAGCTTGTTGCGGGGAATATCTACATCGATGTTTTTTAGGTTGTTGACGCGTGCGCCTTTGATCGAAATATAGTTGTTTTCTGACATAAAATACTCCTTTTTTATGGTAGTCGGCAAAGTTAGCGAATTTATCGGGAGTTTGTATTATCTTTGCGTCACATTATTACGATTTAAGAATATTATGAAGCTGAAAAACTATCTTTTACTTTTAGCTCTTCTTCTGGTGGTAGGAGTGAGGGCACAGGTGCCATCAGGCAATAAATATCCTAAACGTGAATTCCGTGGAGCGTGGATACAAGCTGTTAACGGTCAGTTTCGTGGCATTCCCACAGAGAGGCTGAAACAAATATTGATTAGTCAGTTGAACTCTCTTCAGGAAGCTGGTATTAACGCAATCATCTTTCAGGTACGCCCTGAAGCGGATGCATTATATGCTTCCCAGCATGAACCGTGGAGTCGTTTTCTGACAGGAACGCAAGGGCAAATGCCTTCTCCGATGTGGGATCCGATGCAATTCATGATCGAAGAATGCCATAAACGGAATATGGAATTCCATGCCTGGATCAATCCTTACCGTGTTAAGACCTCATTAAAAAATAAGTTGGCGCCGGAGCATATTTATCACCAGCATCCGGAATGGTTTGTTACTTATGGCGATCAGCTATATTTCGATCCGGCACTTCCCGAAAGCCGGGAGCATATCTGCAAGATTGTTTCCGATATTGTATCCCGTTACGATGTAGATGCTATCCACATGGACGATTATTTCTATCCTTATCCGGTTAATGGATTGGATTTTCCGGATGATGCAAGTTTCGCCCGTTATGGTGGAGGTTTCACCAATAAGGCAGATTGGCGTCGTAGTAATGTGAATGTGTTGATAAAGAAGCTTCACGAAACGATTCGTGGCATCAAGCCTTGGGTGAAGTTTGGTGTCAGTCCGTTTGGTATCTATCGTAACCAGAAGAGTGACCCGTTGGGAAGTAATACCAATGGCTTGCAAAACTATGATGATCTTTATGCCGATGTACTGCTTTGGGCACGTGAAGGATGGATTGATTATAATATTCCGCAGATTTACTGGGAAATCGGCCATAAAGCGGCTGACTATGAGACATTGGTGAAATGGTGGGCTACTCATTCGGAAAACCGGCCGTTGTTCATTGGTCAGTCGGTGCCAAAGACTGTTCAGTTTGCCGATCCGCAGAATCCTTCTATCAATCAGCTTCCCCGTAAGATGGCTTTGCAACGTGCTTACCAAACAATTGGAGGCAGTTGTCAATGGTATGCGGCAGCTGTTGTTGAGAATCAGGGTAGATATCGCGATGCTTTAATCAGTGAATATCATAAGTATCCGGCTTTGGTCCCAGTCTTTGATTTTATGGATGATAAAGCTCCGGACAAGGTGCGTAAAATGAAAAAGGTATGGACGGAAGACGGCTATATTCTTTTCTGGACTGCTCCGAAAGCCGATACGGAGATGGATAAGGCTGTTAGATATGTAGTCTATCGCTTTGGCAGCAAAGAGAAGGTGAATTTGGACGATCCTTCACATATTGTAGCTATCACCCGCAATCCGTTCTACAAACTTCCTTATGAAACAGGAAAGACAAAATACCGTTATGTAGTGACTGCTTTAGATCGTTTACATAATGAATCGAAATCCGTAAGTAAGAAGTTAAAACTGTAAAGGTATAGAATAAACAACGATAAAACGGTGAACACTCTGCTGAATGATAACGCAGTTTATTCACCGTTTTTTGTTTACTGTTTTTTTGTTTACTGTTCAGCCGCTCGTTATTAATAGAGCAGCAAACCTGCAATACCACAGGCGATAATCATTAATATCGGATTGGCTTTATATTTTCTTGTTCCGATGAATGCAATCAGAAAGATAATGATACTGATAACGAATGAATAAGTATCTTCCGTAGGCGAACCGAAGTTTTCTGCGTTCATTAATACCAACGCAGCGGAGGCGAGTAATCCGACTACTGCCGGGCGTAATCCATTAAAAATAGATTCTACTATCGGATGTTTCTGGTATTTTAGGAAGAATTTACTGATGGTCAACATCAAGATGAAAGAGGGAAGGACTACGGCAAAGGTAGCAATGATGGAACCCCATACGCTACCCGTAGAAGTAAACCCTACATAAGTAGCTGCGTTGATACCAATAGGTCCTGGAGTCATTTGGCTGATTGCGACAATATCCGTGAACTCCTGCGAACTCACCCATCCATAGCGGGTTACCACTTCGCCTTGAATCATGGAAAGCATGGCATAACCGCCACCGAAGCCAAAGAGCCCGATCTTGAAAAATGTATAGAATAACTGTAGGTAAATCATGTGATTAATAATTTATTATATAATAATTTTAGGCATGGATTACACGGATTTCCCGGCTTTTAGAATTATGAATCTGTAAAACAACAGCGTTAATCCGCGCCTTCTCAACTCTCCATTCTCCATTCTCAACTCTCAACTTTTCTAAATTTCCCCCACAGGAAACCTCCTACACCGGCCGCAATAATAATCCAGATAGGGGAGAAGCCCAACAGCCAGATTAATATTGCCGAGACAACAGGAATCCACAGATTGTAGCGGTTGATTTTTGCGGATCGTCCCATGGTAAAGGTCGGCGCCGCGATGAGTGCCACCACTGCCGGGCGAATTCCTTTAAAAATACGTTCCACTATCGGATTGTCTTTGAAACTATGAAAGAACAGGGCGATAGCCAATATAATAATGAAAGACGGCAAAATTGTTCCCAATGCTGTGATAATACTTCCCCGGATTCCACGCAGCTTATATCCTATAAAGATAGAAATATTGACTGCCAAAATTCCCGGTGCGGATTGGGAGATAGCCAGCAGATCGATAAAATCTTCCTGCGCAATCCATTTCCGTTTGGTGACAATTTCATTTTCAATCAGTGGCACCATTGCATATCCTCCTCCAATAGTAAAGGCGCCTATTTTAAAAAAGATTCCAAATGCTTCGAGATAAATGTTCATTCTTTCTTTTCTCCTCCTTCCTTACTAACTGCTTTTTTCTCTTTGCCATATTGACTGGGACTTACATTATAATGCTTCTTAAATACTTCGCGGAAGTACTTGGCGTCACTGAATCCCGTCATTTCTGCAATTTCTGTTATGCTATGTGTGTCTTCTTTTAGTAATTGTACGGCACGTTTCAGACGAATCAGCCGGATATAATCTCCCGGTGCCTGATCGGTTAATGCCCTTAATTTATTGTAAAAACTTGTGCGACTCATTCCCATCAGGCTGCATAATACATCTACCGTGAGAGCAGGATTGTCAATGTTATCTTCCACGTTCTTTTTGACGTTTGCTATGAATTTCCAGTCAATGTCTTGCGAACAGTTGATGCAGTCTTCATCATTTTCCTCATCATTCAGATCTAAATTTGCGAATTTGCTGCGCAATAGTGCACGGTTAGCCAGCAGATTGGCAACATTAGCTTTCAATATACCAATATTGAATGGCTTCACAACGTATTCATCCGCACCAATCTGAAGTCCCGAGAGAATATCTTTCTCATTATTCAAAGCAGTCAGCAGGATAACAGGAATGTGGGAGGTTTCGATATTATTCTTGATAGCTTGGCATAATTCATCCCCCCGCATTTCAGGCATCATAATGTCTGAAATAACCAGCTCTGGTTTGTACTCGGGAATAATCGTCAATGCTTCTTTTCCATTGGAGCAAACCTGTACGAAATACTCCTCGGATAACGTTTGCGACAGATAGTTGCGCAACTCATCATTATCTTCCACAATCAAGATGCGACGATGATTAATGTTCTCTTTCTTTTGTGCATTTTCGTAAATTTCAGGTGATGGAGGCGGAACGTTATCAATCGTATTTTCTATACGCTGTTTGCTCGGAGTTGCCAGATGTGCTTTCCGGAAGCGCTTGCTGTCTTTAGGGAATGTTATTTTGATAACCGATCCCTGGTTTTCGATGCTTGACAGATTAATCTTTCCTTTATGCAGGCGGACTAGCTTCCATACAAGCATCAGTCCGATACCACTTCCTGTTACTTTGGAATTAATAGCATTGCTGCCACGGAAATGAAGTTTGAACAATTTCTTTTGTTCATTGGCCGGGATGCCGATTCCTGTGTCTCTGACTTCCACGCTCCATGAGTCAGATGTTTCTGAAACGAAAACCTGTACATTTCCATTTTCCGGAGTATATTTCAGTGCGTTCGAAATGATGTTCTTAAAGATAGATTCCATCTTTTCTTTATCAAACCATACGTTCATATACCTGAAATTACTTTCATAAGTGAAGTTGATATGTTTGATGTTGGCGTACTGCTGGAACGCGTTGAATATTTCATTCATAAACGTGTTTAGCTCATGTTCTGAAATATATAATTCGGAAGAGTATACGTCCGCTCTTTCAAAGTTGATAAGATTGGTGGTAAGACGTAATAGGACATTTACATTTCGTAATGCCGTATTCATGTTCGAAATACCTTCTTTACTCACCTCCTCTTTCTCGCGTAGTTCTTCCAAAGGTGCTTTGATAAGCGTCAATGGGGTACGGATATCATGTGCCGTATTGATAAAAAAGTGTATTTTCTCATCGGAGACTTTACGCTGCTTTCTTAAAATCAGGATACGTAATAGAATGATGGCAATGAGACAAAGGAAAGCCGCATAAAGCAGCATAGCCCAGATTGTCAGCCAAAAAGGTTGGGCGATAACAATGTCCATACTTCTTTCTTCAAGTACGATGCGTTTGTCTTCGTTGGAGATGGCGCGTACTCTTAACGTATATTTGCCCGGCGCAAGATTGGTGTAACGAATCGTATTCTCGGTTCCGGGTTTGCTCCATTCATCATAAAAACCTTCTAGCCTCCAAGAATAAATGATGTTGGAAGGATAGTCATAATTGATGGAAGAAACCTGCAAAGAGAAAATATTCTGATTGTATTTTAACTTCAGTTCCTTTGTTTCATTGATGCTTGCTTTTAACGGAGAGTCTTCATCACCCGGATAGATTGTCTGATAGAAAAGCTTGAAATCGCTGAAAATCATTTTAGAGGAATAACCTCTGGGTAATTTCATGTCCTTGTCAAACTCTACGGCTCCGTCCGAACTACCAAAAATGAATTTTTTATTTTTTCGTAACACACCCGACAGCGCATTGAAATGGGTGGTCATTAGTCCCATATCTTTGGTCCAGTTATGGAATTTCTTTTCTTCGGGATAGAAACTTGTCAGTCCGCTTTCTGTACTCATTATGATGTCTTTGTCCGCATCCGATAATATAGTGTAGATATTATTGGATATTAAAGCACAGTTTTCAGAGTGGTAATGAGTGAACAGTTTTGTTGACATCGTAAATCAATAGTCCCGACCCGCTGGTACCTATATATAATGAACCATTTTTTGCTTGATATAAAGAGTAAATATAGCTCGATTCTACCGGAAGTTTGATACGTTCAAATTTCCCGGATTCTTTATCTAAAAGGCACAGGCCGGCAGCACTACCGATCCACATGCTTTTTTCATCCTTCTCAACAATGGCGGTAATGGAATTTAATCCGTCATAAAACCGTACGTCCTGCGTTTTTAGATTGATGCGCTTGAGGTTATAGAACCCTCCGGACCAGATATAGCCCTGCATATCTGTACGGATATCACGTATATATTTATCCGGCCGCTTGTTACTGTGAGTGTACAAGGGCGGCATGAAATAGCTGACACTGAACGTCTTTTTATCTATCTGGTAAGCACCGGAAGAGTACCCACCTGCCCAGATTATTCCGGGAGCTACTTCGCATACGGTAAGAAAGATATGGCTTTTATTACCTTGCGATTCTTCAAAAGAGCTAAGCACCGAACGCCATTGTCCGGTCTTTGAATTGAGGAAACTGATACCATTGTTCGTTGCGAACCATAAATCTCCGTCTCTGTCTTCGATAATGGCGTTCACCTGATCGTTGATTAAAGACTGTTTATTGCCAATGGAGTGTTTGATCCATTTGTAGCCGGTATAACGGTTGTTTTGTATGGTGATTCCGATGGGATAATTAGCCAGCCATACCCGTTCTTCATCATCTACAAAGATGTCATTGATACTGTTACCGTTCATGCCATTGTTACTGTTGTAATCAGCCACAATTTCAGGTGTTATCTGATAAGTGTCTACATCTATTTTGTGTACTCCTCCACCGTCGGTTGCTATCAGTAATTCCTTATCATTTAATGGTCTGAATCGTGTGATACTAATATCTTTCAAATTCTGTTCCGGACGTATAACAGATTTGGTATTCATATCGTAAATCATGATTCCCCGTAGAAAAGTTCCGATGAATAGTTTACGAATCTTTTTGTCGAAATATAAATCGATAATCTGGGCTTTCAGGCTCTCCAGCTTATCGCAATTGATAAGTTCCAATGCGTTATTTTCCAACTTGGCGTAATGAATACCCATTTCTGTGCCGATGAAGAAATGCGACTCGTCTATCTGTTCAATATCTGTGATCTCTTCACTGATATCGTTCTTTATATGGGTAACCAGTTGGGTCTCCGTGTTGTAGAGGAAGATTGTATCCTTATTACATAGCCAGATATGTTTGTTTTCGTCAAGCCAGGCATAGGTGATCGGATCCGGTTGTTCACTGAAGCTTTCCATCGGTAACTTATATACAAGATTGAAACAGTCGTGAATCTGGTCATACCGGAATACTTTACCTTTCTTTCCGATTTCCCATAAAACTCCTTCTTGGTCGATATAAAGCCAATTCAGATTTAACAGAGAGTTCACTTCTACGTCACCATCCATTAACTTATATCGTTTAAAGTCTTTTCCGTTGTATCGATCAATACCTTCGTGTGTAAGGAACCACATGTAGCCGGTTTTATCTTTTTGAATGCAGTAAACCCGCCGGTTACTTAACCCATCCTCCACTCCAATATATCGATACGTCTGTGCGACACAAGTTAGAGGAAACAATAAGATTAGAAAAAGCCATTTTTTCATACAAATAGGACTTTTAAGGGTTATTGAATCTTTAATGAGGGGGAAAGTTTGACAAAATTAAGAAGATTTTCCGATATTACAAAATTTTGAAGAAAGATAACAGCGTTCTTAAAATGAAAGAAAACAGACTATTTTATAGGTATTTATACATATTGTTTGTTTTCGGAATTTTGGTATCTGTAAAGGGGCTTTCAGTAGAGCGAAAAGTTGTGTGAAACAAGAGGCTGGCACTTTAAAATGTACCAGCCTCTGTAAATATAGAAATGATTTATTTCATTTTTGCTTCCACCCATTTGCGAGCGTTGACAAACGCTTCTATCCATGGAGTAACCTGATCGCTGTTCTTGCGGTCTGCCGGATAACAACCGTTTTGCCATGGGAAGATAGAACGTTCCAAGTGAGGCATGATAGCCAGATGGCGTCCGTCTGCACTAGCCAATGCTGCGATAGAATAATCGGAACCGTTCGGGTTGCCCGGATATTCATCATAGCTATACTTCGCTACTACATTGTATTTGTCTTCGTCATACGGCAAAGAGAATTTTCCTTCTCCGTGAGCTACCCAGATACCCAGTTTGCTTCCGCTCAAAGAGCCGAACATCACACTGCGGTTGGTCGGGATAGTAAGGCCGAGGAAGCGTGATTCGAACTTGTGCGAATTGTTATGCAACATCTTGCCTTTCTTCTTCAGTTCCGGGTTGATAAGGTCGAGTTCCATCATCAACTGGCAACCGTTGCAGACACCTAATGACAATGTATCTTCGCGTGCATAATATTTATCCAATGCTTCCTTAGCTTTCGGGTTGAACAAGAATGCGCCTGCCCATCCTTTAGCAGAACCCAGTACATCGGAGTTAGAGAAACCACCGCAGTAAACAATCATGTTTACGTCTTCCAGTGTTTCGCGTCCGCTGATGAGGTCGGTCATTGTAACGTCTTTTACGTCGAAACCTGCCAAATAGAGTGAGTAAGCCATTTCGCGCTCACCGTTTGTACCCTTCTCACGGATGATAGCCGCACGGATACCGCTTGGGGTACGACGATCCGGAGTGATACCATATTGAGAGAGTTTACCTTTGAATCCGGGCATGAAAGCGAATTCAACAGGTTGCATCTTATAGTTTTCGAAACGTGCTTTTGCGCAACCGTTCATAGATTGTTTGCGGTCGAGCAGGTAAGAAGAAGAATACCATACGTCACGCATATAATCGATACCAAACTGGTAAGTAGCACCATCTTTAGATACCAAAATGTGGCGTTCGTCAGTCGGTTTACCCAGCTTTATATAGCCTACGCCTGCATCTTCCAGAATCTTTTTCACTTCTTCTTTATGCTTGTCGCTGATCTGGATCACGATACCCGGATTTTCTGCAAACAGAATCTTGATGATATCTTGTTCCTTCATCTTGTCGAGGCTGATTTCCAAACCGCCTTCTACATTAGAGAAGCACATTTCGAGCAATGTAGTGATTAAACCACCGGCAGATATATCGTGTCCTGCAAGGATCAATCCTTTGTTTACAAGTTCTTGTACGGCAAGGAAAGCGTCACGGAAGTATTCGGCATCCTGTACGCAAGGTACGTCGTCGCCCACTTTACCCAGAGATTGTGCGAAAGCCGAACCACCTAATTTCAGTTCGTCGAAGCTGAAGTCAATATGATAAAGCGTAGTCTTTTCATTGTTAACCAATACCGGAGATACGACTTTCTTCACGTCGGATACTTCGCCGCCGGCAGATACGATCACTGTTCCCGGAGAAATCACTTTCTCGCCGTTCGGATATTTCTGTGTCATGGACAAAGAGTCCTTTCCGGTAGGAACATTGATTTGCAGAGCGCAGCAGAAGTCGCTCAATGCTTTTACAGCCGTGTACAGACGGGCATCTTCACCTTCTTGAGAACGGCAAGGCCACATCCAGTTGGCAGACAGAGAAATGCTGTCCATACCTTCCGCCATCGGAGCCCAAACAAGATTGGTCAGTGCTTCGGATACCGAAAGGATAGAGCCGGCAGCCGGATCAGCCAGTGCGGCTTGCGGAGCGTGGCCGATAGAAGTAGCGATTCCTTTTTCGCCACGGTAGTCAAGTGCAACGACACCACAGTCGCTCAATGGCAACTGAAGTTCGCCCTGACATTGCTGACGTGCCACTTTACCTGTTACCGAGCGGTCTACCTTATTCGTCAACCAGTCTTTGCAGGCAACAGCTTCTAGCTGCAATACATTCGTCAGATATTCATGTAATTTAGACAATTCGTATTTCGGCATTTCGTAATGACGTTCCACGGTTTTGTCTACCATATATGTCTTGGGAGAAGAACCGAACATCTGCTCTACAGCAAGATCAAACGGACGTACACCGTCAGCCTGTTGGAAGGCGAAACGATGATCGCCGGTTGTTTCACCGACTACATACATCTGGAGCGCGTTCGCGTTCGGCAATCTTACGTACATGTTCGATGGCTTCTTCTTTAATCAATAGCCCCATACGTTCCTGGCTCTCGTTGGCGATGATTTCTTTTGCCGACAAAGTCTTATCGCCGATAGGCAATTTGCTCATATCGATCAAACCACCACATTCTTCCACGAGCTCGGACAGACAGTTTACGTGTCCGGCAGAACCATGGTCATGAATAGAAACCACCGGATTCACCTCTTCTTCGCAAAGAGCGCGTACTACGTTGTTGGCACGTTTCTGCATTTCTGCGTTGGCACGTTGCACAGCGTTCAACTCGATACCGCTGCTGTAACGGCCGGTGTCAACAGAAGATACGGAACCGCCACCCAGTCCGATACGATAATTGTCGCCACCGATTACTACCACTTTGTTTCCTGCTTCCGGAGTACCTTTGAGGCAGTCGCGTTGTGTGCCGTAACCAACACCACCGGCGAGCATGATGACTTTGTCGTAGCCATAAACTTCTTTGTTTTCTGTATGTTCGAAAGTCAGTACTGAACCGCAGATCAGCGGCTGACCGAACTTGTTACCGAAGTCGGAAGCACCGTTGGATGCCTTGATCAGAATCTGTTCCGGAGTCTGGTACAGCCATTTACGTACCGGAAGAATATCTTCCCACTCGCGTCCTTCTTCTGTGCGCGGGTAAGAAGTCATGTAAACAGCAGTACCTGCAATCGGCCATGAACCTTTACCACCACCCATACGGTCGCGGATTTCACCGCCTGTACCGGTAGATGCGCCGTTGAACGGTTCTACAGTCGTCGGGAAGTTATGAGTTTCCGCTTTCAGTGAGATAACACTCTTGATGTCCTTTACCTGGAAGAAATCAGGTTTTGAATGATCTGCCGGAGCAAACTGTTCCACAACCGGACCTTCGGCAAAGGCTACATTATCTTTATAAGCAGAGATGATTTTATTCGGATTTTCCTGTGTCGTCTTTTTAATCATTTGGAACAGAGAAGATTCCTGCTCTACACCGTCGATGATGAACGTTCCGCCGAAAATTTTGTGGCGGCAGTGTTCGGAGTTGATCTGTGCGAAACCGAAAACTTCGGAGTCAGTCAACTTGCGTCCCAGATCGTTTTCTACCTTTTTCAGATAGTCCATTTCTTCTTTAGAAAGAGCCAGACCTTCTTGTTCGTTGTACACTTCGAGATCTTCGATGTAGATGATCGGTTCCGGCTGACGGTTTGTCGTGAATACGTTTTGGTCGAGTCCTTTGTACATGCGTTGGAGCATCGGGTCGTAGTCTGCGTTTTCGTCCTTAACAGGGAAGTACTCCTCGATGCGGCTGATGCCTTCGAGCCCCATGTTTTGGGTGATTTCTACTGCGTTTGTACTCCAAGGGGTAATCATTTCGCGGCGTGGGCCGACGAAACAGCCTTTCAGGTTTTCTTCACTTTCCGTCACGGCTTCTCCAAAAAGCCAGCAGAGTTTATTACTTTCGTCCAGGGGTGAGCTGATGGTTGCTCTCTACGGCAATCACGCTCTTGGAAGGGGTTCTGAAAAAAAGAATCATGTTGTATATTTACGATTTTACGATTTACGATTTTACGATTGAAGTTCCTGCAGGAGAAACTCTTCTCTTTTTCTGTGGCGCAAAGATAATCAATTTCGTTGGTGGTAGGAAAAAAATAGAGAATAAATTCCTATACCTTATTTAATATGTTTATTTTTGATGTACGTTTTACTTATTATCGCTATATATAGTGATTCTTGTGTGGAAAAAACGTTAATATACTATCCCCATATCACAAAAAAGTGCGATATTTGCGACATGATTCAGATAGAGACAATATTCGATATAATAGTGAAAGGCTTTATTATTGGCGTTGTTGTGTCCGCACCCCTCGGTCCGGTGGGCGTATTATGCATCCAGAGGACTCTGAATAAAGGGCGTTGGTACGGATTTGTAACAGGTCTGGGAGCTTCGTTGAGCGATATAGCATACGCTTTGCTCACCGGTTATGGGATGAGTTTTGTGTTCGATTATATCAATAAGAATATTTTCTATTTGCAGTTATTGGGGAGTGTCATGCTACTCCTTTTTGGTATATATACCTTTCGTAGCAATCCGGTGCAATCCATTCGTCCGGCTTCGTCCAGCAAAGGTTCTTATTTCCATAACTTTATTACCGCATTTTTCGTCACTCTCTCCAATCCCTTGATAATCTTTCTGTTTATCGGACTTTTTGCCCGTTTTGCCTTTGTGCAGCCCGGGTGTCGTGGTGTTCGAAGAAATTACAGGATATGTTGCTATTGCTATAGGGGCATTGACCTGGTGGTTGGGGATTACTTACTTTGTGAACAAAGTGCGCACTAAATTCAACTTGCGTGGTATCTGGATACTGAATCGTGTTGTAGGAAGTATTGTAATGCTGGTATCCCTTGCCGGACTGATTTTTACTTTGTTGGGAGAATCACTTTATTAAGAGATAACTTATGAATCAGATAGCACAACAACTGAAAGAGAAGAATATTGCCGAGTACCTTATATATATGTGGCAAGAGGAAGACTTGATCCGCGCCAATCATTGTGAACCGGAAGAGATGGAGGTAAATATAATTGCCCGTTATCCGGCAGATCAGCAGCCTGCCATGAGAGAATGGTATACCAACCTGATTACGATGATGAGTGAGGAAGGAGTACGGGAAAAAGGTCATCTGCAGATTAATAAAAATGTAATTATCAATCTGACAGAGTTGCACAACGCATTGTCCTCTTCTCCTAAATTTCCTTTTTACAGTGCTGCTTATTTCAAGGCATTACCGTTTATCGTAGAATTACGGAATAAAAACGGCAAGAAAGATGAACCCGAACTGGAAACCTGTTTTGAAGCGTTGTATGGAGTACTCCTGCTTCGTCTTCAAAAGAAGCCTATCAGCGAAGGAACTGCCAAGGCAGTGGAAGCTATCACTAGTTTCCTTTCTATGTTGGCAAACTATTATGATAAAGACCGTAAAGGTGAATTAAAACTGGATGAATAAATGAGAATTTTGGTAACGGGTGCCAACGGTCAGCTTGGCAATGAGATGCAGGTGCTTGCAAAAGAGAACCCGCAACATACGTATTATTTCACGGATGTAGAGGAGCTTAACATCTGTGACAAGCAAGCCGTTTGGGCTTATATCGCAGAGAAGCGGATTGAGCTTGTCGTGAACTGTGCCGCATATACGGCCGTAGATAAAGCGGAAGATAATTCGGAACTAGCCTATCAATTGAATTGCGAAGCACCGAAACAATTGGCAAGTGCGGCACAATTCAACGGAGCCGCCATGATACAGGTATCTACCGATTATGTCTTTGACGGTACTGCACACACTCCGTATACGGAGGATTGCGACCCTTGTCCGGACTCCGTATACGGCACCACCAAACTGGAAGGAGAATATGACGTGATGAATTATTGCGAGAAAGCAGTCGTAATCCGTACTGCATGGCTTTATTCCACTTTCGGCAACAATTTCGTGAAGACAATGATCCGTCTTGGAAAAGAGCGTGACAGTCTGGGAGTTGTTTTCGACCAGATCGGAACCCCGACTTATGCTAATGACCTGGCACGTGCCATCTATACCATTATAAATAAAGGTATAGTCCGCGGCATCTACCATTTCAGCAATGAAGGCGTTTGTTCCTGGTATGATTTCACAGTGGCTATTCATCGCTTGGCAGGAATCACCTCATGCAAAGTGAAACCTCTGCATACAGCCGAATATCCTGCAAAGGCCAACCGTCCGGCATACTCTGTACTTGATAAAACAAAAATAAAAACAACATTTGGCATCGAAATCCCCCATTGGGAGGAAAGTCTCCAACGATGCCTGGAGAAATTGGAAATTAAAAATTGAGAGTTGAGAAATAAAAGAAACCACTTTGAGTATCATTTTTTAATTTCCAATTTTCAATTCTCAATTTAATAACTATGGCAGATAATACAGAAATTTTGAGACGGCGAACGTTCGCCATTATTGCGCATCCGGATGCCGGTAAGACATCATTGACGGAGAAGTTATTGCTTTTCGGTGGTCAGATTCAGGTGGCAGGTGCGGTCAAGAGTAATAAGATAAAAAAGACGGCTACGTCCGACTGGATGGAAATCGAGAAACAACGTGGTATTTCGGTAACGACTTCCGTGATGGAGTTCGACTATCGGGATTATAAAATCAACATTCTCGATACTCCGGGTCACCAGGACTTTGCCGAAGATACATACCGTACGCTGACTGCAGTAGACAGTGTTATCATCGTAGTAGACGGAGCGAAGGGGGTGGAAACGCAGACGCGTAAACTGATGGAGGTATGCCGCATGAGAAAGACTCCGGTAATAATCTTCGTCAACAAAATGGACCGTGAAGGAAAAGAACCGTTCGACTTGCTCGATGAACTCGAAGAAGAACTGATGATTCAGGTTCGTCCCTTGTCCTGGCCGATAGAGCAGGGAGCACGTTTCAAAGGAGTATACAACATCTACGAACAGAAACTGGACTTGTACCAGCCATCCAAACAGATGGTAACGGAAAAAGTGGCAGTCGATATTCATACGGAAGAACTGGATCAGCAGATTGGCAAGCCATTGGCAGACAAGCTGCGTGGTGATCTGGAACTGATCGAAGGTGTTTATCCCGAATTTGATTCGGAATCCTATCTCGCAGGAGACTGTGCACCTGTATTCTTCGGATCAGCGTTGAACAACTTCGGTGTGCAAGAGCTGCTGAACTGTTTCGTGGAGATAGCTCCCAGTCCTCGTCCCGTACAGGCAGAAGAGCGTGAAGTGAATCCCGACGAACCGAAATTCACCGGATTCATCTTTAAGATTACCGCCAATATCGACCCGAATCATCGTTCGTGTGTAGCATTCTGCAAGATTTGCTCCGGCAAGTTTGTCCGCAATGCTCCCTATGTGCACGTTCGTCATGGAAAGACCATGCGTTTTTCATCGCCCACCCAATTTATGGCACAGCGTAAAACAACGATTGATGAAGCTTATGCAGGAGATATTATCGGTCTGCCGGATAATGGTACCTTTAAGATTGGCGATACGCTGACGGAAGGAGAAATGCTCCATTTCCGCGGCTTGCCCAGCTTCTCGCCGGAGATGTTCAAGTATATCGAAAATGCCGATCCGATGAAGCAGAAACAGCTGGCGAAAGGTATCGATCAGTTGATGGATGAAGGTGTGGCACAGTTGTTTGTCAATCAGTTCAATGGCCGTAAGATTATCGGTACGGTGGGACAGTTGCAGTTTGAGGTCATTCAGTACCGTTTGTTGAATGAATACAATGCGTCCTGTCGCTGGGAACCGGTAAGTCTTTATAAAGCCTGTTGGGTAGAAAGCGATGATCCTGCTGAGCTGGAAGCTTTCAAGAAACGTAAATACCAATATATGGCAAAGGATAGAGAAGGGCGCGATGTGTTCCTGGCAGACTCCGGTTATGTACTTCAGATGGCGCAGATGGACTTTAAACACATCAAATTCCACTTTACAAGTGAGTTTTAAAACATATTCCGTTGATTTTAACTAAAAAATCAGGTAAAAAAAGGAAAAAAATATCTCATATAAATGAGTGAATAGAAATGAAGACACTATCCTGGGATAAAATTCAGCAAGGGGATGAAGAGGCATTCCGGCAGCTTTATGAGCAATATGCAGATTTACTGTATGGATATGGCATGAAGATAGCCGGTGATGAGACTCTGGTAACCGAGGCGATACAGTCGTTGTTTGTTTACATCTTTGAGAAAAGAGAAACTTGCACGGCTCCTCAATCCATACCCGCTTACTTATGTGTTTCGTTGAGACACATGATAGTGAACGAACTGAAAAAGGAGAATAGTGGCTCATTAAAATCACTGGATGAAGTAGGCACAAACGAATATCAGTTTGATCTGGAGATCGATATTGAAACTGCTATTATCCATTCAGAGTTGGAAAAAGAACAGCTGGAAGTTTTACAGAAAGAGCTGAACAATTTGACAAAGCAACAGCGGGAGGTATTGTATCTTAAGTACTATAAGAAGATGAGTCCGGAAGAAATAGCCCAGGTGATGGGACTCACTTCACGTACGGTTTACAATACTACTCATATGGCTATCTCCAGTTTGCGGGAGCGTATGAGCAAATCTTTCTTGTTGTTGGTAGCAGCTAATTTGTGGATTTTTAATTGAGGTGTGAGATATGGAAAAGTGGACAGAATCTTTAGATAAATACTTAGAAGAAGGAAAACTTCCTCTGGTTGGCGAAATCTTTTCTCGTAAAAAAGAAATAGGTGATAAGCTGAAGTTGCAACGTGAGGAGAGCCATAAGATCGCCTTAAGCCGGAGAAGAAAGCAAGGTGCGGGGAGAAGTTTCTCTTTCTCATGGGGAGTGGCAGCGGCAGTTGTCCTTCTTTTGGGGATAGGCGGTTACTTCCTGGCAGAAGAAAAGGTGGTGACTGATAACACTGCTATGAACTATGAATTGCCGGATGGCAGTACTGTGCAGGTGATGGAAAATTCCCGCCTGACTTACAATCATATCACATGGCTTTGGGAGCGCAAATTGCAACTATTGGGTAAAGCCTCTTTTAACGTAACCAAAGGCAAGACATTCACGGTCCGTACAGAAGCCGGCGACGTAACCGTACTGGGAACGAAATTCCTCATCGATCAGCAAGGAAAGAAGATGACCGTCAACTGTGAGGAAGGAAGTGTGCAAGTCGAGACTGCTGTAGGTAAGCGTACATTGCTTGCCGGGGAAAGCGTTCATTGCGATGAGAACAAGATTGTGCCGGTAGAGAAAAAGGCAGAAGAATCGGAGTTCCCCGAGGTGTTGGGGTATGAAGACGATCCGCTAATAAATGTAGTGGCAGATATTGAGCATATATTTGAAGTAACAGTCGTCGGACATGAGAAATGCGAGGGGCTGACCTACAACGGGACGGTCTTAACAAAAGACCTGAACGCCACACTGGAAAAAGTCTTTGGATCGTGTGGAATCAGTTATCAAATTCGAGGGAAAGAAATTATTTTAAAATAAAAAAAAGCCTCTTCTGACTATCCAGAAGAGGCTTTTTTGTTTTTCTTCAAATTTTCTTCATTTTTTCTTGGTAAAAAAACAACGGATGCTTCTCTTTCTAATAGATGAGCTATTTAATGATATTTGAAGAAAACGGTAGAATTGATTAGAAGATTAAATGTTGTAGAAGAAATTAGAAATTATCCGGCAGAAATAAGGCCGGGATTCAGAACAAACAATAGATGTTTTATAGAGAATTACAAGCTAAACTCAAAACAAACAATAGATGCTTTTTATAAAATTTAAATTTAACCCAAAACAAACAATGTTTTAAAAGAAATGCAAACTAGGGCTCAAAGCAAACAATAGACAGCGGCAGATGAATTATTCCTGCCACAAACGTAAGCCGGAAAGATTCCCTCATCGGACGTGATATGAGCTTTAGAGGCTTGTTTTTTCCGATTAAACAGACTTAGTTGGCTTAAAAAAAAGGGTTTTTCAACTAGACTGCTACGCTAATTAAAAGAATGAAAGCCGTGATGGCCCATGAGAGGTTTAACAAGACCGGTTTTTTATCTGGTAGTTTAATAGTAGGTTAAGAGGGTATGAAACCAGAAAAGGGCTGAACCGGTCTATCATTGAGTATTTTTATTTAATAATTGTTTTATCAGAGTGTGAGAGAAAGTTGAGGGGCTTTCTCTCACATTTTTTGTAGGAACAATAGATAGGACGATTTACTATTGGACTATTTACCATTTACTATTTGGGTTATGCAATAGAAGCAGATAGTAAATAAGATAAATGGGAATTTAGTTTAGATGTGGATGGCACGCTAAATCATAAATCATAAATCATAAATCATTAAACTTCCCCAGTTTTCCAATCAGAGAAATGACGTTTTTATACATTATATTCCTTTCTTAATTTATTTTATAATAAAAATTTGGTATTTTCGGACGCTTTTTAGACGAACAACTTAAAATACTAATAGTTTATTATATGGAAAATATCGAAACAGCGATCCTGCTGATGGTGGTCGGAATGGCTACCGTATTTGTTATTCTGCTGATTGTGATTTATTTAGGTAAGTTACTGATTACATTTGTCAACAAGTATGCTCCTGAAGAAGTGGTTCCTGTGAAGCGGGAAGCATCGCAAGGTCCTGCCCCTGTTCCGGGAAACATCTTAGCCGCCATTACAGCTGCTGTAAATGTGGTGACACAAGGTAAAGGAAAAATCACTAAAGTAGAAAAATTATAAATCTATAAAGAATATCACTGAAAGACATGAAAAGAGAAGTAAAGTTTAGTTTGGTTTTCCGAGATATGTGGCAATCTGCCGGAAAATACGTACCTCGTGTAGACCAACTCGTAAAGGTAGCTCCTGCCATCATTGAAATGGGCTGTTTTGCCCGCGTAGAAACAAACGGCGGAGGTTTTGAACAGGTAAATTTATTGTTTGGTGAAAACCCGAATAAAGCGGTACGCGAATGGACAAAACCGTTCCATGAAGCCGGTATTCAAACCCACATGCTCGACCGTGCATTGAACGGACTCCGTATGAGCCCCGTTCCGGCAGACGTCCGCAAATTATTCTACAAAGTAAAGAAAGCACAAGGAACAGACATTACCCGTACGTTCTGCGGATTGAACGACGTGCGTAACATCGCTCCTTCCATCACGTATGCCAAAGAGGCAGGCATGATTTCGCAATGCTCGCTTTGCATCGCTATCATACCGTATACTACACCAATATGGCGCAACTTATCGCTGGAACTCATGGTAGTCTGTATCAAAGATCGTATAAGGCGTTAGTTCAGTATCACAGTCATGCAGGTCCCGGATTCAATATGGCAAGCATCCTCGAAGTATGCGAAGCCGGTTGCGACTACATCGACGTAGGCATGGAACCACTATCATGGGGAACAGGCCATGCTGACTTGCTTAGTGTGCAGGCGATGCTGAAAGACGCCGGATATCAAGTGCCCGAAATCAATATGGAAGCCTACATGAAAGTGCGTGCGCTGATTCAGGAATTTATGGATGACTTCCTCGGCTTGTATATCAGCCCGAAAAACCGTCTGATGAACTCTTTGCTGATTGCTCCCGGACTTCCCGGCGGTATGATGGGTAGTTTGATGGCCGATCTCGAATCCAATCTGGAATCAATCAATAAATATAAGGCAAAACACAATCTGCCGTTTATGACGCAAGACCAGCTTCTTATCAAGCTGTTTGATGAAGTGGCATACGTATGGCCTCGTGTCGGTTATCCTCCATTGGTGACTCCGTTCAGCCAATACGTGAAGAACCTTGCCATGATGAATGTGATGGCAATGGAAAAAGGCAAAGAGCGCTGGGGAATGATTGCCGATGATATCTGGGATATGATTCTGGGTAAAGCCGGACGTCTGCCGGGCAAACTTGCTCCCGAAATCATTGAAAAGGCAGAACGTGAAGGCCGTAAGTTCTTTGAAGGTGATCCGCAGAATAACTATCCCGATGCCCTCGACAAATATCGCAAACTGATGAAAGAGAACAAATGGGAAGTAGGACAGGACGACGAAGAACTCTTCGAATATGCTATGCACCCGGCTCAATATGAGGCTTACAAGAGTGGCAAAGCAAAAGAAGACTTCCTGGAAGACGTAGTCAAACGTCGTGCCGAAAAAGATAAATCTCCGGAAGAAGATGCCAAACCGAAGACACTGACCGTACAAGTGGACGGACAGGCCTATCGTGTGACGGTAGCATACGGAGATGCCGAACTGCCTGCTGCTCCTGCGGGTGCTGCCGCTGCTCCGGCAGGAGAGGGTAAAGAAGTACTTTCTCCGTTGGAAGGCAAGTTCTTCTTAGTGAAAGGTGCGCAGGAAACTCCTTTGCAAGTAGGTGACACTGTGAAAGAAGGTGATGTAATCTGCTATGTAGAAGCGATGAAGACCTACAATGCCATCCGTGCAGAGTTTGGCGGTACAGTGACTGCTATCTGTGTCAACCCGGGAGATGCTGTTTCAGAAGATGACGTATTAATGAAGATAGGATAATGAACGAGATATTTGAGAACTTATATGACATGACTGCGTTCAGCAATATCATTGCCGAACCGCAGTTCCTGATAATGTATGCCATCGCGTTCGTTCTGCTCTATTTGGGTATTAAGAAACAGTACGAACCGCTGCTGCTTGTTCCGATTGCTTTCGGTGTGTTGCTAGCCAACTTCCCCGGAGGAGATATGGGCGTGATACTCAGGCCGACGAAAATGGTATGGTGATGATAAACGGTGTGATGAAGAATATCTGGGAAATGCCTTTGCATGACATTGCGCATGAACTGGGAATTATGAACTTCATCTATTATATGCTGATCAAGACCGGTTTCCTGCCTCCGATCATCTTTATGGGGGTCGGTGCGTTGACGGACTTCGGGCCGATGTTGCGTAATCTGCATCTTTCTATATTCGGTGCAGCTGCACAGTTGGGTATCTTTACCGTGTTGCTGGTAGCCATCCTGATGGGATTCACTCCACAGGAAGCCGCTTCACTGGGTATTATCGGTGGTGCGGACGGACCGACAGCCATCTTTACAACGATCAAGCTGGCTCCGCATTTGCTGGGCCCGATTGCCATTGCCGCTTATTCATATATGGCACTGGTGCCTGTGATCATTCCGTTGGTAGTGAAGCTGTTCTGTACTAAGAAAGAACTGAGCATCAACATGAAAGAACAGGAAAAGAAGTACCCTTCGAAGACTGAAATCAAGAACCTGCGTGTGTTGAAGATTATCTTCCCGATCGTAGTGACTACGATTGTAGCTCTCTTCGTCCCAAGTGCAGTACCTTTGATCGGTATGCTGATGTTCGGTAATCTGGTGAAAGAAATCGGAACCAACACATTCCGCTTGTTCGATGCCGCTTCTAATAGTATCATGAATGCTGCCACCATCTTCCTCGGACTGTCCGTAGGAGCAACGATGACAGCCGAAGCATTCCTCAACTGGACAACAATCGGTATTGTGATCGGTGGATTCCTTGCATTTGCACTTTCTATAACCGGTGGTATTTTCTTTGTGAAGCTGGTAAATCTCTTCTCAAAGAAGAAAATCAATCCGCTTATCGGCGCCACTGGTTTGAGTGCCGTTCCGATGGCGAGCCGTGTAGCCAATGAGATTGCTTTGAAATACGATCCGAAGAATCACGTATTGCAGTATTGCATGGCAAGCAACATCTCCGGAGTAATCGGTTCTGCCGTAGCTGCGGGTGTGTTGATCTCCTTCCTTGCGTAAGGTAATTCCTGCCTGAAAAAGACTTTTTATACATTCACACTTGGAAGATTCGTTTGATAGCGTTATCTTTGTGTGAATGTATAACAGTAAAAATAGCAAGCGTATGAGTGCAATGTCATTGGAAGCCGAAAAGAACGAACTGATTCGGCGGATTCTGGATGTGGATGATGTCGCTATTCTGCGGAGAGTGAAATCGATGTTGAGTTGTGAAGAAGAGCAAACGAATGTTGTCGCAGAGGAAGCAGCTCCCTACCAGACAAAGGCGGAGATTCTGGCAAGCTTAGATCAGGCGTGTAAGGAACTGAAACTGAATCTGGAGGGTAAGTTGGAGTTTAAGTCATTAGATGATGCCCTTAATGAAATATAGAATAAGCGTTACCCTCGAATTTTTAAGGGAAATGAAGCATTTGTCAAAACGGTATAAATCGTTGAAAGAAGATCTTAGGAATTTTGGAAATGATTTGTTATTAAATCCTGAACAAGGAGTCAGTTTGGGCAATAATCTTCGTAAAATACGTATAGCGATAACTTCGAAAAATAAAGGTAAAAGTGGAGGTGCACGGGTGATAACCTATACGATAATCTGGACAGAAATAGATACAGAGATAAAATTGCTCACTATTTATGATAAGTCAGAACGTGCAAATATCACAGATAAGGAAATAGAAGATATCCTGAAGCAAAACGGTATTTTGTAGTCCTTATGATATAAAAAGAAATCGTCCTGTTTCACGGTTGCGTGATGGCAGGACGATTTTCTTTTATAAGACTAAGACTTTGTGAACAAGTTTCTTTTGTTTCTAAATTTATTCACTGATAACCTTTCTGTATTCCGCTACCGCCATCTTTTCCGACAGATACGCATTAATCAGATTGGTGTGCGCCTGCGTCCATGACAATTGCGCGGAGAGCACATCCACCATGTTTGCCTTTCCTTCATTATACGAGAAAGAAACCAAATCAAGATTTTCATTAGCCAGATTCATAGTCTCTTTGGCGGTTTTCACTTGATATTCCGTTTCCGTCAGTTTGGTTAGGGCGGCAGAAAGTTCCTCGTTGATATTATCCGTCACATAACTTTGTTGCAGTTTCTGTATGCTGATATACGCTTTCTGCTGACGGTTTGTTTTGAACCGGGCTCCCCAACGGAAGATCGGTATATTCAGGTTAATGCCGACGATGGGATTGAAAGAAACATCATAACCGAGGTTAGGTGTAGCTGTAGCCCATCCACCGCTGAAATACATATTCAATTGCGGGTTGAACTGGCTAAGAGCCGCTTTGCGTTGCGCCTGACTTTTCATGATATTCACCTCCGTACTTTCGTAATCCGCGCGACGTTGCAGTACATTCTCCAGAGAAAGGATCTGCACCGGAGCGGAAGCCGTGTCAATCGTGTACAGACTGTCTACGGGATTGTTCGGCTCTTCTCCCATCAGGATATTCAGCTTTTGCAGCGCCAGCGTATAGTTCTGACGCGCCTTGATATATTGCAATTCCGCTTCTTTCAACCGGGTGGAAATCATTAATAAGTCCGTGCGACTAATCATACCGTCGTTAAAACGATCCTGAATGATGTCATACTGTTGCTTCACAATACTTTGATACTTGTCCGCCGCCTGCAACATAGCCTGTGAAGCGGAAGCGTTCCAGTAAACTGCATCGCTCTGATAATGAATCTGGTCGATGGTGAGCTCCTCATTTAGTTGATTCAGCCTTTCGCCCGCTTTGGCAATCTTGTGCTGGGCGTTGAGTGCCCCGCCCGTGTACAACGGTTGTGAGACGATAAATACACCTTGATAGGTGTGGTTGCGGTATTCGCCTACCGGTTCGTTCCAGGCATTAAGGTCGCTCATGTTGAGGGTCCCGTCCGCATTGACATCTATTTTTGGCAAGAATCCCGTGTGAGCAATCTTCCGTGCTTCCGTACTTGCCATTGTCTTTAGTTTCTGTTGCTTCAGAATTTGACTGTAAGCTTCCACTTTATCCCGGTAAGCTTCCCGGCTAAGATAGGGCTGCTGTGCCCTGGCAGTGAGACCGAGGAACAGCAGAGACAGAGTTATAAGTTGAGTTTTCATTTTATTCAATCTAAACAATAAATTCAAGTTTCATATAAGAGAAGGCAATCAGCCTTTGATTCTTTGAATGGCACAATAGGCTACCGGAAGAACAAACAATGTCAGTGCCGAAGCCACCAACAAACCTCCCATAATCGTAGCCGCCATACCGCCGAACATCGCGTCGAACAACAATGGCAACATACCCAGAATGGTAGTGCCGGACGCCATTGCTACGGGGACAATACGACTCGTTGTAGCACTGACAACAGCATCCAACGGCTTTTTGCCCGTCTTTGCTTCCAGATCAATCTGTTCCACCAGTACAATCGCATTTTTGATATTCATCCCAATCAATCCGAGCAAACCAAGGATGGAGAAGAAGTCGAACGACTTGCCTAGCAACACCAATCCCAAAACGATACCGATAAAAATAAGCGGTAACATCAACAAGATCACTGTCGGCTTACGATACGTCCTGAACAGGAACAACAGCGTGACGAACATCAGGAAGAATGTCAACGGTAAATTCTTGGCCAACGCCTCGTTAGACTCCACCTGACTTTCCTGTTCCCCGAAATACTTCATCGTATACCCCTCCGGCACTTTTATCTCTTTCTGCACCAGCGGCCAAACCTCATTGAAAGCAGCAATCGCATTCACTCCGCGACGCGGATCGCATTGCGCCATCATCACCATTTGCCGGTTGTAATCCTTCACATTCGAGAAACGATATTGGAAATCAAATTCCGATACCACCTGTTCCAGACTGGTCGTTTCATTCCCCGTGCCGAACACGGGCAACGTGCGCAGGTCGTTGATGCGGAACGAATCCACCGTGTTATCCTTCAATAAGATAGGAAGCACCTGATCGCCCTGCCGGTACTCTCCAAGCGTCATACCTGTGGTTCCGATCTGGATACTTTGTGCCATTCCCTGACGCGATACCCCTAACGGTTGCGCCCGTTCGGGACTATATACAGGCTTCCATACAGGAACTTTATTTCCCCACGAATTGCGCACATTGATTAAATCCGGATTCCGGTGCATAATCTCCAAAGCCTGGTTGGTGAGCGCCACAAGCGTGTCCACATTCGGACCGATAAATCCGATTTCGATAGCGGCATCCACCGCAGGCGACAGTTTGAACAGACTGGTACGGGTAATCGCATTCGGATAATTCGCCTTCATGTACGCGTCGAAATCTTCTTCATACTCTTTCGTATATTTACTGTCCGTCAATTCAACTAATACATTGGCAAAATTCGGTTTCGGCCCCACCGAAGTAGAAGCCAGGTAATACCTTAACGGCGTGCTACCGAAGGTGATCGACACTTTCTTCACTTCCGGCTGCTTTGCCAGATGCTCTTCCACGGATTTCATCTCTTTCACTACGTCATTGATGCTATACCCGTCGGGATAAAACACGTCCGCCCGGAAATAAGGCTTATCGAGCGACGGGAAGAAGTTTTGCGGCATCATTCCCATGATAACCAGCGAAGCAACAAAGAGCACTACCATCGAACCCAGTGTCAATGTTTTCCTGCGAATCAGCGTGCGGAGGATGGAGGCGAATTTGTGATAGAACGGTTTGTCATACGGGTCTTTCGTGCCGTCCTTTGCTTTCGCTTTCAGGATGAAATTACCGAAAACAGTGGTCTGCGTCAGCGCGAGCACCCAGCTCAATCCCAGCGAGATGGCAAGCACCACAAAAAGCGGTTTCACGATTTCCGCCACGGCAGAAGGAGCAAGGTAGAGTGGGAGGAACGAACAGATAGCGATGAACGTAGCCCCAAGCAATCCCCATTGCGGACCGGTTGCGCCGTCTATCAGCGCTTTCCGCCGGTCTACTCCGCGGGCGATGGCAATCTGTGCGTTGTCCGTTACCACGATGGCGTTGTCCACCAGCATACCCATGGCGATGATAAATCCTGCCAGGGACGTTCTGTTGAGTCCGACGCCGAAGAAAGACATGATAAGTAATGTGCCGCCAATAGAGAAAATCAGTGACGAGCCGATCAGCACACCTGCGCGCAAACCCATCACCAACATGATAATCACAATTACAATCAGGATGGATTCGATCAGGTTGATGATAAATCCGTTGTTGGCTTCGTTGGCGATCTCGTTTTCGAGGTAGAGGCTTTGCAGTTCCAGTCCCACAGGCATCAGTGGCAACAATTCGTCCAGTTTGGCTTTCACGTTCTTGCCCGTCTGCACCACGTCCCGTTGCGGGTCGGTGGAGACGCCGATGCCGATGGCACGTTTGCCGTTCACATGCATGATGTTGGATGGAGGGTTCATGTACCCTTTTTCGATGACGGCGATATCGCCCAGTTTCACTTGTCCGGCTTTGGTGGTAATCACCTGGTTGCGGATATCGTCTACGGTGGTATACATACCGTTGGCAGTCACCCGGAGCTGTTGCTCGCCGGCACGGATTTCTCCGGTATTGATAATCTGGTTCTGCGATTGCAACAGACTGGCAAGCTGTTTCGGGTCGATGCCCATACCTACGAGCTTATTGGTGGAAATAAAAATATTGACCACCTCCGTCTGCGTCCCGAACAGGGCGACTTTCATCACCCCGTCCGCCGTCACTACCTGCGTCTTGATCCGTTCCGCCCAGTTGCGCATCTCTTCGTATGTGTAACCGTCGTCCGCCGTCAGACCGTAATAGATACCGAACACGTCGCCGAAATCATCGGAAACCGTCGGTGCGGAAGCACCGCTCGGCAACTGTGGCTGTATATTAAGCACCTTCCGTCGCAACTCATCCCACTTCTGCGGAATGGAGCTTGCCGACAAGGAAGGTTGCAACTCGAATGTGATTTTTGAGAGCCCGTACATCGATTCTGATTTTATCTTGTACACACCGCTCATACTTTGAATTTCACGAGAGATAGGCTCGGTAATCAACCGCTCCACTTCTGCCGGTTCGGCACCCGGATAGCGGGTCATAATAACCGCCGACTTTATGACGAAAGGAGCATCCTCTTTCTTACCCAGCTTGCCGAAGGAAGTGATTCCCCCAATCAGCAATACAGCAAGAAAGAAATAGATGATTTTCGTATTATCTAATGAATATTTGGCTAAACTCATAATAAATGATCGTTGATAATTGATGAATGACAGCGGATAAATGATTACATAATCATTTACCAACTATCACCTGTCAACAGTTGTGATAGATTCTCCTTCTACTAGTTGGTATACGCCTGCTATGACGATTTTTTCACCGGGTTTCAAACCTTCCGAGATGAGCGCCTGTGCTTCTCCGGTCGGGGCGTTGACGGTCACTTCCCGTTTGTGGACTTTGTTGTCTTCTACCACCCAGACATACATTTTATTCCCTTCGCTTTCGCCGAATACGGCACTAAGCGGTACGATCGTCCAGCTATCCTGCACCAACGGACCTACATCTGCCGTGAAACGGATGCTGCACGTGAAACCGGGTTTCACAGCATACAGATCGCGGTCGAATGACGGATCGTCAATCGTGATGCTGACCGGAATTCCTGTGCCATCCGTAGAAATATCAAGATATTCTTCCAGTTTCGCTTGAAACACGTGTCCTTTAAATGTGTCGAACTCTACGAGGAAACGCGGGTCTTTGGCGCGTAACAAATAAAGATACGCATCCGGAATGGTGAATTTGATACGCAGATTGTGTGTATTGACAAGCTGCACGATACCCTCACCGGAGTTGACACGCTGATAGTTTTCCACCAGTCGTTTTTCGATAGAACCGTCGAAAGGGGCTGTCAGCTTGGTGTCGCGCATATTGTTGGCAGATAGTTCGTATTCAGACTTCGCCTTCTGGAAGTTGGCGAGGCTGATTTCATATTCCTGCACGGAGATCGCTTGCCGGGAGAGGAGCCGTTTGTTACGTTCCACTTGTGCCGAAGCCGTTTCGTATGCCGATTTCGTAGCGGCATATTGCAACGCGATGTCTCTGGGGTCGATAGCTGCGATGAGTTGTCCTTTTTTCACTTTCTGTCCTTCGATGACAGGAAGCTGGATGATTTGTCCGTTGACCCGGAAAGCCAGCTTCACATATTCCACCGCTTCCACGATTCCCGAGAAATCTTTTCTGATAATCGATCTTGACTCGACAATCGTAGTCTTTACGGACGTGCAGTTGTCGTTGTCGTTTCTTTTTTCTGTCCGCAGCCAGCCAGCAAGATTGCAGCCGCCAGGACGAATCCAAATTCCTTTTTCATATACCACGTTGATGTTTAGAGGTTTTGCGTTGATAAATAGCGAATAATATACTAAAACAACTCCTGTTTATTTATGTTCAATATTCCTGTCTTTTCATATCCTGCCTCTTAACCTTTATATGGAACACAAAAAAACGGGAACTTTACCGTTTCTAAGGTAAAATTCCCGTCCAACTCTTTTGTTTCATTTTACATCATCAGGTTCTGACCTCCAATGACGCCTGCAATAGCAGTAGCAACCGCAATGACGACTTTTAAAATCGTATTCCAAATGGATTTCTTCATAATTCAACACCTCCTTTCCATACCACACTATCCTCTATCACCTATTCTATCACGCTGCCGGATCGGGCGCTTCCTGACCACCGCCACCCGGTTTGTCATCACCCGAACCTCCGGTGTTGCCACCGCCTCCCGCTCCCAGTGCTTTCGTCAACTGGTTGACGTGGATATATGACGCTCCCTGAATCAGCGCACGGGTGATATTTCCACCGGCATCCCGCGTATATTCCGGGGTAAACTGGCAACGCAATCCCGTGATTTGTGCCGGACTAACATCGGCTTCCGCATCTACCCCCTTGCAGCGTGACTGGCACACCATGGTAAATGTTCCCAATCCTTCGAGTTTCACTGTCCTGCTGTTGAGCAACTGCTCGCGCATCACTGCCATCAGGTTTCGGATCACGTTGTGCACGTCACCGGCCGTCAGTGATGACCGTTCGGCAATCGTTTCGCCAATCATTTGCGTATCCACTACGTTTCCCATTTTAATCAGGCAGGGATGCCATTTCTTCTTTTTGTCCTTCGATGCGATATTGGACTGAACCGCTTTGTAAATCAACATACTGATTTCCTCCTTTTTAAGTGAATAAATAAGATTTTATTGAGTCAGTAAACGAACGTTTTCTGTCTCTTTTACAGTAGCAAAGATACCCCAACCGGCAGGGGAGGAAACATGAAACGGTATCTGCCGGTAAGTGAAGGCAAACGCTTGAATATCTGTGTATTTGCTTGCATTTCTACGCAAAAAACAGTATCTTTACATGACGTAAATAATAAATTAAAAGAAGAAAATCTATGAAGAAAACGGAATTGGCATTACTCTATATGCCGTATGCAAGTGCCGATGTGGCAAGAAGACATTTAAATAAATGCATCCGCCGAAACCGGGAGCTGCTGGAGGCTCTCGAAGCTACCGGCTGGGCGTTTTGGATACATTGGCTCACACCGTTGCAGGTGGAGCTGATTGAGAAGTATTTGGGAGAGCCTTAATCCCTAAATCCATCCCTCTGACGAGAATAAGTCTTTGGCTCCCTTCCACGGTTGCACCTGCATACCCGGTTCGGGTGGCGGCGTACAAGGGGAATATCTTCCGTTGGTCACATCGTAGCAGAACGCTGCGTTTCCCTTTGTTCCGAAATTACGGAAACGGGTTTTCTCGACGTGTATATACACGATCCCCATTTCATCCTGACGGTCTACCACTATTCCGTAGTCCGTCATGTTGAAAAAGTTGGCCGAGCCGTTGATGTCATACATGGTGGGAACTTCCGTTTTCTGCGTGCCGTATTGCTTGTTCATCTTTCTCGGATGCGCCACCAGAATGACGAGGCAGGAGTTGAGCCGGGCAAAACGTGCCAGACTATTCATGAATGAACCGATATACCCCGTCTCCGTCATGCCTGCCGGGATCTGATGGTTGATGTAATTGTACGGGTCGATAACAAACACACGGATGCCGTGACGGTGTACCAGTTCGCGTGCCTTCGACAAGACGTTGCCCAGTGTGAAATCCCCGTCCGGAAGAATGTGCCAGACGCGTTGCGAAAGATAATCCACTACGCGGGCGAATTCCTCCTCCGTAGAGAAATCTTTGCGGAAACGGTGTCCCAGCAGTTTCTCCGCCAGTTTGGCATGATGATACTCGATTGGCGTGTTCTCCGGACTGAAATATCCCGCTCGCCAATCTTGGCGGGTGCAGAGCCGGAGCACTATCTCATCCACAAAGTCCGATTTGCCGTGTCCGGGAATACCGGTGACGGTGAGCACCCGCCCCGTTTCCAGCCTCATGATTTCGTCCAGATTCGGTATTCCCAATTCCACGCCCGAAGTATACCCCTCTTCAAACAGTTGGTGCAACCGCTCCCGTAAGTCTTCTGCCGTAAACGTACCTTCCAGGCGGGGGATGGGTGCGTCCTCCAGTGCCTTCAGTAGTGCGTCCGGGCCTTCCGCCACGAGCAGTTCGTTGGCGTCCTTGTATGCTTCGCCGTAGGTGACGATACGGCAGCGGTCTACCCCCAGCCGTCGGGAGAGTTCCCGGCACAGTTCCCGTCCCTTGCGGTCGGTGTCCACCGACAGATAAATCACTTGTTTCTGCTCGAAATGAGATTCCGACAATTCGTCCAGCCAGTCCAGTTGACTGTTGGCACCGTTCGGCACGGAAATGACATCCGTCCGGCCGACAGCCATGTAGGAGAGGGCATCAAATTCCCCTTCCACGAGGATGCACTCCGGCGTGTCGCGGATGGCGTCGATGTTGTAAGGGATGGTGCGCGCTCCTTGCAGCAATTTGAAGTGCTTTTGTGAGTCGCGGAACTTTGTGTTCACCAATTCCCCGTTTTCGAAAAAGTTGAAGCAGAGACAGTCCCTCTTTTCCCAGCCTTTCTCCTTTCCGGATATAGGCATCGAGATGGAGGCGAAAGCCACGCCAGCTTCCACCAATACTTCCGGCGGAATGTGGCGGACGTCACGACACCATTCAATTTGCTTCTGTGTGAGTGCCCCTTGCTCTGGGTCGCCGTGCGGCTTTTCAGTGGGCGGACAACTGGAGTTGCTACCTGTTGCCGTTGGAAATTTGACCAACGGATCACCCAGCTTTCTGCCTTTTCCGGCATATATGGCTGCCGAACCGTGTGCGCCGCAGTAGTGGCACAAATACAGTTTGGTATCGAGGTTGACACTTAGTGATTTATCACGCTTATCCGTCCGTTGGGCATGACACCAGGGACATTTTGTTTTCATTTTGCCGCTTGTGTGACCGTGGGTATCAATACCCAGTTCTTTGAATCTATCCATATTTAGTAAATGATTGAGAGATAATATGCTATCGTGTCCATTCGTTCGTCACCGGATTCCAGATATGTGCCGCCGAAGGTCGCGGCTTGGCATAAGCGGGGATGGGATGCCCGTCGTAGGTACGTATTCCGTTGGTGATGGTTTCGTAGGGCGAACATTGCTGTTGCTCTTGCCGGTTTTTGAGAAACTTCTTCAGTGCCACCTGCGTTGTGGATGACACATGGCTTCCCTGCCGGGTGAGATTGGCGAAATAGTTTTTTATTTCGTGCAGGCTGTTCATCGAGCTTTCATTCCCCCGTAAGATGATTTGCTCCCGTAAATAGTTGAAGAACCATTCTTTTTCTTCCATCATCAGCCGGGGGATGCCCGACTGAATGGCTACGACTTCATACCAGGATGTGTCGTTCATTGCCTCCTGTAGATTTTCTTCCCATGCGTTGGGGCGCATATCGGGTGTCACAGCGTTCAAGTCCGTCACCTTCAAACCATTTTCTTCTTCTTTTTCTTTTCCGCTTTCTTCAGAAGAAGAATTTTTTTTGTTTATTTCTTTATTTATAATGGGGGATGGATTTTTCTGTATATTTGACGTTTTTTTTATTTCCCGAGTGTTAAAATCCTCTGCATTTCCGTTGGCTTTCAGAGAGTTATTGACGTGCGGTTTCGTGTTGCGCTTTTTTTCATCTTCCATGTTGTCAAGTGCTTCCCTATAATCGTCTATTGCTTTAGAATGGAGGTTCATTTTCTCATCCAGATAAAAGAGTCCGTAATTGTATAATACACTTTCCATCAGTTCGTCGCTCACATCATAAAGGTTCTGGATGAAGGAAGCAGTTTGCGGTGCCAGAAAATGTTGTGGCTGTTGATAGAGCTTTTCCATCACAAGCCAATATAGTCCGTAGGCTTTCAGTCCGTCTTGCATAATCATCCGCAGCAGTTCGTTGTCGGTGTATGCCAGTAGGGGGTGCGGGAAATAACTTCTGATGGCAGATTCTTCGCAAAAGTCGGCATAGAGTATATGCGAGTTGTATCCTTTGCCGGGACGCCGGAAATAATGGTGGTAGAGGAGCTCAAGATGTTCGGGTTGGGCATGGAATATATTGGCGATGATTTCCATTGTCTGGATATTGACGCAGCATTTAAGCTGTGCATGAGCTTCTTCGAGCATCACCCAGTATAGTCCGTATATTTCCAGTCCTTGTTCCCGTATCAAAATACTCATGGGTATATTGCTGGAAGAAGAAGTGGGATGATTGAAGTAACCGTTATGAATCGGTTTTCTCTTTTGTGATGCGTTGTTCGATTGTTTGGTATTTGCTGAATTAGATGTTGTCATAATAAAATATATTAGTTTCTGTTTTAAATTCTATTTTTCTGAAAATACAGATACGAAGAATCCGGCCACTTCTTTGGAAAGCAGCAAATATCGTACTCATTCTTCATGATGGAATCGGAGTATTCTCTTCGTGTATGTAATCTGTAATATAGGGAATTTTCGGAGCAGGGGAGATTTAATTCCGAAGTTCTGAAAAAGCAATGCAGGAAAAACAGATAACTGCCTCTGTCAAAAAACAAGGAAGCAGCATTGACATGATTTTTTCTCTTACTTGCGGTTGCAAAGTAACTACTTTATTTCGTATATGTCCTACAACTTTCCTTATTTAATCCATGAAATTAATTTTTTTTCACAGAAGAGCCGAATACAATCCCTGCCACTCGACACGTAAGCCATTTTCTACAATGCACGTCATAGTATGGGAGAAACCTGTTGGAGGGGTTTTCGTAGTAGGGGCGGCCGAAATAGTGTTCATATTCTGTCAGTGTCCCTGTAATGGAAAGGCAGGTTCCGTCTGTTCGTTGCAGGCAGAAATCGGCGTTGTCCCATCTCATCCGGTCTATCAGTTCTTCTACTTGGTATGCACGGCGCATAGATTCTCCCAGTGTCAACAGTGTGCCGTAATTCTCTTCCGCATCTTGGCGGATAATAGCTGCCCGACGGGAAACCGTCAGGCAACTGTCATTCTTCATCGTTTTTTTCATACAGATTTCTTTGTGCTGAAATGCTCACATTTCAGTTCTTGTTAGTGGTATAAATGTAGTGAATTTACTTGACTTTACAAAGGATAAAATTACTTATATAATGGATGATTAGTTAAATAAATGGAATAAAATATTTTGTATTTTTCATTGTTTGAATATAGGCTTTAAAGAGCTTATGGAGGAGTTTAAAGAAAGCTGTGGAGGGAATGGGAATAGGCTGCAAAGGGCAAAGGACGGCCCTCTTTATCCTCTGTGGTGAAAACCGTGCAATAATGTCCCACATGGTAATTGGTACACTGATAATTATTCACCATTGAAACCTTTTGCGCAGCCTTTTTATCCAACTGTCACTACGTATAACGTTGTTATTCTCTCCAATCGCTTTTTTCAAATCCCGAATCCGTTCATTTTGTCTCTTCATTGCTGCCTGTATTTCGTTTATCAACGTATTTATTTCCTTCTGCAGCTGAATTTCCTTTTCTTTCAATTGAATAATGTGGGCGTATTTCTCGCAGACCATCGTTTTGTCTATACACAGTTGTTCCAGCGTATCAATATATTCTGCTGTAATGCCGGCTTTACTTCGGCGAAAGAGTTCCAGAATACATTCTTCGTCAACGTTCGGAACATTGTCTATGTATAACATAGGGAATTGTCCCATTTCCACCCAAAGCAGGATCGCTTCTTTTTCGATGTGATACTTAATCACTGCTTTTTCTACACTAATCCATTTTGGCATATCGCTTTTGTTTTAATGTGTTATAAAAAAGGAGTAAATAACGTATTGTCCGGAGAGGTGCAACGAACACCCACGATTTTTATGATTTCGGTCGGCTGGGGAATTGGTTGGGGTATAAGGATTGTTGAAACCGACCGGATACAATAAAAGCGTGAGTGCTGTTGTACCATTATCTAAACTTAAGGCTTAGCAACACCCTTCACCAGATAATGATAAACAACAGACACCCACGCCAAACGTTTATATATAACAAATCTCTAATCGATATGTTGATATACGACTATCTACGTGGAGTATCTGTTGTATCATCTCTCGGTGTGAAAAAACTGCTAATTTTTAAGTTTGAGAGACAATACGTTATTTACTCCATTAAGGAATAAAAAAACGCTTTTGCCTGTTTCATCACGCTGATGGGCAGAAAGCGTGTGACAAAGATATATGTTTTTTTCGGAATAGGATGGAAAAGAGGAAATAAATGCAGGAAATATGGTATGAGAATAGAGAGTATGGTATAAAGATGGTAAATATGCTATACGGGTGGCAAATATAATGTGATGATAAAAAGGAGGGAGCCAAAAGTAAAACCATCTATTAGATTGATATTATTTAGGTACGGATTACACGGATTTCGCGGTTTTAGTCTAATGGAACCGTGAAACCCGTGTAATCCGTGCCTAAATGAAAGATAAAAGTCTTTTGACCTCGTATTGTCTTTCCGTGCAATTCTTTTTTTAGCTGCGATTTCTTTTGGGCTTTCCGGAGAAGATAGTCAGTTCAAGAATTGCAAAGATGATTTCCGTTGTGGTATATCCGGTAAATGTATATTCCAAATTTTCATTTTCGGAGAAGTATTTGAGATAAACGGTTGGAGTGCCATTGTGGAAGTCGAGAAAAAGATAAGAAGTATAATCATAGATGCCAAGATCGGCAAACTCGTTCAGAATCGCTGTGTTGAAAATCGTGCATTGGCCTGTCTTTGATTCATTTCCGGACATTTCGAATCTGCGATGTTCTTTTGCGAGATCGTCTTTATTCACATGCCTGAATTGTTCTTGCAGCTCTTTACTGAAAGAAAGGCGTTGTCTGATGAAATTGAAAACTTCTTCCTTTGTCATTTGTTTTAAATCGGTTATTTCCATTTTTTATTAATTAGTCGGGTAAAGGTACTTTCTTTATTTGGTAATAAATCGGATTTAGTCATATTTCTTTTATTTATTTTTCGGCTTATAACCCTAAAAGAATCTGAATTTATGGATTTATTTAGGGTTATAACCCTAAAAACTTTCCGAAAATAGTATATCTTTGTGCTTATAACCCTAAAAACTTTTGAATATGATTAATCGTGAACAGTATATGGAACAAATTGTTCCTTTTATAGATAAGCCGTTTGTAAAAGTGATAACGGGTATTCGTCGCAGTGGAAAGTCGGTAGTGCTGCGTCTGATTCGTGACGAACTGTTGAGGAGAGGAGTTCGTGAAGAACGTATCATCTATCTGAATTTTGAAAGTTTTCAGTGGATAGATCTGAAAGAGGCGAAGGCTTTGTATGCTTATATTCGGGGACAGGCGGGAGATGCGGGTAAATATTATATTCTCTTGGATGAAATTCAGGAAGTGGACGGTTGGGAAAAAGTGGTCAACTCACTTCTGGTAGATTTGGATACGGATATTTATGTGACCGGCTCCAACTCACGTATGTTATCGTCCGAACTGGCAACTTATTTAACGGGACGGTATGTCGCTTTCCATGTCATGACCTTGTCTTTTAGAGAATATCTGACTTTCCATGACTTGCAGGCCAATGATCCGACGCTCAACCGGAAGGAGGAATTTCAGAAATATCTCCGTATGGGAGGATTTCCGGCCATACATACTGCCGATTATGGATATGAGGCTATCTATAAAATTGTCTACGACATCTATTCTTCTGTCATTCTTCGTGACACGGTGCAGCGTCACAATATCCGGAATGTGGAATTGCTCGAACGGGTAGTGAAGTTTGTTTTCGATAATATAGGCAATAAGCTGAACGCTAAAAATATAGCTGATTACTTCAAAAGTCAGCAACGGAAGGTGGATATGAATACCATCTATAATTATCTGAATGCATTGGAAAGTGCTTTTATCATTCAACGTATTCCCCGGTATGATATTAAAGGAAAGGAAATTCTGCAGACGAATGAAAAGTATTTTGTAAGCGACCTTTCTTTGATTTATTCCGTGATGGGCTATCGTGACCGGTTGATTGCAGGTATGTTGGAGAATCTGGTCTGTCTGGAGTTGAAAAGAAGGGGTTATGAAGTGTATGTAGGCAAACAGGATGATAAAGAAGTGGATTTTGTAGCCATCCGTCGGGAAGAAAAGATTTATGTGCAAGTAACGTATCAGTTAGCTTCACAGGCCACTGTTGAGAGGGAGTTTGCTCCTTTGCTCGCCATTAACGACCATTATCCTAAATATGTAGTTAGCATGGACAGCTTGTGGCAGGATAATGTGGAGGGTGTCAGGCATCGTCATATAGCCGATTTCTTGTTGGATGATGCTTGACGTTAAGGAATATAGAAAACGAAAAAGAGGAAATTCTCTGCGAGAATCTCCTCTTTTTTCATCTTTCACGAAAGATCGAATTATTTCTTCTTACGGTCACCGTAACGGCTCATGAACTTGTCAACACGACCTGCAGTATCTACCAATGTAGATTTACCTGTATAGAACGGGTGAGAAGTGTTAGAGATTTCAATCTTCAGCAACGGATAAGTTTCACCTTCGAATTCGATGGTTTCTTTAGTTGCTACAGTTGATCTAGACAAAAACATGTCACCATTTGACATATCTTTGAATACTACCGGACGGTATGATTCTGGATGAAGGCCTTTTTTCATTTCAGTATCTGTTTTTTTAATTTATATTCTGTTACTATTTTGGTAAGAAATAGTGTAATGGTCATTTTCAGAGCGCAAAGATAATGCTTTTCTGTGAAATAGAAAAAGGTTTTCTAAAATTTCTGATTTCTAATTTATGATTTCTGATTTGCTATGCAGATTTTGGTGATTAAATGAATGAAAAATGAGGTATAAATAAGGTATAAATAAGGAGATATAAATCCGAAGGCATCAATCAGAATTCAGAAATCATAAATCCCAAAGTTTGCAAGGTGGACATTACAATCTAATGTCACACTCGTATTCCTGCTAAATTTTGCAGTCTGATTTAAACCTTTTTCTACTATATTTTTCTTTCCGATGTTCGTTATTCGGTGGATAATGCTTACTTTTGCGTAGAATTTTTATTCACTAACAATAAACTTTAAACAAAATGGTTAATTACAAAGATTTAGGATTGGTAAACACAAGAGAAATGTTTGCTAAGGCTATCAAAGGTGGATATGCTATCCCAGCATTCAACTTCAACAATATGGAACAAATGCAGGCTATCATCAAGGCTGCTGTTGAAACTAAATCTCCTGTGATTCTTCAGGTTTCTAAAGGTGCTCGTCAGTATGCTAACGCTACTTTGTTGCGTTACATGGCACAGGGTGCTGTAGAATATGCTAAAGAATTAGGCTGCGCACATCCGGAAATCGTTCTTCACCTTGACCACGGAGATACATTCGAAACTTGCAAATCTTGTATCGATTCAGGTTTCTCTTCAGTAATGATCGATGGTTCTCACCTTCCTTACGAAGAAAACGTAGCATTGACTAAGAAAGTTGTTGAATACGCTCACCAGTTTGACGTAACTGTAGAAGGTGAACTTGGTGTATTGGCAGGTGTAGAAGATGAAGTTTCTTCCGACCATCACACATATACTGACCCTGAAGAAGTAATCGACTTCGCTACTCGCACTGGTTGCGACTCTTTGGCTATCTCAATCGGTACTTCTCACGGTGCTTACAAGTTTACTCCGGAACAATGCCACATCGACCCGAAGACTGGCCGTATGGTTCCTCCTCCATTGGCTTTCGAAGTATTGGATGCTGTAATGGAAAAACTTCCGGGATTCCCTATCGTACTTCACGGATCATCTTCAGTTCCGGAAGAAGAAGTGGAAACTATCAACAAATATGGTGGTGCACTGAAAGCTGCTATCGGCATTCCGGAAGAAGAATTGCGTATGAAGTCTGATGACTGCTGCTATCCGTAAGACTTTCGCTGAAAAACCGGCTGAATTCGACCCACGTAAGTATCTTGGCCCGGCTCGTGACAACATGGAAAAACTGTACAAGCACAAAATCATCAACGTGCTCGGTTCTGACAACAAATTGGCACAGTAATAATCTCCGGATTATTCCATAAATAAAAGAAAGAGGCTGCTCCGGTTTGAACACTGGTAGCAGCCTTTTTTATGACGTTTAATCGTTTCAGAACGGAGAGAAGATAACACTATGGCTGTAATAAAGAACACCCGTGTCACAACTGAATGTAACACGGGTGTTCTTATCTATTATATAATGTTTCTTACATCAAGAATCCAAGCAGAATACCGGCAGCAACAGCTGAACCGATCACTCCGGCAACGTTCGGACCCATAGCGTGCATCAGCAAATAGTTGGTCGAATCATATTCCAAACCAATCACTTGTGAGATACGTGCAGAGTCGGGAACAGCAGAAACACCTGCATTACCGATCAACGGATTGATCTTATTACCCTTCTTCAGGAAGATATTGAAGATCTTAACGAAGATGACACCGGAGGCAGTTGCAATAACAAATGACAATGCACCGAGGGCAAAGATCTTGATGGAGTCGAGTGTCAGGAACTCGGAAGCCTGAGTAGAGGCACCTACTGTCAAACCTAACAGGATAGTGATTGTATCAATCAACGGACCACTGGCAGTATTAGCCAAACGACGGGTTACACCACTTTCTTTCAACAGGTTACCGAAGAACAGCATACCCAGCAGAGGCAGACCGGAAGGAACCAGGAAGCAAGTCAGCAACAAACCGATGATCGGGAAAATCACCTTCTCTGTATGAGAAACGGCACGTGGCGGTTTCATACGGATAACGCGTTCGTGTTTGGTGGTGAGCAGACGCATGATAGGCGGCTGTATCACCGGAACTAACGCCATATAGGAGTAGGCGGACACCGCAATGGCTCCCATCAGGTTAGGTGCTAGCTTGGAAGAAAGGAAGATGGCCGTCGGGCCGTCTGCTCCACCAATGATACCGATAGCACCGGCTTGCATTGGGTCGAAACCCATTTCCAATGCGATCATATATGCACCGAAGATACCGAACTGTGCAGCTGCACCAATCAGCATCAATTTTGGATTAGAGATAAGTGCCGAGAAGTCCGTCATGGCACCGATACCCAAAAAGATGAGTGGCGGATACCAGCCGGAGGTCACTCCCTGATACAATATATTCAATACAGAACCTTCTTCATAAATACCGACTTTCAGCCCGGCATCCATATTAAAAGGTATATTACCGATCAATATACCGAAACCGATAGGAATCAGCAGCATCGGTTCGAACTCTTTGGCTATTGCCAAATAGATGAATACCAAGCCAACGAGAATCATGACTACATGCCCTACCGTAGCATTGGCAAAGCCTGTGTATGTCCAGAAGTCGGCCAGGTTATTTCCTAAAAAGTTTATAAAGTCTCCCATATTATTCAATAATTACGAGGTCATTACCTTCAAGAACAGAGTCTCCCTTGTTGACGTTGATGGCAGTAATCTTACCGTCCTTGTCTGCATTGATATTGTTTTCCATCTTCATGGCTTCCAATATGATAATGGTCTGTCCTTTCTTTACAGTATCGCCTACATTCACTTTGATGTCGAGGATCACACCCGGCAGCGGAGATTTTACTCCTGATTTTCCGGTAGATGGAGCAGTCGGTTTCACTACTTGAGTAGGAGCAGCAGGAGCATTAGGCATCGGGCGTACTGTCACGGGTTTCGCAACAGGCTTCGGCTGTTTCTCCATTTCTACTTTGTAATGCGTACCGTTCACTTCTACATGAGCGATATTATCTTCAATATCTCCGATGGTTACTTTGTATGAGTTACCGTTGATTTTATATTTATATTCTTTCATCGTTTTTACTTTTTAAAAGGTGACTTACTTTCTGGGAGGAGTTTCACGCAAAGTGTAAATCTTCGAACTCCATGGTGAGTAGCTGCGTTTTACGCGGGTGATGGTCAGCACCGTTTCTTCTACGTCGTGCACCTCATCCTGCATTTCGTGTAATGCCATAGAAATAGCAGCGTATACTTCGCCCGGAGCCTGTGACAGTTCCTTAGCTTCATGCTTGTCAATGCCTTTAGATTTCATAGCGTTGCGCTTGCTCAAATTAACAGCTACTTTTCCTACAATCTTAAAAGCAATAAAGAGAAGAATCAATCCGCAGAATACTACGCTCATGGCAGAAATGGACATTCCAACGCCATCAGCATCGTGTTCTTCAAACTTTTCCATCTTGGAATTGCTGTCAAGAGTCTTGTTGTTGGTGCTCGGAGTCACGTATTTGTCACCGCTTCCACTTTTTACTTCCCATTCAGCTGCCCCGTCGCTTACACGAGCGTATGATTGGTTGGGACCGAGAGTGCCTGCGGGCACTACAATCTGGTCGAGCAACTTTTTGCCGGAGTCGAACAGACCCACCCAGTTAGCTGTTTCCGGATTCAGCTTGAAGCTGGTATGGAAAGTACCACGGTTAGGTTCGCCGTCTGCCCAAAATAACGCATGTTGGCGTGGCTTCACTAATGTAAGTATATCACCTTTCGGGATAAAATAAGTAACTGTATCGCCCGGTTGGCTGCTTACTTTCAGCAAGCAAGCTGCCAGGTCGGCGCTACCGAATGATTTATTGAATATTTCAATCCATGCGCTGTGCAATCCGTAATCGTCCTGAAAATTACTCTGATTGTCTATCAGGATTTCGTTTAGCACCAGCTTATTGTTCGACTTTTGCTCTCCACAAGAAGTCAGACCAATCAGCAACAGCAAAGAAAGGAATATTCCGATTTTGGTTTTGTTCATAATCGTTCTTGTTTTAATGTGAAAAGTTGGATTACAACGGAATATTACCATGTTTCTTCGCCGGGTTAGACAGTTTCTTAGTCTGCAACTGCTGCAAAGCACGGATCACGCGGAAACGTGTGTTACGTGGTTCGATCACATCGTCGATGTAGCCATATTTAGCTGCATTGTAAGGATTGGCGAACAGTTTCGTGTATTCTGCTTCTTTCTCTGCAAGGAATTGAGCAGGGTTTTCCTGATCTTTGGCTTCGCGTGCGTACAATACTTCTACTGCTCCTGCACCACCCATTACTGCGATTTCGGCAGTAGGCCATGCGTAGTTCATGTCACCGCGAAGTTGCTTACAGCTCATCACGATGTGAGAACCACCGTAAGATTTACGCAATGTGATAGTAACCTTAGGCACAGTAGCTTCACCGTAAGCATACAACAGTTTAGCACCATGAAGGATAACGCCATTGTATTCCTGGCCTGTTCCCGGAAGGAATCCCGGTACGTCTACCAACGACACGATAGGGATATTGAAAGCATCGCAGAAACGAACGAAACGTGCGCCTTTGCGAGATGCGTTGCTGTCGAGCACACCAGCCAGATACTTAGGCTGATTAGCAACGATACCTACCGATTGTCCGTTGAAGCGGGCGAAACCGATGATGATATTCTTTGCATAATCTTTCTGGATTTCAAGGAATTCACCGTTGTCCACAATAGCGCCGATCACTTCGTACATGTCATACGGTTTAGTAGGGCTGTCGGGGATAATATCGTTCAAAGAATCTTCCAGACGGTCGATTGGGTCTGTGCAATCTACATAAGGAGCTTCTTCAAGGTTGTTTTGAGGAATATAGCTCAGAAGTGTGCGGATCAGTTCGAAACCTTCTTCTTCTGTTTGGGCGGTGAAATGAGTTACACCCGATTTAGTGGAGTGAACGCTTGCGCCACCGAGGTTTTCCTGGCTAACGTCTTCACCTGTAACGGTCTTCACCACTTTCGGTCCGGTGAGGAACATATAAGAAGTGCCTTCCATCATCAGCGTGAAGTCGGTCAGAGCCGGAGAATAAACAGCACCACCGGCACAAGGACCGAAGATACCGGAAATCTGCGGAATAACACCTGAAGCAAGGATGTTGCGTTGGAAGATTTCTGCATAACCTGCCAAAGCGTTGATACCTTCCTGGATACGTGCACCACCCGAGTCGTTGATACCGATACAAGGAGCACCCATCTTCATGGCCTGATCCATAATTTTACAAATCTTCAATGACATTGTTTCTGACAGTGAACCGGCAGAAACAGTGAAGTCCTGTGCGAACACATATACCAGACGTCCTTCGATTGTACCGCAGCCGGTTACTACACCATCACCCGGATAGTGTTTTTTCTCCATGCCGAAGTTCGTGCATCTGTGCTCAACGAACATGTCCATTTCTTCGAAGCTACCTTCATCCAACAGCATAGCTAGACGCTCACGCGCTGTGTATTTCCCTTTTTCATGTTGCTTCGCAATTGCTTTTTCGCCGCCTCCGATACGTGCTACGGCACGGCGTTCAATAAGCTCTTTAATTTTTTCAAGTTGATTACTCATGAGTTCTTGTTGTTTTTTTAGAGTTTATGATTAGTGTTCGCAGAGTTCTGTCAGCACACCCAAAGTTGATTTCGGGTGAAGGAAAGCGATGTTCAGACCTTCGGCACCTTTGCGGGGAGCTTTGTCGATAAGGCGGATTTCTTTGCCTTCTGCCTCTGCCAGCGCATTGGCTACGCCATCTTCTACAGCAAATGCTACGTGATGAACACCTGCACCTTTGTTTTCAATGAATTTGGCAATAGTACTCTCCGGGCAAGTAGGCTCCAACAGTTCAATTTTTGTTTCGCCCACTTTTAAAAAAGCAGTTCTTACTTTCTGATCTTCCACTGTTTCAATGTTGTAACACTTCAGACCTAATACATTTTCGTAGTAAGGAAGGGCTTCTTCGATGCTTTTTACAGCAATGCCCAGATGTTCAATGTGTGAAATCTTCATAACTATACTTTTTTTATTTGGTTTTAATTCTGTGCTTATAAGGCATAAAACAGCACAAAGAAAGACATTTCTTATCTAATAAAGAAATATTTCTGCATTTAATTATTGGATTATTAAACAGAAAAAATGGTGGGAAAGGAGCATAAAACATTGTTTTGTAATCTTGAGATTACATTTAGACATAAAACTTGACTAAAAGTTTATTCAGCCATCTCCAATTGACGCGGAACCAACGGCGGGTACTGCTTTGTTTTCCTCCGAAGCGAAGAACGAAATCACGATAACCGTGTTTACGGAACGGAAGTCCTACATCCATAAATTCCATGTGGCGGAATCCCCGTTGGTGTGCGTCTTCCAATGCTTTCCAAACGGCTAGCACACCCGGATATTGAAGTGCGTATGTCTTTCTCATTCCTCCCGAAAACCAAAGGTATGCGTCGTCTCCCGAATAGATACAGACAGAACCGCCAATGATTTTCTCTTTGTATTTCACAACGAATATTTTTGCCTGTTGTCCTTTGATTAACATATTGTTCATGTGGCGGAAAAAATCGTTGGCCGGGAAATATCTGCGTATGCGGGAGGAATAAACCTTGTGCAGCATCCGTGAGAAATCGTGTATTTCTTCCACGGTATGTGCTTCCTCTACTTTGGCTCCATTCTTGAGTCCTTTTTTTATCTGACGGATGCGCGACGGGCTGAACCGGTCTTCCGTCTTTTTCATACTGTGCAGCGAATTGCGTACCCGCAACCAGTTGACTGGGAAATAATCGTTGGTACGGAAAACCCGATAACCGAACATCGAATTGTTCAGGTTCCGGAATTCGATCAGGACACAGCTGCGCGATGCTTCTTGTGTGAGATGTTCGAGCATATCGCCGAAGACTTCTTCTGCCTTTTCTTTGTTGGTCGAAAGAGACTCGTCCAGAAATTCGCCTTCACTATATACTACACAATGTTTCACTAAAGAAGAAGGGAGCCACTTCTTTGTTTTGCGGATGGCAGCAAGCAGGCGTGCCACCGGTCTGCCGTCTTCTGTTGCCACTATTAATAAAGGAGTATACCCAGGAGTTGCTTCATAAATCAGAAATAACTCTTTGGAATGGAAGGTATTTTTTCCCGGCAATTCAGGAATATCCTTCCCATGATAATATGTTGTTAGTTTCAGTGGCATCTAGGTACAAATTTACACTTTTTATTCTTTATTCAACAACAAAATAAAGAATTTGTTGGAGCTGCTTGAAGTAAAGTATAATATATAGTTGCGTATTTAATGGAGAAAATATATTTTATAGAAGAAATATGGTATGAAAAGTGAGTACGTATTAAAATTAGATTCGTCATTAATTAAGATTATAATCGAATAGTTTTTGCAAAACAACGAGAATTAATATTAACTTTAAATTAGAACGAATGAGATGTAATGCATTTGTTGAAGCATGGAAGAATCATCATAGACGCGCTTCCATGATTTTAGGGTTGTCTTTATTGGCTGCCCCTCTGTCATACGCTGTTTATGCAGAAGATGGAGTTTCTAATACTATGGTGCAAGTTGTCACACAAACGAAAACTGTGAAAGGAACTATCATCGATGAAAGCGGGGAGCCGCTGATTGGAGTTTCTATCGTTGTGAAAGGAACAAGTACAGGTACGATTACCGATTTTAACGGTAACTTCTCTATCGATCTTCCGGCGGGAAGAAAAGAACTGGTCATTTCTTATATCGGTTACAAAGAACAAACGGTGACTGTGACGGGCAACGGACCGGTCAATGTGAAAATGGTTTCGGACACACAGGCATTGGATGAAGTGGTTGTTGTGGGTTACGGTACGATGAAAAAACGTGATTTGACAGGAGCTATCACTTCTGTAAAAAGTGAAGATGTAGTGATGAATCCAAGTTCAAATCCGATGCAGGCTTTACAAGGTAAGGTGGCAGGATTGGATATTACGCGTGAATCGGGACAGGCCGGTTCGGGAGTAAAGATGCAGTTGCGTGGTAATCGGTCATTCCAGAAGGATTCCGGAAATCCTTTATTTATAATTGATGGTATGCCGGGGGATTATTCTACATTGAATCCGAATGATATTGAAAGCATTGAAGTTTTAAAAGATGCTTCTTCGACAGCTATTTATGGTTCAAGTGGTGCGAACGGTGTTATTTTAATTACTACTAAAGGTGGTAAGGAAGGCAAAGCAATTGTTAATTTTAATGCATACGTAGGTGTAAACGGCTGGTCAAGGACTCCGGAGATGCGTAGTGGAGAAAGTTATATACAAACCTTGAGAGATGCATCTGTTGGTGCTGGCGATGGACGTTGGAGTTCGGTTGCTGATGATAAAAATCTGTTTACTACTGATGCTGAATGGAGTGCACATCAAAATGGCCAATATATAGATTGGGTGGATGCTTTGTTGAAAACCAGTGTAACACAGAATTATTCTGTTTCTGTGGCTGGTGGAACGGAAAAGACAAAGGCATATTTTTCTCTGAACTTCTCTAATGAGGATGGGCAGTTTGCACAAGATAGCTATAAACTTTATTCATCTAAAATCCGGGTAGATCATAAGATTAAAAAGTGGATGAAGGTGGGCATTGATGCTCAACTGTCTTATGTACATCAAAATAAAGCTGATTCTGATTTACAGACTTTGATGGCGTCAAATCCTCTTGGATCGTTGTATAATGAAGATGGAAGCATCAATCCGCAACCTGTTGCCGATCCTTCATCTACAGTATATAATTATCTTTTAAATGAGGATAAAAGTTTGTACCGCAATCAGGCTCAAAACCTTAAGGTCTATTTTAATCCTTACTTGGAAATCACTCCTCTTAAAGGGCTGACTTTTATTACTCGTGCTGGTGCTAGTTTGGGATATTCACGTAGTAACACTTTCACAGGAGAGGGGTCTGTTCAATGGTATAAGGCAAATCAAACGGCAGATGGCATTAAGGCGCAAGTTAAGGACAACCGTTCGTATAATTATAAGTGGGAAAATATACTTACTTATAATTTCCAGATTAAGAAAGTGCATGATATAACTCTTACTGCAGTTACATCGTGGAACCACAATCGTAGCGATGTCACTACTTTGTATCAAAAAGGTGTTTCTGATAATAAATTCTTATGGCATAATATTCTTGATGGTAATTCTGCAACTTCGGGAAGTACTTCTTATAGTATGTCTAAGGGGATGGGATATGTCGGCCGTTTGAACTATTCATATATGGGTAGGTATTTATTTGCTGCATCTGTCCGCCATGACGGCTCTTCCAGACTGGCAGAAGGTAATAAATGGGATACTTTCCCGGCTTTTTCTTTGGGATGGAGAATCTCTGATGAAAAATTTATGGAGAGTACGACTAACTGGTTGAGTAATCTGAAAATTCGCTTCGGATATGGTGTTACGGGTAGTACAGCGGGTATTGATCCGTATTCGTCTGCTGCATCATTGGATGCTACTGCTGTAAATATGATATTAGGAGGTGTTCTGACGCCGATTTATAAATTCTCACAGAATATTCCGAACTATTTGCTTACATGGGAAAAGTCGTATAACACGAATATTGGTATTGACGCTGCATTCTTAAATAATCGCATTGATGTCAGTATGGAATATTATAATACAAAAACAAAAGATGTTATATGGAACAAGGCACTTCCTGTTATTAATGGAGCATTCTCCCCGGATGGCGGACCTAAAGCGAATTATACTACTAATTTAAATATGTGTGAGACTAGCAATAAAGGTTTTGAGTTGGCTCTTAATACACGTAATATTATAACAAAGAACTTTACCTGGAGTTCAAGTGTAACTTTCAATCATAATAAAGAGAAAATAACCAAATTGTCCGGTGGAGATTCAGATGTGCTTAATAATGGTGACACCGGTTATGCATTGGCATTGGGAGAAGCTATTAACTCTTATTATCATTATAAGTTGGATGGTGTATGGCAAAAAGGTGAGGAAACTGATGCGGCGGTATTTGGTGCTGCACCTGGTGATTTGAAAATCAATATACCTAATTTAGTAAAAGAATCTGATGGTAGATTCTATAAAATAGATGAAGAAACGGGTAGTGCTGCTGTGGATGAAAATGGTAATGTTATTTATTACACTTCTGATAATAAATATACTCCAAGTGATGCAGATTATCAAATTCTGGGTCACAACTCTCCGGATTGGTCTTTAGGATTCCAGAATAATTTTACCTGGAAGGATTTTGATTTAAGTGTGTTTGTTTATGCACGTTACGGACAGATGTTTGCTTATGATATGTTGACGTCTTATGACCCGAAGGGTATACGTAACTTCCCGACCTATTTCAATTACTGGACTGAAAACAACCCTTCAAATGATTTTCCTGCCGCCAATGCTAATAAAGGTCTCGAACAATATACGGGATATTACGCATTACGCTATGTAGACGGTTCGTTTATAAAGATTAAGAACATTACATTGGGATATAGTCTGCCGAAATCTATCTTAAAATCAGCCGGTATAGAGAAGTGTCGTTTCTATGCTACCATTACAAATCCGTTTGTATTTGCGAAAAGCCATTTGCTGAAAGACTATGATCCCGAAATGAATGGTTCTCTGAAGTATCCATTGACCAAACAATTTGTATTTGGTGTAAATGTTACATTCTAGTTTTTCACTAAAAAAAGTATTGAAATGAAAAGTACAATCTATAAAATAGCAGCGCTTACATTCGCTGTGGCTTCAATGTCTGCCTGCTCGCTTGATGAGTATAATCCAAGCCAAAAAACAGGAGATGAAATTCTTGCAACGTTCGATGGGCTTAAAGGATTACAGTCTTATTGTTATTCATCACTTTACGGGCAGTTATTCAGTGTCTATGATTTCTTGTCTGTGGCTGAAGGTGGTACGGACTGTTGGATAACTCCTGCCGGTAATCCGGATTATGCCAAGCAGGTGATTTATTATGATGGTTTAGCTACGAATACGAATGCTACAAATAAATTATTCGGTCAGGCTTATTCTATGATCGGTAATTGTAATGCAGTAGTAAACAGGGCTGAATTACTAACGGATGGCAATGAAAAAGATATAACGACGTTAGTGGCTGAAGCCCGCTGTCTTCGTGCGTTTTATTATTCCATATTGGTGAATACGTATGGAAATGTAACGTTAACCTTGGAAGAATCGTCTCAAGATCCTATTTTGACTCCGCAGCGTAACTCTATTGAAGAACTATATACGCAGATAATTGATGATTTGAAATTTGCGGCCAATAATCTTGAAGATGCTCCTTATGATAATAATCGTGCGCGTGTGACTAAGAAAACCGCGTTAGGACTTTTAGCTCGCGTTTATGCTCAAGGTGGTGGCGAATATGGGCTGACAGAAGATGGAGTATCTTATTGGCAACGTGCTAAAGAAGTGGCAGAGGACATGATTTTAGCGTATGGTGACTGTCTGTATGATGATGTGGAAGATGTTTGGGCTCCGGCAAATAATCGAAATAATAAAGAAGCTTTATTTATTGCTGCCGGTCCGGATGCTACGAATTTGGAGAATTGGAATGCTGGAACACAATGTAATAACAACTTTACTTATATGTATCCAAAGCCAAATACTCTCACTATTTATCCTACTCCGGATAATCAAAATTATTGGTATGGACGTACTAATAATAATACGTTGGCACCTTCCAAATATTTGCTGGATTGTTTTGATGCTGATTATGATAAGCGGTGGGAAGTAACCTTTACTACGGCTTTTGTACAGTTTTCTGCCGTACAGTCAGGAGGTAGTTATTTATTTACTAATAAGAAGCAGACATTGGATGATGGTACAAAACCAAAAATTGGAACAAAACATGGCGTAAATGATAATATTAGTTCATTTACAATTCTTACTCAAAATATAATCGATACTTATGGATTGGATGCAAAATTCCATAATGAGTATATTTATCCTTATGGTGATTTGAATTATACATATTATGATGGAACTTGGGCGCCCAAAATGATAGCCAAGGTTTGGCCGAAAGGTGAAAATAGCGGTGATCCTTCCAAATTGCAGGAAGTGAAGAACCCCTATGTGATACCTTACCCTGTAGCTGAAGATGATGATAGAATCTGTTTCTACTTATCAAAGGAAAGACTTTCGGATGCGGAGAAAGCGAAACGTAGATATTATGTAATCAATATTGATGATTTGTTTGATAACGGACAATATCGTAAAACAGATATAAAAGTTACTAATGACAAAAATATGTACCCTGGTTTCAACAAATACAATTGGTTGTCGGAAGATTCATATAGTAGCAATTTGCAACGTAAGACAGGTGATGTGTTCATTATGCGTATGGCTGAAGTATATCTGATTGCAGCTGAAGCTAACCAACAATTAGGAAATGGCGGAAAAGCTGCTGAATATTTAAATGTACTGAAAAAGCGTGCCGCTCGCAATGATGCATCTTACAATGCTATGAAATTGAGTAATGCTACACAGAATGATGTTATGGACGAATATGCTCGTGAATTATGTGGAGAATATCAACGTTGGGTATTGATGAAGCGTCACAAAGATTCTTTTAAACAACGTCTTGCTGTTGGTAATCCTCGTGCAGCTGAAAATTTTGATGAAAACAAGCATTATTTGCGTCCGATTTCTTTTAACTTCTTGAGTCAGATTGATAATGCAGAAGAATATGGAAACAATGGGTATTAGTACTCTTACAGATTAAATTTAGATTAAAGAGGGGATATGTCGTGATGATATGTCCCTTTTTTCTATATCTTTGTGTAATCGAACAGAACTTTTAAAAAGCGGAACTATGTTAGAAGAAATTTTAGCTTACAACAAGCAATTTGTTGAGAACAAGGGATACGAATCGTATATTACCAATAAATATCCCGATAAGAAAATAGCTATTCTTTCCTGTATGGATACCCGACTGACTGCTTTGCTGCCAGCAGCATTAGGAATTAAGAATGGCGATGTGAAAATGATAAAAAATGCAGGTGGCGTTATTTCCCATCCTTTCGGTAGCGTGATACGTAGTTTACTTGTAGCTATTTTTGAGTTTGGGGGTAGAGGAAATAATGGTGATTGCTCATTCTGACTGTGGAGCTTGCCACATGCACAGTGAAGTAATGCTCGAAAAAATGAAAGCACGCGGAATCAATCCGGATTATATTGATATGATGCGTTTCTGCGGAGTTGACTTTCATTCGTGGCTGGATGGTTTCGAAGATACAGAAAAGTCGGTGAGAGGAACGGTAGATTTTATTGTGCGTCATCCTTTGATCCCTTCAGATGTGACAGTCTACGGGTTTATTATTGATTCTACGACCGGAGAATTAACTCGGATTGTATAGATTATTAGATAGATAGGTAAATAGATAAACTTCTTTTTTAATCCCCTAAATATAGTGACGCTATCCTATCATGATAGTGACGCCATTTCTATTGTATAGTGTCGCTATGTCTGGAGGATAGTGACGCTATTTTGAAGACAAAAAAATAAGGCAGCTTTTTATCGGCTGCCTTTATCTTTCTGCGGTTATATACTTTCTTTGACTGGTGCACTCGTTGGTGACAAATAGGGTGCCCGTACATCTCTATTTCTGCCTCACGGCTAGCTTTACGATTCGCTTTAATGTAATCGTCTTGTGTAATTCGTCTTTTTCATAATGAAATTATTTCTCTGTGCAAAGATACAATATATTCTTCATTTAGTATAAACTTTTATTTCCTATTACGCTCGGTTTGCATTATCTTTGCATACATTAATCAAATGAAACCGGAAATAATATGGAAAATTTCAGTGAATTAATAAAGAACCGTCGTAGTATGCGGAAGTTCACCGATGAAGAATTGACACAAGATCAGGTAGTTGCGTTGATGAAAGCAGCTTTGATGTCCCCTTCTTCCAAACGTAGTAATAGTTGGCAGTTTGTAGTGGTTGATGATAAAGAGGTATTGAAAGAATTGTCTCATTGCAAAGAACAGGCTTCTTCGTTCATTGCCGATGCAGCTTTGGCGATTGTTGTAATGGCCGATCCGTTGGCCAGCGATGTTTGGATTGAAGACGCTTCCATTGCTTCCATCATGATACAGTTGCAGGCTGAAGATCTTGGCTTGGGAAGTTGTTGGGTGCAGGTTCGCGAACGTTTCACTGCCACCGGAATGCCTTCCGATGAATTTGTCCATGGAATTTTGGATATTCCCTTGCAACTTCAGATTCTTTCTGTCATTGCTATCGGACATAAAGGGATGGAACGTAAACCTTTCAATGAAGAACATCTTCAATGGGAGAAAATTCATATTAACAAGTTCGGAGGAAAATAAGTATGGGAGCTGCTAAAGCGAATAATAGTAAAGATACCTATCTGGCTACTGCTGTTACCTTTATCGTTATCGGAGCACTTTATCTGATTGATAAACTGATTCATTTCTCTTCCATTGGACTGCCTTGGGTGATGAATAAGGACAATATGCTATTGTACGCCTCGATCTGTTTCCTTATTTTCAAACGCGATAAATCAATTGGTTTTGTGTTGCTTGGGCTTTGGCTAGTGATGAATATCGGTTTGGTCATGTCCTTATTGGGTTCGTTATCCGGATATCTGTTGCCATTGACACTGCTCATCATCGGAATCGTTTTATTCTGGTTTGCAAAACGATAAGAGAATAATGAAAAGAAGTATAGAAGATACACCGATCGTGTTTATCGGTGCAGGTAACTTGGCTACTAATCTGGCGAAAGCTCTTTATCGTAAAGGTTTCCGCATTGTACAGGTATATAGCCGGACTATGGAATCTGCCCGTACCTTAGCCGAGAAAGTAGAAGCTGAATATACAACAGATTTACAGGCAGTCTCCAAAGATGCAAAATTGTATATCGTATCGTTGAAAGATGATGCTTTAGTAGATTTGTTACCGCAGATAACAGAAGGAAAGCAAGCGTCTTTGTTGGTGCATACGGCAGGAAGCATTCCGATGAGCGTTTGGGAAGGGCATGCAGAACGCTACGGAGTATTTTATCCGATGCAGACGTTCAGCAAACAACGTGAAGTTAAATTTCAGGAAGTGCCTTTCTTTGTTGAAGCGAAAAGGCCGGAAGACGTGGAATTGTTGAAGGCTGTTGCCGCCACACTTTCGGAAAAGGTCTACGAGGCTTCTTCCGAGCAACGTAAGAGCCTTCATTTGGCTGCTGTTTTTATCTGTAACTTCACCAATCACATGTATGCATTAGCAGCTGATTTGCTTGAAAAATACAACTTGCCTTTCGATGTCATGCTTCCGCTGATAGATGAAACAGCACGTAAAGTCCACGAATTGGCGCCACGTGATGCACAGACCGGACCCGCTGTTCGTTACGATGAGAATGTGATGAGTAATCATCTTGCCATGTTGGTAGATTCTCCGGCATTGCAGGAAATTTATAAATTAATGAGTAAAAGTATTCATGAGCACCATCAATTATGATTTATCCCGTATCAAAGCTTTAGCTTTTGATGTGGACGGAGTATTGAGTTCGACAACCGTACCTTTGCATCCTTCCGGAGAACCGATGCGCACGGTGAATATCAAAGATGGGTACGCCATCCAGTTGGCTGTGAAAAAAGGACTTCACATAGCTATCATCACCGGTGGCCGGACAGAAGCGGTACGTATCCGTTTTGAGGGACTGGGAGTGAAGGATTTATACATGGGTTCTGCTGTGAAGATACATGATTATCGTGCTTTTCGTGATAAGTACGGATTGACCGATGATGAAATTCTATATATGGGTGATGACGTGCCGGATATTGAAGTGATGTGTGAGTGTGGACTGCCATGCTGCCCGAAAGATGCCGTGCCGGAAGTGAAATCCGTTGCAAAGTATATTTCTTATGCAGACGGTGGTCGTGGATGCGGACGTGATGTAGTGGAGCAGGTGCTGAAAGCTCACGGTCTATGGATGGTGGAAGACGCCTTCGGTTGGTAACTTAATCATAAATAATCGTTGTTTAATAACGAATAAAACCATGCTTGATAACTTAAAGAAATATCAGATTATATTAGCTTCCAATTCTCCCCGTCGGAAAGAACTGATGTCGGGACTGGGAGTAGACTATGTAGTCAGAACATTGCCGGATGTAGACGAGTCATACCCGGATACATTGGTGGGTGCTGAAATTCCTGAATATATTGCCCGTGAAAAGGCAGATGCCTACCGTACCATGATGAAGCCGGGAGAATTATTGATTACGGCAGATACCATAGTATGGTTGGATGGGAAAGTACTTGGGAAACCGGAGGGTAGGGAAGGAGCCATTGAAATGCTTCGCGCTCTCGGGAAAATTTCATCAGGTTTTCACAGGGGTTTGCCTGACTACTACTGAGTGGCAAAAAAGCTTTACCGCTTCCTCCGAAGTGCTGTTTGATGTCTTGTCGGAAGATGAAATCCTGTATTACGTAGATCGTTATCAGCCAATGGATAAGGCAGGAGCTTATGGCGTTCAGGAGTGGATCGGGTATATCGGGGTTAAATCAATTTCCGGTAGTTTCTATAATATTATGGGGCTTCCCATACAGAAACTGTACGGAGAGTTGAAAAAGCTGTAGTAAGTATCTTGAATATATCTGAATATATCAGTGTAATAAACTTATTGATTACATGAAATACATAAGATATACTTAGTCCAATAATGCACAAAGGCTACCTCAAAATAGAAAATGAGGCAGCCTTTTTCTGTATTTTTAAGCAGGAACATTTACTGAATATCCCAAACTGAAAGATGTGGAAGACTATAATAAATCCAACATCAGAGGAATATCTTCTTCCCGAATTCCTTGTGTGAGAAGAGCTTCTTCATCTTTATGGAACATTTCCAGGAATCGTTCCCGGTTTCCACTAGCCGTAATGGCTTTTCCATAGAAAACGGAAGCTTTCTGAATATCTCCCATCACCCAGGCGACATGTCCTGCATTCATATAGTCAATAGCCAGAGGCTTTTGTTCTATTATTTTTTCATAATACTTCATCGCTTGTTCATGTTTCTGGCTGATAAATGAACACCATCCGATACCACGCCATGCCTTAATACAGTTGTTCTCGATGAAATCCAGTTTGAAGAAATAATTCAGTGCTTCTTCATATTGCCCCAATTCGGCCAGACAGCTACCGATATGGAAAGTCACATTGGTATCTTCCGGAGCAGCTTCTTCTACCTTCTTATAATAGGTGATTGCTACCTGGTAATTTCTGTTCAACCGATAACAAATAGCCAGATGGCGATTGTTCCAGATATTATCCGGTTTCAACGTGTCTGCTTTCAGGTAAGCCTGGATAGCTTCTGCATATTTCTTTCTTTTCTGCAATGCATAGCCAAACTTCTGGTAATATTCAGCACTCTCTCCTTCGAATCCGCCAATCGTTTCCAACTCTTCATAAATTTCAATAGCCTCGTCCCAACGTTCCTTTGACAGGTAGAAATCGGCAATGGGGAATAATACATCTTCCCAGTGCAATATATTGTCGAGTGCAGGGACATGATGAAGATCAAGCTTCTCTTTAAAAATATCTCTGAATTCACTCTTGCGCACACTAAGTTTGAAGAAACGATACAAATCGTGCAGGTACTGGTTGCTGACCGTTCCCGGACGTTCATTGAATTTCTTCATCGTCTCAACATTCGATTTCTCCGCCAATTCTGCAACCTGTTGTTCATTCAGTTGGCTCAACATCATATCCTGTTGTGACTGTGGCAATTGATGGATCGTGAAAAAGAGAGAGTACTTATCACTGTTACTGAAGAATCCCGATTGAAGAATTAAATCCAGTAGACTGCCTCCCTGATTTCCTGCCTGCTTCATTGCCTTGAGCACATTAGACTGTTGCTTGCTGAATGGATAAAACCAGTTATGCACCTCGCGGAAGAACGGATAGTTTTTCAAAGCCGCAAAAGTACTCATATATACATCTGCACCCTCCAGCTGCAATTCGTTCATTTCACGCAATTTATCCCCCAGTCCGGATTTCTCGAATGCATCTTCCCAATCCGGATTCATGTCGTTGTTCTCTTCATCGCTTTCTTCAAAGCCGAACCGCATATTTTTCATGGAGGAAACATTCTTCAGCATTTCGGGAATAATCTCCTCCCTCATCTTTTTGTCAATCTTTTCCGTTTCCTGACATAATAGCATTTGGCGGTAAATGCGAGCGACATCTTCTCTGAATGAAGGGATTTCTTCCATGAGATCCACCCTTTTTATCAGTTCCGGATAGAAAGTAAGTCGGCTTCTGTAAATGTGGAAAATAATCATCGCACCAACCAATGCCCGTTGGCTGACGTTGACGTTGGGATGCTCGTAAGCATCAAGCAACCACATTATTTTTCGTAAGTCGAAACATTCCATCAAGCTTAATGTGAGGGCACTGACAAACAAACATAAATCATCTCCCGGAAGTAATTCCGAGGCAAGCATGGCTTTTGCATCTTCCTCGTCTTCGGGAGTCCAGGCACTGTTCGTCCATGTTCTTATAAACATAAACTTGAGCGTGTCCTCATGCCGCTTTAATACTTCATCCATCTTTTCGTCAGACAGTAATCCACTGACTGCCAAGTCGTCATTAAAAGACTCCAGTATGTGCAATATGGTTTTAAGACCATAGTTTGACAAATCTGACGATTTGGGAGTACGTCGTACTTCATGATAGTATCTTGATGAAGCGTTATCCAATATGAGCAAACGTGATTGGTCGGCAATTCCCCACGTGTCTGATACCATTTTCTGATACAGATTCCATCGTTCAGGGTCATTTGCTCCCTGTTTCATGTATTCCAGCATATATTTGTAGGAAGTCTGCAATTGTTCCAGGCGAGTGCGTAGATCCCAGTCAGGACACTGCCACAGCAGAGATTCCAACTGCATCAGAGCTTCCTTGAGCCTTTTCTCTTCAAGTAAGGTACGTATATATGCGTATTGTTCATTAATCGTTTTTTCGTTCATCATTATTTAATTATTTATTTTTTCCAATCCAGGTCAAACGTTTCCAGAGACCCTCAAAAGGACCATGTTTATGGTGTCGGAGCCACCACGAACAGAATACCATTTGTAATAGAACAAAAAGGATGCCAAAAAGGAAGCTATATGTGATTCCTAAATATCGTCCCAATTCGAATCCCCAATGATAGAACAAAAGAGAACCGAAAATGGATTGCCCGAGATAATTCGTTAAACTCATTTTACCATAAGATGTGAAACGCATAAAGAAACTGCGGTCTTTCACACGGTAGAAAGTCAACAGTAATCCTGTCACCAGTAATACCATGAAACTAAGGCTGCTGAATGAACTTAATATCAACTGTAGAGGAACAAGGACGGCACTCCGTTCGATGAATTCCGGCAACATATTGTTCAATCCGTAGATGGGGAAGAAGCAGAGAAGCGAAATGGCTAATGCTTTTAACCACAAGCGTTCGTTCTGTTCGCTATACAGGAAATATTTGCGGCGGCCAACCAGCATTCCGAATAGGAATAATCCCGGTGTTTGTAAGATACGTCCATGTTCCAAAGCCCAGGTCATGTTAGCCATTTGTCCTTCCCACATATTCATGCGGACTGTTTCAAGGAAGTTGCCATGTTTTTGTACGTCGAAAGCGATGCTGAAATAATAACCTGCCAAACTTTTACCTGCCACATAGTCAGGATTGCACAAGGCATAGATCAGTTTTGCCCAGTCGATAGGTTGAAGGATTAATAAAGTAGCAAAGATGGCAACTGTACGGTCACTCATCCGGCAGAATATCGGCAGGATAATTCCTAAAATCGCATACATGGTTAATATTTCGCCGGTAAAGAAAGCGGCATTGAATTGTCCTATAATGAATAGGATGAATAATCTCCATAAAAAACGCAGGCGGAAATCTTTCCCTCTCCGCTGTTGGTTATTGTCCTGAATATAGAAACTGAAACCGAAGAGCAAAGCAAATACAGCGTATGCTTTATTACTGAATGTGAAGAATAATCCTCTCCAGATTGCCTGATCGGTAAATTTCATCCATTCAAAAGGGACTTCTTCCGGGAAAGAATAGAAATTAAAGTGTTCAATGCTGTGCAAGAGGATGATCCCCATTACTGCCAATCCTCTTAATACGTCGGCCACGTCTATTCGGGCGTTGGTTTCGGCGATTTTGTGTTCCATGATTTTTGTTCTGTTATTAATAAGGTTTATATTTTATAATTATTTGATTCGGCTTGCTTCAACTCTACTGCTTTAATCCTATTGTTAAGGTACTACTTACTATAGCCTTGATACTTTACTCTTGGAACTTAACCCTGATGCTTCGGCTCTAATACTTGATACCTAATACTTAAATTTAGTCCTTGAATTTAAAACCTCACTTGTACCTGTGCCTGTATCAGGTTGGAATCTTTTTGTCCGTCTCCTTTCTTATTACAAAAGGTGTATTGTGCCTGTAACCGGCATCTGGGATAAAACCAGTATTGTACGCCTGCAATATAGTTATTTTGTTTGAAATCTGCTGCTTTGTTCGGGTCGAAATAATCGAACGAAGCGATGAAATCGAAATTCCGGGCGAAGCGCACGCTTCCTGTTGCATAGAAACCTTCACTTTTCACATTCCTGTCTTTTCCGGCAAGATATTCCGTACGCAGATTAAAAGTGGAAGTGGTGACAACCCCTCCTGCACTCCAGCGTCTCTTGGCGTAATTTTCTCCTGCTTTGATTCCGGTATATTCAGAGTCAGCTATGGCGTGTCCTGTTCCGCGGATAAACGAACCACCTACGGACAACCATTTCAGCGGATTAACCATCAGATTACCGACCACATCTTTTTGACTGTTTTTGTCTTTGGTATTCAGTCCCTGTCCGTTCATTACAGCTACTTTATATTGTAGGAAGTCACGAAATAATTTCCCGTGAAGCATCATACCTATATCCCGTCCGGAAGTCATTCCGTAACATTTATCGCTGCCGCTTACTCCTGCCAGATAGCAGACAGATTGTGAATAGCAATTGATAAGTTCTACTGTAGTAGGAGACAATTCGTTTTCTATGGTATAAGGAACCTTGAATTCACCGATACGTGCCGTAAGTCCGGGGAGAAACTGATAATCGGTATACACTTCGAGTAACATGCCCCCGTTGTAGAAGTCGTACATAAAATCACAAGTCCACCGTTTGGTGATCTTTCCGTGTGCCATGAAAATGATTCGTTTGATGTCGAATGTGTTATCCGGATTCGCTGCATCGTCATAAGTGTATCCCAGTTGGGCATATCCGGAGAGACTAATCCGTTCTTTCAGTGTGTTGACAACTTGATTTAATGGTGTCTGCTCCTGTGCCAGGAGAGGATTTTGCATACTTGTAATGCATAATACAAAGGTTAAGAGTTGGAGTAGTGTTTTTCGCATGAGTTAGTTGTTATTTGATTTTGATTATGGTTGATACTGTATTATGGTTGATACTGTGGGAATAAATGTAGTGTCAATCAGATTCTTTTCAGAGTAGGTTTGGGGTATTCGGTGATTTTCTTTCAGCCAGTGTATAGCCTTGTCTATCGCTTCAGCGGAGGGACGTTTTGCTTTTTGATAACCGGGGAGGGCAACGAGTCCTGTCAGATTTTCGGGTACACCTATTTCTATCAATACTTGCTCCCATTCTTTCTGCGGGTGCATTTTTATGTAATCTACTCCCAGGTTATATCCTGTGATGAGTAGCTCGATTTCTTCTCTCTTCTCGTTGAGCGCTTTTCGTGAAAAAGCGGTAGCGGTGAAATCGATACCCAACTCTTGCGTACTTACCAATGAACGATGTTTACTGTTCATGGCGATGGATGCGGCAGGGTCGGGTAGGAAAGAGGCATCAATTTGATTGTACTGCAACATTTGCAGACGGAGAGGAAGCTGGCCGATTTCCGGCATGTTTATTTCCGCATGCTTGATTCCGGCTTTGCTTAATAGCTGGTCGGTAGCATATTCGATAACTGTGTTGCGCGACACGGCGATATTCTTTTCCTTGAGCTGTTCCAGTTGGTTGATGTTACTTTCTTTGGAGACAATGAAGCAGAAATAACCATCATTCTTCAGGATGAATCCTAAATCAGTATGATGAATAGCTTGTAATGCTACCGCACTGGGATAGTCAGTAATCATGCCATCTATTTTCCGGGTTTGGAAAGCAGCGTCCCGGTCGTTGGCAGAGTTGAATGAAAGAATGGTCAAATCCAGTCCTAATGAGTCGTAAATGCCTTGCGTTTTGGCTATATGAAAAGGAAGTCCGTCCAGTGTAGGCATCATGCCCAGGGTAAGTGGTTGCAGTTCGGTTAGAGGTAAAAAAGAGCTATCTCCTTTCTTACTCTGACAAGAGTAAAGGAAGAAAAGGATGAACCAAAAGAATAGTATCGGTCTTTTCATACCTCGTTTTTATAAATAAGAGGAATTCTGTTTTTATAAATAAGGGCAACTCTTTTCACAAAGAACTGCCCTTCTAATAATTAACTATGTGATTTTAACAATTATCTTATTCTTGAATAGCAGCGATACCCGGAAGAACTTTTCCTTCGATTGCTTCGAGCAATGCGCCACCACCAGTTGAAACATAAGATACACCGCTAGCCAAACCAAACTTGTTAACACAAGCTACAGAGTCGCCACCACCAACAAGTGAGAATGCACCGTTCTTAGTTGCTTCAACGATTGCTTCACCTACTGCACGTGAACCGTGAGTGAAGTTTTCAAATTCGAATACACCTGTAGGACCGTTCCAAAGAATAGTTTTGGATTCTTTGATAACGTTAGCGAAGATTTCTTCAGTCTTAGGACCGATATCAAGACCTTCCCATCCGTCAGGAATTTCGTCAACAGCACAGAATTTAGTATTTGCATCGTTAGAGAATGCGTCAGCGATCTTAGCGTCAACAGCCAATACAAGGTTTACACCTTTTTCTTTTGCTTTTCTTGATCAGATCCAAAGCCAGGTCAAGTTTGTCGTCCTCACAGATAGAGATACCGATTTTGCCGCCCATAGCTTTAGTAAATGTATAAGTCATACCACCGGCGATAATCAGGTTGTCTACCTTGCTCAACAGGTTTTCGATGATTTCGATTTTAGAAGAAACTTTAGAACCACCCATGATAGCAGTGAACGGACGTTTGATATCGTTCAATACTTTATCAACAGCTTTCACTTCTTTTCTCCATCAAGTAACCGAACATCTTGTTGTTTACATCGAAATATTTAGCGATCAATGCTGTAGAAGCGTGTGCACGGTGAGCAGTACCGAATGCGTCGTTTACGTAGCAGTCAGCGTAAGAAGCCAATTTCTTGGTGAATTCTTTCTGGCTTTCTTTGACAGCCTTCTTTGCAGCAGCCTTTTTCTTCGTCAGTTGCATCTTCAGCCAAACCTCTTGGTTTGCCTTCTTCCTCAGCATAGAAGCGAAGGTTTTCGAGCAACAGAACTTCTCCCGGTTGCAGAGCAGCAGCTTTTACAGCGGCTTCTTCGCCCATGCAGTCGTTAGCAAACTGAACTTCAACGCCCAGCAATTCAGACAGATGCTTGATGATATGTTTCAAAGAGAATTTATCGGCAACGCCTTTCGGACGGCCCAGGTGAGAGCCAATGATGATGCTTCCGCCGTCTGCCAGAATCTTCTTCAAAGTAGGAAGAGCTGCACGCATACGAGTGTCATCTGTAATGTTGAAGTTTTCGTCCAGGGGTACATTGAAGTCCACGCGAACAAATGCCTTTTTACCGGCAAAATTGAATTTGTCAATTGTCTGCATAATACTCTATTTTTATTTAAAAGTGTTTTTAAAATTCTTCTTTTAGAACGACCGCAAAGTTACTATTTATTTCGGTTCCTTGCTATTAAATCGTTATTTATTCTTGGCTTTTGGTTCCTCTTTTGTAACTTTATAAGTGTTACAGAAATATTTGCACATCATTTGCAAACCACAGGTGTCACATTTGGGAGTACGTGCCTGACAAACGTAACGGCCGTGAAGGATGAGCCAGTGATGGGCAATCGGTATGAGCTTTTCCGGAATATTCTTCACCAGTTCTTTTTCCACGCTGAACGGGGTGGTGCAACTGTCGGGCACCAGTCCGATACGGTGGCTGACACGGAACACGTGTGTATCTACCGCCATTGCCGCTTTTTTGAATACAACCGACTGGATCACATTGGCAGTCTTTCTTCCTACACCGGGCAACTTTATCAGATCTTCCAGATTATCCGGCACCTCGCTATTGAAGTCATTCACCAGCATCTTTGCCATACCGACCAGATGTTTGGCTTTGTTATTGGGATAAGATACGCTCCGGATGTATTCGAAAATAACTTCAGGCGTACTGGCAGCCAATGCTTCCGGAGTCGGAAAATCTTTATACAAAGGAGGAGTGATCATATTTACTCGTTTATCCGTACATTGTGCAGAAAGGATTACAGCGATCAGTAATTCATACGGATTGTTGTAATGCAGTTCGGTTTCGGCTACAGGTATGTTGTCCTGAAACCAGGCGATTACTTTCTCATAACGTTCTTTCTTTCTCATCGTAGCTTGTTTTTATGGTAATGAGGCGTCACTTTTAGTCTGAAATAGAGGGCGGAAACTACCGTCAGGCAGGCTCCGAAAAGATAGGCCTTATCAAATGTACTTATTTCTGCGATATATCCTCCCGTCAGCATACCGATACCGATTCCTACATCCCAGGAAGTGAGGTAGGTGGAAGTCGCTGTTCCCCGCTGACTGTTGGGGGCGAGGTTGACAAACAGCGTGTTAAATGCCGGAAACATAATTCCAAACCCGACACCCATTAATAATGCGATGCCAAAAAATAGCAAGGTACAGGCTGTATCATTCCATTGAATCACATATACACAAGTTGAAAGCAGGAAGAAGCTGAAAACAACCAGGTATAATCCGGCAGCTATTACTTGCGTTATTTTTCCGCGATCCACCAGTTTTCCTGAAAAGATACGCGAGATGGCCATACCGACTGCCATAAAGGTGAAGAAGAATCCGGTTTGTGTGTTCAATCCTATTTGGCGGGCGTACATGGCAACATAGTTGGTCGTCATTCCGTAAGGGATGGAAAGTAACAGCAGACTAAGTCCGGCAGGCAGTCCTTTCATCAGGATAAAGCGGTCGAGCGAGATCGGTTCCCGTTTCACAGGAGGCTTGTAGGGCGTTTTAACCAGACTTGCGCATAGAAAACCTAAAATACAGGAACCGAATGCATAGCAGAATATCGTAGCAAAAGAAACTCCCGCATCATGCAGAAACAGTCCGAACATCGGTCCGATGGACATGGCTGTATTGTTGGTAAGCCCGTAATAACCTAAGCCTTCCCCTCGCCGAGAAGAGGGCATAATGTCAATGACTACTGTATTTCCACCTACTGTGACCATGCCGAAAGAGACGCCATGAATGATTCGGAATATAATAAATAAGGTAAGGGAACCGGCAATTAAATATCCGCCGAACATCATCATAAAGATGAAGTAAGCAAACAGATAAAGAGGTTTTCGGGCAAACGTGTCGAGCAGATAACCGGAAAATGGACGGATACAGAGAGCTGCCACCGTGTAGCAGGAGAGGACAATGCCGATAGTGGAATTTCCAGCTTGGAAGAATTCGGATAAATAGAACGGCAAAACAGGAATCAGCAACCAGAAACCGAAGTATAGCAGGAAGTTGGCTGCCAAGATGAAACAATAACTGGGAGTAATGAGTCTATCCTTTGCCATAATGAATGATCGTTCAATCGACCGATTCGCATTGATTGGAAACCAACGCCGTTGGCCTGATTGGTCTGTTGATGAATATGCCAATGTCCCGATCACCGTCCGACGGTTTCATTGGGAACATTGGCATACTGGTAAATTTAGCACATTATTAATATGCCGCTTCGAATTCTTTTAGGAAGCGTGTATCGTTTTCAGAGAACATACGGAGGTCTTTCACCTGATATTTCAGGTTTGTGATACGCTCGATACCCATACCGAGGGCATAACCGCTGTATATTTTGCTGTCTATACCATTTGATTCAAGTACGTTCGGGTCTACCATACCGCAACCGAGGATTTCTACCCAACCGGTATGCTTACAGAACGGACATCCTTTACCGCCGCAGATATTACAGCTGATATCCATTTCCGCACTTGGTTCGGTAAACGGGAAGTAAGACGGACGCAGACGGATCTTTGTATCAGCACCGAACATTTCTTTGGCGAAGAGCAGCAATACCTGTTTCAAGTCGGTGAATGATACGTTTTTATCTACATACAACGCTTCTACTCTGATGGAAGAAACAGTGTGCGCGATAGCTGATAGCTTCGTTACGATATACACGTCCCGGACAGATGATGCGGATAGGAGGTTTGGAAGTTTCCATCACACGGGTCTGTACGGAAGAAGTATGAGTACGGAGTACTACATCCGGATGAGCTTCGATGAAAAATGTGTCCTGCATATCGCGTGCCGGATGATCTTCGGCAAAGTTCAGTGCCGAGAACACGTGCCAGTCATCTTCAATTTCCGGACCTTCGGCAATGCTGAATCCCAGACGGGCAAAGATATCAATGATTTCGTTCTTTACAATGGTGAGCGGGTGGCGTGTACCGAGTTCCACAGGATAAGCCGAACGCGTCAAATCCAGTCCGTCACAATCGTTGTCCTGACTTTCAAACATTTCTTTCAGCGCGTTGATTTTGTCCTGCGCTTTTAGTTTTCAGTTCATTCAGTCTCATGCCGACTTCTTTTTTCTGTTCGGCAGCTACGTTACGGAAATCCGCCATCAAATCGTTAATGGCTCCCTTCTTACTCAGGTATTTGATGCGGAGAGCTTCGAGTTCTTCGGCATTGGAGGCGTGTAAGGCTTCCACCTCTTTCAGAAGTTGTTCAATCTTAGCTATCATATTTTTGATGTATTGTTATTCAGTTTCTTAGTAAAAACCGTGCAAAGATATAATTTTATCACGAACCATCGAAATAATTTGTATCTTTGTTGCCGATATGTACCGAAAATCCGGCAACTTATGAAAAAGATTGTTTTCTGTCTTCTGCTTTTAACCTTTTCTTTTCGCCTTGCGGCCCAGATTGACTATTTGGAGCCGGTGAAACCTTTTTCCACTTATACAGGCGAGTTAGGCGAATATTATCGTAGTGTGTTTTCTTTACTTAATACGGGCTTCCAGAAACAGCCTTATGCGCGTTTTGCAGCTATCCCTTCCTTTTCGCCGGAGTATGCAATGTCGGTAGAGAAGAGGAATGGACGTTATACCCTGGTTTCGAACACATTATCGCGTACTTATTGGCAGGCAGAGAAGGGGACGGTGACGGTGGATACTAAATCGGTTGTCATTAGTGCTTCCCTATATCAGTCTTTAGGGGCTATCTTTCGTTTGGTGACAGAGCAGGTACAGGATTTGGACGGTTCTACGGCTGGTTTGGATGGAATTGTTTATTTTTTCTCTTCTACGGATGCTAAAGGTAAAGAGCAGATGGGACGTAAATGGTCGCCGGAAAAGGGAACGTTGATGGAACGTCTCGTGTTGGTTTGTCAGTCGGCTTATATGTTATCCCGAGGGGAAAATATTTCTGAACAGACGTTGGCAGTGGAGGCCGCTGCTTTATTAAAAGCATTGCAACAGCGCACCAAGGAAGAGCCGGATGCTTATAAGCGGCCGATGTATATCGGAATTTATCCGGTGGGTCCCCGTTCAAAGACGCTTTCCGGAAGGCAAGTGGAAGAACCTGCTCATTTCTCTGCGATGGCTCCGGAAGAATATATTGCCAGTGAAATGGTTTATCCGTCAGGGCTTTTGGAGAAGAATGTTTCGGGTTATGCTTTATGTGAGTTTACTATTGATAAAGAAGGGGTTATCCTTCGTCCTCATATTCTACGTTCCACTCATCCGGAATTTGCAGAGGAGGCTCTCCGCATTGTCAAAGGAATGCCGAAATGGTCACCTGCATTGGTGGGAGGAAAGCCGGCGGATAGTAATTACACTCTTTATGTTCCTTTCCGTCCGCAACTCTATCGGAATAAATAAGCAACTTTGCATCTAAAGTCCGATTAATAAAAAAGAAATATTGCATTTATAAGTTGAACTTATACTCTCTCCAATAAATAAAAAAAATAAATTTGCTGTCATCTGTCACAGATTGTAACTTAACTGTTTGATTATGAAAAGTTAATGGCGTGACAGCAGCATGGTGACAGCACTGTGACGGCAATAATGCTGTCACTGCAAAGCTAAGAAGATATAAACGCACTGCAAAGACGGTATGGTAGAGATGCATACCCAAATCAAGTAAAAATCACAGATGAAGTTTCATTGCCTGAATAGTATTAACCACAGGCAGATAAGCTATTTTATTTATTACCCCTGTACTTACGGGGCGGGACCTGCCTTGTAACCGATAGTTTCAAGCCTTGAAACTATTGGTTTTGCGGTTCGAAACTACAGTTTCATCGCCTTGAAACTTTAGTTTCTCTTGCTTGGAACTATTAGTTTCTTACTGATGAAACTATAGTTTCACACTGATGGAACTTTAGTTTCTCACCGATGAAACTATTCTCCCGTGTAGTTGTTTACTTATTTGTCTTATATAAAATTCTATTGTAACTAAAAAGCTTGTCATTTATTATCTTTCTTTTCAGAAAAAAGAAGTATATTTGCAATCAAGGACCGGACCTTTGACAGCCGGACTTGTATTTATAGGACATTTAATTTATTAGTAGGAAAGTCGCATTTTCGAATAGATGATAAATCAAATGTCCGTGCCAAGCTTATATCCCTATCGATATATAAGTTCTGGTGCGGGCATACTGTATTTTTCATCTATGGGTATGCGACTACCTCTACTAGGAAATACATGTATCGTTCGCACCTTTTTTTATATCTGGTTGCGACGCATACATCTAAAAATAAAACGAGGTATGACAACAAAACAATGGATTGGTATTGAAGAAGCGGCAACCAAGTATCAGGTATCTACCAGACGTATTATTACTTGGTGTAAAAGGCAAGAGATTATTTATTCAGAAGTCGGCGATTATCTAATGCTTGATGAAAACAGTCTGACGGATTGTCTTGAACGAAATATCCGGTTCAGTCTTTCCGAAGAAGAACACAAACGCCGGATGGATGAGAAGATGAAGGAAAATGAAGAGGAATTTTTTCTACTTCAATCACTGAAAGAGTTGACCCCATTGATCCGGTTAATAATAAAGGAGCTTGCCGGAATGATAAGGAATGATGAAAGACGGCAACTATTTCTTTATACCGTCTTACAAGGAAATATTAAGGATTTTAGTGTCCGGAAACGCATGAAATATCGTCAAGCGCAGAAAGCATTTGAGGGACTTGTACAGGAAATAAAATCTCAAGCGGGATTCCTTAGGACTTATAAGGAAGAAAATATCCGTCTTAAAGCAACAGTACGGGCGTATGAAATGAAATTCCGCCAAAATGGCTTTGATAATGATATGCTCATGAGAGAGGCGGAAGAAACGAATCCGGAAATTTTTATTCCCGAAGATATAAAAGCGGCAAAGGCTTTACTTGATACTCCTATCACAGAATTGAAATTCGATATTCGGTCGCAGCGGATCATTTCTGAAGCTGATATAAAAACACTCCGGGAACTGCTACAAATCACTTCTCAATATGGGTTTAGGAAGTTGCGTGATATGTTACGGAATTTCGGGCTGGTTTCACAAAAGAAAGTGGAAAAACGCTTGAAAGAGCTGAATGTACTGGACGTTGCCGGCAACTGCAATTTATATAGGTATCTGGATGAATGACACAGATTGGGCTGGAGTGTTTCTTTGATAGTATAATAACATGGCTGATTTCTTCAAAAATCATTAAAATAGAAAACTTTTCTTCGTTTGTATTGTCTTATAGCCATAAACTTTTAAAACGAAAACTTATGGATGATATGATTAACAGGCATGATTCGATAGCCGAGGAAAATATCGAGCCGAATGGTCGTCCGGCTAAGGACCAGTTTGAGGAATGGAGCGGCGAGGTTGCCGACCGTGCCGATGACGCATTTAAGAATGACAAGAAAGACGGTCCCATTAAAGATCGTGAGAAACGTATAAAAGAAATGGACGAAGTGATTAAAAAGGACCTTGAATAAAGGTCCTTTTTTTGCTATTTATGCAAAAAAAAGGAAGTCTGATTTGTCGGGATATTATTTGATTGTAATTTCTATTTGTATATTCTTGGGTATAAGCTCTACTCCATATTTTTTCTTGAACATAGCTTTAGCTCTTTGTACCGAAGTGTCATTGGAGGGATTACGGCTTGATACAATAATAGCCTTTTTTTTAATTGTATGGTTGGGGGCTGATAATTGCTGGATACTGGCTTCCAGTTGTTCAACAGCATGAGGCAGATCTTTCCCCTTTAATTCAACAAAATATTCGTTGTGACAATGGTCGAGTATCAGGTAGTCACATCTGATGCCATCAGTAATTTGGCAACCATCAACCTTTATTTTTGTGAGTAGATGCTGATTGGGATTTGAGAAAACGCATTTGCATTTATTTTCTTTTACTACCAGCAACTTATCTGTTACTTCCCATGTGCAGGCTTGTTTGAATATTGCCATATTATTCTAAATCTAATAATGAAGAAAAAATCCTTCCCTGTTCATCTGAAGTAGAGTCTATTTGGTCGGCGACAATGATGTTATATTCTTTATCTAAGATAGAAATGATATGTCCTTTTTCTATCTTATAGGCAGTAATTTTATTAAAGTCAACCCAACTGCTTTTAGGCATGAGTGCTGCAATCTCTTCTTCTTTTTCCGGGTGTAACTTAGATACGTTACCGGCTTCTAGCATATTGTTTAAAGCCGACAGTAGATATGGGCTATGAGTTGTTATTGTCAGCTGATGACATTCTTTTACTATGTGTTGGAGCAAAGCAATTTGAGTTTCAGGAAAGAGATTAAGTTCCGGTTCTTCTATTACGAAGTGAGTGTCCGATTGCTCCTTGGTGATGTAATCAATAACCATGAGTAAGGGTACGACGGATTGAATACCCGACGATGCGTCTTTGAATGGAATGATTTTATCATAATTGCTTAAAACTAGATTCTCACTAGCCTCACGGACTTGGAATATTATATTGAAAATAGGAACTTGATAATTTACGAATAGGTTCTTTGCTTTTTCATAGAAAGAGGCAAATTCCAACAATGTGACTGGTATAGGTGCTTTGGACAACACCAAAGTAGCTATGGAGCGGGAGAATGTACTAATGAAGAAGCGTTCTGCCGGAATGTATAAATTATGGCTTGTCGAATGGTACGAAAAAGTGAAATTGAAGGAACCATCTTCGTAGGTGATATCTCCTTGTTCTGAAGAATAACTAATATAGCTGTCCGGATTAAAATACGAAATAATATTGTACTCGGAGAACTTAGTCATTAAATAGTCGGAATCAACCTTCAAAACTTTATCCCTACTATTCTCGAAGATAGTAATTAGTTTGGCCACTGTGCTCTTTCCGGCTCCTTGTTCACCTATGAAGATATTGAAGTCTTTCAATGCAATATCTGCTGAAGCGATAGCTCCAAAATTACGAATGATAAGTTTGCGCTCCATAATTATCAAATAACTTGGTTCTGATTCGTACAATATAATTACTTCAAGAAGGCTATCAAAAAAGAGCAACTCTTTTGGAAATTGCTCTTTTAAAAAGTGGAGCGTATCGGACTCGAACCGATCACCTCGACACTGCCAGTGTCGCGCTCTAGCCAGATGAGCTAACGCCCCTTTTCTATCTTATATGATAACGTTTGTAAACGAATCTTTTTTGTTGCCGCAAATATAATGCATTATTCTGAAATAATTGCTATGTTTGCGGTAAATAATAGTATGAAATTAAGATATGCTGATTTATAATACAACTTTTCAAGTGGACGATGCTGTTCACGATAATTTTTTGATTTGGATAAAAGAGAGTTATATTCCTGAAGTACAGAAACACGGTGCGTTGAAGGCACCCCGCATTTGCCGGATATTAAGTCATCGGGAAGAAGGAAGTGCGTATTCTTTGCAATGGGAGGTGGAAAGCAGTGGATTACTACATCGCTGGCATCTGGAACAGGGAGTGCGGCTAAATGACGAACTGGCAAAAATATTTAAAGATAAAGTGATCGGGTTTCCGACCCTGATGGAGGTGATAGAGTGATTCAACCGGTAAAAGAAAAGATAATCCTGGGGATTGACCCCGGTACGACAATCATGGGATACGGTGTTCTAAGAGTGAAAGGAACCAAGCCCGAAATGATTGCGATGGGGATTATCGACTTGCGTAAATTTGCCAACCACTATCTGAAACTTCGCCATATCCATGAACGGGTATTGAGCATTATTGAAAGTTATCTGCCTGATGAGCTGGCTATTGAAGCGCCTTTCTTCGGTAAAAATGTACAATCGATGTTGAAGTTGGGCCGTGCACAGGGGGTAGCGATGGCAGTGGCGTTGAGCCGGGACATTCCGATTACGGAATATGCTCCTTTGAAGATAAAGATGGCTATCACCGGAAACGGGCAGGCATCCAAAGAACAGGTAGCGGATATGTTGCAGCGGATGTTGCGCTTTCCCAAAGAGGATATGCCTACTTTTATGGATGCAACAGACGGATTGGCAGCAGCCTATTGTCATTTCCTGCAAATGGGGCGGCCGACCATGGAAAAAGGTTATAATAGCTGGAAGGATTTTATAGCGAAGAATCCGGATAAGGTGAAGTAAAGCGACTGATTATAGGGATAGATATAAAGGAAATATCTAGGGGAGGTTTAAATGAAGATGGGAAGTAATTATTTAGCAATATTAGGGGTGACTACAGTGACAACAGTAATGAGCTGCTCCCCTGCGAAAAAGGAATATGCTTCTTTTGAGCTGTATCCGGTTCGTACGGGAAGTCTTACGGAAATGGAATATACGCCGTTGGCAACCAAATTTTATCTTTGGTCACCAACTGCAGAAGAAGTACGCCTGATGCTATATGATGCCGGTGAAGGCGGACATGCTTATGAAACAGTAAAGATGGAGCCCACAGAAGATGGAACCTGGACAACTTCAGTAGATGAGAACCTGCTTGGCAAATTCTATGCCTTCAATGTAAAAATCAATGATAAATGGCAGGGAGACACGCCGGGAATCAATGCCCATGCTGTCGGAGTGAATGGGAAACGTGCTGCCATTATTGACTGGAAGACTACAAATCCCGAGGGATGGGAGAGTGACAGACGTCCTTCTCTGAAATCTCCTGCTGATATGATTATCTATGAAATGCATCATCGTGACTTCTCGGTTGATTCTACTTCGGGAATTAAGAATAAAGGTAAATACCTCGCATTGACTGAACACGGGACCATGAATTCAGATAAGTTATTGACCGGTATCGATCACTTGATAGAACTGGGAGTGACACATGTACATCTTCTTCCTTCTTCTGATTATGCTTCTATCGACGAAACAAAACTGGAAGAAAACCACTATAACTGGGGATATGATCCGGCGAATTATAATGTGCCGGATGGCTCTTATTCAACTGATCCTTATCAACCTGCCACTCGTGTGAAAGAGTTCAAACAAATGGTACAAGCACTGCATAGAGCTGGTATCCGTGTGATAATGGATATGGTTTATAATCATACTTTTAATACCGTTGAAAGTAATTTTGAACGTACTGTTCCCGGTTATTTTTATCGTCAGAAAGAAGACGGGACATTGGCAAATGGTTCCGGATGCGGTAATGAGACGGCAAGTGAACGCCCTATGATGCGCAAGTTTATGATAGAGTCCGTTCTTTATTGGATAAAAGAATATCATATTGACGGTTTCCGTTTTGACTTGATGGGAGTGCATGATATTGAAACCATGAATGAGATCCGGAAAGCGGTGAACAAGGTTGATCCTACCATTTGTATTTATGGAGAAGGTTGGGCAGCCGACACTCCCCAATATCCGGCAGATTCGTTGGCAATGAAAGGGAATGTTTCCCACATGCCGGGAATTGCCGTATTCTCGGATGAATTGCGTGATGGGCTTTGCGGACCTGTGTGGAAAAAGGAGAAAGGGGCTTTCCTCGCCGGAGTTCCGGGAGCAGAAATGAGTGTTAAATTCGGTATTGTGGGTGCTATTGAGCATCCGCAAGTACGGTGTGATTCTGTTAATTACAGTCAGAAACCGTGGGCGGAGCAGCCTACCCAGATGATTAGCTACGTTTCCTGCCATGACGGTTTGTGTCTTGTTGATCGCTTGAAAGCAAGTATGCCGGGAGCTACTCCCGAGCAACTGGTCCGGCTTGATAAGCTTGCGCAGACGGTAGTCTTCACTTCGCAAGGTATTCCTTTTATCTATGCGGGAGAAGAAGTGATGCGCGATAAACAAGGGGTGGATAATAGTTATAAGAGTCCGGATGCAGTCAATGCTATCGATTGGCGACGTAAAACGACGAACGGAGATGTTTTCATGTATTATAAGCGACTCATAGATCTGCGTAAGTCCCATCCCGCTTTCCGTATGGGAGATGCGGAAAGGGTTCGGAAACATCTGGAGTTTCTTCCGGTGGAAGGACAAAACCTGATTGCATTCCGCCTGAAGGATCATGCGAACGGAGATAGTTGGGAAGATATTATCGTGGCGTTTAATTCTCGTATGACTCCTGCGCGTTTGGAAGTGCCTGTTGGTAAATATACAGTGGTATGCAAAGATGGCGTGATAGATGTGCGTGGATTAGGTACGCAAACCGGGTCGGAAGTAATTATTCCCGGACAGTCTGCATTGATTATGTATAAATAGCTTTAGTCATTATTTGTCATATCAATAACGGTTTTCTTTCTAATTTAGATTCTTGTTTGTAACAAGTCTAATTCTGTTTGTTACATCTGTTGTTCTTTATATTCACTCGGTGAAATTCCGTAAAAGTCTCTGAATGTATTGGAGAAATGAGAGAGGTTGGAGAAGCCTGTAGCGTATGCAACTTCCGAAACGCTTAGATTCTTCTCACGTAGCAGATTGGCAGCTTGTTTCAGTCTGATAGAACGAATGAAATCTCGTGCTGACTGATTAGTCAACTCCTTTAATTTGCGGTGCATATGTACGCGGCTCATTCCAACGTTGGCTGCCAGCATCTCTACATTAAGGGTAGGGTCGGCAAGATGGTTATTGATGGTTTTCATTACTTTACTCATCAAGATCTCATCATTGGACTTCATTTCTATCTTTGTTCATTTTTTCTTCTACTTGTTGTTCACCTACCAGTTTGCCGCGCAGTCTTTCCCGATTGGCTATCAGATTACTGATAGTAGTTCGTAATAATTCAGTGTTGAATGGTTTTACGATATAAGCATCTGCCCCAATTTCAAGCCCTTCGATTTGGTCTTCGGCTTTCGATTTGGCGGTTAATAATATAATCGGTATATGATTGATATTGATATTCTGTTTTATTTTCCGGCAGAGAGTGATCCCATCCATTTCGGGCATCATAACATCACTGATGACGAGATCGGGTTTCTCCTTCAAAATGGTTTCCAGTCCTTCCCGTCCATTTGTACATTCATAGATACGGAAATCACTATCCAGTTCGCTACGTGTGTAGCGGCGTATTTCTTCATCATCTTCTACGATTAAGACGCGATAACGTGTTTTTGCTTTGGGTTTCCTGTACTCGTTAGTTTTGTTTTCTTCTTCCGTTTCATAGATCGAATCTTTGGGAAGTTGGGAGATTGTTGGTTCGCTTCCGGTTTCTTCAGGATTTTCCAGTTCTTCTGCTTTCAAGTGATTACTACCTAACGGCAGGCGGATGATGAAACGGGTTCCTTGTCCGTCTTCGCGGTTTTCTGCTTTGATGATGCCGTGGTGCAGTTCCACTAACGACCGTGAAAGATGCAGTCCGATTCCTGTACCGAAATTAGATTGTGTCATGTCGTTGTCAATCTGATAGAAACGCTCGAATATTTGTTCTATTTTGTTTTTGTCAATACCGATTCCGTTATCGGTGATATCTATCTCGAAATAATCTTTCAAAGCACTCCGGTAGGCATCGTTGTGACCGGTTTTCAATGACACTTCGATATTTCCTCCCTCATGTGTATATTTGAAAGCATTGGAAAGGACATTCATCAATACTTTGTCAAAGTTATTTAGATCAATCCATACTTTCAGAGAATCAGCACCTTCCAGTTCTTTTTCGAAAGTAAATGTGATGTTCTTTTTTTGCGCTTGATAATTGAATGTTTGCATCAAGTCATTGATAAATCCTACGATGTCTGTTTCCCGGAATTTCAGATGCATTTGTCCTTTGTCCAGTTTTCGTATGTCCATCAGTTGATTGATCAGACGTAGAATACGTTGGGCATTCCGGTAAATCATGAGATAAACCGGTTGTTTCTCGGAATGTTCGGCTAACAGTTTCTCTAACGGGCTGATGATAAGAGTCATCGGGGTACGTATTTCATGTGAGATATTAATGAAGAATTGTAATTTGGCTTCGTTAATCTGTTCCATGTGTTTTTGTCGCATCACTTCTTGCCGGTGGCGGATACGTGACAGAATATACATGGTAAGAGCATAGATTAGTAATGCTCCGAGGCATCCCCAGATTACTTTTGCCCACCAGGTCTGGTACCAGGGTGGAGTGATGGCAATAGTAACTGTGCGGATATTAGAGAAATTATTATGGTCGCGTGCCTGTACGGAGAAAGTGTATTTCCCCGGTTTCAGACTGCTATAAGTCACCCGGTTTGTTCCCGGTTGCGTACTGATCCATTCATCGCCTAATTCTTTTATCTTATATTGATAACTAATCCGGTCGGGATTGCTGAATTCCAAAACAGAAAAATCAATGCTGAATGTATTTTCATTATATGCCAGTGTAAATTGCTCGGTATCCATGACAGCAGTATCAGTGATGACATTGTTGCCGGATTTATCCCCTTTTTTCACAGGGCGGTTAGCAACGTGAAAGCCGGTAATCAATACATTCATTTCTTTTTTGATTTCGGTGATATCCTGGGGGTAGAAAGCTGTTACTCCATTGGTACCTCCAAAAAATATCTTGCCGCGTTTATCTTTAAATACAGCAGTGCGCGTAAACTCATTTCCTTGCAGACCGTCGCCTGCATAATAGTTGATAAACTTCTTTTCCGGAGGATTCAGTTTGGAGATTCCCTGATGGGTACTGATCCATATATTTTTTTTCTCGTCTTCAGCCAGGCCGCAAATAATATCACTGGGGAGTCCATCGGCAGTAGTGAAAAGTACAGGTGTTAGTCTGTCTTTATTCAGGCAGACCAATCCTTCGGAAGTACCAGCCCAGATCTCTCCATTACTATTTTCCAATAAACTGTAAACGACATACCCGGGGAGGAGATTGTTTTGCTTTTTATAATTGATAAAATTGTCCGTTTGAGGATTGAGTACGGCCAGACCTTTATAAGTGCCGATCCATATCATTCCCTCTCTATCTTCCAGTAGGTAGCTGATCCAATCGTTTGGAAGTCGGTTGATGCTCCAGTCATCGTTTTCGTTGCGGGTAGATTCGTAATAGGTGACATGTTGAGTTGGTAAATTGATTTTGTATAAGCCCGAACCATAAGTACCCACCCAGAGATTCTTGTTTTTGTCTTCAATGATGCAGGAAACTTTGGGCTTGCCTGCGTTAAGATTTCCTTGTAAAAGCGAGGTGGCATCTTGACATGTTCCGGTTTGTTTGTTCATCCGTGCCAGACCATTGAAGTAAGATCCTAGCCAAAGTTCCTGATTGGAATCTTCATAGAGACATAGGATAGTGCCGGGGACAGATTGGGGATTACCTGCCTGATGGGTGTAATGGCGTAATTGTTTTCCCTGATCGTTTATGGCATATAATCCGTCGTTATCCGTACCTATCCAGATTGTAGCTTGTTCATCTGTATGAATAGCCATAACACAGCTGGAACCAATGGTGTTGTTGTGTATTGATTTGTAGCCGTAGTAGTCGAACTTATTTGAAATGCCGGGCACTAGTATCAAACCTTTCTGAAAAATGCCCAGCCATAAATTGTGATCTTTATCTTCGATTAACGAGTGAACCTTGGATTTGGAGAAGTCAAAGGGACCCGCATTAATCTCACTGTCCACAATAATATCTTGTTGAGGCTGATATTCTTTTACTCCTTCACCGTCTGTTCCTATGATAAGTTTTCCACGGGTATCAATGATGAGAGTCCGGATATTCAAATTCATCCGGTTTTGGTAGAGGACAGGTTCGAAGTTTCCTTCCTGCCGGGATGATAGTCTGAAAAGACCTTTTGTCAAGGTTCCTACGAAAATTTGTCCGTGTGCATCCTCACAAATGGCAGAAACGTCATCACCTGCTATATGATAAGGTGCTTTATAGCTTTTAAGCTCTTTATTTTCCGGAGAATAACGGTAAAGTCCTTTTTCTTCTGTAGCAATCCATAAATTTTGCCGGGAATCTTCGAAAATGACATTCAGGTAGTTACTACCTATCCGGTCTGTCAGTTCGGTTTCGATATGGAAGGAGGCGGGATTGCTGTTCTTTTTTAGGGATATGGCGCCTTGTCCGGAAGTTGCTATCCAAAGATCTCCGTTCCGGCGTTCAATAATGGAAGTGATATGAGGATTCTTTCGTCCGTCTTTCCGAGAGATGAATAATTCGTGAAAGTTGTCTGTGGCGCGGTCATATCGCTGTAAGCCATTGATGCATCCGATCCAGAAATTACCGCGACTGTCTTCGAATAATGTCCGTACATAGTTGTTTTTCAAACTGGTGCTATCCGTAGCATTATGTCGATAGATCGAGAAACGTGTCCCGTCGAATTTATTAAGTCCGTTTTCGGTAGCTATCCAGATAAATCCTTTCCGGTCCTGATATACGGCATTGATCAGACTGTTGGAAAGTTCTTTGTCTGTTGAATAGAATTTGCCGGTCTGTGCTTTCATAACAGGAGTGCTTCCTATCAGGAAATAGTATATGGAAAAAAGGAATAGGATTTGTGCTTTCATACTCATTAATATAAGCAGGGTTTATTGGTGCTTTTTATATAGACAAAGATACTATATTAAATTAAAATAGCATTAGCTTTGTTACTTTTCCTTTTACTGATGTTACGTGCAAACCCTTTAGGGATGCTTCTGGGAGGGGTATGTAACGGGTGTGCAATAGCTTGTAACGTACATGCAAGTGTATGTAACCGCCTGTCAATTGCTTGAAACAAAATCTCCACCTATGCTTGATATATTATCCATAAATTTGCATTAACCAAAAAAATGAATTGTCGGACACCTTAAAATAATAACTGCTTATGGAAACATGAATTCCTTACTCTATTCCTTATTATAAATAAGAAGAGAAAAACCTATAACTTGGATTAACCACTATCATTATTAATTAAAAAAATGATTTTATGGAAAGCACAAATCATTATTTTCGACCGTTAGGTCTTATCATTCTTTTCTGCCTCTTCCCTGTATGGGTATTGGCACAGACTGTTTCCGTGACGGGGATGGTCAAAGATGCATCGGGCGAACCGATTATCGGAGCCAGTGTAGTAGAAGCTGGCACTACCAATGGTATAGTTACCGATTTGGATGGTAATTTTAAGTTGAATGTATCAGCCAAAGGTAGCTTGAAGATTTCTTTTATCGGATATCAGACACAAACGATTCCTGTAGCCGGGAAAAAGCAGTTTGATATTACCCTCAAAGAAGATGCAAAAGTATTAGACGAAGTAGTTGTAGTTGGATATGGTCAGATGAAACGTAGTGACCTGACCGGTTCTGTTGTATCGGTCAACGATGAAGCCATTAAGAAATCTGTAGTGACTTCCGTTGACCAGGTACTGCAAGGACGTGCTGCTGGTGTGCAGGTACAGGCTAATAGCGGTATGCCCGGTGGTAGTTCTTCCATCCGTATTCGTGGTATCAACTCTTTGAATGCCTCCAATGAACCTATCTTTGTCATTGACGGTGTTATCATCGACGGTTCCACAGGTTCGGGAAGTGATAATGCACTGGCATCTATCAATCCTTCGGACATCGTCTCTATGGACGTATTAAAGGATGCTTCCGCCACTGCTATTTATGGTGCGCGAGCTGCAAACGGTGTGATTATGATTACTACCAAACGTGGACAGAAGGGTGAGGCGCAAATAACTTATGACGGATATATAGGATGGCAGGAAATGCCTAAAAAACTGGATATGCTGAATCTGCGTGAATATGCGGAGCATAAGAATGTTCGTTCAGGAAAAGACTATTCGGGAAATGATTGGGGAATAGTGAACAAGGATAATAACTTTGTTCGTCCGGATTTACTAGGTGAGGGTACAGACTGGCAGGATGAGATGTTCTCTAAAGCTATGATGACCAGTCATAATCTTTCTGTGACCGGAGGTACTGATAAAAGTAACTATGCATTGGGAGCAGGTTACCTCAATCAGGATGGTATTGCTGTTGGTTCAGGGTTCAGGCGTCTGAACTTACGAGGTAGTTTTGATGCCCAGGTGAAGAGCTATTTAAAAATGGGTATTAACTTTGCGTTTAGTAATTCCCGTCAGAAATTGACTGTATCTGACGAGTCGTTGATTAGAACTGCTTTATTGCAGAGTCCGAGTGTGGCTGTTCGTAATGCTGAAGGCACATTTGACGGACCGGATACGGACGAATGGGTACAAACGAATCCGGTGGGTCTTGCCATGATTAAGGATAACCGCAACGAGAAAATGGGTATTCGGGCAAACACCTATGCTGAAGCTACTATCATTGACGGACTGACGTTTAAAACGGAATTGTCTTTCGATTATGGGGTAACTAATACTTATAAATTTGATCCCTCATATACTTTTGGTGCGATTGAAAATACGGACCGTCAGGGGACTTTCTCCAAATCATATAATAAGTTCTGGAGTTGGAGAAATATCGTGAATTACATGAAAACTTTTGGAGTGCACAATGTGAATGCAATGATTGGCCAGGAAATGCAGGAGAGCAAATGGGAATATCTGATGGGAAGCCGTATGGGATATTTGTCCAATGCTGCAACCGATCTGACATTGGGAGATGCCGCAACAGCCAAGAATAATGGTAATAGTGGAGAAAGTTCGATTTTATCTTATTTCGGCCGTCTGTTCTATTCATACGATGACAAATATCTGTTGACATTTACTCTTCGTCGCGACGGTTCTTCCAAATTCTACAAAGATAATCGTTGGGGATGGTTCCCGTCGGCTGCTTTGGCTTGGAAGGTTTCCAATGAATCTTTTTTGAAAGACAACAATATTATTAATAATCTGAAATTGCGTTTAGGATGGGGTGTTGTAGGTAATCAGAATGTGCCTAATAATGCATATAAAGCCATTTATTCATCTGTTGCTACCGTTTGGGGAACAGGATTGCTGGCTGGCAATACTCCGAATCCCGAATTGAAATGGGAGTCTACTTATTCAAGTAATCTGGGACTTGATATTAATCTTTTCCAGAACAGGATTGAATTGATAGCCGATATTTATTATAAGAAAACAAATGATTTGTTGTTGCAAGTGCCTCTTCCTGCTTATGTGGGAACTTCAGGTCAGGGCTCTACTTCCGCACCCTGGAAGAATGTGGGTTCTTTGGAGAATAAAGGACTTGAGTTGACTTTAAATACAGTGAATATTGATAAAGGCGGATTTCAATGGAGAAGTAACGTGGTATTCTCTATGAACCGTAATAAAGTAAAATCGCTGGATACGGCAACCAGCCTGATAGATAAGAGTAATCAGACAGGCGAAACAATAACCGTACTGACACGTACATCAGTAGGAAACCCTATCGGACAGTTTTATGGTTATAAAGTGATTGGCCGCTTTGAAAAGGCTACTGACTTTTACTATAAAGATGCTTCCGGAGCAATTAAGCCGGTAGCATTGCCTGAAGGTATGTCGATTTCCAAGAATAGTATCTGGATTGGTGATTATATTTTTGAAGATGTAAACAAAGACGGTGTTATCAATGAACAGGACCGTACTTATATCGGTAATCCTGAACCGGACTTTACTTTCGGCTTCGGTAACTCTTTCTCTTATAAAGGCTTCGACTTGAGCATTAACCTGACCGGATCGGTGGGAAATGAAGTTGTAAACTGGGGGCGTCGTGAACTTGAAAATCCACGGGGCAATAATAATATCCTGAAATCGGCGTTGGATTATGCACAACTGGCTTTGATTGATCCGAATGGTCCGGATGATTATCGGAATATACAGATTGTAGGCGGTGACCCTTATGCTTGCCGTATGGCTATTGCCAAAGGGACAGATGATTCCAATTATCGTTTCAGTGACCGCTTTGTGGAAGATGGTTCTTTCCTGCGTATTCAGTCTATCTCTTTCGGCTATACGTTCCCGCGTAAATGGTTGGCACCGATTGGTATTCAGAATCTGAAACTTTATTGTAACCTGCAGAATGTATATACATTCACAAAATACAAAGGGATGGACCCGGAAATAGGTTCTGCCAATCAGGACGCTTTGCTTACAGGCTTTGATAACTATCGTTATCCTTCTCCGCGAATTTATACATTCGGTCTGAATTTAACCTTTTAATCATTTAAAGTGACTAAATATGAAAACAAGTAAATATATATACTCTTTCATGTTGGCTGTAGCTTTGGCGTTTGCAGGATGCAGTGACTTCCTCGATTCTGAAGATAACTCCAATATCGCAGGAGATAACTTTTATCAAACGGAAGATGATTTCCGGGCAGCAACAGCTCCTTTGTATAATAAGGTGTGGTTCGACTTTAACGATAAGTTCTATTATGGACTGGGTGATGGACGCGGATTCAACCTTTGTGCGACAACCTCTAATTATATCTATCCTTTTGCCGATTTGACCGAAACCGGATTGACGGGGCCGTTAGTTTCGGCTTGGGGCTCATTATACAATATAGTACAGCAAACTAATAAGATTATTAACGGGATCAAAGGTAACTCATCCAATAGCGAAGAAGTGAAGAACCCATATATTGCTGAAGCACGGTTCATGCGTGGAGTTGCTTATTCCTATCTGGCGATGTTATGGGGAAATGTTATTATAAATGAGGATACGGATGAACTGGTGGCTAATCCAATTGTCAATACTAGCCCGGTAAGTGATGTCTATGAATTTGCGATGCGTGACTTGGAATTTGCGGCAAAATATTTGCCGGAGGTTTCTTCTGCTGCCGGACGTGTCAATAAATACAGTGCCTTTGGCATGTTGTCGCGTGTTTATCTGACGTATGCCGGTTATAGTAGTAACCCTAATAGTGCGACCCGTAATCAGGACTATCTGGATTTGGCAAAGAAAGCGGCTTTAAAAGTGATAGAAAACAGAAATTTTGAACTGATGACTGATTATGCCGATTTGTTTATGATTGATAAAAATAACAACTCGGAAACACTATTTGCTTTACAATGGGTTAGTAATGGTACGTATGGGGAATGTAATACGATACAGGACTATTTTGCTTGTGAGTCGGCTATTACCGGTAATGACCGTGCATGGGGCGGTTATGTTTTTGCACAACCGGACGTGATTTGGGAGTATGAAAAAGGAGATAAACGGCGTCAGCCGACTTGGATGGCTTATGGCGATCATTATCCTGAAATACAGAAAGCAAACGGAGGATATACTTGTGAGAAGAAAGCATCGGGTACTGTTTCCGGAATTTATTGTAAGAAATATGTTTGTGGTTCTAGCAAAGATAATGCGAAGATCACTTCCGGAAGTACTCCTATCAATACTTACATGTTGCGTCTGGCAGAAGTATATCTGATTTATGCAGAAGCTATATTGGGAAATAATCCTTCAACAGATGATGCCGATGCAATGGAATACTTTAACAAAGTGCGCAAGCGTGCCGGTTTGGAACCCCAAAATTCGATTACTTACGAAGATATTCGTCGTGAGCGTAGACTGGAACTTTGTCTGGAAGGACAGTATTGGTATGACTTGGTACGTAGAGCTTATTATAAACAACAGGAAGTACTCAATTATATCACCGGACAGGATAGGGGTACTGCTATTCCTGTAGTATGGGATGCGGATACACAGACTTTGAAGAGAGACGAGGATTCGGATGAAACGAAGCGTGCCATAGGTGACGTCGATTCCAGTATATTCCTTCTTCCTTATCCGGAATCGGAGACTGTGCAAAATCCTTTGTTGAAAGCGGATCCTATGCCTTATGCATTTAAGGAAGACAGAATAACCGATTTGTTTAACTAAAAACGAGAATACGAATGAAAAGCTTGATATATAAAAATAGTATGAAAGCATTTGGCTTATTGGTGAGTCTGCTCATCTGCTCTTGTTCATTTGTTTCGTGTGACGACGATGACGATAATGGCGGAAGTTCTGTGATGAACATAACAGGGATCTATCTGGAAGACGCGAAGTCGAATGTTCCTGACCGTTTGGTTGATTTTGCCCGTTTGGGACAACTGATCCGAATTGAAGGTGAAGGATTCAACGGATTGAAGAAAGTGTATATTAATGGATATAACTGTTATTTTAATCCGGTATTTGTTTCGAATAAATCTTTTCTGGTTAGTGTGAACAGTAAAGTTCCGACTACAGAAGCAGACGAGAATGTACGTAATACAATTCGTTTGGTAAAAGATGGCGGTGAATACGTTTATGATTTCCAGATTCGTGCTGCTGCACCGTCTATAACGAAAATCTCCAACTGTATGCCGAATGTAGGTGAACCTATCATTGTTTATGGAAGTGGATTGACGGAAATAGCAAAAGTCGTTTTCCCCGGAAATGTGGTGGTGACAGAAGGTATTATTTCTGATCTTGACGGTGAATATTTTATGGTGGATATGCCTGCCGGAGTTTCTGAAGAGGGCGGTTCTATTTTCGTAGAAGGTTCGAATGGTGGTGCTTATTCTCCTGCCTATTTCAATTATAAGAAAGGCTTGTTGTTGAACTTCGACGGAGTGGGTGCACAAGGGGCATGGGGCGATTCTGAAAGTATGATTCAAACAACCGAACTGGAATCAGCTTCGATTGGTGAAGGTAATGTGTCGCAAGGTGCTTACTGTCGTTTGCCATTAGAAAGACAGTTGCCGGTGGCAGCAGCGAAGAATCGTTGTGCTGAAGTTTGGACAGCTGGTAATGGCACTGATCCTGACTGGTTGACGCTGGGTGTCCCTGCTGAAACTCCTGTTGCCGAATGTGCTATTCAGTTTGAAATTTATGTGCCCGAACCTTGGTCTGAATCCGGATTCCTGAAGATTTGTGGTCAGAACGGATTCAACGGTGGAGAATGGGAGAGAGACTGTTATAATTACGTACCGTGGCTTGTAGACGGAAAGATTGTTCCTTTCCAGACAACCGGTTGGCAGACTGTAACTGTTCCGTTTAGTGAATTCTACAAATCGAAAGCATCCAGCGGAGCTTGGACCACTTTTGCCGATGTGGCCGCTACCCGTGCATCTGCTTCTTATGCCAACTTCGGTTTCTATTTTGAGAACTCTGATATTACATTGGATAAGATCACAGGTGCGAGCTCGGATAAAGAAACAGAGTTTCTATCCAAAGCAACTTCCGTGAAGATTTATATTGATAACTGGCGTGTCGTACCTTTGACGAAGCCGGAATATACCGATTTCCCGGACGAAGAAGAGGATGCAGAATAATAATGACTTTAAATTGAAAAGATTATGAAATACAGAAATATGCTTCCGTTTGTTGCCTTGTCGGTGCTGATATTGACATCGTGTGACGATAATAAGATGGAGTGGTATAAAGACCCTACACATGGAGCGGTTACTTCTTCCGAACTGCCTTTACAGTTGGCTGAAAAGATTTCCCGTTACAAGCCGTTGAAAGAATATTTATCCGATCCCAACTTTAAGTTGGGTATCGGAGTGGGGATGGATGAATATCTTGGTGACGAGACAACGACTACCATTGTGAATGAGAACTTTAATGATCTGACGATAGGATATGCCATGAAGCACGGTCCTATGGTCGATTCTAAAGGGAATTTGAAATTTGATAAGGTAGATCAATTGTTTACAAAGACTACAGAAGCGGGTATAAGCATTTATGGACACTGTCTGATTTGGCACACTAATCAGAATGCGAGTTATCTGAATAGTCTGATTGCACCGGAAGTTATTCCGGGACCGGCGGGCAGTAATTTGTTGGATCTGTCAGGCATTGAAGATGGAACCTTTGATGGCTGGAATCGTAAAAATGGAAGTGATGCGATGTCCATTGTGGAAGGGGAAGGACTGACAACTACTTCCAAAGCATTGAAATTTACAGTAGGATCTTCTGTAACGGCTGCTCATTCTGTGCAATTATATACTCCTGACATTTCAGCAGTAAGTGGGCATAATTATGAAATTTCATTTTTTGTCCGTTCGGATAAAGCTGGTAAAGCCAGGTTGACTTTCGCTGGGTTAGGAAATAATTATCCATATAAAGACTGGTATGCTACAGGTGGCAGTTGGACGGAAGCTTTTGAGACAACGTCTCAATGGCAGCAGGTGAAGATCACAGTGAATGATTTTGTTAGTACTACATTTCAGATTGCATTTGAATTTGGTTATTTGCCGGATGTGACTTATTATGTAGATAATATTGTTGTGACAGACAAAGATGCCGATCCTACTGTGGTTAATCTGATTTCTAACGGAGATTTTGAAAGCAAAGCTATTACTCCTTGGGGAGCTTGGAGTAGTGGAAAAGCCGCGATTTCGGAAGAAGGTGAAGGATATGGAAGTTCATATTCGATGAAGCTGACTAGTTCTGTTGACGGAGGGGCGGGCAATGCATATAAGGCACAGGCTGGATATGGCTTTGATACTCCTTTGGAAGTCGGCAAGACCTATGAGTTCTCTGCTATGATTAAAGCAAGTGTCTCAACTACTTTCCAAATTCAAATTCAGAACTCAACGAGTTATGCAGGTGAATGCTATGTAGATGGAAATGTGAGTACGACTTGGACAGAATTTAAGAAAGAATTTACAGTGTCTAAAGAGGATATGAATCGATTCTGTATCAATTTCGGAGTTAGTGCAGGCGATTATTATATAGATAATATCGTATTGTCGGAGAAAGTGGTGGAGACACGTGCAGTCACTCGCGCTTCCGGTCCTACTATCATTGAGAAGACCGACGAAGAAAAAGCCGAGATTATCAGAGATGCTATGGAAGACTGGATTTCAAAGATGGTTACCCATTGCAAACCTTATGTTCATGCATGGGACGTAGTCAATGAACCAATGGATGACGGAAAAACATCAGACATTAAGACTGGTAAAGGCAAAACTGATCTGGCTTCTGATGAATTCTACTGGCAAGATTATTTCCTGACTCCGAAAGACTATGCAGTAGAAGCTTTCAAACTTGCCCGTCAGTATGGAAATCCGGATGATAAACTATTCATCAATGATTATAATCTGGAATATAACCTCAATAAGTGTGACGGTCTGATTAAATATGTGGAATACATCGAAAGCAAAGGGGCCATAGTGGATGGTATTGGTACACAAATGCATATTGCTATTGATTCCAATAAAGACAATATTGCTCAAATGTTCCAGAAACTGGGTGCTACCGGCAAGTTGATTAAAGTATCCGAGTTGGATATTAAGGTTAACACCTCGTCGCCTACTACTGAAAATCTGGCACAACAGGCAGAAATGTATCAGTATGTTATTGATATGTACAAGAAGTATATTCCGGTGGATAAACAATATGGTATTACCATCTGGGGAGTATCGGACAATGAAAAAGAACATGTGAATTGGATACCGAATGACGCTCCGAACCTTTGGGATGCTAATTATGCACGTAAACATGCTTATAAGGGAGTAGCCGATGGTTTGGCTGGTAAGGATGTCAGCGAAGACTTTACCGGAGATTTGGAATTATAATAATTAAAGAGGGGGAGAGTGAGGGTTACAGTAGTTGTTATCATCCTGGAGCGGATCGAATGAATAACAATAACTACTGTAATCCGCTCTTTCTAAAACTTTCGTTTTCCTCCTGTTCATCGGTGGTTTCAGCTTGAATGTAACATTGCAACAAGTTTTTGTAACATACGTAAACGATGATGTAACAAGCGAGTAATGATTTGAATCAGAATTTCTGGGTAAGTGGGAAGAAACTTCCTAAGTTTGCAAAGTGGAATCCCGATGGATTTCTTCTCTTGCTAAATTATCATGAAATAAAGACATATAAAAGAAAAGACAGAATGAATAAGTATTGGTTTTATAAGGTAGGGTTAGTAGTTGTGTTCCTTTGCTTCGCCTTGTTGGGCGGAGCAAAGGTTAAACTTCCGACTCTTGTTTCCGACGGAATGGTACTTCAGCGTGGGGAACCTGTCAATATCTGGGGAACGGCTGATCCTGATGAAACCGTTGATATAACTTTCCTGAAAAAGAAATATAAGACTGTTGCTGATGTACAAGGTAACTGGAAAGTGACTTTGCCTATATTGAAAGCTGGCGGACCTTATACGATGGCCATTAATGATATCGAATTAAAGGATATTCTTATTGGTGATGTTTGGGTATGTTCGGGACAGTCGAATATGGAATTGCCTGTTTCACGGGTTACAGATCGTTTTCGCGATGAAATATCTACGGACAGTAACTATCCGATGGTACGCTATATAAAAACACCTCTGCTCTATAATTTTCATGCTACGCAGGCAGATATTCCGGGAATTTCCTGGCAAGCGATGACTCCTGAAAATGTGATGCCTTTCTCTGCTTTAGCCTATTTCTTCGCTAAAGATGTCTATCAAAAGACAAAGGTTCCGGTAGGAATCATAAATTCCAGTGTCGGAGGTTCACCGGTAGAAGCGTGGATCAGTGAGGGAGGGTTGAAGCCTTTTCCATTTTATTTGAATGAAAAGCGTATCTATGAGTCAGACGATTTGATGGAGTCGATGAAAAAAGAGGAGAGGAAGAAAAGTCATGCCTGGAATGTGGCGTTGTTTCAGGGAGATAAAGGGATGCATGAGGCTACCCCTTGGTATGCTGCCGATTATGATGATAGCAATTGGACAGAAACAGATTTGTTTACTTCCGGCTGGGCAACAAACGGACTGAATACCGTCAATGGCTCCCACTGGTTCCGTAAAGACTTTCAGGTGTCTGCACAACAGGCGGGAGAGAAAGCGACTCTTCGTTTGGGATGCATCGTAGATGCAGATTCGGTCTATGTAAATGGCACATTTGTGGGGACTGTCTCTTATCAGTATCCTCCCCGTATCTACACCATTCCTGCCGGATTGTTGAAAGCCGGAAAAAATACAATAACCATACGCCTTTTCAGTTATGGCGGTCGTCCTCAATTTGTAAAGGAAAAGCCTTATAAAATCCTTTTCGGAAAAGGTCAGCCGGAAAAAGGAGAATCGGAGATCAATTTGGAGGGGAGTTGGAAATATCATCTCGGTGCTCCTATGCCCGCTGCTCCGGGACAAACGGCTTTTCATTATAAACCCACAGGACTGTATAATGCAATGATTGCTCCTTTGCTGAACTATACGGTATCTGGTGTTATCTGGTATCAGGGAGAATCGAATGTCTCACGCAGAAATGAGTATAAAGACTTGTTGACGGCTATGATTAGCGATTGGAGACAACGATGGAATAAGTCGGATATGCCTTTCTATATCATTGAGCTGGCGGATTTCCTTTCACCCACAGATAAAGGAGGACGCACTGCCTGGGCGGAATTCCGGAAAGCGCAGGCGGAAGTAGCCGATACAAATAAAAATGTTACTCTGATTAAAAATAGTGATTTAGGAGAATGGAATGATATTCATCCATTGGATAAAAAGACGCTAGGGCAACGAGTGGCAGCAGCTATCTTGATAGAAATGAATACGAAAAACAGAAAATGACCAATTTATCTATTTTATGGAGAATACAATAAAGACCAATGAAGCGAAAGGTTTCTATAAACTCTCTTGGCTTCAACGTATAGGATTCGGTTCCGGTGATTTGGCGCAAAACCTTATTTACCAGACCGTATGTATGTATCTGCTGATTTTTTATACCAATGTATATGGACTTAAACCGGAAGTGGCAGCCGTGATGTTTCTTATTGTCAGGATAGTGGATGTCCTTTGGGATCCTCTGGTGGGTGCTTTCGTCGATAAACACAATCCTAAACTAGGTAAATACCGTTCATATCTTATTTGGGGAGGAACTCCGCTGACTGGTTTTGCTATTCTTTGTTTTTGGAACGGCTTTTCGGGTTCACTGTTCTATGCCTATTTCACTTACGTTGGATTATCCATGTGTTATACATTGATTAATGTGCCTTATGGAGCACTGAATGCGTCACTTACCCGCGATACGAATGAAATCACGGTGTTGACGTCAGTGCGTATGTTTCTTGCCAATTTGGGTGGTTTGGCTGTGGCATACGGTATTCCGATACTGGTGAAGGTGTTGTCTCCCGATGGTAAAATCAATACTACTGCATCTGCTAACGCATGGTTTATTACGATGACTATTTATGCTGTTATCGGATTGGCGTTATTGATGTTCTGCTTTAGCCAGACGAAGGAGCGTGTGGTTATGGATCAGGAGGAGACATCTAAAGTAAAAGTGTCCGACTTGTGGGTAGAATTTTGTAGAAATAAACCTTTGCGTATTTTGGCGTTCTTTTTCATTACTGCTTTTGCAATGATGGCGATTGGTAATTCTGCCGGTTCATATTATATGATTTATAATGTACGTGCACCGGAGATGTTACCTTATTTCATGGCCTTGGGCTCGATACCCGCATTCATTTTCATGCCGATGGTACCTGCCATTAAACGTGCCATTGGAAAAAAGCAAATGTTTTATGTATTCCTTTCAGTCGCTATATTGGGTATGGCATTGCTGTATATTATTTCTGTGGTTCCGGTACTCAAAACGCAGATATGGTTGGTCTTTGTGGCGCAGTTCATAAAATCGACGGGAGTCATTATTGCGACAGGGTATATGTGGGCTTTGGTTCCCGAAGTAATTTCGTATGGCGAATATACTCATGGTAAACGTATTTCGGGTATAGTCAATGCTTTGACTGGTATTTTCTATAAAGCGGGAATGGCTCTTGGAGGAGTTGTACCGGGACTTGTTATGGCTTTTGTCGGATTCGACCAGACAAATGAAGTGTCACAATCACCTTTTGCCGAACAGGGAATACTGTGGCTCGTAGCCGTTATTCCGGCGTTGTTGCTTTTGGTCGCTATGTTCATTATTTCTAAATATGAATTGGAAGATAATGTGATTGACAATATAAATGAGGAGATAGAATCGCGCTGTAAAAAAGGCGAATAGATAAGATAGTAGAATGTTTATTACTCAAAAATATAACGTATGAAACTCAAACGAATAATTCTGTTATTATTGACAGTGATGTTTTCTTTTTCTTATGGAGAAGTTTTTGCGAAAGATGGAAATTCGCTGAAAAAGGCTTTGAAAAACAAGTTTTTGATTGGCGTGTCAGTGAACACACATCAAAGTTCCGGTAAGGATGTCGCAGCTGTTGAAATTGTAAAGAAGAATTTTAATTCCATCGTGGCGGAAAACTGCATGAAGTCTTCTGTCATTCATCCGAAAGAAAATAAGTATAATTTTGCGCAGGCAGATGAATTTGTCAGTTTTGGTGAGAGCAATCAAATGGCTATCATTGGTCACTGCCTGATTTGGCATTCACAATTGGCTCCTTGGTTTTGCGTAGATAAGGACGGGAATAATGTTTCTCCGGAAGTCCTGAAGAAACGGATGAAAGACCATATCACTACCATCGTGAAACGCTATAAAGGCCGTATCAAAGGCTGGGATGTAGTAAATGAAGCGATTGAAGATAATGGAGCATATCGCAAGACAAAGTTTTATGAGATTCTGGGGGAAGAATATATCCTATTGGCTTTCCAATATGCACACGAGGCCGATCCGGATGCCGAACTTTACTACAATGACTACTCAATGGCCCAACCGGGGAGAAGAGAAGCCGTCGTGAAAATGGTGAACGATTTGAAAAACGTGGAATCCGTATTGATGCCATAGGTATGCAAGGACACATCGGCATGGACTACCCGAAAATCAGTGAATTTGAGAAGAGTATGCTGGCCTTTGCCGGAACAGGAGTGAAGATAATGATAACAGAACTGGATTTGACGGTGATACCATCACCGAATCCCAATGTAGGTGCAGAAGTTTCAGCTTCCTTTGAATATAAGAAAGAGATGAATCCTTATCCGGATGGATTACCGGAAGAGGTATCGAAAGCATGGACTGAAAGAATGAATGACTTTTTCCGTCTGTTCCTGAAACATCATAACCTTATCACCAGGGTTACTCTTTGGGGAGTAGCCGATCAGAACTCTTGGCGTAATGACTGCCGATGAGAGCACGGATTATCCGTTACTTTTTGATCGCAATTATCAGCCGAAGCCGGTAGTCGACCTGATTATCAAAGAGGCTGAAAAAACAAAATAAGTTTCTAACAGAAAAACCGAAAAAGCATGAAAACAGAAAAAAGATATTTAGTTCCCGGTGATTATATGGCTGACCCTGCCGTACATGTATTTGATGGCAAACTGTATATTTATCCCTCGCACGATTGGGAAAGTGGTATTGCTGAAAATGATAATGGCGATCATTTCAATATGAAAGATTATCACGTGTATTCTATGGATGATGTGATGAACGGTGAAATAAAAGATCATGGAGTGGTGCTTTCCACAGAGGATATTCCTTGGGCGGGCCGTCAACTATGGGATTGTGATGTGGTTTGTAAAGATGGTAAGTACTATATGTATTTTCCATTGAAAGATCAGAATGATATATTTCGTATCGGGGTAGCTGTGAGTGATAAACCTTATGGTCCTTTTATACCGGAAGCTAATCCGATGAAAGGAAGTTACAGCATCGATCCGGCTGTATGGGATGACGGAGATGGTAACTATTATATATATTTCGGTGGATTGTGGGGTGGACAACTTCAACGTTACCGTAATAATAAAGCCTTGGAATCTGCCATTTTGCCGGAAGGAGAGGAGGAGGCAATCCCGTCGCGTGTTGCTCGTTTGAGTGAAGACATGATGGAGTTTGCCGAAGAACCCCGTGCAGTGGTAATTCTGGATGAAGACGGTAAGCCATTGACAGCAGGGGATACGGAACGCCGTTTCTTCGAAGCTTCGTGGATGCATAAATATAATGGTAAATACTATTTTTCCTATTCTACGGGAGACACTCATTTGCTCTGCTATGCAACAGGTGATAACCCTTATGGTCCGTTTACTTATCAGGGAGTCATTCTGACTCCGGTGGTAGGATGGACTACTCACCATGCTATTGTAGAGTTTAAAGGTAAGTGGTATCTGTTTCATCACGATTGTGTACCATCAGAGGGAAAGACTTGGCTCCGTAGCCTAAAAGTCTGTGAACTTCAGTATGATGCAGACGGGCGAATCATTACTATTGAGGGAAAAGATGAATAATAGAATACATTAAAACAACCGCTTCTATCTGAAAAATATGCCTAGAAATATATTTGCATTGATATTCACTATCCTTTTTTGCTTTTCTTCTATTTGGGCAGAAGATGGAAGTGCCTTGTGGCTTCGTTATGCATCGGGAGCGAAAGCGGAAATTACCAGCAAGAAACAATCACCTACATTACGTATTGCGGTTTCCGAATTACAGAACTTCTGGCAGGAGGAATCCCGGTTACTTTGGAGGTCCGGAACAATAAAGAACTTCGTGCACTTGGAAATGAGGGATATACGATTCAGACCTCCAAAGGTGGCAGTCAAATAACGATAGCTTCTTCCGGTGAACAAGGAGTACTTTATGGAACGTATCATTTACTCCGTCTGCAAGCTACCGGACAACTACCGGAATCAGCTTTGCAATCCCTCAATATCTCCGAACGACCTGATTATCGAATTCGTATCCTGAATCATTGGGATAACTTGGATGGTACAATCGAACGCGGATATGCCGGACATTCACTTTGGAAATGGGACGAACTTCCGTCTGTTGTCTCTCCCCGTTATGAAGCCTACGCTCGTGCCAATGCTTCTATCGGCATTAATGCCACTGTAATAAACAATGTCAATGCAAGTCCTAAGATACTATCTAATGATTATTTGCAGAAAGTCAAAGTCTTGGCCGACGTTTTCCGCCCTTATGGCTTGAAAATATATCTTTCTATCAATTTCTCTTCTCCCGCAGCTTTAGGCGGTTTATCCACTTCCGATCCGTTGAATAAAGAAGTGATAAACTGGTGGAAGCAGAAAGCCAAAGAGATTTATTCTCTGATTCCCGATTTCGGAGGTTTTCTGGTGAAAGCGAATTCCGAAGGGCAGCCCGGTCCGTGTGATTACGGACGGACTCATGCCGAAGGAGCCAATATGCTTGCCGATGTGTTGAGGTCCTATCATGGCATTGTGATGTGGCGCGCTTTCGTTTATTCTCCTACCGACAGCGACCGTGCCAAACAAGCCTATCTTGAATTTGAACCTTTGGATGATAAGTTTCGGGATAATGTTATTGTGCAGATCAAGAACGGTCCGATAGATTTCCAACCCCGTGAACCATTCAGCCCGCTGTTCGGAGCCATGAAAAAGACGGCAGTTATGCCCGAATTTCAAATCACACAAGAGTATCTTGGTTTTTCCAATCATCTTGCATTCCTTGCTCCTATGTGGAAAGAGTGTTTAGACAGTGATACTTATCTGCAAGGTAAAGGCTCTACCGTTGCCCGTGTGACAGATGGTTCTTTATTCTTTCATCCGCTCACGGCTATTTCCGGAGTGGCAAACATCGGTGATGATACTAATTGGTGTGGACATCCTTTTGCTCAAGCCAACTGGTATGCTTTCGGACGATTGGCATGGAAACATTCGCTCTCTTCCGAACAGATAGGAGAAGAATGGTTGAAACAAACTTTTCTTCCCGTTACCGGTGCGCAAACCGATACTCCGGCAGGAGAAGTCATTCAAAAAGAGCAGATCGACGCTGAACTCTCCCTTCTCAACTTCCAAGTGCTTCAGAAATCGAGAGAAGCAGTAGTAGACTACATGATGCCTCTCGGCTTGCATCATATCTTTGCATGGGGACATCATTACGGACCGGAACCCTGGTGTGATATTCCCGATGCCCGCCCGGATTGGCTGCCTCCTTATTACCACCGTGCCGACAACATGGGAATAGGTTTCGACCGCAGCAGTACAGGAAGTAATGCTACCGGACAATACCATTCTCCATTATGCGAGCAACTGGACAATGTGAATACTTGTCCGGAGAATCTGCTCCTTTGGTTTCACCATGTCCCTTGGAATCATCAGATGAAGAGCGGACGTACACTTTGGGCAGAACTGTGCTACACGTATGATCGTGGTGTAAACGAAGTGAGAAACTTTCAAAAAGTGTGGGACAGGATGGAACCGTATATTGATTCCGAACGTTTTCGTGATGTGCAACACCGCCTGAAGATTCAGGCACGGGATGCTGTCTGGTGGCGGGATGCTTGTTTGCTTTACTTCCAGCAATTCAGCAGACAATCGATACCTTACGAATTGGAACGTCCCATACACGAGTTGAAAGATATGATGGAATACAAATTGGATATTACCAATTTTGAATGTCCACCTTATGGGTTTAGTAAGTAAATAAAGATATTCCTTCTACGGAACGAATAAGAATATGTTTGCAATTTGGCGTCTTTTATGATAAAATTGTTACCTTTGCGGGCAATAATAAAACAGAATAAAAGAATATGAACCAAAATACATTCTGCATGGCGGGGGGCGTAGCACGCAACCCGCTTGTGCGTTTAGCCAAACCCATCACGGCAACTATCGGAGCGAATGAACACATAGCTATTGTAGGTCCCAATGGTGGCGGTAAAAGTCTTTTTGTAGATACCCTGATCGGAAAATATCCATTGCGTGAAGGAACCGTACAATATGATTTTTCCCCCTCTGCCACCCAGACTCTTTATGATAATGTGAAATACATTGCTTTCCGTGATACCTATGGAGCTGCCGATGCCAATTACTACTACCAGCAGCGTTGGAATGCTCACGATCAGGATGAAGCTCCTGATGTTCGTGAGATGTTGGGAGAAATCAAGGACGAGCAACTACAACGCGAACTGTTTGAACTCTTCCGTATCGAACCGTTGCTCGACAAGAAAATTATTCTCCTTTCCAGCGGTGAATTACGTAAATTCCAGCTAACCAAAACCCTGTTGACTGCTCCCCGCGTGTTGATTATGGATAATCCGTTTATCGGGCTGGATGCTCCTACGCGTGAACTGTTGTTTTCTTTGCTCGAACGTCTGACAAAAATGTCGTCCGTACAGATCATTCTGGTACTTTCCATGCTCGATGATATACCTTCATTCATCACTCATGTCATTCCTGTGGACAAAATGGAGGTCTTTCCTAAAATGGAACGTGAAGCCTATCTGGAAGCTTTCCGCAGTAGAGATGTGGTTACCTCTTTGGATGATTTGCAGCAACGGATTATAGATTTGCCATCTGATGGCAACAATTACGATTCGGAGGAAGTAGTAAAACTTAATAAGGTCAGTATCCGTTATGGCGACCGAACTATTCTGAAAGAACTGGACTGGACAGTCCGTCGTGGTGAGAAGTGGGCGTTGAGTGGTGAGAACGGTGCTGGGAAATCGACTCTGTTGAGCCTTGTCTGTGCAGACAATCCGCAATCGTATGCCTGTGACATCAGTCTCTTCGGACGGAAAAGAGGGACGGGAGAAAGTATTTGGGAAATCAAGAAACATATTGGTTACGTAAGTCCGGAGATGCACCGTGCTTATCTTAAAAATCTGCCCGCTATTGAGATTGTAGCCAGTGGTTTGCATGACAGTATCGGTCTGTATAAACGTCCTCAACCGGAACAGATGGCTATCTGTGAGTGGTGGATGGATATATTTGGCATTGCAGATTTGAAAGATAAACCATTCCTGCAACTATCCAGTGGAGAACAACGTTTGTCCTTGTTGGCAAGAGCTTTCGTCAAAGACCCGGAACTGCTGATTCTGGATGAACCGCTTCATGGCTTGGATACTTATAATCGTCGACGGGTAAAGAAAGTGATTGAGGCTTTCTGCCGACGCAAAGATAAGACGATGATTATGGTGACACATTATGAATCGGAACTTCCCAACACTATAACAGATCGTATTTTCTTAAAGAGAAACCGGTAAACATTGTTTTCTGATATTTATTTTGAATTTAGATTTTAGTTAATCGGATGCGTAAACCAGAAACAAGAACCTTTCCCCGGTTCTGATTCCACTCCGATTTTGCCGCCTAACTGTGTGACGATACTTTGACAGATAGGGAGTCCCAGCCCTGTGCCGGCAATAAAATTATTCAATTTCACGAATCGGGTAAAGATAGCTTCCTGCTTTTCCGGTTCGATGCCCATTCCCGTATCTTGAACCGAGAATCTGACTTCATTTCCGTTGATTCGGTAATCAATAACAATACTGCCCTCGGAAGTAAATTTCAGAGCATTCGTTACAAAATTCAGCAATACCTGATACAACCTGTTTTTGTCGCTGGTAAAAGTAAGCTCGGGCAGTTCCGGTGCTAAGAGAATCTCTACTTGCTCTGTAGCCCTTACCTGCATAGATTGTAGCAGTTCGTTGCAAAGTTGTTGTGCATCCACTTGTTCTGGGATAATGTCGAAAGTCCCTGCCTCAATCTTTGACAAGTCAAGAATATCCGAGATCAGTTGTAACAAGAGCTTGTTGTTTTCTTCAATAATCGTTGCATACAGATGTTTTTCTTCTGCATCCTCCGCTTCCTCAAGCAAACTGGAAAAGCCTACTATCGCATTGAGCGGGGTACGTATCTCATGACTCATATTCGCAAGAAAAGCAGATTTTAGCCGGTCGGCTTCTTCAGCTTTCTCTTTGGCGCCAATCAGCATCCGCTCTGTCTCTTTCAGTTCGGTAATATCAAAGTTGATACACAGCATTTCGATGATATTGTCCTGGAGCTGGTAATTCCTTACTAATACGTTAACCCGTGTCCAAGTGTAATTTCCATCTGCTCTGCGAATCCGGACATCGCGGGATAGCTTGGAACTTTCTCCTTTTATCACTTTATCCAGGAAGTCGATCATCACAGCTCGATCTTCTGGATGGAAATGGGAATGAATGCCGATGATTTCCGGCAATGGGGTACCCTCTTCTTCACCTACATTCCTGTACCAGCTTCTCAAAGCATACCCATCCCGACTCAAAGCATCGAAGTGCGCGTAACCTACTTTGGCATAATCTCCTACCAGGTCGAAAAAACTCTCGAATTCCTGAATCTTATTATAAGCAATTGTATCTTCGGTCTTGTCTACATTAATTAAGAGGTAGTTGATAGGTTCGTGATTGTGATCGTATAGAGTGGTGACTTTGGTTGTTAAGTCAATGAAACCGGTTGTACTGTTAGGCTGATAATATTTGTTGATTTTGGAAAAGTCGTACCGGAATGTAAAATCTGCGTTCTCATTGTCTTTTATTTTCTGTTTTATCTCTTCCGGCAATATAGGATTCTCGAAAATGTTGACTCCCAAAATATCTTCTTTATTGGAAATACGGAACATTTCCATATCTTTTTTATTCAGGTCGACCATTTGACCGTCCTTATCATATAATTCGATGCCTACCGGAAGATTCTTATATATATTATGAAGGATCCGCTCGCTATTTTGTAGAGCCTGGTGTGCAGATGCTATATGAATTCCCTCTTGGGTTTCGGCAATTCCATATACTTTGGTGTTACCATTTTCGTCTGTTTCCTGGAAGCATGCCTTGCTACGAATCCATACATGACCTTTGGGAGTATCAAACAAGTATATTTCTTCTACAGTCTGTTGTACTTTGTCAAAAGACGGAAAAGTTGCGTATCCCTGATCTTCTTTTAGAATACGCTTGTTGAAATCTTCGAAACTGATGAGCCCGTCTTCTCCTATTCCGAGTAGTTGGGAGATAAGTTCCGAACACTTGTAAGTCTCTGCTTTCAAGTCAGCTTCCCACCATCCTATATTCGCTTTGTTCATAAGCTTTTGTAGGAATTCGCTTTCGTTTTGTTCGTTTATTTTCAAGGTATGTCTGTATTATCAGGTAGTTAGACAATAATTTGCTCGTAAAAATAATCATTTTTGTTGAATTCCACCTTAAAAAAGTAAAAGATAGTATGATTGTATCACAAGGAAAGTATGTATTACAAAGAAAATGGGCATATATGAGCAGAGTATCAATAAATTATCTTCGTGTAAAAAAAGTAATCGAAGCATTCTGTACGCGTAAAGATAAAGCGAAGATTAAATCAACGTCCAGATGAATGGAAACGGCCGGATATAGTTGTGAATCGTATCTTTCTGGAGAGAAACATAGTGTCAAAATATAAAGAGTCAGACGATGGGAATAGAATATGTCTATAACAACAAATGTATTTATATGAATTATAATCTTTTTTAATAAATAGAATGTTTTTTGCTCCAATTGGTTATCTTTGCGCTCTATGAAACGCAAAAAGTAACTAGAAATACATGAATGATAGTCAAAATGCTATAACTGTTATATACAGGGAACATTGGCAAAAACTCTATATTCATGCATATAATCTGCTGAATGATGAGGAAAGCGCAAAAGATGTGGTGAACGATGTCTTTTGTTCGGTGCTTGAGAGCAACGAACGGTTGACAACGGAAGAGGATCTGCTGCCGTTATTTTTCGTCATGGTGCGAAATCGTTGTATTGACCAAATACGTCATCAGAACGTGGTGCATAAAAATGCGGAAAGATATCTGGAAGAACTTTACAGTGGCTGGACTGTGAAAGAATACCGTGAGTATGAAGACAAGATAAACCGGATGCAGGAGAGTATTCGCCAGATGGCTCCACAAATGCGAACCGTAGTGGAAGAATTCTTCTTAAATGAAAAGAAATGTGCGGAAATCAGTGAAAAGTTACGTATTAGTGATAATACCGTTAGAACGCACATTGCCAGAGCTTTAAAGATACTCCGAAAACAATTAACCATCTTTTTTTAAAAAAAATCCTATCGGGGTGTCATCAGTTTCAGTAACCTTTACGTGTTTAATGAAACTATTGACACTATGATAGACCATTCAGATAAAAAATTAGATTATGCACTTCGTGCCATACAACATCCACAATTAAGAGAAACTGATGAATTTCTTCAGTGGATAGGTATACCTGAAAATAAAGAACTTTTCTTGGAATTAATGGCTTGTAAGGAAGCTGTGATACGTGAGAATCTGCAACGGAAACGCAAGTACAGAAAGAAAATGCGTATCTTGGCAATTGCTTCTTCTGCTGCAGCTGTCTTGATACTGGCTTTTCTGATTCCTTCTTTGCTTCCTTCCACTTCTTTACCTGTAGAACAGCCGATACGTTTTTTTGCTGCGAACAACAATGATGAACATGTGGTCCTACAAATGGATGGTCGTAGTGAACAGCAGTTATTGACAGACAGTGTGATGGATGTGAAAGACTGGAAAACTGTCTCGGCAGACACTGTATGCTGTCAGACTTTGACTACACCACGTGGAAAAGATTTTCTGCTGGTACTGGCTGATGGGACTAAGGTATGGCTCAATGCTGAAAGTCGTTTGCGCTACCCTGTGGCATTTAATGGAAAAGAACGACGTGTGGAACTAGAAGGGGAGGCTTGCTTTGAAGTGGCAAAAGATGCCGAACATCCGTTTATTGTATGTGCTAATGGCATGAATACCATGGTGCTGGGAACTAAATTCAACGTGCGTTCCTATAGTGTTGAAGATCGTCATGTAACTTTGGTGAATGGTAAGGTGCAGGTTACAAACACAGTTAACAATAAGTCGGTAACATTACGTCCGGGACAGGATTTGACCTATACGGAAACCGGAGAGGAAAAAGTATCAGAAGTGAATATCGCTACATATACAGCCTGGACAGAGGGAATGTTCTACTTTGAGGATGTGCCGTTGGAAGAAATCATGGGTGCTTTGGGAAGATTGTATAATGTGAATATCGATTTCGAGCGGCGCGAATTGTATCATATCAGGTTGAACTTCTGGGCTAATAAAAATACCCATTTGGATGAAGCATTGGAACTACTGAATAAGTTGGAGAAAGTGCAGGTAGACTATCAGGACCGAACCATTACGATCAAACAGATTTAACTATACAAATACAACTCTTATGAAAAAGCAACAAATTACATTATTAGAAAAAAGAACTAAAAGAAAGCTTGTATGGATGAAAACTGCCTTTCTATTGCTGGTGCTCACAGCAGCAACCTTGCAAGGATGGGCGCAGAATGCAGAAAACAGGCAGATTTCTTTAGAGATGAAAAACGAACCGCTCGGTTCGGCCTTGAAGCAGTTCAGCAATGTATCTGGTTATAAGGTGAATTTTCCCAGTGAAGACGTTGCACCCTATCGTGTAACTGTGAGTATATATCAGATGGCTCCTTTTGCAGCACTTCAGAAGATTCTGGAAGGAAAGCCTTTTGAGTATGATGTGAAACAAAATTTCATCACTGTCCGTAAAGTGAAAGCTACCTCGACAGCTGCTTCAGGTAAGTTCAGAAATGTTGGGGGACAGGTAGTGGATGAAAGTGGTGATCCCTTGCCGGGAGCAAATGTAAAGGTGCTTAACAGTCCCTTTGGTGCTATTACGGACGCAGAGGGAAACTTTACTTGTAGAGTTCCGGTCGATGTACATACATTGGAAGTGTCTTTCGTTGGTATGCAGTCGGAAATGGTTTCTGTTAAAGATCGTAACAACGTCAGGGTGATAATGCATGAGGACAAGCAACAGTTGGGTGATGTTGTTGTGACGGGTTATCAGCGTATTAGCCGTGAACGTTCTACTGCCGCTTTCGGTTTCGTTGATTCCGAGCAACTGAACAGACAGATGCACAGTGATCTGGCCTCATCTCTGGAAGGGCAAGTAGCTGGTTTGCGTATGAATATCAATTCGAATACGGGTGATATGAGTCCTATTCTTCGTGGGGTAGGTACATTCTCGCATGATGTGGGAACAGAACCACTGATTGTTGTGGACGATATGCCAACCAATTTGAGATTGAGCGAGATAAATCCGTATAATGTAGAGAGTATCACTGTACTGAAAGATGCTGCCGCTGCCAGTATTTATGGTGCTTTGGCAGCCAATGGCGTTATTGTGGTAGCCACGATGCGGGCTAAAAAAGAAGGTGCGCACGTGAGCATTAATGCAGACTGGTTTATCACTACCAAACCAAATTTCAAGAGTTTGAATTTAGCTTCAACAAGTGATATTATTGATTATCAGACAGCTGTTTTTGATGCCAATGTAGCGGAAAAAGGAAGTGCGGCGAATTTTTTATCTTCTTTTGAGTATAATTATTACAATCCCTTGTTTCAGCTTTATCTGGATCAGGCCAATGGGGATATTACCAGTGGTGAAGTAAATGCTACGTTGAGGCAATGGCGCAATAATGATTATTATAAAGAATATCGTGATAACGCTTGGCGTACGGCTATAGCCCAGCGCTATAATGTAACCGTATCACAGAAAGCCGGAAATAGCAACCATCTCCTTTCTTTCAATTATGAAAAGGATAGTCAGCGCGTTATCAGTGGCAAAAGTAATAAAATTTCTTTATACTATAAATCGAATTATGCGGTTACAAACTGGCTGAACCTGAATGCCGGAGTGGATGTACGTATGGGACGTAGTTATACCCCGAATAGCGGTTATACTAGCTACACCCTGCAACAGCGATATGAACGGATATTGGATGCCGACGGTAACCATTATACTTCTCCTTACGTGAATGTGGATACATCTCCTTCCTATAATGGGAGTGTTGTAAGAAAAACTGAGGGTGTCTCACCTTATAGAACGTTTGGTTTCAATGTACTTGATGCATTGGAGGAAAGCATAACAAAGTCACATGATGTTAGTATTCGTCCGTTTGTAAGTTTACAGGCTCGTTTCCTGAAAATGTTCAAATACAACTTCATGTATCAGTATGAATGGAATAAAGGTAAGAGTGAACTATTTGAGTCGGAAAATACTTATGTAATGCGTATGCTATATAACAGTATGGTTGATACAAATGGAAAAGCACAATTGCCGCAAGGGGGACGTTTTAATCAGACAGAAGTAGAAAGTAAGCGTTACACGGTACGAAACCAGATTGACTTTGACAAAACTTGGAAAGACCATGCAGTAACTGCCATTGCCGGTCTGGAATTTCGTGAAAACAAGATTCCGACACCTGCCCGCCAATTGTTGTATGGCTACGATCCGCAGACATTAACTTCTGATTTTATGAACTGGCAGACCTATCGTGACGGTGTAGGAACAAGTGCTCTTTCTGGCAGAACAATTACTTTATCGGGGCTGTCTGCTACTTTGCACGAGTCACGCCATCGTTATGCGTCTTTTTATGCAAATGCAGGATACTCTTATCTGTCACGTTATAATCTTTCCGGAAGTATACGTTGGGATCAAGCTGACTTGTTCGGGCTCGATATACGCAATCAGCGCCATCCTTTGTGGTCAATCGGTGCTTCTTGGATTTTATCGGAAGAATCGTTCATAAAAGAGATTTCCTGGCTGGATTACCTTAAACTACGTATGACATACGGTATCAACGGTAATGTCGATCAAAGCTCAACTACCTATTTTGTTGTAAAGAAAAAAACGCAAAGTAATCCTATTAAAACGACCTATCTGACTTATGAGGATGATGATTTGCCAAATCCGAAGCTTCGTTGAGAGAAAACAGCCACCTACAATATAGGATTAGATTTCCGTCTTTTCAAGAATCTGATAAGCGGTAGTCTGGAATATTACAATCGTCACTCATCTGATTTGCTGGTACGCCGATATATGGACCCTACTTTAGGAGCCGGTTCACGTGTGGTGAATAATGGTGAGATGCGTAATCGTGGCGTAGAACTTTCCCTTACAACCAATATCATACGTAAGAAAGACTGGAACTTCGCTGTAGATTTTAACTTTGACTATAATAAGAACAAAATGTTGAAAGTCGATCATAGTGAATCTGATAATGCAAGAGTCTTTATCGCAAGTCCGCAGGTTTATTTTATGGAAGGTACTAGTTATAATACGTTATGGGCTTACCGTATACATTGTATCGAGAATGGATATCCGGTAGCAGTGGATAAAGATGGAAATGATCTGGTGAAATTTAATGAAGACGGCACGGTAGCCAGTATCACTTCTGGTTCTTCGCTCAAAGGTACTGATGACTTGGTGAACCTTGGTTCGCTGACTCCGAAATTCAGCGGGTCAGTGGGGTTAAGATTCAACTATAAGAATTTTGATTTGAATGCATTCTTTGTGTATGCTGGTGGTAATAAGCTGCGTAACAGTGTATTAAAAATGGATGACCAGTTAGGTACTCAAACCTTGAAAGGAATTGCCAACCGTTGGACTGCGGATGATTCGAATGCACAGGTACGTATGTACCTCGATATACCGGCACAGGTGAAAACTTATGCCAGCACTTTCCAAGATTGGTGGCAATACGGTGACATCAATGTGAAAGATGCAGGTTATGTAAAATTGCGTAGCTTGAGTGTAGGGTATAACTTACCGTTTACGGTTTGCCAACACCTCCGCCTCTCTTCTCTGAAAGTGAAAGTGCAGGTAAATAATCTGTTTACCTGGTGTAAGGCAGGAAGTGATATTGATCCAGAAAGCTATGGAATGAATGACGGTACACGTGGCATCGCTTCTCCCAAGACTTACTCCATCGGATTATCAACAAGTTTCTAACCATTTAAAAGATATAAGATATGCGTAAATTACTTTATATATTGCCAGTTATTCTCATATTGGGTTTTGCAGCCTGTGAAAACTATGTGTATATTACTCCTACAGGCAAGAAAACGGTGGATTCTACTGATACTTATTATGAATTGATAGCCCTGCCCAACCGGGCCTACCATCCGGCAGCTTTTGCCTTGTTGAGCGATAATGTCTGGTCGAAAGAATCGAATATCATAGGTAATGAATTTATTTCATGGGATGGTATTAACATGACTTTTAATGAGGCAGCTAACCGGAAAGAGCTAAGTGATAACAATTTATATGAAAATTGTTATACATATATCCTACGGTCAAATATCGTAATTTCATTGGTTGATGCTAGTCTGGGTGATAAAGATGTTAAGGAATTGGCAAAAGCGGAAGCAAAGATCATGCGTGCCTGGGATCACTTTATTCTGATAAATACATTTGCGAAAGCATATAATCCGGAAACTGCAGCCACTGACGGTGGAGTTGCTATCATTGATAAATATGATTTGGAGGCTACTCCAACCAAATCTACGGTTGCTCAAGTATACGATTTTATTATTAAGGATATAGAAGAAGCGCTTCCTTATTTACAGGAAGAGCCGGTGAATGTATATCATCCGTCAAAAGCTTTTGGATATGCGTTGGCTGCCCGTGTTTATCTGTTCCATCGAGATTGGAAAAAAGCGAAAGAAGCTGCCGAAGAATCATTGAAGTTGAATAATACCCTGATTGATTATATTGATTTGGGAGCTAAAGGAGGGCCGACTAAGGTTACTACTTATGCCAAAGGCGGTAACCCGGAAGTGCTGAACTATGCTTATATGGGTGGTCCTACTGAAGTTTTGGCCTTTTGTTATGGTATGCTTAGCCCGGAGATGGTACAACTTTTCGGGCAGAATGATGAACGTTTGAACCAATTCTTTAAAACGAGTGACAACAGTATATACTACTTTGACGAAGGTTCAGGAGCTGCTTTGTGGAATACTTCGATTACTTATTCTAAGTTTCAGCCTATGTCTGTGGGAATGCGTACTGCCGAAGTTTACCTGATTCTGGCAGAAGCGAAAGCACGGCTGAAAGATATACCGGGAGCTGTCCAAACATTGAATCAGTTGCGTGAAAAACGAATCAAGGGAGCCGAAGCTGTATTGCCGGAACCTGCTACCGAACGTGCGATGGTGCAGGCAGTCATTGATGAGCGCCGTAAGGAGTTAATCTCCGGATTTAGTCGCTTCTGGGATTTGAAACGATACAATACGGAAGCTGATTACGCAAAGACAATCACCCGTACTTTTCCGCTGGTATCTACGGATGTCGAGAAAAAGACATATACGTTGAAGCCGGATTCACGGTTGTATATCATTCCATTCCCGTTGGCTGCCCGTGAAAAAAATCCGAACCTGACAATGAACACTAACGAATAAAAAAAATAAAGAGAAAACTATGCGAAAGATTTTGATGATGGCTGTGTTGGCGTTCCTGTCCTTGCAAGGTGTGGGAGCTCGTGCCAGTGGTATATCTCTTCTGGAAAGTGGAAAGAAGAAACTGGTAGCACAGGGAGATACGGTCAAGAAAGACACTGTTAAGAAAGTAACGGCTTATGAAAAACTGTTGAAAGATGGAGGAAGTGAATGTGAGGGTATGTTTACGGTACGCCACATCAAAGATAACTGGTATTTTGAAGTGCCGGATACTCTTTTAGGACGGTTGTTGTTGGCTGTGACCCGGTTTAAAGCAGTGCCACAGGGTTTCAAAATGCTTAGCGGAGAAGAGGTGAACCGGAGCGTTGTTTATTGGGAACAGCATGATGATAAGACTCTCTTTTTACGCGAATATGTGCAATCACAGTTTGCCCGTCCGGGTGATAACATTGCCGAGGCATTGAAACAATCGACTGTAGATCCTGTAATCTATAAATTTGATGTAATCGGTAGAAATCCGGAGACTCAGGCACAGCTCATTGATGTATCAAAACTCTTTTTAGGTGATAATAAATTGTGTGGCTTTACCTCAAGCGACCGTTCCATTCTTGGCATCGGTACTTTAGCCCAGGACCGCACATTTATGGATACGATAAAAACTTATCCTATCAACGTGGAGGCAGTGACTTTGCGTACTTATAGTATTAGTGCTGGTAGACTACCGGCTGCACAGACTGGTTCGGTGACTGTGAAACTGAATACAAGCATCGTGATGTTACCCAAAGAACCGATGCAGCCACGGTTTGCCGATGACCGGGTGGGATTTTTCCAAAACTCGTTGACCGAATTTTCGGACGACCAGCAGACTACCGATCGTGGAGCCATCATCCAGCGCTATCGGTTGGAACCGAAAGATCCGGAACGTTACCGTCGGGGACAACTCTCCGAACCGAAAAATCCCATTATCTACTACATTGATCCGGCAACACCGAAGAAGTGGATACCTTATCTTAAAGCAGGTGTCGAAGACTGGAATACAGCATTTGAAGCTGCCGGATTCAAGAACGCTATAATAGCTAAAGAATGGCCGAACGATCCCAATATGAGTTTGGACGATGCGCGTTATAGTGTGATACGTTATCTATCCTCCGAAACGGAGAATGCTTACGGTCCGCGTATTGTCGATCCGCGTAGTGGAGAAATTATGGAAAGTCATATTTGTTGGTATCACAACGTAATGAACTTACTCAAAAAGTGGTATATGGTGCAGTGCGGGCCACTGGATAAGCGCGCACGCACGATGACTTTTGACGACAAATTAATGGGCAGTCTGATTCAGTTTGTCTCTTCACATGAAGTGGGGCATAGTATCGGCTTACGGCACAATATGGCAGCCAGTTCGGCTACTCCGGTAGAGAAACTGCGTGATAAAGCTTGGGTAGAAGCCAATGGTCATACGGTATCAATCATGGATTATGCGCGGTTCAATTATGTAGCCCAACCGGAAGATCGGATTTCCGAAAAAGGATTGTTCCCTCGTATCGGTGTTTATGACAAATGGGCTATCCAATGGGGATATCGCTATCGTCCGGAATTTAAGGATCCTTATAAAGAAAAAGACGTATTACGTGCCGAAGTAACCAAAAAACTGCGGGGAGATCATCGCTTGTGGTTTGTTGGTGATGAAGGAAAGGGATTTGATCCCCGTAGCCAGAGTGAGGACTTGGGCGACAATAATATGAAAGCCAATGAATACGGTATAAAGAACCTGAAAAGAGTGATGGAAAACATACTGACCTGGACAGCACAGCCTGACGGAGAGTACACTGACTTAACCACCATTTATAATTCGGTTCGTGCCCAACATCTGAAGTATACCCTGCAAGTGCAGAAGAACATAGGAGGACGCTATACCAATAATTTGCCGGATCTCAAAGTGCATGATTATCTGCCACGCAGTTTGCAGAAAGAAGCTGTTGAATGGTTGGGACGCAATTTGTTTGTAGCTCCGCTCTGGCTCTATCCTGATGAAGTGGTGAGTCGTACCGGAGTCAAGCCGGTGGATGAGATTCGTGACCGCCAAAGCTCTGTTGTAGCTTTGCTACTTGCACCGGGAATGTTGTATAATATTTACTCAACCTCATTGTGTTCTTCGGAATCGTATGCACTCGATGATTATTTGAACGATGTATTTACTGCAATATGGAAACCGTTGAATGATCCCAGTGAACTGGAGAATAATTTCCGCCGTCAGTTGCACCGGACTTATCTGGGGTTTGTCGAAGGAATGATTAAACCTAGTAGCAAAGATGGTGCCAATGCAAATCTGGCAATCAGCCGTTCTGATATTCAGCTTTTTGTAGAACAGCATTTAGATAAGATTGAAGAGTCAGTAAAAGAGCAACTTGCTGCTTCTAAGGAGGGAGATCTCAATTACCGGCATTATGCGGCATTGCTGCGCAACGTTCAGAAAATAAAAGAAGGATATTATGGAAAAGATGCTGATACGCGGTCTTCTGATAAATAGCTTTGAGGAAAACGAAGAATAGAAAAAATAGAAAAGTAGAACAGATTTTCTTGTATATATAAACTCTCTCTTATTACTTTTACAGACTTACTCTTCTCTAATGATAACCTTGCTTTGATGAATCATCATCCATAATGCAAGCTTAGAATTAGAGGAGGGTATTTTTTTATATCCCTGATTACTGCATCCCGCTTCTTTGTAGAAAGAATCATTATTTCTGGGTATTGACAACTATTTATTTTCTAGTGAACTTTGTGAAGAAACAATCTGTTGTATATATAAAAAGAAGAAAGGAGAATTTTAGAAATGAAAAAGATAGTATTACTTCGTCACGGAGAGAGTGCATGGAATAAAGAAAATCGTTTTACGGGCTGGACAGATGTAGATCTGACAGAAAAGGGAGTTGCCGAAGCTGAAAAAGCCGGAGAGACATTGAAAGAATATGGTTTCAATTTTGATAAGGCTTATACTTCCTATTTGAAGCGTGCGGTGAAAACCTTGAACTGTGTTCTCGATAAGATGAATCTGGACTGGATACCTGTAGAGAAAAGCTGGCGCTTGAATGAAAAGCATTATGGTGAATTGCAGGGATTGAATAAAGCCGAGACTGCCGAGAAATATGGAGAAGAACAAGTGCTAGTGTGGCGTCGTAGCTATGATATAGCTCCCCATCCTCTTTCAGAAAGTGATTTGAGAAATCCCCGTTTTGATTACCGTTATCATGAAGTACCCGATGCGGAGTTGCCTCGTACTGAATCGTTGAAAGATACCATTGAACGTATTATGCCTTATTGGGAAAGTGATATATTTCCTAGTCTGAAAACAGCTCATACGCTGTTGGTGGTCGCTCATGGCAATAGTTTGAGAGGCATCATCAAGCATCTAAAAAACATCTCCGATGAAGATATTGTCAAGCTGAATCTACCTACGGCTGTGCCTTACGTATTTGAGTTTGATGAAAACCTGAACGTTGCTAATGACTATTTCCTGGGAAACCCAGAAGAGATCAAAAAACTGATGGAAGCAGTAGCCAATCAGGGAAAGAAAAAATAGAAAAGTTACACATTAAAAAGAAGTTATGAGTAAAGTAGTAGAATTATTAAGAGATAAGGCCTGTTATTACCTGGACCACACTTGCGAAACCATTGATAAATCATTGATTCATGTTCCGTCTCCCGATACAATAGATAAAATCTGGATTGATTCGGACCGGAGCATCAGAGTATTGAACAGTCTGCAAACGTTGTTGGGACATGGCCGCCTGGCAAATACCGGTTATGTGTCTATACTTCCTGTCGATCAGGACATCGAACATACTGCCGGAGCATCGTTTGCCCCCAATCCGATCTATTTCGATCCGGAAAATATCGTAAAACTGGCTATTGAAGGAGGCTGTAATGGAGTAGCTTCTACCTTTGGGATTCTTGGATCCGTAGCACGTAAATATGCCCATAAAATACCTTTTATCGTTAAGTTGAATCACAATGAATTACTTTCTTATCCTAACAGTTTCGACCAAGTATTGTTTGGTACCGTTAAAGAAGCCTGGAATATGGGAGCAGTAGCGGTAGGCGCCACTATCTATTTCGGTTCGGAACAGAGTCGCCGTCAGCTCGTGGAGATAGCCGAAGCTTTTGAATATGCTCACGAACTGGGGATGGCAACCATTCTTTGGTGTTACCTGCGCAATAATGATTTCAAGAAAGGTGCTGTCGATTATCATGCTGCCGCCGACCTGACAGGACAGGCCGACCGTTTGGGAGTGACTATCAAAGCTGATATTGTGAAACAGAAACTTCCGACTAATAATGGTGGCTTCAAAGCTATCGGTTTCGGAAAGATCGACGAGCGTATGTATACCGAACTTGCTTCCGAACATCCGATTGACCTTTGCCGCTACCAGGTAGCCAACGGCTATATGGGACGCGTTGGTTTGATTAACTCCGGTGGAGAATCTCACGGTTCTTCCGATTTGCGTGATGCCGTCATTACAGCTGTAGTCAACAAACGTGCAGGAGGTATGGGATTGATTAGCGGACGTAAAGCGTTCCAGAAACCAATGAACGAAGGGGTGGAATTATTGAATACTATTCAGGATGTATATCTTGATTCGTCAATAACGATTGCATAATCAGAGATGAATGGAAATAAATTATTATCTTTGACTATTAGATCGTTAACCATTAAAAATTAAGAGTATGAAATTTTTTATTGACACAGCTAATTTGGAGCAAATTCAGGAGGCTTATGACCTCGGAGTACTTGACGGAGTGACTACCAACCCTTCGCTGATGGCGAAAGAAGGTATCAAAGGAACGCAGAATCAGCGTGAACATTATATCAAGATATGCAAGATTGTCAACGGAGATGTCAGTGCCGAGGTGATAGCAACCGATTATGAAGGAATGATTCGTGAAGGTGAAGAACTTGCCGCGCTCAATCCGCATATTGTAGTAAAAGTCCCCTGTATTGCCGATGGCATTAAAGCGATCAAACATTTCACGGAAAAGGGAATCCGTACTAACTGTACATTAGTCTTTTCAGTAGGACAGGCATTACTGGCAGCTAAAGCCGGAGCTACCTATGTTTCGCCTTTTGTCGGTCGTCTGGACGATATTTGTGAAGATGGAGTAGGGCTTGTGGGAGATATTGTACGTATGTATCGTACCTATGATTACAAGACACAAGTGCTCGCTGCTTCTATCCGCAATACGAAACATATTATCGAATGTGTGGAAGTGGGAGCAGACGTTGCTACTTGTCCGTTGAGTGCTATCAAGGGTTTATTGAATCATCCGTTGACGGATTCGGGATTGAAGAAGTTTCTGGAAGACTATAAAAAAGTCAATGGTTGAGTAAGTAATGAAACTTGCAGTATATTAAAATTTTTAGGCACGGATTATTTGCTCAGGTCTTAGAATTCCGTGCCTAAAGAATATTTGTTTTTTCGGGTAGCTGCTCATTACTCTTTTTTCCGTTCCTGTTTTCTCTTCTCCTTATATTGAGTTGGCGTTTCTCCTGTATATTGTTTGAAAGCCGTACTGAAATAGCGTGAAGTAGTGAAGCCGACCTTCTCGGCAATTTCCGTGAACGACATGTCCGTACTGGTGATTAATGTGATCGCTTTCTCCATCCGGAATTTATTAATGTAATCATTGGCTCCCATATCGGTCAGAGCTTTTAGCTTATTGTAAAGGGAAGCCCGGCTCATACCTATCTCCTTGCAGATAAAAGTGACGTCCAGATTGCTGCTATCCAGATGTTCCTGAATAATTTTATTCAGTTTCAGCAGAAATGTTTCATCTGCCTGGCTGAAAGTGCTCTCTTCCGGCGCAGGGACTAATCCTGTATTCAAATATCTTTTCTTGATAGATTCGCGGTTTTTCGATCGGTTGCGAATGATTTCCATTAGCATTTCTATCTCAAAGGGCTTAGTCAGATAAGCGTCCGCCCCGTTCTTGTAGCCACTCAACTGACTTTGTTTATCATCTCTTGCTGTCAGCAGAATGATAGGAATGTGACTGATCGTAATATCTTCCTTTATATTTTTGCAAAGTTCATATCCATTCATTCTCGGCATCATCACGTCACTGACGATAATATCCGGAGCATGATTTCTGGTCAGTTGAAGGGCTTCCACACCATCGGAAGCAATCACTACCCGTTTGAAATATTCTCCCAGTGACTTTTTCAGAAAATCCGTCAAATCCGGATTGTCATCCACCACTAGAATACTGTAAGGACTCGTATCGAACGTATTTTCCTCCGGTAACTGTTCTTTGCTATCATCGTTCATCAATTCGTTCAGATATGCCTTCGGCTGACAGACGATCTCTTCCGATTGTTGTCTCAAGGGTAGTTCAAAGAAGAATGTTGCACCAGCTTCCTGATTATCCCGTGCACCGATGGAGCCTCCGTGTAGTTCTACCAGAATCCTGGAATAAGATAATCCGATACCTGTGCCGCTTTGCTCTCCTGTACCTTGATAGAAACGGGTGAAGAGTTTTTGTGTATTTACTTGTTTCAATCCGTTTCCCCGGTCAATGATGGAGATACGTACGCTATTTTTCTCGGAAAGCAACTCCGATGTAATTGTTATTTCTGCATCTTGTGGACTGTGTTTCAAGGCATTGATAAGCAGATTGCTTAGAATAATCTCACACTTATCTTTATCGAAACTTACAGTATTGACCTGTGGGTCAAGCTGATAGCGGATACGGACGTTTTTAGCTTCACCTTCGCTGACGAAATCTTGGGATACATGTTCAATCCATTGATTGAGAGCATACGGCTGTATCTGCAATTTACTTTCCCCAACCTCCATTTTGCGTACATCGAGTACCATATTAATAAGGTTTTTCATTCGCTGTGACTGGCGATAGATTGCTTTTATAGGTAAATATTGTGTATCTTCGGCAGAAAGCGATTTCAGTATCCGGCTAAGCGGTGCGTGTATGAGCGTTAAAGGTGTGCGCAGCTCATGACTGATATTAATAAGGAAACGTACTTTTTCTTCATATACCTGTTGTTCATGTTCCTTCATTGCCCATTTCAGTTTTTCTTCCTTACGCTTTAGAGTTCTTCGGAAAGTTTCAATAATAGCGGCAGCAGTAAGAACGGTACAGCTAAGAATAAACCACCATGTCCGATACCAGGGAGGGAGAATGGTTAGTTCCAGTACTTCCTGACTGGGAATCCAACTGCCATCTTTAGCTGTACATGAAGCCATAATCTTATAACTTCCCGGAGGAAGTGAACGTATAGCCAGTTCGGGATTGTACGATTCGATTTGCTGGTCATTCAGCCCTTCTATCTGGTATCTGTACACTTTCTGTCGGAAAATGTCCTTCTCTTTCGACATGATCCGGATAGTGATATTACTGTTCCAGGGAGCGGAGATCCCTGTTGGTCGATTGGTTAATTCGTTATTCACGGATTCTCCATTGATGATGACATCGGATAATTGGAGTTGGGGAAGTTCAGAAGTTGTTAATGGTATTTTGCAGTTAATGTGCAGTAAACCTTTTACTCCACCCATATAGACGTCTCCCTGCATACTTAACAGGCGGGGTTTGGAAAGATATTCGTTCTGGATTACGCCGTCTGATTCGCCGAATAGAACGAACTTTTTTTCTTTGATAAGCCAAGCGAAAAGCATGCTGTCAGCTCCTATCCATACTTTTCCTTGCTGGTCGCATACGATCAAAGTGATTTCACTAAATAGAGAGGTCGGGATCGGAGTCTGTATTTTGGTGGCGGGATTGTAGTGTACCAATCCGTAATTGTTCCCAATCCAGAAGTTTCCCTCTTCGTCTCTTGAAACGGAGTTGATGGTCGTGTCTTTCCAGCATCTGTATAGGGCTTTCAGCCGGTTTGTATTGTTGTCCAGTTCATATATGTGCTTCGTATCATTTAGATAAGTGGTGTTCCTATAATTGCCGATTGGCAGGAGAGCACCGATAATATCTTGTTCTTCCTGTTCTATAGCGGTACTGAAAGTACGTGTATTCAAATCATATATATAGATATGTTCTCAAGGAACAGAATGCTGTGATGAGTGTTCCGGAGTAGATTTACAGCCTTGCCTCGATTGCATAAGAGTGCTGTTGTTTCAGCGTCGACAATGGTGAAAGGTTGTTTTTCTCCAGTTGCCGGATTGAAAATAAATACTCCTTGTGAGAAAATAGAAATTAATAATTTACCGGGAGTAAACTGACAAATAGAGGCAACTTTGTCTTCCCAGGTTGAGGGATAATGAGTAAATTTCTCTGTGAGCGGATTAAAGTTGTTGATACCTCCTCCGTCCGTGCCTACCCAGATTTGATCTTGAGATTCCTGGAAAAGACTTAGAACGGTATTGTTGCTAAGTCCCCGGTCGTTGCCGGGTGGTACGTCTGTATATGTTTTCATGGAAACTTCCCGGATGCTGATTAGTCCGTTGCGGATGCTGCCTGCCCATATATTGTTGTTGTAGTCGTTGTATAGGCATAAGATAGAGTTGGCGGGAAGTGAATAGTTGTCACTTCCGGGCACATGTTCCAGCAGAGAAAAATGTCCGGTTTCCGGGTCGAGAATATTAATGCCTCCTCCGTCTGTTCCAATCCAGATTTCTCCTTCCCGTTCGGCGAGACTTAGTACAACATTGTTACTTAGAGAAGAGTTGTGGGTAGTATATGTAGCCAGTAGTTTACCGTCGTGTGTCAGGCAGTTCAGCCCTCCGTTGTAAGGGGCTACCCAGATTCTTTTTTGTGAGTCTATGAGTACGTTCATTATTTCCTTTCCGCAATCGAAAGGAGGACGGCGGCATTTTCCGGTATTCAGGTCGAGCAGGAGTAGTCCTTGCCAGCGACTACAACAAAGTAATGTTCGTTTATCCCATAGACTTAGCAGAGTCACATTATAATTGGGCTCTAGGTCAAACGTTTGCAGGAGGCGGAAAGTGGCATCCTGATAATTATAGAAAAAGATTTTATTTTTCGAACCGAATAACACTCCATCATCAGTCAGGCAGACGGAATAGGCGATGATATTATTTCCTGTTTCATCAGTCGGTATAAGAAAGTCATCGCTTTGCCGCTGATAACGTGCCACTCCCTTATCTGTCAGAATCCATATATTGTTTTGTACATCTTCTATCAGCTGGTAGATTAAATTGTGAGGAATGGAATGAGGGTTGTTTGACTGATGGACATACTTTTTAAGTTCATGTCCGTCATATCGTCCCAGTCCGGAGCGGGTTCCAATCCATACAAAACCTTGTTCATCCGTTAAGATGCATCGTACGGTAGAAGGCAGTCCGTCTTTTAGTGAGATTTGCTTATAGTAATAATGACCGGCTTGAAGAGGGGAGATGCCGATAAACAGTGCGATAAATGCGATGCATAGTAGTAAAAAGGTCTTTCTTCTCATGAGATTAGGTCAGTTAAACTAAAACAAAGATAATACATTCGGATGAATGTTTGTTGAAAAGCAAACTTATTTTGTATTCCTTCAGGTAAAAGAGTTATATATAGTTGCTTTTTTCTATTTAATTTTGTATCTTTAAAGCTTTCCGTCCTTCTAAAGATAAGTTGTCCCCTTGTAATGGGATAATAGTCATCTTATAGGGTGCTATTTATCATTCTATAAGATGACATTTGTCCCATTATAAGGGGATGACTACTCGACTGCATAAACTATTATAAATTTCTGCACTGAAAACCTTTAATCCCTGCACTGAAAATCCTTCCATATAATGAGAATTGCTAGGTTGCTATCTTATATTCATTCGGAGCCATCCCTACCACTTTTTTAAATAATCGGCTTAAATGATGCGGATATTTAAAGCCTAATTCGTAAGCGATTTCACTGACCGATTTATTACCTTCAATCAGCAATTCTTTAGCACGGTCGATAGTGGTCAACTGGATATATTCTTGTGCTGATTTTCCGGTTTCTTTCTTAATAAGATCACCGAAATAATTAGCGGATAGATGCAGCTGGTCGGCGCACCATGCAACCGAGGGTAAACCGAGTTGCTGGGGCTTGTCCGAAGCAAAATAATCACGTAATAAACCCTCAAAACGGGTTAGTGAGTCTTTGTTCACAGTTTCACGTGTTACGAACTGACGGTCGTAAAAACGGACGCAGTGGTTGAGTAATACTTCGATATTGGCCGTAATGATTTGTTTGGAGTGTTTGTCAATGGCGTGTTGCAGCTCTTCCTTAATTTCGTGGAAACAGTTAATGATAATATGCTGTTCGCGTTCGGACATGTGCAATGCTTCGTTCGACGAGTATGAAAAGAACGAGTAATCTGCCATGCGACGCCCGAGAGAGGTGCCACGCAGCAAATCGGGGTGAAACATCAGACACCATCCTTTGTACCGATACGATACTTTGTCGTCATCAACGCCGGCAACCTGTCCCGGTGCAATAAAGACTAACGTTCCCTCTTGGTAATCATATTGGTTACGTCCGTAAAGTAGCGGGCCGCAATCAATATGTTTGAGGAAAATGCAGTAAAAACCAAAATTCTTCAGACAGTGGCGGACACTCTCTAATTCCGAAAAATCGACTACGCTTACTAATGGATGAACAGTCTCTACTCCCAACAGTTCGTTGTAGTCTTGCACCGAATCTAACTTTATGATTGTTCCCATACTCTATTTTTTTTTCTATGGCAAAGATAGCAGAATTTTATATACAAGCAATCTTTCGGTAGCAGAATCAGTAATATCGGTTAGTGATTATGTAATTTGTGTTATTCTGCTGAAAGCAAGCCATATCCAATCAGTAAAATTGGTATTTGAAACCGTAATCCGTCTATGGACGCGCTTCTATTTATCACATAATTTTGCATCATCGAAAGTTGGTAATTTGAATCATCTAAATAACGAGAGTATGAAGTACAGAAAATTAGGAAACAAGAAATTGCAAATGTCCGCTATCGGACTGGATGTTGGCTCTGGGCTGTTTAGTCCGTTTAGAAAAAGGGTTATAATGAAAAAGTACATTTTAGGAATATGGATGGTTTGTCTTGCCTCTTTAGGCATGGCAGAAACCCCGAAAGCAGAACAAGTGATGAATAAGAAGCAGCAATATATCGTAGAGGTTGCCGCCCTTGTGGGTAAAGGAGACCTTGCAAAACTGAGACCAGCCCTCGTTGCAGGATTGGAGGACGGAATGACCGTCAATGAATTGAAAGAGATAATGGTTCATTCTTATGCTTATTGCGGTTTTCCGCGAGCTCTTCGCGGATTACAGACTTTTGTCGCCGTACTCGATGAGCGTAAGGCAAACGGTATTGAGGATAAAAGAGGGCGTGAAGCTTCACCAATTACCGATACCCGAAGCAAGTACGACCGCGGACGGGATATACTAGCCAGGATTTCGGGTGCACCGGTTGATGCTCCGAAAGCGGATTATGCTGTATTGGCTCCCGAGATTGAAGTGTTTCTCAAAGAACATCTTTTTGCCGATATTTTCGAACGTGACGTGCTGACCTATTCCGAACGTGAAATTGCTACCGTAGCAGTATTAGCTGCCGTTGGTGGGGTAGAACCAATGATGAAAGGCCATATGGGTATTGCTTTGAATGTGGGCGTTACGCCCGACGAATTGCGCCATTTGCTTGCCATCGTTGAGAAGCAGATAGGTCGTGACGAAGCTGATGCCGGACGGATGGTGCTGGATGAAGTATTGCAAATTAAAGGATTAATAGTCAATCCCGGAACACCGGTTGTAGTCGTGGAAAATGGAGTGAAGAAACAGAAGGTTACATTTCACAACCGTTTTCTGATTGATGTGGTTGGTGATCTTTATCTCCCTGCCAATTATGATCCGGCAAAGAGATACCCGACACTGGTTGTCGGTCATCCTTTCGGTGGTGTAAAGGAACAGACTTCGGGGCTTTATGCACGCCGTCTGGCTGAACAGGGGTATGTTACACTGGCATTTGACGCTTCCTATTATGGTGAAAGTGGTGGTTATCCGCGGCGTATAGAGTCTCCCGAAGTACGTGTGGAGGATTTCAGTGCAGCAGTTGATTTTCTGTCGAATCATCCGGTGGTTGATATTGATAAAATCGGGGTGATTGGTATTTGTGGTGGCGGATGCTATTCGGTGAGTGCTGCGCAAATAGATCATCGTATCAAAGCTGTGGCAACAATCAGCATGTACGATATGGGACGTGCCCGCCGCCAGGGTGTAGGCGATTCGATGACTTATGAACAACGGATGGCGTCACTCGACGAAATCGGTCGTCAGCGTACGATAGAATTTGGCGGGGCAGGCCGTAAAGATATCCGCGCCCTGCCGGAGAAGGTGGATGCTTCGACACCCAAATACGCTCTCGACTTCCTCGATTATTATGATAATCCTGCGCGTGGACAGCATCCTAACTCTACGGCCTATTATTCTTATACGAGCCTTGCGCCGATGATGAACTTCTTCCCGTTTGTACAGATTGAAACGATTTCACCACGCCCGTTACTTTTCATCGCAGGAGAGAATGCCGTATCTGCCTATTTCTCGGAAGATGCCTATGCAAAAGCTGCAGAACCCAAGGAGCTGTTCGTTGTACCGGGTGCTACCCACGTCGATCTTTACGACCGTCCGGAATATCTGAAAATAACGCTTCCCAAGTTGGATAACTACTTCAAACAATACCTAAAATAACGACTCAGTATGAAACAACTATTTATAATTGCTGTTGCGGCGCTGATGAGTGCTTGCTGTAATCAAAATGAGAAAGAGATGGAAGCCACTGTTCAGAAAGATGTGTTCTCCAAAGGCTCTTTGATAGTAGATAATCCGAACTTTACGGGTGAGGCATGGCTTGAAAGATTTGTCGCGGCGACTGATTCAATGGACTGCACTGTCAGTAATGTAACTTTCGCGCCGGGTGTGCGCAATAGCTGGCATTCGCATCCGGGCGGTCAGATTTTGCTTTGTACTTCAGGAAAGGGATATTATCAGGGGAAAAAGCATACAAGTGCTTCATCCCGGTGATGTTGTGAGAATCGCTCCCAATATAGTACATTGGCACGGTGCGGCTCCCGACAGCGAGTTTACACATGTTGCCATCGGTACACAGGTTTCGAAAGGTCCGGTCGACTGGTTGGAACCGGTAACGGATAAAGAGTATAATGAATTAGAGCGGGCTGAAGGATAAGCAAAATGGGTGTTTCTGTCTTTTTGGAAGGCAGGAGTAGTGTAAACTGATAATAATATAATTAAACGATATGGGAACAGATAAAAGGATCAGCCGTAGAGAAGCTTTGGCACGAATGGGCATGATTGTTGCCGGAGCCGCCGCCTCATCCATAGGATTGCCAGCTTTGACTTCTTGTGCTGAAAAACCACAGAAGAAGCGCATCATTTTGTATTTCACTGCCACGGGAAACTGTTTACATGCTGCCCGCCAATTAGTGGAGTCGGAAGAACAGTTGTTGAGTATTCCGCAAATGGTAAAGCAGAACCGGTATGAGTTTGAGGCTGATGAAATAGGTCTTGTTTATCCGATATACGGTCATATGCCGCCTAATATGGTGAGGAATTTCATAAAGAAAGCAAAGTTAAAAGCAGCATATAAGTTTGCAGTGCTCACTTATGGAGCGAGGAAATGCGATTCGGTAGAGATATGGAACGATATATCGAGTAAGGCTGGCAACAAATTCGACTATATCAACACGCTCATCATGGTGGATAACTGGCTGCCGAACTTCGATATGAATGAACAGATAAAAATAGACAAACATATTCCGGAGAACTTGCGGCAGATTACCGAAGACTTATCACAAAGGCGGCATTGGCACGAACCGGTAAGTGAAGAAGAACGGCAGATGCACGCTGGATTCATGGCACGTTCAGGGCTCGACCCGGAAGTCGGTTTTCTCAAAAGGAGCGAAAATTATTTTGTTGTCACGAAGAATTGCATTGATTGTGGAGCTTGTACGGATGTCTGTCCGCGTGGAAATTATGAGTTTACTTCAAACGGCATTAAAATGCAGGGGGATTGTGATTTCTGTTTTGCCTGCATTCAGAATTGTCCGCAGAAAGCTATTCAATTCAAGAAAAATGACGAGGACCCTTTGTTGGCAAATGGTGAACGAAATCCGAATGCCCGATACCGGAATGAATATATCTCGCTGGTGGATATAAAGAGAGCTAACAGACAATAAAAAGAGGTGTAATTACTTAAAAACAATATGTATGAAACGATTATCTATAAGTTTATTTATCCTTCTTATGTGGGTGGGTAGTTTTGGGCAGAATATATCTGTAAGCGATACGCCGCTTGCAATCGCTAAACAGGGCAGTTTTGCTGTTGGAGGAACAGTTGTTCAACACTCTGGCGCATACGATAACAGTAAATTTACCGGTTTCGGTACGCCTATCGAACAAGGGCAGAGTTATCATGCGGACCATGCTGTTGTCGATTTCCAAATTCCGGTCGATGCTTATCGGCTTCCGTTGGTCTTCATCCATGGTTATGGACAGTCAGGACGTTGCTGGCAAATGACACCTGACGGACGTGAGGGATTTCAGACATTAATGTTGCGGCGAGGCTTTGGCACTTATGTTGCTGATATGCCCGGTCGTGGGCGGGCAGGACGGACAACTGCTGAAACAAAATTAGAACCGAAGGCAGACGAGCAATTCTGGTTTGATATTTTCCGTATCGGTGAATGGCCGGCTTTTAATAAGGGTGTACAGTTTCCGACTGATTCTGCATCGCTTGAACAATTCTTTCGCCAAATGACACCTGACATCAGTCGGCACGATATGAAAACCGACCTTACAGCACTCGATGCTTTGTTCGGTCGCATCGGTGAGGGAATTATCGTAACACATTCGGCAGGAGGATTTCCGGGATGGCTGGCAGCTATCGAAAATCCGAATATTCGGGGGATCGTATCTTACGAGCCGGGAACGTATGTTTTTCCTGAAGGAAGTTCCTGAACCGATGCCGGGTTTGACGGGAACACTTAAAGGAGTAAGTGTGCCGATGGACGATTTTATGAAACTGACAAAAATTCCAATTGTCCTTTATTTCGGTGATTATATTCCTGAAGAAGTAACCGATAAACTTGGCGGTGAGAATTGGCGGGTACGGCTTCAGATGGGGCGTAAGTTTGTGGAAGCAATCAATCGTCACGGTGGTAATGCTACATTGGTTGAACTTCCTAAAATGGGTATTCGGGGCAATACACATTTCATGATGTCTGACCTTAATAATATTGAGATTGCAGATTTGCTGACCGAGTGGCTGCATCATAACAAATTGAATAAATAATATAAAAAACAACGTATGAGAAAGTTACTTTTAATCCCCTTTTTATGCTTTTCCCTGACAATAGCGGCTGCTTGTTCAAAGAATGATGATAATTCTGTTTCGGGGACGGAACAACCGGACACTCCCGATCAATTATCTGGCAACAGTAAAATTTTGGTTGCTTATTTCTCTGCAACAGGTAATACGCAAGCGGTTGCAGAACGTATTGTAGAACTACTTGGGACTGATGTATATCGTATCAGGGCATCTGTTCCTTATGCCTCGAATCCCTATGACGACAGCGACCGTGTTCAAAACGAAGCTTACAATGATTTACGTCCGGGGGTAGCCAATCTGCCTGCTGCCGAAACGATCGCGCAGTATGATACGATTTTTGTCGGTTCGCCTTGCTGGTGGCACCAACCTGCTATGGTTGTTTGTACCTTTCTCGACAATTATGATTTGAGCGGTAAAACGATTATTCCGTTTATCACTTATGGCGCAACAACTTATCTCAACGAATCAATGCAGAAGATTTACAAACTGACTCCTAATTCGAAACATATCCCGGTAACTCTTCCGGAGGATCTTGATCCGGATGATATTACGACTCCCGGACGCCCTGATGATGACGGGATCGATATGCCCGGTCGTGCCAGCGGGGTAGAAGCATGGTTGAGAAGAATGGGAGTAACGATTGAATGAGTCATGTACCATGTCATCGGAATAAAGACCTATACACCACGGATTTGGTAAAGTAGGCGGTTTTTATCAGCGGGAAGATAGTATTATTTAGCTAGATTCTCTATCTTTGCTCGAAAATATACGACTATGATTACTGAAGAACTACAGAAACTTTATCAGTCATATACGGGCGTTCCCGCTGAAAACATAACAGAATTACCGTCTTCCGGTTCCAACCGCCGTTATTTTCGGTTGACGGGTATTCAGCCGTTGATTGGAGTCTACGGGGCTTCAACTGATGAGAATGAAGCATTTCTTTATATGGCGGGGCACTTCCGTAAGTGCGGTCTGCCTGTTCCCGAAGTTCGCATTGTCTCGGAAGATAAAACCTATTATTTGCAGGAAGATTTGGGGGATGCTCTATTGTTTCATGCCATAGAGAAAGGACGTGTTACCAGTGTCTTTTCAGAAGAGGAGAAAGAGTTGCTCCGCAAAACAATTCGTCTGCTTCCTGCTATTCAGTTTGCCGGGGCCGATGGATTTGATTTTTCCCGTTGTTATCCTCAACCGGAGTTCAATCAACGTTCCATTTTGTGGGATTTGAATTACTTTAAATATTGCTTCCTGAAAGCTACCGGTATGGAGTTTCAGGAGGATAAACTGGAAGATGATTTCCAGAAAATGAGTGATGTCTTGCTTCGTAGTTCTTCCGCTACTTTTATGTATCGTGATTTTCAGAGCCGTAATGTGATGATAAAAGATGGCGAACCATGGTTTATTGACTTTCAAGGAGGACGTAAAGGCCCGTTCTATTACGACATAGCCTCTTTCCTGTGGCAAGCGAAAGCGAAATATCCCGATAGTCTTCGTAAAGAACTGCTGCAAGAGTATATGGAAGCTCTTCGCAAATACCAACCGATTGACGAATCCTATTTTTATAGCCAGCTTCGTCACTTTGTCCTTTTCCGTACGCTGCAAGTGCTGGGAGCTTATGGTTTCCGTGGCTATTTCGAAAAGAAACCGCATTTTATCCAAAGTGTTCCCTATGCTATCGAGAACCTGCGTGAATTGTTGAAAGAAGAATATCCGGAATATCCGTATCTCTGTAACGTTTTGCGGGAGCTTACCGGACTGAAACAGTTTACGGATGATCTGAAAAAGCGGCAGCTAACTGTCAAAGTAATGAGCTTTGCTTATAAGAAAGGCATTCCTGATGACTCCACGGGTAACGGAGGAGGTTATGTATTCGACTGTCGCGCCGTGAATAATCCCGGTAAGTATGAGCGTTACAAACCTTTCACCGGACTGGATGAACCTGTAATCACTTTCTTGGAAGAAGATGGAGAAATACTCCGTTTCCTCGATCATGTCTATGCTTTGGTGGATGCCTCCGTGCAACGTTATATGGAACGCGGATTCAGCAATTTGTCCGTCTGCTTCGGTTGCACCGGCGGACAGCATCGTTCTGTTTATTCTGCCCAGCATCTGGCAGAGCACCTGAATCAGAAATTTGGTGTGAAAGTCGAACTGGTGCATCGGGAACAGAATATCGAACATACGTTTGAGGCAACAATCTAAGAAGAGTAAATATTAAAGAAGAAAGTAACCGAAAGAATGAAAGCAATGATATTTGCAGCCGGTTTGGGTAGCCGGCTGAAGCCGCTCACCGATACCATGCCGAAGGCTTTGGTTCCCATAGCCGGACATCCGATGTTGGAACATGTGATCTTAAAACTGAAAGCTGCCGGATTCACAGAAATAGTGATTAATATCCATCATTTTGGCGAACAAATACTTGATTTCTTAGAAGCCAATGAGAATTTTGGGCTTATCATACATATTTCCGATGAACGCGATCTGTTGCTCGACACCGGTGGGGGAATTAAGAAAGCCCGTTCTTTCTTTGAAAACTCCGATGAGCCTTTCCTGATACACAATGTCGATATTCTTTCAGACGTGAATCTGAAAGAATTATATGACTACCATTTACGAAGCGGTGCTGTTGCCACTTTACTGGCCAGCCAACGTAAAACCTCCCGCTATCTTCTTTTTGATACAGATAAGAGACTTTGCGGATGGATAAACAAGGATACGGAACAAGTGAAACCGGAAGGTTTTCAGTATGATTCTTCCCTTTATCAAGAATATGCATTCAGTGGCATCCATGTACTTTCGCCCGCCATTTTTCAATGGATGACCTCTCCCTCATGGGATGGAAAATTCTCTATCATGGATTTCTATCTTGCCACTTGCCGGCAAGTAAACTATGGTGGTTACTTGACAGAAAAGTTGCATCTGATTGATATAGGCAAACCGGAAACATTAGCGAAAGCAGAAGGCTTCTTATACCAAAATGCGAAATAAAGATACTGAAAGAGGCTAAAAGGCCTCTTTCTTTCTATGTAACAAAATATTGAAGTAACTTTGCTTGGATAAACAATCAATATTGTAATACTATACAAATTTTGCTGCATGGAACAGACTTTGGTAAATGGGATAGCTGATAACTTATTGCATAATATCTTTAATGACTTGTCTGTAGGCTTGGAATTGTATGATAAGGACGGTCTCATGATAGATGTCAATTATTCACGGTTGAGATCAATGGGGATAAAAGACAAAAAGGATATTCTGGGCTATAATCTATTCAATTACACTAGTTTCTCTGATGAAATCAAGGAACAGGTCAGAAAAGGAGAAACTGTACGCTTTGTGGCAAAATATGATTTTGATGACTTGCGTCGTCTTTTTCCTACTAACCTGTCCGGTATAAAATTCTTCGAGATTACGGTTTCTTTCGTACATAATGAAAAGTCAGAAATTACGAATTATATGGTGATAAGCCAAGATGTCACCGAACGTGTTCTGTGGCAAAACAAATATGACAATCTTTACGAAGAGGTTGTGCGTTCGAAAAAAGAACTTCTTGAGAGCGAACAAAGAATGATCCATTTGATTCGTCAGAATGAATTGGTATTGAACAATATTAATTCGGGATTGGCATATATTGCGAACGACTATATCGTACAATGGGAGAATATCTCGCTTTGTAGTAAAAGCCTTTCTTATGAGGCTTACAAAAAAGGAGAACCTTGCTATCTGACAGCCCATAATCGCACTACTCCTTGTGAGAATTGTGTGATGCAACGTGCCCGGAAATCCGGTCAGGTAGAGTCTATCTTGTTTAATCTGGATAACAAGCATGTCATAGAAGTCTTTGCTACTCCCATATTTAATGAACAGGGAGATGTTGACGGTGTCGTGATTCGTGTAGATGATGTTACCGAGCGGCAGCACATGATTGGTGAACTTGAAAAGGCAAGGAGCCGCGCTGAACAATCCGATAAGTTGAAATCCGCCTTTCTGGCAAATATGAGCCATGAAATCCGTACACCGTTAAATGCTATCGTTGGTTTTTCCGACTTATTGATGGTGACGGAAGATCAAGAAGAAAAAGAAGAATTTATTCAGATTATCAATGCCAACAATGAGTTGCTTTTGAAGCTGATTAACGACATACTGGATCTTTCGAAAATAGAAGCCGGCTCGGTAGAACTGAAATACGAAAATTTTGATTTGGCTGTTTATTTCAACGAATTAGCTGCTTCGATGCATCGTCGTGTAGTAAATCCGCAGGTTCGGTTAGTTCCCGTGAATCCTTATGAAACTTGTACCGTTCGTTTGGATAAAAACCGGTTAGCGCAGATTCTCACTAACTTTGTAACTAATGCTATCAAATATACCTCCAAAGGAATGATTGAAATGGGGTATGAGAAGATAGACGAAAATATTCGTCTTTACGTTCGCGATACAGGTATCGGCATACCGGAGGATAAAAAGATAAAGTATTTCATCGTTTTGAGAAACTGGATGAATTTGCACAGGGAACCGGATTGGGATTGTCCATTTGTAAAGCCATTGTTGAGGCTTGCAGAGGAGAGATAGGCTTTGAGTCAGAATTTGATAAAGGGTCTTTATTTTGGGCGGTTTTGCCATGCCAGTTCGAATCGGTTAACAGCGAACCGACTTCTTCACGTCGGAACAATGAGAAGGATGCGAATAAAGAAAATATTCTTGACTCCGAAGAAACAAAAAAAGTACCTAAAAGAGTACTGGTCGTTGAAGATATACAAAGTAACTTCTTTTTGGTATCTTCTATCTTGAAAAACAAATGCCAGTTGTTACACGCACCGAATGGACTGGAGGCAGTTGAGATTGTCCGTACCCAACCGGTGGATTTGGTACTGATGGATATGAAGATGCCTGTTATGGACGGACGTACTGCAACCTCGGAGATCCGGAAGTTCAATGCTGAAATTCCAATTATCGCCCTGACTGCTCATGCCTTTGATGCTGACCGGGTAGCTGCGTTGAAAGCCGGTTGTGATGATTATCTGGTGAAGCCGATCAATGGCGCGAAGTTGATGCAGACTCTGAAAGAGTATGGTTGTTGAAAGGATGGGATTAGAAATGTGCTGATCTGAAAAAGGGTATATTCTATTCTTTCTGTTTTTAATATATCAGTCACTTGTTTGTGGTGAAGGAAAAAACGCTCTGCATTTTGGATGAAAGAATGTAGGATTGTTTGTTATCCTGGATAATTCCTGTCTAAAAATAAATAATTCCTCTGTATTGCTATCTATATGCTTACTGTTTGCCCGTATGTAGTTTGTTTTATCATTCTTTTTTGGTGCGTATATGATGATGAACTAGCCTATAAACAGGCTTTTCCGAGGGCTTTTATAACTTGGTCGGTGAGTATGGAAGGCTTTCTCGGTGAGGAAGGATGTGTTCCTCACCGAGGAATGGCTTATTGCTCACCGAGGAAAATCATTTATTTCTTTAAAGAAAACGCATATCATCTGAAAATATATGCTGTATTGTGGCAGTAATATGCATATATATGTGATAATATGGATGCTTTTAATTCCGGATTCCCATCTTCAACAGTTTTGTTTTCTTTCTTAATCTAAAAAAAAGAACATTTCTCTTGTTTGTTTGGAGGAATTGAAAGGGAGACGGCTTACTTAAAAGGCTATAAATCCGTAAAGTTTGGGATTGTTTTTTATGTTTATGGATTTAAATAGTTATCTTTGTACAAGAAAGGAGGTATATAATGACTGCTACAAAGAAAATAAAAACTCGGGAAGAACTTAGAGTTGAGGTAGTGAAGAAAATTACAGCTAATAAAAGGAATGCCCAATCTTTTCTAAAAAAAGCTGGAATAGTCTCTAAATCAGGTGAACTTACCAAAATTTATAGATGAAAGAAACATTATACTCACGTCGTTCTAATCTTGTTGTTGGCTTTCATGGTTGTGATCAATCAATTAAAGAACAAGTGTTTGAACATCTGGCGAGATTGGCAGCAGTTGCCGATCTTTCGGAAGAAAATCGTATCGCTTATGATAAGGCATTAGATCGATATAGAGTCAATCAAATCGTAGAGGAGGATGAACGGCGTAAAAACGAAGAGATGCGGAGAAAAGCGGCTGAAGAAGGGATGAAAGAAGGGCTAAAGGAAGGGATAAGAGAAGGAATAAAGGAAGGAATGGAGAAAGGGATGGAGAAAGGAGAGCAAAAGAAGCAAATTGAAATTGCTCGAAAGATGAGGGAGGACGGAATATCCATTGATACAATTATCAAATACACGGGTCTTCAATCTTCTGATATAGAAAACCTATAATATATCTTCGTAGGAAAATTGTTGTAGTTATATTAGGATAAAATATAAAAGAGGCGGGAATATTCAGGAATGAATACTTCCGCTTTCTTTTTTTGATTCGTAAGATGTCCAACAATGTCTATAATACCGCAATTTGTCGATGAAATGGATGATTTTAGATAAAAATGGAAGAATTATAGTAAAAATAGAACATACATATTTAGTAACCACATCTATATTTGCGTATGGATTTCAGCAAATAAAGTCTGGAATGAGCTTTTTAATCTTTAAAATTTAATAATTTATAAAAATGACTTCTATGAAGAACCTATTAAAAGTTTTTCTGCTATGTTTCATCGCCTTGTTTGCGTTTGCTGCGCAATCTATGGGACAAGGAAAGACCATTACCGGACAGGTAGTGGATGCTCTAAATGAAAGTATGCCTGGTGTCAATGTACAAGTAAAAGGTACTACTAATGGGACAATTACCAACATTGATGGAAAATTCTCCATTTCCGTTCCAAACTCAAAATCAGTGTTGATCTTTACTTTTATCGGTTATTCCAAACAAGAAATAGTGGTTGGAAATCAGGCTAAAATTAATGTTCAATTAAAAGAGGATGCACAAAATTTGGATGAAGTAGTCGTTGTCGGTTATGGAACAGCTAAAAAGAGCGATTTAACAGGTGCTACTGCCAGTCTTCGTCCTGATGCGAATGATGCTTCAAAAGCTGTGTCTATTGATGGACTATTACAAGGTAAGATTGCAGGTTTAAATGTAACAGCCTCAATGTCTACTCCGGGGGCTGCTTCTTCTGTTACTATTCGTGGTGCTAATTCATTACGTGGAGATAATCAGCCATTATATGTGATTGATAATGTACCGCAAGCATCTACTGGTGAATTTGCCGAGTCAGCTGTAGGAAGTGGTGACTTCCAGATAGCTCAAGATCCGTTGAGTGCAATAAATCCTAATGATATTGAAGATATTACCGTCTTGAAAGACGCTTCTGCTACTGCGATTTATGGTTCTCGTGGTGCTAATGGTGTAATTCTTATTACAACAAAAAAAAAGGCCGGAAAGGCAAAAGTAAATGTTACAGCAAACTTTACGATAGCTAATGCACGTAACTTGCACGATATGTTAAATTTGGAAGAGTATGCCGATTACACTAATTCTAAATTGGACCAACCGCGATATTATTTGCAACCTAATGGTGAAATGCGTTACGTATTTAGTGGTAATGAATCCGCTTATCAGGCAGATCCGAATAATCCGGAATTATATAAGGTCATTACCTATCGTAACTGGCAAAAAGAGGCATATACATCAGCTTTCTCACAAATTTACTCGGCTTCTGTCAGTGGAGGAACTGCCGGTATGAAATATTATATCTCCGGTAATTTTAAAGATATTAATGGTATTGTAGAAAATACAGGAATAAAACAAGGTGACTTACGTGCTAATTTAACTGCTGAATTATTTAAGAAAGTAACTTTAAATTTGATATTGAGCGGTTCATTGAAGCAGAATGACATGATGACAGGTGGCAATACAACCGGAGGCGTTGCCGGATCTTTGGCTCGTACGGTTCTTGATACAGCTCCTTATATTGTTCCTGATGATGATCCGGGTGCTTTGGAATCAAAAATGAATGTCTTTAGTTGGGTGAATGATTACGATGATATTACGAATGATAAAACATTTAACGGAAGTTTGAATCTGAATTGGAACATCAATAAATATTTCTCGTATAGTCTGCGTGCAGGAGGAAATATTGTAGTAAATGACCGTAAACGTTGGTACGGGATTCAGTTGCCTCCAGGAGAAAATGTAAAAGGTCTGTTGGCAATCAGTAATGTCAATAAGTCTAATTATACGGTGGAAAACCTGTTAAACTTTAATATGGATTTGACTAAGGACTTTCGTCTGTCGGCAACAGCGGGTATCACTTATGATGAATATCATTTTCTGACAGAGAATGTTTCAGGTAATACTTTTTCTATCTATGACTTACGTACAAAAGGATTGTCTAATGCAGGAAAAGTGGATGTGAAACAGCCTATACAAAAAGATTATCAACTGCTTTCATATTTAGGGCGTGTTAATTTATCAGCTTATGATAAGTACTTGTTAACTGCTTCATTGCGTGCTGACGGATCCAGTAAATTTAAAAAAGGTAATCGTTGGGCATATTTCCCGTCTTTTTCATTAGCATGGCGTATGGAACAGGAAGCTTATATGAAGAACATCGACTGGTTAAGTCAGTTGAAGGTACGTGTGGGCTATGGTGAGACAGGCAATCAAGGTATTGATCCATATCAGTCGTTATCTATTTATGAGAATAAGGTGGACTATGCTGACGGAGATGGGAATAAACTGACGTCTATGCAAATCAAAAGTTTGCAAAATGAGGGCTTGAAGTGGGAACGTACTTCTTCGTGGAATGCTGGTCTTGACTTTGGTTTCTTTAATGGCCGTCTGAATGGTGCATTTGACTATTACCGTAAAAACACAAAAGATTTGTTGGTTGAACGTGCTTTGCCATATTCCAGTGGATTTGCAACAGTGATGATCAATGAAGGATCGTTATTGAATAAAGGTTTTGAGTTTAGTTTAAATGCTGATATCATTCGTAGTAACGGGTGGAAATGGAATGTAGGCGGAAATATCGGTTTCAATAAGACTACGATTGAAAATTTGGGTTTGGAAGTTTCCGATATAGGCTCTTTGAAAGGAGTACGTGGCTATTTAGGTAAGACGATTGGCGATCATTTTGGACCTGCAAATATTTTTATTGAAGGTGAAGCTCCTGGACTATTTTTCGGTTATAAGACACAGGGAATTATTCAGGAAGAAGATGTAGTTGATGGCAAAGTAGGATATATCTCGTCGGATGGTTCTACAAAATATTACACTTCATCTGTTGGAAATGATATGGCAGCTGGTAATATTAAATGTGTGGATGTGAATGAAGATGGTGTCGTAGATGCTAATGATATGGCTGTAATTGGTGATCCGAATCCTGATTTCACCTACGGTTTCCAAACACGTCTGGAATGGAAGAATATCTCTCTTTCTGCTTCCTTTACAGGTGTTTATGGTAATGATATTCTAAATACAAATATTCGTTATGAACAGACTCCTTCCAGGCAGGCTGGAAACTTGAGAAAAGATGCTTATTATAATGCATGGACTCCGGAGAATCGTTCTAATTTATATCCGTCGTCTACTTCAAATGTAAAAGGAGTTGTTTATGATCGTTATATAGAAGATGGAAGTTATTTGCGTTGCTCAGATATTACGTTGAATTATATTTTGCCTAAAGCGTGGATGACTAAGATCGGGTTCCAGAATACCAGCATTTTTGCTTCAGTGAAGAATGCATTTGTTATTACCAATTATAGTGGATATGATCCGGAAGTAAATAGCTTTGCATTTGATGGTCTGCGTCGGGGTGTTGATATGAATGCTTTTCCAAATATGCGTTCTTTTGTGTTTGGCTTGAATGTAACTTTTTAATTTACAATAAATGATTATGAAAATGAAAAAATTAACCTATATATTATTATTGGCAAGCTGCTTATTGTTGGCTTCTTGTGAATCGTGGTTAGATGAAGATCCGCAATATACTTTGAATACACAAATTCAGTTTTCTACTTCTGAAAAGGCGCGTGCAGCATTATATGGATGCTATGGTTATTTTGCATTGACTAGTGGAGGATATGGTCAGCATTGGCAAGAAGTTCCTGTACGATATAGTGGTTTCGGATGGGCTCAAACTAATGGAAATACAAATGATATGTGTGGATGGCTGCAATGTGACTATACAGATGATTTGTTGACAAATGCATGGTATGTAATGTATAAAGTGATTAATGAAACGAATGCATTTATAGCCAATGTGGAAAGCACTTCTTTAGAGGATAAAGACGAAATGGCTGCAGAGGCTCGTTTCTTGCGTGCTTTATCTTATTATAACCTTGCAATATGTTGGGGAGATGTACCCTTGAAGACAACCCCTTCTTCTCATGACGGCGTAGCTGTACCTCGTTCCCCGCGTTCAGAGGTGCTGGATGTGGTACGGACTGACTTGGAATTTGCTGCGAAATATTTGCCGGAAACAAATTCTGACGGATTTCCAACCAAATGGGCTGCAGAAGCATATTTAGGTAAGTTATATCACACTTTAGGCTGTTTGGGTGATGCTACGGCTTGGGAAAAGGCAAAGACCTATTTTGAAGGAGTGAAAGGTAAATATGATCTGGAATCGAAATTTTCTAATTTATTTGTTGATAAGATTAAAGGTTCTAAAGAGTCTATATTTCAACTGGGATTTCAAGTGAATGGTGACTTGTCTTCTTTTAACAGAGGATCTTGGGTGTTTAATCCTGCTGCATCATCGTATGGTAAGAGCTTTCATAGAGTGAAGTGTACGAAAGCATTTTATGATTTCTTTGCGGGAACCTATTGGGGAGATCCTCGTATTGAGACTACATTTATGGCAAAATGGAGAAAATGTACAAACAATGTCGGACCTGTAGCTCAAGTAGAGCCTGTACCGTCTGCCCGTGACTCTACTTATGAATATCCTTATTTCACTTATGATAGCGGTATAAAACCTGCAGGTTGGAAAAATAACAAGTTGTTAGTTGGTAGAATTCCTTATGAGTTATTGACTAATAAAGAGAATCCGAGTGCGGATGAAATTTTGGCTATCACAAATGATGAAACCAAATTTGATGAGAAATATCGCAAAGGATTGAAGGATTTTTTGAATGTATGTACTGCGGCGGGTAGGACAGGAGAAAGAGCAGCATGGCCTCATTTTGCAAAAGCTTTTGATATGAATATGGCCGGTATTGCCAGTCATAAGAATCTAATTTTATATCGTTATGCAGATTTATTATTGATGTTGGCTGATGTCTATAATGAATTGGATAGAAAAGACGATGCAATTAATACAGCAGATATCGTGTTGGCACGTGCACGTAAGTCAGGAATTAAGGTTTCGGCACAACCAGCCAAATGGGAATCAACATTAACAAAGGAGCAAGTACGTGAAAAGATATTCTTTGAAAGACTTTTTGAAGGTGCCGGTGAAACTGAAATGTATCAAATGATGCGTTTACGTGGAACTGAATATTTGAAAAAAGCACTTACTGTGAATAATAATCACTCAATAACTAAAAAGTGGCAGGAAAATAATCCTAATGCAACGGGAGTTTGGGGAGAACGCATTTATAATAATGGAAATTTGAATGATGAGACTTTTTTGAAAAAGAATCTGTTGTTCCCCATTCCGCGTGATGAAATGAATACTAATATAGCTATTACGGAAAATAACTTCGGCTATTAAAAATAGTAGTTATAATAGGTTGTTTTAGATTTCCCGAATGCAGAGGAGGAGTGTTTCTGCTCTTCATTCGGGTTTTCTTTTATAAATAGAAATCGTTGTATATATTTTCTTGGATTTGCAGGATTGGGAATGAGCTGTAAATCGTGTTTTTACCATTTTTCTTTCTGAAACAGGTAGAAATGGAGAATATTGGAAATTAATTGGTTATTTGTGAACATGGATTTTGTTGACGGGGCTCTACCTTTGTCACTACAATCTAATATAAAGTTGTTTTATGGAAAAATTGCAACCAAACTTATTCTTTCCTTTTGCAGGAGTAGCAGCTGTAGCTTCCTTTGCTTCCTGTTCAAACAAGCAAAAGCCTGTGGAACAGAAACCTTTGAATATCGTCTACATTATGACAGACGACCACACAGCTCAAATGATGAGCTGTTATGACACACGCTACATGGAAACACCCAATCTCGACCGTATTGCTGCCGATGGTGTACGCTTTACTCAAAGTTTTGTAGCCAATTCATTAAGCGGTCCTAGTCGTGCCTGCATGATAACAGGTAAACATAGTTGTGCTAATAAATTCTATGATAATACCACTTGCGTATTCGACAGTTCGCAACAGACTTTTCCGAAGCTGTTGCAGAAAATCGGTTATCAGACAGCACTGGTAGGTAAATGGCATCTTGAAAGTTTGCCTTCCGGTTTTGATTACTGGCAGATTGTCCCCGGACAAGGCGACTACTACAATCCGGATTTCATCACACAGAACAATGACACTATCCAAAAACATGGATATATCACGAACCTTATCACTGACGACGCCATTGACTGGATAGAAAACAAACGCAATCCGGAGAAACCTTTCTGTCTTTTGATTCACCATAAGGCTATTCACCGTAATTGGTTGGCAGATACTTGCAACCTGGCTTTGTACGAAGATAAAACCTTCCCGCTACCGGACAATTTCTTTGACGATTACGAAGGACGCCCTGCCGCTGCCGCACAAGAGATGAGTATTATGAAAGACATGGACATGATTTATGACCTCAAAATGCTTCGTCCCGACAAAAAGACCCGTCTGAAATCCTTATATGAGAAATATATTGGTCGTATGGATGAAGCACAACGTGCTGCATGGGACAAATTCTACACCCCAATAATAGACGACTTCTATAAACAGAACCTGCAAGGCAAGGAACTAGCCAACTGGAAATTTCAGCGTTATATGCGCGATTATATGAAGACGGTGAAGTCGCTGGACGACAATGTTGGTCGTGTACTCGACTACCTGAAAGAGAAAGGATTACTGGATAACACACTTGTTGTCTATACTTCCGACCAAGGATTCTACATGGGCGAACACGGTTGGTTCGACAAACGTTTCATGTACGAAGAATCCATGCGTACACCACTCATCATGCGTCTGCCGAAAGGATTCGACCGTAGGGGCGACATCACCGAAATGGTTCAGAACATCGATTATGCACCTACCTTCCTCGAATTGGCAGGAGCAGAGATTCCTTCAGACATACAAGGTGTATCCCTCGTCCCCTTGCTGAAAGGCGAACATCCGAAAGATTGGCGGAAGGCTCTCTACTATCATTTCTACGAATATCCCGCTGAACACATGGTGAAACGTCATTACGGTGTACGTACAGACCGCTATAAACTGATTCATTTCTATAATGATATCAACTGGTGGGAACTGTATGACTTGCAGGCAGACCCGTCGGAAATGCACAATCTCTACGGACAACCTGAATATGAACCGGTAGTGAAAGAACTAAAAGAAGAAATGCTGAAACTTCAGGAGCAATACAATGATCCTGTCCGCTTCTCACCGGAGAGAGACAAGGAATAATACCAATGTACATACGCCATGAAAAAATACATCTTAATCATTCTCATACTGCTTTCGCCACTGACAGCGTTTTTGCAGGCTGATAACTTAACATCCCCTTTAATTTCAATAGTACCACGCCCGACACAGATTGTGCCGGGCCGTGGCAACTTCACCTTTTCAGCCCAAACGGTGTTTGCGGTAGAAAATCAGGAACAAGCCGTGATTGCCCGCAATTTTATTGACTTGTTTACTCATGCTGCCGGAATAACTCCGGCTTTGAATGTCGGGCGTGAAGAGGGACAAGTCCGTTTTGTGACGGATTCTTCTTTAAAAAGTGAAGCATATTTGTTGGAGATTACACCGCAACAGATACTTATTAAAGCTTCGGATACAAAGGGCTTCTTCTATGCTCTGCAATCTGTCCGCCAACTTCTGCCAGCTGCCATAGAATCGGAACAACCGGTCCGGAATGTTGATTGGAGAGTTCCCGCAATGACCATTCAGGATGAACCCCGTTTCGGTTTCCGCGGATTACTGTTGGATCCGGTGCGTTGCTTTATTCCTAAAAAGAATGTACTGCGAATCATCGACTGTATGGCGATGCTGAAAATAAACAAACTTCATTTTCATCTGACGGACGATAACGGCTGGCGGATTGAAATTAAGAAGTATCCCCGTTTGACGGAAGTAGGGGCGTGGAGAGTAGATCATACCGATGTACCTTTCCACTCACGTCGCAACCCGAAACGGGGAGAACCCACTCCAATAGGTGGTTTTTATACGCAGGAGGAGATTCGGGAAATAGTGGCTTATGCTGCCGACAGGCAGATTGAAGTCATTCCGGAAATAGATGTACCGGCACACAGTAACTCTGCTCTGGCTGCTTATCCCCAGCTTGCCTGTCCGGTTGTGAAAGACTTTGTCGGTGTACTTCCCGGACTGGGAGGACGAAATTCCGAGATTATCTACTGTGCGGGAAATGATAGCGTATTTACATTCTTGCAAGATGTTTTTGACGAAATTCTAGAGCTTTTCCCTTCTCGCTATATTCATGTTGGTGGAGATGAGGCGCGAAAGACAAACTGGGAGAAATGCCCGCTTTGCCAAAAACGGATGAAAAAACAGCGTTTGGCCAATGAAGAAGATTTGCAGGGTTACTTCATGAAACGTATCAGTGATTATCTGCGTAAGAAAGGTCGTGAAGTGATTGGCTGGGATGAGTTGACAAACAGCTCTTTTCTTCTGAAGAATCTATTATCCTAGGCTGGCAGGGAATGGGTACGGCTGCTCTGAAAGCTGCCGAAAAGGGACATCGTTTTATCATGACTCCGGCGCGTGTCTTATACTTGATTCGTTATCAGGGACCGCAATGGTTTGAACCGGTAACCTATTTTGGCAACAATACCCTGAAAGATGTTTTCGATTACGAACCTGTACAGAAGGATTGGAAACCGGAATATGAGTCTTTGTTAATGGGAGTACAGGCTTGTATGTGGACAGAGTTCTGTAATAAGCCAGAAGATGTGGATTATCTTTTGTTCCCCCGCCTGGCCGCTTTAGCAGAAGTGGCATGGACGCCCGCAGGAACGAAGGACTGGTCTGGATTCTTGAAGCGGATGGATGCATACAACGCGCATATTGCGGAAAAAGGAATTGTCTATGCCCGCTCAATGTATAACATACAACAGACGGTGACACCAGTGGACGGACATCTGGAAGTGAATTTGGAATGTATCCGCCCGGATGTAGAGATTCATTATACACTGAACGGAAGTAATCCGGCTATGTCTTCTCATCGTTACGACGGACCTATCCGTGTGACGAAGACACAAATGGTGAAAGCCGCTACCTTTATGAACGGCAAGCAAATGGGAGAAACTTTAGAGTTGCAACTCACATGGAACAAAGCTACGGCAAAACCTTTGCTTGGCAATAAGAAGAACGAAATGTTATTAGTCAACGGATTGCGGGGAAGCCTGAAATATACTGATTTTGAATGGTGTAACTGGAATCAAAATGATTCTATATCTTTCACGATAGATTTGCAGGGGCGGGAGATTTTGAATAAATTTGCCATCGGTTGCATTACGAATTATGGAATGGGAGCACATAAACCGAAGATGATTCGCGTAGAAGTTTCCGATGACAATCGAACCTACCATACTATGGGAGAATTGAACTTCTCTCCGGAAGAAATCTATCTGGAAGGAACTTTTAGAAATGACTATTCGATAGATATGGGCGGAGTATCTGCCCGTTATGTCCGAGTGACGGCGGAAGGTGCGGGGATATGTCCCGACGAGCATGTCCGTCCCGGTCAGGAAGCGAGAGTCTATTTTGATGAAGTGATTATAGAATAGTAATCAAATAGTTAAAAACAGCAATTAAGTGCTCTTGCAGAATAATCTTATATTATTAGAGACGGATTACACGAATTTCACGGTTTTTAGAATGATGAGTATATAAAATAATAGCGTCAATCAGCTTAATCTGTGCCTAATTTATTATATAAACCAATTATGATGACATGCTTATGAATATTAGCTTAAAGAAACGAACTCTTTTAGTTCTATTGTCAGGACTGACTGCTACTTTCACTTTAGCGCAGCAACAACCGTTGCCCGAATGGCAAAGCCAGTATGCAGTGGGACTGAACAAACTCGCTCCTCACACATACGTATGGCCTTACGCCAACGCTTCCGGCATTGAAAAGCCGGGAGGGTATGAACAGTCTCCTTTTTATATGAGTCTCAATGGAAAGTGGAAATTCCATTGGGTGAAGAATCCCGACAACCGTCCGAAGGACTTTTACCAACCTTCTTATTATACAGGAGGATGGGCGGATATCAATGTGCCCGGTAACTGGGAACGCCAGGGGTATGGCACGGCTATCTATGTCAACGAAACGTATGAGTTTGATGATAAAATGTTCAACTTCAAGAAGAATCCGCCGCTGGTGCCTTATGCAGAGAATGAAGTCGGCTCCTACCGACGTACCTTCAAAGTGCCTGCCGACTGGAAAGGACGCAGGGTAGTACTGTGTTGTGAAGGAGTCATTTCTTTCTATTATGTATGGGTGAATGGAAAATTACTTGGCTATAATCAGGGATCAAAGACGGCTGCCGAATGGGATATTACAGATGTCCTCAATGAAGGCGAAAATGTGGTTGCTTTGGAAGTGTATCGCTGGAGTTCGGGTGCTTATCTGGAATGTCAGGATATGTGGCGTTTGAGTGGTATCGAACGTGACGTGTATCTTTACAGTACTCCCAAACAGTACATTGCGGATTATAAACTGAATGCCTCTTTAGAAAAAGAGAAATACAAAGATGGTATTTTCGGACTTGAAGTGACCGTAGAGGGACATTCTGCTATATCTGGAGCTACTTCTATTGCTTATACCCTGAAAGACGCCGATGGTAAAGCTGTCCTGCAGGATGCTATCCGGATAAAATCCCGCGGATTGAGCAATTTTATCACGTTTGATGAAAAGAATATTCCCGATGTAAAGGTTGGAGTGCAGAGCATCCTCATCTTTACACATTAATACTCGAACTGAAGGATGAACAAGGCAAGGTAACCGAACTGACTGGTTGTGAAGTCGGCTTCCGTACCTCGGAAATCAAAGACGGACGTTTCTGCATCAACGGCGTTCCGGTATTGGTGAAGGGAACCAACCGACACGAGCATTCTCAACTGGGACGTACCGTGAGCAAGGAGCTGATGGAACTGGACATCAAACTGATGAAGCAGCACAATATCAACATGGTGCGTAACTCGCATTATCCTACACATCCTTACTGGTATCAACTTTGCGACCGTTACGGTTTGTACATGATTGATGAGGCAAACATCGAATCTCACGGAATGGGATATGGTCCTGCTTCCCTAGCCAAGGATAGTACCTGGCTGACTGCACACATGGATCGCACTCACCGGATGTATGAACGTTCTAAGAATCACCCGGCTATCGTTATCTGGTCATTGGGAAATGAAGCAGGAAACGGAATTAACTTCGAACGTACTTATGACTGGCTGAAATCGGTAGAGAAAACTCGCCCTGTACAGTATGAACGTGCCGAATTGAACTATAATACGGATATTTACTGTCGTATGTACCGCAGTGTAGACGATATCAAAGCATACGTAAAAGAGAAAGACATCTACCGCCCTTTCATTCTTTGTGAATATCTTCATGCGATGGGCAACAGTTGCGGCGGACTGAAAGAATACTGGGACGTATTTGAAAACAATCCGATGGCACAAGGTGGCTGCATTTGGGACTGGGTGGATCAGTCATTCCGCGAAATAGACAAGAATGGTAAATGGTACTGGACGTATGGCGGTGATTACGGACCGGAAGGAATTCCAAGTTTCGGAAACTTCTGCTGTAACGGTTTGGTGGGCGCCAACCGTGAACCGCACCCGCATTTGCTCGAAGTAAAGAAAGTATATCAGAACATAAAAGTAACGCTGGCGAATCAGAAGAATCTGACTATCCGTGTCAAGAACTGGTATGATTTCTCTAACTTGAATGAGTATGTACTGAACTGGAATGTGACGGCAGATAATGGCAAGATTTTGGCGGAAGGTACAAAAACGGTTGATTGTGCACCGCACGCTACTGTTGATGTTACTTTGGGTGCTGTAAAACTTCCGAATACAGTCCGTGAGGCTTATTTGAATATCAGCTGGACCCGTCGTGAAGCTTCTTCAATGATAGATAAGGATTGGGAGGTGGCATACGACCAGTTTGTATTTGCCGGTAATAAGAACTACACAGGCTACCGTCCGCACAAAGCAGGTGAAACGACTTTCACCGTTGATAAGCAAACTGGCGCACTGACTTCATTGAACCTGAACGGCAAAGAATTATTGGCTACTCCGCTGACATTGAGCCTTTACCGCCCGGCAACGGATAATGACAACCGGGATAAGAACGGCGCACGCTTGTGGCGTGATGCGGGATTGGATTGTCTGACCCAGAAAGTAGTGTCATTGAAGGAAAGTAAGACTTCGACCACTGCCCGTGTAGAAATTCTAAATGCAAAAACGCAAAGGGTAGGAATTGCTGACTTTGTTTATTCACTGGATAGAAACGGTGCACTGAAAGTACATACAACTTTCCAACCCGACACGACCATTGTGAAATCAATGGCACGCCTAGGATTGACGTTCCGTGTGTCGAACGCCTACGATCAGGTTTCTTACTTGGGACGTGGAGATAATGAAACCTATATTGACCGCAATCAGTCCGGTAAAATCGGTGTATATCAGACCACACCGGAACGGATGTTCCACTATTATGTTGCTCCGCAATCTACAGGCAACCGCACCGATGTACGTTGGGTGAAGTTGGCAGATACTTCCGGCGAAGGTATCTTTGTTGAGTCGGATCGTGCTTTCCAGTTTAGTATCATTCCTTTCTCGGATGTATTATTAGAGAAGGCCCGCCATATCAATGAACTGGAACGCGATGGATTGTTGACAGTGCATCTGGATGCTGAACAGGCAGGTGTGGGAACGGCTACTTGTGGTCCCGGAGTATTACCGCAATACTTGGTTCCATTAAAGAAACAGAGTTTTGAATTTACTCTTTATCCGGTGAAATAGATACTGAATCAATAGGTTTTTAGATAATATATAAAGGTGGGGGTTACACTGATTGGATGGAATATCGTAAGAAAGTATTCCGTGATAATCGTGAAATCTGCACCTTTATTTTATCTTTGTACGATTGCAATAATTAATAGACCATGAATAAACTACTAACCTCTCTTTTATTGTCTGTTGCTCTCATGAGCGGAGTACAGGCGCAGAAAAAAGAAAACTATTATGTGAAGCATGTTGAATTTCCTCAAGGTGCAACTCTCGAACAGAAAGTCGATATGGCAGCACGGCTGGTACCCACTCCGCAGCAATATGCTTGGCAACAATTGGAACTGACGGCTTTCCTCCATTTCGGAATCAACACCTTTACCGGACGTGAATGGGGTGACGGAAAAGAAGATCCCGCACTCTTTAACCCTTCGGAACTGGATGCTGAACAATGGGTGCGTACCCTCAAGGAAGCTGGCTTTAAAATGGTGCTTCTGACTGCCAAACATCACGACGGTTTCTGCCTTTGGCCAACGGCTACTACCAAACATTCCGTGGCCTTTCTCCTGGAAAAACGGACAAGGCGATGTAGTGAAAGAACTTCGTGCTGCCTGTGACAAATATGATATGAAGTTTGGAGTATATCTTTCTCCCTGGGACCGGAATGCAGAATGTTATGGAGACTCTCCCCGTTACAATGATTTTTTTATTCGGCAATTGACGGAATTGCTCACCAATTATGGTGAAGTACATGAAGTCTGGTTCGACGGGGCGAATGGAGAAGGTCCGAACGGAAAGAAGCAAGTGTATGACTGGGACGCTTTTTACCAAACCATCCAACGCCTCCAACCCAAAGCTGTGATGGCAATTATGGGGGATGATGTCCGCTGGGTCGGAAACGAGAAAGGAGTAGGCCGTGAAACGGAATGGAACGCAACTGTGTTGACTCCCGGTATATATGCCCGTTCACAAGAGAACAACAAACGTTTGGGTGTTTTCAGTAAAGCAGAGGATTTGGGAAGTCGTAAGATATTGGAGAAAGCTACGGAATTATTCTGGTATCCTTCGGAAGTCGACGTATCTATCCGTCCGGGATGGTTCTATCATGCGGAGGAAGATGGTAAAGTGAAATCTTTGAAGCATTTATCAGATATTTATTTCCAGTCGGTAGGATATAATTCAGTGCTCCTGTTGAATATTCCACCTGACCGGAGGGGACTGATTCATGAAGCTGATATCAAGCGGTTGAAAGAGTTTGCTGATTATCGGCAACAAACGTTTGCTGACAACCGGGTGAAAAACGGAAGAAAATACTGGAGCACTACTTCGGGCGGTGAGGCTGTCTATGCCTTGAAGTCCAAATCGGAAATCAATCTGGTCATGTTGCAGGAAGATATAACGAAAGGGCAGAGGGTAGAGGCTTTTACTGTGGAAGCCTTGACGGATAATGGCTGGAAAGAAGTAGGAAAAGGTACGACGATAGGATATAAACGTATGTTGCGCTTTCCGGCAGTTAATGCCAATAAGCTCCGGGTGAGAATAGACGAGTGCCGGTTGACTGCTTACGTTAGTCAGGTTGCCGCTTATTATGCAGAACCTTTGCAGGAAGAAACAACGAAAGAAGACTGGAATAATTTGCCGCGTTCCGGATGGAAACAGGTTGCTGCTTCTCCATTAACGATTGATTTGGGGAAGACGGTAACATTGAGCAGTTTCACGTACGCGCCTTCAAAAGCGGAGGCAAAGCCGACGATGGCATTCCGTTATCAATTCTTTGTAAGCATGGATGGTAAGAGCTGGAAAGAAGTGCCTGCCAGTGGAGAGTTCAGCAATATTATGCATAATCCGTTGCCACAGACGGTTGCTTTCAGTCAGAAAGTACAGGCACGTTTCATTAAACTGGAGGCCACTACACCTGATGCTACCGTTGCTAAAGTAAATATGAATGAAATAGGGGTGATGGTGATTCCCTGATGGAGCCCTCATCGAAAAATGATATGCTTAGAGAGTAGCAGTGGAGACCGGTGTCTTGATTCTTGATAAATCGGATACTAGTCTCTTTTTTTCTAAACCAAATGAATATTTTACTGTTATTTATAAAAAAAGACAGAAGTTATGTTAGTAGTAGATTTAGGAAAATGGATGAATAAAACCCTCATTAATTGGGGAATAGATCCGGCAGTTGCCGATCGTTTTGATGAGACTATTATGGCTTTACTGATGATCGTGGTTGCTATCGTTTTGAATTATCTTTGCCAGGCAATTCTTATTGGAGGTATGAAACAGTATACGAGACGTAAACCTCATCAATGGAATACATTGTTGATGAAGCGTAGGGTATTTCATAATTTGATTCATACCATCCCGGCTTTTCTGGTTTATTCGTTGTTGCCGATGGCTTTTATCCGTGGAAAAGAGCTGTTGCTGATTTCCCAGAAGGCGTGCGTCATTTATATTATTTTCTCTTTACTATTGGCTATAAATGGGATTCTGTTGATGATAATGGATATCTATGACGGAAGAGAGTCGATGAAAGACCGCCCGATGAAAGGTTTTATCCAAGTGTTGCAGGTGCTTCTTTTCTTTGTTGGCGGGATTGTAATCATTGCTATTATCGTGAATAAGTCTCCGGCTACTTTGTTTGCGGGCTTGGGCGCTTCAGCGGCTATTTTAATGTTAGTATTCAAAGATTCCATATTAGGTTTTGTGGCGGGTATCCAGCTTTCTGCCAACGATATGGTTCGTCCGGGGGACTGGGTGACGCTTCCTTCCGGTGACGCAAATGGCATTGTACAGGAAATAACGCTGAATACAGTCAAGATTCAGAATTTTGATAATACCATTTCCACTATTCCTCCTTATACATTAGTGAGCAGTCCTTTTCAGAATTGGCGGGGAATGACACAGTCGGGAGGACGACGGGTGATGAAGAATATCACTTTGGATTTAACTACACTTCAATTCTGTACGCCGGAAATGCTGGACCGTTACCGGAAAGAAATTCCATTAATGGCGGATTATCAACCGGAAGAAGGAGTGGTTCCTACCAATTCTCAAGTGTACAGGGTGTATATTGAGCGCTATTTGTGCAGTCTGCCTGTGGTCAATCAGGATTTGGATTTGATTATCAGCCAGAAAGAAGCTACCATGTACGGAGTACCTATTCAGGTTTACTTCTTCTCTCGTAATAAGGTTTGGAAAGAATACGAGCGTATCCAGTCCGATATCTTCGATCATTTGCTGGCAATGATTCCGAAGTTTGATTTAAAAGTTTATCAGTACTCGGATTAGTATCACGCCTTCCCTGTCTCCTTGCAGATGTGTGTAATATTATATATATGGTGTATCTTCACGCATTATATCAGTGGGGTTAAAGTATTAGCAGATTTGTTCCTTTCTATTAATAGAAAACTTCTTTTGTACTCATTCCAAACTTCCTTTCTTCCGGTTTTAAAGAGCTTTTTGCCTAATCACAAACTATAAACGAAGCCTTTGTTTTTACAAACGAAGCTTGCATTTATAAAAATGAAGCTTTCAATTTTACAATCAAAGCCTTTGTCTATAGTTTATATTTAGGCAAAGAAAAGTTTATTGTTCGGCAAAAAGAAGTTTGTGAGCGATGAAGAGCAATTTATTTGTTAATGAATTGGAAGAGAAGTGATGGTAATATGAACGTAGTCGGCGGGAAACGGTGTCTTTGTATAGGTAGCAAACAAAAAGATTGTCTCGATGTAGGATATTCAATTATATTTTCATAGATTTGCAAACGATCTCACGCCGATATCTCATTTATGAGATTAGGGAGGTGTGGGGCGTATATTATATAAAGAAAGGCGTTTACTTGACGTTTTGTCTTTGGCTACTTTAAAACTTCGCAACTTTTAATCACTGTCAAAGAACAAAGCAACGGTAGATGTCTGCGGGATATGTTTATATTCTTGATATGCTTTTGGGGGAAACCTGAAAGGCGTATGATGTTTCGTATACATATCGGCGTGGGCTTCTGCGTTGCTCGTTCTACAGTGATGGGCAATGCGAAGGCCTAAAGTAGCGGGACGAGTGACAGGTACAGATTCCCGCGCTTTTTTTTTATATGATTACTTATATCTAATTTATGAACCGTTCGGTTCGGGAATCTGTCGGGCGCAACACTTTTAAGGCGCTATGATGCGGGTAAGCGGATTGCTAAATCAATCACTTTATGCAGTGGCATTGACTGTATGTATGTTTATGCTATGCGGCTGTAATGATTTGGGCACAAAAGAATGTCCTCGATGCCAAACGTTCAAATCGGGAATGTCCAGGAACTTAAGTGGGCAAAAACCGATAGTGAATGTATATTTGGAAAACTCGGGCAGTATGTTCGGCTATGTCAATGGATTGACGGAGTTTGAAGAATCTGTATACAGCTATTTGTCCGATATTTGTTTGAGTGGTATCGACTCTTTGAACTTGTACTATATTAACAATCGAATCATTCCACAGCAAAGTAACCTTGGACATAGTGCTCGCATCAAAGATTTTATTGAGAAGTTGTCTCCCAATCATTTTGTAAGTGCGGGAGGTTCTTTAGGTGTGACGGATATAGCAGAAATGATGACTTCTATTTTGGATAAGACCGATGATGAAACGGTGTCCATCTTCATATCTGATTGCATCTTTTCTCCGGGTAGTGGCGTTAATGCTTCCGAATATCTTGTCAATCAACAAATTGGCATTAAGGTCGCTTTCGCTGATAAATTGAAAGACTATAATGACCTTTGTGTGAAAGCATATCGGCTAAATGGAAAATTTAAGGGACGGTACTATAATAGGCTGAATCAACCTACCAATATCAATGAAATACGTCCTTTTTATCTCCTGCTGATAGGGAGTGAGGAGATGGTCAATGTCATCACCCGAAAAGTGCCGGAAGATAAAATCAAAGGAAGAGGGGTTGAACATTCTTTTACCATCAGTAATATGCCGCATAAGGTAAACTATGAAATTGTTGGTATTCCTAAGATTGGCACATTCAAGAAGTGCATGAAAAACCCTAAATATCACATTGTTGATGCGGAAAAAGCCTCTAAAGGAAAGAACAAGGGAAACTTTATGTTTTCTTTGGGTGTGGATTTTTCCGATTTTCCGATTGAAAATGACTATTTGCTTGAACCGGAGAATTATGAATTGAATTCCAAAGATTATGCGTTAAGTGTCTCAACCTTCAAAGGGAAAGGAAAACATTCACATCTGTTAGGTTTTACGTTGAATTCCAAAATGCCGAAGCCTGGTAAATGCGATTTGAAAGTTGCGTTAAAGAAGCGGTTGCCGTCATGGATTATCCAATGTACGGATGAAGAAGGACTAGATATACACGAAGGTGATGCCATGACGCAAACCTATGGATTGAGGTATCTTTTTGAGGGAATCTATGAAGCTTTCACCAAGGATGATAACAACAACTTTGCGGAATTAAAAGTTTTTATTAATTAATAATTTTAGGTTATGGAATTTATAGGCCGTATTTATTGCTTTTTTGAATCTTTGTTCGGACAGCAACTGGGTGAGTATCTGTGGGGATATAATTGCGAGACAGGAGATTATACCAATCCTGCACTCTTTTCGCGTATTGCCTTATGGACTCTTTCTATCTCGCTTGTGATAGGTGTGCTCTACTATTATATCATAAACAGTAGTCGTTTTCATCGTTGGTGGAGTTGGTTGATTATGCTGTTTTCCAATAGTTTGCTCTGCTTTTTCTTTGCCTATTGGTGGATTATTGAGGACTTTAAAAACAACTTGATAGGGGATTGTCTGCTTTACCAGAGAGATGAAGCCGGAACTATTATCGAGTCTTATATAACGGATAGCAGTTTCTGGGGATTCAGTCTTGCCAATGCCATCATATCCTTATTCCTTTTTTTTATGCTTTCGATGTTGTTGAAATGGAGAAGCGTTAATTGTAGAAAATCACCTTTTTAAATAAAAAAGTCAGTATGAGTAAAATCTATATTTTCGGAATCGGTGGAACCGGATCGCGAGTTATCAAATCTTTAACCATGTTGTTGGCGAGTGGAGTACAAATGGACTCGGATGCTATTGTTCCTATCATTATAGACCCTGATGTAGCAGCGGCCGACTTGACACGTACTGTGGACTTGATACATACGTTTAATAACATTCGTGGGAAATTAACCTTTACCACCGATACTCAATGTGATTTCTTTCGTACAGAGATAAGGGAACTATTGCCGGGATTTAGAATGAATCTGGAAAATACTCAAAATTTGCGTTTCAAGGAGTATATTCAATTGAGTACTATGGATAGAGCCAATCAAGCTTTTGCCAAAATATTGTTTTCGGATGATAATTTGAATTCGGATATGGAAGTGGGTTTTAAAGGAAATCCCAATATTGGGAGTGTGGTGCTCAACCGTTTCACTCAATCTGTTCAGTTTCTTGATTTTGCATCCGATTTTCAAGGGGGAGACAAGATCTTTATTATCAGTTCCATATTCGGTGGAACAGGAGCCAGTGGTTTTCCTGTACTTTTAAAGAACCTGCGCACATTATTGCAGAAAGACAGTCAGTTTCCGAATGGTAAAGAAATCCAGGACTGCGTGATAGGAGCTATTTCCGTATTGCCCTATTTTGGCGTAAAACCAAAAGACGAAAGTGCTATTGATCAGGCTACGTTCATTTCGAAAACGAAGGCGGCATTGACTTACTATAATCAGAATATGAGTACTATTGATCTCTTGTACTATTTGGCGGATGACATAAAGAATAAGTATGAAAACAACGAAGGCGGTGAAAATCAAAAGAATGATGCTCATTTGATGGAACTTGCAGCCGCTTTGGCTATTGTGGATTTTGATAAGAGTATCAAGGAAAGAAGTCCTCAAACTATTTATCGGGAGTTTGGTGTAAAGTCAAATTCCGAGAATCTGACTCTTCCCGATCTCTGTGATATGACTTATGATACAATTGCCAAACCATTGACACAGTTTACCTTGTTCTGTAAATTCATTAACGAGCAGTTGAGTGATTCCATTCGCCAAAAATTGCCTTGGACGGTTCGCTTTAATGAAAAAAAATGGTTCGCTGACCGTTATGTGAAAAGCTATATCAATAGATTCGTGGCGGAATATGTGACATGGTTGACAGAAATGCAAAACAACAAACGCGGATTCGCTCCTTTTGAATTAGGTGAGAATAGGAATGCGGTGTTCAGTTTGGTCAAGGGGTGCGAAACTAAAAAAGTACTGTTTCGTGTGGATTCAAATTATGCTTTATTCGATGGCTATTTGAATAAGAAAGAGAAAAAATTCAAGGAAGGACTGTCTTTAGAACAACGTTTCATGGAGTTGTTTTATACGGTAACCGAAGAGCTTATTAACGATAAAATCAGATTGTAGAATATGGCACATGTTTTTCGTTTATATACAGCCGGTGGTAATGATAATATCGAAGGCTGGAATGATTCCAATGGATATGGAACAAAGGCAATCAGCAGTATCAATGACCCGGAGGGTGGATCCTGCAAAAGAGAAATAACATCTATACCCAGTCCTTTCGCTCGTATAGATTTAATGAAGAATGCGTTCAGACAAGTTGTGGAAAGCAAAGACCTGGATAATAAAGAAACCATCTATCATAAACTGGTTTCGGATTGTTTGGATGTGGCGGAAATCTTCTTTAATATTGAAAAGCTGCGTGACAAGTTTGACATTATTACATGGAACAAGGAAAGTTCTCTTAAACAACTGCTCGAGGGAGGTAATCCGGCTCATAAGCAGTTTGGCGAGACACTTGTTATGTATTTGAATCAGGACGCGAAAGCCTATAATTTTGATTTGCTTAAGAATATCTATTTACTGAACTATAAAGGCCCGGATGCACCTTCCCAGTTGAATATCGTAGGTGCCACTTCTCCGGTGACTTTGTTTTTTACATCTGCCAATAATCTGAATTATGTATCTGACCATGTGCGATTTGGCAATGACAAGCCTTTCGATTCAGATTTTCAGCCGCTATATAAGCGTGATCCAAATTTCATTCTGTATTGGTTTGGACTGAAGAATTACTGGAATCAGTTGCAAAAAAGCACGGAACGTTCTTTCTCTGATTTGTTTAAGGAAGTAGATGAATATTTGGATTTGACATATAGGCACTTGCCGCAAGAACTTAAAGACAGGGTTAATGTGATGACGGAAGCACAAATGGTTAAATATAAGTCTATTCCCATTGTCAACAGAGACGATTTGGTGGAGGTGCTGGGCTGTGAGCTGAAGTGTCTGGATGTGGACAGTCCGTTTTGTTCGGATTTTGTGATAGACAGTGATTTTTCAGTGGATGGAAAGAAACCGTTGGTGCTTCCTGTTGATATCTTCAGAAAACCGTTGATATATACACAAGATCCATGGGATGATAAGATTGTCGTGCCTGTTCATGACAAAAATAAAGATCTTTCCAAGCGGAAGTTGCCGGTGGATGGACGTACTTATCCTTATCTGACAATGGGCGATTTTCTAGAGGATGTCATTATCTGAACACTTATCCGTTGAATGAAACTTGTTTTTATAATGGAGGAGACAAATTGTGTAGCCAATCGGATGGATATAGCTATCTGCTTCCCATCAAAAAAGAGTATTTTAAATACTTCACTATAGATGATCTCAAAAAACATTTTCGCATTGAAAGGCGCGATGTGTCGAATGATAAAACGGTGAAAGTGACATTGGAAATCCCTATTAAGGAACAGAACGGACAGGTGAATTATGTTACATACGAACGATTCTATTATGAAACGAATTCCGGAGTTTCGGATGAAAAGAACGGACGGGTAATCGTGAAAGACTTTGGCTTGTATTTGTTTCCGTTTTTGAAGGTGAAAAACAATGTGAAAGCGGATTATCGTGTCAATGTAATGGATTTTGCGGGGGATGATAACTATGATTTGCATTTTGGAGATGGTAAGGATGTCTTTGAGAAAAAGTGTTGCCTAGGGAGAAACCGCACAGAGGATGGAGAGATGATAAAGCCGACAGGAGGTGGAGTGTTTGATCCACAAACGTTTGTCTTTGACAAAGCTTTCTCCTATATCGTTTTTGATGTGGAAGGGGTGGAGAATATTATTATTCCGGAGTTTCATGGAAAAACCGGTGCTCAATCATTTGAGTTTGCCGTTGATTTTGGTACGTCGAATACTCACATTGAATGTCGGAAGGATGGTGGAAAAATAGAGCCGTTTACTATCAGTGAAGATGAACGTATGATACAACCTATGAGTTTAAACTATGGTAAAGACTCTGATAATCCGGTTCAGGCCGATTTCTTGCCGAATGTCATTGGGAAGAGCTTCAAGTTCCCTACCCGTACGGTTCTATCTGAAAAAATAGGTATTGATTGGCTTGTTGATACTGTGACTCCCATGGCGGAAACTAATTTGCCTTTTGTCTTTGAAACATTTCCTTTGCCTCCTTATAATAAATCATCTGTTGACTTAAAATGGGCAAATGAGCAAGAAAGCCGAAATAGAATTTGCTCTTATTTTGAAAATCTGATTATACTGATGCGAAACAAAGTGCTGATGAATGGCGGTGATTTGTCGGCTACCAAACTGGCATGGTTTTATCCAGCTAGTATGTCTTCTAAACGCGTCAAGGAAATCGAAGATATTTGGATTGAACTTTATGCCCTGTATTTTGGAGGAGACCCTGAAACGCAGATTGTCACAATGTCTGAATCGATTGTCCCTTACTATTATTACAAGAAAAACAATAAGGCGACGACTAATGTTGTATCCGTTGATATAGGTGGAGGCACTTCAGACATTCTACTGGTGAAAGACGGCATTCCCCTCTATCTGTCATCCTGTCGTTTTGCGGCAAATTCAATCTTTGATTGTCAGCCATCGCGTAGTAATCCGTTTATAAGTAAGTATATTGACACATTCCGTAAGATTCTTGACGCGCAAACAAATGGCGAGGTAATGAGTTTGGTCGATAGTTGGATGGAGGAAGATAGACCCGCCTCGGATATTGTGATGCTTTTATTCTCTTTGGTGCGGAACAAGGATATTGTCGAAAGGGGTATAATCAGTAAAGTAAATTATAGTTCGATGTTGTTTTCAGACTCTAAGCTGAAAATCTTGTTCCTTCTTTTTTATACAGCGTTGATTTATCATATTGCAAAAATAATGAAAGGCAAATTGCTGGATTGTCCAAGACATTTGGCGTTTAGCGGAACCGGTTCTAAGATTCTTCAGATATTAGTATCTGTCCGTGAAAAGGGCGTTCTGGAGGAATACACAAAACTTATTTTTGAAAAAGTGTATGGCGAGAAGTATGATGAAAACGGACTGGATATTCTGATCAATACCAGCAATCCTAAAGAGGTGACTTGTAAGGGTGGATTATTGGAAATGAAAACGATGAGTGTAGCCAAGATGGATGAAATGAAAGTGTGCTTGTTGGGAACAAAAGATATTCTTGTCCCTTCCTCTTTTAAATATGCAGATGTTGATTCAAATGTGATAAATGGGGTGGTAAATGAAATTAATGCGTTTACCGATTTATTCTATGAATTGAACAAAGAGTTTTCTTTCAACAAAAGGTTTGGTGTAACAAAAGATTGGGAAAGTTTAAGACCATATTTCAGTCGAGATATTGCCAAGTCAGTAAAGGATGGTATTAGCAGGAAAGATGGGAAAGATGAAGTGGAAGAAACGTTATTCTTCTATCCTATTCGTGAAATACTATGTGCCATAGGAGGTAGTGAAAAAATGTTAGAACCGGAAGATGAATAATAATAGTATGAAGAAGTTACTGCTCATTATGCTACTGATGATTGTTGGTGGTGTAGAATGTATTTGCAAAGCGCAAAACATTAGTAGGGAAAAGCAAAAACAGATAATCAATTACGTTAATTGTTTTTATACTGCAAGATATATCTTGGCTCATCCGAATTTGAAGAAAGAAAATCAAGGTATTAAAAACAAAGGAATAGATACTATTTCCATTGAAAATGCTTATCAATATGCGGAGTTGGATCGTATTCTGAAGGCGAACGAGATGAAAACAACTGCAGAAAATTTAACGAAACCCTTAAATGACAGGAATGTTGAATATTTGAAGTCGTCTGATGAAATATTTGAGTTTGTTTATAAGGTCGCTGATGCAAAAGGATTTGAAAGATTCAACATTAAGAGAGAGGATGAACGTGTATTGGAATGCAAAATTTTAAGTTACATCTTTCAAAACGAAGAGAATTCGGAAGAACAGAATAAACCGGAGGATGAAGAGAAAGGTGAAACCAAGGTTCAAGAACAGAGTAGTGAAGCGAGGTTGCCTATTGGATTTTGGATATTGCTAGGTTCTGTTGTTTTTTGTCTTGTCGTAGGGGTAGCTGTGCTATTTTTCAAATTGTTGAATTGTGAACATGAATTAGATAACAAAAAAACAAGCTATAGAAATTTGGAGAAAGACGTTGATAAACTGGAACAAGAAAATAAAAAATTGAACGATAAAATTAAAAAACTGGAAAAAGATAGGAGAGAAGAAAAAGGTAAAGAAAGTGTTGTTACTGATGGTACACAACAAGAGGTAGTCAATAATACTGTTGAAACAGGGGAGAATGTTGTTGAGTCTCCTATGGATCTGTCAATATCTGAAAAAACAGTAGCGGTAAGTAAGCTTGTTTTTTACTATGCGGATGTAGATGTGAGTGATGATTGTTTTGTGCGTGTTAATGAAAATAAAACAAAAAAGTCTGTATATCGGTTGAATGTAAATCAGCAGAATTTTGTCCTTATTGATGATGAGCAATTGTATGAAGTTAAATTGTCAAGGGTTAGTAGTTCAGGAATTACGGATGCTTGCGAAGTGAAAGGTGCTTACCAAAAAGGAAAGACGGTTTCCATCACTCCGGGTAGAGTCGTATTGGAAGATAATGGCAAATGGAGAATCGTTGATAAAGCAAAAATAGAAATAAAATAATTGAACTTGTTGAATTTATGGACTATGTTATTATTGTAGGTTTGGTAATTGTACTGGTGTGTGTTCAGTTTAAGGTCTTTTTAAACAATTGTAAATTAATAAAGGAAGTAGAAAATTTGTTTCCGCTGTCAAATACTTTATTCGTTTTACAAAACTCATTGAAGGATAATGCGTTAATAGATGATATACACGAAACCGGAGGCAATGTTGAGTCGATTAAAGTCTTTAAAATTGTATCTGCTGATCTCGATAAGAATTCGAGTGAATTTCGAAAAATCCTCGATTCTATCAATAATTATTTGCAAAAGAATAAGGGAGCCGTCAGCGATTTTATGCTAATAAAGGATATTGTTGAGAGAAACTGTGACTCAAAAGAGGAGGAAATCACTATCCAAACACCTATACCGTTGTATATTGGGTTAATGGGTACGATGCTTGGAATTATTATCGGTATCGGTCGTATCGCAATTATGGGTGGAGGCTTTTCTGCATTTATTGATAATCCTCAACAGGCTATCGGTGAGTTAATGGGTGGGGTTGCTATAGCTATGCTTGCCAGTCTTACGGGAATTTTGCTTACTACTATTTCTTCTTGGAAATCCAAAACGTCGAAAAATAAGTTGGAAGCAGATAAAAATGGGTTTTATTCTTGGATACAAGCGGAACTTCTTCCTGTTTTGTCCGGAAATATGGCTAATACACTGCAACTGTTGCAACAAAATCTGACCTCGTTCAATCTTTCATTCTCTTTTAATATAGGCAGGATGGAAAATGCGTTGAAAGAAATGAGCGGGTCGTTTGCTGATCAATTGAAAATCTTGGAACTTCTCAAAAATCTGGATATAAAAAGGATGACTACAGCTAATGTTTCCATTCTTCAGCAATTTGAAAAAAGTACTGCTAATTTTCAGCAACTGGCAACTTATTTGTCACAGACATCTGACTATCTTCAGGCTGTTCGGCAACTGAATAATAAGGTTGGGGAATATATGGAGCAAACATCTGCTTTGACAAACCTTTCCACTTATTTTCAAGAAGAGAATAATTATTTTCAAATGAGACGTTCGGAAATTAATAAAGCGGTAGTTCAGGTGGACGATACCTTAAAGAAATCATTTCTTGCCTTGCAAGATAATGCGGAAGAAGGAATCAATAACTTGGCTCATTTCCTTGTGGAACAACAAAGCAAATTTAGTGATAACTTGAAGTATGTCGAAGAAAAACATCAACAATGGTTGGCTGAACAACGTGAAATAATGTTTCAGCACATTGACGGTCAGGACAAATTGTTTAAAGAAAAAATAAACGATTTGGATGTTGTTATTGATGAAATAAAGAATCTTGCCGCTATCAAAGAGTGTATGGTAGGCATTGAACAATCATTAGGTTCACAATCTGATGGGGCAATAGAAAATCTCTTGCGACAGAATCGGGCGATGATGGAAAGGCAGAGCGAGCAAATAGAGCATTTATGTAGTGCCATTAAAAATCTTTCTTCGATAAATGGTGTGGTTATGGCAACATCTCCGAAAAAGAATATGATTAGGAATGTCGCTCTTTGGATATTGGGTATCATGATGTTTTTGGCATCAGGAAGTGCTCTGCTCCTTATGTGTATGGCTTTATTGAAATGATAAATGAGTTGTAATGAAACATAATTCTTTCTTTTGGGCTAGTTATGCCGACTTGATGACAAGTCTATTCTTCATTATGCTTGTTCTGTTTATCTTGACCACTGTTATGCTGAAGAGACAAGTGGATGAAATTGAGAAAGTGAAAGAGGCAACGGAAGAGCAGATGGAAAAAATAAGGGAGATAGAAAATGCCGTTAATGAAATAGATACTACTTATTTCGAATATAATCAAGAACATAAGAAGCACATCCTGAAAATAGACGTTTCGTTTGATGTCGGTAGTTCGGATATAGAGAATATACCTTTGGATATAAGAGAAAAACTGCTTGATGCCGGTAATGCCATAAGGAATTTTATATCGGCAGCGTCACAGAGGTATGGTGTGAAGTATTTGTTGGTTGTGGAAGGGCAGGCTTCTAAAGACTATTTTCAGAGGAACTATGAACTAAGTTACGAACGGGCATTGGCATTAGTTAAATATTGGGAGCAATACGGATTGTTATTCAATAAGGATGAATGTGAACTGATTATTTCCGGCAGTGGTCAATCCGGTAGTTTGCGCGTAGAACCAGATGTCAAAGGTAATAGTGCCAATCAGCGTTTCCTTATTCATATCATTCCTAAACCGGGTGTTATTGAACAGATAAAACTTAAAAAACAATGAAACGTAGCGTGTTATGTATTTTTATGATAGCTTTCTTTGTGTTGTTCTCTTCTTGTGGTAATTCAGGAAGAAAGCATAAAAAAGAAAAGACTGTGGAAAAGACTAGTATTGTAAATAAAAAGAAAAAGATGGATATTGACTTGAATTTGTCATCCAAGACTAAAGTGATGTCGGGAACGGAAATTTTCAAGCGATATAACAGTGCTGTGTTTATGATCTTTACTTCCGATGGTTATCATACTTTTCAAGGATCTGGATTTTTTATTTCTTCTGATGGGATTGCTGTGAGTAATTATCATGTTTTCAAGGGAACTTCTATAGGGCTTGAAACTATAAAGTTATCATCTGGAGAACAATTAAATGTGGAGGATATTATTGTAAAAAGTGAAGATAATGATTTTATCATTTTCAAGGTTGCAACAAAGGAGGGTAAACAATTTAATTATATACCTGTCGCTTCAAAGTCTCCTTCTGTAGGAGATAAGGTATACGCTATAGGTAGTCCCCGTGGATTGGAAAACACTTTTTCTTCAGGTGAAGTGTCGCAGTGGAGAGATGAAAATCTGATGCAAATCAGTGCCCTGATTGATCATGGCAGTGAGGTGCATTGATAAATGAGTACGGGGAAGTAGTAGGTATTACATCTGGCACATTTTATGATGGTTCACAGGCAAATCTAAATTATGCATGGAGTATTGATGTGATAAAGCCTTATGTAACGAAGAATCATTGAAAAATTAGTAGCGCATTGCTCTTTTTTGAACCCTTGATTTGCCGATGCAATGTGGATTGTCTGCTGCGCTCATTTCCGTCAATCTGTGGAATACTTTAGCTCAAAGTCTGCATAAACAGGAAGATGATCGCTGATGCCTCCCAGATATTTCATTCCCTTGTAAGTGCGGAAAGGCTCTTTATCCCCATATTTTTCGTCGTCTTTCAGTAAAAAGGAGAGAAGACAGACGTTTGCTCTTTCTTCACTGGTGAAAAAATGGCTCGATTGATTTAATAGAGTACCCGATACAATCAGATGGTCAAGCAATCCCCATTCACCGCGATATTTGTAAGAACCGAAGCTTTTTGACTTCGCTTTCCGGGCAAGCAGATGATATAGTTTTAGTGAGGAAGGAACAATTGTTGAAGGGTTGGTGGAGTTGAGTGTTGAGGCTGGCTTTGGGGTAGTAATGGGAGGCGCTTCGGCCTCCAGTATTTTCTGGATAGATTGATTCGTCGGGTAATCATTGAAATCCCCCATAATAATAACTTGCGGATGAGAACGAATATTTAGGATGTGATCGACTTCCGTACGCAGAATTTGAGCTGCGTATAAACGATAGGGTTCCGATTCTTTAGCTCCACCAGAACGGCTTGGGAGATGGCAGACAAATACGTCTAATGTGTCTCCCGTCAGCAGAAGTCCGCTGACGTACAGCAAATCTCTTGTCGGACGGTATTGTCCCAACAGAGGAATGGAGATAGAACGGGAAGATAACAGCTTGAATAAATCCCGTTGGTAAAGCAGGGCTACGTCAATCCCTCTCAAATCAGGGGAATCGGTCATTACATAACGATAGTTAAGCTCTTTTAAAGGAGAACGGCGGGTCAGATCACGCAGCACCGTATCATTTTCCACTTCGCATAATCCGACTAGTGCAGGAGGATTCCATTCTCCAATAGCTGTGATTACTCGCGCTACATCAGACAGCTTTTTCTTATATCTGCTATAATTCCAATGACGCAGCGCATCGGGAAGAAATTCGTGGTCGTTCTTTAAACTGTCATGGTGCGTATCAAACAGGTTTTCTATGTTCCAGCTGACAACACGGAAAGGGATTCTTTCTTCCTGACAGGGAGCTTGTTTGCTATGATAGTCTTGTGCTATAACAGAGCAAGGAGCGAGGAAACTTACACCTGATAAAATCATAGTAAAAAAGAGTACGATAACAGCTATTCTTTTTTGACTGTTACCATACTCTTCTTTATGTTGACTTATTTGCCCGCTACTTCTTGGCAGGTACATGTGCCAGGATGTCCAACAGGTGTTTCCAGAACTTTTCTACAGTAGGAATAAGCATTCGTTCGTCAGGAGAATGAACACCTGTCAGTGTCGGTCCGAAAGAGATCATATCCAGCGTTGGATACTTATCAAGGAACAGGCCGCACTCCAATCCTGCGTGGATGGCTTTAACTTTCGCATCTACACCAAATAAGCGTTTGTATGATTCAACTGCTACTTCGAGGATGGCCGAATGTGGATTCGGTTTCCATCCCGGATAACCTTCACCGAAGGTCACATCAGCGCCTGCCAGCTGGAATACGGCGCGAACCGTGTTCGCCATATCGTTGCGTGCGGACAGTATAGAACTTCTCTGACTGGTTTCAATGCGGATGATATGGTTGGGCTTCATCTTGACAGATGCCAGATTGGTAGAAGTTTCCACCAGTCCGGGAATATCCTGACTCATGGCATATACACCGTGAGGAGCTGCATACAGAGCTTTTAATAAACGGGTAGTAGTATCCTGGTCGATAGCCATTTTGCGTGGAGTTTCCGATTCGAGAACCAGCTTTAAGTCAGGCTCTACAACGGATAATTCGTCTTCCATTTCGCTGGTGAAAATATTCAGTTCGGTGCGGACATCATGCTTGGCGTCTTCGGGAACAGCACAGATGGCGTATGCCTCGCGGGGAATAGCGTTGCGCAGGTTACCACCGTTGATTTCACATAGGTACAGATCGTGTCTGGCAGCCATGCGTGAAAGGAAACGGTTCAGAATTTTGTTGGCATTGCCCCGTCCCAGGTGAATATCACCACCGGAGTGACCGCCTTTCAGTCCCTTTTACTTCTACCTTGAAGAAGAAATATCCGGCGGGAACTTCCACTTCCTTATAAGTAAATTCTGCAACGGAGTCAATACCTCCGGCACATCCGATAAAGATTTCTCCCCTTCATCTTCCGAATCGAGGTTCAGAAGGATGTCACCGCTCATAAAACCTTCTTGCAGGGCAAAAGCTCCGGTCAGTCCGGTTTCTTCGTCTACGGTAAACAGGCATTCCAGCGGACCGTGCTCAATGCTGTCGTCAGCCAGAATAGCCAGCTCGGTAGCTACACCGATACCGTTGTCGGCTCCGAGGGTTGTGCCTTTGGCTTTCAGCCATTCACCGTCAATTTCCGTTTCGATGGGATCGGTGAGGAAGTCGTGTTGAACATCGTTATTCTTTTCGCACACCATGTCGATATGCGATTGCAGAACGACGGTTTGAAGATTTTCTTTTCCCGGAGTAGCGGGCTTTTTAATCAATACATTGCCGGCTTCGTCCACCTTGGTTTCCAGATTATGTTTTGCTCCGAATGCCTTCAGGTAGGCAATCATTTTCTCTTCCTTCTTCGAAGGGCGTGGCACTTGGCAGATTTCTTCGAAATACTTGAATACGCCAGCCGGCTTTAAGTCTTTTTTTTCCATGCTGTTTCTATTTTATAATAGGAATAGAAGGGCTGTTTTCGCTTCTTCTATTGCTAAATATGGTTAATTTGATTGACTTATCTGAACTCATATCTCATTAAAGCCTATCTTTGCACTCACAAAATTAATAGAAATGGTTGAGACTATACTGATAACTTTGTTAATAGTTGCTATTTCCCTGCTATTATTAGGGGTGAAAGTATTCTTTACGAAGGGTGGGAAGTTCCCGAATGGTCACGTGAGTGGGAATAAAGCGTTGCGTCAGAAAGGAATCGGATGCGCACAGTCGCAGGATCGTGAAGCACAAAAGAAATCACGTTTTTCTATTGATGAGTTGGAAAAAGCCTTGAACGATAGTATGAATTAAATTTATTAAAAACAATACTTATTAATTATGAATAGAATGAACTACCTCATGAACGGTTTGGCTGCTCTTGCGTTTATCGTTTTATTTTCACAATGTGCTGGCAAAACTGACAATCAAACTACCAATGCTCCGGCTCTGGCTAATGCAGAATTGTCAGGAATGAAAATTGCCTATGTTGAAATAGATACGCTGCTTGCCAAATACAATTTCTGTATTGACTTGAATGAGGCTATGGTAAAGAAGAGCGAAAATGTTCGCATGACGCTGAATCAGAAGGCTACCTCTTTGAACAAGGAAAAGCAAGATTTTCAGAAGAAAGTTGAAAACAATGCTTTCCTGTCACAAGATAGAGCGCAGCAAGAGTACAACCGTCTGGTGAAGTTGGAACAAGATTTGCAAGAGTTGAGCAACAAACTTCAGAATGGTTTGATGGAAGAGAACAACAAGAATAGCTTGCAGTTCCGTGATTCTATCAACGCTTTCCTGAAAGAATATAATAAGACTCGTGGATATAGCCTGATCTTCAGCAACACTGGTTTCGATAACCTGCTTTATGCTGACAGCACTTTCAATATTACAAAAGAAATTGTTGACGGGTTGAATGCAAGATATTCACCTGTGAAGAAATAAATGATATAAAACTGTTCCGTTCTTTATAAAAGGACGGAACATTATCGAATTAAAAAAAGTGATGCCTGTTCAAGACTGAAAAGCTATGAACGGGCTTTTTTTATGACCTTTCTTTTTCTTCTTCCTGTGGAATACGGAAAGCGGTGTAAAGTTCGAGGATGGCAGCAACTGTGAGGCAGGCAATCCATTCATTGCCTCGTGTGGTAAACATAAAGGCTCCGGTCAGGATAAGTGCCAGTGCACCGAATATCTGCTGAACACGCAGGCGTTTCAATGTTTTGCTCTTTCCTTTGACGGGTGTGTTCACTTGTGCCAATGCGATACATCCGGCTCCAACAGTATATATGTAAGGAGCGTATATCCATCCGGTGATATATACAGCAGCCCCTGTGAGAGCCATGATTGCGCCTACGGCGAAAAGTGCGGGTACTAATTGTTTCATTTATAATCTTCAAAAACGTAAATATCTTCGTTGGGTTTCTTCATCAGATACTTTTCACGGGCGATCTGTTCGATGGCGTCCGGATTGGTACTTATTTCATTGAGACGTTTGGTGTTCTCTTCGTAATCTGCCCGGTATTTTTCTATCTCTTCTTTCAGCTGGCTGATTTCCCGTTCATATCCGAAACGACGAACCAGGCTGTTCTCGTCCAGAAAGCCAATGATAACAGCAAATGCAACGACCGTAATGAGGTACTTACGTCTGCATATGAAACTCCAGATAGTGATCAGTTTATCCATAATTTCTCTTTTTTATATCCGCAAAGATAAAACTAATAACTTAAAAACTTATCGCTTCGGCTTCAAAACTTCTCTCTTTATCCCTTATTACTTATCACTTTTTTTGTGTACATTTGCAGAATAAGCGAAATTTCAAAAACAGAGAGAATCCCGGATATGGAAAACTATATTGTTTCAGCCCGTAAATACCGTCCGTCCACGTTCGAATCGGTGGTGGGACAGCGGGCGTTGACTACTACGCTGAAAAATGCAATTGCTACCCAAAAACTGGCTCATGCTTATTTGTTTTGCGGACCGCGCGGGTAGGAAAACGACTTGCGCGCGTATCTTTGCAAAACCATTAATTGTATGACGCCTACCGCTGACGGAGAGGCTTGCAATCAGTGTGAGTCATGTGTAGCTTTCAACGAACAGCGGTCATATAATATTCACGAACTCGATGCTGCTTCTAATAACTCGGTGGATGACATTCGCCAGTTGGTGGAGCAAGTGCGTATCCCGCCACAGATTGGTAAGTATAAGGTATATATCATCGACGAGGTGCACATGCTCTCGGCATCTGCTTTCAATGCGTTCCTGAAAACGCTGGAAGAACCTCCCCGTCATGCGATTTTTATTCTGGCTACGACGGAGAAGCATAAGATTCTTCCGACTATCCTTTCCCGTTGCCAGATTTATGATTTTAACCGGATCAGTGTCGAAGATACGGTGAATCATCTGTCGTATGTTGCTTCGAAAGAAGGAATCACGGCAGAGCCGGAAGCGCTGAACGTGATAGCCATGAAGGCGGACGGTGGTATGCGTGATGCATTGTCTATCTTCGATCAGGTGGTTAGTTTCACCGGAGGAAATATCACCTATAAGAGTGTGATTGATAATCTGAACGTACTTGATTATGAATATTATTTCCGTCTGACGGATTGCTTCCTCGAAAACAAGGTGAGCGACGCATTGTTGCTTTTCAATGATATATTGAATAAAGGTTTTGACGGAAGTCATTTTATTACCGGATTGTCGTCTCATTTCCGTGACTTGTTGGTCGGGAAAGACCCGGTGACATTACCTTTACTGGAAGTGGGAGCGAGCATACGCCAACGTTATCAGGAACAGGCGCAGAAATGTCCGTTACCTTTTTTGTATCGGGCTATGAAGCTGTGTAATGAGTGCGATTTGAATTACCGCATCAGCAAAAATAAGCGTTTGCTGGTAGAACTGACCTTGATACAGGTTGCACAGCTTACCACCGAGGGGGATGACGTGAGTGGTGGGCGTGGCCCTAAGAAGACTATAAAACCCGTATTCACTCAGCCTGCCGCAGCACAGCAGCCGCAGGTAGCTTCTGCCACTCAGGTTCAGCAGGCTCCAGTTCATTCGTCTCCGTCTTCAGTTACAACACAGGCTGCTAATGGCACTACTGTCCAGCATCCGCAGGCTTCTGCGGCTGTGCAACCGGGAGCACCGGCTTCTCCTGGTGCGGCTTCGTCTGCTCCGTCACAAGGAACGGGAGTTGCTCAGACTGCCAAGGAAGAACGAAAAATTCCCGTGATGAAGATGTCCAGCTTGGGGGTATCTATCAAGAATCCGCAGCGTGACCAAGTATCGCAGAATGCGACTACAACTTATGTTCCTAAGGTGCAACAACCGGAAGAGGATTTTATGTTCAATGACCGGGATTTGAATTATTATTGGCAGGAGTATGCCGGCCAGTTGCCGAAAGAACAGGATGCTCTTGCAAAACGTATGCAAATGCTCCGTCCGGCGTTGCTTAACAACTCAACGACTTTTGAAGTGGTGGTTGATAATGAGTTTGCTGCAAAGGATTTTACAGCTTTGATTCCCGAATTGCAGGATTATCTTCGCGGCAGACTGAAGAACAGTAAAGTGATGATGACAGTGCGGGTGTGAGGCAACAGAAACAGTACGTCCTGTGGGACGTGTCGAGAAGTTCCAGATGATGGCACAGAAGAATCAGGCGCTGATGCAACTGAAAGATGAGTTCGGACTCGAATTATATTAATGTACTTACTTCTATCAGATTACCATCCGGATCTCTGAAATAAATACTCCGGATGGCCCCCTGCGCACCTTGACGCTGGACTATACCGACTTCTATTTCTATTCCTTTGGATTCTACTTCGGCCTTTATTTCCTCTATGTTTCCTTCTGTAAGTAAACAGATGTCCGCACTTCCGAAAGCAGGATGCTTGGCTGCAGGAAGGAACTGTGCTTTTCCTACATGAAGATTGATTTTCTGATTACCGAACTTGACGGCAAAGCGTTGGTTGCTTGTATCGGCTTCCATTCCCAGGACTTCTGTGTAGAAATGTAGGCTTTTATCTATATCGGACACCGGTATGACGATATGGTCGATATTCTTGATTTTCATATCAATGTAGGCGTTGATTCATGCGGTCTTCATATCCGTCTGAAGGTTTTCTTCCCGGCATGACAATCCACAAGATAATATATATAATCACTCCGGCGAAAGCAGTGAAGAATGTAGCCAATATATATACTATTCTCAATAAAGTAGCATCCCATCCGAAATATTCGGCTATTCCGGCACATACACCTGCAATCATTCGATTGGAAGAGCGGGTTAATTTCTTTTCATTTTCCATGATATACTATGTTCTTTTAATGCAAATGCTACACAAATATAGAGAATATATTTGGTTTATGGGTTAAACGGAAAGATTTATGTATTATTTGTTAGCATTTTAACTTACTTAATTGGGGGTCAACAATAGACCAACAACAAGGAATATTAGGTAGGATTTAGCATGATTTGCTCTCTAAGATGCCTATTTCCTGAAAGCAGAAAACCCTCATAAGTATTTAACTTACAAGGGTTTTTGTTGGGTGGAAGACCGGACTCGAACCGGCGACATTCAGAACCACAATCAGGCATAGTAACACCCTTATATTTAATAGTTGCTAGTTTGTTAATACTTTCTCTTAATTGGTTATAGAACAACTATAGACCAACAATGGTAGCATTACTATTATGCTAATATTATACTACCAATAGCACTTGGACTGTGCTAAGTTTCTTGCTTCTGTTTCATAACTAAATTTATTTAAGTGTTATCTCAATAGGTCTAAATCTGATTTGAGTATCAATGAAGTAAAGCTTGTCATCAATACCATACAGAACATTATTAGGTACAGCATCAAAAACCTCATATTCTGCATTGTGAAATTCATCCTCATAGACCATTTCAAAGCCTAATGCTTGCATGTGTTCTGCTATTTCTTCCTCTGTAGCTTCTCTTTTAGCTCTGACATAAGGTTGAACTAACACAGCACAAAACTCATGTTGACTGTTATAAGCAAAGCCAATCATCTGATAAGTGACATTGCTAAAGAATAGGTTATGAGCTTCTATTCTGATGAAGAAGTTCTCAAGGTCTTCACCTGCATACTCAAAGTTGTTTAACTTGAATACAACATCTTCATGACCTGTGAATACTTCATTCTCTCCACCCTTACTAAGGTAAGACAAGGGGAGGGAGTTAATGTTGATCCATAAATCATGTTGAGTAGCAAATAACTTTAGCTTTTCAATTTGCCCTCTCTTATATCCTTCTGTTGGTTCAACATTTCCTGCTGCTTCTTTTTCTCTTCTAATGAGATTGGCTGTTTCTGCCAAGAGGCTATTGACTTGAGAGTGCTCTCTATCCATTGCTTGTGGAATTCATTTATATATGTTCTTTCCATGCTTTAATCATTTAAAGTGGTTGATGCAAATGTAGTAAATCTATTTGGTTCATCCAATATTATTCTTCACTTTGTACTAGGCTACCTTCTCTTCTTACATATGAGAACTGGCTATGATTGTCAGTATCACCATGATGATGATTAGTAAGGCTGTACCTGCTATCAACAGGATACCAGCCCACTTGTTAGGTTCTGGATTTGGCATAGTAGTGTTGTATTGGGTTAATGAATTAGTGTCAATGTTCTAAAGTCAACAATCCACTGGTTTTCCAGTAAGAAGTCAGTACCAAGTAGTCCTTGTACTTGTATTCCACTTTCATCCTCAATGCTTTTAAAGGCATCAAGTAAGGGTTTTACACAGAATTTGGGCTTATAAACCTGACCTTCAAAGTTAAAAGGTAGAGTAATCATATCTACCTTGTGCTTAGTTCCTTCTATTCCACTGATACAATAGTCACCAACTGGTTCTACTATATCCTTGAAATATTCTACTACAGTACTGTCTATCAGACTACAGGTGCTTCCAGTATCCAAGATGAAACAAAGGTTTTTGCCTTTAATATCAACTAATATAATAGGAAGTCCAGTGTTATTTAGCCCATAATATAAGGAGTAGTACATTGGCTACCTATATTTATAGATGAGTATGATACTAACTATAAGGAAGACCATTCTATGTATCACTCCTACTAATGTCCACTCTAGCCATGTCCATGCAATACTCCATATGCTTATCCCCAATAGAAGTAAGCCTAAAACATATAATATCTTTCTCATTCTTTAGTGTTTAATTCATTATTTGTTCTTTAATATATCATCTAAATACCTTGAATATGAATCAGAGGTTCTTTCATTGTTCTTGTGCTTATTTTTACAGTAGACTATAGCTCCTATTGCTGCTAATGTTATAGGTGAAATAATCATCCATATATCCACTTGGCTATCTGCTAATATGGGGACAACTAACCAAATTACAATAATGGTTATACTAAATATTATTTTAACAATTGTATTCAATAATCCTTTCATACTTTAATTTAGCTATATAGGTAGCACCCTATAAATGTCACATTCTCCATCTTTTTCAAGAGTTAATAACTTAACCTTAGTTATGTCAATGATAGTACCAGTAGTTAAATTACTACTCAGGTCTAGTGGAATATAGGTAGTTGCACCAGTTTTCAAAGTGAATTGTATAGAGTTTCCATATTGAGATGATACCACAATTGCTTGGGATACAGCATTGATTTCCTCTTGACTAAAGTCTCTAGTTGACTTAACTTGCCATTGAGTAGACTTCTTCTTGGTTGAATTATGAATAGGACAGGAACTTACAATCTCTATCATTTCATGTACATCTTGAGAGTTATATCCCATCTTTTGGGCAATAAATTCTGCATAGTTTACTGCTCTCATTGTATGTTTGCCATTTACCACCATTAGATACACCAACTCATGCAGATATTCATCCTTCTCCTTTTGAGTAATAGGGTAAGCATCTTGTACACTATCAGGGTTCATTTCAAGCATTTGATGAAACTTACTATTACTAATGTTGTGCTTTGTAGTTATTTCAAGAATTGTACTTCTCTCTTTCGTAGTCATTTCACCACTTGCATAAACAATAGCCAGTAAGTCTCGTAATCTACACAGTTCAGGGTCTTTAATTCTTCTCCTGAATAAGTTTAGTATTCCCATAATTATTTCCTTTTGTAGCCACACTACAAAAAGAAGGTGTGGTACTTAACTTGTTGAGTTTTCAAGGTATCGCCAAACACCTACACCTACAAACAAGGAAAGCCCACACCATATGGTGAGAGCATCCACTTATTACTATAGTAGGTGTTTTCTTAAATTGGCGATTTTTGAAAACTACTTGTAAAAAGTAAACACTTCTTCTTCTAATATGTCTTGTTAAACTTCTATTTCATTAGTTGTCATTTAGTTGATACAGCTACAAAGATAGAACTTTCTAGTCATACTTCAATCATCTGACTGCCATAATTTAATAGGTCTAAAGGCATATCAGTACCATAGGTGCAGGCTTATATCCTTATTGTACAAAAGTAGGCTTAATTATTCACTTTCTATATGCCCAATTGACAAATAGAGCACCAGTAACTATCAATATTAGCCACTGTAATATCATATCTAATGCTGTCATATATACACAAGCTAAAGCCCCAGTTCATGATGAACTAGGGCTATCAACAACAATAAAACACATAGTAAGAGGTAGTTAGCCTCTTAATCCTTAAGTATCATACTTGTGAGGACAAACCCCACTAGAATTAAGATAATCTCACACATAATTCAATCAATATTTAATTTAGTCTAACTTACTAACTATTGCTATAATTCATGTCTACATACTTCACCGAACCTCAAGTGGTTAAGTTATTATAGCAGTACATCTCTTTACCCTGTAATCAAATACCCTCAACCTGTATTAGAGGAGGCAGTCAACCTCTATTAAACTATCTCCTGATTTGCCATTTTACATCACTTACTTTGTATATATAATATGCAAGAAAGTGAGGCAGGAGAAATTTCCCATCATAATGGTATAATAATAGCAGAGGGGGATGGATTTTATAGAAGGTAGGGTAATGTAGACCTTAGAAGGTTAAGTATTTATAGCTTTCCTTCATCATGATAGGAGTAGTATTCCTTCTCTGGACTTAAGATTATATGGTCTGCTATGTGAATTTCCATGAGTTCAGCCACCTTCCTTACTTTTTCAGTCAGAGTATCATCCAGAGTACTGGGTTTCATGCTTCCAGAGGGGTGATTATGTGCCAATATTACCTGTGTTGCATTAGCCAATAAGGCAGCTTGTAATATCAACCTTACATCTACATAAGTTGCAGAGATTCCACCTTCTGAAATAGGTACTATACCCAGTACTCTGTTAGACTGATTAAGCAGTACCACTTTAAAGCTTTCCCTGTAACCTATTGTATCATCAGGGAAGTACTTTATCAATAGTTCATAAGCATCCTGTGAGCTATTTATCTTGTATCTAGTTGATGATTTGACATTGCTTTTATAGCTTAATTGAACCTCTGCTACATTCATTATACTGTCCATAAGATGCACTAATTAATGAACCAACTGTATTCATTCTCACCATATAAAGCCTTATTAAGTCCTTCTGTTAGTTGAGTAGCATTAAGTGACCTGTCCAAGAAATTATCAATGTAGCTACTTTTATTTGCTCCAGTTAGTAAGTTGTACACATTCCACATGCTGATTTCCCTGCTGTCCAAAAGGGTACTAAAGTTATCATCATTGTAATATGCTTTGGCAACTAATCCTATCTGGGTATCAGTCATTAGCATCTGTGGTAACTTCTTCTTTTGGTCTACAGGTAAGAACTGATATAATCTGCATCTGCCTAAGAACTGGGCAAACTGGGATTCTCTCATATAGGTATCCTTGTAGGCTGACATATAATATAAGTGTTGGGCTATATTGTACTCTTGGAACAGCCTCACCACTGCATTGAATAGTTCAGTTGTACTCATAACCTTTAATTCTGACCTGTAACCATCTGTTGAGACACACATGTTACAACATATAAGATTTTTAAAGCCAATGAACACCTTGAATTTCTCTGCACCTTTCTTGCTGTACAGATTCATGTGATTATAAGCCCTAACTCCACCTATGGTTAAATTCAGTCTGTTACCTGCAATATCCTCATATATGGTAGGTATCTCAAAACAGAACATCATTCTCTCAAAGTAGATGGTTTTATCAGATTCCAGTAATTGATTCACTGGTTTATGAATAGCTTCCGGTATTCTACCTTTGATAACATGGCTTACCCTGATGGCAGGTTCTTCTATTCTCTCATTGGAGAACACCTTATTAGCTGCTTCCCATACAGTTTCAATGAAACTGGAGTGTGATATAGTAACCTCATTGTCCTTAGAGAACACAGGTGTAATACATTCCTCTTTGAGGTACTGCATGGTTGCTTCCTTTGTATTAGCCTCAATAAAAGGTAACTTATTACCTTCTCTGGTGCTTATGGAATCAGCTTCTACAGGATTTGTTGATATAATGCCTGTATTGATGATTTCTATTGGCTCAACTGTTTGAATATAAGGATTATCTACCTTATTTCTATTAGGGTATATCAGATTAGCTCTGACTGGCTGCAACTGCATTATTTCCATATCTAACGTAATTAGGGGTATAGTTAATAGTTTGTTGATTCTTTTGTACCTGAAGTGCTGCTTTCTTCTGCATAAAGTCTGATGTTAACTGCTGATACCATTCAGGAAATTGATGATAGATGGCAGTCAGTTCTTCAATGGTTTTACTGCTGTTAATCTTGCTCCTTATCATCTCCAGATTGACACCATCATTACACCAATCAAGTATTATCTGACCTGTAGTAGGTGTAATGGTAAAATCAGGCTTACCTATGAACAGGTTTGTCCTGTCTTTAGATGCAATAGTCTGGTGCTTCATGTTGATGTCAAAGACTATGGTAAACTCATAATCAATACCATCTCTCATGACTGCTTTAAGTCCTACTTTCTCTGGTATCATCTTGCCATTCTTCTCACTTAAAACATAGTCCTGTTTGCACCTCATAGTGCATATAATATGCCTATTGGATTGTAGAATTTTCTGCATGAAAGCATTGATTCTGGGTGTCACCTTCTGCCAATTAGTGAAGCTGTTTCCTTGTAATCCTGCATGGTATTCTAGCAAGGTATCCCAACACTGTGAGATGCTATCAATTATGATAACTTCCATGCCTGCACCTTCACATATTTCAATAGCTTGTATATAAGTTTCAGGTGTAAAATTATCACTTAGACTTAATACATTATAAGCACCTAAGTGAGCATAAAGGTCTGCACTTCCATGTTCACTGTCAATGATGGCTATCTTAGTCCAGTCATTGCATAAACCATAAGCTAAAAGTAATGCTGAATAGGTCTTACCTGAACCTGCACAGCCTTGTAGAGCAAGCTTAATCTTAGCCTGCTTCTTGGATGAAACTCTTAAGTTCAACATATCTGAATAGGGTTAATTGTTATACACAGTCTATAAAGAAAAAAGGAAGCAAGTCCTAATAAACTTGCCTCCTTGAGGTCTACATTGACACCCATCATAGAGTTGCCAGTGTCATAGCTCCACCTTCACCTCTCTGATGCAGCATATAAAACATGTCACCTGTATCAGGTGAACATACTTGGGAGATAACAGGATTGGTAACCTCTCCATTGATGAACTTGTCACTAACTGCACCTATTTCACAGCCATAAACAAAGAAGCACTTCCCTGTATGAGGATTCTGCTTAATCTCAATCTTGTTGACTCCCTTTTGAGCCTTGAACTCATTCACTGTCACTGTCTCTAAGAACTTTAACTTTTCCATAATCTTGTAATTTTATTGTTGTGCAGACAGACCATTCTGCTGCTGTTGATTCAGTTGCTTTGGTGGGGTAATGAGCTAATTGTAATGAGTTCACAATGTGAATCCAATAATCCCCAATATGCACAGGGGGGATATCCCACTCTTAAGGTAAGGGGAGGGAGACTTTGTGACTTAGAGTGTACTTGTAGCTATTAAGTTTACAGAAATTGAAAATAAAAAATTAAAAAAATCAGAGAGACAGTATATCAGATGACAGTAGGGACTGTTATACATTAGTTATGTACAGATATAGAAAACCCCTGCCTCACTGGTGTGAAAACAGGGGATATTGAGGTATATATCATTCATATTCATTCATCATTAACAGTATCAAGGTAATGCTTGATTTCATCATCATCTGGTACATGTGATGTAACTTTGTCTATCCAAGTGTTGTAACCTAAGTGAGGATACAGAAGGACTTTAGCTTCCATGTGTTCACTCCATGTTAGTACCATTGGAACATCATAGGAAGACCAGATAACCTTTTTCTCAATAAGTAAGTCTCTGTACTTTTTATATGTGTTCTTTACCATATCTAATTGACTATAAATGGCTTTGTCTGACATTCCTAGTCTGAACTCATTGTTGACACAAAGACAGTATAATCCTATTATAACTCCTTTTTCTTCTGGACTTAAGGAACTGTCACTGAATAACTCTGCCCATATAATCCTGAAATTCTCTGGAGGATTAGGTAGATGATAAATATTTCTCTTGACCATATAGCTCTCCTGTATAGACTCAACTCTAACATAGTTGCTTTCTTTTAATCTGGGAATAAAGGCATCCTTGATATAATCAAGACTGACTCCTGTAGTGTCTGCTAACTGTTCATAGGTGGTATTTGTCACCAGATACTCTTCACCTTTCTTATAAGGTGAATTAATGTACAGACCTGCTAATAGATAAAGGTCTTTGGGCTTGAAATATTTACAAGCTTCAATAGGGATGATAGTGTATTGTTTTACAGTTGTCATTAAATTTCATTTTTGAAGGGTCAAATTCCACCCCATACTAATTACCTACAGTAATAAAGGAAAGGGGTTTGCTTAAGGTAGGTAATTAGTATAGGGGGAATTTTGACCCTAAGGTTAGTAGTCAGTGCCATATTAGAGCAAATGCCCTTTATAAGGAACTGATTTCCAGTAACAAAGATAGCAAATAAAGTCCACAGCATCAACATTCTACCCTTTATTCTGCTTTCTATTAACTTCCTATAACATAAATAGTTTTAACAAATTATTCTCTTTGGTAGCTATCCTGCAAGTATGCTCTCTGAAGCCTCTAGGATTCTCATTTCTAATGATATACTTATTCCCAGATGTTCTATCAGTAGCATACATACTTTTCAATAAGGCTACATACTTTCTTGGTTTTAGTACCTTGTGTAGATGATACTGGACTATGGGAGTCAGCTTATCTTGTATCTCATTTGCTGAATAACTTCTATTAAGGGTAAAGCATCTTCTTATAGCAACTTTGAAAGGATGCTCTTCATCTAGTGCCCAGTACATGACTGTATTATTGAGGTTCTTGAAGACTACACTGTTACTTGTTCTAATTTCCCATAGTTGATGTAGCAGACTATCAAGGTCAACATACCTATATAGCTTGATGAATCTCTCTAAGAATATCTTAGTTTTACTTCTGCAATATCTAGTATATGAGTACAAGGTATTATCATTCAACTGTCCTGTGGTTGATAATGTTTTGATGTATTTTATGGCATCTTGGATATTGCTGTCTGTTAGTTTATTCTGTGCATCCTTATTGGTTTTCTCTATGATGTTTTGCTCTGGAGATACATCATAGTTCAGGGAGTTGTAGCTAATGATTTTAACCTGTTTACTTAGTACTTCTTTCAGTGTTTCAGGCATAAAGTATGTGGAGTATAACTCTGTCCTTTCAATGATGTAGTCTATATTGAGGTAGGCAGGTACATCCTTTCCATGTACATCCTTTCTAGTCAAGTTAATTAACTCATTCCCTGCAATTCTTTCTTGTGCTTTCTCTCTTATGGCTTCTTTGACCATTGCAAACAGATCAGTTAGGGTATGGTCACCTTGCATGATATCATCTGCTGATTCTATTACTTTGAGCACCTTCTTAGCTTTATGTAAGAGGGTGACTGCATAGCTATCCATACTTTCCATTACTGATACATATCCTAAGGTGTTATATATGATAGTTTCACTAAGTATCCCATTGACCTTTCTGCATCTACCATGTATTTGTGTCATTCTATCTAAGGTCAACATTGAGTGGCTTCTTCTTACATCTGATACAGTGATTAGATGGTAACTATCCTCTATATCTATACCAGTGAAGTAGCAACAGGTGGCAAAGTTAATCCTAGCAGGTAAGGTATCATTGTCTCCTAATTTGGGTGCAAAGTATTCTCCTGCTTCCTTTATGGATGCCTCACTACATAGGATAGCACATTCCTTTCTGGTTTCTTCATCTAGTGATGCTATAATGTTTCTTATCTGGAGTATGGAGTTATAGGCAATGAACACCTTCTCTGTAGGATGGGAGATAACCTTTTCTATGACAGCTTGTATGATATTATTTGTGTGCAATAACTTAACATCTCTTCGGGCATTATATGTCCAAGTTATGGAGAACTTACATTCTTTCTTTAGTAGTGGATTGTTGAACTCCTTCATAGTAGCTGTTACCATACATCTGTTCTTTGATGGGAACATAAAGTAGTAGTCAATCACATTCTCCAATTGGGGTCTAAAGTTGTTGTCAGTCTGGAGAACATCAACCTCATCAATCATAAGGAAGTAGTCCTTGTAGTTTTTTCCTATGATACCTAATAGTCTACCTAGACTATCTGCAACTACTAGAAGTTTCTTGTATCCACCTTTAGCCAAGTATTCCTCAATTTGCTGATTAGTGACCTTTTCCTTTTCACCTTTAATCTCACTACCTACATATAATGTATTAGGATGCTTTGAGTGTTTGCCATAAGCCAGAGCCTTAGTAGGAAAGACTATGATTGAGTTTCTCTTTGAGTTTATCTCAAGGGTAGTAGCTCCAATGCCTGTTATCTTCTTGTCTACTAACCCATGAGGCATCTTGGTTAAATAGTTAGATAGTAAGTGCCTCTTATTGGCAAAAATCCCTTTTACTTTATTAGGAGCTTCACCAACGGGAAAACCTGATAAGTCTTCAATTACTGTATCAGGAGTTATGGTTATTCCATTCTCCTTTAGTTCCTGTATAGTCTGGTAGTCTTTTTCTGTCAAGTCATCCCAATCTATTACATCTGCAAAGGTATTATAAGTAATATCACTATACTGTTGAGTAGCCTCTTTCATGTGCTCACTTTGTTTAAGGTTATATATAAGTAGTAAGTGAACAAAGATATTAAAGAGCCTCTATAATTCAATCAATTACAGAGGTTCTTTTATGTTAAACTTATTTCACTTTTGGACAAGACTACTCATTATGGTTGCTAAATACATACTCAACCACCTTCTTGTTAGCTTCATTCTCTATCTTGAAGTCCCTTTCAATGTATATGTCAGTAACTCTCATAGCCTCATCAATATGATTCAATGCAGCATGAACAGTGTACTTATCAATGCCTACCTTGTTAACAGCTAATGTAGCCCATGAGTGCCTTGCAGCATAGTACTCCAAATCATCAATTTTTAGTATCTTGCCAATCTGCTTTAGCCCAAGATTGATGGCTCTGTTGAAGTTCTTGAAAGTAGAATAGAGGTGATAGAAGCAGAACACCTTCTTCTGGGTGTAATCTTCATATTTCTTCATTAAAGGTAACAGGATAGGAAGAACATCTACTTTCATCTTAGCCTTGTCAAGTCTCCTGTCTGTAGTCTTAGTCCTGTAATAAGTAATTGAACCACCTTCCATTTCAGTACAGTTGTACAAGTCAGCAGAGTTCATCCCTATTAGGCAGAAGGAGAGAATGAAACAATCCTTGGCTAAGTTAAAAGGACACAACCTTTCCCTGCCATTGGTATTGATGATATAAGGCAGTTCCCATATCTTCTTGATTAACTCTACTGATAATGCTCTCTTTCTAGTTGCCTCTTGCTTTGGTATATCCAAATTCTCAAAAGGTGAATTTGGTATTCTAATGACATTCCTGTCATAGTCATTATACTTCTTCTTGGCTTCATTGAATAGATGCCTGATACTCCCCATGTATAAAGATACCATTCTATTGGAAGGTATTCTCTTGCCTTTCCTCTGGAGTTCTGCCACCTGTTTAGCCCTTTTCTTGTGAAGGTATTCCATGAACTCCATCATTAACAACTTGGTAACTTGGTTGGTATTCAGTTTATCCTTTCCTAAGAAGGCAATGAAGGTATTAAGGGTAGTTTGATAGTTCCTCTTACCTTTGACCTCTGTAGTTGTTAACCAGTCTTTGCAGAACTGGATAAAGTCAATAGGGGTATTTGCTTCCTTTTCCTTCTGGATGCACTCTAAAATATCATTAAGGGTGAAGTTGGAAGTCTCTAGGGGTAGAGTAGCACATAACTCTTGATAATGTCTGACTAGTCTGTCAGCTTCCTTGATGTACTTTGGATTCTTTAACTTGAAGTCCTTAGTCAGGTCTTCTGTTCTTACAAAGATATGAGTAGCCAACCTCTTAACCTCTCTGTTATAGGTCAGCCTAATCTTTACATTGTAGGTATTATCAACTTTTTGCTTGGATTTTAAGACTTCTGCTTTGATAGTTAGCATGTTATATTGATTTATTGGGAACAACAATAGACCAACAACTATACTTTTAAGGGGTGATTTAGCCTAATTTCTGCCCTTGAATGATATTCTACCAACAAAAAGAAAACCCTCATAAGTATTTAACTTACAAGGGTTTTTGTTGGGTGGAAGACCGGACTCGAACCGGCGACATTCAGAACCACAATCTGACGCTCTAACCAACTGAACTACATCCACCATGTTTGCGTTTCTCTAACGCGGTGCAAAGATAGATATTATCTTCTAATTTCCAAAAGATTCTGCTATTTTTTTTTCGAAAAAAGTATATTCTTTTATTCCCCGATTGTGCTTGCTGAAAAGGGTTCGCGCATCATTTACAAAGATTTTCAGAGAGTTACGTGCTTGTAAAGGAATTGAATCAATCGGCAAATTGATTGGGAGCAATTGATGATTTTTTTTTCCTGATTGAATGGGACGGGCTGTCCATACCAAACTATAATCACAATTATTGAGGCGGACAGTGCTGTCTTTTACTAATTCCATTTCTTACCATCAGTCCTCCGTCAGTGCGGCGGGCGGACATATTGGAAATATAATTTCCCAGCGAATAGACTACGAGATGTTTGTCATTCGTCAGGCTGTCTGTGCGAACTTCGATGGGCTGAACTACGTGAGGATGGGAGCCGATGATATGGTTTACTCCTTTTTCAATCAGCCAGTCGGCGAGGAATTTTTGCTCTTTGTCCGGGAGTGACTGGTATTCGATTCCCCAATGCATACAAGCTATGATGGCATCCGGCTTCATTGCTTTACTCTCTTCAATATCTTTGGCGATGATGGCTGTATCGATATAGTTCACGATATTAGGAGGGGTAACGGGGATGCCGTTTGTTCCATACGTGTAGTTGAGCAGGGCGATGCGGAATCCGTTCTTTTCTAATAAAAGAGGATATTTCTTTTCGCGTTCATCAGCGTTGATATACGTGCCTGCGTGTGGAACCTTTAAAGAGTCTATTAATTGAATGGTTCTCTCCAGTCCGGATTTACCACGATCGAGACTGTGGTTGTTGGCAGTCACTAAAACATTGAAACCTGCATCGTGAATTGCGGTCAGAAATTCGTCCGGCGCGCTGAAAGCAGGATAACCTTTGTAAGGTTTGCCTCCTAATGTCACTTCCAGGTTGGCGATGGAGAGGTCGGCTTTCTTTATTTCTTCTTTGACATACGTGAAACATGTGGAGTAATCATAGCCGGTTGATGTTCGTGCAGCGTTGATTTGTCCCTGATGTTGCATGAGGTCACCTACGAAAAGGAGGCGTAGGGTGTCGGTGGAGAAGATGCTGTCGGAAAGGCTGTCCGACAGGGTGTCAATGATAGAATCTCTCTTTGCCTGCGACCGGGAGGTGCAGGACAAAGAGAGAAGCAAAATCATCAGAAACAGGGTATGTCTCATTGATAAATAGCTTTCTTACCAGCTAAGAGTGTATTTTTCATTAACGATACAATCGTCATCGGACCCACGCCGCCCGGTACGGGAGTGATGAATGAGCATTTCGGTGCAACTTCGTCAAACTTCACGTCGCCGGTCAGTTTAAAACCTGATTTCTTGGTTGCATCCGGCACACGGGTAGTACCTACGTCAATAACTACCGCGCCTTCTTTCACCATTTCGGCTTTTACAAAGTTCGGTTGTCCCAAAGCAGCGATAATAATATCAGCTTCCTGACATTCTTTTACCAGGTCTCTGCTACGGCTGTGGCATACAGTTACTGTGGCATCTCCCGGATACGCTTTCTGCATCATCAGGGCAGCCATCGGTTTGCCGACAATATTGCTGCGTCCGAGTACGACGCACTTTTTTCCGGAAGTTTCTATGTTATAACGTTTCAACAATTCGAGGATGCCGTTGGGAGTAGCGGATACATAACACGGAAGCCCGATGGACATACGGCCTACGTTGATCGGATGGAAACCGTCTACGTCTTTACGGTAATCAATTGTTTCGATTACTTTCTGTTCGGAGATATGTTTGGGTAAGGGAAGCTGTACGATAAAGCCGTCCACGTCGTTGTCTTCGTTTAGTTCACGTACTTTGGCAAGCAGTTCTTCTTCGGTCACGTCACTTTCATAACGGATGAGGGAAGACTTGAATCCACATACTTCACAGGCTTTTACTTTGGCAGCTACATAAGTCTCGCTACCACCATCGTGTCCTACAAGAATAGCGGTCAGGTGCGGGCGTTTGCCGCCACGAGCAACCATTTCGGCTACTTCGGCTGCAATCTCTTGTTTCACTTGTTCGGAAATTGCTTTTCCGTCTATCAGAGTCATATTTTCAGAGTATTTATTGGTGATGGACAAAAGTAAAATAAATAACTGAACTCTCCAAAGGGATTGGAATTTTTGTCAAGAGATGGGGGGATAAAAAAAAGAGGGAGCCGAAACTCCCTCTTTACTTATCATTAGATTTGGATCTACAGAATGATTACTTTTTCATCTTAGGCATCATCTTACCCATTTTGCTGCTAGTCACCATTTTCATCATTTTGCGTGTCTGGTCGAACTGTTTCAATAGGCGATTCACTTCTTGGATAGTCGTTCCGCTACCTTTGGCGATACGCGTACGGCGTGAACCGTTCAATATTTCCGGATTGGAACGTTCTGCCGGAGTCATGGAATAAATGATGGCTTCGATGCTCTTGAAAGCATTGTCGTCAATATCAATATCTTTGATTGCTTTTCCTACTCCCGGAATCATGGAAGCGAGGTCTTTCAGATTACCCATTTTCTTGATTTGTGCAATCTGGCTAAGGAAGTCGTTGAAGTCGAATTGGTTTTTGGCAATTTTCTTCTGTAAGCGTTTGGCTTCTTCTTCATCGTATTGTTCCTGTGCGCGTTCTACCAATGAAACGATGTCACCCATACCGAGGATACGGTCGGCCATACGGGCAGGGTGGAACTGATCGATTGCTTCCAGCTTTTCACCTGTACCTACGAATTTAATCGGTTTGTTCACTACCGAACGGATAGAAAGAGCCGCACCACCGCGGGTATCACCATCGAGTTTGGTCAGTACCACACCGTTGAAGTCCAGACGTTCATTGAATTCTTTAGCTGTGTTTACAGCGTCCTGACCGGTCATGGAGTCTACCACGAACAGAATTTCGTCCGGATTGATCGCTTTTCCTTGATAGCAGCGATCTCGTTCATCATCTGCTCGTCTACTGCCAGACGTCCGGCTGTATCGACGATAACGAGGTCGTATCCTTTGGCTTTGGCTTCCTGAATGGCGTGTTGTGCAATCTCTACCGGATTTTTGCTGTCCAGTTCGGAGTACATCGGCACTTCAATTTGTTCTGCCAATACACGTAACTGTTCGATAGCTGCCGGACGGTAAACGTCACAAGCCACCAATAATGGCTTACGGTTCTTCTTGGTTTTCAGCATCCGTGCCAGTTTACCGGAGAAGGTGGTCTTACCCGAACCCTGCAAACCTGACATCAGGATAACTGCCGGACGGGCGTCGATGTTGATCTCGGCTGTCTCTCCACCCATCAATTGTGTAAGTTCATCATGCACGATTTTCACCATCAATTGGCTTGGCTTCACAGCCGTAAGAACGTTCTGGCCAAGCGCTTTTTCTTTCACTGTATCCGTGAAAATCTTTGCCACCTTGTAGTTTACGTCGGCGTCGAGAAGTGCTTTACGTACATCTTTCAGCGTCTCCGCCACGTTGATTTCGGTGATTTTGCCTTCACCTTTCAGAATCTTGAATGACCGTTCTAGTCTTTCACTTAAATTATCGAACATAGTTATTTAATTACGAATTACTAATTACAATTTACTTGGCCGAAAGAGGGACTTTTCCGTCTACTCTTTATTTGAGCTTGCAAATGTACAAAAATCTCTTGTATTTATATCTTTTTATTCTGCCATTTTGCTTTTTTGAGATAAATATAACTTGTTATCAACAGCAAGCTATAATACACAATCTCAATCGTAAAGCAAATTTCGATCGGTGCTTTCAGCCACATTCCGATGAAAATGATGTATGATCCGTAGATGATAATTGTAATCGTTTCGAGCAACAGGGCTGCCTGCGTATTTCCTGTTCCGGAGATGCCGTTGAATACGACATTGGCTACTGATGCAATGAGCATGGCGCAACAAATTATATATACCGAGGATACGGATTCCGTAATGAGCGCAGCTTCACTAGTGTAAATGGAGAGCAGGAATTGCGGAAACAGTGCCGATACCGCTACTAACCCCAGCATGATGAAAAAGGAGAAACGCGCAATTTTATTAATGAGCGGCATCACGTGCTGGATGCCTCCTGCACCAATAGCATTGCTGACAAGACTGTTGGTAGTCGTAGCCAGTGCGTTCACCGGAATCAGCAATACGACATAAATACTCCGGACAATGTTGGCAATGGCCAGTTCCCGTTGTCCCAACCGTTCTACGGCTACGAAGAAAACGAACCAGGTAGCCATCGACAGGAAATATTGCAGCATGGTGAAGCAGGAGATACTAAGAATCCGCATCAGCAATGCTGGGTCGAATGTGCGCAGGCGGTTCATACCGTATTTCTTTAAATCGACCGTGGCATACGTATAGATGACGAAAAAGAGAATGGAGGAGGCTTCTGCCAATACGGAAGCAATAGCAGCCCCTTTGATACCCATTTCCGGCAAACCGAACTTTCCGAAAATTAATACATAGTCCAGTACGACATTAGTTAATGCCATGACAATAGCATTGATGGTTAGCACTTTAGTGCGTGTAATGCCGATGTACAATGCCCGGAACATGACATTGATAAAAGAGAAAAAGAATCCGTAAATACGCCAGTTCAGAAACTCCATTGTTCCTTCGTAGATGGATTCTGAAGAAACTAGCAAACGCATGATGTTTCCACCGAATGCTTTGGTGAATCCGAATAGCAGCAGGGCCATGACGAACAGGAACATGATTCCTTGAATCATGACGGGACCGACATCCGAATAGCGTCCTTCGCCATTGCGTCGTGCGATGACTATCTGCGAACCGGTACTGAATCCGAATGCGATGGTGAATACGCATATATAGAATAACCCGCCCATAGCTGATGCTCCAAGGGCTACTTCACTCACGTGTCCGAGGAATGCTGTGTCGGTGACATTGATGACATTTTGTGCCAGCAAGCTGAGTAGTATCGGATAACTGACACTCCAAATCTGTTTGTTGGTGTACATAATTAAGTGTTTAAGTTTACACTTTGCAAAGATAGTGCTTTATTTCGATTCGGAAACGATGGGGTAGATGAAAACAATTTCCGGACCTCCGGGAGTTTTATCGTTGACGAGATAGTTTCCTCCGAAATGTTTTAGTAACAACAGGTTGATATCATGCCGGATGATGGTTTCCTGTGATACGAATGCATGGTCTGCCAAAGGTGAATTAGTGATCCGGAAACAAAGCATGTCTTCATTCTGGCTTAATGTGAACCGGATGATTCGTGCTTGCCGGTGTTCTTGTGGGTACACCAGTACGCTAATCAAGGCCTGTGTCAGTCGCATTATATCGGTATGAATTTGGGCGTCCGTTTCGCTGGAAAATTCAATCTGGATACCTGTTTCTTCGTTCCTCATCTGCGCCATGCTGCATGCTTCCTTGCATAGGGTAGTGGCATCATAGTCTTGCAACTGGAACTTCATCATCTGAGCTTCCAAACGGGATAAGTCGAGAACGTCATTGACAAGTCTCATTAACTTCTCCGAACTTTTGTGGATGATGTTTGAGTATTCTTGCCTTATTTCCTTGTCTATATTGGGTTCGCTGGCTATGAGTTGTGAGAAACCGACCACATTGTTGAGTGGGGTACGGATGTTATAGCTCATGTTGGACAGGAAGCGATTTTTTATTTCATTGGTCTTCCGCACGTTTTCTGTTGTTTTCCGGATTTCGTTTTCCGCGTATTTGAGTGCCTTCCGTACCATAAAGAGTCGTGCCATAAAGATAAAAAGCAGAATCAGGATAACAAATATAAAGATCAGATAGGTGAGCTGGATCCGGTTGTTTTCCCTTTTTTGATCCAGTTCTGTTTTTTCGATATTGTATTTGCTTTGTATCTGTGCCATCTGATTGTTTGAGAGTACAGTGGCTGTCGAGTCTTTGATGGCAAGTGCCTGCTCATACAGGGGGATGGCTTTTCCGCTTTGCCCTGCCTGTTTCCATATTCTGGCCTTTTCGAGTAGCTGTTCGGCATAGTCGCTTGTGAAGTCTTTCTTCAACATCGTCAGTGTCGTGTCGATATAATCCGATGCCTGTTGGTAGGCTCCAATTGCCTGGTAATATTTGGCAAATGTGTCGAAATAGAGTACTTTATACATGAAATAAGTATTCTCGTCCAGATATTCTTTAGATTTTACGAGATGTTCATAGGCTTGTTGCGGCTGATGGGTATTCAGGTAATAATAGCTGTAGAACAGTTCATTGAACAGGTATACATCGGCAAATCCCGCTTTTAAGGATGGGTTTGCACTGATGTGGTTATGAAGAGTGTTTTCCAGTTCCTGCAAATATTTGAGTAGTTTTTTATTATCCTTCTTTTCTTTGACAACGGATACTAACTGTGACAATACCGAGATACGGACCACCGGATTTTCTGTCGGAGTGAGTAGCTGGTAGGCAGCCTCCAGTGCTTCTATTCCTTTATCCCAGCGCTGGCTGCCGATATATGCATTACTCAAGCATTGATAGGCAGCCATACTACCCCGGTTACTATTCATTTGGGAGGCTTGCTGTTGCATCTTTTGAGATTCGTTGATAGCAAGTTCGTATTGTTCGTTGAATGTGTACAGGTCTATCTGGAAACGTTTGGCATCAAAGAAGTAATTCCATAAATCTGATTTCCGGGCATGAGGCTCCATTATGGTGAGCCATTTGGCTACACTGTCTTGATTATTACGATTGTAATAGTATAAAATATGGTAGTAAGCAGCCAGACCGGCATATTTGTCATTTCCCAGTTGCAATGCTTCTTTCATTAATGCATCTGAATATTGGATACATTGCTGGTTGTTTTGTTCTATTCTGATGATTTGATTGAGAACATTCAGCCGTGTCGTATCGTACGGTAATGTTTCCAACACCTTTATCAGGCTGTCGGATTCCAAAACAATCTCGGTGCTGGCTTTTCCGGTGAGGGTGCAGCATAATAGAAGGATCAGGAGCAGGACTTGTTTCATTCGGCTTCCTCCTTTCCTTGTTGCTCATGGTAAATGGGGTGTGTGAACAGGAAACGGGCTCCTTCCTCATAATTGGAGTCAATCCATATTTTGCCGCCCAGCTGCTCGATAATGAGTTGGCAGATAGACAGACCGAGTCCTGTCCCTTGAGCATTTTCATTCAGTTTCTCAAAACGGTTGAATATTTTATTCTGATTCTCCGGAGATACCGCAACCGGTGTCGGTCACGGAAAACAGTGCTATGTCTTCTGTCTGTTTTTCCAGTTCCATGGTGATGGAACCTTGCGGAGTAAATTTGGTTGCATTGATGAGAAGGTTGATTAATAATTGTTGTAACCTTGCATTGTCTGTCGTCAATTCTAATGAATGGAGAGAGGTCGAAAAACGGACGTTAGCATTCGTTTGTTTTATTTTCTCAACCATGTCGATAACGTTTCTGCATATTGCCACTGCATCACATCGCTCATATTTGAATTTCATCTTGCCTACTTCGAGACTGGACAAGTCGATTACGTCGTTAATCAGCTTGAGTAACAGTTCTGAATTTTGCTGAATAATATCGCTACACTGTTTCCGGGTCTCGTTGTCGATGGATTCTTCCGTCAGGATGGAGGAGAAGCCGGACAACGCATTGAGCGGCGTGCGAATTTCATGGCTCATGTTGGAAAGGAAAAGGCTCTTTGTCCGGATGGAATTTTCTTCTTGCTTTTTCACTTTTTCCAGTTCCTGCTGTGATTGGCGCAGTTTTTTATTTCCTCGTCTAACCAAAAGGATGAAAAATACAATCAGTATGACTATGGATAGGATGGTGAACCAGCTCCAGTAGAGGATTGTCTTCTGTCTGTTTAAGTTGTCCAGTTCATTTTTATCTATTTGGTAGAGGGTGTGCAATTCATTGATTTGGCGAATATAATTCATTGCGTCCAAAGAGTCTTTGTACGTATTGAATATTTCATAAGCTTCACATGCTTCCTTGCTGTTTCCCATTAGTGTAAGTATGTGTGCACGATCTTTCAGTACTTGCAGGGATCTGTATGAGTTGGCTGCTTTGGTATGCGAAAGTAATTCGTCAAGTGTGGTTAGTGCCTGCGTGTATTCTTTGGATTCAGTGTAGTAGCGTGAATACAGGTATTTAATCATTAAATGAAAATATGGGTACTGGTGTTGCCGGCTGATTTGTTCGGTTTGTCGTATATAGTTTAATGCTTCCGGAAGATGATGCATCTGGATGCGATAGAATGCCTGACAATAAACAAGGTGGAAATCGTCTTGGGGATTCGTATCCTTGTTGATAACAGATTCGAGTTCCCGGATATTGTCTTCTATATCTGTTATTTGGTGATAGTTGAGCTTCGTCAGGATAAATTGGGACAAGATCGTTTTGATATATTGGTTGGCATGAGGGAGTTTCTGAATGATTTCTAATGCTTCCTTATACGATTTGATGGCAACTTGTGGTGTTGACGAACTTAAATAGGTATTTCCAATGGCGTGTAATGCGAGTGCTGTTCCCAAAGGATAGTCCATTTCTCTGGCTTTCTGGTACATCTGATTGGCCTGGTTGATGGCGAGACTGATGTTGCCTTCTGTGATTAAGGCTTGAACGGTCAGCAGATTTATCTGGAATAGGAGTGGGTATTGTTGTTCCTTTTGTAATTCCGGTTCTAAAAGTTTTTCCCAGGCAATGATGCTGTCGACAGGGGCGTCCGGACTAAATGGATGATTGTATTCAAGTAAAGGTTGTAATAAAGAAAGACGATCTGAATTTGTACGTGCAGCATATAAGGTGACCGATATTAATGCGGTTACGACTATTGCAATTATATGACGTCTGTGTTTTTTCACCTGATATAAGAATTGCTTGCTTGTAAGTTTATCTGCAAAAGAACTAAAAAGAGTGAAGATTACAAAGAAATCTTCACTCTTTTTATAATTTATTTTCTTTTGAGTATCTCTCGTACCCCAGGGCCCTCGTGGTTGGGGTAGCCGGGAGTATGGTTTCTGCATCGTGGATCGGCATCTACTTTCAAACTCCGGTAATCGTCTTTGGTGCGGGCGATGTAATCATCAAGCATGGCACGGTGTTCGGCGAGGACTTTACTGTATTTAGGGTCTTTGGCGAGATTCTTGCGTTCTCCCGGATCCTTTTTCATATCATATAGCTCTTCTCCGTTACCTTCCAGATAGTGAGTGTACTTGTATCTCGGTCCGCGTACCATACGTCCGGGAGTAACGACATATTCATATTCGCTATGCCATTCGGAAACGACATAAGGGTGAGTTTTTTTCTGTTTCTCTCCTTTTAATATAGGTGCAAGGCTGATTCGTTTTTCGGCCGGAACAGGAATTCCTGCCAAATCACAAAGGGTAGGCAGAAGATCCAGTGTAGGCTGTGTCAATACTTGGTCTATGGGCTTTTTCTGTTGTTTGATGCCGGGACCTGCAAAGATAAACGGTACGTTGGTCATTTCATCGTAGAAGCTGATGTGTTTGGTCACCATGCGGTGTGAAGCCATCCCATCACCATGGTCAGCCATGATAATAACGATTGTGTTTTTTCCGGCAGGAGTGGAGTAAAGTGCTTTAAATACGCTGTCTACTTGCTTGGAAACCATCTTGGTATAGTGTTGGAAAGCAGCAATGTAATGACGGTAATTCTCTTCATTCCAATGAGAGGCCTGGGTCATGCGGCGATGACTGCAGCAGATGTATTGTACAGGTTTAGGGATATTGCTCCAGTCTTCTACATTGAAATTGGCTGGTAGTTCCGGAAGGGTTCCGCTAATGGGGCGGTCGGTATGTACTCCTTCGTTCGCTCCTACAAATCCACAGATATTGTGAGGGTTCTGAAAATCTGCGATACAGATGAATGGTTCTTCCGGCGGATTACTTAGATAAGCAACAGCGTCTTCGCATGTTCCTACATCCAGGAAGCTGTCGTTATTGACCGGGAATTCCGGATCAGTGAATGGCTTGGCTACTGGTTCTTTATGCTTGAATCCTCTAAGTGAACCCATGTCATGCGTTTTTCCGAAGTGTACGGCTTCGTAACCGTTTTCAGAAAAAAGACTTCCTAATGTCGGTACATTTTCGGGAATACGTGGGTTGATAGGTTCGCTGGAGTTGGAACGTACATTGGTTTGATGAGGCATCATGCCACTCCATAAAGCAGCGCGTGAGGGTTGGCTGAGAGGGCAGCCTACATAAGCATTGGAGAAGATAACTCCTCGTGAAGCGACTTCGTCAATAGGGAGGGTGCAGCCTTGTGTTTGTCCGTAAGCTCCCACAACGCGTTGTGTCAGATGGTCGCACTGGATAATCAGGAAATTGGGCTTTTCTTGGGCCTGTGCTGTCACGCTGCACAGGGCTAATCCCATGAATGGATAAATAGTTTTCATTACTGGTTAGAATTAAGTAATATTTGATTTGGAAGCAAAAGTAGGAAAAAAGGAAACGTAAAAAAGGGCGAGGTAGTAGTTTTGGACGCAAATGAAAGTATTTTGTACAAAAATGAAAGGTGTGGCAAGCGGTTAGGGGTAACTATCGGTGATGGGAGTTGAATGATAAGTGATAAACGGCAGGTGATAAGTCATAAAATGGGTTACCGAAAAAGAAAACGGTGAATAAACTGCACTTGTTATGGCGCAGTTTGTTCACCGTTCATTTATAAGTTTGCTGTTGATTAGCTGTTCATGCTCATCAGGAATTCGTCGTTGTCTCTGGTTTTTTCCAGACGGTCTTTAACAAAGTCCATTGCTTCGATCGGATTCATGTCGGCAAGATATTTGCGCAATATCCACATGCGGTCAAGGGTTGTTTTATCAAGCAACAGGTCGTCGCGACGAGTACTGGAAGCAGTAATGTCGACAGCCGGATAAATACGTTTGTTGGACAGCTTGCGATCCAACTGCAATTCCATGTTACCTGTACCCTTGAATTCTTCGAAGATAACTTCGTCCATTTTAGAACCGGTATCGATCAATGCGGTAGCAATGATAGTCAGTGAACCGCCGTTTTCGATGTTACGGGCAGCACCGAAGAAGCGTTTAGGTTTATGAAGTGCATTTGCATCCACACCACCGGAAAGAACTTTACCGGATGCAGGAGATACTGTATTGTATGCACGAGCCAGACGAGTAATAGAATCAAGGAAGATAACTACGTCGTGACCACATTCTACCAGACGTTTTGCCTTTTCCAATACGATACCTGCAATTTTTACGTGGCGTTCTGCCGGTTCGTCGAAAGTAGAAGCAATTACTTCTGCATTAACGCTGCGCGCCATGTCTGTTACTTCTTCCGGGCGTTCGTCAATCAGCAGCATAATCATGTAAACTTCCGGGTGGTTGGCTGCGATGGCGTTTGCGATATCTTTCATTAAGATGGTCTTACCTGTCTTTGGCTGGGCAACGATCAATGCACGCTGGCCTTTACCGATAGGAGCGAAAAGGTCTACAACCCGGGCAGACATGGAGTCTGAATAACCGCCTTTGCAAAGTTTAAACTTTTCATCCGGGAAGAGAGGTGTCAGATGTTCGAAAGGAACACGGTCGCGAACGAAAGCTGCGTCACGTCCGTTGATCTTTGACACCTTTACTAACGGGAAATATTTTTCTCCTTCTTTGGGTGGACGGATAACTCCTTCTACTACATCACCGGTTTTCAGACCAAATAGTTTGATTTGAGATTGTGATACGTAAATATCATCCGGAGAAGAAAGGTAGTTATAGTCGGAAGAACGGAGGAATCCGTATCCATCCTGCATAATTTCCAGAACACCTACTCCGTTGAGAATATCGTCGAATTCATAAGGCTTTTCGCGTTCAATAACCTTACGTTCCTGCTGCTGTTGTACCGGAAGATTTTCACCCGCATTGTTCTGCTGAGCGGCACGTGGCATCGGTGAGCGTTGTTGGTTTTGGTTCTGGTTCTGATTCTGATTTGGGTTCTGAACCTGATTCTGGTTATTGTTGTTACGCTGGAAATTATTATTGGCGTTATTGCCATTATTTCCATTGTTGTTAGCATTGTTATTACCGTTGTTATTGTCGCGTGAGCGAACAATACGCGGACGTTGCTGCTGGGACTGCTGCTGTTGAGATTGTTGTTGCTGTTGAGGATGAGATGGCTGTTCCGGTGCTGTCTGTGCTGATTCTGTTTTAGTAGCTTCGAATTTTCCGAATAATTCGGTAGGAAGCTCTATTTTTTCAGAAGGCAGATCTTCGATTGGAATAAAATCATCGTCGTCAACGCTGGATAAGATATTACTTTCCTCGTCGATAACGGGTGCAGCTTTCTTTTGTGGTTTATCTATTACCTTTTTCTCTACAACAGGTTTGTTAGGTTCAGTAGCCGGTTTATTTGTTTCTGCAACAGGTTTATTTGCTTCTGCAGCAGGTTTGTTTTTTGCTTTCTTCTCAGCTGTTTGCTGTTGTACCGGAGCTGGCTTTTCCGTAGCACCAGTAGCTTTCTCTGCAACAACAGGTTTAGGTTCCACTACTTTGGGTGCTGCCGGTTTTGCATTTTCTACTTCTTTTTTCTCTTCTGCATCAGAGCTCTTACGAGGACGGCCTACTTTACGCTTGGGAGTAGCAGTGTTTTCCGCTTTAGCTTCTACAACAACAGTTTCTTTTTCTTTGTTTGTACTTTCTTCTTTCTTGGAAGGTTGTGGTGCAGCTTTTACAGGAGCGGTCTCTTTTGTCTTGTTAGCCTCTTCACTCTTTGTTGCGGAAACCACTTTGTCTTCTTTTTTGGTAGGAGCTACCCGTGAACGCTTTTTCTTTTGTTCTTCATTTTTGCGTTCTTCTTTTAGCTTATCTGCGGCAACTTTCTTTGTAGCTCCTACAATGGCCTGTTCATCGAGTATTTTATAAACAAGGTCTTCTTTTTTGTATGAGTCTGCTTTTTTTATGCCTAACTCTTTGGCAATAACTTGAAGTTCCGACAGATTTTTGTCGTTTAATTGGATAATGTTATACATATAGTATGGTAAGTTATTAATATTTCTTTTTTTTGCTGAATTATGGACAGCATTACTACAGCTCATGGCTACAGATATGCGAGCATACGTTTTGTTTTTTATTCTGAATTAGGGATGTATGTGTTGAATCGTAGAATGTTTCAACGGGGCAAAGATAATAATTTTTTTTGGTTTCATGAACAATCAAACATTTTTTTCCACGTAAAAGTGTATCTTTGCTACATAAAAGAAAATAGTATGACAGTAAATGAAGCTCATTTAATTTATTTTTCGCCTACACACACATCTAAACAAGTTGCGGAGGCGATTGTTCACGGGACGGGCATAAAAAATATTTTTCCTATTAATGTAACGCAGCAGATTGCGGATGAAATTGTGATTCCTACATCTTCTTTGGCTATTATTGTAGTGCCTGTGTATGGAGGACATGTCGCTCCTTTGGCAATGGAACGTTTGCAGTATATCCGTGGAGTGGATACTCCTACCGTTTTGGTAGTGGTTTACGGAAATCGCGCTTATGAAAAAGCTTTAATGGAACTGGATGCTTTTGCTATTCCTCACGGATTTAAAGTAATTGCCGGGGCAACTTTTATTGGAGAACATTCATATAGTACCGATAAATACCCGATTGCAGTGGGACGTCCAGATGAATCGGATTTAGCTTTTGCTGGGGAGTTTGGGAAGAAAATCATGGAAAAAATACAGACAGCTGATAGTATGGATACCCTTTATCCGGTGGATGTACGTGCTATCAAACGTCCGAGTCAGCCATTCTTTCCTTTGTTCCGTTTTTTGAGGAAAGTCATCAAGTTACGTAAAAGTGGGACACCGCTTCCCCGCGCTCCTTGGGTGGAAGATGAGGATTTGTGTACCCATTGCGGATTATGTGTGGTCCGTTGTCCGGCAGGGGCTATAACGAAAGGGGACGAGCTACATACGGATGAGGCTAAATGTATCAAATGTTGCGCCTGTGTAAAAGCTTGCGTAAGAAAAGCAAGGGTATACGATACCCCTTTTGCAGCTTTGTTATCAGATTGCTTCAAGAAACAGAAGTTGCCTCAAACTATTTTGTAAATCACGATACGCTTAGTCGTTTTATCAATACGAAAGCGGTTGTCTGTTCGTTCGCCTATCAGCCATGCGATATGTTCTCCACAGCAGAGTACCCATTGGCGTTCTTTTTGGCTGATAGAAAATTTGCGGTCGGTCAGATAATCGCTTATTTTTTTCTTTCCTTTCATTCCAAAAGGAATAAAAGTGTCTCCCGGCTGCCATTTTCGGTAATGAATTTCTCCATTCAGTTTGTCGGCATCAAAACAGGCTATTTCCTTTTCACGTGGAATGAGAAAATCCGGGGTGTATTCTCTTTCCTCTTTGATGATTTGAAAAGGAGGAAGAGTCTCATTTTTAGATTCCGCAGTTTCTATTAATAGAAATTCTCTGTCTTTTATCACTCTCCATTCTTTGCTACAGAATTGCTTGCCCGGTTGGCTATGAAGCGAGTGAGCGATATCTTTGATTTGTGCGGAATTGAATCCTAGAGGATGCAGGACTTCGAATAAGATGGCTTCGGGTGCCGGTTCCTTTACCAAATCACAGATTCTGATACCTTCTGCCGTAATGATTTTCTTTTTAGTTTCCTCTATACATTTATTATATATAGTGGCTACATCATTTAGATAATTACTCGTATCTACCAGAGTGTTTTTGACTGACGGATTAATTTCCTGCATGAGGGGAAGGAGGTTGAGCCGGATTTTATTACGGGTATATTCGTCTTCCAGATTGGTGCTGTCTGTCACATAATCTTGTCCGATGTTTTGCAGGTAACGAATTATTTCTTCCCGGTTGATACAAAGCAGAGGGCGTACGATGGCTCCATTACGGGGGCGGATTCCTAACAGACCGGTAATTCCTGTTCCCCGAATCAGGTTAAGTAGTATAGTTTCTATGCTATCATCCTGGTGATGGGCCACAGCGACAACATCTGCCTGACATTCTTTTCTAATTTTCTCGAACCATTGGTAGCGGAGTTCCCGTGCGGCCATTTCAATCGAAATATGTTTTTCCGTTGCATATTGGGTCGTGTTGAAATCAATGGTATGTAAATGGATTTCCATTCTTTCGCAAAGTTGGCGGACAAATAGCTCGTCCCGGTCTGATTCTTTGCCTCGCAGGTGGAAATTACAATGTGCGGCTTCGCAATGATAGCCTGCTGTATGCAGAATATATAGTAATGCCACCGAGTCGGCGCCACCACTCAATGCGATCAGGATTTTATCATCCGGTGAGAACAAATGTTCTTTTTCTATATATTTTGTAACGCGTTGTTGTATCATACCTGCAAAGATACGAGTTTATCAATAAGTTTTTTTATTTTTTCTGAATCTTTTAGAGGATGAAAAAAGCTGCTATTTAAAAACATTCTAAATAATTTGCATGCTCCGAAGTTATGAATTATCTTTGCCGAAAATTTTGAGAGTTATGCGTTTGTCCGAATTAAAAACAGGAGAAAAAGGTGTTATTGTAAAGGTATTGGGGCACGGTGGTTTTCGTAAACGTATTGTGGAGATGGGCTTCATTAAAGGTAAAACGGTTGAAGTGCTGTTGAATGCTCCGCTAAAAGATCCCATAAAATATAAAGTTTTAGGTTATGAAATTTCTCTTCGTCGTCAGGAGGCTGAAATGATCGAAGTTATCAGCGAAGAGGAAGCAAAGAAACTGGCCGAGAAGACCGTTTATCATGAAGGATTGCCTGAAGACCTTTCAGTAAAAGAAGAAGATATGAAACGGTTGGCGTTAGGTAAACGCCGTACCATTAATGTTGCTTTGGTCGGAAACCCGAACAGTGGCAAGACTTCTTTATTTAATCTTGCATCCGGTGCTCATGAGCATGTTGGAAACTACAGCGGCGTAACCGTGGATGCCAAAGAAGGTTATTTTGATTTCGAAGGTTATCATTTCCGTATTGTCGATTTGCCGGGAACGTATTCACTGTCAGCTTATACACCGGAAGAAATTTATGTGCGTCGTCACATTATCGATGAAACTCCGGACGTGATTATTAATGTAGTCGATTCCTCTAATCTGGAGCGAAACTTATATCTGACTACTCAATTGATAGATATGAATGTCCGCATGGTGGTAGCTCTGAATATTTATGATGAGTTGGAAGCCAGTGGAAATACATTGGATTATCATCTGTTGAGTAAATTGTTCGGGGTGCCGATGGTGCCTACTGTCAGCAAGAAGAATCGTGGACTGGATACCTTGTTTCATGTAGTAATCAATCTGTATGAAGGAGTAGACTTCTTTGATAAACAGGGAAATATGAATCCGGAAGTTCTGAAAGACTTGACCGAATGGCATGATTCTCTGGAAGACCGGAAGAACCACGAGGAAGAGCATTTGGAAGATTATGTACGTGAACATAAAAAGACGGGGCGTGTCTTCCGGCATATTCATATCAATCATGGTCCTGATATCGAAAAAGCGATTGAAGCTGTAAAAAGTGAAGTGTCCAAAAACGAATTTATCCGTCATAAATATTCTACCCGTTTCCTATCCATTAAATTGTTGGAGAATGATCCTGACATTGAGCGCATTGTGCGGACATTACCAAATGCGGATGAGATATTCCATGTCCGTGATAAGATGTCGAAGCGTGTTCAGGACACAATGAATGAGGATTGTGAATCGGCTATTACGGATGCTAAATATGGATTTATCAGTGGTGCACTGAAGGAGACATTCACAGATAATCACTTGGAGCAGGCGCAGACAACAAAAGTGCTGGATTCGATCGTAACTCACCGTGTCTGGGGATTTCCTATTTTCTTCCTTTTTATGTATCTGATGTTTGAAGGTACGTTTGTCATTGGAGAATATCCGATGATGGGGATTGAATGGCTTGTCGAGCAGATTGGTGACTTGTTACGCAATAATATGGCGGAAGGTCCATTTAAAGATTTGCTGATTGATGGAATTATTGGTGGGGTAGGAGCGGTTATTGTCTTTTTGCCGAATATCTTGATTTTGTATTTCTGCATTTCTCTTATGGAAGATTCGGGTTATATGGCTCGTGCAGCTTTTATCATGGATAAAATCATGCATAAAATGGGATTGCACGGAAAATCATTCATTCCTTTGATTATGGGATTTGGATGCAATGTACCTGCTATTATAGCTTCCCGTACTATTGAGAACCGGAAGAGCCGTCTTATTACAATGTTGGTAAATCCTTTGATGTCTTGCAGTGCGCGTCTGCCAATTTATTTATTGTTGGTGGGTGCTTTCTTCCCGAACAATGCAAGTCTGGTGTTGTTAAGTATTTATGTGATTGGTATTGTACTGGCTGTGGTAATGGCCCGCTTGTTTAGCAAGTTTCTGGTGAAGGGTGATGATACTCCATTTGTGATGGAACTTCCACCTTACCGGATGCCGACAGCAAAATCGATCTTCCGTCACACATGGGAAAAGGGAGCGCAGTATTTGAAAAAGATGGGAGGCATTATTATGATTGCTTCTATTATAATCTGGTTCTTGGGGTATTATCCGAATCATGATGCTTATGAAACAGTTGCCGAGCAGCAGGAAAATTCTTATATCGGCCAGTTGGGACGTGGTATAGAGCCAGTTATAAAACCACTGGGATTTGATTGGAAACTAGGTATTGGCTTGCTTTCCGGTGTGGGAGCGAAAGAATTGGTAGTAAGTACATTAGGTGTCTTATATGCAGATGATCCGGATGCTGATTCAGTAAGTTTGGCAGAACGAATTCCGATTACTCCATTGGTTGCTTTCTGTTATATGTTGTTTGTATTGATTTACTTCCCGTGTATTGCGGCGATAGCGGCTATAAAACAGGAATCGGGTAGTTGGAAATGGGCGCTTTTTGCTGCTTGTTACACAACGGGATTGGCTTGGCTTGTATCATTTGCTGTTTATCAGATTGGAGGAATGTTTGTATGAATAATTGGCAGGAATGGGTAGTCGGAGTACTGATTGTACTCTGCATTGCCCGCGTCATATATGGAATATTTCGTTTTTTTCGTCGTACGCGAGAAAATCAGAATCCTTGTGATAGCTGTGTAAGTGGCTGTGAACTAAAGGATATGATAGACAAGAAACGCGGAGAGTGCGGTGTAAAGAAAAAAAGTACAAAGAAAAATTGCTGCGGATAGTTGGTAGTTTCAAAATTTGTACTACCTTTGCAACCGCAAACGAGAAATAATGGTTCCTTGGATGAGTGGCTTAGTCAGCGGTCTGCAAAACCGTGTACGGCGGTTCGAATCCGCCAGGAACCTCACGAAGCCCTTTCAGATGTTTTCTGGAAGGGTTTTTCTTTGCTCTTAACTGAAAATGGTACTACATTGGTACTACAAAATTAGGGTAGGAAAAGTGTGATTCTTCTTCTCACATGTGTAATGACTACGGAAAAATCTTTGTAGTGTATCAGTTCCAAATAGCGGTATTCGGAAGTTTGGTTCTAATAACTTTCATTATTGCAATTAATTTTGCTTTCCGAATAATTCTAAAGCCAAATCATGATCTATTACAATAGTTCTCCCTCTTTGTTTTATTGCCTCATCTAGTATTCCCGATGATTTTATTTTTGAAGCATGTCGCTTTGTGCAGTGTAATAAATCGGCTAATCCCTGTAAACCATATACATATCTTTTTTCTTCTATCTGTTTGATTTTTGAGATAAGGCTGGTTATTAGTTCTTTTAAATCTCCTACTGTTAAGTCAATTAGGCGAGTGTCGTCTGAAAATCTTCTTTCTATTCCTATCATAGTATTATTTATTAAGTTATGCGAATCAGTAGTTGAAATCACTAGCTGATTCAGTTAGTTAAATTGTTATTATTCAATTAATTATCTCATTTATTTATTTCTTAATCTCCTTGAAAATCAGTATATTAGAAGAATAAAACCACTCATTATTCTAATTATGATTCCCAAGGAGAAAGAGCTAAAACTTATAAAAATATATATGTATATCTGCGATGTTTATCAGTCTTCACTGAAGTTCTACTGTCAGAGGTTCAGTAATAACGCTACACCGATCTTCACTGATCAGGAGCTGCTTACCGTATATCTGTTCTGCGGAGCGTATCAGCGCTATTTTAGCATCAAAGAGATACATACATTCACCAAAGAATATTTGCTTTCCTGGTTCCCTAACCTTCCCTCTTATCAAACATTCAACTATCGGCTGAAGCTGATGAGTGAGGCGATTAATGAACTGGTGAAGCATCTCATTACTTTCTTTAAACCAACAGATTGCGATTCTATGATATCACTTATTGACTCCATGCCCATCATTACTTGTGCAGGAAAGAACAAAACCGGAAAAGTGGCTACTGAAATTGCCACTAAAGGATACTGCTCTACAAAGAACATGTATTATTTCGGGCTCAAACTTCACACCTTAGCTTTCCGCAGGGAAGGAACCATTCCATTCCCCGAAATGATCATCTTATCATCGGCAGAGGAGAATGATCTGACTGTTCTTAAAAGAGAAGCCGCTGATAGTCTTATAAACAGATATATATTTGCGGATAAGATATACTCAGACTTCTCGTTCTGGGGAAACAAACAGCAGGAACAAGGGGTAACCATGATGACTCCCGTTAAAGCAATAAAGGGAGAGGAGCCTATTATTACTCAAAGAGAGAAAGCGGGCAGAGACCTGTTTTCAACTGCAGTATCAAAGGTCAGACAACCGATAGAATCTTTTTTCAACTGGCTGAATGAAAAAACAAATATTCAAAGAGCGATGAAAGTCAGATCTACATCTGGACTTTTAGTACATACGATGGGCAAAATTGCCATCGCATTCATTTATCTAATTTTCTAAAACAAGGAATCAGAGTTCAACTACTGATTCGCATAAGTTATAAATTAATCTCCAACAATTGCTTTTTCAGCTCTTTTCTGATTATTTCCTATTTAAAATGGCATCAATATCAGATTGTCTATAAAGCCTTTTTCCTCCAACTTCTATTACACGTAAATATCCATTTTTATTCCACTGATATAATGTGCTACGGTTGACATGCAATAGTTTTGCGGTTTCATTGGGAGTAAGGTATTCTTTGGGTTGCTTTGTTTCTAAAATCAAACGTTCTATATCATCTTTTGACTGTTGGAGAAGATAATCTGCAAATTCTTTTAGCTCCTTGATCGTAATCGTTATGGAAATATTTAAATCGCTTTCCAATAAATCTTGTAATTTCATAATTTGTTGATTTTATATTAAATTGCTTTTGGCTATTTTATCTACATCTGTATTTTTTGAAGACACTTTAGAATGTTTCCACTCTCAATAGCTTCCATAATTTCATGCAGTTTATAGTATATATGTCCTCTAGGTTCGGAAATTTCGTCACCTTCTTCGTTTACCATTGTTTCAATACCAAATTGATAAGGGAATACTAGTTTCCGTTTCTCTAAATTTCTGATAACTCCACGACCAAAACGTCTTTCTGCATCAGACCTGCAGATAAGAATCTTTTTGTTTTTGAGGTTTGCATTCCTTTCATTCCTGTATGCTTCAATACCTAATTTAATACCAATCTCAATGGCTTGCTTAATAATCGGATCTATTTCCATATCTTTTTCTTTTTGTTAAGTTGACAAATGAACAAAAATAATTGGAGTTATTACGACATTTTGATCTTTTTATTTGTGGGTTTATCTCATTCATCCTCATAAATAGCCATCATAAAAAGAAAACCCGGCAACCGTATTGTTACCGGGGTGGCTTTGTTGATGGCGTCAACTAATGTGCCAGGCCGAAGCCCCTAACACAAATTTATCTTATCAAATTCTTATTAAGCGTTTTCATGTCGAATTTCGGAGGTTTAGACTTTCCTGTACACTTTGTTACCTTCATGCTGTCCTCCTTTAAAATAAGCCTTTTTATTTCTCTATTCTGCCGTCTCATGACGGCTACTACAGCCCGTATTTCATCTTCTAATGATGTGCACATAATATCTAAAGTTGTATATTAGCATTATATTTTATATTATACTCTCGTGTGAGTTTCCGGCTATATCTTTCATGTTTTCGGGCTTTCTTCTCTATTCTCTTACATTCCTTTTCTTTCTTTGCTACTTTCTTCATGATAATAACTCGATGTTTATTCCATGCCTCATTATTGCCTTCTAATTCAATCAGCCGAGCCGCCACATGCTGGATCGTGGAATAATAAGCATCAATCATTTGCTTTGTACTTATTACAGGAGTGTCTATCATTAGCTCTCTTTCGTCTATTGATAAATTACTAAGCTGGTGCACTCTCATTTGTTCTTTAATGAATTCTTGTAATTCTACATTTTTCTCTGTGATTAAATCTTGTAAGTCAATTGTTTCCATTGTTATTAAAGTTATATTGATTGATTTCTGTTGTTATCGTTAAACATTTCATCCCAGATGCAGAAAGCAAGAAGGATGATACAAATAATTAGTGTAGCGTTCATAATTGATTAAATATCAAAGAAGTGCTCTCCCTTTTTCCTAAATATCCTATAGCCAGTGTATAGGCATCCGAATACTATCAATATCTCCATCTCGTTATAGCTTAATGGTTGTAACCTGTTGGTATATTGATGAGGCTTTTATTATCTCTAATGGTGTGCCGGTCACTTCTATTGCTGTGTACTCTTCGTATTCGAATACTTGATATTTAATTCCTTCTATCTTTAGCATGGTAGCAATATCCTCTACTTGCTTGCTCTCGTGGAGCTTATAAACCTTTGTTTCTATCATATAGTATAATTTATGATAGGGGGAATTCCCCCTATGGTTAATAATTCAGTGAAAGGGAAGCACCTATTTTCACAAACCAGTACTTCCATGAAAACAAATCAATTATTATGAATAAAAACTAGTCACCGCAATACGAGCCACACCCGTAGCCCATTGCACGACTAATACGGTTTTGATACTCGTTGTAAGAGATGCCCTCTTTGCGTGCTGCTATCTCTCCTTTCATGCGTTCCGCTTTGGCTTCCGCTTCTCTTCTGATCCGGTCGGCTTCGATTTGTGCACGAAGAAGAACCGAACTAATGGCGGCTTGCTCGTTCTCTTCACGTACCTTTGCTTCACGTGCTTTTGTCTCCGCTTCTATTGTCTGGCGTTCTTCGGCTACTCTAACCTCAAACTTTGCCATGCTCCAAGATTTACGGAGTGCATCGGCAAATGTCGGGTACTTTGCATGAGCGTTTTTATAAAGGTTGTGCGCTCTCTTCATTATCTTGCTTAAATCGTAACGTGCCATATCTTTATAACTTTAAATCGTTAGCTTTAATATTTGCAATGCAAATATTATCTATCGGTTTAAATTCAGCAAATTAAATGTTAACTTAAGACTTTAATTTAATATTTATTAATAAAGCGATTGCTTTAAAGTTTGTTTGATTTGCATATATTTGCAGTATCTGAAATTTAAAGTTATGGCTTTACGTATTAAAGAACTAATCAAAGAAAAGGGTACAACTGTAAAGGATTTGGCCCAAAAGATGGGAATTAGTAATGTTGGTTTGAGCCAACATATTAATGGAAACCCTAGTGTTGAAGTGTTGGAAAGGATTGCATCAGCTTTAGATGTTGATGTTCCAGAGTTGTTTACCTCTTCTTCCGGCGGTATTATTGGAGTGATCCGCATAAGAGATACCAATTACAATATAAATAGCGTATCGGACTTGTCCTGGTTGCTGGATAGAATAGAAAGCGGAGAAATTGTTTTATAATATCAAAGTAGAATAGTCATGAATGAAGATTTAAAACTGTTGTTAGATAAAGCTGACACACTCAAAGGAGAATTATCCGCTTTACGTCCATTACCGGAAGATGCTTTGGAAAAGATACAGGATGCCTTAGATATAGAATACACTTACGAAAGTAACCGAATCGAAGGCAATACCCTTACATTACAGGAAACCGCCCTAGTAGTAAATGAAGGAGTTACCATATCCGGCAAATCTATGCGTGAACATCTGGAGGCTATCAATCATAGCGAGGCTATTGATTATATCAAAGATATAGCGAAGAAAGATATAGAGATAAGCGAACGCACTATCAAAGAAATACACGCTCTTATCTTGCACGGAATAGATCGTGAAAATGCCGGGCGGTATCGCACCGTTCCGTCATGATTTCCGGTAGTACCCACATGCCGCCACAACCTTATTTAATACAGAAACAAATGGAGGATTTTATGATAAAGTTCCGGCAGATGGAGGAAGAAAAAGTACATCCGGTACTTATAGCCGTATATCTTCACGACGAACTTGTACGTATTCATCCGTTTATTGATGGAAACGGGCGAACGTCACGTTTATTGATGAATCTTTATCTTTTACGGAATGGGTATACATTGGTTACTTTAAAAGGTAGCAATGAGGATAAAATAAGTTATTATAAAGCATTGGAAGAATCTCATACAGAGAATAAGCCGGAAGCCTTTCAAAAACTTGTTGTTGAGGCCGAAATAGCCTCTTTACAAAGATATTTGTCTATAATGCAATAGGGTATGAATACAAATGAAATAGATAAATTGAGCTTTGCAAAAGCTCATGCCTTGTTTGAAACTGGAGATATAGATCGTATTGAGGTGGGAACCGTAAAGGGATTGTGTGACATACACCGTTATTTGTTCGATGGGTTGTACAGGTTTGCTGAACAGGTGCGTACGTTGAATATAGTAAAGGGAAACTTTCGTTTTGCTAATTGTATGTATCTTGATGTGATACTTAAAAAACGTCTTGGCATGGTGATCGATTGGCAGAATGTAGATAAGGTTCTCTATTTGCAAGCTATGGAAAGAAGCCCGATTAACGACCTGGGACTGCGGACTTTGTTACATCAAAGATTAACCAACCAGGTAGATGATAGAGAAGTTATATTTAAGGGTATTACACAATCTTATTATTAGGGTTACGAACCGGAATAATCTAAAGAATAAATTCGTTTTGTTCTTATTATGGAGATTAGAATAGAAAGTGAGGAATAATACAGAAATATTTATGCGTCAAATAGAAACAAAGGGTATGATGGAGCAATTTCAGGCTCATCTAAATAATACAAATAACCAACGAATTATTTTTTCAGGTTGTTTTGGAAGTGGCAAAACTACATTTTTAAATAATTTTTTTAATGATCCAGCACAACTGGAAAAATATTACGTATGTAAACTATTCCCAGTAAATTATGTGACTTCAACTAATAAAGACATTTACGAGTTAATAAAATTTGATATATTAATTCAATTGTTGGGGACTGGGATTACGATTGAAAGAACTGATTTTGAAAAAGTTTCTACAATATGTAGGTCGGTGAAAAGTAATGCACTTAAGTTATTGCAAAGTATTTTGGAAGTAGCATCACTTATTGATGAGAATACAGTAAAGTTGGGTAAAGCAATAGAAGTGATTGCGAATATATACAAAGACTACAAGGATGATTCTCCAAAGACTAAAATCGAACAATTTTTAAACGATTTAGAGAATGAGATAGGTACTAGTTATGAAATGAACGACATATCTAATTTGATAAGAGAAATGCTTATTAAAGCTAGCAAATTAGAGAATAAGCAAAAAGAAACTATTTTGTTGATAGATGATTTTGATCGTCTTGAACCATTACAGTCTTTTCGTTTGTTAAATATTTTATCTGCAAATGACAATGAAACGGGTACAGGAGAGAATAAATTTGGGTTTGATAAAATTATTATAGTATGTGATATAAATAATTTGCGTGATTGCTTTGTACATATCAATGGAACCAATAAAGCTTTCAATGGATATATTGATAAATTCTATTCAACGGAAATCTTTCGTTTTGATATAAGGAATGATCTTGTGAAAGTCATAAATATTCTATTCAGTCAAATAAATATGCCGCCTGATGTAAGAAGTGAATTTTTTGAACGCTATCTTGACATTATTCAGGTAATGATTAATTGTGGGGAAATAAATGTTAGAACAATAACAAAAATTCAAGAAGCACATATTGAGATAATACCAACAAAGACTCTTGACGATTTTCATAAAACGTGTGATTATGCAGGATTATTATTTCTTGTTTTGAAAAAAATGTTTGTAGATGATTATGAAGTTTCTAATGCGATATCAGCCTGTTCTATACAAGAACCATTATCTCCGTATAGGAAGAATTTTACAGCTATAAATGAAGTATTATGTCTTTTATATCCATCAATAACGGAGAAACAACAACATGAATTGTTAATTTGTGATAATAAATATACATTCAATATTCAAAAAACTGCATATTACTCATATTGGAAATTAGTTGCTGTAAATGGTGTTACAGATTATTATGCACTTACATTTCCTGTATTTCATCTGTTAGATAGAATTAAATATCAATATTTGAACATTCCTAAGTCTTATGAGTGATGTGGTAAAAATAAATGTTAATATGATTGTAGCCATATCCGAAGAATTGCTGTTTAAGCTAGTAGAATTTGCAGAAAATCTGGGTCGTAAAAAAGAACGGATCAACTCCTTTAAAGAATCTCAATTTATATCTCAAAATCAGGCACATATCCGGTATGGCAAAGGAAATGTTACTAAATGGGTGAAAGCTGGTATAGTGAAGAAATATAAAGATGCTGATGGAAAGTTACGTTCCGGCGTCCGTTATGATGTGCTTGACCTGGAATCAGCCGTTTTTAAATGTAATTATATGAAAGAACTTTCCCCTTTGGCAAAGGCTGAAATGAGAGAAATAATAAGCCCCGTTCCTTGATTGGTTCGGGACTTTTGTTTATACTTAGCCACAGAAAATTATAATCTATATTCATCATTCAGATGTTTCATAGCCCTTTTTATTGTTGAGGCGGATAATTTATACTTGTTTGAAAGAGAGTCCCGAATTTCGGCTTCTTTTCGTCCTTCTGCTAGCATATCTCTATACTCATAGAACATATCAAGATACATTATATCATCTGCGCTCACTCCGTTTCTGTTCATTGTAGCAAGTAGAAAGCGGCTTGATGCTAAAACCTCATATACTTTCATCTGCTTTGGGAGTATAAGGTAAGAAATCAAAGCCTTTAAACTCTTTACTGTTGATGGTATGAGTTACCTTTTGTTTATCAGAAAGACCTATAATCCGAGAAACTATATTGGGATTAAACGCACCAACAATAGCACCTTCTAATTGTTGTGTCCTGATGACATTCTCTATGCGTGTAATGACTACGGAAAAATCTTCATGACTACCTTTTTTAAAATCGTTCCAAAAGGACTTACTAACATCTAAATAAGCCATTAACCCGGTCAGAGAGTAAGGACGTTGTGTAGGGCTTTCTTCTTTTTCCTTTATTTCTCCTTTCGTTTTATTCTTGATTACTTTCCATGGAGTTCTGTCACAATAGGCAAAATACTCACAGGCTGTTTCCCACAACTGTTCAGGAGAAGCAAAACGCTTGCTTCTCCCATGCCTGTTTCTTAACTTCCAAAATTGGTTTCCTTTAGGTGCAGACATAACTAATGTTCTTTTAATTGTTTGATTAAATCTGCTTCTTCCTGATTCTTGACTACAACGGTCAATCCTGTAGAAACTTCTCCGGAATGCTCGGTGTTCTGTTTGTTCTTCCATCTGTAAGGAGCAAGGTTTGTAAGAAGGAATATACCAGCTCCCACATTAGGTTCAACACGGACATTTTTTCTTACTTCCTTTTTCAACTTCTTTTTCTTGCCTTCCATATAGTATTCGGAAGAAACTTGTTCGTATTCATACCCGATGGCAGACCTTGCAAGAGAGGAAACGACATTGCGTTCCAACCCGTTTTTGAAATCTTCTTTCGCCTTTTTTATAGCATTCCCGAAAGTTTCATTTTCCATCCACCGGTAATAGGTACTCTTTCCGATTCCCATTACATTACAGAAGTCAATAAGCTTTGCACCGCCATAATCTATAAGTCCGTTTTCACATACCCAGTCAACGCACTTTTGAATTGTCTCTTCATTAAACTTTGCCATATCTTCAATAGTCTTTTATATTTAATCATTAAATTACAAATCTCCCAGATGATCCAGAGCTTCGTCCGGTATTTCCATATTTATAGCCTCCTCCATAGAGATAGAATGTCCCAAATACTCTTCTAAAAGCATTTTTCTAGTTTGATTGGCCTGTTCGGTAATACTCCGAATCTTTTCTTCTACATTTTCTTCCATGTCATTACAATTTTAAAAGTTTACACTCGCATATATCATTCTCTTTGGTCGTTATCTCTATGATAGCCAGATAACAACCATATTGGGCCAAATAAACCGGTATATCCATCTCTAAGTCCCGTAACTCGATACTGTTAAGACGGATATACTCGGTCACTACCTTTGCATTATTGATTAGTCCTTTGTACGTCTGATAGTTATTTGCAATTAAGGTAGTCCATTCTAGCCCCTTGAATATTCCCTTCGTACCATCAAGCAATAATATCCGGGGATTTGTTTTGTTATACTCCAACTCTCCTTCCTCGTTATAAGAATAAAGAGGAATATAAGCAACGCCTCCTATTGTACTGCAGGCGGAGAAAGGCAAAGTAATGGCATCACGTTCGTACTCAATCGTAGCATCATCAACCTGGATATTTCCGTCATAGTTTCCCATGACATTATCATCTTCTTTATACCGGAACCAGTTGTTTTGAGCAATGTTATCAAGGGTGTACTGTAAGTTTCTTGGCGTCACGCTCTTATAAGCCATAATCACACGATCCGTCCAGTCTACAGCTTTAGATTTGTTTGCAGACAGATTATCGAAGGGAATAAACTTGATCCCGTTTTCGCCATCCGGTAAGGCAAACAAACCGACCATTGAGGCAACGGCTTTGATGAAGTCTATTTGCTTGATGTCCGGAAGATTGGGAACTAGGGGAAATTTCTCACCTAGTAAAACATCCTCTTCTCTTTCTGTTATCGTTACTGATAAACTCCCTGATACACTATTTATCGGTTGTTTTCCGTTTCCACTTGATATTATAAAATATCCATCTTTATAAACTGTAGCAGAAGTATCAAAGCTATAAACTAGCCGAATATATGGCGGTTCTATATATGCAGCCGGTTTATATATGTTTATTATTTCCTCCTGCTTGGTCGGTGTGCTATAAACTGTAATTTGAAAAGGGGTATTTAAATAATCAATTCCCTGTGAATAAGTGTATGAAACTTCTATTGTTCCTTTTAGTTTCAATGTTGAATCAAACCTCGGGTAAATATCCCGGCTCCCGTTAGTGCTAACATACTGTTGAGTACTATCTCCTACAGCTTCAAATTTGATTATTGATGAATCATACCCTGTTACTCTTAAAGTCATTGGGTAGGCATCATATATCTCTTGTGAATCATTCCTTGTCAAAAGAGGAATAATCATTTTGTTTATAACAGTAAGCTTGTCAGACGGAAAATTAAATGTCACTCCGCTTTGTTCCTGAATCTTGTCTAAAATCCATTTCACAGTAACTACAGGATGATACCACACGTTCGGATCATCGGAGTTAAACCCGTAGTCAATAAGTGGAAATTGTGCTGAATTGCTTCCTTTATTACTCCATATTACCCAATCCACGCCTTCCACTGTCCCGTGCGTAATATCCGTTAGCTTCTTGCCATCGTTTACCACGCCAGCAAAGTTTGTTACATTTCCCCATGTAAGAGCAACTTCTATTGTCTCGCCAGTTTCTAGTAGTACTACATTGGCATTTTTAATCATCTCAATGCCATTCCGTAATAACGTACCTTTATGCTTTAGGTACGGATAACGGCTTATTGAACTGGGAAGATGTGCACACTCAATCAAAGCCAGATTCTTTGCCGTTTTAGGCAACCTGATCGTATAACTCCTATTACTTATAATTTTACTAATATCGGTTAGCAGGTTACTCTTATAGCTCAAAGTAATATCCGTCTTGTTAAGATCGGCTTTTGTGTTATTGATATATAATTCATCTCTTGTCATAGCATATTTTTTATTTATATCGGGTAGACCATCCGAAGCAGACCTACCCGGTATCGGTTATACAATCTTTGCCAGTGCGGAAATGAGTTTTTCCAGTTCTTCCCCTTCAATGGAAAAGCCGGGTTCCTCTCCGCTATCTTCCCTTACTTGTCTAGCCTCATCGCTTTCATCAATGGTGATAACTGCGAGGTTGGCCGGTGTTTCGTCCGGGTTTATTCCTTTGTATACCGTGATTTTGTCCACGAAAGATTCGGTTTTAAGGTCTATTCCAGATTTTGGCAGTTCTTCACTACCTAATTTTAGCAACTGAATCCCTAGTTTACGGGCTTCTTCCGCATTTAGGTGTACGGTGTTCTCTTCTGTTATGGATTCCCCGTTTACTGTTTTAGTGATAAGGACTTCGTTGTTGTCACCTCTTCTCACATAAAGATGTTTTTCACTATCTTTTCTTACTCCGAAAAATGTTTCTTGTTTCATGACCTAAAAAATTAAATTGGTTAATAAAATATTTGTTCTCTAATTCTTTTGCAACGATTAAACAAACACCTATCCGGTAATACTTTTCCTCGCTTGATGGACGTTTACTTAAATGGTTCTTTTTAAAATTAGCCTACGAAGGTTTTATAAACCCATTATCTAAATAATATCTCGCTTGCTCATATTTGGGGAATGTCAAAGCCCAATAACCAAAGGCATTGTTACCGGGATAGCTAACACAGTTAAACCGTTTATTTATCTTGCGTTTGAACACTTCATAAACGATTGCTCCTCCTGGGAATATACGCTTGTATAAGTAAACTTCAGTTTGGGGATTATATCCGATTTGGATAAATCGCTCTTTGTTCTTAATGAACTCTTTTTCTAATTCTTTAATTGCTTCCATAACTTTTAAATGTTGCTCTCGCTCATTTTAAGGTGAACGAAAATGATAATCTATTCTTTTTGGTACTCTTGCTCATCTGACAGGTGAAAGTGATTTTCGCTCGCTTTATTTTGGCTGAATATATTTTTTTGCTCGTTTATCTCTTCCAGACCAAACTCTACTCTCGGATTCCGTCGGTCTATCCGTTTCTCGGCATGAATCTCAAAACATAGGCTGTCATTTGTAATAGCCTCCACCATTTGCAAGCAATCAAGGATCGTTTTTAAGGCATTGTCCAGGTCGAAGCGAATATTTCCATGCCATACACGAATAAATAGCTTGAAACGACCGGAAATGCGCTTTCCTCGATACTTCTTGCATTGTAGGCAGAAGGATTTCTCATATTCCCTGATCCGGTCATTTTTGATGATCCGTTTCTGACCGTCTTTGCCCGGCACGGCTTGATAGTTGTTTGCTTTCGCTATCACTTGTCCGTAGATTATTTCTATTTCCATAGCTAGAAGGGATTGTTTTCCGTATAACCTTTCGTATCGTAGTCAAATATCTTAGTTAGGGAACCGTTATGCTTGAATTTGACTGTTCCGACAGAACCGTTTCGATGTTTGGCTATAATCAATTCACCATAGTTGTGAATCTCACGTCCGGATGAATCATTGATACTAATCCCGTAATATTCCGGACGATGAACAAAAATCACTATGTCTGCATCTTGCTCAATGGCTCCTGATTCCCGAAGATCGGCAAGAATCGGTTTCTTGTCTGGTCTCTTGTCTACTTCCCGGTTGAGTTGAGACAGAAGGATAACAGGTACATTCAATTCTTTAGCGATAATCTTTGCCTCCCGGGACATTCGGGCTATTTCCTGCTCTCTGTTTCTAGTTCCATTCGAACTTTCGGTTATCAGCTGGAGATAATCAATTATCACCATCCCGCATTTATTTTGCCGGTGGAACATGCGACACATTGCCCGGATATAACTCATACTTATAGCCGCATTATCGTTTATTGTTATCGGTAAAGTGTATAAAGTTCCCCCTACTGCCTTATCTATTTGCTGTAGCTCATCTTGGCTTATATTGCCGGACCTTAATTTGCTGGGGTGTACATTGGATTCCGAAGCTATGAAACGCTCATACAGGCTTATAGAATCCATTTCTAAAGAGAAAATGACTACCGGAATGCCTTGCTTAGCTGCCGACTTTCCAAAATGTAAAGATACGGCAGTTTTCCCCATGGCCGGACGTGCTGACAATACAATCAATTCGCCACCATGCAAACCGGAAGTCATATCGTCAAGGTCCTGTAACCCGGTTGTTATTCCTGTCTGCTGCCCGCTGCTATACAGTCCCATTTTCCGATCTATGTTTTTTAATGCGGATTGTGCAATGTCTTTGAATGATTGGGCTTCACTTTTCCCAATCAAATTCTGTTGCATCTGTTCCAGTGCTTTTCCCGCATTGAAAAGGACGTCTCCGATGTCTTCCGTATCATCATAGGCTTGTTGTTGGAGTATATGGGATAATTCAATAGCTTTCCGTTGTAGATATTTCTGTTTAATCATGAGAGCATGTTCTACAGCATGGAATGAGTCGTAGCCGTGATTCAAAGTTTCAGCGATGAAGTGGGGCGGAACTTCTTCTATCTTTCCCATCGAACGTATCTCATTCGTTACTGACACTATATCACATGGTTTATTGCTTGCATAAAGAGACCGTATAGCTTCATACAATATTGCATTCCGGATATCAAAAAACATGTCTGTACTTAAATCGGAAGATATAGCATCAAATACTTTATCGCCTCCAAAGCTAAGGAGAGAACCGTTAACGGCTTGTTCCGCTTCTGGTGCGTTCGGCATTCCTTTAACTTGGGATAATGTAGACTTGTTTGTTTTCATCCTGTACCTCCTTTCTTCCGTGATTTTGCCACCAATAAGTAAACCTTCTCTTTGCATCCGATATATTCGATATACTCCGTTCTTCTCCGATTGAAACGATATAAGCTATGAACTTATCTAACTGGTCGGGAAGCATAGAAATAAAAGACACGCCTAAAGTAGACTGTATACAAACAGATTCTTTCCATGTTTCGTCAGATAGTAGTTGCTCTTTGATTGATTGAAGGTCGAGAACTTTATTCGCTCCCTCTCTCACACTCTCTCCATTAAGAGAGAGAGTATCACTAACACTTACACTATCACTTACACTTACAGTTGACGTTCGTTTACGGTCGCATACGTTCGTTGACGTTCGTTTACGGTCGTTCGCTTGATGTTTTCTGCTTTCTGCACTTTTGATAGCGGCTTCTTTCCGTTGTTTGATAGCAGCATCATATTTGCCTATATTACGGTCAATAGCCGGTTTAAAGATGGAGAACATTGCATTGACTACAGTATTGTCTGTTTGCGGCATTTCTTCTGTTCTAACATAGTCGAATATTGCTTTAATGAGTTCGCCCGCAATGTCGTTGGGCTGTCCGTCGAACGCATCTTCCCATTCTGTATAAAGTACAAATGATTTTCTACTCATTGATACCTCCTTCCCAGTCAATAGACATTTGCCGTGTGTCCGGCTCTAACCAGTATAGTTTTCTTCTATCGTCCAGGCGAACGTCTTTAATGTCCCAGCCTTCATCATTACGGAGGGTGGAGATTACACGTCTGGCATCATTCGAATTTGTTTCAGCGTTGATTTCTTTTGCCGTTACTTTCCGGCCAGATAAGAAAATAGATCGTACCTGTTGAATTATTCGAGATGATTTGTTATCTTTGCTCCTGTTGTTGAGGAGATTGGCGGTCGTGGAGGCTGCCTTTTTCTTTTCTTCCATAGTCATGCCCTCCGATATTTGAATACGACCTGCTTTTTTACTGCCTCATCAATAGCATCTGCTTCATATAGGATTCTACTACCTACATGTTTGGCGACAAGAAGTCCGTCTTTTGTTATTCTCGCCAATGTTGGTAAGGTGACATGAAGGATTTCAGCGGCTTCCTTTCGAGTGTAGAACTTTGGTTCTTTCTTAGCAGTTACAGACAATATTCTTTCTGAAACTCTATCTACAATCACATCTACAAATGGATCAAAGAAACTCATAATTATAGCTTGCTGGGTTGCATTTAATTCTTTCATAACTTATACTTTTTAATTGTTATGAAGGCAGGGTGTGCACGTCCTAATCTTCAACTGCGAAGATACATTGGGGAGAAATTGGGATTTATTGGGGAATATAAAAAAAACGCATTGATAAAATATTGATTATCAATGCGCTTCTGAAATATTATTGGGGAGTTTATTGGGGCGTTTTTTATTTATTGGGGGAAACTCCTAAATCGGCTATAAAACTGCTAAAATTTATATCGATTTGGCTATATCCTTCGCAGCTTGTATCGGTTCTCAATGTAGCTTTCATAAAATCTACATTATTGAAGACTTCTTTTTTAATAAATTCGATCCATTTTTTGCGACTTCCTTTATCTTTTATGCTGTTGGCTATATTCTTAAATACAACTTTTGTCCTATTAAACTCATCTTTTTTAATAGATAGAGTTATTGAATTGTCACAATTAAGTAATCTGATAAAATCATCTATAGGGATACTATTCCATTGATTATTGTTGCATTTGTTATAGATTTTTCTTATTAATGTTTTGTCGATTTTAGGAATGTTGTTATCATCAATGATGTTTTCTATTGCTTCTATTGAATATTCATCACTATGTTCTTTAATATATCTCCCGATCATTGTAGAAAAGAAGAAAACATCAAAATCATTCTCAATTTGATTACTGCAGGAAAGATAATAACTATAGTACAACCGGGTTGCTTGTTTTAAAATCCAGGTATGTAACTCAAATGCGTTTTCTTTTTCGGGCTCATTATTATTTTCATATATTTTTTCTGTCCATTCTATTAAACCTTGTAATACTATAATTAAATGATATTCAAGCCTCATTCCAATATATAATGTTATTAGTTCAATGAGTTGGTTTTGAATTTTAATAGGATGTTGATTATTCTCTTTTATAAATATACAGACTTTATTTAATGTCTCTATTATGTTCTTAAAATCTTCTGTTCCTAAAAAAACGTCTAGCTTATGCTCTTTTAGCTTTCTGTAATATGTGTAAAGTCCATATTCGCATTTATAGTTATTCGACATAAACAGATCATCAAAACTTTCATCTTCTTTTTTTAGATTTTCAAAAAATAATGTCTTTTTAATTTTTTCATTAGATAATGCTAAGATCAGATCGTACATAATTGCGTTTCCTTCATTAATTAGCTCTTCTGAATTATCCATTACTAATTTGGTGCCTTGAGCCAATATCTCATCGCATCTCTTGAGGTTTGATATATCTTCTGCATTATAATTAGCTCCTATCTTGATTATTGCTTCGTCAATTGATATATTATCTTCTAATAAGTATTTATAAACTTCTGCAAAATCATCCTTATAATATTTCTTCCACTCACATTCTAGCTGATTGTATTGTTCTTTCCAATTTTCCATGATTGATTATTTTGCTATTCGTAATTTCGTGAAATAATTCTCTTTAGCTGCTAGCATGCTCTTTTCCGATTCATCCAGTTTAAGGTACGTCTTTAGTTGCTGCTCGCTGTTGTGTCCAGTGATAGCCATAATAGAACTTAATGAAGCCCCGGCTTTATACATATTGGTTGCTAAGCTTCTTCGGCAGGTATGAGTTTTAAGAAGGTCGCAGAAACGTTTCTTTGCTGTATACTCCATTGCTCCCCGTTGTTCGTCCAACTCTACTATTTCCGTCCATCCTAAAGCCTCGTCCAATCTCTTTGATATGGTCGTTTATCTTTTGGTCGTAGACTTTGGGAAGTGTACCGTTATATTTGTCAAGGATAGCTGCAACCCGATAATCAAGAGGAATATAAACGATATTTCCGGTCTTTTCCTGTTTAAGTTTGATGTACTTATTGCCATCGGTAAGGGTAACTATCATTTTTGAATTGATGCGCTTATAATCACTTACTCGTTGCCCGGTCAGACAGCCGACTACAAACACGTCTTTTACTTTCTCCCATGCCGGACGATTGGATAAATCGTACTCATAAAGTTCCTGTATGCGTTCTTCAGTCAAGTAGACATTATCAACATCTTTATAGATCACATCAAAACCAAACCGGACGTTTGCCGCATCCATTAGTTTAAGCTGTTCGGCTGCATAACAGATTGTTTTGCATATCTTCACCATCCGGGCAATAGTATTAGGGGAATATTCCTTATCTGTGAGGAATGATCGAAAGTCATTATAAAACTCTATTGTCAGATCCTCAAAATCAATAACCTTTAGCCTTGTTTCCTGATACGCTTTAAACTGGGATTGAAAGCCTTTGTAGCTTTTGATTGTTCCAGGAGATATATTTGTAGTTCCTCCCTTCTTTTTCCGTTTTCCTGTTTCGCATTCGTGAATGAATTGTGCTATGAAGTCGTTGAAGTTGGTAGCCTGTTCTTCTTCTAGGGCTTTAGCTTCGGCTTCTGCTCGTTCTTTTTCGGCTGCTATCTGTTCAGCATATACTATTTCATGTATACGCTCTTTAGCCATGTCGGAAGTTATGGCTACACCATTTTTTATTAGTGCGTCAATCGTTGATGAAATAGCGTCTAGTTTAAGGTAAAGTTCTTTTCCTTTGCCTGTCCTGAAAGCTGTTAGAGCTTTGGCTCCTGTTAAAGATTTGTTCCACTCTTTTATATCAACCTCTAATCCGGTAGATACTCGAATGTTAATCTTTGGAACCCTGTTTTGTATGCGAGCGTATAAGGTTGCATATCCTTCGCTTTTGTCAGTTCTCAAAATGAATGTTGCACCCATATTTTTACTTTTATAAGTTGGTACTACAAAGATAGAGATTCTTTTTGATTTGGTACTACATTGGTACTACAAACTTTTATCTTATTTTATTCTATTTTCTTTGTGTGATAAATAATTTGTTGTTTTTCAGTAGTTTATGAAGATAATGTTTTATCTAATAAATAAGGAAAATAAAGAAAAAGAGGTTCGCCAGGAACCTCAAGTAACACTTTGAATTCCTTGAAAGTCAAGTACTTTCAAGGAATTTCTTTTTGGGGGGACCATTCTGGGGACCAATTAGGTAGTATATTATGGATATACCGTTACTGCATGCGCTAATCCTTTTTATTTTAGGTTTTTCCCTACTGACAATTATGGAATTCACTTATTTATTCTGATTTTCCTGCGTTACTTTTGTTCTAAATCAAAAGAAAAACGCCATGAAAAAGATTTTATTTATCCTGTTTGTTGCCCAGTTTATTTTGGCTCCTTATATAATAAAGGGCTATGGTGCAAATCTTGTTGAAGATAATTATGAGTATTCGGGAGTTGACCAAGGGAGAGAGACTGTTGAAAAGGATATTTTAGGTAATATCATCATCCGTGATGATAATGGTAATAGAAAGACTATTGAAAAGGATATCTTAGGGAATATCATCATTCGTGATGATAAAGGCAATAGAACGACTATTGAAAAGGATATTTTGGGGAACATCATTATCCGTGATGATAGAGGCAATAGAACGACTATCGAAGAGGATATTTTAGGAAATTTCATTGTTCGTGATGATAAAGGTAATAGAAAGACTATTGAAGAAGATTTTCTAGGAAATACCATTATCCGGGACGATAAGGGTAATAGAAAAACTATAGAGAAAGATATTCTGGGAAATACTATTATTCGCGATGACAAAGGTAATAGAAAGACGATTACAAAAGATATCTTTGGGAATACTATTATCGAGGATGATAAGGGGAATAGAACAACTATTAAAAAAGATATTTTTGGAAACGAAATAATTGAATATGGTAACGGTCATGGGAAAATTATTAAAAAGGATATTTTTGGAAATACAGTCATTGAGGAGTATTAAAATGTACTTTTTAAAATGATAATATATGGGATGTCATTTGAGATAGGGGTTATTCACAATATCGTGGATAGCCCCTTATTGTATGTTATAACCTGGCAATAATATTTTCGCTATAAAATCATATTATAATCGTAAAAGTGTATATATTTGCATAGTGCGGAGATAAAATATTTATTTCTAAGTTATTCAAGGATAAAGAAATGGAACACAAACAATTACTAACTGTATTTAATTCACTTCCTGTTGGAATAGGTTTCTTCACAGCCGATGGCACTCTGGTAAGATGCAATGAAAGCTTCTGCCGAATTTTTGGCGCTGACTCGCAAACGCTTCTTGGTAATAAACTCAACATAAATGAAAATTCTGTGGTTCCTGACGTGGTGAAGGAAGCAGTTCGTCGTTGTGTTCCGGTACAGATGAGTTTTTTGTATGATTTCGATAAACAGAGAACCGATAAACGCTTTTTCTCTACGCGTACCCGGACCTGCTATTTGAAATGTAATGGTAATCCTCTTTATGACAATGATGGCAAGTTTGTTAATTACATTTTTATCTTTGAAGATATTACAGAAACGGTGAAAAGTGAAGAGGTACTCCGTCAAAGTCGCCGGAAAACGGAGCTTGCTATGAAGGCAGCCAACATCATGTTTTGGGAATTTGATGCAGTGGCCAAATTATTTTATAGTGATAATGAACCGCTGAATGGATACGATCAGTCTAAGCCAGTTAGTATGGCACTATATCTGGAGACTTTGCATCCGGATGACCGTAGTCAGGTTACTGAAGTAATGGAAAGAATGAGCAATGGGGAAGATTTTTCTTTTTCTTTTGATAGCAGGGTTATGTTACCGGATAGCTCAACCTGGCAATTTTGTACGATAAGCGGTGCTCCTTATGAATTTGATTCTAATAAGAAGGTATTGAAATATGTTGGTACCCGAAAGAATAATACGGAGGTGCAGAAAAAGGAGCAGTTCTTCTATAATATATTAAATAATCTTCCGTTATCTGTTCATATCAAAGATGTAGAGAATGATTTCCGCTATGTTTTTTGCAATGAAGAGAGTAAGCTCATGTTTGGTACCAGCGAAGATAAAACTACTTATGATGTGCTGAGTGAAGAAGAAGTAGAGCGTATTCAGAAGACTGATTTAGAGGTATACAATACTGGGAACCCTTATTTCGGCATGGAACGTATTATACTGAAGGATGGACGCAGCTATGATACTATTGTTCGCAAAAGTATAATTGAAGATGATGGCAAACGCTTTCTGTTAAATACCCGCTGGGATCAGAGTTTACAAAATGAACTGAAGCGTCGTGCACAGCTGCTAACTGTCACTATGGAAGCGATGAATGCCTTCACCTGGTTTTTTGAGCCGGCTAAGAACAGGGTGAGTTTCGGTGAAGGTTTTGATAAAAATGGGAAAAAGGCATCAGAAATTAATTCGGTCGAGAAATATCTGACTCTCGTACATCCTGATGACCGACAAAAGTTTGCTGAAACTTTGCAAAAGGCGGTAGAACTAGGAAGCGGTGTATGGGATGTGGAATATCGCATTGACTTTAAAGGAGATGGCATGTATCAATGGTGGGAAACGCGTGGCCTTGTTGAAACCACAACTTTGAACGATGCCCCTTATAAGTATTTGTTCGGTATGACGCAAAATATCGATTCCTATAAACAGACTGAATTGACCTTACTAAAGAATAAAGAAATACAGGACGCTTTGGTACGACAGAATGAACTGGTTCTTAACAATACGAATTCAGGGTTGGCCTACATCACGAAGGAATATATGGTTCAATGGGAAAATATTTCGTTATGTTCAAAAAGTCTTTCTTTTGAAGCCTACAAAAAAGGTGAACTTTGCTATAAAAGTACATATAATCGTACTTCTCCCTGTGAAAATTGTGTGATGCAACGTGCTTTTGTTTCATTACAGACGGAACAGATGAAGTTTTCGTTGGACAGTGCGCATACCGTTGAAGTGTTTGCCACTCCCGTAGTTCTTGAAGATGGATCTGTGGATGGTGTTGTAATTCGCGTGGATGATGTAACGGAGCGTGAAAAAATGATTAAGGAATTGCAGGAAGCCAAACATCAGGCAGAGCAGTCTGATAAATTGAAATCTGCGTTCCTGGCGAATATGAGTCATGAAATCCGTACTCCCTTGAATGCTATTGTAGGTTTTTCGGAGTTGATGGCTTATGCCGGAGAAGAAGAAAAGGCGGACTATATCCAGATTATTAATAGTAATAATGAGTTATTGCTAAAACTGATAAATGATATACTTGATTTATCCAAGCTGGAAGCCGGTTCGGTAGAACTGAAATACGAACCGTTCGACTTATCCGAACATTTTGAAAACATGTTTACTTCCATGAAGCAGCGCCTGAAGAATCCGGATATCGTGTTAACTGAAATCAATCCTTATCACTGTTGTCGGGTAACTCTGGACCGTAATCGCGTGGCACAAATTATAACGAATTATGTCACTAATGCTATCAAATATACTTCAAAAGGTTCTATTAAAATGGGATATGCATGTAAGGATGGAGGCGTCTATTTTTATGTGAAAGATACCGGTATTGGTATAGCTGATGATAAAAAAGGAAAAGTATTCCAGCGTTTTGAGAAACTTGATGAGTTTGCCCAAGGTACCGGACTTGGACTTTCTATTTGCAAGGCAATTGCAGAAGCTATGGGAGGTAAAGTCGGCTTTGAATCGGTACACAATGAAGGATCGCTGTTTTGGGCATTTTTACCTTGTGAAGTCGATACACTTTCTATGGTAGAAGAGAAGAAAGAAGAGAATATCTCCGGAGGAGAGTTTGGTGCGAATGACGAAGTGATGGAGAAGAGTGCCGGTCGGAAAACAATTCTCATAGCTGAAGATATACAAAGTAATTATCAGCTGGTGTCTACTATCCTGAAGGATCATTATGATTTACTGCATGCGGAGAATGGGCAAAAGGCAGTGGAAATAGCGCGTAGCCAACATGTCGATTTGTTGTTGATGGATATGAAAATGCCTGTACTGGATGGATTGAAGGCTACAGCTGAAATACGTAAGTTTAATGCTAGCTTACCTATCGTCGCACTTACCGCCCATGCTTTCGATTCTGACCGGATTGCTGCAATAAAGGTCGGCTGTAATGAATATCTGGTTAAGCCGCTTGAAAAAATGAAATTAATGGTGGCATTAAAGAAATATTTATAATCTTTGCATTGTGAATATCTGGAATTAGTTGAATATATCGATGAATCGTATTAAAGGTATACTTTATGCGGCGGTATCCTCCTCCACTTTTGGGCTGGCTCCGTTTTTTTCTATAACTCTGTTGTTAGCTGGTTTTTCGGCTTTCGAGGTGCTTTCTTATCGTTGGGGAGCGGCTGCTATTGTATTGACACTGTTTGGATGGTGTTCGGGATGTAATTTCCGGCTGGCAAAGAAAGATTTGTTAGTCGTTTTTTTATTAAGTTTGTTGCGGGCAACCACCTCATTCAGTTTGCTCATTGCCTATCAGAATATAGCCACGGGGGTAGCATCGACTATTCATTTTATGTATCCGTTGGCTGTATCATTGGCAATGATGTTTTTCTTTCATGAAAAGAAATCTCTTTTGGTGATGCTTGCTGTTTTAATGTCTTTGTTTGGTGCTGCTTTACTGTCATCGGGAGAGTTGGAGGCGAAAAGTGGTGATACAATAGTAGGATTGGTGGCGGCTTGTATTTCTGTCTTTTCTTACGGAGGATACATCATTGGGGTTCGAACAACACGAGCCGCTCAAATCAATTCCACTGTACTGACATGTTATGTTATGGGGATGGGAGCTGTTTTCTATCTGATAGGAGCTATGGCAACTTCCGGGCTTCATCTGGTGACAGACGGTTATATATGGCTGATTATTTTAGGACTTGCATTGCCGGCTACGGCTATTTCCAATATAACTTTGGTACGGGCAATTAAGTATGCGGGACCTACACTGACTTCTATTTTAGGTGCGATGGAACCACTGACAGCCGTTGTGATCGGTGTCTTTGTTTTTAAAGAACTGTTTACCCTGAATAGTGCTATTGGAATTCTTTTGATTTTGTTGGCTGTGGGTATGGTAGTATTTCGTAAGCAAAAATCTTAAAGAAGATATTAATAAAAAATGCTGCTTATCTGATGTGATAAACAGCATTCATTCTGGAGAGCCTCTTGTCGGATTCGAACCAACGACCCCGAGATTACAAATCACGTGCTCTGGCCAACTGAGCTAAAGAGGCGTTTTTCTTTTGCGGGTGCAAAGGTATGAATTTCTTTTAAAAATGCAAATACATCGCATACTTTTTTTATATTTGCAAAGTTACCAATGATTAGATGAAAATGAAAATTATGAATGTATGTAGTGTGGCGCTTTTAGCCATAGGTATATGGGCTTGTTCCGGACAGAAGAAAGGAACGGCGAATGTTGAAGTTGCAACAGATAGTGTAGAAGTAACTGCGGATGCAAAATCAGTTCAGGCAGATAGTACAGGATATATTGTTCGGGTAGGAGAGATGGCTCCGGATTTCACAATTACCTTGACAGATGGGAAGCAAGTGAGTTTATCTTCCCTTCGTGGTAAAGTTGTCATGTTGCAGTTCACTGCAAGCTGGTGTGGGGTTTGCCGTAAAGAAATGCCGTTTATCGAGAAGGATATTTGGTTGAAGCATAAAAATAATGCAGACTTTGCTCTGATTGGCATTGACCGTGACGAACCGCTTGACAAAGTACTGGCTTTTGCAAAATCTACCGGAGTCACTTATCCGTTAGGACTGGATCCGGGAGCTGATATCTTTGCGAAGTATGCATTACGTGAATCTGGAATAACGAGAAACGTGTTGATTGATAAGGAAGGGAAAATTGTAAAGCTGACTCGTTTATATAATGAGGAAGAGTTTGCTTCTCTTGTGCAGGCAATTAATGAAATGCTGAAATAAAAGAGAGCCTTCATCAGATGTTTCCAACGGAACATATATGAGTATATAAAAATAGTAACGCTATCCTGATGTGATGGCGTTACTATTTTGGTTATATAGTGACGCTATCCGGAGTGTATACCGTCACTATATGAAGATGCATTTTCAAGCAATGCTAAGTTTGACCAGGTAATCGTAATGCTTTCCTTCTTTTATCAATTCTGCCTTAAAACCACATTCGGAAGCATATAAGCTAAGAGTCTGGAAATCTACATATAACCAGTCGAATGTGTCTCCTTTTACATCTTTATATTGCATTTGGAAGTCGATCTCTCCGTAGTAATCTCCGGCCAGATCGATGACTATGCTACCGTCTTCCTCTTCAAAAGATAACGCAAATCACTGGAATCCATAAATATGCATCCACCGGGGTGGAGAATACGTTTCATCCGTTGGAAAAATTCGGGCATATTATTCAGCCGTCCGATGATTCCGGAACCATTCATGAGCATTAGGATTGTATCGAATGTTTCGGAAAATGTTTCATCAAAAAGGTTGATGAGGCGGGGATCGTTTACTCCGCGTTGTTTCATTACTTCGACAGATAAGGGAGAAATATCAATGGCGCATACGTCTTTTCCCATTTCCTGAAGTGCCAGCGCATGGCAACCACTTCCGGCACCTACATCCAAAATCCGTCCAGTAGCCATTTGCAGGGCGGTACGCTCTAGTATAGGCATAGACTGTATACTACGAAACAGTTCTTTGACGGGAATTTCATCTTCTTCGAATTGAGAAGAAAATACCCGCAAACGATCAGCTCTATGATGGTTGAAATAGTCAGAAATAGCGGCTCCCATCGGGTCCTTTTCTGCAGAAAGAATTGTTGTTGCCATTGGTGGTTACGATTGTTAACTTTGCAAAGATAAATAAATCCGTAGAAAAGGGTTATCTTTGCCATCGGAAATGTTGAATACTAATAAATGATTATATGAGTATAGAAGAAGCAATCATGGGTGGTATCGTTTTTAAAGGTAAGAAAGATAAGCCCAAAGAAGAGGAAAAGGTGAAAACGAAAGCGAAAAAAGCGACGTATATTCGTGGACAACATGGTTCGGGTGCAGCGAAGATGAAAGCAGATATCCGGAAGAAAAGAGCTAGCCGACATAAAAAATAAAGGCTGTAGCAATAAACGGATCATCAATCCGGTTGCCTTTTAGTCATTGAGGAGTGGCTTTTTTCTGATTAAGCAACTGGCAAGGTGGTGTTTATTTTCGGATACATATTTATAGTATTTGTTGTTTTAGGTATATATACTATGTGTTTGATAGATCATATATTCTACATAAAAAGTGGGAGGTGTGTCGTAATGCACGATGCACCTCTTTTTTTGTTCATCACTATACAAATCTGTTCACTTTCTTTAAGCTGCGATCTTTTGAAGATTTCTTTGATTTATGTGTTCCCAGCATCTAAAAACAGCAGTTGTAAGCTCATAAAACAGTCTAATCAGCCAGTTCATACCCTCAGTTTTGCACACATCTTTTATATTGAAGGCAATGGCTAGGAAGGCAAAGTCCATGAAGACCTTGTCCTTTCAAAATGTCGGAAACGTTTGTAGTTCATATTGTTTTTAATTTGTCCGAACACGGCTTCCGGTTCTATGCATCTCTGCCCTCTGTGTTTCAGTCCTTTCTCAGAGCAGAGCAGTTCTTTGGCTCTCCGCTTGTATTGTCTAAGCCTATGATTCAGTTCTATCGTCCTGTTTCCTTTTGCTTTAAAACAGCGGCATCGCAGGGGACAGCCTTCACGACAGCTCTGTACCGTGCATTTTCGTTGACATATCCGGATGCGGTTTTCACATTCCTGGTGCCTATCCTCCGCATCCTTTGCCCCATAGGGCAGATGCAGAAGTCATGTTCTTCATTGTAGTAGAAGTTTTCAGTGAACGGGTCCGGTTTGAATCTCGGCCGCTGCTCCATGGAAATAGTTGTACTTTACGTCGGCTTCCATGCCGTTTTCGGACATGAAGCGGTAATTCTCTTCGGAGCCATAGCCGGAATCAGCAACCACCGTATGGGTATCCGGTCATACCTGTTTGAAAAGATTGCAGGAAAGGAATCGAGGTCAGTGTATCCGTAGGGTTCGGGAAGAGTGTAAAATCGGTGATGAACTGATTTTCGGTGCCGATTTGAAGGTTGTAACCGGGCTTCGTCTGTCCGTTGCGCATGGCATCCTCCTTCATTCTCATAAAAGTAGCGTCCTTGTCCGTCTTGGAATAGAATTCCTCTCTTGCAGCGTTTCCAGATGGCAGTCGTATTCCTGCAGTTTGTCCCTGTGTTCTTCCAGTTCCTTCAACTGTTTGCGTTTCTTTTTCAGTTCAGTCTTTTCCTCTTTCGCGGATGGCTCGGAAACCTGTTCCAGTGCATGACGCAATTCTCCTGCCATTTCAGTCAGCATGGCCGGAGTGAACCCAACCTCCTCATTGTTCTCTGATGACTTCTCCCGGGCAATGACATCGTCTATCTGCCCTAACAGGACATGTATCTTCTTCATCAGGCGTTCACGGTTCCGCTCAACCGTTTTCGCCAGACGAAAGTGTACTTGTTGGCTTTGGATTCGATCTTTGTCCGTCAATGTATTCCACATTCGGGCTGATGAAGCCTTTGGAAGAAGAACTACGGTTTGCGTAAACACCTCGTTGATTTCCTTCTTCACCCGGTTGCGGAAACGGTTGATGGTAATGAAATCCGGTTTCTCATATCCGGCAAGCCAGATATAATGGATGTCACGGTGAAGGAGCTTTTCAATTTTCCGGCAGGAGTAGATGTTGTTCATATAGGCATACAGAATGACCTTGAGCATCATCCTGGGGTGGTAAGGGCTGCGCCCGCATTCCTTATACAGCTTTCTGAAACTTTCAAGATTCAAGCCCTCAACCAGGGCGTCAACCATGCGCACCGGATCGTTTTCTGCAATATCCTCATCAATTCTTTGAGGAAAAAGAACGGTTTGGTTGGGATTGTAAGGACGAAAATGTATCTTTGTCATAGTGAAATTCTTATGCCTAAAGATACAAAATCTTTAGGTAATAACAAAGCCCCAGCTTGTGAAAGTCGGGGCTTTGTGCGTAAAAAACAGAAGGTGTGCATTTTGACACACCTTCCACTTTTTATATAAAATCACTTCTGTGGGAGTATTTCAATCCAGTAATCATCCGGGTCATTAATGAAATAAAGCCCCATGGCAGTGTTCTCAAAACATACACAATTCATTTCTTTGTGATAGGCCCTGATTGCATCGTAATCACCGGCTACACGAAAACATAGGTGACTTTCGTTTTCCCCCAGTTCGTATGGAGCAGTATGATCTTTGAGCCATGTCAATTCCAATAGGAAACCAGTTTCATTATCTGTCAGGTAAACCAGTGTGAATGAACCGTCGGATGCTTCTTTCCGATGATGTTCTTTTAAGCCGAGTGCTTTCTCATAAAAAGCGATACTCCGCTCCAGGTTTGTAACGTTGATATTAAAATGGTCAAATTTACTTTTTATTTCCATTGTTGCAATTTTCCTTATTTTTTCATTAAGAGTTTCACAATTTCTCCAACATAGGTACGGGGTTGTCCGGCTTGCGGAGTCGTTTGTGAAGGCAGTTTCTTACATTCGATAACAGCTGAAGGAGTTGTCTGGTTCGGGGCATACAATTTCAGTGTATAGCTGTCTGCCTTTTCTATTGCCTCATAAGGTTGGTCGGGTGAAAGTGTGCAATATGCAACAGCTTTTCCTGATTGATAACCTAATGCACCACCTGCATTTGCAGTCATATTGGTCATGTTGAACTCATCTTTTCCAATACTGATTACTAATTTACCACTTCCCATTAAGGCATATACTTCGCCCGGAATTTGTTTCAAATCAATTTCTGTATAACCCGGCATATCTGTGGAAGCTTTGCCTACTGGAGTAGCAGGAGTGAGAGTCGCAGCAGGAACTGTAGTTTGAACGGGTTCGGCGGTCGTCACTTTAATATCAGTCTTTTTATCTGTGCCACCAATGATAATCGGGCCTGCGGCTGCAACGATTGATGGAGTTTGTTGCTCTTCTTCTTTCTTCTTTTTCTCAGACTTCGGACGAGTATCAGGTGCTCCGAAAGCTACTGCTACATCCATAAACATATCATCTGCGAAGTCTACAGTTTTTCTACGCCATTTAGCCAGGCCGCGCACTAATTTGGTCTTTGCTTTATTGAGCGCATATTTATCAGTAATCCATTCTTCCGCTTTGTATTTCTCTGTTTCGCGATAAGTGAAACGGATTTTCTCAAGCTCTACTAGGCAGTTGCCGGGTTTACAGGTAACGGTAATCTGATAGTTGACCAGTGTACGGTCTAATGACAGAGCACTGGAACTGAAAACAATCCATTCTTCTCCAACACCGGCAATTGTTCCCTTTGCTTCGTCAGAGAAAACAATGCGGCTATCAATATTTTTATTTTCTTTCAGACGTTCGTCCATCCACTTTGTCATTGTGTCGTAGATTTGTGCCTGACTCATTCCGGGAATCTGGAACTCTTTGGAAAATACTACTTTACCATCTACTTCAGGAACAGCTCCTACAAGGTACCTGGTGTCATCTTTCTTCTCTTTTGCAGAATCTGCCTTCATCGCCATCGGCAATGCAAGGAACAGGGTAAGAAACAGAATCGTAAATTTATTCATAATTATAATTGTGTTTATTTGGTTATTTCAAAACTTTCGCCCCGATGGGTGATGCTGACAAACCGGCATCCTGCATTTTCAGCAAAACTACGAAGCGCATTTCCCCCCTCATAATCTTCACTGAAGTGCATGGGCACAAATATAGTAGTTTTTATTTGTTCGATGAACTGTTTTGCCCCTTTCATGTAATCTTTTCCCATTCTCCGATCCACCGGGAATAGTATTAAATCGATGTTTGGCGCTTTTTCTTTTAAATATTTAACTTCTGCAAGGAAATCACCATTGGCTTTTCGGATCTCTTCTTCAGTAGATTCCTCACTCCAATGCCAGTTGTTCAAGTCGCCGGCATGGAAAATACTCCAATCTTGCAGGTGAAGCAAGAACGAACTGCCGACATCCGTTGAGCCGAAAGCATCGATACGAATTGTCTCGTCTTCGTATGTTTCTCCTTTTTTAATATAGAAAGCATCTTCGGCTTTGGCACGATGGGATTTCAAGATATCTTTGGAGAAAATATATTGAATGTCGGGGCGTTGTTTTTTCCAGGTCAATATCTCACGGTTAAAGTGGTCGGGATGGAAATGGGTGGCCAATACATATAGTTTACCCGGCCTTTGCAGGAGATAATCATGTACGATTCCCCGGTTATGTTCCGTTTCGGAAGAATCTTTGTAATAATCGATGATGACGGTCACACCTTCCATTTCGATGGCGAAACCGCTGTGATAAATATAATCCAGTGTCATAAGCTGACTATTTTATAATTGCAATATTACGTATTCTAGTTGGAGTTGCCAAGAAAAATCGACGAAATCAAGGAGCAAGACGACTGATTTTCCATTCCCCGTCCGGTTGCAGGGTATATAGAAAACGGTCATGCAGACGGTTGGGGCGTCCTTGCCAGAATTCAATCCTTGTAGGGGTAACGGCATATCCGCCCCAATTATCGGGCCTCTCCACTTCTTTTCCGATCCACCGGGCTGCCTCCCTGACAAAAGACCGTATTAATTGCATTCGGCTTGTTATAGGTTGACTTTGGGGAGAAATTCGTGCACCGACCCGACTTTTATAAGGACGTTTCCGGAAATATTCATCCGATTCTTCCGGAGGAACTTTCGTCGCTATTCCCTCTATATGTATTTGTCTTTCGAGGGCGTGCCACACAAAAGAGAGGGAGATATACGGATTTTGTGCCAATTGCCTGCCTTTACGGCTTTCATAATTGGTATAGAAGACAAATTTTCCATCATGGAGCCCTTTTAATAATACGGTACGCGTGGACGGTCTCCCTTCAGGGGATACGGTTCCTACAATGACAGCAGTTGGTTCATCCACCTCTGCGTCAATTGCTTCTTGTAGCCAACGGTTGAAAAGCGAAAGCGGGTCGCCCGGAAGTTCATTTTCCCGCAACCCGCCTTTCGTATATTCCTGTCGGATATCTGCTATGTTTAATTTCGCCATAAGATTATCTGGCAGTTTTAGTTCTTAATTTCTAATGATGGAATCACATAGGTACTTCTATTAATAGAATATGTGAATCTTTCAGTGTCTCCAGTTCGAAACTGTTGGTATCGTAAACACCCATACCGTCCCGGCGTTTCAACACTTCGCCATCTACTACAATTTCTCCTTCAATGAGGAAAATATAGACGCCTGCATGACTTTGATGCATGTGATAACCCAGTTCCTTTCCGGCTTCTACTTTACCGATTGAGAACCAGGTGTCTTGCAAAAGGGAAGCAGGTGTACTGCCGTCAGGAGATACGATGACTGCCAGTTCATTCGGACGTTCCAACTCTGTGATACTGAAATCCTGATAAACGGGACGGGTGTTCCGTTCTCTTGGCATAATCCAGATTTGCAGGAATTCTACCGGTTCTACAGGGCTTGCATTCACTTCACTGTGGAAGATTCCCGTTCCGGCACTCATTGTCTGAATTTCTCCAACAGTAATGATGCGGCTGTTCTTCTTGCTGTCTCCATGTTGCAGATGTCCTTTCAGAGGGATGGAGATGATTTCCATATTCTTATGCGGGTGAGTCTGAAAACCTTCTCCGGGGGCGACTTTGTCATCATTCAATACGCGAAGGGCACCAAAGTTGATACGATTGGAGTCGAAGTATTCGTCAAAACTAAAAGTATGGTAACTATCCAACCAATCATACTGGGAATGTCCTCTTGTATCTGCTTTATGTATTACTTTTTTCATAAAATCTGTCCTTTCTCTTATTTGTTTATATGTTTTGTAAACAAAGAAAGGAGCTTAAAAGTTTTATTTCTTCACTTCATTTAGCAAAGGCTTATGATTGATAAAATCTTTTATGTTTTGCAGGGTGGTCGCAGCAATATTCTCCATTGCTTCATGTGTGAAAAAAGCTTGATGAGAAGTGACTATCACATTGTTGAATGAAAGTAAGCGGGCGAGTACATCATCGTCGATGATGCGGTCGGATTGATCTTCATAAAAGTATTCGCTTTCTTCCTCATATACGTCCAGTCCTGCGGAACCTATTTTCTTGTTCTTCAACCCTTCAATCAGTGCATTGGTATGAATCAGCTGTCCACGACCGGTATTGATAATCATAACTCCGTCTTTCATTTTGCTGATAGAGTAGTCGTTAATCAGATACTTGGTCGCTTCGGTGAGCGGGCAATGCAAAGAGATGATATCCGAATTGTGATATAGTTCGTCCAGTGAAGTATAAACTATTTGTTCTTCACGGGCGAAGTTATGGTCCGGATAGAGGTCATAAGCCAATATGTTCATTCCAAACCCTTTTAAGATGTGAATCAGTATTTTCGCGATTTTTCCTGTACCGATGATGCCTGCTGTTTTTCCGTGCATATCGAATCCCATCAGACCGTGCAGGGAGAAATTACCATCTTTGGTACGCCAGGAAGCACGGGGAATTTTCCGGTTTAGCGATAACATAAGAGCTACGGTGTACTCTGCAACGGCATAAGGAGAGTAGGCAGGAACCCGTACTACGGTAATTCCGGCAGCAGCGGCAGCATCCAAATCTACATTATTAAATCCGGCACAGCGTAGTGCCAGCAGTTTTACTCCGTTGGCTGCCATCACACGGATTACTTCTGCGTCGGCAACGTCGTTCACAAAGATGCAGACAGCATCCACTCCTTGTGTCAGTAGTACGTTGTTCTTATTCAGATGCCCTTTGTAGTAGCGTATCTCAAACCCGAACTCTTTATTTTTGTCATTGAAAGAGGACTCATCATAAGGCTTTGTGCCGAAAAATGCAATTGTATAGGCCATAATATTATTCTATAAATTATATAATATTAAACGTTGGAACAGGTGAATTTGTTTAATCAATCCATCATTCGAAAAACAGATTGTTTCATTAGAAACAGTTTGATTTTTCAATTAAAATGGCGGATAAATGAAAATAAGTGCACAAATATGTGCTCCCTGTGCAATATTGTTATATCTTTGCGCCGAAATAATTTTAAAAAAGATTTAGATGAGAAAAATTTCGTTGATTGGTCTTGCAATGTTAATCGTTTCAATTCCAACTTTTGCCGGAGATTATCTAACTAATACGAATCAGAATGCTGCTTTCTTGCGCATGATAGCCCGCGGCGCTTCCATCGATGTTGATGGAGTTTATAGTAATCCTGCCGGACTGGCATTTCTTCCCAAAGATGGTCTTCAAGTAGCACTTACTATTCAAAGTGCATATCAGACCCGTGATATTGCTGCAACAAGTCCTTTATGGACCATGGACGGACAGAATACTGTACGTAAGTATGAAGGAAAAGCTTCTGCTCCCGTTATTCCTTCTATACATGCTGTATATAAAAAAGGCGATTGGGCGTTTTCCGGTAGCTTTGCCATTGTAGGTGGTGGCGGAAAAGCTTCATTTGACAAAGGTTTACCTATGTTTGATGCGGCTGCTATTAGTTTGGTAAATACAATCGGTCAAGGGATGCTGTCTCCTAATCAATATACTATTAATTCGGCTATGGAAGGTCGTCAGTATATTTATGGTTTTCAATTAGGAGCAAGCTATAAAATTAATGAGCACTTCGCAGTTTTTGCTGGTGCACGTATGAATTATTTTACGGGTGGCTATAAAGGTTTCCTTGATATCAATTTGAAAGAGGGTGTAGCAGAACAATTGGGTGCTGAGATTGTAAAAAAACTAATGGCCGCCGGTATGACTTTAGAGCAGGCACAACAGGCAGCATTACAAAAGTCGCAGCAGCTGAATGATGCGAAACTTAAATTAGACTGCGATCAGACAGGTTGGGGATTGACACCGATTATTGGTATTGATGCTAAGTTCGGAAAATTGAATCTGGCTGCAAAGTATGAGTTCAAAGCCAATATGAATATTGAGAATGATACACATGACATAACTGCTCCGGATGCTGCCGCAGATTTTATGGCACCTTATCAGAATGGTGTGAACACTCCGAGTGATCTTCCTGCTATGCTTTCTTTAGCTGCAAGTTATGAGATCTTGCCATCATTGAGAGCATCGGTAGAATATCATTTCTTTGATGATAAGAATGCCGGTATGGCGGATGGCAAACAGAAGACACTGAAACATGGTACACACGAGTACTTGGCCGGTGTTGAATGGGATATCAATAAACTGTTCACAGTCAGTGGAGGTTATCAGAAAACAGACTACGGATTGAGCGATGCTTTCCAATCAGATACAAGTTTCTCTTGTGATTCTTATTCAGTTGGTTTCGGAGGCCGTATTAATTTCACGCAGGCATTGAGCCTTGATGTTGCTTATTTCTGGACTACGTATAGTGATTATACTAAAGAAAATGTACGTGGATTAGGTGCATCTATTGATAAAGACGTTTATAGCCGTACCAATAAAGTATTTGGCGTGAGCGTGAACTACAAGTTCTAAATTTCTAATCCTTTATATGTATAGAAAAGCCGTCTCGGACATGATGTTGAGACGGCTTTTTTGTTTTACTGTTCTATGTTAGTTTAGAAAGAATATTGTACCAGCATATTCAGCCGATTGGCGTGGCGGGTAGAAGAGTTGAAATCAGTACGCCATCCTCTTAAATATTCTACGCCCACTTGCAAATTACTGCTTACATTCCAGAAAGCATTTGCCACTAAATACTGTCCTTTGCGATAGGATTCCGGATTTTCACTTGGATATCCGTTTTCAGAATAAAGTCTGGATAAACTATATGTACCGGATATAAAGATGCTCGGACAAAGGTTGTATTGCAGCCCTGCATACCATCCCAGCATTGGGAGAACCTGCATTTTTCCCTCATTATCCGGATCGGGAACGATGTCCACATTCAGATTACTTAAATCGTTCAGGTAAGATCCGATACCTTTTCCATAATTAAACTGTCCGAATGCCTGTAATTTCTTCGTAATATTGAAGGTTGTAGATGCTTGCAGACCGAAGCCGGTGGCGGAATAGGCTTTCTCATGTACATTACTTGAGTAGGTCATACTACGGACAATGGCACCTAATTTAACGTGACTGCTACTATTCCAGTTATACTGTACGGAAGTGGCAAAGTCCGGCATTCGTTGGGTGTTGATAGACAAGTCATTGTTGGTTGTACCGTCTACTGAAGGCATTTCCATCGAAACACCGAATTTCCAGTTTTTCAACTTATCGCACATATAGCTCAATTGCGTAGTGCGGTAAAAGGCTGATCCGTTAGGACCTGCAAAGTCGATGGTAGGAGGCAGTGCGGAGAGGTCCATGAACGAACCGTAGCTGTATCCGATCGTGAAACCGAGGAATTGCGCATAAGCATTCTGCAATTCAAAGGTTTTTCCGTCACCCCGGAAGTTTCCGGCTGTGTAGACAACGAAGTCTCCCAGATGTTTCGTACGTCCTACCAGTTTGAGGAATAGGGTAGAAGTGGTGATGTCCATCTGGAATTGATTCTTGGCAAAATTGCCGCTTCCGCGTTGTGGAATCAATGCCGGATAGAAATCGACATCATTTACGATACCGTTAAAGTCATACTCTGCTGTTGCACGAACATATCCTCCGATACCCAGGGCAAATTTCCCTTTCTGGTCGGTTAGCAGGAAACGGGGAGCATTCGGGTCGTGGAAACGCATCTGCGAACGGTCGTTCATGATTCGGATGATTTCATCTCCTGCTTTGTTTTTCGAAACAAACATGATAGAATTCGGTTCTTCATCTTCGATGACTACCTTCTGTTGTGCATAGGCACAGAGGGGGAAAATTCCTATCCCCAGTAGCATAGCTACCATTTTAAAGCTTGTTTTCATTATCAGTTAAGTTTTAGGTGAATGCCCAATGAACAACTAAAAAAAGAAATGGTTGAGAGGGGCTAAGGAAAAATTGCCAAACTTATCGGAAGAATTGCTATTTATAATCGTTCTAAAAAAAAGCGGATCTTTGTATCGTACTAATTAGATAAAGGAAATACGACGATGGAAAAAGTTGATTTTACTCAAGGAATATTAGCGATACAACCGGATTTGCATCGCTTCGCATATAAATTGACGGCAGACCGCGAATCTGCTAATGATTTGGTTCAGGATTGTTTGTTGCAGGCATTAGATAATCAGGAGAAGTTTACGTATAGCAAAAATCTGAAGGGATGGATGTATACGCTTATGCGTAATATTTTCGTGAACAACTATCGTCGCACAGTTCGTGAAATGAACCTGATTGATGATAGTTACTCCATCAATCAACAACATCTGATAGAAGATGAAGATGCTGATAGATTCGAGTTTACGTATGATATGAAACAGTTGTACCGGGTGATACATTCCATACCGGAAGAGATGAAAGTGCCTTTTCAGATGTTTGTAGCCGGATTTAAGTATAGAGAAATTGCCGAAAAATTAGGATTGCCGATGGGAACGGTAAAGAGCCGTTTGTTTTTCATCCGTAAGCGGTTGAAAGAGGAATTGAAAGACTTCTCCTCTTGATGCGGATGCCTGATTGAGTGATGTGTTTTTAAGGTCAAAGTGATGAGCCTTCCTGTCAGAATACGACGACTGACAGGGAGGCTTATTTTTTCTTCAATTATCGGGAAGACAGATTCTGGTAAGATGAATGTGATAATTCCAGTTTTATTTTTTACCTTTGCACTCCGAAAGAATAAAAAATGTATGATGCCGTGAATAGCGGTCGTGTATTCTAGAACACCACGTAAAAAACAGGAATTATGAAAGAAAAAGTATCTGTACCCTTTATGCTGCTGGGCATTCTGTTTAATGTCTGTCTCATTGCAGCCAATCTTCTTGAAACAAAAGTAATTCAGGTAGGTAGTCTGACCGTGACAGCCGGATTATTGGTTTTTCCCATTTCTTATATCATTAATGATTGTATCGCCGAAGTTTGGGGATTCAAGAAAGCACGTCTTATTATCTGGAGTGGTTTTGCCATGAACTTCTTTGTGGTAGGGCTTGGCTTGATAGCTGTTGCGATTCCGGCTGCTCCTTTCTGGGAGGGCGAGGAGCATTTCAATTTTGTGTTCGGTATGGCTCCCCGTATTGTGGCTGCCAGTCTGATGGCTTTTCTGGTAGGCTCATTTCTCAATGCGTATGTGATGAGTAAGATGAAAGTAGCCAGTCAGGGGCGTAACTTTTCGGCCCGTGCCATCTGGTCGACTGTTGTAGGTGAGACTGCCGATTCATTGATTTTCTTCCCGGTAGCTTTTGGTGGAGTTATTGCCTGGAAAGAACTGCTTATCATGATGGGGATTCAGATTGTGCTGAAATCCATGTATGAAGTAATCATCCTTCCGGTGACAATTCGTGTGGTGAAAGCAATCAAGAAAATAGACGGTAGCGATGTTTACGACACCAATATCTCTTATAATGTATTGAAAGTCAAAGATATTTAATATAGAATATGAATAGAGAAGCAGCATTGGTTGTGTTTAGTGGTGGGCAGGATTCTACCACTTGTTTGTTTTGGGCGAAACGCAACTTTAAAAAAGTATACGCTTTGAGTTTCCTTTATGGTCAGAAGCATCAGAAAGAAGTGGAGCTTGCACGGGAGATAGCCCGGAAAGCGGAAGTGGAATTTGATGTGATGGATGTTTCCTTTATCGGACAGTTAGGTCATAATTCATTGACCGATACTACGATGGTGATGGATCAGGAAAAACCTGCAGATAGCGTTCCTAATACCTTTGTTCCGGGACGTAATCTGTTTTTTCTAAGTATCGCAGCAGTATATGCCCGTGAACGTGGTATTAATCATTTGGTAACGGGAGTTTCTCAAACAGATTTCAGCGGTTATCCCGATTGCCGTGATGCCTTTATCAAATCTCTTAATGTAACTCTCAATCTGGCTATGGATGAACAATTTGTGATTCATACCCCTTTGATGTGGATTGATAAGGCAGAAACATGGGCATTGGCCGACGAACTGGGGGTATTGGAACTGATTCGCACCGAGACTTTGACCTGTTATAATGGCGTTCAGGGAGATGGTTGCGGACATTGCCCGGCTTGTACATTGCGTCGGGAAGGATTGGAAAAGTATTTAAAAAGTAAGAATCAATAATATCTCTACATAGAGATTAAAATGCGTTTTTTTGCTATCATCTGTCACATTGTTGTAGATAAATGTTTGATTATAAGATTTTTAGTTTGTGACAGCAAGTAGTGACAGCAGCTAAATTTGACATTTTGCCGTCACATCTATTGTCACCGGTAAGTTCTAATTAATAAATGATAGTAGTACAGTACAGAATGTATTGGCTTAGATTAGTTTCAACGGTAGGAAACTAAAGTTTCTAACGCTTGAAACTATAAGTTCCAAGACTTGAAACAGTTTGTTCCAAGTAATGAAACACTTTGTTTCAAGGCGGGAAACACATTGTTTCAGGCAATGAAACACACCGTAACAAGTAAGATGAGGAGAAAGCAAACGTAGGATAAGAGTTGATGGTGATAGGTGATAGATGCTGTGATAGGTTGTGAAATGAATCCTTCACCACTAAAACCTCGATGAATAAGGCGTTTGAGGCAGGACGGTGATAGGTGAAAGAAGAAATGCGTTTTTTTGTTTAGAGTAGAGGTTGTAGTTAATGAGTGCAATGACAGAATTAAAAGACCAACTTTCCTTATTAGGAAGAAAAACCGAGTATAAACAAGATTATGCTCCTGAAGTACTGGAGGCTTTCGATAATAAGCATCCTGAAAATGATTACTGGGTACGTTTCAACTGCCCGGAGTTCACAAGTCTGTGTCCTATTACCGGACAGCCGGACTTTGCCGAAATACGTATCAGCTACATTCCTGATATAAAAATGGTAGAAAGTAAGAGTTTGAAACTCTATCTTTTCAGTTTCCGCAGTCATGGAGCCTTTCATGAAGATTGTGTGAATATCATAATGAAAGATCTTATCCGATTGATGAGTCCCAAATACATAGAAGTAACGGGAATATTTACTCCACGTGGCGGTATTTCGATTTATCCGTATGCCAATTATGGTCGTCCGGGAACAAAGTTCGAACAGATGGCAGAACATCGTTTGATGAATCGGGAATAATATAAATAAAAGAATTCACTAGCTAAAAAGATCGAATATGACTCATCATGTGCCTGCTGAATTGCAAAACTATGTTCGGCAAAGTATTATTCCTCAATACGCTAACTTTGATAAAGCGCATCAAATTGACCATGTAGAAAAGGTTATTGAGGAAAGTCTGAAATTAGCGACGCATTATGAAGTCGATTATTCGATGGTTTATGTCATCGCTGCTTATCATGACCTGGGGTTGTATGAAGGACGTGAATTTCATCATATAACCTCCGGCAAAGTGTTGTTAGCCGACGAAACTTTGCGGCGTTGGTTTACGGATGAGCAGCTGTTGCAGATGAAAGAGGCGATAGAAGATCATCGGGCTTCCAATAAACAGGCTCCCAGAACAATCTATGGAATGATTGTTGCCGAGGCTGACCGAATTATTGATCCCGAAGTCACTTTACGCCGTACCGTACAATATGGGCTGTCTCATTATCCGGAGATGGATAAAGAAGAGCAATATGCCCGTTTTCGGAAACATCTAACTGAAAAATATGCAGAAGGAGGGTATCTGACGTTATGGATACCCCAATCGGATAATGCCGGACGGTTGGCAGAACTTCGTCAACTAATTGCGGATGAAAAAAAACTTTGTAGAGTTTTTAATAAAATCTATGAAGAAGAGAATAATACAGTTTTGTGAAATATAGCTGTTAGCTTGCGTTCGATTCATTTTTTATTTTTATCTTTGTCATATTTAAGGATTGCAATACGATAGATAATGGAAGAATATATTACTCGATTTTCAACATATCTTTTTTGGGATGTCAATAAAGATGATTTGGATATGGAGAAGCATTCACAATATATAATAAAGAGAGTGCTTGAATATGGTATGTTGCAAGATTGGAATATTGTAAAACAATATTATGGACTTGGGAGAATCGTCGAAATAGCTAAGGGGTTTCGTGAATTGGAGCCTCGGGCTTTAGCTTATCTTTCTGCCATTTCACAAACTCCTAAAGAACAATTTAGATGTTACACTTATCAACGGTCGAATCCACAACACTGGAACTTTTAAAAAAGTTGCAACAGTTACCTGTACTTTGTAATACTCGTCTAGTCGGTGGTACTGCATTAGCTTTGCAATTAGGACATCGAAAGTCGGTCGATTTGGATTTTTTTGGTCAGATTAATGTAGATTCTCAAGATTTGAAGGAAGCTTTGCGAACACTTGGGACACTGACTATCTTAAATGATTCTAAGAATATACACATTTACGTATTGAATGAGGTTAAAATAGATATCGTGAACTATACTTATCCTTGGCTTGATGATGTCGTATATAAAGATGGGATACGTTTGGCAAGTCCTAGAGATATTGCGGCAATGAAAATTACTGCTATTGAAGGGAGAGGTACTAAAAAAGATTTTGTAGATATTTACTTTTTGTTGAAAAAGTATTCATTGAAAAATCTATTGGATTTCTATTCTCAAAAATATCCTGACTCATCTTCTTTTATGGCTATGAAAAGTTTAGCTTATTTTGAAGATGCGGAGGAGGAGCCAATGCCTTATATGTTTGTGGATGTATCTTGGGACGAAATTAAAAAGTCTATTTTGTCTCGTTTATAATAGTATATGAGATAAGTTACTATTCATGATGATACGGCCCTCCATTCAATATAGTCATCGCCCGATAAATCTGCTCAACGAATATCAGCCGGATCATCTGATGTGAGAAAGTCATCTTGGACATTGAAATCTTTTCGTGTGCCACTTGATAAACTTTTTTAGAAAAGCCATAAGGCCCTCCGATAATGAATACCAGTCGTTTGTTGACCGTGTTCATTTTTCGCTTCATATATTCGGCAAACTCCAGAGAACGCATTTCCTTTTCCGTGCTCATCGAGCAATACCACCACGTCGCCCGGTTGGAGAGCTTTCAATATCAGTTCCTTCCTTTTCTTTCTGCACTTCCATTGAAAGACTCTTCGTGTTTTTCAATTCAGGAATCACTTCCATGTCAAAAGTGATAGACCGTTTAGTGCGCTGGATATAGTCGTTGATAGCAGTTATATAGTGTTGTTCTACGGTTCGTCCTACGACGAGCAAGGTTGTTTTCATACGTCTACAATTCTGATTATTGCACAAAAATAGGCATTTTTTATGTTATTCTGCAATTAATGCTTACCTTTGCCTATCATTAGTTGAAAGTTTAAGCCTTTAAACTTCAACCCAAAAGCTTGTAATACCGAGCAGGAGTGATTACGGCATTTAAAAGAGGAAGCTCGCAAGAGCTAAGTAAGTATATGGGGGACAAGGTAAACCTGGTGCTCCAAGGTCGCTCGACAAACGTTGACAAACAGAAAGCAACAGCTGCGATGCAGGAATTCTTTACGAAGAATAAAGTCAGCGGATTTAATGTGAACCATCAGGGAAAACGGGACGAATCGAGTTTCGTTATCGGTACGTTGGCTACTACTAATGGGAACTTTCGTGTGAACTGCTTCCTGAAAAAAGTGCAGACTCAATATTTAATACACCAAATAAGAATTGACAAGATCAATGAATAAGGAAAAAGAACTGATCGACAAACTGATCGATCTTGCTTTTGCAGAAGATATAGGTGATGGCGACCATACCACCCTTTCATGTATTCCCGCTACGGCAATGGGAAAATCAAAACTACTTATCAAAGAAGCCGGTGTACTGGCCGGAATCGAAGTTGCCAAAGAAATCTTCAACCGTTTTGATCCTACCATGAAAGTGGAAGTGTTTATCAATGACGGAACAGAAGTGAAACCGGGTGATGTAGCAATGGTAGTGGAAGGAAAAGTGCAATCTTTACTTCAAACCGAACGCCTGATGTTGAACGTGATGCAGCGTATGAGCGGCATTGCAACAATGACCCGTAAATATGCAAAGGTATTGGAAGGTACAAATACCCGTGTGCTTGATACCCGCAAAACAACTCCGGGGATGCGTATCCTCGAAAAAGATGGCAGTCAAAATCGGTGGCGGTGTAAACCATCGTATCGGTCTGTTCGACATGATTCTGCTGAAAGACAATCACGTGGACTTTGCCGGAGGTATCGACAAAGCAATCACTCGTGCCAAAGAATATTGCAAGGAAAAAGGTAAAGACCTGAAAATAGAAATAGAAGTCCGCAGCTTCGACGAACTGCAACAAGTTCTTGATCTCGGCGGAGTAGACCGTATCATGTTTGATAACTTCACTCCCGAAATGACAAAGAAAGCAGTAGAGATGGTAGCAGGCAAATACGAAACCGAATCTTCGGGTGGTATCACCTTTGATACTCTTCGTGAGTATGCCGAATGTGGCGTAGACTTTATCTCTGTTGGAGCTCTGACTCATTCGGTGAAAGGACTTGACATGAGTTTCAAAGCATGCTGATAGTATAATAAGCGGTGAACTGTAAGCGGTGAACGATAAACAGTAAACGGTGGATATTTTGTAGCATGATTATGCGCAGCTTTGTTCATCATTTACCGTTTATCGTTCATCGTTTTTTCTTTCCCGTTTATTATTATCTATCCTTTAACTTCTTTTAGCAATATTCCTTGCAGCATTCCTCAAACTCTCGCGTCTAATGAGCAAACGACGCAGACATACGTTCGATTTAAAAAAGATAATTGGCATTGGAAAACGAGATAGAACTGATAAAGGGCTGTCGGGCAGGACAGGATTCAGCCCGAAAGGAACTTTACACCCTCTATGCCAAACAAATGTTGGCGGTATGCTACCGCTATACGGGCGATATGGATGCGGCGCACGATGTACTGCATGACGGTTTCATCAAGATTTTACCAACTTTTCGTTCCGGGGTGAGTCTTCACTTTGTACATGGATTACCCGGGTGATGGTTACTCAATCACTCGATTTCCTGCGACGGGAGAAGCGAGTCAGCCAGTTGGTAGTGCATGAAGAGCAGCTTCCCGATATACCGGATATATCGGATTCGGGAGGAGGGGCTGGAATCTCCGAAGAGCAGTTGATGGCTTTTATTGCCGAATTGCCGGATGGTTGCCGAACCGTTTTCAACCTTTATGTGTTTGAAGAGAAATCGCACAAGGAGATAGCCGGGATGCTTCACATTAAAGAGCATTCATCTACTTCGCAGCTGCACCGGGCCAAATATTTGTTAGCAAAAAGAATAAAAGAATATAGAAATCATGAAGAAAGAAAATGATGAAATAACCGATCTGTTTCGCACTCGTCTCGCTGATGCCGGGATGAGTGTACGGGATGGCTTTTGGGAAGAGCTCTCGCAGGAAATTCCTGTGGCTTGCCAGCATCGTCGTCGGATTCTGCTCTTCCGTGTAGCGGCTGCGGCATCTGTATTGCTTGTTTTGGCAGCCTCGTCGGCTACTTTCTTGTATTTCTCTCCAAAGGAGGAAATGGAAGAAGCATTTACAAAGATAGCCGTGACGAATGGAGGACAGATGGATGGAGATGGAATACGCGTCAATCAGTTGCCGTTGCCGGTAGAACCGGTGTTGCCGAAACCGGCTCCGAAATCTTACGGTATGCTGTCGCAATATACGGAGGAAGAAGATTCTCTTTCAATCACTTTCTCTATGTCGTTTTCTTTTTCTTCCACTACTTCTACGGGAAATGGCAACCGATATGGTAATCAGGGGCATAATGGTTATTGGCAGGCAACAAACGGTAATACAGGATCATCTGTCGCTTCGGAAGAACAGTCGAATGTCGATATGTCTCAACCCAAAGCAGTGAAAAAGCATCGCTGGGCGATGAAAGTTCAAGTGGGTACAGCACTTCCGGCAGATAACGGTACTTATAAAATGCCGGTTTCCGCAGGGGTGACGGTAGAGCGTAAGTTGAACGATTTTCTTGGCATAGAAACCGGATTACTCTATTCGAACCTCCGTTCTGCAGGGCAGCATTTGCACTATCTGGGAATCCCTGTTAAAGTGAACGTGACGTTGGTAGATACGAAAAAAATCGACCTTTACGCTACTGTAGGAGGAATAGCCGATAAATGTATTGCCGGTGCACCGGACAACAGTTTTAAAGAAGAACCTATCCAGCTGGCAGTGACTGCCGGTATTGGAATCAACTATAAGATTAATGACCGACTTGCTGTTTTTGCCGAGCCGGGTGTTTCCCATCATTTCAAGACGGATTCGAAACTGGCTACGGTACGCACGAAACGGCCGACTAATTTTAATTTACTTTGCGGACTTCGCATGACGTATTAATCCTTATGAAAATGAAAAAAACACTACTAATGCTGTGGATGGCTGTTTGCCTGATCGTATCCTTTACAGGATGCACCAGCGAAGAAATGGATTATAACAATCCGGATGTTGCTCTTTTTGTGAAGCAATTGAAGTCGGGTACGTACAAGATGAAGAATGAAAAAGGGGTGGTGGAGGTTCCTCATTTCACGGAAGAGGATATCCCCGAACTTTTAAAATATGCAGAAGATCTGACTATTATCCCTTCTTTTCCGTCGGTTTATAATATGAACAACGGTAAGATTCGGTTGGGTGAGTGTATGCTTTGGGTGATTGAATCTATCCGTCAGGGCACACCTCCGTCATTAGGTTGCAAAATGGTATTGGCGAATGCTGAAAATTATGAAGCAATCTATTTCCTGACCGATGAGGAAGTACTCGATGCAGCCGCTTGTTATCGTAGTTGGTGGGAAGAACGCCAATATCCGAAAACGAGATGGACAATTGATCCGTGCTACGATGAGCCGCTTTGCGGATCGGGTTATCGTTGGTGGTAATAAAGGGGGAGGAGCCTTCGGAAAGTAAAAAATAGGAAACATTCATGTGGGAATATTTGTTTGTATCAGTAGTCTTTTGCTGCTGACAGGGGGATTATTACGCTCAAAAGATAGCCTCTTATACGTACAAATGTATATGAAGTGCTCCGAAATATAGGTAATGAAAGAGTAAAAAGAATGGATGGATTAAAACGGGTTATAACAACGATGGCACTGTGCCTGACCGCTGTATTTGCATATTCGCAAGTATGGACGGCGCAAGATTCTTTGCATTTGAAGAAATTGCTGGAGAGTGACCAGGAGTTGCATTTAAATATGGATGCTGTGAAGTCGATTGATTTCGGAAGCGCAGTGGGTACTCCCCGGATGTCGGAGGAGAAAAGCTGGATGATGCCTGACGAATCGCTTCCTGAAGCGTTGCCTAAACCGAAAGTGATGTTGACTCTGATGCCATATAAAGCGAATACCCGCTATAACTGGGATCCCATCTATCAGAAGAAGATAAAGATCGATAAAAATACCTGGCGGGGTGATCCTTTCTACGAGATACGCCATCAAAGATCTTATTCAAACTGGGCACGCAATCCGATGGCAAAGGGAATGCGTAAGTCGTTGGATGAGATACAGGCGAGTGGGGTACGTTTCCGTCAGTTGGGTGAACGTGCTAACGGAATGATGGTGAACACGGTAGTGATGGATGCACCTATTCCCTTGTTTGGTGGGAGTGGAGTGTATATCAATGGTGGAACTATCGGCAGACTTGACCTGATGGCTGTCTTTACAAAAGATTTCTGGAATAAGACGGGACGGGATAACCGTGCCCGCACATTGGAAGTGTTGAGAACTTATGGAGATTCTACCACTGTGTTGATAAATAAACCAATTGAACAGATTGCCCGTTGAAGGCGTTATAATGATGTGTTGATGTAGCAATGCGCTAATGTGCTGACTAGAGAATGTTTGTAATTGAATAATTAGTATATTTGTGTGTTGTTATGTTGGCGCATTGTTATATAGCTCTGTCACTATTATTGGTATCTTAGTATATTAACACATAGATAAATTATTGGTTATGAATAGAATTACTTCTCTTCTGGGTATTCAGTATCCTATTATTCAAGGTGGCATGGTGTGGTGTAGCGGTTGGCGTCTCGCTTCTGCTGTGAGCAATGCCGGTGGACTGGGATTGATCGGTGCCGGTTCCATGCATCCGGACACTTTACGCGAGCATATCCGTAAATGTAATGCGGCCACGAAATTACCTTTTGGTGTAAACATTCCTTTGATGTATCCCCAGATAGAAGAGATTATGAATATTGTGGTGGAAGAGGGAGTGAAGATTGTTTTTACCTCTGCCGGAAATCCGAAAACGTGGACTGGGTGGTTGAAAGAACGTGGAATAACGGTTGTTCATGTTGTTTCTTCTTCCCGTTTTGCTGTAAAATGTGAGGAGGCTGGAGTAGATGCGGTAGTGGCAGAAGGGTTTGAAGCCGGAGGGCATAATGGACGCGAAGAAACAACGACTTTCTGTTTGATTCCGGCTGTACGTGAGGCTACAACATTACCTTTGATAGCTGCAGGAGGTGTCGGCACAGGGGAAGGAGTATTGGCTGCTATGGTGTTGGGAGCCGAAGGGGTGCAGATAGGAACCCGTTTTGCTCTTACTGAAGAGAGTTCAGCGAGTTCGGTATTTAAAGATTATTGCTTGAGTCTCAGAGAAGGGGATACTAAGTTGTTGTTGAAAAAGCTGGCTCCGACACGTTTGGTAAAGAATGCTTTCCGCGAAGCGGTGGAGAAGGCTGAAGATAGTGGAGCTAGTGCTGAAGATTTGAGAACTTTATTAGGACGGGGGCGTGCTAAAAAAGGAATCTTCGAAGGTGATCTGGAAGAAGGGGAATTGGAGATCGGACAAGTTTCGGCAATCATATCCCGTCGGCAGTCTGTGGCAGAAGTAATGAACGAATTGGTAGCGGCTTATCAACGGGCGGCAAAGAAAGATTATTTATTTTAAAGATATAGCTCACCACAGAGTAATACAAAGTCTTGCAGAGTTTTTTAAAGGTTATCAATCGAAGACGTAAGACATTGAGATAGCCTTACTTTGAAAAAAAGAAAGAACTCTGTAAGACTTTATATTACTGTATGGTGAAAATGCATAGTTACAGGCTGATAGGATCGTACTTCAAACCAAATACGTCGGCAACGACCTTATAAACGATTTTTCCTTCTACGATATTTAATCCGAGTGCTAATGCTGGATTCTCTTTGCAGGCTTTTTTCCATCCCTTATTTGCTAAAGCTATCACATAGGGGAGAGTAGCATTGGTTAGTGCAAGGGTGGAAGTGTAAGGTACAGCTCCCGGAATATTAGCTACTGCATAATGAACGATTCCGTCTACAATATAGGTCGGTGCACTGTGAGTGGTCGGGTGAGAGGTCTCGAAACATCCTCCCTGATCGATTGCTACATCTACTAATACTGTGCCGGGCTGCATTATTGAAAGCATCTCTTTGGTAATCAAATGTGGTGCTTTATCACCGGGAATCAGTACAGAGCCGACAACTAAATCAACATCCGGCAATTCTTTTCTGATTCTTAGTTCGGATGAGTACAATGTCTTTACATTCTTCGGCAGTGTCTCGCTCAAATAGCGCAGACGTGCCAGATTTATATCTGTAATAGTGACATCTGCCCCCATTCCAGCAGCCATTTGTGCAGCATTGCTACCTACAACTCCACCTCCTAAAATTAATACTTTAGCTGGTTTAACACCTGGTACACCTCCCAAAAGGATACCTTTTCCGCCTTGCGGTTTTTCCAGAAAACGGGCGCCTTCTTGGATAGACATACGTCCGGCAACTTCACTCATGGGAATTAATAAAGGTAATGAGTGGTCTGCTTCTTCTACAGTTTCATAAGCCAGGCATATTGATTTGTTAGAGAGCATAGCAAGGGTTAATTCCTTGTCGGAAGCAAAATGGAAATAAGTGAATAGTAACTGTCCTTTTCTTATTAAGTTATATTCAGTGACTATCGGTTCTTTCACTTTTACTATCATCTCAGCAGTGGCGTAAATATCTTCTATTGTTGGCAGGACATGTGCGCCGACAGCTTGATATGCTTCATCCGGAAAACCGCTATTTACTCCCGCTGTATGTTGGATAAACACCCGGTGCCCTTGTTTTACCACTTCGGCCACTCCTGAAGGTGTCATGCCTACACGGTTCTCATTGTTTTTGATTTCCTTTGGTACTCCGATAATCATAATGTTACGTATTAAAGATTTAACATGTTCGAAAGTACGAAAAATCCCCTTACGTTGTTATTCGTAAGGGGATGTTTTAGAACAGAATGCCTTGCGTGTTGAGATGAATAAATGCGTAGAGTGGTTGTTTTATAGACATTCACTGCCCTGTTTGTTGATTTTCATGCTTTTTCCATAGAGACCCACTCGAGCTATGTTGTTATAAAAGGGTTCTGCAATATCGTACTTAAAAGGAAGTACTTCTTCATTGTCTTTGTTTATATACCCCCACTTGGACGACTGACTTTCAATACAAACAGCAGCCAATCCTTCAGAGAAAGAGCGTCCATTATCATATTCCAGGGGAATGACAACTTCTCCTTTCTTGTTAATGAATCCTACTTTGTTGTGTAGTGAGACGAGGGCTAATCCTTCCGCGAATTGTTCTATTTGACTGTAAGTCGGTGGAAGAATGTAGTTTCCTTGTCTGTCAATCAATCCCCATAATCCATCGTGGCATACCCGTGCACATTCTTGTTCAAACGAGTGAGCGGCTGTGTTTTTAAACGGAATCTGTATTTGTCCGGTATGGTCGATGAATCCGTATTGAGAATTGAGTACTACCATCCCTAATCCTTCTTTAAAAGAGAAAGCCCGTTCGTACATTAGAGGAATGACAACGTCATATCCTTTATTGATGTATCACCATTGGATTTTTCCTTTTACCGGAGCCAATCCTTCGGAGAAACGGCCAATTGCCGAGAAGCGCTTTTTCTTATTAGCTACCCCATAAGCTAAAAAAGAAGCGAAGAACTTTGTAATAGTGCTGCTCATTACCTTTATTGTTTGTGTGGTAAGCGTCCGGATACCATATATATACAAGAGAAGCGTGGACGTCGTTAGTTCATTCTATTCAAGGCTCTGGTAAACCTATTGGGAAATGAACAACAGAGTCCACGCCCTTGCATATAACAAAGACGTGAACGCTTAGTTGCCATTATCTCCCCAATTAAAGAATTTACCAGATTCTGAATAGAGATAATATTCTAAACGCTTCTACGTTATTAATCGTAATAAGTCGCTACAAAGATACGGATTTCTTGTTAAAGAACAATGCTTTTAGGGGATAAAGATTTAATGGTGAATGAGGTAGGTGTACAAAATGAGAAATGGCTAATAGATAGATTAAAAAAAGCTCCTTTTACGCTTTAGGTAAAGGGAGCTTTTTAGTCTATGATGTCAGGCGGTTTGTTTCTATGAAAAATGCTTGGTTATTAGTTTAAAAGTCCGGGATTAGCATCAATTGCATCTTGTGGAATACGCAATGTGTAACGGGAATCATCTTGTACAAGTGTGTAGGTTACATCTTCAATTTCTTTTTTGATTTCCGGTCGGGTAGTTCGGCGTAAATCAAACCAACGATGGCCTTCAAAAGCAAGCTCGCGAGCACGTTCTTTCAGAATTTCTGTGACTAGCTTTTCTTGGCTCATCGCATTTATTTCATTCTTTTTCTGCTCATAACCTTCTGATGTATAACGATTCTCTATTAGTTTCAAGAGCCGGGTACGTGCTTCAGGTAATTTGTTTAAATGTGCAGCAGCTTCTGCTGAATTTAAATAAAGCTCTCCGGTGCGGAAAGTACATTTGAATTTAGATTCACCACTTTTGATGGAAGTATAATTTCCATTTTTATTTGCTTGATAATACTTGTTTGGACGTAGATCTTTTCCTTCCTCATATTCTTGTAAAAATGAAGGGTAAAGTAAGAGTGATCCGGCATAATCGCTATTTGGAAAAACTTCATAGGCAGTGATCATTTCTACAGATGTAAATTCATTAGGAAGTTTGCCTCCTTCATCATTTAGGTTCACTAATGTTGATTTTCCGGCTAGTACACGTTCCGAAGATTCATAAGATTTGCCCCATTCACCCATGTATAAATATACCCGTGATTCCATAGCATCTACTGACAATGTTGAGAAACGGTATGAATATTGAACTTCCCATTCTTTTTTATTAATCAGTTTCCTTGCTGTTTCTATATCAGACAATATGGAGGTATATATTTCTTTTACAGTGTTTCGTGATGGTATTTCTTCTAAATCAGTATTGAGTTTGAGAGGTACTGCTTTGGTTTCTAATGCTCCGGCAGCTGTATAAGGTTGTCCATAAAGATTGACCAATATAAAGTGCATATATGCTCTCATGAGGTAAGCTTCTCCAACTAATTGATTAATATCTTCTTGGCTTCCTTCTGATATTTCATCCTTTTTATCGATGATTGCGTTGGCATAATAGATATTGGTATAATAGGCCGCCCATCCAAATTGTCTCGTACTTGCATTCGGATTAACATCATTCCATTTTTCAACATCTCCTAAAGAATTTTTGGAAGTGGCATCAGACTGTAATATGGTTGCGATATCTGTTCTGATTTCGCATATTCCTCTGTCATTGAGTGCTGTATTGTAAGCTGTTGTGAATAAAGCTCTGTATTCAGCTAGCGTATTGGGAATTACTTGGCCTACTGGCTGTATGTCCAAATAACTATCACAAGAAGATAATAACAGGCTTCCTATTAATGTGAATATATAATATATTTTCTTTGTCATAATATATTTTTTAAAAGTTAAGACTTAGATTGAAGGTAATGGATTTGGGAACTGGGGTAGAGTATAAGTTGCCCATTGATTCCGGATCCATATAATTATCATAATTAGAGCTGATAACGAATAGGTTACGAGCCTCTAATCCTACAGTTGCTCCGCCGATACTTAGTTTATGAAGCCATTCGGATGGAACCCGGTAAGCAAGACGTATATTTTGTAGACGTACAAAGCTTAGCTTTTTTACCCAGATATCCAGTGATCTGTAAATGTCATTTCGAGTACTGAACAAGTAGTAGTCGGCCGGATTGTAATTGTACGTTGCTAATGCAGGGAACTTTCCTGTTGTATTTTCCGGTGTCCATCTATCCAGTATGTCTCTATTCATATTGCGCCCTGGGTCTAAGTCAGATACATTATAACTTGGAGTTGTTTTTACGTGTGCTCCAAAATTATATGAAAAATTCAGATTCAGTTCCCAATTTCGGTAATTGAACGTATTTAGAAAACCGCCCGTGTAGGGAGCATCTGACGTTCCAACATAGCTGTAAAAGTCTCTTTGTTCTTCAGTACTTGGTCCTATTTGGTAAGTGCCAAGACCATCTTCATTCGATGTCATTCTGAATAACTCTTCTACAGTGACAGCTTTTCCCTCTTTATTCTCAAGATAGATTTGTCCTGTATCAGGATTTATACCTTTTGTTTTTAGTGCAAAGATTGCACCTACGGGATATCCTTCCAGACTAGGAGTCACTTGGCTTTTATCTGTAAGTACTTTTAGTACTTTATTTTGATTATATGCGAAGTTGAAAGTAGTGTACCAAGAGAAGTTTTTAGTGGTGATATTACGTGTCTGCAGGTTTATTTCTACACCTTTATTTTCCATACTAGCCCAGTTTATAGACATATTAGTGAATCCATTTTCTAAAGCTAATGCTTTAGAACCAATTAAGTCTGTTCCTTTTCTATAGTAGTAATCTACACTAAGATTGATGGCTTGATTGAGTACAGAAAAATCTATTCCTAGATTGTAAGATGCTGTTTTTTCCCAGCGTAATTTACTGTTGGGAGCACTATTGATAATAATATTTTCTTCACTGTAACCTGGTAAAATATTCACATTATCATATTTTCCGACTAGGAATGGAGAGGTTCCCTTATCAATATTTCCTTGTAAGCCATAAGAAAGGCGAAGAGCTAAATTATCAACCCATTTGTATTGTCTAATGAACGACTCATTTGATAAACGCCATAGACCACTTACCGAATAGATTGGTAAGAAACGGTATTTCTTATCTACTCCGAATAAATCAGAACCATCCATGCGCACACTTCCTCCCAATGTATAACGATTCATTAAAGTATATGAACCATTGGCAAAGAAAGAAGCAAAAGCGTTTTCCTTGTACGATTTAGTTTTTAGATTCCAATCATTGGCTTGTGCTTCATCTTTAAATATGAGATTCTGGAATGTTAGTTTCTTGGGATCATATCCGTATCCGGTTGAGGCTTGGTTGTCTGCCCAGTTTTTGCGAATTTCCGAACCAGCCATTATTTGTATATCATGTATATCCCCAAATGTGTTTTTGTATTCTCCTTGGATTTTCCATGTGAGTTGTGAGGTTGTACTATTAGTTGTTTTAAGCATGCCTCCTTCTGGTATAAGATAGGTTTGTACACCATTTTTCCAATATTTATTGGTTTCACGTATATTCCTAATATTATATGAATTTATCCCGGCATATTCTTCTTGCGACAATTGATCCCATTGCACACCAATCTGTGAATAAACTTTCCACTGATCGTTAAAACGTAGCTGAACATCAAAGATAGAATTGATGGCTGTGGTGACAGATTCTTTATTGGTGTTTGCTCGTTCTTCGAATATATTAAAGCCTTGCTTTTCATCTGTTTCATTACTTCTGACTACGTCGTAATCGTAAAGGTAGTTTCCTTGTTCGTCAAACGGAGCAAAGTAAGGGTTGGCGATACGTGAATAATATATAGGGTTAATAAGTCCGTAAGTATCAGTCATAAATGTGTTATTCTTGCGTCTGTTGGCAAAAATAGACATTCCAATTTTTAATATTTTGTTGATTTGGTAAGACGTTTTACTGGTCAGATTAAAACGGCTCATGCTTACACCTGGTACATTTCCGTTTTCTTTGACATAACCAAGTGAGTTGTAATAAGTAACCTTTTCGCTACCACCGGAAATGCTAAAGTTATATTCTTGCGTGAAAGCATCTCTGAATAATATATCATTCCAGTCCGTATTGATTGTTTTCAGTTTGTTTATAGCATTTTGGGCTTCAGGTGTCAGTCCGTTCCACCCCTGTTCTTTATAGATGTCTATTAAGTTATATTGTTTCATGATAGCAGCAACTTTTCCTTTTTCAGGAAATACCGGTATCGGATCTGTTAATCCCCATAATATGTCAAACCGTGCTTCTTTTAATAATTGAAGTTCCAAATCGACTTTCTCTTCCGAGTTTAGTAAGTTGAGCCGTGAAGTATTGAGATTTGGAGTATAAGTCAATTTAGTATTGAAGTTAATAACAGGTTTTCCGGTTTTTCCTCTTTTGGTTGTTACCACAATTACACCATTTGCAGCACGTGCGCCATAAATGGCAGTAGCAGCTGCATCTTTTAATATCGTAATGCTTTCAATGTCGTTTGGGCTCAAACCTGCGATAGAAGATTGTGACATATTTACAATGTCATTATCGTTATCTTTGTTAATCTCTGGAATATCTGTCCCCTCCAAAGGTATTCCATCCAATACCCATAATGGGTCTTGTGTTCCATTTAATGAAGCCGTACCACGAATACGAATACGTGCTGGAGCTCCCGGTGCACCAGAAGTTGTCGTAACAGCTACACCGGCGATTTGTCCTGCTAACGCCTGATCGATACTTTTTGCAGCACCTACCATTCCATCTGTAACATCTACTTTGGCAATGGCAGCAGTCAGTTTACGACGTTCCAGTTCTTGATAACCAGTTACTACTACGTCTCCTAATGTGTGTGATGAAGCTTGAAGTACAATACGATAAGTATCTTTTCCTGCTTGCAAAACGATGTCTTGTTCTTCAAATCCTATATAACTACAATGTAACCTAGTCACCTTTTCCGGAATGGAAATGGAGAATTTACCATCCATATCAGTGATAGTACCTAGAGAAGTCTGTGATGCTCCGGCCTTTTTCAAGTCATCTGCGTTAACATATACGGAAGCACCGATCAGAGGTTCATTATCTTCACCGGATATAACGACTCCGGTGATTGTACGATTAGCAGCGCTGGCAAAGGCCAGCGCATTTGCAAAGAGGCATATAAGAATGCACAAGTATTTTTTTCTCATTAATGTAGATAGTTAAAGTAATAAGTGGTTTTATTTGATTCCTAAAGCAGTATTAATACGTATAATCATGTCCTCATAATGATAGCGTGCAGCAGTATCGGAAGTTCCGAGACGGTTCTGCAACAACTTCTTGATACGTAATAATTCACCGCGTTTCACAGAGATAGCATCTGAAATACGGTTGAGCTGACTGCCATAGAAATTGAGCACACGTGGAGCACCCATCCGGTCTTCCTGACGAAGTGCACGTTGTTCGGCAGCGTAACAGCTACAGAAAGGAGTAGCGTGGTCAAGCAAGAAATGCTCGTTTGCAATCTTCTTGTTGATTTTAACGGCTTCCGGTTCTGCAGCGGCTGTAAGTAATGCATCGAGGAAGTTTTTCTGCAAAGAACGTTCCATAACATTAGGGATACCACCGCGTTCGGTAACACCGAAAATATTCTTATGAAGTCCGTCCATAAGTTCCACTACTGTAAAGGCTTTCTTTCCGTTGACAGATTCATTCTCTATCATACGCATCAAACGAGTATTGCCAAGTAAATCCCAAAGGATATAGGCTTGGGCGTTCTTTAAGATTTGTGTAGGAGCATTTTCCTGTTTTCCGATGGGAGTATTGCGAAGTAGATAAGTATATTGCCCCACTTCCGTGTCAAATAGCCATTTAGGGTATGTCAAAACTTCATCCATCAGAAATTTCAGTGAAGCTTGTTGTTTCTCTTTCTCTACGAATGTATAAGTTTTAACGCCGTCTCCTACAATTGTATTTTCAATGTAGATGCCGCCAATATTGGCAAGGACATGATATAAATAGTTGTTCCATTGGTTGATTACAGCGTAGTAGAGGCGAGATGCTTCTTCATAAGTTTGTCCCTTCTCACCGGTAGTAGTCCATTGAAGAATTTGTGGAACGATACGTTTCAGATTCTCAATGCCAAGTAAAGAAGAGCGAACCGGATCATCACCTAAATCTTCGTTCTGTGCACGTGGATCTACCGCATCGCGGACATCCTGTGCTTCACTATATTTATAAAGCCGATCAGTATGTTTGCTCAAGAAATCGAATAAAATATCCTTTTCTTCTTCCGGAGTACTCTTTCCGTACCAACGATATCCATATTCGATAGCGAACATATCGTATGGACCGATATGCGGAGAAAGAACTTTCACGCCATCTCCAGGCTGTGCGATATAATTGAATCGTGCATAATCCATGATAGATGAAGCGGTAGAGTTCATTCTGGAAGTGAATGCTTCGGAACGTAATGAATCTGTCGGGAAAGCCCATGAACCCATCATATTGTGGCGGAGTCCCAGAGAGTGGCCTACCTCATGACAGGCGACGAATCGAATGGCATCTCCCATCAAAGCATCAGGCAATTGTACATTACGTGCTTCCGGACACACTGTTCCGGTCTGGACAGTAATCCATTCACGTACCATAGAAAGCACATTGTGCCACCACATAATATCAGCTTCCAGGATTTCTCCGGAACGGGGATCTAACAGAGAAGGTCCCATTGCATTTTTCTTTTCCGAAGCAGCATAAGTCAGTACGGAGTAATTGACATCATCCATGTCTACATGCATACTGTCCGTGATTTCTTTGGCAATAATCGCATTCTTGAAACCAGCCTTTTCAAAGGCAATCTGCCAGTCCTCGATACCTTTCTTAATGTACGAACGCCATTGGTAAGGAGTTGAATTATCAATGTAGAAGACAATCGGTTTGGCAGGTTCCACCATCTGACCTTTCAGATAAGCCTCCCGATCTTCCGGTTTGGGTTCCATACGCCAGCGGGTGATATACTGTGTCTTATCCGTACGCTGCTGCGCATCACTAAAACTTAATAACGGATTCGTGAAATAACCGACCTTCTGATTGTCGAATCGTCCCATCATCGGCTTCTCGGGCAATAAGAGAATAGAAGAACTAACTTCCACCGTTACATAAACAGTAGTAGTACCTTCCGTTACCCGGGTAGTCAACTCGGAAGTTGCCACGACATTGTTTGAAAAGGATTTGATGGATAGAATACGTGATAAATTCTTGATAGCCGAAGTTCCCAGATTAATATTGGTAAATACGTTATTAATGCTGGTTTCCGTACCATCATAAATATCATTCACCTTGATTACTAATGCCGTAGAATCTGCATTGACTGCTTCGATCTTGAATGCGGCAATCAGCGGAGAGATAAAATTATCCTTTACCGAACGGAAGATAGCATCCGTTTGGCAGAGGTAATGGGCGTTGTTGGCGGAACATTAGTTTGCCCGTCGCTTTGTCCCATTCCATGCAAACCATTTGATTCTCATAGTTTACTCCGCGGTTTACGCCCGCATCATTAAGTTCGGCAGGAACTCGTTGCAGCTTATTGACAACTAATAAGTCACGTCCCAAAAGTGAGGTGGGAATTTCAAAATAATAATCATTCTTCTTTTGATGTACAGCAAACATCCCTTTGGTCGTTTTACTGTCTTCCACTAATTTCTCGTAGTCGCTTTTACTCTTCTCTTCTTTCTCTTCTGGTTTTTTCTTTTTCTTTTTAAACCAACTCAGATTTTCTGTAGCGGGGGTAGTTGCAAATGCCGAGAGCGCTTCTCCACTCAGCAATATACATGCAATGACCGCTGCCATTACTTTTACATACATTCTCATTGAGTTTCTAACTTTTAATTATAATTAAAAAACGGCTACAAAAGTACTAATATAAATAACATAATGACTACTAATTTGCAATGAATATAACATTAAAAAGAAATATTAACTAGTATCTACGGTCATCATTCTCCTCGGATATTTCATAGTTTAGTGGGAATAGTGTACATTTGCGGGAGTAAAAAAGTGAACGGAATGATGAGACGATATATCACTGCTTTGATGCTGGCTTGCTGCATCGGAGGGTATGGACAAGAGAAGAAGCAAGTAACCTTTGTACCTCCTTTTGACTTTCCTCTTACATTGAGTGGGAACTTTGGAGAAATCCGCTCCAATCACTTCCACGGCGGACTGGATTTTAAGACAGGCGGAGTTATCGGTAAACCCGTTCGTGCTCTCGCTGATGGCTATATTTCGCGTATTCGCGTCACGAATGGTTCGGGATATGTACTTGATGTCTGTTATCACAATGGCTATTCAACGATCAACCGCCATTTGAGTGGTTTTGTTTCTCCCATTGCCGAAAGGGTGGAGAAACTTCAATATGAAGAAGAAAACTGGGAAGTAGAGATTGTTCCCGAACCGGGAGAATATCCAGTAAAAGGAGGCCAGCAGATCGCATGGAGCGGAAATACCGGATATTCGTTCGGTCCGCATCTTCACCTGGATGTATTTGAAACGGAATCGGGAGATTATATTGACCCTATGCCTTTCTTTCAATCGAAAATAAAAGATACGCGTGCTCCGAAAGCGGATGGTATCCTATTTTTTCCACAACTGGGTAAAGGAGTAGTGGATGGAAAGCAAGAGAATAAAACCATCCTTCCTAATAGCGAGCGTCCGGTGGAAGCATGGGGAGTGATAGGTGTGGGGATCAAAGCATACGATTACATGGATGGAGTGAATAACCATTATGGAGTTTATTCGGTTGTGCTTACGGTAGATGGCAATGAAATATTTCGCAGCACCGTAGATCGCTTCTCGCAGGAAGAGAACCGGATGATTAATTCCTGGACTTACGGGCAATATATGAAATCATTCATTGATCCGGGCAACACTTTGCGTCTGCTAAAAGCATCAAATGATAACCGTGGCTTGGTGACGATTGATGAGGAACGGGACTATCAGTTCTTATATACATTAAAAGATGCTTTCGGAAACACTTCCAAATATAGTTTCACCGTACGGGGTCGGAAACAGCCGATTGAACCGTTGAATCATCGGGAGAAATATTATTTTACCTGGAATAAGACTAATTATCTGCAAGAACCGGGATTGAACCTGGTTGTTCCGAAAGGAATGTTGTATGATGATGTTCTCCTCAATTATCAGGTGAAGGCGGATAGTGGTGCCGTTGCTTTTACTTATCAGCTGAATGATAAGGCGGTTCCGCTGCATGCAGCTTGTGAACTGTGTATCGGGTTGCGTAGAAAACCAATTGCCGATACGACGAAATATTATGTGGCCCGCATAACTCCCAAAGGAGGAAAGTACAGCGTAGGCGGAAAGTATGAAGACGGATACATGAAAGCATCTATCCGGGAGTTGGGAACTTACACTGTTGCCATCGATACCATCCCGCCGGAGATTATCCCTGTCAACAAGAATCAGTGGGGAAGAAACGGAAAAATTGTCTATCGTTTGAAAGATCAGGGCGCGGGAATTGCTTCCTATCGTGGAACGATTGACGGAAAGTATGCGCTTTTCGGACGTCCCAATATTGTGAAATCATACTGGGAATGTACGTTGGACCCCAAACGCGTAAAGAAAGGAGGCAAGCATACTGTTGAATTTACAGTGACCGACTATTGTGGGAATGAAACAGTGGCCCGTGAAAGCTTTATTTGGTAAATTATTAAAAGTGAATCATATATTTATTATGAAGAGAAGAATTATTCTTTGTGCCGCCGTATTGATGGCGGCTGTGGCGAACACCTTCGCCTGCACCAACCTGATTGTCGGAAAAAATGCGTCTGCCGATGGCTCGACGATTGTTTCCTATTCTGCCGACTCGTACGGCTTATTCGGAGAACTTTATCATTATCCGGCTGCTACCTATCCAAAAGGTACGATGCTGAAAGTTTATGAATGGGATACCGGCAAGTATCTGGGAGAAATAGAGCAGGCACGCCAGACTTACAATGTAGTCGGTAATATGAATGAATATCAGGTTACCATTGGTGAGACAACTTTCGGCGGACGTCCGGAATTGGCCGATTCTACAGGGATTATCGATTACGGAAGTCTGATTTATATCGGTTTGCAACGTTCGCGCACTGCCCGTGAAGCAATTAAGATCATGACCGACTTAGTGCAGCAATACGGCTATTATAGCGAAGGAGAATCCTTTACTATTGCCGATCCGAACGAAATATGGATTATGGAAATGATTGGTAAAGGTCCCGGCATCCGTGGAGCAGTTTGGGTAGCTGTACGTGTGCCCGATGATTGCATTTCGGCCCATGCCAACCAGTCACGTATCCACCAGTTTGATATGAACGACAAGGAAAACTGCATGTACTCTCCGGATGTCGTTTCTTTTGCCCGTGAGAAGGGATATTTTAATGGAGTAAACAAAGACTTTAGCTTCTCATTAGCCTATGCGCCTCTTGATTTTGGTGCCCGCCGTTTCTGTGAGGCTCGTGTGTGGAGCTATTTTAATAAGTTCACAGATAACGGAAAAGATTATCTTCCTTACATTGAGGGAAAGACCAATACGCCGATGCCTCTTTTTGTGAAACCGAAACAGAAGTTATCCGTGCAAGATGTGAAAGATATGATGCGCGACCATTATGAAGGAACGCCTCTTGACATCTCCAATGATTTTGGAGCCGGACCTTATAAGACACCTTACCGTCTTTCTCCTCTGAACTTCAAGGTAGATGGTCAGGAATATTTCAACGAACGTCCGATTTCCACTCAACAAAGCGGGTTTGTATTTGTTGCACAAATGCGGGCTCATAAGCCGGACCTGATAGGCGGTGTACTTTGGTTTGGCGTGGATGATGCGAACATGGCTGTATTTACCCCGGTTTATTGTTGTGCTACTAAAGTGCCGGTATGTTATACCCGTGTAGATGGGGCCGATTATATTACTTTCTCCTGGAATTCTGCTTTCTGGATTTTCAACTGGGTATCTAATATGGTCTATCCGCGTTATGATTTGATGATCGGTGATGTACGGGAAGCGCAGAAAGAAATGGAAACTACTTTCAACAATGCACAGGAAGGCATTGAAGAAATGGCAGCTAAATTGCTGGCAAAAGATAAGAACGCAGCGGTTGACTTTCTGACAAACTATACAAATATGACCGCACAGAGCACTTTCGATACTTGGAAACAATTGGGTACATTCTTGATTGTGAAGTACAATGATGGAGTGGTGAAACGTGTTAAAGACGGTAAGTTTGAGCGTAATTCTATCGGACAACCTGCCGGAGTGATGCGTCCCGGATATCCGAAAGAATTCTTGCAGGAATATGTCAAGCAGACTGGTGACAGATATAAAGTGCCACAAGAATAGATATTAAGTATGAGATATTAGGTATTAAGTATATCGCTTTTTAATTCTTAATTCTCAAATTTCAATTAAAAGAATAGGAATTATAAACTTATTATTTTACATTTGTGTGCTCAAGAAATTGATAATAAATAATTCATTAACCAATAAATAACAATCGAAATGGAAAATCAGGAACTTATTAAACAGGTCACTGAAAAAGCCGAAAAATGGCTAACCCCGGCTTATGATGCTGAAACCCAGGCTGAAGTGAAACGTATGTTGGAAAACGAAGATAAAACCGAATTGATCGAAGCATTCTACAAAGATCTTGAATTTGGAACGGGTGGTTTGCGTGGTATCATGGGTGTAGGTAGCAATCGTATGAATATCTATACGGTAGGTGCTGCCACTCAAGGACTTTCCAACTATCTGAAAAAGAACTTCAAAGACCTGCCGCAGATTTCTGTAGTAGTAGGTCACGATTGCCGCAACAACAGCCGTTTGTTTGCGGAGACTTCTGCTAATATTTTCTCTGCCAATGGTATCAAAGTATATCTGTTTGATGACATGCGTCCGACTCCGGAAATGTCTTTCGCCATCCGTCACCTCGGTTGCCAGAGCGGTATCATTCTGACTGCTTCTCACAATCCGAAGGAATACAACGGTTACAAGGCATATTGGGACGATGGTGCACAGGTATTGGCTCCACACGATAAAGGTATCATCGACGAAGTGAATGCAATTGCTTCTGCTGCCGATATTAAATTCCAGGGAAATCCGGATTTGATTCAGATTATCGGTGAAGACATCGATAAGATTTACCTCGATATGGTGAAGACTGTTTCTATTGATCCGGCAGCTATTGCCCGTCACAAAGATATGAAGATTGTCTATACTCCGATCCACGGTACAGGTATGATGTTGATTCCTCGTGCATTGAAAATGTGGGGATTCGAAAACGTATTTACTGTGCCCGAACAGATGATTAAGGACGGTAACTTCCCGACTGTCGTATCTCCGAACCCGGAAAACGCGGAAGCTCTTTCTATGGCTGTAAACCTTGCCAAAGAAATTGACGCTGACCTCGTAATGGCTTCCGACCCGGATGCTGACCGTGTGGGTATTGCTTGCAAGGATGATAAAGGCGAATGGGTACTGATTAATGGTAATCAGACTTGTATGATGTACCTTTATTATATTCTGACACAGTACAAACAACTGGGTAAGATTAAAGGTGGCGAGTTCTGCGTGAAGACAATCGTTACAACTGAACTAATCAAGAAAATCGCTGATAAGAATAACATCGAAATGCTCGACTGCTACACCGGATTTAAATGGATCGCACGTGAAATCCGTCTGCGTGAAGGCAAACAGAAATATATCGGTGGTGGTGAAGAAAGCTACGGATTCCTTGCCGAAGATTTCGTTCGCGATAAAGATGCCGTATCAGCTTGCTGTTTGATTGCTGAAGTTGCTGCATGGGCAAAAGATAATGGTAAATCATTGTACCAGTTGTTGCTGGATATCTACGTAGAATATGGATTCTCCAAAGAATTCACAGTGAACGTAGTGAAACCGGGCAAGAGCGGTGCTGAAGAAATCAAAGCGATGATGGAGAACTTCCGTGCCAATCCTCCGAAAGAATTGGGTGGCTCTAAAGTGATCTTGAGCAAAGATTATAAGACACTGAAACAGACAGATGATAAAGGTAACGTAACTGCAATCGATATGCCGGAACCATCTAACGTACTTCAATATTTCACTGAAGACGGTAGCAAAGTTTCTGTTCGTCCTTCAGGTACAGAACCGAAGATTAAGTTCTATATGGAAGTTCAGGGTGAAATGGGTTGCCGCAATTGTTATGCTTCTGCCGAATCTGCTGCAATGGAAAAGATTGAAGCAGTGAAGAAATCATTGGGTATCTGATTTTGTTTCTTCTGAAATTTCAGATATAGATAACGAAAGATAAATAAATAGCGCCTCCATGGTCTTTTCGAAGATTATGGAGGCGCTTCTTTTTCTCTATACATAGCCCTGATTCTGCCTATTTTCGGGCTTTTTCCCCAACTTGGCACAGTTCTTTCATTTCCTTTGCATTCTTTAAGTCCACTTGCTAATCCTTCTTGCGAGAATCTTGTTGTATTGACATCATCTCAATTTCAACCCGCAGGCTGCGGATACACATGTTTTGTTGATGCTTTAGAGTGATACGTTCAGTTTCATATTCGTAAGTTGTTCGTTTGTAGTTATGTGTATTTCGTGGCCTGCTTTTTTAGTCTATTTTTCAGTCAGTGCTATTTCTTTTTTTCTGTTATTTCTTCGTGCCTATCCAAGTCCATTTATGCCATATTGTTTCCAATGGTCCTTGTTTATGTTTAGACAGCCACCATTTGCAGAACCGAACCTGCGCCAGGAAAAGAATAATACCGATAATCAGGCTAAGAGTATATCCACAGTAAGGAGCAAGATAAAATCCGAATGGGAAATAGATAATGGCTCCCAAAATAGATTGAGAAATATAATTGGTCAAACTCATTTTTCCGTAGAATCGCAGATTAGATACAGTTTTCTTGAACTGATCCTTCTGATAAAGCAACACGAAAGAAGCAACAAGTACAATCGTAAATGCAAATTTCTGCCACATATCAAAGGCAGTACCTACCGTTTGCTGAATTAAACTGCTGTCACTTTGCATGATCTGTTCTTTCAGAGAATACAGTGGCGCGAAACTGATAGCTGCAATGATCAGTGCTTTGGTCCAGAATTTCAGATGAGACTCGGAAGTGACGAACAGTTCTTTGCGTCCGATATATAAGCCAAACAGGAAAAGTCCGGCAGTCTGCAAGAAACGTCCGGCACCGATAGCCCAAAACAGACTTGCTTTCTGTCCCAGCGTAACATTACCTATCAGAAAATCCCAAAAGCTTCCGGCTTTGGTGTATTCCGCTACTTCAGCATACATGGCTCCGACATTCAAATCGGGTAGGGTATAGGCAGGATTGAAAAGGCTCATTATATAATGAAACCATTCAATCGGTTGCAGTGAAAACAAGATGGCGGTGATTAGAATCGCTTTGTCACTCCATTTACGTACGATAAATAGTACAAGACTGACTACAACAAACAGAAGCAGGATATCTCCTGCCGGGAAGAAAGCAGCATTCAAAGTGGCGAATCCTGCCAGCAATATCATTCTCCATAAAAAGCGGTAACCAAAATCTTTTCCTTTCAACTGCTGGTTGTGCGACTGGATATAGAAAGTGAATCCGAAAAGCAGAGCGAATATGGCATAAGACTTTCCGGCAAGCAGTGAAAATGTCGCATTAAATACTCCGGCATCCAAAATGGTAAGCCATTCAGGAGAACTTTCCGGATATACGGGGAAAATGAAATGCTCCAGGTTATGAACCAGAAGGATGGCCATTACAGCAAATCCTCTAAGAGCATCTACTACTTCAATTCGGGGTGTTCTTTGTTGATAATTCCATGGGGCTAATTTATGATTGTTTTTAGTAAATGTTCATTTTACCCATCTCTAAGCAGGCTTCGGGAACATACTGACGGATTTCTTTGATGATATTTTCCATGTTTGATTTATTCATTTGGATGCTCTATCCACCAATCAATCATCTTTCGGGCAAGACTAAGTTTTCTGGGAAGTTCGGGTAAATTGTCTCTTGTATAAAAGTCTCCCGAACTCAATTCTTCATCTTGGAGGTTGATTTCCCCTCCGGCATAATCAGCAATAAAGCCGACCATTAGTCCGCTGGGATAAGGCCAGGGCTGATTACCGAAATAAGTGATATTCTTTACATTCAGTCCGGTTTCTTCTTTCACTTCACGTGCTACACATTCTTCTAGCGTTTCTCCGGTTTCCAGAAATCCGGCAACGAGACTGTTGAATGTTCCTTTAAAATTGCGGGCGTGCACTAAGAGTAGTGAATTTTTTTTTCTCACTAATACAAGAATCGCTGTGGAAATGGAAGGATATACCTCCCGGCCACATTTCGGACAACGCTTCATGATAGATTCTTTCTGTTCCATAGGCGTGCCGCAGGCGGAACAAAAGCGGCTGTTTCTATCCCAATGCAGAATCTCATGTGCTTTTCCTGCTGTCTGATAATGAGACAAAGGAAGATATTCATAGGAGGCACGAAGCCCTATCATGATCCATTGCTCCGATTCTTCAATGGGAGAGGAGAGGGAGAAAGCCTTGCAGTTTCTCCCTTCCAGTGTAGTGATATTGTGTACGGTTGTTTTTTCTTTAATAACAATAGGAGAGCTTTCTCCACACGGGATGGCATATATACCATCCTCTTTTTTCTCAAGAAGCAGTTGGTCTTTGTAAAAGATAAACCACCATGATTGTGCTGTCTGATTCATTTTAATTCTAATTCTTGATCTTCGCGCTGCGAAGTTATAAAAAAACTAGATTGATATTTAGGCTTATCAGATAAAATACAGGGCAACTGCACCAAAATTTGATTCATAACCGTGCAGAAATGAGCTAAATGATAATTTTGAGGAGTGCCCTGAAAGGGCTTAATTATATAGCGTAGGGCAACGCCCTACGAAAAAACGGTAATCTGAATTTGCGCCCTGAAAGGGCATAATTGTATACGGTTCCGCCCTTTCAGGGCTTGTGGCTGGTGTGTTTTTTTCGTAGGGCGTTGCCCTACGCTATATAATTAAGCCCTTTCAGGGCACCCCAATAAATATATAATTGTAAGGCTTTCAGCTTAACCGATAAAATCTCATTTAACCGCTAAATTCTCATTTAACCGATAAATTCCCATTTAATTAAGAACTGTACTGAAATGAGTTAAACGGTGCGCTAATGAATGGGTCAAAGGTGAGGGTTGGTGAGGGTAGATTTATAACTTTCGTATTTTTTTTTATAGATAAAAAAGGAGATAGTATAGAAAATAATAAAATAAAAAGTTATAAATCTACCCTCACCAACCCTCACCTTTGACCCATATCTTATAATAAAAAGATAACGGGGAATCTTAAAAACTCAATCATCTTTTTCAGATTTACCACAACGTTTCCAGAATACTCCATTATTTTATTCAAAACTGTGCGGATATGAATTAAATTTTGGTGCGGTTGCCCTGGATAAAATATCAATAGACTAACTCAATAAAATGCATTGTTCGACACCAATTTCCTGAATAAAATAATTGTCGTGTGAGATTGCTATCACAGTACCTGCATAATTTTTGATAGTAGCAGTGATAATTTCAATACTTTGTATGTCCAAATTGTTGGTAGGTTCATCCAGGATAAACATATCAGGGGTATTGTTACTAATCATCAGACAGCAGAAAGCGAGACGCATTTTCTCACCACCACTAAGTTTCCGGCAGGATTTGTCCCATTCGGATGCAGGAAACAAGTAACGGTTTAGAATAATCTTTATTTCATGCTCCGGCAGATTCCGGCTGTTGAAAGCGTAAGCCTGTTCAAGAATACTGTTCCGGTCGTCAATGATCGAATACTCTTGATTCAAATAGACATAGCTAAAGTCCGTCCGTGTCAGGGTTCCTTCCTGTGGTTGAAGTTGGCCGGTGATTAATTTCAATAGAGTTGTTTTCCCGCTACCGTTGGCTCCTTCTATACGGAGGCGGTCTCCGCTCTTTAGCTGAAAGCTGACAGGAGCTTGCCAAAGCTGTTGTTTTGAGATACTATTTTCCTGAATATCATTGCTATTCGGATTGGGATGATAACCTGTGTCAGACGAATTTATTTCATCATTCGTCAGAATATCATTGTTAACCGAATTGGAATGATAACTGAAGTTAATCTCTTTGCTGTCACTAATATCTTCCCGGTATGAAGCGAGGAACTATTGAAGTCGGTTTTTAATGCAGCAGTCGGAGAGAGCGAACCTCGAAGCTGGTTGCGTTCATTTGTTAACTTCTCGGCTTTCTCCTGATGAACGCCAGTCAGTTTACTGGTGCTCTTCTCGGATTTCCCTTGGAGTGCGTTCAATACAATGCGTGGAACTCCTTTTTTTATATTACTCTTTTCGCCGCGTACATTCTGTTTGTCCCTGCGTTCGGCCGTTTCGCGAGCCACTTTACGGGCAATACGTAGTGCCTTTTCTTTTTCTTCAATACGTTGTTGTAATGCTTCCTGCATCAGCGTTTTTTGTTCTTTGTAGAATTCGTAATTTCCGCCATAATAATTGATTTGATGCTTCTTTAGTTCGCAAATCTCGGGGAGAAGATTGAGCAGGGTGCGGTCATGACTTACCACCAACAGGGTGGAACGATATTTCTCTACCCAGTCATATAAACGTTGTCTGCCGGAAGAATCGAGATGATTGGTCGGTTCATCCATAAGTACGACAGATGGGTGATGAATGTCCATCCCTGCCAGAAATACACGGGTCTTTTCACCGCCGCTAAGCAAATTCATCGGGTAGGATAGAGTAAACTGTCCTAGCCCCCATAAATCGAGAGCGGCAATGGAACGTTCTTCAATATTCCAGTCATCATCCAGGATGACGAAATTTTCGTTTGAGGCATCTCCTGACAGGATAGCATGTAAGGCTTGTTGCTTACGTTCTATCTGGAGTGCTTGAGCGATAGTCAATGAATCATATTGCCCGAAATGTTGCGGGATATAATATAGGTCGTCCAGACGGACAATGACACCGGAAGAGGGTGAAAGTTGTCCGGCAATAATTTGCAGCAAAGTAGATTTACCGCACCCATTGTTACCGACTAATCCCAGTTTCTGCCCCTTACTGATGGCGAAATTGAGATCACTGAATAATACTTCTTTATCCGGATGGATATAGCTGATTTGCTGAATACTTATAGACATAATGATCTATTGGGTTTGAGGTTGAAAATAGAGTGAGGGAAAATCACAGGATAGGGGGGAACGACAAACACAATACTGGCTAAACAACACGGATTTCGTGATGCTTAACGAAATAGAAAAAGCATATAAGAAAAGTGATGTTTACTTAGAAGTGTTGTCTTACTTACTAATTCTCATTGCGGTAGGTATATAGTTTAACTTGGTTGCAAAGATAACACTTTCTATTAGATTTCACTCTATTAAGACTGAAAAAGAATGAGTTTCATTTATTTAGAGGCTCCGTTTACCTCATTCAGAGCCTCCGATTACTCCAAATAGAGCCTCTGTTTACCCTATTCAGAGGCTCTGTTTTAGAAGTGAGTTATATTCTTTCTTATTCTTATACATCAAACAGTTGATTTAATCCCTCACTCATACTGGGATGCGTGAAGATAAAATCGCGCAAGAATGTAGAGGTTTGCCCTGTTTTTATCACCATAGCTACGATATTGATGATTTCTGAAGCATCGGCACAGAATAGAGTACAGCCCATAATCTTCCCGTTATGATTATTGATGATAGCTTTTAGCATACCATCAGTCTGCCTTAATGTGCGGGTACGAACGATAGAGGAAGCCGGCAACCGGGAAACCTTAAATGAATATCCTCTTTTCAGAGCTTCTTCTTCACTGATTCCGATATGTGCCAATGGCGGATCAATAAACACTGCATATTGCACAGGATCACGGTCTCCGATATCACGTTTCTTGTCACCGAAGAGCTGGTCACGGATAATCCGGAAATCATCTAGCGAGACATAAGTAAATTGCGATCCGCCTTTCACATCTCCCATTGCCCATATATGAGGAACAGTAGTGCGTAACTGATCGTTTACGATGATAGCTCCGTGAGCATCAACTCCTACACCCGCTGCTTGCAGATTCAATCCTTCAATCATCGGTTTACGTCCCGTTGCGATAAGAATGGCATCTCCATCTACATAATAAGGAGTACCGTCGGATATGTCCGAGTAAGTCAGTGTCACTCCGTCATTCGTGTCATGGATAGACTGTGCACGAGCGTTCAGATGGATTTCAATACCTTTCTTCTCCATCACTTCTTTGACGCTGTTTGCAATATCCCGATCTTCGCGAGGCATAAATTTGTTTCCTCCTTCGAGTATCGTCACTTTACTGCCGAAACCGGCATACATAGAAGCGAACTCCAGTCCGATATATCCTCCACCTATGATAATCAGGTGATGAGGAAGTACACTTAAGTCCAAAAGCGCACTACTGGTATATACGTGCTGACTTTGCTGAATACCATCTATTGCAGGGATAATGGGAGTAGACCCCGTGTTGATAAATATCTCTTTTCCTTTCAGTTCGATTTCTCCTTCGGGAAGTTCCACTTTTATGGTATCGGCGGATATGAAAGACCCCGTTCCAGTATAGATAGTCACATTAGGACGTTTGCTTAGTCTTTCGTAATTATCATTCCTAAGAAAGGAAGTGAGGCGGTTCTTTCCCGATGCCTGTTTGTACATATTCGCCTGCTTCGGAAAATCATCGTGGTAAAGCAAAGCGGAAACCTCGGCTTCATGCACCAGCGTCTTTGTTGGGATACAGGCTACATTCGGACAGCTTCCTCCATACATCATGTTGGAACGTTCTACGATGGCCACTTGCCATCCGCGGTTGGAAAGTTCGGCAGCCAGGGTTTTCCCTGCCTTGCCGAATCCTATAATAATTGCATCATATTGTTTCATAACTTCTTGTATTAATGATTTGTATGAGACTATATAACAGTCTGAAAATACGATTTGTTCCGCAATGGCAAGAAGTCAGAATCCTCTTTAGTGGTTGTCTTAGTCTTTTTTAAGTGTTTTGAGTACGCGTTGTGACGAGTCGGATAATAACACTACGGCACTGGCCAGGATCACAATGTCTTTAATCACCAACCGCCCTGCACCGGATAGTAATGGGAAACCGAATTCTCCGCTTCCCAAGTCGGGAACCCAGACTTCCGGGGTGGTGACAAGAAAAGAAAGTGTGCCGAGCGTCATGATAATGGCGAGGGTGTCGCCTGCCAATCCCACTTTTGGGAAAAAGATTCCCAAGAATACCAGTATGCCGATCCCCATAATAAGAGCTCCCAGTCCGTAAGAGAAAGTATAAGTGCGGTTTGCTTCGTGCCATGCACGATTTTCCGGGACAAAAGCACCTTCCGCATTTTTATGTTCTTTGTATTCGGGTGCACCTTTAGCATAGAAGAAACTCATAAAAGGACTGTTGGCAACAAACGGAACAATCCCGTCGGCTTCATAATGGAAATACTTCAATCCGCCTATCCATACAAATACTACCAGGATGGCAACGCGGATAAATTTCATACCAAAACTTTTCAGACTTGAAGTGAAGGTCAGTAAAGCGATCAATTTCTCTTTCATTTTGTTGGGGTTTTAATGGGTTTATCTTATGTTGCAAAGGTCGTCCATTTCCACTACCCCCAAAATAGCAATACTTCCGTATGCCTTGTCAATTTTTCCCTTCCTGTGTGTTTCTGAATTGCACGGCGCTCTGTCCAGTCATATTTTTGAAGAAACGGCTGAAAGAAGCCTGGTCTTCAAATCCCAGAATATCGGCAATCTCTTTGGCGCTCTTATTGCTGTAGAGCAGGAGGCGTTTAGCTTCCGCTTCCACCCGTTCGTGGATAACCCGAAGCGGCGAAGGCAGTTTGCAGGTAGAAAAGATGTTCGATAGTGTCTTGGGAGATTTATGCAACATATCGGCATAGTCCTGCACCTGTTTCTTCGTCCGGTAATGCTCGTCGACCAAGTTATAGTATTGGCGGACAATCTCAAAACCGGATTCTTTTTCACGGGTGATATTCATGCGGTGACGTGCAATTCGGGTACATTGGATAATGAAACGTTTTAGCAGGATGCGTAGCATCTCCTCCTGCAGGCTGTCGGAAACGGTAAACTCGTTTTCCAGTGCTTCGGTAATGGTGTCGAGTTCTTTACGTTCTTTTTCATTCAGGGTAAAACGGATCAGGTGAGAAGAACCGTTGAACAGGAAACCGCTGCATGACACTTCATGGTCGTTGCCATAGATACAATAGAAATTGCTGTTGAACAACAAAGTCAGGTATTCACCATCAATCGATTTAAATTCGAGGTGTTGCAGATGAGTGAGTGAAATCACTTCATCTTGGGTAAGTATCATTTCCTGATGGTCGATTTCTACTGTGATGCTTCCGTTGCGTACCCATATAAATTTATAAAGCCCTTTTTCTTTTTGCAGTGCTTTTTCTGTCAGATAAGAGTCTGTAAGTGCGAGTGTTCCTTTTAGTTTCGTGTGATATTGTTGTAACATAATTAATCCTCCATTGCTGATGCGTCAAATGATAACGGCAGTAGATCGCCTATACTTTTTACTTCGTAGATACATTCTTTGCCATATAATAGGATGCGGATGGGTTGTTTGTAACGCTTTTCCGTTTCCAGAATCACTTGCCGGCAAGCACCGCAGGGAGGAATCGGATGGTCGATGAAGTCCTTTTCCGTTCGTGCCGCAATGGCAAGAGTGACAACCGGTTGGTCGGGATATTGGGAGTTGGCATAGAATAGGGTAGTACGTTCTGCACAAAGCCCCGACGGATAGGCCGCATTTTCCTGATTGGTTCCTGTCACTACTGTCCCGTTGCCCAATAGCGCAGCGGCACCTACGGAGAAATGGGAGTACGGAGAATAACTACGAGCTGTTGCCTCCATGGCAGTCTTTATAAGTGACCGATCGCCCTCATTCAACTCATCATATTGATATACTTTAATAATAGCGGTAATTGTGAGGTCTTTCATATACGTCAGGGTATTGGTTTCTACAATTAATGTTACAAAGTTAGGAAAGAGATTGATAATCCCAATTATTTTTCAGATTTTTGTGCCATCTAATTCACATCTGAATAAAAATGGAGAATAAACTGCATAGACTTATCTTTTTAACCGTTGTTTTTTTCTTTGCCGTAGGAGTGCAGGCACAGAAACGGAATGCACGTTACGTAGAATATATAAATAAGTATAGTGATTTGGCTGTTGAACAGATGAAGCTTCATAAGATTCCGGCGAGTATTACATTGGCACAAGGATTGCTGGAAAGCGGTGCCGGATACAGCCAGTTGGCACGAAAGAGTAATAACCATTTCGGTATTAAGTGTGGTGGCAGTTGGCGGGGACGTACGGTTCGTCATGATGATGATGCCCGTAACGAATGTTTCCGTGCTTATAAGCATCCGCGTGACTCTTACGAAGATCATTCCGACTTCCTTAGAAGAGGTGCCCGTTACGCTTTTCTTTTTAAACTGGACATCACCGATTATAAAGGCTGGGCGCGTGGACTGAAAAAAGCAGGCTATGCTACCGATCCTTCTTATGCTAATCGTCTGATTACAATTATCGAAGATTATGACTTGTATAAATACGACCGTAAGGGGGTATATTCGGAACGGAAACTGAAAAAGAATCCTTGGTTGATGAGCCCGCATCAGGTGTATATCGCTAATGATATTGCTTATGTGGTAGCCCGCAACGGTGATACCTTTAAAGATTTAGGCAAGGAATTCGATATTAGTTGGAGGAAACTTGTGAAGTACAACGACTTGCAGCGTGATTATACCTTGATGGAAGGAGATATCATCTACCTGAAGAGCAAGAAGAAAAAGGCTTCCAAACCTTATACTGTATATGTTGTGAAAGATGGAGATTCCATGCATGGCATCTCTCAAAAATATGGTATCCGCCTCAAAAATCTGTATAAGATGAATCGTAAGGATGGTGAGTATGTTCCGGAAATCGGAGATAGATTGCGTCTGCGGTAGAGACTTCTCTCAAAAGTTTCGAATTTCGGAAACTTAATGACTCATTCATGTGTTATTATCTTGATAAAACATGATTAGAATATGAGTCTAAACATTGCAAAAAGTAATAAGAAACGTGTCGTCATAGTAGGCGGTGGTTTCGGTGGCTTGAAACTGGCTAACAAGCTGAAAAAGTCAGGCTTTCAAGTCGTATTGATAGATAAAAACAACTATCATCAGTTTCCTCCTTTGATTTATCAGGTGGCTTCGGCTGGTATGGAGCCAACTTCCATATCCTTCCCCTTCCGTAAAATATTCCAGCATCGGAAAGATTTCTTTTTCCGTATGGCGGAAGTACGTGCCATTTTCCCGGAAAAGAATATGATACAGACTTCCATCGGAAAAGCAGAATATGACTATCTGGTGTTAGCAGCAGGTACTACAACCAACTATTTCGGTAATAAACATATCGAAGAGGAAGCCATGCCGATGAAAAATGTGTCAGAAGCGATGGGATTGCGAAACGCTCTTCTGGCTAATCTGGAACGAGCGCTGACCTGTTCAACGAAGCAGGAACAACAAGAGTTATTGAATATTGTAATTGTGGGAGGTGGAGCTACCGGGATAGAAGTAGCCGGAATACTTTCCGAGATGAAGAAATTTGTCTTGCCGAATGATTATCCTGATATGTCCAGCAGTCTGATGCACATCTATTTGATTGAAGCCGGGCCGCGATTGCTTGCCGGAATGTCGGAAGAATCATCTGCACATGCTGAACAGTTTCTCCGTGAAATGGGAGTAAATATCCTGTTGAATAAACGCGTTGTGGATTATCGTGACCATAAAGTAGTACTCGAAGATGGTACAGAGATTGCCACGCGTACTTTTATCTGGGTGAGTGGTGTCACCGGTGTGACTATCGGAAATCTGGATGCCTCTCTGATTGGGCGTGGAGGACGTATTAAAGTCGATTCATTTAACCGTGTAGAAGGGATGAATAATGTGTTTGCTATTGGCGACCAATGTATTCAGTTAGCTGATGAAAATTACCCGAACGGGCATCCTCAACTGGCACAAGTGGCGATCCAGCAAGGAGAACTATTGGCAAAGAATCTGATTCGTATGGAGAAAGGACAGGAAATGAAACCTTTCCATTACCGCAATTTAGGTTCGATGGCGACTGTCGGACGCAATCGTGCCGTGGCAGAGTTTAGTAAAGTAAAGATGCAGGGATGGTTTGCCTGGGTGATGTGGCTGGTTGTTCATCTGCGTTCTATCCTTGGAGTGCGTAATAAAGTGATTGTGCTCTTAAATTGGATCTGGAATTATTTCACTTACGATCAATCCATGCGTATGATTGTCTATGCCCGTAAAGCAAAAGAAATTCGTGATCGTGAAAAGGTGGAGGAAACTACCCATTGGGGGAAAGAACTGGTACAAGAGGAAAAGAACCCCTCAATTACATCATCATCCAAGTAGACAGGCTTCCTGTCGACAGGATGATAGATGCTATTCTGAACGGTAAATTCGTACAGGGTGTCCGATATCGGACACCCTTTGTTTTTTGTTATCTTCTATTTATCAACCATTTACGATTTTGGCACAGATTTGGTATATAAAGTACCGAATTGATACATCATAAAATAGTAAATGATCGGATATGGACAGAGAAATTCCTAAAGAGGTACGTCAAAAAGAACGTAATAAGAAGATAATTCGTTATTCATCCATTGGAGTGGCAAGTATTATTGTCATCGGTGTACTTATATCTGTATTAAGGGCAGGAGTGGAGGCAAAGGATCTTGTCTTTTCCACAGTCGATAAAGGGGTGATTGAGGTAAGTGTCAGTGCTTCCGGTAAGGTTGTCCCTGCTTTTGAAGAAATTATCAATTCTCCGATCAACAGTCGTATTATTGAAGTCTATAAAAAAGGGGGAGATAGCGTAGACGTAGGTACTCCGATTCTGAAACTGGACCTTCAGAGTACGGAAATTGAATATAAGAAGTTACTGGACGAGGAACAAATGCGCCAGTATAAGCTTGATCAGCTTCGCGTCAATAATCAGACGAAACTTTCCGATATGGCAATGCAGATTAAAGTTTCGGCAATGAAATTGAGTCGTATGAAAGTGGAGTTGAGAAATGAACACTATCTGGACAGTCTCGGTGCAGGAACAACGGATAAGGTACGCCAGGCTGAATTGAGCTATAATGTGGCTCAATTAGAGTACGAACAACTTCAGCAACAATATAAAAATGAGAAGGAAGTAGCTGCTGCCGAATTGAAAGTTCAGGAGCTTGATTTTAATATCTTTCGCAAGAGCCTTTCCGAAAAGAAACGTACGTTGGATGATGCACAAATCCGTTCCCCGCGTAAAGCTATTCTTACCTATATTAATAACCAAATTGGTGCACAGATTTCCGAAGGCGGACAGGTAGCTATCATTTCTGATTTGAGCCATTTTAAAGTGGAAGGCGAGATTGCGGATACGTACGGTGATCGTGTAGCAGCCGGAGGAAAAGCAATTGTTAAGATAGGGAGCGACAAACTGGAAGGGACAGTTAGCAGTGTTACACCACTATCCAAGAATGGTGTGATATCATTTACCGTTCAGTTGAAAGAAGATAATCACCGCCGCTTACGTTCCGGACTAAAGACAGATGTTTATGTGATGAATACTGTGAAGGAAGATGTAATGCGCATAGCCAATGGCTCTTTCTATGTGGGACGCGGTGAATATGAACTTTTTGTCTGCAATTCGGATAATGAACTGGTAAAACGTAAAATACAGTTAGGAGATTCTAATTTTGAATATGTAGAAGTGTTGAGCGGATTGCAACCGGGTGATAAAGTAGTAGTAAGCGATATGAGTGCTTATAAGAACAAGAATAAGTTGAAAATTAAATAAACTAAATACTAGAAGTTATGATAACATTGAACTCTCTTTCTAAGATTTATCGTACGGACGAGATTGAGACGGTAGCATTGGAGAATGTGAATCTGACGGTAGAACGTGGAGAATTTCTAAGTATAATGGGACCTTCCGGATGCGGAAAATCCACCCTGCTGAACATAATGGGATTGCTTGATGCACCTACAATGGGAATGGTGGAAATCAACGGAATACGTACCGAAGGAATGAAAGACAAGGAACTGGCGGTTTTTCGTAATAAAACGCTCGGTTTTGTATTTCAGTCTTTTCATTTGATTAATTCGTTGAATGTGACGGATAATGTGGAGTTGCCTTTACTTTATCGCCGTGTTGGCAGTAGTGAGCGAAAGCGGTTGGCACAAGAGGTATTGGAAAAAGTAGGATTAAGCCATCGTATGAGACATTTTCCTACACAACTTTCCGGTGGGCAGTGCCAACGTGTAGCTATTGCCCGTGCGATTATTGGTAATCCCGAAATAATCCTTGCCGATGAGCCGACAGGTAACTTGGATTCAAAGATGGGAGCTGAAGTAATGGAACTGCTTCATCGGTTGAATAAGGAAGACGGACGTACTATCGTGATGGTTACCCATAATGAAGAACAGGCGAAGCAGACTTCGCGCACTATTCGTTTCTTCGATGGACGCCAGGTACAATAGAAACGGCCTCTTACGATTAGAACTAAATGGAAAAATTGATTAATGTATCTCTAAATTAAAAATCATCATGACAAAGAATATTTTCATCGTTGCGATAGCTGTCCTGTTAAGTGTTGCTTTCTGTTCGCTATCGGCACAAAATGTGAGTAAAGATTATAATGTAGACGAGTTTTCTGCCATAAACCTGCAATCTGTCGGGAATATTATTTTTACTCAATCGGCAGGATGCGCCTGTCGTCTGGAAGGTCCTTCTGAATTTGTAGAGAAAACAAGGGTGACAGTGAAAAATGGAACTCTGGTTATCTCTTATAAAGATAAAAATGCCAAGAATATCAAGAATCTGACTTTCTATATTACTGCTCCCGATTTGAGTAAAGTGAAAATAGACGGAGTAGGAAACTTCGATGCAAAAGAAGAACTAAAACTTAAAAATATAGCTTTCGAACTTGATGGAGTAGGCAACTGTAACGTGAAAAGTCTATATTGCGATGAGTTGAAACTAGATGTTGACGGAGTAGGCAATATGAAGTTGAATGTTGATTGCAGCACTATCAAAGCTAAAGTGGATGGAGTAGGAAATATCACTGTATCCGGTAAAGCGGATGCAGCTTTCTTTAAGCGGGATGGCGTTGGTAAAATCAACTCCAAAAACCTGAAGTGTAAAGACGTAACAGAGAAAGGTTGGAATTTCTAATGTAGAACATTCTTCTGTGAACTCCTGTAGAATCAAATCAAAAAAAGAATAAGAAGATGTGGAAGCAATACATAAAGCAAGCTCTTTACCAGTTGAAAGAGAACCGGCTTATTAGTATTGTCTGTATGGTAGGTACAGCTTTGGCTATTTGCATGATAATGGTGATCGTGCTGACATTGCAGATACGGATAAAAGACTGCGTGCCGGAAGTTAACCGTTCACGATCATTGTATGTCAAGGCAATGACGTCCCGGCATAAAGAGCAACACAATAATGCTGCCAGCAGCCAGATGTCCGTCACGACTGCCCGTGAATGCTTTAAGACGTTGACAATACCTGAAGCGGTTACCATTACTTCCGTTAATAATAAGATGCGTGCTTCTCTTCCCGGAGGAGGCAGGATGAGTGTAGATGAAATGGAAACGGATGAAGCGTTCTGGCAAGTCTTTTGCTTTGAATTCTTGTGTGGCAAACCATATACGAAAGCCGATTTTGAGAGTGGGCTGTCCAAGGCAGTGGTTTCTGCCAGTGTGGCACGCCACCTGTTCGGTACAACTGACGTGGTAGGGCGTACCATCCAATTAAATAAAGCGGATTATACCATTACAGGAGTAGTGAAAGACGTATCAAAGTTGGCGACAGCTTCTTATGCACAGGTCTGGATTCCCTATACATCAACAGATTTGGCTTCTTTCTCGTGGAGAGAAAATCTGATGGGACCTATGCGGGCGGTCATCCTTGCACGTTCGTCCGACGATTTTCCGGCTATTCGTGCTGAAGTCGAAAAATATCGTCAGGTCTACAATAGTAAGCTGAAGGATATGGAATTGATTTATCGTGGTCAGCCGGATACTCAATTTGCCTACCTTTACCGCCATTGGGGGACAGACTTGGATATGAAACACATTGTCAGGCGATTCATTCTTATCATTGTGATTCTCCTCTTGGTTCCAGCTATCAACCTAAGTAGTATGACTTTATCCCGCATGCGGAAGCGTATGACGGAAATCGGTGTCCGGAAAGCATTCGGTGCTACTGCCAACGAATTGTTGCGACAGGTATTCTGGGAGAATCTGATATTGACACTGCTTGCGGGAATACTGGGACTGATATTGAGCTATTCAGCTACTTTCCTGTTAAACTCATTCCTTTTTGATAACAGTGAGAATGCAGGTCTTGCCGGGGAAACTTCTCTTTCCACTGATATGCTGTTCAGTCCGTTGACGTTTCTCGTTGCATTCTGTTTCTGCCTGTTATTAAATCTATTGAGTGCCGGAATTCCGGCTTGGAGAGTGTCGAGAATGAACATTGTAGATGCAATAAACCAAAGATGAAATGATGAAACAGTTATTGAAACAAATATATAATGAGCGCCGGAGCAATGCTTTTCTATGGATTGAGCTATTGTTGGTGTTTGTCGTATTGTGGTATATCGTTGATTTGGTTTATGTCACTTTGCATATCTATTATCAGCCAATGGGCTTTAATATAGAAAATACGTATGTATTACGTATGAACCGTCTTACCGATAAATCTACCGATTTCAATCCGGAGCTGACTGTTAAGGATGATATGACTGCTTTAAGGGAAATAGCCGGACGTTTGTCCCGTCATCCGGAAGTTGAATCTGTCTGTATCTCTCAAAACAGTATTCCATACAATGAAGGGTGCAGTGGAGCGAGTTTCCGTTTTCCGGATAACGACACGGTTTGGATAAGTACGATGGATCGTTGGACGACTCCTGAATATTATAAGGTGTTTCGTTTCCGGAATATCGATGGTTCCGGTCATGAAAGTCTGGTGAAAGCTCTGGAGAAAAATACAATAATCGTTCCTGTCGATGTTGCAGACTATTATCCGGATGCTACTTTCCACGGAAAAGACCTTTTGGGTAAAGAAGTTCGCATGAGTGATACCAACTTTCGTATTGCAGCTTTAACAGAGCCCGTTCGCTACGATCATTATAACATTGCCGGAAAACCTTTTACCGGAACCTATATCGGCACTTACCTTTCTGACGAACAAATGGAAACAGTCGAAAACGTAGCCTATCTCGAATTAAGTCTGCGTGTCCGCGAAGGTGTAGACGATGGCTTTGTGGAACGTCTTATGAATGATGCCGACCGTATCTATCAAGTAGGGAATGTTTATATACTTGATGTCACTCCATTAAGCAAAGTCCGGACAGCCAGTGAGATAGACAATGATAATGAATTACGTACCCAGTTCTGTATTCTCTTTTTCCTGTTGTTGAATATCTTTCTGGGAGTGATCGGCACTTTCTGGTTCCGTACCCAGCAACGCCGGGGAGAAGTTGCTTTACGAATGGCAATGGGAGCTAACCGGAAAAACATATTCTATCGTTTGATTACGGAAGGTTTGTTACTGTTAAGCATGTCGGCTCTTCCTGCCGTATTGATTGCATTCAATATTGGATATACTGAACTGGTGGATATATCACAAATGGCATTTACAGTACCCCGTTTCCTGATAGCCATTTTACTGACATATCTCTTGATGGCGATAATGATTATTCTTGGCGTGTTGTATCCGGCTCTGCAATCAATGAAAGTGCAACCGGCCGAAGCACTAAGAGACGAGTAAGAAATATACTGAACTTTATACTGGTAACGATCATGATAAAACTCTATTTTAAACAAGCATTCCATCTGTTGGGAGAAAATAAACTGCTTTCTTCTATTTCTATTATTGGTACAGCTTTGGCTATTGCTATGATAATGGTAATTGTGATTACTTTACGTGCGACTATTGCTCCCTTTGCACCGGAAACCCATCGTGACCGGATGCTTATTTTCCGGTTTGCCGGACTTCAAAGTAAGTCCAACGTGAATTGGCAAAGCAATGGCCCTATCGGATACAATACGGCAAAGGCTTGTTTCAAAGCAATGACAATTCCCGAAGCAGTTTCCATAACCAATATCTGGCAGGAAACAATGCTGGCTGCTAAACCGGCAGGTGAGATGGAAAGTTGTAGTGTGTTGCAAACAGACGATGCTTTCTGGAAAATATTTGAATTTGAGTTTCTATCCGGTAAACCGTATGATAATGCCGATTTTGATGCCGGAGCAGCAAAAGCTGTGATTTCCGAAGATATGGCTCGCCGTTTGTTCGGAACGTCAGAAGTGGTTGGAAAGACATTCCTTCTGAATCATTCGGCTTATATTGTTTGCGGAGTGGTACGTCCGGTCTCTAAACTGGCGAAATACGCCTATGCGCAAGTTTGGATTCCTTTGAGTTCAACAAGTGCCTTCACAGCCACTTGGGGCGATGACAATATCATGGGTATGACTGCCGTCTATATACTGGCTAAATCGAAAGACGATTTTCCGGCTATTCGTCAGGAGGCAGACCGCTTGCGGGCTATCTTTATGGCAGGGCATCCCAATTTCGATTTACTCTATCGCGGACAGCCTGATACTTATTTCGTAGCCGCGCAACGCTATTCCGCCAACAATCCTCCTGCTGTGAAAGAAGCAGTACGGCAATACATACTGACATTACTTGTCTTGTTGATTGTTCCTGCCGTCAACTTGTCCGGACTTACTTTGTCACGCATGCGTAAGCGTATCTCCGAAATAGGAGTGCGAAAAGCCTTTGGTGCCCCCAGACGGGAGCTTATGATGCAGGTACTATCTGAAAATATGCTTTATTCCCTGTTCGGAGGAATTCTCGGACTGGTATTAAGTTATGTCGCCGCTTTCCTTTTGGGAGGAATGCTTTTCTCCGTAGACTTTGTATCCAATGGGGTGGAAGATTTGCGGACCATGTGTGTAGACTTACTGTTCGATCCTACCGTATTCCTGCTGGCATTTCTGGCTTGCTTCCTACTCAATTTATTAAGTGCCGCCATTCCGGCATGGAGAGTAACTCGCACCAATATTGTGGATGCCATCAACGAAAGATAATTCTTCAACTCATCTAAATTCTAAAGAAAATGCAACTATTAAAACAAATATGGAACGAGCGCCGGTCAAACGGGTGGTTGTGGTCAGAACTATTAATTGTTTTTGTGGTCCTGTGGTATGTGGTCGACTGGACGTATGTGACAGCGCGTACTTATTACGAACCGGTAGGATTTGATATTACCGATACGTATTATTTGGAACTAAGCCTGAAAAACGACAAGAGTAATTCCTATCTTTCGAAAGAGCAAAAGAGTACATCTTTAGGACAAGATATTATCGAGTTGACTAATCGTCTCCGGAGATTGCCGGAAGTGGAGGCCGTTTCAATATCCAATAATGCGCGTCCCTATATCGGGAGTAACTCCGGTAGTATGTTACGTATCGATACATTAGTTAGTAATCCGCTACGGCGTTCGGTAACCCCTGACTTTTTTCAGGTCTTTCGTTATCAAAGTGCTGATGGGAGTGGTTATCAGCCGTTGGTGCAAGCTTTAAGGAATGGCAATGTCGTTGTTGGTGAAAATTTCTTGCCCAAAGATTATAAAGGCGATCGTACGCTGTTGGGTAAAGAAATGGTCGATGTGGATGATTCTACGAAAGTGTACAAGATAGGGGGAGTTTCGAAGAAGGTGCGTTACAATGACTTTTGGCCTAACTACAGTGATCGGTATGTAGCCATTGAACTTCCTGAAAAGATAATGGTCGAACTTGACGATGAACTTTATCCTTCAAGTGTAGAAGTTTGTCTGCGTGTGAAGCCGGGGACTTCTAAAGACTTTGCGGAACATTTGATGAAATTGTCTGTCAACCAGTTGAGTGTCGGCAACTTATTCATCTTGAAAGTGCATGATTATGAAGATATACGGAATGATTTCCAGCAAGAGAGCTATAATCAGGTACAGGTACGTTTCTGGATGATGGGATTCTTATTGCTTAATATCCTATTGGGTATTGTCGGCACCTTCTGGTTCCGTACGCAGCACCGTCGTGCCGAGTCTGCGCTTCGTATAGCAGTCGGGGCCAGCCGGATGCAGCTTTGGCAACGTTTAAATAAAGAAGGATTGCTATTGTTGACTCTGGCTGCTTTGCCTGCCGCCGTCATCTGTTATAATATCGGCCATCTGGAGTTGACTGAAGGGTATATGGAGTGGGGAGTAGTGCGTTTTCTTATTACATTTGTCATAACCTATTTCCTGATGTCTTTAATGATTCTCGTTGGCATTTGGTTTCCTGCTCGTCAGGTAATTCGCATACACCCTGCCGAGGCGTTGCGCGAAGAATAAAAAACTTGGGCTATCTGTTTGTTTTCAATATAATTAACGTATCTTTGTCGGCATAATATTGAAAACACCGCAGGCTTTAATTATATGAATCGACGCTACTATTGTTTGCTTATCGTTCTGTTTTTTGCTGTTCTTATTCAGGCGGCAGCAGCGGAACGTACATACAATATCCTGTTTATACAGTCATACACCTCACAGACTCCTTGGCATAGCGACCTTAATCAGGGGTTGGTCAAAGGATTTAAAGAAAGTGGCCTGAAGGTGAATATAACAACGGAGTATCTTGATGCCGATTTTTGGGCATTCAACTCCGAGAAAGTAATTATGCGTCGTTTTTGTCAGCGTGCTCGTGACAGGCAGACCGATTTGATTATAACAGCAAGTGATGAAGCTTTCTATACTCTTTTTGCCTGTGGAGATTAGTTGCCTTTGCAGATACCGGTCGTGTTTTTCGGCATTAAGTATCCTGATATGGAGCTGATTGCTACTCATCCCAATGTTTGCGGGTTCACTGCCAATCCGGATTTTGATGTCATATTGCGTCAGGCGCAAAAGATATTTCCCCAGCGGAAAGAAGTGGTATGTGTGATAGATAACAGCTTTTTGAGTAACAAAGGCCTTGAAGATTTTGAAGAAGAGTGGAAAATCTTTCAAAAAGACAATCCGGATTATAGAATGAAAGTCTATAATACCCAAAATCATACAACGAGTCACATCATTGCTGCTATTTGTTACCCTCGTAACAGCTACGAACGTCTGGTGGTTGCTCCTAAATGGTCGCCTTTCCTTTCATTCGTTGGCAAAAACTCAAAAGCTCCCGTATTTTCGAGTCAGAATGTGGGGTTAACTAATGGCGTATTCTGTGCATACGATTCCGATAGTTATGCTTCAGCATTATCGGCAGCTCAAAGGGCTGCTTTAGTCTTAAAAGGTACATCTCCCCAAGAAATAGGAGTGACAGAAATCACGCAGGGATTCATCTATGACTATAAACAGTTGGATTATTTTCATATTGACCCTGATAAAGTATCCTCTAGCGGAACCATCGTCAACGAACCGTATTGGGAAAAATATAAATACCTTTTTATACTGCTCTATCCGTCTATCCTGGCGTTGCTGATAGCTTCTATCGTGTGGTTGATGCGTGCCAACCGGCGTGAGTCCAAACGACGGATTCAGGCACAGACCCGTCTGCTCGTGCAGAATAAACTTGTGGAACAGCGTAATGAGTTTGATAATGTATTTCATTCCATCCGTGATGGTGTGATAACGTATGATACCGATTTGCACATTCATTTCACAAACCGCTCCTTATTACAAATGCTGCATTTGCCGTATGATTCAGGGGGCCGTTTTTATGAAGGAATGATGGCAGGCAGCATCTTCAAGATATATTATAACGGTCAGGATATTCTTCATTCTATGCTGAAGCAGGTAGCTGCTAAAGGAGAAAGTGTGAAGATACCCCAGGGAGCTTTCATGAAAGAAGTGCATAGTGATAAATACTTCCCGGTGTCGGGGGAAATAGTCCCGATCCGTTCAAAGGATACGATTACCGGTATGGCACTTTCCGCACGGAATATTTCGAATGAAGAAATGCAGAAGCGTTTCTTTGATATGGCAGTAGACGAAAGCTCCATCTATCCGTGGCAGTTTGATATGGAAACCAACTGTTTCATTTTCCCGCAAGGTTTCTTGAAACGTCTTGGATACGATGAATCGGTTACTACCATCTCCCGTGATGAAATGGATCGCACTATCTATCCTGATGATTTGAAGGAAATAAGTCCGTTATTTAATAGAGCATTGACAGGAGAAGATTCTAATACCCATCTGAATTTCCGTCAGCGGAATGTCAACGGAGAGTATGAATGGTGGGAATATCGTTCTTCCGTAATCACGGGATTGACACAAGATTCATTGTACAATATATTAGGTGTTTGCCAGAGTATCCAGCGATATAAGACTGCCGAGCAGGAGATGAGAGAGGCTCGTGATAAAGCCCTCCAGGCTGACAAACTGAAATCGGCGTTCCTTGCCAACATGAGTCACGAGATTCGGACTCCGTTGAATGCGATTGTAGGTTTCTCCGATTTGCTAAGCGATACGAGTGGTTTTACAAGCGAAGAGATTGCCCAGTTTATCGGAACCATTAATAAGAATTGCGGCCTGTTACTGGCTTTGATTAATGATATTCTTGATTTGTCACGTATCGAATCGGGAACCATGGAATTTATGTTCGCCGAGCATAACCTGCCGCTGTTATTAAAGACCGTCCATGATTCTCAACGCTTGAATATGCCACCGGGAGTAGAACTGGTGTTGCGTATGCCCGAAAGTGATAAGAAATATCTCACGACAGATAATGTACGCTTGCAGCAAGTCGTGAATAATCTGATAAATAACGCTGCTAAATTTACGAGCAGCGGTTTCATTACTTTCGGCTATGAAGATGATGAGGTTCCCGGCTACACCCGCATCTTTGTGGAGGATACCGGAGTCGGTATTTCTGAAGAAGGTATCCGTCATATATTCGAACGATTCTATAAAGTCGATAATTTCACCCAAGGAGCAGGTTTGGGATTAAGTATTTGTCAGACCATCATCGAACGTCTGAATGGTACCATCTCCGTCACCTCCGAAGTAGGTAAAGGCACTCGTTTCACTGTGCGCCTTCCTAACTACTGCGAATAATCGAACGTTCACTTTTGGGCATAGTGTCCGAAAATGGACACTTTTCTTATTTTCTAATCTGTTGATAATAAAAACTTTACTTTTTTGGCACATCGTTTGATTCTCTCATAGTGGAAAATACTGTGTATAATGAAAAAGAAAAGTATATTGTTTGCTCTTGCTGCCGTTTGCCTGCCGTTGGCATTGTCGGCACAGAAGGAAAGGGAAATAACCTTGAATGAAGCTATTGCTATGGCGCGTATTCAATCTGTTGACGCTGCTGTTGCCTTGAATGAATTGAAAACGGCCTATTGGGAATTTCGTACCTTTCGTGCTGATCTTCTGCCGGAAGTCAACTTGACCGGAACCCTGCCCAATTATAACAAATCGTATAGTTCCTATCAAAATTCGGACGGTTCTTACGGTTTCGTCCGTAATAACACATTGGGGCTTACCGGTGATCTTTCTATCGATCAAAACATCTGGCTTACCGGTGGTAAACTCTCGCTGACTTCCTCTCTCGACTATATCAAGCAATTGGGAGCCGGAGGAGACCGGCATTTTATGTCGGTTCCTGTCACATTACAACTTACACAACCCATCTTTGGAGTCAATAATATAAAGTGGAACAGACGCATCGAACCGGTTCGTTATGCCGAAGCGAAAGCAGACTTTTATCACTGCTACCGAAGAAGTGACGATGCGTGCCATCACTTATTACTTTAATCTTTTGTTGGCAAAAGAAAATCTTGGCACGGCGAAACAGAACCAGACAAATGCCGACCACCTTTATGAAGTAGCCCTTGCCAAACGCAAAATGGGGCAGATTTCCGAGAATGAACTCTTGCAGTTGAAACTCTCCGCTTTGAATGCGAAAGCAGCATTGACGGAAGCAGAGAGTGATCTCAATGCCAAGATGTTCCAGCTCCGTGCCTTTTTGGGAGTAGGAGAGGATGAAGTACTAAACCCGGTTCTTCCCGAAGCTGTGGATGGCCCGAGGATGGAGTACAATCAGGTGTTAAATAAAGCATTGGAACGTAATTCTTTTGCACAGAATATCCGTCGCCGCCAGTTGGAGGCCGATTATGAGGTAGCTACGGCACGCGGAAATTTGCGTAGTGTCGATTTGTTTGCAAGCGTAGGATATACGGGTGAGAACCGGAATTTTCCGGCCGTTTACAGGAACTTGCAGGATAATCAGATTGTTCAGGTAGGCGTTAAGATTCCGATTCTCGATTGGGGAAAACGCCGTGGGAAAGTCCGGGTAGCCAAGAGCAACCGGGATGTAGTGCTTTCAAAAATTCGTCAGGAACAGATCAACTTCAATCAGGACATTTTTCTGTTGGTGGAGCATTTCAATAATCAGGCACAGCAGTTGGACATAGCGAAGGAAGCCGATGCAATTGCACAGCAACGTTATAAGACCAGTATTGAAACTTTCCTGATAGGCAAAATTAATACCTTAGACCTGAATGATGCGCAGAACTCTAAAGATGAGGCAAGACAGAAACATATTTCCGAACTCTATTATTATTGGTATTACTTTTATCAGATTCGCAGTCTGACGCTATGGGATTTTCGTACCAATACCGAACTTGAAGCTGATTTTGATGAAATCATCCGGCAATAGAAAGGGTAGGAAAAAGCTTTTGAATCTTATGGAGGAACTTGCAGTAAATAGTATTATTTTCTATTCCGTTCTTGCTTTTTACGAATTAATTTCGTATCTTAAGAGTTTTAATCCTTTCGGAGACAGGTGGTCATATTATAGAGTGCCAATAGTCATCTTATAAGATGATATTTATCACTCTATAAGGTGACTTTTGTCCCATTGTAACTGGATAATTACTCGACTGCATAAACAATTATAAATTACTGTACTGAAAATCTTTATTTAGTGCAGTGGAAAATCTTAAATACAATAATAAGAAAACAGCTTTATTACGTAACTTGTATTATTGAAGCGTGCATTCCGTGATTTATATATCAATCATTTGGTAGCAAACTATTTATTAGTACCTTTGGAGTGTGAGACAAAGTTGTTAATTGACTGGGCAAAACTCAAATATAACTATGATTCTGATAATTGACGATGACAGCGCAGTGCGTTCTTCGCTTAGCTTCATGTTGAAGCGGGCAGGATATGAAGTACAGACCGTTCCCGGTCCACGGGAAGCTATGGAAGTGGTACGTTCCGTAGCTCCGGATTTAATCCTGATGGATATGAACTTCACTCTTTCTACAACGGGTGAGGAGGGTTTGACCCTACTCAAACAAGTAAAAATATTCCGTCCCGAAACACCGGTGATATTGATGACTGCTTGGGGAAGTATCCAACTTGCTGTGCAAGGAATGCAGGCAGGAGCTTTTGATTTCATAACGAAGCCCTGGAATAATGCTGCCTTGTTGCAACGCATCGAAACGGCACTCCAACTTTCGGGCACTCCACAGGAACCAACGCAGGAACAGAGCGATTCTTTCGACCGCAGCCACATCATCGGGCGTAGCCAGGGATTGATGGATGTGTTGAATACGATTGCCCGCATAGCAAAGACCAATGCCTCTGTTCTCATTACAGGGGAAAGCGGGACAGGTAAGGAATTGATAGCCGAGGCCATTCATATCAACAGTCAGCGTGCCAAACATCCCTTTGTGAAAGTGAATCTTGGAGGTATCTCCCAAAGCTTGTTCGAAAGTGAAATGTTCGGGCACAAGAAAGGAGCTTTTACCGATGCTTCCGCAGACCGTATCGGACGTTTTGAAATGGCAAACAAAGGGACGATTTTCCTGGATGAAATAGGTGATCTCGACCCTTCGTGCCAGGTGAAGTTACTGCGTGTATTGCAGGATCAGACATTTGAAGTGCTCGGCGACAGCCGTCCGCGCAAGACGGATATCCGGGTAGTATCAGCCACCAATGCCGATTTGCGCAAAATGGTAGGCGAACGTACTTTTCGTGAAGACCTCTTCTATCGTATCAATCTGATAACAGTGAAACTGCCGGCCCTGCGCGAACGTCGTGAAGATATTCCTTTGCTGGCACGTCATTTTGCCGACCGTCAGGCGGTAACCAACGGATTGCCCCGTACGGAGTTCTCTGCCGATGCCCTGCAATTCTTGAGCCGATTGCCCTATCCGGGGAATATTCGTGAATTGAAGAACTTGGTGGAACGTACCATTCTGGTAAGTGGTAAACCGCTGCTTGATGCTTCCGATTTTGATGCGCAGTATATTCGCCACGATGACGCAAGAGTGACCGAAGGCGCAGCTCTGGCCGGTATGACTTTGGATGAAATAGAACGCCAGACCATTCTTCAGGCGTTGGACCGTTACAAAGGAAATTTGAGTCAGGTAGCTACGGCATTGGGTATCAGCCGTGCAGCACTCTATCGTCGTCTCGAAAAATATAATATAACAATGTGATAAATTTAGGCACGTGCCTAATAATATTAAGATTAACCGTTAACCACAGATAACGTGCGTATAAAAGGATTCTTTTACATACTAGTCTTTCTGCTGCTGGCATTAGGTAGTGTATTGCTGTTCCTTTCCAGTCAACTGAATACAATCTTTTTCTACATAGGGGAGGGGCTGATACTTTTCATCCTCATTTATCTGACCTTTTTCTATCGTAAGATTGTGAAGCCGTTGAATACAATCGGAAGCGGTATGGAACTGTTGCGTGAGCAGGATTTCAGTAGTCGTCTTAGTCCTGTAGGCCAATATGAGGCCGATCGTGTGGTGAATATCTTCAACCGCATGATGGAACAACTCAAGAATGAACGTCTCCGCCTGCGTGAACAGAATAATTTTCTCGATTTGCTGATTAAAGCTTCTCCAATGGGAGTGATTATAACTTCCCTTGATGAAGACCTTTCGGAATTGAATCCGATGGCTTTGAAAATGCTGGGTGTTCGTTTGGAAGACGTACAAGGCAAGAAGATGAAAGAGATTGATTCTCCGTTAGCGGTGGAATTGGCCAACCTCCCGAAAGGAGAGAAGGTAACCGTCCGTCTGAACGACTCGAATATCTACCGGTGTACTCATTCTTCTTTCATTGATCGTGGATTTCAACATCCCTTCTACTTGGTAGAAACCCTCACCGACGAAGTGATGAAAGCGGAAAAGAAAGCATACGAGAAAGTGATTCGCATGATTGCCCACGAAGTGAACAACACGACTGCCGGCATTACTTCCACACTGGATACGGTAGAACAAGCCCTTTCCAGCGAAGAAGGAATGGAAGATATTTGCGACGTGATGCGTGTATGTACCGAACGTTGTTTCTCAATGAGCCGTTTCATTACCCGCTTTGCCGATGTGGTGAAAATCCCCGAACCGACACTTTCTTCTGTCAATCTGAATGATTTGGTTTTCACCTGCAAGCGGTTTATGGAAGGAATGTGTAATGACCGTCGCATTACACTCCGCATGGAAATAGACGAAAGTCTGAAAGATGTGATGCTGGATGCCGCTTTGTTTGAGCAAGTACTCGTAAACATCATCAAGAATGCAGCGGAAAGCATTGAGACCGATGGGGAAATAATAGTCCGCACCCTCGCTCCGGCCACTGTTGAAGTGATAGATAACGGTCTGGGGATCAGCAAAGAAACAGAAGCTAAACTGTTCAGTCCTTTCTTCTCTACCAAACCGAACGGACAGGAATCGGACAGATCTTTATCCGGGAGGTTCTGATGCGTCATGGATGTACATTCTCTTTGCGGACCTATGCCGACGGACTGACCCGATTCCGTATTACTTTCCCCTAATTGTGTCAAATAAGAACATTTCTTCCGTCAAATAGACCTTTTTTTGTCTTGAAATCACTCCTACCTTTGCCCCGCTCAATTCAATAGGATTTAAGGTATGAGATTAATGAAAAAAGGCACATTGACGCTCTTTCTTTTATTGGCTATCAGTATTCCGCTTTGTGCGCAGTATGTGGTACAAGGGTGGTGACTGATTCTCTGACCAGAGAACCCTTATCTTATGTATCTGTACGTCTGAAAAACACGACCGAAGGAACGACTACCGGAAGCGACGGACGCTTTTACTTCAAAACCCATCGCTCGGAAGCAGTGCTTGTAATCTCTGTAATCGGATATAATGACTATGTCCGCACCATTCGCCCTGCCGGTAATGCATCCTATAAAGTAGCGCTTGCGCCTACCGAATACGCGCTTGGTGAAGTGGTAGTCAAACCCAAACGTGAGCACTACCGGAAGAAAGATAATCCTGCTGTGGAATTTGTCCGCCGTATGATTGAAAGCCGTGACAACTACTCTCCTACGAGAAAGACTTCTGGCAACGCGAACGTTATGAAAAGACCACCTTTGCGTTGAATAACTTCGATGAAGAGAAACAGAAAAAATGGCTATATCGTAAATTTGATTTCCTGACGGAATATGTAGACACTTCTGCCGTTACCGGTAAACCGATTCTGACGGTATCAGCCCGTGAACTGCTTGCCACAGACTATTACCGGAAATCTCCCCGTTCCGAGAAGCAATGGGTGAAAGGACGCAAACAGGCCGGTGTCGATGAGTTTCTTTCTAAACAAGGTATGCAGGCTGCTATTAATGAAGTCTTTAAAGACGTGGACATTTACGAGAACAACATCTCCCTGTTCACCAATAAGTTCGTCAGCCCCTTGTCCCGTATCGGCACAGGCTTTTATAAATATTACCTGATGGACACGTTGCAGATTGCCGGAGAGCCTTGTGCAGACCTTGCTTTCACGCCTTTTAATTCCGAGTCTTTCGGTTTCAACGGACACCTGTATGTGACGCTCGACTCTACTTACTTTGTTAAACGTGCCGTATTCAACTTTCCCAAAAAGATAAACCTGAACTTTGTAGACTACATGTTGCTCGAACAGGAATTTAAGCGCGCTGAAGACGGCACACGCCTGCTCGATCATGAAAGTATCACTGTTGAGTTTAAACTGACCGAAGGACAGGACGGTATTTTTGCCCGCCGGGTAGCGGATTACAGCAACTACACCTTTACGCCGACTGCCGAAGCCGACAAAGCCTTCACCAAACCCGAACGTATTATTGAAGAGACGGAAGCCCTGTCGCGTCCCGAAACATTCTGGGCGGAGAATCGTCCGCAAGCCGCCATCTCCCAGCAGGAAAACTCGGTAGACCGCCTGATGACACAATTACGCAGTTATCCGGTGTATTACTGGACGGAGAAAGTGCTTTCCATTCTCTTCACGGGATATATTCCTACCTCCAAAGAAGCGCCACTTTTCTATATCCCCGATGAATGCCACTATCAGCGGTAACACATTGAGGCCCCCGTATCCGTGCCGGAGGTATGACTACCGCCTGGCTCAATCCGCACCTGTTTGGCAAAGGATATGTGGCTTACGGGTTTAAAGATGAAAGAGTGAAAGGATTGGCGGAACTGGAATATTCTTTCAAGAAGAAGAAAGAATACGCCAATGAATTTCCCATCCATTCATTGAAATTGCGTTACGAATCAGATGTGAACCAGTATGGACAAAATTACCTGTATACAAGCAAAGACAATGTGTTCTTGGCCTTGAAACGTGAGAAGGACGACCGTATCGGCTATTTCCGGCAGGCGGAGATGACCTATACCAATGAGTTTTATTCCGGCTTTTCTTTCCAGTTGACAGCGCGTACACGGAAAGATGAGTCCTCCTACCGATTTTTTAAAGAAAGAAGGAGATACCTACACCCCGGTAAAAGATTTCTCTATCAGTGCCGCAGAGTTGAAGTTGCGTTATGCTCCGAATGAGAAATTCTTCCAGACTCAATGGAACCGTTTTCCCGTATCGTTGGATGCACCGGTGTTTACCTTGTCTCATACCATTGCCGGAAAAGGAGCGTTGGGCAGCGATTACACTTACAATCATACCGAAGCCGGTATTCAGAAACGCTTCTGGTTTTCCGCTTTCGGCTATACGGATGTTATCCTAAAAGCAGGTAAAGTGTGGGATAAAGTACCTTTCCCGTTGCTTATCATGCCTAATGCCAACCTTTCTTATACCATCCAACCGGAATCTTACTCGTTGATGAATGCGATGGAGTTTATGAACGATGAGTATTTCTCGTGGGATGTTACTTATTTCCTCAACGGATGGCTGTTCAACCGGGTACCGTTGTTGAAAAACTGAAATGGAGGGAAATAGTTTCCTGTCGTGGACTTTATGGGCATTTGAGTGATAAAACAACCCGGCTTTGAGTGACAGTTTGTTCGCTTTTCCGATAGAGAACACACAAACAATGGGAAAAACACCTTACGTGGAGGCGGGTGTGGGTATTGAAAACATTTTCAAGGTATTACGTTTAGACTATATCTGGAGGCTCACTTATCGTGATTCGCCCGGGATTGACAGATCAGGCTTGAGAATAAGTCTCCACATGACCTTTAAAAGTTAAATCCTGCTAATTGCAATGTTTATATGACAAATAAAGACCGTATTAGTAATTAATTAATCTTATTTTGCATCAATTTTAGTTTAATTTTAACAGAATAGAAATGAAACAAGAAATTAAACCCGCTACCGGGCGTCTTGGCGTATTGGTAGTTGGAGTGGGTGGTGCGGTAGCTACCACGATGATTGTAGGTACACTAGCCTCTCGCAAGGGACTGGCAAAACCGATAGGATCTATTACACAGTTAGCCACAATGCGCATGGAAAACAACGAAGAAAAACTCATCAAGGACGTTGTGCCCTTGACGGATTTGAACGACATTGTTTTCGGAGGATGGGATATTTTCCCGGACAACGCATACGAAGCTGCTATGTACGCCGAGGTTTTGAAAGAAAAGACCGAATGGAGTAAAAGAAGAGTTGGAAGCTATCAAACCGATGCCGGCAGCTTTCGATCACAACTGGGCAAAACGTCTGAATGGTACACATATCAAGAAGGCTGCTACCCGTTGGGAAATGGTAGAACAACTTCGTCAGGATATCCGCGACTTCAAAGCTGCTAACAACTGCGAACGCGTAGTGGTGCTTTGGGCTGCAAGTACTGAAATTTACATTCCGCTGTCTGACGAACACATGTCACTCGCTGCTTTAGAGAAAGCAATGAAGGAAAACAATACAGACGTGATTTCTCCGAGTATGTGTTACGCGTATGCTGCTATTGCAGAAGGTGCTCCGTTCGTAATGGGGGCTCCTAACTTGTGTGTGGATACTCCGGCCATGTGGGAATTCTCTAAACAGAAGAATGTTCCTATCTCCGGTAAAGACTTCAAGAGCGGTCAGACACTGATGAAAACCGTATTGGCTCCGATGTTCAAGACTCGTATGCTGGGTGTGAACGGTTGGTTCTCTACCAATATCCTCGGTAACCGCGACGGTGAAGTGCTCGATGATCCGGACAACTTCAAGACAAAAGAAGTCAGCAAGCTGTCTGTAATCGACACTATCTTCGAACCAGAAAAATATCCTGATCTCTATGGAGACGTTTATCATAAAGTACGCATCAACTACTATCCTCCCCGTAAGGACAACAAAGAAGCATGGGATAACATCGACATCTTCGGATGGATGGGCTACCCGATGGAAATCAAGGTGAACTTCCTTTGCCGCGACTCTATCCTTGCAGCTCCTATCGCACTTGACCTGGTATTGTTCAGTGACTTGGCTATGCGTGCAGGTATGTGTGGCATCCAGACTTGGTTGTCATTCTTCTGCAAGAGCCCGATGCACGATTTCGAACATCAGCCGGAACACGACTTGTTTACACAATGGAGAATGGTAAAACAGACATTGCGTAACATGATTGGTGAAAAAGAACCTGATTACTTAGCTTAATCAGTAACCCCAAATAATAAGTTGAGATTGAGATTTACCATCCTATAAAGACTGGTGGATGCTCAACCTCAACTTTTACTTTTTTATTGTACAAATTCCCCATTCGTTGGGGGACTCGTGACACAACCGACTCGTAGTTTGTAATTAGTAATTAGTAATAAATGAAGCGTCCTCCCTTTCTACCTGTTTTATAGGCACGGGCTTTGGCTCCGGTTTTTCTCCTTTTGCTCCCGGCACGGCTGGGGCGTTACTGGCTTCTATCATTTGGATTGCACTTTATTTTCTCCTTCCTTTCTCTTGGGTATTATGGCTGACTGCCGCTTTGGTGATTGTATTTATATTCGCCGGCATTTGGGCTGCCGATAAGCTGGAGACTTATTGGGAGAAGATCCTTCGCGTGTAGTAGATGAGATGGTGGGAGTGTGGATACCGTTGTTGGCTGTTCCCAATGATGACAAATGGTTTTGGTACGTGATTGCGGCTTTTGCCCTGTTCCGTATCTTTGATATAGCCAAACCGTTGGGCATACGTCGTATGGAAAGCCTGAAAGGTGGAGTAGGGTCATGATGGACGATGTTTTGGCGGGAGTGTATAGTTTTATATTGTTAGTGGGAGCGAGATGGGTGATTGGCTGAAAAAAGTTGCACGGATGATTTCCCAGAAAGGCGGCATCTTCATGTTTTTGAGGGCGCAGCTTTCTGCTCAAATGGCGACTATTGCAGACTTTCTGGTGACTATCCTTCTGGTAAGGCTATTTGATGTCTACTATGTATATGCTACCTTGGCGGGCGCTATCTATGGAGGAATCGTTAATTGCATTATCAACTATAAATGGACTTTTAAATCGAAAGGGAAGAAAACACACGTTGCTGTAAAATTTATCCTTGTATGGGTTTGCAGTGTTTGGCTCAATACGTGGGGAACGTATGCACTGACGGAATCATTAGCGAAGATTCCCTGGGTACGCAACACACTTAGCCTGTATTTCGGAGATTTTTCATTATTCCTAAAGTGGTAGTGGCAGTCATCGTAGCACTGTTCTGGAATTATAATATGCAGCGTTTCTTTGTTTACCGGAATATAGATATAAGAAGCTTGTTCGGAAAAAGAAACTGAAAACGGATTGAAAGACTGATGAGAAAACGAAAGAATTAGATATATACAGATTGAGAAAACAGAAGATTTAGATAAAAATAGCTATAAACAGATTTAAACAGATGAATTACAGAGATTATTTACAACAGTTGATTTATAAGATTATCAATCCCCTGATACGCGGAATGATTAAAATAGGAATCACTCCTAATTTTATCACTACTACCGGATTTATCCTGAATGTAGTAGCGGCAGGTATGTTTGTCTATGCATATATGGCGGACAGAACGATTTGGCCATTATCGGCTGGGCAGGAGGTGTGATTTTGTTTGCCGGACTGTTCGATATGATGGACGGACGTAGCTCGCCTAGGCAACATGAGTTCCAAGTTCGGTGCGCTTTACGATTCAGTACTCGACCGTTATAGTGAATTGATGACTTTCTTTGGTATCTGTTACTATTTATCAATGAAAGATTATTTCCTTTATGCACTCATTGCATTTGTGGCACTAATCGGCTCACTGATGGTAAGCTATGTGCGTGCCCGTGCCGAAGGCTTAGGAATTGAATGTAAAGTCGGATTCATGCAACGTCCGGAACGCGTAGTGCTGACCAGTCTCGGAGCTTTGTTCTGTGGCGTTTTCAAAGATATCACCGTTTTCGAACCAATCGATTATGATTGTTCCTCTGGCTTTTGTTGCCCTGTTTGCCAATATCACGGCATTTGCTCGTGTGAGACATTGCTACAAAGTGATGAAAGAATGAATTAATTTACTGTTGGACGATTTACTATTTACATCGTACATCCTAAATAGTACATCGTAAATAGTCCAATAGTAAATAGTCTAATAGTAAATAGTCTAGTTGTCTAATCAAAACATTATAATGATAAAGAATATTCAAATGCCGTCGAAGAGAGAGCCCGACTGTGACAGTCATTATGGCTCTTTTCCTTTTGCTGACAAGTATCTTCATCGGGCTTCGTTCCGAGCACCTGTTAATGGCGGTACTCTATTTAGTTTTATTTTTTGCCGGATTACCTACTCGTAAGTTGGCTGTGGCCCTGTTACCTTTCGCCATTTTTGGAATCTCGTATGACTGGATGCGTATTTGCCCCAACTACGAAGTGAACCCGATTGATGTGGCCGGACTGTATAATCTCGAAAAGTCTCTTTTCGGAGTAATGGATAATGGTCTTCTGGTTACTCCTTGCGAATACTTCGCTGCACACAACTGGCCGATAGCGGACGTTTTGCCGGAATCTTCTACCTTTGTTGGGTTCCCGTTCCCATCCTGTTCGGTCTTTGCCTGTATTTCAAGAAAGAAAGAAAAACCTACCTTCGCTTTGCGTTAGTATTCTTGTTTGTCAATTTGATTGGTTTTGCCGGTTATTATATTCATCCGGCCGCTCCGCCTTGGTATGCCATCAACTACGGTTTCGAACCGATATTAAACACACCGGGTAATGTTGCAGGATTGGGACGCTTTGATGCATTCTTCGGAGTAACCATCTTTGATTCTATCTACGGGCGTAATGCTAATGTTTTTGCGGCAGTGCCTTCACTGCATGCCCTATATGGTAGTTGCATTGGTGTATGCCATTATTGGTAAATGCAGGTGGTATGTGGTTTTCTCTATTATCATGGTCGGCATTTGGGGAACAGCTATTTATTCATGCCATCATTATATCATTGATGTATTACTTGGCATCTCTTGCGCGTTAATCGGTTGGCTGGTATTCGAATACATATTGATGAGAATCCCGGCGTTCAAAAGATTCTTCGAAAGATATTATACGTATATAAAGTAAGATTATATGTGAATAAAGTGAGATATATACCCATACAAAAAGCAAGTATATACTCATATAAAAGCAGATATATACCCATATAAAAAATAGATATAAGTCTCACAAATAGTGAAGAACAAGTACCGTAATATATTTCTCGCTTTTGGTATCATTGCCGTTCTGATAATGATATTCACTTTTGATATGGATTATCAGGAGCTTTGGCTGAATTTGAAGCGTGCAGGGTATATTTACCTTTGGTTTTGTTGCTATGGCTGTTTGTCTACCTTATTAATACAGTATCGTGGTACATCATCATCCGTAGTGGTGGTAAGACGGGGTTTTCATTTGTCCGGCTCTACAAATTCACAGTAACAGGTTTTGCGCTTAATTACGTGACTCCTGTTGGGCTGATGGGAGGCGAACCATATCGCATTATGGAGCTGAAACCCTATATAGGAATAGAACGCGCCACCTCTTCCGTGATTCTTTATGTGATGATGCATATCTTTTCCCACTTTTGCTTTTGGTTAAGTTCAGTGTTGCTTTACGTTTGTCTCTATCCGGTGGGGTGGATGATGGGGATAATCTTAGGAGCTATTACTGTCTTTGCTTGCTGATTGTTATTCTTTTTATGAAAGGCTATCGGCAGGGGATGGCTGTGGCTTTTGTCCGTATGGGTGGTCGTATTCCTTTTCTGAAAAGAAAGTATTTCATTTTGCAAACGCGCATAAAGAGAAGTTGGAGAATATAGACAAACAAATTGCCCTTCTCCACCAACAAAAGAAACAAACCTTTATAGCGCCCTCTTACTGGAATATACCGCCCGTGTAGTCAGTTGTCTTGAAATATGGCTGATACTGAACGTGCTGACCACCCATGTCAGCTTTGCCGACTGCTGCCTGATTTCTCTTCTTTACTTGCTAATCTGCTGTTTTCCTGCCTATGCAATTGGGAGGTCGTGAAGGTGGCTTTGCCCTCGCCGTAGGCATTTCCTTTCCGGAGCTTACGGAGTCTATGCCGCTTTGATTACCCGTATACGCGAAATGGTCTGGATTGTAATCGGACTTGTACTAATGAAAGTAGGAAATTTTAAACAATCAAAAGAAAGATATTCTGCTTAAATTTATAACTTTGTCTGATCTATAAAGACTCTTATGAAGGGCTCTATAAAAGAACTTATAGAAAAACTTGTCAAAGGAGTTCTATTTGGATCTATAGAAAAGACTGACGAAAAGACCTATAAAGAAAACGACAATGAATAATTTTATCTTTACAGCCCTACTGAATTCGTGTTCGGTCGGGATACGGAAGCGCAGAGAGTGTTAGTACAGAAATACGGTGCACGCAAAATAATGATTGTTTATGGTGGCGGTTCCGTGATACGTAGCGGCTTGTTGGCCCGTGTTGAGAAATCATTGCAGGAAGTAGGTATTCCCTATTGCATGCTGGGTGGTGTACAGCCTAACCCGATAGACACGAAAGTGTATGAAGGAATCGATCTCTGCCGGAAAGAAAACGTAGACATGATGCTCGCCGTTGGTGGTGGCTCTGTGATTGATACGGCGAAAGCCATTGCAGCCGGAGTTCCTTACAACGGAGATTTCTGGGATTTCTACATCGGAAAAGCCATTGTGACGAAAGCATTGAAAGTAGCCGTTGTGTTAACGATTCCTGCTGCCGGAAGCGAAGGTTCCGGTAACACCGTCATCACGAAAGTCGATGGCTTACAGAAATTAAGCCTCCGTGCTCCCGGTGTACTACGTCCTGTTTTGCCGTGATGAACCCCGAGCTGACCTACACACTTCCTCCTTTCCAAACCGCCTGCGGCATTGCCGATATGATGGCACACATCATGGAACGCTATTTCACCAACACGAAAGATGTAGAAATAGGCGATCGCCTGTGCGAAGGTACCCTGCTTGCCATCATCAAAGAGGCAACTACCGTCATGAAAGACCCCGAAAACTACGGAGCCCGTGCCAATCTGATGTGGTGCGGAACGATCGCCCACAATGGAACCTGTGGTGTAGGTTGTGAAGAGACTGGGCTTCCACTTCCTCGAACATGAAATCAGCGCCATCTATAACGTGACTCATGGTGCCGGACTCTCCGTAATCTTCCCTGCCTGGATGACATGGATGACAGAACACAATGTGGATAAGATAGCCCAATACGCCATCCGAGTGTGGGGAGTGGCAGAATCAGACGATAAAAAGGCGGTAGCCCTTGAAGGAATTTCCGTCTGAAATCCTTCTTTACTTCCATCCTGCCTGTGACCTTCAAAGAACTTGGCATTGAGAATCCCGACATCGACCGCCTTGCAGATAGTCTGCACCGGAATAAAGGTGAATTGGTAGGCAACTATGTCAAATTAGCGAAACAGGACAGCAAAGAGATATACCGTCTGGCATTATAAAAACAGATATAACCGACAGCTGCATCATTTGCCTTTTGATAGAGGATAAATGATGCAGTTATTCTTTTTGCTATTGATTAATACCTAAACAGAAGCAAAAGATTTTGCTTTAATTATATTTTGGTATAATAGTTGTGTAAAATACCTAAAATTCGTGATTGCTCCGTCTATCATATAAGAATACTTTTGCGGGTGTAATAACTATATATATCCGTTATGCAAAAGCTAAATTCCGGGGCTTTGAATAGAATCTTATTGTTTGTATACATTTTATCACTATCTACTAATGCAATAGCCCAAAACAAAAATAATTCAAAAGAGACATATCTTCTTCCTCCACACGGAAATTATGTTTATGGCCGGGTGATTGAGAAACTCTCTAAAGAACCGATGGTAGGAGTGACGATTCGTTTGGATGGTCATTCTACTGGTGTAATTACCGATATAAACGGTTGCTATGTATTGACCCTGCCCGAAAAAGGCGGTCTGGTTATCTATTCCTACATCGGTTTTGAAACCCGTAAAATCAAAGTCACTTCCCGGCAGAAAGTCGATGTGCAGATGGTAGAAGCTACCGAAAGTATTCGAAGTGATTGTAACCGGCTATAACTCCATACAGAAAGTTTCACTGGAAATACCACAAAGATAGAGAAAGAAGACCTGTTAAAAGTCAACCCGAACAACCTGATTTCGGCCATTCAGACTTTCGATCCCTCTTTCAGAATACAGGAGAATCTGGCTGCTGGTTCCGATCCCAACAGCCTGCCTCAATTCGTCTTGCGTGGTCAGACCGGTATCGGAGAAACGACACTTGGGCAGACCTCCACCTCCTCCATTTCGCGGGAAGTGCTAAGCGGTAATTCCAACCTGCCTATCTTCATACTGGACGGCTTTGAAGTCGATGTAGAAAAGATATACGACCTCGATATGAATAGCATCCACAGCATCAATATCCTGAAGATGCTGCCGCCACTGCCATGTACGGTTCACGTGTGCCAACGGAGTAATTGTCATTGAACGGCGTGCGCCTGAAGCCGGAAAGTTCCGTGTACAGTATTCCGGAGTACTTTCTGCCGAACTGCCGGATTTATCCTCCTACAATCTGGTGAACGCCCGTGAGAAGCTGGAAACCGAACGCCTGGCAGGACTATATGACAGCAACACCCCGGAAATAGACCCCTATACCAACGGTTACTACCAACGACTCAATAATGTACTGACAGGTGTCGATACCTATTGGCTTTCTCAAGGACTACGCACGGCTCTGAACCATAAGCACTCCGTTTTCATAGACGGTGGAGAAAACGACGTGGGGAGTGGAACTGGGATTCAGAGGAACGGAAGGAGTGATGAAACACTCTTCCGTAAGAATGCCAATGCCGCTTTTTATGTAGACTACCGCATTGGCGGACTACAAATAAAGAACAAAGTGACCTACACTTATAACAAAAGTACAGATGTCCCCTTCAATTCATTCAGCGATTACTCCCATTTACTTCCTTATATGCGTCTGTATGATGAAAATGGCGATTATGTGCGCCGTCTCGAAAAGTTCGACGGGCTAGCGGCACAAGTAAATCCACTGTACGAAATCAACTTCTACAACAGCTTCGACCATTCCGGTTATGATGAAGTAACCGATGATCTTAGTCTGAATTGGCGTATCACCGACGGTCTGCGTCTGCGCGGTCAGTTTTCCGTCCTGATGAGAAATTCTACCGGTGATCTGTACAAAGATCCCGCATCGCCAGTTATTCAGCCAGTACAGGCAACATCAATGGTGAAAAACAGAATCCACACAAAAGAGAACAGTGATAGACGGAAGCCTGTCACTCATGTACAACAATACCTTCAAGGGACACAATCTCAATATCTGCTTGTCCTCCAACATGAGACAAACGCAGAGCACTGCTTCCGAAACACGTTACCGGGGATTTCCGGGTGGCGACCTTGTCTCTTCAAACTATGCGGCAGAAGTATACGGAAAGCCCAGCAGCTCCGATAATACCACCCGCTTGGTAGGAGCCTTGCTCACTTCCAACTACACCTACAACAATATCTATCTCGCCGACCTTACAGGACGTATCGACGGTTCTTCCGAATTCGGTTCCGATAAAAGATGGTCCATGTTCTGGTCAACAGGAGCAGGAATCAACATTCATAATTATGATTTTATCAGGGCGAACGCTCAATAACTTGTACATGTTAATTTAGCTTTTATTATTCCCTAAATAGATAGTTTTTTTCCTGTATTTTTCAATATCTTCTGTTCCTATTCTCTGTGTGAATATAATTCATTACATTTGCATATCTACTATATTAATCCCTACCGCAATATGACCATTCAAGCCTTTTCAGCTATAATTCCTGATGTAAGAGATGATAAGAATAAAATATATCAGTCTAACGAAATAGTGTTCATCGCCCTAGTCTCTGTTATCTGCGGAGCTGATACGTGGAACGAAATAGAAACATTCGGCAAGACGCATGAATCCTATTTCAAGACGCGTCTTCCGGGTTTGACTTCTATCCCTTCCCATGATACCTTGAGTCGTTTCTTCTCCATATTGGATATCGACTGGTTTGAAGAATGTTTCAGGTTGTGGGTCGATGACATCTGCCGTAAAATTCCCGGGGTGGTAGCTATTGACGGAAAGGCCGTTTGTGATAATCCCCATAAAAACAGTCGCTCAAAAAATGGAGTGAGAAGCAAGCTCTATATAGTCAGTGCCTGGTCTGTATCCAACGGCATTTGCCTTGGTCAAAAGAAAGTAGAAGAAAAATCGAATGAAATAAAGGCTATCCCCGAGCTAATAAAGGCGCTGGATCTTGAGAACTGCATCATAACCATTGACGCTATGGGCTGCCAGAAATCAATCACTAAACTAATAATCGAGAACAAAGCTGATTATATTTTATGTGCCAAAGATAACCATGAAACACTCAGGGATATGATAGAATTTAATCTTAGTGAGGAAACAAGATACTATTTATGTCACGCAAAAAGGTACTTTGAGGAAAACGAAGGGCATGGAAGAAGTGAATACAGGGAATGTGTATGCATAAGCGCTAAAAATCTTCAATATTTTCTCAAAGGGTGGACAGGGATCAAGACATTGGCTATGATAAATTCTATCAGAAAAACAGGTGATAAAGAAGCTACTATGGAAACAAGGTACTATATATCATCATTGGAACCTGACCCGGTACTCATACTTAAATCGGTCAGATCACACTGGGAGGTTGAAAACAACCTGCATTGGGTACTTGATATAGGATTCAGAGAAGATGATGACAGAAAAACAGGAAATGCTGCAATCAACTTCTCCGCCATATCAAAGTTGGCACTTATGTTATTAAAACAGAGCGATATCAAACTGGGAATGGCAGGAAAGAGGAAAGCGTGTGGATGGGACGAGAAAATAAGAGATAAAGTCATTGGGATTGAAAAAATATAGAGAATAATAGGATGTACAAGTTATTGAGCGTTCGCCCTGTGATTTTATGAAGTCGAATGAACTCTTTTCCATGTTGAAGTTCCGTGTCTCCTACGGACTGACCGGAAAGACCAACTTCTCCCTCTATTCGGCCAAAGATATGTATCAGCTGCAAACAGACAGCTGGTATCCCACAGGCTACGGTGTATTCCTCTATCAGATGGGAAATCCGAACCTGAAATGGGAACGTAAATACACCCTCGACTATGGAGTTGAAATCGGACTGTGGCACGATAAAATCTATCTGAAAGCCTCTGCCTACGACGAGCGTACCATCGACCTGATAACCGATTATACCATCCCTTCCTCTACCGGATTCACCTCCTACAAAGAAAACATGGGAAAGGTGAAAAACACCGGCGTCGAACTGGAACTGCGGGCACGACTTTACAGTGACAGAAACTGGCTCTTCCAGCTCTACGGCAGCTTTGCAAGAAACAAAAACACGATTATTGAAATCTCCCAGGCAATGCGCGACTATAATAAAAGAGTGGAAGAACTGTTCAGCGGATATAACCCCGAAAGCAGCTCCGATTCAAAATATGCTAAAACATACCTGAAATATTACGAAGGAGCCTCTCTGACCTCTATTTACGGGATGAAGTCATTGGGAATCAGCCCACAAACGGCAAAGAAATCTACCTTCGCCGGAATGGTGACGTTACCGATGTATGGTCTGCCGACGAATGGACCATTATTGGCGATACAGCTCCCAAGGGACAAGGCTCATTCGGTTATACCCTGTCCTATAAACAGTTATCCATGTTTGCTTCTTTCCTCTATACTTTTGGTGGAGATGCTTACAACAATACCCTCGTCTCCTATGTAGAGAATGCCGACATTAAAAATGACAATGTAGATAAGCGGGTATTGCTCGACCGTTGGCAGAAACCGGGAGACATAACCACCATGAAAGATATTCGTGACCGTAATGTCACCACCGGCGCATCTTCGCGTTTTGTACAGAAAAACAATACCCTGCAATGGAGTTCATTGACAATGAGCTACAATTTCCGTCCCGAACAATTAAAGAAACTCCATCTGTCCGCCTGCGTCTTTCGTTCACGATGAACGACCTGTTCTATTGGTCTACCATCCGTCAGGAACGGGGACTGGATTATCCTTATTCGCGTTCATTCAATCTGACTACTAACATCATATTCTAACCATACAAATGAAGAAACTAATCAGCCATATACTAATAGCCGACAGGAATGTTAGCCGTTTCCTGCAATGCCTGGCTGGACGTAACACCAGAAAATGCGATAGCCGACGACGATCTGTTTTCCACCGGTTTCGGCTACCGGAATGCCCTGAATGGTATCTACACCAATCTGGCGTCCGACGAACTTTACGGTAAGCAACTAAGCTGGGGATTCCTTAGTGCCATCTCCCAGCAATACAATCAAAGGCGGGAACCATCTCTCCGATGTATGCCGACGCTTCCGAACTTATCTATAACACGGTCGACACCGAACCCGTCGTGACAGCTATCTGGGAAAAGGCTATAAAGTGATAGCCAACTGAACAAGCTCATCGAGAACATCCGGCCCACGGACATCTCTTTGTTCGAATACGGAGAAGAAGAGAAAAACCTCATTTACGCCGAAGCCTTGTCATTAAGAGCCATGATGCATTTTGACCTACTTCGCTTGTTTGCTCCTGCAACGGCAACCAATCCTTCGGGCGCCTATCTTCCTTACCGCGATAAATACGAAGCCGCAGTGGTAGAAAAATGTACCGTTACCGATTTTATCGAGAAAGTCCTGAAAGACCTGCTCGAAGCGGAAGACATTCTGCGTAAGTTTGACACCGAATACCATCCCGAAGCGATGTACGCTTCACAAATGTACGAACCTACTCCCGAATGGAATGCCCGCTACCGCTTCAACTCCGGTTCCTATATAGACGATATGGGAGCATTCTTCTGGTATCGTGGCATCCGCTTCAACTATCTGGCATTGCTGGGGTTGAAAGCCCGTGTCTGCATCTATGCCGGTCCTGCCTACTACAAGAATGCCGAGACAGCCGCCAAAGAACTTTACAACACCTATTACCAGCAGAAACGGTGGATAGGCTTTACAGAAGGAGAGAACATTACCTGCAATCTCAATTCCCGATATACAAAAGTCTCCCACGACATATTGTTCGGCTTGTACAAGAAACAGCTGGCTACGGATTATGAACAGGTATGGGGCTCTTCCTCTTCTTCGTCAACCACCCGTTTGCCGTTGGCAAATATCCCTTCTGTTTGCTTCGGACAATACGGGCGTATATACCGACTATCGGCTCACCTACCTGATCGGGACTACCAATGAAACCCAGTCGAAGTATTACACACTGAAGTATAACCCTTCCGTAGAATCAGTAGTAGAAGCAATGGAGAATCCGATGATACCAGTGATCCGGTTCAGTGAAATCTGTCATATCCTGGCGGAGATCAGTAGCTATAATGGCAAGATAACCGAAGGAATCAACTACCTCGAAACAGTTCGAAAAGCCCGTGGAGCTGAACGTACCCTTAGTCTGACAGTCAGCACCCGTGAACAACTGGATGCCGAAATACTGCTCGATATGCGGAAAGAAATGATAGGCGAAGGTGGAACCTTCTACACCTACAAACGGATGAACCTCTCCACCGTGCCCGATTCCGACGAGGAAGGAGAAATCAACATGACAGGTTCTTATGTACTTCCATTGCCTACCAGTGAAACAACCAACTAATGCCCGGATAAGATGAAACGAATATTGACATATACCATCTTCTGCCTGCTGTTCGTTCTCACCTCTTGCAGTGAAGAGCAGCTGGACGTTTATAATGGAGACAATTACGTCTATTTTACTTACATGAGCGATAAGTCTCCACAGAAAATAACATTCAACTTTGCTACAGATGCACCCTTGCTTCGAGAAGGAACCGTGAAAGTGAAAATGACACTTCTTGGCTACCTGCTCGAAGAAAATGCCACCTGTGATATTTCCGCAGTGGGAGAGAAAAGCACCGCCCGTTCCGGCATCGACTATGCCCCTTTGACCTCCGGCATCTTCCATAGCGGACTGGCGGAAGACACCTACGAAGTCACCGTCTATCGCAATGAAGACCTGCTCAACACAGACTACACCCTTACCCTTTCACTGGATGCAGTGGAAAACTGTCTGGTGGGTCCGGCAGAATACAAACACGTCACGATTCAAGTGACCGACCGGATTTCCCAACCTGTTTGGTGGAACCAGAGTTCGGCAGCCAATCTGGGTACTTATTCGGATATGAAATACCGTGTTTTTATCATTTTCATGGATGGTGAGATACTCGAATCATTGGATAAATACACCGGTATTGAGTTTGTCAACCTGATAGCCGACTTCAAGGCCTGGTGGAAAGACCAGTGGCAGCAAGGCAATTACCAATATTATGATACAGACGGAGTGACACCGCTGTATGAAACCATTCTCGATAACTGATAATAAATTATGAAGCGAAAAACAATACTATTCATTTCAATCCTGCAGCTTCTCGTGATAACCGGCTGTTATGACGATTTGGGAAACTATGACTATACAAACTCTACCAAAGTTTCTTTTGTGAACTCCGCTTCATCGGACTACACGTTTATGGTAGGCGACCTTTTCGAGATGGATGCGCCCATCAACTTCTCAACGGACATCGGGAATGTTGATGAACTTTTCACCGTTCAATGGTATCTGAACCGTGAACTGATCTACACAGGTTATCATCTGAAGTATCAGTTCGAAAAGGCGGAACGTACGAACTGATACTGAAAGTCATCAATAAGGAAACGAATGAAACATACATCAGCAATAAATATACCTTGACGGGAAAGAACAGTTTCGACTGGGGCTGGATGATTCTCTCCAACAAAGGAGACGGAAAATCTTCTTTATCTTTCATCAATCCCGCCTCCGGGCTACGCACGATGTAGAAAACATCATCGAAGATGGTCTGGGTACAGACCCGCTCGGGATCTATTACTATTATGTATTAGGCTCTATCTCCGGTTCCTACGTGTCAGGTTTGCCGAAAATCCTGATAAATCAGGGTAGTGGAAGTGTCACGCTAGATGGCAATTCGTTGCAAAAAGACATGTGGCTTGCCCACGAATTTGAAAACCGTAAAGAGCCGGAAGGCTTGAAGATAATGGACTTCGCATTCAAGGAAGAATATTACGTGATTTGCTCGAACAGGAAGTGTATATCCGTGCCGTAGGCACTGACAATAAAGCGATTCCTTATTACGGGAAGTACGGGGCCATGCCGTATGAGTTTGAGGGAGGTAGCCGTATCACCTGTTTCGCACCGTTCCACAACGTCACTTATTGGTGTGCCGACGAAGAACGTTGTATCTTGTATGATGAGCAAAATGCCCGTTTTATCGGCATTACACATTATCCGCAGTGGGGAGCAGTTTATACTCCTGCCATCGTCTACTTCAAAACATACGATCAGGATTTGGAAGTTCCTCCGGTGTGTTGCGGGTGAACAATATGGGAGCGGGAACCCGCTGCCTGGCAATAGGGGCTTACGAAAAGAAAGATGTAGCCTCCAACGGCGGGCTGACATTTTGGTCAAACTACGTGTCGCTGATTGACGTGCAGGAACCGGAAATTATGATTTGCACGAGTTTGCCGTAAAGACATGGATAATAACTCTCACCTGATAACCGGTACGGATCAATACGGATTCAGCGGCAGCTCCTTATTGACTCCGCAAAGTGTCATTAAGATGTCCTCCAATTTTGAAAAGAACCCTTATTTCTACTTTACCGATGGAGATAAGAATCTCTATATATACAGTATGCAGATGCGCAGCCATATGCTGGCTTACACAGCAGGCAGCCGTATCACCGGCATCAGTGGAAGTCCTGTTGTTTGTGAGTTTTATGGCTATGGGGAAATAGCACTGATCCGAATTTCCGGCTGGCACTTTCGCAGGAAAATGGGGATATCGCCATCATCGATGTAAACACGAGCCAGATGGTACGTCTCTTCGAAGGTTTTGCTCCCGATTTGGAATTGAAGACTTTTAGCGGGTTTGGCGATGTGAAAGGCATGGTATGGTGCACGAACTATGAAGGAGAATATTAATTGGAAAAGAAAATAACCTATCAGTAAATAATTAATCATTTAAACGAGAAAAGTATGAAAAATAGACTGTTTTATTTTGCTGCTTGTGTAGCTTTAGTATTGTCTTCAGTAAGTTGCAGCAGTGACGATGGTGAAGAAGAAGATGCAGATATTCCCGTAGTGGGGAAAATTGCTGTTTCCGGTGCTTATAATGTGTATTCCCATGGAAGCCAGGGATGGATTGAAGCGGACAAGATAGGAATATATGTGTTGTCCGATGGCAAACCGCAGGATAACTTGCCGTATGCTCCGTCGGAAGTAGCGGTGGCTACTACTACAGAATTGGATGGTAAAACGTATATAGTATATGATCGTGATAGTCGTGTGACTGAAGATATTACGCTGAATCCTTCTTCCGAACTTGCTGCAGGATTTAAGGGTGGCGATCACACTATTTATGCCTATACGCCCTATAACGCAGCTTCACAAGATTATAAGGCTGTCGCTTTGCCCAACTTAGCTGTGCAGGAGTATTATGAATCAGAGTTTATGCCGCATCGTAATTATAGCTTTGCTTATGCTTCGGCTACTACATCTAGCTATTCTGCTGCAACTGTTTCTTTGGGAGAATTCAAACCATTGTTTTCTCAAATCACTTTACCGGGTGCGGGATGCCCGGATTCTTTTGTCGGTAAGAAATTTACTAAAGTGGTGGTGAGCTGTGACCATCCGATTGCCTACGAAGATGGAGCAACTGTAGATTTGTCGACAGGTAAAATTTCCGGTACTCCGATAAACAGTATTACTTATAATCTTCCTAATGGCGGCTTCGAGATAACTGCCGGGTATTTTGGTGCCAGTTTGGAGACCTGTTATATGATGATTGCCGTACCTTTTGAAACAGGGCTAACTTATACCTATAATTTTACTTTGACAATTGATGGACAGGAATATACTATTTCAGGCAAACCGAATGAAAAGATGTCTAGTATCAACAACTTAAATATGTATGGCATTGCCGGTATCGAATAATTATTATCTTTGTATCTGTATATAAATATTAAAAAAGAAAGCATGAAGAAATTAGTTTCAATTCTGATGATTCTGGCAATGATCGTTCCATTGGCCGGAGCACAATCGACGGACATCTTCAAGAAAAGAAGAAAAGAAGAGCAAGACGGAAGCGGTGGATAAAGCCAAGGCTGACTCCATTGCCAAGAGTAAGAAAGATGCTCTGCAACCTTACGCAAAAGTAATCACCGGCAAAGCCAAAACAATGGACGGCTTTTTTAAAGTGCATTACGTAGATGGTAAATATTTCTTCGAAATAGCCGACTCTCTTTCGGACGTGATATTTTGATTGTGAACAGAGTTGTGAAAGCACCGGTAGACGCGCAGAAACGTAAAGTAGGCTATCCGGGAGATTACATCAGCGACGAAGTGATCCGTTTCGAGAAAGGACGCGGCGACAAACTGTTCGTGCGTGAAATCTCTTATCTCGAACATTCTGCTGATACACTGGGTATGTAGGTACCGTATTGAACTCCAATGTTCAACCCATTGTGGCCACCTTCCCGCTGAAAACTGTCCGTAAAGAAGGAGAAACTACCAACTATGTGATCGACATGACCGACTATATCCGTAAGGACAACGAAATGTTTTCATTCACCAGCCGGGTGAAAGACAACATCGGAGCGAGCAGCATGGTAGACGACGCCAGTTATATCGACACACTGAAAGCCTTTCCGCAAAACATCGAAATACGTACCGTGCGTACCTTCCAGCGGAAGAGGAGGAGGCAGTGGACTTGAGAAACTGCTGGCAGCTTTCTTTGCCACCTCTACCACTCCGTTGACTTACGAACTGAACAGCTCTATGCTATTACTTCCCAAGGAACCGATGAAACCGAGATTGCACGACGACCGGGTAGGTTACTTTGCTGTGAGCTATAAGGATTTTGACGAGAATCCGCAAGGAGTGAAGTATAAAGCGAATATCACCCGCTGGCGTCTCGAACCCAAAGACGAAGACCGCGAGAAATACCTGCGTGGCGAATTGGTGGAACCAAAGAAACCGATTATCATTTATATCGACCCTGCCACTCCGAAGAAATGGGTTCCGTACCTTATTCGGAGTGAACGACTGGCAAGCCGCTTTTGAGAAAGCAGGATTCAAAATGCAATCTTCGGCAAAGAAGCACCGACGGACGATCCTACCTGGAGCTTGGAAGACGCCCGCCATTCGGCTATCGTGTACAAGCCTTCCGATATTCCGAACGCAAGCGGACCTCACGTGCACGACCCTCGCAGCGGTGAAATTCTTGAAACGCATATCAACTGGTATCACAATGTGATGAGCCTGCTTTACAACTGGTAAATCGTGCAGGCAGGAGCCATTGATCCGGGAGCACGCAAACCGATGTTCGACGATGAACTGATGGGCGAACTGGTACGTTTTGTATCTTCCCACGAGGTGGGACATACATTAGGACTGCGTCATAACTTCGGTTCTTCCAATACCGTCCCGGTAGAGAAACTTAGAGACAAAATATGGGTGGAAGCCAACGGTCATACACCGTCTATCATGGACTATGCACGCTTCAACTATGTGGCACAGCCGGAAGACAACGTTTCACGTTCGGGAATATTCCCCGTATCGGTATGTATGATAAATGGGCGATTGAATGGGGCTATCGTTGGATGCCTGAATATGAAACGGCGGAAGCCGAAATACCTCATTTGAATAAGTGGATCATTGAGAAGCTGCGGGAGGACAAACGCTATACGTTCGGAACGGAACTCGACAGAAACGATCCCCGCAACCAGAGTGAAGATTTGGGAGATGATGCCATGCTGGCAAGCTCGTATGGAATCAAAACACGAAACGTGTGATGCCTGAAATCATTAACTGGACTTATGAACCGAATGAGGGTTATATGAAAGCTGTCCGTTTGTATCAGAATGTGGTGGGACAATTCGACTTGTACATGGGCATGTGGCTACCAATGTGGCCGGTATCTACCACAATCCGATTTCTGTGGAACAGACAGACATGAAAGCGGTGGAATATGTTCCGAAGGATATTCAGAAGAAAGCGGTCGACTTCTGAACAAGGAACTGTTTACCACACCGACCTGGCTGATGGATGATAAACTGTCCGAAAGAACTGGTATCAATACTTTCAATTCGATCTACCGTGTACAGAGCAGTACATTGAAACAACTGCTTAGCAGCCGCACACTTGATAAGATGACGGACAACGAACTGGTCAACGGAGCGAAGGCATACACAGCCAACGATTTGTTCCGTGATTTGAAGAAGAGTATCTGGAGCGATATGCAAGGAGGAAAGAAACCGGATGCTTCCCAACGTAGTTTGCAAAAGACTTATGTCAATGCGTTGATTGAATGCTTGATAAACCGAAGAACAGTTCCGGTTCGCTCGGAAGTCTGGGTGGTTATTCGCTCGTAGCTTTCGATTTCCCTTCTGAAGCACCGACTATTGCACGCGGACAGTTGACTGATCTTAGAAGAGACGACCAATGCGGCAAATGCTTCCAGTGGAATATACAGAAGTCATTATCTGAACTTGAAAGCGTTGATTGATGCTGCATTCGACGTGAAGTAGAAAAATAATTTACGATTAAGTTCATTTACGATTAGACGATTTACGATGTACGATTGGAGTTAGTACATGGTAAGTCGTCTAATTTGTAGATTAGCTGATTGTAAATACGTTCTTTTGCCCCATATTTACGACAGTATTAGGTGGCTTTGCCCCATTTTGGAACATAAACGATAGACTTTGCCCCATCTTTGAAACAAAATCAATGGTATTTTGCCCCATCTTTGGAAATTCTTTATAACTTTGTTGCTGGAATTAGTTTATCCGACTACGGCAACGGAAGTTCCTCCTCGAAATAAAGCGTATGCCCAAACTGGTCTGGTTAGATACAGGATTGGTGAATTATGCGGCACAGGTACAGAAAGAGGTTTTGGGAGCAAAAGATATAATGGATGCTTGGCGTGGTATGATAGCGGAGCAGATTGTAGCGCAAGAACTGTTGACACTGACAGATAAAGTCAGTCAGAAACGTTGTATCTGGGTGCGTAATAAAAGTGGTTCTAATGCAGAAGTCGATTATGTGTGGGTGCAGGATTCTATGGTTTATCCCATTGAAGTCAAATCAGGGCATAACGCCCACTTGCGTTCCTTACATTCTTTTATGAATCACTCTAATCAGACTGTTGCAGTCAGAATATGGTCGCAGCCTTATGCTGTGGATGAGGTAAAGACGGCAGACGGAAAAGAATTCAAATTGATAAATCTACCTTTTTACCTCGTTGGAAAATTAGACAGCATATTACGTCGGTTCTAAACGGCCTTTGATAACGCGTAGTCTAGCAAAATCATAAGTTAAAGATTAGGCACGGATTACACAGATTGCACGGTTAGTGCTATGCTTGTACAAAGCAACCGTGAAATCCGTGTTATCCGTGCCTAAATTATAATAAAGCTAATTTTTTTAGACTTTATCCCAATCCTTTTCAGCATTAAAGCAAGGACAGGCTTTGATCCATTCTTCCGGTTCAATCTCGCCGTTTCCGTTCAGGTCGGGGCTAAGATCCCGGTGTCCACATATCCGGCAATCGGGATACTCTTTCAATAAAGTGAGAATTAATACACGCAGAGAGTGTTTTGCCAACAGGTGCGTGTGTCCTTCGGTTGTCCCATGCAGTCGAGTCCTCCTTCGTAGCAGATACCTATACTTTCCTTGTTGAAACTGCGACAATGCGCACCGACCTTTTCTATCGGACGGGTAGACTTTATATCACCGTTCTTGCGGATATAAAAATGATACCCCGTTCCGTTGAATCCGCGCCTGCGGTGGCAGATATCCAGATCATATTCCGTGAAGCTCTTGTCCTCGCGCGTGGCGGAGCAATGGATTACTATTAGATTGATAGTTCTCATGGATAAGACCGTTCATTGTCAGGCTTCCGCCATGCTACGTTGCGAGCACTCTTTATGGATGCATTGCAAGGTGGCAGCCTGCGCCAGCTGACCTCTTAATGAGAATATCTCCGTATGCATCTCTTTCACTTTCGAGCTAAGGTCGAAATAATCCTTCAACACTTTTTCCAACTGCTGCATCAGAAAAGTATATTGGTCTTTCACCAGTTCGCTGAACTCTTTTACTTCTTGCGCCATTACTTTGCGCTTTTTGCGGTTACTGCCCAGAAAGGGCAGGATCGTTATAATGATCTCTATGATTTTATCAAGCATTTTAATAAATTGAGGATTGAAAATTGAGAATTAAAAAATAAATGTAGAAGAAAACAGAAACCGCATAGAGAGTAACTGTAGAAATCACTCCGTAATATCCATGCGGCGCTGTTTTAAAGATTAAGCTGCCGGGTCCGGAGCTTCTCCGCTTCCGCCGCTGTTTCCACCGCTACCGCTATTTCCGTCATCGTCACCTTCTCCGTCGCCCTTTGCTGCCAGGATAAAATCGACATTATTTTCGCCTCGGGTAGTGGCATGGCTCGTATTTACCAATTGAAGCGCCTTGTCCGCCACGAAACGGACATTTACTTTGCGGATGCTGCGCACCGTGCAATCTTTCTCTTTTTCTGCCCCCTCGCTGCTCAATGTGATATGAAACGTACCCAATCCGTCAACCTTCACCTTGTCGCCCTGGGTAAGCGATAGGCGTAACTGCTCGACAAAAGCCTCAATGGCATGCTTCACGTCTCCTGCAGTGAGCGAGGAGTTCGCTTCGATGGCATCCGCCAGCTTGTTGATGTCCATCACTCTCACTGTGCCCGATTTCTGGCGTACATAATACAACATCTGTGAATCCGGTTGATTCACATACTTTCTGCGCTGATAGCGCTCCACTAATACATTCATACAATAAAAAGTTAAGGTTTAAGTAATAAAATTTTCTCTGTCCTTACGACATTACAAATATACGAAATATGAGAGGGAAAGTCAAGTGTTTTGCTATATATATTGTATGTATAATGAAATAAAATGAGAAAATGATTTATGCTATATGTTGTAATATAAAATTGTATATTATTAGTGTAACTGTTTCTTATTTGGCATGTTTCAGCATATACTCTAACGGAGGGACATATTCGGTGATCTTGGTCATTTCCGGATTATGTCTGAAATAGACGTTTCCTGTCTCTCCGTTGCGTTGCTTGGCTATGATGACTACTCCCAGACCTTCGGTGGGATAACCACTTTCCCGGTCGGTCGTCACCCTTGCAAGGGCGGGACGGTAGAGCAGCATGACGACGTCTGCATCCTGTTCAATAGCTCCGCTCTCGCGGAGATGAGCCAGTTCGGGACGGCCGGCAGGGCGGTTTTCCGATTCGCGGTTTAGCTGGCTAAGCAGTACGACTGGTACATTCAGTTCTTTGGCTAGCAATTTTGCCTTGCGGGTGGCTTGTGCCACTTCCTGTTCGCGGTTGCGGTTGTTTTGACCGGTCGTCATGTCGCAGAGTTGCAGGTAGTCGATAATAATAGCATCGCACGCATGTTGGCTTTGCAGCAGTCGCGCGCTGGAACGTATATGTTCCATGTTGACCGATGTGCTGTCGTCTACGTGTATCGGCAGGCGTTTGAGGTCAGCGGCTGTTGTGCGTGCCTCTACGAGTTCCTGTTGGCTGACGGTTCCCGATCGCCAATGGCGGGCGCTGATTTCGCTGACCGCTGTCAGCCATCGGTCTGCTAGTCGTTCCCCTTGCATCTCGAGGCTGTAGACAGCTACGGCATACCCTGCCATTGCTGCGCTTCGTGCCATGTGTAGTGCGAATGCCGTTTTTCCTACGCCGCGACGGGCGGCGACCACCACCAACTCGCCTTTCTGTAGTCCGGACGTCATGCGGTCCAGATCCGCCAGTCCGGTAGGGAGGTCGGTTACTCCGTTTTTGTTGTTGGCGATACGTCCTTCGGCTTCTACCATGGTGGCGGTCATTAGTTCATCCATGTCGCGCATGTGGTTGTTATGGCCGAATTCGCCTTCCAGACGGTCGAGCAGGTTATGCGCGTCTACCAGTGAGTCGTCAATATCCATCGTTTCGTCTAGCGAACAGGCGAGGAGTTTGTTGAACCCCAGTATCATTTCCCGCCGCAGGTATTTCTCGTGTACGATCTGCGCATGATATTCAAGATGGGCGGAGGTTGCCACCTTGCTGCTCAATTGGGTGATGCCGAACGGTCCGCCCGCCTCTTCGAGCTTTCCACGGTGGGAAAGCTCTTCTTTTACGGTGAGGATGTCTATCTTTATTCCTGCATGATACATGGCCAGTATGGCGGCATAGATAACCTGATGGCGCAGGACGTAGAACATTTCGGGACGCAGCTTGTCGGCTACCAGTGGTATGGCTCCCTGTTCTATCAGGCAGGCGCCGATGATAGCTTCTTCTATTTCGGGAGCCTGTGGCGAAACTCTGTTTTCGGTATTCATATTATCAGTATTCGTTAAGAAAAGCTTTGTTGGATAAATAGCTGGCGGCATGGAGAAGGAAATTGATGTTCGTTTGGTGGAAATAATATTCCTCTATCCTGTCGATGGCGAGTTGCTGTTCCTTGTCGCCCAACTTTTTCCATTCGCGTTGTGCTTTGGCGATATTCTCTTTGGGGAGCTGTGTGATGCTGTGGAATTCATTCCAGAACAGGTGAAACTTTTCGTTGACGGCTTTCTTTTCTGCTTGTCGCTATCGGGAACTCCCATCCATTTATCGTATTCGACGACACGAATATGCAGGGAGGAATTGTTGGGGTGAGAGATGATTTCTATAATTCCCAGCGTGGCAAGCTCGTGTATGAACCAGGCTTTTCCGACAGACCAGTGGAAGATGTGGCTCCAGTCGCGATAACTAAACAGGCTTTCGCCTCTTTTACACAGGCAGTTTTTATTTTGACGGTCGTTGTAGAGTGTATCCGAATAATTGACCTTCATCAGAATTTTCAGGAGAGCTTCTATTTCTCCTTCTTGCATGTGTCGGTCTTCTATCTGCTGCTGTAGTAAGGCTTTAGGGATAATGAGAAAACCATGTTTCAGCATGGCTTGAAAATTGAAATTTTTCATTGAGTGTTATTTAAATTTTCTGTAAAAGTACGCTATTCCCGTGCGGTTTGCAAGGGTGTGTCTGTTTGTGGACGGGTGTGGACGAAGAAGAATAGTTGTGGTACGTAAGTTGTTGTATTTTTGTTTTCTTTCATGGGGCGAAGAAGCGATCAGGAGATGAAACGGATGCTCTGTTTGTGTTTGATAGAACTTCTGCCGGAGATAAACAGAGCCTTCGTTGGGAGGATTCGGAGGCTCTGTTTGGAATGAAAAAAACGGTCATTTTGCCGAACGCTTTGTGGAACGCTTTTTCTTTCTGTAAATAGCTGTATAAATGATAGTTATCTTCTTTTCCGAAAAAAGTGGTGAACGCAAAGTGGAATACATAATAAACAATAAAAAGATAAATGATATATTTAAAAATATATAGTTCGATTTTCTTTTATTCCTTGTCGATGTTTTCGTTTTCTACTACGTAATTAAACGTTGGTCGGCAGGTCGATGTGGGGAGGTCCCCAATGGCGGTAAAGGATTAGTTGCATTTCGGGACTGATGTCGATTGTTTGGCAGGTGTAATACGCGGCAGCCAGTTGTTCGTTCAACGTCTTGTCTGCTTTGATGCGTTTGCGCATTTTTTTGCTGGCGGAAGAGGCGTTTGCCAGATCTGGAAAATATTCTTTCGCCAACTCGGAGAAATACTTGAATCCATTGATGCTGTAGTGTTCGGCAGCTGGTTCATTGTTGTTCATAACTTTGTTGTTTTTTAGTAATTAAAATGATTATTTGTTTAAAAAACTGCGCAAATGTATAAAAATAAATTTGATAGATAATGTGAATATTTCAGTTTTTAATATTATAATTTTATATATGTAAATCTTTGTATATATATTTTCGTATTTTACTAAAGTAAATTGTGAAATTAGTAAATATTAATTATTAAATTATTTTTTAATGAAAAAGGAAAGTTTTACTTCGTTTATGAAACAAGTGGCTGTTGATTTGCAGCAGAGTGGGAATTTAGGGACTGCTCATGTATATAGAAGTAGTTTGAATGCGATTCTTACTTTCAGGGTTCCGGTTGTTTGTCGTTCCCGGAAATAACTCCGGAGTGGTTGAAGCATTTTGAGGGTAGCCTTCGTGCTCGTGGGTGTAGCTGGAACACGGTGTCTACGTATCTTCGCACGTTGCGTGCGGTTTACAATCGTGCTGTCGATCTTCGGAAAGCGCCTTATGTGCCGCATTTGTTTCGCTCCGTATATACAGGTACGCGGGCGGACCGTCGTCGGGCATTGGATGCGGAGGATATGAAGAAGGTATTTGCCCGTCTGTTGCAGTCGGATGCGGTTACTCCTGCCATGAGGGTGCGCAGGAATTGTTCATCCTGATGTTCCTGTCTGGCTGCCTTTTGTCGATCTGGCTTATCTGCGTAAGAGTGATCTCCGGGGGAATGTGATTAGCTATCGTCGTCGTAAAACGGGCGTCCACTGTCTGTGACGTTGACGTCGGAAGCGATGTTTCTTTACGGAAGTATATGAGTCGCGAGGAGCAGTCGCCCTATTTATTCCCGATTCTTCACAGTGACGAAGGTTCGCCAATGGCGTATAGGGAATATCAACTGGCTCTGCGCAATTTTAACTATCAGTTGGAACTGGTGGGAAAGCTGCTTGGACTCAAAGACCGGTTGAGCTCATATACCGCACGTCATACTTGGGCGACGACTGCGTATTATTGCGAAATTCATCCGGGCATTATTTCCGAAGCAATGGGACATTCGTCTATCACTGTAACGGAAACTTATTTGAAACCTTTCGAAGTAAGAAAATTGATGAAGCAAATAAACAGGTGCTCGACTTTGTAAAACGCTCGGTGATGGGTGCAAGTGCTTGATTTTTACTCTGTTACTTCGTAGGTAACGGGTTGAAATATCGGTGCAAATATGAGCATATTTCTTAAAACAACCAAACGAAATCATACATTTTTCTAATAAACTACTCAAAGAGGAATTAAACAAATAAAACACACGGATTCTTTGTATTAGGACTTTGTTAACTTCTAAATTTTGCAAAAGATTTCCCTCCCTCTACTGCCTTTCAGAAGCAGGGGTAAAAATGTTTCATTGCTTATCGTCTTATTTTTCAGTATTGACTACTCCAAAAGAGCAGGTACAAAGGTTTATCCGTTACCTACGAAGTAACGGGCGGCTATTATTGAAACTTAGTGTTTAATAATATATTATTAATGTAATTTTAAGTAGTTATGAAGAAAAATTTGTTAGGGTAATGCTTTTTGGGGCATTGACGCTTGCGGTTAGTACAACTGTAACGAGTTGTAAGGACTATGACGATGACATCAAAAATCTGCAAGAGCAGATTGATAAAGTTACGTCCACTAATCCGGTGAGTACAGAGGACATGAAAGCGGCCATATCTAGTGCCATTCAAACTTTGCAGACTCAATTGCAAACTGCTATTGATGGTAAGGCGGATAGCAAGGCAGTACAGGATTTGCTGAAAACAGTAGAAGCGTTGCAGACTGCGTTGGAAAACAAAGCAGATGCAAGTACTATTAAAACATTGGGCGACCAGATTACCGAACTTTCAAAACAAGTAAACTCAATCGAGGGAACTTTGAACGAAACGAAAAAAGATCTGGAAGCTAAAGTTGCCGACCTGACAGAAAAATTGGCTGGTGCTGCATCTAGCGAAGACCTGAAAAAATTAGCAAATGAACTGGCAGAAGCTAAGAATGAATTGAAGGCTGTAAAAGATATGGCTGACAATAATGCGGCTGCTATTGTTGAGATACAAGCTAATATCTTGGAACTGCAAAAATTGGATGGCAGAATCACCGCATTGGAAACATTCAATCAAAACGCTGCATCGAAGGATGATTTGACTGCTTACGTAGCCCATTCTGAACTTGCAGGATTGGTTGATAACGAAGTTCTGGAGTTGCTGAAAGACAATGGCTCTATTGCTAAATATGTAAACGAGGTTATTGAATCACAGGTATTGGCGGAAACCTCTGCTATCAATCTTGCTATCAAAGGTGTAGACGATAAATTAGCAACGTTGAGTACTAGTTTTGAAACTTATAAGAGTGAACAGGCAACTGCTTACCAAACTGTTACCAGTAATATCACTACGCTTACTACATTTAAAACAACTATCGAAACAGCTTTAGCTGGTGGTGGTTATGAAAATTTTGCGGCAGTATTGGCTGAAATCTCTACGATCAAAGCTAGTTATGGCTATTGCGCTACTAAAGCAGATTTTGATAATAAAGTAGAAGCCTATCTTGCTACTTATAAAAGTGGGGTAGATGGAGAGTTTACTGCATTAAAAACTCGTATCACAGCACTTGAAAATCAGATTCAGAGCGTAGTTTATGTTCCTGAATATGAAGATGGTAAAATCATCTTTATGTCTTATTTCTACGATAATAAATTGGTAGCTGAAACGAAACCGATCCAGATGAAATTCCGTATTTCTCCTGCAACGGCCGTTGCCAACTTCGCAGAGAATTATGCTCCTTCGTTCGACGGACAGGAAATTAAGACCCGCACAGCCGAGATTTATAACATTGAGAAAACGGAAGTAGACGAAGCTACAGGTATCGTTACTTTTACTATTTCTACTTCAACGGACAAGAGTTTCGCTGTTAGTCTGAATCTTATCGCTAAAGATCAAAGCAAGAATCTGACTAATATCAGTTCGAACTATTTCCCGGTAATTTCGGATTATAGAGCGATTACTGATGTAAAAGTGGAATCACCGAATAAAGAAATTGATTATATTCTTTATGATAAACCTCTATCAGTTGTAGATTATGCAACGGGAGCTGTTCTTCAGATTACTGGTAAAAATAGAGCTGGTGATGATGTTACTAATGAGCCAATGGCAAGCAGTGTGAATGCCGAGAAGTTCGTAGTATCATATAAGGTAGAGGGCGATGATGCGGCTTCCTATACCATTGAGAAGGGTGTACTGAAGTTGAAAAATTATACTGATGCTTCTAATGGTAAAATAGCCAAACCAAAGGCCACTGTAACAATCACTGGTACTGATTTCGAGAAAGTTACTGCTTTTGCTGATGTTACCGCTAAAGCGGCATCGACAGATCCGGAAGTTTCTCCAACTATTTCGGCAGTTAAATTTGATGGAACAAAAGAACAAGTAGCTGATGTGACAGTTCCTTATGGTACAACTGGTGGTAGTACTGATATTGGTATTAGTCAGGAAGTTTATGAAAAATTGCCAGCAGAGAATTTTGCCTTTAAAGCTGCAGAAGGAGTATATTTGAGATTTAAAGCTAATACCACTACAAACGAATTGGAAATTGTAGTTCCGAAGGGTACAGTAAAAGATACTTATGTACCGGAAGTAAAAGTAAAGGTATCTGATGTACAGAACTTCACTTTGAAACCATCAATTACAGTTGAGGTAACAGATGCTGATTACACATTGACGTATGATGATAAGATTATTACTGGTGGATCAAGTTTGGCTTTGACCGCAAATCTTCTTCCGGCAGACAAGCCTACATCTATGAATTTCATGATGGAAATCCCTTCTCTCTTTGCGAACTATGCAACGATTGTGGACAATGCTAAGAAGGTAGGTGCTACTGTTCAGTTCTCACTGAAAGAGGCGATCACTGGTGTTAGCCTTGCAGATAATGTCTTGAAAGTGGATAATACATACTCTAACCCTGCTCCTGCTAAGGCTATAGTAGTTGTTGCTAAGGTTATTGCTAAAAATGCGGCTGGAGCAGATATCGAATTAGTAACTTCTAAGGAAACAACCTTTACTCTTGCTGATCTTAGTGGTGAATGGACTGCTCCGACTGCTACAACAGTGAAGATTGGTAGTGATAAAGTGGATGCAACTACTCAACTTGCAACAGGAGCTATATGGAAAGCTTCTAATAAAGAGAAAATGTGGGAAGCAGGTAAGGAAGTAAAGCTGGCGACAAATGGGGAGCAGCTCCATTAGGCATATTCGGATTTGTAGCTCCTACATTTGAATTGGCTGATGCCGCTAATGCTAAATATGTTACTTTAGATAAGAATACGGGTGCTTTGACTCTTACCAATACAGGAAAGCAGTTGAAAGCTGAAGTTAGCATTATTGTTAACATTGTTGCCGAATCACGTTGGGGAACAATTACTAATTATGCTGCTGGTAAAACGGTTACAGTGAAAATAGATCCGACAAAAGAGTCAACTAGTATTCCAGACTAAAAACCCTTCTTCACCTATGTGTGAAAAAGATATTTTTACCCCAGAACAAAGCGAAGGACACAGCTTGTGAAAGTCCATCCTTCCATCTTTGTTCTTCTATTAGAAAAGGGATGCCACCCTAATTTCCCACTGGCATCCCTTTTATCTTTACTCTTGGAACGTCTTTTTTGTTGTACTAGAATCAAATTGCTAGTCCCTCATTTCCTATAGGTAAAGGAGGCGTTCACAAGATATAGAAAACCCGAGCTTGCGAAAGTCCGGGTTTTTGTTATAAATCGACTTTGATAGCTTTCTCTATAAAAACATCTTCGTTTTCAGTTTTGTTCGTATGATGAGTTTTTAGATGAAAGAATACTTGTATCTTTATTGTCGAATAAATTAATAAATTGAGAAAATGTTGAAAGTAGTAACATTTATGAAGCAAGTAGCCACGGGGCTACAGGTGGAGGGAAACTTCGGTACTGCACACGTTTATCGTAGCAGTCTGAATGCCATCATTGCTTATTGTGGGAAAGCGGACTTCACCTTTGAAGAAGTGAGTCCGGAGTGGTTAAAAGGATTTGAAATACATCTTCGTAGTCGTGGTTGTAGCTGGAACACCGTTTCCACTTATCTGCGTACGTTTCGTGCGGTTTACAATCGTGCCGTCGATCTTGGGAAAGCTCCTTATGTACCTCATCTGTTCCGTTCTGTTTATACCGGTACTCGTACCGATCATAAACGTGCGTTGTGTGATGAAGATATGAAGAAGGTGTTTGCCAAATTGTCTCGTACGTCAGGTGTGCCATTTGCTGTATGTCAGGCGCAAGAGTTGTTCATTCTGATGTTTTCGCTTCGTGGTATGCCGTTTGTCGATCTCGCTTATTTGCGTAAGAGTGATTTGCGTGATAACGTAATAACATATCGCCGGCGTAAAACAGGGCGCCCGTTGTCTGTGACGTTGACTCCCGAAGCGATGATCCTGGTGAAGAAGTATATGAATCGCGATCCCTCTTCTCCCTATTTATTTCCATTGTTGAAAAGCCGTGAAGGAACTAAAGAGGCGTATCGCGAATATCAGTTGGCATTGCGCAGTTTTAACCAACAGTTGATGTTGCTAGGTGAATTATTGGGATTATCCGATAAATTGAGCTCGTACACCGCCCGCCATACCTGGGCTACGACAGCTTATTATTGTGAAATCCATCCGGGTATTATTTCCGAAGCGATGGGACATTCGTCTATCACTGTGACGGAGACTTATCTGAAACCTTTCCGGAGTAAGAAAATTGATGAAGCAAATAAACAAGTTCTTGACTTTGTAAAACGTTCTATTGTAGGTGTAAGTGCTTGGAAATAACTCTGTTACTCTGTAGGTAACGGGAATGAATATCGGTGCAAATATGAGCATATTTCTTAAAACAACCAAACGAAATCATACATTTTTTCTAATAAACTACTCAAAACAGGAATTAATCAAATAAAACACGCGGATTCTTTGTATTAGGGCTTTGTTAACTTCTAAATTTTTGCAAAAGATCTCCTTTCCTCTACTGTCTTTCAGAAGCAGGGGTAAAAATGTTTCATTGTTTATCTTATCATTTCCCAGTATTGACTACTCCCGAAAAGCAGGCACAAAGGTTTCCCCGTTACCTACCAAGTAACGGGACAGGCATTATTGAAACTTAGTGTTTAATAATATATTATTAATGTAATTTTTAAGTAGTTATGAAGAAAAATTTTGTTAGGGTAATGCTTTTCGGGGCATTGACGCTTGCTACTGTCACTTATGTAGGCTGTAAAGACTATGATGATGACATCGACAATCTGCAAACGCAGATTGATGCCAATGCGGCAGGTCTTGCTGAACTGCAAGCAAAAGTGAATGCAGGTAATTGGGTAACAGACATTAAAAGTATCACTGGTGGATTTGAAATTACTTTCAACAATGGAAATAAATATTCTATTGTGAATGGTAAAGATGGATCTGTCGTTGAAATTGGAGAAAATGGAAACTGGTTTATAGACGGTGCTGATACTGGGAAACCGGCACGAGGTGAAAAGGGTGAGACCGGTGCTACTGGTCCTGTTGGTCCCGAAGGTCCTGTTGGCCCCGAAGGTCCTGTTGGTCCTGAAGGTCCTGTTGGTCCTGCCGGTCCTGCCGGTCCTGCCGGAAAATCTCCTTTTATTGGCGATGGAACAGGTGAATTTGAAAAAGATTATTGGTATTTTTATGATGACGTTACAAATAAATGGGTAAAAGGTGATTATTCGTCAGCCACTGTTTATGCTGTACAGAATGAGGGATTACCTAGCTTCACTCTACATGTAAAAGATAAAACTACTGGAACTGAATTAACAAGTATTTTGCCTACTGCAGCTTTGATTAGTAGCATTGAAGGTGAATATTAATAATGGTAAAATCACTACAGGCGGAACAAAGGAACTTAAATTAAGTTATGCTCAATGCAAAGCTGATTTCACTTTTGGTATGGGTGATGAGAAAAAAGAATTTAAGAAAAATGACCTGTTAATAACTAATTCCGGCGTGTTGAATGCATTGATTAATCCGGTAGGTCCGACTTTACTGATAGCAAATATCAAATCTATTTGATGAATTCTCAAAATGAAGCTAATTTTGTTATCTCTAAGATCGAACAAAATAAAACTGCAAAACCATTGACACGTGCTACCGAAGCTAAAGTGAATCGTGGTGTTTACGACCTTACTGTTACACTAAAAGATGGTTTGAATCTGGAGAATGCCCTTCCTGCCGATGAAGCATACGCATTCTGTACAAAAGACGCATGGAACAATGAAATAATCTCTGCTTATGATGTTAAAATCAAACCAGAAGCAGTTACAAGTGCTACTAAACTGGTAGATGCAGCAGTGTCCGCAAAAGTTGGTGAGGTACAGGTTTTGGATGACTTGGCAGCTGCAGCTACCACCACTCCTATGGATTTGAGTACAGTCTATGCATATTATTATAAGTTGGCAGCCGATGCTCCTGAAGGTGTAACATTGGGAACGAACGAGGCCGGCAAACAAACCATCACTTCTACCAAAGGGCAAGAAGCAAAGGTTGAAGTCTGCTATATAACTACAAATGGTATTCCTTTTGATGGAGAAGCTCATGAGGGCATTGATTATTCTAGCGTCGGTGGCTCCTCTGCTCCGGCTAAACTGACTGTCACCTTTAAGCAAATAGAAACAAAATCTTTGGCAGCACAGACGGTAGTTTGGAATAAATCAGAAAAATCCGACATTGTTGTGTCAGCAGCTAATATTAAGGCAATCAAAGACGCTATTACAGCTGCTAAACTTGCTAGCTCAACTGCTACGGTTAACGATGGAGACAAAGTGAAGTTCAGTGGTATTGGTGCTTCTGGTGATACTAAATATGATAACCTGAAACTGACAGTAGCCGCTGCATGCAAGGGTACTATGGAAGTCGTATTGACAGTTGACGTCGACGCAACGAAGCAAATTATATTCAAAATGCCGGTAACTGTTGACTATAAGATGCCTGTATTTACAAAACTTCAGGTATGTGGACTGAAGATGACGAGGTATCTCTTCTGATTAATGAAACTAAGAATGGTGATAAGATTCAGAGCATCAGCCTCGAAAGAGAAATGGGCTCAATCTTTACTACATGGAGCGCTATTACTGAAGGAGTTAATGCAGGTATATACAACAATATTACGTATGCTATAGACAAGAATGGTGAAGATCCTGTAGGAAGTGAATCTAACGGTAAATTCACAGTAGACATGGATCACGCTAAAGACAATATGGCATTGACCGTAAATGTAAATTGTCAACCTAACGATGCTGCTGAACCTGCTTCAATTGCTAACCAAAAGGTGAAATTTATCTCATTATCAAAACTGCTTACATCAACATTTGGTGCAACGGACGCTAAAAAAGGTATCACAACAGCGTATACAGCTGAAACCATAGATGCAGAGATTGATGTACTGGGTGACATTGTATGGAAAGACAGAAAAGGTAAGAATATGTGGCCGACTGCAAATGGTGAAACTTATGACACTAGTGTTTTGACTACCGCTGACGATGTTCTTGCTCTTTATGGATATTCTATTAAGGTAGAACTAAGTGATAAAGTTAACTTCGAGTTTGATGCTAATAAGAAACTGAAATTAACAACAGTTGGTAAGGCCTTGAAGGGTCTTGTGCAAGATTTGGTAGTGACGGTTACTATTACTCCTTCAATCAGCTGGAGCGCAACATCTCCTGCACCTGTGGTGAAGACAGTAACATTCCCTACTGCTCTCTTTGCGGATTAATTTGAAATCCTTTAATGTTCTATTAGATAGTTCCTCTATATTTGCCTCTGGCAGAGGTGGAGCTATCTCTAGAATGATATAACATAATAGGAGAGCCCGTGCTTGTTGAAGTGCGCTCTCTCCATAAATATGAAACCCTTCTTCACCGAAGTGTGAAGATTATATGTTGAGAAGTGACAAAGCGAAGAGACACAGCTTGTGAAAGTCCATCCTTCTATCTTTATTCTTCTATTAGAAAGGGATGCCTACCCACATTTCCCACTGGCATCCCTTTTATCTTTACTCTTGGAACGTCTTTTGTTGTACTAGAATCAAATTGCTAGTCGCCCATTTCCCTATAGGTAAAGGAGATGTCCCCAAGATACAGAAAGCCCGAGCTTGCGAAAGTCCGGGCTTTTCGTAATTTTGTGCAGTCATCATCCCCTTATTTTATCGTCCCTAAGTTTCCGGGGAAATGTGCAGAATGAATGATTGAAAAGAATCTTTTAACCTGCTATGACAAAGAGTTCTATTAAAATATATATCTTTGCAAGAAAGGCATTGATTAATAAAAGAAGAGAATATGAGCCATAAAATTTATCCGATCGGCATTCAGAATTTCAAAAAATTCGTAATGACGGTTATTTCTATATTGATAAGACAGCACTGATGTATCAAATGGTAAAGACTGGAAGTTATTACTTCTTGAGTCGTCCGCGCCGTTTCGGAAAGAGTCTGCTCGTCTCCACCTTAGAGCCTATTTTCAAGGAAAGAAAGAACTGTTTGAAGGGCTGGCTGTGGAAAAACTGGAAAAGGACTGGATAAAATATCCTATACTGCATCTGGACCTTAATATCGAGAAATATGATACATCCGAAAGTCTGGATAATATACTTGATAAATCGCTGACAGCATGGGAAAAACTATATGGTGCCGAGCCGTCCGAACGTTCGTTTTCTTTGCGTTTTGCCGGTATTATAGAGCGCGCCTGTAAGTTGGCGGGGCAACGTGTGGTTATTCTTGTCGATGAATATGATAAACCCATGTTGCAAGCCATCGGTAATGAGGAATTACAAAAGCAATTTCGGAATACATTAAAGCCTTTTTATGGAGCGCTTAAAACAATGGACGGTTGCATCAAGTTTGCATTCCTTACCGGTGTGACAAAGTCTGGCAAAGTCAGTGTGTTTAGTGACTTGAACAACTTGGACGATATATCCATGCGAAAAGATTATGTTGAAATCTGTGGGGTTAGCGATCAGGAACTTCATGATACTTTGGATGCCGAGCTTCATGAATTTGCGGACGTACGCGGTGTGACGTATGATAAACTCTGTGCAGAATTGAAAGAATGTTATGACGGCTATCACTTTACACACAATTCAATCGGCATGTACAATCCGTTTAGTTTGCTCAATGCTTTTAAGTATAGAGAATTTGGCAGCTATTGGTTTGAAATGGGCACACCGACCTATCTGGTGAAATTGCTGCAAAAACATCATTATGACTTGGAGCGGATGACGCATGAAGAAACCGACGCCCAAGTATTGAATAGCATAGACTCTGAATCTACTAATCCCATTCCGGTGATTTATCAGAGTGGTTATCTCACTATTAAAGGGTATGATGAAGAATTTGGAATGTATCGGTTAGGTTTCCCGAATCGTGAAGTAGAAGAAGGATTTGTCCGTTTCCTGCTTCCTTATTATGCGAATGTAAATAAGGTAGAATCTCCGTTTGAAATTCAGAAATTTGTTCGTGAAGTACGTTCCGGCGATTACAGCTCTTTCTTCCGTCGTTTACAAAGTTTCTTTGCTGATACCACCTACGAAGTGATTCGCGATCAGGAATTGCATTACGAGAACGTGCTTTTCATTGTTTTTAAACTAGTCGGCTTCTATACCAAAGTGGAATATCATACAAGCGAAGGGCGCATCGACCTTGTCTTGCAGACAGACAAATTCATCTATATCATGGAATTTAAACTGAACGGTACGGCAGAAGAAGCATTGCAGCAGATAAATGACAAGCATTACGCTCTTCCTTTCGAGATGGATGAACGGAAACTCTTTAAAATAGGAGTAAATTTCAGTGCGGAAACCCGTAATATTGAAAAATGGATAGTTGAAGAAAATAGATAAAACAAAAAGGCGACTCGTTTTGACCGGGCCGCCTTTTCTGTCTATTTGATTTCGATTTCTTCCTTCATATCGATTTCTTCTCCATGTGTATCGTAGAACACATATTGCAGGAAAGCGAGTTTTGACTTGGAATGATCTTGATACCGAATCCGTATTTCATTTGCCACTTCCGTTTCAGAGAAACGAGTCCCTGATTGATATAAGCGGCAACATACGGATGGACGTGTAACGAGAATTTCTTAACCTTCAGTTTATTGACCAGGTAATCAATTTTACTCTCCTAAAGTGTCCGTAAAAAGAATGGACGACTTGATAGTGCCTTTGCCGAAGCAAGTAGGGCAGGTTTCGGTCGTGTTGACGTCCATTGCCGGACGCACACGCGTTGGCGTGTAATCTGCATTAGCCCGAATTTGCTGAGCGGCAGAATATTATGCCGTGCCCTGTCTTTCTGCATATTGGCACACATTCGTTCATAAAGCTTTTGACGGTTTTCGGCTTCATTCATATCGATGAAGTCCACGACAATGATACCACCCATGTCTCTTAATCGCAGTTGGCGAGCCAGTTCGTCGGCGGCTCCCAGATTTACTTCGAGTGCGTTACCTTCCTGCCCGTTGGCATTCTTGGTGCGATTACCGCTGTTCACGTCTACTACGTGAAGCGCCTCAGTGTGCTCAATAATCAGATAGGCACCACTCTTGTAAGAGACTGTTTTACCAAACGATGATTTAATCTGCTTGGTGATACCGAAATTGTCGTAAATGGGAAGTTGGCCTTTGTACAGTTTCACGATATTAGCCCGGTTGGGCGCAATCAGTGATACGTAATCCCTAATTTCATTGTACACAGCCTCGTCGTTGACGTGAATATTCTCAAATGATGGGTTGAAGAGGTCGCGCAACAAACCTACGGCGCGGCTGGTTTCTTCATAAATCAACGTCGGGTACTTGGTGGCTTTTTGTACTTTTACCATCGCATCTTCCCAATGCTTAACCAAAACTTTAAGCTCTCCGTCGAGTTCGGCTACGCGTTTGCCTTCGGCTACCGTGCGGACAATGACACCAAAGTTTTTCGGCTTGATGCTCATCAGCAGTTGTTTAAGGCGGGCGCGCTCTTCGCTCGATTTAATCTTTTGTGAAACAGAAACCTTATCATTGAAAGGGATCAGTACGAGATAGCGTCCGGCAAACGAAATTTCGGACGTCAGTCGCGGTCCCTTAGTGGAGATCGGTTCCTTAACGATTTGCACCACTACTTCTTGTCCTACTTTGAGGGTGTTGGATACAGTTCCATCCTTGTCAAGGTCGGGAAGTAGGGTTGCTTTACTGATGGAGTTCAGCTTCTTTTTGTCGCTTAAAGTCTGCTTTACAAACTTTTCGAGTGAGTTAAATTGAGGACCCAGGTCAAGATAATGAAGAAAAGCGTCTTTCTCGTAACCGACGTCTACAAAGCATGCATTCAGTCCGGGCATCAATTTCTTGATACGTCCCAAATACATATTGCCCACTGAGAAAGAAATATTTCTTCCTTCGCTTTGAAGTTCCACCAGGCTCTTATCTTCGAGAAGGGCGATGGAGACCTCTTTGGGCTGTACGTCTATTACAATTTCACTTGTCACTGTTTTGCTTTCTTATTATTGATTGAATCTCATTTATATGAACAACTTTTTTGACAAATTGTTCATTTGGGGTTAGCTACTTAAACAAAGAACAAACTTGAAAGACATGTAGCTTCGCAAGTTTGTTCTTTATTCTGTTTGATCAGACTTAAAAATTATTTTTTGCTTTTATGTCTGTTCTTTCTTAGTCTTTTTTTACGCTTGTGCGTAGACATTTTATGTCTTTTTTTTTCTTTTTTCCGCTTGGCATAGCTTCACATTTTATGGGTTAATACTCTTGTTTATTATTTCTTTACTGAAATTGTAAATGTCTTAGCCGGTTTGAACGCCGGAATGTTGTGTTCCGGAATGATGATCGTAGTGTTTTTAGAAATATTACGAGCAGTTTTCTGTGCTCTTTTCTTTACTACGAAACTACCAAACCCACGCAGGTATACGTTCTCATCGTTAGACAGTGAATCCTTTACTGCATCCATAAATGCCTCAACTGTTGTAAGAACTGTCTGCTTATCAATCCCAGTTTTCTTTGTAATCTCGTTTACAATATCTGCTTTAGTCATTTTTCCTTAAAAAAAATATTATTACTATGTTATTGCTAATTTTTTGGACTGCAAATATATAGCTTTTTAAGCTCCTAAAAAAATATATTCTGCACATTTTTCTAAAAAAATAGTGGCATAGGGTTTTCTTAGAGCTAAAAGAGTTACTTTTGTGTGCCTTTTGAGTAGGATATACAAGATAAATGTTAGATAATACATTAGGAATGAGGATATGAACGAGTTTACGAAAACGATTGTAGAGTGGTATGAAGAGAATAAACGTGAACTGCCCTGGAGGGAGTCTGCCGATCCGTATCTGATCTGGATTTCGGAGATTATTCTTCAACAGACGCGGGTGGCGCAGGGTATGATTATTTTCTTCGCTTTATCAAGCGTTTTCCCGATGTACAGACTTTGGCTGCTGCGGATGAGGACGAGGTGATGAAGTATTGGCAGGGGTTGGGGTATTATTCGCGTGCCCGCAATCTTCATGCTGCCGCCAAAAGCATGAATGGTGTTTTCCCGAAAACATACCCCGAAGTGCTGGCGCTGAAAGGAGTGGGGGGGTACACGGCGGCAGCTATCTGTTCTTTTGCCTACGGTATGCCTTATGCGGTGGTGGATGGTAATGTGTATCGGGTGCTTTCACGTTATTTCGGTATAGATACTCCGATTGATTCGACGGAAGGAAAGAAACTTATTTGCAGCATTGGCAGATGAGATGTTGGATAAGAAGCATCCGGCTGTTTACAATCAGGGGATAATGGATTTCGAGCGATTCAGTGTACTCCGCAGTCGCCCAACTGTTTGTTTTGTCCCTTGGCAGGCGGTTGCTCGGCACTTTCGAAGGGGTTAGTGACAAAGCTTCCGGTGAAACAGCATAAAACAAAGACTACCAACCGTTACTTCAATTATATTTATGTACGTGCGGGCGCGTATACCTTTATAAATAAACGAACAGGAAATGATATTTGGAAGAATCTGTTCGAATTGCCATTGATATAGACTCCGACGGCTCTTTCGGAGGAAGAGTTTCTTGCTTTGCCGGAATTCCGTACATTCTTTGCATCGGGGGAAGTGCCGGTGGTGCGTTCTGTTTGCAGGGAAGTGAAGCATGTGTTGTCTCACCGGGTGATTTATGCTAATCTGTATGAAGTAACATTATCTGAAAATTTGACTTCTTTCGGTGATTTCCAGAAAATAAAAGTGGAGGAACTGGAGCAGTACGCTATTTCAAGGCTGGTGCAAACTCTGCTGCAAGCACTAAATGGCAAGTATTAAGTTTTAATACTTAAAATTCTTGCATCCTATTGTTATTCTGTTTAATTTTGGCAGCAGATTTAATTTTAAGAATCATAAACTTGATACAGATATGTCAGTAAATAAAGTGATATTGATAGGAAACGTAGGACAAGATCCTAGGGTGAAATATTTCGATACAGGTTCGGCAGTAGCAACTTTCCCATTGGCTACGACGGATCGTGGATATACGTTGGCTAATGGAACCCAGATTCCCGAAAGAACAGAGTGGCATAATATTGTTGCATCTAACCGTTTGGCGGAGATTGTAGATAAATATGTGCACAAAGGTGACAAGCTGTATCTGGAAGGGAAGATAAGAACGCGTTCTTACAGTGACCAGTCGGGTGCTATGCGTTATATCACCGAAATTTATGTGGATAATATGGAAATGTTGTCTCCGAAAGGAGCCAACCCGGGTGCGGGAGCTTCTGCTTCCGGACAGCCTGCTATGGGACAGCAGCAACAACCGGTTGCCGCCAGCCGCAACAAACGCAGCAGTCGCAGGCGCAACCTGTACAAGATAATCCGGCAGATGATTTCCCGTTCTAAATAATGTGATAGTGTGCCAATCGATTTTTCTAACTCATTGGCACATTATCTTTTGTTTAACTAAAATACATACTCTTTGGACTCAGATGGTTATTTAAGCCAATTGGCTGAAATTTTCAACGGTATTACCGTAAACACTCCTTCTATCTCTGCTATTATTGCCATAGCGCTGGCAGGTGTGCTCCTGCTTGCTTCCGGTTTTGCTTCGGCTTCCGAAATAGCTTTTTTCTCGCTATCTCCTTCTGATCGGAATGATATTGATGAGCGCAATCATCCTTCCGACGATAAAATAAGTGCTCTTCTTGGGGACACCGAACGTCTCTTGGCAACGATATTGATTACGAACAATTTTGTGAATGTGACCATTATCATGCTCTGCAATTTCTTCTTTATGAATGTGTTTGTTTTCCATTCTCCGTTGGCAGAGTTCCTGATACTGACCGTCATCCTGACCTTCCTCCTGTTGTTGTTCGGTGAAATTATGCCTAAGATTTATTCGGCACAGAAAACATTGGCCTTTTGCCGTTTTTCGGCACCGGGAATTTACTTTCTGGAAAAGGTATTCCGTCCGATAGCTACTGTGCTTGTGCGTTCGACAACTTTTCTGAATAAGCATTTTGTCAAGAAGAGTCACAATATTTCTGTGGATGAACTGTCGCACGCGTTGGAATTGACGGATAAAGCGGAGCTTTCTGAAGAGAATAATATTCTGGAGGGAATTATCCGTTTCGGTGGGAAACCGTGAAAGAGGTGATGACATCTCGTCTTGATATGGTCGATCTGGATATCCGTACATCTTTCAAGGAGGTGATGCAATGTATCATTGAAAATGCTTATTCACGTATTCCTATCTATTCCGGTTCACGGGACAATATTAAAGGGGTGCTGTATATTAAAGACCTTCTGCCTCATGTCAATAAGGGGGATAATTTCCGTTGGCAGTCATTGATTCGTCCGGCTTATTTTGTGCCGGAGACGAAGATGATTGATGATCTGCTTCGTGATTTTCAAGCGAATAAGATACATATTGCCATTGTGGTGGATGAGTTTGGAGGTACTTCCGGACTGGTGACAATGGAGGATATTATCGAAGAAATCGTAGGCGAGATTCATGATGAATATGACGATGAAGAGCGTACATACGTTGTTTTGAATGACCATACATGGATATTTGAAGCGAAAACGCAGTTGACGGACTTCTATAAGATTGCAAAAGTCGATGAAGATGAATTTGAAAAGGTGGTGGGTGATGCAGATACATTGGCAGGTATGTTGCTCGAAATAAAAGGTGAGTTCCCGGCATTGCATGAGAAGGTGACTTATCACAATTATGAGTTTGAGGTGCTGGAGATGGATAGCCGCCGTATATTGAAAGTTAAGTTTACAATTCTGCCGAAAGAAATGGAAGATGGCGTCGTTTCTGCAGTATAAGACGAATGGCATACAGTGGGCTGTCTGGAAGATGGAAGAGTCTTTGGATGCTTTATTGCTTCTTTTGCCCGGTGCGCGAAGAGCTTTCTGTGAGCAGGAATTGAATCGCTTTGTCTCGAACGTCGTAAGATGGAATGGTTGTCGGTTCGTGTTCTGTTGTATTCCATGTTGCAGGAGGATAAGGAAATCGGTTACTCTCCCGAGGGAAACCTTATCTCACAGATCATTCTTTTTATCAGTATTTCTCATACGAAAGGTTATGTGGCGGTGATGCTTGCTTCTTCGGTTCCGGTAGGCATTGACATTGAACAATATGCCCAACGGGTTCACAAGGTATGCGACCGCTATGTCCGTCCTGACGAGCAAGTAGAATCTTATCAGGGAGATATAACTTGGGGCTGTTATTGCATTGGTCGGCAAAGGAAGCTGTTTTCAAGCGGATGGAAAATGCGGATGCTGATCTTCGTAAACTCCGGCTGACGCATTTTATTCCTCAAGAGGAGGGACGTTTCAGGTTCGAGTTAGTTACGGCGCAGCAAGAACTTTATTCTGTCGGTTATCGTATTTGTCCGGACTTTGTATTGACGTGGACATTGAATTGAACGGACGAGGAAATGTGTGAGGTTCTTTCTCGGTGTGTTATCATTGTCCGAATGTAGTGTCTTTCTAAAACGAAAAATGAGACTGCCTCATTTTTATTTTGAAGCAATCTCATTTTTATGAATTCAAAGCCTTTCAAGCGAAGTCTTTCACTATTGGGTTATTTCTCTTTTTTATTAAGTCGATAGCTCAATGCTCCTGACGGACATTTGCCGATTTGTGCAATTAATTCTTCTGTTGTCGCATTTTCAATCTGCACCCAGGGTCTTTCTTTGGGATGATAAACATTGGGTAGCATCTTTACACATATTCCGGCGTGCTGACATAATTCAGGCTGCCACACAATGGTCAGTTCACCATTGGTATATTCAATTTTTTTTCCCATATATGTATTTATTTAATATGAATACCACGCATTACAATTCGCTTCCATTCCGGATGTTTGTGAATATATCCGGCTACAAACGGGCAAAGCGGTACCAGGCGTAGACCTTGTCGCTCGATGTCTGCCAATGCTTTTTCCGCAAGTTGTGAGCCTACTCCCTTGCCGCCTAATGAGGCGGGTACTTCGGTATGTACAAGGTATATTTCTCCATTGCTTGATTTGATATAGTCTATTTCAGCTATTTTGCCATCGATCTGAAATTCATACCGATGTTTTTCTTCCTTGTCTATTTATTTATAATCTTCTGCCATAATTTTTACGTATTAAGTTCGATTATAATATAAACACTTGGGGAACACTTTTGTTTTACGCGAACAAATATTCTCCAAGTTTATAATCTTTCCAATTGAACTGTGAAGTGTCTCATTAAGGGAGCTTCCCAGGCGATACGTACTCCATGAGTGATGCTTTCTCTGCGTTCATATACATTTTTGAGGGCGGCAGCTATTACATTCATGTGATTGTCGGTATATACTCTGCGGGGATTGCGAGACGAAGTAGGTCAAGGCCGTTAAAGCGATTTTCATGGGTCACCGGATCACGGTCGGCAAGGATATAACCGATTTCACATCCACGGATACCGGCTTCCAGGTAGAGCTCTATAGTTAGCGTCTGTGCCGGAATTCTTCTCGAGGAACATGTGTCAGCACTTTAGGCGCATCAATGAAGATGGCGTGTCCTCCGGCTGGGCGTTGGTAAGGGATTCCGTATTCATCCAGTTTCTTTGCCAGGTATTCCACTTGTTTGATACGTGTTTCGAGGTTGTCTAATTCGGTGTTTTCGTCCAGTCCGATGGCGAGGGCGTTCATATCCCGTCCGTTCATGCCTCCGTAGGTGAGATAGCCTTCGTATTGTACACAGAAGCCTTTGCGCCTTCATACCAGTCTGCACGTCGCGTGGCAATAAATCCGCCCATATTGACGATTCCGTCTTTCTTGGCGCTCATTGTCATGCCATCGGCAAGAGAACATTTCACGGGTGATTTCTTTGATCGTTTTGTCTCGGTAACCTTCTTCGCGCATTTTGATGAAGTAGGCATTCTCGGCAAAACGTGCAGAGTCGAAAAGTACAGGTTTGCCATATTTGTCGGCGATGGCACGTACTTCGTACAGGTTTTGCATGGAGACGGGTTGTCCTCCGGCTGTATTGTTGGTGATGGTGACGATGATAAAAGGAATCCGTTCAGCGTATTCTGTGAGGGCTTTCTGTAATTTATCAGGGTCTACATTTCCTTTAAACGGTATTTCTAGTTGGGTTTGTTTGGCTGCATTGACGGTGCAGTCTAATGCGATGGCATGACGTCCCTCGATGTGCCCTTTGGTGGTGTCAAAATGTGAGTTGCCGGGCACAATGTCTCCTTCATGTACCAAATAAGAGAAAAGAACATTTTCAGCGGCACGTCCCTGATGGGTTGGTATGATGTATTCAAATCCTGTTAGTTTCGTAATCATCTCTTTCAACTTGAAGAATGAGGTCGCTCCGGCATAGCTTTCATCACCTAGCATCATTCCCGCCCATTGACGGTCACTCATCGCTCCGGTGCCGGAGTCGGTGATGAGATCGATATAAACTTGTTCTGATTTGAGTTGAAAGACATTATAATGTGCTTCTTTAATCCATTGCTCACGCTCTTCACGTGTGCTTTTCCGGATGGGTTCTACCATCTTGATTTTCCATGATTCAGCAAAAGGTAATTCCATTGTTGTAGATTTAATAGTTTTGAACGACGAATGTAGCTAAAATATGCGTGATTAACAAATATATGATGACTTTTTGTAAGTTTGGCTGATGCGGATGCCTTTTTGTGAAATAGTGGGAAATCAAAATATAGTGGGTGGAGAAATGTAAGCATCCGATAAAGTACACTATAAAAAAAAGGCTGTATCTCCTTTCAAGTTAAGCAGCCATCTATGGTTGTATCTCCATCATTCTTTATTCCTTTCTTTCCATTTGTGTGGCAACATTTGTAGCAGTTCCTCATAATTTGCCTTCTGCATATATGGCATTCTTGCTATAACGTCATTCAGATACGTGCGCGGATTTACTTTATGCGCTTTGCACGTTGCCAGCAACGAACAGACGACACTCATGCTGACGGCCGCCTGATGGTCTCCACAGAACAGGTAGTTCTTTCTACCCAGTGTGATTGGTCGGATGGCATTTTCAGCCAGATTGTTATCAATATGGATACGTCCGTCCTGCAGATACCTCATCATGTTCTCCCAGCGGGTATAGGCGTAGGTTATCGCCTTCCCGGTCAGGCTGTTTGGGCTGTATTTTATCCCTTCTGTTTCCATCCATAGCTTCAAGGCATCCATAATGGGGCCGGCAAGTTCTGACGTTTTCCCATTCGTTCATTTTCTGTAAGCTGCATCTGGTCACAGTCATGTTCTATGCGATATAGAAGCTGTATTTCTTTTAAGGCATGTTCCGCCATCTGTCTGTTTTCAGCAAGTGCCTGCTCAAAATACCTGCGTATATGAGCCATGCAGTTAACAAGGCGCACGTTCGGGTTGGCCTTGAAAGCAGATTCGTAACCCTCAAAGCCGTCACATTGGAAATAACCCTTGAAGTCTTTAGCCAGTTGCCCTATCACCGTACGACCGTGATCCTTTGTCATAATGGAAAAGCACCAGTCGTTCGACTACTGCCCGACCATCCACAAGTATTCCTTGTTGGTCTGATGTCCTGCCTTGTCCAGTACAGGTACGGTCGTTTCATCCCCTGTATGTAGTCGGATTTCATGATTTCCTGCCCGAAAGTACCTCGTAAAGTGGCTTGAGAAGTTCAACCGCAGGCTTGAACCATCCGTCTATGGTACTTTCACTTTTGAAGCCCAGGTGATGCAACTGTTTCACCTGGCAGTAGAAGGAAGATGATACTCATATTTCTGCAGGAGTATCTCCGCCAAAGTGTATACCTGCTATCCCTTTGTATATAGGCAACAGCGGCATGGCTGCTATCTCCACCCTTTCTGCCGAGGGGTGGAAGTGAAGTGTTGTCTTTAAGGGCATACTTGGGGCGTACAATCTCCTTTATATACAGTTGTCCGGGCTTATGTTCCACCACACGGGTCACTTCCTCACCAATCTTCCTGTACAGTTCCAGGTCAATGTCTTCCGGCTCGATGATTACCCTTTCAAGTACGGGAAGACCTTCCATTATCCTGCGGTTATTCCGTTCCCGTTTCTTGCTCTCCACCGTTTCTTTGTGATGGTCTGCACCGCTGCTTCACGCGCTTTTTCCAGTTCAGCCGCATTATCAGGAAGAAAGTCACCGAACAGGTCAGGCTGGCTGGAATCAAGAGACGGAGTTTCTCTGACTTGTGACCGAAAGCTGGCGGTTCAGCCATGCGACTTGAGCCGTCAGCTCATTGAGACGATTCTGTAAGGATTCATTCTGCCGGGTAAGCGATGATGGTCTCAGCCTGGGATGTTCACCTGCTGCAGGGACTGCAGCATTGAGTTCATCTGTGAAAGCATCTCTTCCTGAGTCATAATCCGTTTCTTTTAATTACACTATAAATGTACAAAATATATCCCGGACAGACAAGGAATACGACATCTATTTTTATACGGTATATACATTTCGTTCCGCCCTCAGACGTCTCAAACGCTGCCCGGGAGATTCCCGGATTCCTTCCACCATAATGACAAGATCGCGCCATTCCATCGGATAGCTGCGCGACTTCTCATCATATTCGGGAACCTTGAAATGACCGGCTTCAAGGCGTTTGACATACATCACCAGACCGCCATCCTCGGCATGGAGAAGCTTCATCAACTTACGGCTGCTGCCTATGAAGATGAATACATCACCGTTCCTGACACTGCAGCCCATACGCTCGTGTACCACACCGCAGAGGGAACTGATACCCTTGCGCATATCAGTCCTGCCGGGGCAGAGAAAATACCGCATCGTATCATTCAGACAGAACATGGCAACAGGTGTATTGGTTAATCAAACGGGAAGCGGCCTCTTCCATACCGGCACCCAAATGGGCGCGGACGCCATTAGGAAACAACAGGGTCATTCCGGAAACGGAAGAGGAGGAAGCAATACAGGGGGACTTGAGGCTGATGGGAGCTAAGACTGATTGGGGAGCAGATGTTTCGTGATCGGGAACACTGGAAGATTTACGTTTCCAATAATTGTACGTGGAGTAACTGACATGTTCACGTTGCAGAAATTTCACAAGACTCAGACCGCTTAAACGATGCAGTTCCTGTAAAGAGCTAAATTGTTCTTGTGTCATAATGAAAATATGTTAGAAGTTCATGCAATATTGCAAAGGCAAAGGTGCAATGAAAATATAACAAAGAAAACGGGTACTTTATCGGATGCTTACGGAGAATGAAAAGAGTCAGACTTCCATTGGGAATATCTGACTCTTTAAAATTATAGGATGATTTCTAATGTAGTACTATGTTTATTGAAAGGCTATAGTCGATGGGAACCAATAAGTACCAGTATAATCAATTACTTCTTTTTGAGTACCAGTGACTCCATTTGCTATGTAAATATTAGTATTTAAATAATGTGTCGACCATCCGTCTTCTGTATAGATAATGTATACATCTCCATTTCTGGGATCGACTTGAACACCTGCTCCATATACCGATTTATCAGCAGCAGGAGCAGAGAAGAATAGGGTAGCATTTTTTGTTTCTACATTATATTTATAAATGTTCTTGCCATATACACTGTAACCTTCTTCAAACATTTGTACTAAATATAATGCATTCTCTGTTATAGATGCACATAATCCTGTAGGAGTATAGGCCCACTGGTTATAAAAAACACTAAGTCCGTTAGGTAATTCAACTTCTTCATAATCTAATGTCTCTACATTGATTTTAATTAATTTGTTGCCATTTGCGCCCCATAATGTGCCATCCTTGTTTTGGGCGAATCCTGTTTTATTTGGTAGGCTATGTCTTGTTTAAAGGAAAGATCATTAGTATTATATACTTTAATTGTGTTTTTGCTACTAATAAATATGTATTTGTCTGTTTTATATATATCTTCATTATCGCTACTAACTGCATCTAAACCTGATAACTTTTCACCTAATGTCAATTGCTTTAAATTAACTTTGAATGCTCCATTACTAGTTGTAAGAATACCAGTTTCATTATTAACAATGCAAAAGTTTTGTCCTTGTGCATTCTGGTCCAACCCGTCTTCTATCTTATTTACAATTTGGTTATTTTCCAAATTCATTTTAACAAGGAAAGGACTTTTTTTACTAACGATATACATATAACCGTTATTGATAATACCTACAGTTGAAGTTACTCCTAGTCCTTCTACTATATTATATTGCCATTGTTCCTGTTTGTATCTATTAACAGAACCTTTGCCTTGACCTTCATTAATAACATAGAATGGTGGTTTAACGACTATTATATTAATACTTTTTTCCTGCGCTTCATTGTTGGCTGTTACAGTTAGTGTTATCGTGTGAGTTCCTGTGACATCACTTTGAAAAGTATAAGTGCTTTGGGTAGAGACTTCCTTTCCAGCTGTTGACCATGAGTAATGAACTTCTCCTTGTGGGTTGCTTAATTGAGCTTCAAGTTGAATAATTTGTCCTGTTACTATAGTAGTTCCATCTTCTACACCTAAACTGGAAATTTCTACTTTTGTGCTATTGTCATCGTCATCACTACATGATGTTGAAACAAATGGCAGTGCGAATAATGCCAACAGATAAAGTTGGCTGATTAGGAATTTCATTTTCTTCATTTTCTTGAATTAATAAATTATACATAGTTTATTTTCTTTCTATTTCTTGAAATGTAAATCTTCAACGGCCTGTAGCTCTGTGGAGATTTCTCCCATCCATCCACTATTTTGGTTGACTGCCGTATAGATTCTTACAAAATCGATTCCATCTAATACGACAGGATTTCCGTTCTTATCTACTGCCCAGTCTATTTTGAATTTACATTGTTCTTCTCCATTCGGATGATTATCGGCATATCCCCAGGCATAACAATAACCCACCCAATGTTCGGGCATATTTTCATGCGGTTCATTCACTGTATTATCTTTCAGACGACTTCCGTGGAATGTGATTTGATCTTCCTTTATCCATGCTGGGTAATAAGAATTTGTTGTATGGTAATCATTCCGATATACATATCCTTCATTACCTTTATTGTCAGTCCACTTAACATCTTCTTTCGGAGAGATGGGCGATAATATGTGATTGTATAATTTTGGTCGGAGCAGGAGAGTTATATTCACTTCCTGCCAGTTCATACCATTCATCATCTGCTAATCCATTTCCATTAGTGTCTTTGGACACTAATACAATACCAGGTTCAGAGCTTCCCCGAGAGCACCGGTCAATGTTCCGAACATATCATAGTATGCGTTACCATATATCTTAAGATCGTATTCACCCGGGACATTAGGAACGGTATGATCGAATCCTACTGTGATATAACCACCATATGCTCCAAGACTAATCAAGCATAGGTCGGTATCTTTCAATTGTTCTTCTGCATATTTTCTAACCTCTTCAGCGGTATAATTCTCTTTATAAGCAGTGGTAACAGTATTCATATATTGACTGGGAGCCGGATTGTAGTCTAATACTTTATTGGCAAAAGCAGAGGGGCATTCGGTCGGATTCTTCTCCGTCACTATCCCCAGTCGATGCTTTTGGCTAAATATGACACTGTTGGGATTGAGACCGATACGGTTTAATCTGAATAATAATTGACCGTTTGTATTGAAACATAATACATCTCCGGTTATCGTATAGCTATATGCTTCTGTGATATACACATTACCACTATAAGGGTTGACATTAATGCTATATGGAGTACTAATCTTAGTTCCATCTGTGATGAAATTCTCCCGTATCGTCTCCGGTTCTTAAGTTTAGTACTTTGATAGACGATGCTTCGGTATTGTAATTATAATTATATAGATAGGCTATGTTGTTATTATCGATGGCAAAGTTCATCACTTTTTCGTTATAAATGCGTTCTACTTCGTCCGTTTGGCTATTAATCTTCACAAAGTTAAAATCTCCGTCTGCAATATTGCTTCCATAAGTTGCCACATAGACCGCTTCGTCCGGTCCTGGTGAAATACAGCCGGGGTTAGGACCAACTTCTATCTTTTTTATTTCGGTGAAAGATTCGATGTCGATAACGGAGACTGTATTATCTACCCCTAATCCTTCCGAATAGTCTAATCCTCCAGAGTTGGAGACATACAATTTCTTATTCTTAACACAAATGTTTTCCGGATTTCTTCCGGCTTTGTGAAACTTTCTATTTGCAGCGAAGTCGTATCAATACGTGCTACTGTTCCATCAAACGAACATACATATGCTTTGTTTTCATAGAAAGCGATATGGCGTGGTTGTCTGGAACTTCCATTATCCGTAAACATGGGGATTTGTTTGATCGATATACCTGTTTGGAAGTCAATCACTTCAATGGTACTTGATACATTCACTACAATATACAGTTTACTTCCGTAGAGTGCAATGTCGTTGGCTGTATCACCTAGCCCACGCTTATTCAAGTCTTTAAAATAGTTTTGACTAGTTTGTTGCTTTTGAATGAATATTTAGCTAATGAACTATTGTTCAAGTTGAACAAACCCTCACTTAATATGTATATTTCGGCTGTTCCGGTTTCTGTAATATTACCATCTATGGTTGTTGAAGTCGACTTGTCTTCTAAGTCATCGCAAGCTACGAAGAGTGACAGGAATGCGCAAAATAGTGTTTGATATATATATAATATTTTTGTTCTTATATTCATAATTTACCTGCTTTTATTCTTAATATCTTATATTTAAAGTTGCTCTGACGGAGCGCCCTGGCATGGGGAAGTTTTTCACAATCTCATAGTTTTGTTGGCTATGTTTAGTACTTCTACACTGACTGAAGTATGAGTTTTAGAATGTGAAAACTGCGACTTATTGAAATACTATGATCGCTATAACCCTCCATACTATTCTCGGCTATATTTTCATTCTGCACATACCGTTTCCCAGAGAAGAGGAATGAATACGAAAAGTTGATCCACGGTGTTTCGATGCCGGCTTGTCCCGAACCGGATACACGAGGAGTATAAGCTATCTGATGTTTGTAAGTCCTCCCTGCTTCGGTAGTGGGGTCAGAATTAGTTATATCCAAAGCTTGTTGGTAGGTATAATTACTGGAGAGATTAATACGGATTCTTTCCCAGGGCTGAAGAGATAAACTACCCGTGGCGTCAATTCCTTTGATTTCAACCTCACCCAAATTTCTCATACTCCATACGGCAAGATTCTTAGTTGGGTAGGCGATGATTTTATCTGTCACCTTGTTGTAATATGCATCGATTGTGGCAGATAAATAAGGTAAGAACGGACATACGTTTTTGCTATATGTCAGACCTACGTTGTATTGTCGTGCATTTTCCGGTCTTAATTTAGTGTTTCCCACTTCCTGATAATATAAATCATTGAAACTAGGTAAACGGAAAATGTCTTTATAAAAGAAGCGAATACGGAATTCTTCGTGATAAAATGGTTTGAATGAAGCACTTATATACGGTGTTAATTTACGATGGTTGCCGGCACTACCCCTTCTTTACATCCTCGTTGATAATTGTTGCTAAAGCTGATGCAGAGATTGTTAGCCAATCATTCATGTACTTCCCCGCAAAAGCTGTCAACCATGAATAACGTGTAGGTTGTGCAAACTCATTAAGATTAGCATTCATTGTATTGATGCTTCCATCTGTAGAAAGAGAGAATGAAAGATTGTCCAACATCCGGTAGAGGACAGAAGCAGAGAGGTAATACTCTTGTTGATAATAACTGTTTTCTGTCTTACCTTTAGAATTTGGAGTGTCTGGGTCCAGATAACGCTGATAACTCCAGTTCCATTTGGCAGAAGATTGGAATACCCATTGGCGGCTGAATTCTTTTGTATTGGCTTTGTACAAATGTATTTTTATCCCACAATTGTTGTAGAGAATGGTCATTGTAAAGAGTGGTGGCTTTGGGTAGTCCTCTGGAAGACTGAAAATAATATGCTTTAAGTCGGTACTGTTCTTTATCAGAAAAATGCCATAAAGTCCCGCTTCAGCACGAAAAGTCTGCACGTCTGTATTCTTTCGCTTTTCACGAGAGGTCAGATCTTCTTTTGCATCTCCATAGTGTAGGGTATATGGATAATGTCCATCGGAAGACATCCATTCACCATTGGCTGATACCGTCCATTTGGAGTTTAATTGTTGTTCTAATAGTATGGAGGGATTGACCAGCCCCCATGAACCGGTTTTGAAAGATGCACTTATATTGGTTGTTTTTTCTTTCTCAAAGCGGGAGTGAGTGTCTGGATATTCAAGATACCTGCTGCTGCAAAGAAGCGGGCGGGCTGGAAAATGTTGTCACTTTGACCATTGCTTAAAGAGAGTTGGTCAACATTATCAAGCGAGAAACGCCCGATGTCGATTTGTCCCGTTTGGCAATCGGTTAGGGTGATCCCGTCATAGCCAACAGCGGTATGTTGTGCTCCCAGGCTTCGTATGGATACTGTTTTTAGTCCGCCAATACCTCCGTAGTCTTTTACGGTCACTCCGGCAAAGTGTTTCACTGCGTCGGATACTTGCAGGGCGTGCAGGTTTTCAGGGCGTCTTTGGAGAATACTTGCAGGGGAGCGGTAGAACGTACTTCGCGAGTCTGATAGATATCTGATACTGTTATTTCAGGAATAGAATATGTATGTGTCGTATCTACCTTTTGCTGTTGTGAAAAAGTGGTATGGATAAGAATTGGCAGCAGAATACTGCAAAGATCATTTTCTTAAATGTTCTCTCTTTCATTTATTCCTTATTTCAGTCTGTTGCTATTTAAAAGTGTCCGGGCGAAATCCCTTCGACCGGACACGCATAAATAAACTTGGCAGAGTCTATTAGTTTGTACATACTTTCTCTGAATCAGAGTGATGAATGAAATGATAGACGACTTGTCCGGGTCATTAGACTCAACGCTTTTCCTCGAAAGCAGTGAAACATAATTGCATGGTAGGTCTTCTGACTTATTCCTGTTACAAAAGCCTTCCCAGATTATTCTCCAGTGGCAATGAGTGAATTGCTTGTAACATGCATGGAACTTACAGCAGCGGGACTGTTCAGGATTTACACCTGATTCCCTTTTAATTGCTTCCCCGTAAGGGAGTCGCAAACCAATGCGGGGACAAAGATAGGTAGTTTATCTGTTTTTCCAAGTTGGGGATATTCTTTTCTTTCGTCCTGATACGAAAGAGAAAGAACCAACTTGTTTTCTTCGATATTTTCTGTATTTTTGTAAATGAGACTGTCACTTATTACAAAATTTACCAAATTAGCGGATTTTAGAGGCGGTTTTGAAGCAAATGATACTTTAGCAAACAAGTATTGAAACGGTAGCCCGTGAAATAATATAGAATTTACCTAACGTACAAACGTACGTTACCTACCGTGTGAATGTCCGTTACCCACCGGGCGAGCATCAACAACCTACCAGACAAAAGTCGGTTATCTGCCGGACGAACAGTTCATGAGGGACACGGGAACAGAAACGGCACCGACGAAGTGGTCCGAACCGACAACGGCAGCATCCAAAGCCATCTTCTCTGCCCAGTATTATTGCTGTTGTTTATAACAGAAATAATACTTTTACTTACTCTTCTTTACTCTTCTCTACTCTACTGGTTTTCATTGGCTTTTCCCCTTTACTGGTGGGCGTTTCAGCGCTTTGTACAGCCCTCTCCGAACACCCTCATTTTTGTATCGTTTTACTCTAGTTCAACATTAGTTAAGTATTCTTCGATAGCTTGTGCGGTGGCGTCTTTTAGGAGCACGGTCTTTTCTTTGTTTAAAAGGTAGAGGGTGGGGATAGCCTTCAAATCATATAGTTGTTGTTCTTTGATGGCAAATTTCTTGTCATATCCGTTGATCCATTCTTTGGGGAATTCATTCAGGTGTTTTCTCCATTCGTCCAACTCTTCGTCGGGTAGATAGAGAGGACTGTTAGTTTCTTTTGTCCCAAAAGTCGGTTGATGATAGGTGCGTTTTTCAGGGCATCTATTGTTTCTGTGCAGGCATGACAGCCGGGGTTGTTGATGAATAGGAGGATATAGTCGGCTTGCTGTTGATAGAGGGAGCCTTGTGCGCCGGAAGCTAATGTGTAGCTGAAGTTCAGGGCTTTGGTTCCGATACGGTTTTTCTGTGCTAATTCCCGGCGGGCTTTAGGACGTACTTTCTCAATTTCCTCTAACAAGGGAGAAGCTAACATGGCGTCTAATACGGAATATAGAATTCTTCGTTACGCATGGGGAGTTGGGGTCGTATAAATATTTATCCGCCAGGTCGGTGATGTAGGTGAATACTTTTTTGTCTACATTCGTTTGTTCGATTGTTTTCCGCATGGCTTCTTGTGCAGTTTCCAACGGGACGTGATTCAGTATGTCACAATAATCCGCCCAAGCTTGTTCGGTCACTTCGGGGTGGTGGATGTAATTAGTGTCGGCGAAGTTGACGTTATCCCAATAGTGTTTTACCAGAAAGTCTGCCCGTTGTTCCGGGGCTGTCATCATTGGGGGGATGGCAGGCAATGTAAAGGTTTTAATGGTGTCTTGTATTACATCATTTTGTTCAGACTGGAAGCGTTGCCGCTTTTGCAGGCACAAAGGCAAAGGATGCATATAGCTGGAAGAATATGGATGTTTGTTTTCATAACTAACAATTATTACATTGAATTTATGTAGATTACATTGGTGACAAAGATAATGTCCTTTCTACTTTATTCAAAGAATTTTTCTTCCTTTTATTTTGCTGCGTTCTCTTCTGTTAGTTTTTTTGATTAGACAAGTTTTGCAGGATAACTCCCTGATTTTACTTCTCCTTTGCCAATGTAAATACAAATTCCAGCCCGCCTCCCTGATTGTTCTTGGCGGAGATGCTGCCACCGTGGATGATGACGGCGTTCTTCACAATAGCTAGTCCCAGTCCTGTTCCACCTACTTTCCGTGAACGCCCTTTGTCCACCCGATAGAAACGTTCGAAGAGACGATTCAGATGTTCGGGAGATACTCCAATACCTGTGTCGGCAAAGCTGAAATAGTAGAAATTCTCATCTTCACGGAAACAGTTGATATTGATCTGGATATTACTTCCGGCGTATGCGATGGCATTGTCCATTAGATTACGGAAGATGGAATAAAGTAGTGAGTAATTTCCTTTGATTTGTATACTCTTCTTTAAGGAGTTGACGACTGTAATATGTTTTCGTCAAGCTCCAACGATACTTCATTGATGATGTTTCCTACCAGTACGCTGATGTCTACCCGTTCCATGTCTATCATGTTGGCGGCTTCATCCATGCGGGTGAGTACGGAGATGTCGCGTAATAACGGACTTAAACGGTTGCTTTGTGCATAACAACGTTCGAGGAATACGTTGATCTTCTCGCGTGGAATATTTTCATTGCTGACAATGGTTTCCAAATACCCTTGGATACTGCTGACGGGAGTTTTCAACTCATGGGCGATATTCTGGGTCAGTTGGCGTTTGAGTCTAACCTGTTCTTCTTCCTGGGTAACGTCGTTGATGGAAATCTCGAAGCTGGCATCCTGGAAGATGATACATTCTACGATAAATGTCCGTCCATTCTTATTGATGGTGACAGACATTCGTTTTTCACCTTTCCTCTCGAACGTTCTTGCTGATTCTTATTGATAAAATGAATGATCTCTTGCAGTTCGCTGATGGCAAAGACTTCTTCTGTTGTTTCCAGGTTGGAGTCTGAAATCAGGTTACTGTATTGGGTGAAAAGATTGTTGACAAGAATCTCTTTTTTGTCTTTAGTAAATATACCTAGTCCTTCGTGTGAGATTTGAAGGTGGGTGATTAGCTTTTCACGTTCAATGTAGAGAGCTTCTTTGGTTTCGTGCAGTCGTTTGTAGATTAGAATGATGTGCTGTGATATTTCTCCCAGTTCGTTGTGCGGGAAGGCGGATTGCATAGCCATTTCGATAGGCTCGTTCCGGTCGGCGCGCATCGCAAATTCACGGAGCTGGCTGATGGAAGTCCCCAGTTTGTTGGTGAATTTGTAGAAGATAATCATTAATAATAAGGTCACGATTACGGTAAACCATAAATAGTGCGGGTCTGCTTGCAGGTTGTTGATGAGGCTGACATTGTAAGGTAAAGCCGAACGGACAATATAATCTTTATAATGAGTGGCCGAATAGAAATAGGGAACTCCGGTTGTCTCGGAAGTACGGCGTACATCATATCCGTTGCCATGTTTTATGGCTTTCTGTACTTCCGGACGGTTCAGGTGGTTCTCCATCTGGTTATTATGACTTGGATAGCTGTCGTAAACAACATTTCCTTGAGCATCAATAAGGGTTACACGCAAGTCTTCCAGGATATGGTTATTGATATAACCGTCGATGATTTCACTGTCAAGAGGTTGATTCTCCAGTTGTTCGTAGAGCCTGCTGTTGTAATCTTGCAGTTTGGTGTTTAGCAGTTCTATTTTATATTCCCGTTCACGTTGATACTGGTACGCAATAAAACAAATGGCAAATACCAGGAATAGTGAAATAACCGAAAGGAAAAGTTTTCGGCTAAAAGAAAGAAAATGCTTTTGAGTTACAGGCAGGTTCATAATAACTATTTAATTCGGCATAATTATTTATTCAGCTTCAAAACAGTATCCATATCCGAGACGGGTGACAATGCATTTGCCGTATACCCCAATCTTTTTACGTAGACGGGTGATGTTTACGTCGATAGTACGGTCGAGCACGTACACTTCGTCACTCCAGATGCGGGCCAGGATGTCTTCACGGGAAAATACACGTCCTTTATTCTGTACCAGCAGAAGCAAGATCTCAAATTCTTTTTTGGTCAATGGCACTTCTTCATCGTCGATACTTACTTTTCTTTGTGATGTCAATAACGAGCGACTGATAAGTAAGACGTTCGGGGACTCTTTCCGTTTCCGTTGTCACTGTGCGTCTTAATACGGCTTTCACACGGGCGATCACTTCGCGCAGGGAGAAAGGTTTTGAAATATAATCGTCTGCTCCCAGGTTGAAGCCTGTTACGGTATCGTTTTCGGTATCTTTTGGCTGTGATAAAGATAATGGGCACTTTGGCTGTTTTCTTGTCTTTTTTCAGGATGTTCGCCATTTTGAATCCGGAGATTTCTCCCATCATCACATCGAGGAGAATCAAGTGATAGCTGCTGATGTCCATCTTCAGAGCCTCTTCGGCGGAGTTGGCGGTATCCACTTCATAACCTTCGTTTTCAAGATTGAATTTCAGAATCTCACAGAGGTCTTCTTCATCGTCGACAACTAAAATACGGTAATCGTTCATATGATATATGTATTAATGTGATATGACAAAGTTACGTTTTATTTTATCCTTTGCAAAGATGAGGAGACTTTGTTACGGGCAGATGAAACAGACGTTACAATCGTGTTACATTCCGGGAATTCCGAGAATTGATGAGGAATATTGAAGTTTTGTTGATTGTAAGAGGAAAAACCGCTCACTATTTGTTATCTTTGTTAGCGAGATACAATAGAAACGTTTGATTATAGAAACTACAAATAATGATAAAAATTGACTTAAAACGGCATCGGAAGGAAATAATAGGATCGGTGGTGGTACTGTTAATTCTCCTTGGCGGTATGTCTGTGTTTAAATATACTTCATTCAATTCCGGTTTTGAAATTGTGGATGATCTGGGCGGAAATATATTTCCTTCAGCGATTTTGTCTGTTGCCACTACTGATGCGCAGGTGATTGTTCCGTCGGATTCTAATTATTTGGGGAATCCGAAATCGTGTATTGCTGTTCGGGTGAAGTCGAAGACAGCCTATAGCCGGGTACGGATTGAAGTGGCTGAAACGCCTTTTTTCTCCCGTTCGGTGTCGGAATTTGTACTAAACAAGCCTCGAACGGAATATACGATTTATCCTGATATCATCTGGAACTATGAAGCTCTGAAAAATGAGGTGCAGGCAGAACCGGTAAGTGTGGCTATTACTGTCGAGATGAATGGAAAAGATCTGGGGCAACGGGTGCGTACATTCTCTGTGCGCAGTATCAATGAATGTCTGTTGGGGTATGTATCGAATGGAACCAAATTCCATGATACAAGTATTTTCTTTGCTGCCTATGTCAATGAAGAGAATCCTATGATTGACCAGTTGCTTCGCGAAGCACTGAATACTCGTATTGTCAATCGCTTCTTAGGCTATCAGAGTAAGGCTAAAGGGGCGGTGGACAAGCAGGTGTATGCTCTCTGGAATATATTGCAGAAACGCAAATTCCGTTACAGTTCTGTTTCCAACACCAGCCTTTCGAGTAATGTTGTTTTCTCGCAGCGGGTTCGTACGTTTGATGATGCACTGGAATCTTCGCAGATTAATTGTGTGGACGGTAGCGTACTGTTTGCATCACTGCTTCGGGCTATAAATATCGATCCTATTCTGGTACGTACGCCGGGACACATGTTTGTGGGGTATTATACCGATAATTCACATACTGATAAGAACTTCCTAGAAACAACAATGATTGGTGATGTCGATCTGGATGACTTTTTCCCGGATGAACAGCTGGACTCCACAATGGTAGGCAAGTCGCAGAATGAAATGTCGCTATTGACTTTCGAGAAATCGAAGCAATATGCTAATAAGAAGTATAAGGAGAACGAAGAAGGTATTCATTCCGGGAAATTGAATTATATGTTTCTGGAGATTTCTAAAGATGTGCGGAGGAAAATACAGCCAATAGGGAAATGATGTTTTGTAATTCGTATTTAATTCGTACTTTTGCCAAGTAATCATTTTAAAGTAAAAGGATGCAAGGCAAGAAATTTATCTCTCCCGGAGCATGGTTTTCTATGAACTATCCATCAGACTGGAATGAGTTTGAAGATGGCGAAGGCTCTTTTCTTTTCTATAATCCCGATGTATGGACGGGGAATTTTCGTATATCCGCATTTAAAGGAAAAGCCGGTTATGGCAAAGATGCCATCCGTCAGGAACTGAAAGAAAACGATTCGGCTTCATTGGTGAAAGTCGGAACGTGGGAATGTGCGTATAGTAAAGAAATGTTTCAGGAGGAGGGAACTTATTATACTTCCCATTTGTGGATTACAGGCGTTGACGATATTGCTTTTGAATGTTCTTTCACCGTGCCTAAAGGTGGAGTTGTGAAGGAGGCGGAAGATGTAATCGCTACTTTGGAGGTACGTAAAGAAGGGCAGAAGTATCCTGCTGAATTGATTCCTGTACGTCTTTCTGAAATTTATTTGATTAATGAGGGATATGAATGGGTGGTATCTACTGTGAAGCAGGAACTGAAAAAGGATTTTCAAGGAATAGAAGAGGACTTGGAGAAACTTCAACAAGTGATTGACAGCGGTAAGATTGGTTTGAAAAAGAAAGAGGAATGGTTGGCTATTGGTATCACTGTTTGAGCAATTCTGGCAAATGAAGTGGATGGCATGGAATGGAAAACGTTGATTGACGGCAACCGGAAGCTCCTGTTCTCCAATATAAAGATCGGACCATCGACCCGATGAAGCTCGTTTGGAGTAAAGTAAAGGCGGAGAGCCTTGCAATGTAATAGAAGAATATAAGAAGTGTTTGGATTAAAATGGCAGTACCTTATTTACAGATAGATAACCTGACCAAGTCTTTCGGTGACTTGGTTCTTTTTGAAAATGTATCTTTGGGCATTGCAGAAGGTCAGCGGGTAGGATTAATAGCAAAGAACGGTAGTGGAAAGACTACCTTACTGAATATCATTGCCGGAAAGGAAGGTTATGATAGCGGTAATATTGTTTTCGTCGTGATCTTCGGGTGGATTACCTGGAACAGGATCCGCAATATCCCGAAGAACTGACAGTGCTCGAAGCCTGTTTCCATCATGGTAACAGCACGGTGGAATTGATAAAGGAGTACGAACGCTGCATGGAAACCGAAGGTCATCCGGGATTGGAAAACCTCTTGGCACGTATGGATCAGGAGAAAGCTTGGGAGTATGAACAGAAAGCCAAGCAAATCCTTTCACAACTTAAAATCCGTAATTTCGATCAGAAAGTGAAGCAACTGTCCGGCGGACAGCTGAAGCGTGTTGCTTTGGCAAATGCTTTGATTACCGAACCGGACCTGTTAATCCTTGATGAGCCGACCAACCATCTGGACTTGGATATGACCGAATGGTTGGAAGATTACCTGCGTCGTACCAACCTTAGCCTGCTGATGGTGACTCACGACCGTTACTTCCTTGATCGTGTTTGCTCCGAGATTATCGAAATAGACAATCAACAAATCTATCAATATAAAGGTAACTACAGCTATTATCTCGAAAAGCGTCAGGAACGTATTGAATCTAAGAGCGTGGAAATAGAACGTGCCAATAACCTCTATCGTACGGAACTCGACTGGATGCGCCGGATGCCGCAGGCACGCGGACATAAGGCTCGTTACCGGGAAGATGCTTTCTACGAATTGGAAAAGGTTGCGAAGCAGCGTTTTAATACTGATAATGTAAAGCTGGAAGTGAAAGCATCGTATATCGGAAGCAAGATATTCGAAGCCGACCATCTTTTCAAGAGTTTCGGAGATCTGAAGATTCTGGATGATTTCTCTTATATCTTCTCTCGTTATGAGAAGATGGGAATTGTAGGAAATAACGGAACCGGTAAATCTACTTTTATCAAAATATTGATGGGACAGGTCAAGCCTGATAGCGGAACAGTGGATATTGGCGAAACAGTTCGTTTCGGTTATTATTCGCAGGACGGACTTCAGTTTGACGAACAGATGAAAGTGATTGATGTGATACAGGATATTGCCGAAGTGATCGAACTGGGGAATGGAAAGAAGCTGACGGCTTCGCAATTCCTGCAGCATTTCCTGTTTACTCCTGAAACGCAGCATAGCTATGTCTATAAATTGAGTGGGGGAGAGCGTCGCCGTCTTTACCTTTGTACCATCGATGCGTAATCCTAACTTTCTAGTATTGGACGAGCCTACCAATGACCTCGATATTATCACGCTGAATGTGCTCGAAGAATATCTCCAAAACTTCAAAGGCTGTGTGATTGTCGTTTCCCACGACCGTTACTTTATGGATAAAGTAGTAGATCACCTGATGGTATTCAACGGGCAGGGAGATATCCGTGACTTCCCCGGAAATTATAGTGATTATCGTGACTGGAAAGAGGCGAAAGAACAAAAAGAGAAAGAAGCGGAGAAGCCGCAGGAAGAAAAGACCGCCCGTGTCCGCCTGAACGACAAACGTAAGATGAGCTTCAAGGAAAAGCGTGAATTCGAGCAACTGGAAAAAGAAATCGCCGAACTGGAAGCTGAAAAAACACAAATTGAGGAACTTCTTTGTAGCGGCACACTTTCCGTTGACGAATTGACTGAAAAGTCAAAACGTTTGCCCGAAGTCAATGATATGATTGACGAAAAGACAATGCGTTGGTTGGAACTTAGCGAAATAGAAGGCTGATTCGTGCCACTATATTGGCACCTTTGTGCCACTTCGATGGCACAAGTATAGTTTATTATATTCCCGGATAACCAAATAATGATAATATACCCCCAGACAATATAACCTAGTATGACAAACCTAACCAATTATCATAGCCACTGCCTGTATTGCGACGGACGAGCTAATATGGACGATTTTATTCGTTTTGCTATCAGCGAAGGGTTTACTTCTTATGGCATTTCTTCTCATGCTCCACTGCCATTTTCTACAGCATGGACGATGGAGTGGGACCGGATGGATGATTACCTTTCCGAATTTGCTCGTCTGAAAAAGAAATATGCAGGTAAGATAGAGCTTGCCATCGGTCTCGAAATTGACTACGAATGAAGAAAACAATCCCTCTTTGCCTTGTTTTCAAAACTACCACTTGACTACCGGATAGGTTCTGTGCATATGTTGTATTCTCCAGAAGGGAAAATCGTAGATATTGATACCCCGGCAGATCTTTTCCGTCAATTGGTAGACAGGCACTTCGATGGTGACTTGGATTCTGTTGTCCACCTTTATTATAAGAACCTGCTCCGTATGGTAGAGCTGGGAGGATTTGATATTGTCGGCCATGCTGACAAGATGCATTATAACGCTTCCTGTTATCGTCCGGGTTTGCTTGATGAAGCATGGTATGACACGTTGGTCCGCGATTACTTCGCGGTGATTGCCGCACGTGGTTATATGGTGGAAATCAATACTAAGTCTTATCATGATTTGGGAACTTTCTATCCGAACGAACGCTATTTCCCTTTATTGAAAGAATTGGGTATTCGGGTACAGGTGAATAGTGATGCGCACTACCGAAAGAATAAACAATGCCCGCTTCGAAGGGTTAGCCGCTTTGAAGAAAGCAGGTTTTACTTCGGTGGTAGAATGGCATGGGGGGAAATGGGAAGATATTCCCATAGGATAAGTTATTCCATATCCAGGATCTCTTGTTTCTCTTCATTCAACGAAATCAACGTTTTCTTTAGCTCGTCTATTCGTGAATCAATTTCAGTCAACTTCTTCAGATACATAGTTCTAGGTAGCGCATCTTCATAGGCCATGATAAACTCCTCTTTTTCGTCAAAGAGCTGCTCTATTTGCTCTTCAACTCTATTTATAGCACATGTAATTTCTCCTATCATAAATCTTTCGTTTTTTATAGATGCCTTTATTCCATCCTCTTGCAAGCATTTGCCTGGAAAAACTCGTTCAACGTATCTTCATAGTTACCATGAAGCATAATATGATGATTTCCCAGTGGATTCTTTAAGAAGTATTCGGCCGGAGTATTCATGCGGATGCGCACTTGTGTACGGCACATATTAATATAATTAGTGTTTTCAGTCAATGTTCCTGTAGACAAGTAATATTCATCCAGACATTCACCGCCACATTTTATGATCGTTACATCCCCCGTCGGAAGTAGCCCTTGTATGGCAATTCCTTTTTCTGTTTCAAAGTGATTGCGGATAATATATCTCTCCGTTTGTTTGAGACCTACGGTGCAATGTGCCAATATCAGTTCATTCGTACGGGAATTAATCATGGAAGGATTTGCCATAAATCCGTCTTTACCCGTAAGTGCTTTAACTGCTAATAGCGTAAATACAGATTGAAGATCTCCTTCACAACCTGCTATTATCCCGTCATCATTCAATAAAGATAATGCCACGCATCCGGTAGTGTCGATTTGTTCAATCAGTTTAAAGCAGCTTAATGTCAGCGCTTCCAGATTTTCTTCCTGACAGACCTTTTTGATTGCCCGGTATAATCGCATCGCTTTGATTAAATCTTCGGGAGTTCCTTCGCGGCAGGCAAGAGCTTGTGATGCTACAGCTGCGCATGATGCTCCGACGGTCATCCGTAATGTGTTTAAATTGTTCATAAATCCGTTCCAATGGAATATCTACATATTCGATTCCCCAACGACGTTTTGCCAACAAGTAGTCTACGTTACTGGCAACTAACCAGGAAGAAGGACTTCCAATGACTCCGATACGTTTGCCGAACAAGGAACGTTGTGCCTGGAAATTATTATAAAGTGTATGGATACGTAAGATGATAGCCGGTAATTCACCGTGCAGAATTTCACTTTTCATTCCGCGTCCCCGTAACCAGGTGGAAATTTCCAGTGCGGCAGCAAGAGAATTCTGCATGCCGTCTGCCAGTAAAATGGCGGGGCGAGGGAGGTTTTCGAAATGCTGGATGACCAGTCTTTCCACACCTCCGGTAGCGATAAAAATGATTTTGAAATCATCACTACTAAGTTTGTCCATATCTTGATGGTCGACGAACTTTACAGTATAATATTTTTCAATCTCGCTCAAAATAGCTTCGTGCGAGCTACGTAGCGAGGCTTGTTTGTGAAGTATTGAAGCGAATGAGATAAGGTGTATGGTCATTATGATATTGTTTTAAGTTTTCCGTATGACAAATGTATAGCTTTCTTTTCAATTTACCATAACGATTTTACCCTTGCTAAGGTTTTTAAAGTTTTTATGTCTCTGTATTCAAATTATTGCGTACATTTGCAGTTCCAAGTAAAAAAGTAAATAGTAATTAGTAATTTGTAGTTAAAATTATGCCAACCATATCCATTCGCGGAAACGAGATGCCTGCATCTCCTATCAGAAAACTGGCTCCTTTGGCAGACGCTGCCAAGCAACGCGGAGTCCATGTGTTTCACCTGAACATCGGACAGCCTGATCTGCCTCGCCGCGATTGACGCGATACGCAACATCGACCGTAAAGTGCTGGAATATAGCCCCAGTGCAGGTTATCGTAGCTATCGCGAAAAATTAGTGGGATATTATGCAAAGTTCAACATCAACCTTACGGCTGACGATATAATCATTACATCAGGAGGTTCGGAAGCGGTACTTTTTTCCTTCCTTTCCTGCCTGAATCCGGGAGATGAAATTATCGTTCCGGAACCTGCATACGCTAACTATATGGCATTTGCAATCTCTGCCGGAGCAAAGATTCGTACTATTGCTACGACCATTGAAGAAGGTTTTTCTCTTCCGAAAGTAGAGAAGTTTGAAGAACTGATTAATGAACGTACGAAAGCGATTCTTATTTGAAACCCAAACAATCCTACCGGTTATTTGTATACACGTCGTGAAATGAATCAGATTCGTGACTTGGTGAAGAAGTACGATTTATTCCTTTTCTCTGATGAAGTATATCGTGAATTTATTTATACCGGCTCTCCTTATATCTCTGCCTGTCATCTGGAAGGTATTGAAAATAATGTGGTACTGATTGATTCGGTATCCAAACGATATTCCGAATGTGGTATCCGCATTGGTGCATTGATTACCAAAACAAAGAGATACGTGACGCTGTTATGAAATTCTGTCGCTCGTTTGAGTCCTCCGTTGATTGGACAGATTGCTGCAGAAGCTTCTTTGGATGCTCCGGAAGAATATTCACGCGAAACGTATGATGAGTATGTAGAACGTCGTAAATGTTTGATTGACGGTTTGAACCGTATTCCCGGCGTTTATTCGCCCATTCCGATGGGAGCTTTCTATACAGTGGCAAACTTCCGGTAGATGACTCCGATAAGTTCTGCGCATGGTGTCTTTCTGATTTTGAGTATGAAGGTCAGACTGTATTCATGGCTCCGGCTTCCGGTTTCTATACCACTCCGGGATCTGGAATCAACGAGGTTCGTATTGCTTACGTATTGAAAAAAGAAGATTTAACCCGTGCACTTTTTGTCTTGCAGAAGGCTTTGGAAGTGTATCCGGGAAGAACGGAATAAATTCTAGTATTAAGTATTAACCGTAGTTTCTGGGGTGTTTGTTGCTGCTACACTTAATACTTAATACCTAATACTTAAACAAATGTCTTTATCACTTTTCATAGCCCGGCGTATCTATCGTGAAAGCGATGGCGGAAAGCAGGTGTCACGTCCTGCGGTCCTCATTGCCATGGCGGGTATTGCTATTGGTTTGGCCGTAATGATTATTGCAGTGGCGGTAGTCATCGGGTTTAAAAGTGAAGTGAAAATAAAGTTATAGGATTCGGGTCGCATATCCAGATAACTAATTTGGATGCGGTCAGTTCTTACGAAACCCATCCCATTGTGGTAGGAGACAGTATGATGACTGCTCTTGCTGATTATCCGGAGATAAGCCATGTGCAGCGTTTCTCTACCAAACCGGGTATGATTAAGACCGATGACGCTTTTCAAGGAATGGTGTTGAAAGGTGTAGGTCGAGTTTGACCCCATTTTATAAAGAGTATTTGGTAGAAGGGGAGATTCCTGTTTTCAGTGATTCAGTTTCTACCAATCAAGTACTTATCTCGAAAGCGTTGGCAACTAAAATGAAGTTGAAACTGGGAGATAAGATATATACCTATTATATACAGGATGATATTCGCGCTCGTCGCCTGACGATTGCCGGAATTTATCAGACGAATTTCTCCGAATACGACAACCTCTTTTACTGACGGATCTTAATCTGGTGAATCGTTTGAACGGTTGGCAACCGGAACAGGTGACCGGTGTGGAATTACAGGTGAAAGATTATGATAGACTGGAAGATATAACCTATGAGATCGCAACTGATATTGACAACAGGCAAGATGAGTTGGGAGGTGTGTATTATGTGCGTAACATCGAACAACTGAATCCTCAAATCTTTGCTTGGCTTGATTTATTGGATTTGAACGTATGGGTGATTCTGATTTTGATGATAGGAGTTGCTGGCTTCACCATGATTTCCGGTTTATTGATTATTATCATCGAACGTACCAATATGATTGGGATTTTAAAAGCATTGGGAGCCAATAATTTCACGATTCGCAGAACCTTTCTTTGGTTTGCAGTCTTTTGATTGGCAAAGGAATGTTTTGGGGCAATGCCATTGGCTTGGCATTCTGTATCCTTCAGTCTCAATTCGGATTCTTTAAACTTGATCCGGCGACTTATTATGTAGATACTGTTCCAGTTTCTTTTAATGTTTTACTTTTTATCTTGATTAATTTGGGCACTTTGTGTGCATCTGTATTGATGTTGATTGGTCCTTCATTTCTTATCACTAAGATCAATCCGGCAAGCTCCATGAGATACGAATAATCCTCTTTTTTCTTATCTGATTTTTACTGCAAAAATAATTTGGTCTATTGCGTGAGGTAGAGTGAATAATATGTCTATATTTGCGCCCGATTTACTTAATATCCTCTTGTAGGTTTAATTTTTAACCATTATGAATAATGTGTTAATCCTGTTGGATAATCTGGATGACTGGAAACCGTATTATGAGACAAGTAGTGTCCTGACTGTTTCCGACTATCTAAAAAACAAGCCGGTGGAGAAAGACCGGAAGTTAGTTATTAATCTTAGCAATGATTACAGCTATAACTCCGAAGGGTATTACTGTTCGTTGCTTGCCCAGACGAGAGGACAGAAAGTCATTCGGATGTTGATATCATCAACAAAATGGAGGTTGGAACGGGGGTGCGGATGGACCGTAGTCTGCAAGCCCTTTGTTATCAATGGATACAGAAGAATGACATCAAGGATGATATCTGGTACCTGAATATTTACTTTGGCAAATGCCGGGAAAAAGGTCTGGAACGGATTGCGCGTTTTATTTTCGAGAATTACCCTTGCCCATTGTTAAGAGTGGCTTTGAATACTCATCCCAGAAATCAGATCGAGGGCATTCATTTTCTTCCCCTGAATCAGCTTAATGATGCAGAGCAGGATTTCTTTGCCAATACGCTGGATAACTTTAACAAGAAAATATGGCGTGCACCGAAGTCGGCAAAGGCTTCCCGTTACAGTCTCGCTGTATTGGTCGATCCACAGGAGAAATTTCCTCCCAGCAATAAAGGTGCTCTGCACAAATTGACTGAGGTAGCTAAGAAAATGAACATCCATGTGGAGATGATAACCGAAGATGATGCTATCCGTTTGCTCGAATTTGATGCCTTGTTTATTCGTACTACAACTTCGCTCAATCATTATACATTCCATTTGTCACAGTTGGCTGCACAAAACGGAATGGCTGTCATTGACGATCCGTTGTCTATCATCCGGTGTACGAACAAAGTGTATCTGAAAGAACTTTTTGAGAAGGAAAAGATATCTGCTCCCAAGTCTACATTGATTTTTCAATCCAGCCATCATTCGTTCGAACAGATAAGCGAACAGGTGGGCGCTCCTTTTATCTGAAAATACCGGACGGTTCCTATTCCATTGGCATGAAAAGGTGTCCAACGAAGAAGAACTGCAAGCCAGTCTGAAGATACTGTTTGAAAAATCGGCTATCTTGTTGGCACAGGCATTTACTCCAACGGAGTTTGACTGGCGTGTCGGTCTATTGAACGGTGTACCGCTCTATGCCTGCAAATATTATATGGCGAAAGGACATTGGCAAATTTACTGTCACTATGATTCGGGCAGAAGCCGTTGTGGATTGGTAGATACGATTCCTATCTATCGGTGCCTCGTGTGGTATTGGATACAGCTGTAAAGGCTGCCAATCTGATAGGAAAAGGGCTTGTATGGAGTCGATCTGAAAATGGTGGATGATAAGGCTTATGTAATTGAAATCAATGATAATCCGAGTATCGATCATGGACTGGAAGATGCCATTATCGGTGATGAAATGTATTACCGCTTGTTGAATCACTTTGAACAAGTGCTAGAAACAAAACATTATTGATTATGGAGCCGATAATCGTCCGTAAAGCACAGCAGGCAGACATTCCCGCTATTTTGGAAATAGAGTGGGAGTGTTTCCGGAAGACAGTTTTCAATAGAGCAGTTTGCCTATCTGATAAGCCGTTCGAAAGGAACTTTCTATGTGATGATGGAGGCGGATAGGGTGATCGCTTATGTCTCCCTGTTATTTCATGGGGGAACTCGCTATTTAAGAATCTATTCGATAGCTGTTCATCCGGATTATAGAGGAAAGGACTGAGGTATTGATGGACCAGACGATTCAGACGGCCGGTGAATGTAAGGCTGCAAAGATTACGCTTGAAGTGAAAGTGACCAATACTTCCGCTATCGGGCTATATATGAAAAATGGCTTTATTCCAACAGGAATAAAGCCATGCTATTATCACGATGGTTCGGATGCTATTTATATGCAGCGATTGATTTAACAATAAGTCTGTCTTCTCACGAAATCCGGTTTATCTTCTCATGAAATCTCCTTTTCCCCGGAAGAAACGGCAGAGTTTGAACTTCAATGACTGTACAGGTTGGATAAGGTCGAAAACAGGTAACGAGAAATAGTATTTTCGTCCTCCACCCATTTCTTTTGCCGTGCGGTTGATAATGACAGCTTGTACTGTAAAGCGCAGTAACCACATCAGGAATGCGATGCCTGCTACTAGCCAGTGGAAATTAAGTATCCCGAATACGATACCTGCTATACAGGCAATATAGAATAACAAACGGGAGAATGTCTCAAATCCCAGGAGGTAACGCTGTATTCCGTGGTAGAATCTGGCAGTAGCCATATAACTAACCTTTTCTTCTTTCCAATCTTTGTAGCGATATACGGGCTGTATCCGTGTGGTAGCGTTGAAGTCTGTTTCAACACGGGTGTTGGCGGAGGTAGCTAGTTCATTAATGAATAAATCATCTTCTCCACGTTGCAGATTCGTATTTGGAGAAACCTTTCTGTTGAAAGAATAGTTCTTTCCGGTAAGCCAGGTTGCGTCCGATACCGATATAAGGTTTTCCGGCTAGCGCGAATCCCAGATAGCGCAAAGACTGGAACAAAGTATCGAATGCAGTACGTTTGTGCAACCATCCCTTTGTGCGGTCGTATCCGCTATATCCCAACACAATTTGGGTCTGCGGAGTGAAATTACGTGCCATCAGTTTTAGCCACTGGTTGCTGGCGGGCATACAGTTTGTTTCCGTAAATACGAGCCAGTCATGTTTGCTGGCTTTGATGCCTAACGTTAGAGCCAGTTTCTTATGACTGATATAGCGTGCACTTTCGGGCGTAAAACTATGATAAAGATGAGGATATTTTTCTTCCATCACTCCAGTATATCCTCGGTATCATCTGTGGAAGCATCATTGATGACAATCACTTCAAATTGTGGATAGTCCTGTTCCAGAATGGCAGGTAGAATTTTACGAAGATTTTCAGCCTCATTGCGTGCACGGAGAATCACGGAAAGTGGAGGCAGTTCTCGTATGAAATGCACCTCTTCTTTGCCTACAGCTTTATTGTGGACATGTATTCGATTGTACAGGCCGAAATAATAAATGAGCTGGATGATAAAAAGAATACCTGCCACCGATAAAAGAATCAGTTCGACAGTATTGAATGTAAATGTTTCCATCAAATTTTAGTGTCGTTTTACAGCCGCAAAGTACACAATTTTTCGGTAGTTTCGTCATCTCGATGGGAGGTTATTTCGCAAGTCCAGATATTCTTTCTTGAACATATCCACAAAAAGAAAGAATAATGAAAGCAGCAACGGACCGAAGATGACTCCCATAAACCCGAATATCGGCAGGCCGATGACTACTCCGAAAATAGTGATAAGCGGATGTGTATCCGCCATCTTCTTTTGAAGGATGAACCGGATGAGATTGTCCGATTGCGATACGACGATAGCTCCATAGCCAAAAAGCCCGATGGCGTTGAACCAGTCTCCGCTGATGGCAAGATAAGCGGCTACAGGAAACCATACCAATGCCGTACCTACCATCGGAATGATGGTTGCAAAGCAGGTCAGGAATCCCAGCATCAGTATGTTGGGTGCTCCGAAAGCAGATAGCCTATCATAGCCACGCCTCCCTGGATGATAGCCAGTAAGGGAATACCGATAGCATTGGAACGGACAATCATATTGATTTCGTGAATGACTTCCTGCGTATTGGTTTCATTAAATGGCAGAATGTCATTGACATAAGCTTCCATCTTTTTTCCTCCAATCAGCATGAAGTAAAGCACAAAGATCATGACGAACAGGTTGATGGCAAGGCTGCTGATGCTTTCCATTATAATTTGTCCGATACGGGGAAGTATGGACATGATGAATGACAGCGTATCTTTTCCCAATACATCGTATCCTGTTTTCTCTTTGATGAATTCTGCTACCTGTTGAATAGGTGCAATATAGGTCTGTGGATCCAGATTGATATCCTGTAACTTGTTTGCCACCATCCAGACAGTCAATCCCAAAGGGATAAGAAAGACGAAAATCGTTTCTGCGGTAATCAACAGTGCGCTGATGCTTCGTTTCAGCTTTCGTTTTCTACCAGATGATTCATCTGTCCGCGTACAAGAATGTAGATGGTGAGTGCTCCCAGCAATCCCCCCAGAAAAGGAGTGATTTGGCGGAAGATGATGACTCCCATAAACAGGATGATGACAATGAGGGAATATTTCCAGTATTGTTCTTTGGTGCTCATATCGTGTAAAATTCGTTTATATGATAATAAACACTCGAAGACCGTGAAAGGTTTGTTTTACAGTGAAATGTCGATATGAAAAATTGTTTTACCGGGACGGCTTTCCAAAATAGACAAATGACCGTTGTGGTTACGGATGATTTGTCGGCAGAGACTTAATCCGATACCGGTTCCTTCGGATTTGGTGGTGAAGAACGGAATGAATATTTTTTCCTGCAGTTCATCGGGGATACCGGGACCATTGTCTGTGACGTCGATAGATATATGCTCGTCCCGATATGCATAAATTTCGATTGCTCCGTCTGTTCTTCCGTCTAACGCCTGAATGGAGTTTCTAAGGAGATTGAGCAGGACTTGGGATAGCTGGTTCTCGTCTCCATCCATGTCGATGAATTCCGGCTGACAGGTAAGTGTGAAATGAATCTGATTTTCCTGAAAATCGGTAGACAGGAGTTCTTGCAGATTTTGCAGGAGGGCTGTTAGTGAAAACCGTTTCCTTTCCGGTTGGGGCAGATAGGAGACGACGGAAAGATTCGGTAAATTCCAGCAGGCGTTCACTTTGTGCCTGGATGATATGAAGTCCGCGAAGTGTTTTTTCGCTGTTGTCCGGATTTGCGGATAATGTTTGCGACAGGGAGATGATGGGAGCAATGGTATTCATGATTTCGTGGGTAAGCACGTGGCTTAGCTTGTTCCATGATTCACTCTCTTTATCATTCAGTTCATTGCTGATATCCTTGATGGATAAGATGGTAATAGTTTCGTTCTGTAATTTCATCTGGTTTTGAGACAGACTAAGTCGTTCTTTCTTCTCTTTTTCCTGCAGGATAGGTTTCAGTTGGTCGTATTGGGCTAGTTGCTGGCATCCCAATAAAGTCAGTGCGGCACTGTTGGCCATCATTATTTTTCCGGAAGAATCCCGTGCCAACACACCGCTAGGGACTTCTTCCAATAGCGAACGGTAGAAATGTTCCTGCTTTGAATATTCAGCTTGAGTTCGGATGAGCAGGGCATTGATACGGTTGAGTGAACGATTCAGCATTTCCTGTTCCCGGCTGACATTGTTTTCGGGGAAATAGAGCATATTGTCTTTGTCTTCTATCGCATCGAAGAAAAGGCGTAATTTTTGGTTGAAAGAGTTTAGCTTATTCACTAATCTTCCAATCTGAAACAAGGAGCAGATAACCAGTAATATCCCTATTACCACTCCTTGTTGGGAAATAATGAGCCATAGACCTGTTCCTGCGGTAGCAAGAATAAATAGGATATGTCCTAATGTGGTCCAATATATATGTCGGCTGAATAGCATACGGCTTAGGGCTTAAATCGTTTCAGTTTATTGTAGAGCGTTTGTCGGCTGATACCAAGTTGTTCGCCGCAGCAGTCAGGTTTCCATTATTTTGCAAGATGGCCGTCTCGATGGCTTGTCGTTCCACTTCTTCCAGATTGGGCACCGCTTGGACTGTCTGTGGTTTCCAAGTCTGTTTCACCAGAATATCTTTAGGACGTATCACGTTGCTTTCGCATAAAATAACCGCCTTTCGATGGTGTGTTGCAGTTCCCGGATATTGCCCCAATGATAGGAGCGTAGCTTTTCAATCGTTTGCTCATGCATTCGCATTTCCGGTCGTTGATATTTGGAAGCGAAGCGATGAAGAAAGCATCGATGAATAATAATAGATCATCTCCCGTTCTCTCAAAGGGGAATTTCCAGATGGATGGTATTGATGCGATAGAATAAGTCTTCGCGGAACAAACCTTCTTTAATCATCTCCGGTATGTCTTTGTTGGTGGCGGAGATGAGTCGGATATCAACGGGAATCACTTTGTTACTTCCGATTCGGGTGACATTCCGGTTCTGTAGTACAGTCAATAGTTTGGCCTGCAATGCAAGAGGGAGATTTCGATTTCATCCATAAAAGCGAACCACCATTGGCGGCTTCGAATTTACCCGGACGGCTTTCATAAGCATCAGTAAACGCTCCACGTTCGTGTCCGAAGAGTTCACTCTCAAAGAGCGATTCGCTGATAGCCCCCATATCGACACTAAGTAACTGACGGGTGTTTCGTGAAGATAAGCGATGTATTTCCTGGCTAACATCTCTTTTCCTGTTCCGTTCTCTCCGGTTATCAGGATATTGGCATCGGTTTTGGCGACTTTAGTAACTACCTTAATTAGCTGTAGCATTGCAGGGGAATGACCGATCAACATTTCTGACTTATTCAGATTTTCATCACCGGATGCTTTCTGGGTTGATTTGGGAGAGTTTTATGATGGGTTGGACGATTGTTTTGATAGGCTTCCTTTATTTTCTGTATCAGTATGTGGTTATCCCATGGTTTTAGTAGAAAATCTGTTGCACCATTCTTCAGTGCTTTAACGGCTAATTCTACATCACCGTAGGCGGTTAGCATAATAACGGGCAGTGAAGGGCGGATTTCATGGATATGTTTCAGCCAGTACAGTCCCTCGTTACCATTGTTGATTCCTGCTGAAAAGTTCATATCCAGAATCACAATATCAATCGGAGTGGTAGATAAGATGGTCGTGATTTGATTAGGATTGGCAGCTGTGCGGACTGTGCTGAACACATTCTCGAGTAATAACTCCAGTGAGGCTAATACACTCTTATTGTCGTCTACAATTAAAATCGTTCCTGTTTCCATACGCAAGATTGGGGGCTCTGTCCGTTGAATGTTCCTTTAAAGTTTCCGGGTAAAGGTATCTGTTTTGATTTTCTTTGCAAAGTGTCCAATAATTAGACGTTTTCATACAAAGTTTATGCTGGAATGAGTCAGAACGAGTTAGAATAGGGTAGAATAGAGGATTCTCTCGGTAATGTCCAATTATTGGACGTTAGGGCGTTTAATTTTTGGACGGTGGAAGAATTATGTAATTTCTATTTGTTTTATAATCAATTATTTATGATTTGTGGCATTGCATTTGCTTTTATCATCCTGCTATCACACAATCATATATTATAAAGGATGAAAAGATTTCTTTTACTACTATTGCTTTCAGTGCCGGTTTTCCTGCTAGCCCAATCCGCTATGAGTTTGGACGATTGCATTCGTTTGGCTTATAAACAGAATCCGGCTGTACGTAACGGAGTTATCGGCATAAAGGAAACGAAAGCGGATTATATAGCTTCTGTCGGTGCTTTCCTGCCGCACATAGTGGTTAATGCGGAAACAGGCAAACGATTCGGACGTTCGCTGGATCGACACCAATGGGTATACCAGTGAATCTTTTGAAGAGGAACGGTGGGACTCGATATGACACTTTCCTTATTTGAAGGCTTTTCGCGTATCAATCGGGTGCGTTTCCGGAAAATGAACAAAGAACGTAGTGAATGGGAGCTGAAAGAAACAGAATGAACTGGCCTATCGGTGACGGATGCTTATTACAAACTGATTCTGGAGAGAAAATTGCTCGATCTTGCTTTGGAACAAAGCCGGTTGAGCGAAAGGTATTTGAAACAGACAGAGGTCTTCGTGGAACTGGGATTGAAATCAGCTTCCGATTTACAGGAGGTGAAAGCACGCCGGGGGAGATATTTATCGTTATCAGTCGCGCGGAAATAGCAGTCGGATCGCTTTATTACATCTGAAACAATTAATGAATATCCAGCCGGGCGACACACTCGCTATTCTGGATACGATTACAGCATCCCAATTACCACCATATTCTGTTTCGACTGTGGAAACTCTATACGCACAATCTATCGAAATATTGCCCTCCATACGTATGATTGATTTGAAACAAAAAGCAGCTCATAAAGAGTATGCGATAGCGGGAGGAGCTTTCTCACCCTCTGTCTTTGCTCGTTTCACCGTCGGTTCCAATTATTATAATACAGCTTTCTCGGCCAGACAATTGCGTGATAATATAGGAAAATATGTGGGTGTTGGCATCTCCTTTCCCCTGCTAAGCGGTTTGCAACGTTTGACCAATCAGCGCAAGCTGAAATTGAATATGTATCGGCTCAAAAACGAAGAAGAACTTGAAAAACAACAATTATATACGGATATTGAGCAAACACTCCTTTCTCTTCACACCGGATATAGTGAACATCAGCAGGCATTATCACAACTTGACGCTGAAACACTGGTACTGAAAGAATCCGAACGGAAATGGAAGAGGGATTGATTTCCGTCTTTCAACTGATGGAAGCCCGTAACCGGTTTATTGCTGCCAAAGCAGAACTGGTTCGTGTACGCTTGCAAATAGAAATGATGATGAAACTAGAAAAATATTATCGACAAGGAACTTTTATAAACCATTATGGATACACTTATTGAACGAAAACCCGGCATCAATCGCAAACGTCTTTATTGGGTCGGTGGGGTAATGCTCGGACTTGCTGTGATTGCCTATTTTATTTTCAGAGATACAGCTTCTTCTATGGCAGTGGAGAAAGACCGGCTGACAATTGCTACTGTCGAGCGAGGCCGAGTTCAGTGATTATATCCGTGTGATTGGTCGTCATGCCTAGCCGGATTATCTATATGGATGCCATCGAGGGCGGTCGTGTGGAAGAGCGCCTGAAGAAGAGCTATGGTAAAGGCCGGTGATGTGATTCTGCGTCTTAGCAACCCATTGCTCAATATCGGTATCATGCAGAGTGAAGCCGATCTTGCTTATCAGGAAAACGAGTTGCGTAATACCCGGATTAGTATGGAGCAGGAACGACTGCAACTGAAACAAGAACGTATCGGCCTGAATAAAGAGCTTATCGGGAAGCAACGCCGTTATGAGCAGTATAAACGTTTGGTAAACGAACAACTGATAGCACGTGAAGACTATCGCCAGGCAGAGGAAGAATATATAGCAGCCAAAGAGCAACTGGCTGTTATTGACGAACGTATCCGGCAGGATCATATTTTTCGGGAAAGTCAGATAGGCAGTCTTGACGAGAATATACGTAATATGAAACGGAGCTTGGCATTGGTTCGTGAGCGTTTGGAAAACCTGAAAGTGAAAGCTCCGATTGACGGACAGGTAGGAAACCTGAATGCGCAAATCGGGCAATCTATTTCTGCCGGCGAACATATCGGGCAAATCATCACTTCCAACCTTAAAGTACAGGCACAGATAGACGAGCATTATGTGGAGCGTGTACTTCCCGGACTTCCTGCCGACTTTACCCGTGACGGAGGAACCTATAAACTGGAAGTGACTAAACCTTATCCTGAAGTGAAAGACGGTCAGTTTCGTACAGACCTCAATTTTATATCCGAACGACCGGAGAATATCCGTGCCGGACAGACTTATCACATAAACCTGCAATTGGGTGATCCGGCACAAGCTATTCTGGTTCCCCGTGGCGGATTCTTTCAAATTACCGGGGGCCGATGGATGTACGTTGTCGATGAAAGTGGTACATTTGCCACGCGGCGCCCTGTGAAGATAGGACGGCAGAATCCACAGTATTATGAGGTGACGGAAGGTTTGTCTTCGGGTGAGAAAGTAATCATATCCGGGTATGAATTATTTGGAGACAATGAGAAACTAATACTAAAATAATGAATAATTATTATGATTAAAACAGAAAAACTATCTATGCTTTTCACCACAGAAGAGGTGCAGACAAAAGCATTGAATGATGTCACCTTACAGGTGGAACAAGGAGAATTTGTAGCGATAATGGGACCGTCAGGATGCGGCAAATCCACCTTGCTGAATATTCTCGGTACATTGGATTCTCCGACTTCCGGTTCTTACTTTTTTGAGGGGAAGCAAGTCGATAAAATGACTGAAAACCAGTTGACTGCTTTGCGGAAAGGTAATCTGGGCTTTATCTTTCAGAGTTTCAACCTGATTGACGAACTGACCGTGTATGAGAATGTGGAACTGCCACTTGTCTATCTGGGTATGAAGACTCTCCAACGGAAAGAACGAGTCAATAAAGTGCTCGAAAAAGTCAACCTGTTACATCGTGCGAATCATTATCCCCAGCAGTTATCCGGCGGACAGCAACAGCGTGTAGCCATTGCCCGTGCCGTAGTGACCGAATGTAAACTACTGCTGGCCGATGAACCTACCGGAAATCTGGATTCGGTGAATGGCATCGAAGTGATGGAACTGTTGAGCGAACTCAACCGTCAGGGAACCACAATCATTATCGTCACCCACTCACAGCGGGATGCGAAGTATGCACACCGGGTCATCCAACTATTGGACGGACAGATTGTAGCCGAAAACATCAACCGTCCGCTGGAAAAGAAAACGTCATCTAAAAACGAAACCGTATGATAGGGAATTATTGGAATAGTGCCTATCGGAATCTGATGAAGCGGAAGAAGTTCAGCTTCATTAATGTGTTTGGACTGGCGATCGGCATGGCATCGGCATTACTGATGCTAACCTATGTCACTTTTGAGTTCAGCTTTGATAAAATGCACACGAAATATGCCCATATCTATCGGGTGCAAAGTACTTTTCATGAAGGGAAGTCGACCGATTACTGGGCGACCAGCTCTTTCGGATATGCCTCGGCCATGAAGAGAATCTTGCCGGAATCGAAGATTATACCCGTATCGCTACCCATCTCCAACCGGAGCAGATTGTGAAATATGGCGAACTGACATTACGGGAGAATCAGATAGCCTATGCCGATCCGGGCTTCTTCCGTCTTTTTGATTTCGAACTTCTGAAAGGGGATAAAAAGACTTGTCTCTCCATGCCCCGGCAAGTGGTAATCACCGAACGTATTGCCCGTAAGTATTTCAAAGATGAAGACCCTATCGGCAAAATTCTGATCTTTACCGGAACGTATGATAAAGTATCGTGCGAAGTGACCGGAGTCATGAAAGAAATGCCCTCCAACTCACACATTCATTATAATTTTCTGATTTCCTATGCCTCTCTGCCTCAATATATGCAGGAATACTGGTATAAGCATGAAGCCTATACGTATGTTTTGCTCGATTCACCGGAAAGAAAAGCGGAGATAGAAAAAGAATTTCCTGTGATGGCGGAGATACAAGACAGAGGAAGCACTGAAAAATAAGACGTGGGGCGTGTCTTTAATTCCTTGGCAGATATACATCTCACCCACAGATAGGCTATGAGACGGAAACCAAAGGAAATCGTTCTGCTATGATCGCCCTGATTTTTGCGGCTGTCGCTATTCTGGTTATTGCCTGGATTAACTATATCAATCTGACCGTAGCACGTTCGATGGAGCGTGCTAAAGAAGTGGGAGTGCGCAGGGTAGTGGGAGCTTTCCGCCAACAGTTGATTTATCAATTCCTGTTTGACCTTGGTTATGAATCTGATAGCTTTCATATTAGCTGTGGGATTAATAGAACTGGTTCTTCCACATTTCAACCAATTGGTAGGACGTACAGTTACGTTTTCTGTCTGGTTCATGGATTACTGGTGGATTTTGCTGGTTCTCGTTTTATAGCCGGAATATTTATTTCGGGTATTATCCGGCATTGGCTTTGTTGAATCGCAAACCTATAACCTTGTTGAAAGGGAAGTTTTTGCATAGCAAGTCAGGCGACCGAACCCGTCAGGTACTGGTGGTTGTCCAGTATACAGCTTCCATGATTTTACTTTGTGTTACATTGATTGTTTTTGCACAGCTGAATTTTATGCGCAATCAATCTTTGGGAGTGAAAACCAGCCAGACATTAGTGGTTAAGTTTCCGGGACATACAGAGGGGCAGAATATCAAGTTGGAAGCAATGAAAAAGCAATCGCGCGTCTTCCTCTGGTCCATCGGGTTACTTTTTCCGGTGCCGTGGCGAAGAAGTGGCCACATTCCTTTCCAATCGTCGCACCAATGACGCTTTGAAGCAGAACCGTCTTTATGAGATGCTGGCTTGTGATCGATTATGCGGATGCATACGGTTTGCAGATAGTAGCCGGAAGAAGTTTCTCCGAAGAATATGGTGATGATGTCGATAAACTGGTGATTAATGAAACAGCTGTACGTAATCTGGGATTTGCTTCCAATGATGAGGCGATAGGCGAGTTGGTAACAGTGGAATGTACTGATGCGCCGATGCAGATTATCGGGTGGTGAAAGATTATCATCAGCAGGCGTTGAGCAAGAACTATACACCTATCATGCTGATTCATAAAGATAAAATTGATTGGTTGCCCCAGCGTTATATCTCTGTTGTGATGGCTTCCGGAAATCCCCGTGAACTGGTATCTCAAGTGCAAGAGATCTGGAATCAGTATTTTGCGGATTCCAGCTTTGATTATTTCTTCCTCGATCAGTTCTTCGACCACCAATATCGGCAAGACGAGGTTTTCGGAGCGATGATCGGTTCGTTCACCGGATTGGCAATCTTTATTTCCTGTCTGGGACTTTGGGTATTAGTCATGTTTTCCTGTTCCACCCGCACCAAAGAGATGGGTATACGTAAAGTGTTGGGAGCTTCCCGCTGGAATCTTTTCTATCAGTTGGTCAAAGGATTTTTCCTGTTGATTTTGATTGCAGTTGTTATAGCTCTTCCGGTAGCTTGGTTTAGTATGAATGCCTGGTTAAGCCATTATGCTTTCCGTACCGATCTCAAAGCGTGGTTCTTTATAGTACCTGTATTGCTGATGTTGTTCATTTCATTTGTGACGGTGGCCTTTCAGACAATGAAAATAATAATGAGCAAACCTGCTCGTTCGTTAAGATATGAGTAATCTCTGAATCTACTCCATCGGATATTCGTTAATATCCGATGGATTTATGTTAAATGTTAACGAAACTGTTACTTCTATTAAACCATGTTATAAGATACGCTACTTGAGCCTGAAAATTTGGAGATATGCAGAAAGTCCGTATCTTTGTAGTGTGTTTTTCATAGTATTAGATTTAAGGTTAACAAAAGATTGGCTGTCTGGGATAGATAGCCTTTTTTTATGCTTTTCCCAAGCAAAAATATAGCGTCACTATCCGGTCGGGATGGTTACCCTATCCCACGAATATACCGTCACTATCATAAGTGGATACCGTCACTATGTTTAAAATGAATTTTTCTATCCTTTCTGTTATTCTATTATTCTCATCCTATCGTGAGTTGTCAATAAAATTCCAATATGCTTATTAGTTGAAATGGTGATTTGGTAAATTGTTGATATTTAATTGATTATATGACTTGTATTTTGGTTTAAAACCAAAGCCCCGTTCCTTTAAAAGGAACGACCCGTTTCTCGGTGTGCAACGATGTGTTTCTCACCGAGGAACAAGACATGTACTTTAATTAAGTCGTGAAACTAGCTTAAATGTTCGTTTTTATTTCCACAAAGAAAAAGGTACAAGATATAACCTTGATTTTTATATGTGATTTTGGCTGTATCTTTAATTGCTTATCTTTATATTTGCGCATAAAAGTATAAATATGATGAAAACTCTATTTATTAGGATACTTCGCTTTTTGATGCTTCTGATATTTATTGCTTCGTGTGGCATTGGATATGTTATCTACGAAGATACACTGACTGCCTGGTGGATACCTCTTGGAATGGCGCTTTTGATTGCTCTTGTTACTATCCCATTCTATAAGAAATGGATATGGCTGACAACCGTGGATGGTAAAGTAATTAATTGTTTGTGTCATCTGGCTTGCATCGGTGCCATCAGTTATGTCTTGTTTCTTGGCGGTAATTATTGGTTTGCCGATCCTGCTTCCACACACGAAGAAACAGTGATGGTACAGAAAAAATATGTGGAAACACATAAGAAGACCCGTAGAGTAGGCAGGCATCGTTATGTTTCGGATGGCATACGTAAGGAATACTATCTGCAGGTAGCTTTTGAGAATGGAGCTGTGGAAGAGCTGCATGTGTCACTTTCCACTTATAATAAAGGCCAAGGCAGGTGCATCGAAGATACTGACTTTACAAAAAGGCTTTTTCGGATTACCGGTGATTACAAAAGGACTTTAATCAATCATTATGATATAGATATGGAAAATAGAGAATTGTATGAAAGAATGTTGTCGGGGACTATGTATAATGATTTGTCTACAGAACTGGTTCAGAGAAGAGAACAAGTCGTTTTTCTGACTAATGATTATAACTCTACTTATGGAAAACCCAAAGAGGTTCGTGAAGCATTATTACGCAATTTGTTGAAAGGCATTGGGAGAATGTTCACTTCGAACCGAATTTCCGGTGTGAGTTTGGATTTAATATCACTATTGGAAACAACTTCTTTGCTAATTTTGATTGCATCATGTTGGATGGGAATCTTATTACAATAGGGGATAATGTATTGTTGGGGCCACGTGTGGGATTGTACACAGCAAATCATGCACTTGATGCCCGGGAACGCATTATGGGAGGTTGCTATGCACATCCGATTGTAATAGAGGATAATGTCTGGATTGGTGCAGGCGTTCATATTATGGGTGGTGTTACCATTGGGAGAAATTCGGTAATCGGAGCAGGAAGTGTAGTGACTAAGGATGTGCCGGAAAATGTAATCGCTGCAGGAGTGCCATGTAAAGTAATTCGGGAGATCACGGATAAAGATAAGACCGACTTTTTAGGGTAGGTTGGCGTGTGCTATTAAAAAAAGTCACATCACTTTTAGAGGATATAAATCGTTCTGTAAGTGATGTGTCTTTTAAAGTTCTTCTTTAAGTGAAATTCCATAGTTCGGATGATTTTTCGTCTTACCAATTTTGTGTTTTGTCTACAAACGGGATGTATTCGTCTCATTTCAAAAATCGGCAATCTTCTATACTCTATCTTCGTGACGAAATAAAACAGAATAAAATCATGAAGATGAATAAAACTAGATTATTAGAAAAAATATCTATTCAGTCGGGTATCTCCGCAGATGAATGCAGCACAGTACTCAAAACCTTTGAAAGAGTTCTTGGTGAAGAGTTAACCCGAAAACACATCGTTATGGCGGGTGGATACTTTTGTTGGTTGCTTTGTTGGTATCCGCAGTGGCTTTTAGTCAGACACCGCAGAGAAAAGGTCGGCCGGTACAGACAATCCGGGGAATGGTTATTGACGGGGATTCAAAACACCCGATACCGTATGCAACGGTGAGATTATCCGAAAAAGAGGGAACAGGTACGATAACAGACAGTCTCGGGCGTTTCAGCATACCACAGGTTCCTGTTGGACGGCATACGGTAGAGGCAGCCTTTATGGGATATGAACCGGGTATTTTCAGAGAGATACTGGTAACTTCCGCCAAAGAGGTTTATTTGGAAATTCCTTTGAAAGAAAGTGTAAACTAACTCAATGAAGTAGTGATTCGTGCCAGGACCAATAAAGAGGAAGCGATGAATAAGATGGCTACTACTGGAGCCCGTATGTTGAGTGTGGAAGAAGCGAGCCGCTATGCCGGAGGTTTTGACGACCCTGCCCGTTTGGTATCTTCCTTTGCCGGAGTGGCCCCCAGTGTATCTTCCAATGGAATATCCATTCATGGCAATGCTCCCCATCTGTTGCAGTGGCGATTGGAAGACGTTGAAATTCCGAACCCGAATCACTTTGCGGATATTGCCACATTGGGTGGAGGGATACTTTCATCTCTTAGTTCGCAGGTATTGGGTAATTCCGATTTTTTTACCGGAGCTTTTCCGGCAGAATATGGAAATGCGGTATCTGGTGTGTTTGATATGAAATTGCGTAATGGAAATAACCAGAAGAATGAGAATACGCTTCAAGTGGGCATCATGGGAATTGATGTAGCTTCCGAAGGACCGTTAAGCAAGAAGCACAAAGCATCCTATATTTTCAATTATCGGTATTCCACAACAGGACTTCTGAACTTGGAGGGCGGAAAGATGGACTATCAGGACTTGAACTTCAAACTGAATTTCCCGACACAGAAAGCAGGAACATTCTCTGTCTGGGGGGTTCTTCGTCAAATTTGGTGGTAATCTCTTTTTTATTTCAACTGTCTTCTTCTTTCTTAATCCTATTAAAAGTTGTAGATATGTTTGCTTTTTAGTAACTTTAAAGACACCACATCATTAAGAGTTACAATGCAACAAGTCATATCTACAACGTACAAATATACATCAAAAAGAAAATGCTCCTACAAATAGGGATTATTCCATGATTTCAGATTCAGTCTTGGCTACAATAATCTGCAACAAGATGGTATCTCTGAAGCTGTTGGCTCATTGACGGTCTTTCTACATACGGCTGGCAAGGGGCTTCCTGTCCTTATTGCGGACATTTCAGTCACCGATTGCACAGTTACTACTCCCGTCATATTGAGGATCTTGAAGTTTACGGTCATACTTTGGAGTTAGTCATCAAGGTTGGCAAATATTATTGTGACAATGTTTCTTGTCCACAAAAATATTCTGCGAACCGTTGTCTTTCTGGCTCGTCGGTATGGTAGACGGAGCTATCTTGTTGAGGAACGCATCAGATCGATAAGTTTGGAACTTACTTCCCGAAGTACTTCTCTTTGCAACTGTTCCATATAACAGCCAGTAGTTCTTCCTGCTTACGCATCCTACAACAGTGCGGACAACACAATCCTATGCATAATAAAAGTATTTATGTAGGTATTGATGATTTTGCCTATAAAAGGTAAGGATTATATGAGTGTGGTCGTAGACCAGATGACACATACCTATTGCTTTGTTAGAGGATAGAAACGGAGAAGCACTTGATAGCTGGCTCATCCGGAATCCTCAAATACAATATATAACGAGACCGTGGAAGATGTTTCACAGAGGCTATAAACAGAATAATTCCTGGTGTTACACAAATCTGCGACCGATTCCATCTAATCAAGAATATGACGGACACGATGATACCGGAAATAGAAAATAATCCGTCAGACCAAGAAAAGCTCAAATACGAATATCGACAGAGACACGGCTTCTTCGTTAATTCTTGGGACATATTTAACATGGGAGATGTCCGACACAGAGAAAAATTGAAGATATACAGGGAAAGCTTGAACTTAAAAATGCAGGGGATGACCATTGAGCAGACAGCCACACATTTGGGTAAGAAAAGTCGCTACATTTATAAGATTATTCACAACAGAAGAATAGGGGCATACTTGAATGAGCAACAGAAGACAGCTCTTAAATATGTATCCGAACTGGCTACAATCATTAGTGCGGGCTGTATTACTCGAAAAATATTGGCACAAAAAATGGGGAGTAAAATCAGTGGCGCACTTATTGGAAGGATAACATCCAGCTTGCGAAAAGGTATCAACAAAGAGGAAGGAAGTCAAGGAGCATAATGAGAGCATTGAAAACAGAAGTAAAATACAGAGAGTTTCACAGAATCAGATACGCAAATACATTCTAAAGGGAGAATCGGATAATCCTAAACTAGCGGAACTGTATAAGTCCTCACCGCAGATTAAAGAACTTTTAAGCGTGTGTCAGAATTTCAGAGATATGATTAATGGGAACACTTATGATAAGGATATTAGAAAGTGGATTGAAAAAGCGAAGGCAACACGGAATATGGCACTGACGAACTTTGCATATGGTATTGAAAAAGACTGGGAGGCAGTACAGGCAGCTATTGATATCCCCTTCAGTAACGGATTACTGGAGGGGACAGTGAATAAAATTAAAGCGGTAAAAAGACAGATGTACAATAGGGCAGGAATTAAACTACTGAGAGCGAAGATTATTTATTCACAATAGAAGAAGTACCACCAAATTTGACGAAGAACCGTCTGGGGAACCAGCCTGATTGATAAATTCGGCAGTGATTTTGAAAAGAATACGGATAAATGGGAATATATGAGCGACCGTAGCGAATCAAAAGACAAACAGTATATGGCTGCCGGAGGTATCAGCCACCGTTATTTCTTCAACAATGACGCATCACTGAAAACCACTATTGCCGGTACTTATTCGCAACTGGACGGTGGAGCAACCATGTTTAACCACTCTTTGGAATCCACCCCCTACATGGATCTTAACTCAAAACATACTAACTTAATACTAACTTCGACTTTTAACCGTAAATTCAGTAACCGTTTTACTAATAAGACAGGATTTACGTATAATGCCATGTTCTATCAAATGAATCTTGCCATTGCTCCTTATGAAGCCGAATCACTGGAAACCGTATCTCAAGGAAAAGGTAATACGAGTCTGATATCTGCCTACAATAGTTCTTCTGTAGGATTGACGGAACGCTGGACGCTCAACGCCGGTATCTACGGACAATACCTGACGCTGAATAATAAATGGTCTGTCGAACCCCGTATTGGTTTGAAATGGCAAGCTACTCCGAAAGCAACTTTTGCACTGGCTTATGGTATGTACAGTCGCATGGAGAAAATGGACGTCTATTTTGTGAAAACGAAAAGTACAGGAGACAAATCCGTCAACAAGGAACTCGATTTCACCAAAGCGCAGCACGTCATGTCATCTTTGGATACAAAATATCCGATCGCATGAATCTGAAAATAGAACCTTATATCAATTTCTCCATGATGTGCCTGTGATGGCTGACAGCTCTTATTCCGTACTCAACCGTTCTGATTTCTATGTGGAAGACGCATTGGTTAATAAAGGAAGAGGACGCAACATCGGTATTGACATCACTTTAGAACGTTTCCTGGAAAAAGGGCTCTATTACATGATTTCCGGTTCTCTTTTCGATTCCCGCTACCGGGGCGGAGACGGTGTGTGGTACAATACGAAGTTTAATCGGAATTATGTCATCAACGGACTGATTGGAAAGGAATGGATGCTGGGACGTAACAGACAGAATATTCTTAGCATCAATCTGAAATTGACCTTACAAGGAGGTGACCGGTATTCTCCGATTGACAGGGAAGCAACGATGAATCATCCTGATAAAGAGGTGCAATATGACGAAACGAAAGCATTTTCTAAACAGTATTCTCCCATGCTTATCGGCAACTATACCGTGAGTTACCGCATCAACAAGAAGAAAGTCTCTCATGAGTTTGCAGTGAAAGGACTTAATTTTACCGGTGCGAAAGAACACTATGGACATGAATATAATGTGAAAACTGGAAAAATTGATGTTAGTGACGGTTCTACAACATTGACAAATGTGAGTTATAAACTTGAATTTTAAATAACCGATATAGAAGTCCAACCGGAAAAATGTTTTATCTTCGTCCCCGGAGATAAAACATCTTCCCTGATTAAATACACGATGGCTGAAACAATAACAACAGACAATAAATCTACTTTATTATATCGATTCCTCGTTAGTCCGGAACTTCGATGGGCGCGTTATCTGGTGCTTATTATGGTGTTGGCTACCATATCATTCAATCAGGTTTTTATTATATTCCTCGATTATCGGGATATATTGGGAGGATGGATTTATACATTCACTTTCTTATATCTACTGACTTATATAGGAGTTATTTATCTGAATCTTTTCTGGCTCTTTCCAAAGTTTTTGCTGAAAAGACGCTATCTAACCTACATATCCTTACTTTCAGTAGCAATGATGCTTGCCCTGGCAATACAAATGGCAACGGAATATGTATCTTATTCCTGCTGGCCGGAATTTTACGAACGTGCCTCCTATTTCTCCATACCTATAGTGATGGATTATATATCTTCTTTCATGTTGTCCACACTCTGCATGATAGGAGGAACAATGACCGTTCTCCTGAAAGAATGGATGATAGATCATCAACGTGTCTCACAAATGGAAAAGGTTCACGTTCTTTCGGAAGTGGAACAGCTAAAGAACAAGTCAGCCCCGAACTTCTTTTCAAAACATTGCATCATTCGGGGGAACTGACATTGAGCGAACCGGAAAAAGCTTCGAAGATGCTGATGAAATTAAGTCAACTACTTCGCTATCAGCTATATGATTGCAGCAGAACAAAGGTATTGCTTAGTAGTGAAATTAATTTCTGAATAATTACGACCTTGGAACAGAATTCTCAGGCACAATTCAATTATGAACTGCTTGCGGATGGAGAGTAAATAGAACACTGGTTCCACCCTTGCTTTTCATTCCATTTGTGCAATATATTGTAAAATCAATCAACGAACAGCGAACATCAATCCCTGTTTCTCTCAAAATCCATTTGAAAGTAGAAGAGAACACAATTATATTCACTTGTCTTTGCCTACAAGTGAATCTTTTGGAAGATAAAGGACTTGAAAGAATCCGCCAAAGACTGAACTTATTATATGGCAATCGTTACAGACTATTCGACGACAGAAAGCATCTGGTTGGAATTGAAAGGAGGTGAAGTATGAACCTGAATACAGAACATAGAAGAATGGAAGATAAAAGTGTCACAGCTTTTCTGTTAAGTCCTCATTACCGGACATGTAGACATCTGTTACTGCAAATAATAGTTCTTTTGATGACTATTAATGTCTTTTGGTACGAACCTTTGCAGTCAGTTTCTTTTGGCGGCGTTTTGGTGGATTCCTGGCATATTTTGTTTCCATTAATACGGTAATCTATATGAACCTGTATATATTAGTACCCTGTTTTCTGTTGAAGAACCGTTTGGGGCACTATGTCCTGGCGGCTGTCCTGACGAATTTGGTAGTCATCGTCTTCCTTTCAGTCACCCAGGGATTACTCTTTGAAGTAATTCTGCCCGGAAAAGATCCTGGCAGATTCGCTACTTTCATTAATACTTTTCGGGGATACTGACCATCGGTTTTGTTACCGCAGGTTCGGCAGCCATATCCTTGTTTACCCATTGGTTGCGTTATAATCTGCGTATTGACGAACTCGAGTCCACTACTTTGCAATCCGAACTGACATTTCTGAAGAATCAGATTAACCCGCATTTTCTTTTCAATATGCTGAATAATGCCAATGTCCTGATAAAGAGAAATCCGGAAGAAGCTTCCAAAGTACTTTTTAAACTGGAAGATTTGCTACGGTATCAGATTAACGACAGTTCGCGTGAAAGAGTTTCATTGGCTTCGGATATCCGTTTCCTGAATGACTATCTGAATTTGGAAAAGATACGCCGTGACAATTTCCAGTTTACGTTGAGGCAGGAGGGAGAAGTGGATTCCATTTGGATTCAGCCTTTGTTATTCATTCCTTTTGTGGAAAATGCGGTGAAACATAGTTTTGATAGTGAGCATTCTTCGTATGTCCATGTCTTTTAAGGTGGATGCTCACCGACTGGATTTCCGGTGTGAGAATTCTAAACCGGCTGTTGCAGTCCAGCAGGGTAAAGTCGGTGGAATCGGACTTGCCAATATCCAGCGTAGGTTAGGATTACTGTATCCTGAACATTATAAGTTGGAACAAAGAGAAGATGAAAATCTCTATTCTGTAATTTTAAGTATAACATTATGAATTGTATCATTGTAGATGATGAACCCTTGGCACGTGAGGCCATGAAGTTATTGATAGAAGAATCCGATAACCTCCAGTTGATAGGCAGTTTTAACAGTGCTGCAACTGCTTCCGACTTTATGGAGCAACAGGGAGTCGATCTGGTTTTTCTGGATATTCAGATGCCTGGGATTACAGGAATAGAGTTTGCCCGTACAATTTCCAAAAAGACACTGGTTATTTTCACCACAGCCTATACAGAATATGCGTTGGATAGCTATGAAGTAGATGCAATCGACTATCTGATTAAGCCTGTCGAAGCGGAACGTTTTCAAAAGGCGGTGGATAAAGCGTTATCCTATCATTCTCTATTATTGAAAGAAGAAAAAGAAGCTATCGAAACGATTGTTGCCGCTGAATATTTCTTTGTAAAGGCAGAGCGCCGGTATTTCAAGGTGAATTTCTCCGATATTCTCTTTATTGAGGGATTGAAAGATTACGTCATTCTTCAACTGAACGACCAGCGTATCATTACTCGCATGAGCCTGAAAGCCATATTCGATTTATTACCAAAATCTATTTTTTTGCGGGTGAATAAATCCTATATCGTCAATACCGATCACATCGAGTCATTTGACAATAATGATATATTTATAAAATCGTATGAAATTGCTATCGGTAATAGTTATCGGGACGACTTCTTTGAGGGTTTTGTAATGAAACAAAGATTGTGATTTTTCATTTTTGTTTGGTTACATAATTTTCAAATGGTATATTTGTAACCAAAATAAAGAATACGTGATTGGCACAACAGACTATATTAGTATTAAGTTAACTGATGAGACGCAGTTTCGTTCTATATTCGACAAATATTACATATCTTTATGTATGTTTGCTAATCAGTATGTCTAAAATTATGCATTATCGGCTGATATTGTTCAGAGTGTTTTGTGAAGTTGTGGCAGTTGCGCGATGATTTCATGTATGTGCATCAGATTAAATCATTCCTCTATACGTCGGTACGCAATAAATCTTTAAATGAACTGGAACATACCAAGGTCATGAACGAGTATGCACAGAAAGTTCAGGAAATGAGTAAAGACTCTTTTTTCCAAGACAAGGTCATAGCAGAAGAAAGTTACCGGATATTAGTGGATGCCATTGAAAAACTGCCACCGCAGATGAAAAGCATTATGCAACTGGCACTTGAGGGAAAAAGCAATCCGGAAATTGCTGAAACACTGAATATTTCCGGCGAAACGGTACACTCCCAGAAAAAGATTGCCTACCGTAAATTACGCGTATATTTGAAAGACTATTACTACCTGGTTTTTTACTTTTTATAGTTTCTTTTAAAAAAAATCATTTTTAATACACCCTGATTTTCAATTCACCTGTTTTAGTATAAACAACGATTAAAACATGTGAATTATGATAAACAACATTTCTATATTGCAAGACTCATTGCCAGATACTTATCTGATGAAATCGAGGAAGAAGAACAGGCAGAACTGACCCGGTGGAGAATGAATCGCCCGAAAACGAACGCCTTTTCGGGAAATCTGCAAGGAAGAGAACATAAAGCAGAATATGCAGAAGCGGCAAACTTTCCATACAGAGGACGGATGGGAGGGAGTGCAAAGAAAATCCAACGCCATCGGTTCAGACATCGGATACTGAATATATGTAAATATGCTGCTATTTTCATTTTTCCGGTGGTTATTGCTACTGTGGCAATATATAAGAGCGGTAATGAACCCCAGCCGTTATCTCAAGTAGCGAAACAAATTGTTCCGGGTGGTAAGAAAGCCGTTCTTATTCTGGATAATGGAGAAGCAATTGATTTGAAGTCTACCTCCGGCGTGGAATTGAAAGAAAAAGATGGTACAGTCATTCGTGGATTCTACAGCATTGAATTATCAGCAGGCTCCGCCCGACATCCGAAAACTTGCATATAATAAGGTAAACGTTCCTCGTGGTGGTGAATATCAGCTGACGTTGAGCGATGGAAGTAAAGTACAGTTGAATTCTATGAGTTCCATCCGTTTCCTGTTCAGTTTGCACAGGATTGCCGTCTGGTAGAATTGGAGGGAGATATATTTCGAAGTAAGCAAAACCGGACAGCCTTTTATTGTACAAACCAAAGGGATGAAAATAGAAGTATTAGGAACTACTTTTAATATATCAGCTTACGCAAACGAAGAATATCAAACTACACTTGTCAGCGGTTCGGTAAAAGTACAGACTGAAAATGGAAGCAACCGGATTCTGAAACCATCGGAACAGGCTTGTATTACTCCGGGCAGCAACCAGATCAATGTACGCAATGTAGATACTGCATTTTATACTTCATGGATACATGGAAAGATCAATTTCAAGGACCAGCGATTGGACGACATCATGAAAACTCTTGCCAGATGGTATGATATGGATGTAGTCTATGAGAATGAGGCGACGAAAGAGTTACGCTTCGGTTGCTATGTTAACCGCTATAATGAGATTACCCCATTGGTGAAATTGTTGGAGCAAACGGGCAGAGTAACTGTCAAAGAAGAAAGAAAAACTATCAAAATATTCACTAATCATTAATCCCTGTTTTATGGAAAAACTACGTAATGTTGCCAGATTTGGGAAATATGGAAAACGTCTTTGTATGATGTTCCTTTTCTCTGTATTACGACTTCGGGCTGATGCGCGCATCTGTATTCGCACAGACCACGGTTACAGCCAAATTCAGAAATGTAACACTGAATGAAGTTCTTTGGGAAATTCAGAAACAAACGGACTTTACCTTTATCTACAGCACAAATGATGCAAAGAAAGTCAGAGTGGAAAATCTGGATGTGAAGAATGAACTGATTTCTGAAGTGCTTAACAAATGCCTGCGAAATAGCGGACTGACTTATACGGTTCATGATGGAGTAATTGCCATCCGTAAGGCTGAACCCGTTAGGACGGAAACTGTTGCACGTGAAATATACGATTACAGGAAAGTAATTGAAGATAGTGGAGAGCCGATAATCGGAGCCAATGTCATCGTGAAAGGTACAACTAACGGTATGATGACTGATATGGATGGTAATTTCCATCTGGAAGTTACAGACAAGAAAGTGACTCTGATGGTTTCTTATATCGGTTATGCGTCACAGGAGGTAGTTGCAACTCGGCAAGCCGATGAGCATAATCGAAGTGGATAATAACCTGTTGGACGAAGTAATTGTAACGGGATATGGTACTTTCAAGAAATCGGCTTATGCAGGTTCTGCCAGTATCGTAAAGACAGATGCTGTGAAAGATGTGCCTAATGTATCTTTCCAACAGATGTTGGAGGGCGGCTCCGGTGTCAGCGTAAATACCGGTTCGGGTATACCGGGTTCGTCAACGTCCATCCGTATCCGTGGTATGGGTTCGTTCAATGCCTCAATTCTCCGCTGTATGTAGTGGATGGTGTTCCCGCATTGTCGGGTAATATTGGTGCATCTGGTAGTGATTCCGGTTTGATGTAATGTCTACCTTGAATACATCGGATATTGAAAGCATCACTGTTATCAAGGATGCCGCTGCTGCTTCACTTTATGGTTCACGTGCAGCAAATGGCGTTGTCATTATTACTACGAAACAAGGAAAAGCAGGTAAACCGGTCTTTAAATTGAAATCGGATTGGGGATTCTCTAATTTTGCCATGCCTTTCCGCGAATTGATGGGCGGACAGGAACGTCGTAACCTGATCCACGAGGGGCTTCGAAATTATGCTTTAACTTATAGTGGTAAGACCGATGATGAGGTAGGACTTCATCAGGGGATGACCGAGAATGAAGCATGGGCTTATGCCGATTCGAATATTGACCAGTATGCACCGATCCCTTGGTGTGGTTTTGTGAATTGGGATGATTATCTGTTCCGTAACGGTAGCCACCAGAATTACGAGTTTTCAGCTTCCGGCGGACAGGAAAAGATTAAATACTATACGTCCATCGGCTATATGAAGCAGGATGGTGTTACGATAAACTCCGGTCTGGAACGTATTTCTGCACGTTTGAATGTAGACTATCAGATGGCTAAATGGATGAATATCGGTGCAAAGATACAGTTCTCCAAAGTGAATCAGGATACTTATTCGGAAGGGACATCGTATACTTCTCCAATTTACGGTACGCGTAATGGAGCCACACCGTCTGACCCTATATGGAATGAAGACGGTACCTGGAACCGTGCATTAATCAAATTGATGACCGTAATCCGATGTTATCAAATTCTTATAATTTTAAGAGAGAATATGCGACCCGTTCTTTCAATACCGTATATGCATCATTCGATATTTGGAAAGGAATCAAGTTTGCGTCTACATTCAGTTATGATTTTGTGATGAACAAGTCTCGTGCATGGAAAGACCCGCGTACCAGTGACGGTGACGATGATAACGGACGTTTCAGCAAAGATTATAATGATATTACCAATATGACATGGTCTAATATTCTGACTTATCAGACAAAGATCAAGAAAAACATAATCTGGACCTTTTGGCTGGTTATGAAATCAACAGTAAGGAGTCGGATGGACTGGGAACTACTATCTCTAATTTTGCACGCTGGGATAAACCGGAAGTCAACAATGGTGTAGTGTATCAGAGTATGGGAGGTTCTAACAGTACGACGCGTATTGTCTCTTATATTACGTGCCAACTATGATTATGACAACAAATACTATCTGGGAGCGAGTTGGAGAACAGACGGAAGTTCGCGATTGGCAAGAGAGAATCGTTGGGGAAATTTCTGGTCATTGTCCGGTGCATGGAGAGTGAGTAGCGAGTTTTATGAAACCTCTTCAGAACTGGTTAAGTGACTTGAAACTTAGAGTTTCTTACGGTGTGAACGGAACTCTGCCGTCTTCTTATTATGGATATATGGGATTGAGCAGTCTGACTAGTAATTATAACGATAATCCGGGTATCACGCAGTCGCAACTGGAAAACAAGGAACTGACTTGGGAAACCAACTATAACTTCAACTCCGGTATTGACTTGGGATTCTTCGACAACAGACTGAATGTTACATTTGAATATTACGTTCGTACAACGAAAAATCTGCTTTACAGCCACCATTATCTCTTGCAACAGGTTTCTCAAGTTATCTTGCCAACATAGGTAAATTACAAAACAAGGGATATGAATTGGAAATTCGTTCAACTAATATCGAGACAAAAGATTTTCGTTGGAGCACTAGTTTGAATCTGGGACATAATGCCAATAAAATCAGTTGGACGGAGATTTGAAACAAGTAACCAGCGGAACATCTATTCATAAGGTAGGTTTGCCCTATTCTACCTATTATATGATTGAATTTGCAGGCATCGACCCGGTAGACGGTGAACCGATGTTCTATAAGAATACGACGGATGAAAATGGAAATCTGAACAAAGAAACTACTAAAGATCCGCGTAGTGCGGAAAAGTGATACTGCAATGTGCCGATCCTACTATCACCGGTGGACTGGGTAACAGCATCTCTTATAAGTGGTTTGATCTGAATTTTAACGTGAATTTCTCTTTGGGGCATGGAACTATGACGGCGCGGCAGGCAAACTGGAACACGGTGGCGATGGAACGCTGAATATTCCTATTTATTACCGGAAACGCTGGCAGAAAGAGGGTGATGAAACGAGTATTGAACGTTTTGTAGTCGGTAGATCAATTTCCATGACCGATTATGCTACCACGTCGTTTATACAGTGGAGATTATGTTCGTCTGAAGAATCTGACTTTCGGCTTTACACTGCCGAAGACATGGACCCGGAAAGTGGGTATAGACAATATACGTCTGTATGCATCGGGCAATAACCTGTTAACTTGGGCGGCATACGATTATATTGACCCCGAATCGGGTTCATCACCTAGTTGGGATACTCCTCCGATGAGAACTTATACATTCGGTTTGGAAGTGAAATTCTAAGTGCATTAATCTATAAATGAATAAGTATGAAAAAGATAAAATATATAGCTTTAGGTGCCTTTGCAACCTTATTGAGTTGCGGAAATGATTGGTTGGATTTGCAATCTTCCACAGCTATAGAAACTGATGGTTCATTGATCGAATTAAAGATTTTGAATTTGTGCTGAACGGTGCATACAGCAGTATGCAGTCATCAATTATTATCCGAGCAGATGAAGAGGCTGAAGAGGGTATAGCCAGTCTGGCGGGCTTGGGTAAATATATCGTAGATGGAGGTCAGACCCTTCGTGTTTGTCCTTACCATCCGAATCAGGTGCTCCAGACATCGGAAACCGAGCTGGCTCTGCGCGACACCCAGACCCAGTTCTATGCGCTGGATATGAAGCATGTGGGCAATGATTTCAAGGTAGATGATGGCTTTAATATTCTTAAACTCCGGGTGAAAGATGCCGTAGAAGACCAGAGCCTTACCTATATCGCATCTACTTTCGATCCATACGATCAGGTCATCAATGATGGAGTCTATGAGAATGGCCGCAAACTGATAACTTTCTCAAGTGTGCTCCAGCATGGAGTGGTGCCTTTGCCAGAGATACTGCAGATGTCGATGAAGTATGGAGCAGGGGCTATGCGCAGACCTGTGGAGATAGAGTTTGCCTGCAATATCAATAATGACAGGACTTGCGAATTCTATCTTCTTCAGATTCGTCCTATCGTTGATGCCAAGGAGATGCTTGATGAAGATGTGAAGGCTATCCCTGATTCCGACTGCCTGTTGCGTTCGCACAATTCGCTGGGTCATGGCATCAGCGAAGATGTGGTTGATGTGGTTTATGTGAAGTATGATGACCACTTCTCTGCGATGAATAATTTTTATGTAGCCGATGATATAGAACGAATCAACCGCAAGTTCCTTGCTGACGGCAAGAACTATGTGCTGATAGGTCCTGGCCGTTGGGGCTCCAGCGACCATTATTTAGGTGTACCTGTAAAATGGCCGCATATCAGCGCTGCCCGGTTATCGTAGAGGTGGCTCTGAAGAATTACAATATCGATCCTAGTCAGGGTACTCACTTCTTCCAGAACCTCACCTCTTTTGGCGTGGGATACTTTACGGTAGATACAAATACAGGTGAAGGCGGCTTTGTAAATAAGGAAATCCTGGATGCAATGCCGGCTGTAGAGGAGACGCAATATGTCCGTCATGTACGCTTTGAGCACCCGATGAGAATTCTGATGGATGGTAAGAAGCAGGAGGGAGCCGTCTTGATTCCGAAGGAATGACGGGAAGAGTTGTCTCTGAATAGCCATCAGAAACGTTCTATTTCTAGTTAAAGATGTATTTACTATCAGATAAAATCTTCGTTCATCGACGTTGAATGTCCGTTCATCGACGTTGAACCGCCGTTCAAAGACGTTGAACCGCCGTTCAGCGTCGATGAACGGAGATTTCATCTGGTTGTAAAGACAATTATATTTGATATAAACAACAAATAATCCTGGGAAAGTTTGGAATTTCCATCGAAAAGCCTTACCTTTGTTCCCAGCTAAAATGAATGCCTTATGAATATGTTAACAGAACAACAGACAGATACAAATCAGACAACCGACAGGAGATATCTTGTCCCATTTATTCTCATTACGTCGCTCTTCTTTTTGTGGGGCTTCGCTCGTGCCATTCTGGATGTGCTCAACAAGCACTTCCAGAATGCTCTGCACATCAGTATTACTCATTCCGCCCTTATTCAGGTTACCACCTATCTGGGTTATTTCCTGATGGCAATACCTGCTGGCTTTTTTTTCAACCTATGGTTATCGCCGTGGAGTAGTCTTCGGTCTGCTCCTCTTTGGTGTGGGCGCCTTGCTCTTTATCCCGGGTGCTACGGTGGGCAGTTTCTCAGCATTCCTGCTCTGCCTTTTCATTATCGGGTGCGGTTTGGTGTTTCTGGAAACAGCCGCCAATCCCTATGTTACCGAACTGGGTGCCAAGGAAACAGCTACCAGCCGACTGAACTTATCGCAGTCGTTTAATGGATTGGGTGGTATTTTTGCCACACTTTGCATCGGTCAGTTCCTCTTCAACCAGACCGAAGAGGGCGGCAATGTGGTGGTGCCTTATACCATTCTGGGTATTCTGGTTTTGGTGATAGCTCTGGTTTTCACGTGTAGATTTACCGGAAATCAGACATGTGGCAACAGCAGAAGATGAGGCAGCCGGTTCTAATATCAGCAAACTCTTTTCCCATCACAAGATGTTCGTGTTTGGACTTCTGGCTTTGCTGAGCTATGAAGTGGCAGAGATTTCAATCAATTCCTACTTCATCAATTTCGTTACGGGCATGAAATGGATGGACGACCGCACGGCTTCCGTAGCCCTGACTTGTGCGCTGGCATTCTTTATGGTAGGCAGATTCCTCGGTTCCTGGATTATGCGCCGAATCAAGGCAACAACGATGTTGCTGATCTGCGCTGTGGGGTGTGTTGTCTGTATACTTTTAGTCCTGTCAAATCTGGGTAAGCTATCGCTGGTAGCCCTGCTTTGCAACTATATGTTCGAGGCCATCATGTTCCCTACCATCTTCAGTATCGCCCTCACGGGTTTGGGCAACCTTACCAAGACAGCCTCTTCGCTTCTGATGATGACGCCAATCGGAGGTTGCGGTTTCCTGTTGATGGGACTCATCGCCGACCGTACTCATTTCACACTTCCTTTCCTGGTACCGCTCATAGGATTTGTCATCGTTCTGGCTTATGCGGCTCGTGAATATAAACTTGCCAAGAAGTAACTGGCGGTTGGACAGAAAGATGTAAATATAAAGATGTTAAATTGCTAACTGCGTTTAGCAAAAGCTTTGTGTTTTGTAGGGTATTGGTGCGGAATTAACTTTTTTAACTCGATTGCAACACGAAAAATCGAATTATCATTTTGTTGTCTCAAAAGAAAAAGGTAAATTTGCACTCGGTAAGGAAAGAGCCTCATAAGTTCTACACCTTATTATATATAAGAAAAAAAGAATGTTTCATTAAACAATAAATTAAGTAAAATTATGGCAGTAGATTACAAGAAAATCGGTCTTGTGAACACTAAGGACATGTTCGCAAGAGCTATCAAGGGCGGTTGGGCCGTTCCTGCTTTCAACTTCAATAACTTGGAGCAGCTCCAGGCTATCATCCAGGCTTCTTCAAACTTGAAGTCACCAGTTATCCTTCAGGTATCTAAGGGTGCTCGTAAGTATGCTAACCCTACATTGCTCCGCTACATGGCAGAGGGTGCTGTAGAGTATGCAAAGGAGTTGGGTTGCAACCATCCTGAGATCGTTCTTCACCTCGATCACGGTGATAGCTTCGAGACATGTAAAGACTGTGTAGATTTCGGTTTCTCTTCTGTAATGATCGATGGTTCTGCACTTCCATACGAGGAGAACATTGCATTGACAAAGAAGGTTGTTGATTACGCTCATCAGTTCGGTGTAACTGTAGAGGGTGAGCTCGGTGTCCTCGCTGGTGTTGAGGATGACGTAGTAGCTGAGGAGTCTCATTATACAAAGCCTGAGGAGGTTGTAGATTTCGCTACACGTACAGGTGTTGATTCATTGGCTATCTCTATCGGTACTTCTCACGGTGCTTACAAGTTTAAGCCAGAGCAGTGCACACGTGACCCTAAGACTGGTCACCTCGTTCCTCCTCCATTGGCATTCGACGTATTGGCAGCAGTTGAGGAGCAGCTTCCTGGTTTCCCTATCGTTCTCCACGGTTCTTCTTCAGTTCCTCAGGAGTATGTTGAAATCATCAACAAGTTCGGTGGTAAGTTGCCAGATGCAGTTGGTATCCCAGAGGAGCAGTTGACTAAGGCTTCTGAGAGCGCTGTTTGCAAGATCAACATCGACTCTGACTCTCGTCTTGCTTTCACAGCAGGTGTTCGTGAGACATTGGCTCTTCACCCAGAGTACTTCGACCCACGTCAGTACTGCGGTAAGGCTCGTGAGTACATGGTTGACCTCTATAGCCACAAGATCAAGGATGTTCTTCATTCTGACAACAAGTTGGCTAACCTCGACTAATCTTCGAGATTTTACAACACAAGATATGAGCGGGAATCCGAAAGGGTTCCCGCTTTTGTTTTATCCCCTTTTTTCTCGCAATCATACAATCTGTCAGCATGTAATGCGTATTGTGCACGATAACATGAAAATATTTACATTATTTAACTAAGAGAACTTGCATCCTATTGACTTTTTTCCTATATTTGCAATGTTCAAACGAAAGAACAGGACATGTAAGAGGGGTATAAGCCCTATAGTAAATGATAACCAATAGTAAATGATATCACTCCTCCCAACATATCATTTGTGTAATTGTAAAAGATGATTTAAACCGAAAGGTGTTTGTTTTTAAAAGCATCGGATGGTAATGGCCGAAAGGCTGGAATCTGAAGATGACTGGTTTAAATGATAATGAAAACAATTAGTAAATGGTATAACTATGAAGAAGTATTTTATGATGGTCATCGCTATGACTATGATGACAATAGGATTTGTAAGTTGCAGTGCATCTGACGATGAAATGGGTGAAACAGTTAGTCGCGTTACCACCGATGAGTCAGGTTTCTCTTTGCTCAGCTATTCCATGACTGCGGGCTCTGCCGTAAGCGAGGAGTCTAACAGTAAGGCTGAGAATGATGAGAAGTTGGTTTGCAAGGTTCTTCCGGGTGGTCAGCTGATGCTGACTCATAAGAATGTAATCTTCGACCAAGGTACAAATATCAAGTTTGCAACTCAGTTGGTTGGCAAGAAGTTAATCATTACCGAAACAGGTGATTATGGAAAGTCTGGTCAGTATGGTTATTATACGCTTGTTGCCAAGGTAGGAACAGTTAAGGATGGTGACTATGTGATTGTTGTAATGCGCAATGATCACGCCCGTGAGGAGTTCAAGTTGAAGTATGACTCTTCCCGAGCTAATTAAGATACATATAAATAGTAAAATGCAATTCAGATATATAATAAATGATATGAAGTTACAATTATAATGAATGGTATGTTGATATATAATATACGAAGTTAAGACAAATGATAGTAAATGATATGTTTATTCAATAACAGATGTCGCTTCTTTCGACCAGTCTAGTTTTACTTTCTGTTTTCATTTCCCCGTAATGCTTCCATGAGCTGTTCTGGTGTACAGTCTTTTAATATCACCTTATTCTCTTTATCCAACAGGTAAATGGTTGGCATGGCTTTGAGCCCGTAAATCGTGCTCAAGCGGTTATCTGCTACGATGCGGAGCAGACTGAAGCCGGCTGGTATTGTCTGTTTGTCTAGCCATGCAGATATCTTGTGGCAGTTCTCGCAGTCAGGATCGTAGAAATATAAGATAACCTTCTTTTCCCGGTAATCGCTCAACTGATGAGGCTTGCCGTCTTCCTGCATAAAACTGATATTGGTAGCCTGTGTGCCAGGCAAGTTCTTTCTTGCCTGTTTCAGTTTAAATCCTATTCTTTCTTTCTCGGTTTCATCGAAGTATGGCGAATTAGCCATGTCTTCCAGAAATAGGGCATATACCCTGTCGTTGCGCATGGGCGACTCAGGGTTCTCATAATAATGCTCGATGAGGCTTTCAAACTTCTCTTTAGATGGTTTCTGCTGGTAAGCTTTGGCTGTAAAGGCTGCAATACCCTTCTGGGCTATTTCCTGGTCGAAACGTGCCAGAATATCGATGAAGTTGACAAAGCCCTGTTCTGCCATCTCCTTGTTTGCCAGTTCCAGGGTATCGGAAAAGTTGAAGTTGTCCCAATAGTGCTCACTCAGGTATGTTGCGCGTTGCTCTACGCTGCGCAGACTGTCTGGCAGAGCAGGGTATGGGAAACTGTTCTGAGCCTTGGTTGGGGCTAAGGCTCCAACCAGCATGAAGAAACTGAGGAATATGAATCTTGCCATCATCTTTATATTGGAATTAATGATATTACTAACGGGTGCAAAATTACAAAATAAAATTGAAAGTGGCAAGGTTTTTATATAAAAGCCGCGGAACTATAGAAGGTGAGATCACCTCGGCAACTATAGTTCCAACGACCAGTCTAGTTTAATTTATTGGTTCCCGCATTCTATTTGTATAGTAAATGATAATTATTTTATTACCTATTTCATTGATATTTGGGGCATTTAAATTTTGAAACGATATGCGCCCCGATACAGATATATGAACTAAACTTTTCTAAGACTTACTACTTATAGGTGAATTCAAACTTCTTGGCCTTTCCTTGGTTGAAGTTATCAGCCTTCAGCCAGAAGCATCCCTTGTCATCTTTTTTGGCATTGCTGCGCACATTCCTCAACTTAAAGGTATATATATAGGTTCTTTCTCCTTCCTCCAGAAGAGTTCCTGAATTCCTCCTGATTACTTCAGCCTTATAGGTAAACCAGCTGCCTGTTTTGCAGTTGCCTTCCGTTTCGGCTTGAGTATCACCTATTTCTACCTTCCAGTCTTCTGGATTGATATCATTGGATGCGATTTTGAAATTCACAGGCAGCAGTCCGTCAGGATAATCCTTAGGAATGGTGATGGTGAAATCTCCTTCGCTGTTCAATGTTGCACTTATATTAACGGCATTTTTGAAGTCATAATTAGCCTCACTCACACTATAGAGATGGATGCTTCTGTTGAGTCCATGCACTTTGTCGATGAGGTGTATGATGCCCTCTCGCCACGTCTTGTCTATCTTGTCCAGCCTATAGGTGATGGTACCGGTACCGGTCTTTGAAGCTTTGTTATAAGTATAGTTGGTAACCACTGGGGCATCTGCAGTTGCGTATGTCAGATTCTCAGTCCATAAAGCCTCGAAATCGGTAGGTTGCTTCGTTTCGGCATCGCTACCCTTATAAGTGAACTGTACCGTCTGCTCAGTATTTTCACCTGTATTTACAGCCTTATAAGTACCTCCGACGATAGCCAGTTCGTAATTTCCATCAGTAACGCCCGGTACAATCTGTTCTACTCTAATCCAAGGGTTGTTTGCCGGTGCACTTTTCAATGCTACCTCAGAATTAGAATTG